>Ga0207756_100003_pt1 | contig 1173774 bp, 1134 predicted proteins | sample A23M1SouthBayCA_FD_187748 | JGI IMG/M metagenome (GOLD analysis project Ga0207756, IMG submission 187748) | Aerobic enrichment media microbial communities from Eden Landing Ponds, California, USA - A23 M1 (3) (SPAdes) | ecosystem: Environmental > Aquatic > Marine > Unclassified | place...
CCCCCCGCCATCGGCGGGGCGCAAGACGCCGCGGCGTTCCATTTCCGTGAGTACCTCGGCCATGCGGTCCGGTTGGGCGATCTCCATCTCGATCGGGTCGACCTCGTGGTAGGAACGCAACAGAGACCGGACGTCCTCCTCGCTGAAGGTTTCGGCGTCGGCCTTCGCCATGACGCTACTGATCAGGTCGGTCATGTCCTCGATGAAGTTCCAGGGGTAGACGACCCAGACCCACTCCGCCAGGCGTTCGCCGACGAAGTCCGGCTCGAACTCGCTGGTCTGGAGCAACTGCAACGTGGCGGTCCGGACGGCGTTCGGATCGCGCTCGCTCACGTACTCATAAGCGTGTTCGAGCGACTGGCCGGTGTCGGCGATGTCGTCGACGATCAGGACGTCCTTGCCAGCGACCGAGCCTTCTGGCATCGGGTAGCGAACCTCGGGCTCCTGGCTCTTGGCCGCGGTCCCGACGTAGTGTTCGATCTTGAGACTTGTGAGGTCGTCCAGTCCGAGAAAGTCACACAGCGTCCGACCGGCGAACCAGCCGCCACGGGCCAGCGACACGACGACATCGGGCTCGAAATCGTCGCTTTTGACATCGTCGCTGACATCCCGGCACAGCCCGTAGATGTACTCCCAGTTCGTGATGGTACAGGGGAATTCCTCCGGCAGGTCGGCCATTCAGGTAGTCACCGGGCGAAGCCAGGGGACGGCCACAATTAGGGTTTTACATGCAGCCCCGCTTCACTCGCTGTAGCTCGGGTTGTCTGCTTAAGAGGTTCGCCGACGGATGGCTCCGTATGCGAACTCGCCGCCGTTTCCTCCAGACGTGCATTGCCCTCTCCGGCGCGTCGCTGGCCGGCTGTTCGGAAGACGACGAACCGTCGACACCCACGAGCACCACGACGACAGCGGTGTCCACGACAGCCTCGACGCCGGAAACCGACACGGCGACGTCGGAACCGAGCGAGTCGACAGCGACTGACGAGCCCACAGAAACGACCGAACCGACTGAGACGGAATCCATCGACCCGGAGACACTCAAAGAGACCGGACGGGCGTTCGTCAACCAACTCGCTGCCGGCGAGTACGCCGCGATCATGGACGGCTACGCGTTTTCCGAGCAGTTCGCCGCCCAGGTTGACGCCGAGCAGCTCGAATCGATCTGGACCACCCAGACCGCCTCACTCGGGCAGTTCGTCGAACTCGCCGGAGCGGAGTACAGCCGATCGGACGGGTATCACGTCACCGTGGTCCTCGCGCGCTTCACCGGCGGTCGACAGGCGGTCCGGCTCGTCTTCGACGACACCGCAACGATCGTCGGGCTGTTTTTCCCGGCGTCGGGCGGCTCCTATTCCCCGCCGGAGTACGTCGACCAGTCGGCGTTCGAGGAAGTCGATCGGACGATCGCGGCCACCGAAACCTGCTCACTCCCCGCAAAGCTCACGCTCCCGACAGGCGAGGAGTCGATCCCCGGCGTCGTCCTCGTCCATGGATCAGGCCCCAACGACATGGACGAGACGCTCGGGCCAAACAAACCGTTCAAGGATCTCGCGTGGGGGCTGGCGAGCCGTGGCGTCGCCGTCCTCCGGTATGACAAGCGAACGCATGCCTGTGACGTCGATCGTGCCGGCCTCACGCTCGACGAGAAGGTCACCGAAGACGCGTTGACGGCGCTTGGCGTCCTCCGTGAACACCCCCGGATCGATCCGGCTCGGACAGTCGTCGTCGGTCATTCCATCGGCGCGATGACTGCACCGCGGATCGCCGACCGCGACGGCTCTGTTGCGGGTGCAGTCATGCTGGCTGGCAACGCCCGCCCACTACTGGACGTCATTCCGGAGCAACAGGAGTACCTGTTCCGTCTGGACGGGGAACTCAGCGACGAGGAGGCGACCCAACTCCAGGCGGTCGAACAAACGGTCGAACGAATTCGGTCGCTGGACATCAGTGAGGATGAGATCCTCTTCGGCCTCGGCGGGCGTCCCTTCTGGCGGACTGTCCAGGAATACGATCAGGTGGCGACGGCCAAGGAACTCGACGTGCCCCTCGCCATTTTCCAGGGCGAGCGCGACTATCAGGTCACGGTCGAGAATGGATACAACCAGTGGCAGCAGGCACTCGGTGACCGGGAGAGCGTTTCGTTCTCCCTGTACCCCGACCTGAACCATCTCTTCATGCCGGGCGAGGGCCAGCCGTCACCGGCCGAGTACTTCCAGCCGAACAACGTCTCCCGCGCAGTCGTCGAGGACGTTGCGTCGTGGGTGCGACGGGTGACGGGCGAGGACGATCAGTAGCGCCGGACTGACGTCGGTGGACATATCCCCCTGGTGGTCCCAGCACGTGGTATGTCAACCGACTCGCTCGACGTTTCGCTCGTCGACGCGTTCGCGACGGAGTCCTTCGCCGGGAATCCGGCCGGCGTCGTTCCCGACGGCGAGGACCTGACCGACGATCAGATGCAAGCCATCGCCGCGGAACTCGGCGCGAGCGAGACGGCCTTCGTCCGCTCGGCCGAGGATGCCGACCGGACGCTTCGATATTTCACGCCCGAGAACGAGGTCGATCTCTGTGGGCACGCGACGATCGCCGCCCACGCTCGGTTATTCGAGCAGGGCGATCTCGACGCCGGCGACCACTCGATTTCGACGAACCTCGGGACGCTCTCTATCGAGATCGAAGCCGACGGCACGGTTTGGATGGCGGGCGACGACCCCGACGTTCGGTCGGTCGACATCGGCTATGACCGGCTCGCCGACGTCCTCGGATTGACCGAGACAGCGTTCGCCGGCGTCGGTGTGGACCTCCCGATCGCCCGGGCGTCGGCAGGGATGCCATTTCTCGTCGTCCCCGTCAACTACTTCGAGCAGTTGGGTGACATCGCGCCCAACCTGGCGGCGATCGAGCGCCTCTGTGTCGAACACGACGCGACCGGGCTGTACGCGTTCACGTTCGACACCCTCGATCGAGAGTCGACAGTGCATGGCCGGCTGTTCGCGCCGGGCGTCGGCGTCGACGAGGACCCCGTTACTGGGACGGCAAGCGGTGCGGTCGCGGCGTATCTTGACCGGTTCGCCGAGATCGACGCCACCACGGTCCGGTGTGAACAGGGCGACTTCCTGGATCGACCCGGGCGTGTACAGGTTCGCGTCGAGGACGGCGTCTTCGTCGGTGGACAGGCCGTGACGACACTCACTGGCGACATTGCCATTCCGGACGTCGAGGATGGCGACATCATCGAAGTGTGACCCAGGGCACGGATCTGACAGCGACAGTACTGCGACGAGCGGAACGGATAAACCGATCAAGCCCCAAATACCGTCCATGCAGCGAGCCGAGCCGCAGGATTTCGAACGCGTTCTCTCCTCGATGTGTACTGAACCACATCCAGCGGCTCGCGAGGCAGCCCAACGATTCCTCGCGACGAACCCGGGCGATCCCGGGACTTACCAGACGGTTACCGACCTCGAACGTCGGGCCGTCGAGCTGTTGGGGGAGATCACCGGTCTCGGCGACCCCACGGGCTACGTCACCAGCGGCGGGACCGAGGCCAACGTTCAGGCAGTCAGGATCGCACGCAACCGGGCCGAGACAACTGACCCGAACGTCGTCGTGCCCGACAGCGCCCACTTCAGTTTCACGAAGGCCGCCGAAATGCTGGACGTTGAATTGCGCCGGATTCCGACGACGGACTACCGGGCCGACGTCGAGGCGATGGCCGACGCGATCGACGACGACACTGTCGCCGTCGTCGGTGTCGCGGGCACGACCGAGTACGGCCACGTCGACCCGATCCCCGCACTCGCCGACCTGGCCGACGAGGCCGGCGCGTTGATGCACGTCGACGCCGCTTTCGGTGGCTTCTTCCTGCCGTTCACGGACTTCGCGTGGCATTTCGGCCACGCCGAGATCGACACCATGACGATCGACCCACATAAAGCGGGCCAGGCAGTGGTCCCCGCCGGTGGCTTCCTTGCGCGTTCGAGTGATCTCCTTGATGAGCTGGCGATCGACACGCCGTATCTGGAGTCGCGCTCGCAAGTCACCCTGACCGGGACCAGAAGCGGCGCGGGCGTCGCCAGCGCAGTCGCTGCCATGGAGGCGCTGTGGCCCGAGGGCTATCGTCGACAGTACCACGCGTCGATGGACAACGCCGAGTGGCTCGCCGACGCACTCGCCGATCGCGGCTATACGGTCGTCGGCCCCGAACTCCCACTGCTGGCTGCCGACGTTTCGCTCTCGCTGATCGAGCAGTTACGCGACCGTGGCTGGCGAGTCACGAAGACCGGGTCTGGCGAGATGCGCGTCGTGTGTATGCCTCACGTCACGCGATCGATGCTTCGCTCGTTCGTCGCCGATCTCGACTGGTATTGATCCGGCGGGGCTCGTCCGGAACATTAAGGTTTACGACAGTTGACGCGTAAGCGTTCGTCGTGACTGCCGCCCTCCCGCTCGTCGTCACCGGTGACGTCATCGTCGGACTGCTGGCCCCGCTCTGGGATTTCCTCGCGTCCAGCGGTGGGCTGGCCGTTCTCGAGGATATGGTGCGCTCGGCGACCGGGCCGATCGGACTGGTCGTGATCGCGATCTACTCGTTTCTGATCGCCTTCGTGTTGCCACTCCCTAGCGAAATCGTCCTGGTGCCGGCCAGCCACATGCGACTCGGACTGTCGTCCAACTTGACCCTGGTTGTCATCATCCTCGTCAGCGGACTCGGCAAAGCAGCCGGGAGCGTCTTCGCGTTCCATATCGGCCAGGAAGCCAAGGAGTACGGCCCGCTCGTCAAATGGATCCAGGAGTCCCGATTTGACGTCATCGAGTGGTCCGAACGCAAGACGGTCCAGCTCGCCAGGGAGTTCGGCTATGTCGGCCTCGCCCTCGCGCTGTCGGTACCCGGATTTCCGGACACGATCTCGATTTACGCGTTTACCATCCTCGAACGTGACTACGGACGGTTCGCGCTGGCGACGTTCGCCGGGAGTGTGGGTCGACTGGTCGTGACTGTTGGGTTCTTCGGCGGCGCGTTCTACTTGTTCTGAGATGGATTGGCCATGGCGGCTACGGGCGCTCTTCGAGAGTCGAGAATCGGAACGGCCTTCGGAATCTCGAACATCATCTCTCAGTTCCAGAAGGGCGTCTTCCAGCCTCCACTCACCAATCTCACGAAGCGCGCCAAACCGCTACGATAGGGCTCCTGTCCTGGTATTATCGCAAAGAACCCACTGGCGTTCGGGCATTGCTCACGACAGTTTGCTGGTGTCTGACCGTGAGGACCATCCGTCCTGAAGCGGCGGGTCGCGTGGGATCTGGTATCGTCTCCGGCTCCATAGGACGAGTGACGCACGATACACTCCGCTCCCGTTGCTCGCATCGTACGGCAACACGCTGTCGCCACTGCCATCCGTGACTCTGGGAGGCACTTCGGTCTCGACAGGAGATCGGCTGTCGCCAAGACCGGTTCAGAGATCGTGGGCTAGTTTCCTCATTCACACGCCAAAACTACGTCCCCAACAGTCAGTCGTCTTGTGATGGTTTCGTCTCTGGTTCGATGTACACTTTCTGGATATCGGGATAGGCGTCGATAATGGCGTTTTCCATGTCCGTGATGTGCGTATCGATCTCGCTGGTGTCGAGACTGGCATCGAAGGCCACGTCACTGGAGACAACCACGTTTTCGGGGCCGAAGTAGACGGTCCGGAAATCGACGATTTCGGCGACGCCGTCCCACTCCCGGATGATTTTCCGGAGGCGTTTCTCTTCGGACTCCGGGAGGCTCTCGCCCAACAACAGGCGTTTGTTCTCCCAGGCCAGGGCGATGGCAAAGCCCATGAGCATAAGGCCGATGAGCAGGGCAGCGGTCGCGTCGAACAGCGGATTCCCTGTGAAATCTGTGAGGAACACACCACCGAGGGCTAACACCAACCCGATCAGCGCGATCGTGTCCTCGGTGAACGCCGTGAGCGTCGTCACGTTCGACGTTTTCCGGAACGCCTCGAGGAACCCGCTCCATCCGTATTCGTCGATGTCGGATTGCATACCTGCATATGCCTTGCTAAAGGCCCATCCCTCGAAGAGGATTCCACCGACGAGGACGGTGTAGTTCACCCATATCGCGGGGACCGTCACCCCGAACTGTGTCACGGTGCCGGACAGCGCAGCCGCCTCGTGGTGCATAATCGCGTTGAACCCGTGTTTGGCGCTCTCCCACCCCGCGATGCCGAACAGGAGCACCGACACGAGGAAACTATAGAAGAACTGGGCTTTCCCGTAGCCGAATGGATGCGCCCGGGATGCCGACTTTTTGCCGTACCGGATGCCAACGAGCAGGAACACCTGGTTGCCGGTGTCGGAAATGCTGTGATACGTCTCCGAGAGCATTGCTGGGCTTTGCGTGAGCAGAAAGCCGATGAACTTCAGGATAGCGATTGCCCCGTTCGCAAAGAGCGCAGCGAGGACGACGGATCTACTGTTTGCCACTGACCGACCATTGTCTGTCCCGCTGAAATACCTTTTCAGACCTATCGGATCCCATTTACTTCTCAGCGTTCGGTTCGAGGGCAATCCATGAATCCTGGTGGGGAGTGGTGGGGCTCTGTGGCGTGGCATTCCGAAGCGGACTGCTCGGCAGGATCGATGTGTGTAGCCGAATCCATCGAACGGATCGAGATTGCCTACCCGGAACCGACTTTCGTGGTCACACGGAACCCTTCTGGCGGACTGAGGATTCCCAGGACGGTCCCCAGCGCGTGGACAACCGTGACAAGGGGTGCCAGTGGGAGCGCGAGCATCCAGACGTGGTAGTCCTCGCCGTAGTAGACGACCCCGCGGATAAACCAGAATGCAGTGAACAGCGCCAACCCCAGTGACGCCGCGAGAAAGGCCCCGCTGTGTCCCACGGACGCGCCGAGGGCCGACAGCGGCACCACGACCAGCATGACGATCGGCGACAGCCCCCACGTGTAGTTTCGAACGCGCGTCAGGAGTTCATAGCGGAGGGGGAGAATCTTCGCCGTCTGGAGGTTTCCGGCCGACCACCGGCGACGTTGCTGGAAGAGATCGTACAACGACGGCGGGGCCTCGTTTCGACAGACTGCCGCCGACAACGCGAAATCGAAATCGTGATCCTGGAACGCTGTCCAGACGAAGGCCGTGTCTTCGACGAGCGTCTCGCGATCCCAGGTGACAGTGTCTTCGACCTCGGTTCGGACAGCGATGCCCCCGCCCCAGGCGAACAGCGGGATCGACAGGCGGGCGAACGCTCGCTGTTCGATCTGAACGCCCATGCGGTAGACGTCAGCCAGAAAACTCAGGCTGGAACCAGTCCGTCGGGGCTTCTCACGCAACTGGACGACATCGGCGTCGGGCAACCCGTCGAAGGACTCGACGATGCTGTCCTCGTCCAGGTAGAGGACGAATTCACGATCGGTCGAGAGCGCCCGGCGGGCCCACTCCTGAGCGCGCCCCTTCCGAACGGCCTGACACGCAAAGTCGTCAGGGACGACGTGCACCGTCGCTCCTCTCACGTCGATGGGCTTTTCGGCGATCACGTGAACGTCTGTCAGCTCGTCCGGCACGGAATCGACCGTCTCCTGGACGACCGCTGTGGCGTCGACGGTCATGATTCTCACCTGTACGTCTTCCAGTCCGTACTCGTTCGACGGCGGTTCGTATCCCGATCCAAACACGTAGGTCAGCACAGTCCACAGGAGAGCGGTGCCCCCGAAGAGAACAGTAACGCCCCAAAGCGTGAGACCGAACAACGACCCGAGGCCGCCGTCCGCAGTCGTCGTGGTGGTCACACTGGCTTCCGCCGGTGCGCGCCCAGGTCCTGTCACGATCGTCGGTGCGAGTATGGTAGCGACCCCACCGACGACCAGCAACAGGGTGACGCCGATCAGTCCGATTCGCTCGGTGTTCATCATCGCTGGTTTCGCACTGTGATACCTTGAACCGCCCAGACGCTCCAAATTCGTTTTCACGATTCAGATCGTTCGTGACTCTCTCCTCGGTGTCTCAACCAGCGCTTCTTCGAGCACCGCGCCGGGTGTCTCCGTTTCGATCGTAGCGCCCATCCTCCTGTCGGCACACGCGCTGATACGATCGAGCAATCTCAATCGAACGGGGGTTCCGCGATCCAGCGAAGCGGAATGAGAGACTGGAAAACGGCGGACGTGGTCGAGTAAACGGAATTAAACAGACGAAACTGAGATGGACGGTCGGCCCGATTCAAATATCGCAGGACCATTTACTCGAGTCGTATGAGACAACATACCCTTCACGCACTGGTTGTCGCTGGTGTTCTCCTCGTGGCTGGCTGTGCCGGTGGGCTCACCGGCACCCCCGAAAGCGCGACCACGGATGCGAGTCAGGTCAGTGACTCGCCGACGGGAGCGCCAACTGTCGGTGGATCGGTGGCCTTCTACATCAGTGACGAACAGAACGCGATGGGGGACTTCCAGCACCTCAACGTCACAGTGACGCGCGTCGGCTTCGAACGTGCGGCCGAAGACAAGGGCGGCTGGGTCGAACACGACGTCGACAACGCGACTGTTGATCTGACCGCGCTCCAGGGACCGAACGCCACACTCATCGGCGAGTACAACCTCTCGAACGGCACCTACTCCACGGTGTTTGTCCACGTCGGTAACGTGAATGCGACGCTGCAGAATGGCGAAGAAGTCCGCGTGAAACTCCCGAGTGAGAAACTCCAGATCCAGCAACCCTTCACGGTCGACAATGGATCGACGGTAGACTTCGTCTTCGACATCACCGTGCACAAGGCCGGCAAGAGCGGAAAGTACATCCTCAAACCGGTCATCGGCGAATCCGGCACGGACGTCCCGATCGAACCGACGGAAGACGACGAACGGGAAGACGAACTACAAGCGACGTTCCTCGGCAACGTCACTCGGGGGGACAACGCCACGATCGACGTCAAACGCGGCGGCGAACCGGTCGCCAACGCCACGGTCCTCGTCAACGGCAACACGGTCGAACCGACCGATGCAGACGGACGGACCACTTTCGAGGTCCCGGACGCGGACGAGGTGGCGATCGAAGTGACGGCCGGAGACGCCGAGACGGAACTCGAGGCCGAATTCGAAACCGATGAGGCGGACTCAGAGGCCGATACTGCCGACGACGAACTGACTGCGACGTTCGTCGGGACCGTCTCACAGAACGCGACAGTCTCCGTGATGCGGGGCGGCAATCCCGTCGAGAATGCGACGGTCGTCGTGAACGACGAACCGGTCGGGACGACTGGCGTCGACGGCCAACGCACGTTCGAAGTCCCGGACGCGGAATCGCTGACGGTGACTGTTCAGGTCGGTGACGAAGAGATCGAACTCGAACGGGGACTCGAACCTTCCGAAGGGTAACTACCGCTGGACGGTGTGGTGACCGAATCGCACCTGCTGTCCGACACAACGAACTGAGAGTATGGCGCCGCTATTCGGCGTGAGTGTCCGGATGCTTCCCGGCAGGGATTTGAACCCGATGCCAGACCTCGCTTCACTCGGTCTGCCGTGGTTCAAATCCGTTCCTGCGCGTGGATGGTTCTCGCTCACGTTGTTCGCTCGAAAATCCATGCTCGGTCAGGGATTTGAACCCTGGTCCTCGGCTCGAAAGGCCAAGATGATTGGCCGGACTACACCAACCGAGCGTGTCCGAACTACAGTCCGATCGACGGACTGGACCCTAATAAATGCCGTCAATTCGTCCCGGGACTGTGCCGTGTTATGCTCACCCAGGAACCGGCCGAGACGGAACCTCCAAGTTCGATCCCGTCGTCGGGAGGAGTATGAGTCTGTTGGGCCGTCTCCGCGGTGACCGAGCGGGCGGCGTCGGACTGTACGTCGACGGACCGAACGTCCTCCGGGAGGAGTTCGACGTCGACCTCGACGACCTGCGCGGGATCGCCGCCGAATACGGTCGTATTGGGGCGGCCCGGCTCTATCTCGACGAACACGCCACCCCGGGGCTGATCCAGGCCGGCGAAGCCCGCGGCTTTGCGGTCGTCACAACCAGCGGAGATGTCGACGTCAAACTCGCCGTCGACGCGACGAGAGCCGCGAGCGAGGATCGCATCGACACGCTGGTGATCGCTTCCCGAGACACTGATTTCAAACCTGCGCTGGAGGTCGCGGCCGATCGGGGCTGTCGAACGGTTGCGATCGCACCTGGCGAGCACGGACGCTCCGATGCGCTGTCGAACACTGCCCACGAGAGCCATTCGCTCGAGGGCTGATGCCGTCGGCCGGACACCCGGAGACGAACGCCTTTTGGATCGAACGCTCCCACATCCGGACATGACTGACGAACCCGAGACGCCGATCCTGGATGATCACCTCCACCTCGATCCCGCGCACGGTCGTGGAATCGACGCCGTCGAGGACTTCGTCAATGCCGGCGGCACGCATCTGCTGGTCGTCAACAAACCCTCCTGGATGCTGGAAGACGTCGGCGACGACGAATCGATCTTCCGGGCGGTGTTCGAGACGACGATCGACGTCGTCGAACGAGCCACCGAGGTCTTGCCGGGCCGTGCTTGGCCGGTCCTCGGTGTCCATCCCGCGCTGATATCGAAGCTGACGGGACGGGGGTACACCCCCGACGAAGCCCGCGATATCATGCAAGCGGGCCTCGACATCGCGGCCGAGTACGTCGCCGAGGGTCCGGCACTCGCCCTCAAATCCGGTCGGCCGCACTACGACGTGGGCGATCCTGTCTGGGAGGCCTCGAACGACGTGATGAAACACGCCTTCGAGTTGGGTGCCGAAACCGGCTGTGCGGTCCAGCTCCACACGGAGGGCGGCCAGGACTTCACAGAGGTCGCCGAGTGGGCCGAAAACCGTGGTTTGCCGGCTGACCGCGTCGTCAAACACTACTCGGAAGGCCGCCTCGACGGGCCGACCAAGAGCGTCCTCTCGAACAAGGACGAGCTGGAGATTGCCGTCGAAGCGGATGAGCCGTTCCTGATGGAGACCGACTTCATCGACGATCCTGATCGACCAGGGGCGGTGCTCGGCCCGAAGACTGTCCCCCGGCGGGTCGAATGGATGCGGGCGGAAGGTTACGACGATGCGATCCGCACAGCCCACGTCGAGACGCCCGCCGCAGTCTACGGGATCAACACCGAAGCGACGCTGTGACCGGTCGACGGGTGAGCCGTTTTGCTGTTCAGAGCTCGAAGGTCTCGTCGCCGTCGAGAACGTGAACGTCGGCGTCGCTGCCGACGGCTTTGACCTCGCGGGCGAACGCCTCGGCGTCCTGCTCGATCGGCGGGAACGTGTCGTAGTGCATCGGGAAAGCGTCCTCGACGTCGAGCCAGTCGACGGCGACGGCGGCTTGCTCCGGCCCCATCGTGAAGTGATCGCCGATCGGGATCGCCGCGGCGTCGGGTTCGAGGAACGGGGCGATCACGTCGCGCATCTCCGTCATCAGCCCGGTGTCGCCGGCGTGGTAGAACGCCGTCGTCTCGTCGTCGCTCTTTCGGGTCGGTTCGGCGTCGGAGATCACGAAGCCGGCGGGCATCCCCGCCGACCCGATCTCGTAGCCCGTGTTGATGCCGTTGGTGTGATCGGCCCGATGCATCGTCACGAACGCCTCGCTGGCCGCGACCGTCCCGCCGAGGTTCATCCCGACGGTCTCGTTGCCGTGTTCGGCTTCGATATAACTGGCGAGCTCCGGCGTCGCGACGACGGTCGCGTCCGGGAACGCGCCGACGTTTGCGATGTGGTCGGCGTGGCCGTGGGTCAACAGGACGAAGTCGGGGCGCTCGACGTCCGTGGGCGACAGCGACGTTTTCGGGTTGTCGAAGAAGGGATCGATCAGCAAGCGGGTGTCTGCAACCTCGACGCTCCAGGTTGAATGACCATACCAGGTGAGTTCCATGGGTCAGACGGGTTTACTCGCGTCGCACACTTAATCTTGCAGCTGCCGGAACGGTCGATGGATGGGTCGGTAATAGTTGTGTTACCCGAATCGGGACGACCGCCGCGCCCGCGATGAGGCCAGCGCGATGCTGGCTGCCTGGGGTGTTGTCGTCCTCGATGAAACCATGCTGCAGACGGCCGGAGGAGTCAGCCAAGCGTTTATCCGGCGAGATACCGTTGGCTACGTATGCCCGCTGATCGCCCTTCTCGACGGCGGTTTCTGCACTCTCTCGGTGCCATGGCCGTGCTCGGTCTCGCTGGCTGCGTCGAGTCACCGACCGGAGATGTCGCCACGTCTGCGTCCGAGCAGTCGGCACCGACGACGAACACTACCGTCGAAAACCAGGTTGACGAGCCCGCGACCGATGATCGGTCACGGTACGCCGACGTCTACCGATCAGTTAGCGATTCGGTTGTCCAGATCAGGGTCATCACGCCCTTTGGGACGGCGGGAACCGGCAGCGGGTTCGTCTACGACGAGCGCCACCTCGTGACGAACGAACACGTGGTTTCGAACGCCGAGGAACTGTACGTCCGCTATCCTTCGACCGGGTGGCGGGAGGCGTCTGTCGTCGGCACGGACAGCGATAGCGACCTTGCGGTCTTGTCCGTTGACGAGCACCCACCCGCCGCCGGTTCGCTGTCGCTCGTCGCAGACGAACCGGCTGTCGGAACCGAAGTGGTTGCGATCGGGAATCCATATGGACTCTCGGGGTCAGTCTCGGCGGGCATTGTCAGCGGTGTGGACCGGACACTGTCGAGCCCAGGCGAGTTCTCGATCCCCGATACGATTCAGACCGACGCAGCCGTGAATCCGGGCAACAGCGGAGGGCCGCTCGTCAACCTGGAGGGAGAGGTCGTCGGCGTCATCAGCGCCGGCCAGGGCGACAATATCGGACTGGCCATCTCCAGTGCGTTGACACGCAAAGTCGTCCCTGCGTTGATCGAGACGGGTTCGTACGAGCATCCCTACCTCGGTATCCGGCTGCTCGACGTCACCCCAGCAGTGGCAGAAGCTAACGACCTTTCGGAAGCCTCGGGTGTCTACGTGACGGAGACCATCGAGGGCGATCCGTCGGACGGTGTTCTGCAAGGCGCGACCGAAGAAACGGTCGTCAATGGCCAATCGATACCCGTCGGCGGCGACGTGATCACGCATATCGAAGGCGAACCGACGCCGACCAGCCAGCAGTTGGGGAGCGTCCTCGCACTCGAAACCCAGGTCGGACAGCCGGCCACGATTCGGGTCCTTCGGGATGGTGCGACCGAGACGCTGGAAGTGACGATCGGATCTCGGAGCGAGGCGGAGTGATCCCGATACGAAGGGCTCTTCGAATAGTGTCGCAACCGCTCGGAAAATAGCCAGCCATTCACGACGTTTACCGGAGCGTCTCCGCAGCCCCGCGCTCGACGAGGGGCTCGGCGTTCGTCGCCGGCAGCGTGACCACGTCTTCGGCCACGAGATCGTAGGTACGCTCGTCGACACCAAGTATCTCGCCGACATCGCTCGTGATCCGGACGGTCGTCCGTTCGACATCGGCCGTTGTGGACGCCGAGCCGTCCCCGTCTTCGGCCACAGAACCGGGCGGACCGCCGTCCCGTCGCGTCGTCGGATCGGGTCCATCGCCCCCAGCCGCCGGCACTTTCGTGTCGTCGGCTGGTGCTGACGACGCTCCAGCATCCGGATCCGTTTGTCCACCGTCGGCTGTCGAACTCCCACGCATCAAGTCGGCCGCGGGCACCTCGTCGTCAGTGGCTGCTGAGCGACTCTCCGCTGGCTCGGGCGGCGCTCCGGTCGAATCCGACGCTTCCGTCGATGACGCTGTCGAGGGCGGGCGCTCCCCAGTTGTTCCTTCCGAGGCGGCCGACGGGTCATCATCGACCGGGGACTCGGTCTGGCCGGCGACAGCCATGGATTCGCCGTCGAGGACATCGAACACGCGCTGGCGGTTCGATTCGATCGAATCCACAAGATCCTCGAAAAGATCCCGCTCCTCGGTTGTGAGTCCCTCTTCCTCGGTGGGCATGTCCGCGGCCGCGAGCGATGCCATCTTGACGACCTTGCCGACGCGGCGTTCGTAGATGGCCTGTAACGTCTGTTCGGCCGTGTCGATGTCGTCCGAGAGACGGGCGACTTTCGGGGAGTCGAACGGATCCTCGGCGGCCTCGGCCGCGCGCTCGCGCTCGGCCCGCAACGAGCGGACGAACTGCCCCGCCTCCTCGTAAAACGAATCGCGAAGCTGCTGGAGGCTGTCGGTCTGGCGCTCGCGACTCTGTACCGATTGGATCTCGTCTAAGTCCATGATGTTCGGCGGTTCTCCCTCACTCTTGGCCCTTCTCGGCGCGTCCACGACTCATGAGGAACACGCCGAGGTACTCCGGAACGGAAGTAACTCCCTCCGGGAGTGTAAAGCTATCGCCACCGAGTTCAACGGTTCCAGGAGCTGTCACTTCGACGGTGATCTCGTGGCCGACAAACGTCTCCGGGACGGCATCGACGAGCGGATCGAACTCCGCAAGTTCGTCCCGGGACAGCTTCCGGACGGCAAGGCCACTCCCGCCGTGAAGGCTGCCCGGCAGTCGGATCAGCCGGTTCGTGTCCGTCGTGACTGGTTCGTCGATCGGCGCGTTCTGCTCGGTGATCACGTCCCCGGTGATCGCCTCGACGAGCTTGCGGATCCCCGGCCCGCCCGCCTCCATGTTTCCGTCTTCGATCGCCTCGCGGTTTTCCTCGATCGCGCCACGGATCGTCTTCGCCCGCCCCTCGCCGATCCCCTCTAGGTCCTGGAGTCTGGTCATGGCCTGTTCCTCAGGGAGTGCTTCGACTTCGTCGACGAAGGCAAGCAGCGCCTCGTGGACGCGCTTGCCCCATCCCCCCTCGGTTCGGAGTGTGCGCGCGGTCACATTCCCGCGCATTTCGGTCGTCACGAGCCCGTCCAGATCGAGTCCGATCCCGCGTACGTAATCGACAATCTCGCGTCTGGCTTCGCGTTCGAGCTGTTGAATCCCGTCGTCGCGAACGTGAACGTGATAGCCGCGACCGCCCGAGAACACGATCGTCAGGTCCTCGAACCCGAAGTCGTTCTCCAGGAAGTCAAGCAGCCGAAAGAGTGCATCCTTGCAGGCAGCGAGCATCTCGGCGTAGGTGGCCTGGGTGGGATCGACCGACGGCAGGTGGTCGGCGTCCAGATCGAAGACGACGTCCGACCCGCGCCAGTCCTTGGCGCTCATCGACCCGGCGCCGGGGTCCGTGTACCGGCCGGCCGAGAAGTAGACGTGCCGTGGTCGTTCCCTGGCGAGGAACGATTCGAGGTCGCCCATATCCAGCAGCGACTGGTGGCGAACCATCGTTTCGCCGGGGCTGTCGGTCCAGGGGATGTAGCCCCATTCGCGTTCGTGGGCGTCCGGCGGCGGCAGCGGTTCGGTCCGTCGATAGTAGTCGCCGAACCGACCCCGGAGATACGCGCGAGTTCGCTCCTCCATCGCTCCCGGGTTCGCGGAGGGGACGAAAATGATTGTCGGTCGGCCAAAGTCCCCGACAGGGAACGACAGCAGGTGCTGGGAGTCGTCAGTGTGGGATCTGCGTTCGCTTCAGCGAGTGAGAAGACCCTGCAACCGATCGATGATGCCGTCGTCGTCCCCGAGCGTGAGGTAGTAGGCGTCGCCACCGTCCTCGTAGTAGTTGTCGATCCGTCGTTTGATCTCGAAGCCGATGTGGCGATAGAACTGCATGGCGGACTGATTGGTCGTCCGTGCGTGACAGGAGACTGATTGGTGATCCTCGGCTGTCCGAGCGATGAGACGCTTGCCGAATCCTTCGTCACGATAGGTCGGATCGACCGCCAGAAAAAGAATGTACCCGTCTCGTCGAACGGCAGCGAACCCGATCAACTCCGAATCGTGTCCCCGGTCGTAGTAGACGTAGACCGTCGAGCGCCGGTAGGCGTTCTCGAAGAACCGGCGTCGTTGTCGCAGAATCCCTTCCTCGGCCCTGATGTGTTCTTTGAGATTCCACGCGGCGTCGACGAACTCGTCGTCGCCGCGTTCGACCCGTGTCGCTTCGACGGTGACGCTCACTGCTGTACAGTATGATCTTGATCCATTTAACTTTTAAGGGGATTTGGGCACGAGCGGCCGCACTCAGTCGGGCCGGCTGGCAACTGTCGGAGCGGGGACCCGATCCGGTCATACGGGCGGCACTGGTACACTCGATCTGCAGCCACAACGCTTTCAATCACTGCAACTGAGTGTTTTCGTATGTCTGAGCGAATCCAGCCGCCGCATGGGACAGACGTCCGCGAGCGGCTGAAACAGTCGCTGGTGACTGGATTGACGCTGACGGTACCGTTGTTGATCACGGTCGTCGTCGTGAGCTTCATCTGGGGGTTCATCTTCGGGGCGCTGCAACCGCTGACGGGGACGCTTCGGGACGTTCTGGGCCTCAGTGGGAAGACGCCACAGATACTCATTCAGATCATCTCCGTCGTCATCGTGTTGCTGTTTCTCGTGTTCATCGGCTTGCTCGCGGAGTCCTATTCCGGTGCGAAAGCACTCGAAGCGCGCTTCGACCGCGCGATGGGGACGATACCCGGTATCGGCAGCGTCTATCAGACGTTCAACGAGATGAGCGAACTGGTACTGGACGCCGACACGGAAAGCTTTCAGGAGATCAAGCTCGTGGAGTTTCCGACGGAAGGGTCCTACGCCACGGGGTTCGTGACGGCCGAGACGCCCGACCAGATCCAACAGGACACTGGCCACGAAGGGATGTTGACGATCTACGTGCCGCTGGCTCCGAACCCGCTCATGGGTGGGTACGTCCTCCACGTCGCACCGGATCGATGTATCGACGTCGACATGAGCGTCGAGGAGGGGCTCAAGGCGATCATGACTAGCGGCGTCGCCGTCGGTGATACCGCGACCGCCGACGTGGAGTCAATCGAGTACCCGGACAGCCTGCCGGACGGGATCGTCGGGACCGAGTGGCTCTCGGGGACGACGGCTGAGGACGAAGCACCTGGAGCGGAACCGTCCCGGACCGACGACGGCCGAGAGGACCAGCCGTGAGCTTCGACCTGCGGGATCACACGGCGGACGTGGCAGTCGAGTCCACGGGCGACACTATCGGTGACGTGTTTGGCGCGACAGCCGACGGCCTGGCCGCGGCGATGTGTGAAGACGTCCCCTCGAACGGCGACCGATTCGAGCTGTCCGTCACTGCTGAGAGTCGAGAGTCCGTCCTGTTCGATTATCTGGACGAACTCATCTACGAGCGCGACGTTCGAGGCGTCCTCCCGGTCGACAACCGGGCGACAGTCGACCACACCGGCGAGGAGTGGTCAGTCGAAGCCAGCGCACGGGGCGTCCCACTTGACACCATCACCGCCCGCGAGGTCAAGGCCGTCACGTATTCCGAGATGGCTCTCGAAGCAACTGACGACGGCTGGCACGCCTACGTCGTCTTCGATGTCTGATCGGAGCGATGCATGCCGGCTGTCCGTTGTTGATCGACGACTTGTCGGCATGAGACCGGTCGCCGTCGAAACCCATACCGCATCAGTTCCAGCACCGACAGGGAGACGACGAGGACGGCGAATTTTCCGGCGGCACTTCTCCCGGACGGGGGAAGAGCCAACCGATGGCGAGGATTATTAAACAGCGTGTATTTCTTTGGGCTCGGCGAAGACAACCTCGCCAAAGCCAAAATTAATGTGCGCCAGGCCCGTTCATCTGATGATGCGAAGGAGTACTCAAGACTGGTGGCCAAACCAGTTGGATCTGACAATTCTCGACCAGAACGCTCGCGACGTCAGTCCGTATGACGCGGACTTCGACTACGCCGAAGCGTTCGAAGAACTCGATCTCGAAGCGGTCAAGGAAGATCTCGAAGAGCTGATGACCGATTCGAAGGACTGGTGGCCGGCCGATTACGGCCATTATGGTCCCCTCTTCATCCGGATGGCCTGGCACAGTGCCGGGACGTACCGGACCACGGACGGCCGTGGTGGGGCCGCTGGCGGGAGACAGCGGTTCCCGCCGCTGGATAGCTGGCCGGACAACGCGAATCTCGACAAGGCGCGTCGACTCCTCTGGCCGATCAAGCAAAAGTACGGCCGGAAGCTCTCGTGGGCTGACCTGATCGTTCTGGCCGGCAACGTCGCCATGGAGTCGATGGGCTTCGAGACGTTCGGCTTCGCTGGCGGACGTGAAGACGACTTCGCCCCCGACGAGTCGGTCGACTGGGGGCCGGAAATGGAGATGGAATCCTCCGAACGCTTCGAGGACGGCGAACTCGAGAACCCCCTCGGCGCGACCGTCATGGGCCTCATCTACGTCAACCCGGAAGGCCCGGACGGCGAACCGGCCCCGGAAGCCTCGGCGGAGAACATTCGCGAGTCCTTCAGCCGGATGGCGATGAACGACGAGGAGACGGTCGCGCTCATCGCCGGCGGCCACACGTTCGGGAAAGTCCACGGTGCCGACTCCGGTGACCACCTCGGTCCCGAGCCCGCGGATGCCCCAATCGAGGAACAGGGCCTCGGCTGGGACAACGAGTACGGCTCGGGCAAGGGAGCGGACACTATCACCAGCGGGATCGAGGGGCCCTGGAACACCACGCCGACCGAGTGGGACATGGGCTACATCGACAACCTTCTCGAGTACCAGTGGTGGCCCGAGAAGGGCCCCGGCGGCGCGTGGCAGTGGACCACCCAGAACGGCGAACTCGACGAGTCCGCCCCCGGCGTCGAGGACCCCGACGACAAGGAGGACGTGATGATGCTCACGACCGACATCGCGCTGAAGCGCGATCCGGATTACCGGGAGATCCTCGAACGCTACCAGGACAACATGATAGAGTTCGGGATCAACTTCGCGAAGGCGTGGTACAAGCTGATCCACCGCGACATGGGTCCGCCCGAGCGTTTCCTCGGTCCGGAAGTACCCGACGAGACCGTGATCTGGCAGGATCCCCTGCCGGACGCCGACTACGATCTGGTCGGCGACAGCGAGGTCGCGGATCTCAAGGGGACGATCCTCGACTCGGATCTCTCCCGCTCCCAGCTGGTCAAGACCGCCTGGGCCGCTGCCTCGACGTACCGCGACAGCGACAAGCGGGGCGGTGCCAACGGTGCTCGGATCCGACTGGAACCCCAGAAGAGCTGGGCGGTCAACGAGCCCGACGAGCTGGAGACGGTCCTCTCGACGTACGAGGACATCCAGGCCGAGTTCAACGACTCCCGGTCCGACGACGTCCGTGTCTCGCTCGCGGACCTGATCGTCCTCGGTGGGAACGCGGCCGTCGAGCAGGCCGCTGCGGACGCCGGCTACGACGTGACGGTGCCCTTCGAGCCCGGCCGAACCGACGCCGAGCCCGAGCAGACTGACGTCGAGTCCTTCGAGGCGCTGAAGCCCGAAGCCGATGGCTTCCGCAACTACGTCGGCGAGGAGGCCGACCGCAAGCCCGAAGAGATCCTGGTGGACAACGCCGAGTTGTTGAACCTGACCGTCCCCGAGATGACGGTCCTCCTCGGCGGCATGCGCCAACTGGGCGCGACCCACGGCGACACCGAGAAGGGCGTTTTCACCGATCAGCCCGGCACGCTCACGAATGACTTCTTTGTGAACGTCCTCGACATGGACTACGAGTGGGAAGGGACCGACGACGAGAACGTCTACGAGATCCGTGACCGCGAGACGGGTGCGGTCGAGTGGACCGGCTCGCGTGTCGATCTCATCTTCGGGTCGAACGCCCGACTTCGTGCCGTCTCGCAGGCGTACGCCGTCGAGGACGGCGAAGACCAGTTCGTCTCGGACTTCGTCGACACCTGGAGCAAGGTCATGCAACTCGATCGATTCGATCTCGAATAACGGCCGTCTCGCCGCCGTGTTTCTGTCGATCCGACGCCGTCTCCCGCTTCGAACCTTACTTGCTGCCACAGGTTGTACCCACGTGTATGACTACCTATGACGCCGGTGAGTTCACCCTGGAGAAGGTACGCGAGTACGTTTGGGAGATGCCACAGGAAGGCGAGATGCGCGTTCCCGCGCGGGTCCTCGCCAGCGAGGAACTCCTCGACGAGATCAGCGACGACCTCTCTCTGCAGCAACTCAAGAACACCACGCACCTCCCCGGGATCCAGCAGTATGCCCTCGCGATGCCCGACGCCCACCAGGGGTATGGGTTCCCGGTCGGCGGCGTCGCCGGCATCGACGCCGAAACCGGCGTTATATCGCCTGGAGCGGTTGGTTACGATATTAATTGCGGCGTACGGATGTTGAAAACGAACCTTACGTACAGCGACATTCAGGGTCGCGAGGAGCAACTCGTCGACGCGCTGTTCGAGGCGATCCCGAGCGGTCTGGGCGGCGGTGGCATCGTCCAGACCGACGTCGACACACTGGAGGAAGTCCTCACACGCGGCGTCGAGTGGGCGCTCGACGAGGGCTACGCCGTCGAAGACGATCTCGCCCACTGCGAGGACGAGGGAGTCCGACCCGGGGCAGATCCCGACGCAGTCTCGAAGAAAGCAAAGGATAGAGGCCGCCAGCAACTCGGGAGTCTGGGCAGCGGGAATCACTTCCTGGAAGTCCAACGCGTCACGGATGTCTATCGTGACGACGTCGCCGAATCTTTCGGTCTCAGCGAAGACCAGATCGTCGTCCTGATTCACTGTGGCTCACGCGGCCTGGGCCACCAGGTCTGTACCGACTACCTTCGGGAGATCGAACAGACCCATCAGGGACTCCTAGAGCAGTTGCCGGACAAGGAACTCGCGGCCGCGCCCGCCGGGAGCCATCTTGCCGAGGCGTACTACGGGGCGATGAACGCCGCGATCAACTTCGCGTGGGTCAACCGCCAGCTCATCATGCACCGAACCCGGGAAGTCTTCGCCGATGTTTTCGACCGCGACTGGCGCGATATGGAGATGGACCTGCTGTACGACGTTGCCCACAACATCGCCAAGAAGGAGATCCACACCATTGAGGGCGAGGACCGTGAACTCTTCGTCCACCGGAAGGGAGCGACGCGCGCGTTTCCCGCCGGTCACCCGGAAATCCCGGCCGCCTACCGCGACGTCGGCCAGCCGGTCATTATCCCCGGGAGCATGGGGGCCGGGAGTTACGTCCTCCGTGGCGGCGAGCATTCGATGGCGGAGACGTTCGGTTCGACGGCCCACGGCGCGGGCCGGCTCATGTCCCGGACGGAAGCCAAGAACACCTACTGGGGCGAGGATGTCCAGGACGACCTCCGCGATCAGGAGCAGATCTACGTCAAAGCCGAGAGCGGCGCGACCGTCGCCGAGGAGGCCCCGGGCGTCTACAAGGACGTCGACGAGGTCGTGCGCATCTCGGACGAACTCGGGATCGGGGATCGAGTCGCTCGGACGTTTCCGGTCTGTAATATCAAAGGGTGATCGCTGCCCGGCCTAGATGCCCGTGTCACCGTTCCAGCGTGAGAGGACGGTCGATTGGTTCAGTGTGGCGTTGTGGTAGATGATCTCGAGGCGGCTGCTCGAGCGGATCCGGTCCCCGTAGGCATTTTGTTCACTGACCGGGACCGTATCGCCCGGCGTCACCAGGGCCGATTCGTTTGATTCGGCCAGTGCAGCCCACGTGACGTTGTTGTTTGAACCCGCGATATAGAGATCACCGCTCCGGATTTCGCTTCCACGATCGTGCTCGATGATGAGAAAGCCTCCCCGTTCGTTGAACGTGTACGTGAAGTTGGCCTGGGGTGGCCCGGATGTATTGCCCACAAACAGGAACGCACTGATCCCCACTCCGGCCACGAGAATGAACGCGATGCCGACGAGCGTGACGACCGCAGTCATCTCCGAGATCCCGCGTTCGTCCCAACCCGTCGCAGTGGCCGGTTCCATCACAGGTTCCCTTGTACCCGTGGCGATAAAAAGACTGTTCGCCCTGCTTGCCAGATAGATGCCAGTGCCCCTTGCTCTCGATTCCAGTACCCGTCAACACAACCCTTTTCAGCTATCGGGGTGTCGATTTTCGCATGCAACCGGTGGCCGTCGGGTGGATCGACGTGCTTGGAGCCACGACCACCGAGGCCGCCAATCCGGTCCAGGCATTGGAGTGGGTCCCCGCGTGGATCCCCGACTGGACTCTCGACGTGGTTTCCGTCGTCATTGTCCTCGGGCTTGCCTGGGCCGCTAGCCGATTCCTGATCGGATTGCTCGGTCGGCGCATCGCTCGCCGGTTTCGCCGCCCCAGTCTCACTCGGGCGTTCATCCGTGGGATTCGCGCGGGTGTGTTTGGCCTTGCACTGCTGGTGATTCTGCGTATCTTCGGATTAGAGCTTGGAGATATCGCGCTCTCGGTGACCGTGTTTTCGGCGGTGATCGGTGTCATCCTCGCGCCGATCGTTGGCAGTGTCATCAGCGGGATCTTCCTGCTGGCTGACCAGCCCTACGAGATCGGCGACATGGTTGAACTCGCCGACACGGGCCAGCGTGGATTCGTCGAGGACATCACACTACGCTATACCAAGATATTCACACTCGACAATACGTTTCTGGTCATCCCGAACGGCACGATTCGCGAACGTGACGTCATCAACTACTCCGCGGAAGACAGCCGGGTCCGGGAGTCTATCGACGTCGTCGTTACCTACGAGGGGGATCTCGAAACCGCTCGCGACCGGTTCATCCAGGCTGCCCGGTCGGTCGACGGTGTCATCGGCGGCGGCCCGGACATCCGGGTCGGAGCCGCACGGTATCCGGCGAGCCCAGTGTGTCATATCGGCGAGTTCGGCGATCACGGGATCCGACTGACCCTTCGGTACTGGATCGAGGTGCCTTATCGAATGCAGGCGATCAGGTCACAGATACAGACCGCGATCTGGGAGGCGATCGATGATCTGGATGTCGAGATCGCCTATCCCCACTCGCATCTGGTGTTTGATGATACGAGTGGCCAGTTGCGGGTCAGTCACGACGAAGGGGTCTCGGAGTCACCGGGAAGACAGTCCCCATCTAGGGACGCGGTTGTCGACGACGAACAGTACGAACATCGTGACCGCGCCGAGTGATTGCTGTGCAGGCGTTTGCAGTTCGGTCGAAGTACGTTGATTGGCTAATCGACCGAGGCGGTGACGATTCGACAGTCGAGTTCGTTGCTCAGGTACGTCGAGACGTCGGGATCATCGATCAGTCGGCGGACCATCCGTCGCCAACGCCCCACCTGTTTCTTCCCGATCACGACCACGTCAGCCCCTTCGGCAGCGACTTCTTCGAGTATGGTCTCCTCGACGAGCAGCCCGGTCCGGATCGCATATCGCGTCCGTGACAGCTGACCGAACTCGGATTCGACCGCGGACTTGAGATCCGCCCGCGTGACGTGACCGTTATGTTGATAGAGATTGACGTGCAAGATCGTCAGATCCGCATCCTCCTCGTCGGCGACGTCGATTGCCCTCGCAAGCGTCGCTCGCGAGTGTTCGCTCAATGGAAACCTGACCGGAACCATCACCGTTGTCATCTGGAGTCTACTAGGTCTCCGGGACGCGTCAACGTTTCGTATCGGGACGTCTCTCGGCTCGATGCGTGGTTTCCTGTTATCTCATCCGCGCACTGAACCATGATCGTTGTATGGCATCTCTGAACCGTGATCGTTGTATGCCACGATCTCTCAGCACCGTCGGCAGAGTGCCGGGCAACAATTACAGGGAGGGAGGTCGTTTGGCTACTGTACGGGTGCGTGCTTCCCGGAGAGGCAACGTCCCCGCAACACCAACAGAGCAACATGGTATTCAAGAAAGTTACCCTCGTGGGAACGAGTCCGGACGGCTTCGATGCGGCCACAGACGATGCGATCGATCGAGCACAGGACACCTTAGAGAACGTCCAGTGGATCGAGGTCGACGAACTGGGCGTCGAAGTAGCGACCGCAGACGATCGCGAGTACCAGGCCGAAGTGACTGTGGCATTTGAACTTCAGGACTGAGCGACGTCGGTCGCTCTCGACCGACGTGGTGGTTTCTCGAACGTGATCGCTAGCGAAAGCCATATCCCCCGAGACACGAACGGAGAGGTATGAGCGCTCCGCCGGGGGAGTACTACACAGAGGAACGGTGGCAGAACTGGATACAGCGGATCGAATCGGAAGATATCGATCCGGAGCAGGAGGATTCGGCCCGCCTTCTGTTGAACCTCCAGGACGATACAGCGATCGCCGTCGCCAAGATCGTCACTGATTACGAGGACGGCGAACTCGAGGCCGAAGCGGCACTCGAAGAGCTCCAGGGCGTTCGCGAGATCGTCCTCGAGGAGGTGGACATCGCCGACGAGGAGAAGCTGATGGTCGTCGACGGCGTCCAGACCTCGCTTGTTTGTGTCTTTTTCGCCGCCGAGGAGTACGTCGCCGGCGGCGTCGCCGAGGCCCCGATCGCGGATCTCATCGCTGCGGCGAGCGAGGCCGAGTCCGAGGAGAACATGGACGCTGCGCTGGGGTACTGCGCTCAGGCTGGGACGCGGATCATCGCTGACGAGGCGGAACTCCCGAGAGACGTCGTCGACGACCTGGAGTTCGGACTGGTCGCTGAATGGGTCAACGGGTTAGACAGCCTGCAAACGGCGATGAGCGACCCGGAAGTCGTCGAAGAAGACGACGAGTGAGCGCGGCCCGATCAGCCACGTTCAGTTCGCTCCGGTGGAGGCGGCAGACAACCTTTTACCCGCGGGCGGCGTCGTTGCAGTAATGCCCTTCTGGGACGACGAACGCGGGCAGGCGATCCAGATCGGTGCTGTACTGCTGTTCGCCGTCCTCGTGATCGCATTCTCGCTGTACCAGGCGTTCGTCGTCCCGAACCAGAACGAACAGATCGAACTGGACCACAACGTCGAGGTCCAACAACAGCTTCAAGATCTCCGAAACGCCATCGTCTCGATGCCAGGCCGCACGTCGGGCACAGGGACGACAATTTCACTCGGGACATCGTATCCGGCGCGCGTGGTCGCTCTCAATCCCCCGCCGCCCTCTGGCCGACTGACGACAATCGGCACGACGGACCAGCAGGTGAATCTGACGATCACGAACGCGACCGCGGTCGGGGAGACCGGTGATCTCTGGAACGGTTCGACGCGGCCGTACAACACGGGTGGGATCGCTTACGAGCCGAACTACAACGAGTATCGGGATCCACCGACGACGATCTACGAGAACACGCTGCTGTACAATACGTTCCGTGGCGGGAATCTGACGCTGGCCGGTCAGTCACTCATCTCCGGGGACCGAATCTCGTTGGTCACGCTCAACGGGTCGTTGAGTCGGTCGAGTAGCGCCTCGACGACCGTCGATACTCAGCCGATCAGCAGCTCAGACCGGACAATACTGGTCACGGGCAACGCCACGTCGCCGATCACGCTCAATCTGACGACTCGGCTCTCGGCCAGTCGGTGGACGACGCTTCTTGACGACGAGGCCAACGTGGATACTGTTGCGCCCGCGCCGAATGCTGCTGTGCCTGACCCGTTTACCCGCGTGCAGATCACGCTGGATCCGGGCCAATATCGTTTGCAGATGGCGAAAGTCGGCGTCGGAACGGGCACGAGTGAGGAGTCGGCGAGCTATCTGACGGACATCTCCGGTAATGGGACGACGATCACGCGTGGCGACAGTCAAGACATCACCCTCGAAGTACGCGACGCGTACAACAATCCGCTGTCGGGTGTCTTGGTGAACGGAACCGTCCCGGGGAGCAACGCCGGGCAGTTGGACCAGGACAACGAAACGACAGACACCGACGGCCAGGTGACGTTTCAGTACAATACGACGGCTGCGACCAGCACGGACACGCACGAGATCCGCTTCAGTCTGCGAGACATCGACAGTGGCTACGGCAGGACGGGGGTTCAGAACGTCTCGGCGTACGTGACCGTCGAAGAACCACCGCAGACCGGCAGTGGCGGCGGTAGCGGTCCGTTCAACGTGTCGTGGGCGGACCCGAGTGCGATGTCCGCAAACAGCGGCGACGACATCTCCGGCTCGGACGGCGAATACACGTGGGACGTCGGTGCCAGCGACGACAATTCACTCCAGCTCAATGCGACGACGAGCCCAGCTTACGAAGGCGTGGATATGGATTTCGCCGTGAACAACAGCACTGTCGGAACAGTCTCTCCGGGGAGCGACCAAACGGATTCACGGGGAGTCGCCGTGACTGATCTTACAGTTACGACCAACGGGACCCTTAACCTCTCTGCCGCTGGTGGGGCAGCTGGGGACACGATCACGATTGAAGTGACAAATATCACAGCCTCCACACTGGGAGCGCTAGTTGAGGATTACTCGAACGAGAACCAGGATCAAGGCAACTACCTTGTTTCATACGAACTGCTGGACCCGCCGGGTGACTTCCAGAAGGTCGGTGTCCATTTCATCGACACAAACAATGCTGGGAATACGACCTGGCTAAATTCGACGAGTGAAGCCGGCACCTTGACGCTTGAGGACGGAAATGCCGCCCTTGCCGATTTCGACATCGAAGTGACCGCGTATAGGACGGACGGCACTTCCATTGATACGTGGTCTGTCAGTGACACGGCCGATGGGGTTAATCCGGGCAACAACGTCGATCTCGGTGATGGAACGAGTCCCACATTCAGCAGTTACACAATCGAGGATAAATCCAGCAACGGTAATGGTCATCGTTATCGTATTGACTATACAGCGACCGCGAGTGGCTTCGATCGCGTGGGGGGATATCTGGTCGCTCAGAACCCGAATAGCGGTCAGGATTCCCGGACGTCCACACAAACTTCTCAAACCAATTGGGAACTCTCGACTTACGGGTTCGACAATAACAGCCCCCGTCAGATGAAAACGACGTTGCTGTTGTTCGACAATCGTGGCGTCGTTGTTGACCGTGTCGTGTGGATCGACGGGTCAGATGGATCTGGGACAACGAGTGGATGAATAGTACCACTTCCGTCACACGCGCGCCGGTAACCACTCGTGCCCAATCTGAAGTCATCGGCATCGTTCTCATGACTGCCGTCGTGGTCATTCTGGCCGTCATCGTCGGCGGAAGCATCCTCTCGACCGTCGATACGCAGGACGAACCCGTGACGAATCTTGAAGCCGCTGTCGACGCGTCGAACGTCACGATCAGTCATCACGGTGGAACTGCGTTTTCGACTGACGAGGTCACGGTCCAATTTCGAGCCACCGGGACCGAACGCCACTCGCTGGGGACGTTCTGGGAAGTACAGGGGAACGATGACGGCACGTTCTCTCCCGGCGAGCAAGTGAGCCGAATCCACAACGCCTCGGATGTCGTCCGGATTCTTGTCGTCCACGAACCGTCCAATACAGTGCTGTATGATCGCGCGTTCGACGTTCCGGGAGGCAATCTCACTCCGCTCACCTGGGAGCAGGCGTCAGCTTGGGACGCGGCCAGTGCCGAATCGAACGTCGTCCACGACTCCTTCGGCGATCATGGCGCGGACCGAATCGAGCTGGGATATCCCGCCACGGATGCAGGTCTCGTGGGATACTGGACGCTGGACAGCGAGAGTGGCGGGGCGACCGACGCCTCCGGGACGGGTAACGACGGGCAGGCTGACGGTGGGCCAACCCGCGGGATCGATGGCATTCTGGGGACGACAGCCTGGGGATTCGACGGGAGTGACGACCGAATCACGGTCCCCGACGATGCTACCCTGGAAATGAACGATACCGACGCCGTGACGGTTTCCATGTGGGTGAACAAGACGACCACCCAGTCCGGGTGGATCGGGTTGTTACAACACTCGGATACGTCGTACAACCTTCAGTTCGACAGCGGGAACTCCCCTGCTTTCACCGTGTACGATGAGACATGGAATACGGCATATTCCGGCGAACCGCTAACTCCTGGCCGGTGGTACCACCTTGTCGCCACGTTCGATGGGAGCCAGTCTCGGATCTACATCAACGGTTCCGAGGCCGGGACTGCGAGTGCAGACTTCATCGCGCCAGGCGGCGGTCTGCCGGTCGGTATCGGTTTCAACAACGAAACCGAGGATCGACACTTCGACGGTCGAATGGATGCCGTCCGCCTGTACGACCGGGCATTATCTCCTGATGCGGTTGGGGCACTGTGGAATACGTCTTCACGTGGGAACCTGACGACAGCAACCAAGACCTTCGCCGAACCCGTCGATCCGTCCACACTCACACTCGCCGATGTGAACGCCTCGATCCCGTCCGGAACGGACGTCTCGGTGTACGTCGAATCCGACCCCGAGAACGACGGTACGTACGTCCAGAGTGACGAAATCACGCTTGACGGCAGCGGATCCTACGCCGTCACGGGGCTATCGACGGAGAGCCAGCAATATCGCCTCCGGGTCGAGCTGGCGACCAGCTCAGTCACTCTGACGCCTGCCTTCGACGGAGCGACGTTGCGACCGGCCTGATCGTCTCCACCCGGATTCGACAATTGACGAATTCACAGTCGACAAAAACATAAGGGGCCTCTCCGTCGTCCGTGATGAATCATGACTACAGTGGGCATCGACGCTGTCGAGATCCGCACTGGGAATCTCAAACTCGACCTGGCGGAGACGTTCGCCCCCGCCAAGGACGAAGACCCGGCGAAATATACCAAAGGCCTCGGCTTGCATTCGAGTTCGTTCCCGGACGTCTACGAGGACATCGTCACGATGGGCGCGAACGCGGGCAAGCGTCTGATGGATCGAAAGGGGCTCGAACCTGACGATATCGGCCGGATCGACGTGGCGACCGAGAGCGCGTTCGATCACTCCAAGCCGGCTTCGACGTATATCGCCGGGTGTCTCGAAGACGTCTACGAGGGGGACTTCCATCACGCGAACAAGGGCGAACGGAAGTTCGCCTGCGTCGCCGGCACCCAGGCGATCGACGACGCGGTCAACTGGATCGGTTCCGGGAAGAACCGCGGGCGAGCGGCACTCGTGATCGCCACCGACACTGCGCTCTATGCACGGGGAGATTCCGGCGAGGCGACACAGGGTGCTGGCGCGGTCGCCATGCTGATCGACGAGGATCCGAGTCTCGTCTCGGTCGATCCCGTCCAGGGCTTTGGCAGCGCCGACGAGACGGACTTCCTCAAACCCAACCAGCAGTTCCCGAGCGTCGACGGCAAGCGCTCGATGCAGGTCTACCTCGCGCGGATGCGCGAGGCACTGACGGACGTCGAACGCCAGCGTGATCTCCATCCGGATGACTTCGCCGTCGTGCCGTTCCACATCCCCTTCCCCGGGATGGTCCGGAAGGGTGCGGCACTCGGCTATCGCCACATCTCTCGCGGGACGGACGTCGAGGAGGAACTCGCCGAGGAGATCGGAATGCAGCCACGGCGGGAGGACTTCGAGGACGACGAGGCCTTCCGTGACGCGCTGACGGAGTACACGGATAGCCTGACCGAGACCGATCGCTATCGCGAGTGGTACGACCGCACGGTCGAGCCAACGCTTGGTATCTCCCGGCACGTCGGCAACTGGTATACCGGCTCGGTCCACCTGGCGCGGGCATCGGCACTCAAAGAAGCCAGAGAGAGCGGCCGTGATCTCGACGACGAAGAGATGCTGGTCTGTTCGTACGGCAGCGGTGCGCAGGCCGAGATCCACATCGAGACCGTCCAGCCCGGCTGGGAGGACGAGATCGCCGCGCTCAACGTCGACGAACAGCTCCGGGATCGCTACGATATCACTTTCGCCGAATACGAGCAGATCCACGAGGTTCACAACTACGACGAGACCACCGACATCGACGCGTTCACCACGCCCGAAGAAGAGTTCGCCTTCGACGGCTGGGGGCGCATGGGCGAGCGCAAGTACACCTACGTCGAATAGGCCAGGTAGCTTCCAATTCGGCCAATAGAGCAGAACCGGCGGATTTCCGTTGGTCCGTGGTTTCGGACCGATAGCGGGAACGGGATGTGGCCGTGGCTGGCCCATCGTGTTCGCGGCCGCATCCCCTCGCTGTCTTCTCTTCAGAACTGCTCGGCCAGTCGATCGAGCATCGCATCCAGGTCGAGTGTCGTCGCCGCCAGTGCGAACCCGTCGACGCGGGCCAGATCCGCGGCTCGCTCCCAGACGTCCTCGGACTCGATACCGTGGAGGACGACGGCGTTCGGCGTCGGGTTCACGACCCGCATGGCGACCAGCGGCGACTCACCCCGGGTGACGTTCGTGAACACGAGTGCGCGGTTCGAACTCTGGCCGTAGAGACGGTAGAACTCCTCGCTGGAGAGTCGCGTGATCGCCTCGATGCTGTCGATGACGGTGTGGCCGACGACCGTTTCCCGAGAGCCGTCAGCGAGTTTCGTCGCCGCGATGGCGTCGAAATATCGGTCGATCGGGACCGCCGCCGAGAACTCCCGGAGATCCGAGACGATGGTGTTGTCGAAGCCGGCCGAGATGACCCGGGCGTGCTGGCGGATGTGCCGGCCGCCACGACGCTGGTCGATCGCGAGCAGCGCCGTGACTGTCCGGTCGACTACGGCGATGCCGGGATTGTCCCGTCGTCCGCTCTCGTAATCCGAAACTACCGACGGTGAAACGTCGAGTTCAGCGGCGAGTTCGGATTGGGCGATCTCGAAGTCCGTCCGCCACTTTCGGATCGTCTCGCCCGGCCGATCACTCGTCGCGATCTCGCCCGCGATCCGATTCGCGAGACGGTCGCGGTCCGACCCTCTGTCCATATTCGAGAGTGCGTGGTCGAACCAGTAAATCCCGTCGAAGTACGCTTCGACAGGAGACGAATTCAGTGCTCGCTTTCGTCGTCGGTTGCGACACAATTCCTATCTTCATCCGGGACGTCCCACGGGTATGCCCTCGACCGTGGTACACCTCGCCCTGGCTGGGCTGATCGCAGCGGCGTTGCTCGGGCGTGCGTTCGACGGTCGTGCGCTCGCCGTCGTGCTCGCGCTCGTAGTGATTCCCGACCTCGACGCCTTCGCCGGCTTCGTTATTCCAGGTGGCCATCGGGCGCTGCTTCACACGCTGTTGGTCCCGGCTGGATTGGCCGCCCTGGTCTACTACGACACCCATGTTCGGTCGGCGTCGTGGCTGGCCGGCCGGTTCGGAGGATACGGCCCCCGGGTCGCGTGGGTCGGGATCCTGGCGATCGGTTTCGCGGGGATCGGCCCGGATCTGTTCGGAGCCGGGGCGAACATCTTCTACCCGGTCCACGATCAGTTCTACGCGTTCAACGGGAAACTCGAACTCTCGACCCAACGAGGTCTCGTCCAGACGTTCGTCAACCTTGCGCCGGACGCGACCGACGGTGGCGGAACCGCGGTCGGCTCGACCCAGGAGGTCCACATCAGCTCCGGTGTCGATCCCCAACGCGGCCCGGAACCCGCAACCGTCGATCGCGTCTTCCCAATCGCACGGTCGGGTACCAAACTGCTGCTCGTGCTCACCAGTATCGTTGTCGTCGGGATACGGCTGGTCGAAACTCGGCTGGCTGAAACCGATCCAGCGAAGTGATCGCGGTCGCCGAAACCCGACCAGCCGCATGATCTCAATCGCCGAAATCCTGCCAGCGTGTCAGCCGAATGGCGAGGAGCACGAAGACGACGGCCATCCCGCCTAACATGGCGAACGCTGGCCACACGCCCTCGGTGGTTTCGACGATCATGAGCTGGCGAAGTCCGCGATGGAACTGATACAGCGGCATGAGCCGGCCGATCGTCTGTAACGTCTCGGGCATGATGTCGATCTCCCAGAAGACGCCCGAGAGGAACATCATCGGGAACGCGATCGACCCGCCGAGACTGCTGGCTGCGTCAGGGTTCGGCAGGAGGCTTCCAAGGGTCATTCCGAGCGCCGAAAACGCGATCGCCCCCAGCAAGACGAGCGCGATCGAGAGCGGCCCGGGAATCACGGTCACGCCGAAGAGCATCGCCGCGACGACCAGCATCACCCCAGAAAGCAGGAGGGCGAGCAACGATTGCTGGACGATGTTCGCGATGATCCAGTCGCGCTTTCGCAGGGGTGTCGCCACGAGCCGCTTGAGCGTTCCGTCCTGGTTGAACCCGGCGATCACCCCGGGGACCGTCATCACGCCGTTGATCAACACCAGCGTCGCGATGAACGCCGGCAGGTAGTAGTCGGTCGACGTCAGCCCGGCCGACCCGATCGTTCCCGAATCCAGACTAACGGGCGGTTCGTCGATACCGAGTGACTCCTGATTGAACTCGGCGATGACAGTCGAAAGGATGCCACGCACGACGGGTGCCGACTGGTCGTCCGGTGGAGCGTAAAACGCCAGTGTGGCACCGGTCGCGTTCTGCTGGCTTGCCTGGTCTAAGCCCCGCTCAATGTTCGCTCGCTCGCTCTCGTTCATGTCATCCTGAAACCGGGCGACGGTATCCCGGATGATCGCGATGCGAGCGCGGCCGCTCTGAGCCCGGACCTCCTCGGCGAAGCCGTCGGGGAGAACCAGCACACGACCACCGCCGTCGCTCTCCTGGCTCCATTCGGTCAGGTTCCGATCGGCGTCGAGGTGCTGAACGTCCAGGGGTTCGATCCCCGCCAGATTCTCGACGAAGGTCGAGGAGAGGTTCGTCGCTTCGCCCCCTGCCCCGATGTCCTGGTTCTGGACGACCAGTGCGAACGACGGCGCACTGGACGCAAAGACGGTACTGAAGATCACCAGCAGGATGATCGGAAACAGCACGACAAAGAAGACAGTCTCCCGGGAACGCGACCAATCGCGCAACAGCGCATTGAGCAACGCGGCGATTCGCTTCATTCGATCTCACCCCCGGCGTCCGGCGTCGCACCGGCCAGATGCAGGAAGACGTCTTCCATCCCGGCACTGATGAGGTCGATCGCCCGGCCCTCGCCCGCTTCCTGGAGGCGACTGTACGTCTCCTGTGCGTGGTCGCGATCCTCGAAGTGGCCGACGAGATCGCCGGTGTCCGTCCGATAGACCTCACTCGCGGCGTCTTCGAGGATCGACCTGACTGCGTCGTCCGCAGGTGACGCCTCCCCGGGGAAGCTACCATCGCTCTTGACGACTACCTTGATCGCCCCACCGTATCGATCGATCAGGTTCGGCACGGTGTCGATGGCTTCGATCGTCCCGTCGAGGAGCAGTGCGGCGCGATCGGCCAGCCGCTCGACCTCCTCCATGTAGTGGGTCGTGAGGACGACGGTCGTGCCGCGGTCGGCGAGCCCCCGGATCTGTTCCCAGGTCGTGCGGCGTGCGTCGGGATCGAGACCGGTCGTCGGTTCGTCGAGGAAGAGGACTGCCGGGTCGCTGACGAGGGCCATCGCCATGCCTGTCCGTCGCTGCAAGCCGCCAGATAGCGACTGAAACGGTGTTTCGGCCCACTCGGCGAGATCGAGTTCCTCGAGCACCGTATCGACCGACGACCCGTTCTCGTACAGCCGCCGGATGAGCGAGACGTTCTCCCGGACCGAGAGACGATCGAAGGTGTGAAACGACTGTGGGACGACGCCGATCTCCGCCTTGATCGAGCGGGCGTCCGTGGTTACGTTCTGGCCGAGGACGGTCGCCGAACCCGCCGTCGGCGTCCGGAGGCATTCGAGCATCTCGACTGTCGTCGTCTTGCCCGCGCCGTTGGGACCAACGAGCGCGAAGACTTCCTCGGCCCGGATGTCGAACGTCACGCCGTCGACGGCGACCGTCTCGCCGTAGGTCTTCCGGAGATCCATCACTTCGATGACTTTCTCGGCCTGATCTTGGGGGGTACTCATGTATCCATTGGTACCGGCACTTCAGTGGGACGTTTGATAAAATATACTATTATCTGAAACGTCCGGCCAGCCCCTGGCGACACCGACGATTTCGGGCGGTCGGCCTGCAAAACAAGCAGACTGTCCCGATCACCGTCAGCCCGAACCGAATTCATTTCTTCCGCCTTACATATGGTGCGTGCCCCCTTTCCCGCGAGGGGCATATATCCGGCATTGCCACTGTTTACCCTGGTAAGCCCGGAAGTCACGTCGCCGTCATCCACCGCCGCATTTAATACAGGCTATCACGAAAAATAAGTCATGTCATCAATCGAACTCACGCCGAGTCAGAAAAACATCCTGCAGGAACTCGTCAACCTCTACCGTGACTCCGAAAGTGCGGTAAAGGGCGAGGAAATCGCCGAGCGAGTCAACCGGAATCCCGGCACGATCCGCAACCAGATGCAGAGTCTGAAGGCGCTCCAGCTCGTCGAGGGGGTCCCCGGGCCGAAGGGCGGATACAAACCGACTGCGACCGCCTACGATGCGTTGCAGATCCAGGACATGGACCACGCCGCGGAGGTGCCGCTGTTTCACAACGGTGAACAGATCGAGGAGGCAAACGTCGCCGAGATCAACCTCGCGAGCGTCCATCATCCCGAGAACTGCCGCGCGGAGGTCACTCTCCAGGGCTCGCTCGCCGATTACGACGAAGGCGACAGCGTTACAGTCGGCCCGACGCCGCTATCGAAACTCCAGATCGTCGGCACGCTCGACGGCAAAGACGACACCAGCAACAAGCTTATTCTCACGATAGACGACATGGTCGCGCCGGCCGAAGCGCCGGAACACTGACGCCGCCTCGATCACGGGCGGCTCTCGAAGTCTTCGAATCTTTCTCCGCGGCGATCTGATCACGTGATACGGTCGCATGCAACTTCCACGGCGTGATTTCAAAGGGTTTGTATCCCGGCCTCGCTGAACGACGGATATGACTGAGTCGGTGGTCGTTCTCGGTTCCGGGTACGCCGGCGCGGGCGCGATCCAGCGCCTCGAGTCGGAACTCGGTGATCGGGCCGACCTCACGTGGGTATCTGATCAACCGTATCATCTCGTCCTCCACGAAGTCCATCGCTGCATCCGTGATCCGTCCGTCAAAGAGCACGTGACGATCCCGGTCGACGAGATCAAGTCCCCCTCGACGACGTTCATCGAGGGTCGTGTCGAGACCATCGACGTCGAACATCGAACGGTCGGATTTGCGGACGGCGAGTCGATCGCGTACGATCACCTGTTAGTTGCCATCGGCAGCCAGACTGCCTTTTTCCGTATCGACGGACTCGAGGAGAACGCACTCACGCTGAAAAGTCTTGACGATGCGCTCGCCATTCACGACGCAGTCGAGTCGGCAGCGGCCGACGCAACGATGGCCGATCCCGCTCGGGTCGTCGTCGGCGGGGCCGGCCAGACTGGCGTCCAGGTCGCCGGCGAGGTAGCAGCCTACCGTGGGGAGATGTCGGCACCGATAGACGTCGTTCTGGTCGAAGGGCTCGAATCCGTCCTCCCCGGAGCCAACAGTGCCTTCCAGTCGGCGATCAGTGACCGACTCGATAAGCGCTCGGTTGATGTCCAGACGGGCAACTTCGTCAGCAGGGTCGACGACGACGCCGTCTACTTCGACGACGGTCGTGATCTCGCCTACGATGTCCTCGTCTGGACCGGCGGGATCACCGGGCAGCGTGCCATGGAGGACGTCCGCGTCACGAAAGATCACAAGAGCAACCGTCTCAAAACCACGACGACGTTCCAGACCGACGACGAGCGAGTTTTCGCCCTCGGTGACGCGGCACTGGTCGACCAGCCGGGCGAGGATCCGGCCCCGCCGAACGCCCAGGCGGCCTGGCAGGCAGCCGACGTCGCCGCCGAGAACATCGCACGGTCGATCCGCGGCCAGCCACTGACGGAGTGGCGCTACGAGAACAAGGGGACGGTCGTCTCCGTCGGTGACGAGGCAGTCGCGACCGACGTACTGTACAGTCCAATCGAGACGTTCAATGGTCTGGGTGCGGAGTTGTTGAAGAAAGTCATCGCCGCCCGATGGATCGCCGACGTCAGCTCGTTCTCCCGGGCGTTCTCCGCCTGGCCGAACATGTAATGTTGACGCTGTCGTCAACCGGGACGGTCGTCTCCGAGCTGGGTGTTTCTCTCCGCTGAGAAACTCACTTACTGGGGACGGTGGGCCGCCTGCGGTGTCTCCTGTCTCTACCGGCGTTCAGGCCTCGGTCGCCGCTCGATCGTACGCGTTCTTCAGCGAGCCCAGGAACCGGTGGTACGGCAGCGGAACCCCGATCTGACGGGCGAGCAGCGCGACTGGCAACAGCATGATCCCGACGAGCAGCGTCACGTGGTACAGCACTGACAGACCGGCGCGGTACAGGTACGTTTCCATTTGTCCTCTCTTCAGGGTGGTCCGTTTCGAGTATATAAAGGTTGCTGAAGGATATATTATAGTATCGTAGATTATTATAATTCAATACGGCTACGTCATGCGATTCAAGTGGGATTGAACTATGTCCAATCACACAGGATACTGATCGGCCGAAAACATAACAGGCCCGTTGGAACCACGCGGCGTACTCATAAGTTATGGCCATTATCGAGGTGACGTGCGCACGGCCGAGTCGAGACCCTCGTGTCGGGATCGCCATCAGGAAATCATAAAGCACGAATAGGCTCGACGGTAGCATAGAAGTATGAACTACCTCGTGGCATTGGAAGCAGCCTGGCTGGTACGTGATGTAGAGAACATCGACGACGCGATCGGTGTGGCCGTCAGCGAGGCTGGCAAGCGCCTCAACGACCAGGACATGGACTACGTCGAAGTCGAAGTCGGTGCCACGACCTGCCCCGCCTGCGCGGAACCGTTCGACTCGGCGTTCATCGCGGCCGACACCGCCCTGGTCGGACTCGTCCTCGAAATGAAGGTGTTCAACGCCGAGAGCACCGAACACGCCCAGCGGATCGCCAAAAGTGAGATCGGTGGCGCGTTGCGGGACGTCCCGCTGAAGATCGTCGAGACGATCGAGTACGCCGAAGACGAGGACCCACCGACCGAACCGAGCGAGTGACGCGGCCCGCGTGACTGCCCGGCCCGGGCGAGCATCGACCCGGGAGAGCCGGTGGCTTTTTGTATTACCAATGGTTATCACGCGGTATGGAACTGCCGACCCCAGCGGACCTGCGTGAGCGCCGGACGGATCTCGGACTCACTCAGAGTGAACTCGCCGACCGCGCCGATGTCTCCCAGCCGTTGATCGCCAGGATCGAAGGTGGCGACGTCGATCCGCGACTCTCGACGCTCCGGCGGATCGTCAACGCACTCCAGGAAGCGGAAGGCGGGATACTCCGGGCCGGTGATCTGATGAACTCGCCCATCGTCAGCGTCGCGCCCGACGACAGCGTCCACGAGGCGAAACAGTTGATGGACAGCGAAGGCTACTCGCAGGTTCCGGTCATCCGGAACGGCCGGCCGGACGGTCTCATCGGCAACACTGACATCCGCCAGCGTTCGGAGGACAACGTCGGTGACCTTCCCGTCGCCGAAGTGATGCACGAGTCGATCACCACCGTCGAGCCGGACGCGACGCTCGAAGAGATCGATACGTATCTTGATCACCACGACGCCGTGCTGGTCGTCGAGAGCGGTGAGACTGTCGGGATCATTACCGACGCCGATATCGCCGCCAACGTCAGCTGATTTTTGTCCGGATTCCATGGCATGTTCGTCTGCCGTGCGTACTGGTGTTTTCGACGTCGTCCGTGCTGTCGCTGCGGTGATCGCTTCCGGAGAAAACGTTAAGTACTACCATGTCTAACGTTAGCGTGGAACCGCGCCGGGTGGTTCCCGACGGGAACGACCGTCGTGAACGTCCGGGAGACGCACCGTGCGCAAACGACGAGTATCTCCGCCGATTCTCCGGCGGAGTTTCCGTTTTCACCTGCCCAACAGCTCCGACTGTGTCTCTGCCGGTGTGAGAACCTTGGTATGGCTTCGGAGCGAACCCCCGGTATGTCCAGGCCCGGCCGGTTGCCGGTCGAGTCCACACGCGAGGACCGGATCGTGTGTCACGTCGATATGGACTGTTTTTACGCTGCGTGTGAACGGCTCCGGGAGCCCGCGCTGCGGGACGAACCAGTAATCGTCGGGATGGGGTACGAGCCGGGCGAGACGTCGGGCGCAGTGGCGACCGCGAGCTACGAGGCGCGCGAGCATGGCGTCGAGAGCGCACAGTCGATCGAACAGGCGCTCGAACTCCTGCCCCGGCGCGAGACTGCCGATCCGGACGCGGAGCCGACCGCCTACTACCGGCCCGTCGACATGCCGTCGTATGAGGACGTAAGTGAGCAGGTCCGATCCATCCTCGCGGAATACGCCGACGTGCTTCGTGCTGTCAGCATCGACGAGGCGTATCTCGACGTGACCGACCGGACCGACTGGGATTCCGTCGAGGCCTTCGCGGCTAAACTGAAGCACGAGGTCGCCGAGACGGTCGGCGTCGAGGCGAGCGTCGGTGTCGCGCCGACGATGAGCGCCGCGAAGATCGCAAGCGATTACGACAAACCTGACGGACTCACGGTCGTCGAACCCGGTGATGTCCGATCCTTTCTGGCCCCGCTCCCTGTCTCGGCCGTCCACGAGGTCGGTCCGAAGACAGCAACCGAACTCGCGGAGATGGGGATCGAAACGGCTGGTGACCTCGCGGCGGCCGATCCGGCGGCGCTCGCCGATCGCTTCGGCGAACGCGGCCGGGCGATCTACCGGTACGCCCGCGGCGAGGACGATCGCGACGTGACGCCCGTCGGGAAACCCAAGAGTCTCTCCCGGGAGTCGTCGTTGCCGGGTGAAGACGGTTCTTCTCAGACCGTCCGTGAGCAGGTACGCACGCTCGCCGAAGCGGTGGCGGACCGGGCGAACCGGCGGGATGCACTCTACCAGACGATCGGGATCAAAGTCGTCACGCCGCCGTTCGACGTTCACACACGCGAACGGTCGCTGTCCGGACCAGTCGATCGCCCCACCCTCGTTCGGTCTGTCGCGCTCGACCTCCTTTCGGCGTTCGCTGACCGCGAGGTTCGGAAGGTCGGCGTGTTCGTCTCCGGGCTCTCCTTCTCGGCGGGCGACCAGGCCAGTCTCGGTGAGTGGGGCGGCGAGAGCGACGACACAGGGATACGGGCGGACTCTCGGTCGTCGTCCGGCAACCGGCATCTATCGGGGCAGACAACGCTCGCCGACTTCAGGTGAGCGGCGCTTATTGCAAGCCGCTGTCGAGATTCTCCAACAGTTTCCCGGCAAACAGCCCCAGCCGTGGTGAGATGGCGTCGGGATCGTCCGATGGAGCGTCGACCGGATGCGTCTCGAGCGCGCGGACGAACTGCTCGCCGTGAGTCATCGCCGCCATCATGTCGACGACGTCGACGGTCAGGCCCTCGTCGGAAGTGTCCATCTCCGGGTGGCGCTCTTTCTCTTCGGACGTGTAGGCGATGGTCCAGGACGGCCCGCCGACGAGATCGAGGACCGCATCGACGCCACCGACCTCGACGCGATCGCCGTCGCTGGCGACGTAGACGGTCCCGTCCTCGATGATTGTCTCGTACCGGGTCATCGCTGGGTGTCTTCACCCTGAAATGACGGCCTACTCGGATATATACCCTCACGTCCAGTCCCGCAGAACTATTCTCACCTGTCGGTCGCGTCGGACCCGCGTCTGACGATGAATTATGGGTGTCGAGGTCCTGGGCTAGAAAAGAAACGCATGGCTGACAGCGATACGCGGACGATCACCGTCGCGGAACGCAGCGACGGGCACGGCGGGACTGGTGACGTGGGCCGGCCGGTTTCGCTGCCAGTCGTCGAACTGCTCACCGGGCGCGGGTTCATCACCGGGAAATCGGGCAGCGGGAAGAGCAACTCCGCCTCCGTCGTCGCCGAGAAGCTGCTCGACAACGGCTTTGGACTCCTCATCGTCGACATCGACGGCGAGTACTACGGCCTCAAAGAGGAGTACGAGATCCTCCACGCCGGGGCCGATGACGAGTGTGACATCCAGGTCACGACCGATCACGCCGAGAAACTCGCCACCCTCGCCCTCGAACAGAACGTCCCCATCATCCTCGACATTTCGAGTTATCTCGACGAGGACAAGGCCCGGGAGGTGCTGACGGCCGTTGCCCGCCAGCTGTTCGCGAAGGCCAAGAAGTGCAAACAGCCCTTCCTGTTGCTGGTCGAGGAGATCCACGAGTACATCCCGGAGAAGGGCGGCGTCGACGAGTGTGGGAAGATGCTGATCAAGATCGGCAAGCGCGGGCGCAAACACGGCCTGGGGATCGTCGGCATCAGCCAGCGACCGGCCGACGTCAAGAAGGACTTCATTACTCAGTGTGACTGGCTGGTCTGGCACCGGCTCACCTGGAACAACGACACCAAGGTCGTCAGTCGCATTCTCGACGGCGCGTACGCCGACGCCGTCGAGGACCTGGCCGACGGTGAAGCGTTCCTGATGACCGACTGGGCCGAAGCAGTCGAGCGCGTCCAGTTTTATCGGAAGAAGACCTTCGATGCCGGCGCGACGCCTGGTCTGGAAGACTTCGAGCGACCGGATCTCAAGTCCGTCAGCGACGACCTCGTCTCCGAACTGAAATCGATCACCGACGAGCGTGCGGAGACCGAGGACCGGATCGCCGAACTCCGGGCGGAACTCGACCGCAAGAACTCCCGGATCGCCGAACTCGAACGTGAACTCCAGGACGCCCGTGACATGAGCCGGATGGCTGACCAGTTCGTCGATGCGCTGGTCGAGCACGTCGATGGGCCGAATCCGGGTCGGACCGAACAGGCAAAGCTTCGGGACAGTCATGCACGCAAGCAGAGCCAGGACGCGGACGACACCGACGACGGGCAAGCTACGTTCGGGCCCGACAGCCCCACGGACGACGTCACAGCCGACGGGTCAGGGACAGCCACGCCGGACGGTGCGGGCGGGAACGGTACGGAGGAGGCAGTCGCCGAGGCCTTCGAGTCCTTTGGCGATTTCGTCCCTGCGGAAGCGTCCGTCGATTCCACCACCGTGACTGACGCAAGTGACGCCCCCGCAGAGGCCGGCGATACCACTGCTGGCGCTAGCGACAACGAGGACACGGCAACGAGCCAGGAAGTCTCGATCGACGAGGTCCCCGACTTCGTGGGCCGACTCCGGGCTGAAGTCCGCTCGCTCGAACCCAAGACCCAGAAGATGCTGTCGTACTATCGCGACCAGGGACCGGCGTCGCCGCTGGACGCCCACTTCGTTGCCGGTGGCTCCGGCGATCGAACCCACGCCTACGCCCGCAATCGAACGCTCCGGACAGCCGAGTTGATCGAACACGTCGGCCAGGGTGCCTACGACTACCGCCTGCCAGCACTCCTCGAAGAGCGCGCCAAGCGTGCGCCCGAGGATGTCGACGACGCGGATCTCGACACCTACGTCGACGTGATCGAAGCGACCGTCGACGAGTTCTGATCCTTGCAAAACGGCGGTTCCCGAAGCGGTGACCCGACTACGGCTCCCACGTCGTCAGTGGCTGCGTCTGCGAAGACGTGGGCGACTTCCAGATGAGTTTGACTTCCTCCACATCGCTAAAACTGTGGGAGGAGGAGGCGTCGAAGTAGTTCGACACCGGCGGACTCCCACTGCCAAAGTAGATTGCCCACGAGTCAGTCGCCGAAATCGATGAAGTGCTCCCGTAGGCCGAGGATCCGTCGGCAAACGCATACCGCTCCTCGCTGCCTGTGTACGAGACCAACGCAACGAGTGTCCCTGCCTCCGCAGCCTCCCCACCGTCGTGTTCGATCACCACGGCGTCTGACTGCGCTGAAATGTCCCAACTGGTGCTGGGCGGCTGGTTCTCCGGCATGTCCATGTTCATCACGAACGTGCCGACCACAGCCGCGAGTAACACCGTGATCGCAACCATTAGAATCACTCCAATGACTGGCGATACCCCCCGGTCGTCTACCCCATGGTTCGCGCGCATCGCAATACGTAATACATTCCTCTAATACAAATATTTTTATATTTATTCATGGAGTATATGGCGCGGTAATAGCTTTGGCGTTTCATTCTGGAATTACTTGGATCCAGGCCGTCACTGCGTGGACGCGATAAGCCGGCCACGGTGGCTGAATCCGCCGAAATATCGAGGATTTGGACTCGATCGTCCGCTAGATCTATTGAATGCGAATATATTTGTTTGCGCACTACCAGGGTGGTTTGTTATGTGTATGTCTATGAATATTTATAATATACTGCCAACAGTATTTCAATCACGTATGGCAGTATTTTCCGTTTACGTGTGAAAATTACAATATACTTTGGATGGAAGATATTTTGAATGGTATAGTCTTTTACAATATTTGTGTTGAAAATATACGGAAAGTATACATTCACTACAATCATCATATATGATTGGGTCGGTCGTCGCCGACCCAGGCGATACGCCACGGTCCTCGTTTCCCCCGACGTGGACTGACTGTGTGTATCTGGACGACCGGATGCCATTTTCCCCCTCTCCGGTCGTCCATGTTTCCGCCAATCCTCCCCTGTTGGCAGTGGTTGATGGCCCATGAATCAACGCCCCTGCATCGAATCGGTCTGCCTGATTTTCATTGCCATCGGAGCGTAACCCGCGGTTGCTAGCCAACAGAACCATGTGCTCACACCGTAACTGGTACCATGACGCACATGGACTTTGATCAGTATCCCTCGGTTTCGTTGCACAACGTCGCGGAGATTGAACCTGCCGGGTGGGTTCCGGACGGTGATCGCCTTTGCCGGGTGCCGGCGGCGTACGGCAAAGAGATGAACGAGGATGCAGCACACCGGGTTCGCCATGCCACGGCCAGCGAAGTTCGATTCGTCCCGACCGAAGAAGACGCGGAGATCGAAGTGACACTTTCGGCGGTCGAAGACACACAATTTCGGACTTTCTGGGGCGTCTTCCAGCCCTGGCAGCCGACCGAGGTCGGCCCGACACCGGAAACGTACACGTTCACCATTCCGGAGCGACTCCGCGAGATCGCGACCACCGCTGACACCGGACGCTTCGATCCAGCAGTCTGTCGGATTCGCTTCGAGCGCCGGACTGCGGTCGCGATCCACGACGTCTCCGGCGACTGTCGACCCCCGAAGCCGGATGAACTGCCGGACCAGCGCTATCTGGCCTACGGAACCTCGATCACGGAAGGGGCGGCCGCATCAGCGCTCCACACGGACTACGTGACCCACGTCGCCCGAGATTTCGGAGCCGATCTGCTCAACTTCGGATGCTCGGGATCAGCCTACGCCGACGCGGCGATGGCAGACTACATCGCCACCCGTGATGACTGGGACTTCGCAACGCTTGAGCTCTCGGTGAACATGGCTAACGCGGATTTCACGCCGGCCGAGTTCCACGAGCGCGTCGAGTATTTCGTCAACACGATCGCGGATGCACACCCGGAGAAACCGATCGCGTGTATCACGCTGTTCCCGTACTTCGACGACCTCGCGGAGTCGGGCGATCAAGACCACGCCACCGCGTTCCGCAATGCGGTGCGCGATGTGGTCGCTGACGCCGCACATGAGAATCTCCACGTGGTCGAGGGGACTGATCTCAACGATATCACCGGGTTGACGGCTGATCTGCTTCACCCCGGGGATGCCGGAATGGAACGGATCGGAACCCGACTGGCCGACCGTCTCGAAGAAATCCTCGACTGAAAGACATCGGCGTCGGCTCGCTATGGCCTGCTATCGCTATTGAACAGGTTCGTTTTCGTAAACGGAATGGCGTCGGAGAGATTGTGAACCACGGTCGCAGCAAGCTGCTCCCTGGTTCAAATCCTTCCTCTCGCATTCCTGCCACTCACGGACTTGTTCGCGGCAGGAAATGGGGTCGGAGAGATTTGAACTCCCGATCGACTGATATCTCCGGTTGCGCCTCGGAACTCCAGAGGGTCATCAAGGCGTCCGGTGATCAGCCGGTCGCTCAGTATATCAGTCTGGAGTGTCGTCCCGGGCGCGGTGCCTCTGGAGTCAGTCGCCATGCCGGACTTGGCCACGACCCCGCGACTCGTCGTTAGACGATTTCCCCTAAAGGGATTTCGATTCACTCCCTGTCGGTCGTTGCCCATTCACAGTCCTGGCACTTCTCTCCGGTCACGAACTCGGTGATGGAGGGCATATACCCGACTTCCAGGACGTCGCCACCGCACTCGGGGCACGTGCGGTCCGCGTCTGCGATCGATTCGGCGTCCATGACGTCGTCGTCCTCGATAAGTTCTGCCAGTTTGACGGCGGTCACCATCCGTCCCTGGACGACCCTATTTTCGGCCATGGAGGATCCAGGCCATCGACACTTCTAAACATTGCCGTCCAGGCAGGATCTCGGCTGTGGTAGATTCCATCCCACGTGCGAGGTCATTCATTGTCGAATACCGTCCGCTAAAGCCACGGAGATCGGTCGTCGCTGTTCTTCGTGTCAGTTCCAACCGTATTGGGTGCGTCGGACTGATCGCCGCCGTCAGGCAGCGACGCTTCGTCTTCTGGCTCTCTACCAGCGTCGTCGGCCGGAAACAGCAGGTCACGATCCGGGTCGAACGCCAGTAGCCCGGCCATCGCAAGGACGGCAAGCGAGAGCGGGGCATCACTGGGGACGAGGCCGTACACTGACAGCGCGAGTACGCCAAGCGCGACGGCACTGCCAAAGCGGAACCGGTCGAGGTCGACGCTCGCTCGCAGCCATGGACCGGTCAGCGCAACCAGGAGCGCAAACCCGACGCCGACCAGCGCCGCTGCCGTCCCGTTGATGACGAGTCCGGGGTCCGTTGCGACGGACAGCTCCGCACCGTTGAGATCGAGGCTGGCGACCAGCCCGAACCCGACGATCACAGCCGGCCGTGGGATCACGTCCGCAAGTTGGGAACTGGCCGTCTGGGCGGCGATCGCCAGGATGACCAACCCGGCGAAGCGCTCGAAGATCGCCAGATCGAGCACGCTCGCGATCGTCGGCGCGAGGGCCGCTTCCAGCGCTGCAATGGGGAGCAGGACGACCCCGACGCCAGCGACAGTGAGCGCCTGCTCGCGTGGACTCCCGTCCATGTCGGCGAGGATGACCGCCACCGTGGCACTCCCGCCGAAGACCAGCAACCCGACCTCGAAAATGCCGGAGAAACTTCCGACTGCACCTGCGAGGATGAGTGCCGGAAAGACGCCATCGACCAGCGGGAGACACATCACCGTCGCGAGGAGGCGCCCGTCACCACCGACCCGCCGCTCGATGGCGAGCGCGATCGGATGTTGGGAGCTACTCATCAGCGACGCGGGCCATCTCCCGTGGCCAGTGGGTACTGGGACCGTCTCCGGTATCGTCGCGCGATACCGTGACGGTCGTGCTCCGCCGGCTGACTGGTGCCGTCAGCGCCAAAATTGAACGTTGTCCCCATCGACTTCCATGTATTCGTCACACCGGAGACTCCACGCTGCTCACTGGCGGTCCGCGAACTGATGGGGGCGGCGGAAGCCATATGATAAACCACGAAGGATAGAAATAAAAACGTTGTGTGAGAAGCGCCCGCAAGCGACGTGATGCGTGAGAATAACGCTGATAACTGGCGACTCTTCGAATAATATGCCACCACGCTCTCTAAATGTAAACAGAAGACGGCCAGAGAACTATCACATGTTCTCATATTAATATTCGACCATTATATATTGCCGATCGCCAGCAGTCGGCGTAGTTCCTTGCCAACGTCTGTGATGGGGTTCAACGCCAACTCGCAACGTTTTTGGGCCGGGCTGAACGACCGATTACATGGCGAAGAACGATCGACCGTTTTCGGCGAAACTTGAGGTACCGGAGGCGCTGACGTTCGACGACGTACTGTTGCGACCCAAGGAGAGTCGCGTCGAGCCTGACGATGCGACGACCGAGACCTATGTTTCGAAGAACGTCTCGCTGAACGTTCCCGTCCTCTCGGCGGCGATGGACACTGTCACCGAGAGTGACATGGCGATCGCGATGGCTCGTCACGGTGGCCTTGGCGTCATCCACCGGAATATGGACGTCGACCGGATGGTCACCGAGATCGAGCGCGTCAAGCGCGCCGACGAACTCATCATCCGTGACGTTGTCACGGCCGATCCGGACCAGACTGTCCGTGATGTCGACGCGATGATGCAACGACAGGGTGTCAGCGGTGCCCCCGTGGTGGGTGACGACGATGAAGTGCTCGGCATCATCTCGGCGACGGACATCCGACCGTACCTCGAAGTCGGCGATTCCGACGCCGTTCGGGAAGCCATGACTGACGAAGTCATCACGACGGAAGCGGATGTCTCCCCGCGTGAGGCGCTCGAACTCATGTACGAGCACAAGATCGAGCGCGTCCCGATCGTCGACGAGGAGAATCGACTCATCGGGCTGGTGACGATGCAGGGGATCCTCCAGCGCCGTGAGTACGACCAGGCCGCTCGTGACGGGAACGGTCGCCTCCGATGTGGCGTCGCCGTCGGTCCCTTCGAGGCGGAGCGGGCCATCGCAGCTGACGACGCTGGGGCTGACGTCATCTTCATCGACTGTGCACACGCACACAACCTCGATGTCGTCGACACCGCTCGCGATATCAAAGCGGAAATCGACGCGGACATCGTCGTCGGAAACATCGGCACCCGGGAAGCCGCTGAGGATCTCGTCGACTTCGCCGACGGACTCAAGGTGGGCATCGGCCCGGGCAGTATCTGTACGACGCGAATCGTCTCCGGGTCGGGGATGCCCCAGCTTTCGGCCGTCGCCGAAGTCGCGGACGTGGCCGCTGATCACAACGTGCCCGTCATCGCGGACGGCGGCATCCGATACTCCGGCGACGCGATCAAGGCCATCGGAGCCGGCGCGGACGCCGTGATGCTCGGGTCGTACTTCGCGGGCACCGACGAGGCTCCAGGTCGCATCATCACGCGCAACGGCAAGAAGTACAAGCAGTACCGTGGCATGGGCAGCGTCGGCGCGATGAAATCAGGCGGCGGCGAGCGGTATCTCAAGGACGTCGAAGACCAGGAAGAGGAGGACTACGTCCCGGAGGGCGTCGAGGCCGCGACGCCGTACCAGGGACCGGTCGAGAACGAACTCCACCAGATGGTCGGCGGAATGCAGTCCGGCATGGGGTACGTCGGAGCCGAGTCGGTCCCGGAGTTCCAGGAGCGCGCGGAGTTCGTTCGTGTCTCCAGCGCCGGCCAGCAGGAGAACCATCCTCACGACGTTCTCATCACCGACGAAGCACCGAACTACAGCCCCGGCGAATGAGGATCGTGCGATAATCACGCACGTCAACTGCTGTTTTTCACCCTGTCCTCTGTCGGAGAAATTCAGGAGGCCACACCGCAAGCATTCGATTTATTGGAGATTTCGACCGGCTTTGAGCCCACTCCGAAGGGCCGATCGCGTCCGGCCGATCCCGGTGACCCAGTCGCCAGCGATCGCCAGATCCGAATCGAGCGCCCGCTCGATCAGTTCCCCGTCCGGGCTTCGCGTCGGGATCGCATCGCCCCAGCGCTGGTACTCCCACCAGTTCGGATCGACGAGCCGATCGTCGCCGATGAGTTCCCTGGCCCGGTGGGTCGCCGCTTCGGAGGCAGCGGCCGGTGACGTCTGTGGGTGAGTCACGACCCAGCTCGGACCGAACTGAACGACGATCACCGTCTCGCCATCCGGCACGTGGCCGGGTTTGTGGCGTTCGTTCGACACCCACGCGACGTCGTAGACGCTCTCTTCGCTGACGAGCCCGAAGAACGGCGTCTCCAGCTCGAAGGCAAAGTGGAGGGCAACTGTATCCATCGTCCGATAGGGGATCTGGTTGATGGCGATCGCCAGTTCCTCCCGCAGCGGCGCGTCCCAGTCGGCGGTTTCGAGCAGCACGGACGCCGATGCCGTCGGGACTGCGAGCACGATGGCGTCGAACTCTCGTACACCTGCTTCGGTCGTGACGCGCCACCCATCGTCAAGTCGTTCGAGGTGCGTGACGCCGACCCCGTCTTCGAGTGTCGCGCCGCTCGCATTGATCATGCCTCGAACGATCTCATCCAGACCACCGCGGCCCGTCCAGCGCGAGTTCTGAGGCGTATCGCCCGGCGTGATCTCCCCGGCGGCATCGAATCGCCAGACTGGCGGTTCGATCTCGACGAGTTTCTCCCCTGCGGCGTCTTCGATCACCTCTTCGAGATCCGGGTCGGCGACTTCGAGATAGTTCGCACCAAAGTCAAAGACACAGCCGTTCCGGCGTCGACTCGCCATCCGCCCCCCGACGGTGTCCATTTCGTAGACGGTGACGTCAGCGTCCGCTAACGCATAGGCCGCCCCAGCTCCAGCGATGCCGCCACCGACGATCCCAATTTCTTCGCGCATACTCGCCCTTCACTGGGGAGTACCTAAAAGTCGGGCTTGCAGGCAGGTACTGTCCCATTCCGTCCGGAACCTGCTGTTGTGACCATGCAACGCCAGAAGTATGACTGGAGGTGGATTTGAACCACGCCCAGACGTGCTCGCTCACTCCGTTCGCTGTGCTCGACTGGTCTACTTCAAATCACCGTGACCGATATTCGCCGCTCGCGAGTTTGCGAGCGGCAGAAGTATAGCGGGAGGTGGATTTGAACTACGCTCAGACGTGCTCGCTCACGCCGATCGCTATGCGCGACTGGTTCAAATTAAATTATTATGTCTTTCGCATACGGCGAGCGAAGCGAGCCGTTTCACTCGACCGAGCGGTAGCGAGGTCGAGTCTTTTTGGTCCAGCTTTTTCGAGGAGTGGTCGCCGAAGGCGACCCGACGATGAAAAAGGTGGTATAGCGGGAGGTGGATTTGAACCACCGATCTGCGGGTTATGAGCCCGCCGGAATCTCCTAGCTATCCCATCCCGCTACCTATCTGTACCCTCGGTCGTCAATTAAGGGTTGTGATTCGGATGCCGTCCGTTAATTCCTACCGTGCCTGGCCAGCCAGTTCGACGGAGCCATTCCGTCGGATACCCGCCAGTTAGCTGATCGGCCCTCGAACTGACGCCAACCCTGCTGTCGACTGGGCGAATCCACGACGTGAGTGCCGGTTTCGGGCGTCAGCGGACGATGACACAAGACCTTTGAGGGGGTTGTCCGTTCCCCTGGATGATGGAGTTCGGACTCGTCGCACTGTGGCTGGGGCTGTACCTCCTGTTGCTGTTTGTCGGTCTGACGATCTCGCGTCGAATACTGCCCGGGCTGGCAGACGAAGGAGCCGGGATCGCCATCCCACTCACGCTGACCATCGTTTGGGTGGTCACTTTCCTGGTTGGCCACGCCTCGATCGTCCTCGGGCTCTGGGCGGGGCTGCTCGTGCTTGGACTCGTCGCGGGTGCCGCCCGGTACCGACAGGGGGGCGTGGACACCCGGATCTACCTGGAGACGGCTGCAGTGTTTTCGATCGCGTTCTGCTTCGTCGTGGCGATCAGGGCTGTCGACCCGGCCGTCCACGCTATCGCCGGTGAGAAATTTCTTGACTTCGGGCTGCTCCAGACGTTGCTGCGGGCCGAAAGCCTGCCCCCCGAGGACATGTGGTTCGCCGGCGAACCCGTCCAGTACTACTACGGCGGCCACCTCCTCGCGTCGCTGCTTGCCCGCATGACGGACACTGCCGGTCGGTTCGCCTACAATCTCAACGTCGCCGGATTTTACGCCATGTTCGTCACGGCTGCCTACGGCCTCGCGAAGAACGTCGCTGCCGATCGCGATCTTCCGGCCCGCCTCGCCGGTGTGTTCGCGGCCGTCTTCGTCGGGTTCGCGAGCAACCTCGTCTCGGCGGTCCACGTGATCGTTCTGATGCTCCCCGACGACGTCGCAACGCAACTCGCGGCGGCCGCCGGTCACGAACTCGACGGGCTAGGGACCGGATTCGCAAATTTCAACTACTGGACGGCGAGCCGCGTCATTTCGGGGACGATCAACGAGTTCCCGCTGTTCGCGTGGCTCAACGGCGACCTCCATCCTCACATGTTGAGTCCGGCGTTCCTGTTGCTCGCGGCGACGCTCCTCTATGGCTATTACCGAACGCCAGCCAACCACCGCGCTCGGCGGATCGCGCTGCTTGTCGCCGTCGGTCCGATCGCGGCGCAACTCGCCGCCAGCAACACCTGGTCGTTCCCCTCGATCGGTGGACTCACGGTCCTGACCGTCGCACTGGCACCGGCGAGTCCGGTGACCCTCCTGCCGTCGTCAGTCCAGGCCCGCCTCGACGCTCGGAGCCGGATGCGACGGGAAGTGTGGCGACACGCTCTCGCCGGGGTCCTGGGAATGTCGGTTCTCCTGCTCGGCGGGCTCCTGTCGCTGCCGTTCTGGCTGCAGTCCGTGAGTAGCCAACAGCACCTGGCACTGTTCCCGGAGCGGAGTGGACTCGGCCCACTCCTGCTGGTTCACGGGGCCTTCCTGGCGGCGTTCGTCTGCTACTACGTCCGATACACGCGTCCGCACGGGACACGACGAATCCGGAGATTGCTGTTGGTGGGTGTGATCGGTCTCTGTGCCGTCTTGGCACCGTTCGATCTGTCCGCAATCGCTCTGTTCGGGCCACTGATCCTGTTGGGCTGGTTCCTCCGTCGCGTCGAGGCGTACGAGGAGGTCCCGACGCCGGGATACGAGACCGTCTTGATCGTGGCCGGGGCTGGGCTCGTGGTGCTCGTCGAGTTCGTCTACGTGAGTGAACAGGCCGGTCCGGGACGGATGAACACCGTGTTCAAGTTCTACGCGCAGGTGTGGGCGCTCTGGTCGGTTGCCATCGGTGTCGTCCTCGTCGAACTCCTTGCTGATCGGCGTCCATCCCTCGGTCTCTCCAGTGACGACTGGCACCGTGGGCTTCGGGTCCTCGTTGCCGTGTTGCTGGTCTCGACGTCGATCTACGGTGCGTTGGCCCTCTCCCAGCACTTTTCGGGCTCGTCGGGGACAGCACCACCGGACGAACCGACGCTCGACGCGCTTGCGTTTCTCGAGACACACCATCCGAACGAAGCTCCGGCGATCCACTGGCTGAACGACAACGTCGACGGGCAACCCACCCTGCTGTCCCGACCAACAACCGGGTCGCTGAGTGGGTATTGTACCGCCGACCGGGACCTCCCGAACGGCGTCACGCCGTGGGATTGGGACGTCTACCACTGGGGCAACGCCCCGTCGACGATGACCGGGATTCCGACGGTCGCCGGCTGGAGTCACGAGGTCGGCTATCGCGACGCCTCGGTGTACTGTGACCGCGTCCAGGACACCATCCAGCTGTTCACTGGTGACCCCACAAATCAGCGCCAACTGCTCGCCCGATACGATGTCACGTACGTCTACGTCGGCCCGCTCGAACGGGGGGCCTTCCCGGAGATAACGATCCAGGAACTCGACGTCGTGACGGTCGAAAAGCAGTGGGACGACGTGACGATCTACCGCGTCAACCAGTCGATGCTCGGCTCGAACTATCTCAGGCCGACTCGACGACAGTAATCGCGTCGGCGTCCGCAGAGAGTGTCTCCATGTGCATCGGGATGTAGTTCCGGAGCTCGAAGGTCTCGCGTTCGTCCTCGCTGCCGACCGTACACCACAGCTGGGGTTCGGCTGGGCCATGCCAGTCGCCCTGTTTATTGATCCCGAAGCAGACGTATTCCTCGCCATCGTGCTCGATCACGGCGTCCTTGCGGATGCCGGGGTCGCCGTGGATGATGAGACGCTTCATGTACACCCGAGTTCGACCATTCCGGCATTAAGCGCTTCGGAGCCTGCAGTCTGGGTTCGGGAATAGGGCCGTCACCGGGTCGTGAGAGTCGCTCACGTTCCACAGACGGCGCTCGTGTGGAACCAAACGGGTTTTAAGCCGGGCTGTCTAACCCTCCGGCAAGGTAGATATCCATGCAGATGCCACGCCGATTTAACACCTACTGTCCGAACTGCAACGAGCACCACGAGCACGAAGTCGAGCGGGTCCGACAGGGTCGCTCCACCGGCATGACGAAAGTCAACGGCCGCCAGCGCGAGCGCCAGTCCGGGATCGGGAACGACGGCAAGTTCTCGAAGGTCCCCGGTGGCGACAAGCCGACGAAGAAGACCAACCTCACGTACCGTTGCTCGGAATGTGGCAACGCTCACCTCCGCGAGGGATGGCGCGCCGGCCGGATCGAGTTCCAGGAATAACGATGACAGGAAACTTCTACAGCGTTCGATGTCCGGACTGTGAGAACGAACAGGTCGTCTTCGGCAAGGCGGCGAGTGACGTCGTCTGTGCCGTCTGCGGGAACACGCTCGTTCGTCCGACCGGTGGGAAGGCCACCATCGAGGGCGAGGTACTCGAGACGGTCGAGCAACGATGAAGTTCAGTGGCTGGCCCGAACCCGGCGAACTCGTCGTCGGACGCGTCGACGAGATCGAGGACTTCGGCGTGTTCGTCGACCTCTTAGAGTACGAGGACAAGCGCGGGCTGGCCCACATCAGCGAGGTCGCCTCCGGGTGGATCAAGAACGTCCGCGACCACGTCAACGAGGGCCAGACCGTCGTCGCGAAGGTGCTCGACGTCGATAAGGACGCCCAGCAGATCGATCTCTCGATCAAGGACGTCAACGACCACCAGCGTAAGGACACCATCCAGGAGTGGAAAAACGAGCAGAAGGCCGACAACTGGATGACCATCGCCTTCGGCGAGGACCTCGAAGACGACCGCTACGCCGACATCGCCGAGGAACTAATCGCCGGGTTCGGGTCGATGTACGATGGCTTCGAGCAGGCGGCCATCCACGGCACGGAACCGCTCGAAGAGACAGACCTCGCTGAGGACGAGGTTGACGCGATCGTCGAGGCGGCACGCGAGAACGTCTCCGTCCCGTACGTCAACGTCACGGGCTACGTCGATCTGACGTGCCCCGAGAATGACGGCGTTGATGCAATCAAGGAAGCGATGCAGGCTGCCGAGGGCAACGGTGAAGTACCAGAGGAGATCGAACTCGACGTCACCTACGTCGGGGCTCCCGAATACCGGATCGAGGTGCAGGCTCCGGATTACAAGACGGCCGAGTCCCAACTCGAAGCGAGTGCCGACCGGGCGGCGACCGCGATCGAGTCCTGCGGTGGCACCGCCGAGTACCACCGCGAGCGCACGACTGACGAGGAATGAAGGCGGACATCCGAGTGTGTTCGGCGTGGCGCGAGGCCCACGACCGTCCGGTATACACGCTCGGTGACGCCTGTCCTGACTGTGGAGCGTCGGCCAAAAACGCCGTTCCAGCCCCGTTTTCTCCAGAAGACCCGAACGGCGAGTATCGACGCGCTCTTAAACGACGACACCGGCAGTAGGCGGTATGGACGAATACGAGACCGAAGTTCTTGCTGACGTCGACCTCGAGGAGCCGGTTCTGGTTGAGGGATTGCCGGGCGTCGGTCACGTCGGGAAACTGGCCGCCGAGCACTTACTCGAAGAACTCGACAGCACGCCGGTCCGGCGTGTCTACTCCCAGCACTTTCCGCCGCAGGTCAGCGTCGAGGATGGCATCGAACTCGCCAGTGCAACCTTCCACGCAGTCACCCCCGAGGACGGCCAGGATATGCTCGTTCTCTCGGGCGACCACCAGGCCCAGGACAACGTCGGTCACTACGGCCTCGTCGAGACCTTCCTCGACGTCGCTGCGGACTTCGACGTCGAACGCATCGTCGCGTTGGGCGGGGTTCCGACGGGCGAACTCATCGAGGAGTACGACGTCATCGGTGCGGTCACGACCGAGGATCTGGAGACGGAACTCGAGGATGCCGGCGTCGACTTCCGCGAGAACGAGCCAGCCGGGGGCATCGTCGGGGTCTCGGGCCTGCTGCTCGGGATGGGCCAGCGCCGCGAGTGGCCGGCAGCCTGTCTGATGGGCGAGACCTCGGGCTACCTCGTCGATCCCAAGAGCGCCCAGGCGGTCCTCGAAATCCTGCAGGACCTCCTCGGCTTCGAGGTCGACTATGCCTCCCTGGAAGAGCGTGCCGACGACATGGAGGAAGTCGTCCGCAAGATTCAGGAGATGGAGCAAGGTGCACCCAGCAGTCCCGACGAGGATCTCCGGTATATCGGCTGAACGAACGGCTTTTTCGCCCTTCAGATCCCGCGGCTCATCAACTGACTGCGGAGGATGTCGCTCTCGGCAGCGACGGCGAGCGGATCGACGACGAGTACGGACGCACCCGCTTCGATCTTTCCGCGATCGGCAAGTTCGTGAGCGCCAGCCAGCGCGACACCGCCGGTCGCACTGACCTCGACGCCGGTCGCCGCGTTGGCGTCGACGGCGGCGGCGAGAGCATCGTCGTCCGTCACGGCCACTGCACCGCCGTCGCTGGCCGCGAGTGCGTCGAGGGCGCGCGATCCGACGGCCGGGTCGGGGATTTCTAGGGGACCAATCACGCTGTCCGGTGTCTCCCAGGTCTCGACCTCCCCGCCGTTCTGGTAAGCGGTGACGATCGGCGCACATCCCGCCGGCTGAGCGGCGTACAACTGCGGAACTGAGCCGACTCGACCGGCCGCCTCGAGCGCTTGCAGCCCGGCGAAGAAGCCGGCGAGTCGCGTGCCGTGGCCGACCGGCAGGACGATAGCGTCTGGCGACGATCCGTCCTGTCCAAAGAGATCCCACGCGAGCGTCGCCGCACCGAGTTGCCGGAACGGCGAGGCCGGCCCGACCGGGAAACCGTCGGTGTCGGCATCGTCGTAGGCGGCTGCCGCGTCGACATATCGGCCCTCGACGACCGAGAGCTCGCCGCCGTGGACGTTTGTCATCGCCTTCTCGACGAAGGGTGTCCGGGAGGGAACGTACGCAAGCGATTCGAGGCCGGCCCGGCCGGCGTAGGCGGCTGCCGACCGTGCCGCATTGCCCGTCGATGGCAAGACGACGCCTTCGGCGTCACGTTCAGCGGCGACTGAGACGGCCACGGCCAACTCTCGATCCACGGCACTGCCGGTGGGATTGCGTCCCTCGTCGGCGATCCGGACGCGGTCGACGCCGAGTTCGGCAGCCAGTGAGGGGGCGTCGATGACAGTCTTTCCGCCCGCACCGAGCGAGACGAGCCCCGCAGCCGGGTCGAATCCAAGCGCCGGGGCGAAACGGTCGATTCCGGTTGTGTTGTCCGTTTCAGCCGCAACCACGTCTGTGAGTGCATCGGCGTCGAACACCGGTGTGACAGGGTCGCCACACTCGGGGCAAGTCGTCTCGACGTCCTCCGGGGCGAGGGTCGTCCCGCACGTCTGGCAATCGAAGCCGTCGAGTCCGCCGTCGGTGTGCATACCACGCCGTCAGTCCGCCCCGCTAAAGTGTGGTCCGGTCACGGAGGGGTTCGTTCTCGACAGTCCCATCGCCCACAGCCGACCGGGAGGTTTTGGCCATCCCCGCCGTAGGCAACGACATGACTGACGCAATCGTCGCCGGCGGCGGCCTCGCTGGCCTCGTTGCCGCACGCCATCTCGCCGAAGACGGACTGGACGTGACCGCCTTCGAGGCAGATTCGAGCGTTGGCGGTCGAGTCCACACCCACAAAGACGACGGATTTACCTACGATCGGGGGTTCCAGGTCGTCTTCGACAGCTATCCGGCAGTCAAGCGCGAACTCGACGTGGACGCGCTCGACCTGCGGCGATTCGCACCGGGCGCGACGCTCGCACGGCCGGGCGAACGGAGCGTCATCGCTGACCCGCTTCGGGACCCACGGACCGTGACCCAAACGCTGTTCAACCGCGAGATCCCCTTCGGCGACAAGCTTCGCGTCCTCAAACTCCGTCAGGAACTCGCTGGGCGTGATGAAGGCGATATCTTCGATCCGGCACGGCCGGATCGGACCATCGAGGCGGCGCTTGCCGACCGTAGGTTCTCCCAAGCTTTCGGCGAGCGGTTCGTCGCGCCGTTCTACGGCGGGATCACGCTGGATCGCACGCTGTCGACGGATGCCCGGATCTTCGAGTACACGTTTGCCAGACTGATCGAGGGGTCGGCGGCGGTCCCGGCTGACGGGATGGCGGCGATTCCGAAGCAACTGGCCCGTCGTGCCCGTGACGCCGGCGCACGGATCGAAACGGGGGTGACGGTCGAGTCGATCGACGCGGATGCTGGTGAGACCGGCGAAACGGGAGACAGCGTGAGGGTGACCGTCGACGGCGAGACCATCACGGCGGCCGGCGCTGTCGTGGCGACCGACCCGAAGACGGCCGGCGAGCTCACGGGCGTCGAGACGCCGACGGAGTATCGGGGGTGTGCCACTGTCTACGCGTCGTTGCCCTCCGAAACGCAACTCGATACGGGCAAACGCCTCCTGTTGAACGTCGCGGACGACCGGCCAAATCAGGTTGCGCCCATGTCGGCAGTGGCTCCCGAGTACGTACCGGACGGCCAGCAGTTTCTCGCCGCGACGTTCCTCGGTGTGCCGGCTGCTGACGACGAGACGCTGTTTGAAGAGACGAGAGATACCCTCTCGGAGTGGTATCCCGAGCGGTCGTTCGTGGCGCTCGAACATCGCCGGACGGAACGGGTCCCCTTTGCCCAGATCGACCAGCCGCCAGGGTTCCAGTCGGGGCTGCCCGATCCGGACGACCCGGACGGCCCCGTTGTCCTGGCCGGCGATTACACTCGCTGGAGTTCGATACAGAGTGCTCTCCAGAGCGGTCGAATCGCCGCTGAGACACTCCTAGACGGGCCGGGACTCCCCTGACTGCCCGGCCGACTCAGTGACCGCCGGCGTGATCAGTCGGCTCTTCGGCGAGTGCTTTCGGGACGAGCCACCGGGTCAACACGAGCAACACACCGAGGGCAAGCAGGCTCACCAGCAGGAGGATGACGGCAGCTTCCATAGTAACGGGTTCGACGCCCCTGAACAAAACACTGGTGGGTACTGGGGGCAGTCGGTACTGGGTGACGAGGTCTTCACAGCATCTCCCGAAGCGAGCCAAGCGGCGGGAACTCCAGGGTTTCGGCGGCTTTCTCGTCACGGACGATCGGCCGGAACGCGCCCGCGTTCCGGATGAACGGCGAGTGAAAGTCGGCGGCACGCATCTCGTTGATCCGGACGCCGGCGACGAGTTCGTTGAACGACGGTAACACGACGACGTCACTCCCGCGGTAGGCGTCGACGCCATGGAGATAACACGGCCGCCTTTGGCCCTCGATCTCGATGGCCGGGTGATCATGGCCGATCAGGTACCGGTCAGCCGATCGTTCGGGCGGGTCGTCACCGTGGAGAACGACGGTCTCCCCGTCTGCGAGGGCGTAGCTGTCGGGTGTCGGCCCGTCCCAGACAGCATCGAGCAGCACGTCGTGGTTCCCGGGCGTGATGATCAGCTCTGCGCCGTGTTCGGCGACGGACTCCCGGAGGTCCGCAAACGCATTCGCGACGCCCGGCGGAAGCGAATCGAAGGAGTGCAACGCGTCGCCGGCGATCACGACTTCCTCGGGGTCGTGTGCGTCCAGCAGGGTCCCGATTCGATCACACATGGATGCGTCCGAACCGAGCGATAGCTCGACGTTCGAGGATCGTTCCCGGCCGAAATGCAGATCCGCCACGACGAGCGTCTCGCCGACGATCACGGCCCGGTCCCGAAACGTCGGTTCCATCACTACGCCATCGGCGACCCACGGGCGTAAGGGTGTCGTCGGGATTCGACCGAGACGAAACGGGAATCGCTCGGGGACGCAACTCCGGGGTTTTTTACCCAGCGCTCCCAGGGTTCGGACATGATCGACGTCCTCGACAACAAGCGGACGGCGACCCGCTTTCGGATCCTCGTCGAGATCGCCGAACGCCAGCCGGCGGTAAGCCAGGGCGAGATCGCCGACGCCGTCGGCGTGACGAGTCAGGCGGTCAGCGAGTACATTCGCGAACTCGTCGAGGACGGCTTCGTCGAGAAAGAGGGGCGCTCGCGCTATCGCGTCACCAACGAGGGCGTCGACTGGCTGTTCGGCGCGGCGACGGATGTCCGACGGTTCGCCGACCACGTGACCGATGACGTCCTCGGGAGCGTTCAGGAGGACGCCGCGATCGCCCTCAAGCCCGTCAACGAAGGCCAGACCGTTACGCTCTCGATCGCCGATGGCCTCCTCCAGGCACGGCCGGGCGACGGCGAGGCGACTGGTGTGGCAACGACGGACGCCGAGGCGGGCGAGGTCGTGGGCGTCACTGGGTTCGAGGGCGTCATCGATCTCGAACCGGGGGAGGTCACTATCCTTCAGGTGCCGCCGATCCGTTCGGACGAGGACCCGCCGCTTGATCGGCTCACGGACGCGGTCGAGACTGCTGACCTCGTCGCCGCGGCGGGTGTCGAAGCCGTCGGCGCGCTCCGTCGGATCGACCACGAACCGGCGACACACTTCGGGGCCGGGGAGGTCGCCGCCGACGCAGCGAGTCGCGGCCTCGATGTCGTCGTCGTCGCCACGACTGACGCGGTCGGGCGGGTAACCGATGCCCTCCGTGACAGCGACGTTTCCTACTCGGTCACATAGCTGGTTCCAAAGCCTTGAGAGGCGTCGAACCGATGGCTGTGGTATGAGTGATATTGAAGCTGCTGTCGACGAATTCCTCGACGAGTACGACGCCGCCAGGGAGGACTACGACCGCGGGTACACTGACGCTGATGCCACGCTCAGACTGATCGAATCGCACGTTGAGGAGTTACGCGACGCTGTCGAGTGACGCCCGAGACATCGCGCGACACTGTCGAATGACGCCCGAGATAGTCGCGGTGCGAACCCGGTCGCTCGTGCCGCGTGATACCACGGGAAACGGCGCGAGTGCCGGAAACGCCGTCGTTTTACGGACTGATCCGCTATCGGCTTTCAATGAGTCAGGAGAGCGAGCGTTCCCCCGGCGATCTGACTGCGACGGGGATGGCGCTCAGACACGACCGCGAGTGGGACTACGAACTCGACCGGATCAGCGAGGCCGTCGAGGAGCGAAACGCCAACAGCGTCGGCTTGCAGTTCCCCGAGGGACTCAAGCGCCGCGGCCCCGCTGTGGCCGACGACCTCCGGCGGACCCTCCCGGATGACGTGACAGTCATGCTCTCGGGCGAACCCTGCTACGGGGCCTGTGATCTGGACACCGAGTTGATGCGCCACAGTGAAGTGTTCGTCCACTTCGGGCACAGTCCGATGAACGAGTCCGAGCAGATCATCTACGTCCCGCTGTTCTCGAACGTCGACGTCTTCCCGATCATGGAGGAGTCCCTCGCGGAGTTCGAGGACCCCGAGGAAGACGAGGATATCGGGCTGGTCACGACGGCCCAGCACATGAACAAGTTCGAGGAGATGCGGGAATTCCTCGAAGAGCGGGGGTATACGGTTCACACCCGGCGTGGCGACGAGCGACTGACCCACGAGGGACAGGTGCTTGGGTGTAACTACGCCTCGGCTGACGTCGACGCTGACCAGATGCTCTACGTCGGCGGTGGCAAGTTCCACCCGCTGGGGCTCGCGATGGACCATCCCGAGAAACGCGTCGTCATCGCCGACCCCGTCAACAACGTGGTCGACATCGCGGACGCCGACGCGTTGATCAAACAGCGTTACGGCGCGATCCATCGCGCCATGGACGCCGAGACGTGGGGGATCATCTACTCGACGAAGATCGGCCAGGGCCGCCTCGAACGCGCCCGCCAGATTGTCGAGGACAACGACGACGCCTACCTGTTGACGATGAACAACGTCACGCCCCAGAAGCTCACCAACTTCGGGCTGGACGCCTACGTCAACACTGCTTGCCCGCGGATCACGACCGACGACGGCCCGCAGTTCAAACAGCCCATGCTGACGCCCGGCGAGTACGAGATCGCGATGGGTGAGAAACCGATGGACTCGCTCAGCTTCGACACGTTCCACGGCACCTGGTGAGCCGGTCGGCGAGACGCTGCAGTCCTCTTCTCTGCGTGACCGGAGACACGTCGTGGAGTACTTCACGGGCCCGCCCGAACGAGGCCCATGAAACGAACGCTCGAAGAACACGCCGCCCGGTTCGACGAGCAGGCCGACTCCTACGACGACGGCAACTCCCCCGAGTACCGGGCGTGTGCTAATCTGGTGATCGAACACGCCGATCCCGACGATGGCGATACCGTGCTCGACTTGGGGACGGGCACCGGCGCGATTGCCCTCGCACTGGCTCCAGCGGCCGGCCGCGTTATCGGCCGCGATATCAGCGAGGGAATGCGCGAGCGGGCCCGACAGAAGGCCGCCGATCGCGGTTTGGAAAACACCGAGTTCGGTGAGGGTCGCTTTCTCGAGCCCAACCTGCCCGACGACGCCGACGTGGATGTCGTCGTCTCGAACTTCGCCCTGCACCACCTCAGCGACGCAGAGAAACGCGAGGCGATCGAGACCATCGCCGGTCTGGACCCGGTGCGGTTCGTTCTTGGCGACGTGATGTTCTTCGGGACGCCGGACCCCGACGAGCCGTTTTACTCGCCGGATGTCGACGATCCCGCGACCGTCGGGACGCTGGTCGACGCGTTCACTGATGTCGGGTTCGCCCTCACGGCTGTCGAGCGCGTCCACAACCAGGTCGGCGTGCTGGTCGGCGAGCGAGTGCCAACGGGGACAACTGGCGAGGGCGGCCAATGAAACACCTTCCGAAGCACTTCCGGCAGCGCTGGCGATATCTCGCAGTCGAACTCGAAACCTGGCCGGACGCCGACTTCGACCGCGGGGATTTCCAGCGCCACCTCTGGTTTGCGGCCCAGAACCTGCTCGGAGATGTCGGCTCTGCGGCGGTCGATCTTTCGGTCGTCCGCTTCGAGCGAGTGGGGCCAACCGGCACAGCGATCATCCGAACACGCCGGGGGGAGGTCTCCCAAGCGCGGGCAGTCCTCGCCACGCTCGAATCCGTCGACGCCGACCCAGTCGGCCTCCGTGTCCGAGGCGTCAGTGGCACCGTGCGTGCGTGTGAGGAAAAGTATTTAGGAGGGCGTCCGGAATCCACCGAGCACGACGACGTCGCCTTTGCGGGAACCGATCGACCTGCAGTGATCCGGGCTGGCCGGGTGGATGTACACGTCGACGACGGCTTCATCGGGGCGACGCAACGCGACCTCTCATAACGATGCAAGGACAAAATCAACAGCAGGCCTACGATCGTGGTATCACCATCTTCTCACCCGACGGCCGACTCTATCAGGTCGAGTACGCCCGGGAAGCGGTCAAACGCGGGACAGCGAGCATCGGTGTTCGAACTGCCGACGGCGTCGTCCTCGCGGTGGACAAGCGTATCCGCTCGCCGTTGATGGAGCGCGACTCCGTCGAGAAGATTCACAAGGCCGACGACCACATCGGCATCGCCAGCGCCGGCCATGTCGCCGACGCACGCCAACTCATTGATTTTTCGCGCCGGCAGGCACAGGTCAATCGCCTCCGATACGACGAGGCGATCGGCGTCGAGACGCTCACGAAGCAGGTCACCGATCACGTCCAGCAGTACACCCAGATCGGCGGCGCGCGCCCGTTCGGCGTCGCGCTGATGATCGCCGGCGTCAGCGACGGCGAGCCGTATCTCTACGAGACCGATCCCTCCGGAACGCCCTACGAGTGGAAAGCACTCGCCATCGGTGCCGACCGGGGACCGATCCGGGAGTACCTCGAAGCCAACTACGACGAGGAGATGACCCTCGAGGCCGGCGTCGGGCTGGCACTGAAAGCGCTGGAATCAGTCGCCGAAGGCGGACTGACGCCTGAGGGTGTCGGAATCGCGACCATCCCCGTCGAGGACGCGGAGTTCCACGAACTCACTGACGCCGAGACGGAGGCGTACCTCAGCGATCTGGACTTGCTCGCTACAGACGAGGATGACGCGACCGCGGACGACGATACAGACACGACGGCAGACGAGGGCGACACTGACGACGATTCGGTCGACGAGTAATCGACCGAGGGGAGTTTTGAATTCACGCGATCACGACGGACTCACGAAGCGGTGGGCCGAAGCGACGGTTCCCGCGGGACTTACATGCTGTTGTCTTGGGCGACGAGCAGGTCGAACGGTGTGTCGGCTGGCTCGTCATCCGGTGTGAGGTAGCCAGCCGCGAAGGCCGTATACACCGTGCCGCCGTCGAGACTGACGTCGAAGTCGGCGGCGACGTCGCCGTCGTTAGTATCGGTATCGCCACGGATCTCGACCGTGTAGTCACCGGCTCCGACAGTCGTGTAGCCAGAACCCCCGAACGGCACGCCGTCGAACAGCACGACGTCGCCACCCGCTGCTGTCACGTCGACAGCGGGCGCGTCCGGGGACGCGTGGACCACCCGTAGTCGTGCCTCGTCGTCAGCAACGTCGGAGTTGTCGTCCTCGAGGACGAGGGGCGCGAACGGTTCGTCCGCATCCTCGCCGATCTCTCCCGTGGCGGCGACGGTGTAGGCGGTGTCCTCGGCGACGGTGACCGCCCCCGAGAAGACCTCGGTATCGGGGGAGCCAGCGGGCGTGATCGTCACGTCGTGTTCCTGGGCCGGGACCGACAGGTACGTGCTGACTGCCCCGAAGGGCACGTCCCCAAGTGCGACGTCGCCGTTGAGGTAGACGTCGACGTTTGGCGCGTTCGGGGACATGTGTGCGACGCGAAGCCGACCCTCGCTCGGTTCGGGCTCCGGGGCGGCTCCCCGACCACTGGGCGTGGTGACGAGAAGGTTGAAAGGCGTCGCGGCTGGCTCGTCGTCGGGGGTGAGATAGCCCCCCGCGAAGGCCGTGTAGCTCTGTCCGCCCTCGAGAGTGACATCGAATTCAGCAGCGATGTCGCCGTCGTTTCCGTCCGTATCGCCACGGATCTCGACGGTGTACTCGCCGGCATCGACGGTCGTGGTTCCGGCTGCGCCGAACGGGACACCGTCGAACAGCACGACGTCACCGTCGCCAGCAGTCACGTCGACGGTGGGTGCGTCCGGGGACGCGTGAACGACCGTGAGACGAGCCTTGTCGTCGGCAACGTCGGACGTGTCGTCCTCCATGACGAGTGGCGTGAACGGCTCGTCGGCACCGTCGCCGACTTCACCCGTGGCGGTGACGGTGTAGGCGGTGTCGGCCGCGACGGTTACGGACCCGTTGAAGACTTCGGTGTCCGGCGACCCAGTCGGTGTGATCGTCATCGTATGCTCTGTAGCGGGCAACGAGAGATACTGGCTGACCGCCCCAAAGGGAACATCTTCGAGTGCGACTTCGTCGTTGAGGTAGACATCGACGTTGGGCGCGTTCGGCGACATATGTGCGACGCGAAGTTGCCCGTCGCCCGGCTCGGGTTCCGGGGCGGCACCGCGGCCACTGGGTGTGGTCACGAGGAGGTCGAAGGGCGTCATTGCGGGTTCGTCGTCCGGAGTGAGATAGCCCGCTGCGAACGCGGTGTACGTTTCGCCGCCTTCGAGCGTGACGTCGAAGTCGGCAGCGACATCGCCATCGTTTTCGTCCGTATCGCCACGGATCTCGACGGTGTACTCGCCAGCGCCGACGGTCGTGTATCCGGACCCTCCGAAGGACACACCGTCGAACAGCACGACGTCACCGCCCGCTGCCGTCACGTCGACAGCGGGCGCATCCGGGGAGGCATGAACGACCCTGAGGCGCGCCTCGTCGTCAGCAACGTCGGAGTTGTCGTCCTCGAGGACGAGCGGTGCGAACGGTTCGTCGGCGTCGTCGCCGACCTCGCCCGTCGCGGCGACAGTATAGTCCGTCTCGGCTGCGACGGTCACGGAGCCGCTGAACACTTCCGTGTCCGGCGAGCCCGCCGGCGTGATCGTGACTGTATGATCCTGGGCGGGGACTGAGAGGTACTGGCTGACTGCGCCGAACGGGACGTCCTCGAGGACGGCTTTCCCGTTGAGGTAGATGTCGACGTTCGGCGCGTTCGGCGACATGTGGGCGACACGGAGTCGTCCCTCTCCCGGATCGGACGCCGTCATGTCCGGATCGGATTCGGTCATCCCCGAATCCGTCTCCGTCGGCTCGGGGCCGGCATCGGTCATTGCGTCGTCCATCGTCGTCTCGTCGTCCCCGTCGCTACAACCGGCGAGACCGACCGTCGTTGCCGCGCCCATGCTCAACAGGAGTCGTCGTCGTGTCTGCGTTCGATCCGTCATGTGCGTCTCTGCCTGAGACTGACAGTACATTAACAATTTTCGTGATTTAGACTCAATTTCGTCGAGAATCTCTCGAAATTCCGTTCGGTGGAGTCTCTCTGTGCCGAATTACTTTCGGGAGATTTGAGTCCAAGTTACCAAAATCCCTATTTCACTGGTTCGGGTACATCGAGTAATGAGGACAACGCACCGTCGGGCAACCACCGCCCTCTCAGGCGGAACAGCTCTGTGTTACCGCAATGTCGGGCGATCTGTGGGTGTGCGACCGGTGGATTATTCTATCGTGGCGTCGAACCAACGGGCGTATGGAGGCGGTGCTCTGGCAGACGCTCGCAGGGACGCGCGGCGGCCCGAACAGAGTCCGTATCCTCAGCGCGCTCGACGACCGGCCACGGAACGCAAACCGCCTCGCCGACGATCTCGACCTGGCCTACAACACGATCAGGCATCATCTCGACGTCCTGGAGGACAACGATATCGTCACGAGTGCCGACGAGAGCTATGGGACGGTTTATCTGCCGAGCGAGCGAGCGCGACAACACTGGGAGACGATCGAGGACATCATTTCGCAGGTGGAACAATGAACCAACGACAGAGACACGGGAGCATGGCATGGCGACCGGGCGGAGGTGACAGATGACGCTCGTACTCGACGTCGCACGGCTGGCAGCGGTGACAAACATCATCCTGTTGAGCGCGCTGATCGCCGTGTGGGGCCAACTGTACCGCGAGATCAGATCCACGTTTACGCTCGGGTCGATCGTCTTCGCCGTGTTCTTGCTCGCCGAAAACGTTCTGGCGCTGTGGTATTACTTCAATCCGACGCCGGGATTGCCACCGTTCGCCGTCGAGATCATGATGGTCCTTCAGGTGCTGGAAGCCCTCGCCATCGCGACGCTGCTGTATATCACCTGGCAGTAAGTTCGAGCGGTCGGTGTCTCTCAGCCGGCAGTGTGTTCGGAAACACCTTTTACCCGTCCCGAACAGGAGTAAGATATGATATCCCTTGACGAGGCTGTGACGGCCCGTCTGGAAACCCACGGCGAGCGCTTCGAGGTACTGGTCGATCCCGACGCGGCCCTGTCGATGAAACGGAGCGACTTCGAGGGCGACCTCGAGGACGTCATCGCCGCCGAGGACGTTTTCGAGAACGCCTCGCGCGGTGACCGCCCGCCGGAGAACGCCCTCGAAGAGGTTTTCGGGACGACCGAACCCTTAGAGATCATTCCAGAGGTCATCCAGGACGGGGAGATCCAGATCACCGCCGACCAGCGCCGGGAGATGCAGGAGCGCAAACACCGCGAACTCGTCCAGCGCATCACCCGGAATGCGGTCAATCCCCAGATGGACGACGCGCCCCATCCCCCGGACCGGATCGAGTCGGCCCTGGAGGAAGCTGGATTCCAGATCGATCCAATGGAACCCGTCGAAACCCAGGTCGACGATGCACTCGATGCACTCAGACCGGTGATCCCGATCCGGTTCGACGAGGTGACTGTCGCCGTGCAGCTGCCCCCTGATTACGCGGGGAGCGGGCAGGCGAAGATCCGGGAGTTCGGCGATCTTGAGAGCGAGGAATGGCAAAGCGACGGCTCCTGGGTCGGCGTGTTGACGTTCCCAGCCGGACTCCAAAACGACTTTTTCGAACTCGCAAACGAGGTTTCCAGTGGTGAAGCCGAAACTCGCATCATCAAGGACGAAGACGACATCAAAACCCGGTAGCTATCTCTCGATTCGAGTTTCTGGCTTGCTCGATTCGATACCACCGCCCTCGAAAACGACAGAGCGATGAATTCCATCTTCCTCGATCGATATCGACGGTCCGAGTACACCGGTAGCAACCGGTGTCTGCCGTGTACGCTGGTCAACACTATCATCGCGGTCGTGATCGCCAATACGGGGTTCATCTGTCTGCTGCGTCTGAACTACCGTCCGGCTCACGCAGCCATCGCCGCGGTTGCGATGCTCGGGATTGCAGCCATCCAGATCTGGCTTCGGGGTTATCTGGTTCCGTGGACGCCGCGGCTCACGAGACGGTACTTTCCCCCGTGGGTACTCCGTGCGTTCGGCAAAGAGCCGTTTGTGATCGACGGCGGGCGCGCCGAAAGTGATCTCGATGTCGAACACCACCTCGAGGCGGCGAACGCGGTTACATCCGCGGACACCGCTGCGAACATCGAACTCACGGACAGTTTCGCGGAGGCGTGGCGAAGCGCGATCGAAGATATCGCCTCCGTTGATTCGGCTGTTCGGGCCGTCTTTGACGTCGACGGCCAGGTACAGGTGGATGAGACTGACCGCTCCGTCAGGGTCTCGCTCGACTCCCGTCCGTTCGGTCGGTGGGTCTCGCGGGCCGCGTTGCTCGCCGATCTCGGCGCTGGCCGGGTGTTCGCCGACCAGTATGACGCCTGGTCGGAAGCCTCGACGGCCGAGCGCGGGCAGCTCCTCGGCGAGTTGCGCCGATATATCGCGGTCTGTCCCATGTGTGCGGCCGAGACAACGTTCGATGCGGCGACGGTGACTGGCTGTTGTGGGGACGTCCGGGTTGGGATTGTCTCATGTGCGGATTGTGGCGTCCGGCTGTACGAAGTCCCGCTCGAGGGCGGGCCGACGACGGAAGGCTGGTCCTGATCTGTCCAGCCACAGCGCGTACTGTCGATTTGTACTCGGTCGTGGCAGTGTCTGTCAACTCTCCGTGATCCGGTCTGCTTTGAGACCGTCGAGTCAAATCGTTCGTAACTTCATAAGGCTTATGCGCGCGTTGGCAGTTTCCATGCCTAATGAGCGTTCGGAGGGTTCCCGTCGCATGAGTGTATTAGACGAGTATGTCTCTGAGGATTCATCAGCCAATCGTGCCGCCGAATGGCTCTTCACGTGGGGCCATGGGTTGCTCATCGCCGGCCTGTTTGGCTTCATGTTCTGGGTCCGGGCCAGAACGTGGAACCGATTCGTCGTTGACGGAAAGATTCTGCTCAGTGGCAACGACGCGTGGTATCATCTGCGCCAGATCTCGTATACTGTCTCGAACTGGCCGTCGACGATGCCGTTTGACCCCTGGACGGAGTTCCCAACCGGCACGTTCGTCGGCCAGTTCGGGACGATCATGGATCAACTGATCGCCACGGCCGCACTCATCGTCGGCCTGGGGAGTCCGAGCGAAGAGCTGATTCGGCTCGTCACGCTGTTCTCGCCGGTTGTCTTCGGCTCGGCTATTATCGTGCCGACGTACTATCTCGGCAAGCGGATGGGTGGTCGCCTCGGTGGCATCATCGCCGCAATCGTCCTCGCGCTGTCATCCGGCGTCCTCCTCCAGCGGAGTCTCGTTGGGATTGCCGACCACCAGGTCGCCGAAGCCCTGTTTCAGGCGGTCGCAGTGCTCGGCATCGTGATCGCCGTTCGCGTTGCACAGGAAGAGAAGCCAGTGTATGAACTGTTCGCCGAGCGAAACTGGGGGGCGCTTCGGCGTCCGCTGGGGTGGGGCGCGGTGGGTGGCGTCGGACTGGCGCTGTATCTGTGGCTCTGGCCGCCGGCGATCCTCTTGATCGGGGTTCTTGGCGTGTACGTCACGATCCAACTCCCCATCGTCTACCTCCGGGGCGAAAGTCCCGAACACGTCGGGATCGTTACGGCGACGATTTTCGCTGTGGCTGGCGTCCTCTCGTTACTCTCTATTCAAGCGGTCAATTTCAACATGGTCCAACTTTCGCTGGCCCAGCCCGGACTCTCCTTTGCGGGAGCTGCGTGGTCGCTCGGGCTGGCCTGGCTCGCGCGTGAGTGGGATCGTCGTGAGCTGTCGGCCTGGCAGTATCCGGCAACGGTTTTCGGTGGGCTTGGTGTGGGAGTCGTCCTGTTCGTCCTCGTCTTGCCGGACCTCTTCTGGTACTTCTTCGATCAGATTCTCCGGTTCGTCGGTTTCGCGTTCAATCCACACTCGGATTCAGCCGGCACTGTCGCTGAGGTCACGCCATTACCAGGGGGTATCGATTCACTCTTGCGGTATTACGGCGCTGTTCCACTCATTGCCGGTGCAGGCGTCGGTATTTCTGTCATCCACCAGTATTTCAGCGACGAACTCAAACCGGAGTTGCTGTTCGTCGGGGTGTGGTTTGTGTTCATGCTTGCTGCCACACTCACGCAAAGTCGGTTTGCCGTTTACTTCCCCGTTCCTGCCGCGACACTGAGCGCGCTGGTGGTCACATGGCTGTTCCAGCGGCTTCGATCGGTCTCCGAAAGTAGTGACCTCGAAACGTATCAGGTGCTGACCATACTTGGCGTCGTTACCGGACTCGTCTTGCCGATGGTTCTTGCCTCCCCAACCGTGCTGGACACGTCAGGCCAAAACAGCCCCGGAGGCGTTGCCGGTTGGGAGAGCAGTCTCGACTGGATGAACGAGAACACGCCCGCCGTTGGCAACTACGGTGGGGCCGGCAACGCAGACGAGCTTGACTTCTATGGCACGTACGAGCGCACTGATGACTTCGAGTATCCGGACGGTGCCTACGGCGTGATCTCGTGGTGGGACTACGGCCACTGGATCACGCAGGAAGCTGAGCGGATCCCGGTCGCGAATCCGTTCCAGGGCAATGCCGAGGAGGCTGCGGCGTTCCTCATGGCAACGAACGAATCCCAGGCCGGTGACGCACTGGACATCGTGAGTGAAAACGAGTCAGATGCAACGACGCAATACGCGATGGTCGACTGGAAAATGGCCACGGCCAACGGAGGCTTCCAATCCTATCGCTGGGGGAAGTTCGGTGCCCCATCGGCGTTCTTGGATAACGTCTCGGCGTCGACGTATTACCGAGTGATCAGAGCGCAGGCACAAGCTGGCGATAGTCGTCCCTCTGTCCTCCAGCAGTGGTATACTGTTCAGAAACAGGCCTTCTACGAGTCGATGGCTGTCAGGCTCTATCGCTACCACGGCAGTGCCGCGTCGACGACTGACGTCCCGGGCATCAACACGAGAGGTCGGATTCCAGTCGTCGACTGGGAGCAAACACAGCTTCTCAACCGAAGAACCGGTGAGACGGAACTGGCAAACGTACCAGCGAGAAACCAGAACGGAACGGCCCAGGCACTCCGATGGTTCAACAGCCGTGAGGAAGCCGAGGCCTACGTTGCTGAGGACGGGACGGCCCAGATTGGCGGCCTCGGCAAGATACCGAGCGAACCCGTCTCCGCACTCAAGCACTATCGCCTGGTACAGGTGAGCGAGCAGAATCAGGGGTCCGTTGTTGCAAGCCAGCCGGGCTTGGGCCTGCTCGTCCAACGGAACCTCCAGAATGAGCAGGTGCAGTACCAGACCGGTGTGAATTGGCGAACCCTGCTGAGTGGAACCCTTTCGGAGCCCTACAGCGCCTGGACGAAGACCTTCGAGCGCGTCCCCGGCGCGACCGTCGAAGGAACCGGTCCGGCCAACACGAACGTCACGGCGTCCGTCGAGATGGAGATGCCAAACGCCAACAAGACGTTCACCTACCGCCAGCACGCCGAGACCGGCGAGGACGGCGAGTTCACGATGACGCTGCCGTACTCGACGACGGACTACGACGCGGTGAGTCCCGAAGAAGGCTATACGAACGTGAGCGTGCGGGCGAACGGCTCCTACGAGTTCGCCACGTCGCCGACACTGGAGACGACCAACGAGACGATGACCCAGTACGTCTACAACGACACCGCCGAAGTGTCCGAGGAGCAGGTCATCGGGACCGACGACTCGGTGGTCGAGGCCGACTTGACGAAATCCGTCATGCTCGAACGGGATATCAACACGACGGCGAGTGATTCGACGAACGAAACGGGCCAGAACACGACAGATGGGTCCGACACGGGCGGGACGGACGACGGCTCGACGAACGAGACCGGGGAGGACACATCTGGCTCGCTGGCACCGGTCGTCGCCAGTGACTCCTCGACCGTTCGACCCGTCACCACTGGAACCTAAACCGTGTCCGCTCCCGAACAATCCCGGCCTGCGTCGACTGACGTTCGCGCCTGGTTAGTGATCTATCTCAAGGGCGTCGCGATGGGGGCAGCCGACTCGGTTCCGGGCGTCTCCGGCGGGACGATAGCCTTCATCACTGGCATTTACGAGCGGCTGATCAGCGCCATCGCCACGCTCGATCCCCGTGCGGCCAGACACCTCCTGCGGATCCACCGGACGAGTGGCCGCCAGGCGCTGGTTCGCCGGCTGCTTGCGATGGATGTGCCGTTTCTGATCGTCCTCGGCTCGGGCGTCATGACGGCGCTCGTGCTCGTCTCGCGGGTAATGCACGCCGCGTTGAACGGAGCCCGTGCACTCACCTTCGCCTTTTTCTTCGGGTTGATCGCTGCCTCGGCGGTGGTGCTCTACGAAAACGTTTCCTTCGGGACGATCGGCCGGATCGGGGCTGCTGTGGCCGGCTTTGGCCTGGCGTTTCTGGTCTCGGGCGTGACCGCTGGCGCGACCCAGTCCCACGCGCTGCCGATCCTGTTCGTCACGGGGGCGATCATGATCACCGCGATGATTCTGCCCGGCATCTCGGGTGCCTTCATGCTATTGTTGCTCGGGCAGTACGATCATCTGACGACCGTCCTCAAACGCTTCGTCGACAGTCTGCTCGGGTTAGTCACAGGGGACGCCTCCTTCGGCCTCGTGGTCGATCTGGGAACGACGGTCGTCGTCGTCGGCATCGGCGCGATGGTCGGCTTGCTCTCGTTCGCACGGGTCATCCGATGGGCGCTGGCGAACTACCGGGCAGCCACGCTCACCTTCCTCGTCAGCCTCATGGTTGGGGCCCTACGACTCCCCGTCGAAGAAGTCCTGGATAACACCGCTGCCTGGGGGCCGACGACCACGGGTCTGACGGTGCTTGCGGCGGGTGTCGGGGCTGGGGCGGTCCTCGTCCTCGATCACTACACCGGGTCGCTTTCGTATTGACGGGCGCTGTTGGCCCGCACCGGGAGTCGGTAGCGTTTTGCCCCCGCTCGGCCTGACAGAGCGTATGCGCGTTCTCAACTATCTCGAACTCGAACGCTACCTCGGTCCGAGCGGCATTCGCACCGCCGCCTCCCAGCAGCGCGCCGCGCTCGAAACGACGGATGTCGACGTGGTGACGTCACCGTGGGACGGGCGAAATCCCGCGACAGCGGCCGCCTCGAATCTCGGCGACGGGTCGCTGTGGGCTGATTTTGACGTTGTCCATGCCAACCTCATCGGTCCTGGTACGATCGCCGTCGCGAAGCACGCCAGGCGTCACGATATTCCGCTGATTTTGCACTCACACGTCACCCGTGAGGACTTCCAGGAGAGCTTTCGGGGGTCGAACCTGGTTTCGAAGCCGCTTGGTTGGTACCTCCGGTGGTTTTACTCTCAGGCCGACCTCGTGCTCTGTCCCAGTGAGTACACGCGCCGCGTCCTCGAATCGTACCCCGTCTCGGCCCCTATCCGGCCGATGACAAACGGCGTCGACCTGGCGAGTCTGGAAGGGTACGGGAAGTTCCGGGCCTCCGCCAGAGAGAAACACGACCTCGACGGCGTCGTCGTCTTCGCAGTCGGGCAGGTTTTCGAGCGCAAAGGATTGAGCACGTTCTGTCGAGTTGCCCAGCAGACCCCCTACGATTTCGCGTGGTTCGGGCCATACAGTACGAGTCCGCTGGCATCGAAGACGGTGAAGCGCTGGACAGAGGACCCGCCGGAGAACGTCACGTTCACTGGCTGGGTCGACGACATTCGGGAGGCCTACGGTGCGGGCGACATCTATCTGTTCCCCACGAAGACCGAGAACCAGGGGATCGCCGTCCTCGAGGCCATGGCCGCCGAGAAGGCAGTGGTTATCCGGGATATCCCGGTCTTCGAGGAGTTCTTCACCGACGGCGAGGACTGTCTGAAAGCCGAGACGGACGCCGAGTTCCGCGAGGCGGTCGAACGCCTCGCCGAGGATCCCGACCTCCGGGAGCGCCTGGGTGAGAACGCCCGTGAAACGGCCGAGGAACACAGCCTCGATCGGGTCGGCGAGGAACTCGTCTCGGTCTACGAGGCACTCCTCGATGGACGCGATCCGATTGAAGACTGATCATCGCTTTCCCCGTGGCGTGTCCCTGTTGGGTCCGTCTGATTCCAACAGTACTACTAACTACACCCGCAGAGACAGGGGTACGCATGGATCGATATTCGGACGGTCGGCCGGGAACTCGACGGACAGGAGCGTGGGAGCATGGTCGCTGAGGCGGGGTATTTCGCGATCGAGATGCTGGTCGTCGCCTTCGCCGGCGGCGCGATCGGGGCCGCCATCGGCGGGATGGCGGCGCTTTCCCTCTCGGGGCTGGCACTCGTCGTCGGCGAGGTCGCCAATGCTGCCAGCGGGGCCGCAACCGGCAGCCCCGCCGCGTTCGAACTCACGTCGCTGGTCGGCTACGGGCCGGCGCTTGGCCCGCACGTCGCTTTCGCCGGCGGCGTCGCGGCCGCGGCATATCTCGGCAGACACGAGGAGTCCGACTCGTTCCCCTATCACCGGGCGAAAGACATCTTCACACCAAGCGGCGCACAGGTCGATGCGCTGCTCGCTGGCGGGGCCTTTGGCGTGATCGGCTACTGGCTGGCTGCACTCGCGCGGACGCTCGCGTTGCCGGTCGATCCGGTCATGGCGAGCGTCGTCGTCTCGGGGCTGTTGGCACGTATCGCCTTCGGGTATCCCCTCGTCGGTTCGATTCGGGACGGGCTTCTCGACATGTCGCCCTACGAGCGTCGCGAGATTCGGACCGCACTCGAGGGCCACGAAGACGGTGAAGTCACCCGTCTGGCAGTCGAACCGTGGGCCCCACAGCAACACCGGTGGCTCCAGACGGTACTCCTGGGGCTGGTGGTTGGGATTTTCGCGGCTTACGTGACGTATGTCACCCAGCGCTATTACCTCGCGTTCGGTATCACACTGGTCTTGCTCGGCCTTTCGGTCGCGGGCGTCGATCGCCTTCCGGTCGTCCACCACATCGCGTTTCCGGCCGGTATCGTCGCGGTGTCGATGCCAGGGTTCGGGATCGAAGTCGCGCTCGGCCTCGGTGCCGGGTTCGGGCTTGCCAGCGCACTGATCGCTGAATTCGGCGGCCGTGTTCTCTACGCGCACGCCGACACGCACGTCGATCCCCCCGCGGTCGCCATCGTGGTGACGACCATCGCGATCGGCGTGCTGACGACCGCTGGCATCTTCGAACAGGGGCTCATTCCGGCGATCTAGGTGACGGATCCTGTCGCTATCGTTGCGTGGCTACTGCTCGATTGTCGAGTTTGAGAAGTGGTCGTCGTCTCGATGCCTTCGGGACCGATCGCCGGTTTACCGGTCTTCGACGGGATTGTACGCCCCGTTGATGTCCCACTCGTGAAGACAGTGCGGGCTGCCGGCCTGCCCGTTGTCGCGGCCGGTCCAGACGCCCCGTTCGTCGTCCCAGACTTCCAGGCGTCCACACCGCTCGCATTCACGTTCGTTCGGGGGGACGATTTGAATCATAGACGGATCGAGGGGACCCGCCACCAAGAATGTCTCGGGTCCCCGAGGCGGTCACAACTCGACGCTGCCCGGGATCAGGCTACAGGACCGACGCAACTGTCCGGTGTCGTCGTACACCAGCAGGGTTTGCTTCTCGAAGCGTATCCGTTCGTCCCCGACGACGAGTTCGATCCGATAGCGGTCGTCGGTGGCTTCGGCGGCATCGACGACACGTTTGACGTCCGCGATGTCGGCCTCGATCTCGCAGATGAACGCGCCCGTGAGACGGTCTGCGATGCTCAATACGCCGGTTTCCTGTTCGCGCTTGCGAAACGCCACGTCGACTGCGTCCCCCTCGAGTGTCGCCCCATCGTCGTCTGTCAGTCGGTCACAAAGCGGGGCAGCGGCCCCGCTGTGGGTGATCCGAAGCGTCGGGACGTCGGGGGCGTCGGGTCCGTCGCCGGCCCGGACGGCAGTCAGGCTGAAGTGTTCGCGCTTCATCCGGTATATTATGGTATGTGTTGCAATAGCATGAAGGTGACGACGACGTCAGCTTCAGCCGGTTGGCCGTGGTACATGAGCGATCGGCCACCCAGCGGGTTTCGGGACGCGACTGTGGTGTTGCTCACCCACTGGGAGCAACTGGGTCGCTGTGGCGTCTTGATTTAAGTAGCTGGACTCGCAATCCGCAACAAGCACCGGTGTCGCATGCGCTCCACGTGACCGACCATGTCTGAACCCCATCGTCGTACTGATCAGGAGGCGGGAACGCTGGCGGGAACAGCCGCAAGCACGGCCGAAGCGGACGAATCGGTCGGCCGCCTGGGTTCGGCGAAAGAGTGGCTCGTCCGAGTCGCGCGCGTTCTCGCCGGATCGCAGGTCGCCGTCGAGAACTACGATCCGCGCAGGCACGATCACCTGACGGATTTCGGCGGGCTTGCGGGGATGGACGAGATCGACCGGTACTGGCTCAACGCCCCGTATGCGTTCGCCTCGATCAACTACGATCCCGAGCGCGACGAACACCGGTATCACGTCGTCGAACCCGGCCTCGACGATTTCGAACGTGACCTACTGGATCGACTGTTCGAGGACGTCCGTGATCCGCTGCTCTATCGCGCCGACGTCGACGAGGACCCGGAGGGTGCTCTGCTTGCGGAACTCCGGGACCGCCTCGAGGAGTACGGCGTCGACGTCCGGATCGAGACGGTCCATCGACTGTTCTATTATCTCTTCAGGGAGTTCCAGGGCTACGGCAAGATCGACCCGCTGATGCACGATCCTGCGATCGAGGACATCTCGTGTGACGGCGCGAGTTTGCCGATCTTCGTCTATCACGACGCTTACACTGACGTCGAGACGAACATCACATACGACGAGTCCGAACTCGAAAATCTCGTGGTTCAACTCGCCCAGCGGTCGGGTCGGCATATCAGCGTCGCCGATCCCGTCGTCTCGACGACGCTGCCGGACGGCTCCCGGATCGAACTCGCCCTGGGGACGGAAGTGACCCCGCGCGGGTCGGCCTTTACGATCCGGAAGTACGCGGAGGACCCGTTCACTCCGATTGACCTCCTCAAGTACGGAACTTTCAACCGGGAGATGCTGGCGTATCTCTGGCTCGCGATCGAGCACAACAAGTCGCTGCTGTTCGCCGGCGGGACCGCAGCCGGGAAGACGACATCGATGAACGCGGTCTCGATGTTCATCCCCCCGCGGGCGAAAGTACTCACCATCGAGGACACGCGGGAACTCTCGCTGTATCACGACAACTGGCTGTCCTCGGTCACCCGCGAGCGCTTCGACGAGGACGACATCTCGATGTACGACCTGCTGCGGTCGGCACTCCGGCACCGTCCGGAGTACATCGTGGTCGGCGAGGTGCGTGGCGAGGAAGCGATCACGCTGTTCCAGGCGATGAACACGGGCCACACGACGTTCTCGACGATGCACGCCGACTCGGTCCAGACGGTCATCAATCGCCTGGAGAACGAGCCGATCAACGTGCCCCGGCCGATGGTCCAGAGCCTGGACATTCTGGCCGTCCAGGTGTTGACGCGTCAGGGCGACGAGCGGGTTCGCCGGGCGAAGACGCTGGCCGAGATCGAAGGCATCGACCAGCGAACGGGCGAACTCGATTACGCCAACGCCTACGAGTGGCAACCGACCGCGGACGGCTACGCGGAGCGTGATTCCTCGCTGTTAGAAGATATCCGTGAGGAACGCGGCTGGAGTCAGGCCGAACTCCTTCGGGAACTCGAGGATCGTGAACGCTTCCTCGCCTATCTCCTGGAGGAAGACGTCACTGACTATCGCCGGTTTACGTCGTTCGTGAACCGATACTACGCTGATAAGGACGCTGTCCTCTCGACGATCGAGGCGCAGCCGGACACGGAGTGATATGAGTCTCACGGGATACCTGCCGCTGATCGGCGCACTCGCGCTGGCTGGAATGCTTGGGCTGACCCGCGTCAGTCCCCATGCCGACAGAGTGTTCACCCGTGTCGCCCGCCAGTATTTCAGCCAGCACATCGAGGAGTCACCGGTCCGCAAGCGTCTGCTGGCGTCGGCATACGTCGAGACGACCTATCGCGTGTATGCGGCCAAGACGTACCTCTACACCGCGCTGGCGGCCCTCATCGGCGGTGTCGTCGGCGTCTACGTCGTGGGCGGGGCGCTGGTGGTCATTCCGACGATCGCCGCCGTCCTCGCGGACCTCCCGTCGGTCATGGGCGACGCCCTGGGTAACCGGAACCTCGAGATCGTTCTCCCGGCCGACCAGGTCTTTATGGTCCTGACCGCCGGTGGCGTCGTGCTCGGAGCGCTTTCGGCGGTCGTGACCTACGTGGCACGCTGGCAACTCCCGGCAGGGACCGCCGAGGTTCGCCGTCGCGGCATCAACGAAGCGCTCCCTCGCACGGTCGCGTTCACCTACGCCCTCTCTCGGGGAGGCCTTGCGTTCCCCGACGTGATGCGGACACTCGGACGCAATCGGGAAATCTACGGGGACGCGGCCGACGAGGTGAGCGTCGCCGTCCGGGAGATGGACGTCTTCGGGACGGACATGATCTCGGCGATCAGGCGCACGGCCCACCGGAGTCCGAGCGACACGTTCCGGACGTTCGGCGAGAACCTCGCGAGCGTGCTCGCCAGCGGGCAACACATCCCCGCGTTCCTCGAAGACCAGTACGACCGCCTTCAGGAGGAGGCCGAACAGCGCCAGGAAGAGGTCCTGGAACTGCTCGCAACGATTGCCGAGGCGTACGTCACGACGCTCGTGGCCGGTGTCCTGTTTTTGCTCACGATCCTGCTGGTGTTCGGGCTGACGGTGACCGAAACGCTGCCCTTCCTGCAGTTGCTCACGTATCTCATCATTCCGCTGTCGAACGCCCTGTTCGTCGTCTTTCTCGTCCAGAAACTCGAGGAACTCGGTGTCGCCCGCGAGAGTGGCGTCGCCGCACTCGAGGGTAGCTCCCCGGACCAGAACGCCCCTCAGACGCCGACGGCGACCGCGGATGGGGGTCATCTCAGGCGGTTGTCGGCCGGCCGATCACAGCTCGCCCTGTACGACCGGATCAGTCGATTCAAGCGCGTGCTTCGCCGTCCAGCCCAGACTATCATCTGGAACCCAACCCGGATTTTCTACCTGACCGTTCCGATCGCACTGGTGTGGGTGGCCCTTCGTGCACCGGGGACGATCACGGGCTACGGCTTCAATCTCAGGCTGGCCGACGACGTGCTCGTCCAGACCACGCTCTTTCTGATCGGGACGTTCGCCGTCGTCCGTGAGATCTACTCCCGGCGGATCGATCGGATCGAGGCCGCCACGCCCGAGTTGCTCGAACGCCTGGCGAGTCTCAACGAGGCGGGGATGTCCTTCGTCGAAAGTCTCGACCGGGTGCGTGACTCGGATCTCGGTGTGTTGACCGACGAGGTCGATCGCATCTGGACGGATATTTCGATGGGGGCCAATTCGCCCGACGCCCTCAGACGGTTCGGCCAGCGCGTCAGGACCGCATCGATCGCTCGGGTCGTCACCCTTCTCATGCACGCGATGCGGGTGAGCGGCCGCCTGGGGCCTGTGCTCCGGATCGCGTCCTCCCAGGCCCGTTCGGATCTCGAACTCCGGCGGGAACGTCGCCAGCAGATGTTCACCTACCTGGTCGTGATCTACGTCTCGTTTTTCGTCTTTCTGGTCATCATCTTCGCCGTCGAGGAGGTGCTCGTCCCGAGTCTGCCGGATAACGTCCCGGTCCCCGAATCCAATCGCCTGGGCGTCGACGTCAGCGCGTTCGCCCGCCTCGGGCAGGTCAACAAGCCGGCCTACACGTTGATTTTTCTGCACGCCGCGTTGATTCAGGCCGTCCTCTCGGGATTGGTTGCCGGACTCCTCGGCGAGGGTACCATCAAGGATGGCGCGAAACACGCCGCGATCCTGCTCGGGATCGCGTACGTCGCGATCCTGGTCGCGACCTCGCCCGTGGCCTCGCTGACGATGCAGAGCCAGGAGACGCTCGGCGATGGCGTCACGATCGGCTCGGTCTCGACGTCTGAAGGTGGGTTCGTCGTGATCCACGAGCGGACTGCCGATGGCGATATCGTTGGTCACACCGGCTACCTGCCGTCGGGCGAACACACGAACGTCCGTGTCCAACTCGACGAGACGTTACAGCGCCAGACCACGCTCGTGGCCGTGCCGTATCTCGATAGCGACGGCGACGGGCGCTTCACCGTCGGTACCGACCAGCCCTACGCGACGGGCGGCGACCCAGTGGCTGTCGACGCAGACATCACACCGGTCGAAACGTGACGCGAGTCAGTCTCTCGTGAGTAGCGCGGAGGTCGGCCATGTTTGCAGAGCGTTCCGCGGTCGGGACTGCCCCCGCCTGCCCACGACTGCCGTTGCCAGGAACCGCCGGGGAGCCCTCGTCTTGCTCGCCGGGGTCCGCTCGTTTTTGGGCCGGAATCCGTTCGGTTTGCTCGCCGGTCCGGAGTCAGTTTCGCCGGTGGCCGAACGGCTATGAGCGAGAGACCCTTATCGATATCCATGACCGAGACTCCGGGAATTCATCACGTGACTGCCATCGCGAGCGATCCCCAGCAGAACCTCGAGTTTTACACCGACACGCTGGGCCTTCGACTGGTCAAGCAAAGCGTCAACCAGGACGACACGTCCGTCTATCACCTCTTCTACGGCGACCGCACGGGTTCGCCGGGCACCAGCATGACGTTCTTCCCGTACCCGGGTGCGCGGCCCGGTCAGGTCGGGACCGGCCAGGTGAGTACCACGGCGTTCACGATCCCGGCCGACGCCGTCGAGTACTGGGTCGACCGACTCGAGCAAGCGGGCGTCGACGCTGACGAACCCCGCGAGCGCTTCGGCGAGACCGTGATCCCGTTCCGCGATCCCGACGGCCTCCCGCTGGAACTCGTCGGCGTCGCGGACGCGCCGGCAGGCGACCCGCCCGCCGGATCAGTCCCGCCCGAGCGAGCGATCCGTGGGTTCTATGGGGTTGCGCTCTCGCTCGAAGACACTGAAAGCACGGTCAGGCTCCTCGAAGAGATGGGGTACGAGGCCACGGACGAGGAGGGTGATCGGACGCGCTACGAGGCACCCGTCGATCTCGGGGCCGTCGTCGACCTCGTCGCCGAACCCGACCGCGGCCGTGGGCAGCCGGGGGCGGGGACCGTCCACCACGTCGCCTTTCGCGTAACTCGCGACACGCAGGCCGACTGGCGCGACCAACTCCAGCGTCTCGGGCTTCGCCCGACCGAGATCGTCGATCGAAAGTGGTTCGAGTCGGTGTACACCCGGACGCCGGGCGGCGTGCTCTTCGAGTACGCGACGGCGGAGCCGGGCTACACCGTCGACGAGGACGTCGAGGAACTGGGCGAGCGACTCGTCCTCCCGGAGTGGTTCGAGGACCGCCGTGAGGAGATCGAGACGGGGCTGCCGACACTGTCGATCGACGAGTGAGAAGCGTCGCTTGAAAGGGTTCAGAACAGCCCGATACCGACGCTGTAGGCCCACGACTGGGTTCCCGCGGCTGCGACGACGAGCGCGCCGCCAGCCATCACGAAGTTCTTCAGAAACGCCGTCATCTCGTCTTGCTGGTCCTCCTCGGGGACGGCCCAGAAGTCGTGCATCGTGACGGCCGAAATCAGGAGGAACCCGGCGAGTGCGACCGCGCCGACCACCGGGTAGACACCGGCGAGAACGGCCACTCCACCAGCGATCAACACGATGCCCGAGGCGATTACCGAGAACCCCGGCGCGGGAAGTCCCTTGTATTCAGCATAGCCTGTCATCTGCTCGCGCTGCATGAAGTGATTGAGCCCCATGAACGCAAGCACAATCCCGAACAGTATCCGTCCGGCGAGTAGTACGATCCCCTCGGTGCCGGTGAACGCCATCAGGCGCGCACCCCCAGTGAGACGGTCGCAGTCTGAGGCCGATCAAGTTTCGATCCACAATCTGGTATCATTGCGTTAGGTAGTTCGAATCCGAACCTACTTATGAATTCGGCGATAAGAAGGTGATCAAGTAACACCGATGTCACCGACGACAGTAGCCGACGAGAAGACGGTCGAGGAGCAAAACGCCGCGGCCTGTCCGGTCGTCGAAGCGGTCGAAGCGATCGGTTCGGAGTGGCGACTCATCGTCCTCCACGAACTCGTGGGCGGCGAGCAACGGTTCAACGAACTCAAGCGATCGACGGGCGCGAGCTCGCGGACACTCTCGCGTGTCCTCGACGACCTGGAGGAAACGGGACTCGTCGACCGCCGCGTCGAGGAGAAGCCGATCGCGACCTACTACTCGCTGACCGACCGGGGCCAGGCGCTGTGCCCGGTCTTCGACGAACTCGAAGCGTGGGCAGACGAGTGGATCGACGGCATCGAGGCGTAGTTCGGCTGTTTCGTGGGTGGGGTCCTGGGAGCCGATCCGTTCCGCTCACTCGGTGACCGACACGTCTCCAGCCGACTCGCCGATCGCGTCCGTCACTCGCTCGTGGAACTCCTTGAGGACGGCCGACTCGTCTTCCGCCAGAACCACGTCGCTGGCCATCAGCGTCGCCAGCCCGAACGCCCGGGGCGTCGGTGAGTCCACACGGTGATGCACGACCTCGATGTTGCCGGCGTCCATCGCGCCGAGTACGTCCTCGATCGCGTCGACGTTGAGTTTGTCTTCCAGTATTTCCCGATAGGTTTCCTCGATCACCGCGAAATCATCGAGATCCTGAGCGAAGCCGAGCAACATCTCGCTGTTGACCTGTTGCTCGCTGGCGGACTTCTCGTAGCCCTTGTAGCGTTTGAGGATCATCAGCGACCGCGTCGCGTTGATCCGGAAATAGCGATCGAGCAGGTCAGTTCCGTCGAGACTGTCCCGGAGGTCCGCCCGGACGTCGACCGGGTCGATCGATTCCAGCACGCCCGCCACGTCGACTTTCCGGTTGAGCGGCATCGAGAGCGTAAAGCCGTGGTCGGCGACGGCGACCTGGACGTTCGCCGTCGCCTGCTGGGCGACGCGGTAGGCCAGCAACCGCGAGAGCCCGTCGTTGAATCGGCGACCGTAGTTTGAATGGATGTAATACCGGCGTTCGTACGCCTCACGATCCCGCTCCTCCTCGATGACGAGCCGTTCGTCGGTGCTGACGCTTTCCGGACCGGCATAGCGCACCTGCTGGTCGAACATCTCGACGATGGCGCGGACGCTGTGCTCGTCGAGCGGGAACTCCCGGAGCCAGAGTCGAGCAGCCGACTGGCCGCCCCGCTGCAGTCTGGCGAGCAACTCCCGTTGGAAGGAAAGCACCTCGCGGCCGAGATCGTAGCTGAGGGGCAACCGCTCGGAGTACCACGACGGGACGGTCGGACGAGCGGCCGTATGATCGACGTACACCTTCGATCCCCGGCGATAGCGATACTCGTAGCGATCACCCCCCAGCACGAACACGTCGCCCGTCTCCAGGGTATCGAGATAGGACTCGTCGAGTTGCCCGACCCACTCGCTGTCCCCCCGAGTCAGTACGTCACAGGTGAACGAATCGGGAATCGTCCCGATGTTGGTCATGTAGATGACCCGTGCCAGCCGGCCGCGCTTGCCGATCAGCGGCTCGCCGACCGGGAACTCGTCGTAGTGGTACTCCCCGTCCGGTGGGTCGTTTTCGTCCCGCCAGATCTTCGCGTAGACGTTTTCGTCTTCCATGCCCGGATAGTCAGCGGTCAGATACCGGAGCAGTGCTTCCCAGTCGTCGTCCGTGTACGTCCGGTAGGGGTACGCACGCCGGAGGATGCCAGTGACCTCGGATTCGGGGCGGACGTCGTTGATCGCCATGCCGTAGACGTGCTGGGTGGCTACGTCGTGGGCGTTTTCCGGAACGAACACCCGGTCGACGAAGCCTTCCGCGGCCTTCTTGAGCATGACCGCACACTCGAGTAGTTCGTCGCGGTCGAGCGCGACGACGCGGCCGGTGACGGTCTCGCCGAGCTGGTGGCCGGCCCGACCCACCCGCTGGAGGAGCGCGGCGACGGACTTGGGCGACCCCACCTGGACCACCAGGTCGATGTGGGGCATGTCGATGCCGAGTTCGAGGCTCGTCGAGGTCGTCACCACGTCTACGTCGCCCGATTTCAGATCGGACTCGATAGCCTCGCGCTTGTCCTTCGAGAGGCTGCCGTGGTGACACCCGGAGTTGTCCTCGTCGTAGGCGTCAAAGCGTTCCCGGAGGTTGTGGAGGACGCGTTCGGCTCCCGAGCGCGTGTTCGTGAACACGAGCGTGTTGGTGTGATCGCCGATCAGGTCGTGTAACTGGTCGTAAAACCGGTCGTTGATCGTCGATTGGGACGTGTGGATCAGGTCGTCAGTCGGCGTTGTAAGCTCCATGTCGAACTCGCGAGCGAAGCGAGCGTCGACGATTTCGTAGTCACGGGGATCGCCGCTTGGCTCCTCCCGGCCGACCAGAAATTCCGCCATCGTGTCCAGCGGTTCGACCGTCGCCGAGCAGCCGATCCGCGTCGGCGACGTCTCGGCCATCGCTTCGAGCCGTTCCAGCGAGACCGAGAGGTGCGTCCCCCGCTTGTTCGCCGCGAGGCTGTGGATCTCGTCGACGATGACGTACTCGACCGTCTCCAGCTTCTTCTTGAATTTCGGGGAGTTCAACAGGATGGCCAGGGTTTCGGGCGTCGTGTTGAGGATGTGGGGCGTCTCTTCGAGCATCGCCTGGCGATCGCTGTCGGAGGTGTCGCCGTGGCGGATCGCGTGGCGGATCTCGACGTCCTCGCCACGATCCTCGAGGGTCGCCGTGATCTCCGAGAGCGGGACTTCGAGGTTGCGGTGGATGTCGTTGGCGAGGCTCTTCAGCGGCGAGATATACAGGCAGTAGACGGCATTCTCGAGTCCGTCGTCGCGGTCCCGGCGGAACAACTCGTTGATGATGGCCGCGAAACTGGCCTGGGTCTTGCCCGAGCCGGTCGGCGCGGCGATGAGCGCGTTCTCGCCGTCGTGGATGTGCGGGATCGCCGCTTTCTGTGGCGGCGTGAAGAACCCGCCGTTGTCCGGGACGTACGGGCCGAAGGTCTCGACCCACCATTCCCGAACGACCGGCTCGAACAGCGCCAGGACATCCCCGTCGTTGATTGACACGGATTCGGGATCGAAACCGAGATCCACGTCCACCCCCTCCAGCAGTTCCCGTCCTCCCATAGAGTGGGTCTATCTAATGGTCTGGAGCGTCTTGTGTACTCGGATCGGCAGTGATCAGGCGGCAACCACGAATGCCACGCCGAACCCGAGCCAGGCGGCTGTGATCGCCGCGAGCCCGGTAAGCACGACCGTCACGACGCGGTCGCCCGTCAATTGCCGTTTCACGCCGACGAGACCGATCGCGCTGACCGGGAGTATCGTCCCGACGAACACAGCGGCGTTGTCGACGCTCGGGCTGTCTAAAACGAACGCCATCGGCGCGTAGCCGACACCGAGCATGCCAGCAACGTGGACGTGCTGCCGTGGGTCGACCCCGCGAAGCGCCAAGCCCACTACAATCCCGAACCAGATGACGCCGATCTCAGCCCCGAACGCAACCAGGAGATTCAGCGTCACGTCCGTGAACGGCTCGATCCGCCCGCCGATCAGCGTGAGTTCCCAGGGGGAGAAAAACGACGGCGGCACGCCCGTCAGCAGATCAGTGAAGGGGTGGACGGCCAGTCCGAGCGCCGATGCGCCGAAGATCGAGCGTGCGGACAATCCGATCCGCGCCGCGAGGGCCGTGAGAGCAACGCCACCGACGACGAACAGCGTCATGACACCGGCACCGACTACGCCGCCCGTCAGGGCTGCGAGGGCGACGACACCGGCAAGGACGACTGCGCCAGCCCACCGCCTGACGGTCCAGACGGCGAAGCCCGCACTCGCGAGAACGGCGACGACCAGCGAGTGGGTCGTCGTCCGGTGGCGCTCGCCCGTGGCCGTCCAGAAGTGATCGAACGCCGTTGCCCCCTCCGGGAGCGTGACGACCTGAAACGCGGCGTGGGCGACATCGACGTCCGGAAGTGAGGCGAACAGTGCGGCCGCCAGCCCCGCGGCGACGGCGTACTGAACGGTCACCCCACGGAGTGACAGACGTTCAGCGGGACCGAAACGCCGAGCGAGTAGGGCGACGATCCCAAAGGCGAGGAAGGCGTGACCGACGAACACGATGATCTTTGGCGACGGGCGTATATGAACGTCACTCTCCCGGCGGCTCGGATTCTGTCTCGCCGCCCAACACTGTCAGAAGCTGCGTGATGAAGTCGTTGAGGTAGACGGTTCCCCACGTCGCCACGATGACAGCCCCGATGGTGTTGAAGATCAGATCCTTCATCGTGTCCTCGATCCCGTACTGGGTCAACACCGGCGACCCGCCGATGGCGGTCGCGGCGGCGCTCGTGGTGAACTCGATGACCTCCCAGAAGACACCGAACGCGAGCACGAACATCAGGATGAACACGAAGACGAACCGATCCGGGAGATGCACGTCGTTCCAGTGCTCGTCCAGCGCACGGATCGTCGCGTAGCCGGCCCCGGCGACGACCGATGCCGACAGCGCGTGGGTCAAGTGATCGTATCCGGGGATCGATTGATAGAAGCCGGATCCGCCAGGGACGCCGACGGTTCCCAGGGAGTGTAAGAAGACTGCTGTCGTGATCCACAGCGTCAGCCGCGGGTCCATCGGAACGCTGTAGTCCCGTTCGAGCAGCGGCGGGATCTGCAACACGATGAGGCCGATCGCCGCATTGATCGAGATACCGACCGATCGGCGTTCGAGGCCGATAAAGAAGAGACCGGTCAGGACGAATTCCATCACCTTGGTGAGTTGCTGCTGGCGATAGGTGCTGAGTCGGAGGCGTGAGCGTAGACTCATGCGTTCTCACCACCGTCACGACGGACGCTTGCGTACCGGCGTACGTACAGTTCGAAGAAGATGCCGGCGAGCAGGCCGGCGACCGCCGAGGCGACGAACTCCCACATGAGTTGCTCCTCGATGGCGTCGTCACTGAGCTTCGGATCGAGCAACAGCGCCGTTCCGAGATGCAGATCAGAGAGCCACCGGGAGACGGCCCACAGCCCCGCGAAGGCCAGCGTCGACACGACGACGAACAACAGCGCGAACTGGTAGTTCATCTCGACGTTCGTAAAGAGTTGCAACTCGACGGCGACGATCAGGGCCAGCGCAGCCACCGAGAGATACGTCGCGACCTCCCGGAAGGCGACGTTCACGCCGAAGGTGTACCCGAGCAACGGCAACGCGGCGAGGACGAACACCTCCCAGGGGATCATCACCAGCGGATCGCGGCGGGCAACTGGCGGTAGCACCGCCAGCCCGCCCACGACCGCGGCGAAGCCAGCCCACAAGAAGTTCCCCAGAACGAGGTTCCCGAGGGCCGTCAGCGCGATGATGCCGACCAGCCCCCAGCCGAGTGCCGCGTTGATCCGTGACTGACGCAACAACGACGCCAGATTCGACGGGGTTGGTTCCATAGTATTTCTCTCGAACCCCCGAGGGAAAAGCTCCTCCCTCGGATCTGATTGGCGACTCGTTGCGGACTCAATCGAAGACGTATACTGTACCGGAACCGGCCGTCGTGTCCCCGCCCGGCGCACCGACGACTGCCGTAGTCCCGTCGCCGGACAGCGCCAGGGCATCGCCGTACCGACTGCCTCGCCGACTGCTCTCTGCCGTGAGTGCCGTTTTTGGTGTCCAGGACCCCACAGCGTGGGTGAAGACGTGGACGCCGACCGCATTCGAGTTCGAGTCCGTCAGTCCCGGGATGAGCGCCGTTTCCCCGTCGCCGGCCATCGCAACCGACGGTCCGAATTTCTGGGTGTGATCGAGGGACAGTTCCGACCGGGACCACGATCCGTCTGCCCGATCGAAGACGATTGCCGATCCGCCAGTATCGTCGCCCGGACTGTTCCCAACGATCACCCTCGACCCGTCGTTCGAAACGCCGATTGCCTCGTCCAGTGGAACCGCTACGCCGTCTGCAAGCGGGAGCGTCGTCGTCTCGGTCCAGGATCCGCCGGCCCGGGTGAACACCGAAACTGTATTTCGGCCGTTCGCACAGATGACGGCCGTCGATCCGCGATCTGCCAGCGCGACGCTCGATCCCAGACCGACCCGTCCATCGGGGTCCTCGGGTCTAACCGTCGCTTCCCGGGACCACTCGCCGTCGGATCGCTCGAACATGAACGCCGCGCCCGGGACACGCGCGAGCATCGATCGGGGCGAAGCGACGACATCCGCCGTGATTGCCCCACCGGAGAGCGACGCTGTCCCGGCAGTGTCGTCGGACCCATCGACGTACTGTGGCGCGCCGACCAGCGCTGTCTTCCCGTCGTCAGCGATGGCGACGGCCGCGCCGAAGGCGTCGAAATACTGTCCTTGCGCGGGCGTGAACGCCGTGTCGACGCTGAGTCGTGCATCCTGGGTCCACCCGTCGTCGGAGCGCTCGAACACGTACGCCGCGCCGGACACCAGTCCGTCCGTGCGCTCGTCGCCCGTACATCCGATGACGGCCGTCTCCCCGTCGCCGGAGAGTGCCACGCTGGCCCCAAACCCGCTAAACTCGGCTGTGTTCGTCGGGGAGAGCGTTGCTGTCCGGGACCACGAGTCGCCCGCCCGCTCGAAGACGGACACGACACCGGACTCGACCCCGGCGACAGTGGCGGCCGGTGCGCCGACGATGATCGTCGATCCATCGTTCGAAACAGCGATCGAGTCGCCGAACTGGTCCCCGCTGGTGCCGTCTTCCGCGGTCAGTGTCGCCCGCTGTGACCATGATTTCCCCCCGCCCGGGGCGGCGATGCTTCCACATCCGGCAAGGCCCGTTACACCCGCCGCGCCGACGAGTCTGAGGGCGTCCCGGCGGTGTAGATCCATAGTCCCGAATTAACAACGAATGGGAAAAAGCTAGGTGTTCTGGCGGACAGTGGCACAGCCGGCCACTCACTCCCGAAGGTCGTTGAATCGCCCGGCGAGTTCGAGATCGGCGTCAGTGATCCCGTCGGCCTCGTGAGTCGTCAACCGGACCTCGACCTCGCGCCAGCCGATCGTCATCTCGGGGTGGTGAAACGCTTCCTGGGCGAGGCCGCCCGCGGCCGCCGCGAAGCCGACGCCGTCGAGATAGGCGTCGAACTCGAAGGTCCGGACGATCTCGTCTCCGTCGCGCTCCCAACCAGCCGGGAGTCGATCGTCGATCTCGTCGTCGTCGAGTACGTCTGTCATGCGTGGACACACGTCACGCCAGGGGAAGAACGTTCGGACGGGGGCGAAAGCACCCGGATCGGCGAGCTGCTCGCGAACCAGCGTCACTCAGTCGTCAGCGTCGACGAGCCTCGAGAAGCGATCCGGTACGTCTGCATCGACGTCGGCGACACTCGGGGGAAATTCCGTCTCGCCGAAATCAGGGTCGAACAGCGCAAGCGCCGTATCGATGGTGGCCCAGTCGTCGGCTTCGGCGGCGTCTCTGAGCGATTTCGTCGGCGCGGCGAGCAACTGGTTGACCAGCGAGTCGGCCATCGCCTCGACGACCTCGCGCTCCTCGTCGTCGAGATCGAGCGATCCGAGCGCCTGCTCGACCTCGCGGGCCTTGACGCGCTCGGCGCTCTCGTACATGGTCGAGATCACGTCGTCGGCTCGCGTCCGTTTGTATCTGGTAAGCAAATGGGCGAGTTCGTCCTCGACGATGTCCTCGACCCTGGCGGCGGCCGCCTCGCGGCTGGCCCGCGTTTCGGCCGTCACGGCTTCCAGGTCGTCGAGATCGAAGACGTCGGTGCCGGGTTGCTCGTCGACGATCGGCGGGATGTCCCGCGGTTGACCGATGTCGATCACCACAGTGTCGCCGGTCGTCTCGAACGCCGCCGGTTCGACGATCGGGTCTGCACTGCCAGTCGCCGAGACCACGAGATCGGCACGGTCGACGACCGACGCCACGTCGTCCAGCCCGATCGCACTCGCCGCCACGTCGACGATCGACGTCACGTGTTCGGCGTGTGGGACGGTCCGGTTGGCCACGTAGAGGTGGGCAACGTCGCTCCGTGCGTCCACCGCTTTGGCCGCAAGCGTCCCGATTTCGCCGGCACCGATGACCAGTGCTGTCGCCGCCTCGAGATCACGTTCGCGTTCGGCGAGTTCAACGGCTGCGCTGCCGAGCGAGACGACGCCCTCGTTGATCGCCGTCTCCGTGCGGGCGCGCTCGCCGACGTGGATCGCCTTTGTCACGGCCTCCTCGAGCACTGGCCCGAGCCCGTCGACGTGGCGGGCGTCCTCGTAGGCGTCCCGTACCTGTCCGAGAATCTGGTCCTCGCCGGGGACGAGTGATTCCAGGCCGGCTGCGACCCGCAGCAAGTGACGAAGGCTCTCCTCGTGACCCAGCGTGCGGACCGTCGAGTCCACCTCGTCGGGTATCGCTGCCTGCAGCGCCGCCCGGCCCGCTTCAGGGTCGTCGCTGACGACGTAGCGTTCGGCACGGTTGCACGTCTGGAGGACGAACGCCTCGGTCACGTGGGGGGCTTCCAGTAACTGTTCGACGCCAGCCAGCTGGCTGTCGGCCGCGGCCGCGTCGATCTCCTCGACGCTCCCGTGTTGATGAGCGACGCTCGCGGCCGTGATGTAGCCAGGTTCCTTCACGATGTATCACCAGTCACGTCCCAGATCACACTTCAGCTATCTCGTGGGTATTGGTCCTGCGGGTATCTAAAGCCTTCCTAACCCGGCCCCCTTTGACGTCATTCTGGTTCGTAACTCTCCCGGCGGTCACGGTGATTCGACGTCCTCGACGTCGTAGCCCTTCGCCCGGAGGTCGGCCAGGATCGCATCCGTATCGGCGGTGTCCTCGTAGTAGAACACGACGTCGAACGTCCCGTCGCGCATCAGTTGTTGGCACTCCCAGACGAACTCCTCGCCCTCGATCGTTCGCCCCTGATGCTGATTCAGGCCGAACTCGGGATCGTCGGTCCCGGAGTAGACGTACGTGTCGGCGTCCGTCTCGGCATGCTCGGCGATGACGTCACCGATCTCGATCGTCAGGCGATTGAGTTCCGGCTCCTGATCGTTTGCTACGTCAGTCCGGACGATCAGTCCCCGCAGTTCGATCTCGCCCGGTTCGAGTAGTGCTTTGGTCTGTTCGGAGAGGTCGTCGCCCATCGCGTCCATGTATTGATCTCCGGGTCGTCGGTAATACGACTCACGGTATTCGCTCGTCGGATCGACAGTGCAATCGCTCACTGTCGCGAGTGCGGAAGAAAGCGGGGGGATCCCGCTTGCCCCGTGTTTATTCGCGTACGGACCGCCCGGGACTGTGCTTACAGTCGGGTGAGGTTCGTCGCACGCGGGCCTTTCTCGGCTTCCTCGATCTCGAACTCGACTTCCTGGCCCTCTTCCAGGTCAGGGCCGCCGACGTCTTCCATGTGGAAGAACACGTCATCGTCGGCGTCGTCGGTCTCGATGAACCCGTAGCCGCCCGTATCGTTGAAGAAGTCCACGGTGCCTGTCGCCATGCTTACAGCCTCGTGAGATTCTTCGCACGCGGGCCCTTCTCGGCCTCTTCGATCTCGAACTCAACCTCTTGGCCTTCCTCGAGGTCAGGACCGCCGACGTCTTCCATGTGGAAGAATACGTCTTCGTCCGCGTCCTCAGTCTCGATGAAACCGTACCCGCCAGTGTCGTTGAAGAAATCAACCGTACCGGTCGCCATTGCAACCTATGCCATGTGGTCAACATATTAAAACCCTGCGGCTGGACGCCGGGGTGTGGAGGGGCCGGAACGGAAGACTCATGCGGGACGACGACGATCAGTTGACATATGCGCTCGTGGATCCGCAAGCAGGCAACCAGCGTCTACGAGCGCCTGCTGAAACGCGAGATCGACGGGGGACCGACCCACATCGCCGTCATTCAGGACGGGAACCGTCGATACGCCCGCAAGGAGGGCCAAGAGACGTCTGCGGGCCATCGGGAAGGGGCTGAAACGACCGAGGCATTGCTGGAGTGGTGTGACGAACTCGGTATCGAAGAGCTGACATTGTATGCCTTTTCGACGGAGAACTTCGATCGACCGGCCGACCAGCGTGCAGTCCTGTTCGACCTCATCGAGGACAAACTCTATGACTTCGCGGACAGCGACCGCGTCCACGAGGCGGGCGTTCGAATCAGGGCGATCGGCGAGACTCACCGACTCCCGGAACGGGTGCGGGACGCGATCGACTACGCCGAGGCCCAAACGTGTGGGTACGACCAGTTTCACCTGAACATCGCCCTTGCCTACGGCGGCCGGGCCGAGTTACTCGGGGCGGTCAAAGATCTGGCAGCGGACGTCGACCGCGGCGACCTCGATCCGGCTACCATCGACGTCGAGACGGTCGAGAACCGACTGTACGAGGGGCCAACACGGGACGTCGATCTCATCATCCGGACCGGTGGTGACGAGCGAACGTCGAACTTCCTGCCGTGGCATGCAAACGGCAACGAGGCCGCAGCCTACTTCTGTGCCCCCTACTGGCCCGAGTTCCGCAAGATCGACTTCCTTCGGGCGATCCGGACGTACGAACATCGCGAGGATTCCTGGCGACAGACCAGAGCCAGGCGGGCGCTCACGCTGGTGCGGGCGGTCAGCGACCGCGAACTGCACCACGCAAAGAGCGTCCTCAGACGGTTCCGGGACTCGCTTCCCTCGCGTGAACTCGAAGAAGTCGACGTCTCTATGGACACCGAGCACGATCCGGGCGGCGATTGACCCCTCCGGCGAGGGGATATTGACTGCTTGACCCGCAGACTACGCCCTGGCTGCCTCGATATTCGCGTGGGTGTCTTCGAGCAGCGAGATGATCTCCAGGTTCTGGGGACAGGCGTCTTCACACTCCCCGCAAGCGACACAGGCGTCCGCACGTGCCTCAGCGTCCAGATCATCGTACGCGGAGACGACGGCTTCCGGATCGTCACCCATCTCGAGGCGGTTGTACAGGTCGAAGTTGCGCGGGATCTGGACCCCGCTCGGACACGGCATGCAGTAGTCACACCCGGTACAGTCGACGGCCATCAACGCCCGGAACCGGTCACGAGCCCGTGCGACGGCCGTCCGATCGTCCCCAGTGAACTGATTGACGCCGGATCGAGCGGCGATTTCGACGTTCTCACGCACCTGCGCCATCGTCGACATGCCGCTCAACACCAGCGAGACCTCGGGCTGATCCCAGAGCCACTGAAGCGCCCACTCCACGGGCGAGCGATCGGTCTCGGCCGCCTCGAACGCGTCGGTCACCGGATCGGGAAGGTCCGTCGCGAGGCGGCCGCCCCGGAGCGGCTCCATGACGATGACGCCGAGGCCCTGGTCGGCCGCGTACTTCAGGCCTTCACGGCCAGCCTGGAACGCTTCGTCGAGGTAGTTGTACTGGATCTGGCAGAAATCCCAGTCGTAGGCGTCGACGATCTCCCGAAAGAGATCGGGGTCGTCGTGGAACGAAAAGCCGATCTGCTCGATCTTTCCCGCGTCGCGAACCTCCTCGAGCCACTCGAAGACATCGACTGACTGGTAAGTATCCCAGAAATCCTGGCCCAGTGCGTGCAGCAGGTAGCAGTCGATGGACTCGACGCCCAGTCGGTCGAGTTGGGCGTCAAGGTACTCATCGAGGTCGTCCTGTGTATCGATTTCCCAAGATGGCATTTTCGTCGCGAGATAGACATCTTTGCGATAGCCATCTTCGAGCGCGCGCCCGACCACACGCTCGCTTTCACCGTCGTGATACGGCCAGGCAGTGTCGACGTAGTTGACCCCGTTGTCGATCGCTGTTCGGATCATTTCGATCGCGCGGTCATCGTCGACAGCGCCATCCTCGTCGGTGGGCAGTCGCATCGCGCCGAACCCGAGTGCCGAGGGCTCCCAGTCTATTGATTGACCGAAGTCACGGTATTGCATAGCGTTAGAAGTCCATGCAAGTATTGCCTCTTGAGTGTTTGGGTGCCTGTCGATCACTCTGTTCAAATATCGAACGCTCGGGAAAATCCGTCCAGCAATCGATCAGCGTTTGGCCGATCAGATGTCCTGGCCGCTGTTCTGTCGGAGGCGTTCGTACATGTCGTCCGGCGGGTCGACACTCGCAGTCACGTTCGTTCCGTCGAAGTCGGAGACCCGGAGGAGTTCGGGCCCGTTCGGGCCGATCTGCCAGTAAAACGTATAGCGTTTGGTCTGGGTCAAGAGCGCGTCCTCGGCGGTCTCGTCGGTCGACAGCTGTGTCGTGGTAAACGAGGCTTCGGAGGGCTGGGATGATCGTGATTTACAGCTCATGTCTATATTTTCCTAAACACCTCTAGACGTATAAGTACCTAGATCCAGATAGCAATAACAGGCGTGTTATCGTTGACCGTGTGACTGATTACACTGGTTATATGCGGACTAAGAGCCAATTTTGCATTATCTTGGAGGAAAAGACAGACCTCTCAATACTTTAAACATACGATAACAATCAAATATAGTAGACCATTATAGACAGATGTCTTACTAATTTTCGCTGTTGTCGAGTATATAAATCGGCGGGAGATGCGTGACGGGAACAAGCCATCTGGGAGAGACATTCGGGTGGTGGTGTGGCTGAGTCGGTACCCCATCGTAGATCGCATTGGTCGGGGAGAGCCACGTGACGAATCGACAGTCATTTTAATCCCCGTCCACCACGTTGGGATGGAGTTAATCGCAAGAGCGCGTGGGTAGCCAAGCCAGGCCAACGGCGCAGCGTTGAGGGCGCTGTCCCGTAGGGGTCCGCCGGTTCAAATCCGGTCCCACGCACTTTTGTCACGAACAACTCGTGAGTGACAAAATCGTCCTGAGGATTTGAACCCAGGAAGTCGCAGCGGCTGAGCGGAGCGAGGCCGACCGTCTTCATCCGGTTCAAATCCGGTCCCACGCACTTCTATCGCGAGCAAAACCGCGAGCGATTGCTGTCGTCCTGAGGATTGGCGGGGATGAAGATTCGCCGGCGGGTTCTGACCCTGATCGGCGTAGGTTTCGACTGAGTTCGCTGCAAGACAGCGTCAAGCCCGTCGCGGTCGGCCGTGTTCCACCGTTTGACGGACCGGCAGTACTCCACAGTCACTTCGGAGGGACACAGGAACTGCTGTCGATCGATCCGCAGCTGTGATACAGCCCTTCATCTGTGACAGGACCTCTCTCATACCTAAAATTTGCCACGTAGTGCGGGCAGTCAAAACCACATCATTGGAGTATCAGTCTTGATAGCAGATCTCTCGAACCCACTCGCTATCGACGCAACTGAGATTCAAGCCGCTTTCGATACCGAGATCGCGGGAAGCAACGGAACGTGCACTTCGGTATCGGCCTCAGAAGCTTTTCCCTCAACATACCCGGCTCCATTAAAGAATCATAGTTGATAATTCCGGGAAAAGGTTTATTATTGTGGGGCAATGAGCATTGATTGTGGCACCGCAAGGTGCCCAACTTTCCCACCCCCCACCCCCACCCCTATTCGTTCAGTAGATTGCTCGTTGGCTACTGGCAGTTCTCCCAATCCTGTCGATCCTACATCGAACGAGAACGGCGGACCTGATCGACGGGACACCAACAGGCCGTTTTCCCGAAACAAGGTCCAAAAGGCAACAGAACTGGACGGCTCAGTAACTACGATCGACGGGTTCGTAGGACTTGTTCTCGCCGTCGAGGATGACCGGGACGAAGTAGAGATCGAGGTCGCCGTCGTCCCACGCGATCATGGTGTGTTTGAGCCACTCGTCGTCCTTGCGGGTCTGGTGTTCGGCTCGCCAGTGAGCGCCGCGGAACTCCGTCCGGGCCAGCGCACCGAGCGCGATCGTCTCCGCGAGGTCGATGATGTTTCGCGTCTCTAACGTGTGGATGAGATCCGTGTTGAACGTCCGTGACGGGTCCTCGACGGCGACGTCCTGGTACGCCCGGCGGGCGTCCTGGAGTTCTTCAAGAGCAGTTTCGAGCCCTTCCTCGGTCCGGAAGACGTTGACGTGTTCGGTCATCGTCTCCTGTACCTCGGCCCGGACCTCGGCGTGGTTGGTGCCGTCGCGTTCGAGCAGGGCCTCGATCCGTTCGCGTTCAGTTTCGACCTCTCGCTCGACGACAGCTATCGGGTCGGCGGTGACGCCCCCGTCGGCGGCCACGTCGTCGCTCGCGCCTTCGACCGTCCCGGGATCGACGGCGGGTGACACGTCGCTGGTTTCGGTGCGGGCGGAGGGACCGACGGGAATCTCCGCGGCCTTCATGTCCCGGCCTGCGGCGTGATATCCGGCGCGTTTCCCGAAGACGAACAGTTCGGGCAGTGCGTTGCCGCCCAGCCGGTTCGCGCCGTGCACCGAGACGCAGGCACACTCCCCAGCTGCGTACAGCCCCTCGATGCACGTTTCGCCGTTCTCGTTGGTCTCGATGCCGCCCATCTGGTAGTGCTGGCCGGGCTTGACCGGAATCGGCTCTTCGAGCGCGTCGACACCCTCGAAGTCTGCGGCCAGGTGAACCATGTTCTCCAGGCGATCCATGATGCGCTCCTCGCCGAGGTGCCGCATGTCGAGGTGGATGTACTCGTCGTCGATCCCCCGTCCGTCGTTGACCTCGGTAAGCTCCGCGCGCGAGACGACGTCACGGGAGGCGAGTTCGCCTTCGTTGTTCGCGTAGCCGTACTCGAACATGAACCGCTCGCCGTCGTCGTTGTAGAGGATCCCACCTTCGCCCCGGACGGCCTCCGAGATGAGCACGCCAGTCGAGGGCAGCGACGTGGGGTGGAACTGGACGAACTCCATATCTTCGAGCGGCACGCCCGCGCGGTAGGCCATCGCCTGGCCATCGCCCGTGTTGGCGACGGCGTTGGTGGTGTGATCGAACACCTGGCCGAGTCCGCCGGTCGCAAGGATAACGGCATCCTGCGCCCGGAATCCCTCGACTTCGCCGGTCTTGATGTCATATGCCGCGACGCCGTGACAGGTCCGCTCTTCCGGATCATCGTCGTCAGTCACGGCGAGGTCCGTCACGTACCACTCCTCGTAGACTTCGATGCCACGTTTGACCACCTGCTCGTACATCGTATGCAGCAGATGATGGCCGGTCTCCGCGCCGGCGTAGGTCGTCCGCGGGTACGACAGGCCGCCGAACGGTCGCTGTGAGACTGTGCCGTCCTCCTCGCGGGAGAACGGCATCCCCCAGTGATCGAGCTGGATGACGTCCTCCGGCGCGTCGCTCGCGAGCGTCTCGATGGCCGGCGCGTCCCCGAGGAAGTCCGACCCCTTCATCGTATCGTAGGCGTGATCCTGCCAGGAGTCCTCGTCCTGGAGCGCGGCATTTATGCCGCCCTCGGCCGCTCCAGTATGGCTGCGAACCGGGTGGAGTTTCGTGACGAGGGCCACGTCGGCCCCCTCTTCTTTGGCCGCGATGGCCGCTCGGAGCCCTGCGCCGCCCGCACCGACGACGATGACGTCGTGTTCGTACATAGTATCACCAGAATTTGATGTCTTCCTTGATCGCTTCGCGCTTGAGTTCCTGGATGTGTTCGGTCAGGGGGATATCCTTCGGACATACCTCCGTACAGGAGAACTGGGTCTGGCACCGCCAGACGCCGTGTTCGTCCTCGACGATTTCGAGGCGCTCTTCCCGCCGCTCGTCGCCTTCCCGCTCGTCCATGATGAACCGGTAGGCCTTGTTGAGTGCCGCCGGGCCGAGATACTTGTTGTCGCCCGCAGCGACGTTACACGAGGACGCACAGGCCCCACACTGGATGCATCGCGTCGAGAGTTTGATCTTCTCGCGGTTCTCCCGGGTCTGGCGCTGCTCTTCGAGTTCGTCATCGGGCAACTCGTCGGGCTCGAAGTACGGCTCGACGGCGTCCATCTGCTCGTAGAAGTGCTGCATGTCGACCACCAGGTCCTTGACGACGTCCTGGTGGGGCAACGGTTCGATCCGGACCGGCTCGTCGAACTCGTTCAACTGGGTCTTACAGCCCAGATACTGCGAGCCGTTGACGAACAGCGCGTCAGAGCCACAGACGCCCTGTTGACAGGAGTGACGAAAGGTCAGCGTCGAATCGAAGTGATCGCGTGCGTAAATCAACGCGTCGAGGACAGTCATCCCCTGCTCGTAGGGGACCTGAAAGTCGTCGAAACGTGGTTCAGTCTTCCCCTCGACCTCGGGATCGTACCGAAAGATCCGGAGGTGGGTCGTCTCCCCGTCGGTCTCGGCAGCCGCCGCTGCTTGTGCATCGCGTTCGGCCATCCCTTCGCGCTTTTCGTCCATCCGACGTTGTTGATGGGACGAGATGTCCGGTTCTGGGACCGCCGGCTCGGCATCGGCGTCAGTCCCCGATTCGACATCCGTCTCGGCCGTCGATTCGGCGTCGGTGCCCGTCTCGGCGTTTGAATCAGTACTCATAGTGTAATCCCTGCCATGGCGAATGCGACACGAATGCCCTGTCCGATCAACAGCACTCCGGCAAGCGTGAGTCCGTATTTCGCGACGCGTTTGGGCGTCCCGGAGATGCCCTGGTTGAGCAGGGCGTTGTAGATCCCGTTGACGCCGTGGAAGGTCGCTGCCACCAGGAAGACGACCATCGTCGTAAAGTAGCCAACCTGACTCATGCGGGCCTGTGTGCCCGCAAGCTCGATCTCGGCAGCGTGGTTGACGAAGTGCAACAGGAAGAAGTGAAAGGCAAGCGTCCCGATCAGAATGACTGCTGTGATCCGCTGGAGGAACCACCGCGTGCCGCCGGATTCGAACGACGAATAGTATTCCGCCATGGATTACAGTCCTCCGAGGAACGTCGGGACGCTGGCGACGGCGATGGCCCCAGTGATCACCAGCGACGCATAGAAGCTCTGATCCTGTCGTTCCAGACCGAGTCCTAGATCGATGAACAGCAGCCGGATCCCGTTCAGAATGTGGAAGACGGCGACAGCTAACAGACCGACTTCGAGTAACCGCACGATCGCCAGTGCTTCGAGTCCCTGCAATGTCGCGTTATACAGCTCCTCGCCGCCCGTCGCCGTACTCAACACGGCGATGTGCGTGAACAGGTATCCGACGAGCACCCAGCCGGTGAACTTGTGGAGCAGCCAGGCCCACATCCCGGCCGAGAACTCCCGCCACCGACCGAAGTCCTCGACGGCCCCACGGTCGTACGTTTGCGCCATACTGCCATACGACGGTCCGGACTATCATAGTTGTTGTCCCCGGGTAACGATTCGCCGGTTTCCGCGATCGATTGCCGGTATCGATGCCTTGCGTCCTACTCGACGATCGTCGATTCCCCGATGGCTATTGTCTGTTCGTCGACAATATCTCGGGCGGAGCGACCGACAAGAACAGTGTATTCCCCTTCAGTTGCGACCCACTCGCCTGCCTCGACGTCGTAGTACGCGAACGCTCGCGCGTCGATGGAAAGCGTGACTGTTGTCGTCTCGCCCGCGTCGAGTGTGATGGGTTCGAAGCCGGCAAGCGCTTTCGGCGGTCGTTCGACCGCGGCCTCGGCCGGGCCGAGATACACCTGTACGACATCCCGACCCGGACGGTCACCGACGTTCTCGACTGTCACCTCGACACTCGCGCCCGGTTCGTCGTCTGCCTCGACTGTCACGTTGGAATACGTGAAGTCGGTGTAGCTCAGCCCGTGACCGAACGCGAACTGAGGTTCGATCCCCTCGGCGTCGAAGTGACGATAGCCGACGAAGACGCCTTCGTCATACTCGGCTTCCAGCCCGACCCCCGGATACCGTTCCTCGGTCGCCGCCGGGTAGTCGTCGAGTCGCCGACCGAAGGTGACCGGCAACCGGCCGCCGGGATCGCTGTCGCCGAAGAGAATCGCCGCCGTGGCGTGTCCGTCCTCCTGGCCGGGATACCACATCTCGACAATCCCGTCGACATCTTCGGCCCAGGGCATCCGGATCGGGCCGGCGGTGTTACAGACGACGACGGTCCGGTCGGCGGCGTCGGCGACGGCAGCGACGAGTCGATCCTGCTCGCCCGGCAGCCAGAGCGATCGATCCTCGCCCTCGGTCGCGTCGTCCTGGACTACCACCACGGCGACATCCGCCTGCCGGGCAGCAATGACGGCATCGTCACGTTCCGGTGTGTCGTTGCCCAGCACGGTGTCGACCGCTGGCGTTTCCGAAGCCGACAGCGAGAGATCGACGATCGACTCCGAAGCGTCGTGATGATCCTCGATCCGTTCGGTCCCACGGGCGAACGCAACCCGGGTGTCGCCGTCGACGCGCTCACGGATCCCTGCGAGGGGACTGACTGTCGAAGACGGCGTGACCGCGGAACTCCCGCCGCCGCCGATCTTGGCCGTGTCGGCGTTCGGGCCGATCACGGCGATCGAGTCGATCTCGGGCGACAGTGGGAGCACCTCGTCGTCGTTCTGGAGGACGACTGCCCCGCGCTCGGCGACGCGCCGTGAGTGATCACGATGCTCGGCTGCGTCGACGGCCCCCTCGGGTTGCTCATCGTCGAACAATCCGAAACGGTTCATCTGTCCGAGGACCCGTCTGATCTTCTCGTCGAGCGTCGACTCGGCCACCTGTCCGCGCTCGACTGCGTCCCGCAGTTCCAACTCGAAGGGACTTCGATCGAAGAGGTTCGGATTCACGTTCTCCGGCAACCACGGCGTCGAGACGAGTTTGGCAATCGATCGCTTCGGGAGGGCGTCAGGGAGCCCCTCGATCACGTCGTGGATTCGATTCTCCGTGACGTGCCATTGCGGTACCGGAATCCCCGGCATGTCCACGTCGAGGCCGGCGTTGGCGGCTGCCACGCCATCGGTCGTCGCCCACCAGTCGCTGACGACGTAGCCCGAAAAGCCCCACTCGTCTTTGAGGACGTCGCTCAACAGCCACTCGTGTTCGGTCGCGTATGTCCCGTTGATCCGGTTGTAGGCGGCCATCACCGAGCCGACCTCGCCCTCCGTGACTGCCGCCTCGAAGGCCGGCAGGTAGATCTCTCGCAGTGCGCGCTCGCTCACTTCGGCGCTTACCTCGTGACGGTCCTGCTCCTGGTTGTTGGCGACGAAGTGCTTGGCGGTGGCGATCGCGCCGGCGTCCTTTTGGACGCCGTCGACGGTCCCGACGGCCAGTCGACTCGACAGGTACGGGTCCTCGCTGTAGTACTCGAAGCTGCGACCGCACTGGGGCACTCGGATGATGTTGAACCCCGGTGCGAGCAGAACGTCCTGGTCGGCACCCAGCACCTCCCGACCGAGTGCCGCGCCCTGTTCACGGGCGAGATCGACGTCCCACGAGGCGGCCAGGGCGATCGACGCCGGGAACGCGGTCGCCGTCCCCGGTCGGACGCCCAGCGGCCCGTCGACCATCGAGAGTGATGGGATATCGAGCCGCTCGACGCCCGGGAGGAACCCTGTCGCCCGTTCGTCCGGATCGTCCGCACCGTGGACGAAGTCTATTTTCTCTTCGAGCGTGAGCCGGTCGATCAGTGATTCGATCCGATCTGTCGTCGTGTCTGGGTCTTGGGTTGCCATGGCGATTGTCCTGTCGTGGTCCGGACTGACCGCGATCCGTTCCGGCCCACTGACGATAGCTGTACATACCACAGCACCCTACTAGTAGCTGTTGTACTTTCTCTTCGGAGATTATAGCGGGAAAGATAGCGGCGGCCTGCCGGCGCTACACATGACTATGCTCCCCTAATTCGAGATGTGTTGGGGGCGAAGATGTCCGGGCAGGACGAAGTGCTACCGCACAAACAGCATCTGAGAGGGACACAACACCCGTGGATAGCTGTTTTTGACCCGTACGTCGACATACTCTTCCAATTCTCTATTGGGGGGTCGAGTCGCGACTGTCGATTTTCGAACGACGTGATTCGGAGAAACGGACCTGTTAAGAGGACTGATTGCCTCCTTGCCGTATGTATTCCTGGCTCAACGAACTCATCGAAGGGCTGTCGCTACTCGAGGCGACGGTCCTCATCGTTGGCGGCTCCTTCGCTGTCGCGTTCCTCTTCGAGGTCGGGCTCATACGCGGAATACGCGTGTTGGTCCGGCGGACCGAGACGGAACTCGACGACGTCGTGCTCAAATCGCTCCGTTGGCCCGTCGTGATCACTATCGGCCTCGCCGGGATCTGGGGGTTCAGCCAGACTCCCGTCGCGACGGAGACGTTGCTCGACCAGGCGACCCTCGACGCGGTGTTCGCCCGACCGACGCTTTCGATCATCGTCGTCGCCTGGACCTGGTCGTTTCACCGGGTCGTCGAGCGAGGGCTCGACGTCCTCCAGTCGACGGACCGGCACTTCGACGCTGCTCCAGTGTTCTCGAACGTCTGGACCCTGGCCATGGCAGTCACAGCCATTGGGCTGCTGTTGACCATCTGGGGTATCGAGATCTCCCCGCTCCTCGGTGCCGCCGGGATCGCGGGCATCGCCATCGGGTTCGCGGCCAAGGACACCGTCGCGAACTTCTTCGGCGGCATCGCGCTGTTCTTCGATGATACGTACAAACTCGGTGACTTCGTGGTCCTCGAGAGCGGTGACAGCGGGTCCGTCGTCAAGATCGGCATCCGCTCGACGACGTTGCTTTCCCGGGACAACGTGATGGTGACCGTTCCGAACTCGATGTTGAACGCCGGGAAGGTCGTCAACGAGTCCGCCCCCCAGAGCCGTCGGCGCATCAAGATCCCGATCGGCGTGGCCTACGGCACGGATCTCGACGCGTTCGAGTCGGCTGTCCTCGACGTCGCCACGGGAAGCGATCACGTGATCGGCAAGCCCGAGCCACGGATGCGGTTCCGGGATTTCGGCGAATCCGCGCTGGAATACGAGTTGCTCTGCTGGGTCCGAGGCCCAAAGCGGACTGGCCGTGCGAGACACTACCTCCTCCGTGGGATCGATGCCGCGCTTCGAGACGCCGACATCGAGATTCCCTACCCGAAGCGCGATGTCCAGGTCAGTGATCGGTCGATGGATGCCGGGGGTGAGCCAGTGGAAGAGGCGGCCACGGACGGCGACTGATCGGCGATTGCGGCGACTGTCTCCTCGGCCGCCTGGCGCTGTCTACAGGAGAGACGGCGCTTGCCATATTCGGGTATTTTCTCCGAGAAGTTTTGCGAGGGAAGACCGCTCCAGCTCACGGCGCGACGCGCCGTTCGCTTCGAGGTCGCTTCGCGACCTCGCCGATCTTCCTGCACTGTTTGCGAGGGGCCGCGTGGGCCCGCCAGTGCGAGGGATGCGATTTGAACGCATGGACCCCTACGGGAGCGGATCTTGAGTCCGCCGCCGTTTCCAGGCTTGGCTACCCTCGCACGCATCCGAATCCAGTCCGTTCTGGGGGTTAAATGGCCCGGTTTCGATCGGGGACGGCGGCGGTCGTTGGGAGTTGTCACAGCCGACGGAATTACTTGTTCGTGCGACGTTTGACCGGGTGATGGACGAGCACACGCGCGACGACAGCGTCGGCCCGCCGGCGGGGTCGCCGACGGGGTGGCATCCCGACGCCGAGCAATGGGAGCACGCGACTCTTCGGCGTGCGGTCGTTCACGGCGTCGCGCTGTACAACGACGGCGCGTTCCACGAATCGCATGACTGCATCGAGGACGAGTGGTATAATTACGGGCGTGGAACGACTGAAAGCGCCTTTTTACACGGGATGGTCCAGGTCGCGGCGGGCGCGTACAAACACGACGACTTTGAGAACGACGACGGAATGCGGAGTCTTTTCGAGACTGCCTTGCAGTATCTGCAGGACGTTCCACGTGACTACTATGGCGTTGACACTCTCGACGTTCGGACCACCGTCACGAATGCGATCGCCGATCCGGCTGTGCTGGATGGGTGGGTCATTACCCTTGACGGCGAAGCCCCTGAGGCCCGGGACGCCGATTATCAGTACGCCGAAAGCCTTGAGTGAGGAGCGATCAGTCGTCGTCCTCGTCGCCGGGTATGCGCCGAATTGCCTTTCGCCAGTTGTCTTTGGCTATCTCTCCTGGCGAGAGCGGATTATACGCGACATCCGCCGCGGTCCGGGGATGCTCGTCGTCCCTGTCGGTTAGCTTTCGCCATACGCCAACGACAGCGATGATAGCCAACGACCCGAAGAAGATGACCAACGGCAGGTCGGCCACCCCTTCGACCTGCGGTATCATGATGAGCGTGATCGCGACGAGCGGACCCGCCATGACGACGAAAATGAGAGACCACATGAGCGAGTTACGCGATATCCCAAACCCACGATTCATTCTTACGCTGGTGCTTCTATATCGAGTCGTATGTTTCCACTGATTTGTGATTTCCATGTGATGGTAACTCACTTGCTTCGCGTCGATATCGTTCAGTCGATGTCAGTAAGGGGGTTGATCAACTGGTCCCCTTCGAGCGATACCGCAAATCGTGCGGCCTGAGGTGCTTCAGCGTTCGCTTTGGGGAACCATCCTCGACAGTCAGCCCCCGGCGAAACCATCAAGTCACGTCTCCGAGATCATACTGGAGTATGTATCTCCACACCGAGAGCCGCGAAACGACCACACTCGACGGGACCTGGCAGGCGATCCCGGACCCCTACCGCTCGTTCCAGGACGGGTGGTTCGACGACCGGGACGTTCCCCTCCTCGAAGACCCGCACGAACCCGCCGATTATACCGTCGACGACGGGTTCCCGGTCGAGGTGCCGGGCTGCGTCGGCGAGCAGCTCCCGGGGTTCGAGTACTACGAGGGGATGGTCTGGCACACCAGACGCTTCGACCGGGTGGACGACGGCGACCGGCTCTTCCTGCGCTTTGGCGCGGTCAACTACGAGGCCGAGGTCTGGTTGAACGGCGAGCACCTCCTGACCCACGAGGGAGGATACACCCCCTTTTCGGTGGAAATCACCGACGCGGTATCTCGCGAAGACAACCTTCTGGTCGTCGGTGTCGATAACGAACGACGCGAGGATGGAATCCCAGGCATGCAGACCGACTGGTTCAACTTCGGCGGGATCTTTCGGTCCGTGGATCTCGTCGCCGCCCCGGAGACTTTCGTTCGGAACGTGAAAGTCGAGACCAGCGTCGACGAGACTGTGACGGCGTCGATCACCACCTGGATCGACGGGCCGGAACCGGGTGACGTCCACGCGACGATACCGGGCCTGGGTGCAGAGGTGCCGCTCGAACCAGACGATTCAGATGGCGCGCTTACCCGACTCACCGGCGAGATCACGGCCGACCGGGACGACGTCGAGCTGTGGCACCCCGACGGCCCGCGGCTTTACGATGTCCGCGTCGAATCGGAGAGTGACGTTGTCGAAGTACGGACCGGCTTTCGTGCGGTCGACGTCGAGGGCAGCGACATTTTGGTCAACGGTGAGCCGATCGACGTCCGTGGGATCTCGATGCACGAAGAGGCCGCCGGACGCGGGCGGGCGCTGACTCCCGGCGATATCGATCAGCGGTTCGAGTGGGTGGCTGAACTCGGCTGTAACTTCGTTCGGCTCGCCCATTATCCACACACGGCGGCGATGGCCCGCCGGGCCGACGAGGAGGGGATCCTGCTCTGGGAGGAGGTTCCGGCCTACTGGGACATCGATTTCGCCGACAAAGACGTCCAGGCGCTGTATCGCCAGCAGCTCCGTGAATTGATCCAGCGTGACTGGAACCGGCCGTCGGTCGCGCTGTGGTCGATCGCCAACGAGACAGATCCGGAGGACCAGGTCCGAAATCGTGTCCTCCCCGAGATGGTCGCCCACGTTCGGGAACTCGATGACACCCGGCTCGTCACTGCGGCGTGCTGGTTCGACGAGACCGACGACGGGCTGGCGTTGCTCGATCCGCTGGTCGAGCATCTCGACGTCGTTGGAATCAACGAGTACTACGGCTGGTACGTCGGCGACGCGGGCGACGTTCGTTCGTTCGTCGACGATCCGACGGGCCCGCCGGTCATCGTCTCGGAAACGGGCGCGGGGGCAAAGTGGGGCAATCACGGCGACGAGGACGACCGCTGGACGGAGGAGTTCCAGGCTGCCTACTATCGCGAATCGCTCGAAGCGATCGAGAGCGTCGAGCAGATCGTCGGGACAACTCCGTGGATCCTCTTTGACTTCAAGAGCCCCCGCCGGATGAATCCACACCAGCGGGGCTACAATCGCAAAGGGCTCCTCGACGAACACGGTCGAAAGAAGCGTGCGTTCTCGGTGCTGCGGGGTCACTACTGCGACCCGTAGGCGGTGAGTGTGTCACTCGCTGCCCGTCTCGCGTTGCGTCGATTCGACGAGCGGGTGGCGCGCATAGTCGACGATCGTGATGTCGTCGATCGACTGCAGGTCTTCCTCGGTCGCGGTCTTGGCCATCTCAAGGTCCACGGGTTCCTCGACGACGATGACGTAGGCGTCCATCTCTTCGATGCCGAGTTCGGCGGCCGCCGTGGTCCGGTGGTGGCCGTCCGCCAGCAGGAGGTCCCCGGCGTTGTCGATCACGACCAGGGGTTCGGCCAGGCCGCGTTCGAGTTCGTACATCCGGCCCTCGAGCTCGTCGCCGTAGACCTTCGTCTGGGTCGGCGTGAGGTCGCCGAGATCGACGACGCGGCGCTCCTGGCGTGCCTCGACATCGTGGACGTCCTCGATGGTGTCCAGGAGCTGCTCGACCTTGTCGGGCGTCGCCCGTTCGATCTGACTCCGGATGACGTCGGCGTTCGAGATGATCCCGATAAGTTGCCCGTCGTCGTCGAGGACGGGGAGCCGCTGGATCCCCGACCGGAGGATGACCCGTGCCACGTCGTCGAGATCCATGTCGGGATGGGCCACCATCAGATCCGTCGACATCACCTCGGTGACCGGCAGGTCATCATCGACGAGCAGGAGGTCGCTCGCGCTCACGAATCCCTGTACGTCTCGATCGTGGCAGACCGGGAACCCGGTGTGACCACCGCTGTCCGCGATCCGACTCGCGACATCCGCGACTGTGTCGTCCGGCGCGACCGTCGAGACCTCGTGGGTCATGTAGTCCTCGACAGTCAAAGACTCCTCGGAACTGGCCATCACTATCGGTGAGAGGTCCGCAGGTAAAAATCCCTCGTTGGCAACCGCGTCACGTCCCGTCGTTGTCGTCGCCAACGGTGTCCGAATCACCAGTGGAGCGGGTTTCTGTTTCCCCGTCGGTGTCGTCCACCCGATACCGATCGACCGTGTCCTCGGCCCGGTTCTCAGCCACGCCGTTCCGACGGCCGCTGCCGAGTTGGGGAGACACTGGCGCGGCGTCATCCGGCAGTTCGGTCCCCTCTCCGTATGATTCAGACGGTAGCTGGGACGGATAGACCTCCATCGCGTCCAGGAATCGGTCCGTGACGATCTCCTCGACGATCGCTTCGAGATCATCGTCGTCGCTGATCGTCTCCATGACTCCGAGATCGAGCTGTGCGCCGGCCATGTCGGCGTGGCCGCCAGCACTGCCGATCTGCCCGAACGCGGCTCGCAGCGTTTCGCCGAGGTCGAGATCCGTCCCACGCGATCGGGCCGAAATATAGATCGTACCGGCGTTGATGCCGTACACCAGCGTGGTCGTCACGCCGTCCATGGCGAGCAATCGATCTGCGGCCTGTGCGAGTGTGTCCCGGTCCCGTAACTCGCCAACGCCGCTCAAAAGCACGGTTCCCTGGCGGTCCCGGTTGTGGATCGCGTCGGCGATCGTCTCGAAGGTATCCGAACTCATGCTCGGGTCCTCGATCCGTTCAAGCATCCCCAGGTCCGCCTCTTGGAGCAGGAACGCACCGGCCTCGAAATCCGCGACCGAAACCTCGCGGCTGAACTCGTTCGTGTCAACGCGGATTCCGAACAGCAGTGCCGTCGCGACCGTCTCCTCGATGTCGACATCGAACCGTCTGAGATAGTCTACCAGCAGCGTGCTCGTCGCGCCGACGTCACTCCGGAGGTCGGTGAACGCGGCGGTGACTGGCCCCCGTGGGGGATGGTGATCAATCACGATGTCGACGGCTGTGTCTCCGGGAAGCCCGTCGTTCACCCCGGGCCGGGCGTGATCGACAAGCGCGAACCCGCCGTACACATCGAGGTCGGCATCGGGCTCTAGGGACGTCAGATCGAGATCGAGCAGGTTGACGAACGCGCGGTTTTGCTGGTGGTTGATCGACCCATAATAACAGGCTTCGGCCGAACACCCCAGTCGCTCGGCAATCTGCACCAGCGCGATGGCGCTCGCGATGGCGTCCGGATCGGGATTGTCGTGCATGACGACCGCAAGCGTTCCATCGACGTCTTCGAGGACCCGTCTGAATTCGTGGATCGAAATCCCGCCCGTCCCGATCCGATCCTCGAGATAGGAGTCCAAGACCGTGCCGGGGTCGACGACCCGGTCGGCGACAGACCGAAGCTCGGCGAGTCTCTCCGCACGCTGTCCGATCCGGTCATCCTGCACGGTCGTGCCAGCGTATACCAACAGAAAGGCCGACGGAAACGCCCGACGGGCCGCCCGTGCCACGACCAGATTTTCGGCGGGATTGTCGCTCGCAACGACGACTGTCTCGACGTCCGCCTCGACCTCAGCGAGCTGTGAGTGTACCGTCGGATCGACAGCAACCACCTCGACAGCGCCGTTCTCACGGAGCGAATTCCCTCGCTCGTCGGAGCCCGTGACCAGCAGACGGCCGGGTCGTTCACACAGCGAGTCGATGACGGCGCGTGCGATCGACCCCGATCCCACCACCAGCCGGGTGCGCATGTCCCGACCATCGGGCCAGGGAACCTAAAACCCCTGTCTCATCGGTTCAGTTGATTTCCGGATGTGGGATCTTCGAGTTCCGGCGATGGAGTCGCGCTATGGCCATTCTGGCCACGGGGTCCCGCGGTGGCTATTCTGGCGATGAATCCCACTGTGGCTACGAGCGCGGGGACTCGCCACCGTTGGTCTGGACTTGCTCGCGGATCTGATCCGGGACGGACGGGTCACGGAGCGTCGTCGTATCGCCGAGGTCCTCCTTGTTCGAGATGTTTTCGAGGACGCGACGCATGATCTTCCCCGAGCGCGTTTTGGGGAGGTCCGAGACAAACAGGACGCGATCGGGGCGGGCGAACGCGCCGATCTCGTCCTCGACGGACGCGATGACCTGCTCTCGAACGTCGTCGCTGGCCTCGACGCCGTCTCTGAGCACGACGTAGACGTCCGGAACGTGTCCCCGCTCTCGGTCCTCGCGGGCGACGACGGCGGCCTCGGCGATCGCCTCGACCTCGGCGACGGCGCTTTCCAGTTCCATCGTCCCGAGGCGATGGCCGGCGACGTTCATGACGTCGTCGAGCCGGCCGAGGACGCGATAGTAGCCGTCCTGGCCGTGGACGGCCCCGTCGCCGGTTTTGTACACCCAGTCGCGCCAGTCGTCGCTGTCGGTATCCGAGAAGCGCCGCCAGTACTCGTCGATGAACCGGTCGTCGTCGCCGTAGACCGTCTGGAGCATCCCCGGCCAGGGGCGCTCGATCACGAGGTTGCCGGCCCGACCACTCGCCGCTTCGATCTCCGTGCCGTCGTCCTCGTAGAGTGCCGGTTCGATCCCGGGACACGGTCGGCCTGCACTGCCCGGTTTCATGTCCTCGAGGGCAGGGAGGTTGGTGATGAGGTGGCCGCCGGTCTCGGTCTGCCACCACGTGTCGACGATGACCGCGTCCTCCTCGCCCACATGGTCGTAGTACCACTGCCAGGCTTCGGGCTGGATCGGTTCGCCGACGGTCGTCAGGTGCCGGAAGTCGAAGTCATGGCCCGCAAGGTGCTCCTCGCCCCACTTCATGAACTGCCGGATCGCTGTCGGCGAAGTGTGGAAGATGTCGACGTCGTAGCGCTCGGCGATCTCCCAGAGCCGCGAGCGGTCTGGATAGTCCGGTGTCCCCTCGTACATGACGCTCGTCGTTCCCAGGGCGAGCGGGCCGTAGACGATGTAGGAGTGGCCGGTGATCCAGCCGATGTCCGCCGCACACCAGTAGGTGTCCGTCGTCTTGATGTCGAGGACGTACTTCGAGGTGCCCGCGGCGTACGCCAGGTAGCCGCCAGTGCGATGTTGACAGCCCTTGGGCTTGCCCGTCGTGCCCGAGGTATACATCAAAAAGAGGGGGTCCTCGGCGTCGCGGGCGACGGGTTCGACGTGCGCACCCTGTTTCCCCGCGAGAACATCGTCGACGAGGACGTACGGGTCCTCGCCGGTGAGTTCGACACCCTTGTGAAGCTCGTCGTGACGCGACCACAGCAGTGCCGTCTCGACGCTGGTTCCCTCAGCCTCGACCGCCTCGTCGGCCTTCGCCTTGTGATCGAGCCACTCGCCACGTCGATAATACCCGTCGATCGAGACGACAACGTCACTATCTGCGTCGACGAGGCGGTCCGCCAGCGCGTTCGCCGAGAAACCCGCGAAGACGACCGAGTGGACGGCACCGATCCGGGCACACGCGAGCATCGTGATGGGCAACGCCGGGACCATCGGGAGGTGCAGCGTGACCACGTCGTCCTCCTCGACGCCTACCTCACGCAGGACCGCCGCCATTTCGTTCACCTGCCGGTGGAGATCCTGATACGTGATCGTGCGCTGTTCCCCGCCTTCGCCTTCCCAGATGAGTGCCGCCTGGTTCTTTCGCTCCGCGAGGTGTCGGTCCACGCAGTTGACCGAGGCGTTCAGCGAACCGCCGACGAACCACTCGAAGAACGGCGGGTCACTCCCGTCGAACGTCTCGTCCCAGCGCTCCTCCCAGGTGAGCAACTCGGCGTACTCACTGAACCCGTCGGGAAACTCGTCGAACCGGTCATACACGTCGGGGTCGGTGACGTTCGCCCCCCCGACGAACTTCGCCGGCGGTCGATAGTAGTCCTGATCGGGCAACCGGGCTTCCAATTCAAGATCTTCATTTTCGTTCATGTTGTACGCACGACCGGGACGTGTACGCTGTCCAACGTGAACGTGCGTGAAGAGGCGACATTACCCTCTATTGGGCGGATATCGAGACAGAGCGGCTGGCTTGCGTATTCTCACTCGAACACTCTACTTCAATCGCTCCTGCAGAAACGACGGATGGACGGCAGCAACGCCATCGAGCGAGCCGATCTCCTCGTTGATGACGTCTCCGAGCGCGTCCCCGTCCGGGGCGCGCATCTCGGCCATCAGCGTGTGATCGCCACTCGACGTGTACAACGCTTCGATGGCTGCAACGTCTTTCAGTGCCCGCGAGACATCGACGTACGCTTCGCTTTCGACGTCGACGCCGACGATGGCGATGGTTTCGCCGGGGAGTTTCTTTGGGTCGACGTCGGCCGAGTAACCCACGATGACGCCTTCCGCTTCGAGTTGCTCGATATACTTTCGGACAGTCGGCTTCGATACACCTACCTGGTCAGCAATCTCGGCGTAGGAGGCCTGAGCATCCTCCTCGAGAACGTCGAGAATGCGCTCTTCCGTCGCTTCGGCGCTCATGCATGTTCCTTTCCGTTACGTCGAAAAATATCTTCCGAACGTGAAAGAAGTATCCGGCTTCGGACGAGGGGGCCGGTCGGTCGACGGCAGTGAGTGGCGTTACGTGTGGCGTTCGAGGAGATCGTAGCTCCGATCCCATTCGGCGTCCGCGTCGAAGTACTTCTCGGCCAGTGGCTCCTCCGGCATTTCGCCGATCGCCTGCTTTTCCTCGGTGTAGGACGGGCGGTCCTCATCGACGTAGAACCGACCGGTGAGGATCTCGCCCTCGTAGAGCTTGTCCTCGACCTCGTGCATCATCTCGCCGGCCTCGCGCCGGTCGGTGATGTCGAAGTCGTAGTCATCGGAGTCCTGAACGTCAGTGTAGGGGACGTACTGCTTTGCGTCCTTGTTCCAGGTCGGACACTGCGTGAGGAAGTCGACGTGGGCGAACCCGTCGTGTTCGATCGCTTCCACGAGGATCTCCTTCGCCTGGTTGGGATTGACCGCGGCCGTCCGGGCGATGTACGAGGCCCCGGAGGTCAGCGCCAGGCTCAGCGGTCGGATCGGGGACTTGGCACTGCCCGACGGTTGGGTCTTTGACTTGTGACCCTTCGGACTGGTCGGGGAGGTCTGGCCCTTCGTCAGCCCGAAGATCTCGTTGTTGAACACGATGTACGTCATATCGTGGTTCTCCCGGGCGGTGTGCATGAAGTGGTTGCCGCCGATGCCGTAGCCGTCGCCGTCGCCGCCCGCCGCGATCACTTCGAGGTCGGGGTTGGCGAGTTTGGCGGCCCGGGCGATCGGGAGCGACCGGCCGTGAATCGAGTGGAATCCGTAGGAGTCGAAGTACGAATTGAGCTTGCTCGAACAGCCGATCCCGGTGACCGTCAGGACTTCCTCGGGCGTGCGGCCGACTTCGGGCATCGCCTGCTTGAGCGCCTTGAGGACGCTGAAGTCCCCACAGCCGGGACACCAGGTGGCCTGCGGCTCGATGCCGGGGGTATACTCCTCGCTGTCTATCTCGCGATCCTCGCCGATTGCGCTGAATGCACTCATGATTAGTCACCTGCCGCTGGGACGAACGTGGTCGAATTGCCGGGGAGGTCGGTCTCCTCGTCGATGCTGGCTTCGAAGCCCTCGACGATCTCGGCCGGTTCGAACGGATTGCCGTTGTACTTCAGGAGACTCGACAGTTTGTCGCCGAAGCGACCGAGTTCCTTCTGGGTCAGCCCCTTGAACTGCCCGCTGGCGTTCATCTCGACGACGATCGCCTCCTCGACGCTCTCTAAGAATTCGGTCATCTCGGCCTCGGGGTAGGGCATGAGGTCGCTGACGCCGATGGCCTTCACCGAGTGGCCTTCGTCGTTGAGGCGGTCGACCGCCTCGAAGACCGTGCCCTGCTGGCTGCCCCACGTGACGATCCCGTAGCGGGCGTCCTCGGGGCCGCGATACGCCTGGTTGGTCTCGCCCTCGTCGAGATCGCCGCGAATGGTCTCGAGTTTCTCGAGGCGACGGGACATGTGGGCGACCCGGTTGTCCGGGTCCTCGTCGATGTGCCCGTAGTCGTTGGTCTCGTTACCCGACGTGAGGTGGCGACCGCCCTTCTGGCCGGGGACGGTCCGCGGACTGACGCCATCCTCGGCGTTCGGGTCGAAGCGCTGGAACGCGCCCGACTCGTGGTGGGCCGCTTCCTTGATCTCCTCTTCGGAGAGGACCTTCCCGAGGTCGGGGTTGGGCTCCCGATCGAAGAGATCGACCGGAACCGACCGGAGTTCACCCTCGATCTTCTGGTCGTAGACGACGATCGCCGGGATCTGGTAGTCGTAGGCGATCTCGAAGGCTGTCCGGGTCTGTTCGTATGCCTCCTTGACGCCCGCCGGCGCGAAGACGACGCGGGCGGAGTCGCCCTGGCTCGTATACAGGACGTGTTCGAGGTCGCCCTGCTCGGGCTTGGTGGGCATCCCAGTCGACGGGCCGGCCCGCATTGCCTCCAGCAGGACGATCGGCGTCTCGGTCATCTCGGCGAGGCCCAGCGGCTCGGACATCAGCGCGAACCCGCCACCGGACGACCCGGACATCGCCTTGACGCCGGCGTGGCTCGCACCGAGCGCCATCGCGGCGGCGGCGATCTCGTCTTCGACCTGTTCGGAGACGCCCCCGAACTTACCCATGTGCTGGGACATGATCGTGAACACTTCGGTCCAGGGCGTCATGGGGTAGCCGGCGATGAACCGACACCCTTCGTCGATCGCGCCGTAGGCGATCGACTGCGAGCCGTTCATCAGCGCCAGTTCCTGGTCGTTCTCGCCCGTCGGGACTTCCAGATCGTGGGTGAACTCGAACGTCTGGGCCTGCTCGTAGGCGTCGGCGAGGACGTTCAGGTTGTCCTCCTGGATGTCGCCGGACATGTTCTGGGTGATGAGCTCCTCGAAGTAGGAGACGTCCATCCCCAGCAGGGCGGCGGTGATGCCGACGCCGGCCGTGTTCCGCATGACGTCACGGCCGTGTTCCCGGGCGATCTCACGAAGATTGACCGGGTAGACGTGCCAGTTGTTCTCTTCGGCCCGTTCCTCGAGGTTCAACTCGGCGACCTCGTCCTCGTCGAAGAGTCCGGTGTCGTAGACGATGACGCCGCCTTCCCGAAGTTCGTCGAGGTTCTCTTCGAGTGGCTTGCGTTCCTCGTTGCCGTAGTAGGCGTCCTCCGCGGGGTTCCGGGCGAAACTGTCGCCAAGCGACAGCAGGAAGTTATACCCGTCACCGCGCGAGGTGACTTCCTCGTCTTTGGCCCGTACTTCGACGTACGTGTGACCACCGCGAATCCGCGATGGATAGTGGCGGTGTGTGAAAATGTTGAGCCCCGCTCGCATCAGGGCTTTGGCGAAGTTCTGACTCGTCGAGGCGATTCCGTCTCCGGACCCGCCCGCAATTCGCCAGATGAGTTCGGTGTCTGTCATTGGTAAATCATCGGCCCCAGGTGGTGCCGTATTCGTTTCTGGGGTGGACTCACCAAAAGGGTTTCTGTTGTGTCAATTCTGGAATAATTGTGATAATTCCCACGTGAGAATTACGAGATGGTCCCGAAGCCACTGGTGGTGACCGTAAAACGGGCCTCGTGACGGCAAGAACTCGGCTCCGAACACGACTGCGCCCTCGGAACATACCCAAATCTGACAGGTTCGCGCCGGTCAGGCGCTCTCGGGCTGGCGGGCCCCTCAGCCGTCGGGTGTGGTGGCTTCCGGAACCTGGCCCGACCGAACGGCGTCGACGGAAACCGCCGCCTCGCGTCGTGCGGCGGCTTCGGCGGCGAGAATCACGTCGACCGCCCGTCTGGCTTCCCTGCCCGGGACGGCCGGCTCGCGATTCTCACGAACGGCTTCAACGAAGTCGGCCACCGCGCGAACGTGTCCGGCTCCCCACTCGAGTGACTTGACGTCTTCGTCGATGGCTGTTGTCTCTGCCCCGTAGTGGGTCTGTTCGCCCGTGCCGACCTCGAAAGCGACGATGTCCCCACCGGCGAGCGCAATCGAGCCCTCGGTCCCGTTGATCTCGATCCGATCGTCGCCACCTTTCGTCGCCGTCGTCGCCGAGATAGTCCCCAGCGCGCCGTTCTCAAAACGCACGGCGAGTGCGGCTGTCGTCTCACAGCCATCCACGAGATCGCGGTCGTGCGAGTCGGTCACGGCCCGCACCGATTCGATCCCGCCCACGAGCCACTGCAACCGGTCGATCGTGTGGATCGCCTGACTCATGAGGACACCCCCGTCCAGGTCGCGCGTCCCCTTCCACGTCGCGTCGTCGTAGTACGCCTGCGGTCGAAACCACTTGACCTGGGCGTCACCCAGCACCAGTTCGCCGAGTTCGCCGGTGTCGATCGCCGCTTTGGCCCGTCGCGTGGCGGGCTGAAAGCGCTCCTGGAAGACGCCGGCCAGTGTGACGTCGGCCGCCTCGCACGCGTCGATCATCCGATCCATTCGGTCGGCGTAGACGTCCAGTGGCTTCTCACAGAGGACGTCCGCGCCGGCCTGGGCGGCCTCGATCGTGACGTCCGCGTGGGTCCCACTCGGTGTGCAAACACTGACGGCGTCGAGGTCGCTGTCCTCGATCATCGCCGTCACACTGGTGTACCAGGCGTCGAGACCGTGGTCGTCGGCGAACACGCGCGCACCCGCTTTCGACCGGCTCGCACAGGCCACGAGCGTGGCACCGTCGGCGGACCTGACGGCCTCGGCGTGTGTCGCCCCGATCCCGCCACAGCCGACGATCCCGTATCGAATCTGCGCCATGGGCTGGATCAGTGTGACACAGCCATGAGTGTTCTGACGGCGAGTGCGCGCGTGGGCTCACCACGTGCGTGACCTCGTCGTCACAGTTATCCAGATGTCCGTTCAATCAATCGCTATGGATTTCATCCGTCTCGGCAGCGGGGCGTCGGTGAGCGCGACCGGCGTGTTGGTCTTCGCCATCGCGCTGTCGGTCGTCTGGAACGGCGCGGTCTCGCTGTACGACGTCGCACTGGTCGGCATCGCCCTCGTCGTCGGACTCACACTGGTCGCGGCCGGCGCGGCACTTGTCGTCCTCGACGCACTCCGGACCGATCACGTCCTCCGTGTCGCGGGCTGGAATGCGCTCGGCGTGGTCGTGCTTGGTATCGTACTCGCCCTGGTCAGCGCCAGCCCGTCGGTGTCGTTGCCACCCGTCGTCGTTGCAGACGTCCTCGGTGTCAGCGCCGTCGCACACGTTCTGATCGGCGTCAACGACGTCCGACGGATCAGAGTCGGTGAACTGGCCCGGGAGCGACAGAAGCTGGCTGTCCTCAACCGCATCGTCCGGCACAACCTCCGCAACGACGCCCAGGTCCTGCTTGGCAACGCCGAGGCACTGCTCGGAGAACTCGACGATGACCGCCACCGTGGCATGGCCGACTCCATTGCCGGGAAAGCGACCTCGCTTGCCTCGATGAACGAGAAGTTGGGGAAATTCCAGGCCGCGATCGAACACGATTCCTCCGACGAGCGTGCTGTTGATCTCGACGATTTGATCGAGTCAGTCGTCGAAGAGCTGCGTGAGTCGTTTCCCGAGGCGACCATCGAGACTGACGTCCCTGCCGGACTGGCTGTCGAGGCTGACGACAAACTCGGGGATGCCCTCTCGGAAGCGATCGAGAACGCTATTCTCCACGGTGGTGGGGAGGTGCGGGTAGGTGCGACGCGACACGGTGGAGACGTGGATATCACTGTCACCGACGAGGGGCCCGGCATTCCGGAGCACGAACTCTCGTCGATCGCCGCGGACGCAGAGATCACGCAACTCGACCACGGAACCGGTGTCGGCCTCTGGGTTGTCCGGACGGTCGTCGACGCCTACGACGGGACGCTCACCTTCGACACCGAGGGTGGCACCACGATGACGATTCGACTCACTGCTGGCTGACCGGGCAGTGCCCGAATCTATAATTATTAATCGTAAGGTATATGCCCTCCGGGGTTGTAGAGAGCATACAGTGAGCGGAGTATGGGAACAGAAATACTCATTCCGACGGACTGCACGGATCGGTCAGGCCAGCGGCTACGGCGAGCGCTCGAGATCGCGCACCGGAAGGACGCGACGGTCCACGCGCTGTACGTGGTCGACACCCAGCGGTACGGGGAGCCGGCCCTGAGCAGCACCGAAGTGTTGATCGAATGCTTCGAGGACGAGGGACGAGACCATCTCCGCTCGCTCGTAGAGGAAGGCAAGCGCCAGGGCGTCGCCGTCGAGGGGCACTGTCGGCGTGGCGATCCGGCCACGGAAGTCGCCCGGGCGGCCGAGGAGTTCTCGGTCGACCTCGTGATCCCGTGTCTGTCGGGTGTCACCGCGTCTCAGCTCCGACACAAAGGCCTCGATGCCGACCGAATCGCCGATCCCCGAGCCCCGGTCACGGCCTGACAATGACACGGCGGACCAGTGCGTAGCCTTCCCGGTCACAGTAGCCTTCGAGGTCACATTTTCGACGCCCGCTCCGGAAGTCAGTGACCGTCCTGGGGCTCAGACTTCGATCTCCTGCATCAGCTCGACGAGTTCGTCGAGTTCGGGGAAGGTGTAGACTTTCACGTCGATATCGGAATCCAGTGCCTGGACGCGGGAGTCGAACATCAGCGCCATCTCGGAGTCACGCTCGCCGACGAGTTCGTCGACCATCCCGCTTCCCGGGCCGTACGTGAACGTCGGCGTCGAAATGTCGATGGTGGTCTCCAGGACGTTGGCCCACCCGTCGATAAAGCCCGAGGTCATGATGTTGCCGATCTCCTGGATGGCCGATCGTTCCATCTCGGTGAACCCGTCCTGTTCCGGGTCGCTGCCGCCCATGTCGCCGATCATGCCGCGAGCGAGATCCTTGGCGCTGTCGGCGTTCAGGAGAAAGAGGATGTGGCCGTGGGGCGGCTCTTCCAGCTCGATGCTGATGCCGATCTGTTTGTTGTCGCCGACGTGAGTCTTGATGTCGGGGACGTCGATGAAGTTGATCTTGGTGATCTCCATCTCCGTTTCCATCCCCGTCATCGTACTCAGATGCTCGGCAACAGTGTTGCCTCCCTCCTTGGCCATCTTGTTGAACAACGCGAGCTTCCGAATGTCGATCATCAAACTCATGGATAGAGTGAACGTTACCCTCCCCTTCCCCGCCCTGCCTAATAAGTGGTGCACCCGTCGTTCTCAGCGACGAGAACGACACCGTGATCGGACGGGTCAGTCGACCCGAGTGGCGACGACGACCCCTTCGCCGACTGGCAACAGCGACCCAGCGAACCGAGGGTCACCGTGTATTGCCCGAACGAACGAGGCGATCCCCTCGGTCGTATCGCTTGCCGTCTCGCGCTCGCCGGTCAATAATTCGCGGACCGCGTCTGCGTCGATCCCGCCGCCGGCGATCGCGTTGTCGGCGACGACGATCCCACCGGAGGCGACTTTCTCGCGAACGGCCTCAAATGCCTCCCGGTATCGGGTCTTCTCGTTGTCGATCAGGACGATGTCGAAGGGGCCGTCGTACGCCTCGACGATGTCGATGGCGTCGCCGTGCTCGTAGTGGATCGTCACGTCGAAGTCCCCGCGGGAGAGATACTCCCCGGCAAGATCCAGTTCCGCTTTGTCGACCTCCGTGAGGACGATTTCCCCGTCGGCAGCGAGACCGCGGGCGAACCAGTACGCCGAATAGCCATACCCCGACCCGAACTCGAAGACCGACTCGGCGTCGACCATGCGGGCGAACTGTTCGAGCCAGCCGCCGACCGCCGGCCCGACGGTCGGGAATCCTTCTGCCGCGGCGTACTCGTCCATCTCTTCGATGACGTCGTCGGGCTCCGGGCCGACGACCATCGCGTAGTCTTCGATCCACGCTGGGACGGTTGGCATATGCTACACCTGGGCTATGTGCGCTAAAACAGCGTCGGTCACTTTGAGACGGTCGGCGGACCGTTACCGGCTCCGGCTGACCGGAAACGCCACGCGGTCGGGATTCTCGTTGAATCGATCGAGGATCGTCTCGTACATGGCGTTGCGAGCGCGGGTTCCTCGACGCGGGTGGACGAGATATCGCAGGCGCAATTCCACCCAGGACTCCGCCTGGCTGACGTTGACTGTCGGCTCCTCGACCACGTCGAGTTCGACGGGCGTTTCGGCGAGGCGATCGCGATACTTCCCGATCTCTTGGGCCATCTCCTCGCCGAGGTGTTCGGTCGCGACGTCGATCATCACCTCGGTCGCGAAGTCCAGATCTGTCTCGTAGGCGACTTGCACCGACAGCTCGTTCCAGACGTACGGGACACCCTCGCCGTAGAAGTTGACGACGTGACTCGAGAGGACGACGCTGTTCGGGACGGTGATGATCCGGCCCGACGGCTGGTTCGTGGAGACCAGGTCGCCGTCGATCTCCCAGACCTCAGTGACGAAAAAGCCGATCGAGACGACATCGCCACGCGTGTCCTCGATGGCGATCCGGTCGCCGACCTGGTAGGGACGGTTGACGAGGATGTAGAACCACCCGATCAGCGAGAACAGGGGCTGCTGAAGGGCGAAGGTGACCGCGAAGCCGACGACGCCCAGCGAGACGAGCATCCCGACCCACTGGTCGGTCAGCGCGCCGAGGGTCGCGACGGTCGCGACGATCCCGAAGGTGAGCCGAAGCACGTTCCGGGCGTCGTGTCGGCGGCGCTTGTCCACAGCGTGGCCCGAGAGATACGCCAGGACGAGCCAGTACCCGCCGAAGGCAGCCGAGAGGATCGTGACGATCGTCAGCGCCTCGACGAACAAGGCTTCCCCGGCCGGGTCGAACCACGGCACGCCGATCCGACCGACGGCGAGAGCGGAACTCGCGCTGGCGACCGCAAGGAAGACGAGCGCGTACGGAAGTCGTCGCGTCACACACCGCAACTCACAGGGCAGCGGGAAAACCGTTGCCCCGCGGGGCGGCGACCGTCGTCTGGAGTCGGGCACCTTCCGCGGTCGGAGGCGCTCACTCGGGCCGGACGCTGCCGTCCGTCCACTTGATGTTGCACCCGCGCGAAGGCCGGAACTCGTCGGTGAGCTCCCGGCCGGCGAGGAGGTCCTCGACGACGTTTCGCATCTCGAAGGTCTCGGGTTCTTCGTCGGGACTCATCGCGTCGTCGATCCGGCCGTGGTAGGCCAGCCGGAACGCGCCGCCGTCGTTTTCCAGCAGGAAGGGGTCGGGTGTACAGACCGCGCCGTACTCTCTGGCAACCTCCTGGGATTCGTCACGGAGGTATGCGTCGTAGGCGATCGTGCCGTCCTCGACGAGTTCGACCATCTTCTCGAAGGAGTCGTCCGGGTACTCCTCGCTGTCGTTGGCGTTGATGCCGACGACCGCGAGGTCGTCGAATTCGGCGGCGAGTTCGTTCAACGGGTCGAACTTCGCCACGGCGTACGGGCAGTGATTGCAGGTGAACACGACCAGGACAGCGTCCTTGTCGGCAAAATCGTCGAGTGCGTGGGTTTCGCCGTCAGTTCCCGGCAGTTCGAACTCCGGGGCGACGTCGCCACGTTCGATGGCTTCGGGCTCGGAATCGAGTGCGGTCATGGTTCGCTGCGAAATACACCCCCAGCACACAAAAACGTGGAGTCACCGGCGAGCGACGTCTTCGCCGAGCAAAATCCGCCTCCGGGGAGAAAAAGTGAGTGGCGGTCGCGTACGTCAGTCGTCCGCGAGTCGCGCCGTCGCGACCTCCTCGAAGCGTGCCGCCGCCTGGAGCACGTCACTGTCGTCGTTGACGGTGTAGACGGGTTCCGATTCGGTGTCGACGGCCTCAAGCACGCCCAGCTCGACGAGTTCTGACACCGTGTCTTCGAGATACAGTCGTTTCATCGGGACTTCGGCGGCGGTTGCCAATTCCGAGCGCGTGACGCGTTCATCGGGATCGAGTTCGAGTGTGGCACCGATGAGCGACGCGGCGGCCTCACGGGTTTCGATGAACTCCCAGCCAGAGAGCGACGAATCTGCCTGTTGCATGGACGACCAGTAGGGCGGTCTGAACCTTAAACGAACGGTCTCGGTGGGCGGTCGTGTCGCGCCAGAGGTAGCAAACCTTATTGGCCATCCTCGCCGGATCCCTCATATGGACAGTCGCGACGAACTCCTGGAGCTGCTTCGAGAGAACGCTCGCTACTCGACGACCGAGCTGGCGCGGATGGCCGACATGGACGAGGATGCCGTCGAGGAGACGATCGCGGACCTCGAGGCGGCAGGGGCACTCCGGGGCTACCACGCCGTCGTCGACTGGGAGGGCCTCGACCGCGAACGCGTTCGCGCGTCGGTCGAGTTGAACGTCACCTTGGACCGGGAGACCAGCTACGGCGACATCGCCGATCGGATCGCCAAGTTCCCGGAAGTCACGACGCTGCGGCTGATGAGCGGTGACTACGACTTTCTCATGGAGGTCGAAGGCGATTCCATGAGCGAGGTGTCGTGGTTCATCAGCGAGAAGGTCGCGCCCATTCCCGAGATCACCCAGACCGTCACCCACTACGTGATGGACTCCTACAAGGAGAGCGGCATCGAGTTCGGGGACGGCGACGAGGACGACCGCCTCTCGATCTCACCATGACCATCGAACTCTCCGAGCGGGCCCGAACCATCCCACCGTCGGGTATCCGGCGGTTCTTCGAACTCGCCGAACAGCAGGACGACATCATCTCCCTGGGCGTGGGTGAACCGGACTTCTCTGCACCCTGGAGCGCACGCGAAGCGGCCATCGCCTCCCTGGAACAGGGCAAGACCTCATACACGGCAAACCGGGGGAAACTCGAACTCCGGGAGGCGATCGCGGGCCACGTCGCTGATGAGTTCACCCTCACGTACGATCCCGACGACGAGATCCTGGTGACGACGGGCGTTAGCGAGGCCGTCGATCTGGCCCTGCGGGCGATCGTCGATCCCGGCGACACCGTCGCCGTGGCCAAGCCCGCATATATCTCCTACGTCCCGGGCGCGATCTTCGCCGGCGGCGACCCCCTCGACGTGGTGACCCGGCGGGACGACGAGTTCAAACTCACTCGGGAGGTGCTCGAAGCCAGCGGGGCGGCCGAGGCCGACGTGCTCGTGATGAACTACCCGAACAACCCCACGGGCGCGACGATGAACCGGGCGGAACTCCAGCCGGTTGCCGAATTCGCCCGCGAGCACGAACTGACGGTCCTGAGCGACGAGGTGTATGCCCAACTGAGCTACGAACACGACCACACCTCGATCGCAACGCTGCCGGGCATGCGCGAGCGGACCATCGTCTTCAACGGCTTCTCGAAGGCCTACGCGATGACGGGCCTTCGGCTGGGGTACGCGATGGGGCCGCCGGACGTGATCGCCGCGATGAACCGGATCCACCAGTACACGATGTTGTCGGCCCCGACCACGCCCCAGTATGCGGCCATCGAGGCGCTTGAACGCTGTGAGGACGACGTCGCCGAGATGCGCAACCAGTACAACCGGCGACGCCGGTTCGTCCTCTCCCGGTTCGAGGAGATGGGCGTCGACTGCTTCCCCGCGAGCGGTGCCTTCTATGCCTTCCCGGAATCGCCCTGGGATGACAGTGACGCCTTCGCCGAAGCACTCCTCGAAGAAGCAGGCGTCGCGGTCGTCCCGGGTAACGTCTTCGGCGATGCCGGCGAGGGCCACCTTCGCGTCTCGTACGCGACAGGGCTTGGCGACCTCAAGGAAGCACTGGCTCGCTTCGAGGAATTTATTTCGTAACGTGGTTGGCAGTTCATGACAGCTGGTGGGATGGTAGTCGTCGTCTGACGAAAACGTGACACGCGTCTTACGTAAGCTTTTTTCGTACGAGTGAGAGAATATTGGACAATGGCAATTGATGACAAAGATGGTGGGGACGGATCACTTCGTTCACGGGCCACCTCGCTGTTTGGGGACAGCGACGACGAGCAACCTGCCGAAGCGGAGGAGGAAGATGCCTACGACTGGGTGGACTTTCGGCGGGAGTTCCACGACGGGGGTGCCTTCGATCGGAGCGAATACCTCGGCTTCGACCCACATCGGACTACGGCGGTACTCAGAGAGCGCGCGAGTGATGCGGAGACGTTAAACACACACTGGCAGGCCTTCGCCGACCCCGAGACCACACCGGTTCGCAAGGGGGAGTATTACTGGGAACACTTCAAACGGGAGTACTATTACGAGTCCGACGGGTCCGTCCCGCACGACGACGCGGGCGAGAAGATCCCATTCGAGGAAAGCGACCATCTCGGGTTCGAGCCGGACGAGCTAGCGGGGCGGATGAGCCACGGCCAGAACCTGGCCGAGGAACTCGTCGACCTCGTCGACGAACGAACGGTCGACGTCAACGAGGAGTTAGACGAGGACGCCTTCTTCTCGACGGTCGAGGGCAACACGACGGTCGTCAATCGCTACGACCTCGAACGGGCCGTCCCGATGGAGAAAAAGCGCCACTTCGAGGAAGTCGAGCGCTACTGGGTCAACAAACCCTACGCCTGTGTCGTGCTCTTTCACTCGAAAAAGGAGAACGAGCGCAAGTACTACGTCATCGAGCCCGCGCTCAACGACATCGAGCGCGAACTCAAGGGGTTCCTGGGCAACAAACTCAAGACGGCGATCAAGTACGCCGAGGAGGGTGTCGGCGTCGAAGACGGGGAAGCCGACCGGGCCGCAGTCATCGAACGCGAGGCTCAGGATCTCCTGAAGCGATACGACATCTACGAGGACGCCATCGAGTCAGGGACTGGAACGGGGTCGACCGACTGGCTCAAGGAGCTGGTGGGCATGGACACCGAGACGGATGCGATCGAGCCGGCAGAGGAGTCCTCGGCGCTTGCGGGCATCGCGGCACGGCCGGAACCCGCGATCATCGAGGAGGACCCTGACACGCTCACCGAATATCAGGTCGAGAAACTCCTGTACCTGCTCAAGCGGGACTACATCGGCTACGGCAAGATCGATCCGATCAAACACGACATCAACGTCGAGGACGTTTCGTGTGACGGGTACAACTCCCGGGTGTTCGTCTATCACACCGACTACGAGCAGATCATCTCCAACGTCGAGCACGGCGAGTCCGACCTCGACGACTTCGTGGTGAAACTCGCCCAACGATCCGGAAAGGGCATCTCCAAGCGCCAGCCGCAAGTCGACGCCACCCTGCCGGACGGGTCGCGTGCCCAACTCACCCTCGGTCGGGAGGTCTCCGATCACGGGACCAACTACACCATCCGGCAGTTCAAGGACGTCCCGTTCACGCCGGTGGACCTGATCAACTGGAACACGTTCTCCCTGGACGAGATGGCGTTCCTCTGGCTCGCGATCGAGAACAACAAGTCGATGATCTTCGCCGGCGGGACGGCATCCGGGAAGACGACCTCGCTGAACGCGATCTCGCTTTTCATCCCCAGCAACGCCAAGATCGTCTCCATCGAGGACACGCGCGAGGTCGAACTCCCCCAGCGCAACTGGGTTGCGTCGGTGACTCGCCCCTCTTTCGGGGAGGACCAGACGGGAGACATCGACGAGTTCGACCTGCTGGAAGCGGCACTCCGCCAGCGGCCGGACTACATCGTCATGGGCGAGGTCCGTGGCGAGGAAGGGCGTGACCTCTTCCAGGTCATGTCGACCGGTCACACCGGGTACTCGACGTTCCACGCCGACACGGTCGGTGAGGTCATCAAACGGTTCACGACCGACCCGATCAACGTCTCGAAGACGCTCTTTACGGCCCTGGATCTCGTCTCGATTCAGACACAGACGCGGGTGCAGGGCCGGAAAGTCCGCCGGAACAAGACCCTGACCGAGATCAACGAGTACTCCCCGGAGAACGACGAGATCAACGTCAGGGACGTCTACCAGTGGCAGGCCGAGTCCGACGAGTTCCTCCAGATGGGGTCTTCGAGCACCTTAGAGGAGATCAAGTTCGACCGCGGGTGGGATCAGGACACCCTCGACGAGGAACTGTTCATGCGAAAGGTCGTCCTTGCGTACCTCATCGAGCAGGGCCTGAACACCTACACCGAGGTGGCGGCGACGCTACAGGCGTTCATCAACGATCCGAAGACGATCATGACGCTGATCGCTAACGATCAACTCGATCACAGCCTGGAGGACCTCCGGGAAATGGAATCCGTCCAGATCACGGTCGACCCGGCAAAGGAGGAGATGGTCCCACGACCGGATCCGCCGGACGAGCTCTTGAGTGAGGCGACGGACGTCCTCGAGAACGCGACGCCGTTGTTTGACCGATACAAGGAACAGGCACGGACGGACATCGTGAGCGCGCTGGCCGACGTCGAAAGTGACGACGCGCTCGCTGAGGACGATGACGACGTTGACTTCGGACGGTTCGTACCGAAAGCAGGGACTGACGGGGTCGAGGGAGAATGAGCCTGGAGCGCCGGCGCGCGGGGTCACCCATCGGTGAAGCGGGGGGACTCGGCGATACGTTCTACCCACTGTTCGGCCGTCTATTCAACGAAGACGGCGATTTCGTCGCAAACGTCGAAACGAAACTGGCCGAAGCCCGTATGGCGGACAACGTCGAGATGTTCCTCTCGCGGGCCCTGGCTGTCGGGTCCATCGCCGGCACGTCGTTGTGGCTCGTCGGCATGTTGCTCGGCTATCTGCTGGTCGCGACGGTCCTCGCCGGTCAGGTACCGTCCTTTCTGGGGCTGGGCTTCCCGAAGAGCGTGCTCCCGGTCATTCAGGCGCTGAAGCTGCCCTTCCTGATGATCGTTTCGGGCCTGTTGTTCGGCACGATCGGCTTTGCCGTCGGGTTCGGATCGCTGGTTTCGATCCCGTACTTCCGGGCCAGTGCCCGCGAACGCCAGATCAACGTGATGCTTTCGGACGCCGTCTCGTTCATGTACGCGCTGTCGGTCGGTGGCCTCAACCAGCTCGACATTCTCGAAGCGATCGCGGCCGCCGACGACACCTACGGCGAGGTCGCAAAGGAGTTCCAGAGTATCGTCCTCGAGACCACGTACTTCGATACGGACTACCGCACAGCGATCCGGAACCAGGCCATCCAGACGCCCAGCGACGAGTTGAGTCAGTTCCTGACGGACATGCTCTCGATCGTCGACTCCGGCGGGGACATGACGTCGTTCCTCGAAGATCAGAAGAACAAGTACATGCGCACGAGCAAACAGACTCAGGAGCGCATGCTCGAAACCCTCGAGCTGTTCGGGGAGATGTACATGACGCTGTCTTTGTTCCCGCTTCTGTTGATCATCATCCTCGTCGTGATGAGCATGATGGGCAACGCGAGCACCCAGCTCATGTACATCACCGTCTACGGGCTGATCCCGATGATCAACGTCGCCTTCCTGGTGCTCGTCTCGACTGTCACTTCCGATGAGAGCAGCGATGGGTTCTTGCTCCCGGACGATCCAAAGATGCGCGCCCAGATCGAAGGGGAAACGAACCTGTTCAGCCTCGGTCTGATCGAGCAGTACACGGGGAGCTACGACATCTTCGATCGGATCAACGACCGCGAAGGGACCCACCAGGTCATTGATATACTGAAAGAACCGCACATTTTCCTGCGCGACAATCCGCCGTACGTGCTTGCCGTGACGATCCCCATCACGCTGGTTGCTCTGGTGCTCGCCGTGTTGATGGGGTGGGCACCCACCTCTCTGGATGGGATGATCGCCGACCCCCTTCAGGGAACGTTCTTCTGGTTGTACGTGCCGGCGTACATCAATTTCATCCCCCTTGCGATCTTCCACGAGTGGAACGTCCAGTACCGACACTCGATCATCGGGAAGCTCTCGGAGAACCTCCGAAAGCTCTCGAGTGCTAACGAGACGGGGATGACGTTGCTCGAGTCGCTGAACATCGTCGCTCGGACGTCCTCCGGTCGGCTGGCCGACGAGTTCTCGATCATGCACCGGAAAGTCCAGTACGGGACGAACCTCAAGCAGGCACTCCGGGAGTTCAACAACAAGTATCACGTCCCGCGGCTGAGTCGAACGGTCAAACTCATCAGCGAGGCCCAGGAGGCCTCCAACCAGATCCAGGACGTGCTCTCGACGGCCGCCCAGGCCAGTGAAAACCAGGACGACATCGATCGTGACCGCAAGTCCCGGACGCGGATGCAGGTCGTCATCATCATCATGACGTTCCTGACGCTTTTGGGCGTCATCGCCATGCTGAAGGTCCAGTTCTTCGAGACGATGGCCGGTCTCTCACAAACAGCCGACACCGGGGAGTCGATCGGCGGCCAGCAATTCGGTTCGAGCATGCCCAGCAACGACCTGCTCTCGATGCTGTTCTTCCACGCAGTCTCGTTGCAAGCCATCTTCTCGGCGATCATCGCCGGTTACATCAGAAACGTCCGGATCATCTCTGGACTGAAGTACGCCATTGCGCTGATGACGATCTCGCTCGTCGTCTGGATGGCCATCGGCGGGTGATCAGCCGCCGACCTAGTCTAGGGGCTTGCTGAGTTTGATCGTGACGACCCGGATCAACACGTCATCGTTGTTGAGGCATTCTCCTTGCGTGGCTCCGCCGTTCCAACCCCATCCGTTGGCATTCTCGAAGAATCGTTCCCACTGCTCGGGATGGGCCGTCTCCGAGACATCGAGTTTGAGGTCAAGGGTTGTGCTGGCGTCTCGAATCTGTTGGTGGTCGACGCGCTCGGCCTCGAAGGTCGCGTACTCGTTGTTTCCGCTGAAGGGCACCGAGTCTGGGACGTTCGATGGCTTGATCACGATGTCGTTGTTGAACGCTCCTGCCTCGTATATCGAATTGTCTGTCGTCAGATTGACCAGCGAGACGATCGTGGTGCCATCGGGTGAACACGTGATCGAAGGCCCGTACCTTGGCGTGGCGTAGTCCGTTCGAAAGACCCCGCCGCCCTCGTAGGCGACGTAGATCGTTCGATCCGAGCGCTCGAAGCGCGTCTCCAGCGCACCGATCGGGATCTCGGCAGTGTCCGGGTTCCCGTCGAGCGCCGATAGATCGATCTGGGAACTCTTGATGGTGAGCTTCGTTTGATTGAAAAACAGGTTCCCGTCACCCGGGGAGATGTCGAACTGTCGGTAGGCGTCGCCGCTTCGGTGGATGTTGTCAAGTGTCGAGGCGACGGCCTGGGTGCCACGGTCGTTGTTCTGGATGTGCTGTGAGCCGGCGAGATCGACGAGTGAGCCGACCGCGAACATCGAGACCAGGGCAACGCTGACGATGATGATCGAGAAGGTGAGTGTGAACGCGACGACGTCGGAAAGCGCTCGCTCGTCGTCCGGACCCCCGTCAGTGTCGCGAGTCAAACGTCGTGGCTCCATCAGGGACACCCTCCGAGCGTGATCGACTCATCACACAGCGAGACGGTGACGTTCGACCCTGTCACCCGTCCCGGGACGATGTCCGCGTCGGTGTCGATCTTCCGGGTGACAGATTGGTCGAGCCGACTCACACTCACTTCGAGCACCCCCTGGCCACTGCCATCCGTTCGTAGCTCAATCCGATAGTTATGGGAGTCGATGATCCGATCGGGATAGTCGAGGGTCAGCGTCATGCTGACGTTTTGGCCGGTCGCTGCGAGACGGTCGACTGTATTGATGTGTGACATCACGTCGCCATTGATCTCCGAGAGCTGGTCGTGACTGATTCGCTCCTCCTGCGTCTCCAATAGGGTCCCCGACGCACTGAGTAAACCGATCAGGAGGACGCCCGTGATCGCAATCGTGAGTCCGTGTGTGATCGCGACCGACACGCCCCGGGTGTCTCGGGCGAAGGACCTGCTTCGCCCGGTGAGCGCGACCAGCACCCTCCAGTCTCTCATGAGTCAGTCACCTCGAATACCGTGATGTTCCCTTCGTAGGTTACGCTTGGATCCGCTGTCTTGAGGATGAACGTCGGCATGAGGTCGATGCCGGACTTATCCACGCAGTCCACTCCGCTTGCCCCACAGTCGGCCTCCACGGCTGAGATTTCGATCGTCGAGCCATTGATGTCCGCACTGTTATGGAGCGTCACGTTGTTGAAATCACCATAGTCGATGGTGATATTTCCACAGTAGTCGTTCTTCGTCTCGATTTGCCCCGTACCGTTGTAGAATTGTAGCTGGACTGATCTAGTGGATGGTGAAGAGGTGAAATCGCATTTTTCAGTCCCGTGAAATTCAACGTCACGGTTGGTCACATTCAGGAACCTGGTGCCAGCGTCGGTGTCGTTGAATTCGAGCGCGACTTCCTCTGTGGGTCCCAGCGTCGCGTTCACCGAGACCAGCGGTGCCTCACCAGCCGCATTTTCGAGGAGTCGTTGCGTCCCGCTCAATGATGTGCTCCCGGTGTGAGACACGATCGCCCCCTCAACCGCTGCGCTGTCGTTGTACGTGGCGTTGACGACCATTGCCCGATCACTGGTGAGGAGTTCGTTGTACTCGGTCCCGAACGTTTCGACAACCGTCTTGAAATACTGCTGGTCGACGAACGCGATCCGGTTGTCGTTCGTTGCGATGTCGCTGGCATTGGTGGCAAGAAACGCGGTTCGGAGCTCGTCACGGAGTTCCATCGTGCTTCGTTCTGTCTCGGCGAGACTCGACGCGTCGGAACTGACGGCGACCTCGGGCGAGGAGTGGACTGAGTTGAGCAGGACAACGCTGCCGAGCACCGTCAGCGCGATCATGAGGGCAGCGATTACGACTAGTTGGCCCCGGTCGTCGCCACGGCCGTTCCCGGGCGTCACCATACGATCACCTTGAGTTTGACCATGCCGTAGATCTCACTGTCCGTGTCGTGATCGTCCAGATAGAACTCGTCGCTACTGGCATTCTCGAGTGTCTTCCCCGTTGGGGTGCACGTCCCTCCGGTCCGGACTGGGTCACTATCGTACAGCATCACCTGATCGATGACGGTCCCTGACGCACGCTGTGGGACCGACCGGCTCGACAACGACTCGGTCTGGATGGTCCCGCTGGAGTTGATATACTCGAGGGTGATCGTATACGTTCCTCGGTTCTCCAGGGTCTCTTCCAGCAGCGTTTCGAACGCTGTGTCGGGCGGATCACCGGGATCGAGCATCGCCGGTTCGCCGTCGGTGTCGACACAGGTTGCCGTCGAGCGAAGGAGATTGTCCTCTCTGGCGAGGCTCATCACGTCGGCTGCCTGTGTCTCGATCTCCCTGAGATGGTCGCCGTCGTTGTCCGCCGGCGCGACGTCAACGATCTGCATTCCCAGGATGAGCGCGATCCCGATGATGAGCACGCCGATGACGCCTTCGAGTGCGTAGGCTTGCCCTCTGGTGGTTCCCGTCATGTTACCACACCCTGACGACCAGGTCACAGGCGGTCGTACAGTTGCTGATATCGCTGTTTTGGGTTATCCGGACGGTTCGAACGCTTGTTGCGAGTGGCGCGTCGGACGGCTCGCCTGGACCGGCACTCGCTTCGATCCGTCCGTCTTTGCGGAGCGAAATATTGATCTTGCGCAGGTCCGGGACACCACTCCGGTCACGCAGTTCGCTGACGTAATCGGCATCGAACGTGCCTGTACTCACGTTGAGGGTGCGTTCTCCGGTTATGGTGGCGTTCGTCTCGATGACTTCGGCCGCGACCTGATCGGCCATGTCATCGCGATCCCCCGACACCGGATCGAAGAACGGATCGAACACCTGGGGAAACAACCAGAAGACTGCCGTTACCGCGATCAGTACCAGCGAGATGCCGAGCAGATAGTCGTATGTCGTCTGGCCGCGGCTACTCATGGTACCTCCGCAGCCGAGGGCGTAGCTGCCGCCAGCCCACCCGGTCGTTTCGTCTTTCTGTTTCCCCCGGATCTAGCTCTTCCGTCAAGTCCCGTACGTTCACGTGTATTACCCCAATCGTTGCGTGACGACGCCCAGAATGCGTTGAACCCGGATGTACTGTCCAATGTGGCTATTCGACACGAAATCCGGATTCCCCCGCTGCATCCGTGTCACGTATATGCGTGTCAATATGTCGACTCCATACTTTAATCCTCCTATCGGGTATTTGTCCAGTCGGTTCGTATTATCTCGTCGTCAGCGTCATCCGACCGATGTTGCGGTACGTGGCCCCTGATTCAGGCAGGCAACATGCTCATTTCTGTCGGTACCGCTTTGACCGAAAGAAGGGGGCGGATCCGGTATTTTCTGAGACTACGATAAAATCACATTTCAAAAGGGCGTAAAAAATACACGTATAGTAAAATAAATAACGTTTATATTTCTACACTGTGTACTGTATTAACTAATATGGGGAATCGAGCAGCCGGGGGACTTTATCGTAAGATCCGTGCAGACGAGCGTAGTGTTTCGGAGATACTCGGGACAGTCCTGATATTTTCGTTCGTAATCTTCCTGTCGGTCGGTCTGATCGTCATCGGGCTTAGCGCCTTCCAGGGCGCGACCGCACAGACCGAGGACCGACTCGCACAGGACTCCATGCAGGAGATGGGCGATCGGTTGCATTCGCTGACTGGCAGTCAGATCGACACCGCAACCGAGTTCGAATTCCCGACCGGAACCGGGGACGATATCAACGCACTTGACGAAGGGGTCGTCAACATCACGATCGAAACGCATTCGGATTATGTCGGACTCGTCGAGGCAAGTGATGCCTCGAATTCCACAGAAATAGAGCTCGGAACCATCGAACACGAAGCGGAGGATGGCACGATCACTGCCTATCAAGGCGGGGCACTGTTCGAGAGGCAGGGCGATCTCATCGAGATCCTCCAGGAGCCGACGTTCGATTATCGGGGTGACGCGATCGATCTCTCCTTCCACTCGGTGGACATCGATCAGATTTCGGATGCGGAGTCTATCACGGCAAAACGGCTGCGCAAACAGTCCGAGGACCAGTCCGAAAAGCTTCGGGAGATGATGCGGCCACACTGGAATCTGACGGGCTATAGCGACATCATGGCACCGGTCACGATCACGGTCACGATCGAAAGTGAGTACGCCGATGCCTGGCAGATGTACGCCCAAAACCGGATGACGGAGACGCCTACTGTCAACCGGAATGGAAACGAAGTCGAAGTCGTTTTTGACAAGTTCGACGGGGGGCTTACGTTCAATACGAATCAGACCTTCGACGACGATGTCTTCTATTCGGGAGAGGCAGCATTGACCGGCCTGGTCAACGTCTCGAACGCGACGATCGGAGGTTCGGGCGGGGAGGTCGAGGTCGCCGAAATCGACGGTCACGGTGCAGCATCCCCGAGCCCACATTACATACTGGGTGTATACAACGAAACCGCCAGTGAGTGGATGGTTTACAATACGAATGATGGAAAAGTCCGAACCCTTACGGGAGATATCGTGACGAACCCGGACTTTCTTGATAGTCCACCTACCCTAAGCAACAACGACACGTACCAGATCGACCCGAAAGACACGTGGACCTGCGTCGTTGATGGGGATCCGAGTAAAACGGATCACGAGGAGTTTGTCGACTACGTCGACACATCCGGTGAGGGCTGTCTCTCGGAGCCGCTGGTCGGGGACGCGCCCGATGATTCGGTGGCCAGTCCACATTTCAACGTGTCGTTCGACGACGTCAGGTTGGCCGGGTCGAAGAACATCAACACTGACGACGTCGTCGCCGGACAGGACAAGATCGAGCTCGATTGGACTGTCGAAAACGACTACGTCAGCAACGGAACGACGCCGGTCGTCCTGCTGTTCAGTGAAAAGGGTTCGAGTGACTGGATCCCGCTTGAGAAGGCGGACGTCACTCTCAACGGGACCGGGGATACCGCATCGGACACGTTCACAGTCAACGCGACGGGGAGCGCCAACGTCACGTTCCAGGTGGCCACGCTGGATACAAACGACAAGTCCCAAGAAATCGAGATCGTCAAACGACCGGAGCGCGGGAAGTTCCAGATCGACAGTCTCTCCGTGAACAAGAATACATTCACCGCCGGCGAGGATCTCCAGGTCGACGTCGAGATTGACAACACCGCATCGATCAGCGACACCCAACTGGTCGAGTTGCAGTTCGATGACAACAGTGGTCCGGCGGCAGTCGCCTGGAAGAAAGTGAGCGTGAACGCCGGAACGACGAAGACGGTGTCGATCAACTGGACGACCACGAACGCTTTCAACACGTCCAACGGCGAGGTGATCGCCGAGACGTATCACGACACTGCATCGGAGAGCCCCATCGAGATCGACAAGGGGATGGCGGCGAACGCGACGTTCGAGGTCGACATCGACAATATCAGTCCGAGTCCCATCTGGGACGGCGATTCGGTCACCGTCGACGCGACCGTCGAGAACGTCGGCAACCAAGCGACCGAGCAGGACATCGCGTTGCTTGCGGACGGCAAGGTCGTGGACGCAGTACAGGATATGAATATTTCGAGTGGCAACTCGACGCCGGTGTCACTCCAGTGGGACAGCACCGGCCACGGCGGTGCCAACGTGGACGTGACTGTGGCGAGCGCGGACGACACCGAGACTCAGGCCGTTGCCGTCCAGACGCCGACGCCGACTGACTTCGACGTCAGCATCGATGAGGTCCGTGTCGACGGCGTCCCGGGCGGTGCCGTCGACCCAGGAAACTCCACGGTGACCGTCGAGGCGACGGTCTCGAACAGCGGCGATAGCGACGCACCGACGGTCTGGCTCAACGGCTTCGAGGACAGGGTCGTCGCCGTTGACGACACTGTTCAGACGATCGGACTGCGATCTGGTGATCCGAGTAGCACCAGCGTGACAATGCAGTGGAATGTGCCCGCGGACGTCAACACGTCAGATCCGGAAATAGAGATCGCGGTCGACGGCGACAGTGAAACGAAGGAACTTGACATCGAATCACGCCTCGTCGTCGAAAACATTCAGACGACGAAGAATACGAAAGACGTTGCTACATTTAGTAATGTTTTCATAGAAGACAGATCGTATTCATATAACTATCGTCCAAGCGATCTTACAGTGCATTACGGGGTTGAATCTGGACATTCGTTTGACCGAGTAGAGGTTGAGTTCAAGGGAGAAAATGGCGTCATATATGAAGAAGGAACGTCATCGGACCGAAATGGGGACATTTCATACTTCCAGTGGAGAGAATGGGGTTCGGAATACCAAGTCATCGCTAAGATAATCGAAGACAATCGAATCGTTGATCAGGTGGTCATTGACGATGTCTTTGCCAATGGGAACAACCAAAATGTAGATACCTCTGAGGACGCAGAAAGTGTGGGTCTCGTTACAGTTGATGCAACAGTCGAAAACATCGGAGATACGACGACCACAGAATCTGTCGAGTTGCGGGGTCCATCGGGTACTGTAGTTGACGATACCACACTCACACTCGATGGTGGGAACACGGATACCGTCTCGCTCACATGGGATGATCCAGCTAGAACTGGTTCTGTGAGTGTGTCTACCCAAGAAGACAAACAATCAAAGCAGGTAATCATCGAGCGGCCGGGACCATACTGTGATGCGGTCAATTGGGAAACAGACAATCAAGGGCGCTACAAGATTAGCAACGTTGATCAATTGCAGTGTATCAACGAGAACGGTCTCGACGAGGATTACGTCCTCGTTGACGATATTGACGCATCTGGCACACAGCATTGGAACGATGGAAAGGGATTCGAACCGATCGGTCCTGATGGCCACAACTATCCCAACAATTACGAACAGTATACGCCACTCTCACAGGATCACGAACCGTTCACGGGGGAGTTCGATGGAAACGGCCATTTGATCAAAGGGCTCCATATTGAGCGACCCGACGAGAATTTCGTCGGACTCTTCGGGGCGACAGCATATACGCAGGATTTCCATCCGGATCATGGATACTCTGTCAACCCTGGTGACGGATCGCTAATCGTGAACGTACGATTGTCAGACGTGTACGTTGTCGGTGAACAGCACGTCGGCGGGCTTGCAGGTCAAGCTGGCGGAACGGTTGAAAACGCGAGAAGCGAAGGGTATGTCAAAGGCCAAGAACAACTCGTCGGCGGACTGATTGGTGACGGCGCGCACGCCGACATTGACAATCGACTCGTCGCCGAGGGAACCGTCGTTGGTGGTGAGATTGATGCTAGTGGAACGGATTCGCTTAACCACGAAGGAATTGGTGGACTGGTCGGACGGGCGACCTGGAACACCCAGATATCGACCGCCTATACTCGAACGGACGTGACTGGGCCCAAATACGTGGGTGCAATCGTCGGTACGTCGTCCTACCGCGATTCGGCATTCGAGCAGATGTACACGAATGGAACTGCTACCGCGACTCATTCGAATGCCGGGGCCATCGTTGGCCACATTTTGTCTGATGGAGACGAATTCAAAAATAGTGTCTATTGGGACCAAACGATTGAATCAGATGCGTACGGTGAAGTTGGAAACTGGTATACTGCTCAGTTTGGCACACCAGATGTCGATATAGACGATGTCCAAACTGACTGGAACGGCCGTAATACCGCCGAAATGCAAGGTATCGACGTAAATCAACCCGGCCGCATGGGCAACTTGGACTTCAAGGAAGATGGGGGTCCATGGGTCAAAATCCCTGGCGAATATCCACGCTTCCAGTGGGAACTTGAGGCCCAAGGGCGCGTTGGTGTCGACATCGACGAAGCAAATCTCAATCCTGTCGAGGCGGGTAAATCCTTAGATGTCCCGGTAACCGTCACCAACAGCAACTACGAGAACGTCACGCAGACGATCCGACTGTTCGCCGACGGGACGCCAGTCGACAGCACGACCGTGACGATCGACGCCCGGAAACTGGGGCAGGCACCCGAAAGCAAGTACCTCTCGAATGCACTGACCTGGAACACGAAACTCGACGACGATGGGACAGCGCAACTCGAAGTCCGGAGTGAGGACGAGACCGATACTGAGACGGTTACGATACAGACGCCGGCCACCGGAGACTACATCGTCGACAGTATCAGCGCCAACGATCCGACGACTGCCGGCGATGTGCTCACCGTCTATGCTGACATCACCTACACCGGATCGAATCCCGCACCCTTTGAACTCGTTACGCTGCAGAACTTCAACGGCGGCGTGGTCGATAGCAAGAATATCTCCGGCGATTGGACTAATTTGCCCCTTGAATGGGACACCAGCGAGAACCTGGTCACGAGCGGGAGTATTAGCGACGACATCACTGTCGGGACGAGTGACGATATCGAAACCGAGGAGGTTACGATCAACGCCGCAGGCGACGGTGACTTCCAGATTCAGGGCCTTACTGCGAACGACCCGGTCACGGAGGGCGATACGCTGGACGTCACCGCTACCGTGGAGAACGTCGGTTCGGAAAACGGCACCCAGAACGTCCTCCTCCGGGACCACGGTGACAACGCAGTCGATATCAAATCCGTCTCGCTGGATCCGGGCGATTCGACGACCGTCACGCTCAGCTGGAATACGGTCGTCGGCGACAGCGGCCAGGACGATATCACCGTGACCACCATGGACGACACGGCGACGGAGCAGGTCACCATCGAGGAGCAGCCCGAGGAGCACCTGGATGTCGTTGTCCAAAACGTGCGCTACAACGGTTCGCAGATCTCCAGCGGGACGACGGTAGAGGCAGGAGCCACCCTCGAAGCCGACGTGACAGTTAGCAACGCGACCCAGCAAGTCACGAAGCCGGTGTGGCTCGAGTTCGACGGTGACACGGTTGCGTTCAACTCCGGCGTTACTGTCAATGCAGGTTCGAACACAGACGTAACTCTGACGTGGAGCGTTCACGAGGCGATGAATGGTTCGGATCTCGTTGCGAAGACAGGCCACGATAGTGATCTCTTCGACCTGACGATCGAGCGTGTCCAGACGTCGACGAAGCCGCTGACGTCACCCAGCGGGGAGCCGATCGACGTCGATCTGGAGAAAATCGCGGTCGGGTAATCCTCACCGAATCGAGTTGCCGTTGTGAGGTATTTAGGTGTGAATTCATCTCCGATTCGTCTGATGTACTCTCAGTTGCAAGTTCGAACGGTGTCGCACCCGTCCGATTAGTTGATTCCCGGTGGAGGACATCATCAGCAGAGACAGTCAATCTAAGCTGTCAAAATATCTCAGAAATGTGAATTTTGATAGATCCATCGGGACGATGTTGGGATTCACCGTTCCGGGTTTTGATTCTGTCCTGTCTGTTTCGTAGTAATCCGATGCTTTTTGCCGCTCCCTCCGGTAGCAGTTGGTAAGCATGGGTCCACGTGAGAATATCACACTGTATAATGATCTATTTATTGAATTCCATAAAATCATATGAGAGAGTATGACTTTCGAGGGGCTTCGAAAGACGCTCTCTACGGACGACCTTCCTGTCCGTTCCGTTTTATGGAACTCAGTGACTGAGGCTCATACAGATGCAATTCGCAGAGACTATCGTCCCAACGCCGAACTATTCGGGTTGCAAGGCCGGGCGTAGCAGTGCCATCAAGTCAATTCTCGCATTGAGGATCGCTATTACGCGGTTGATTGGGACCCTCGGAACCGGGATACCGGGAGGCGGACGTGTTCAGCTGCCCTGGGTTGCGGAGCGATCGGCTGTCGAGGACCGTCGTGGTCAGACGAATCTCGACTTTATTCTCGGGGTGACTATTCTAGTCGTCGCCGTTGTATTCGTCTGGTTGTTTTTGCCGAATCTATTCGGCCCGTTCGTCGACGGTGATACCCACAGCGATTCCCTCGCCGCTGAACGGGCAGCAAACAATCTGGCCGAGGACGCGTTCAAGACCACGCCCGGGGCCGACGAACTCGACGAGGACTGTGTGGTGGCGTTCTTCATGGGAAGCTCATCCGCCCCCGGGTGTGGCTTTTCGGGGAGTACGCTCACGGAACAGATCGGGCTGGGTGAACTCCACTTCGCCAACGTTTCTGCCGAATTCACTAACGGCACGGTCCTTGCGTGGCACGGTCCCGGAGTTGGCGGGTTCAGTGATTCGGGAACGCCGAAACTCATCAGAGGCGGCACTCACGGGAGTACCAGCGATGTGAGCGTGGCCAGACGCATCGTCTCGATCGACGGTCAGCGGGCAGTACTTGTCGTAAAGGTGTGGTAACATGGACCGGGGACAACTGTACACACTCGAAGGTGTGATCGCCGGGATGCTTCTGTTACTGTCCCTGCTGTTCGTGGTCCAGGCGCTGGCTGTCACCCCGCAGTCCGTCAACGGTGGGAGCCAGGAGGCCATCAACCAACAGCGAGCAGTCGCGGATACCACACTCCAGTCGATAAACGAGACCACGCTCCGGCGGGCCGTCACGTACTGGGACAGTAGTGATGGCTTCCACTGTACCCCCAGCGATGTCGAATTCTATCCGGGCTACGCCGACACGTCGTCGTGTAGCCCGCCGAATCCCGATGCGCTCCCGCCGAATCGATTTGGTGAGATTCTGAACGCATCACTCGGGAGCGGCTACAGTTACAATATCGTTGTGTCGTCGCAAGACACCTCGAACAATGTCGTGAGTCAGCCAATGGTCTACCAGGGCCAGCCGGGGAGTGGCGCAGTCAGGGCGTCCCGATCGATCCTCGTTTTCGACGACGACCCACTGATTGCAGCAGACGGCTCGGAGAGCGGAACCCAGTCACAGGGTAACCTCTATGGCACCGACAGTCACCCCTCGAACAGCATGTATAACCTTCTGCGTGTGGAGGTGATTGTATGGCGCGGGTGACCGATCGTCGCGGCCAGATGATCCTGATCGGCGGCGTCTTGCTCGCCGTCACGGTCATCGCCCTGGCGATCGTTTTCAACAGTGCGGTCTATACCACGGTTCTGGCCGGCGAGAGCCAGGATGATGTTTCGAGCCGTGAACCGCTCGGATTCCAACAGGAAGTCAGTCAGCTGGTCGGTGCCACCGTCGAACGCGCGGTGCAGCAAAGAAGTTCACTCAATAAGCAAGAGGAGTATGTCACGAACAACCTCTCGGCCGTGAGAGATGATCTCCGTCGGTACCACGCTGATGCAAACCGTCTTGTTGACGTCTCGGTGGCTTCCAATATTTCCGGTGTATTTATTTATAACTCAACTGGTTCCTTTGTGAACGAAACTGGCCACGATGATTGGGAGGTGGGAACTGGCCTCCACGTTCGAAACATGTCGTTTGACGTATCTTCGACCTCGGGATTCATTGTCGAGATAACCGGCGATGGTGGAGACGCATACGAGCTCGACATCGGTTCAGACGTCGCTGTGACTGGACCGACTACGTCGAAGACGTGCTCCTGGTCCGGGTCTGGGCACGTCAATATCACTGAAAGCACAATAAACGGTGATCGGTGCAACGCTTTGGACTTCTTCGAGCGTCTCGAAGCACCGTACGACATCCAGTTTCGACAGGGGAGCAATGCTCAGGGCCGATACAGTTTGCTTGTTACGCCATCGGGATCGATTTCAAGTGACGTGGCGAGTCAGGACCGGACTGACCGACTGTTCGGTGTCGATGTTGCGACCGAGTATGTCACCACCGAGATCGACTGGGAAACAACTCTCAGGGTCGCCCCGGGTGAACCGCCATGACTCCAAAGCCAGTGAAGGGCAGAAAGCAGCGAACGCTATCCACGGACGACCGCGGCGTCTCCCGGATGATCAGCTACATGCTGACCGTCGGGATCGCGATGGTCCTCATCACCGGATTGTTCACGGCCGGGAGTACGATTGTCGAGGACCAGCAGGACCAAACGGCCCGGACGCAACTGTCGATCGTCGGCCAGCAGGTCGCCGGGTCGGTCGAAGTCGCTGACCAACTGGTTCGCTCGACTGCTGCCGGGCCGTCTCAGCTTGTCGTGACGCGGTCGCTGCCGGAACGGATCGCTGGATCGGGGTATCGCATCGAAGTTTCCGGCGGTGATACTGTCGTTTTGCGCCTGATGGGCGATGATTTGGCTGTCAGTACCCATATCGACGCTGAAACGACAGTGACGGGCAGTGCCCAGGGGGGCACGATCGAAATTGTGCATCAAACTTCAAGCGGAAATCTGGTGATTCAAAATGGGTGAATTTCGCGATCGGGAGCGTGCCGTCAGCGAAGTCTTCGGGTTCATCCTGCTGTTTTCGATCGTCATCTTGTCGATCGGGGCTGTGTCGATTTTCGGTGTGAATAGTCTACACGACGGACGGGACGCGGCGATGATGGACAACGTTGAGCAGGGCTTTATCGGGATCGGAAATTCCCTCAACAACGTAGAGACGGGGCTATCGCAGTCGGCTAGCATTCAGGTACAAGACGGAACGATCTCTATGAAAGGCGGGACCCGAATGCGTGTCTCTGTCGGTGGCAGTACTGCTTTAGACAAGACTGTAACACCGATCATCTACAACTACGAGAACAATCAACTGGTCTCTGTCGGGACGGCTCTATTTCGTATCGAAAATGGCGGCGGTGTGGTCGTCAGCTCGCCCTCGTTCAAACTCAGTGAAGAACATACCATTGTAACGATCCCTCGGACCGTGCCCACCCGATCACTCTCTGTCGGTGGTGGGACCGCGAATCTACGATTCGTGACGAGTTCTTCGTCCTCTCCGACGTTGGATGCAGGCTCTCAGCTGATCCGGATCTTGGTCGACTCACCGACAGAAACACAAGCGGACTTATGGGAAACAGCCCTCGAAAATCGACTCAAAGCGAGTGGGATGTCATCGTCCTCTTACACATGCACGCGAGCTACTCCACAAGCAGTCGCTTGTGAGTACACAACGAATACAAACGCGGATATTCTGGTACGATCACTACTTGTCGAGGTTAGCCTCTCGTAGATGACGCTGTATCACCCACCAGATTCCTGAATACTCACTTTCCCTCTGTTAGCTACCTTCTCGAACGTCCACCGTTGGGTTCGAAATTCGGAGGAAGTCAATTTCGTTGCCGCTTGATCCGCTCGTGCCGCTAGTCCCGCCAGATGCCCGGAGGGCCTGGTCAAAATGTATTTCACCATGGTTTGGGACGCTAGATAACTTCCCGATTATGGCCCCATATACTTCTAGAGAGTCGGGACCCGATGCTTCCAAGGTAAAATCTGCACCGGGAGCATCGAACAGCCCCGTGAATTTGGACGCCCGGAGGGTGACTGACTCGTCTGAAGGGGCATGCCACGTTAGCAGTGTCGAATCCTGGAGTGGCCCGCTTGTCATGACTTTACTATCCTTTCGAATATCCACAGACCCATCCGAGTAGATCTCAGCTTGATTCGGGCCAGTAACCGATAGTTCTGCATCCCTCAACCGTGTCTTGCCATCAACGACAATGTCTATCGGACCGCCAGAGGTGTCTAGAATCAACTTGTTTCCGCCCCACATGTCGATTTCACTCAGCAAGTATTCCCCGGACTCAAGCCTACAGGGATTACAGTTCCCGTTTTCTATGTCTTGAATGTCGCTTGATTCGTCTGCATTGTCATTATTCGTCGATAGTGCCATTTCCTGCTGTGCGATGAGGTTGTCGCTCGTTGTGATCGAACCGATATTTGGGTCTGTAGGTGCGGTGGGTGACGAACCATCCTTCGAGATGGCAGAACTGCCGCCGACTTGGACATCCCCCTGGATAGTCACTTTGTTTGTCGGATTTTGTATCTCGCCTTGAACGTGTATGTCCCCTTTCACTTCTACGTTTTTCATTTGGGTTATATCCCCGCCCACGTATACGTTGTCGTGGAACACAATCGTCCGTCCAGCCCCTTCGACAAATAGATCTCCTTGTGTGTGAAATTCGCCTTCTATCTCCACCTTCCCCCGCACCGTTGATCCTCCCGTCCCGCCAACTAAGATATCTCCCTTGTACTCCGATGCGGGGTTGTTGTTCTTTTCAATAATCGCCTCTCCTTGTATCATATAATGTGAATCTTCCAACGCGTGGTTCTCGGGCTGATAACTTCCACGAATAACTGTTGTTGGAAGATCCCCATTCCCCTCGCTACTGACGTACGGTCCGTCGCGTGAGTCGTAGTAATCTATGTCGACGTGATTGCTGAATCGAAAGTTACTGCTGATTGGGCTCGTTGCGACTGCCCCTTTCGCTGCTGCCGGTTGCTTTGGTGACTTTAACTGTAACTGCACTGTTTCGTCATCGATTACGGTCAAATCGCCATCCGAATTTTCGCGCAAAAATGCACCCCAGGCACCAGCATACTCACTGCGAATAGTCATCTCCACAGTATGGCCTGGTCCCACTGGAGCTTGCGGAACAGCACCAGCAGACAGGTTGTTCGAGCGATTGGCTGAAACAGTGTACGAACTGCCCTTTGCATTCGTCCCCTCTAGGGACGTAATCGGAAACGAAAGCGTCGGATTCGGGCCACCCGCATACTCGAAGTCAGGTGGCGACACCATTACGAAGTTCTCGCCGTCGCCCCGCCAGACACCGCCGCCCTGGTACGCAACTTCCTGGCCGTCACGTTCGTACGCATATTTTCCAAGCGTGATCTTCCCCGTCTGATTTTGGACGGTACCCGACGAATCCGTGATTTCGATCTGTATCCAGCCGGAGTTGACGTATTCCCCATCGTCCGGAAGTTTGATAGATGCCTGACTCCCGGAGTGGCCCCGAATAGACGATATCGTCGCGTCGACGTCATTCATCGCTGTCACGGCACTCTCCATCGAAACCACAGACTGGGACTCACTGAGAGAGACTGCCCCGACGCTGACGATGACCATCGACCCCGCAATGACCATGCCAAAAACAAGGGCAAACCCCATCACGCTCGACAGCCCTCGGGACTTTTCAGAATCGTTCCAGGGAAGCCCCATTTCGGATCTCACTATATCATATACGATAGTCGCTAACAAATGTATTTCGGTGATTGTAGTGGTTTCAAATTCGATGTCGGCAAAAAAGCAATGCTGATAATTTTGGCGTGATGGCTTCCCGGGACTGGTCTCGACTTTCACAGCGCCATTCGAGATCAGTATCTCTGACGTGACTGTTCCACAGTTCTTCGTGAGCGATATCATTCCGTGCTGCAGTCTGTCCGATGCGACTCCCGGCTGCTCGTTTGGCGTCAGTCTGCGACTCGTGTGGTCCGACTCGCGTAAGTGCGGACGAGATCAACCAGTTCCGCGCGGAACTCACTCTCCGTTGGATCGCGGGACAGGGATCGAAAACGCTCCCGGAACTCGTCGAAGCCAATGTACGGGGCGTCCGTCTCGGCCGCGTATGCGAGGTCGTACAGCCGGTGATCGTCGCCCACGAGTCCGTGGCGTTCGACCAGTGCCAGTGCGAACGCGGCGTTGACCGCGGTGATGTCCGGATCACTCGTAGCCGAAACGCGCTCCCAGGTCACCGAATCGGGCTGGCGATCCGCGACTGCAGCGGCGACACCCGCTTCGAGAAAGTCCACCAGCTTTGCCGCGGGCGCGACGTCGATCCAGACGTCGTCGGCGTAGATGTCCCGTGCGTGATTGGCGATCTGATAACATTGGGTCACCGTGCGTCGTTCGACGCTTCGGCCGGACAGCGCAAGGAACAGCACCTCCTCGGTCGACAGCGAGTGGGAGGGATGGCCCCGCTCTGCGTGATGCATATGTGCAAACTCGTGGAGGATGATCTCTCTCGCCAACGCGCTCGTTGCGGCGTGTCGGGAAATCGTGAGTTGATGCCCATCGGCGTCATGACTGACGCGCGTTCGCTCGTCAGGCTCACTGGTGATCCGAACTGTCACGGGCCGGTCGAGATCGTGCTCCGTTCGAAAGAGGTCCCGTGCTCCCAGAAACGGGGCTGTCGGCCCTGTGCCGTCGAACTGCAGATCCATGTGGATAACTACCAAGGGTTTGCTGCGTATGACTCTTCGGGTAGCAGTCGGTCCGCCGGGTGGGGGTCTGCCGACTATCGAAACAGTCGGTGTGTCCGCCGATCTCTCGCTCGGGGGACGCTGTCACCTGGATTTGACCGTTCGCGTGTCTTTGACACGCTTCACGCGGAAACACTACCCTTTTACCGTGCCTGCCGATAGAATCGGGTATCATGGGCCGACGTAAGAAAATCGTACAGGAATGTGAGACACTGATGGACAAGCCGGAGAACATCCGGAACATCGCCATCGCGGCTCACGTCGACCACGGAAAGACGACACTGACTGACAATCTCCTCGCTGGCGCGGGTATGATCTCCGACGAGACCGCCGGAGAACAGCTCGCGATGGACACCGAGGAGGACGAACAGGAACGCGGCATCACCATCGACGCGGCGAACGTTTCGATGACCCACGAGTACGAGGACACTAACCACCTCATCAACCTCATCGACACACCCGGCCACGTCGACTTCGGCGGGGACGTCACCCGCGCGATGCGGGCTGTCGACGGCGCGCTGGTGGTTGTCGACGCCGTCGAAGGGGCAATGCCCCAGACTGAGACGGTTCTCCGGCAGGCACTCCGTGAGGGTGTCAAGCCGACGCTGTTCATCAACAAGGTCGACCGCCTCATCTCGGAACTTCAGGAAGGACCCGAGGAGATGCAGGAGCGACTCGTCTCTGTCATCCGCGACGTCAACGAACTCATTCGCGGGATGACCGAGGAAATGGACGACATCAACGATGACTGGACGGTCTCCGTCGAAGAGGGCACCGTCGGGTTCGGTTCGGCGCTGTACAAGTGGGGCGTCTCGATGCCCTCGATGCAGCGTACCGGGATGGACTTCGGCGAGATCATGGAGCTTGAACGCGCCGACAAGCGCCAGGAACTCCACGAGCGGACGCCACTCAGCGACGTCGTGCTCGACATGGTGTGTGAGCACTTCCCGAATCCCGTCGACGCACAGCCCCGACGTATTCCGCGTATCTGGCGTGGCGACGCTGACAGTGAGGTTGCCGAGCAGATGCAACTGGTCGATGAGGATGGCGATGTCGTGCTGATGGTTACTGACATCGGTGTCGACCCCCACGCCGGCGAAGTCGCCGCCGGGCGTGTCTTCTCCGGGACGATCGAGGAGGGCCAGGAGCTGTACGTCTCCGGGACTGCGGGCAAGAACCGCGTCCAGAGTGTCGGGGTCTACATGGGCGGCGAGCGCGAGGAAGTTGAGGAGGTCCCGGCCGGCAACATCGCCGCCGTCACCGGCCTGAAGGACGCCATCGCCGGCTCGACCGTCTCCAGCCTTGAGATGACGCCGTTCGAGTCGATCGAGCACATCTCCGAGCCGGTCATCACCAAGAGCGTCGAGGCCCAGCGCATGGACGACCTGCCGAAGCTCATCGAGACGCTCCAGCAGGTCAGTAAGGAGGACCCGACCATCGAGATCGAGATCAACGAGGACACCGGCGAGCACCTCATCTCCGGGCAGGGCGAACTTCACCTCGAAGTCGTCACCCAGCGCATCGAGCGCAACCAGGGCATCCCGATCACGACCGGCGAACCGATCGTCGTCTTCCGGGAAGCGCCCCAGGAGTCCAGCCGCGAGGTTGAGGGCATCTCGCCGAACCGCCACAACCGCTTCTACATCACCGTCGAGCCACTCGAGGAGGACATCGTCGACGCGATCCAGCTCGGCGAGGCCTCGATGGACATGCCCGAACTGGAGCGCCGTGAAGCACTCCAGGAGGCCGGCATGGACAAGGACACGTCCCAGAACGTCGAGCACATCCACGGGACGAACGTCATCATCGACGACACGAAGGGGATCCAGCACCTCAACGAGACGATGGAACTGGTCCTCGAAGGCTTCGAGGAGGCCCTCAACGACGGGCCGCTGGCTGCCGAGCCGGTCCAGGGCTCGCTCATCCGGCTGCACGACGCCCGCCTCCACGAGGACGCCATCCACCGCGGTCCGGCCCAGGTCATCCCGGCCGTCCGCCAGTCGCTGCACAACGCCCTGATCGACGCCGAGATCCGCCTGCTCGAACCGATCCAGGATGTCCGCATCGACGTGCCCAACGAACACATGGGCGCGGCGAGCGGCGAGGTCCAGGGTCGACGTGGCCGCGTCGACGACATGTACCAGGAAGGCGATCTGATGGTCGTCGAGGGCATCGCGCCCGTCGAGGAGATGATCGGCTTCTCCTCAGACATCCGGAGTGCGACCGAGGGCCGTGCCTCCTGGAACACGGAGAACGCCGGCTTCCGCGTCATGGCCGACAACCTCCAGCCCGAGACGATCACCCAGATCCGCGAACGCAAGGGCATGAAGACGGAGCTGCCCGAAACGATCGATTACTTCTAAACGACCTTTTTACTTCGGTGGGTTCGCTTCGCGAACCCACCTCGCAAAAAGCTCGGCCAAAAACACGCGAGCGCCTTCGGCGCTCGCCGAAACGACGGCGCAAGCGCCGTCGTGTGCTTGAGGACAGCTATTCCGTTCATTGAGCTGAAGCCCCCACTCTACTCTCACTGTCTGTTCCTGTCTCGGATTTCACGCCAGTAGATATATTTCATCGGACGTCGTGTGTGGTATGGCATGGAGTACACGACACTCGGTTCGACCGGGATGGAAGTCTCAAAGATCGCGCTGGGCTGTATGAGCTTCGGGAGTCAGGACGACTGGATGCTGGATGCGGAGGAAGGGCGGGAACTCGTCGAGCGGGCGATCGACCTGGGCGTGAACTTTTTCGATACGGCAAACACCTACTCTTCGGGCGAGAGCGAGGAGATTCTCGGGGACGTGCTGGCTGAGTACGACCGGGACGAGCAGGTAGTGGCGACCAAAGTCCGATTCTCGGGCGCGAAAGATCACCGCAACGCCGAGGGACTCTCCCGAAAGACCATCGAGCAGGAACTCGAGCAGTCGCTGGATCGCCTCGGCATGGACACCGTCGATCTCTACCAGATCCATCGCTGGGACTACGACACGCCGATCGAGACGACGTTGCGGGCACTCGACGATGCGGTTCGTCGTGGGAAGGTCCGCCACATCGGTGCCTCGTCGATGTGGGCCCACCAGTTCCAGGAGGCCCTCCACGTTAGCGATCGGGAGGGGCTCGCTCGTTTTGAGACGATGCAGAACCTCTATCACCTGACCTATCGCGAGGAGGAACGTGAGATGTATCCCGTCTGCGAGAAGGAGGACATCGGCGTGCTCCCGTGGTCGCCGCTGGCGGCGGGCTATCTCACGCGCCCGCACGACGAGTTCACGGCGACGACGCGTGGCGAACACGAACTCGACTACGGAACGCCGTATCACGAGGGGCCCGGCAGCGAGGAGATCAACCACCGGGTCGCCGAACTCGCCGCCGACTACGGCGTGACGATGGCCCAGATCGCGCTCGCGTGGCACTTCCAGAACGATCACGTCGACGCGCCGATCGTCGGCACGTCGAGCATCGACCACCTCGAAGATGCCGTCGCGGCCCTGGACATCTCCCTCAGCGCTTCGGACGTCGAGTATCTGGAAGAACCCTACGAGCCGGTGGCAGTGTTCGGATTCGAGTGACAGGGCTGGATCGGCGATCACTCCATCGAACGAAATCTCATCGTGATCGGACCTGTCAACGACCGTGGGTTGGTGCGACCGGGCTCATGGACGGCGAAATCGATCATTTCTGGCGAGAATTTTTCCTGATACGTAGCCCGTCAGGCTTAACTCCCCCTCCGTCGAAGCCCGGATATTCCGATGCCAGAAGTAGAGATCACGATTCCGGATCATCTCGAGATGCAGATCGCGCAGCTCGTCGAAGAAGGTGAGTTTCTCAACCGTGAGGAGGCGATCGAAGACCTCCTCTCGACGGGACTGAAGGCGTACAAAACCAGCGGGCCGATCGACGACGAGGAGGACCCCGGCCTCGAAGAAGACGGAATGATGGGCCACGACGACGAATACGTGTTCTGAGGAGGGTCCTTGCGGTTCTGTTCCTGAACGTCCTCACCGGCACGACGTCCCAAGACGTCGGTGAATCCTTGCCGTATAGATCTGTTCGGACTGTGCATTCAGCAGACCCGTTGCGATGTCAAGGCAACAGGCTGTCTGGAATCCTCCACATCGCCGGTTTGATCGGCGCGGGGCGTCTGGTAGTTGTTCCCGAGTAATCCTTATGCCGCGCTCCCCCCTACGTGGCCCTAAGAATGCACAAAGACGAACTTCTGGAGCTTCACGAGGAGATGGTGACGATCATGGAGTATTTCGACCGACAGGAAAGTGTCGACAGTGAACTCTTCGAACCCTACAAGGAAATCGACGTCACCCCGGCCGACGTCCACATGTCGAAAAGCGAACACAAGCATGCCGTGTTCGTCCTCGGGAACGCGCTGGCGAACGCGATGAGCGAAGACGAGTTCTCGGATGCCGGTCGTGTCGGCAAGCGCATGAAAGAACTCGCCGAGGACGCCGAGAGCAAGCTATAGCTGTCTGTCGGTTTTGTCCACGGACGTCCCAAGCCGAGTGGTTGCCGGTCGATGGCCGACCGTCTGTGGCGGCCGCTTTCCAGACAACGGATCGACCGACTCCTCCTCAGTCCTGTTTGAATGCCGGTTCACGCTGATCGAGAAAGGCCGACACACCTTCGACGTGTTCTCTCGTCCCGAATCGCCGCCGCCGGGCAGCGCGTTCGGCTGCCATCGCAGCCCGGAGTGACTGTTCAGTGTTTTTGGCGAGCAATCGTCCGGTTTCACTCGTTGCGTTGGTTGGGCCGGCGACGATTGTTCCGACGAGTTCGTCGAGCCGACGCTCGAAGTCGGCTGGCGGCAACACCCGATTGAACAGCCCCAACGCATCCGCGCGGTCGGCGTCGAGCAACTCGCCAGTATAGAGGAGTTCCGCGGCCGTCGACTCGCCGACTATCCGTGGGAGAAGCGCCGAAACGCCGGCCCCGACGGGGAGTCCGAGGCGGTGAAATCCAAACCCGATCGACCCGTCGTCGCTCGCGACGACCACGTCACAGGCAAGTGCGAGTGCCCCACCGGTACCGAACGCTGGCCCATCGACAGCGGCGACCGTCGGTGCCGGAAACCCGTGGAGGCGCTCGATGAGAGCGTCGATCCGCCCGAGACGACCCATGAACGCGTCTTCGGAAAGCTCGCCCCGTGCGCCGGCGATGACGCCTGCCAGATCACCACCTGCACAGAACGTTTCCCCTTCTCCCCGGACGAGTAAACAGTCGACGTCGTTGGCGTCGTCGAGAGCGCTGTGTGCCGCCGTGACGACGTCCGGGGTGAGTGTGTTGCGTGCGTCGGCGTTCGTGACCGTTAGCGTCGCGATGCCGCCCTCGCGCGTCCACTCGACCCCTTCGCTCATGGGTCAGCCTAGCGCGGGCGGGTCAAAAGCGTCACTGCTGGACCGGGACTTGCGCCCGCGAAACTCGCCCGTGGATTGACGTGAGTCCCGACCCAGGTCCACGTATGCGTATCCACTGGCATCGGCGGGACCTCCGGCTCGCCGACAACCGGGCGCTCGCCGGCGACGGGATCGAGACGAACGACGAGCAAGTGCTGGGGGTATTTGTTTTCGACCCCGCTGTGCTCGAACACGCTGGTCCGGCCCGCGTCGTCGCGCTCTTCGACGCCGTTTCGGCCCTCCGGGAGGCTTACCGTGAACGGGGTAGTGATCTCGTCGTCGCGCGTGGGGATCCAGTCGAGAAATTACCGGATATCGCGACAACGTACGGGGCCGAGCTGGTTACCTGGAACCGCGAGTACAGCCCGCTCGCCCGCGATCGTGATGCGGCTGTCCGGGCGTCACTGGACGACGCAGGTATCGGACGGGACGCCGTTCACGACGCTGTCTTGCACGAGCCCGGGACGATCCGGACCAACGACGGCGACCCCTATCAGGTGTTCACCTACTTCTGGCGGAAGTGGCGCGATCGGGAGAAACCAGCACCGATTGCCCCACCCGATGCGGATTCGCTGGCGGACGTAACCGACGACACGCCGGTTCCGACCTGGGCGGACCTCGACGTGGAGGAGCCGACTGCGTCGATACCGGACGTCACGCCGGCGGCCGCCCGCGAACGTCTCGATTCGTTCTGTGCGGGGGATATCTATCGCTACGAGGATCGTCGGGACTACCCGGCCGAGGACTGCACGTCCCGTCTGTCACACCATCTCAAGTACGGCACGATCGGCATCCGGGCGGTGTATGCGGCCACCGAGCGCGCCCGCGAGCGTGGGGAGACAGCGGACGACCGCGCGTCCGTCAGGGAATTCCAGTCCCAGCTCGCCTGGCGGGAGTTCTACACGCAGGTCCTGTGGTTCAATCCGTCGGTGGTCACCGAGAACTTCAAGTCCTACGAGAATCCGATCGAGTGGCGGACGGATCCGGAGGGCTTGCAGGCATGGAAGGACGGGGAAACCGGGTATCCGATCGTCGACGCCGGGATGCGCCAGCTCGAGACTGAGGCGTACATGCACAACCGCGTCCGGATGATCGTCGCGTCGTTCCTGACGAAGGACCTGCTGATCGACTGGCGAGAGGGGTACGACTGGTTCCGGGCGAAACTGCTCGATCACGATACGGCCAACGACAACGGCGGGTGGCAGTGGGCCGCCTCGACCGGCACCGACGCCCAACCGTACTTCCGGATCTTCAATCCAATGACGCAGGGCGAGCGCTACGACCCGGAGGCCGCATACATTCGGGAGTACGTCCCCGAACTCGAAGGTGTGCCGGCTGACGTCATTCACTCGTGGCACGAACTCGATCCCGGTGCTCGCGAGATGCACGCGCCCGACTATCCAGCCCCGATCGTCGATCACGCCGACCGCCGGGAGCAGGCCATGGCGATGTTCGAGCGTGCCCGTGGTGATGAGTAGGAAGATGTCCCCAGGGACTCCGGCACATTGGTACATGATACCGTAGCCTGCGATTTTTAGTGAACGCCCCTCACAATGTCCTGTTGTGAGAGTTCAAACTAGCATCTTCGCGGACGGGTCGCCGGTCGAGCAACGACGCGAGGCTGCTCTCGTCGTTGCCGACGCCGTGGCCGATCCGCTCCGTGAACACCTACGGGAGGTACGAACAAACGTCCGGTACGCAGCAGTCGCGGCCGGCGGAAGCATCCTGATCGCAGCAGTGACAGTCGCTCTGGGTCACGTACTTGGCGGGCTCGCTGTCGGTGTTCTGGGCGCAGGGGCATCGGCCGGGTACGCCTGGTGGAGACTCGAATCAGACCCGGAGGTCTCGGTCGTCGGTGCACGCAAACAGTACTGGACGGGCCACGTCGTCCCGCAGCCCGATGGCACACTCGTCTACGACGCGACGGGCTCGGTCGTTCCGACGGCGCTCGAGGTCGAACAGTTCGAGGATCTCTCGTCGCTCGAGGACAGCGCCCAGTCCTTTGGCGACGAGTTCGAACTGCCCGTCGTTCAGGACGGCGATCACGACATCGAACGGACGATCAAGCGCCGGCTGGCTGCCACCCGGTCACAGGTCGAATCGGCGGAGACGGTTAGCTTCGAGGCTCCGCTCGCAGATACGACCGGAAGCGTGCTCGACGAACTGAGTGAGATCCCCAGCGATGGGTTCGTCGACGACGTACCGTCCGATGCTGTGGAGTTCGACCTCGAGACGGCGACTGAACAGGCAGCACAGATCCAGCAGATGGAGACGATGGCGTTCGAGACAGATCCCGAGGAGACGATGGCGGATCTCAAAGCTGACAGCGGCGAGGTCGTCGACTCCGTGACCGAAACGAAACGGGACGCGATCAAGCGCTTGAACGACCACGTCGACGTGGCCGGGGACATCACCTCGATGACGAGTTACAACTTCTACTGCCCGGAGTGCATCGAGGACGACGTCTACGCCCGGCTCGACGTCCAGTTCGACGGCGACGACCCGGCCTGGTTCTGTGAGACCTGCCGCACACGCTTCGACGCCGAGGACGAACCGGTCCCGAAACACCGCATGAAAGACGAACTCCTCGAGGACATCTGGGACCGGCTCTGGATCGAGAAGGACGACGAGCGCCGGCGCATCTACGAGAACATCGAGGATCAAAAGTCCGATCTCACCGAACGGGAGTTCGAACAGCGCCAGGAGGCCATCCGGACGGCCTGGAGCCGGATCAAGGACCTCCGATCGAAGATCCGTGACCTCGAAACCGAGGCCAAGGCCGAGCGCGGGGCGATCGCCGAGATCGGCGACGTCATGACGAAGTACGATAGACTCGCGGCCGAGCGCAGAGACGCCTTCGAGTCCGACGTCGAGGAGACCCTGACCGAGATCGAGACGGCCACCGAGGAGGCGATCGACGAGATGCGGAACTACGAGGAACAGAAGATCGAAGAGTCCCAAAAAGAGGCCGAACAGCGCGCCGAACTGATGCGAGCAGAGGAGCGCAAACGCCACCAGGAGAAGATGGCCAAACTCGAAAGCATCGAGGAGACCGGCGAAGACCTCCTCGAACACGAGAAGGAAGCCCACCAGCGTGAAGTCCTCTTCGAGACACGTGGCAAGACCAGTGCGTCCGGCCTCGTCAACAAGTATCACCTCGCCAAAGGCAAGCTCTTTGGCTACTCACGGGAGGACTGACCATGGCGAACGACGACTTACATCCGATCCTGCGGGACATCCAGCAGAAGATCGTCAGCGTTCGGGACGATCTCAAGACGATCATCGGCAAGATCGACGGCGTCCAGGAGACGATCCAGAACGGCGTCGAGCAGATCCTCGAGGCGATCAACGACAACATCCAGGCACAGGCCGAACTCAAGTTGATGGACAAGGTCGCCAGTGTACGGGCGATCCCCGCCCACATCGAAGCCGAGCGCGAACAGGTCGAGGCGGAGAAACGCGAACTCGAGGCCAAACTCGACAGCATCGGCGACCGGTACGCGGATCGCCATCGCGAACTCGACGAGAAGGCGACCGAACGGATCCGTGATCTGGGGTCACACATTTTCGAGATCCAGGAAGACGAATACGAGGACAGTATCGAGGAGCCGTTCCACGACCACGTCACCGAGACCTGGCAGCAGATGCAACTCGACAACGCGGAGATCGGCCGCGACCGGATCGACGACATCGAGACTGAACTACAGGCGACACACGACTCCATCGACGAACTTCTGGAACGTCGAGAACGGTTTCTCACGGACATCCGGGAAAGCCGCGTCCAGTCCGAGTCGAACTTTGGGTCCCCCAGACAGGTACAGGTGCCGTTCTGGACGGTTGTTGTCGAACGTGACGGGGAGCGCCACCGGGAGGTATACGCGCCGGCCGACCTCACGCGAGATAGCGACGAGTGGTACCGGATCGGCCTCCGCGAGCGCGACGCGTTCGAACCGTTGGTCGAGCCCCTAGCGACCGCTGAACCGCCAGCGACAGCGACCACGACAACCCTGTCGGCCTCGGCTGTCGAGTCGGTCGTCAGTCAACACGTCGCTAACGACGTCGCCGGGCAGAAAGATTTCGCTGATGTGGTCGGTGACGCGCTCGGAGACGGCGTCAAGATCACTGTCGAAGGCGGTGAGAAAGCGTGAGTAAGATCGAAGAGACCCGAGCTATCGTCGGCCCCGAGGAGACCTACGAGGGATCGGTGATCCCGACCAGGCAGGCGGAGATCGAACGACCGGTGACGATTCACGAAGGTGCGGTCGTCGAGGAGGGCGTCTACGGCGAAACGGTCACGATCGAGTCCGGCGCGACCGTCGACGGGCCAGTGATGGCCAAGCAGGCTGTCGAGATCGACGGCGGGACGGTCAACGGTGATGTCGGAACCGCGGGTCGTGTCTCCGTCGAGTCCGCCACCGTCAACGGGACGGTCGTCGGCTCACGACTGCGCCTGGTGGACGCGACGGTGATCGGAAACGTCGTCGCGAGCGAGGCCATCCTCGAAAACTGCACGGTGATCGGCACCGTCGTCGGGGAACAGCGACTCCGGATGGCGTCGACGACGTGTTACACGTTCAAGTCATATATCGACGGCGAGTTCGAGGACGTCGCTGTGATGCTTCCACAGGCGGTCGTCGACGGCTCAGTTTCGGTAGACTCTCCTGTGGAAGTCCGATCGATCCATCGGAAGGCCCAGTTCGCCGACCGTGATGATGTCCCCACCTTGACCGAGGACGACTGCCACACTGTGGAGGGGACGACGTATCTCACACTGGTTCCACGGCTCCTCGATGTCTCCCATGTCGAGGAACGGATCGACCACCTTGAGTCGTTCCTCCGGGCGATCGTGCGGGCCCAGGACGACCGCGCGAGTTTCGATCCGCCCGCAGGGACCGAATGGGTTCTCGATGCCTTCGAAGTCTCAGCCGACGATATCGACTTTTCCCCACCGTCCTGATCACCGACGCGCTCCGCCCCGGATCCGTGTGGTATGTTACCGAACGTTTCCTCAAGCTTTAACAGATATCCCGCCGTCATGAAACATGGAGGAATTTGACATGTCCGAACACTCAAACCCCGAACTGCCGTCCTTGCCGTACGACTACGACGCCCTCGAGCCACACATCTCCGAGCAGGTCCTGGAGTGGCATCATGACACCCATCACCAGGGCTACGTGAACGGGCTCGGTGCAGCCGAGGAGACGCTCGCGGAGAACCGCGCATCAGGCGATCACGGCACGACCGGTGGTGCCCTAGGCAATGTCACCCACAACGGGTCCGGCCACTATCTGCACACGCTGTTCTGGGAGAACATGTCCCCGAACGGCGGTGGCAAGCCTGAGGGCGCTCTCCTGGAACGCATCGAAGAAGACTTCGGCTCCTACGACGCCTGGAAGGCCGAGTTCGAGGCCGCCGCGGGTGCCGCCGGTGGCTGGGCGCTGCTGGTCTATGACCCTGTCGCCAAGCAACTCCGGAACGTCGCGGTCGACAAACACGACAACGGAGCGCTGTGGGGTAGCCACCCGATTCTGGCCCTGGACGTCTGGGAACACTCCTACTACTACGACTACGGGCCGGATCGCGGCAGCTTCATCGACGCCTTCTTCGAGGTCGTCAACTGGGAGACGGTCGCCGACGAGTATCAGAAGTGCCTCGACCACTTCGAGTAACGACGAGTCAGTCTACCGCCGACGTATTTTTCGACTGTGGGTCAGTGCCCCCGCCTCGATGACGGTTCGTTAGGTCCCCCCTGGGCGTACCGTGGTGGTTCGATCGGAGCTACGCCGGTTCCCCGTCGGTTACAACTTCGATCCGCGCGCCGCCCCCCTCCGCGTTGGTGGCCGAAACCGACCAGCCGTGCTGGGTGGCGATCTCCGCGACGATGGAGAGGCCGAACCCGGTCCCGTCTCGGGTCGTCGTGTAGCCGTCCGCAAACACCTTCTCGGTGTCCGCGTCACCGAATCCCGGGCCGTCGTCCGTGACTGCGAACCCCCGGCGGTCGGGGAGGCACTCGACGGTGACGCTCACACCTTCGCCCCCGTGTTCGACGGCGTCCTGACGAGCCTGCGAGTCAGGGCTCGTGGAACCATGTTCCACGGCGTTCCGAAAGAGGTTCTCGAACAACTGGCTCAATCGATCCGGATCGGCCACAACCGTGAAGTCATCCACAGCGAGTTCGAGCGTCCCGTCAGCAATCTCGACGTAGGACCACGCTGACTCCGCGACTGTCCCCAGTTCGACCCGCTCGCGGTCGAGATCTTCGTCCTGGCGGGCGAGCGCGAGCAGATCCTCGATGAGTCGTTCCATCCTGTCGTGAGCGCGCTCGACCGCCTCGAAGTGTTCCTCGTCGCCGTCTCGGCGCGCGTGTTCGAGCCGGCCAGCCGCTACCTGTAATGGGTTCCGCAGATCGTGGGAGACGACGCCGACGAACCGATCGAGCTGTTCGTTTCGCCGGGTTAGTTCGGCCTCGCGAGCGCGCTCCTCGGTCAGATCGACCATGATGAGTGCGTGACCGACGACATCCCCACGGCGGTCGACCAGCGGCGAGCCCTCGATCCTGATAGAGCGCTCGCCGATGGAGAGGTCACGCGTCCCGGTGTCGTGACCGTCAGTGACCGATTCGTAGACTGGGACGGCGTCTGGAACGGATGTGAGCTGCGTCTGGATCCGCGTGCCGACGGCGTCGTCGTCGATGCCGAGTAACGTTCGAGCGCTCTCGTTGATGTCGACGATGCGGTCCGACGCGTCCACAACGACGACGGCCGTGTCGATGCGGTCGAAGACCACTTCGGTTGCGATGGGCGTGATATCGAGGAACTCCTCGCGGACGACTGCCCAGGTGAACGCGACCCCGGTGACAGTGAAGGCGATGGGTGTGAGGTCGTATTCCAGCCCGAGCGCCAGCGACACGGCGTTGGCTCCCCAGGGAACCAGCGTTGCGACCACGATAGCCATGACCTGTCGCTGGTAGAAATACCGGGACCGGAGCGCGAAAACGACGATCAACAACACGGCGACCGAAAGCAACAGATAGGAATAGGCGGTGTGGACGCCGAACAGTGGCCCGTTGACGGTTTCGAGACCGCGCGGCCCCGTCCCGTCGGCACGCAGCGTTTCCCACACCAGCCTGTGGGCTCCGTTCGTCCAGACCAGCGCCGTGAAGACGATCGGTTCGACCGACAACGCGGCGAGAAGCCGGCGGGTGACCAGCGACTCGCGGCCGGTGTACTCCAGAGCAAACACCAGGAGCGCGGGTACGAGGACGACAACGCCAGCCAGGAGTGCCTTGTTGGCAGCGAGTGCGATGTCCGTCCCCGGAACGACCGTCGTGACCAGGATCGCCACGGCCCAGCCGATCTCAGCCACGAGGACGGCCGTGAGTGGTGTCCCGCCACGCTCGTCGCGATGGCGCCACGCGAGCCCGGCCGCCACGATCGACACGGCGATCGCGACGACGAGTCCCACCTGGTACACCAGCAACCAGGCATCCATGCTGACATGTTACACACTCATGGTAATAAAAGTGGAACCGTGACGGCCGAGTGCGCCCGCCAGGGTCGAGCAGTGTTTCGAGGGATTTAGGCGCCGACGAGCGTTAGGACCTGCTATGCCACGACCGAGATCTGACTTCGACGACTTGCGACCCCTGGAGTTTCGTGATCCCGAGGAGGTCCTTGCGGCCGATAGGATGTACACGATCTACGAGATCGCACGCCTGCTACAGGGCGTCGATCCCGACGCAGAACTTGACGTCGAGACCGAGAACGTCCTGCTGGACTGGGCGATCCCATGGGTGTTGAACCACGCCGATGCGTTCGTCTTCGCCGAGCCGTCGGGCGATACCGAACCGGGCTATTACGGTCTCGCCGCCGATTCATGAACCTACTCGTCGCGGGGGCCGACCGCGTCGACGCCGGCAAGACCACGTTTTCGACTGGCTTGATCGAACACACGGGGGCGACTGGGTTCAAACCGCGGGCGGGTAACGACTACTGGTTCGATCACGACGATTATCGTCAAGCTACTGAAGCCGGCCGACTCTATGGCAAGGACGCCAGACGCCTCGCCGATGCCAGTCCCGGCGATCACCGTCCGGAGTCACTGAACCCGATGCATCGACTCTGGCGACCGAAGCCCGGCAGTGGCTCGGGAATGCTGGGCCGATCCGATCGGGAGTTCCTGCTGGATCGTGTCGGGGACCGGTACGTCCGCAACGGCACTGTCGAGCTACCGGCGTCGACACATGAGAATCTTCCTCTCTCCGACGCTATCTCGGTCGCATCCCTCAAGGAGTTTAACGCCGTCATGCAGCGGATGCATCTCCCGGCGCTGGACTCGATCCGCGAGACGATCACGTCGAGCGACCGGGCGGTCGTCGAATCGTATAGCGACATCGCCCGACCGGTCTCTGACTTCCAGCCCGACGCGGTCGCCGTCGTCGAGCCGCGCCGTGCCCGCATCTACCCGGGACGCCGGTACGAGAAGGCCTGTCGGGTCGCCTCGGGCTCGGCTACCGACGGGCAACTCGAGGAGCGTGTATCCGCGGTGACTGATCTCATCGAGCCCGTCGCCAGCGTTGGGCTGCCCGCACTCGGCACTGCCAGACGGGATGATCCCGCGAGCGTGGCCGAGGCGTACGACCACGCCTACGACGCCCTCCTGGCTGCGGCCTTCGAGTGACCGCCTCGGAGAGGCCCTCAGAACCTGGCGGCCTGGGCGGCGAGTTCGATATTTCGATACGGGTCGGTCTGGATGCTCCGGCCGTGGCCGGTGTGCATCACTGCCAGGTCTTCATCGACAGTGTCGAGGACCCGCCGGATACTTTCGACGAGGAGCGATCGATCGCCTTCTTCGAGGTCAGTCCGGCCGAACCCGCCGTTCTCGAAGACCAGGTCGCCCGCAAAGAGGATGGCCGGCTCGGCGGCGTACAGACAGACGTGGTCGTCCTTGTGCCCCGGCGTGTGCAGGACCGTGTAGGTGTGATCCCCCATGTCTACGGTGTCTCCGTCATCGATTGCCTGCTCGACGCCGGAGGCGTCGGGATCGTACCCCAAGACGGGTGCGTCGAAGGCCTCGGTGACGGCGTCGAGATTCCCGACGTGGTCGGGATGGGTGTGCGTCAGGACAACGGCGTCGAGGTCCTCGACGTGTTCGCGGACGCGAGCCACGACGTCGAAGTCGTTCCCGACGTCGACGAGCACTCGTCGGTCGCCAGTCACGAGAAACACGTTGCTGGTGAACCCGCCGGCATCGGCGGCGAGATTGTGGATCATACTGTTGTTCAACGCGTCGAGACGCTTGAGCCGTTCGGGTTTGTGATCCAGCACAATCACTTCCCGATAATATCAATACGGCGAGGTCGTCCATCCAGACCCACAGGGCTATGTAGCAGGAGGTTAATACCACGAGATAGATGGCCGATGTCAGGTTCCGAACCACCAGTCGTCCTCATCGTTGAAGACGAGCCGGACGTCGCTGAGACGTACAATCTCTGGCTTCAGGACGAATACGAGGTTCGTATGGCCGAGAGCGGGTCCGAGGCACTGGAGATGCTCGATGAGTCTGTTGACGTGGTATTGCTCGATCGGATGATGCCGGGGTTGTCGGGCGACGAAGTGCTAGAGCGGATCCGAGGGGGCGAGAGCAACTGCCGGGTCGCGATGGTGACCGCGGTCGAGCCGGATTTCGACATCCTCGAGATGGGATTCGACTCGTATCTGACCAAACCGATCCGGAGTGACGAACTCCACGAGACTGTCTCGAACTTGTTGGAACGGTCGACCTACGACGGTCTGCTCCAGGAGTACTACTCGCTGGTCGAGAAACAGGCGACACTCGAGGCGACGAAGAGCCACGCCGAACTCGCCGAAAGTGACGAATATCAGCAACTTTCGGCGCGTGTCGACGATCTCAACGACGAGCTTTCAGAGACACTCGGCGGCGTCGAAGACGACGAGGATTTCATCGCAACGCTTCGGGAGTTGAGCAATGGCGACGAACACTGATCAACCTGGGACAATGTACGATCTCTCATCAGTACTCGACGTAGAGCCCCTCCAGGCTGTCAGGCCCGGCTCCAGTATCTTGATTACCGGGCCCGCGATGACTGGCAAGCAGGGCCTGGCGTACGACATCCTGGCGGACGGCGTTTCCGAGAACCAAGGGGCAATTATCGTTTCGACAGGGGACCGGGCCGAGACCGTCATCGACGAGTTCGCCGGTCGAGTCGGCACCGACGAGTTCGATCTCGGTGTCATCGACTGTGCCGGCGATCAACAGACCACCGCACCGAACACCGACGTCAACGCGTTCACCCACCACGTGGGCTCGCCCGGTGATCTGACCGGTATCGGTATCGGGATCACGGAAGCTCTCGAGGCGCTCCACGGTCGCGGCGCGGATCGGGGACGACTCGCCCTCTCGTCGCTCTCGACGATGCTGACCTACACCGACCGCAAGACGGTCTTCAAATTCTGTCACGTGCTTTCCTCGCGTCTGGAGGCAGCGGAGTATCTGGGCCTGTTCACCATCGACGCCAGCGCACACGACGAACAGACCCTTCAGGTCATCAAACAGGCCTTCGACGGCATGATCGAGATCCGCGAGACCGACGGGCAGCGAGAAGCGCGCGTCCGCGGATTGACGTCCGAGCCCAGCGAATGGGTCGAACTCTAGGTGTGGACACCACGACGGGGCCGGCCCTGTTCAGTCCAGGATATTGTCCAGAAACGAGACCCACCGTCGCGAACTCTCGACTTCGGCCTGTCGGGCACTGTCTGCGAGGTCCGGCTCGTGGAGGTTTTGCAGCGCCGAGATGGCACGATCGATGCCGACGATCGACTGGGCGAGATCCTCGGCTTCTTTCTCCGGCAGGTCGGCCGACTCCAGTCGTTGCTTGCGGTCTTTGCGCTCGGCCGTGAGTTTCGCCCGTACCTCACGGACGCGGTCACGCAACTCCGGTGGGACGGTCCCCTGGCGTTTGGTCTCCCAGACGAACTCCTTCAAGTTCATCTCCGTCCCCTGGATCTCGACGGATTCGGGCAACTGCTGACCGACCGTGGCGGATTTTCGCTGGACGCGGTCCAGTAGCTCCTGCCGCCGTTTATCGCTGAGTGGCTTGTCGTCCCCGGTGTCGTCCATACAGGGATTCGGATCTCCGGTGTCGGATATCTTTTGGTCTTTGACCGCGGTGGGTTCACGCGCGGGTGCACACCGCGAAAAGTGGATTTATCTACCTGCCGGCCGGCCGAGTCTACATGGACGTTCAGTTGCTCGAAGCCACCGAAGATCCCGAGGAACTCATCTGTACGGCCGCCCGAAACGATTACCTCTCGGAGTTCGTCGGCGACAGTTCCTTCGAAGAGATCATGGATTCCGTCGGTGGCGACACCCTCGATGAAAAGAAGGAGACGATCATCCACCACTTGCTCGAACACGGTCACTACGGCCCCTTCGAGCATCCCCACGCCACCTTCGCTATCGAGGGCGTCAGCCGCTCGTGTATGGCACAGATTACGCGCCACCGCCACGTCACCTTCGACATCCAGTCGATGCGGTACGTCTCCTTCGACGAGAAAAACCCGGAGCCGGGCGAGGCGGTCGTCGAAATCCCTGGCCTCTCCGATCCTGGCCTGACTGGCCGAAATGCCGACTTCGCCGCTGAATACGAGGGACTCGACGACGAAGCCGTCCTGGAGAAACGGGAGAACGCCTACCGGGACGCGCTGCAACAGTCGTTCGAATCGTATCGCGAACTCCTGGACCTCGGCGTGCCGGCCCAGGATGCCCGGATGGTGTTGCCGATCGGCACGAAGGTCAACATCGTGATGACGATGAACGCCCGGATGTTGATGCATATCGGTGACATGCGCGCCGCGGCCGACGCCCAGTGGGAGATCCGGGAGATGACCGAAGACATTCTGGACCTTGCCGCCGAGTGGGCACCGATCACCTTCGCATACTACAACGAACACATGAAAAACCGCAAGAACCGGCTCGCACCCTGATTGTTCGGCACCCGACGCCAGTATCGTTCCTGAGACCAGCGACAGTAAGTATATACTGTCGGAAAGTGAAGCCGGCAGCGTATGAGTGACGACGACGAAACCGACGACGATCCGCCATCTGACGCCGAGGAAACGACTGACGAATCGGCCGACGCCACGGACGAGTCGACTGACGAAGACGCCGAGACGTTGCCTGTCGGCGTCAAACTCGGTAGTACGCGGACTGTCATCTCCTATCCCGGCGACGACGGCGAGATGGAAACGATCCGGACGTTGACCTGTCTGGCCACGTACGAGGATGCGCTCACTGGCGAGGAACGCGTCCTCTACGGTGAGGAAGCCGCCGAAGAGTATCCCGATCGCGTCCGGTTCATGCTGCGGTCGGGACTGCCCGAGGACGAGGACGGGGCGGAACTGACCGAACGGTTCTTCGCGTCGCTGGTCGCGGAACACGACATCCCCGAGGACAGCGGCGTCGTCTACGCCATCCCGACCATCGACAACGAGGCAGGACTGGCCAACCTCCGGTCGGTCGTCGAGGACAGCGCCATCGGCGGGGCTTTCATCGAAAGCTATCCCGAGTCACTGTGTGGCGCGATCCCCGCCTTCGGCGACGATCTGGAGGCCATCAACGAGATCTTCATCGCGATCAACATGGGCTCGACGAACCTCGAAGCCTCCGCCTACCGGCGGGGCGAACAACTCGCGCCGTTTACCACCGGCGCGGTGACCGGCAACGAAGTCGACAGACAGATAACGAATTACGTCGAGGCAGAGACCCAGGGCCGAGTCAACATCGACACCCAGACGGCCCGTGAATACAAAGAGGAACACGCCGACTTCGAGGGCTTCGAGCCGTTTACGGACGTCATCCAGCAACCGGGCGGTGGCTCCCACGAGTTCACGATCGAGCGCAGCGTCATGGACGCCGTTGACGAGTATGTCGACGAGGTGGTCGACGAGTTCGCCAACACGTTCCTGCCCGAACTCGCCAACGACCACATGAAGGTCTATCAACTCGCGCTCGATCGCCCGATCGTCCTGACCGGCGGGATGGCCTGCATTCCCGGGATCGTCGATGAATTTGCCGAGCGAGTGAGCGAGGCGCTGAATCGTGACGTCGAAGTGATCGCCTCCGAGAACCCGGATCTGGCCGCGACTGTCGGTGCCCAGCGGATCGCTACGAGACTCGCTGACTCTCAGTAACGTTCTCTTCGCTTTCGTCTGATTTCCCCGCACTCCAGCACGCGAGCCACGATTCGATCGTTGGGGGCTCGTCGCCCGTGTTGTCGGATGCTGACCGATCACGGCCCGCCCATTCGAATACCGACCGCCAACTGCCCGACGACCGGGAACTGTTGCCCTGAGCCGAGCCGAGTTCCGCCGGGAGTGAGAGTGCAAGCCGAGGCATTGATCGTAAGATTTCGACACGGGCTACGTAAATGCCAGTCAGACGTTCGTCAGTCGCTCGACGCACGGCGTCCCAGCCGGGCGCTGACTCTGTTCCATCGACTCCGAACCAAACGATCGCTCAACCAATGGGGGTCGCTGGCCGGATCCGTATCTCACCATTACCGTTCCATTCCCCTCATCATTTATTACAGTCCGACGTGAATGCGGATCCATGGCAACCGACGACGAGGGGATCGTCGGCGAAGAACTACTGACCAAGACCGGGAGTGGAGGGCTATTCAGCAGTGGGTATCTCGCCGGAGAGCCGATCGAATCGTATCTCGACCCCAGCGAACAGCCACGGGTCGTCTTCGCAACCGACGGTCGAGGCATCATCGAGGAGAGTTCTCGCGGCCAGACCACGTACGAACCAGGATCGGACTATCGAACGCTGGGGGCCCTGACGACCCGTCGCGTCGTCCTCGTCGTCGGCGGTGGGGCAGCCGACGACGGAGATCGCTTCGTCGAGATCGATCTGACCGAGATCGACCATGTCGAGACGGATTCGGAATCGCGGCGGTCGGTCCTCCGGATGTGGGTCGGCGATCACGTCTGGGAACTCTCGCCCGAGACGACCGACCTCCAGACCATCGAAACGTATCTCTCGGCGGCGTCCCAGACCCGAATCCGGTTTGACCGGTTGCTTGGGGACGCCAGAGACGCCATCGTCGATGTCGCCCGATACATACGGTCCGGGCAGTTGGAGTCCGCCGCGGATGCACTCGACCGGGCTGACCGATCACTCCACGATGCGAGTAAGGCAGTCGAATCCTTCCCTGCGGATGTCCCGGCGATGTCCGATCGGCTCGAAACCCACCGTGATCGGTACCGGACAGAGCAACGGCGCTTGTTACTGGCTCGCGTCGAAGACATGCGTGCGCGTGCCCGGGAGAAGTGGCGGGCGGCGGCCTACGAGCAGGCCGCCGACCGCTATCAGCGAGCGTCCGAAGCCTGTGAGACCTTGCTTGATCGGGGCGACCTCCCGCCGGCGGTAACCGCGGAACTTCGTGAGACCCGTTCCGGCATCGAACGCGACCTCGATCGGCTCAGTGTCGCCCCGCTGGAAGTCGCACGGACATATCATCGCGTAGCGATGGATGCGACGCTTCCCGACGACCGTGCCGAGTGCTTTCGGACGGCGTACGAACGCTACCGGACAGTGCTCGAACTGGATTGGGGACGAGCCGATCCACGCTTTGCCGGCGAGACCGACGTGATCACTGACCGACTGTCGACGATCGCGTCCGGGTTGCTGACCGCGCGCTCGCGAGCGGCCGCGCAACACCGCCGGGTCGCAATCCGACTCACGCGGATCGGAGCCACCGCCAGCGCTGGGGCGGCGTATGCCGACGCTCGGGACCACCTCGAGGCGGCAATCGAGACAACGCGGGAGCTGGACCCGGACGCTCTGGAGGCGTTCCGCGAGCGGCTCCAGGTCGTCGAGGATCGGATCGAATCGGTCCCGGAAGACGACGATCGGGGCGGGAGCGCTGACCACGTGTTGGGGGACGTCGCCACCACGATCCGTCCACTTGCCGACGGCGAACCCTGCGATATTCGGCCGGTTCGAACGGAGGAGGTGCTCCCGGCCGTCCCCAAACGTCCCGCCGATGGTGATACCACACTTGCCGTTGGGACTCCCACGAACGAGCCTCCTCGCACGTTGGCTGTCCGCCAGCTGTATCAGGATTGTGATGGGACGCTTGCTGTTCCACACGCCATTTTCACGCCACGAACCGGGTTCGTTCAGCAGGTTCAGACACTTCAGGACGCAGCACTCATCGACAGCGTGCGGACGATCTGGGAAGCACTCGGCTGGACGGTCGAACGGACCGATTCCGAAGACATGGCACTGCTGGGGACGAGACCGGATGCCGCGACCACGTTGCGCTTGCGGATTCGTCGTCGCGGGGACCCAGTCGATCCATCGGTTGTCAGCGACCTCGCGCCGGATCGAGACGGACCCGAAAGCGATCTCTGTCCAGTACTCGTGACGACCGATCCCGTCCAGCCAGCGGCCTACGAGACCGCGGCCTCGGCCGGTGTGACGATCGTCGATCGGCACCGTCTGGCCGACCTCTGGTATCTGACGACGGAGAGAGCTGACAGGACGGGCGACGAGCAGGAGCGCGAAGCGCCCCCGCCCTCTTGATTCCGGTGGGAACCCTCGCCGGTCGCCATCGACGTGACGGACATCTTCAAGTCGGCGTCGGTCGTTCGGGAGGATATGGACGAACCAGCCGGCATCTACGCCCGGAGAATCGACTATCTCGACCGACACGTCCAGCTCGGCGTCGCCGGCGACCGGGTGATCGCGGTCTCGTTCCCGGAGACGCCGGCTGCCGACGCCGGGGACGACCACCCACTTCTGGACCGGATCGAGGCCTACTTCGAGGGGGAGACGGTCGCGTTCGAATCGACGACGGTGGCGCTGACGATGGCGAGCGACCATCGCGAGGTCCTGGAGACGCTGCGGTCGATCCCGTATGGTGAGGGCATCACCGTCGAGCAACTCGTACGGATGACGCCGGGACTCGATCCAGATTCTGACGAGGACATCCGTCTCGTGCGCACGGCACTCGCGGAAAATCCAGCCCCACTCCTGATCCCCGACCACCGGGTTCGAGACGGTCCAAGCGCCGCGCCGCCAGCGGTCGAGCAGAAACTGCGCTCGATCGAAGGGCTGGCCTGAGGGAGTGATCTGCGAACTGGGCTGCGATCACCGGGGCGACTCCGGGTGACGTCGGTGGTCGTCTGCGATTCGGACCCGTTCGTATCGGCGAGAAAACGAAAAAGCCTCGACCCACTTGGACGGCGACGGCGCTACGAATCGCCGGTCGGGGTGGCTTCATGCGGCGTCGTCTGCCAGTGAACCGATTCGTCGTCGATGTCGATCGCATAGACGTTTCCAGCGGCGTCGCCGACGTAACACAGGCCGTCTTCGACTGCCGGTGGGGAACCCATTTCTAATTCGCCTTCGCTCTCGACGGTGAAGGAGATTTCAGACGCCAGCGTCTCCTCTTCGGTGTCTAACACGCAGATCCGCCCGGTATTGAACGTATAGTCGTACGTGGCGACGTAGAGGGTTCCATCGTCGAGAACAAGGCCTGCAGGATCACCAGTGATGCTCTCTTCCCAGGCTTTCGACCCTGTGGCCGGGTCGAACGCCACGACCTCGGACGGGTTAGACGTGCAAGTATACACCCGGTCGGCGACGGCGATGTCTTGGGGGGTGCCGTTGCTCTCGCCGGTCCACTCGACATCCCCGGTACCGAACGAGAGTGCCTTGATGCCGGTTGTGGCCGCCACGTACAGCCAGTCGCTATCGGTCGCTAGCGGGTCATTTGTATACTCGATCGGATCGCTCGTCCAGTAGGTCTCCTGGGCAGCCAGGTCGAGCGCGAACACCCCTCGTCGATTGGTGGCGAAGAGGGCGCCGTCCATCACGACCGGTTCCGTGATGAAAAGAGAGCCTTGATCGAACGTGTGCGACCAGTTCTGAGCGCCGTCCTCGGTCGCGAGCGTGTGGACGCCATCGTCAAGTGCCGCGTAGTGAACAACGTCGTCGCGCACCACCGGCGTGTTGAGCGGCATGCCGCTCACGTCGGTCTCCCAGATGGCCTCCCCGCTGTGACGGTCGACTGCGTACGCGGTTCCGTCACTCTCCCGGATCTCGTTGGAGGTCGCCCCCGGACCGTAATCGCCGGTGTAGACGACGTCGCCTGTGACGGTCGAGGCTTGCACCGTTCCGTCCATTTCGAACCGCCACTCGACGGATCCGCTCTCGCGGTCGAGCGCGTACAGATCGCCGTGCGTTTCGACGACGTACACCAGATCGCCGGCGACCACCGGTCTTCCCTGGATGTTCCGTCTTATCGACGCGATATAAGACTCGCTGTTCCTCCACGAGGTTTCGGTCCCCGTTTCGGTTGGTGTATCAGTAGTTTCATTCTCCGACCCCCCGAACACACTCGAACAACCGGCGACGCCGATAGTTGCGACGGCGACCCCACTTCGTCGGAGGAAGCTTCTTCGTGTTGCCATACAAGCAACGTAATGTCGATCCGATATAAATCCCTGGGACTGTGTGTTCCAGAAGAATACCGTGACCCCGACTCCGGATGGTCGATCACGCCATTCCCGACAGACGGGCGCCAGCATCAATCCCCGCCGAACTCACAACGAAGTCGTTCCGGTTTGGTTCCCGTACCTCCGTTGTGGATCGCTATCACGAACTCTTAACTAACAGCGTTCGCACCGACTGGCATGGAACCGGTCACTCGGCGTCAGGTCCTCGGATCGATCGGCGCAGTCGGGGTGGGCACGCTGGCTGGCTGTAATCAATCCGGGGAGGAGTCGGACTGTGGGTTACGTGGGATGGTTGCCGAGGGGCCGACCGTACAGGTCGAGGCGGAGTCATTGGTCGGTGACCCGTTTCTCGTTCGACTCGCTGGCTTTCCGTCGAATACTGACGTGACACTCACCTACAGCGCTGTGGACGGGAAGGACAACGAGTTCGAACTTGAGTCGACGCTGACGACGGACGATTCCGGCACCGTGGAGACGGACGCGTGCTCGCCGGGATGGAGTCGGATGATGCTCGACGAGCTCTCGCCGAAAGCGGACGACGGTCAGGACATATTCGTCGCTGGTTCCACGGAGCGGTTCCAGATTGAGATCACCGCGAGCGTCGATGACAAGCAGGTCGCGTCCGCGCAAGCCGAGCGACGGTATCGCGATCCCGGGATCGCCGAAACGACGCTGCGGGTCGCCGACGATGGGATCGCCGGTCGCTACTTCAAGCCGCCCGGCGACGGGCCGTTCCCAAGCGTCGTCACGCTTCACGGGTCCGGGGCAAACCGTACTGACAGGTTGAGTCGGCTACTCGCGACGCAGGGCTACGCCAGCCTCGCGCTCCAGTATTTCGGCACGGCGGGCGTCCCCGCGCAACTGATCGACGTACCACTCTCGTATTTTCAGGACGGAATTGAGTGGTTGCTCGATCGGCCAGCTGTCCGTTCCGAGGGTGTCGGCTTGGTAGGGGTTTCCCGCGGTGTCGAACCGGCGCTTTTTGCCGCCGCGGACTACGACGGCCCGACGGCAGTCGTGGGATATGCCGGCAGCGGGATCGCCCACTCGTCGCCGGATGCGCTGAACTGGGCGTCACCGTGGACGCGGAACGCGGAGCCGCTTCTCACCGACGAGCGGTATCGTCGGCTCTTCAGGGTCGATTACGACTGTGGTGGCTCGTCGTGTGACTATACCGACCCGTCACAGGCGTGTGAATGGGTGAATTGCATGTACGAGACGATGGCGGACCGCGCGCCGGACGCGCTCGATATGGCCATGCCGACCGTCGAGAACATCGACGGTCCGGTCCTGTTACACACTGGGAAAGCTGATGAAATCTGGGCAGCGCCACGGTGGTCCGAGCTGCTCATCGCTCGGCTTGACGCTGCCGACTTCGAGAACGACTACGCCCACCACGTGTATTCCGGTGCCGGACACATCATCACGCTTCCATACTGGCCGTACCAGTCACTGTCGGACGATCGGTTCGGCGGGACACCGACGGCCAACAACCGTGCCGCGATAACCGCGTGGCCCCGCACCCTCGATCATCTCGATCAGGGGTTGCGATGATACGAAGAACGCCCAGCGGCGGGTGAATGCAACAGTTACCCCTCTATTGGATCGACGCCCCTCCGCTCGTGAACGAGAAACTCCGTCGCGTTGAGCACGTAGTGGGCGACGATCACCACCAGGAGGCTTCCCGTGGCGATGTACACGCTTGCCAGCGCCAGCCCGAGAACGCCCGTCACGACCACACCGGCCCGACCCTGTGCGCCGTGAGCCACCCCGAACGCGAGCGAGGAGACGACCGCGAGCGCCCACGGCGACGCGTCGAGTCCGGCCGCCGGGACGCCGATTGCGGCCGCCCGGAAGATGAACTCCTCGCTGGCGGCGACGATCGGCAGGACGACGCCCAAAAGGAGGACCCACTCACCCCGCGTCGTCGGCGTCAGCATGGCTCGCACCCCCTGATCGTAGTCGATACCCGCCCAATCGGCCACCGCGACAGCGAGTTCACTCCCGATCCAGAGTCCGACGCCGAGACCGATCCCGAGGCCGATTGCTGGCGCGAGCGCACTGGGCGATACAGGATCGATGCCGAACGCCGAGAGCGGGATCGAAAACACGAGCGCACTGACCAGGAGCACGCCGCCGAAAACGCCCTGCGTGAGCACCACGTTGACGAACAGGGCAACGGTGGGGATCGACGCCGGCGAGGCGCGTGGCGACGTGGTTCCGCCAGTCGGCGTCGATCGACCGGCCGGCCGAACCCGAACCCATCGCGACCGCGTGACGGCGGGGTCCAGTCCCGTCGGCTGTAACCGGACGGTCGAGCGTCGGGCCGAAGGCTCCGCGTCGAGGAGCCGTTGGGTGAGGAAAGCAAGAACGACGACGAGGGAAACGACAACGCCGGTGAGGCCGACGAAGGCGGCCCAGCGAGTCACGCTTACTGCAGGCTGGGGTTCGTCTGGCCGATCTTCCGTTCGAGTGCCTGGCCGGTGATCGACTTCAGGCGATCGACCAGGCTGTCCTTTTCGGGTTCGCCAGCCAGCGCGACTTCCAGCACTTCCGAGAGGTGGCTGACGGGGATGATCTCGATCTGGTCCTCGTACTCGTCTTCGATCATCACGTCCTGTTCGTTGGCCTTCGGGATGATCACCGTGTCGAGGCCGGTCTTGGCGGCGGCCTCGATCTTGTGGGTGACACCGCCGACGGGCAGGACGTCACCGCGAACCGACAGTGAGCCGGTCATCGCGAGGTTCTGCTCGACGGGGATGTTCTCTAAGGCGGAGATGACGGCCGTCGCGACCGTCACCGAGGCGGAATCGCCCTCGACGCCCTCGTAGGACTGGACGAACTGGATGTGGATGTCCTTCTCTGAGATGTCCTCGTCTGAGAACTTCTTGATGATCGCGCTGACGTTCTGGACGGCCTCCATCGCGATCTCCTGGAGCTTTCCGGTCGCGATGACCTCGCCGGGACCCTGGGAGGGCGCGACCTCGGCCATGACGGGCATGACGATGCCGCTGTCCTCGCCCATGACGGCCAGGCCGTTGACGCGACCGACGGCGCTGCCCTCGTTGACGGTCATCTTGTAGTCCTTGCGGCGCTCGATGTAGTTGTCCGCGAGCTGTTGTTCGATCGAACGCGAGCGATCCTTGGCCTGGAGGACGTCCTCGCGCTCGGTGAACTCCTTGTCCGCTGCGCGGGCGATGTCGCCGGCGACACGGACGAGTCCGCCGAGGTTCCGGAGTTTCAGCGAGAGGTGCTCCTTGCGGCCGGCCCGGCGACGCGCTTCGAGGATGATCTCCTCGACGGCGTCCTCGGTGAAGTGCGGGAGCCGCCCGTCCTTCTCGACCTCCTGGGCGACGAAGCGGGCGTACTTCCGGCGCATCTCCGGGTCGTCTTCGATGGTGTCGTCCATGTAGACTTCGTACCCGTAGCCCTTGATCCGGTCGCGAAGCGCCGGGTGCATGTTCTCCATCGCGTCCATGTTCCCCGCCGCGACCATGATGAAGTCCGTCGGGACGGGTTCGGTCTGGACCATCGCGCCCGAGGAGCGTTCGCTCTGGCCAGTGATCGAGAACTCGCCCTCCTGGATTGCGGTCATCAGCTTCTGCTGGGAACGGATGTCCAGCGTGTTGATCTCGTCGACGAACAGCACGCCCTTGTTGGCCTTGTGGATCGCACCAGCCTCGACGCGGTCGTGGCTGGGCGTCTCCATGCCGCCGGACTGGAAGGGGTCGTGGCGGACGTCGCCGAGCAGTGCACCGGCGTGGGCACCCGTCGCCTCCTCGAAGGGCGCGGTCTGCTCGTTGGCGTTGTTGATCAGCAGGTTCGGGATCATCGAATCGCCACCACGCGCCCCGTAGCGGAACGCGAGGTAGATGACACCCGCTGCAAGCACGCCCAGCAGCGGATTGCCGGCGAACAGCGCGTACCCGATCACGATCGCGATGATGATCCACATCAGGAACGACCGCATCTGGTTGCGCTTGCGGGCCTCCTCCTTGTGGGCATCGACGATCTGCTCGCCCTTGCCGGCGGGGACCGTCCGGACTTTAGGCTCGTTGCCGTCGTCCGGGTTGTGATAGACCAGGACGTCCTGGAGATCCTCCTTCGGGAGGAGTTGGCTCATCGCCTTCGCGAGCATCGACTTACCCGTTCCGGGCGAGCCGATCATCATCACGTGGCGGCGCTGTTTGGCCGCCTTCAGGACGATGTCACGGGCGTGACTCTGCCCGATGACCTGGTCGACCAGCCGGTCAGGAACCTCGATGTCCTTTGTCGAGTCGATGTTCAATCCACCTAGTACATCGTCTTCGTCGTCGACGACTGTCGACTCCTCGTCGTCGAGTGTGACGTCGCTCCCGAGATCGGCCACTTCGTCGTCGGTATCCGACTCCTCGGCCACGTCCGCAGCGTCGGTCTCTTCGGCGGGTCGGTCGTCCGCCCCAATGGTGGACGCACCCGTCGATCGTTCGGCCGACGCGTCGGACCCGTCCGTCTGGCCGTCGTCCGAGACGGTAGCCTCCTCGTGCTCGGGCGGCGCATCGTCGGCAGTATCCTTGTTTTCGCTCATTCTAACGGGTCAAGTACGAGAATCCAGGGACTGTCGATTGATATACTTTCTCCTCACGACCGGGCTTGCCGGTCATGAGAAAACCGATAGATAGCGTACGGATTAGTGGTGAAAATCCGTCGAGCGAGGACTCGCCGGGTTTATGAAAGGCCACGTCCTGGAAGTGGATATATGACACGCGGATTCTACATCGGCCGCTTTCAGCCCTATCACAACGGCCATCACACGATGGTCGAACGTATCGCGGCCGACGGCGAGGTCGATGAACTCGTCCTCGGGATCGGGAGCGCCGGGGACTCCCACACCGTCCACGATCCGTTTACCGCCGGCGAGCGCATCATGATGGTCAACAAGGCCGTCGCCGAATTCGACCTCCCGACCTACGTCGTCCCCATCGAGGACCTCGATCGGCACTCCGTGTGGGTCAGTCACGTCCAGAGCATGTGTCCGAACTTCGATCTCGCGTACTCGAACAACCCGCTGGTGGTCCAGCTGTTCGAGGAAGCTGGCATCGAGGTTCGCCAGTCACGGATGTTCGACCGCGAGCGCCTGGAGGGCAGCGAGATCCGCGAACGCATCATCGAGGGCGATCGGTGGCGCGATCGCGTCCCAGACGCCGTTGTGGAGGTACTCGAGGAGTGCAACGGGGTCGAGCGCCTCCGAACCATCTCCCAGTCCGACGTCGTCGAACGCTGGGAGGCGAAAACGAACGACCGCCCGAGCGACTGATCGTCGGCCCCGCGACACCCGGAACGCCCGATCCCTTTTATTCGCTCTTCCCTACGACCCAGTGATGATTACGCTCAGCTCGGACTTCGGGACGCCGTATCCAGCAGCGATGAAGGGCGTCCTCGCATCCGGAACTGATGCCCGTTTGATCGACGTCTCCCACGAATTCCCTCGCCAGGACGTCCGGGCGGCCGCATTCTGGCTCCGTGAAGTGCTGCCACACTTCCCGCCGGCGGTTCACCTCGTCGTGGTCGATCCCGGCGTCGGGACCGACCGTGCGGCCCTGGCGATCCGCGCCGGTGAGCACGTCCTCGTCGGCCCCGACAACGGTGTCCTGCTTCCGGCCGCCCGTAAACTCGCTGACGCGGCCGACTCCGAAGCCGATGCGATCGAGGGGTTCGAATACGCATACGACGATCCCGAAAGCGTCACCTTTCACGGTCGTGACGTGTTCGCACCGGCGGCGGCGACGATCCACAAGGCGGGCCGGTCCCAGTTCGAAGCCGGCGATCGATTCGGGCCCGTCGAAGCATACGAGGGCCTGACGTTCCCCGAGCCCACGATCCGCGAGGACGGTGTCGACGGCGAAGTCCTGGTCGTCGATGACTTCGGCAACGCGATCACGAACGTTCCGGGCGAGGTCCTGGCTGATCGCTTCGGCGAGGCCGTGACCGCCAACGGCGTCTGGGCACCGGCCAGGCGGACGTATGCCATGGTCGAAGCCGACAACCGACTCGTCACTGTCGGCAGTCACGGCAACGTCGAGCTCGCGGTCAACCAGGGGCGTGGCGACGAACGGTTCAGCGTCTCGACAGGGTCGCGGATTCGGTTGCGATGGACGTGACTCCTGAGATGGCACTCGTTCCAGACGGCAACTCACAGGAACGGCAGGGCGACAGCGGCGGTCAACGAACTGACGACAACCCAGCCCGCGTAATTCCACCACGGGACCGCACGGAACCGCGGGCCGGGTACGTCGTCCGTGTACGTCCAGAGTCCCAGTTCGACACCGCGATGGTCACTACTCACGTCGGCGGCCGTCGCCAGCAATGCCGCCAATACGACTGCAGACGGGCCATCAGTCGCCAGCAACGCGAGCCGAAACGCAACGTAGACCGTCCCGGTCCAGCTCAGGAGGACGTATACCGGGACTCCACGAATCTGCGGATCGACGTGGTGCTCCAGCCAACCCAATTCGATGACGGCGATCTCGGCGACGAACGCGATGAGTGCGCCGCCAGCGAACAGCGAGACCGTCGCCCGCGCCGGCCAGGTGAACGCGGCGTGGACGAATGCGACCACCCCGATGCCGGCGGCGTTGGCGACGAACAGGCGAGCCTGTTGCATGCATCGACCACCGAGACGAGTTCAAAAAGGATACGGGTGACCCGATCACCTTGCCGTGAGCGCGCGGTCGACGAGCGTAGCGTTTCTGCAGGCTACCGGCACCCCGTTTGTGAAATGACGGTCACGTTCGTTCGATTTCGACCTGTAGATCGACCGTTGTCCGTTGGTCGGCGTCGATGAACATCGACCCGCCGCCGTCGGGGTACTCGACGGTTGCCTCGAACGTCGTTTCCGCGGATACCGTTTCGATCGTCGATGTCGGCACTCGCGCTCGTTTGATTTGCTCCTCGGAGAAGTAGATGCTCACGGGTCCACCGTCGAGAATTTCGCCGGAGGCGTGGGCGCGCTTCGGGTGGATGTCCGATAAGAGCCAGCCGATCGGCTCGCCTTCCAGAACGGTCACCTCACCGTCGAACCGGAAGGGATACGGTGGCGTGACGTGCCAGACGTCCGTCGCGGGCGGAAAGGACGAGGCGGGTGTCGACTCGTCGATCGACGAGAGGCTGGTGCACCCGGCGAACAGGGTCGTCCCGGCAACGGCGAGGAACTCACGGCGGCGCATACCGCTTCAAACCAATGCGTGCCGAAAAACCCTCCGTTGCCGTCCGGGATATCGACGGATTGTCGCTCGGTAGACGAAAACGCAGAGACCCAAAACCACCGCCCGGCTATCCGATCAGTTCGCGGCGATGACGTCGTCGATACGGACGATCATGGTCGCGGCTTCGGTCGCGCTGTCGACCGCTTCACGCTTGACAGCGGCGGGATCGAGGACGCCTGCCTCGAGGGGATCGGCGATATCGCCGCTTTGCCCGGACGACAGCACGCCCGAGAGCGTGCCGTTCTCGTAGGCGGCCCGGAGATCCACCAGCGCGTCGATGGGATCCATGCCCGTGTTGCTCGCGAGCGTCCGTGGGAGGACGTCGACGGCGTCGGCGAAGGCCTCGACGGCGAGTTGCTTGCGGCCTTCGACGCCGGCCGCGTGGTCGCGAACGTGATCGGCGATGACGATCTCCGTTGCACCGGCACCGGGGACGACACCGCCGCGTTCGATCGCGGCCGTGACGACGTCGAGTGCGTCTCGGATCGACCGCTCGAGTTCGTCGACGACGTGTTCGGTACCACCACGGGCGAAGATCGTCACGGCCTTCGCGGCAGTCCCGCCCTCGATGAAGGTGAGGTCGTCGTCGCCGTAGGACCGGACCGAGATGGACTCGGCGTTGCCGAGTTCGTCGGCTTCGAGGTCCTCGACCGAGGAGGCACGACTCGCGCCCGTCGCGTTGATGATCGCGCCGAGGTCAGAAACGTCGTCGATCGCCAGGACGCCGTCCTTGGCGAGGTAGGAGGCGACCCGGTCCTCGATGTCACCGCTGGCGAACAGCACGTCCGCACCGAGGTCGACAACATGCTGGGCGCGTTCCCGGAGTTCCGCTTCCTCGGATTCGATCGCGGCGTTGAGCTGGTCGACGTTGTTGACGTTGTACTCGGCGTCGATGTTGCTCTCCTTGAGGTCGAGATCGCCGTCGATTACCGCGATCGACGCGTCCTCGACTGACCGCGGCATGTTGTCGTGGACTGGTTCCTCGTCGACGATGACGCCCTCGATCAGGTCCGTCGCGCTGGAACTCGAGCCGACCTGTGCGTTGATCGTGATACTGTCGCGGTCGACACTGCCATCGTCCGTCCGGACGTGGTCGACGGCCTCGACGACCGTTTCCGCGAGCGGGCCGGCAGCGACGTCGCCTGTCCCCTTGCCCGTCATGCTCGATTCGGCGACCGTGATCAGGTCCTCGGCGTCGAGATCGCCGTCGAGGACGAGGTCGTCGATCGCCTCGCGGGCGAGCGAGGACGCCTCGTGATATCCTTCGACGATCGTCGTCGGATGAACGTCGTCGTCGAGTAACTCCTCGGCCTTGCTCAGGAGTTCGCCCGCCAGCACGGAGGCAGTCGTTGTGCCGTCGCCGACCTCCTCTTCCTGGGTCTGGGCGACTTCGACGAGCATGTTGGCTGCCGGATGCTCGATCTCCATCTCGTTCAGGATCGTCGCGCCGTCGTTGGTGATGACGACGTCGCCGTCCGCGACGAGCATCTTGTCCATGCCGCGCGGACCGAGCGTCGTCCGTACGGCCTCGCTGATGGCCTTGCCCGCGGAGATGTTCGAACTCTGTGCGTCGTCTCCCTGTGTCCGCTGAGAGTCCTCGCTGAGAATGAACATGGGCGATCCACCCATGCGCTGCTGACCGGATTGTGACATATGTGTAGCCTCACCTTATCCGTCGTTTGCGGTTCTATATAAATGTTACTAAGCTGTCGGCGGTGCTTTGATGCGGGGAGATACCCGGTCGGCCACCACGGGAAACTTCCGCAGGCAGACAGATCGATCAGTCACGGCGGTCGTCGGTTGTTCCGGAACTGAGACCGGCTAGGCCACCGATCCACGCAACGACTGTCCAGTGTCTTTCTGTCTGGCTGGTAGCTTGGTTCTGTCAATGTGGAAGTCAGTACCCGGAGCGGTGATTTAATAGGAAGACCACTCGATGGTTCGTTCGATGCTGGAGTTGGAGCACGGGTTCAGGGTCGTCGATACGCACGTCCGCCTCGAACCCGGGGCTGACCAGCGGTCGGGAGACGGACCGGGAACGCCTGAACGCCTCGAACGGGAGATGCACCAGGCCGGGATCGTCCGATCGCTCGTCTATCCGGGTGCGCGCGAGGGATCGTATCTGAAAGCCAACAACGCGATCGCCCGCATGAGCGTGGGCCGGCCGTTCGTCGCGCTGGCTCGCCTCAACGGCCCCCGTGACCCCGACAGTGGCACGGGTGCGCGACTCCGGAACCTGACTGCGAGCCGCAACGAGGACCATACGGCACCCGGTGACATCGAACAGTTCGCCTACGACGACCGCTTCGTCGGGTTCAAACTGCATCCGTCGAAGGATGGTCTTCCCGACGAAGCGGTCATCGACGCGCTCGAATCAGTGGGGCTCCCGGTCCTCGTTCACGGTGGCGAGGAGTTTGGGCCGAAAGCGATCGAGCGGACACTGGCGACCGCCGACGTTCCGACGATCGTCGCCCACTTCGGTGGGTATCCCCTCGACCGTGAACGGATGGATCGGACGATCGACCTCCTTGGGGCATACGACGATCTGTACCTCGATACGAGCTTTGTCAGATTTCGGGAGCCCCTCGAACGCGCACTCCGGGAACATCCGGATCGGATTCTCTTCGGTAGCGGCGCACCCAGTGCCCACCCGAGCGTGGCGATCATGGAGATCCTCACGCTCGACGTTCCGGAGGACGCAATGCGAAAAGCCTTCTCGAACAATCCGGGTCGCGTGATCGACGCACTCGCCCCGTAGTCACCGGGAGTCGTAGACTGCTACCGCTCGATTCCGTCTGGTCGACTGGCCACGTGGATTCCGGCGATCGCTCCGATCACGGGCTCTGGCGGCGAGACCGTCTTTGAACCCGACTGGAACCCCAGCCACCACGCCGCGACCCGAACTGAACCAGTCGGTAGCCGGTTTCTCTCCGGCAAAAACATCCCTCAGTGCACTTCTGGCGTCCGACAGGGCACGTTGGGTGATACTTGCGATCACGGCCGGCCGGAGCCCGTAGTTTTTGGCCAGGCGATACGCGACTGATCGATACTCCCGGTTCCAGTCCGTCTCAGTCGTGCCGCCGTCAGCACCCATCGGCCGCTCGACAGCCATGTCGGACCGCCAGGAGACGGACCGATTCATCCCGGCTGCCCGGTGGGAGAGGTCGCGCGCGTCGTCGACTGTCAGGTACTCGTCGAAGCCGTCCAGATCTGTGAGAACGCGCTGTGTCAGCACCACGTTATCGGGATTGACGTAGGTGACTGTCCGTCCGGCCACTGTTTGGGCCTCCGTGCACTCGGTCGTTTTGCCGGCCCGCACGCGCCGGTGTGTGGGCCCGGTCACGATCGGGGCCTCCCTGAGGCCCGCCCGGATCGCCCGCTCCCACTCGTCGGTTACGGCCGATCCTTGATTGACGAACGCGATCGCGTCCCCCGTCGCATGATCGATCCCCGCGTTGCGTGCCGCGTTCGTCGGTCGATCCGCGATCTCGACGAGTACGTCGACATCCGCCCGATCGCGGACCATCCCGGTTGTCCCATCCGCCGAAGGGCCGTTCACGACGATCACCTCGGTCCCGGCGACGTGTTCGCTGACGGAGTCGAGCGTGCGGGCGAGTTGCTCTCGTCCGTTGAGCGTCGGGACGACTACCGAGAGTTCCATATACGTCTATAGGGATTCGGGTAACTAAAAACGTCGCGAGATCGTCCGCCACTGACAATTGAGAGTTATTTCATCCCTGACAGTGCCAGTACGAGACCGATGAGAGCCGCCCGCCACCCGGAATCCGACCGACTGACTGGTCGACTGTCCTGAACGCCGAAGCCAGACTGTCGGGGATCGCTCGATACAGTCCGTACGGAAAGACGAAATCATGCGTCGCGTCGACCAGTTCGAGGTCGGCTTCCCCGAGTAGCCGGTTGACTTCCCACCGGGAATACAACCGCGACCCCATGGGCAACGCCCAGTTGTAGATCGACCGGGTGCTAAAGCGATTGAACGTATCGAAGAACACGACTTCCTTCGAGACGCGTCGCATCTCTGCGAGATACGATGCCGGCGTGTCCGCGAGATGGAAAAACCGCATCGCGATGACGGCATCGAAGTGGTCGTCAGGGAAGGGCAGCCGCCCGGCATCGCCCCGCATGAATTCCAGATGGGACTGTACCCCCGCGGAGCGAGCCTTCTCGCGGCCCTGCTTGAGCATCGCCGAGGAGATGTCGAGACCGACCACGTCCGCGCCTCGCTCGGCCAACATTACCGTGAACCGGCCGGTCCCGCAGGCGATCTCGAGGACGCGCGAATCTTCGACCGGCCCGATGGCGTTCAGTACCACCTGTTTCTCCCGGCGGTCGATGAGTCGACCCCCACCGGAAAATCGCTTCTCCTCGTAGGCCTCGGCGATCTCGTCGGCCTGGTACCACTCCTGTCCTTTCACGCTATCACTTGTTCACCACGGGGTGATTAAAACGGTATTGGATCCATCCGTGACCGGTGATATAAGGACATCCCATCCAATATTAGGAATTATATTCTCCATATAGCCAATACTTATCAGTTGCTTCCGACTCCGGTAATATATGAGCACAACCATCGAAGACGGGTCGCGGACGGAGATCATTCTCACGAAGGGGGAGTTTCGTGAACGACTTCGTGAGTTGCCGCCGAGTGCGAAACTGATCGCGAAGGTACTCGAGACGGACCAGCCACTCTCCCAGGGCCAACTCGCCACCGAGTCGCTGCTTCCGGATCGAACGGTTCGGTACGCACTCAACCGGCTGGAAGATGCCGATCTCGTCTCCTCGCGATACAGCTACCGCGACGCCCGCAAGCAAGTGTACTACCTGACGACCGAGTGACTGTCGACCGCGTGAGACGGTAGTTGCTGGTCGATTCCTTCGGTGCATACCTCGATGGCCTTTTTGCCCACGCCACGGTAGCCAGTCCATGGATCTCGAAGCCGAGCTCGCAGCCGCCCGTGCCCTCGATGTCGCCGCCATCGCGGACGCGATCGAGTCGATCGGTTTTGAGTGTACCCGCTGTGGACATTGCTGTCGCGGCACCGACGAGGCGGACCATACGGCGACGGTCTTCCCGGACGAGATCAGGACGATTCAGGACGGGGACGAGTACGACTGGCGGGACGTCGCTCGCCCGATGCCGTTCGGACTCACTGAGCCGGACGACGGACCGGCAACCGGCGAGACGTTCGAGTGGGCACTCGCGACCGACGCGTGTGGGGACTGTACGTTCTACGACCGGGAAGGCGAGGCGTGTTCGATCTACGACCGCCGGCCGCTCATCTGTCGCACGTACCCGTTTAGCCTGGCGATCGAGGACGACGGGGCTGAACTGAGCGCACCGATGGGTGAGGTCGTCGATCGTGAAGGGGCAGTCCAGGCTCACGAATGTGAGGGGCTGGGACGCGACATCTCACGGGCGGACGCGATCGAACTCGCTGAAACACTCAAGCGACGCGCCGTTCGGGAGCTGCAGGAAGCTATCGGGGTTCGCGACAACTACGAGCCGACGGATATCGACGGCATCGTGGTTCACGATTCGGAAGGACAGAAGCGCCCAGACGGTACACGGATCCGGGAGTAGCGTCTGACTCGGATGGCGGTCGATAAGTTCTTTAGGGTGGCCTTCGACGCCGGGAACGGTGGTTTAACCTTGGAAATCTCAGAGAAACTCCTCTGTCTGTTCAGTGCGGACGTCACTGCTGAGGACGACCGGTACGTCGTCGAAGTACCGCGACGGGAAATCGAAACGGGGTCGATCGAGCCCGGCGAAACCTATCGGATCGCGCTCATCTCGGGCGATGAGGAATCGACAGACGAACAACCGAGCACCGACAGCGTCCCGAACGAGCCACAGCCGCCGGTCGAGACCGGCGAGATCCGGTACGTCGAAATCGAAGACATCGGCAAACAGGGCGACGGTATTGCTCGGGTCGAGCGGGGCTACGTCATCATCGTGCCCGGCGCGGAGATCAACGACCGCGTCAAGGTCGAAGTCTCCGAAGTCAAATCGAACTTCGCGGTGGGCGAGATCATCGAAGAAGACATCTGAACGACGGCGTCTTTTCCCGGTCGTACCATTTCCCGGCCGTTCGGGCAACTCCCGGCGGCCCCAATGACCGTTTCTGAGAGAAAATCGCAAGACTGCGGCCGATTAACCGACCATACCAAACCACCTATATCCGTCTCGTTCCATCATCGAAACATGAGCACGAGTGCGGCGGCGACCCAGGACGACGGCCCGCTCTCGAAGAAGCAGCGTCGGATACTCAAATATCTGCGAGCCAACGCTGACGAGCAGACCTACTTCAAATCCCGGCTCATCGGCGAGGAACTCGGTCTCTCGGCGAAAGAAGTCGGGACGAACATGGCTGCCCTCCAGGAGGGCGAATACGATCTGACTGTCGAAAAGTGGGGCTATTCGTCCTCGACGACGTGGATGGTCGACTCGTAGCACGTCTCCGTCGACTGATTCTCCTCACCCGTCGTAGGCGACGTGTTCGTCAGCCTCGGCGGCGAACTCGATCGCGTTCTCGCCGAAGGATTCGGCGTACCTGACCACCAGCATCAACAACGTTTCGGGCTGTCGAAGCCCGTATCCGCTTTCCCTGGTGAGCAGGCCGGCTTCCTCTAGCTGTGTCGCGTGTTTGCTGATTGTGGGATTCGAGACGTCGAGTCGCTCGGCCAGTTCCTTGGCCGTCGCGCTCGGATCCCTGAGGAGTTCGACGATCATCCCGCGGGCGGTATCTCGACGAAGATAACCGAGTGCCGTTCGTTCGAATTCGCTGAACCGATCTGCCGGAAAAAACCGTCGATACTCGCCGTCTCGCTGACTCTCGATCGCGTCCTCCTGTAACAACGTTCGGAGGTGATGTTGTGTTTCCCCGGTTCCCAACTGGAGGTCGTCGCGGAGTTTCGAGAAGTGCGCCCCCGGGGTCGCCGAGAGATAGCCGGCGATCGCCCCTGGCGCGGTGCTGTCGCTACTTGAATCTGCCAGTCGAACGAGTGGACTGGCAGCCCCCAATGCGGCGAACCGACGGAGCGTCGCGCGCTTGCTCTCGTCGACACCATCCCCTGGCATTGTCCAAGCCAATGGTACCGAGTTACAAAACGGCTTCGTTATTTTTCTATTACACGATGGCGCAATTGCTTCCGTGCAACGGCACGAAACCGGCGTGTCGCAGAAAACCGGGGTCGAACAGTCTCCGGATTACTCGTCCGTGTTGAACTCGTTGTCCATCTCCTCGATGACCTCGTCGGGGTCTCTGATATCGGCCGTCTCCTTGCCGGATTTGACCGCCTGGGCCTGCTCTTCCATCTCCGCGACGTCGACCTCGGCCTCCTGGTCGATCTGGCCGAGGATCTTCTCGATGTCGTCGAGGCCGAGCATCTCGCGGGTCTCGTCGTCGAAGTCGAGGCCTTCGAGGGCCGATTCGCCGTCCGTCTGGACGTCGCTGCCGGTGAGGTGCTTGCCGTACCGGCCGACGAGCGACGTCAGCTCCTGGGGCAGGACGAACTTCGTCGACTCGCCCTTGCCGATCTCCTCTAAGGTCTCCATGCCACGCTCGATGACCGCGCGCTCGCCCATCGCTTCGGCGGATTTGGCGCGCAACACGGTCGAGATGGCGTCACCCTGTGCTTCGAGGATCTGGCTCTGCTTTTCACCCTGGGCGCGGATGATGTTCGATTGCTTCTCACCCTGGGCCTCCTCGACGGCGGAACGACGCTCACCCTGCGCCTCGAGGATCATGGCACGCCGGCGGCGCTCGGCGGAGGTCTGTTGCTCCATGGCCTGTTGGACGTCCTTGCTCGGGTTGACCTCCCGAACTTCCACACTCTCGACGCGAATCCCCCACTCGTCGGTGGGTTCGTCGAGTTCCTTGCGGATCTTGGCGTTGATCTCCTGGCGCTTGTTGAGCGTGTCGTCGAGTTCCATGTCGCCAAGCACCGCACGGAGTGTCGTCTGTGCGAGGTTCGAGACGGCGCGCTTGTAGTTGTCAACTTCGAGGTAGGCCTTCTTTGCGTCCATCACCTTGATGTAGACGACGGCGTCGGCGGTCACCGGCGAGTTGTCGCGCGTGATCGCCTCCTGTCGTGGCACGTCCAACGTCTGTGTCCGCATGTCGAACGTGTGGGTCGCGGAAACGAACGGCGGGACGAACGCGATCCCGGGTTCGAGCAGCTTTCGATACTCTCCGAGGACGGTGAGGGCTTTCTTCTCCGTGGCGTCGGTGATGACCACCATCTGCCAGACGGTCACCACGGCGATCGCCAACAATACGAGGGCGACGATGGGGAACAGTTCTGCACCCCCCAGTTGTAGCGGGATAGTTCCGAGCATACGCATTTGCGTTGGCAGGAACACAACAAAAGTGTTGGGCTAGTGTTGGAAACTCGGCCCGTCCGGCAGAGCCGGTCTTCAGGCAGACTCGGTTTCGTGATCGAACTCGCCGCTTGGCTCTCCAACGCCCTCGTCAGCTGTCTCCCGCGCCGGCGATTCCGAGTCCTCCACGCCTGTCTCGTCGGTTGCCTCGCGACCACGGTCGAGTTCCGCTTCGATGTCGTCGGTACTCAACGTCGCCATGGATTCGACGGTGAGCACGTTGCCACCGCCCGGATCCACGACCATGACCTCTTCACCTTCGGGAATGTCGTCGTCGAACGCCCGCGCCTGATAGTACGGGTTGAATCCACCGCTATCGAGTTTGACCTCGCCCCCGGTCCCGGTGACGCGCTCGGTCACCCGGCCGGTTTTTCCTTTCAGCGAGTCCGAATCGCTCGTCCGGCCGGTCCCTTTCCCACCGTAGAAGTCGAACTGGCGATAGGCGTACAGTGCCATGCTCCCGACACCCAGTACGAGACCGGCCATGATGACGACCGCGAAAATACCGAGCGACGGCGGCAAGGCAAGTCCCACGAGACCCGCGACCAGCAGCGCGATTCCGAGGACAATGAAGTGTGCACCTGGCGCGAACGCTTCGCCGATGACGAGTAACGCCCCCACTAACAGCAACAGCAGCGAGAGGTCAGCACCCAGGACGGTTACCATGCGGGCGAGTTAGACCTGAACCGGGTTAACAGTTCGGTCACCTGTTCGGTGAGAAAACGACCGTACTTTCGATCTCTTGGTCGCCGTGAACGGTGATTCTCACTGGGACGAGACAGCCACGACGGTCAGGGGAGTAACTGCCAGATGGCGATCAGTCCCAGGGCGAAACCAAGGGCGACGAACACCGCGTGCTCCGCCGAGGGTGAACCGGCTTTGACCTCGCCATACAGCGAGAGCCCATCGGCGTTGTCTCCCTCCTCATCGTCCTCTAGATCCGCAAGTGAGAACCGCCACTCGCTGTCGGTCGCCGCGTCGTCTTCGTCTGCTCTCTCGGTATCTGGTCCGTCCGTGGGATCAGTTCCCCACTCGGTCCGGTCGTCGCCCCACTCGTCGTCAGCCATACATCTCCTACCGGATCAGGCGTCTAAAGTGCTCGGTCCGTGATCGGGGTGCCGATCAACGATGCCGTTACTTGATCTTCGATCCGAGCGGTGCGTCCTCGTGTGTCGTCAACAGATCGGCCTCCTCGCTGGCGGCGAGCACCATACCGTTTGACTCGTAGCCGAACAGCTCGGCTTTCTCCATGTTCGCAAGCAAGACGACGCGCGTCCCCGGGAGCGTTTCGATGTCGTGGAGTTGCTTGATCCCGGCGACGACTTGCCGCGTTTCGAGGCCGATGTCGACGTCCAGGCGGACGAGGTCGTCACTGTCCTCGATGGGTTCCGCGTCGTCGATCTTCCCGACGCGAATGTCTAACTCCTGGAAATCATCGAAGCCGATCCGATCCGCGGCGAGCGGTTCGAGGTCCATGTCCGCGGTTTCGGCCTCCTCGGAGTCGTCGCTTTCGGTTTCGCCGTCTGCGTCGTCGCTGTCGGTCGCCTCCGCGACGCGGGCTTCGAGCTTCTCGTTGAGTGCTTCGACGCGCTCGTCGGGTATCTTCTCGAAGAGTTCCGTCGGTTCGCCGAACTCGGCAGGCGGCGATTCGAGCGCGGCATCGAGGGTCACGTCCGCGATCGACCCGTCCTCGTCGAGTTGTGCCCAGAGACGCCGGGACGTGTCGGGTGTTGTCGGCTGGAGCAAGACGGCGACGGCCTTGGCGATCTGGACGCAGTCGCGGATGACCGGCGCGGCTTCGTCGTCGTCCAGATTCCACGGTTCGTGGCGCTGGATGTACTCGTTCCCGAAGCTCGCCAGCTCGACGGCGGCCTGGGTTGCTTTCCGGATCGAATAGTCGTTGACGCCGGCCTCGAAGTCCTCGATGGCGTCCTCGATGCGGTCCTCGACATCCGGTGAGAGATCGGCGTCGGGCGTGCCACCGTAGTTGCGGTCGGCAAAGAGCAGCGATCGGTAGGCGAAGTTGCCGACCGTCCCGACGAGTTCGCCGTTGACGCGCTCCCGGAAGCGATCCCACGAGAAGTCGATGTCGTCCTGGAACCCGCCGACGGTCGTGAGGTAGTACCGGAGGAGATCCGGATGGAAGCCCTCATCGAGGTACTCCCGCGCCCAGATCGCGCGGTTGCGGCTCGTCGAGAAGGCATCACCGTCCAGACTCATGAACCCGCTGGCGACGACGGCGCGTGGCTCGTTGTAGTCGGCGACGTGGAGCATCGCGGGCCAGAAGATCGTGTGATGCTGGATGATGTCCCGTCCGATGACGTGGATGATCTCCCCGCTATCGGGGCCGGCCGGCTCGTCGGCCTTCCAGGCCCCCTCCCAGTCGTAGGTCTCGGGACCCACTCGATCGGTGTACTGCTTGGTCGAGGCGATGTACTCGATCGGGGCGTCGACCCAGACGTACAGGACGAGGTCTTCGGCAGTGTCGTCGCCCGCGTCGTCAACCTCCGGATAGTCGAATCCCCAGTCCATGTCCCGAGTGATACACCAGTCCTGGAGCCCCTCTTCGATCCACTGGCGGGGCTGATTTTTCGCGTTGGCGGTCCCCTCCAGTCGGTCGAGGAACCCGGAGAGATAGTCGGCGAGTTTCGAGACTTCGAAGAACTTGTGCGTGCGCTCGCGGTACTCCGCGGGGTTGCCGGAGATCTTCGAGACGGGATCCTCGATCTCGCCGGGTTCGAGGTGACGGCCACACCCCTCGTCGCACTCGTCGCCGCGGGCGCGCTCGCCGCAGTACGGACAGGTCCCGACGACGTAGCGATCAGGCAGGGGCTGGTCGTCTTCGGGATCCCAGGCGACCTTGATCTCCTGTTCGTCGACGTAGCCCGCCGCCTCCAGGGCCTCGACGATCTCGTGGGTCAACTCCCGGTTGGTCTCCTGGTGGGTGTGGCCGTAGTTGTCGAAGTCGACGTCGAACTCCGGAAACGTCTCCTCGTACTGTTCGTGGTACTCCAGGGCGAACGCTTCGGGGTCGATGTCGTCCTCGATGGCCTGGACTGCAATCGGTGTCCCGTGCATGTCCGATCCGGAGACGAAGGCCGTCTGCTGGCCGAGTTTCTCCAGGGAACGGGTCAACACGTCGCCGCCGACGTAGGTTCGCAGGTGACCGATGTGCAGATCTCCGTTGGCGTAGGGCAATCCGCAGGTCACCACTGCGGGATTTTCGGTCGGGAACTCGTCGTGACTCATACGACCGATTCCACCGGCCGTCGCCTAAAATCCGCGGATTCCCTGCCGACAGCGTGCCCCGCACCGATCGACCACGGCTCACTCCCCGTCGTCGGTTCGGTACCGAGACAGCAACGATGTCGCCCCTGCGAGTGCGGCAAGGGCCGTCGGGACGCCGAATCCGGGACCGCTTCCGGTCGACGCCGTGGGGGTCGTTGTCGAGGTGGTATCGGACGTTGACCGGTCCTCCATCGACGCCGTGGCCGTCGACTCCTCCGTCGTAGTCGCCGTCGCTGTTTCCCGGCGCTCGGTGGCCCCTCCGTGGTGGCCGAGCGTCCGGAGTCGGACGCGGGACCCGGTGCTCGATCCCTCGGCCGGGACGTCAATCGCGTAGACGGTCCCCCGAAGGCTCGTGACGTAGGCCGTGCCGTCGACGATGACCGGCGAGGCGGGGACCGACTGGTTGAGACCGAACTCGAAGCGTTTCTCGCCGGTGTCCGTGGCCAGACCGTACAGCAGATCGGCATCACACCCCACGACCACCATATCGCCGGCGACCGTCGGGGACGAGTCGACCCCACCGTGGGTCTCGTATCGCCACTCCTCCTCGCCCGTTTCGAGGTCGATCGCGTACACGTGGTCGTCGCGACTCCCGACCATGGCCGTGCCGTCGAGGACTGTCGGCGTCGATCGGATCTCGCCGTCAGTCTGCAACCGCCATTCCGCTTGGCCGGTCGCGATGTCGAGGGCGTACACCACCCCGTCCGTACAGCCAACGACGACCCGGCCCGCGGCGACCGTCGGCGACGAGAACACGGGGCCGTCGGTGTCGAACCGCCATTCTTCATCGCCCGTCGCGGCGTTGATAGCGCACACCGCGGCGTTGAGGCCGCCGACCAAGACCACACCGTCGACGACCGTCGCGGAGGACGTTACCCGGTTGCCGATTTCGAAGCGCCACTGGCGGTCGCCGGTCGCGGCATCGAGCGCGTACAGGAACCCATCCTGGCTCCCGACGAAGACCGTCCCGTCCGCGACCGTCGGCGACGCGGTGACGCGGTGGTCGGTCTCGACGCGCCAGCGTCGGTCACCCGTCCGGGCGTCGATGGCGTAGACTGAGTGATCGTCGCTGCCTACGTAGACCGTCCCGTCGACGACGGCCGGCGACGATTTGACGGTGTTGTCGGTCCGGAACTGCCAGTGCCGCCGGCCGGTGTCGGCCGCGAGCGCGTAGACTGACGACTGGGCACCGACGTAGACCACACCGTCGACGACAGTCGGCGAAGACCGTCCCTGGAACCCGGTCCAGTATCGCCACCGAAGTGGCGTCGATTCCGCCGTGATGGTGGTCGTCGGATAGTCGTCGCCGACGACGACGGCGCCTTTCATGCCGGCCGACAGGTGTGGCTCGCAGTAGTACCTGGAGATGCCGCCCTCGTCGAACGTGTGTTCGAAGGTGGTGCCAGCTTCGGCGACGGGCGATACCGACGAATATGCGTTGTCGTCGGCGACGACGGTGTGGACGTTACCGTTTCCCGCCCACTCCCAGACGACGGTCGTGCCGACGTCGACGTGGATCGCGGGTGGACCGAAGCCCCAGTGACCACCATTGGCCTCGACGCCGACCCTGACGGTCACCTCGTCGGATCCTCGCCAGTCCCGCGTCTCGCCGCGGTAGTTCTCGACGTCCGAGAACCAGCCCTCGTACTCCGGCTCGGCCTCACGCTCGGCCGCCTCGCTCTGCCCGCTCGCCCCGATCACACCCGAAAGCGACGGTACCATCGTTGCCCCGGCGATACCGCGGAGGAGGGCACGTCGGGACGGCCCGATCGTTCCATCTGACATGTTCCAGGAATACGATGACTGATTTGAAAAGCCACCGAAACGTGTCGCTCGACGGCCATGGGGCCACGTGAAGTCACACCGACGCAGTCTCAATCCGTGACGCTGACGCCACCGAACGCGGCGAACCCGGTCACGACAAGATCGATCTCGTCGTGATCGCGCTCGCGGCGCTTGCGTTCGTCCTCAGCACCACCGAAGATCGGCAGGACATCCATCCGGACGTTCCACTCCCGCGGGACGGCGATCTCACACCCACCGAACATTGCGGTTGCGTTGACCGTCGCCGGCCGGTCTTTGATGCCCGCATCCCGGAGGTCGAGTTCGACGCCGCCGAATATCGCGGTCAGATCCGCGCTCTCGAATGCAGCCGCCGTCGAGCGCTGCCCGCTACCGCCGAAGACGCCGATCGCACTGATGGATGCGTCGGATATCTCCCGTGATTTCGATCGTGATCGGTAGTGGTTGACGATGAGCGAGAGACCGAAGGCCACGACGAGCAGGGGCCAAAGCTCCGTGATCGCTTCGGCCTGGACGTACTCAAGCGTGACCAGTTGCCAGGCGGCGGCCACGACGATGACGGCGATCGGGCCAAAGAGGTTCCGGAAGCCACTGACGACGAGGGCGTACACTCCGAGGAGGACGAACAACGACGGCACGTATTGCAGGAGGATTTCCGCGTCGTAGACGTCTGTCGTCTCGACCAGCAACGCGAGACCGACGACGATCACGATCGCACCGAAAACGACCTGACTCGTGAGGTTGCGGCGTTTCATGCCGGATAGATCACAGCCAGACCGTATAAACCTACCTCGCGCGGGGGTGTGGGATCCGGCAGCTGGCTCCGAACGGGGGTGACCACCGTTCGTCGGGATCCTGCCGGCCGCAGGGGGACCGTCGGTCGCAACGAGCAGTGGGCGAGGACGCCCGCGCTTACCCGTCGTTCGAACTGTCCTCGTCCGAGTCACTTCCGGAGCCGTTCCCATCGTCGTCCTCATCATCCCCAGTCACAATCTTCTGGTTGGCCGCGAGGAGACAGAAGCCTTCGGAGTCACCCGAGTGATGGCCGCCGTAGTGATTGTTGACGATCGTATTGTCGTAGACGGTCATGCTAACGGTGTACCCACAGGGGTTCATCCGGCCGACCGTGCCATTCTCCCAGTCTGTTTTGAGTTCCCAGGTCCCGTCGCCGCCGCCACGGTCCAGTACTTTCGTTCCCGATGTCTCTTCGACGCTGGCATCGTCGGCTTCTTCGTCGGGGTCAAGGTCGAAAGAATACCCTTTCAGACGCTTGTCGTCGGCCCTGAACGTTCCCTCGATGGTGTTTCCGACCTTGAAGAAGCCACAGTCGCCGGCCTTGCCCCCCGATGTGGACCCGGACTTGACGCCCGTTATCGAGATCGAGGCCGTGGGGTCGGTGTTGTCCAACCGGATGAGCATCTTCCGGTCGGTCGTGCCGTCCGGCTCGAACACGACATCGGTGTGGACCGGATCGCCGTCACCCCGCTTTGCCTCGACCTTCAGTTCGTAGAGACCGTCGTCGCTGGTGTACCACTTCGCGAGGACGTCGTTGATCACCTTCGGCACGTACGTATAGAAGCCGTCACTGTCGACCTGCATCCGCCTGTTGATTCGGGGGGCGTCGTAACTCCGGACGGTGAACTCGTTGGAGACCCGTTTCCAGGGGTTGGCGGCGTCGCTAACACCCGGTTTGTAGGGCCGCACCGACACCCGGTACTTGAGGGCATCGGCTCCGCTGGCGTCCGGGTCGATTCCGTCCATCGGCCGGCCGGTGATCGTCACCAGCCCGCCGAAGGGTGCCTGTTTGGCCTGGAACCCGCCCATGACGGCCTGGCCGGTAGCGGTCCCGGTGTCGTCGGCGTCTGGCGGCGTCTGTTTGACGTCCGCGGGGAAGATGTTCCCGACACTGCCGACAGCGAGCCGGCCTTCCTCGATCGCCTCGGCACCGGGGGAAACCTGGACGATCGTCTCGTGGTGGTTGCCCCAGGTCGGTGCGAAGTTGGGGTTGCTCTTTGGCGGCTTGTCCTCCCAGGAGAGCACGGCGCGAATACGAACCAGGCTCGGCCCGTCGTGACATGGCTGTCGATGATGACTGAGGTCGACGGGCAGGTGGACCGCATACTGGAGACCGTCGCCCGGAATCGAGGGGATGTCATAGACGTTGACCGAGCCGGTCCCGAGGTAGTTCCAGGTCCCGCCCGAGACATCCTTCTCCCAGAACGCGACGTATTCGGTGCTTCCCTGCGTACAGAGCCCACCGGAGTACCCGGCCGGCCGCTTGACGGTAAACACGCCCGTGAGTAGCCCGGATCGATAGCCAACACAGCCGAGCTCTTCGTAACCCGTGTTCTCGAACGTTTCGTCGAGGTTTTCCAGAACCTCGCCGATCTCGATGTCGAGTTCCGGCGGGATGTCGATGGGAACCTCGGGGACTGGTTCAGGGTCGGGTATCGGAATGGGGTCGGGTTCTGGCTCGGGAATCGGAACCGGTTCGGGCTCCGGATCGGGTATCGGGATCGGATCAGGGACGGGATCCGAGAGGGAGATGTCCCCGGGTTGCAGCGCCGACGTGGTGAGATCAAGGCCGGCGGTCGCGGGCTCACGTACGACGGACTTGAACGCGGTGAATCCGCCGCGATGAGGCGGGACGCTGGTGTTCTGGTACGTGAGCAGTGACTGGGACGGACTCAGCTGTGGTGGATCGACCGGGTCCCCTTCGCCCGCGTCGATCCCGTCGATGACGGACTCGGGGAGCGCAGTGTCGATGAGGTCAGGGATGGTCGGCCACTGAGGTTCGATCTGGATGTCGGCATCCAGCCGGTTACCCCACACGGGGAGCTTCTCGGGTTTGTCCTTCGGCTTGCTGTTCCAGCTCAACACCGCTCGGATCCGCGGGAGATACGGCTCCCCGCAGGGCTGTTCGTCCTCGTCGAGTTCGAGCGTGACTGTATACGCGACCGGCTTGGGTCCCGGCAGGTCGTGGACGCGGGTCGAGCCGACGCCGAGGTTCTCCCAGTCACCGTTGCGCTCGCGGTCGATGAAAAATCGGACGAACTCGACGGACCCGTCAGTACAGAGGTCGCCCCCGTACCCGTGGTCACGTTTGACCGAGACAACTGCTTCAAGTTGCTCGGCGGCGGGATCGTACCCCACGCAGGTTAGTTCCTCGAAATCAGTGTTGCTGGTGATGTCGAGGACTGGTTCGTACTCCAGCTCCGGGTGGTTGCCGAAGTAGTTAGGGTTCTCGGCGAGCAACTGCTTGTACTTCGCGCGTTCCGGCGGCACCGCTGGCATGTCGAAGTCGACATCGAGGTCAAGTTCCTCGGCGGTGTCCGGCCCGACCGATCCCGTCGGTTCCAATCCTTGTTCGCGCTGGAACGAGGCCACGGCATCCCTCGTCCGGCGGCCGTACTCGCCGTCGATCTCGCCGACGTCGTACCCGCGCTCCGCGAGCAGTTCCTGGAGTTGCTGTACCGCTTCGCCGTCCGCACCGAGTGTGAGATGCATTGGTGTTCTCCGGCGGCGCAGTCATGGTCTCCAGTGACCGTCCGATACTGACACCCGAGCCCACTAATCCGCGCCTGAGACACAGCAACGGAAGGCGGCTACTAAAATATTCAGGATTATTGACCATAACAGGATATATAATTTTCATATATGATTAATTAGTTTTCACCCCCACGATCACGAAACGGGAGACGGTGCGTCATTGAGTACCACGTGGTTGGGACGCATCGAGAGCCCCATGGAAAACACGGTGTCCGACCAGTCACACGCCGGAGTCGTCTGTTAAGCCGATGTGGAAGGCAAAACCGTTCCCGGCGGTTCATGACCTCTCCCCTCTTGCCGAGATGATGACTATTCCGCTCATCCCTGTCGGCGTCCGAGCTGTGCAAGACGACACTGTTAATGGTTGGCCGGTGAACAGATCGACCATGCAGACAGTCATTCTCGCCGCCGGGCAGGGGACTCGGATGGGGCCGCTGACGGAGTCGACGCCGAAGCCGATGCTACCCGTCGCCGGTCGTCCATTAGTCGCACATGTGGCGGACGCGGCCGTAGACGCCGGTGCGTCGGAACTCGTCGTCGTCGTGGGATACGAGGCCGAGGCAGTTCGGTCGTTCTTCGGCGAATCGTACCGCGATGTGCCGGTCACGTTCGCCGTCCAGGCGGAGCAGGCGGGCACCGCTGACGCCGTCCGTGCCGCACGCCCGGAACTCGACGGCGCGTTCGCGGTGTTGAACGGGGACAATCTCTATGATCCCGCAGCGGTCGAACAACTGTTCGAAAGCGCTCCCTCACTGGCGACCTACGAGGTCGACGATCCATCGAACTACGGTGTCGTGTCGATCACAGACGGCATCGTCACCGACATCGTCGAGAAACCGGCGGATCCGCCCACGACGTACGCGAACACCGGCGCGTACGTCTTCCCGGAAGCGGCGATCGACTGGCTCGACGTCCCCGAAAGTGAGCGTGGCGAATACGAGATCACGGACGTCGTCGCCCAGGTGATTGACGCCCACGAGGTGACGCCGGTGCCCCTCTCACGCTGGCGAGACGTGGGCCGCCCATGGGAGCTGCTCGAAGCCAACGAGACCCTGCTTGCGGAACTCGATGGGACGGTCGACGGGACCGTCAGCGACGACGCGGAACTGCGGGGGACGGTCGTCGTCGAGGCCGGCGCGACCATCGAACCGGGCGTGGTGATCGAAGGGCCAGTGTACGTCAGTCGCGGTGCGTCGGTCGGCCCGAACGCGTACCTTCGCGGGGGGACCTTTCTGGGAGCGGACGTTCACGTCGGCAACGGCGTCGAGATCAAAAACAGCGTGATCCGCCGCGGGACGAACGTTCCGCATCTCTCCTACGTCGGCGACAGCGTCCTCGGCCAGGACGTCAACTTCGGGGCCGGGACGAACGTCGCCAATCTTCGCCACGACGGTGCGACCGTTCACCTGACAGTCAAAGGCGATCGGATCTCGACGGGACGGCGCAAGTTCGGCGTCGTCGTCGGCGACGGCGTCAAAACCGGCATCAACACGAGCCTGGAGCCTGGCGTCACGCTGTCGGGCGGGACGGTCACCGAACCCGGCGAGCGCGTGCGTCGCGATCGGTGAGAGACCCGCTGATCACTCGCGTCGGCGAGTGCCTCACGTCGGGTCTGTTTCGACCCACCGCTCACAGACGGCTTCGAACTCAGCGTCGGTAAGCTGGCCGGTCGCGAAGTGATCGGCGGCGAGGCGAAGGTCGTCGTCGGTGACCTCGTCCGTGGACACCACACGCTCGACGATGTCAGTCTCCACTGTGACGGAATCTGGCCCGTCGATCGGGATGGTTTCGCCATCCACGAACACCGTCCCGTCGAACGACAGCGTGCTCCCGTCGGTGGTGTCCGCGGCGATCGTCGCGTCGTATTCGATAACGATCCGGTCCTCGACGCCCTCGAAGGCCAAAAACAGCGTCGAACCTTGCCCGACGAACTCCGTCGGCTCGGGTGTCACGGAGTACACTGCGAGCTCGCTGCCGGGCAATCGCTCGCGCACGGCGAGTCGATCGGCCGGGTTGTCGACACTGAGTGTCACTGCGACGGCCCCGCCCGGAGCCTGGTGGCTGGGAGCGAGTGTGCGGCTGGCACTCGGTGGGTCGGTATCGGCCGTGTCCATCGTCCCGCTGTCGTCGTCAGCATCGTCAGCGTCGTCCGACGACTCGCCGTCGCCGAACACGTCTTCGGGGCCGAACAGGCGCGTCCAGACCACGAGCAGGCTCGGGAGGACGAGGACGCTCGCCAGGAACGCATAGATGATCGTCAGGCCGGTGATCAGCCCGAACTGCTGGAGCGGCGGCAGGATGGCGAACACGAGCACGCCAAACCCACCGACTGTCGTTGCGGCACTACCCAGCAGTGCCCCGCCGGTCCCGGTGACTGCCCGGTCAAGCGCTTCGAAGGCCGAACCGGTTTCTTCGAGCTCCTGGTTGTATCGTTCGCTGAGGTGGATACTGTAGGCGACCCCGAGCCCGACAGTCAGGCTCGTGATCATCCCCGTCATCACGTTGAAAGGGATGCCGAAGGCGTACATCGTCCCGAGGATCCACGCCACGCTGAGGACGACCGGCAGCAGCGTCACGAACCCGAGGGTCGCACTGCCATCACTGATCCGATAGACGACCATCAGGAACGCGAAGACGGCCACGAGCGTGATCAACAGACTCTGGATCACCGTCTCCAGGAGCTGATTCTGGACGATTTCGAAGATGATCGTCTGACCCGTCGCCGACGTTTCCAACCCGTTTGCCGAGAGCGAATCAGCGACCGACCGCATCTGGTCGGTCACGTCAGTACTCGATGCGGTCCCCTGGATCGTCACGACGATCCGGGCAGCCGCGTACTCCCCGTCGTCCCGATAGAGGACTGCCTGGGCCTGCTGGGGGGCGACGTCATAGAGCGTATCGTAGACGCCGGCGACGTTCTCGTCCGGGACGCGGTCATTGTCGGTGTCCGCAGCGGATAACGTCGCATTGAACGTCTCGTTTTGGGCGGCAACGGCCTCTATTACCGACAGCGGTGACTGCACGTCGGGTTGACCGCCGGGGAGTTTCTGAGTGACGTCCTTCTCGGCGATCGTCTCACGTGCCTCGGCCAGTTGTTCAGTCCCGTCGGCTGTCGCGACATCATCGCGTATCAGCAACTGGGCCTGTGAGTCTTCCCGGACGAATCGGTCGTTGACGTACTGGAGATTGTTCTTTGCGGTGTATTCGCCGGGTTTGAACGGCTCGGGGAGGTCTTCCATCCATCCCGGTGGATCCTCGGCGAGGAAGTCTTCCTGAGCAAAGCTCGTGTCGACCTGTGTCCCTGCGTAGGCACCGCCGACCGAGAGCAACACGGCGAGGACGATAATGATGTACGGGGCCTTCCGTGCGCCGATCGATCCGACTTTGAGTAGCTGGCTGAGTCGGCCGCCACCGGTTCCGATCGCTCGCTTGCGGCGGTCGATGCCGAAGCCTTCGAGAACCTCGTCGAGTTCGACTTTGAGCGCCGGGATCAGGACGCCAAAGACCAAGAGGGCGGCTACGATCCCGACCGAGCTTACGATTCCGAAGTCCTGAATCGGGGGTACTGGGCTCGTCAGGTTCGAGAGGAAGCCGATGACTGTCGTCGCGGTCACCAGCGTGAGCGCGACCCCGACGCCGCCGAGAGCGACCCGCATCGCCTCGCGTGGACCGCGGTCCGCGTCGTTGCGTCGCTCGCGATGGCGCATGAAGATGTGGATCGCGTAGTCGATCGAGAGCCCGATCAACAGTACGGGCACGGCGATGAAGATCTGGTTGAAGCTGATGTCGGCCCAGCCCATGAACCCGAACGTCCAGATCAGGACCGCACCGATACCGAATAGACCGAGTACGATGTCGAGAATGTCACGGTACCCGATCGCCAGCGCGGCCAGAACGAAGATCAGCGCGAGCGGGCCGACGATCAGCATGCTGTCGGTCATCGAGCGGTTGATCTCGTCGGTGATCAACCCGCTCCCGAAGACCAGATACTCCTCGTCGAAGTCCCCACCGAGGTCCTGCATCGCAAGCTGGGAGTCGACGATCCGGTCGGAGACAGTCCCGCCGGGCGCGACAGCGCTGTCGGTCCGCTGGGTGACCAGCAGCATCGTCGCCTCGGCGGTCGTCGATCCCTGCTCGTACTCCGAGGACATGAGCCCCAGGACGCCGTTCCCGCCGCCGTTCTCGCCACCAAGGACGAGTTCGATCGTCGATTCGAGCTCGGTGGCGTTCATCGACTGCAGTTGGGCGATCTGTTCGTCGAGGCTGATCGCGGAGACGTTCTCGAGGGCTGCACGCTGTTCCTGGAGTTGCGCGCCGAGTTCCTCGAGGCGTTCTCCTTGCTGACGAAGTGACGCACCTTGCTCTTGTAAGGCGGTTCCCCGTTGCTGGAGTGCCTCTCCCCAGGCACGGAGGGACTGCTCTCGTTCACCGAGGGCCTGATATTGCGCCGAAAGCACGCCCCGGGTGCCGAGTTCGTAAGCGGCCTGAATCGACTCCTGGTCGGTTGCATTCCGGAGGTTCTGAGCCGCTGTCCGGAAGGTGACGTAGTGCGTCTCGTTGAGCGTGACCGGTGTGTTCTGTGCGACGGCATCGAACTGATCGCGGACACTCGCCGACGGGTCCTGACGGAGTGTCGTGAGCGCACTTTGGAGGCTCTCGGCCGTGGCATTAAGCCGCTGGGCCCGTGTTTCGAGTTGGCGGCGCGACTGATTGAACTCGGTCCGGTTTTGCTGGAGCGCGGTACGTTCGGCCTGAAGTTGTTGCCGTTGCTCCTGGACGGTCGCGTTCAGCGTCTGGAATTCAGCGAGCGTGGCCTGTAACTCGGCCCCGCGCTCGCGCTGGATCGCCGCCGTCGCGATCGCGTTAGCGACGCCGGCTGTCGGCGACGCTCCGGACAGGGTTGGACCGACAGTCGAATTGTCCTTGAGTGTTTGTTGATACTCTAGCGTCTCGATCAGTGAACTGTTGCTGAGGACGTTCTCACCACGAACGATGATCTGCGCGGTGGTCGTGTTGTCCGGTCCTGTTGAGAAGTTTCGCTCGATGTAATCGAGATCCTCCGCTTCTGGTGTGTCTGACTGGAACTGGTCGAGCGAGGACGTCTGCTCGACTTCAGCGGCTCCCGCCCCGATAAGCACAGTCAGAACGAGCATCACCGCGATCGCTGCCTTCGTGTGGTCGGTGATCGCGTCGACGACCCTGTCCGTCACACTCATTGTGTCCCTCCAAAGCGAAATCTGAAACCGGTCATTCGTTGTACCGCTGTTCCGGCCGAGTCGGTTATAGGCTTTCCGGAATTTACTGAATGTTCGTTCAAATATCGCCGGTTCGGCGATCGGCTGGATCGCCAATTTGGGCTTGCTGGCCGTGACTGGGCAGCACACGCGCCGAACCAATCCAAAGATTCATGATTGATCAACCGTTCAATCACCGGCATGGCTCCCGGATTTCGGAATCGAACCGTTCGAAGAGGACGGCACGATGACTGAATGGTTCGACTCGGTCGAGTCGACCGATGAAGCGATCATGGCGGCAACCTACCGGGCACTCTGTACGCATGGCTACGCCGGGACGACGATCTCACGGATCGGCGAGGAATTCGAGAAGAGCCAGTCACTGCTGTACTATCACTACGACGATAAGGACGACTTGCTGGCGGACTTTCTGACCTATCTGCTGGACCGACTCGAAGCCGAGTTATCGGATTGCCAGGCTACTGCTCCTCGGGAGTGTCTCACGTCACTCCTCGAGAAGCTAGCGCCACGCGACCCGGGCGAAGAGCGTCGACAGTTCTTTCAGGCGCTGCTCGAGATGCGCGCCCAGACAGCCCACAAACCCGCCTATCGAGATCAATTCGAACGCTCCGATGCAGTCATCGTGGTCGAATTCACCGAGACGATCGAGGCGGGCATCGAACAGGGCGTCTTCGCCGATGTCGACGCAGAACGGGCGGCAGAGTTCATCTATTCGACGCTATACGGGGCGCTCGATCGCTCTGTTACGCTGAATCAGTGGGATCCACTCGATCGGACCCGCCAGGAACTGGATCGGTACCTCGAATCGCATCTACTGGTCGCCGGGTCGGACACGTAAACCGCCGTTCACCCGATGTGGATCGCGGGTTTGCCCGGCTGCGCCCGTTCGAGTAAGTCTTCGTCGGTCGTCGCGTCGGCCGTCTGGACGCTGACTGGCGCGTCGAACTCCGCACGGAGGAGCCACGCCGCCCGTTCGAGGATGGCTTGCTCCTCATCGGGCGCGAGGGTCGGTTCCAGCGACCGACGACGCTCCTGGAGGTCGGCGAGGTACGGGCCGGCCACGTCCCGCTTGTCGGCCACGAGATCGTCTTCGAAGGCCTGGCTCACTACCGCACCCTCCGGGTCGGCCCGTCGAACGGTCTCGTAGGCACGGTACTTCCACTCGGGAGCGACGACGAGCGTGATTTCTTCGGGGTCATCGATGCCGGCGACCTCACAGATGTCCCGAACGTCCGCTCGTGTCGTGTCGATCAATGCCCGCTCGATTCGGTAGTCACTCACATTGTCGGCCGGCTCCGGCCACTCGGCCTCGACGGCCAACCCATCACACCGCAGCAGGTTCCAGAGTTCCTCGGCCAGATACGGCGTAATCGGTGCGATCAGTGCCGTAAGCGTCTCTAGGCCGCGACGGTAGACGGCCTCGTGAACCGGTCCCGCTTCGACGTACTGCCCGAGGACGCCCGCAAGCGATCGAATCTCCGAGATCGCTCGATGGAAGCGGAAGGCGTCGAACTCCTCGGTCGTCGCGGCGATAGTCCGGTCGATCTCGCGATCGAGGTAGTCGTCTCTGGGCTCGCGCTCGCTCCGTCCGGCATCGGCCTCGGTAAACGCCCGGACCATGTCATAGAGTTGCTGTTGAAGGTCGTAGGCTGAACTCACGTCCTTGGCGGTCCACTCGAAGTCCTGTCGGGGGTGGGCCGCCCCGAGGACGAACAGTCGCGTCGTCTCCGGGCCGTACTCGTGGGGCGTAATGACGTTTCCCTTCGCCGTCGACATCTTCTCGCCGCCGTGCAGCACCGTCCCCTGGTTGACGAGGCGCTGGACGGGCTCCGGCTCGTCGAGGAGCCCGAGATCGGCCAGGACGTGGGCGAAAAACCGAATGTACAGCAGGTGGAGGACGGCGTGTTCCTCGCCGCCGACGTAGACATCGACGGGGAGCCACTCGTCGGCCTGTGCCGTATCGAAGGGCGCGTCCCCGTGATCCGCCGTGAGGAATCGCAGGTAGTACCACGACGAGTCGACGAAGGTATCCATCGTGTCCGTCTCCCGGCGGGCGGCCGCCCCACACTCCGGACACGAGGTCTCGAGGAACGCCTCGTTCTCGGCCAGTGGGTTCCCGGCTGTCGGCTCGTATTCGGGCAGCTCCACGGGCAACTCCTCTTCCGGGACCAGGACGGGACCGCACTCCTCACAGTGGACGACCGGGATCGGCGTCCCCCAGTACCGTTGCCGGGAGATGAGCCAGTCGCGAAGCCGGTAGGTGACCGACGACTCGGCACACTCGAGATCGGCGAGCAACTGCTCGCGGGCCCGTTCGGTATCGAGTCCACCGTACTCCCCGCTGTTTTCGAGGGTTCCCTCGCCGGTGTAGGCGTCCGCGCTGAAGTCGTGTTCCGCCGGGTCCGGTGGGCGGACGACCGGTGTGATCGCGAGATCGTGTTCGGTCGCGAAGGCGTGATCGCGCTCGTTGTGCGCGGGGACGCCCATGACGGCGCCGGTCCCCACGTTGTCAAGGACGTATTCGGCGACGTAGACCGGGAGCTCCTCGCCAGTCAGTGGATGGATCGCACGGACGCCGGTGTCGACCCCACTGGCCGTCGACCGTCGCTCAGCATCTGATCGCCCCCGCGTCCCGTCGAGGTAGGCGTCGACCCTATCGATCTCCGTAGCCAGGTCCCGGGCGAGATCGTGACCCGGCGATATCGCGAGGAACGTCGCGCCGTAGAGTGTATCCAGCCGTGTCGTGAACGCCTCGATATCGCCGTACTCGGGCACATCGAAGGTGACGCTGGCTCCCTCCTGCTTGCCGATCCAGTTGCGCTGGATCTCCCGAACGCTCTCGGGCCACCCCTCCAGATCGTCGAGGCCATCCAGCAGTTCCTCGGCGTAGTCGGTGATCGAAAAGAACCACTGATCGAGTTCGCGGGTCTCGACCGGCGTCTCACATCGCCAGCAGACGCCCTGACTCGAAACCGGGCTGTCGACGCCGTCCCTGTCGTGGTCGTCCTCGTCGTCGTCCACTGACTCGACCTGGGCGTCCGCCAGCACGGTCTCGCAGTTGGGACACCAGTTGACAGCGGCGGCCTCGTACTCGACGAGCCCTTCCTCGTAGAAGCGCTCGAAGAACCACTGGTTCCACTGGTAGTATTCGGGGTCGCTGGTCGTGAACTCCCGGTTCCAGTCGTAGCCAAAGCCCATCGCTTCCATCTCCTCGCGCATGTCCTCGATGCACGTCTCCGTCCACGACTGGGGGTCTGTCAGCTGGCGCTCCGCGGCGTTTTCCGCTGGCAACCCGAAGGCGTCCCACCCCATCGGCTGGAGAACGTCATCGCCGCACATCCGCCGATATCGGGCGTACGCGTCAGTGATTGCGTAGTTGCGCACGTGGCCCATGTGGAGGTTGCCGGACGTGTACGGGAACATGCCCAGCACGTAGGTCGGATCCTCGGTGTCAGCCGGACATGTGTAGACATCTTTGCGATCCCACTCGAACTGCCAGATATCCTGGACGGCTTGGGACGAGTACCGATCTCGATGAGCCATTTCTTGAGTCGTCTTTACCGGAGTCGGGACAAAAACCTGCGGGAGGATCCCTCGATCAATCCACCCGCGTCCGGAGGAAGATTTTTGCCCCGGTGGGCGTACCAATCGCCATGCAACTGACGTTTCTGGGTACCGGCAGCGCCATGCCGACCGGCAATCGGCATCAGACCGGGTTGCTACTGGAAGCCGAGGGCAACCGACTGTTGATCGACTGTGGCAGCGGCGTCCTCGAGGCCCTCGCGGCGACCGAACGAGGGTACATCGACCTCGACGCCGTCCTCCTCACCCATCACCACCTCGATCACGTCGCCGACTTGCTCCCGCTGGTGAAGGCTCGCTGGCTGGCCGAGGCGTCCGATCTCTGCATCGCCGGGCCGCCCGGGACCCGCGACCTGCTCGACGAACTGCTCGACGTTCACACGTATCTTCGGAAACACGTCGATCCGGATGTCACCGATATTGAACCCGGAGCAACGACGTTCGCTGGCTTCGACGTGGTTGCTCGGGCGGTACAGCATTCGATGGCCGGCTTTGGCTACCGGATTTCGCCGGCGGGTGGGGCCGACCCCACGGTCGTCGTCAGCGGCGATACCCGGGCGTTCCCGGCGTTCCTCTCGATGGCCGACGGAGCCGAGGTGCTGGTCCACGACTGTTCGTTCCCCGACGACGTCGAGACCGACACCCATGCGACGCCGGGATCACTCGGCGAGGCGCTGGCGGCGGCCGAAGCGTCCATCGGGACCGTCTATCTCACACACCTGTATCCCCACACTGATGGCCGACACGACGACATGATCGCGTCGGTTCACGAGCACTACGCCGGTGCTGTGGCAGTCGCGAGCGACGGGCTGTGCGTCGAGGTGTAGGTCGGAAAGCGTCACTCCACGTCGCCCGTAATGACCTCTTCGGCCCGAATTCGGAGGATGACCCGCTCGGTCTCGACCGGCGTTGGATACTCGTCCTCTCCCAGATAGCGCTGTGCGAGGGCGTCGATGTGGTCGCGTGCTCCCTCGGTCGTCGTCGATTCGACCACTCCAGTCACCGATAGAAAGCGGTAGGGGTTGTCCGGGTCGACCATGCTCACCGAGACCGTCGGATCGCGGGCCACGTTCCGTTCCTTGCGTCGGCCGCGCTCGGTGTTGACCAGAATCAGGTCGTCGTCGGCGTCGTAGTCGATCCAGACGGGCGTCGTGTGTGGCTCTCCGTCCGCCGTCATCGTCGTCAGGTGGGCGAACGTCTGTTTCTCGAAGAGGTCCTCAAACGCCGCGGGAATACTCGCCATGGCTCGACGTTCGCGTCCGAGCGGATAAAGCGTATGGCTGTGAGCCAATCTGCCACCTGGCGTCACTCAGGCGCGTTCGAGCACGACCCGGAAGTCGGCTCCGCCTGCCTCGCTTTCCCGGACTTCGACCGTGCCGCCGTAGGATTCCGTCAGGGCGCGCACGAATCCGAGTCCGAGACCGGTCCCCTCACTTTCCGGCCCTTTCCGCCCCATCTCGAAGATCTCGTCACGGACTTCCTCGGGAACGCCCGACCCGTCGTCAGCGAAGCCGACGACGATGGTCTCGGCGTTCGGCTGTTCGAGGTAGATCGAAACTGTCACCGGGTCGTCGTTGTGGATCGCGGCGTTCGAGAGAATGTTCGTGAACACTGAATCGAGCAGGTCGCCACCGTACACCTGGTACTCGAAGTCCGCCGGATCGAACTCGACGGTCAACTCGTCGAACTGTGTGTCGACGGTCGTGACCGTTTCATCGAGTTCCCGCCGGAGCGGTTTCGGTTCGGGTTCGTCTGCCTCTTCCAGCGTCGAGACGATGTCGCCCACTCGCTCGATGAGGTCGGCCGCGTCGTCGGCAGCGTGCTTGATGCGTTCGACGTAATCAAGTGTGTCACCGTCGACGCTGTCCGCAACGAAGTCAGTGAACCCGGAGATCACCTGCAGATCGTTGCCGAGGTCGTGTCTGAGGAGGCGGTCGTACAGTTCGACCATCTCCTTGCGCGTCTCGAGGTCCTGGCGTGCGCGTTCGAGTTGCTCCCGGGACCGGATGTTACTGATCGCCGTCGCGGCGTGCGAGGCGAGGATCTCGAGCGGTTCGGCGTGCTCTGCGCCGATCTCGTCGATCGACGTCGCGCGCGTGACCAGCACGACGATGACCTCGTCAACGATACTGGCCGGCACGGCAAGCGTAGCAGTTACGTCCGAATCCTCGACAACACCGGCCTCCGCACCCGTGCGACGAACCGTCTCGCCGGATTCGATGGCCTGGGTTACCACGTCAGTCACTTCGTCACCTGGTTCGAAGTGTGGGTTCGTGCTGTCAGCCACCTCCGGATGGCCGTTACCGACCACGACGAACGAGGCGTATGGAAAGTCAAACAGCAGTGACACCGCTTCGAGAGTGAGCGAGACGACTTCGTCGACGCTCTCACAGCTGTTGAGTGCCTGCCCGTATCTGTTCAGGTCAGCAACCTGGCTGGCGAAGTCCGGTTGATTTTCGAAAGACATTCGCGGTGAGTATACTCCGTCGAATAGGAATCACACCCACATCAAAAAACCGTTTTGGAAATTTCCTATCACGATTCGAGGCGATATCGTAACAGTGCCGCGATCCCACCGAGATTCGAGAGTTGCTGGCCCGGGTCGAATTCCCGTGAGAACACGGTCACTTCACCCCCCTGTTGTTCGGTCCGCTCGATGACGCGATCGACATCGATATCCCAGTTGTCTCCCTCGTCACGCGCCCGACGGAGCGGTTCATCGAGGACGAGTAAGTGCTCGATGGCTCCATACTCGGCGGCTTCAGCCACTGCGTCCGGTCCGTAGGATACTTTCGTGCCGGTCGCGATCCGTTCCATCAACTCGTCGATCAGCGTCGCCTCCTCGGCAATGCGGGTCTCCTCCTGGACGTCCTCGACGGCCCCGCGCTTGAGCACCTCGTGGACGCCCCGATCGCCGACGGCGCTGGTGTCGACCGTCCGGATCGAGTCAGCTACCGCCGGTGCCTCGTCTTCGATGTAGGCGAGCGCATCCTGCTTGGTGAAACCCGGCCCGGCGAGGATGATCGCGTCGGCGTCCGTTCGCTTGAGCACGTCCGTGAGTTCCCCAAACAACTCTTCACGGGGTCTGGCGTATTCGCCCTTCCCGGTCGGCCCCGCAATCGACGCCCGTTCCTCGGTGCCGTACTGTTCGACGGTGTGGACGTAGGCCTGGGCCTCCTCGACGGTCACGATGGCAACGTCCGGGACGTCGGTCGCCTCGACGGCCTCCTCGATCCGATCCATCTGGTCTGGCTTCCACGTCTTCTCGACGTCGAGTTCGTCGTGTTGCTTGACGTTGATCGTGTGATGCTGGCCGAGTTGATCCTCCCGGGAACAGTCACCGATCACGCCGCTGACCCGGAGGCGGTCGGCGAAGCGGGCGAATTCGACGTCCTCGACGTCGAGGGCCGCCCAGATGTGTTCGCGCTCGCCACCCGTGTCCCGCATCTGGTCGTCGTTGCGCTGGATGCGCCGGGTGGTGTCGCCGGCCACCCGGTCGCCCGGCTCGATCACGTAGGTGAGGTGCCACAGGTCGTCGAGACTCTCGGGGACGAGCGTCAGGCGCTCGCGGCCCCCCTCGACGCGCTCCCGCTCGGCGATGCGCATACCCGCTTTCGGGCAGCATGCGACAAGTGCCTGCCGTTTCCGCTCGCCGTGCTGCCCTGGCAGAGCTCAGTCTGTGGTCGTCTCGACGGCGCGGACCTCGAGGCCCTCCCCGACCGATATCTCGGCGATGGCCCCCTCGTGTGGGACGGTGACCGTCGCGGAAAACGGCTCCCTTGACTCGACCCGGCCGGTGACGGCCGGGAGGACGCGTTCGGTCGCCCGCAGGCTACTGGTCTCCTCGCGCGGTACCCCGATCTCCACCAGCGCACTCGTCACTCGCGGTTCGAACTGGAGGGCGCTGATGACGTCGACGGTCGCGAGCCAGGAACACGTCCCACACGTCATCTCGACCGTCGGGGTCGCCTCGCCGTCGAGGCGGTCCCGCGGCAGCGTCACGCCCGTGATCCCCGCACAGGACGGACACTGTCCCGTCCGGGCAAGGCCGACGTGGTACATCATTCGATCGTACAGGGCCTCGTAGACGTCGACACCTTCCCGGACGGCGACGCCGTGCTTCGGGAACCGGTAGGTCGCGCCCCAGAAGATGTCGCAGGCCGGGCACTCGACGGTGAGAAACTCCTGTTCGTACTCGCCGTGCAGGTCGGCGTCGCAGTTCGGACAGGTCGCCTCGACAGTGACGTCGGCCGGAACCGACTCAGTCGGGCGGTTCGCGATCATTGCCTCGTACAGCGCGATCGCGCCGGCCGTCGGGACGTATTCCCCGTCCACCGCCTCGACGTACGCGCCGCGGAGTTTCTCCAGGTGGTAGTTGAACTTGCCGCTGTCCTGCACGCCGGTGGCATCCATCAGTTCCGCGTACGACAGCGTTCGCCGGTCGCGTAGCTCCGGGCCCGAGGTCGGATCGATCGGCTCGTACCGGTCGAAGAGGGCCCGGAGGATGTCGAGTCTGATCTCGTGACCGAGCAGCGCGAAGGCGTCCTCGGCGACGGCACTCCCCTGGTCGTCAGCCATCGGACGCATGTGGTCCCACACCGCCATTGAATCCAGGTTTCCGGCGAAGTGTGTGGGTCACCGTGTGAAATCAGCTTCACAGAACGCTTACACCGTCGAACGCCCTGTACACCGGTAATGACCGAAACGCGATCCCCTCCAGAGGCGGGGACAGTTGTGGACCGTCTCCGCGAACGGCTCGCTTCGATCAGTCCGCTCTCCCTGGGGATGTTGGGCTTTCTCGGCATCCCCGGAGAAGTCGTGCCCGGCCTCGAAGTACTCAAGCTGTTCTCCGTCTTCTGGCTGTTCTGGCTGTGGCCGTTCGTCGCCATGCTGATCGGCGCTGTGAGGCAGTCACTCGGCGACGACGAGTCGGCTGCGGGCCCGCGTGACTGGCTCGAGATGGACAGTGGCTGGCGTGGGCTGTTCGCCATGCTGTATGGACTTTCGCTGTCGGTGCTGAATCCCCTGATGGGACGCCAGGACGTGATGCAACTGCTGGGCAGCGCCGTCGCCGTCGTGCGACATCGCGGCTCCTTGCCGGCCCCCGAATCGTTCACCCAATCTGGTCAGTACCGACTGCCGGTCGAGGGGGCCTGGACGGTCGTCAACGGCAGTCCGATCAAGGAGCACTCCCACTCGTGGTACCCGGCGACCCAGCGCTACGCCTACGACCTCGTGATCACCGACGACGACGGGCGGACGCGTCCGGCGGAGGCGGACACGAGCGTCGAGAACTACTACTGTTACGACAAGCCGGTCCTCGCGCCCGCCGACGGGGTCGTCGTCGACGTCCGCGACGGCGATCCGGAACTGGGCCGGGCCGGCGGGTTCTCTCATCCCGGCAAGCGCTCGATCACCGGCAACGCCGTCACGATCCGCCACGCCGAGGGTGAGTACAGCAGCCTCGTCCACCTCGTTCCCGGGAGTATCGTGGTCGAACCCGGCGAGCGGGTCGACCGGGGCCAGGAGATCGGTCGGTGTGGCCACTCGGGCAACTCCAGCGAGCCCCACCTCCACGTCCAGCTACAGGACCATCCCACCTTCGAGTTCGCGGCCGGATTGCCGATCAGGTTCGAGGACATGGCCGTCGAGACGCCGGGCGTCGACGTCGCCGAAGCGACCGGCTGGGACGCCCCCGAGGGAACTGGGCAGTATATTCACGTCGGCCAGCGCGTCACCCACGTCGCCGACGGGCAGACCGACAGGACTGACGACGGGTCACGTGACCCCGAGCCAGCGACCGCCCCGGCACTCGGCGGCGTTCGACGGGTCGCCGGACTCGCCAACGGGATCGCGGTCGGTGGGTTCGTCACCGTCCTGGCGGGCGTCGTCGGCGCGTCACTCACGACCGCCGCACTCCTCGTCGGGGGGCTGGCAGCCCTCGCACTGGCGTCGCTGGGCGCGAGGCTGGTGGTCGGGAACGGTAGCGTCCACTCGGCGTCGGCCGGGACGGTCGGCGGCGTGGGCCTGGCGGCACTCGCGGTTGGCACCTTCGCCGGACTCTCCGCCCTGCCGACGGTCGCCCCGGTCGCGCTCGGTGCGGGACTGTTTCTGACGGGGGCAGTGCTGTACGGCGGTAGCTGGGAGTACGGTCGCTGGCGCGGGTTTCAGCCCGCAGTTCGGTCGACCGTCGCGACCGAGTGACCCGTTGCACCCTTTGAGAACTCCGGTGAGAGTGCGGATCGGAGCTCCGGAGATTCTTCGAGTGGGAGAAGACGGAACAACGACGACCGGCCGGCATTTCGGTTCCGGAACGGGACTTCACCCCTCTCGAAGGCCGCTGAGTGATTTCGGCGGCAGATGGACGAGTACCGAAACCATGAGCATCACGAGACCGATAGCGATGAGTCCGCGGCCGTACCCGAGCCACAGGGCGACGCCGAGAAAGAACACGTGCGTGACGACAGGAATCGCAGCGATCGGTGTCGGCGGGGCGGGGGGCTGCCAGCCCGCTCGCATCACGATGACAATCGCCAGCGCCACGGTCCCGGCGGTCCCGGCGAGGAGCCCCGCTGTCGGGAACACCACGGCGTCGTAGACTGCCAGGGCCACCATCAATCCGCCTGTCGGCACGACGACGCCACCGACGAGGGCAGCTGCAGTGGTCATTCGAGAGAGGGCCGGCCGCTGACGTTCGACGAACCACCACCAGCTCCCGTAGGCGACGGCGACCCAGAACCAGCCCACGAAGTTGCCAAGCGGGACGCCGAACCACTCGCCCCATCGCCCCCATTCCCAGTAGGGGACGCGGATCGCGACGGCGTCGATCGCCAGGTCGACGTGCAATGCGAACAGTGCGACGAACAGCGCCGCCGCGATCCCGGTCAGTCCACCGTTCCGCGCGCTCACGTACCCGGCATACAGAACTGACGCCCACAGCAGACCGATCGCTAGCGGCACATCGGCCAGCGTGACGAGGTACTCGCCGACGGGATAGCTGTAGGCGTCGTAGGCGAGGATCGTCAACTGCTCTAAGAGTAGCCCGTAGGCCAGTCCGGACACGACCATCGTCGTTCGACGTCGGTCGGGCCAGGCGTGGGACAGTGCCAGCCCGAAGATCAGCGCGCCAAAAAGCGTGAACGCGGGATAAGCCCACTCGACCATGACCGTGACAGGATAGCGATACGACAAAAGTTCATCGCTTCCGTCCCGCTCACTCCTCGACCATCCGGCTGCCACCCGCCGGGAGGAACTCCTGGATCAAATCCGGACTGGCGACCTTCCGGACGAAGGTATCGTCAGCGAAGCGCCCCTTGAATTCCCGGTACAGTCGCTTGGCGATGTCGTTCTGTGCATACCGCCCCGGTTCGACTTCGATCGTGGTCTCGGCCTGCCCGTCGATTGCGCTCGGCGGGCCGCCGATGACGCGCGTCTCGGGTTCGCAGGTAATCCCGACAGCTACGCCGACCGGCGTGTCGTCGTAGTAGGTTCGATCGCCTCTGATGGCGAAGCTCCCCTTTTCCAGATACTCGCCGCTCTCGGGCGTCTTGGTGACCTGGTCGGGGTCGACGCAGTAGACGTCACCCGCGTACTTGCCCTCCTTCCAGAGCGTCGAGTAGGAGATGGCGAACTGGGCGGCCTCCTCCCGACTCGACTCCGGAATCGAGATGTCGTCCGGTGGCGCTTCGCTCGGCCCGGTCGCTTTCAGAATCGTCGCCGGCGCGCCGTGGGCCTGCGTGTGGAAGAACAGGTCGCCCCGATCGAGGTACTTCTTGACGAGTTCCTCGTTCTCGTCGGCGTTTCGGCCGCCGATCACGAGAAAGCCATCACTGGTATGGAACCACCGGAACCGTTCGTACCACTCCTCGCTCGTCCGGATCGGGATCGATTCGCGAGTCAGCCAGTCGACGTCTTCCTGGTCGTCCTCGTCGGTTTCTCCGCTCCCGTCACCGCCATCGTCCCCGTCGCTGGCTTCCCACGCCTCACGCCGTTGTTTGACGGCTTCGAGTTGCTCACGGGTGTTCGCGATCGCCTCCTCCGCGCCGGCCTTCTTCCCCTCGATACGCTTTGCCTCCTGATAGAGGCGATCGGCGTTCTTCTCGACGCCGGTATCGGCGTCGAGTTCGATGTGGTGATCGTCGATCTGCGCCGTCACTGTCCCCTGGCTGCCGTCGACATCGCGGACGGCCTCGGCGGCCGGGATCCCCTGGTCCTTGCCGGCCGAAAGCGTCGCCTCGATCTCGTCCCAGGGTGTTTCGGCCGCTCTGGCGTCCTGGACCGTCGAAAGCACCTCGTCGACGAGATCGTAGTTCGCATAGAGGAGTTCGGCTTTCTCCCGTTCGGCCTCGGCGTCGGCCTCGAAGTCTTCGATGGCCCCTTCCTGCTGTTGGATAATCCGCTTTTGTTTCTCGATCTCCGCCTCGAAGTCCGGTCGATTCGATCCGGTTTCCTCCTCGTCGGGCTCCTGTTCCAGACCGAGGAAGTACGCTTCGAGGGCGTCGTTGAACGAGTCGAAGGACTCGCCTGGCGTGTCTTCGTACTCGACCAGCGGCACCGGCGTCACGTCGACGGGCGTCTCCTGCTCGTCGGTCTCGAAGTAGAGTCGGGGGTCGAGATCGCCCTCGCGGAGTCGTGTCGAGAGGTCGCTGACCGCGTCATACAGTGACTCGAACTCCACGTCGGTCGTCTCCTCGATGGCCTGGTTGTAGGGAACGCCGGCCCGCGAGCAGAGTTCCTCGCCGTAGAGCCCGCCGAAGTTGAGCTGGGTCGCCAGCGTCCGCACCACGTCGGCGTCTGACTGTCGCATTCGCTCGACGAAGGTCTCGTACTCGACGGTGAGCGGGTTGAACCGTGCCGACGGAAACTCGTATTGAGAGCCCGGCGTGACCGTTCTGGATTGGAGGCGCACCGTCTCCAGGGAATCGATGACGTTGTCCGTCTCGTCGAGGACGGCGAGGTTCCCGTCGCCGAACAGCTCGGCGATGATCGTCGTGTGGTCGTCGCTCCGTTCGAATCGCAACTGGAGGATGCGGTCGAACTCGAACTGCTCGACGCTCTCGAGTTGTGCTCCTTCCAGCCGGTTCCGGAGCATCATCGCGAAATTGGGCGGCCGCTCGGGCGCGTTGGGAACCCGATCCGGAGTGATCGTGTGCACGCGCTTGGGGTCGTCGACCTCGATCAGGAGTTCGATCCGGCCGAAGTTCGGGCCGCTCAGCTTGAGGCGAAGCAGATCGTCGTCGTAGAGATAGGATTTCTCGTGGTACGCGCCGACGAACGCCCGGAGTTCCCCGGCGAGTGCGGCACAGTCCACGCTGGTGAGTTCCCGCTTGCGGTCCATGCCCGGACTGGTCGGGCGCGCGCCGTAAGCGTGTCGCTCGTCGTCCAGCAGTGGCTGCAGATAGTGATTCACCAATTGATTTAACTTTTCTCCGGCTATGGATACTCACATGTCCATGCCCTCCGGCCTCCAGAAGCGCTACGAGCAGTACCGACAACTCGACGGCTATCTCGAAGAGCACGCACTGATCCAGTGGCTGGTGCTGGTGATGGCTCCCACTGTGACCTTAGGTGTCTACAAAATGCTGATCAGCAGTGGCTCTTTCATCGACGGGATCAGCTACGGTCTCGTTTTCGGTGTCGTATTTGCGACGCTGAAGGTCTTGTTTCAGCGAGCCAGCCGTTGACTGTCCATGCAAGCTGACGTCAGGTGTTCAGGGCCTCACGAACGTTGTCCAGCGGGCCCGGGTCCTCGTCCCGCGACGGGCGTTCCCGTGGAAGGTGTTTGCCGAGAGCAGCGATGACGCCATCCAGATCATCGATACTGTGACGGTCGAGTTCGATCGTGCCAAAGGGCCAGACACTCGCGTGAATCCGGAGCGAGTCGTCCGTCAGCGAATAGCTCTCGATCTCCCCCCAGGGGAGATGGCCACTCCATAAGCCGATTCCGGCATCAGTCACGGTGTAGCGTCGGGACCGCCGGTGACGGACCAATGGTGGAATCTGGCCGAGGCTGAGCAAGGCCGGCACGACCAGTAGCACGTAGTCCCCATCCAGAACTTCCAGTGTGGCCCAGATCGCGGCCAAGCCGACCGCGACCGCGGCGATCCCGCGACGGAGGCGCGAAACCGGCCGCTTCCGTGCGCGGAACGTCACCGAGAGATCCCCCTTGTTCCGGGCCAACACCGCTTTGTCGGCGACATAGCCGGTGAGGAAGGCAGCGATCCCGCCGAGTATGCCGCCGACGGCAAACGGGGCCGCCGCGATCAGGCCGTCGATGACCGCGACCGGGAACGCCGCCATCAGGACGACACCCGAGAGCGCGATCAGTCCGGCCAATGGGAACCCATCCCGGAACCAGGTTGCAGGGTCAGACAGTCGTCGAACCCCGAGAGCGGCCACGGCGATCCCCAGGAGACCTGTGCCGAGTGCGATCGCGACGACGATCGGTGTTTGGCCCCGCTCGAACGGCCCCAGGAGACCGTATCCGGAAACCGGTGTGACCAGCATCGCTGTGAGGAAGCCGAGAGTGATCAAAAGGCGACTGTGGAGGGACATATACGCGGGCCTAAACAGGAATCAGGATAAATCAGTTACGACGGCAGCAATAAGATGGCGCAGCCCGCTCAATCAAGACGCTTGCTCACGTACGGGCCGTCCTGGCGATACCCGAGTTGCTCGCGATAATATTCGCGCGCGCCGATCCCACTGAGGACGGCGATCTTCCCGTAGCCGGCGTCGGCGGCGAGTTCCTCGGCGCGCTCGATCAACCGCCGGCCATAGCCCTGGTGTTGCCAGTCGTCGCCATCGTCGCCTGCCTCGCCGATCGGGATCTCGCTGCCGTAGACGTGTAGCTCTCGGATGACAGCCGCCTCTTCGAGTTCCGGTCGGACGACCTCGCCGGGGAACCGGAGGCGTGCGAACCCGACTAGTAGATCTCGATCGCGGTCCTCGAAGCTGATGAAGTGCTCCGTACCACCGGCAACCTCGTATTTCTCGACGTCCAGCGTCACGTCGCCGGGTTCCTCGTCGCTGTGGCCGACTTCCCGACACCGGATGCACGAACACGACTCGCCACGCGATTCCATGCGCTTGCGGGCAAGCTGGCGGAGGTTGGACTTCTGGACGCCGGCCTCGATCAGCGGGGCCGGAATATCCCGCTGGACGCGCTGGAGGCGCGTGTACTCGGGGATCATCGGCTTGACGTCCGCGACGAGTTCAGCGGCCTCCTCGCTGGTCAGGGGATCGAACTCGTCGCGGCGGTGCATATCGTACGTGACGGTCCCGCCGACGACGAGCGTGGGATAGATCTTGAGGTAGTCCGGCCGCCACTCGGGCCGTTCGAACAGCCGCCGGAAGTCCTCCCGGACCATCTCCTCGGTCATGCCAGGCTGGCCCGGCATCATATGAAAGCCGACTTTGAACCCCGCGTCCCGAAGCCGGCGGTTGGCCTCGATGGAGGCGTCGACGCCGTGACCGCGGTGCATCTCGCGGTTGATCGACTCGAAGGTCGTCTGGACGCCGACCTCGACCTTCGTCCCGCCAAGGCGAAGCATCCGGTCGACCTGTTCGGGGCCACACCAGTCCGGCTTGGTCTCGAAGGTGGTGGCGACGTTGCGGATCGATCCCGTCTCGTTGTCGGCGATGACGTCCTCCAGATAGCGGAAGTCGTACGCATCGGGGTCCTGGGCGAAGCTCTCGGTTTCGGAGGGCTGGGGATCGCAGTCGGGATCGTACTCGTTCATCGCTTGCAGCGCGCGCTTGACGAACCACTCCTGGTAGTCGTGACTCCGGGCAGTCATCGTCCCGCCCATGAGGATGAGTTCGACCTTCTCGATCGGGTGGCCGATCTTCCGGAGCTGGTGGAGCCGCAGCGTCACCTGTCCGTAGGGATCGTAATCATTCTGGACCCCGCGAGCCGCGGCGGGTTCTTGGCCGGTGTAACTCTGTGAACTCTCGAACTCCGAATCCGGCCCGCCTGGACAGTAGAGACATTTTCCGTGCGGGCAGTTCTCCGGTGAAGTCATGATCGCGACCGGCGAGACGCCCGAAGCCGTCCGCATTGGCTTGCGACGCACGACAGCTGCCAGCTCATCGCGGCGACCGTCCGGCGCACGGTCGAGCAGGTCAGAGTTTTTCGGCACTTTCGGCGAGGAGTGTTTCGAGCAGACGTCCCGCTTGGCGGCTTCGAGGCCGTCGCGATCGAGATCGCCATCGAGAATCCGTTCGATCAACTCCTCACAGGCGCGTTCGAACGGATCCTCGACTGCCTCGGGCGCGTCGGTGCTCATTGCGTGGCTCAAGGTCGCCGTTTCGCCCGAATAAGCGTGTCGCTACGGGCGATAGCGAACGGAAGAGAAAGCAGCCGCGATCAGATGCTGTCGACGATCGCGTCGAGCACGGCGTCGACAACCGTCGAGCGCTGGCCGGCGAGGAACTCGATGCGATGCGAGCGGGTGCTGAGCGGTTCGAGGTCGGCCCCCTCGACAGTCTCGTCGGCCGCGTCGACGAGTTCGCGCACGTCGAGTTTGTGGCCGCTCCGGACGTGGAGTTCGTCCTCGTCGACGCCGACGATCGCTGTCAGATCGTCACTCCGGCGGTAGAGTTCGTCGAGCAGCAGCGTCGCCGGCGGGAAGTCATACGTGTGGGTGAACCGATCGATGTCAAGCACACCGATCGTTTCGTCGCCGACACTGCGTCGGTCGAGGTTCTCCTGGGCGGTCTCGACGGCGACGTCGAGCTTTTCGCGGAACTGCTCGCTGACGTGACTCGCCAGCCCACGGACGTCGGCGTCGGTCGTCTCGCGGCCGCCAAAGAGCAGGTCCGTGACGAGTTCGCGCTTGTCCTCGTAGGACTGGTAGTAGGCTTCAAGCGCAACTGCCTCGCGGATCTCGCTGACGGCCGTCCCATCGTAGCCCGCCTCGGCGGCGGCCGCGGCGTAGGCCTCGGGGACCTCGCCCCAGTAACTCACGGCCGGCAGGTGCGCCAGATCGGGTCGGACGTCTTCCTCGACGTGGGCACCGACCGTCGCCGCAAGCGCGCTCGCGGTCGGCCCGCGAGTCGTTCCGTCGGCGATGGCGACCGAGGTCGCGTCGGCCTTCGGAGCGAGTGCCGCGTCGACCGTGTCCACGATGGTCGATTCGGCGACGGTGTCGATGACCACTTTCGACGCGTCGTAGACATCAAGCAGTTCGAATCCGTCGAGCGACTCTTCGGTGCCACCGGCGGCGACGAACACCAGTAGCGGCAGATTCTCGTCGTGACGCTCGCGGTCTCCGAGCATCCGCGTCACGTCGGTGGTCGCGTCGTCGAGGCCGTAGACGTCGCCCTCGATGGGCCGTCGATCGATGTAGTGGTACTCCGCGTCACGACGGTCGTGGCGACCCCGAACCAGCGGCAGGACGGCGCGCTCGATCGCCGCGCCCCCGACGTATCCGTCGGTCGTGGCGCTGTGGCGGACGATCACCGGGCGATCCTCGAGGACGGCCCGCCGGATCTCGCCGACGACGTCCCGGATCGATTCGCTTTCGGCGGCGACCGCCTCGTCGTCGACGAGCGGGTCGATCTCGTCGGGCCGGGCGCGCTCGCTGAGCGTCGCCTCGATCTCCTCTAGAACTGCCTCGCGTTTGTCCTCGTCGAACAGTTCCAGTTCCTCGGTCTCGACCTGGAGCTCGCCGCGACGCTCGCGGACTTCGCCGTCGATCTCGACGACGGCACCTTCCTCGACACTCGGATACGCGCGGACGCCGGCCTCGACGAAGGCCGCACAGTCGACGCTGCCGGTGCCGTCCCGGAGTTCGAACACCGTCGGCCCACTCGTCTGGCGGGCGTCGACGATCTCGCCGGTGATCCGGACGGTGTCGCCGATCCACCCCTCGAGGTCGCCGACGTCGACGCTCGGCGGTTCGGGTGTCCGTTCGGCTTCAGCTGGCTCATCTTCGACGTCTTCGTCGGCAGCTTCTTCGACGTCCGCTGACCCAGCCGAGGCCGATTCGTCCGCAGCTGATGCCGACTCAGACTCTTCGAGGCCGACGGCTCCGCCGCCGGTCTGTGAGTCTTCTCGCGTCCGAACAGCGCCTGTTGTCGTCGCGTCAGTTTGTTTCGAGTCCGTCGATTCGGACTCGGTTGATTCAGGACTCTCGTCGGGCGTCGACTGTTCGTCTATCGGCTCGTCGGTCTCTTCGGGCAACAACTCGTGATCCTCGTCCGGGTCGTCGATCAAGACGCCACGGAACTCGTCGTCGGCCTGCCGGATCGACCAGCTGAGGTCGACGTTACCGTTGTCGCGCACGTTCGTGACGCGCACGTAGACGGTATCGCCGGGTTGCCAGTTGAGACTTTCAAGTCGACTATCCAGTTCGCTCTCGTGTAACAGTCCAGTGACGCTATCGCCGATGTCGACGAAGACGCCGAACTCGGCGAAGCCGTCGACCGTGCCGCGGTAGTATCGACCCGGCGTCAGTTCGTCGGGTGTACTCCCGCGAAACTCGAAGACTGCGTCTTCTTCGTGGATGTCACAGATGTGCCCTTCGACAGACGTACCGCAGATGATACACGAACCCATTGATGTCAGAAAACGGGTCCGGCCTAAAACGGTTGTCGAAACGTCGCTGACCCAGACTGACAACCGCAAACACTCAAACGATCGCGCCGACCGCATCGAACCCACCGAAGGCGACGCCATACAGCAGCGCAGCCGGTATCGCGCCGGCGAGCAAACCCTTCAGTTGGTTGACGCCATGGACCGTCGACAGGCCCGCGACCAGCAACAGAGATCCGTACCCGGTAGCGGCTACTTGGAGTGGCGGCCACGGGATCCCGGCCACCACGCACGGGGCAGTAGCGTAGGCCAGCACTTGGACTGTCTCGCTGATACCGGCCCGATCCTCGGTGATCGGCCACAGCAGGATCGTCTGGATCGCCGCGAGCAGGTGGAGTCCGGTCGGCGCGATCAGCACGACCGTCACGAGGACGGCGAGGACAGCTGTCGCCACTGGTCGGTCACTTACAACGGGCGCTGCACCCGGAACCAGGGCGTACCGCATGCTCTCTTCGATCGTCACGACGATGACCAGAAACACGAGTCCGGGTGCCTGATCACCAGGTGCGACGGCATTCCGGAAGAAGGTCCGGGGGCTGCTCATAACCCCGAGCCACGCACGGAGCAATCCCATCGGTCCCCGTTCACGACCGCGTCCCGTCGGGTCGACCCACTGCGTCACGACTCGCTTTTAGCCATCCGGGAATTTGTCGGTTTGGTTCCCGTCAAGGTGCCTTGTATACGACGGTTCGTGCCGGAAGCACCCCTCAATCGTCAGCGCCGACGTTCTCGACGCTCTCGAACGACGCCGGATCCGGTTCGATGTTGGCATACTGGACCGCCTGTTCACCGAGGACCTCGATCATCTCCCGGAGGTCGCCGTCGACCAGCTCCCCGTCCTCGTAGGCACTTGACGCGCGCGGGATCGCGACCTGATGGGGGATGACCCAGGCGGCCAGCGACCGTCCGACTGTCCGGAGCTGTTCGAGCGCGGTGATCGGGAAGCGCCCGCCGGCGACCGCGAGCAGGCCGATCGTCGTGTCCTCGAACTCGTCGAACCCACAGTAATCGAGCGCGTTCTTCAGCGGTGCGCTGAACGAGCCGTGATAGACTGGCGTGCCGAGGATGACCGAGTCCGCCGCACGGACCCGCTCGCGAAACGCTTCGGCGTCGCCCGCATCGCCCCTGTCGGCGTCGAACACCGGCAACTCCCACTTCGGGAGGTCGAGCAATTCAGTACTCGCGCCGGCGTTCTCGGCCGCTTCGAGCGCGATTCGGAGTGATTTTCGGGTGTGACTATTGTCTCTCAGACTGCCACAGATCGCGACGACGTGCGTTTCGCTCATGATGGCTCACACTGAGGCGTCCGTGAAAGGTTTCGCGATTGCTTACTGCGATGCCGGCATCTACCCGGCGACATCGCAAGCTCGCATCAGTGCACGCGCGTGAACCACGCCTCGTGATCGTCGATCGGTCCCGACACGAGATCGAAAAACCGGGTTTGCAGGTCGTCGGTCACCGGCCCCTTCGATCCCGCGCCGATCTCGACGCCGTCGACCGACCGGATCGGCGTCACTTCGGCCGCCGTCCCGGTGAAGAACAGTTCGTCCGCCGTATAGAGTTCGCCGCGGCCGATCCGGGCGTCGTCGTGGACGGTGTATCCCGCCTCGCGAGCGAGTTCGATGACGCTCCGCCGGGTAACTCCATTGAGCGCGGCCTCGGCGAGGCCGGGCGTGTAGATCTCTCCGTCATCGACGAGAAAGAGATTTTCGCCCGGTCCCTCGGCGACGTTACCCTCGCTGTTGAGCACGATCGCCTCGTCATAGCCGTTGCGGGCCGCTTCGTCGGTCGCGAGCACGCCGTTGACGTACGCACCGGTGGTCTTTGCCGTCGGCGGGATCTGGTCGTGGCCGTACTTCCGCCACGAGGAGACACCGGCGTCGATCCCGTCTTCCAGGGCCGACTCTCCCAGGTATGATTCCCACGGCCAGGCGGCAATCGCGACACGCTCGGGGAGTTTCGTCGGCGTCGTCGGACTCACCCCAAGTCGGTCGTAGCCGTAGAAGGCGATCGGCCGGACGTAACAGCCCTCGAGGTCCTGGCGTGCCAGGAGTTCCAGCGTTGCCGTCGTCAGCTCTTCGCGGTCGAAGCCGATGTCCAGATCGTACATGGCAGCCGAGTCGTAGAGCCGGTCCAGGTGGGCATCCCACCGGAACAGTGCCGGACCGTCGGCTGTCTCGTAACACCGGACGCCCTCGAAGACGCTCGTCCCGTAATGGAGTGCGTGGGAAAGCACGTGAATCGTCGCGTCTTCCCACGGTATGAACTCCCCGTCCATCCAGATGGTGTCCAGCGTGTCGGACGCCTCGCGTTTTGCCTCGAAGCCAGTCGGCATTGTCCCGTCGGACATGCCCTGGCCGAATCCCGACGGGATGAAAGTGATTTCGGCTATCTACGCAAAATGTGCAGATAGAAGCAGCTATCGGCCCGAATTTCGCCCCAAAATCGGAAAGTCATTGGCCTTATCTATTCGTATTGAATAGATATACTCATGCCGGCAGCGATCGACGACGCGACGCGCGCCGATATCGTCTTCCGGGCAGCCCGCGGTGCCACCCGATCGGAGATCGCCGAGGCGCTCGACCTCTCCCGGACGACAGTACGAAAGTATCTGGAGAAGGCCGACTCGGCGGTCGAAGACAGCGATCGCCCTCGCGAGACGCTGTGTGCCATTATTCGGAACGAATACGACTGGGATCGCGGGGACGGCGAGGCGGATCTCGACATCGACGGTGTCGACTTCATGTCGATGTAGGTGTCCTCGTTTCCGCCCCTCAACCGGTCGATTGCTCGTGATTCTGCGGCTACGAGTCGCGAAAGTGTTAACGGGAGCCTGCTCGGAGAGAGGGGCGTCTCTCTGACCCAGAATGAGCACAGACGATCACGTGGACATCGAGTACATCGAACGATATCGTGACGCGGTCGAACACCCGCTGTGGCAGCTGTTCCAGCGTTACGGCCACGGGAGTCGCCGATGGTTCCTTGTCGGAATCCTGGCGTCGATCGGCTCCCGGTTCGCCTCCCTCGTCCCACCTGTCCTTCTCGGCGTAGCGCTCGATGCTATCTTCGGGAGCGAATCCTTCGCGCTGCCCCTGATTCCGGGATCGGTGCTCCCAAACGAGACGATGGATCAGTTCTGGTTCGTGATCGCCCTCATGGCCGTGTTTATGATCGGCCAGGCCATCCTCAACTTCGTCCGGGCGTCGTCGCTGAACCTCTTCTCCCACCGCGTCAAGCATGAGGTCCGGACCGCGACGTACCAGCGGATGCAACGGCTGGACATGGAGTTTTTCAACGAGGTCCAGACTGGCGAACTCATGTCGATCCTCTCGAACGACACCAACCGACTGGAGCGCTTTCTCGACAACATGTTCGGGGAGTCGATCCAGCTTGGCGTCCTCATCGTCGGCATCTCCCTCATTCTGTTCTGGTTCAACGGCCAACTCGCCGTGGTCACGCTCGCGGTCATCCCGCTTGCAGCCGTGTTCACGTACTGGTTCATGCGGCTGGCCGAGGAACGCTACACTGACGTCCGCCAGTCCGTCGGCGACCTCAACAGCCGCCTGGAGAACAACTTGAACGGCATCGAGGTCATCAAGTCCGCCAACACCGAGGACCACGAGGACAAGCGCGTGCGCGAGCATTCCTATCAGTACTTCCGGCTCGATTGGCTCGCCCTCCGGCTGAACTTCATCTACCGGCCCGGCCTCCAGGCGCTGACCTCCATCTCGTTCATCGCGACGTTTGTCGTCGGCGGGGTCTGGATCCTCGAGGGGCCACCCGGCCCGCTGACTGGCGACCTCAGCGAGGGGACCCTCGTGATCTTCCTTCTGCTCACCCAGCGCCTGGTCGAGCCCCTCGCCCAGATGAGCACCATCATCGACCGCTACGAGGACGCCCGCGCCTCGACCAAGCGCATCCTCGGCATCATGAACCTGCCCGTCGACATCCAGGACGCTGAGGACGCGATCGAACTCGAAGCCGTCGAGGGCCACGTCCAGTTCGACGACGTGACCTTCGGCTACGAGGACCAGGCCGTTCTCGAGGACATCGACGTCGACGTCGAACCGGGCGAGACCGTCGGCCTCGTCGGGCCGACGGGCGCGGGCAAGACCACCTTCGTCAAACTCCTCCTGCGGCTGTACGACGTCGACGAGGGCGCGGTGCGGGTCGACGGCCACGATGTCCGGGATGTGACACTGTCGAGCCTCCGGGAATCCATTGGATACGTCGGCCAGGAGAACTTCTTATTCGACGGTAGCGTCGCCGAAAACATCAAGTACGGCGCGTTCGACGCCGGTCGCGAAGAGGTCGTCGAGGCCGCAAAGCGGGCCCAGGCTCACGAGTTCGTCACCAACATGCCCGAGGGCTACGACACCGAGGTCGGCGAGCGCGGGGTGAAACTCTCGGGCGGCCAGCGCCAGCGCGTCGCCATCGCCCGGACCCTGCTCCAGGGGCCGGCGATCACGGTCTTCGACGAGGCGACCAGCGCCGTCGACACCGAGACGGAACTGCTCATCCAACAATCCATCGACGACGTCGCAGCCGACCGGACGACGTTCGTCATCGCCCATCGGCTCTCGACGGTCCGGGACGCCGATACGATCCTCGTCGTCGAGGACGGTCGGATCGTCGAGCGCGGCACCCACGACGACCTGATCGACGCCGACGGCCTCTACGCCAACCTCTGGCGGGTGCAGGCGGGCGAGATCGGGTCGCTGCCGGCGGAATTCATCGAGGAGGCCAGCCAGCGCGTCGCCCAGCAGGGACTGGACGGTGAGTGAACGTGACCGGATTACAGTGACCCATCGAACGCCGATACATTCTCACCGAAGTGATCCGCCGCTTGCCAGCGAATCGACGTAGTCCTCGAGGACGTTGTAAACAGGACCGACTTCGGGGAGATCCCCAACAAGGTCGGGGAGCGTATTCTGCCAGCCGTCGCGGATTTCGTCCCGTTTCTCCCCGGGAAGTCCATCTCCGAGGTTGATGTCCAGACCGTCGTGTTCACACTTTCGCGTGAATGCCGGACGGATAACTGAGTCATCAACGTTAGCCTCGGTAATCATCCGATAGAGATCGTAGTAGTCACGAGCCTGTGATCGCTGATAGAGCGCTCGCAACTTCTCTGCGAAAATCTCCTCTACGCTGTACGCGGTCAACTCGAATTCGGGGACATCCTCGTAGCTGTGCCGATGGTTTACCGAATCGAACACCACGTATTCATCGATCATAACGTCCAGACTCGTTGTGTTCTTGTGACCGAGAACAGCGTTGTACTGGATATCGATATCGACGTAGTGTGTCGGATACGCTTCTTTCTGTAGCTCGCGGTGTTTGGTCACCTCGAAGTCGATACCGGAGGCCCTGGCAGCCTCTGCCAATACATCTCGCAACTCCACTTCGTTCCCTTGGTACTCTCCCTCGACACCGAAATCAAGATCCTCCGAATAGCGCCACGTCTCCGGGAAGTACAACTTACTGAGCGCAGTGCCGCCCTTGAACAGCAGGTTATCGCCGTATTGGCTCGTGTAGATCGCCCAGAGGATCCACGAATTAACGTAGTTCTTCTCCGCGTAGCCGAGGCGAACATCCAACTCTCTGGCCAGCCGTCGGAGTTGGGCTTCGGAAATCACGAGAAGTCCTCCGGGATGAACGATTCGGGGTCGACGTTCAGGCGGAGCTGGTACTTGCTGTCGCGAGTACCCGTCGCTTCTCTCGTCGGATCGAGCAGCGGGTACCCTGTCGTGAAGTTCTCAACGAGTTTCCGGTACTCCGGCAGGTCGATGTCCAGTTGGTCGGCGAGGTAGACGAGTCGTTTCGTCGCGGCACCGTTCCCGACTCGCCGCAGATACTCGACGACTCGTTCCCACGAACATCTCGTTTCAGCAGCGTTCTGCATGGCCTTCGCAAGCTCACCGATGCCGCCACAGAACTCCGGATGGTCCGCGCAATCGACCAGCGTTTTCTCGATACTCGAGATATTCACCTGGTTTGACCCGACCGCAGTCGGTTGATAACCGAAGAACTTCTGCTCAGTAACTGTCACCGGTCGATAGGTAACCCCGTGGATCTCGCGTTCTTGGGCGCGGTCTGTCGTCACGATGTACACAGCACGGGGCAGCTGCTCTGTAAGCCCATGCTGGTTCATCGCACTCCAGTACCCGATGTACATCGGCTCGACGAGTGCGGACGCGATCACGAACTCGTGTTCGGTATACACGGCGTTCTCACCCGCAGCGAGCGGCAGGATGAGATACTTCCCGTGTACGATCCGCTCGAGCCACCCCTTCTCCTTGAGCGCATACGCCATGTCCGTGGCCGACTTCCGGGGGATGTCCATGACATCCGCAATGTCACCGATGGTGATGATCTGTCGGCCCCCGCTTGCGAGCCGTGACAGTGCCTGGGACTCACGGGTCGATAGGCTCTTTCGTTGAGTCTCTCCTTCGTTTGTAGGCTCCATAGCCGCTCAGCGTACATAGAATCTAAATCCGAACGGAAATAAAGGTACTCGTTGAGAGTTCGTTCCTGAAAAGTCACTCCTCTGGTCGCTCACAGTACATAGACTCTAAATAGTATGTGAAAAATTCTATTTTCAGCCGTCAGACGTCGTCCAACAGATCACTGAGACGGCTATCGGAGTCGAGCGATCGGTTGATCACTCCCTTCCTCGATCTCAACAAGCCCGTCATCAGTCAGGTCTTCGAGGAGGTCCCGGAGCCACTCCCGCCCGTACTCGCCCTCCGGCGCGTAGTCGACCCGCACTTTCGGCCCGAGGTCGTCGATCGCGAGGTCATCGTGTTCCTTCAGCGCGCCGATCACACGCCCCCGCATCTGGCGGCGGCTCCCTTCGAAGGTCGACTGTTCGGGCACGTCGGGTGCCGAGAAGTCCCCGCTCGCATAGGCTTCACACCACTCTCGCCAGGGACAGCCCGCCTCGTCACAGCGCGGCGTCTTCTCGCAGGCCACGCCGCCCAGTTCCATGATCGCGTTGTTCCAGACCCGGGACTCTCCCTCCGACATGAGCGCGCTTGCAGCGTCCTCGAAGGCCGCGTCCTCGTCGGGGATCGAAAAGGCCCGATACAGCACCCGCTTGACGTTGGTGTCGACGACAGCGTCGCCGTTGTTGAACGCGAAACTCGCGACCGCGTTGGCGGTGTAGGGGCCGACGCCCATGAGTTCGGACAGTTCGTCGGGCGACTCGGGGAACGCGCCGTCGTACTCCTCGACGACCTGCGTTGCGGCCTCGTGGAGGTACTTCGCCCGATTGTTGTACCCGAGGCTGTGATCCGACCAGAAGCCCACCACATCGGCTCGGTCAGCGACCGCGAGGTCCGAAACCGTCGGCCAGCGATCGAGGAAGTCCGCCCAGGCGTCGACGACACGATCGAGTTGTGTCTGCTGGCTCATGACCTCCGAGACGAGGATCGCGTAGGGGTCATCCGTCTCCCGCCAAGGGTACTCGCGGTGGTCGTCCTGGTACCACTCGATTAGCGCACGCTGGATAGCACCCTGATCGGCTGGCAGGTTCACGGTGGCCTCACTCATCGAAGGGGCGTAGACAGGTCCGGCGTTTACTTCTGGCGTCACCGGCAGTCCTCTGGTGGAAATTCCGTCCCGAGTAGTAGTCACTTACCGCCGAGCCGAAAGGCGTTTGCCGGCGGATCGAGTGCCTCCGATATGACGCTCGACGCGCTGTCCGACGATGTCACTGCTGAGTACGGTGCACTCGGTGAGGAGATCGCCGTCGATCTGGACCGCGAGACCCGCAACGAACTCGCGATGCTCGAGACCGCCCTCGAACCGGAATCGACCGACGAACTCCTCCGGCGTGCAGTCCACATGCTCTTTCAAAGCACTGTCGACACTGGCACGCTCGACTTCCACCTTCGGAGTAGCTACGACGTCACCTACGACGAGTATCTCTCGGGGATGACTTACGACGAGATGACTGGCGCGAACCAGTTCCCCCAGCAAGGTGATCCCGACGACCGCCGCTACCAGTTTTGAACGCCGACGGGTGCAGTACTGCCCTTCAAAGGTCGACGTACTGTCCTTCCCAGTCGCGTCGTGCCTCGATCTCACGGCGACCGCGGCGCGTCAGACTGTAGTAGTTCGTCCGGCGGTCGCGCTGGCCCTTCTCGACGAGGCCCTTGTCGACGAGCGTGTCGAGATTGGGATACAAACGGCCGTGATGGATCTCCTTCTCGTAGTAGTCTTCGAGCTCTTCTTTGATCGCCAGCCCGTGCGGTTCCTCCTCCCCCGCGATGACATATAGGAGGTCACGCTGGAATCCTGTCAGGTCGTACATCGGTAAAGTACACATGACGGTTATTATCGAGTTGATATAAATATACCGCTTCGTTCACCAGTATGACCCGCTTTCACCTCGGTATCGCCGGTGACATACGGCCTTTGGAATAGTAAGGAATGTGAGACTTACGATCTATCTTGTGAATCGATGACACTGGCATCTCTCACCAGAAAGCCGACTGGTAAGTTACGTCATTCGATACCGACGGGACGAGTGTGACTGATCGATAATGGTGTCGCTACTATCGTATTAGTCCGAAAGAGTGGAAAGCGATTCACGCGGGGAAAAGCCCGCGTGAACGCTTGCCGCCCTGAATTGGTCCCCGCTGACGCTTCGGCCCTCCAAGCGAAGCGTCATCATATACTCACCGATGGATGAACATAAAAGTACCGACCTGGAGGGGGAATCTCCTGTCCGAAATCTCAATTTACGATAGATTTAGGCACCTACTACCTGGTTCGGTCGGTCTTGGACCGTGTAGCAGGCCCGTTTTATACTGGGGTCTACATGTTCCACGTATGCGGATTCGCGGCGAACGTGAATGTCAAAACTGTGGCAGCCGGTGGACGTACTACGAGACTGGCAGCGTCGAGTGCCCCGATTGTGGCAGTGTGCGGAGCGTCGGCGTCGACGAACGGACGCGCCACACTGCCAGTCCGGTCACGCTTGAGCTGACTCCCGCTCGCGAGATGATCGACGTCGAACCGCCGGAGAGGGTGGCTGATCGGGCCGCCGAATGTGCAGCCGAGTTCGTCCGCCGCGATGGCTTCATCGACGCAGGTGATCTCCAACCACTTGGGGACACGTTTGTCGCTGCGATGGAACTCAAACACGTCGGGCGGGCTATCGCCCGATCGATGACAGTCACTGACGACGAGGAACGGTTTTTGCTCGCACTGCTGGATGGCGCAGCATCCGGACAGCGGCCGCCCCCCGACTCAGTCCCCGAGACGCTGGTGCCGGTCCGCGGACTCGCAGCCGCGGCGACCGTCTCCGAGTATCGGCGGGATCTCCGTCAGTATCTCGACGACGACCCCGACGAACGGGCCCGAACCGTTCTCGGGGCCGTCGAAGACCACCGGACGCGGGTGGCTGCTCTCGATGGGGACGTCTCCCCTGCACAGGCCGAGGCGCTGATCGAGGCTGCCCGGGCAGTCGGGACTCATCTCATCGAGGACGATCCGGACGCGCTCGACCGCGCTCGCGACCATCTTTCGGAACTCGATCCGGAACGATAGCGTCAAGCAGTCCGGCGCTCAGGGAAGCGGGACGTCGACGCCGTGCTGGAGACCAGCCGCTTTGACAGTATTGTACAGCAACATGGCTCGAGTCATCGGACCGACGCCGCCCGGAACCGGGGTGATCGCGGCCGCCTTCTTCGCTGCACTCTCGAAGTCGACGTCACCCACCAGTTCGTAGCCCTTCTCGGTGTCCGCATCCACCCGATTGATCCCGACGTCGATGACAGTCACGCCTTCGGTGAGCATGTCGCCGTCGATCATCTCCGGGACGCCCGCGGCGGCGACCACGATGTCCGCCGCACGGGTTTTCGCGGCGAGGTCATCGGTCCTGGAGTGACAGACCGTCACGGTCGCGTTGCCGCCGTCCGCTTTCTGGAGCAGGAGATTCGCCATCGGCTTGCCGACGATATCCGACCGGCCGACGATGACGGCGTCTTTCCCTTCCGGATCGACGCCGGCGTCATCAAGCAGCAGCTGGATGCCGTGTGGCGTACAGGGCTTGTACCGGGCGTCGCCCGCGACCAGTCGACCGACGTTCTCGGGATGGAACCCGTCGACGTCCTTCTCGGGGTCGATCCGACGGAGGACGGCCTGTTTGTCGACGTGATCGGGGACCGGCATCTGGACCAGAACCCCGTTGACGTTCTCGTCGGCGTTGAGTCGGTCGATCTCGTCGAACAATTCGTCGGCGGGGGCATCGGGGTCGATCTCGACGTCGATCGCTTCGATGCCGACCTCTGCACAGTCGTCCTGTTTCATCGAGACGTAGGTCTCACTGGCCGGGTCGTCGCTCATCAGCACCGTCGCCAGCGTCGGTGTTACGCGTTCGTCTTCGAGCGTGTCGATCGCGTCGCCGAGATCGTCCCGGATCGACTGTGCTACTGCATTGCCGTCGATAACGTCTGCCATTACGGATACCAGGGAAGCCGTGGAACATAAAAGACAGTATCCGGACCGGGACTCCGGATCGTCCAGAGGGCGAGCGCCGACGCCTCCCGCTACGTGTTCATTCCAGGTCTTCGTGGACGTAGACGTTCCAGGACTCGTGTTCGACCGCTACCCCTTCGATAGCGGACACTGACAGGGTGATCGAATCACCGCTTTCGACGACGTCGTACGCATCGGCCCAGGCGTCGGGATACTCCGGTCTATCCTCATCGCGAAGGACGACGACAACGAGTTTGCTGGGATCGAGTTTCGCCGCAGTGTTCGAGGTGATCGTCAGCGATTCATCCCCCTCGTCGTATTCGAAGGTGAACTCAAGCGGCGGATGGATCGTCTCCGAGAACACTGTTGTCGGATTATCGGCTCCGGTCCACTGGACTCCGACAGTTGACCCGGTTTCAGCGCTCAGGTCGATGCTGTCGCCGTTCGTGATCGTTCCTGTGAAACCTGAAATCGATTCGTCGTCGACGGTAACACTGACCTCCTCGGCGGGCCATTTGCCCCGCCCCGTAAACACCAGCGAGGAGCCATCGAGTTCGAACTGGAGCATATCGCGCACGTGGAGCCAGGTGTAGGTAGTCGGCTCGTCCGGTTCCATCCAGTAGAGGTTGATCGTCCCCAGCTGATCGAGTTCGACTGCCACACTGTCGCCCTTTTCGAGGGTGTCGTATTCCGCGGCGAAGATCGGATCGAACTCGCCGTCGCCGGTCCGAATGGCAAAGGCGTCGGCGTCGTAGGGCTCCTCGCCACCGTAGACGATTTCGAACCCGTTCGTGGTGCGTCTCAACTCGAAGGACGCCGGCGGTTCGACGTATTCGCTGAGCGCTTCCGCCGGCCCGCCCTCGCCGACCCACTCGACGACGACTTCCTCGCTCGGTTCGGCCTTGATCTCCAGCGTGTCCTCCGGTTCGAGGGTATCGTATTTCTCGGTAAACCCATTCGAGAGTTCCTCGCCGTCGACAGTCACCCGGAAGTTCGCCGGGTCGCGAGTTTCTCGCCCGTAATAGGTCAGCGTCGGCGTCTCACCGCTTTCGAGTCGGAACCGACCCGGAATGCGTGCACGGAAGGTATGGACGCTCGACGACATCGATCCGCTGGTGCTCCCTCGCTCATAGGAGTACGTAGCCATCAATGTCACTCGATCACCGAATGTGACGCCCTCGATCGTGATCTCGTCGCCCCTGGTCAGCTGTTCGTACCGGTCTGCCAGCGGTTCGGTCGTCTCCTCGCCGCTTCCGGACCCATCTTCCGAGCGCACCCTGTGATTGATCTCGATGCGATCGGTTCGCTCGATCGGCTCGGAACCGGTGTAGGTCATCGTCAGTGTTTCCGATTCGATGTCGTATTCGTTCTCGAAGGTGACGCCCCTGGAGAGCACCTCGTGGAAGACTATCTGTTCGTACTCGGCGTTCTGTGGATCGGTCCACTCGACCATGACCACCGAGAGCGGGTCGGCGTCGACTGCGATCGAACTCCCCGGCTGCATCGGCTCGCCGTTCCAGGCGTTCGCGACCGGTTCGTCGTCGACGGACAGCGTCAACGACTCCGTTTCGAGTGGCTCCTCGCCGTAGTTGCGGAGTGCAGCCGTCCCAGCCTTCTGGTCGTACTCGACACTGAGGCTCGGATCCGGAGATCGTTCGCGAATCTCCTGGGACGGAGCCTGCACGGTGAGCGTTCCGATACCGACGCGGCCGTCGCGCTCGACCGTCATGTCGTCAGTGTTGCCCGTGCCGACGTTTTTGGCGAGCGTCCTGAATTCCCCGGTGTCGAAGTCCGATTGCTCGGTGTAGACGACCGTGATCGAGATGCGTGCCGTCATCGGATCGAGTCGATCCCCACCGAAGGCGAAGGCCTCGATCACGTCGGTGTCAACCCCGTCTAGCTGCCCGGTCTCATCCGTGGGGATCGCCGGCAGCAACTGGATGACGGCTGACTCGCTGACCTGTGATAACGCGAGTCGGGCGTCCTCGGACAGCGGAAGCTCGCCATCGTCAGCCGCCTCGGTCGCCGCCGTCAACCCGTCCTTCCAGCCGTCTTTGGTGTCGTCCATCGCCACGATCAAACGGCCGTCCTCGCGATGGAGCTGTTCGATCGGGACATCTTCGGGCAGCGTCGGCTTTTCGGCGTCGAACGAACCGACCATCGTGACGATCTGTGTCTGATAGTCGCCGTATCTGGCAGCCGCCGCACGATCGATCTCGTCCAGTTCGAGACCGATCTGTGACACTGATCCGAACGCCGGCAACCGGTTGAAGCTTTCGTCGTTGTCCGGGGATGGGGCAGTGCTCCGGATCCGAGACACCGACGCGCCGTCGACTGATTCCGGGAGCGGATCAAGCACCGCAACCAGATCCTCGGGCAGGGAAATCTCGTCCGCCTCGGGCGTCGGCGTGTCGGTCGCTGTCGGTGTCGGTTCATCCGTCGAGGTTTGCGAATCGGTCTCGTCGGGTGTCGATGCGGGAGGGACTTCGGAGGGCTCGGCGGCGTCCATACAGCCGGCCAGGGCGGTCGTGGTGACGCCGGCGAGCAGTCGCCGGCGGGTTAGGTCCACCATACCAGTGTGGTTGTGCAAGTTGCCGAATAAGCATTTCGAATAGACACAAGTTCGCAAAAACGCTCTCTGCCGCTCCGTGACGCTGTTTCGACGGGGGAATTCGTCGGCGGGATCCGCTGGAATCGCCAGTCGATAGATTCGCTTTCTCAGTCCTCGTACAGCGGGTATTCGTCGGTCAACTCGTCGACGCGCTCGGACACCTCGGCGATGACGCCCTCGTCGTCGGGTGCGTCGACGACCTCGTAGATCAGGTCGGCGACCTCGCGGCATGCGTCCTCGTCGAAGCCACGGGTCGTCAGGCCGGGTGTCCCGGCACGGATGCCCGACGGATTGAACGCCGAGCGGGTCTCGCCGGGGACGGTGTTGGCGTTGAGAACGATCCCGGCGTCTTCGAGTGCTTCTTCGACATCTTTGCCCGGTGTGTCGGGGTGTGACGGCCGGAGATCGATCAACACGAGGTGGTTGTCGGTGCCGCCCGAGACGAGTTCGAGGCCGTGTTCCTGCAGGCGGTCCGCGAGGGCCGCCGCGTTGTCGACCGTCTGCTGGGCGTATTCCTCGAAGTCGGCGTCCAGCGCCTCGCCGAAGCCGACGGCCTTGCCCGCGATGTTGTGCATCAGTGGGCCGCCCTGCATGCCAGGGAACACGGCCGAGTCAATGTCGTCGGCGTATTCGTCGTCGCACATGATGACGCCACCGCGACCGGCCCGGATCGTCTTGTGCGTCGACCCGGTCACGAAGTCCGCCACGCCGACCGGCGAGGAGTGAACGCCAGCCGCCACGAGGCCGGTGATGTGGGCGATGTCTGCGAGGTGGTAGGCATCGGCCGCGTCGGCAACGTCCTGGATGCGTTCCCACTCGACTTCGCGGGGATACGCCGAGTAGCCCGAGACGATCATGTCGGGCTCGAATTCCGCGGCCGTCTCGGCCAGGCCCTCGTAGTCGAGATAGCCCGTCTCGGCGTCGACCTCGTATTGCTCGACCTCGTATATCTGGCCGGCGAAGTTCGCCGGGTGGCCGTGGCTGAGGTGACCACCGTGCGTCAGGTCCAGCGAGAGGATCTTATCACCCGGTTCGAGGACAGCTAGATAGACGCCCATATTGGCCTGACTGCCCGAGTGCGGCTGAACGTTGACGTGGTCGGCGCCCCACAGTTCCTTCGCACGGTCGATCGCCAACTGTTCGACGTCGTCGGCGTATTCACAGCCGGCGTAGTAGCGCTTGCCCGGATAGCCTTCGGCGTAAATGTTCGTCAGCGTCGACCCCTGCGCTTCGAGAACGGCCTCGCTGACGTGGTTCTCGCTTGCGATCATCGCCAACGTGTCTTCCTGTCTGTTCCGTTCGCCATCGAGGGCGTCAGCGACGGCCGGATCCGTCTGACGGACGCTGTCTTCGTCCATATCTGTTCCTGGATGGCCACTCTTGAATAAGCTACTCTTTCGCCGTCGCGCCCGTGAGGCCGCTCCCCAGGATTGTGCGAGGGGAGGCGACGGTCGATGAACGGTATATCTCACTGCCGATACTCTTAAATATAAGTGGCGTATACGACACGCCAGTCTATGTCAACTGACAATCTAATCGCCACCGACATCAAAACGGTACTTGAGGCGGCTGTGCCGGCTGCCGATCGAGTGACGGTCGTCAATCCGGCTCCGGAAACGATCGTTGCGCTCGTCTCGACACTTGATGATCGCGATTCAGCCCCGACTGTCCGTCTTCTCTCGCCGGAGGACGCGCTCAAGCAGGTCATGGGTGATTTCCTCGTCGCGAGCTCGGCGGCGGATCTCATCGACGACGGGACGCTCTCGTTGCGTGTGCTCGACCAGCAGCCGGTCAACTCGCTCGTCGTAACCGACGAGGCTGTCGTCTCGCTGGTGACGGCCACCGACGCGGCGGCCGGACTCACGACCGACGACGAGGAGTTCGTCGCGTCGACCGTCGCATTCTACGACGATGTGTGGGAGACTGCCAGCGAATTCTCGCTTCGGACGCCGCCGCTGTCGCGGGTCCGTTCGACGCTCGCTGCAGAGATCAGCGAAGACGCACGAGCCGATTTCGATGCGGTACTCGATTCGCTGTCGACCGCCCGTAGCGACGATGGCGGGATCGACGAGGTGACGATCAGTCTCCTCGTCGCCGCACGAAACCGCGAGTTGCTCTATGATATCAGCAAGTGGGGGGAGGACGTCGGACTGGCGAGCAAAGCCACGTTCTCGCGAACCAAGACCCAACTCGAAGACAAAGGGCTCCTCGACACCGAGAAGGTCCCGATCGACGTCGGTCGGCCACGTCTGCGTCTCCTCTTGGGCGAGCAGCGACTCCAGGACGCCGACGCCGATGAACTCGCCGACGTCGCCATCGACTTGCTTTCGAGCTAGCGCGACCTTTTTCCCACTCGGGCATCCACTGGGGAGCATGACTGTTGGTCTCGTGGGTGCCGGTCCAGCCGCAGACGCGGTCGAATCGGCGCTCTCGGACGTCGAGGGCGCTGTGGAGACGGCGGCCCCCGACGAAATCGACGAGTACGAACTGGCTATCGTGATCGAGGTCGCCGGTGCAAACGCCTTCGAGCAGGCAAACCAGCGGGCGATCCAGACAGGCACGTCCTGGATCGCGATCGAACTCGGCGGCGTTGGCGGCGTCCCGGTCGTCGATGCCGCGATCACTGGCTTCGGCCCCGAAACGGCCTGCTACGAGTGTCTTCGCAAGCGGGTCAGGGCGAACGTCGATCCGACCGAGGAGCCGACGAAAGCGCCACCGCCAACCACGGCACGGTTCGCCGGTGCGGTCGCCGGGCGGGCGGCCGCCAGTACACTGGATCGGTCGGTCGACGGTCCCGAGGTGGTCGGATTCGTGAGGGAGATTCCGGACGCGACCCGGCGATTGTTGTCCGTCCCTCACTGTGAGTGCGGTTCGGAACCGTCCCGCACCATCGAGCGGACGACGGCCGACCGCGATTTGGAAGCCACCATCGGCCGGGCCGAACAGGGACTGGACGACCGGGTCGGGATCGTCCAGGAGGTCGGCGAGATCGAATCCTTCCCCGCGCCCTACTATCTCGCACGAAACGGCGACACGGAGGGGTTCAGCGACGTGTCATCGACCGGTCCGGCCGCGGGTGTCGACGTCGACTGGAACGGCGCGCTGATGAAGGCACTGGGGGAGGCCTACGAACGGTACAGTGCGGGCGTCTATCGATCGGAGCGGTTGCAGACAGCGTCGGTCGAGGAGCTGGACAATCCGGTCGCGCCGTCCGCGTTCGTGACCCCCGAGCCACACGAATCGGACTCCATCGAGTGGATCGAGGGCGAGAACCTGGCGACAGGCCAGTCAGTACAGGTGCCGGCGTCCGTGGCGATGTATCCTCCCGCCGGGGATCGGTTCCGACCCGCGAACACGACCGGGCTCGGGTTCGGTAACGCGACAGTCGAGGCGTTGCTGTCGGGACTCTACGAGGTGATCGAGCGCGACGCGGCGATGCTCTCGTGGTATTCGACGTTCGAGCCTCTGGAACTCGATGTCGGCGACGGGGCCTTCGAGACGCTTGCCCGGCGGGTGCGGACAGAGGGGCTGTCAGTCACGCCGCTTCTGCTCACGCAGGACGTCGACGTTCCGGTCGTGGCTGTCGCCGTCCACCGGGCGGACGGCGAGTGGCCCCGGTTCGCTCTGGGTTCAGGGGCTCATCTCGATCCGGCAGCCGCCGCCCGATCGGCACTAGCGGAGGCCGTCCAGAACTGGTTCGAACTCCGGCAGATGGGGCCGGACGGCGCAGCCGATGCCGGCGGGGCGATCGGCGAGTACGCGGCCTTCCCCGAGATCGTCGCCGACTTCGTCGACGCCGCAGGGACCGTCTCGGCCGACGCTGTCGCGCCCGACGAGCCGCTTGCGGGTCCCGATGCGTTGTCGACTGTGGTCGATCGGGTCACTGCGGCCGGGCTCTCGCCGTACGCCGTCCGACTCACGCCGCGGGATGTCGAGGCGATGGGATTCGAGGCCGTTCGCGTGCTCGTCCCGTCGGCCCAGCCGCTGTTCCTCGGGGAGCCGTACTTTGGCGACCGACTGGAGACGGTCCCGGACCGCCTCGGCTTCGAGGCGCGACCTGACCGACCGTTCCATCCGTTCCCCTGAAAAATAGCGCGACGATGCTCCGGCTCGAATCAGCTCAGATCCCGAAGGCGGCCCGAAGCATGTCACGCGAGCCGGGACCGAGTCCGACGGCGACGACTCCCACGAGAAGGACGTAGCTGTATCGTGGATTCTCCTCGATGAATGCCTCGTCGAACAGCCAGACGATGCCCAGGGCCATTCCAAGTTTCACCACCAGGAACGGCCACGCGCTCCCGATCGCGTCGAAGATGCCGGCCGGCAGAACGGCTTCGGTCACGTTCATGATGATTTCGTTGGCCGGATGTTTTGGGTAGTACGAGACGGGCAACCCGAGTGCGTCCGCCCAGTCGGTGATGAGGACGTTCGCGACGCCATCGATCGCATGCGCCCAGAGGACGACCAGTCCGACGTAGCCGGTCCCGCTGTTGATGTAGGGTGCGAACCGATCGGCAAGGACGTAGACGCCGTAGGCAGCCACCGTTGCGCCGCCGACGATGATGAGGAGAACGTGCGGCAGGAAGTCGACGTGCTCGACGGTGAGGCCGAGGATCGTCAGATAGCCGAACGTCACGCCGAAGGCGACGGCACCGACCGTGCCCAGTGCCCGCTCGGCCGAGTCGACCACGCCACGATCGGCAAGCCGAAGACTTCCGACGAGCGCGGCGATAGCGAACCCGAACACGGTAAAGTAGACGAGCGGGCTGATGAACAGCGTATTGAACGGGTAGGAGAGCACCGGCTCGACACCGGCCTCCACGGCCGCGTCACTGGCGTCCTCGACGACACGGACGACCCCGCCAAACAGCATGAACGGGAACAGTGCGTAGAAGAACTCCCGATCCAGGTCGATGTCGAGGTTCTTCAACAGGAGGTAGACCCCGATCAGGAAGAACAGTCCGACGACCATGTAGCCCGCTTCCGAGACGAGGGTATAGCCCGGTTCGGCGACGATGTGGCCCTGTTCGACGGCGATCCCGCAGTTCTCGGCGAACCCGCTGCCGCCCAGGAGCGTCTGGCCCCCCTCCTTGATCGCACAGCCGGCGTTGTGGGCGTCGGCGTAGACCGGCCCCCAGAAGTACTGCCAGATGAATTCGTCCCAGACTGTCCGTGTGAACGCGATCGACGCGCCGACGATCGTGACGACTCCGGCCGCGAACACCGCGAGCCACGCTCGTCCCGGCGTGAGATCGAACCCAGTCTCGTCCATGTTCACCCAGCCGTCAGCCGTCGTGGTTAGCGTTTCGGTCGCGGTTCTCGGATATCCGTGATCGCGCCCGCTCGTCGCGAACCCTTTTGGCGTTCGCCCGCCAACCCGACCCATGGACGGAGCGGTGATCGGCGATCTCACGGCCCCATCACGGCGGAGCGACGATCTCGCGTACCGCGTCGCCGACGACCGGGCACGATCACACACGTACGACAGCGTCTGTGCGACGGCCTGGAAGACCGCGAACCTGCTGCGGCTCTACGGCGTCCACGAGGGCTCGACCGTCGGCATCGTGGATGCGCCGAAACACCCAGCCGCCGACCCAGGGGCGACGTCTCAACGGACGGGCGAGACGCCGATCCCGGAAGTCATCTTCACGTTTCTCGGCGCGGCGTGTCTCGGCGCGACGGTTCGGTTCGATCCGTCGCCGGCTCTCGAAGCCGACGCCCTGGTCGGCCCCGCCGCCTGGATGGATCACTACAACTCGGGGCCGACATGTACCTCGATCGCCTACGGCGGTCCGCCGGAGACCCCCTCGATCGTGCACTTCGAGACGGAGGTCTGGAGCGAGACGCCGATCGCCCCGCCGGAGACGGTCGAACCGGGCGTTGCTGTCCTTGCCAGTGGCGACCGGGCGTTCGACCATCGGCAGTTGCTCGACGCTGCCGAGCTCTTCATCGATCAGCAGGACCTCACTGCCGACGACAGCGTCGCCGTGGCGGCGTCACTTTCCGAACCGGGTACCGTCGTCGGTGGCATCCTCGCCCCGCTGGCGGTCGGCGGAACGATTTTGGTCGGCCGTGACGAGGAGACGATCCGGATCGGCGGGGACGGGATCGACCCGGAGTCTATCCATATCGATGGTTGACGGCGGCGAACGCGATTTTTCAGCGACCAGGCCGGACGTAGTTCGCCAGCGTGACCACGATCCCGAGCAGCCAGCCGACGGGGATCGAAATGCCGAACCACATGGCCGCGTGGGCGATCCCGCGAAGGTCGTACGTACGTCGGAGTCGGTCGTTGATCCCGTAGACGTCGAGCACCGTGTCGTTGATCCAGCGGGCGACTGCTTCGCTTTGAGAAAAGATAGATTCGGCGAGGGTCGGCGAGTACAGCGCGGCAATGACTGGCGGCAAAAGGAGTGCGGTCACGCCGAATGGATACGCCAAGACGACGGTCGTGACCCGCCCGCCGAGGCGGCTGAACACGTACGCCAGGATGCCGGCGATGATCGCCACCACGCTCGCCGCAACGACCGCGATGAAGCCGCTCGTCGAGAACTGGTATCTGGCGAACGCACTCAGCGCCCCCCACAGGACGACCAGCACGACGAACACCCCGAGCGCCCCGATTCTGGCCGCCGCCAGGTCGATGCGTCTGGTTTGGGCCCTGAAAACGTAGCCGAGCAATACAAGCGGGTACAGCAGTCCCACCGCGAGCGCGCCGATGGCCCCCCACAGCCGGTAGGTAATCCAGCCTCGCCGTGAGTTGGGCGTCCACTTGCCGAGGACGGTATCTTCGGCGTTCCGCTGGCGTGGATAGACGACTTCCATCCACGTTTCGTGGAGTCGCTTGAGGTCGATGCGAATTCCGGCGACGAATCCCGACGCTGTCCCGCCCGACATGTACGTCACATTCAGTGCGGGTGCGTATAATTGCTACGAGCCTCGACCGGACCGTCTCCGGTCACCAGGAATCCGGTGCCCAGTCCGGGAGGATCTGCCGGTCGGTCCGGTCGATGGCGTCGATCGCGGCGATGTCCGCATCGTCGAGATCCAGCGAGACACTCTCGAAGTTGTCCCGGATGTGTGCCTCGCTCGTGGCTTTCGGGATCGCCGTGACGTCCTTCTCTCGCAACCACGCCAGGCTGACCTGTGCCACGCTCGCGTCGTGTTTGGCAGCGATTTCGCCGAGCGTGTCGTCGTCGAGCACGGTCCCGCGCCCGAGCGGCGAGTAGGCAACGAGGTTGAAATCGTCCTCGGCTGCGAACGCCCGTAGTTCCTCTTGTTTCAGGTAGGGATGCATCTCGACCTGATTTGCGAAGAGGGGTGCATCGAGGACTTCCTGGGCACGTTCGATCTGTTCGGGAGTGAAGTTGCTCACGCCCACCCGATCGATGACGCCACGATCGAGCAGTTCGTCGAAGGCTGGGAGGGTCTCTTCAGGGTCGTAGGCGTGAGACGGCCAGTGAATATACAGGAGATCGATCGTCTCGACGCCGAGGCGCTCGGCGCTGCGCTCGGCGCTTTCGATGACGTCCTCATAGGCGAGGTCGCCCGCCCAGACCTTCGTCGCAAGGAAGACCTCCTCGCGTGGGACAGCAGCGGTGGCGATGCCGTCACCGACAGCTGACTCGTTATGGTACGCCTTGGCCGTGTCGACGTGGCGATATCCCATCTCGAGGGCAGCCCGGACGCTTTCGGTACACTGTTCGGGATCCTCGTTTTGCCAGGTCCCGAGCCCGAGCATCGGCATGGCACCGGCGGCCGGCACGTCGTCGTGAGTTGTCTGGCCTGTCATCGATTGCTTGTAGACGGGGCACGGAAAAAAGGATGCGGATCCGTCGCTCGTAGTCGCCCCGAAGCCGCCACTTAGTACTTCGGATCGGCACCGAACTCCGCGTAGAAGTCCTCCATGAACCCGTCACGTTTCGCCCGCCACTCCTCGAACCCGCTGGGTGTGGTCGGATACTCGTCGTAGATCGCCTTCAACTCCGAGGCGCGCTTGTTGACCTTGTAGGCGTCGTACAGTGTGCCCCAGTGGCCGAACGTCTGGACCATCGTCTTGAGCTTCAGTCCCAGCCCCATCGAGGACGTCCCGCTCCGTCCGAGGATGTCGATGAGTTGCTGGGCGGGCAGCGCTGCGAGGACGTCCGAGATGTCCTCGACGGTGAGTGTCGTTCCGAAGATGTTGTACAGGTCCATCGCGGCAAACCGCTTGCCGAAATCCGTCAGTACGCGGTGGTTGTACTCCCACAGCGAGGCCTCGCTGACGTCGCCGGCGGCGATGGCATCGGCAGCGACCTCGGCCGCCCAGTGGCCGGCTTTAGCCGCCCCCGGAATCCCGCCACCAGTGGTCGGGTTGACGTGACCCGCAGCGTCGCCGACCGCGATGAATCCCGGCGCAGTCCCGGAGTCGTACGGCCGGCGAGTCGGCAGCGCCGCGCCGAGTTTGTCCGTGACAGTTGCGTTCTGGAACTCCTCGCGGTTCTCGATGTCGTTCCGGAGTTCCTCGACCAGTTCCATCGGTTCCTGGTCCATCTGAAAGCCGAGCCCGACGTTGATTTCCGTCGGCGTCCGCGGGAAGTACCACAGATACCCCAGCTCTTCGGTCGGCTTGAACACGATTGCGTCGTCGAAGTCGACGGGTTCCTCGACCTCGATGATCTCTCGATAGGCCGAACAGAACTGCCGATGCGTGACGTTCGTATCGAAGGTCGCCTCGGCGAGGTCGGCCTTGTCCTGGAGAAGCGACAGCGCGCCGGCGGCGTCGATGACGACGTCCGCTGGGTACTCCCGTCGTTCGCCCTTCCGGGTTGCCGTCACACCTTCGACGTGCCCGTCGTCCGTCTGGACGACGTCCTGGACGACCGTATCGAAGTGTAATTCCGCGCCGACGCGGTCGGCCTCTTCGAGCAACACTTCACCGTAGCGCTTCCGATCGACGATCGAGCCAGACCCTGTCGCGAAGGGGTATTCGATAGTCTCGCCGCCCGGTACCTCGAATTGCGCCCGCTGGATGTTCTGGTTGGTGAACGCTTCCTCCCGGAGGTAATCCAGGTCGATCACTTCCGGGAACGTACTTTTCCCCTTGATCGCGTCGCCACACGCGATATGCCCTGCCTCTTGCTCGGATTTTCGCTCCAGAAGGACGACATCGAGGTCCTGCTGGGCGGCACTGGCGGCGGCGAACGCCCCAGCTGTCCCACCACCCACGACCACGATGTCGTACGCGTCTGTCGACATTGACCATGGGTAATCTTGGGGGTCACAAAAAACTGCCGTGTAGCGGCAGGGGATTCGGGGTATTTGACTGCCGGCATACATATTTGTTCCCAGATAGTTCGGCTCGGATCGTCGACGGACTGGAGGGCTGTGACGAAAGGATCATAATCACACCGGCCAGAAACCCACCAATGTGCCGGCGACGATCGAGCCGGATTCCATCGGTGATCTTATAATGAGGACGACACTTCGACGGCGGCTTGCCGGCTGGCTGGCAGAGCGGAACAAACTTCCGACGACGGGACAGGCTGTGCTGGGCTATTATGCCGATTCCGGCGTGTTCGATCGGGAAAGCATCCAGCTCAAGCGGATCGTCGATCGGCGGACCGAAGCGATGATCGCTGACGCCTTCGATCCGGTCGAAGACGCGATAGCCAAGGAGTTCGATATCGATCCCGCGGAGGTCTCGTTCAGCTACGATACCAAGCTGACGATGCCGGCCGAGTTGACGCTCGGCCAGATCTACCGGACGGCGAGACACCGTGCAAGCGACGGTGCCGACCCCGTGGCCCTGAGTATGTGGGAGAGCGACCGGGAAACGGCAAGTGATCTTGCGGAAAACGACGTTGCTGGGCCCGTCAGATTCCGTAAATCCATTTCCGACGCGCAGTGGCAGGCCGGTCCGACGTCCCCGCAGGATCTTGTCGACGGCGGGGACTACCTTACTCGCCTCGTTCTTGCGGCGCTGATCGATGGCGATATGCGAGACGCGATCAACGACGCAGAGTTCGAAGACTTCTCCGTGGCGTTCACGGTTACTCCCGACGAGCGACGCCGGGTCGCCGAGGTCGCCCAGAAGACCCTGGAAGCCGAACTCGAGGACACCTTCGATCGACTGCCCGACGAAGTCCGGGAGATCTACGACTGGGCTGTCGACCTTTCGGAACGACACCAGGATCGCGATCCGCACTTCCGGGAGCTCTTCGAGGCCGCTCGCGATGGTGATCCGGCCGCTTGTGACCGGATCAAGGCGGAGTACCGCGACGTCTCGCTTTCGGCATTCGACGCCGACATCGATCTCTTCGAGGGGGTCGAGACACTCCCGTATCTTAAAACCCAGTACGCGCGCGTTGGCGTAATCTACGACGGGATGATCGAGATGTACCGTCGCGCCGGTCTGCCCGTCGACGAGGCGTTCAAGCGCTCGATCGTGCTGGCGATCATCGGCGCACAGATCTGGCTCGACGACGTCGACGACTACGCCGACGATCGTGTCGACGGGCAACTTACGCCCGTCACCGCCGAGTATATCCTCGCGGAAGACACCGAGACTGCCTACGATCGGATCGTCTCGATCAGCGAGCAGTACTTCGATCTCGCAGAGCGGTTCGCCACCCAAACCGACTCGCCGTTGACCGGCATCGCCACCGAGTACATCTACCGCTCCGGCGACCCCGGCGTATTGCCCGGTGCCGTCGCCGGTGAGGAGTGATCAGGCCCCCATCCAACGGGATCGACCGTCATCGACCGAAAGACCGAGGTTCCCCGCGCCTGACGGTGCAGGTAATGACTGACAGAGATGACGTCTTCGAGTGGCTCCAGGACGAGGTCAAACCGACAGTCGACGATCGGATCCAGCAATGGCTCGAGGAGTTCGAGTACGCCGAGCGGCTCTGGTATCCGATCGATACCGGCGGCAAGCGCATTCGACCGGGACTCGTGTTTCTCATCTCGGAGATGGTCGACGTCCCTCGTGAGGACGCACTCGACATCGCCGCGGGTGTCGAACTCCTCCACAACTTCACACTCGTCCACGACGACATCATCGACGGCGATGAGTATCGCCGCGACGAACCCACGCTGTGGGCCAAGTATGGCGAGGGCAGCGCGATCAACCTCGGCGACATGATGTTCGCGAAGGCGATCCTGTGTTTCCCACCGGAGACCCGTGATCTCGCGCTCGATACCGTCATCACCGTCACAAACGGCGAGCAGATGGACATCGACTTCGCCGAACGCCGGGATATCACCGTCGAGGAGTACATGACGATGGTCCGGCGCAAGACCGGTGCGCTGCTGGAACTCTGTGTCGACGCCCCGCTCGCGCTCGCCGAGACGGACCTCGACCTCTCGGGGTTCACGTCGCTGGGGCCAGCCTTCCAGATCCGCGACGATCTGCTGGACTTCCAGGAGGGCAAGGGCCGCGAGAAGATCGGCAACGACGTCCGCGCGGGCAAGCGGACGCTGATGGTCGTCCACGCCGACGACGACCGCGTCTACGACATCCTCGACAAACCGTTCGACGAGACGACTGACGAGGATGTTCGCGAGGTCATGCAGATTCTGCAAGCCGAGGGGAGCATGGAGTTTGCCGAACAGCGGATGAACGCCCTCATCGAGGAAGCACGCACGGCCATTGCCGACCTTCCGGACTCACCAGGTCAAGAGAAACTTGAGGCGCTCGGGCGCTTCATCACTGAACGAGACGTCTAACTGTTCAGTTGAGTGAACCGCGGCCAAACTACGTGAGAGCGGTGGCTTTATGATGATTTGCCGGCGTGACTTGTGCATGCTTCCGGATGCGGAAGAGCTGTTCTGGGCACTGGCCGGAAACCTGATCATCGGCATCGGCGCGGGAACGGCGACGCTGTCGGCGTTCTCGCCGTCGCTACCGTTGGTTCCCGGGTCGAACCCTGCCGTCAGGGTCGGGGTCGTCTCGATCGGGTTCGCGATCTTCTTTGCGGGCTATCACTTCACCCAGGTCGGCACGTATTTCGATCCAGACGAATCGTTCACTTCGGCGTTCCTCCCCGCTCCCGATGCCGACTCCGACGAACCCGGCGCGACTGACTCGGGTGGCGTCGACGGCGTCCTCCTGGCTCGGGGTGGGTTTGTTGTGCTCGGGGTCGTCGGCCTCGGCGCGGGAATGCGGCTGTTCGCGCTCACGATCCAGTCCTGGAGCGCGAAGCTGGGCGTCGCGGCCGGCGTGGTCTGTATCGGCGGATACATCTTCGGCCACATCGGGATCAACGGGGTGACGCTCTGAGATGGCAGTCGAGACGCACGCTGGCGAGTCACCGATCGGCCGCGTCGGGAGTGCCATCGGACTGATTGTCGGTCTCGCCATCACGGCTGCCTCGATGTCTTCCGGCTTCATCTGGGCAAGCCAGGGCCAGGTGCTGCTGGTCTACGTCGCCGGGTTCACGTCGTGGTCGGGGTATCTCATTGCCCATTACGCCGAGGAGGGTGTCTTCGTCGACGACATGAGCGAGGAGCGTACCGATAGCCCGACGATGAACGGGGCCGACGTGAGCGAGGCCGACGGCGATGGCATCCTTGGACAGCTCCGGGCGATCCTGCCGGATGGACCGGCGGCGTTCGGCTTCCTTGCGGGGATCGCGATTCTCGTGTCCGGGATCGCGATCCTGGCGTGGTACGTCCGCATGGAGAATCACCTCCTCGGGAACGTCGGCAGCGGGATGTTCCTCGGCGGCTATGTGTTCGCCCACTACTTCGACTCCGGGAAATTCCTATAATTTAATCTATCATATCAATTCGCTTCAAGTCGGTTGGTTCACAGGAACTTTTTTCACAGCGCACGCAGGATAGCTCCCTACGAATGGGCGAGTCGGACGCGACCGGCGAGACGACGGGGCGCGAACACTGGCGTGCTGACCGGCCGGCCGACGACGAACTCCTCGGGTCGCTGTGGATCCGCTGGACAGACGGCGGGAGCGACATGCATCTCCACCGGATCTGTGAAATCATCCCCCAGCTCACGCGAACAGACACGTTCCCGTTTCTGGCGATCAAACCGGAATCGGGAAACCGACCGACGTTCGAGCGGGTCGAGCGTGATTCGGACGGAACCTACCGCGAGACCGGCGCGGAGGCACAGTTCGCCTTCATCGATGGGATTCCACGACAGTTGCTACGGCACGCACCGCTCGTCATCGCCGTGGCGACTGCGCTGCTCGTTGCCGGCGCGTGGCTTGACCCGTCGGTCGGTCCGGTCACCGACCTGTTCCCGTCGATCGCGGGCCCGGACGCGGGACTGTTCGCGCTTTACCTCGCCATTACGCCGGTGTTGGTCTGGCTGCTGTCGATGGTTGACGTCGTCGAATATCGGGAGTTCCCCTCGGCACTGGCCATCTATGGGCTCGTTGGGGCGCTCGTGGCCGGCGTCGGGATGTCGGTCTTCCTGACGGTTACTGCCGACCACCCCAGTGCCATCGAACCGAACGTTGTGTTCGTTTCGGGATACCTTCTCCTGTTACTCGTTGCCGGCCAGTTCCTCTACGAGGCGACGCTCCGTATCGAACATCTCTTTGTCACGCTCGGCGCCAGATCGAACGACATCGTCGGGGACGAACTGGCCTACCGGCACTTCCTGACTGACCTCCACGACAGCCTCCGGCTGAGGGTCTATGGGCTTTCCCCGTCCCGGGTGTTCGGCGTGCTCGTGGCTGCCCAGTTCGCCATCATCTGGCTGATCGGGAACGGCCCACAGGAACTCGATTACGGGCTCGGACTTCTCGTCAACGCTTCGCTCAACGCCATCCTCGGCACGGCTGCCTTCCAGTTTCTCGTCGTCGTGCGGTATTTCAACCGACTGATGAACGCGAGCGGGGAGTACAGCGATGTCGAGCTGACCTACGAACCGTTTCACGTCGACGGCTACGGCGGCTTTCGTGACCTGGGCCGGTTTGCGATCCGGATCAACATGATTCTCACCATGGCTGGGCTGTATCTGGTTTACCGGTTGTACGTTGTCGGCGGCCGGGCGATTCCGCGCGGGGGAGTCATGGCGATCGGTGATCCGCTGTCGACGGCTGTCTGGCTCATCAGCTTCGTCGGTCCGGTCGTCGGGTACGCCCTTGGAGCCGGCGCTTGGGGGTATTACTCCTTCTGGTCGATGCACGCCAAGATGGTCAGGGACAAACACCGGATCGCCCGGAAATACCAGGGGACGGCGCGTGAGGTCGACAATGACCGGACGCCGGCGGCGGGCGACCGTATCGAGTCCTTCGACGACTCGGAAGGACCAGCATGGGCTGCCCTCCAGGCGGCTCCGACCTGGCCGCTCGAGGTCAACAAGATGGCCAGTCTCCTCTCCTCGAACGTCCTCCCGTTGCTGTTTCCGGTCTCGAACGTCCTGTTTTGAGGGGTGATCCCGGCCATTCGCCTCGACCGGTGGCGTGTGACGCACGGTCGATAGCAGGAGGTATAATAGCGGGGCGGTTCCAATCAGCTACCAATGCCGAGTTTCGACGCTATCGCCCGTACTTTCGAGTCGGCGACGAGAACGATATCGCTGGCCGGACGAACCGTCTTACCTGTCGACACGAACCCCGTGCCGGCGGAGTGGGAGCACATCACGAAGATCGACCCGGAGGAAGCGAAGAAACTCCCGCTGTTGTTTCCGCTCTATCTTCAACACACCGGCGCGCTGGAGGTCGGGGGCTCGAAAGACGTGACCGGACAGAACACCGAAGAGACTCTCGAACTCGTTTCCGGGCGACCGCGACCGGCGATCCAGGAGCCAAGCGGCGTCCGACAGGTGACCGAACAGACCCGCGAGATGGCGGATTACTTCGCCGTCCCCCAGGTGCTCAACGGCGACACCGAGGCTATCGTCGGGACGCTCGGCTCCGGAATCGAGTACCTCAGGGATGAACTCGGCCCGGAGTACCTCGACGACAAGCTCCCGATCCCGCTCGGAGAGGGGCTCGAACGGCGGGTCGTCTCGCTGTTCTCCGCCTGGACGCTTCAGGAAGCCGTCTTCGAGGCGTACATCATCATGAACCTCGACAGTGCTGCGGCCCGGGAGGCCTCGGTGACCGAGGACGATCTGCTCAGTCCCCGGGCGGCCAAACAGCGTGCGATGGTGGCCGAGACGGTCTTCGAATCAGAGATCGTGTATCTCGAGTATTCGGGGACGTTTGGCGGCGAGGAAGCCGTCGAGATCCTCGAGGACGTCTCGGATGCGCTGTCGTGGTCGCGGCTCTGGTACGGCGGCGGCCTCGACTCACGTGAACACGTCGAGGCGGTCCTCGAGGCCGGCGCGGACGCGGTCGTCGTCGGCAACGTCTTCCACGAGATCGCCGACGAAGAAGCCGATCTGTGTGCCGACGCTGTCGAGGCGCTCTCGGCCGACGCCACGCATGGCGATATTGAGTCCTGGTTGAGCGACGAGTGCGATGTCGCCGAGACGAGTGCCGCCGAGTACCTCTCGACGATCCCGTCGCTGTCGAATCCGACCGCCCGGGCCCGGGAGTATCTGGTGTCGACCATCGAGGCCGCGCTTGCACTGGATGCCCTCCGGTCCGAGCTGGACGGCGAGGTGACGAGCGAAGCCGAGCTCGCTACTGCGCTGGATCGACGCGACGCACTGCCCGGTGGTATCGAACTCTCGAACGTCCTGGGAGACGACGAGCAGTCGTTCCCCCGCGATCTCGTGGCCGGCCTGCTCGCCGAAGACCTCGATCTCGACGCCGAGACGCTGCCGGTCGAGCACATCAGCGTCGCGTAAACGACCGCTCTTTATCGTCGTTTTCGTACCTATTCGCGACCGCCGGATTCCCCGCCCAGATCCCATACCGGCCGTGGCACGGCAACCAGCAGGAGCATTGATTCGCGGGGCACCCAGCCATAGACGTGGTTCAGCATGACGTAGGTCACGATCCCGAGAAAGAGACTGATCGACCAGGCGGCGACGGCGATCCGACCGACCCGGGCGTGAGCTGTCGATCGGAGTTCGGACGGCGTGTGCGTGAGTCCGAGAATCACCGCATAGAGGACGACCGGGACGGCGACGACGGACAGAATGATGTGGACGGCCAGCATCAGGAGATAGGCGATCTCCGGGGGGCCGGTGACGGTGATCGACTTCTCGAAGCCGCCGCCGACCTTCCAGAGATAGAGCACCAGGAAGACGGCGATGAGGGCGAACGCCGTCAGCATCGCCGCGCGGTGTTTTTCGACCTCGTCGTGCGTGATGAAGTAGACGCCGACGAGAATCGCGCTCAGCGCGCTCGCGTTGACGACGGCGATGAGGTGACCAAAGAGGTTGACTGTCGACCGGTCGAGCGGTGGGAACAGCGGGATCGCCCCCGCGAACGCGCCCGCCACGAGGGCGTACCCGATCGCCGAAAGGACGGCTGTCACGCCGAGGGGCCGCTCCCGAGCTACTCGTCGGAGCCAGGAGCCTGAATCTGTCTGCATACGCGACCCTGGACCGCCGGCGGCTTTTGTGTTCGGCTTCCGGCACCCCTACCCAGTGTAGACGAACAGCGCGAGGGCGATCTGGGCGAGGCCTGCCGCGACGAGAATCCCGCCCGCAATCGGCGTCATGCGGTCGGTCACTCCCGCGAACCGATCCGTCGTGATCTCGACGCCGACCGCGACTGCGACGGTGGCTCCGATCATCAGCACCGCCATCCCGGCTGCGTATCCACCCAGGACTGCGGCTGTCCCAGCCGGCCCGAACGTCAGTGCCTGGGAGACGACAGCCAGAAAGATGGGAGCGACACAGCCCGTCGCCGCGATCGCGTAGAGTCCCCCGAACCCGACGAATCCACTGATCGACGTGGTTCGTTCGGGCAGTCGCGCGTGCCAGCCGACCGTCCGGCCTGACAGCGTCACCAGTCCGAACAACATCAGCAGGACGCCGACGACCAGTTCGAGCGTTGAGAGGTGTGCCTGGAGCGGCCGGCCGACCGTGATCGCCGCGACGGCCAACAGCCCGAAGGTCACCAGCACGCCGACGCTCGCTGCCAGGCCGCGGACCAGAGCCCCAGTGAGTAGCGAGTCGCTCTCCGTGGACTCGGCCTGCATGTAGTAGCCGACGTACCCCGGGAGCAGTGGATAGGCACAGGGCGCGAAAAACGTCGTCGCGCCCGTCGTGACTGCGAACGCGACGGTCGCGCCAAAAGTAAGTCCGCTCATGGCCGGGCGTCGTCGATCGCTTGGCTCACTCGTTCCGGGTCCGGGACGCCCGTCTCCGCCCAGACGACTCGGCCACTCGGGTCCACCACAGCCGTGTATGGCAGCGTCGATGCTCCGAGACTCGCCAGCAGGCTCCCTTCGGGGTCGTGGCCGACGGGCCAGGCCCCGCCGTACGCGTCCCACCACGCGAGCACGTCGTCTCTGGAGAGTTCTCCGCCCAGCACTTCGTTGGTGACGGAGACGAACGCGACGTCAGTGGTTTCCGCCTGGACCGTCCTGAGCGCGTCGAGAGCGGGTTTGCACGGTTGACACCACGTCGCGAACAGGTCGACGACGGTGACCTCCCCGTTGACTGGAACCCGCAACTCGGCCCCCGCGGTGGAGGACGTATCGAACAGGTCGATGACGGTGGGGTCGATTCGCTCCTCACCGGCGGTCAGTGCCAGATAGCCGCCCGCTCCCACGACGGCGGCGCCGCCGAAGCCGGCCAGGAGTTCGCGCCGTCGCATCGTCAGCCTTCCCGGCGCCGAAGCGTCCGGAGGTCCTCGTCGATCGACTGCCACGACGGTGTCGAGTCGGTGTAGGATCGTTCGACGTATCCATCGGCGTTGACCAGCAGGATGAGCGCGCGGTGGGAAAACATGTACATCTCCATCTCCTCGGGGTGGGTCCGCTCGAACCGGACGCCGAACTCGTCCATGACGACGTCCTTGGCGTCGTCGGGCGAATCCGGGCGGAGGAACCGCCAACTCTCGTCCAGGGCGACGTTCATCCGGTCGGCGTATCCGCGCAGTCGATCCGCGTCGTCGCGTTCGGGGTCGAACGTGACTGCCTGGAAAGCCGTCGTGTCGATGCGGTTGTCCTCGATTGCCTTCGCCTGTACGTTCCGCAGGGCAGAGATCAACCGGGGACAGACCGTCCGACAATGACTGTAGAAGAACGTCACCAGCGTGTCACGGCCGTCAGCACCGATCGAAACGTCCTCGTCGGCAATGGGATCCGATAGCGTGACCGCCGGAAGCGACTGTCCGTAGACTGGATACGGGAGGTTCTCCGGCTCGGCCCGCAGATCCGGCTTGTCGAGATACGTAGCAGAATCATCCGCTGCACACCCGGCCGTCAGCGCGGCAATCCCACCCGCGACTGTCCCCAGATACGCTCTTCTGTTCACGTACTCGTCATTGTATCGGACGCACTAAACCGTTCCCGAACGCGAAGGATTTGCTGGGAGAGACCACCGGATTAATTGTAGAAGGCTCCCAATACTGAGTAATGGTCGATAGCGAACAGCACGGAGTCGGCGGTTCCTGGGACTCTGCGTCGGGTGGCCGCGTTGGGGATGTTGACTCTCACTGTGACGGCGGCGGTGTTCGGCACGGATGTACCCGACGGCGAGTCCTGTCGGCGGCTGCAACGAGCGGCGTCCTCAGCATGGCGGGCTGTCTCTCCGGTCCCACCCCAGATCCTGTCTCCCTGGGAACCGACGACGCCTGTGACGTGTGTGGCATGATCATCCCACAACATCCCGGACCAACTACCGAGGTGTTCTACCGAAACAACGACCCCTCCGGCCACGACAACCCGGCGCGCTTCGACAGCACCTGGGAGGCATTCCAGTACGATTTCGAGCGCCGCGACCGCGGCTGGGCGCGCGCGGCGTTCTACGTGACCGACTATTCGAGCGTCGACTACGAGATCCGCACCGATGCCGGCACGACGTTCATCTCGACCCACCCCGAAGCCGCGGCGTTCACCGACGCGTCTGCCGTTACGTTCGTCGTTGGGTCGTCCGTCGAGGGCGCGATGGGGCGAGATCTCATTGCGTTCTCCAGCGACGACGACGCAACGGCCTTTGCCGACGAGTACGGCGGCTCGACGGCACAGTTTGAAGACGTCACCAGGTCCATGATCGGCAGCCTGGCCCAGACCTAACGATGCGCGTGACGCTCGTTCTGGCCGGTCTCGCTGTCGTGCTCGCGGGAGCCAGCCTGGCGTTCGCCGCTGATCCGGGCGCGAGCGCGAGTGCAGAGCCGGTTCCGTTCTCCGATACCCTCACGACTGGGCTTGCGGGTGTCGATGTCCAGCAAGCCCGTGCAGCAGGCTACGAGATCCCCCGCGTCGAAGTGTTCTACTCGCACTATCAGTACGTCGTGGGCTACTATGGGGTAGCGGCTGCGGTCGAGGCAGTCGCCCGCGAGGAGACGACCCGGCAGTTCGGTCGCCCCATCGGGATATACGTGAGTGATTATTCGGGTGCCGGCCCCCGACTCACTGACGAGGGTTATCTCACCGTCACGTCAGATCCGGCGGTCGGATGGACGCGAGCCAGCGAGGCGTCATTTGTCGTCGAAAGCGGCGCGCGGACCCCTGGCGGTCCGGTGGTCGTCCCGTTCAGTGACGTGGCCGACGCGAGCGAATTCGCCGATCGCTACGGAGGAACCGTCCGCGAGTGGGCGACGCTCGAGCCGAGAAACGACGAACCGCGTGCGTCGCGGCTGCGTGAGGCGGCGAGCGATCGCAAAGCGTGGGCCGACCGGACCGTGCAGGATCGTCGGCCCCTCCTGGATCGACCGGTCTCGATCACGGTGGGTGCCGACGTTCCGACGCTCGCCGCGGCGATCGAGGCCGCACCGCCGAACACCACCGTTCGAGTGCCGCCCGGTACCTACGATGGAACCGTCACCATCGGGAAGCCGGTCACGGTCCAGGGAGCGGGCGAACGGACGCGCGTCGTCGGCGATAACGGAACCGTGTTTCGAGTGACCGCGCCGTGCGTGGGCCTCGCTGAGTTGTCGATCAGTGGCGTGGGTGAGTCGAACACGGGCACGCCGGCCAACGCCTCCGACACCGCCGACGACTGGGACGAGAGCATCCGGACAACATACGGGTATGGCGATGCCGGGGTCGTCTTCGACGGTGCGAACCGATCACTGCTGTCCGGGGTCACCATTCAGACGCCAGCGAGCGGCGCGATCGTCCGAGACAGCGATGGCGTCGTCGTCGAGAACCTCTCGATCGACGGTACCGCCGACTGGCAGGACGGATTCATGGGCGTCCTTGCGATGGACTCCCGGATCGTGGTCCAGCACAGCACGTTCACCGGCGGCCGGGACGCGGTCTACACCCACCACGCCGATGGACTCGTGGTGCGCGATAACCGAATGACTGGCATGCGATTTGCGGTCCACGAGATGTACACATCCGAGACGCTGGTGGCGAACAACACCGCCCGCGATACCGATATCGGGATCGTCGTAATGACGCGGCCGCGATCGAACGTGATCATCGAAAACCGGGTTTCCGCGAGCGATGTCGGGATCTCAGTCGGCGGGAGTAGCTCACTCGCGGCCAACAACACGCTCGTCGCCAACCGCTACGGCATGGACCTCGGTGCCCAGCGATCGACCGTCACAGGCAACGTCCTGGTCGGCAACGATGTCGGGTTGCGAACGGGCACGATCGTCCCGACCAACCGGGTGACGAGCAACGACCTCGTGGACAACGACCGCTACGTCGACACCGGACGTGGGCCGGTCCGGGTGTGGACGGGCAATCACTGGGGCACCCTCCCGGGCCGCGATACCGATGCCGACGGTCGGATCGATCGCGCGTTCCGCCCGACTGGACCGGTCGATAGCGTCGTCGGGCGCTCCGACGGGGCCGCAACGCTCGCGACGTCGCCCGCCGTCACCATGCTCCGGCAGTTCCAGGCGGCGGTTCCGGGTCTCCGATCCGCGAACGTGATCGACGACGACCCGCGGACCGATCCGGTCCATCCCGACCGGGTCGCGGCGGCACAGAATGCTACCGCCGCTGGTGCGGGGGTTTCGTCATGACCGGTGACGATTCCGGCAACGGCAAAGAGGTCGCTGACGCCCAGACAGCCGATGACGAAGCGGCCTCCGGGGACTCCGTTTTAACTCTGGAAGCCGTCCGGCAGTCCTTCGGTGATGTCTCGGTCCTCGATGGCGTCTCCCTCGATGTCCCGCCCGGGTCGGTGACGTGCTTGCTCGGGCCGAACGGCTCGGGGAAGTCGACGCTGCTCTCGATCGCGGCGGGCCTTCGAACCCCGGACGAGGGGACGGTCACCGGAGAGATCGACGCCGCGCGTGACGTCGGCTATCTGCCCCAGCGCCCGGCGTTTCGGCCCCACTTCACAGTCGCCGAGACGATCGGATTCTACGGGTCGCTCGTCCCGACACCGATCGACGAGGCCGCGACCCTGGACCGGGTGGGACTCGCTGCCGTCGCCGATCGGCGGGTCGAGCATCTTTCGGGCGGGATGGTTCGGCTCCTGGGGCTGGCACAGGCGACCGTCGGTTCGCCGCCGGTCGTCGTGCTCGACGAACCCGACAGCGGCCTCGATCCCCAGATTCGCCACCGTATTGCGGACGCCATCGCCGATCTCGCAGCCGATGGCGCGGCGGTGCTCATGGCGACGCACGATCTCGACGCGGCCGAACGCATCGCCGACCAGGTCCGCATTCTTGACGACGGCGAGTTCGTCGCCGGCGGATCGCCGTCGGAAATCCAGTCCGAAACGGCTGCTGAATCGCTCGGGGGCGCAATCGACGCGCTGATCGACCGCGAAGACGCTATCGGCGTCCGGGCCGGGACGGGTGATCGGCGATGATGGGGTCGACAGGTGATTGCGGATGATCAGGTCGACAGGTGATCGCGGATGAACGAATCCTGGGAGCGGACGGTCGCCGTGGCTCAGCGCGCCTTCGATGCGACGCTCCGGAGTCGGGCGCTACTCGCTGTCGCCGCGGGCTACGCCTTTGTCGTCCTCGCCCTCGCCTGGACGACCCGGGGTAGTGGCTATCTCTCGCTCTCGCTGTCCGTGCTCACGCCGCTCGAAGTCCTGGTGCCGGTGGTGGCGTTCGCGGTCGGCTACCGGTCAGTCCTCGACGACCGCCTGCGGGGCGAACTCGCCGTCTTCCGGACGTATCCGCTGTCCGCGCGGTCGTACGTCCTCGGCGTGTTCCTGGGTCGGCTCGCGACAGTTCTTATGGTCGTTCTCGTCCCCCTGCTGATCGCCGGTGGATCAGTTCTCGCGTTTCGTGAGGAGTCCATTTCGGTTCTGGCGACCCACGCCACCGCCGATTCACCCCTGGTCTACCTTCGGCTGGTCGTTTTGACGGCGGTGTTCGCGCCGGTGGCGCTTGCGGTCGCTATCGCCGTCTCGGCGGTCGCACGGACGACCCGGAATGCGATCGGGCTGGCGATCGGGGGCGTCGTGATCCTTGTCGTCGGGCTGGATCTCGGTTTCGTGGCCGGGCTCGCCGGTGGGGTCGTCCCCCCGGAGGCACTCTCGACGCTTTCCGCTGTGAGTCCACTCTCGGCGTTCCGCGGCCTCGTCCTCGAAGTCGCTATCGGGCCAGTGGCCGGCGATACGATCGCGGGTGGCGTGGAGCCGCTGGCCGCCCTGCTTGGACTGGTGGGCTGGACGGCGGGGGCACTCGCCGTCGCGATTCACTGGGTGTATCGGCCAGGGCCGGCGTAGTCCGAGCGACAGTCGGGACAGTGGGCATCACCTATATGCCGGCCACGCCCCTGGTGTTAGATATGAAACTCCGGAACCTCCTCACGACGGCTGTCGGCACTGCCGGCGTGATCGCTGGCGTCAATCGCATCCTCACGACCCGTGCCGGTGACCTCGAAGCCCCGCTCGTGGGCTCGGAGGGCACCTACCGCTGGCGTGGCTTCGATGTCGCCTACACCGAAGCGGGCGATCCGAGCGACCCTGATCTGCTCCTTGTGCATGGCATATCGGCGGCTTCTTCGAGCCGAGAGTTCGCCGAAGTGTTCGAGGACCTCTCCCGGGAGTACCACGTCATCGCCCCTGACCTCCCCGGCTTTGGCCGATCGGACCGCCCGCCGTTGCTGTACTCGGGGTCGCTGTATGAGACATTTCTCCGGGATGCCATTCGGGACCTCGCCGATGAGCCCACAGTCGTCGCGTCGTCGCTATCGGGTGCCTACGCCGCCTGTGGCGCGTCCGACGCGGCCGTTGAGTCGCTCGTGTTGATCGCGCCGACGGACACGACGATGAGCGACACGCCCCGGTCGTGGCTCCGGTCGGTGTTTCGCGCGCCGCTCGTGGGTTCGGGGCTGTTCAACCTGCTGATCAGCAAACCGGGGATCAAGCATTTCCACCGGGATCACGGCTACGCGGACATGGACAATCTGACCGACGAGACCCTCGAATATCAATGGAAGACGGCCCACCAGCCCGGCGCACGCTACGCCCCGGCGTCGTTCGTCAGTGGGTATCTCGATCCCGAGACGGAGCTTTCAGCCATGCTTGCCGACGTCGACGCCCCGGTCACGCTCGTCTGGGGGCGCGACGCCGAGATCACGCCGGTGTCGGCGGGTCGTGCACTGGCGAAAAAGACCGACTCCCGACTGGTCGTCTTCGACGACGCGAAACTCCTTCCGCACGTCGAGCATCCGGCAGCGTTCGTCGGGGTCGTTGCCGACGACATCGACGAAGCGCCCTCAACGGCTGTTTCGACCGCTTGATTGCGTTCCCATCCGCTGTACAGCGGCAATCGGCTACATCCCCATGTCTTCGGCCGATTCGGGGATCGGCAACTGTGCCGGATCGACGCTGAGTAGCTCCGCGGCGTGATCGAGTGCCATGTCGAACCCGTAGTAGCGTTCGAGTTCGTCGCCGTCAGCGGTCGGTCGAACTTTCAACATGGCGTAGCCCTCCCGGTTTTGTGCGATCGCTGCTGTCTGTCCGTTGACCTCGAAGACGAGCACGCGTTCGGCGCCCGTCTCCTCGTAGGTGGCGGTGATGCCGTCCGCCGTCCGCTTCGTCGCTGTCATACGCCCCGTTCGGACGCCAGCGTGTCGAAGGTGTCGGTCCGGTCTTCGCCCCATTGTGGCGTCGGTCCGGCCGCCGCACCCTTTTGACGTCGAACCCGTCGGTCCATCTCGAAAGATATAGGAAGGCGTGACGGCGACCACTTTGCGTGTTACTGTCGACGCGTCGTGGCAAAACGCGGAGGTATCGGCCGTGAAGCAGGGGACGACTGCGTGGGGGCAGCGGATCGCGTACTCACGAAGTGACCGTCTCACCCGGTCGTGGCCGCTGGGGGCCAACGACCGGCGACACCAGCGGGGGGCCTGACGATGGACTTCACGCGCTCCAGCCTCAAGCTGTTCGCGAGCAACGTCGGCCGGACTACGATCCGGTTTCTCGGGATCGCGGTGTTCGCCCGGGCGCTCGGGGCCTCGGAGATGGGGATGTTCTTCCTGTTTCAGGCACTGCTGGGGATGATCGCGATTCCGGCTGACTTTGGCTTCCGGGGAGCCATCGAGAAGCGGATCAGTGAGGGACGCGAGCAGAGTACGTATCTCACGAGCGCGCTGGCGGTCAAACTCGTCCCGATGGCGCTGGTGGTGGGGCTCATTCTTCTCTTTCAGGACGCCATCAACGGCTACATCGGGGCCGAGTTCGCGGTCTTTCTCGCCGTCGCGATCGTGATTCAGGACGTCTCGCGTCTGTCGACCATCGTCCTCCGGGGCGAACTTCGGGTCGGCGAGACGGCGATCCTCCGGGTGACCCGGTGGGTCGTCTGGTTTGCCGTCAGCGGACTGTTGGTCTCCCAGGGCATGGGGGTCGAGGCGCTGATCTACGGCCTGCTCGCCGGGTTGAGCGTGATGCTCATCTGGGGCTGGTACCGGGTGTCGATCCCGCTCGGGACCGTCTCGCTCGATCACGCCAGGTCGCTGTTCGAGTACGGCCGGTGGGGCGTCATCTCGCGGGTCGGGTGGTACTTCTATAGCTGGATGGACGTTGCCATCATCGGCTTGCTCATGACCCAGGCCGACGTCGGGGCCTACGAGATCGCCTGGCGGGTGACGCTGGTCGTGATGCTGTTGAGCCGCTCGATCGCGACGACGCTGTTCCCCCAGGCCAGCCGCTGGGACGCCGAGGAGGCCTACGAGCGCATCGAGGACATGATCCGGAAGACAATCACGCCCTCGATGGCGCTGGTGATCCCCTCGTTCTTCATCACGCTGGTCTACGCGAAGGAGATCCTGGGGCTGGTCTTCGGGCCGGAGTATACCGTCGCATGGGTCGTGTTGATCATTCTGATGGGCGAGAAACTCCTCCAGTCGGTGCATACGATCCTCGGCCGGTCGCTCCAGGCGCTCGACCGCCCGGATCTGGCGGCGTACGCGACGGTCGGCTCCATCACCGTCAATCTCGTCCTGAACGTCGTGCTCATCCTCGAGTTCGGCATCGCCGGCGCGGCGGTCGCAACGGCTTCGTCGTTCGTCCTCAACACCGTCCTGCACGCGTACTTCCTCTCGCGGTTCGTGACGATCGAGTTCCCGTGGGTCGAGATCGGGTGGTTGACTGGTGCGGCCGCCGTGATGGCCGGGGCCATTCACGCCATCGGTGTGGTCGTCCCGATCGACACGCTCCCGCGGTTGCTCGGCATTCTCGTGGTGGGCATCGTGGTCTACGGACTCCTCACCCTGGCAAACCCATCGGTGCGCCGGAAGTTCGTCGGCGAGATGCAGTCGCTGGCTCGTGGCGTCGCCGAGTGAGGCGGCGTCCGAACGGAGGCGTCCTGATGGCTATGCTCGCACCGCTTCACAGCGGTCCGGCCGTGGAACGTCAGGGCTAACCTACCGCGGGAGCAACCGAACGCATGGACGCGACCGAGGAACTTCAGGTTGCCATCCGAGCGGCCCGCGAGGCCGGATCGATCGCCGCCGAACACGCTGGCCGTGACTTCCGGACGGCCGAGGACACCGAATCCAAGAGCAGCGGGAACGACCTGGTCACTGCCGTCGACCGGGAGTGCGAACAGCGGGTCACGGACGTGATCGGGGCGGCCTTCCCCGCGGACAGCGTCGTCGGGGAGGAGAACCCGACGGCACTCACCGGCGAAGGTCGGGAGTGGATCGTCGATCCGATCGACGGGACATCGAACTTCGCGACCGGGTATCCCTATTACTGCGTCTCGGTCGGCCTCCGGATCGACGGCGAGGGTGTCGTTGGCGTCGTCCACTCGCCCGACACCGCTCTGGGGCGGACGTGGTACGCCGCCGCCGGCGAGGGTGCCTATCGAAGCGACGATCACGCGCTCGAGGGCGAGCCGATCACCGTCTCCGGGCACGACGCGCTCGCCGGCAGTCTGGTGTTCGCCCGCCTGAGCGAGCGGAGTCGCGCCTGGCTCGCGTCGGATCTCGCCGTCGCGAGTTCGCTGCTCGAACGCGAGAGCATGGTCCGGCGACCCGGGAGTTCCGCCCTGAACATGTGCCAGATCGCCGACGGCAGCGCCGACGCCTACGTCGTGCTGTCGATCAACGACTGGGACGTCGCGGCGGGGGAGGTCATCCTTCATGAGGCGGGCGGGACAGTACGGGATCGGGCGCTTTCGGACGGCACCCGCCAGGTAATCGCCACGAACGGCCCGATCCAGAGCGATCTCGAAACCCTCGTCGACTCCGTCGTTGGGGACCGGTACGATTGACACCAAAGGCGTAAAGCAGTCACTCACGTATCGAATCACGTGGCGAAGCCGCTTCGATTCCGGCGCTCGAACGAGCGCTGGACCGCCGACCGCGTTCGATCAGCCCTCTATCAGTCACTGAACCAGGCCATCGGTGCCACGATGGGACGCCCCTGGTACCGCCAGCCCGAGGGGTACGACGCCCGCCGTTTCGACATGGACAACGGCGACGTGGCACTGTTCGTCTGGTCCGACGACGTCGCCTACTGGATGGGCAACACCGAGACCCCGAAGGCGCTCTGGCAGACCGAGAAGTACACCTTCGACGAGGTGCCCGACGCCGTGGCCGAGTGGGCCGAACGGGAACTCCTCGCGACGCTACACGAGGAAGCGCCCTGGCTCGCCGAGTACCCGACCATCTCGTGGTTTTTTCTGCCGGTGTTGCTCTCGAAAGACGGCCGACACACCTCCCGGGAGTTCTTCCGGGACCATGCCGCCGGATTCCCGGAGAGCGATCGGGAGACGGCCCTCTCGTATTACGAGGAACTACTCGAGGGCGGCGTCTTCCCGGACCGCTACGAGATGGCGGCGAAACTTGGGACCGCGGAGACGCTCAACCTGACGCGGATGAGCGCGACCATGAGCGAGTTCACTGTCGCCAAATTGCTCGACGACGCCGGCTACGATCTCGCCCCGGAGAACGAGGTGTCTTCGGGCCACTCGATCGACTTCCGGGTCGACGGCGACAACCAGACGGGCCGACTCGTGGAAGTGACGCGACCGCTTCCTCCCTCCGAGCGCTCGGCCGGGTCAGCCGTCGCCGCGATCAAGGAAACTGTCGCGACCAAGACCGGCGGGCAACTCGCCGACCACGGCGGTGGCGTGACGCTGCTCGTCGACTGTTCCTCCTTCGACGACGGTGAGTGGTCCCGCATTCTCGACGCCCGGCCCGAGATCGGTCACCGGCCGGCCGTCGTCTTCCGCGTGCGACCTGGTGGGAACACTGCAGCCTACACGCTCGGGTCTGTGCCGATCGACTTGCCGGCGTATGTCGACGTGGCCTGAGTCGTCGCTGGTCCGTCCAGTTTGTCCGTGATCGAGGGATTCATGCAACCCAGGTGCCGAGGGCACGATGTGACCTACGTATCGGACGCGGAGTTCAATCCATTCGGCTTCGATCCGGACGGTGAACGCTTCGTCCCTGGCTTTGGCGATGTCGAGGCGGGTTTCCAGATCATCGGGGACCATCCTGGTATCCACGGCGGCGTCACAACCAGTGTTCCCTTCACGGAAACGGACGGTGCGAAACGCCTCCAGGATGCGCTTCTGCAAGGCGGACTCCTCCGGAACGCTGGCGCTCCGCCGACGGTCGATTCGACCTACCTCTCGTATCTCCATCCGAGCGTCCCCGAGCAAGCGCCGACCGACGACGATTACACTCGCGAGGAGACGTTCCTCGAGGCAGAAGTCCGTGCCATCGCGGCCCACGTCCTGTTGCCCGTCGGCGAGCGCGCGACGCGATGGGTCCTCGAAAACATGACGACGGAACCCAGCGATGACCTCGATATGGCGGCGCTACATGGAAGAGAAATCGTCGGCAGCGGGTGGCTCGTTGTGCCCATTGCCGATCCGGACTCTTGGGACGAAGACGACGGGAGAGAACTGTCTGATGCACTCACCGAACTTCGGAAACAGGATTATCGACGAGAGGCCGATCTGGGTCGGCTCGCCGGTGGGGGCGAGCCCTATTACGTCCGATGATCCACGATTCGACAGGGCGACTGGCGCGTTTCAGACCCGGTGGCACGGAATTTTGTAAGTCTGTCCGCATGAACTGGCGGTCCTCGACCCCGAGCACCGGTGAAGGGCCGAGCATGCTGACAACCTCGGACCGACCGACGTGACCCTGGCCCGCTCACTGGGCCAGCGCAGTGATCTCTTCCCGGAAGACCAGCGCGTGGGCGAGGCCGATCACGACGATCGCGCCGGCAAGATATCCCCATGCGGGGACCCCTCCAAGCATCTCACCGAGCGTCGTCAGCGCGGCTGGCAGGCCGCTGAGGATCGTGAACGCCAGGAAGATCGGGAGCACCGTGGCGATCAGTATGGCCCAGGGGCGCGCGAGCGCGTCGGTGACTGCTCCGCCGCCGAGGCGCAGTTCCTCGGTCGCCTCATCACGCAGGATCCATACCGCAAAGAGCAGGAAGGCCAGCAGGCCGCTCGCGAGGCCGAGGTTCGCGAGATTGTCCGCGAACAGCGCGAACACGTCGCTTCTGAGCGCACAGACCGTCCCGGTCGCCGCGAACAACAGCGTGATGCCGACCGCCGCGCGTTCGCGCTCGATCGCGTGTTCGTCGACGAGGTACGCGACGAGCACCTCCATGATGGAGATCGCACTCGACAGCGCCGCCATCGCGAGCACGAGATAGAAGACTGCGCCGAGCGCCCGCCCGAAGGGAAACTGACTGAACGCCTGGGCGAGGCTGACGAAGATCACGCCGGGACCGCCCGTCCCCGCCTCGATCGAGCCGAAGGAGTAGATGATCGGGAAGACGACAAAGCCGGCGAGGACCCCGATCGCAGTGTTGAGCACAGCGATCGACCCGCCGTCGACGAATAGCGACCGATCCTCGTCGAGATAGGAGGCATAGGTCAACATGACGCCCGCGCCAACCGAGAGCGTGAACAGGGCCTGTCCGGTTGCGGCCTCGACGACGGACACGAAGTTATTCGCCAAATAGTCAAGGTCCGGTGAGAGGTAATACGAGAGGCCAGCGCCAGCCCCGTCCAGGGTGAATGCCCACACGGCGAGGCCGATCAACAGGGCGACGATCGCCGGCACCATCACCTTCGTCGCGCGTTCGATGCCGTCGGCGATGCCGAAATAGACGATCCCGCCGGTGAAGCCGATGAAGACGAGATGTGCGATCAGGGCGGCTGGACCGACCGAGATCGCGCCGAAGTGCGCTCCGGGCGCACCGAAGGCGGTGGTCTCGGCGAGGCCAGCGCCTTGCAGGAGGAGATCTCCACCCAGGCTGTCGAAGACGTACCGGAGCACCCACCCGCCGGCGACGCTGTAGAACGTCAGGACGATCAGCGACGTGAGCACTGCGATCCAGCCGATGGGTCGCCACGACGACGATTTGAGTCGTTCGAACGTGCCGACGGGATTGCGCTCCCCGCGTCTACCGATGACGAACTCGCCGATCAGGCCCGGGAGTGCGATCGCGAACACGATCACGAGATAGACGCCCAGGAACGCACTCCCGCCGTTCTCGGCGGTCATCCAGGGGAACCGCCAGACGTTCCCCAGTCCGACAGCCGACCCCACGGCTGCGAGGATGAACCCGATCCGGGTCGTCCAGGCGTCGCGCTCACTCATCGCCCTCTCCTCCCTGGTCGTCGTCTATCGATTGGCCGTCGCCATACCCGCCCGACTGGAAGGCGATCCACAGCGTCACGGCGAGGCCGCCGAACAGGAACACGAAACCGAACACGGCCATCGCGAGTGCCCCCGGGTCGATCGCAGTCATGCGTCGTCACCCCCGTTCGCGGCAACGGTGTCTGCCCGTTGCGTGACGTAGGAGGATATCGCCGCTGAGAAGACAATCACCAGCGGCGCGATGAGGCCGGTCTTTCCATCCACCACGATCTGGGAGAGGATCGTATAACCCAGCGCCGTCGGCACGACGATCTGGAGGACGACCGCATACAGCCGCGGGGGGATCGAGAAGTCGCTGACAGCGTTGGCGGCCTCGGCGATCCGTTGGCCGCCGTCGAACGCGCCGACGCCGTAGACCCATCCGAAGATCAACGTCTCGCCCAGCGCGATCATCGGCAGCGTGTAGGTCGCACTCGAGGTATCGAACATCGAGAGCAACTGCAGCGAATCGCCGACCGCCTCGCCACTGCCGAGCAGTCCGAGTGGACCCTCGAGCGCGATCACGAGGCTCAGGGCGACGCCCGCCAGCGCCACGGCGTTGACAGTTTTCGTGCGGCTGAGACCGAGTTTCTGCCGCAGCGGTCCCACCTGCGCTTCCGCAAGTGATAGCGACGAAGAGAGTCCTGCAAGCGTCAACAGGAGGAAGAATACCGCGCCGACGATCGGCGTGAACGGAATCGTCTGGAACGCTTTCGGGAGCACGACGAACGCGAGGCCGATGCTGTCGGTCGCCGTGGCGTCCGCCGCGAGCAGATACGGGAAGATCGCAAAGCCAGCGAGGAAGGCAAAGCCACAGTTCGCGAAGGCGATGATGAAGGCGTTGTTGGTGATGTCCTGGTCCTCTGGTTGGTAGGACGCGTACGTGATCATGATCCCCAACGCGACGCTGAGTGTGAAGTAGATCTGTCCGAACGCACTGATCCAGATGCTCGGATCGGTCAACGCCTCGAAGTCCGGCGTCAGATAGAACTCCAGGCCATCCAGACCACTGGGCAGCAGCATCCCCCGTACGGCGAGTAGGATGACAAGCACCCAGATGAACGGGACGAACAGCTTGTTCGCCCGTTCGAGACCGTCTTCGATGCCCAACCGAAGGATGACATAGTTGATCGCCCACACCACGATGACGCCAGCGACCGGATACCACGACGTCAGAAACGCCTTGAACGCCGTGAACAGATCGCCAGTCGGCAGTGTGGACCCATGGGTGAGTGCGAACACGATGAATGCTGCCGACCACCCCAGGATGACGACGTAGTAGGCGTTGACGATGAAGCCATTTAGCACGGCCCACCAGCCGAGGAATTCGCTCTCTTTGAACTTCTCTCGAATCGCGAGCGGCGTCGTCAGTCCGGTTTCACTGCCGAGCCAGACCTCGACGAGGAGCACCGGGATGCCCGCCAGGAGCAACGCAGCGAAATACGGTATCAGGAAGGCGCCGCCGCCGTTGGCGTGGACCTGATACGGGAACCGCCAGATGTTCCCGAGTCCGATTGCCGATCCCACGGCCGCGAGGATGAACCCGATCCGCGTCGACCACGATCCTCCATCGGTTTCGTCGACACTCATACGTGGCCTCGTTTCATATACTCCCAAATTAAAACGTCGATATTTGCCGGGAGTTGTCAGAGTCGGAGTGTGACGTTTTCACCGAGATTTAGAAGGGAGACACACAATCGGGCAGATTCACTGCAGGTGCCGACATTCCTATTTGCTTTCTGAATATCTAATAGTGTGGTCAGGTCTGGCCAGAGACGGGGATCGATCCACCGTTGACCGGGGCCGCTGCCTCGCTGCAGAGGAACTGAATCACGTCGGCGATGTCGGCGGGATCGACCCATTCGTCGTGATTCGCATCCGGCATCATGTCGCGATTCGCCGGTGTATCGATCACGTCCGGAAGGATGGCGTTCGCCCTGACCGTCCCTTCGTTCTCGACAGCGATCGATTCGGTGAGCAATCGAACACCGGCCTTCGAGGCACGGTAGAGGGCATCACCGCTCCCGCCTTCGAGTGAGGACTTCGAGGAAACAGTGACGATCGAACCCCCCGTTTTTCGGAGGTGTGGGAGGGCGTGTTTCGTGGCGAGAAACGCCGTTCGGAGGTTCACATCGACGAGAACATCAAACGTGTCAGTCCCGGTTTTGTCGACAGGATTGCCCCCTTGCCAGGTCCCCGCGACGCTCACCAGGGCGTCCAGCCGCCCATGATCGGCGAGGATCGTTTCGACGAGCGCCTGGACGGCTGGCTCGTCGGTGAAATCAGCCTGGTAGGTCTGGAGACCTTCCTGCTCAGCGGCAAGCAGATTGCCATCGGCGGACGGGGCGATCACGTCCGCGGCACACACGGTTGCGCCCGCGTCGAGGAATGCCTCGGCCGTTGCACTCCCGAGCGCACCGCCGGCACCGGTCACTAGCACGACGTGGTCACTGAAATCGAAACTGATTGCCATATCGGCCGTTAGCGCGTTTCACCGATAAAAACTGCCCCGCGAGTCTCGACGCCGTTACTTTACCGTGAAGCCGCTGTCGACGGTGAGTGCCTCGCCGTTGGTGAAGGAGGCACCGTCCGAACAAAGCCACAGGACGGCGTCGGCGATCTCCTCGGGCTGGCCGAGGCGACCTTCGGAGTGCATCCCGGCGATCCAGTCGCGAACGTCCTCGTTGGTCGTGATCCCGGCGTCGTCCAGCATCTGGGTCTCGATGAACCCGGGACAGACCGCGTTGACCCGGATCCCTTCCTCGGCGTATTCCCAGGCGGACGTTTTCGTCAGTCCGAGCACGCCGTGTTTCGAGGAGACGTACGCTGCAGAGTTCTCGAAGCCAACTTTCCCGAGGACCGAGGCCATGTTGATGATGACACCGCCGTCGTCCTGGTCGGTCATCGCACCGAGCTCGGCCTTCATCGAGCGCCAGACACCGTTCAGGTTGATGTCGATGGTGCGCTCGAATCCGTCCTCCTCGACGTCGCCAGTCGGGACCTGGTCGCCACCGACGCCCGCGCTGTTGACCGCGTAATCGAGTTGACCGAACTCCTCGACGGCCGTCTCGACCATCGTCTCGACGTCGTCCATACTTGTTACGTCCGTATGCACAAAGACGGCGTCACCGCCAGCCTCCTCGATCTCGGCGACGACATCCTCACCGGCGTCGTCGACGTCCGCAACCACGACCGCGGCGCCGTTCTCGGCGAACTGAACCGCTGTCTCTCGGCCGATTCCAGATGCGGCACCGGTGACGGCCGCGACGCGGCCTTCGAAGTCATACTGTGTCATTACGGTCTCCGCTTACACCTCCAATCATATAATCAACGCGTCCACAGTCTCAGTACTCGGGAAACACACCATCATTTACATATCTTGGGAGCTAAGTGTCAGTTTCAGACGCTCTTTGTTCGGGTCAGAGAAGAGTTCGGCCTCCACGATGGTCTGTCGCGGTCGAACTCCCGAATCCAAGCCAATCGAGCTATCAGATTTGATCCGCGGAGCCAACATATAGGTTCGTCCGACCGCAAGGGGTGGATGAATGATCGAGGTTCGGGACCTTCGCAAGGAGTACGGCGGCTTTGCCGCCGTTGAGGGGAGTACGTTTTCCGTCGACCGCGGCGAGGTGTTCGGTATCATCGGCCCGAACGGCGCGGGCAAGACGACGACGCTGAAGATGCTCGCCGGCCTGATCGAACCGACCGCCGGCGACGTCCAGATCGCCGGCCTCGCTGCCGACGATTCGGCGATGCGACGACGACTGGGGTTTCTCCCCGAGGAGTCGCCGCTCTACGAGGAGATGACGCCCATCTCCTATCTCACCTTCTTCGCCGATCTCTACGATGTCCCCGAAAACCAGGCGATCACGCGCATCCACGACACGCTCGACAGACTGGATCTCCAGCACCGCGATCGGCCGTTGGGTGACATGTCTAAGGGGATGAAACGCAAAGTCGCGATCGCCAGATCGCTCATCAACGATCCCGACGTGTTGATCTACGACGAGCCCGCGAGCGGACTGGACCCGCTGACGACGAATTTCATCATCGACTTCACGACCGAACTCGCCGAGGCGGGTAAGACGATCGTCTTCAGTGCGCACAACCTGTATCACGTCGAGAGCATCTGTGATCGCGTCGCGATCATGAACCAGGGATCGATCGTGGCCCGCGGTCCCCTGGAGACCCTTCGGGAAGAACACGGCGAGACGACCTATCACGTCCATACGACGATCGAGCTGCCTGGGAGCGAACAGCAGAATGGCCGATACGTCCGAAGCGTGAATTCGATGGGTGAGGTCGAAGCGACCCGTGAAGACGCCGCCGAACGCGGGGGCGAGGTCGTCGACATCCGGACCGAAGAGGCGAGTCTCGAAGAAGTATTCTTGAACGTCGCCGACGAACCCGCCCAGGCCGCCGCGACCGGGACGACGGGAACGGGGACCGTCGATCCGGGTGAGTAACCGTGCGTCTCAAGAAGGTACTCCGGATCGGCTGGTGGGAGGTAACGAAGAACGCCGGCGGGATCGACCGCCGGACTGCGGCTGTGACGATCGGTGCCATCGTCGTTCTCGGCGCGCTCGCCCCGCTGATCGCCAGCCAGGGCGTTGCACTCGATGCCGGCCTGTATCGCGTCGGCGTCGACGAGACGAGCCCCTATTACGATGTCGTCGACCGCGATCCGACGTTTGCCGTCGAGCCCCCGACTCGCGACGGCGTCTCCTCGGGGCAGGTCGAACTGCTGATCGAGGGATCATCTGTCGTCGACGTTGCCGACTCCCCGAAAGGAAACGCTGCACTGACCGAGTTGCGAAGTTCGGTACAGGCGTACAACGACTGGCTGATGGACCAGGAGAAAAACCAGACTGCCGCCTATCCGGTTTCGGTGACGACTGACCCCGTCGATCGTGGGTCGCTTGGGCCGTCAGGAACCGATGACGGAAGTCCCGACGGTGGGACGTCCGATGGGGGCGACACGGGAACGAACGGCGACACGGGCGGTGACAGCCCTGGCACGGGCGGGCCCGGCACCGGTACTGGTGGCACTACGGGCGATAGCACGGACAGCGGCGGCGGTGGGCTCCCCGGTGGCCTCGGTGGGTTTGCCGGGAGTCTCGGGGGCGGGAGTACGACCGGATCACCATCGGACCTTGCGCCGCCGTTCCCGTTTGGCTCGCTCGTGCTGGCGTTCGTGTTCGTCCTGCCGCTGAACTTCGTGATCCAGGCCTACGGGAGTTCGATACTCAGCGAGCGGCTCAACCGCCGTGGGGAACTCATGCTCGTCTCGCCGGTCACGCGAGGTGATATCATCGCCGGGAAGACCCTCCCGTACTTCCTCGGCGCGATGATTTTCGAAGTACTGCTAACTGCCGGTCTGGTCGTGTTTGCTGCAGACGGGGCGAGCGGGTTCGTCTCGATACTGGCAGTGATCCCGCTCGTGTTGCTCTTTCTCGGGGCGACGTTCCTCGCGGGAATGTTCGCCCGGTCGTTCAAGGAACTCACGTTCCTGACGGTCACGATCACGGTCTCACTGACGAGTTACGCGTTCGTCCCCGCGATTTTCACCGATGTGACACCGATCGCCCTCATCTCGCCGCTGACGATCGTCGTCCGGGATATCCAGGGCCAGGCGATCGGCCTCGTCGAGTTCGTGTTCTCGACGCTCCCGCCGCTGTTGACGGCGGGTGTCCTCTTCGGACTGGGTGCCGGCCTGTACCGCGAGGAAGACATGTTCACCCAGCGCCCGGTTCCGCTGAAAGTCCTCGATTCGCTTTCCGGCCGGATCAAACGGCCGACGAGCGCGGCGAAGCTGTCGATCATCCTGTTGCCGTTCATCCTCGTGACCGAACTGGTCGCCGTCGCGATGGCCTATCCGATATGGCTCGGCGCGCCCGAGGTGGCGGTCTTTTTCGTGCTGGTAGCCGTTGCCGTCATCGAGGAGATCGCCAAGAGCATCCACATCTACGCGGGATTCGTCCACCGGAAGTACGAACGCACAGTTGCGAGTGCTGTCCTCGTCGGATCGCTGTCGGGACTCGGGTTCTTCCTCGCGGAGAAACTCGGCCTCATCGCGCAGTTGCTCGGCTCCGATCTGCCCGACGTACAGCAGGCAGCCTTGACGACTGGGGGCGCGGAGTACGGCGTCTCACCGCTGCTTGCCCTCGGCCTCCTGCTCGCGCCGCTTGCGCTACATGCGGTGACGGCGACGACCTCGGCCCTCGGTGCGGTTCGGAGTCGCCGTGGCTACGTCGTGGGGCTCGTTCTCGCGATCATGATCCATCTAGCGTACAACCTCACGGTGGTGAGTTTCCTTGTCTGATCAAAACGCCGAAGCGAACGGATCGCTCCTGGCAGACAGCCGACTGACGATCGCTCGCCGGGACATCGCCTCGCTCTCCCGGGAGAAGACGATCGTCCTCGCGCTCATCATCCAGCTATTCATCGCCGCGTTCTCGTCGTTTCTCGTCGTCGGGCTGACGTCGCTGTACGATCCTGGCTCCGTTGAGGCCAGCGGGATCGACGTGGGTGTCTCCGGTGACGTGACGGCGGAACTCGAAGACGCGGCGGCAGCCGTCGACGGGATCGAACTCACGCCGTATGCCAGCAAGGACCAGGCGATGGAGCGCTTCCAGGATCGGTCCGTCCAGGGGGTGTTACATGCCGAGACTGTCGACGGGGAGATACAGGTGACGGCCACCGTCCCCCAGGGGAGCATCGAATCGACGCTCGTGATCGTCCAGCTCAGGTCCGTCCTGGAGGAGCTCGAACGGACCGAGCGGATCGACCGAAGCGAGTTCCTCGAAACAGCACCCGTCTCGCTTCCAGCGGAGACGAGTTCGAGTCCGTACTTCGGGTTCACCTACACGGTGCTCGTTCCCCTCTTGCTGTTCTTGCCGCCGTTCATCAGCGGGTCGATCGCCGTCGACGCGATCACCGAGGAGATCGAACGCGGCACGCTCGAACTCCTGCGGGTCGCGCCGGTCTCTCTGAGTGATATCGTCGACGGCAAGGCACTCGGCATGGCGATCCTGGCACCGCTCCAGGCGATCCTCTGGATCGTATTGCTGGGTGCCAACGGCATTGCGATCCGGAACGTCCCGGCACTCGTACTCCTGGTGGCGGCCACCGCCGTGCTCGTCGTCGTCTTCGGGATCGTCCTCGGTCTGTTGACTGGGAAGCGACAGCAAGCACAGCTTCTGTATTCGGTGCTGGTCATCGGCGCGTTCGGCGCACTCGCGCTGTTGCCCGAACACTTAGCGACCGTCGCCGCGAAGCTCGCGGTCGGGAGCGCAACGACGGTGACGACCGCGACCGTCGCTGGCGTGGCTGTGGCTGCGGTCGTCGGCTATGCCGCGATGCGCCGGTACGTGACACGAATCGACCCCGAACGATTCTGACCGGTGAGAATCGTCCGTGGGCTTTTGCCCATCTGGGACGACGATCCGTTGAGACGAATGACTGAGGACCACCCACACGGTGACGGCCAGTCACCGGAAGCAGGGCACCCAAGCGGCCATCCTGGATCGTCAGCCCCGGGTCACGGCGGTGGCCACCCGGGAACGACGGATTCGGGCCACCCGGGCGGTCATCCTGGGATCCGGAACTACGACGAGCGACCGTTGATCGTCACCTGGGAGGTCACCCAGGCCTGCGAACTCGAGTGTGATCACTGCAGGGCGGAAGCACAGCCGGAGCGCGACCCGGCGGAGCTTTCGACCGAGGAAGGGAGAGCATTCATCGACTCCGTCACTGATTTCGGTCGGCCACAGCCAATTCTCGTCTTCTCCGGTGGTGATCCGCTGGAGCGCCCCGATCTCTTCGAGTTGCTGGATCACGCCGCTGATCGTGACGTCACGACAGCCGTCACCCCCGCGCCGACGGACAATCTGACCGAGGCCGTGATCGGCAAACTCGCCGACGCTGGCGTCGAGCGGATCGCCCTTTCACTGGATGGGGCAACCCCGGAAGCCCACGACGAGTTCCGTGGCGAGGAGGGCTCGTTCGCCCGTGTCGAGCAGGCTGCCCGGCAGGCTCGGGAGGCCGGGATGGAAATCCAGATCAACACGACCGTCACCGCGAACACCGTCGAGGATCTGCCCGAGATCGCGGACATGGTCGAGGAATTCGACGCCGCAATGTGGGAGGTGTTCTTCCTCGTCCCCATCGGCCGGGGCGAGGAACTGGCCCAGCTCGATCCCGACCGGACGGTTGACGTGATGGAGTGGCTCTATCGACGTGGCCGCGATGCCCCGTATCGGGTGATCACCGTCGAAGCACCGCACTACCGCCGCGTCGCTGACGAGTTCGAACGTCGGGAGTCCGGTGAGGGGGTCCGCGTCGGCTCGACGCGGGCGGGCAAGGGATTCGTGTTCGTCAGCTACGAGGGCGAGGTCTACCCGTCGGGATTTCTCCCGCAGCGCGGTGGGAACGTCACGGACCGGAGCCTCGTGGACATCTACCGCAATGCCGACCTGTTCCGGCGACTCCGGGACACTGAGCAGTTCGTCGGCTCCTGTTCGCGGTGTGACTATTTAGACGTCTGTGGCGGTTCCCGGTCACGTGCCCATGCTGTCACAGGCAATCCGCTCGCGAGCGACCCGCTGTGTCCGTGGGTCGAGCGGGTGGATGACGCCACATGATCGTCGCGGTAGGGCCCCGCCGATCAGTTCGCAGACGTAGCATCCGGTGGGTGGGGTTCCGGCAGATCGTATGAAACCCCGGTGAGATCGACCGAGACGTCCCAGAGTTTCCCGGCAAGTCCCTCGTCATAGGATCGGTCGCTCGATGGTTGGATCACGGGAGCACCGCGCATGTTCATCAACCCGCCCGGGCCGACGTATTCCCCGCCAGCGACGTCGGAATCGGTCCCAGCCATCAGCATCGGGAGTGCTCCCGTGGCTGCGGACTGGGCGAACACCGCATTCGCGAGCTTCATCATCCACAGTCGGAGTTTCGACCCAGCGAGTTCGGGACCCCGACGCTGGAGGTTCGTCGCGGCGAACCCAGGATGGCAAGCGACGCTCGTGACATCTGCATTCGCCGCCCGGAGTCGCCGGTCGAGTTCGTAGGCGAACAGCACGTTCGCGAGTTTCGACTGGGCGTAGGCGTCGAACCGGTCGTAGGATTGTTGGCCGTGAAGGTCAGCGAAGTCGATCTCCCCACGTTCGTGGAGGCCGCTGCTCTGCGTGACGATCCGCGTCTCGCCTGCAGTCTCCCGAAGGCGGTTGAGAAGCAAGCCTGTGAGCGCGAAATGACCGAGGTGGTTGACGCCGAACTGCGTCTCAAATCCGTCCTCGGTCTCGCTCCGTGGGATCGCCATCACGCCGGCGTTGTTAGACAGGACGTGCAGATCCGAATACTCCGTTCGAAACGTCTCAGCGAATGACCGCACCGAATCCAGATCGGCCAAATCGAGTTCCATGACCGAAAGCGACGGATCGGCCACGGCGGCACGGATCTCCTCGCGGGCCGCGTTCCCGCGGTCGAGGCTTCGGCAGGCCATGACCACGTCAGCACCATTCTCGGCGAACGCTTTCGTCACCTCCAAACCGATCCCGCTGTTGGCTCCCGTGACGACGACAGTCTTCTCCGACTGGTCGCCCATCGCCTCCGGACCCCATGTTTCGGAACTCATCATGTACCGAACGGCTGTCACGCCGATAAGTGGATCGCCGCCACAGACGGATTCGCTCTGATCACATTCGGTCGAATCGGTCCGGCTACGCGTCCCAGCGGACGTCTACGATCTTCTGCCGGTCGTCACCGGCCACGACCGTGCCGATGACGTCGCCGTCGTCTCGCTGCGTGACGTCGATCTGTTCGTATCCGTCTGTCACGATCTCGCGGACGTCCGCCTCCAGATCGTCGGCCTTCTCGACGCCGAGTCGATTTTGACCACCGATGTCCCGAACGACGATCGGATATTCTGGCATGCTCGGCAGTAGGGTGATGGTCGTCAAGTGTCTGTCGTCGCGGGCGCGGCCGACTGGCGGCAGACCACGCTGTCGAGGCAGTGGCTTCCCCGGCCAGATGACTCAAGTGTCCGTGACCCGTCCGTCATGACACTTCTATCATGCAAGACGAATACGACCTGATCATCGTCGGTGGGGGTATCAGCGGCGCATCACTGCTGTATACCGTCTCGAAATTCACCGACCTCGAGTCGGTCGCACTCTTCGAGAAAGAACCGGAGATCGCGGCGATCAACTCCCACCATACGAACAACTCTCAGACGCTCCACTTCGGGGACATCGAGACGAATTACTCCCTGGAGAAGGCCGAGGAAGTCAAGGAGGGGGCCGAGATGGTCGCCGGCTACCTCGAAGCCAACGATTCCGACCGAGAGATGCACGCAAAGCGGAGCAAGATGGCCCTTGCGGTGGGTGACGAGGAAGTCGACCGTCTCGACGATCGCTATCACGAGAAGGGCTTTGGCGACCTCTTCCCGAAACTCGAGGCGATCGGTCGCGAGGAGATTGCCGATATCGAACCGAAAGTCGTCGAAGGGCGGGAGCCGGACACCGACATGCTCGCCCTCCAGACGCCCGACGGCTACACGGTCGACTACGGCGAACTCGCGACGGACTTCGTTCGCGAGGTCGAGGGCGACGAGGGCGTGGACGTCTTTACCGGCACAGAGGTCGAGTCGGTCAACGAGACCGACGAGGAGTTCCTGGTCGAGACCGAACGTGGCTGGTACCAGAGCGACGCGACGGTCGTCGCCGCCGGCTCTCACAGCCTCCAGATCGCCAAGGAGATGGGCTACGGCGAACACATGTCCTTGCTCCCGGTCGCGGGGAGCTTTTTCGTCGCCGAGGAAGGTCTCCTGAACGGCAAGGTCTACACCCTCCAGATGGCGAAACTTCCCTTCGCGGCGGTCCACGGCGACGCCGAGGTTCACGACCAGGGACTGACACGCTTCGGCCCGACGGCGAAGGTCGTGCCCGCGCTGGAGCGGGGGCGGCTCTCGACGGTCGCCGACTTCGTCGACGTGTTCGAACTCTCGCCGGACTCGTTCCTCAGCTATGCGAACATCCTCGCCGACCGGATTCTGCTGCCGTACGTCCTCGAAAACCTGCTCTATGACCTGCCGGCCGTCGGCAAACGGGCCTTCCTCCCGCACGTCCAGAAAGTTGTCCCGACGGTCGAGGCAGGCGACATCGAGCGCGCCAAAGGCTACGGCGGGGTCCGCCCGCAGATAGTGAACACGGAGACGAAGTCCCTGGACATGGGCGAGGCCAAGATCACCGGCGATGACGTGATCTTCAACGTCACTCCTTCGCCCGGTGCCTCGACGTGCCTGAAGAACGCGATGCGGGACGCCGAACAACTGACGGAGTGGCTCGATGCTGACTTCGACGAAGATGGTTTCAGGGAGGCGACGATCGGGCACTTCCCGCGCGGTGAGGCCGAATAGAGCTGTTTCAGGGACCGTTTCGCGCTATCCGTGGACGCTCACCACTTCTCCAAGAGTCAGAGCGACTCGACGGCGGTGTCTAAACCGACTGGCCGTCCATCATCCCATTCGACAGCAATGACGAGATCGGACAACGCGTCGAGCCGACGTTCGAGAACGTCGAGTGGATGCCCGTCGATGAACCGGGCCGACCGGTGCTCGACAGTCCTCGATCCGTCATTCACCTGAACGTGGACGGGGCCGAAATCGTCGTGCGTGTCGTCCTGATGCCACCCGACCAGTAGGTCGCGGTCCGGTTCGATCCAGTTGAACCAGTAGTGTTCGGACGGGTCGCCCGTCCGGAGACGGAACCCGACTTCGATCCGTGCCGTCGTTGCGGGATAGTCTGGATTGTCGAGAAACTGCCGAGGATCCACCTCGCCGACCACGCGGTACTGGCCAGCATCTCGCGGTTCGGTTCGCCGCCGTCGCACATCGGCAAGTTCGCCGTCGAGCCGATTGTGGATCCGATCGTGGAGGCGCTTGCCCTGGAGGTTCCCTCGGTTTGTGAGAAAGACGACCATTATGCGAAGGTGGAGGGAACGTCAGTCCGTGGTAAAGACAGTTCGACAACGTCGTCGTACAGCTGGAGGGCGTGCCTGACGAGCCGCCGTTCCGTCTCGATGGCTTCCCAGGTCTCGATGACGTTGCGACGCTCGCGTATCTCGGACGCACTCAATTCCGCTTCGGCCAGCTGATCCCGAAATTCCGACAGCGAGTCGGCGTCGAACTCCGCCGCCAACTGTTCTCGCTCCTCTGTCAGCTCGGCGAGCTGTGATTCGAGTTCCTCCCGCGAATGCTCGTCAATGCGGTCCGTCACCTCGTCGAAGAGCAGGCGAACGGGGTTCAGATCGTAGGCTTTGGTCCCCTCGACAGTCGTTTCACTGACCCAGTCGTCGTCCGCAAGCTGTTCGAGTTCGTCGTCGGCCGTCGCCCGGGAGACGTCCGCCCTGTCGGCGATTTCCCCCACCGGTGTCGCCCCCTCCAGCGCCTCGATGACTCGGCGAACCCGTTCCCGACCGCTGAGCGTGTCCGTCCACGTTCGTTGTTCCGATTCGTCCATCTCTGTGCGTGGTTGCCGCCGCTCGTTCAAATAATTTGGCCTCGGTCAAATATATGAGTCCCGTGGGCGAACCCTTTTTTCTTTGCCGGACCTGCCCCGGCCATGGAGTACACGACCCTCGGCTCGACGGGCATGGAGGTCAGCCGGATCGCCCTCGGCTGCATGAGCTTCGGATCGAGTGACTGGCGCGAGTGGGTCCTCGACGAGGAGGAAAGTCGCGAAATCATCGAGCGCGCGATCGACCTCGGGATCAACTTCTTCGACACGGCCAACATGTACTCCCTGGGCGAGTCCGAGCGCGTCCTCGGGAACGTCCTTTCCGAGTACGACCGTGACGAGCAGGTCGTGGCCACGAAGGGGTTCTTCCAGATGGACGACGACAACCCGAACTCGGGCGGACTCTCCCGGAAGGCCATCGAGCAGGAACTCGCAAACAGCCTCGACCGACTCGGGATGGAGACGGTCGACCTCTATCAGACCCACCGCTGGGATCACGACACCCCGATCGACGAGACCCTCGCCGCCCTCGACGACGCCGTCCGCCGCGGGCAGGCCCGTCACGTCGGCACCTCCTCGATGTGGGCCCACCAGTTCGCCGACGCCCTGGCGACCAGCGAGCGCGAGGGGCTCGAGCGCTTCCAGACGATGCAGAACCACTACAACCTGCTGTACCGCGAGGAGGAACGGGAGATGCTGCCGCTCTGTGAACGGGAGGGAGTCGGCGTCATTCCCTGGAGTCCGCTGGCGCGTGGCTATCTCACCAGGCCACACGAGGAATTCGACGCGACGACCCGCGGCGAGACCGACGACTACGCCCGCGAACACCCCTACTTCGAGGGCGGTGGGCGGGAGATCAACGAACGCGTCGCCGAACTCGCTGCCGACTACGGCGTGACGATGGCCCAGATCGCGCTGGCGTGGCTCCTCCATCAGGACGCCGTCGACGCGCCGATCGTCGGCACGACGAGCGTCGAGCACCTCGAAGACGCCGTCGAAGCCCTAGAGATCGACCTCAGCGAATCCGATCAGGCCTATCTGGAAGAACCGTACGAGCCAGTTCCGGTTTCCGGCCACGGGTGACCGCTACTCGGAGCCAGCGACAGCCACGACCGTGGTCGAAACACCAAGACTTTTCGGATCGCCGTCTCCCAATTGTTGTATGGTCCTCCAATTCGTCCTGCCCGCCGTGTTCGTGTTCGCGTTCATCATGATTTCGGCGTACGCCGGCGCACTTCGCGCGCTGGAAGTGTACTTCGATCCCGACGCCGACAGCATCTTTCTCTCAGATGAGGCCGAACCGCCGCGTGTTCGACGGGAGTAATCGGAATCGCGGTAAGGAAGGACTCGACGATCCGGACAACCCATAGTATTTAATCGAACCGGCCGTGTCACGGACATATGGCTGACATCGACATCTCCGGTGACGACGATGGGTCCGACGTGGATGCCCCGTCGTCCGGATCCCCGCTCCCGTACTTCCTGGGAAAGCGAATCGTGATACTGGCGATCATCGTCGGCATCGCCTTCCTGGTCCGGCCGTTGGTCCACGGTGTGGTCTACGCCGCGCTGTTTTCCCCCTCCGGACTGGTCCTGATTGGCGGTGGCACCGTCACGGCGCTGATACTGTGGTTTTACCCGCCCTGGCGACTCGAACGTGAGAAACGAGAATCGAACCTTGTCTCGATGCTGTTCGAGGACGACCAGACGTCAGTCGACGGGATCGTCGTAGGTGGTGGATCGGCGATGCGAAAACTTCGGATTTTGGGGGCTGTCCTCAGCGTGCTGTTCGTCCTCTCGATCCTCGCAAGCGTGCCGGCGGGCGCGCTCGAACAGCGGACCCTGGCCCAGCAGACGATGGCTGACGCGACCGAGGTTCAGGAGTTCCCACAGGCCAATGCGAACAACCCGCGTGTTATTCCGCGTGAAGTCTCGGACGTGACGACCCGCGGGTCGGTGTCCTACCGAACGCACCGTCTCGGGACGAGCGACATCGCCAGACAGGAAGACGGCTCGCTGGCGTGGTCCTATCCCATCGAACCGGACGGGGCTCGGAACAAGCTACTGGACAACCAGCGCGGCGTCCTCGTCGCCAACATGACGTCGATGGACGCCCAACAGATCAATGTCTACGAAGAAGACTTCACGTACGGCGAGGGGATGTGGCTCCACCGTTCGGCACGGTGGAACGTCAAACTCGGCGGGTTCTTCTCGAAGTACAACGACGATGCCGTCGAGTTCAGCCACGACGGCACGCCGTATCTGTACTACCCGAAGACGGGCCACGAGTGGCACCTCCTTCCGTTCCCGCACACGACGCCGAAATGGAACGGCGGGGCCCTGGTCCATCCCGACGGCACCATCGAACATCTCACACCCGAGGAGGCACAGGCGAACGAGATTCTCGATGGCCAGCGCCTCTATCCGATGACGTTGACGCGCTCGGAGACGGGTTCGCTGGGGTACCGCGAGGGAATCATCAATCAGATGCCGGTCATCGGCGCACACGAGGGACAAATTGAGGTCGCTGCTCTGCCGGAGGGTGCCGACAACGAACAGCCGTTCGTGATCGACCTCGAGGGCGAGCAGATGTCCTACGTCACGGCCATGGAACCCTACGGCGAGGACACCCGCGGCCTCGACGAGGTGTGGTTCGCCGACGCCGACACCGGCGAGTACACCTACTTCGGCACCGACGAGGAGACGTTGACCGGTCCGGAGCGGGCGATGGGGATCGCCAAATCGGAGGACTCCCAAACAACCTGGGGAGAGAACTTCGTCGTCACCGAGCCAGTCCCGGTGACTGTCGATGGCGATCTCTGGTGGCACATCAAGGTAGCGCCCACCGACTTTACGGACGTAACACGAAACGTCTTCGTCAACGCTGACACGGGCAGTGCGATCGAACTAAGCGACGATACAGCGATACGTGAGTTCGTCCGTGGAGAGGTCAACGAGAGCGACCTCGCACCCGGCGAGAACGGCACCGACGTCGAGCCTGCACCGGACGACGAGAACATCCTCTACTACGTCCTCATCACCGACGAGAACGGCGAGGTCGTCGATCGTATCCCGGTCGAACGCGGCCAGGACACCCAGATCGTCGCGCCCGACGACGAGCGCGCCGCGAACGAAACCAGCCCCTGAACGCTGTCCCAATCTGTCGCGAGATCGGGGGATCCCCCTCAACGTTGAACTATTGGCGGTCGTACTGTCTCGTATGGCTCGCCCGTACACCACCATTACGGCGACGCATTGTTTCGACGGACCGGTCGGGGGTAAGCGAGATGGCTAGCACTCGCCAACCCGCGGTCGCCGGTCGGTTTTACGTCCGCACCGAACCATCCCTCCGCGAGCAGATCGAAGCCGCCTTCACCCACGAAATCGGTCCCGGATCAGTGCCGACGCCGGCGGACGGACCGCCGGACGTTACAGGACTCATCGCGCCACACGCCGGCCTGCCGTTCTCCGGTCCCGTCGCCGCCCACAGTTACGCGGCCCTGGCGGAGTCGGGGACGCCAGAGACGGTGGTCATCGTCGGGCCGAATCACACGGGCGTCGGTGCTGCCGTTGCCGTTCCCGGCGACGACGAGTGGAACACACCCTTCGGATCAGTTCGGATAGATGCTGGCCTTCGGGAGAAACTCGTCGACGGGACCGATGCAACTGTCGACGACCGTGCCCACGCGAGCGAGCACGCCGCTGAAGTCCAACTCCCCTTCCTGCAACACCTCTACGACGATTTGGCGGTGCTCCCGATCTCCCTTCGGCGACAGGACGCCGACGTGGCCCAAGCACTCGGTGACGTCCTCGAAACACATGCCGGCGGGGGGACGGTCGTGATCGCCTCGAGTGACTTCACTCACTACGAGCCACACGAGGTGGCGATCGACCGCGACGAACTGGCGCTGGATCGGATCGACGCGACCGATCCGGCAGGGCTGATCGAGACCGTCGAACGCGAGGGACTGTCGGTCTGTGGCTACGGCGCGATCGCCGCGATGCTGTGGGCGAGTGGTGCGGACAGTCAGGTCGACGTCCTCGCACACGCCACCAGCGGCGATACCGCCGGCTCGCGAGACGAAGTAGTCGGATATGCGTCGGTCGTCGTCCGTGGCGGAGCCAGCGACGCTGCTTGATCAGGCCGTCTTCGCGACGGCGCGGATCGGCTCGCCGAGCGCGTAGACGGTGTTGTGGCCGGTGATCTCGACGTCGACGAAGTCCCCGAGTGCCAGCCCCATCGATTCTGCCTCGGGGATGGCGACCTGGCGGTGGGCCTCGTCGTAGCCAACCAGCGAGTCCTCGGTGCCGTCCTGGGTCAGCAACACCGTGTGCTCCTCGCCGACCATCGCATCGTGGGCCGCCCCGACGACATCCATCTTCAGGTCGGTCATCGCCGAGGATCGCTCCTTCTTGATCGTCCCGCCCAGCCCGTCCAGCTCGGCGGCGTCCGTCCCTGGACGCTTCGAGAAACGCGTCACGTTGACCTTCTCGGGTTCGACTTCCTGAAGGAGCTCCAGCGACTGCTGGAAGTCCGCGTCGGTTTCGGTCGGGAAGCCGACGATGAAGTCGGTCGCGAGCGTCCAGTACTCCAGCCGGTCGTCGAAGGCCGCGACGATCTCTTCGAACTCCGGCGTCCGGTGACGGCGGCGCATGTCAGTGAGGACATCGTCGCTGCCCGACTGGACCGGCGCATGCAGGAAGTTGTAGAGTTCGTCGTGTTTGGCGAAAACGTCGGCGAGTTCCTCGTGCATGCCGTAGACGCCCTTCGGGTTCGCCATGCCGACTCGGACGCGGAACTCGCCCGGGAGCTCACAGATCCGGGTGAGCAGTTCCGGGAGCTTTCGCTCGCCGTTTTCGAGGCCGTAGACGCCGGTGTCCTGCCCGGTGATCCGGATCTCGCGTGCTCCGGCGTCCAACAGTTCCCGGGCCTTCCGGACGTTCTCTTCGACCGGTGGGGAGTCGATCGTCCCGGTCGCCTGCTTGGTGATGCAATACGAGCAATCCGAGAGACAGCCCCGAGCGATCGGCAAGATGCCAGTCACGTCGTCGAGCACAACGTCGGTGTCCGGCGTCGCAGTCGGACATTCGCCGTTCCGGACGTACTCGGCAACCTCGTCCCAGTGGAGGATTTCGGCGTCGACGGCGGCATCGTCGAACGCCTCGCCCTGGGCGAGTGCCATACAACCGGTCACAACGAGGTCGGCCGGCGTCCCCTCGTCGAGTTCCGCTGCCCGTCGAAGCATGTTCCGTTCGGTCTTCTCGACGACAGTGCAGGTGTTGAGGATCGCGACGTCGGCCCGCGAAGGGTCATCGACAGGATAGTGGCCGCCCTGGCGGAGCCGCCGCTCGATGGCCTGGCTCTCGCCCCGGTTGGACGTACACCCATACGTTTCGATGTGATAGCGGGCCATCCGTAGCTATGACTACGGTCCGGGAGTCAAAAGGACGGCGAAAGCGGTGGCCTCAGGCAGCCTTGCTTGGTAATTATTTACACGTTGTTTCTCCCCAGGTATCGTGTCGTAACAATTATTGGGCCGATTACAGTACACCTAGTCGCAACGATGACGAAACGAAACCTTGCCGTCCTGATAGTGGTCGCGGCGTGTGTACTCGCTGGCACCGCCGTCGCGGCTGCGGACAATGGGGACCCAGGCGTACCGCCAATGAACGATACGGACTCCGCCGACGAAGCGTATGTCAGTGACGATGGGAGCGTCATACTGGCATCGCACGGTGGGAGTGCTGCTGAGACTGCTGGCGAGTTCGGCATGAACGTCTCCGACGGGCTTGTGTTTGGAAGCTTCCAGCAGCCGGTCGAGACGAACGTGACAGGCGCGTTCAGCATGGCCGCCAACCAGTCGCAGGTCAACGCGTCGGGTTCGCTCGCGATGCCACGGCCTGAAACCCTCCAGTCACTGGACGTGACCGTCGACAGTGAGACCTCGGCCGAAAACTCGCGAGCCGATATGGACCTCCAAACGACCGTCGCCCTCCCGGAGGACTCCCAGCAGCTCGCGATGATGTTCGACCAGTTCACGACCGCCGGCTCGGCCACGATGACCGGGTCGTCCTTCGAGACGCAGGGCAGCGCCGAATGGTCGGCGATGACCGGCATGGAGGCCCAGGAACATTCCCTCGACCTCCAGGCGACTGACCAGGGCCACGTTCTCGAGGTCAGCCAGTCCTACAACGTCAGCTCGTTCGCCGCAGAGCAATGGAACACCCGCGAGAAAGCGGTCCAGACACTCGAAGGGCAGTTCATGATGGTCGCACAGATGGTCAACGGGTCCGCCGACTTCACGATGGACTCGTACAACTTCGAGTCGGGCGATTCCGGTGGCCATCTCGACGTGGAATACACCGTCGAACTGCGTGGTATCCACGATTTCCTCCGCCAGGGGCTGCTCGAGTCCCTCGCACAGAGCGGCGCATTCGGTGAGACCACCACTGAGGATCTCGATGTCCAGCTCGACGAGGTCGCGATCGAGCGAGTGGCCGTTGACGTCGAGATCAACCAGGGCTCCGGAGCTGCGAGCTGGAACGTCTCTGTTGATGGGTACGACCAGCTGGCTCTCGCGTACATGGACGCCGTTGCACGTGCCGACGACAGCGGTATGCTCGAAAACCAGTCCGAGCAATTCGAAAAACAGTTCGCCGCCATGGAGGCGGCAGATCTCTCACAGACTGGAACCTGGGACGTCACCGTCTCGACGACATCCGATGGTGCTGTGCAGGCAGACGCCTCGATGCAACAGCGGACCGAGAACTGGCAAGCGTACGTGAGTGAACGGAACGCCCGCGATCTGCCGGCGATCGGTACCCAGCAGTTCAGCTTCGACGCGGCGACTGAGGGCGAGCAGGTCGTGATGGACGGCTCGTTCCTGGTCCATCAGGAGGACATGCTCGATCAGACCCTCCAGAGCTTCGAGCAGAGTTTCCAGCAATCCTCGTCGATGACGGGGATGGAGATGAATCCGTTCGCACGACTCAGCGCGGCCGAGTTCGTCGGCTCACAGTTCGACGTCTCGGTCAATGAAACACTCGTGACTGCCGACGGGTACGCCGAGTTCGGCAACCTCTCGGCGCTCACCTCGCTGATGGACGAAGAGGTGGCCGCCGGCTCGATGCAACAGATCTACGTCGATGCGGAAGATGAGACCCCGACGACGTACCTCCGTATGGAGAACATGGTCGACTCCGATAATCCCGACGAGGCGACGCTCCGAGAACACGAGATGATCACCGAGGAGACGACCATCTACCTCCCCGGCGAGTGGGAGACCCAGTCGCAGTCTGTGATGGTTGGCGACTCGGGCACGGAAACGTCGATGCTGCTGCCGATGGCGGACGACGACAGTCAGCAGTCCGACGACGGGACGCAGACCGACGAAGACACGGAAACGACCGAATCCTCATCCGATGATTCGACTGACGAACCGACCGACGAAATGACCGATGGAGAGACGGAGACGACGGCAGACACGAACGAGGGCGAGACGGAAACGACCGAGCAAGCCCCTGACTCGACTACGACCGGTGGCCCCGGGTTCGGGATTGCCGTCAGCGTCGTTGCCCTCATCGCGGTCGCGCTGATCGGATCGCGTCGCAACTGACGTCTCATCTCGTTCCGACGGTTTTCGGTTTTCTGTCTGGAGATTCTCGGACACTTGCATTACTGCCCCTTCCTCAGTCATTGCTCGATCCGATGGACTGCAGCCGCGTCAGCTGGCTGTTGGATCTGTTCGAAGTTGGGATAAATCAGCCACAGACTGCTCTGTATCGCGTTCGGATATATCGACTCGGCAGAGAATACGGCTGAGTGAGGAGACACGCCCGGACCGCAACGTTTTCCACGGATGCCTAAGTCAGACAACATATGGCACTCCTTCCAAGTGGGCTCGTCGTTCCGGCGCTCCCATATCTGTTGGTACTTGGGCTCGGGACCCTTTTGACGACACTTCTGTTGTTGGGGTTTGAACCCCCGGTGGGGAAACTGCACGTCCTGGCATTACTTCCGTGGATGGCGATTGGGGGGATGGCTCACGGCTTCTATCAGATACCGCAGCCGCCTGGACTGTATCCGGAGTGGGTTGCGCCCTTGTTCGGTGCCCCTGCCGTCTACGTGACGACGTACGTCGTCGTCGCCGCCGTCTGGCTGTTGTTGATCCTGCTCGGGACAGCTATCGGCAAGCTGGATCGTGTCGTGACGTATCTCGGCGCGACTGGTGTCGGTGTCCTGATCGTCTTTCTCGGGGCGATGGTCTGGCAGGGGATCGGTCCAGGGCTGTCGTTTACGCCACTCTGGCCAACCGTCGCGTTCCTCATCTCGCTGGCGCTCACGGCAGTCATATACTTCCTGGTGAGTCTCCGCTGGACGGGCGTCGTCGCACGGACCGGGATCGCCGGCGCAGTTGTCCTGTTCGCTCATACATTCGACGGCGTGATTACGATGATCGGCAAGGACGTTCTGGAAGGCGGCGAACGAACGCCGATCCCGGCGATGATCATGGACGTTGCGGGCTCGCTCCCGACAGCCCCCTATCTGGGCTCCGGATGGCTGTTCTTGCTTGTCAAGGTCCTCCTGGCCACGTTGGTCATCATCACCTTCGCCGAATACATCGAGGAGCGCCCGGCCCGCGGGCACCTCTTGCTCGTCATCATCACGGCCGTTGGTGCCGGCCCGGCGGTGAACAATTTCGTCCTGTTCACGCTCGGTTGATCACCACGTCGCGTGGCGGGCTAACGGTGGCCCGGATCGATGATGTGGGACCGGTGCTTGGGTGGTGAGTGATCGAATCGGATGAGTTTTCATACACGGACGAGATAGCTACCACAAATGAGTGGGCGCGCAGGCTCGGCCTATCGTGGACTCCGGCGGCGCTTGCGTCAGCAGGCTGGAGCCTTCCGTCGCTGGGTCGAACACACACGGAATCTCGTCCACCTGTCGGTACTGTTCGCGATCCCGCTGTTGATGGGTGTGGTGACGTATCTCTCGAACTCCCTTGCCGTACTCCCGTATCTCTTGTTCCCGCCGCTTGCTTCCGGTTCGTATTCACTGTTCACGAACCCGGAGAGTCCCGCGTCCGCCCCACGTCGGTTCATCGGTGGCCTGACAGCTGGCGCGCTGTGTGGCTGGGTCGCGCTCGCCGTGACGGCTCGCTACTGGTATCAGGTACCGCCGGGGCAGTATCAGGTCCACGCGGGGGCGGTTGCGCTGGGTCTCTTTCTGACAGGTGCTGTCACGTGGGTACTTGATTTGCGGGAGGCATCGGCGTATTCGACGGCCCTGCTCGTTCACGTCACTGGGACGGCACAGATCGAGTACGTCCTGAGTGTCTTTCTGTCCGCGACGATCGTCGCCGGTGTCTTCGTTGCCTGGCGTCGTGGCGTCTACGAGAACCGGGCGGACCTCCTCTACGATTCGATCCGTGGCGACGACCGCGTTCTCGTTCCGTTGCTTGCCGAAGAGGCTGACGCGACAGCGATGCTCGCTGCGAGACTCGCTGGCGCACACGACGCAGGGAAGGTCGTCTTACTCGACATCGTTGACGACGAGGCTGTCGCCAGCGTCGAACGCGAACTCATCGACACCGACGCGACTTACAGTGGCGATGCGGAGTGGCTGGCGAACTCGACCGACCAGCCCTTGACACAAGCGGATCGCGATGATCTCGAAGCGGCCGACTTCGATACCGAGACCCTCGACGATATCGCCGAGAAACATGCCGTTTCGGCCGCGGCGGATCGCCTCGAAACCGATGCTGCCCGTATCGAGACGAAAGTCGGCGTCCCCTGTGACGTGATCGTCGCCGCTGACGGCGACTCGCCGGCAGACACGATCTCCCGCACCGCCAAGCAGGCAAACTGCGACCTGATCGCCGTTCCATATCAGGAACGCCACGGCGGTCTCTCCCCGACAGTCAAACAGCTGTTCGTTGGGGATATTGACGTGCTGGTGCATCGATCCCAGTCAGGGAGAACGCGATGGCGGCGGATTCTGGTTCCGGCCCGGACGAAAGGCGTTGCACACAGCATGATCGACTTCGCGACGCGACTCGCTGGACGGACCGGCCACGTCAGCGTGTGCCATTGTATCGACGCCGAGGGCAAGCGTCGGGAGGCCGAAGAGTTGCTCGCTGACCTCGTCGAGACGTTTACCGGTCGGATCGAGACCCGTGTCGCGGCCGAGGGCCTGCAGTCGTTTCTCGCGGAGAACGCCCCTGGGTACGATCTGATCATCATCGGCTCCAGCCAGGATCGGAGTCCGACGTCGCGGTTCATCTCACCGCCGACATTCGAGCGCCTCGAGGATATCGAGACGGATATCGCGATCGTTGATCGCAATTACGTCGACGATCGGCTGTGACGGCAACGACACGCCCTCGCGACGAATTGCGCAGAGACCGTCCCTCAGAGATCGTCCTCGTTCTCGACGGCGAGCAATCGATCGGCGATCGATTCCATGCCGTCCCCACCCATCGCTGACTGGACGAGGAGATGTCCGCCGATCACTGCCGGGCTGATGACCGAGTCCGCGCCGGCTCGCCGCAGCTTTTCGATGTTCTCCCGATCGGTGGCAGCGGCGACGATCCGTGCGTCCGGATTGAGCTGGCTGGCAGTCAGGATCGCGAGTGCGTCCTGGGCGTCGTCGTTGGTCGCCACCAGTACCGCACGGGCGCGGTCGATGCCGGCCCGCTGGAGGGGTTCGTCGTCGCTGGGATCGCCGACGATCGCGTTGATGTTCCGATTGCCGAGGGCGGTCGCCGCGTCGTCGTCGGGTGTGACGACGATAAAGTCCGTCTCGGACTGGAGTTCTTCGAGAATCGGTTCCGTGAGGTCGCCGTAACCGAGCACGAGGACGTGACCCTCGAGCTGGTCGAGTTGTGAGCGTGTCATCGTACCGAGTGCGCGGGCGAATCTGGCCTGGATCATCGGGCCGATCAGCGAGCCGAGGGCGAGCGCGAACGACGCCGTCCCGAGAACGACGACCGACAGCGCGAACAGCCGAGCGCCGTCGGAACTGGACGGAATTACGTCGCCATAGCCGACAGTCGAGGCCGTCACGACCGTGTAGTACAGTGCGTCAGTGAGTGTTTCGACCTGCGCGAACTCCTCGCGTAACGCATAGGTGCCGACAGTGCCGTAGGTCATCGTTCCGAGGAGCGCGGCCAGCGCTGCAAGCTGGGAAAGCGATAGATCGATCTTCCGGTCGAATCGCCGGTAACTCAACAGGACTGTCGGCACCGACAGCACCGAGAGGACGATCAGGGGTACCGAGACGACTGCCGACTGGACGAGGCCCTGGAAGGCGGTCACGGGCAACAGCAGAACCGTCGAGAACCACGCGATTCGCAGTCGTCGTCGGAGACCGAACACCGACGCGAGCATGAGAAAGCCGGTCAGCGAGCCGGTGAACCCGGCGGTCCGCTGGACAGCCGGCGGGATCAACTCGGCGAGCGGCCCGGAGATCGACGCCGCGCCGACGTTGATCAACCCTGTCGCGACCGACAGGACAGCCACGACTGACGTCAGATAGATCGCGGGCTTTGGGCCCAACCAATCCCGGAACTCGTCCATGTTCCATACACCGCAGGCCGGGAGTAAAGTCTGCCGGGACAGCGGACGCGTGCCAGGGTGGCCGGGATGGTCGCCGGTACTGATTTGAGCGAGGGCCGTTCATCAGCGTATATGCCATCGCTGCCGGTCGCGCTGTTGTTCGGCGTCTACCTGGGTGTACTCACCGGGATCATCCCGGCGCTGGTCGCCTGGGTGCTCGGGTTCCTGTTCAAATATCTCACCGGCGTCACGCTGCCGGGGTTCGGCGTCGTCGTCCTCGGTGTCGCGCTGGCTGGCGTCAACGGAGGGCTACTCGCACTTGCCGATCCATCGATCACCGGGTCGGCCAACGCGCCGACGATCCTCGTCGCCCTGCTGGTGATCATGATGATGGTCCTGTACGCCCACAGCAAGGGCGACCACCTCGGCGCGACGATGCCACGGAAGCTCTCCCTTCGGAAACTCGGCGAACGGACGCTTGCGCTCGATCTGATCGAATCCGTCGGCAGCAACGAGGTTCGGGTACGCGTGACCGGCGAGGTGGCCGACGTGGAGGGATACCCCCCGCTGCCGGACGATCTCCGGGCGGAGATACGGGCCGGCGAGTGGACGTTTCCGGCGGATCTCGACTTGCCGGCACTGGAGCGTCGACTGGCCGAGCGCCTCACCAACGAGTACGACCTCGGTGACGTCTCGGTCGCCATCGACGAGCGCGGCCGCGCGACCATTGCCGCCGCGCCGCCGTTCTCGGGGCTCTCCAAGCGCGTCGAGTCCGGCAAACGCGCCGTCTCCGTCGACGCTCTGGTGCCGACTGGATTGGCCCGCGGCGACGTTGTGACGGTCGTGACTGCAGACGCTCAGGTCCGCGGTACCGTGTTGAGTGCCCGGTCAGAACGCGGTGGCGGCGGCTCACCCTCACAGAACACACCGGCCGACGCCGCGGAAGCTGCCCCCGAGACGGAGCCACAACTCCCACAGTCGGTCCGGGCACCGACGACGACGGGTGGTGACGGCCAGGTCACTGTGTCAGTCGGTCGAACCGACGCCGAAGCTCTGCTTCGGTCGGATTGGGCGACGATCATCGTCGAGGCACGGGGGACTCGCCGGGAGTACGCTCTCATCTCGTTGCTTCGGCGGGCCGGCAAGCGGTTTCGTCGGATCACCGTCCGGGCCGGCAGCGAACTCACCGGACAGTCGCTCGGGACGGCAGGACTCCGAGATCGGTTCGGCGTCGTCGTGTTGGCAGCCAGGGACGGCAGCGGCTGGGAGTTCGATCCTCCGGGAACCTGCTCGCTCGATCCCGGAACGGAACTGTATGCGGTCGGGACGCGTGACGCGCTCGACGAACTCGGGGAGGCGATAGCGTGATCGCCGTCCCGTTGCAGTTCTCCGTCCGAACGAGCACCGTGCTGGCTGGCGCTGCGGAGATCGGCGGGCTCGCGGTCCTGGCCGCGGCGGTGGCCGGAGCCGCCGCCATCGCATATCGGTGGTACGCTCGCGAGCGCGTTTCGAACCCGCCGGCAGTGCTGATTGCGCTCGCCACAGTCGCCTTCTTCCTCCACGCGATGACTGCCCTCGGACAGGTCATGGACGGGGCCGATCCGCTGACCGTTCGGGCCGCCGCCTTCAACGTGAGTGCACTCGCGGTCGGCACCGTCGCGGCTATGCTCGGCATCGCGGTAGGTGATCATCTGGCAAGGACTGTTCTCGGCGGGACCGAGCAGGTCGCTCTCGACGATTCGGTAAGCCGCGTGGTTCGGGCCGTCGGTCGGGTCATCACTGTCGAACTCCCCGCGGAGATCGACGACGTTCCGGGGTACGATCCCGTCGACGCCGATACGAAGGCCGCTCTCGAGGGGAAGACGTTCGTCTTTCCGCGCGGCCTCACCGTCGACGCTTTGCGCGACCGACTCACCCGCCGTCTGCGGGAGGACTACCGCGTCGGGCACGTCGACATCGAGATCGGCGAAGACGGGACGGTCACCCACCTCGGTCTCGGCGCCCGTGCGGCGGGACTCGGCCCCACGCTTCCGCCCGAGAGCGCGGCGATGGCGATCCGCGCCGATCCCGCCTACGCAGCCAGCGCCGGCGACCTCGTCCAGGTGTGGGAGCGCGGCCCAAAGCGCCGACTCCTAAACGCCGAGGTCCGGGGAACGGCCGGCGACGTCGTCACGCTCGCGATCGACGCCGCCGACGCCTCGAAGCTGTCGACCGACGACCGATACAAACTTGCCACCCTCCCCGTCGAGGAACGGGCCGATCGTGAACTCACGGAACTCCTTCGGGCAGCCGAGGAGACGCTCGGCGTCGTCGAGATCGCCGACGGGAGCCCACTGGCCGGGGTGCCGGTCGGAGCGCTCGAGGCCACCGTCATCGCGATTCACGCCGGTGGCCCGAACGATCACATCGAGACACTACCGGCCAGCGATCGCGTCATCTCGGGTGGGGATTCGGTGTACGTCATCGCCCGGCCGGACGCCATCCGCCGGATCGAGGCGGCCGGGACATCGGATGGCGGCGGTGAGCACGCTTCGAGCACGATATCCGAAGATGGTGCTGGAAACGTGAATCAAGCGGTCGATACCGGCAGAGCCGGCCAAGCGGTCGCTGCCGGTGGGGAGGACGAGCAGGCCCATGCCAGCGGAGAGGACCAAACAGTCGACACTGGGCGTGAGACTCCTGAGAGTGATCCGACGGAGGTGGGGCAGGCGGCTACTGAACGGGCGGTTCACGATGCTGATACCGACGGGGAGGATATATCGGACGAGACAGCGGACGAGGGAGAGGCGGTTGCTACCGAGGGGGAGGGGATACCGAACGGTACCGATGGCGAAAACGAGGTCGAGGATGGCGAGCAAGAGAGTCGGAAGGAAGATACTGGTAGAGATGATCAGGAGGTCGATGATTCGGCCGAGCCGTCCGATAATGGGTCCGTCGACCGTAGCCCCGAATGAGTGTTCGCTGAAGTGGTTCCCACGTATGTTCGGATGACGCGAAACGGTATTCCGAACTGTAGACGACTCCGTCGAGACGTTCTACCTGACGGGCTCAGAGAGTTGGTGCGCTGTCTTCAGGGATGCAGAAGACCACGGAGTGGTTCAATTCAGTCCCCAGCCGACATGGTTCGATTGCGAACGAACTCGACGGTCCGATCGGCGAGAAACCAGCCGACACCACCGGCCAGCAGTGGGAGGGCGGCTGATCCGAGCAACCAGAGCCACCGCAATGCCGTAAACAGAACGAACGATCGTGTGACTGTCACCAGCAACGAGAGACTCCCTCCCAGAATTCCAGCAAATGCGCCGGCAACCGCAAGCATTCGTTGCGCTGGCTGAAGCTTGAGTGTTCGTAAGGCACTGTCAGGATCACCACGTGTGAAAATCCCGAACGCGAGCGCAGCGTATCCGAACAGAATCATCGAGTAGATCACGAAGAAAATTATTGCGAACCCGCCGGCCGCGTCGCCGGAGTATGTGGTAGTACGAATATCGATCAGGCCGTAGATCCCGAGCCCACCGACGATTGTACCGACACCCGCTACAATCACTCGAATCGAGCCACTATACTGTCGGTTTGTCACGGATTGGATGCCATGGACGAAGCCGGTGACGATATTGACGATAGGTGTTGTTACCACAGTCACTGGGGCCGGAGTCGGGAGCGACATGGCCACTCCGGCCATCACGAGTCCGACTCCAAATACCGGGCCATACCCGGGGAAATTTCCAAACCCGAGCAGAGACGATACTCCCCACCAGCCGATCACGGATCTCCCCAGCGAGACGACGATATTCGCGAGCCACATAGCACTTCCAGCGAGTAACACGATCCGGGTTTCCACGGTGACTTCATCTGTTGACACTCCCGGGAAGACAGCAGTCCCTCCAGCGATCGTCCCTATCGAGAATGCGACGGGACCGACGATGAGTATTCCAGTGAACAGCGGGGCTGGAACAGTACGTGCAATACTGTTGATCGCCCTGAGCAGTTCTGAGAGGTGGGCGATCGAGAAACTGTACATCGCGACGAGATACATCGTCACGATGCCGCCCAGAATGACGCTTGCCCCCGACAGTGCGTCACGTATGGACCCCCGATCCATACACTAGGAACTCACAATGGGGACAAATAAGTGCGGTTGCCAGTCCCACTCTCTGAAAACGCCGTCACTCCCAGGGCGTCGACCGCTCGGTGATCTCGCCGGCCAGCGGTTCGCCCATGGCTGCCGCCGGATCGTCGCGGTTGGCCAGCACCCACATGAGCTTGACCATTGCCGTCCCCGGGAGCATATCCTCACCCTCTATCACGCCGGCATCAAGGAGATCGCGACCGGTGTCGTAGACGCGATCGCAGACCCGCCCGTCGATGCACTGGCTGGTCATCACGACCGCCGTCCCGTCGTCGGTCAGCGCGTCGATCCGGTCGATCCAGTCCGTGTTGACGTGGCCCAGCCCAGTCCCTTCGATCACGACGCCGGCCGCCCCCTCGACGGGGTCGAGCATCGATGGCCCCGCACCGGGCGTGAATTTCACGAGGTCAACGTCGGTTTCCAGATCGTCCTGGAGTGCGAGATCCGTCTCGCCGCGCTCGGCGTACTCCCGGCGGAACGTGACCGTCCGGGAGTCGTAGTCGACTTCCCCCAGTGGTGCCCGGCTGATCGTCTCGAAGGCGTCCCGCCGGGAGGTGTGGTTCTTCCGGGCGCGGGTCCCGCGGTGGAGCGCACAGGCGTCGTCGCTCTCGGTTGCGTGCATGCAGATCATGACCTCCGCGGCGTCACTTTTGGCGGCCTCGACGGCACTTACCGCGTTCATCACGTTGTCCGAGGAGGGGCGATCGGCCGAGCGCTGGCTGCCCGTGAAGACGATCGGCACCGGCGTTTCGAGCATGAACGCCATGGCGCTCGCGGAGAACTGCATCGTGTCTGTGCCGTGCATGACGACGACACCGTCGGCCCCCGCTTCGATCTCCTCGTGGATAGCTTCGGCGAGGTCGACCCACACGTCAGGAGTCATGTTCTCGCTGAGGATGTTCGCGACGACGCGCCCGCGGTAGTTGGCCAGGCCGGCGAGTTCGGGGACGGCCCGGAGCACGTCCTCGGCGTCGAACTGGGCGGTGACCGCGCCGGTGCGGTAGTCGACAGTGGAGGCGATGGTGCCGCCCGTCGAGATGAGTGATATCGTCGGGAGGTCCTCGTCGAACTCGATCTTCGATTCCTCGCTCGCCTCGCCGGGTTCGATGTCGTAGACGTCCGATTCCAGAACGTCGGCTTCGGCAGCTTCGCGATCGACCCCGACGTTGTAGCCGCTCGGAAGCTTGACGACGAGCGTCTCCGCGTCCGTCGAGGGGAGTAACACGCCCTCGAACGTCCGCTCGCCATCCTCGACTGCCACGCGATCTCCTGGGTTCATGCTCCCGGCTACCGGACCGGTGGACTTGAAACCATCTTTCTGTCACAGGAAAAGGCCCATGTCCCTGGCCGCCCCAGCGAGAACATGGCCGAGCGATCCGACCAGCGAACCCGCGAGCGGTCGCAACTCGATACCGAGGAACTCGAAGAACTCCTCGACACCGGACCGGACGGTGACGACGTTGGCGCAGGTTCGACTGACGTGGAAATCACAGCGGATGCCGACTCGGGGCTGGTTTCGGGTATTCGTCGCCGGCTCGGATCGATGGTCTCCCGAACGGTCTCGCGTCCGCTCGCCGGCATTCGATCGCGACTGGGTCAGCTCTTCTCCGTGCGGACGTTTGGAGTCGCACTCCTCGCCAGTATCGTCGCGGCGTTCGCGTTCGCGTTCGTCATCCCCTTCGTCGACACGCTCGGAGCGATCGCCGGCATCTTCGCGGTCGGGCTCGGATTCGGGCTCGTGGGTGAGCGCCGACAGTACCTCGAAGTCGGCTTCGCGGGAGCAACCGCTGCTGCACTGGGGGCCGTCATGGACTTTCTGGTTGTCGCACTGGCCGGCCGTGGTGATCTGATCCTCCTGTTCGGTGTCGGCAGCGGCTTGCTCGCTGGCGTGATCGGACACTACGTCGGTCGGGATCTCCGTTCCGGGCTGACGCGGGACATCTGAATCAGCGCCGCAGCACCCACTGGTCGCCGTCACGCTCGACCACGCCACGCGATTGCAGCGAGCCGAGAATGTCCTCGACGACCGGCGGCGGCACTTCCACCTGTCGGCTGATGGACTCCAGATCGGCACCTCCGTCGGCGATGGCCCCCATCACTTCGACGTAGAGGCGATCGTCGGTGTCGTCGATCTCGTCGCTGACTCGTTCCATGACGTCCGTCAATCGTCCCTGTACCCACCGCTGAGCGAGCGAGAGTTCGTTTCGAAGCCGTCGTAACCGGCGCATCTCGACGGCGAGTTCCGGCAGGTCGGACGCGCCGTCGGGGTCGACGTCGATCGAGAGGTGCTTACACGAGGTGATATCCAGCCCGGAACTGGCCGGATACGCTGTTTTTGTCCCGAAGTCGTACGGCGACGCGGTGACTTCGAGCCGAAAGCCCCGGGAGATGTAAAAGTACTTGCGGCGACGTTCGTCGGTTCGGCTCTCGACGAGGCCAGCCTCTTCGAGCTGTCGCAGGTGATCGATGACTGCCTTCGGGCTCACGCCGAGGTAGTCGCTGATCTCCGTGACGTAACAGGGCTTGCGAGCAAGCAGACGCAAGATGCGCCGACGGTTCGCATTCCCCAGGAGATCGAGTAACTCGGCGGATTCCATTCACGTGACGTTAGTGATTCTAGCGTATAAATTTTCCTTTTACTTCCACCGACGCCCGGGTGTATTCCCAGGTAGTCCAACGAACAGAATCGACGGACAAAAGCCGACTACGGTGCCTGGATCGTCGCGGACGTTCGAGCCAGTGCCGTGCAGTCTTGCGGGTCGATCACGGGCGTCAAACCAGTCGGCGTCTCAGCGGTTCGCTGATTGTCTCGGGGCCGTCTCCGGTCGCCGATCCGATGTTGTCGTTTCCGCCCGACGACCCGCCGGATCGATGGTCTGAATCATCGCTTCCGCCGGGTGTTCGTGTCTCGTTTCCCGCTGTGGGTCCGCGTCGGTCCGGGCCTGTTTCGTCAGGCCCACCCACCGCAGATGAACTGTTGTCCGATCCGGTGGTTGCATCGTCCGACGACCCCACGGAGCCCGTCTGCTGTCCGGGTGTCTCGCTGTCACTGCCGTTCGAACCGGGGCTCGTTTCGTTTGCTTCAGGTGCCCCATCCTTCGGCCCGGCTGGGGTCGGACCGCTTGAGCCGGGTCCGGTTTTGCCGTCCGTCTCGTTCGGGCCGGGTGTCGTCGTGCCATCCGCCCCGTTCGGGCCTGCGGGGCCGTGCTGTCCGCTGGGGCCAACACTATCTGGTTTGCCGGATCGGCCGGGAGGGTCAGCCGGTGGCCCGTTCGAGGCCCATGGAGGTGGGCCGGCGGAGAGATTACGGGCCATTGCTGCGACCTGATGGCCACTCATGTTCGACGCGTGTGATCGGAGGGCGTCGAGTCGGGTCGTGTTGACACCCACCGAACGAGCTGTGCGGTCGGTTTCGTTGATCGACCGTTCCAGTGCCTCGATGCGAGCCGAGAGACGCGCGACGGTCGCTGCGGCGTTCGGGTTCCGCAGATCAACACTTTCGTTTTCGACGGCGGCGAGTCGATCCTCGAGTCGCTGGAGTCGGCGTTCGAGCGACTGCGTTCGTTGCTCGACCGCGTTTCGTTTCTCCGACGTGTTCGCCCGTGCTACCCCTGCGTTCCACATCCCGTCCTCGACAGACGCATCGGCCGAGACGGTACTGGACTGCATGAACGCACTCATCTTACTCCCGAGCGTCGGCGTTGTACTCTCGTTCGTCGGCGAGACGCTGCCATTGGTCGTCGCATTGGCGACCGGGTCCGCCGACAGCCCGTCGGACGGCGCAGCCACTGGCGTCTCTGGCGCGGCGACTGCACCTGCCAGAGTCGGTCCCACTGCAAACCCAATCGCCAGCAACACCACGGCAACGGGAACCCGATATCTCATACTCGGACATTGGTGGCGTCTCCGTATAAACCCAAACAGTCGTTCGGACCGTTCAGTTCCCGTTCATAGTCGATCAGATCGTCCAATTGCGTTTATCGGACGATCCAAGGCGGTCCCATCTGCTCCTGTCACCGCTGCTGACAGCGGTGGTAACCGCCTGCCGAAGATTTATGTTCGACAGTGTGGTGTATGTTATTGTATAGCATGTTCGAAGCATTCTCGGGATCGTACTACCTCGGACGGTTGTACGTCGAGCCACGGAACGGAACGGAGCCGGCGATGTCACGACGACAGTACGAGACAGTTCACCGCCAGCTCTATGATGTGGACGGCAACGACCAACCACTGGTGATGAAACTCGACCAGCGACACTTTCCGGTCACCGGTGTCGAGTCCGTGCCGGCGGACACACTTGCAGTGCCCCCCGAGATACTTTCGGACTCTCGCGTCGAGAACCCGCCGTCGTTGCGAGAGGTGCTGCTTGCGACGGCGGACCGGGCCGACCAGCTGCTGTCACTCACCGGCGGTGGCGGCCGACCGGAGGCAGCGAGTGAGCAGTCAGCGGGGCTCGGGTCCAACGACGGGCGACCCACCGGGATTTAAGCCACCGGGCTCGCCGACTTCCAGTAATGCTCGACGAGCTACTCGGTCGCGCTCGACTCAGAGAGCGTATCGAGGAACTCGAAGACGAAAACCGCCACCTAACGCGCCAGCTCGACGCCGAGTCCGACCGGCGAGCCGACGTCGAGACGGAGCGCCAGGCGGCCGAACGCCGCGCGAACCGGCTCGATGACCGGGTTCAGGAACTGGAAGATCGCGTCGAACGGCTCTCGGGCTCCGAGCAGGAGCTATCCGTTCGGCGTCGTGAAACGCTCCGCGGTGACCGTCTCACGACGATTCTGGACCGTCTCGAATCCGTCGAAACTGATCCGGAAGGCGCACTGTCGGCGTTCGTCGGCGACGCGCCGCTCCCGGACGCTGTCAGCGATGCCTTCGGCGACCGTTCGAGCCTCGTCTCGCGGGTCGCCCCCTGCTTCGTGTTCACCGACGACGCCCGCCTCCTCAGCGTGGCGCTGGACCCGTCGATCGAGCCCGACCCGTTCGTCACCTGGGATGACGGGTTCGTCTTCGATCGATCGCATTTCGAGCCGACGGGGGAATTCACCCTGGCGCTGGTCCGTTCTGACCTCTTTGCCATGGGAGAGTACCACGGGCGCGAACGGATCGCATTTCACGGCTTCGACAGTGATCTGGGGCGCAATCATTCGAAAGGCGGCTTCTCGCAGGCGCGCTTTGAACGCCTTCGCGACGAGCAGATCGACTCACACCTCGAACGGTGCCTGGTAGCCCTCGAGGAGCGCTCGACCGACCGGCTGTACGTCGTCGGTGAGCAAACCGTGCTGGACGCGTTCGAAGAGGCGGCTGACGCGACGGCGACTGTCGACGCCACTGGCGATCCCGAACCGGCGCTGGACGATGCGTTCTATGACTTCTGGACGACGACGCTGTGGGCGATCTGATTGGTAGAGGCTGGGTTGCCGTCCATCTATGCCAGCACTGGTGGGTAAATAGTAATTTTTCGGGTGTAAGTGGTCATCTGGGGAATATTTATTGACTCGCCCCTCGTAGTAGCGAACATGACCCAAGCGACGCTTGACGACCGGGGGCGGTTAACGTTGCCAAAAGAAGTGCGTGAAGAGTATGGTGAGACGTACTACGTTGTTTCTCTCCATGACGGTATCAAGCTGGTTCCCGTCGCGGACGATCCGCTCGCGGCGCTTCGAGACGAGTTTTCGGACGTAGAGAAGACGGCCAGTGAACTTCGTGAGGAGGCACGGGCGGGTGCCATCGAGGAGGCCGGTCGGTGAATGTACGTCGAGGCTGACTTTCTGCTCGCACTGATCAAGGACGACGACTGGTTAGGAGAGGCTGCCGAGGAGGTGTATACCACTCACCGTGAGGACCTCTGGACATCTCAGCTGACACTTATTGAACTGCTCCTCGTCGCGTACCGCGAAGATCGGGAGGCAGAGCGAGTCGTGACGAACGCTGCCGCGCTTGTTGAGGTTGACGGCGACGTCGAAACGGTCGTGACCGCGGCAACGTACGTCGATGACTACGGATTTACACCGTTTGATGCGCTCCACTATATCGAGTCAGACGGCGAGACAATCGTCTCCAGCGACGACACCTACGATCAAGTCACATCCCGACTCGATCTGAGGACAGTTCTCGAAGAGTGACTCACTCTTCCGGCCGTCACCGCAGAAGCTAAACGCCGGTCGCACCTTGCCCCGACAATGACCGACTGGACGGAGATTCATCGTCCTTCGACGCTCGCGGAGGTGCGGGGCAACGACAAGGCCCGCGACGCCCTTCGGGAGTGGGCCGAGTCCTGGCCCGACCACCGCGAGGCAGTCGTCCTCTATGGCTCGCCTGGCATCGGGAAGACCTCGGCGGCCCACGCGCTCGCCAACGACATGGACTGGCCGACGATCGAACTCAACGCCAGTGACTCCCGGACCAAAGACGTCATCGAGCAGGTCGCGGGCGAGGCTGCCAAAAGCGGTACGCTCGCCCAGGGTGGTTCGGGCCGGCGACTCGTCATCTTGGACGAGGCCGACAACCTCCACGGCAACGTCGACCGCGGCGGGACGCGGGCGATCACAGCCCTGGTCAAGGAGGCCCAACAGCCGATCGTCCTCATCGCCAACGAGTTCTACGAGATGAGCAAGGGCCTCCGGAACGCCTGCCGGGACATCGAGTTTCGGGACGTCTCCACCCGGTCGATCGTCCCTGTCCTCCGTGATATCTGCCGACAGGAGGATGTCGGCTTCGAGAAGGAGGCACTCCGAAAGATCGCGGAGATGAACGACGGTGATCTTCGGGGAGCGATCAACGATCTGCAGGCCATCGCGGAGGGCCGGGACACGGTGACCGAAGACGACGTTGTGACCAGCGAACGCGACCGGACAACTGACATCTTTTCGTTTCTCGATACCGTCCTGAAGGAAGCAGACGCACAGGAAGCCCTCGAAGCGTCCTACGACGTCGACGAGACGCCCGACGACCTCATCTCCTGGATCGAGGACAACGTGCCCAAGGACTACGAGGGTGCGGAACTCGCGCGAGCCTACCGCTCGCTCGCGAACGCCGACCGGTGGCTCGGCCGGGTGCGAGCCACGCAGAACTACACCTTTTGGCGATACGCCTCCGATGCGATGACAGCCGGTGTCGCCGCCGCACGCAGCGGTGAGAAGGGGGGCTGGACGCGCTATGGCCCGCCGAGTTACTGGTCGAAACTCGGCCGAACCAGGGGCGCACGGGACACGCGTGACGACGTGGCTCGGGCCATTGCGACGACCAGCGGCGTCAGCATGTCCACCGCGCGCCGCGAGGTGTTGCCGTATCTGGAGACGATGACCCACCACTGCAAGAACCGCGAGTTGACGGTTTCGATGACGGCGGCCTACGATCTCGACGCCGACCACGTGGCGTTTATCACTGGCAGCGGTGCGGACACGAACAAGATCGCTTCGATCATCGAGGACGCGGCAGAACGCCGGGAAACGGCCGCCATCGACGCCTCGGAAGGCGCGTTCGACCCGGGTGAAACCGACAGTTCGTCGGCAAGTGGCGATGAGCAAGGGGACGACCAGGCGGAGAGGGCCGAGGGGGCGACGCTTGGATCCCAGCCGGCGGACGGCGGCGACGATGCTTCCATGGACGAGGCTGCAATGAGCGCCGAAGACGAGGAGGGCGCGAGGAGCGGCGAAGAGGAGGATGCCAACGACCAACAGACCGGGCTTGGCGATTTCGTGTAATCAGCGTGTCATAGGACTCCTGAAACCGTCTGCTATCTGATCCTTGTCAGGCCCTGAGTGCAGGTACGGCAACAAACAGCACAGCTGATTCTACTCAGCTGGACGGGTTTAACTGGAAGCGCTTTCCGATGGGATCGTTAGTTTGTCGGTGAAACTTACTGTGCTTGAAGCGCATAGAGATCACCGGGGGCCGTGGCGACATACACGATGTCCTCAACGACGGCAATGCCACTGTTAATCCCGCCTGCCTGGTAGTCACCGAACAGTATTGCCCTTGTTTCGAACTGCCAGCCCTCGTCGCCGTTACTCACGTCGAAGGTGTACAGCGTCTGGCCTGCAACGACGTACACTAAATCACCAGCGACGACAGGCGGTCCCGCGAGCGTCGCACTGACGGAGCGCCTCCACTTTTCGTGCCCATCAGACGCACTCAACGCTATCAAAGCCTGTTCCCGGCCTGGGACGAACACGGTTCCATCAGCGACGGCGACAGAACCAACAAAGCCGGCCCTAAGGCTACGTCGCCACACGTCTGATCCATCGTCGGCATCGAGGGCAAGGATCTCTCCCTCACCTGCACCGAGATACAGCAATCCGTCCCAGATGACTGGCATCGAACGCATGATATCGACCGATGGGGATCGACGCCACTGTTCTTCCCCGTTGGTCGCGGTAATGGCGTAGATTGTCGACGTTTCGTCGATGCAGTAGACCGTTTCGTCGGCGACCGCCAGCGGGGATAGGCTCTCTCTGTCGAGTTCGAATCGCCAGCGTTCCTCCCCGCTCGATGCATCGACGGCGTAGATAGTCGGATCGTCGAATTGGCCTCGCGTGTATACTGTCCCGTCTTCGACGGCTGGAGTCGCCAGCCCACCGCTATCACTCTCGGTCTCGAACGTCCAATCACGGTCGCCAGTCGCCGCGTCAACTGCGAGTAAATCGTGCGCACCAACGTATAGTCGTCCGTTGTCGAACGTCGGTGTACTGGCGTGGGGGTCCCACTCACCACCGACCGTGCGGCCCGTCCGCCCGTCAACGACGAGGCCACCGGCAGAGACACGTCCGTCGTGGACGACGGCACCGGATTTGGCTTCTGTACACCCCGGATATCGCCAGGCCACCTCGACACCGTCTTTCGGACCGCTCGCCTCCGGATTGTGCCCGGTGTTCGCCGAGTCGTACTGGTACGATGGCCACGATGCTGCCTGGTCAAGATCGGCGTCAGATTCGTGAACCAACTCCTCGTCGGAACAGTCCGCTGGAGGGTGGTCTGAGGGGAATGAACAGCCTGCCAGACCAGCCATAGCGATGGCACTTCCCTGGAGGAACCGCCGACGGGAGGGTCTGTTCATGATCAAATCGTATTCGCATTATCATATAGGTTTTCTGTGGAATACAGACACGAATGAATTGGTCACTCATCAGACTTGCTGAGCGGCTGAATCACAGATATTGCGATGAAACGAAGTGGTTGTCCGTGCTGAACTCACTTCCCATTTAAATACACTATGTGCGAGATCCGGCCCGAAACAGTCCGACAGCACTCGCGATGAGTCCGCCGTAGACGACGAGACCGGCGAGCAGATACGCCGTCTGGTGGAGTGGTGAGGCGGCGATCAGATGGCGGCCGAGATAGACCGCGACCGGCAACGCGGCCAGGGAAGCGAGCGGCGCGTGTCGGAATGTGCCGGACAATTTCTCGCGGCCCACGACGACGAGGACAAGCACAGCAAGGACCAACACGAGCAACACCGCGTACTGCAGGGTGCCCAGAACGGGCGTGTAGCTGCTGATGAACGGTGGCGTCAACAGGACGTTGGCCGGAAAGAGCACGAGCCCCCCGACCGCAGCGGCGGTGAGATGCGTCGACCGGATCGAGTCCGCCCAGGTCGCGACGAAGGCGAAGGCGAACGCCCCAAAGATGGTGAAGGCGGTCCAGAAGTGCGCCGTCAGTACCTCGGACATCCCGAAATTGGTGACCGTCTGCTGGCCGAGCAGCACCTGCAGCGGCGTCAACAGCGCACCGAGGGTCAGTGCGTACCGGATCCTCGTGGGCGTCTCACGACGCCAAGATTCGATGGCGGACCCGACGATGAACAGCCCGCCAATGCCGGCGACGACCCGGTGGATCCACTCGAAGAAACTCGGGAACGATTCCGGAAACAGATTCAGGAGTCCGCCGTCACAGACCGGCCAGCGCGCCTGACAGGCCAGGCCAGCGCCGTAGGACTTCGTGGCGACGCCCAGCAATATCGTCGCGAAGACGAACAGTAGCGTCGTGGCGACGAGAGAGCGAAATCGACGGTTCATGGCGTCCCCTTCGTTCGGAACTCACTTAGCCTCCGTCATTCCGGCGACCGCACGTCGCCCCGGCCGTTCTTGCGCCTTCGCAAGATTTGGCTCCGGCCCCCCTCCTTTTTATCCGTGGCTGAGAGGGGCTCCGTATGGGTCTCGAAGAGGACGCACTCGATTACCATCAGCGGGAACCGCCCGGCAAACTGGAGATCGCCACGACGAAGCCGACCAACACCCAGCGGGATCTCAGCCTCGCCTATTCGCCCGGCGTCGCCGGGCCGTGTCGGGAGATCGACGCGCATCCCGCCGACGCCTTCGAGTACACGGCAAAGGGAAATCTCGTCGCCGTTGTCTCGGACGGCAGTGCCACGCTCGGACTGGGCGACATCGGCCCGCTCGCATCCAAACCGGTGATGGAAGGGAAGGGAGTGCTGTTCAAGCGCTTTGCCGACATCGACGTCTTCGATCTGGAGGTCGACGCTGACGATCCCGAACGGATGATCGACGTCGTCGAGGCACTCGAACCCACGTTCGGCGGCGTCAACCTGGAAGACATCGGCGCGCCAGCGTGTTTCACGATCGAAAAACGACTGCAGGAGTCGCTGTCGATCCCGGTCTTTCACGACGACCAACATGGCACGGCCATCATCACCGGCGCGGCACTGTTGAATGCAATCGATATCGTCGGAAAGGACCTGCGCGGTCTCGACGTTGTCTTTTCGGGCGCTGGCGCGAGTGCCATCGCGACCGCCCGCTTTTTCGAATCGCTCGGCGTCCCCGGATCGGCGATCACGATGGTCGACTCCGGCGGGATCGTCACCGAGAAGCGGGCCGAGTCCGGCGACGTCAACGAGTACAAGGCCGAGTTTGCGACCGAAGGGCCGGCGGGTGACTTGGCCGACGCGATGGCTGGCGCGGATGTCTTCGTTGGCCTCTCGGTCAGTGGGATCGTCGACCGGTCGATGGTTGCCTCGATGGCCGCGGATCCGATCGTGTTTCCGATGGCGAATCCGGACCCGGAGATCGATTACGACGACGCCAAAGCCGCCGGGGAAGGGACCACCATCGTCGCGACCGGTCGCTCGGACTACCCGAACCAGGTCAACAACGTCCTCGGCTTCCCGTTCATTTTCCGCGGCGCACTGGACGCCCGTGCTCGGACAATCAACGAGGAGATGAAGGTGGCTGCCGCCGAGGCACTGGCGGCACTCGCCCGGGAGGACGTCCCGGACGCCGTCGTGAAAGCGTACGGCGACGAGCCGATCCAGTTCGGCCCGGAGTACGTCATCCCGAAGCCCCTCGATCCCCGCGTTCTCTTCGAGGTCGCCCCCGCCGTCGCCCGGGCCGCTATCGAGTCCGGTGTGTCACGTAGAGAGCCCGACCTCGATACATACGTCGAGTCCCTGGAAGCGCGTCTCGGCAAGGCTCGGGAAATGATGCGGATCATCCTCAACAAAGCCAAGAGCGATCCACAACGGGTTGTCCTCGCGGAGGGCGCTGACGATACGATGATTCGCGCCGCCTACCAGCTTCTCGACCGTGGAATCGCCGATCCAATTCTCGTCGGTGATCGGACGGAGATCCGATCCAGCGCCGACAGACTCGGGCTCTCGTTCGATCCGACGATCGTCGATCCCGGTGGCGATGCCGTCGATTGCTATGCCGACAGGCTGTACGAACTTCGCAAACGGAAGGGCGTCACCCGAGACGAGGCTCGTGAACTGTTGACCGACGGCAACTATCTCGCGAGTGCGATGGTCGAAACTGGCGACGCCGACGCCATGCTGACGGGTGCGACCGATCACTACCCCTCGGCGCTCAGACCGCTACTCGAAGTCGTCGGGACGGCTCCTGACGCCGAGTTCGCCGCCGGCGTGTACATGCTCACCTTCCGTAACCGTGTCATTTTCGTGGCCGATGCGACAGTCAATCCGGATCCGGACGCGGCCGTGCTGGCCGAGGTGACGAAGCATACGGCCGACGTGGCTCGCCAATTCAACGTCGAACCCCGCGCGGCCTTGCTATCGTATAGTGACTTCGGCAGTGTCGAGGACGATCAGACGGCGATCCCACGGGAAGCTACCCGTCGCCTCCGGGATGATCCCTCGGTCACCTTCCCGGTCGACGGTGAAATGCAGGCTGATACGGCGGTGCTAGAAGACGCCCTGACGGGCACCTACGAGTTCGCCGACCTCGACGAACCGGCGAACGTCCTGATCTTCCCGAACCTCGAAGCCGGCAACGTCGCGTACAAACTTCTCCAGCAACTCGGCGGTGCTGACGCCGTCGGCCCGATGCTGGCCGGGATGGACCGTCCCGTGCACGTCGTCCAGCGCGGCGACGACGTCGAAGACATCGTCAATCTGGCGGGCGTTGCAGTGGTCGATGCGCAGTCAGAACCCTAGCCGGCTGGCGATCAGTCGTCGGCCGGCCGATCCGACCGTGACGGTGGTGGCACGCGCTCGCCGACCGCCGTGACCGGATCCGGTCGCAGACACTGCTCGCGCTCGTCGTTGACGTGGGCGTACTCCTCGGGCGCGTTCGCCAGGGGATGGGCCGGGTTGACGTCGCTCTCGATCCGGGCCACTCTGATCTCGTGAAACCCTCGGATTCGAGCCTGGATCCCTCGCCAATGGTTGGTCGTGGCCGGCGGGATCTCGGTCCGGTGTGGGGACTCGACGCACGGGGCGTCGAGATCGAGCATCGTCGCGTTGACGTTGGCCGCCAGTTCGTCGTGATCGACCAGGACGCCCACCCGCGAGTAGGGCGGTGTCCGCGCCGCGAGGACGTCCAGCCCGAAGTGGAGTGCGCGATACTCCGCGACGTTGTTGTCCGGAACGACGTCCGGGACCGACAGGCGAGCGACACACTCGCCGTCGCGGGTCTCGATCACGACGCCGAGCCCACCCTCCCCGCCGTGGAAGGACCCGTCCGTGGCGAGATAGAAATCCCGATGATGGGTCTGTGGCGGGTGAGCGATGTGTGGCGTCGGAGAATCGTCGAACAGGTCTCTGAGGCTCGGCCGGCCGTATGCGGCCATACCTATGCTACGCGGACGAACCGTTTTAAATCTTCCTTGGATGCCAATCGTTGCCAAACTTATCCGGTAAGCGATAGCAATAGCGGGATCAGCCGGTCTCGGCCGAGTCGAGACGTTCTTCACGCCCGCAACCGAAGCTATGGGTGATGACACCCGACCTTTTCTCGCCGCTCGAAATGCGCGACGTGACTGCCCCGAATCGCGTGATGGTCTCGCCGATGTGTCAGTATTCCTGTGATGACCGTGATGGTCTCCCGACCGACTGGCACCGCGTCCACCTCGGCAGCCGAGCCGTCGGCGGTGCGGGGATCGTCATGACCGAGGCGACTGCCGTCGAGCCGCGGGGACGGATCTCCCCCGAAGATACCGGAATCTGGTCGGACGAACACGTCCGGGCCTGGCAGCCGATCACAGACATCATCGCCGACCAGGGCTCGATTCCGGCGATTCAGCTCGCCCACGCCGGTCGGAAGGCCTCCAAGAGCCGACCCTGGGACGGCAGCGCACCCGTTCGACCGGACGCCGGTGGCTGGGAGACGATCGGCCCGAGCGGGACCGCCTGGCCGTACGACGCCGAGGCCCCACCGCATCGACGGATGGATACCGACGATATCGAGGGCGTCGTCGAGTCCTTCCGGGACGGGGCCAAGCGGTCACTCGATGCGGGCTTCGAGATCGCCGAAGTCCACGCCGCCCACGGCTATCTCCTCCACGAGTTTCTCTCGCCGGCCACGAACGATCGTACCGACGAGTACGGGGGCAGTTTCGAGAATCGGACCCGACTACTCCGGGAGGTTGTCACTGCGGTCAGGGACGTCTGGCCCGAGGACAAGCCAGTCTTCGTCCGGATCTCCGCGACCGACTGGATCGACGATGGCGAATCCTGGACGGTCGAACAGTCGGTCCGACTCGCCGGAGATCTCTTCGAGGCAGGCGTCGATCTGATCGACGTGAGTTCCGGCGGGATCCAGCCGGGTTCGTATCCCGACGCGGACGGCCCGAACTATCAGGTGCCGTTCGCGGAGCGGATCAACGAGCACACGCCAGCGGGACTTCGTGTTGGGGCTGTCGGAAAGATCACGACACCCGAGCAGGCCGACGCCATCGTTACCAACGGCCGCGCTGATCTCGCGATCGTGGGTCGAGAGCTCCTCAGAGACCCATACTTCACCATCCGCGCTGCCGATGCACTCGATGCGCTGGATCGCGTTGCCGTTCCACCGCAGTACGACCGGGCGTTCTGAGACGGCTGTCGCTTCCTGCGTTGTGCCCCGACTGCGCAGTACCCTACGCTTTTGCCGCCACCTGCCGATAGTCATTATAGACATGGTAGATCGACTGCTTTTCCCGACCGATGGGAGTGCGGGGGCGATGTCGACGCTCGAACATGCCCTGGATCTCGCTGCCGACCACGACGCGAGCGTCCACGTACTGACCGTTCAGGACGAGAAGACGGCGGCCGACTCGGAGGAGCCTGCCGGGACCGAGCTGGTCGAGCTGGCGGCCGATCGCGTCCGCGAGCGCGGACTCGACCCGGTGACGGCGATTCGGTCGGGCCGCCCCTATCAGCGGATTCTGGAATACGCCGACGTGGAAGACGTCGACCTCATCGTGATGCCGACACACGGGCGGACAGGGCTGGAGCGCCTCCTTCTCGGCAGCGTGACGGCACGTGTCATCCGGCTTGCGGATGTCCCCGTGCTGACTGCCTGCCCTGATTCCGAGTTGCGTTATCCCTACCGCCGCGTGCTGGTCCCAACCGACGGTAGTCGATCTGCCAACGCTGCACTGGACGTCGCTGTCGAACTTGCCAGCGTGGCGAAGGTCCCATTGACTGCACTCTCTGTCGTCGAACCCTCACGGCAGGACGCCAACGTCCGCTCGTCGGTGAGTCGCGATCGAATGGACGAACTCGCTCACGACGCCGTCGAGACCGCTGCTGACGTGGCAAGGGAGGCGTCGATTTCCGACGTCTCGACGACCGTCGTTCGCGGTTCCTCCGTCCACGCGGAGATCGATTCGTACGTCGAGGCGAACCCGATCGATCTGATCGTCGTCGGAACCCACGGCCGGACCGGGATCGACCGGTATCTCTTCGGTGGCGTCACCGAGAAACTGGTTCGGACCGCCGACGTCCCGGTACTCACCGTCCGCGAACCCGACGGTGAGTGACGCCGCCCCCACGATCGATCACGGTACGGCTGTCGGTCAACCAGTGTGTGTCACTCGGACGCCGTCCGCAGCTTCGATGCGGTAGTAGTGGGGATCGTGTTCCGGGAACTGTTCTCGATACGCCGCTTCGATGGACGTGGCGACCGATTCGACGGTTTCAGTGTCGACGACGGCGATCGCCGCCCCACCCCAACCAGCACCAGTCAACCGTGCCCCGTAGGCTCCAGCCTCGAGGGCCGTCTCGACGACGAAATCCAGTTCTTCACAGCTGGCGTCGTAGTGGTCGGCGATGTCCCGGTGTGCGGAGAGAAGTATCTCCCCGAACGTCTGAATCTCCCCGGCTTCGAGTGCCGCCTGCGCCCGTTGGACGCGAGCGTTCTCCCGGACGACGTACCCGAGTCGCTCTCGCTCTCGCGGGGGCAGTCCGACGAGATCGGCCTCGGTCACGGCCGTCGACGAATCGACGTCCAGCTTCTCGATCGCACCCTCGACGGTCTCCCGACGCTGGTTGTAGGCCGACTCGACCAATCCCCGGGAGACTCCGGTGTGAAAGACCAGGATCTCGATTCCGTCCGGAAACGGGACTGGCGTGTACGTCAGTGTTTCAGTGTCGATCGAGAGTGCGTGGCCGTCCTGCCCGCGTGCCACGGCAAACTGGTCCATGATCCCACAGGCGACCCCGACGTAGTCGTTCTCGACACGCTGACTCAGCCGTGCCATTCGCTCCCGCGAGAGGCCGAGATCGTACGCCTCGTTCAACAGTGCCATGACCGCAAGCTCCAGGCTCGCCGAGGAACTCAACCCGGCCCCGATCGGCAGTGTCGTGGTGATGTCGCCGCGAAAGCCGCCGGGATCGTATCCCGCCGCCTGTAAGATAGCATAACAGCCTTTGACGTAGTCGACCCAGTCCTCGACCGGTTCCAGATCGTCGGTCGCGAACGAATAGCTCGATTCGACCGCGCTCGAAGACACGTGTACGTCCTCGCTCACGGTCGCTTCGAGTCGCGTCTGCAGATCCGTCGCCAGTGGCATCACGTACCCGAGTGTGTAGTCAGTGTGGCCCCCGATCAGATTGACGCGACCCGGGGAACGGACAGTATAGTCCCCTTCGAAATCGACCATTCGTCATCCTGTTAGACTCGACAGGCAAAAAGGCCGCCGTGGGAATGTCGCGGACTGCACGAACGGCTCAGGGAAAGCCCCCTCGGCCATGGCCACTCCGATATGTTTTTCCAGCTATGCCCTGGCTTGGGGATATGGAGCTGACTGACAAGCAAGTCGTCGTGACCGGCGGGGCCGGACTGATCGGTGCGGCACTCACTCGGCGACTGGTGGCGGACAACGACGTTACCGTCGTCGACAATCTCTCGAACGGCATCCGGTCGTCCGTGCCTGACGAAGCGACCTTCATCGAGGGTGATCTGACCGACGAGGCGGTCGTCGCCGACGCCATTACGGACGAGGTCGACCTTGTGTTTCATCTCGCAGCGGACAAATACGTCAACGCCGACGCGCCTCGCGAGCAGTTCGAAGCCAACGGCGAGATGACGTACAACGTCCTCGAACGCATGGACGACGTTGGCGTCGAGTCGATTGCGTTCACGTCTTCCTCGACTGTCTACGGCGAAGCGCCGCGACCCACGCCCGAGGATTACGCCCCGCTCGAACCGATCAGCGAGTACGGCGCGGCGAAGCTATCCGAGGAGAGTCTCCTGTCGGTGTACGCCCACAGCCACGACTTCTCGGTCTGGAACTTCCGGTTTGCCAACATCGTCGGCCCGCGCTATGGGGCGGGGGTCGTCCCCGATTTCATTTATAAACTCACCGAGGATCCGGAGACCCTGACAATCCGGGGCAACGGCCGCCAGGAGAAGTCCTACATGACGCTTGCGGACTGTATCGACGCGATGTGGTACGTCGTCGAGCACGCCGACGACCCCGTCAACACGTACAATTTGGGCACCCGCACGACAACCTCCGTCAATCGTATCGCGGACATCGTCAGCGACGAGATGGACGTCGACCCCGCCTACGAGTACACCGGGGGCGACCGCGGGTGGACCGGCGACGTCCCCAAGATGCGCCTCTCGATCGAGAAACTCGCTGCGCTGGGATGGGAACCGTCCGCATCCAGTGACGAGGCCATCCGCCAGGGCGTCCGTGAGCTCCTCGAGAACCCCGAGAACGAACCGCATCTGGGCTGATCTGCCGATTCCGCTCTTCACTGTCCACAACTGGACGGCATTGGATTCAGGTTGGGACTGCCTCGGCCCGATCGGGCGTTCGTTTCCGAAATGTTCGACGCACGCCTCCGAGGAGCCATCGAAGCCCCTTCGCCGATCGCTCGCGTGGGAGTCGACCGGATCCGCGCTCAGACGTGTTTCGGGAGTTCGACAGTGAATACACAGCCGGTGGCGTCTTCAACCACAGTCGCGTCCGCTCCCTCGGGTTGTTCCGGGGTGTTTTCGACGCTCACGTGGCCGCCAAACTGATCGACGATGGTATGGACCAGATACAGACCGATTCCGGTTCCGGGGCTCTCGGGACCCATCTCCCCTTTACCGAAGATGCTGTCGAGATTCGACTCGGGGATACCGGGGCCGTTGTCGGCGAGGGACACGCGCACGTCCGTTTCGTCCATCCCAACGCGGATCGTCACTTGCGGGTCTTCCCCATCGTGGTGACGGACGGCGTTGCTCAAGAGGTTCCCGAACACCGACGACAGAAGTTCGTTCCCTCTCACGGAGACATTTGGAACCTCCCCCTCGATCGTCACGCGGAGGTTCTCGTATCGGCGCTCGGCTTTCTCGACTTCGGACTCGAGAATGTAGGGGAGATTCACGCTCGAGTATTCCAAGTCCGTGTCGCTCCCGATCGATTCGACGAAATCACGGGTGATGTTCGTCAACTCCGAGATGTGGTCGCAGGTGTCCTGGATGCGCGCCAAGTACTCCTGGCCGTCATCGTCGACGTGGTCGCTGACCCCATCAGCCCACGCAATGAGCAATTGAATATCGTTCTTGATGTCGTGACGGACGAGACGATTGATGACCGCCAACTTCTCCGTTCGGTCTTCGAGTTGCTGTTCGCGCCGCTTCTGTTGGGTGATGTCCCGTGTGATCAGCTGAAACGAATCGGCTTCGCTGCCGACTCTGACTGGTACGGCGACGTTGTGGAAGTGGCGATATCCGACGCTGTCCTGGAACGTAACCGCCGAGTTGATCGCCAGTGCTTTCCGACCTTCCGTCAAGCGCCCAGCCGCCGTCTCTTTCGGCAAAATATCAGTCAGGTGTTGGCCGACAAGAGCTGTTTTGGTCGTGTCGAACGATCGTCCAGCCGCCTCGTTGGCCGCCATGATCGTCCCGTCGTTGCTGACCTGTGATATCTCGTCGGGTGTGTTGTTCACCAGCAGTTCGTACTTCTCGTGAGCCTGTCGCTGGGCGACGACGTTCTGAATCCGGTTCGCGAGCAGGTCTAACTGTCCGCTCTCGGCGATCTCTTCTTTTCGCAGATAGTCATCGACGCCGGTGCCGATCGCCCGACTGGCAGTTTCTTCGTCGCCCTGGCCGGTCAGTAACACGAACGGCAAGCCGTACTCCGCTTCGACACGTTCGTACAGTTCGAGGCCGGTCATCTCCGGCATCTCGAAGTCACTCACCACGCAATCGATTGCCTCACTGTCCAGTATCTCCAGCGCTTCCGGCCCGGAACTCGCCTTTCGCACTGATAACGCCTCCCAGCCGGCAAGCTTGTCGGAGACGACAGTTCGAAAGAATCCACTGTCGTCGACGAGTAACACGTCGATCGACGACGGCTCATTCATACCCCGCCTAGCATAGAGACGGTAATATATCTGCCTCCGAGGTTCTCGAATCCGATACTCTTCGTTCTAATCGGGAGATAGTACTCTTCGCAGTGCAATATCCGATGACCAGTCGATCTCACTGGGTACACTACTGCATTCGAATCTGCCTGAATTACACCCGTTCACGGATTGTTCGCGGCAAAAGTGGGTTGGGGCAGATTCGAACTGCCGACTTCCTCCGTGTGAAGGAGGTATCATAACCGGACTAGATCACCAACCCGCATCAATCGCTACTGGCAGGGCGAACTTAAGAATTGCTTTACCGCTTTCAGTCCTTGCGGTAGTCGTCGATCTTTTCCCGGGCGTCCCCGATGGCTTCCTTGGCCTCACCCTCGGCGTTTGCCTGCACTTCCTTGAGGTCTGCCCGGATCTTCTCTAAGCGACCCGGCTCCGGTTCCGGCTCGTCTTCCCCGGTGAGTTCCGTGAATCGCTCTCGGACCGGTTCGAGTTCCTCCTCGACACCTTTCTTTGCGGTTTCGCCGGCGCGCTTGAGGTAGTACCGTGCGTCTTCGAAGTGCTTGTTCATATCTATTGATAGGGCGACCAGCGATAAAACCATTGTGGCGGTGCCGGCGGGTCAGTATGTCGGGGCCGGTTCCGTGACGTCCGCACGGTGGTTAAGTATCCGGGCAAGCACGAACAACAGGTCCGACAATCGATTGAGGTAGACCAGGGGTGGCTCCCGGACGTCCTCGGCTGCTGAATGACCGAGTGCGACTGCTCGCCGCTCCGCGCGTCGACAGACTGTCCGGGCGTGATGGAGCGCGCTCGCCCCGTCGCACCCGCCGGGGAGGACGAACGATTCCAGTGCTGGCAGGTCGGCGTCGAACCCGTCGATCCAGGTTTCGAGCTGTTCGACGTCTTCGCGCTCGATCCGCGGCCCGTCGCGCTCGCTCTCCGGCGTGGCGAACTCCGCCTGTATCACGTGCAGGTGGTTCTGGACGCTTCTGAGGACGTCACCGATGTCCTGGTAGTCGGTCGGATGGATCGTCCCGAGCAGCGCGTTGAGTTCGTCGATTGTCCCGTAGGCCTCGATGCGGGGACTGGCCTTCGAGACTCGCTCGCCAGTGTGGAGATCCGTCTTTCCCTCGTCGCCTCGGCCAGTGTAGAGTGACATACCTCCAGTAGGCTGCCCACGCCCTTGAAGATTAGAGCAAGGACAGCGGCGTGTCCACCGAATCCACTGAGCGGTGTGTGCACCGAATCCACTGGTCGGCGTGTGCACAGAATCCACAGTTGATACTGTACCCGCGCAGTACTCCCATAAAATTATCAACTATGATAATTTGGCCGGGGCATTACTTAGGAAAGCGAGCGAAGGTCCGGACAGTGCGATGCCAGATGAGATAACTGTCTTCCTTGTCGACGAAGACCCGGACATCCTCGAGGTCACGGCGACGTTCCTCGAGCGTGCCGACGATGAGATCGAAGTGGCAACGTACACGAGTGCCACGGCGGCACTTCAGGAGATCCGGTCCGACCCGGACGTTGCCGACTGTATCATCAGCGATTATACGATGCCGGAACTCAGCGGTGTCGACTTGCTACAAGCCGTCCGAGAGATCGACCCGGAGATGCCGTTTTTCGTCTTCACCGGTCGCGAGCGCGAGGACATCGAGGCCGAACTCGATGCCGAGTCCTTCACTGGCTACGTCAAGAAGGGGGCCGGGACAGATCAGTACGGGCAACTCGCCGTCGAGATCCGGGATGCACTCGAGAAGTGACTCTCCCGCTTTCGATCGCTATCTGTTTTCTCGCTGTTCGACCTTGTTCAACTCGATCAACAGTCGGAAGATGGCCTTCACCAGGTTGGCGTCGACGTCGAACTGTTCCGCGTTCGCTCCCGCTCGGTCCATCACGCGCTGTTCCTGGCGCTCGTCGGTCGTCGGCAGGTCACGATCCGCCTTGACCGCGGCGATCGTGTCGGCCACGTAGGTCCGTCGCGCGATCAATTCCACGAGCTCCCGATCGATCGATTCGATCTCCTCACGGAGTTCGTCGAGACTCATCTCGTCCGGGTACCGTCGGTCTGTGTCGTTGTTAGCCATGTCGTGCCCTCTCGCTGTTCCCAGATTGCGCGGACGCGTTCTAAATCGTCCCGGTTCCCGACTGCCGTCACGCTCGGCCCGGTCCCCGATAGCGAGACGCCCGCGACGTGGGGCATCGCCTCGAGCAGCGGCTCCGCCGAAAACCCCAGTGCCGCCGTGAACGCCAGGCCGTTGACTGTCATCGCTCGCTCGTATGCGCCATCGAGCGCGAGGTCGGCAACCAGCTCGGCCATCGGGGCGACTTGCTGACAGCGCTCGATGTCCGCCTCGGCACTGTAGGCCCGCTCGGGCGGCGTCCAGACGAGCACGTCCCACTCGACGGTCTCGCGGGCGAGCAGTTCGTCCTCGTGGTTGTTCGTCACAGTCACGCCCCCGAGCATGCTCGCACTCGCGTCGTCGAACGCACCGGTCGCGGTGACGCCGGCGTCTCTGGCCGCCTGGACGCCGATGCGTGCGGCGTCAACTCGGGACACCGCCGAGTCGGCATCGAGCGCCGACAGCGTTGCCAGCACGGTCGCGTTTGCCGCCGCGCTCGAACTCTTCAGGCCGGCAGCCAGCGGGATGTCGCTCTCCGTGCGGACGCTCCCGCCCTCACCATCGCCGAAGCGTTCGGTGACCAGCTCGACGCAACGTTCGATCAAGGCCGTGTCGGCATCGGGCTCGCCAGCGATCGTCCCGCTGACCCCGTCGTCCGCTTCGAGGGTTACCTCAGCGCGCAACTCCGCGTCGATGGCGAACGCCGACCCCGTGCCCGTCGCGAGGGCGTTGAGGACCGTCCCGGCGGCCGGGGCGACAGCCGTCCCTTCCATGTACGCTGTGGTCTCCGTGGCGATATTTACGTGTGCTGGTTCGACTGCCCCCAACGGGGTGCTTTTCCATCCGGGGTTCCCAGCACCGATATGAGCATTCGGACAGACGTCCCGCCGGAAACAATCGGCGTCGAGTTGACCGATGAGGGGGTTGTCGTCGAATACGCTGACGGGCGAGAAACGTTCTATCACGGGATTCCGAACCGAGCAGAGGGGGCAGTCCGGACGATGCCCGGCAAACAGGTCCACGTTCTCGTGACGGCTGAAAGCGAAACGGCAGGAGTGCTGGTGTACGTCAACGACCGCGTCACCGAAGCCGAGATCCTCGAGTCGACCGGCGTCGGCCGGGTCGTCCTCGAACCGGGAGAGGAAACGACAGTCTTCCCCGGCGTGCGAGCGGCCAACGACGCACGGCGCATCGTCGTCGAGGCGGATTTCGATGCCGTTGATGGCCGCGTCTTCGTCTTCGAGGAGGACGAGATGGGCGAGCGATCGTTCGAACTCGTCCCCGAGGGCCAGGGCGAATAAGGCATCCGCGGACGAGTGCCCCCTCGAGCCGCGTCCGAGCCACCTACTGGATATACGAGGGGTCCTCGGCGTCGCAGTTGTCTTCGTGTTGTGTCGCATCCTCCCGCGCGTCGAAGAGCATCCCGCAGACCTCACACTGATACCACGTCATGCCGTCGCGTTCGGTCTCGGTTACCATATCGACTAGTCATTCGTCTGTGAATATAGGTGTTTTCGTGCGGTCGATCGGCCTGGCCCGCAGTGGGAATTCTCAAGGGCCGGCGAGCCAAACGGCCCCACATGGTAGATGCCGACGCCGGGATCTCGGTCTCCGTCAAGGGGGCAAAGAAGCGTGACGCCGGGAGAGGAATCGCCCGGCTTCCGGAAGCAGTCCGTAATCGACTCGGCGTCCTGAGCGGCGATCCGGTGTGTATCGAGGGCGACCGCCAGACTGTCGCGAAGGTCTGGCCCGACGATGGCACCGGTGAGTACGTGCGCATCGACGCCGATACGCGATCGAATGCCGACGTGACTGTCGGCTCTGAGGTCTCCCTCCGCCGTGCCTCACTCCAGGACGCCGAGCGGGTCGAACTCCGGCCGATCGACGGGACGATCGAAGGCAACGGTGTCTCGACGATCGACGATCGACTCGGGAACGTCCCGGTCCGACCCGGTGATCGCGTGACTGTCCCGGAGGTCGGGACGTTCCACGTCGAGGCCACTGACCCGGACGGGACGGTTCGCGTCGTCAACGGGACCACGATAACCGTGGGCCAGCCGATGGACGACCCCGAGACCGGTGAAGACGACACTACGGAATCGGGAGACACGAGCGAACCCGGCTCGGTCACCTACGAGGACATCGGTGGCCTCGACGACGAACTCGACCGGGTTCGGGAGATGATCGAACTGCCGCTGTCTGATCCCGATGTGTTCGATCGGCTCGGGATCGAGCCGCCGAAGGGCGTCCTGTTGTATGGTCCGCCGGGCACCGGGAAGACGCTGATCGCTAGGGCGGTCGCCAACGAGGTCGACGCCTACTTCGAGGCCATCTCCGGCCCGGAAATCGTCTCGAAGTACAAAGGCGAGAGCGAGGAACAGCTCCGGGAAGCGTTCGAACGGGCCGAAGACGAGGCCCCGTCGATCCTGTTCGTCGACGAGATCGACTCCATCGCCGGCGCGCGAGACGACGACAGTGACATGGAAAACCGCGTGGTCGCCCAGTTGCTGACCTTGCTCGACGGCTTGGAGTCCCGCGGCCAGGTCGTCGTCATCGGCGCAACTAACCGGGTCGATGCCGTCGATCCGGCGCTCAGACGCGGCGGTCGCTTCGATCGGGAAATCGAGATCGGCGTACCCGACCGCGAGGGACGTCAGGAGGTACTCGAAGTCCACACTCGCGGTGTACCACTGGACGAGGACGTCGATCTCGAACGCCTCGCCGGCCGGATGCACGGCTTCGTCGGGGCGGACGTGGCCTCGGTCGTGACTGAGGCGGCGATGGAAGCCCTCCAGCGCGAACGCGACGAACCATCCGTGACGCGGGCGGACTTCGAACAGGCCCTCGCCGGTGTCGAGCCGTCGGCGATGCGGGCCTACGTCGCCGAGTCACCGGCTGTCGATTTCGCGGACGTGGGGGGTCTCGATGACGTCAAGGAGACCCTCAGAGAGGCTGTCGAGTGGCCGCTCCGATACGGCCCGCTGTTCGAAGCGACCGACACGGACCCGCCGACCGGCGTCCTCCTCTATGGCCCGCCGGGCACCGGGAAGACGCTGCTGGCTCGGTCCCTGGCCGGGGAAACCGACGTCAACTTCATCCGCGTCGCCGGTCCGGAGTTGCTTGACCGCTACGTCGGCGAAAGCGAGAAGGCCGTCCGCGAGGTGTTCGAGCGTGCCCGCCAGACCGCACCCTCGATCGTCTTCCTCGACGAGATCGACGCCATCGCCACCCAGCGGGGCGAGAGCCACGAAGTGACCGAACGCGTGGTCTCCCAACTACTCACGGAGCTGGACGCGGCCGGCGAGGATCCGAACCTCGTCGTCCTGGCGGCGACCAATCGCCGTGACGCCCTCGACGACGCGTTAGTTCGGCCCGGTCGGCTCGAAACCCACGTCGAAGTGCCCGCGCCCAGCCGGGACGCCCGGCGGGCGATTCTTGACGTACACACGGCGAGCAAACCGCTCGAGTCGGACGTCGATCTCACCGAAGTCGCAGCAGAAACCGCGGGGTTTTCCGGGGCAGATCTCGACGCGTTGGTTCGGGCCGCCTCGATGCGAGCCATCAGGCGGGTCGCTGCCGGTACCGACCCGTCTGTCGCCAACGAACGGACCGACGAGGTCACGATCCGCAAGCAGGATTTCGCGGCTGCTCGCGAACGAATCGAGCCAAGCCTGGGCTAACAATCGAAGACGAGGAGACGGGAGCCGGTTGTCCGGACAACCGGCATCGAGGCGCGGCCGAGCAGCGTGGCGGGTGTGTGCCGGCTAGGCGAGAAAAGCGCCGCGCCGGCGCCTGAATTTTCCAGCCCTGGATAAATAAATGTCTGCATCCGTCGCCGGTCCCGGAGACGGCCCGCGATTTTCACTCATTCGCCGTACAGATACGCGTCGAGACCCTCGCGCAAGTTTTCGAACTCGGCTTCGAGGTTTTTCTTGAAAAAGCGTTCGACGCCGGGGATCCGCCCCTCGACAGTGAAGGTGTTCGTGAGACGCGTGCCCGTCTCCGTCGGCGTGAGTTCGTGTTCGCCGACGACGCGCACTGCCTTCGACCGACCGACGAACTTGACGAACTCCGGTTCCCGGCGCTCGACGTCTTCCGTCTCGACGGTGATCGTCCGATTGATCACGGGGATCGGGAGCGAGATCTCCCAGGTCGCCGATCGGTCGCCGTCGACAGTGTAGTCCTCGACGACACTGATGTATTTTGCACGCTGTTCCGGATCAGCGATAAATCGCCAGACTTCCTCCGGCGTCGCCGACACCTCGATCACTTGCTCCAGACGGATCGACATAGGCGAACCTGGGACGGGTCGGCAAAAAGTCCGCCGCTAGCTTCGGGTCACTCGCCAGGTTGTCGACCGCGCCCGCCCCCACTTCTCGATATCTACTTCGTCGGCCTTCTCCGCGAGGTGTGGGAGCCGAACACCGACCTGCTTGGCCGAGAGCCCGATGCTCTCGGCGATGTTCTTCGCGCGGAAGTAGCTGTCACCGCTGGCGACCCGCGTCCGCAGGTACTCCAGGATGCGCTGTTCTTCCTCGTTCAACTCGACCATACCTAGAGTAACGGCTGTAGCGATAAAAGCCGTTTGTTCAATCAAAGGCGTGGCTGGCGGCGACGGCCGCCGAACCCGCGCCGATTGCCAGTGCGAACCCCGCCGCAGCGACCAGATTGTCGGCCGCACCCAGAAGCATGACGAGTGCCCCGGCGAGTGCGAGGACGCCAAAGAGAATCGTCAGCCCAAAGCCTTTCTCGGAGTCGATCGTGGCTGGCATGCCCGCTGATTCGCGTCCATCCCGCTTGTAAGTTTGGCTGCCGGAGAAGACTGAAGCACGTGCCTCCATCGCCAAGGCCTATAGGCAGCGGCCTGTTTCGCCAGCATATGCATGACGTGACCGTGGTCGGTGCCGGCCCGGCGGGCAGTCGGTTCGCTCGGCGGGCCGCCAGCGATGGGCACGACATCCTCGTCTTCGAACAGGGCGAAATCGGCGAGCCACTGGCCTGTTCGGGCCACGTCAGTACGGACGTCCTGGAGTTCGTCCCGCCCGACGACCGCGATAAGTTGCGTCAAAACGAGATCTACGGTGCGCGGTTTCACCTCGGCGGCCCGGCGAGCCGAGCCTATCCCTTCTACAAGGACGAGGTCGTTTCCCGAGTCATCGACCGGGTCGAACTCGATCGGACCCTCGCCCGCGCCGCGAGCGAGGCTGGCGCGGACGTTCGGGACGGCCATACTGTCACAGACGTCGAGGAACGCGATGATTCCGTCGTGGTGACGGTCTCCGGACCGGACGGCGTCGAGACCCATCAGTCGCGGATGGTCGCCGGGTGTGACGGCCCACAGTCCCGCGTCCGTGACGCGGTTTCCCTCCCGGAACCCGACGAACTTCTCCACGGCGTCCTGGGGTTCGACGACGATCCCGACGACGGTGACTTCGTCGACGTCCACCTGACCGTGCCCCGCTTTTTCGCCTGGCGGATCCCCCGTGGTGACGCCGGTGTCGAGTACGGGCTTGCAGTCCCGCCAGGAGAGGCCGCCGGGGATCGCTTCGAGGCCTTTACCGATTCCTACGGCGTCGAGACGGATCGCCGCTGCTCCGGATTGATCCCGATCGGCCCGCCGGATTCGGTCACGAGCGAGCGGACGTTTCTGCTCGGCGATGCGGCGGCCCAGACGAAACCGTTCACCGGCGGCGGGATCCGTTATGGCATGACCGCAGCCGATCACGCCGCCCGCGAGATCGACCCGACTGATCCCTCGACACTGGCTGCGTACGAGCGTGCCTGGCGGCGGGATCTGGGCCGAGAAATCTCCCTCGGGTCGTGGGTTCGTCGTGGGTACTCGTTCCCGGCGCCGCTTCAGCGAGTCGGCCTGGGGCTGTTGGCGGGCGAGATCGGCGTTCACATGGACGAACCGTCGTCGCTGTTCTCGCGGGAACAGCTCGCCGCACTCCGGTCTCGATAGCGACGCCTGGTGGGGCCGGTTGACGCTTACTCGAGCTGTTCGACGAGGCTCTCGACGTCCGTCCGATCGAACGCGGGGATCGGTCCGGGTGTCGTGCGTGTCAGCGTCGCTGCGGCGACGGCGTGAGAGAGTGCCTCGTCCGGTCGATCACCGGCGAGCAGTTGGGCGACGAACGCGCCACTGAAGGCGTCGTGCTGGCCGGCCGCGTCGACCGTCTCGGCTTCGACGCTCTCGATCTCGTGGACGACGCTGTCGTCGATGACAAGTGCCCCATGTTCGCCACGGGTCATGGCGAGCAGATCGATCTCCCACTTGGAGGCGACGCCGTGAGCTGCTTCCCGGGGATCACCTGTCCGTCCGAACACCGTTCGCAACTGGTCTTCGTTGGCGATCAGGACATCCACGTGTTCGAGCATGGGGGTCAGCGTCTCGCGGGCGTCTTCGGCGTCCCAGAGGCGCGGACGATAATCGAGTTCGAACACTGACAGTCCGTCGTCGCTCCCACTGGCCCTGAGGACGGCGGCGACCGTCTCGGCTGCCGTCTCCGAGAGGGCTGCCGAACTCCCGGCGACGAAGACGCCATCGGCCGCCTCGACGTCGTCCATCGGGATGTCCGCGGGCGTCATCGAACCGGCCGTCGCCCCGTCGCGGTCGTGGATGATGACCGACTCCCTCGGCGGGACGCCGGGCTGGCGGAATTCGAGTCCGACCCGGCCGCTTTCCGTCCAGGCCACGTTGGTCTCGACGCCGTATTCCCTGAGTTCGCTGACGACCCGTTTGCCCAGTTGCGTCGACGGGAGTTTCGACGCCCAGGTCGCGTCCGCACCCAGGGCCGCTGCCGCGATCGCCACGTTACTTTCCGTTCCCGTTGCCGTCAGCTGGACGGTCTCACTGCCGACAAATCTGCGGTTCCCCGGCGGACTCAGCCTGAGCGGCGTTTCCCCGACCGTGATGAGAGAAGGCATAACGCATTCATCTGCGGCAACATGCTTAATTTATACGGTCGAACACCACCCGCGGCCCGCCGTTCAATCGAGTCGTCTCGTCGTATGGCCGGGATAGTCCCGCTCGAAGCGCTCGGCCAGTTCGTCGGCGTCGATCTCGACGACGACCGGGCGGCCGTGCGGACACGCGTAGGGGTTCTCACACGCCTCGAGCCGCTCGAGCAAGTCGACGATCGACCCCTCTGTCAGCGACGTGTTCCCGGTGATCGACGGATAGCAAGCGAGGTCGGCAAGCACCGCCTCGGCCGCCGCCTCGACGGTCGCCCCCGGATCGCTGTCGGCATCGACGAACGATGAGAGCACGTCCCGAAGGAGCTCGGGATCGGCAGTCTCGGCGACCAGCGACGGCACAGTCGTGACTGCAACGGTCCGGTCGTCGACCCGTTCGGCACTGAACCCGAGTCGCGCGAGCGCCGCCTGGAAGTCCTCGAACAGCGAGGATTCCCTGGCCGTGAGATCGATCTCGACCGGCTGGGCCAGCGCCTGCGTCGTCGTCTCACCCGCGAAGGCGTTCCGGAGACGCTCGTAGTTGATTCGTTCGTCAGCCGCGTGCTGATCTATCAAGACGAGTCCGGTATCCGTCTCGGCGACGACGTACGTCTCCTGGAACTGCCCGAGAACCCGCATCGACGGCAATGAGTCGAACGTCTGCTCGAGCGGTTCCTCGCCACTCTCCAGGCGGGTCTGGGAACCGGCATCGACCACCGCCGGCTCGGCATCACCAGCCCCACGCCGTTCGGGCTCGCCGGATCCTTGAGACGTGCCCTCACCGTGGCCGGCGGACGCCGGTGATCCCGTCTCTGCCGGAGGGGCCGCGCTCTCCGGTTCGGTTCCGTGCTGTGTGCGCCCCGTCCGGCGTTCCGGCTCCGGATCGGTTTCAGCGCGATCGGGCGCTTTCGTGAACCCATGCTCACTTTCGGTCCGCTGGCTTGCGTCCGATTTGCTCGCCGCTGGAGTCGGTTCGGCTGACTGGTCGCTGTTCGAAGGTCTCGACGCATCGTTGGTCCCTCTCGCGATCGAAGGCTCACTCGCGGACTCCCCCCGACTACGCTCGGACGTGCTCTCGCCACTGTCGGGTGTGGTCGCCGTCGGATCGATCTCGGTCTGTTCGGGCGCAGACTGGCCGCGGGGGGCCCCGGAGCGGATCAGTCCGTTTTCCAGCAGTGTCTCCTTGACGGCGGCCCGGACCTGCTCTCGGAGTCCAGCCTCGTCAGCGAACCGGACTTCCATCTTCCGGGGGTGGACGTTGACGTCGACCGTCCCCGCGGGCAATGAAAGGTCAAGCACGGCGAATGGATACCGATCCGGGGACAGCTGGTTACCGTAGGCTTCGACGATGGCGTTGCGCGCCGCGCTCGATCGGACGTACCGGCCGTTGACGAACGTCGCTACGTACTCGCGATCCGCTCGATTGGTCTCGGGATGGCTCACCAGCCCGTCGATGGCGTCGAGTGGTCCCGCCGGCAACTCCCGGGCGTCGACGTCGATCATCGACTCCGCCACCTCACGCCCGTAGACGGCCATCACCGTCTCGCGAAGCGAGTCACCGCCCGTCGTCGCGAAGGTCTCCCTGCCGTCGTGTTCGAGTGCCACCGCGACAGCCGAATTGGCCAGCGCGTAGTTACGCACCACCGTGTTGACGTGGTCGAACTCGGTCGCGTCCCGGCTGAGATACTTCCGGCGGGCCGGCACGTTGTAAAAGAGGTCCGCGATCTCGACGGTGGTCCCTTCCGGACAGCCAGCGGCTTCGACGGTCGTCACCTCACCACCCTCGACGCGGAGTCGGGTCCCCCGATCGCCGCCGCTTGGCCGAGTCGTGATCGTCATGCGCGAGACGGCGCCGATCGCGTGCAATGCCTCCCCACGGAACCCCAATGTGCCGACACCGGATTCAAGGTCCGAAATGTCTCGAATCTTGCTCGTCGTGTGTTCGCGGACCGCCGCGCGGGCGTCCCCTTCAGTCATTCCGACGCCGTCGTCACTGACCCGGATCGATTCGGTCCCGCCGGCCTCGACGGCCACCCGTACGCGCGAAGCATCCGCGTCGAGGCTGTTCTCGATGAGTTCCTTGACGACGGAGGCCGGGCGCTCGACCACCTCGCCCGCCGCAATGCGCTCGATCGTCGTCTGATCGAGTTCCCGGATCTCGTCCATGCTACCTCTCCGGCATCGGCCCGGAAAAACGTACGGTGCGCGGCTTGCCGCTACTCGAACTATTTTTACATATCCTGTCGAACGAACTGACAATGTCAACGAACACGAGTAAACTCCAGTGTTGTCCGCGATGTGGCAGCGACGACCGCGACCGCGTCGGCACTGATATCGTCCCCGGCGGCACTGACTGGCGATACTTCGAGTGTCAGTCCTGTGGGAACGAGTGGCGAGAATAACATACCACCCGGCACTCCCTGAAACCGAGTGTCCGCAACCGCTATCGTTTTGAGCGCCGCTTCCGTCCGGCTTCCTATGGCAGGTGTCGGCCGTCGGTTCGAACGCGCAGTTGGCACTGTTTTCGACGCCGAACTCCCGTCATCGTCGGGCCGACCGCAGTACGTCGCGCCGCTTCCAACCTGGCTCGAAGACATCGCGCTCCGGCTTGCGTGGCCGATCGCCATCGTCAACCTCGTCGGGACGGTCTTCGGATTCTGGTATTATGCCGGCCGGCCACTGAACGTCGAAGCGCCACTCCTGGAAGGGCAACTCGGTGCTGCGCCACTCCCGGCCTGGCCAGTCGTCCCCGATAGCCCGATGGCGACGTTGCTCATCGCGCTGTCGTTGATCGCCTGGCGACTGGATTTGCAGGCCAACTGGCTGCACGTACTGGCCTTCTTTGGCTGTCTCAAACTGGGGCTGTGGACGCCGTTCGTGCAACTGTTCGTCAACGGCCCCGAGGGCATCGCCACCTGGCTGTACGTCTTCCTGATCACGAGCCACCTCGCGATGGTGCTGGAAGCGTTCGTGATCCATCGCTACGCGGAGTTCACCCTGTCGGCGATCGGCGTCGCCACTGTCTGGTACGGATTCAACGATCTCGTCGATTACTTCTGGCCGGTGCTTGACGGCCCGCATCACACCGTCTTGCGTGCCGAGCCGTACGTCGACGGTGCGTACGACCACGCAGTCCTCGCACACGATCTGGCCGCTGCCGCCGCGGTCGTGCTCACGGTCGGCGCGATCGTGCTAGCGCTTGGAACCTACCGCTCGCAAGCGTGATGAGATCTGTCCGACGGACCGGCCAGTCTCGAACAGGGCTATGAAAGTCGCCCCTGAATCGACTCGAGGGCCTGCCGGATCGATCCCCCGAATCCACGCTCGTCGGGGTCGCTCTCCTGACTCGTTTGCTCCACGGAGGGGGGCTCTTCACGACGGGCGTGGTTGGTTCGACCGTCGATTGTCTCCGCAGCATCGCTTCGCTCCGAACCGTCCGCTTCCGGTTCAGTGTGGGGCACGGCGGTATCCGTCGCCACCGCTTCGACCTCCTCGAGACGCTGTTCGAGTCGATCGACTGTCGCCATTGCCGAGTCCGATCGACGTTCGACCGCCTCGTTCACTGATTCGACCTTCGAGACGTAGCCATCGATCGCCTGCACTGTCGATTCGAGGTCGGCGACCCGTGAATCGAGTGCGTCGAGTCTGGATTCAAGCTGTTCGATGTCCGGGTCCGAAGAGCCGGTGTCCTCGAGCAGCGTCCCATCGTGGTCTCCATCGACGACGGTCCGCTCGATGGCTGCCAGTCGCTGTTCGAGTCTGTCGAGATCAGTCACGGCTGTTCGTCCCCGGCTGTCGGATCTGAACGGTCCCGTCCCCTGTTCCTCGCTGATTTTGGCTGTTGGTTTTCATATGTTCACCATGTATCTGCTCTGCGACCCCTGCCCGCCCCTGATTTCCGCAGTCCGTTTGTCGTTCATGCGTCGACGAGGACGAGTGATGTCTCGTCAATCTCGATCCGGCGAACGATGAGTTCGCCGTCGGCTCGCCGCCACTCGACGCCTTCCCTGTCGATCCGGTTTCGTGTCTGCTCGGCCGCCGATAGCAAGGCCGTGGTGTCGAAGCGGTACTCAGCGACGACTGACGCCGGCCGCTGTCCGTGAACAATTCTGTCGAGTGCTTCCCGGATAGTGGCGTTCTCGACCGCGGCCACTGGTGTGAGCGAGCCGAAGGCCACGGACTCACGAGTGGTACCACCGTCGTTTCGCATTGCAACGCGACGAGTGTCGATTTTGATCTCGACAGCGTTGTGAGGGTAGCGCGCTGCCGATTCCTGGGTTCCACCGGCCACTCGATCGATCGTATTGACGGCTTTCGTCGCGTCGGGTGGGGGCTGTGAGGGTAGTCCGAGCACGAACGCGAACAGTGTCACACTCACAACGGCGACACCGACCCAGACGTACCACGCGTCGACTGGTGCTTCGAAGTCCACGACGACTCACCCGCCTCCCAGGCCAAAGCGAGTGCAGGCATTCCCGTCCGTGTCGACGACGCCGACCGCCGGATACGTCGGGGAGCATTCGGGGTTCTCCCCGTCGGTATCGCCGACACCGACGCCCCTCGGCGTGATGACGATCAACAGCGAACGGCCGGTGAAGTTGATCGGCTCGACGCGGCCGAGTCTGCGTGACTCACCCGCGATATCTGCAGTCACTGTCTGGTTCTCCCGGACGTACGTCGTTGCCGTTGCCTGGGTCGGGGACCCGACGTTTGCCGTCACTTCGAAGCGTGCGTACTCGCCGGCGACGGTGACGTCCCAGGCGTTCATCGTCGCGTACCAGTGGGTGGGAACCGGCAGCAACGGCAGTCCGCCCGCGATTCTGGCCGGTCGCTTGATTTTCTTCGACCACGATCCCGCCCACTGGTCCATCTTGTCGCGAACCCGCTCTTTGGCCTCTTTCGCGACGTCTTCGAGCCGCTTCTCGATCGCCTCCGAGGCGACGTTCCCGATCTTGGTTTTGACTGTCTGTTCGATGATTTCGACGTTTTTGTTGTGCTCGATATCTACCTCGATCGCACTCGCGTTCTCGATCGCCGGCCGCAGTGCTGACTCGACCAGAATCCGCCACTGATCGTCGTCGTAGCTCTCGAAAACGGTTGCGTGGCGGTAGGCGTCGGCATCGATCGCGTCGCTAACCCCCTCGAGTATCGGCTCGGTAGCGTTGCCTGTCCCGATCGCGATCGCTTGCCGTCCCGTCGTGTTGTAGCGATCCAGCGCCACGTCGGTACGCCGTTCGATCTCCGCGTGAGCGGCTGTGATCGTTTCGATCAATGACTCGCTGTAGCGATCCGAACACGTCACGCCCCGTCCAGGAGCGCTCCGTCCCTCACTGACGACGCAGGCTGCTGGTTCCGTGGAATACAGTTGCCGGACAGTGTCGTCGGCGACGCTTTCGCTAACCGTCGAGACCGATTCCGCAACCTCCACTTCGAATGTGTCCAGCGCCCCCTCGAAACTGCTGTTGGTGATCGGGTTCTCCTCGGCAGCGTCGGCTAGATTCCCGGCCAGCAGCATGTCGCCTGCGGTCTTGATCGGTACCGTCCCGTCTGGACCCCCGAGATCGAACACACTGAGGACAGCCTTGACAATATCCCCCGTTATGTCGTCGACCGGCGAATCGAATACCTCCTCGTTTCGCATCGCCAACGGTGTGAACGTGGTGTTGGCCGCAATCGCTGGAACATCCCGCTTCGTGAGATTCTCCGCGACGAGATACGTCGGCGACCCCGTGACTTCATACGAGACTCTCCCTGTCAAATTCGAAGAATTGAGCGGGACAGGGTCGGGCGCTTCTGCCGAAACCCCTTCCTGCAGAAACGTCAGCGCCTTCTCGAGGTTCAAACCGACCGAGTTGAATTGCTCGTCGATCCCACCGACGGCACTCTCGTGGCCGTCCTCCAGTGTTTCGAGTTCGGCGAGCAGCGCCTGGAGATATGCGTACCGTGCCTCATAGATCACCTTCTGGCCCACACTATCGTAGGGCTCCGTTCGATCCAGATACTGTGCCGTCAGGTTCGTTTTCGTCCGCTCGATGAGTCCAGTCACCGGACTTTGTGTGCCCCGTTTGAGCAAGTCTGTCCGTGAATACTCGGCTGTGATGGCTGCGGCGTCACGTTGCATCTCGTCGAGGTCCGACACGATCGCTGCAGCGAGGTTCGCATCGAGAAACTGCTCGTGATCCAGCGTCACTCGGGTTTCGACAGTCAACTCCTCATCGAGATGCGTGGTCACGTCCGCTTAACTGTCGATCCGATTCGGCACCGCCGCCTCGACCCACGCCGCGTATGCGTCCGAGCCGACGTCGGCGTCCAAGATCGACGCTGTGAGTTTCTCACCTGCTCCGTCGTAGTTCCTGAAATCCGCCGGGAGGCCGTCGATTCGACTCCCCCGATCGTATTTGTGCTTCCCGATCGAAACTGAATTCATTTCGTCGATCCTGGCGTTCGGATTTGCGTTGGCTTCCTCGAACGTCGTTGCGACTTCAAACGTCACGCTATCGGTGGCGACAATCGGGTTCTCCGGCTCCGGGTGACATTTTTTGTACTTTGTTACACGCGCTTGGACGGTCGCTGTCGCGTCGTAGTACTCGTCCTGTGGCGTCGCGCCCGTGATGGTCGTTCCATTGACTGGCTGCCAATCGGTGATTGTGTACGTCCCGTCTGCATTGTTCGAGTTGTTACACGAGGCGTTTCCGGAGAGATCGAGTGAATCGGTGACTGTCGTTTGCGTCTTCGCTTGCCCGTCGATCGTATAGATCCGGTCGATGGCGCTGTCGATGGCATGCTCACCGTCTCCGGCGGCCATTTTGGCAAGTGGCACGTACGCCGTCTCGTTGACCCCGATCGTATCGGTCGTGTTCATCGCTGGGGCGTCCCCACGGAGGTCACCGATTCCAGGTGCAGACGGCAACTCCCCCGTCACCTGGTCGCCGAGGGCCATCTCCGCTCCCGAACAGAGCGTGTCTGCCACACTACTGCCGTTCGTCGGGACGCTGGCCGAGAGATTCTGACCGTTCGACCGTTCGAAGACCAGTTCATCGCCAGTATAGGTGCTGTTCCCGTAACTGACATCGTTCGACCCCATGTACTCGTCGAACATCGCACCGCCGTCTTTCAGTGCCATACACGTCCAGCCGAGGCGGTTTGCATCCTGTAGCTCAGGGTCAGCGGCTCCGAAGATGTCCTTTTGTGTCCGGTAGACGGCGTCGTTCGCGGCGGGTTCGATGTGTCTGTTGGCGAGTACTTGCACGATCGGTGCCTGATAGTTTTGGGCGTAGCCTCGTGCCCAGCCGAGCGCGTAGATCCGCGCGTTGAATCGCTGCGTGAATCCTCGCTCGGTCACACCAGCGTCGAGGGCGTTCTCGAACCGTTCGACACGCTGATGCAGTTGCATGATCGGCGTCGCGATCGACACTGTCATCGTCGTCTCACGATCGTCGATCACTCGGCCTTCGGACCGAGCGATGAACCTGACGTTTTCGATCGTGACCTCGAGGACGCCATCTTCTGGTTCTCGAAGCGAGACACGATCGATCGCTGCTCGAAGATCGGCCGGCTTTTCGATCGTCGGCACCGAGACTGTCGTCTCGACGTCGCCGGATTGCTGTCCAGCGTGTTTCAGCGACGATTTGACGTCACGGTAGATCATCGCCCGGAGATAGTTCTCGAACGTGCCAGTCGTGGCCGTTCGGCCGGTGTTCGACCCGACAGTGCCCGTGGCCTTCCCCTGGAGAACTCTCCCCCAATCGGTCTCGCTGGCTTGGGTCAGTGGTTGGGCGGCGGCGGCTTCGACGCCGCGCTGTGCCCCGGTCCGGATCGCCGACTGGGCGACACCTTCCGTCTGGGAGATGGCGACGCTTGCGTCGACGTCAGTGGTCACGCCCGATCGCGTCAGGGTATGGCCGACGAACGTGACGCTCGTCACCAGGAGCAACACCCCGATGATCGCGAACGGGACGCGTCCCCGATCGTCGCCCCATAGACGGCTGAGCGCAGTTCCATTCGACTTTCGCCGCGCGTTCCGATCGCGAGTGTTGTCTCTTACTCCCATGTTCTCACCGTGATCGTGACTGTCCCGGTCGAGATGCGCTCGGCCGCAGTCGTTGCGTTGCCAAGCGGCCCGGCGGCTGGCCGCGTCGAATCTTCGGGTTCCAGATAAGCTTCGAGTTGCGTCGCGAGCGCCTGTGTCAACGCCGCGTTTGCCGTTGAGGCATTGGCGGCCCGCCGCTGAAGCGCCGGTGCGACGGCCGCCTCGACATCGTTTGATTCCGTCCCCAGAACCTGTGCCATCCGGTAGTATCGATACGCCGTGAGATCGCGGGCGACACCGTTGCTTTCGAGTGCCCGCTGTGATTCTCTCGTCGGGAGATATCCCTCGATCAGCGCTTTCGCAACCGTATCCGCGACGACATCGAAATCAGCTGGATCGTCAACCCGATCGATTGCTCGCTCACGGACCGATGGCACGTCGACCGGAGCGGTGAGTGTGGTGGCACTCACGTCGGTCTGTGGTGGCGGGCGCTGACCGAACTCGGCCGACCCTCTCAGTGGTCCGCCCTCAAGTGGTTCCCAGACGGCGATCACCTGTGTGTCGAAACTCGACTCGACGAGGCGCGTCTGCATGGCCGCATCGACAGCGGGTTCGTATGCGACGGCTTCCCTGGACAGTCCGGCGGTCCCTCGGCTTGCCTCCGGCTGTAGCTTGTCGAGGTCGAATTCGAGGTTCAACACCGCGGCTGCCGCGGCGTGAGCGACGATCGGTCGGTGGGCGAGTCGCCTGAGATCGTCGTCGGTGTACTCCCGCTCCACACCTCGAAGGCGCTCGTATGCTTCGAGTGCCTGCTCGACATCGTAGGTGACGTTCATCGTCCCCGACGCGATCGTTTCGGCCGTGTACTCCGCAGTCATCGGATCGTGGCTCACGTCGTCGCGCTCGACGAACGTCACGAGCACGCCCATCGCAGCCACGACGAGCAAGATCGCGAGCGTGACGTCCGCGACAGTACTGACCGCTCGATCCGTCTCGATCACGACCAGACCACCACCGAGAGTGTACCTGGCTGGACATCACCGGGACTCACCCGGACCGGCACCGATCGGTTGCATACCTCGGCGGTTGTCGGCGGCTCCGTCCCGACCACGTCCCCCTGGGCGTCGACGGTCACTGCACCAGCTGGTACAATTCGCCCCGTGTCACCGACGTACGTCACAGTGACCTGCACACTCGCACCGTGCGGGATCGTCGAGGCATCGATCAGGGACGGGAGGTCATCGCCACTGTCGTAGATGCCGTTCGTACCGATCGCCTCCCAGACCCGTTCCGCGGTAACGTCGCCGAGTGCTCGGTCCTGGCCGACCCCGTCGAGAACCTCGCCGTACAGTCCGGTATAGAGGGTGATGGCCGTACAGACGAGTGCGATCGCCGCGAGTGCAGCCAGCGGTTCGGTCTGTCCCCGAGGCGTCAATGGATCCGTTCGCATGTGCGCATACACCCCCTGGCCCGGGTATCGTACTTAAAGTCAGAGACGCAGACACTCAGAACGTCAGGCCGACGGCGACCACGGTGAGCACGTAGATCGTGACGGCTCCGACCAGTGACCGACCGATTCGATACCCAATGAGTGGCCTGTCGAGTCCGTCCTCGAGCGCGACCGAGAGCGGTACCAGGATGAACGATAGCGAGACGACGTATGCTCCGATCACGAGTCCGAGCTGGTCGGTCGGTAACGTCGTTGCACCGTCAATCGCTGTCGTCCCATCGCCGGACAGGCCCCCGGCGAGCCCGACAGTTGCCCCCGCAACCATCGGGCCGAAGAAGGTTGCCGTGTGGTCGATCGTTTCGGTGATCGTCGAGAGCTGTCGTCTCGTCCGTGCCTCGACGTCCCGGAGTTCGTCGAGATGGTCGGCCATCGAGACGAGCGCGCGCCCGGCCGGTGCCCCCTGCTCGGCGGCGATCGCGAGTAACTCGACCGTGGCTCGGACTCGCGGACTCGGTACATCGCTGACAACACCGTATTCCCCGAGGAACGCGTCGTGCACGCTCAGGTGCAGCCGGCGCTGAAGTCCGGCTGCTTGTTCGAACAGTTCCCCGGTCGCGGCCGGAACCTGATCGCCAGCCCGCTGGATCGCCGTTTCGACGGATTTCCCGTCGTCGACAAGTCGCCCGGTGAGATACAGCGCGTCGGTGAGATTCGACTCGACGTCACGGATGTACGTTCGAACGTGGAGGATCGGGCGGACGTATCCAATCAACATGGCACCGGTGCCAAGTCCCGCCGAGGCCACCGGTGCCAGATGCGGGACTCCCAGGACGTTCACGAGTGAAAACCCCGCGAGGACGCCGATAGCCCCCCACAGCAGCGTGGGAAGAAACCGCGATGGGACGTCCGGATGGGACCGGGTCACCTTCGGTGGGGGAAACGCGATCGGTCGACGGACGAGCAGCCAGAGGCTCGCCCCGGCCAGTGCGATCGGCAAGACGATGTCGTACCCGACGACGAGATACCAGATACTGATCTCGTAGCCAACGAACCCAAGCGCCGGGAGAAGCGCGACAAGCGCCAGCGGGATCATCACCCCAAACGCGTACAGGATCGTCGTCGGCCCGCGAATGGCGTTCGTGAACTCGGCCATCCGATCTCGCGTTCCATCGAGAACGGCCCCAAGCGATCGATCCAGCGTTCGGGCACGTTCACCGGCTGGTGCCTGCTGTGCACTCGCAAGCAAGTACGCTGACCGCTGCATCGCCGGAAACCGGTCGGACCATTCCTCGGCGAAGGACAACAGCCCGGTTCGTGGTGTGCCGACGGCAGCATCGATGTGCGTCGACAGATTCGCCGCGAGTGAACTCGATCCGGTATCGGCAGCGAATCTGACGGCTGATTCGGTCGCGGGCTCGATCTGCATTCGCAGGACTGCTCGCCCGATCAAGTTCGGTGCGTCGCCGAGCGCTTCGGTTCGCTTGAACGCCGCCTGCACGTGCGGGAGTGACTGAATCACGTGGATGGACGCCAGCGAGCAACTCAGTGAGGTGACGACAACGACGTACCATGGTAGCCACGCTGTGAGCATGACCGGGAGGAACCCACCGACGATCCCGCCACCGAAACCGGCGCTGACGTAGGTTTCGGGCTCGTGACTCACATCGAGAAACGTCACTGAATCTGCGAGGGCGTCACTTGCCTCGACCTCGAACGGATACAACCGGGCAAGCCCACCCAGGGTCACCGATCGAACCGACATCAGTCAGCTCGGAGCCGTCCGGCGTACGCGCCGGCGACCTCCGTCGGATCAGTTCGGCCGTCCCTCGCGAGCCGTCCGAGACGGTCGGCTCGCTCGGCCATCGATTCCCTGATGTCGGCGTAGGCTTCGCCGGGATCGGATAACTGATGAATGAACCGACTCTCTCCCTGGTCGATCCGGCCGGTCGGTCGTGCGGCGGTGCCGTCGCTCTCGTAGAGCGGCTCGAACCGAACGTCACTTCCGTCGTAGACTACCTCCTCGATGCGTGACACTCGGCGATCACGGCCCTGCGGCGTCGGCATGGATTGGATCGTGACCACCAGATCGGTCACGGCGAACGACGACGGATCCACGCCCAGATCCGAAACCACGCGCTCGTAGACGTCCGTCGCCCCGTCGCCGTGGATCGTGCCGAGGACGGCGTTGGCGTTCGCGCCGATCCGCATGGCTTCGTACAGTACCTGGGCCTCTTCACCACGGATCTCGCCGACGACGAGGGCACCATCACCGAGTCGAAGCGCCGTTCGGAGTGCCCCCGAGGGCGTCACCTCCGGCCCGTGACTGGTGCCGGTTCGGAGTGCCTGGACGTCCCGTCCGACAGACTGCAACGATTCGACCGGCAACTCCGGCGTATCCTCGATCACGACAGTTCGCGTGTCTGCTGTGAGTTCATACAGCAATGTGCCAAGGAGTGTCGTCTTTCCAGCCCCGCGCGTGCCGGCGATGAGCGTTGCAGCGTTGCCCTCGACTGCCACTGACAGGAACCCGGCCACGTCCGGAGTGACTGTCCCGTTCTGGACAAGTTTCGGCAGCGTGAACCGGTCGCTGGCCTGCTGTCTGAACGCGAACGCGATCCCGTCGGAGACTGGTTTGGTCACCCCGGCCACCCGGACGTCAGTCTCACTATCTAGGGTCGCTTTCGCATCCACGGTCGGCGTTGCACGCGAGAACGCCCGGCCACTCGTTCGCCTGATCCGTGACGCGAGGGCGGCCGCACCGTCGGCACTCAAAGATACGTTTGTGGACATCGATTCGCCATCTCTGAGAATTCTGAGCGGATTCCGTGAGACCGGTGCGGTAACGTATACGTCAGTTATCTGGGGGTCGGCAAAGAGGTCCTCGAGAATGCCATACCCCTGGGTGTGCTTCCGAAGGATCGACGCCAACAGCGGATCCACGCTACCGTCGCTCGCTGCCTGGATCGCGTGTGTTGAAGCTCTTTCGCCCGTGATATCGCCGTTTGCAATCTGATCGTATCCATCCAGCAGTCTTTCCCGCTCCGGTTCGGACAGCCTGAGTTCGGCCATATCGAGTGCGTACCGCGGAATCGCGTCCGAACGCGCGTAGATCCGGGCCTCAGTGCCGGTGTCGAGGTCGATGACTTGCTGGAGTCGGGAGTCATCATCGACGGATTGGTCGACGAAATAGTGGCCGATTGTGAGGCCGATCTCGGGCGTGAGTACCTCGCTCACGCTGTCGATCTGCGCCGCTGTTTCGAGCAGTCCGGATTCGACGCCGACGTCCGCGATCGGATCGACTCGTTCACGGAGTTCCGAAGCCACCGCGAGGGGCTCTGTTACAACCCGCTGTTCGATGGCCCGCTCTCGATCCCCGAGGAGGTTGATAAACCGGCCCGCAGCCGACAGGAGGGCGGCTGCGTCGTTTCGATAGCGGTGCCGACAACCGTTCGACTGGACCAGGATTTCATCAGCCGGACCGGAAACGAGATTACGCACGACGGTTTCTCGACAGTCCGGCGACGCCTCGAGATCACCGTCACACTCGCTTGCGTCGAGACGTAACTGATTGCCATCTTCTTCCGGCACACAGTCACACGCGTCCGAACGCTTCCGCTGTAGCACCTCCAGCAGGGTTTCGAGCCCCAGCTTCCGGGCGAGTTCCGTGGCCGACGATCCGGCGGCAGTGTCTGACATGCAGGGGATGGTTGCCCACTCGAATATAAACGCACGCGACAGGGTCGAGCCATCGGATGGACTGGCAATCTGCTACAGCCAGCGGGTCGGCGTCCGATCTGCGTGAGGAGGCCACACTTCGTGCTGACCAGCCCATCGATATACTGGACGATTACGCGCGATCTCTCGTTGCATCTTCCCGAGAAAGCGTCGAGAATCAACGCATTTGACGGAATGTGATACAGAGGATCCCGCCCGGAACGTTCTTTTCTGTCGCTGCTCATTCGATTCGTATGGACGTTTCCTGGAAGTTGTTCGCGACGCTTCGGGAGGCCGCCGGGCAGGCGGAGGTGCAGGTTGCAGTTGGGACGGACGGGACAGTCGCTGACGCACTCGAGGAACTCCTTGAGGAGTATCCCACACTCGAAACGGACGCGCTTGACGGGAACGAACTCCGGGCGCACATCAGCGTCGTTCACAATGGCGTTCGTATCGATGAGCCCCTGGCATCTGATCGTGAGCTGGCTGACGGTGACGAACTTGCGTTGTTACCCCCGTTGAGCGGCGGCTGATCGCTTTGGTTTCGTCCGGTCGGGCCCACGGGCGACCCCGGAACCTACAACTTGCCGAGGACCGACCGATCGCCCATGGGAGAGGAGTTTACGCACGTCGATGATGGCGCGGCTGATATGGTGGACATCAGTGACAAGCCGGCGTCGAAGCGTCGGGCGGTCGCCACGGGAGCGATTGAGCTCAGTGACTCGACCATCGAGGCGATCCGCGAAGACGAGATCGGAAAGGGAAACGTTCTCGCGACCGCACGCGTCGGGGCGATCCAGGCCGTCAAACACACCTGGGAGACGATTCCGCTGTGCCACCAGATTCCGATCACGAACGTGACAACGGACTTCACTGTCGGCGAGGACGCGGTACAACTCCGGGTAACTGTCGAGACGATCGGGCAGACTGGGTGTGAGATGGAGGCCCTAGAGGGCGTCACCACGGGTCTGAACGTCGTCTGGGATATGGTCAAGGCCGCTGAAAAGGACGACGACGGATCCTATCCTGAGACGGCGATCCGAGACGCAACCGTTGTCGAAAAGACAGTCCAACAAGCAAGTGAGTCAGAGTAACCAGCATTGGGGTTGATCGCTGCGCCAGGATAGCAGATTCTTTGTGGGGCCACCAGCGCGTCGAGAACTGCCCCTGTCCGAGGCGATAGTCCACGATGTGGCGAAGATGTTCGCTGCAAGGTCTTTCACGATGAGTCCCGTGGCTTCGTCCATGTCGGGAGCGACGGGAGATGATACAGCGGTCGATCCGGACGTGATTGCCCGCCGGGTTCGTAATCGTGCCGAGCAGACGAAACGCCGAGAAGTTGCCGTCGCGACCGCAAAACTCGACGGACGCTATCACGAAGAACTGGAAGCGCTCAGTGAGCAATTAACCGGCCGGCTTCTCGCGGGGCCGCTGGCCGCACTCGAGGTGGCCGCCGAACGTGACGACCAGACACTCGCAGGGGACGTAGCGACGTTGTTCGGTGTCGACCGCTGTGCGGAAACAATGGAGGCGACTGGTGACGACATCCAAAAGCAGGTTACATCACTTGAGCATTAAGTATCGCAGTGTCGCGTGGTTATTGTCCGTGACTTGATTGGATGGTCGTGTCGGACTGGTTATCTGACCCGTCCAGGAACCCTTCCAGGAGATTGCGCTGGGCGGCCGCCAGATGTTCGGTGAACGTCGGCGTCGCGACGTCAAGTTCCGTTGCGACCGCTTCAGCAGTGGCGTTCCGTGGATATTCGAAGTAACCCATTTCGTATGCAGTCTCTAAGACTTCCCGTTGGCGGGCCGTCAATTCGCCAGGATCAGTGACCCACAGCGGCCCCGATTCGCTCTCCGGCGGGGCTCGGACGAGTGTTCCCACCTGGACGCCATCACGGGATTCTCGAAGTGTTGAGACAATGGCTCTGATGCCATCGAGATCGGCGGCAAGGACGGTCACGAACAGCGTTCCGTCGACGACCTGTACGTCTCGAACGGTACAGCCTTCTCGCTCGATACATTCACAAGCACAGCCCTGGCCACGGGATCGCGCCAGCCGATAGATCGTCCGGCGATCATCCTGAAAGATCGCTGTGGCGTCACCCAGCGTGTCCGGACAATCGCCCTCGCGGACAGTGAACTCGTCGTGGACCCGCCCATCCTCGTCCGGGACGGCGCTCCGTGACACCGATGCCACTGGTCCACAGTCCCGGGACACAGCCGCGACGTCACACTGGGGTGGTTCCTCGATGACGAGTTTCGCCCGAATACCCTCCATTGGTGTACATACGGGCGGTGGATCGGTAACCTGTTTGGGCCGAACTGGTTCGGCTCTGCTCCCGCAGAGAGACTTAAAGGTCGTCCCGAATATATTTTACAAACTTTCAACATAAAACCCCTCAGCGTTGAGGTTCTAGCTCTTTGGAGAGTGCCTATCATTATCTAGGGGACCGGCGTCTTCACCCGGCCAACCCCGGTGGTCGGCCGTGGGACGCGTCAGTACACAGTGATCACTATGAGACGGTCCACACTCGTTATCGCCATCGTCGTGCTCGCCGTTTTGCTGCCAATGTGGTTCGTGGCGTTACACGGCGAGCCGCCCGCAGAAGAGATCGCGATCGACCAGAGCGTCTCCGAGATGCACCCGCTGGAGAGTCTGATCGATACGCCGAACAAACTTTCGCCGAGCCAGGTCGGGGTGATCGTCTGGATCGCGCTGTTTGCCCTCGTCGGTGTCCTGGCCGGTGCCCATCGGTTCATGAATCGGGCGGTTCGACGATCCGATCCGGGTGATTCCCCATCGGCCTCGGACGGGATGCTCCCCTGGCTGGAGACCGAAGACCGATGGATTGTCGCCTACGAGGACGCGCCTGATTCGATCGAGGGGCTGATTGCGATGGCCGGCCTGACGATACTTTCGATCGTCTGTGCCGCGCTGTTCACTGGCGAGTATCTCACCCTGGCGCGCACCCAGTACTTCGGACTGTACGCGACCGGACTGTTTCTGTCGCTGGCCACGCTTACGGTTGCCTATTACGCCTGGTTCATGCCCCACGTTGCGGTGGCTGAACGGAGGGGTCACGGTGAGTGACGAGTGCCCCTGCGACCACGACGGTGAGGCCTCCGGTCCCGTCCGACCCAGCCTCTTCGATGACGACCGGGCCGAACTCCAGCGGCGTGACATCGCCAAGCTCCTGGCGACTGCGGGCGGACTCACCGGACTGGCCAGCCTCGCTGCACCGCTTGCCGGCCTTCAGCAGGTCTTTCAGCGCACCTATACGGGGCCGATCTACGGCGAGAGCATCCCGCTGGTCGACGGCGAGGGCAACCGGATCACGCCGGATCGCCTCGAGGAGGGCGAGCAACTGACGGTGTTCCCCGAGCCCCGACCGGGCATCGGGGACGCGCCGACGCTGCTCGTTCGCTTTCCCGAGACGGAGTACGGTGGTGGGACCGAACTCGCCTACACCGTCGATGGCTACGCCGCGTATTCGAAGATCTGTACGCACGCGGGCTGTACGGTGTCCGACCGGGAGGGGGAGACGCTCGTCTGTCCGTGTCACTACGGGAAGTTCGACCCCACGAACGGCGCCGCCGTCACGGGCGGGCCCCCGCCCCGGCCGCTTCCACAACTCCCGATCACGCTCGCGAGTGAGGGCCATCTGATCGCGACGGGCGACTTCGACGGCCACGTCGGCGCGGGGGGTGAGTGATGTCGCGAAGTCAGCGCGTCTACGCGTGGTTCGACGATCGTCTCGATCTGGACGAGGCCGAGCAGTTCATGGGGAAGGCCTTCCCGGCGGAGGACTCGTTCCTGCTCGGTGAGGTTGCGCTGTTCTCGTTCGTCATGCTCGTCCTCACCGGGATCTTCCTCGGGTTCTTCTATGAGCCCTCGACCACGGAGATGACCTACGAGGGCAGTGTCGCCCAGTTTCAGGGCGAGTCCTTGCCGGCGGCGTTCGGAAGCGTTCTCCAGCTGACCTACGACGTGCCCTTCGGCATGTTCGTCCGCCGGTTCCACCACTGGGCGGCCCACCTGTTCGTCGCCTCGATCGGCCTGCATATGCTGCGGGTGTTCTTCCACGGGGCCTACCGCAACCCGCGTGAGATCAACTGGGTCGTCGGGACGACTCTCGCGATCCTCGCGATGGGTGCGGCATACACCGGCTACGCGCTGCCCTTCGACGAGTTCGCCTCGACGGCGACCGGGATCGGCTACAACATCGCGGGGTCGATCCCGATCCTCGGCGACCCGATCGCCGCGATCGTCTTCGGCGGGGACTTCCCTTCCAGCGCGACCATCCCCCGCCTCTATTTCCTGCACGTGTTTGTCATCCCCATCTTGATCGCCGGCGGCCTGGCGCTCCACATGGGACTGCTCGTCCGACAGAAACACACCGAGGCACAGCGGGAGGACGACGTCAAACCGGTCGATTCGGGAACCGCCGAAGCCGCCGCCGACCGCAACCGCGAGACCGTCGATCGTGAGGACGACAGCGTCGTCGTCGGGCTGCCGGCGTTCCCCAACCAGACGGCAGTCAGCGCCGTCGTCTTCTTCCTCACGCTGGCGACGCTGTCGGCGCTGGCAGGGTTCCTGCCCGTCCACAACATCGCCGAGTACGGCCCGAACAACCCCGCGGGCACGCCCGCGCTGATCATGCCCGACTGGTTTTTCATGTGGCTGTATGGCTTCCTGAAAGTCCTTCCGTCGTCGCTGGGCTTTCACCTCGGACCGATCGAGATCAGCGCCGAGTTCCTCGGTGGGGTCGCCCTGCCGTCGCTGGTCTTCCTGGCCGTCTTCGCCTGGCCCTTTATCGACCGACGACGGGATAGCGTCCACTTCACGGCCGATCCCTTCGAGCGCCCGGTCCAGACCGGGGTCGGCGTCGCCGGCGTCGTCTTCGTCATGATCGCCTCGATCGCCGGCATGAACAACCTGCTGGCCGAGGCGCTGGGGACGACGACCGGGGCCGTCAATCTGCCACTGTTGCTCGCGATGATCGTCGGTCCGATCGCGGCGTTCGGGGTCGTCCATCGGGCGATCAGCCGCGAGCGGACGACGGCCGATACCGCGGCGCAACCGGACGGGGACGACAGGACTGAGCCACCGGAGGTGACCGACGATGAGTGAGCACCGGTCGGCACTGTCCGGACGGACGTACCGACGCCTGGATACGGCGAGTAAACTCGGCGGGCTGGCGCTGGTCGCTGGGGCCCTGGAAGTGGGACCGACGACTGCCGCCGGCGTCACGCTCGTCGTCATCGGAGCCACGTTCGCAACTGCAACCGTCTTTATCGATAACTCATGAGTGATCCAACCCAATCCGACGACAGTACAGACGGCGTCTCACGTCGCGACTTCCTGCTGGGTGCCGGCGCGGCCGGCGTGGTCGGTGCGACCGGCCTGACCGTCGCCGATCGCGCCCTCGACGGGCTCGAAACCGTCGACGATCCGATCGGCAATTATCCCTACCGCGACTGGGAGGACTTCTACCGTGAGGAGTGGGACTGGGATTCGGTCGCCCGGTCGACGCACTCGGTCAACTGCACCGGCTCCTGTTCGTGGGACGTCTACGTCAAGAACGGCCAGGTCTGGCGCGAACAACAGGCCAACGACTACCCGACCTTCGATGAGAGTCTCCCCGATCCCAACCCCCGGGGCTGTCAGAAGGGGGCCTGTTACAACGACTACGTCGACGCCGAACAGCGAGTCCAGTACCCGATGCGTCGCACCGGCGAGCGCGGGGCCGGCAAGTGGGAGCGCATCTCCTGGGACGAGGCCCTGACCGAGATCGCCGAGCACGTCATCCAGGAGGTCCAGGACGGACGCTACGACGCGATCTCCGGGTTCACGCCGATCCCGGCGATGAGCCCCGTGAGCTTCGCCTCGGGGACGCGGCTGGTCAACCTGCTCGGCGGCGTCTCTCACTCCTTCTACGACTGGTATTCGGACCTCCCGCCGGGCCAGCCGATCACCTGGGGCCATCAGACCGACAACGCCGAGAGCGCCGACTGGCACAACGCCGAGTACATCATCGCGTGGGGGTCAAACATCAACGTCACGCGCATCCCCGACGCGAAGTACTTCCTCGACGCGGGCTACGAGGGCGCAAAGCGGGTCGGCGTCTTCTCGGATTACTCCCAGACGGCGATCCACACCGACGAGTGGATCGCGCCTGATCCCGGTACCGACACCGCGCTGGCGCTTGGGATGGCCCGCACCATCGTCGAGGAGGAACTCTACGACGAGGACCACCTCAAGGAACAGTCCGACATGCCGCTGCTCGTTCGGAACGATACGGGCAAGTTCCTCCGGGCGAGCGAGGTGCCCGGCCTCTCGGTTGAGGCCGACGAACCCGAGAAGGTCATGGTCATGCAAGACGGCGATGGGAACCTGCGTGCTGCGCCGGGGTCGCTCGGCGAGCGGTCGGGCAAATACGACGACTCGTTGTCGATCGAACTCGATTTCGACCCACAGCTGGCCGTCGAGGACACCGTCGGGACGACCGACGGCGACGTATCGGTCACCTCGGTCTGGAACAACCTCACGGACGAACTGGCCAACTACACCCCCGAATACGTCCACGAGGAGACCGGCGTCGGGAAAGAGACTCACCAGAAGATCGCCCGGGAGTTCGCCGAGGTCGACCGCGGGAAGATCATCCACGGCAAGGGCGTCAACGACTGGTATCACAACGACCTGGGCAACCGTGCGATCCAGTTGCTCGTCACGCTGACGGGCCATATCGGCCGGAACGGCACCGGCGTCGACCACTACGTCGGCCAGGAGAAGATCTGGACGTTCAACGGTTGGAAGACTCTTTCCTTCCCGACCGGTTCCGTCCGGGGCGTCCCGACGACGCTGTGGACCTACTACCACGCGGGCATTCTGGAAAACACCGATCCCGACACGCGCGCAAAGATCGAGGAAGCCGTCGACAAAGGATGGATGCCGGTCTACCCCGAGGAACGCGACGACGGCACCCGGCCCGATCCGTCGACGATGTTCATCTGGCGTGGCAACTTCTTCAACCAGGCGAAGGGCAACGTCGCCGTCGAGGAGGTCCTCTGGGACAAACTCGACCTCGTCGTGGACATCAACTTCCGGCTGGACTCGACGGCGCTGTACGCCGACATCGTCCTGCCGGCCGCGAGCCACTACGAGAAACACGACCTCAACATGACGGATATGCACACCTACGTGCATCCGTTTACGCCCGCGGTCGAACCGCTGGGTGAGTCCAAGTCCGACTGGCAGATCTTCCGGGAACTCGCGGCGAAGATCCAGGAAATCGCCCGCGATCGGGACATCGACCCGATCGACGACCGGAAGTTCGACCGCCAGATCGACCTTCAGTCGGTCCACGACGACTACGTCCGGGACTGGGTGAGCGACGAGGACGGTGCCCTGGAAGAGGACCGGGCGGCCTGCGAGGCCATCCTCGAACACTCCACGGAGACCAATCCCGACGACGGCGGCGAGATCACCTTCGCCGACACGGTCGAACAGCCCCAGCGCTTCGAGGCTGCAGGTGGCCATTGGACCTCGGATCTGGAGGAAGGAGAGGCCTACGCGCCCTGGAAGGACTTCGTCCAGGACAAGGAGCCCTGGCCGACGCTTTCGGGTCGCCAGCAGTACTACATCGATCACGACTGGTTCCTCGATGTCGACGAGCAACTCCCGACGCACAAGCGCCCGGTCGAGACCAACGATCAGAGCGAGTACCCCCTGCGGTACAACACGCCCCACGGCCGGTGGTCGATCCACTCGACGTGGCGCGACAGCGAAAAAATGTTGCAGTTGAATCGGGGCGAGCCCGTGGTGTTCATCCACCCCGAGGACGCAAAGCACCGCGGGATCGAGGACGGCGACACGGTCGAGATCTACAACGACCTGGCGACGATCGAGGCCAACGCCAAGATCTACCCGGCCAGCGAACCCGGGACCGTCCGGCATTACTTCGCCTGGGAGCGCTACCAGTACCCCAGCCGGAACAACTTCAACTCGCTGATCCCGATGTACATGAAACCCACCCAGCTCGTCCAGTACCCCGAAGACTCGGGCGAGCACCTCCATTTCTTCCCGAACTTCTGGGGCCCGACCGGGGTCAACAGCGACGTGCGCTGTGATATCCGCCCGAAAGACGGAGGTGGTGACTGATGGCCCACGACGACGTCGACATCGCCGAAGGCGTCGACCACCAGGTCGCGATGGTGATGGACCTCAACAAGTGTATCGGGTGTCAGACCTGCACGGTCGCCTGCGAGACACTCTGGACCGAGCGGGAGGGCACCGAGTACATGTACTGGAACAACGTCGAGACCCGCCCCGGATCGGGCTATCCCCGCGACTGGGAGGAGAAGGGCGGCGGCTGGGAGTCCGAGGAGCACAACCAGCGCTCCGTCGGGGAGATCCCCTCCCAGCAGGATTACGGCGAGAACTGGGAATTCGATCACGAGGGCATCCTCAAGGAGGGCGAAGACAAGGCCCTCGAACCCGAGAACGTCGATCCCGAGTGGGGGCCCAACTGGGACGAGGACCAGGGTGCCGGCGAGCACCCCAACAACTACTACTTCTACATGCCCCGGATCTGCAACCACTGCACCCACCCCTCCTGTGTGGAGGCCTGCCCCCGCAAGGCCATTTACAAGCGTGAGGAAGACGGCATCGTTCTCGTCGATCAGGATCGCTGTCGTGGCTACCGGTACTGCGTCGAGGGCTGTCCCTACAAGAAGGTCTACTACAACGCCGTCACGAAGCGCTCCGAGAAGTGCGTCTTCTGTTACCCGCGAATAGAGGGCGAAGGTCCCGACGACGAGGTCCACCCGCCGGCCTGCGCGGATCAGTGTACCACGCAACTCCGTCTGGTGGGCTATCTCGACGATCGGGACGGCCCGATCTACAAGCTCGTCGAGCAATACGAGGTCGCGCTCCCGTTGCATCCGGAGTACCAGACGACGCCGAACGTCTATTACATCCCACCGTTCGCCCCGTCCCAGCATAGCGAGGACGGCGAAACCGTCGACGTGGATCGGATCCCGCGATCGTACCTCGAAGAGCTGTTCGGCGAGCAGGTCAACGATGCGCTGGACACGATCGAACGCGAACGCGCGAAGGTCGAACGCGGCGGTCACAGCGAACTGATGGAGATCCTTCAGGACAAGAATCCCGCCCAGCAGTACCGCCTAGAGGTGTTCGACGATGCGTGAGCGAAGCGAACCATCGTCGAGCTCGGGAAGCTCCGCTTCCCGGCGTTTGACGATGACGGACGCTATCCGCGGCAAGCGTCCGCTACTGGTCGCCGGCCTGCTCGCCGGGTTTCTCGTCGCGAGCGCCGCGCTCGCGCCGCTGATCGCCGATGCACGGCCAGCCCGGGAGATCCCCGTCGAGAACGTCGATCAGTCGCTTTCCGATCCCGGTGCCGAGGGCTGGAGTGACGTCCCGGCGGCGACGGTTCCGCTGGCGAGTGCGCCGAGTGGCGTCCCGAACGCCGACGACACGACAGTTCGGGAAGTCGAAGTGGCGGCGGCCACAACGGCCGAGCAGTTGTTCGTCAGGCTGCGATGGGCCGATCCAGGCGCCGATCGATCGGCAGGCACGCCACGCGCGTTCGCCGACATGGCGGCGATTCAGTTCCCCGTCAACGCGACGACTCAGCCCGCGATCGCGATGGGGAGCGCGAGCAACCTGGTGAATGTCTGGCAGTGGTCGGCCGCGGGCAACTCCCAGGAACTGCTTGCCGGCGGACCCGGGACGACGACAGTTTTCGAGCAGCCCGAGATGAGCACTGCTGCGACCCGAAGCACAGTCGGGGATGAGGAGGGATGGAGCGTCGTGTTCGCCCGCGATCTGAACGCGACCGTCCAGAACCGAACGCAGCTGGCTGCTGATGCCGATATCAGCGTCGCCCTCGGGGTCTGGGACGGACAGAACAGCGAACGGGCCGGCCAGAAGGCTGTCAGCGAGTGGTACTACTTCCCGTTCGGGCCCGAGGACGACGGCGCGCCGTTCCAGACGATCCTCTGGGCCGTCGCCGCCGGCGCGATCGCACTCGTGATTGCGGTCACGGCCCTCAGCGTCCGGCAGGCCCGCCAGGAGGGTGAGTCAGGATGACTGCGACAGATACCAGCGGGACGGACCAGCGTGACGCCCAGCTCAAACCGGGAGACGTTGCAACTGATCCCGCCGCCCGTGGCGTTCTCTATCAGACGCTGGCTCGGGCCTTCGCGCATCCGACGGAAGCGTTCCATGCCGCACTGGGTGCGGGCCGAATCGGTAGCGGGATACGGGACGCTATCACCCAAACACGATTGGACGTCACCGTGCCGGACCTCTCCCCAGCGGAGGACTATCAGGATCTCAGCGCCCGCTACAATCACGTGTTCGCCCTCGGGATGACTGCGACCACCGACCGGACGGACGGGTCAGTCGAGAAAGAAGGGCCGGCCGTCTCGCTGTACGAGTCGAGTCATCGGGACGATGCGACCTGGGAGACGATCAACGTTGACCTGGCACGGGCCTACGAGTACTACGATCTCTCGGTCGATACGGACGAACGCGATCACCACGACAACCTCGGTCTGCAACTGGAGTTCGCCGGCTACCTCGCCCGCCGGGAGGCGCTCGGCGAGGACGACGCCGCGGCCGCCCGCCGGGATCTCCTGGATCGGCATTTGACCGTCTTTACGTCGTCGCTACGTGAGGAACTGGTCGAGTTGGACACCGCCGGAGTCTATACCGAATTGGCGACGCTCCTGGAGCGCGTCGTCGCGGCCGACCACGCGGACCTCACGGACCGTCTCGGCGCTGTTCCGTCGGCGGATGAACGCGAGGTGAACTGGTGATGAGCGGACGCGTCGTGGCCGACGAGTTAGCCCGCATCCCGACGACTGCACGTGGTGTCGGCAGGATGGATCGCACGGTGCTTGCGGTGCCGGCCGTTCTCGTGGCGGGCGCGCTTTTCGTCAGCCGATTGGCGATCAATGCACGATCTGGCAGTCCGATCGATCTGGTTGCCTTCCAGAAGTTGCTCGTCCCGCTCACGGCGCTTGCTTGCGCCGGATCGCTGCTCGCGGTCGCGATCAGTCACGGAGAGAGCTACGAGACAGTCGGATTGGCGTTCGTCGGCGTCTTCGGCGTGGCAGGGACGATCGCACGGCCGGCGTATCTCCCTACCATCGTGGCGATCATGGCGGGAACGGCTCTCGCGACAGGCGGTCGGTTGTTCAACGAGCCCATTCGTATCGGCCCGGTCGTGGTCGGCGGACTTCTGATCAGTGGACTCGCAGTATCGCTAGCCGGGACGTTCGGGTTCGCGTCTGCCGCGACGCGTTCGCTGGGAACCCAGTTGACGCTCATCGGCGTCGCCGGCACGCCGATCTTCCTCGTGCGCGACCGGGCGGACTATCTCGTGGGTGCCCTCGGTACCGGGTTGCTGGTCGCCGTGGGCCTGGTTGGACCGTTCGTGCTCGGTGCGACCGGTCTCGTCGCCGGTGGGATCGTCGGCGCTTCACTCCCGCTGATGGCACTCGCCGTCGGTGGACTGACGACGACAGCGAGTGCCGCGTTGCGAACGCACCAACACGCCGCTGCCCTGGGTGCGGGGCTCCTGTTGTTCGCCGGGATTCCAGCGACGCTTCCCCGTGCGCTGGCGTTTGTTCTCGCTGTCGTCTTGCTCGTCGAGACGACTACTGGAGGTGCCGGCGATGCCTGAGCGCGACGGCGATCACCGGTCACCGCAGGCCGACGATCTGGCCGAGAGGGAGGGCAACCATCCCGAAGTGACCACCAGCAGGGCGGACGTGACGTTGGGGCAGGCCAGCGAGGCCGACTTCGCGGCGGCAGACACCGATCCCGTGGCCGACGAGAGCGAGTGCGCGCTGCTCGACCGTCTCGACGCCGACGCGGCGACCGAGCGCCAGCGGGCGGCTCTGGCGCTTGCCGAGCGCGATCCGGGCGTGGCGGCGATCGATGCGCTCGCCGATCGCACGAGGGACGATCCCGAAGCCACTGTCCGTCAGTTCGCCGTCGAAGCGCTTGGCGAACTGGCCGAGTCGACGCCGGACGCCGTCCGGTCTGCCTGCGACGACCCGGATCCCTGGGTTCGAGCGGAGGCGATTGTCGCGCTCGATCATCTGGATCGGGAGGGCCACGCCGACCGGATCGTCGACGCACTTGATGATGAGCACCACGCTGTCCGGCGGAACGCCGTCATCTCGCTGTGGAAGGGCCGCGGCGAGGACGCACTGCCGGAGCTGCTCGGCCTGGTTGACGACGAGTCCGATCGCGTTCGGGAGTGGGTCGCGGAGCTCCTCGGTCGGATCGGCCATCCGGACGCCGAAGACGCCCTGACACAACTTCGGGCCGACGAGGAATCGATCGTTGCGAAGACCGCCGCGAACGCACTCGATGGGGGCAATTCGATACCGGGACCGCCCGGCGGAACCGCCCCGGACGGGACCGATCCATCGGGAACTCGCGACCGATCACCACAGCTGTGAGCCGATCTGCGGAACACGGGTTACCACCACGGAGCAATGACAACCGACACCATTTCAGCCGAAGTCAGGCGATCGATCGAGACGCTCACTCCCGAGGGAGCGGGGACGCCGGTCGAGTTACTGTTCGTCGGTGAGGGGGCCGTGTGGCTGGTCGTCGATCCCGACCGGATCGAGAGTCACGAGGCGATGATCGACGTGTTTCGAGCCGTCGAAGACGTGCCCGGCGTCGAGACGCTCTACGTCGAACGGAGTGACGTCAGTCGGTTCGAGGACGAGTCGCTTCCCTAGCGTCAATTCAGGTCGAACGTGTTCGGGACGGTCGACTTGGACAGCGAGGCGTACAGGGTACTATGGATCGCCACAGCACTCGTACCGTCGCTGTGTATCGACTCTCACGGGCCGGCCAACCGGGGGGAGAGAAACGTGCGGCCCACTGACATCGACCCGAGTGAACGCCCGATCGTCCTCATCTGGGAGCTCACCCAGGCGTGTGATCTAGCCTGCAAACACTGCCGTGCCGAGGCCGAAGACCGCCGTCACCCCGACGAACTCACGACGGAAGAGGGCAAGCAGTTGCTCTCGGATGCCACCGAGTTCGGCGATGAACAGCTGGTCGTCCTCTCGGGGGGCGATCCGCTCTACCGGGACGACGTGACGGAACTCGTCGAGTACGGCACCGACCAGGGCCTTCGAATGACGCTGACGCCGAGCGGCACGGCCTCGCTGACGTCAGAACGCATCGAGGCGCTCGCCAGCGCTGGTCTTCGGCGCATGGCAGTCAGCCTGGACGGCCCGGATGCCGAATCACACGACGAGTTCCGTCAGGAAGCGGGGAGTTTCGAGCAGACGATCGCCGCTGCACGGACCGCTCGCGAGAAGGGCCTCCCACTGCAGGTCAACACGACGGTCTGCGGGGAGACGGTTGAGGACCTGCCGGCGATCCGCGATCTGGTAGCTGATCTGGGCGCGGTGCTGTGGTCGGTGTTCTTTCTCGTCCCGATCGGCCGCGGGACGGTGCTCGATCCGATCTCGCCCGAGCGGGCTGAGGACGTCATGGCGTGGCTCGCGGAGGTCCAGCGAAACGCTGACTTCGGCATCAAGACGACCGAAGCGCCGCACTACCGGCGGGTCGCGCTACAACAGCGACAGGCGGGGTCGGGTGGCCGACCGCCCGCTGGAAAGCGTCCTGACTCCTCGAACGGCGATCGCTCGACCGGGATCACCGCCGGCAACGGCTTCGCGTTCGTCAGCCACACCGGCGAGGTGTTCCCGTCGGGATTCCTCCCGCAGTCAGCCGGAAACGTCCGCGAGACAAGTGTCGTCGACATCTACCGAAATTCCGAACTGTTCGAGCGACTGCGCGACCCCGACGAACTCTCGGGGAAGTGTGGGGCCTGTGAGTTCCGATTCGTCTGTGGCGGCAGTCGCTCGCGAGCGTTCGCGACTTCGGGCGACCCGATGGCGAGCGATCCACTCTGTGCGTACGTTCCAGAGGGCTACGACGGTGCGCTCCCCGATGGAGCTCCGGAAACCGCGGACTGAGGAACAGCGACGACATTGTTGTGTGCCCGCTTAAAACTGCCCCGTGGTACGTCACTTCTTCGGCAACGTCGCGACGAATTTGCCCTCGCCCTGACACGCTACCTCGTAGTTGTCCGCGTCGAAGGCGTCGACTTCGGCCTGGAATTCATAAAACAGCGGTTTGGGTTCGTGGTCGTTGATGATTTCCAGTGCTTCACCGTGTTCTAAGTCCTCGAAAGCGTTGTGAATTTTCGGATGGCGCTCCGGCGGCGGCACGTCCCTGAGATCTAGCGTGGTTGCTGGCATACAGGCGTCTTCTGGGATGTGGCCGTGAAGCGATTCCCCCGAACATATTCCGCCGGTCGTCATCCGACCTTGACCGGGTCGCCGACCGCGATCTCCGATCCCCTGTCGGACTTGGGAATCGACGCGATGAGCATCAGCGTATAATAGTGATCGAACGCGTCTTCGTCGGCCCAGTCGGGGAAGGTACGCTCGCGCATTTCGACGAACCGTTCGCGGAACGCGGGGGTCGGCTCGCCGGTGTCCGGATCGCGCTCGGGAACGACACATCTCCCGCACGGCGTCACGCCTTCGAATCGGACGCCGCCCGCCTCGAAGTCGGGGGCGTCATCGCCGACAAAGCGATCCTCCCAGAACGCGGGCACGCCGGAAACTTCCACGTTGGCCCGGAGTCTGCGGCGCACACTCTCGACTGTCAACTCGTCGAACCACGACGCGACTGCCTCTAGGGTCGCCGTGGAGACGACCGACGGCCCCATGTCCCGGCGGTCGACGAATCCCAGGGACTCGTCCCGGCGTAGCGTCAGGTCGGCCTCGAAAAACTCGCCGAACCACGACTCCGCCTGCCGACGATCATCCTCCACGTCGAGGTCGAACTCTCGTTGGTCGCCGGCAGGGGTTTCGACCGTCAATACACCGGTCGCCGTCTCGAAATCGGTCATCAACTCGTGGATTCGATCGGTCCGCTTGCCGTTGAAGACCTCGCCGTCGGCGTCAAACAGTGCATACTCCCGGTCGTGTTCGAGCGTCCCTCCTTTGAGAACGCGAGCGGTTTCGACATCGATCCCGTCGAGTCCCTTGACCGGGAATACGCGGAGTCGCTCGATCCGTGCCATCGCTTTTTTCTTGGAACGATCCGGGGAAAATCTTGGCGTCCTCGACGTTCAGGCGTGCCGGATCTCGACGTGGTACTCCTGTGGACCGACCTGTTCGGTCTCATGGGTGAATCCGCGGGCTTGAAGAACGTCGTACAGCGGCTCGGGCTCAAAGCTATTGATCAGCAGGAACGATCCATCTTCTGAGAGTGTTGCCAGACCGTCCATGATTGCCTCGAAAGGCTCGCCGTCGATCTCTCGGGCGTCGAGCGTTGCCTCGTGAGCGTCGGCGTGTTGCTCCATGGGGTTCCTTGTGGGTTCCCCGGCATTCGTTCTCTCCCGAACTTGTTCGGCTGGAACCCTCGTTTGCCCTTTGGGTATTCGGTAGTGGATCCGATCGTATCCCTGGCTGGCACCGACGCCCCACGGTACGAACATGTTCTGCTCAACTCCTTTCGATGGCCGTCGACGACGTTCGATAGAGGCACAGACTGATGTCATCTATCCCGGTCGCCACACGACGGCGCGTTCTCCAGGCCCTCGGAGTTGGCGGCGCCGCGGCCCTCGCCGGCTGTGGTGCGTCGAGCGACACCGACGACCAGCCTGCCGAGAATACGTCACCCACCGAACCACGCATGAACGATCCCCAGACGACAGACATCGACCGTATCGCCGCCGATCCGACCGACGTCCCTGATCCGATCGATCGATCCTCGCCGGCGACAGTCAACGTCGAACTCGAAACGCGCGAACTCGTCGCCGAAGTCGAGCCGGGCGTCACCTACACCTACATGACCTTCGACAACCAGGTTCCGGGGCCACTGATCCGGGTCCGCAAAGGTGACACGGTGAATATGACGGTCACCAGCCACGAGGACAACACGATGCCCCACAACATCGACCTCCACGCGGTCAGGGGGCCAGGTGGCGGGGCCGAGGCGTCGATGGTCGCCCCCGGCGAAACCGAGACGTTCCAGTTCAAGGCGACCTACCCCGGCGCATTTATCTATCACTGTGCCGTCCCGAACCTGGACTATCACATCGCCTCGGGGATGTACGGCCTCATTCTCGTCGAACCGGAAGAAGGCCTTCCCGAGGTCGATCACGAACTCTACTTCGGCCAGAACGAACTGTACACCACGGGCGACGTATCCCAGGATGGCCACCACGACTTCGACTTCGAGTCGATGACTGCAGAAGACCCGACGTACGTGCTCATGAACGGCGAGAGCCGCGCTATTACCGAGAATCGGTATGGCCCGGTAACCGTTGATGTCGGCGACACCGCCCGCGTGTACTTCGTCAACGGTGGTCCAAACCTCACGTCGAGTTTCCATCCGATCGGGTGTGTCTGGGACGAAGTCCATCCCCAGGGTGGGATCGGGGGCCAGCCCCATCGAAACATCCAGACGACGCCCGTCATGCCCGGCTCGGCGACCATCGCGACGATGCACTTCGAGGTCCCCGGTCCGGTGAAACTTGTCGATCACGCCCTCTCGCGGGTCGCCCGGAAAGGGCTCCTGGCCGTCGTCGAAGCCGAGGGCGACGCCCGTCCTGATCTCTTCGATCCCGATCCGGACTGACGCTCGCCCCGGCGGGTCGGTCCTGTTCGTCCGATTCACTCACTCGCCAGTCGGTCGCGCAGTATCTGGATACCGGGTTTCTTCAGCCGATCCGCCGCGGCAACGATCTCGACGCGCTCTGTGCCGAGTGACACGAACGTCACGTCCAGGTCTGCAGCGGTTTCCGCCAGTGTGACCCCAGCGTCGGCGTCCCCGGCAACCACCCGCCGCGCGGGGCTCTCGAACGATCGCGTCTCTATCGTCCGGAGCGAACGCTGGAGCGTGGCTTGCGCCTGATCACGAGAATTCGCGAGTTCGTCGATCGCCGCGTCGAAACTCCCAGCGAGTCCCCACTGGGAATCGATCGTCGCCACGAGGAGATCGCCGTCGATCAGGTCATCGAGACCGGTCACGTCGTCCGGATTGCCGGTGGGAACGGCCAGCCCCCACTCGCGCTCCCAGGAATCAAGAACCACGCTCTCTGCCGGGGCTTCGATGGGACCGGCGATCACGGCCACATCCGTGACGCCGTCTTCGAGCAGGCGGACGCCGGTCCGCGATCCCTCAGCGAGATACCGAGGCCGGTCAAGCTGATCCAGCAGGTCCCAGAGGTGGGGATCGCCCTCGCCAGCCCCGAGCAACGATGGGATCGCGGCGTCAGCCGAGAACAGTTCGACGGTCACGGACTCGTCCGGATCAAGATATGCCGTTTGCGCGTCGACGTCGACCACGCCGTCGGCGTCGACCAGTGTCGTGGTCGCGCCGCTACCCTTGTCGACGGGATACGCGAGCGTCCGTCCGTCCCCATCTTCGACGAGGGCGACCGGGAGAAAGCGCCGTCGTCCTTCCTCGAAGCGTGCGCGAGTTGCCATGTCGGCCTCGACGGTCGCCGTCCGTCGTTCCGGCAGTCCGGCGGCCGCGCGGATCGCCGGCGCGACGAACACCCGGAATATCGTGAGCGCGGACACCGGATATCCGGGAAGCCCGATGTACGCTGCGTCCTCGAACTCCCCGACGATCGTCGGCTTCCCCGGCTTGACTGCTGTACCGTGAAGCAGCAACTCCCCACGGTGCTCGATCACCCGATAGATGACGTCCATCGTACTCGCGCTCGTCGATCCCGAGGAGAGCACGAGGTCACACTCCGTCGCAGCCTGGGTGAGTGTATCCGTGATCGACCCCTCGTCGTCGCCGACGTGTGGATACACCCGGGAGCGCCCGCCCGCTTCTTCGACTGCTGCGGCGATCGTGTAGCTGTTGACGTCGTGAATCTGACCGGCAGCACTGTCGAGGGTATCGTCGGGCCGGACGAGTTCGTCACCGGTCGAGATGATGCCGACGGTCGGGGGCTTGCGAACCGTAACTGCGTCACAGCCGATCGCCGACAGCAGCCCGATCTCACGGGGCGTCAGTCGCGTTTTCGGGCCGAGGACGCGCCGGCCGGCCGCCACGTCGGCCCCCGCCGGCATGACGTTCTCGCCGGGCGTCACCGCATCCCGGATTGCCACCGAGCCGTCGCGCTCGCTCGTCGCCTCGACCACGACGACCGCGTCCGCGCCCGGCGGCAGGACCGCGCCGGTCGAGATCTCGATCGCCTCGCCCGCCTCGATCGATTCTGTTGGGTTCTCTCCCGCATGGAGCGTCCCAGCCACAGTGAGTTCGACGGGTGACGCCTCGCCCGCGCCGACGGTGTCACCGGCCCGGACAGCGTAGCCGTCCATCGCGGCTCGATCGAAGCCTGGCACGTCAATTTCGGCCGTGATCCGCTCGGCGAGCACTCGCCCACGGGCATTTTCAAGGCTGGCTCGTTCCGTCCCGGCTTCGAGTTCGAGACTGTCGATCGTCGCGGCCAGTTCTTCGCCCGAGGCCAGATCACGGAATTCCCGTCGATCAGTCACGGCGACCACTCCCAGTCCTCGACGCTGACCGTCGCTCCGGCCTCGATTCCCTCCTGTGATTCCGGGACGACGACCCACCCATCCGCCGCCGAGACGCTCGACAGGACGCCCGCCCCACCGGATCGGATCGGTTCGACACCCTCGGCGACGTGGCGAACGCGAACGTAGCTGCGGACGCCCGGTTCGCTGGCGATCTTGCGTGTCAGTTCGCCCGCTGTGGTCGGCGGCGCTTCGGGCTCCCGGTTTCCGGCCCACGCGACGGCCGGATACAGCAACTGGACGGCGTTGACGAGCGCGGAGACCGGATAACCGGGCAGCATGAGCACCGGCGTCGCCTCGACCCTGCCAAAGCCGACCGGATGGCCGGGTTTGTGCGCAACGCCGTGGACGGCCACGTCTCCGAGATCCTCGACGACCTCGGGCAGGAGATCACGTTCGCCGACCGAGGAGCCGCCGGTCGTGACGATCACGTCGGCGTCGAGGTCGCGTTCGATCGCGTCGGCGAGGGCTTGCTGATCGTCGGTGACGATATCTCGGTACCGCGGATCGCCGCCCCACCGTTCGACCAACCGTGTGACGACGAGCCCGTTCGTTTCGACAATCTCGCCCGGACCGGGCTCGGCGTCGACAACCTCTTCGCCGGTCGGAATGACGGCGATCTCGGGAGGCTGGTAGGCCGTCACCCCTTCGATCCCGGTCGCCTTCAGAAGCCCGAGGTCCGACGGCCGAAGGCGGTCACCGGGCTCGAACAGCGTCGCGTCGGCGGCGACGTCTTCACCGGTTGGCGCGACGTTCTCGCCGGGGGCAACGGCCGTTTCGACGGCGAGTCCGTCATTTCGTTCGGTAACATCCTCGACGCGCACGACGGCGTCGGCAGTGTCGGGCATCTCGCTGCCGGTGTGGACGCGGACGGCCTGTCCGGGTCCCATGCTCTCGGCCGCTTGGAGCCGCGCCGGCGCGCGTTCGCTGGCTCCGACCGTCTCCTCGGCGTTGACGGCGAACCCATCCATCGCTGCCCGAACGTAGTGTGGCACTGCCCGTTCTGGCGTTACCTGTTCGGCGATCACGCGCCCGACTGCCGCTTCGGTCGCAATTTGCTCGGTTCGGTCGACCCCGGTGACGAGTCCCCGCAACTGTTCACGCGCCGCCGAGACGGGCGTCTGTCGCTTGAAGCCCGCCTCGTGTCGGTCACTGCTCACCTGGATCCCTCCCGACGATGTCTGTCATATGGCGTTGTGAGGTACCACTGGGGTAAGAAGGCTCGGCTGGTCGACCACTCGGGCCACCTGACCGCCCTAGTTTGAATGCCTGCGCGCTTCTGTGCCGGGGTCATCGATCGCCCGGAGGGCCGCGACGGTATTGACGTTCGTGAGCGACCGTTCGAGCGTCGAGGGGCCGTCGTCGATAGTGACGTCCTCGACGGTCGACAGCCCCCCGAGCAGGGCGTGGAGCCCTCCGGACGCGTGGAGTTCCTCGCTGGCGTCGAGAACCGCGGTCCGGCGATAGCGTGCGTGCAAGGGCTCCCGGCCGCCGGCCGTCCGGGGGACGAGTGCGTCAGCCGTCGAGTCGGCGTCCAGAATCCACCGAACGGCGTCGACATCGAGCAGCGGCATGTCACAGCCAGTCACGAACAGCCACTCGGCATCGCATGATCGGGCGGCCCCCATCACTCCGCCCAGCGGGCCGTCGAACCGCTCGTCGTCGACCGCAAAAGAGTGGTTCTCCGTCGGATATCCGTCGCCACCGAGCCGATCGGCGATCGATTCGCCCCGGTCGCGATCGGGGACCATCACCAGCGGCTGGCGATCCGTCGCTGTCGACACGGCGTCGAGTACGCGTCCGAGGATGGGTTCGTTCCCGACGGTCGCGAACGCCTTGTCCCCGTCCGCAAAGCGCGAACTCTCCCCGCCGGCGAGGACGACGCCACGGATTGATCGGTCGTCGGTCATCGCTCGTGGGCCCAGAACTCCTCGGAAACGGTGACTTCCTTCTTGAACAGCGGGACTTCCGCTTTGATGCGGTCGATGCCGTCCTCGACGGTCCTGAACGCCTCTTTGCGGTGGCCGGCGAGCACGACGACGTAGACGACATCCTCGCCCGCCTCGACGACGCCGGTGCGGTGGTGGAGTCGAACGTCGAAGATGCCGTCTCGCTCCAGGAGTTCCTCCCGGATCGTCGCCATCTGGTCGGTTGCCACCTCGTCGTAGCGTTCGAACTCGAGATACTCCGTCGGGTCGTCGTCCGGACGATCCTTTCGGCGGACGCGGCCAGTGAACGTCGCGATCGCGCCGGCTCGGTCGGCGTCCGGAGACCGTTTGACCTCGGCAACCAGCGAGGGTAACGTCTCGTAGGGATCGACGGACTCGATCACCTCGACTGCATCTTCGAGGTCGACATCCGCGGCGCTTGCTGCCGCCAGCATCCCGTCAGCATCCGCATCGCCCAGCACGATCTGCGGGAGGTCCATATCCGCGTATCCTTCGATGATGGCATACGCACAGTCGGTCGAGAGGGCCTCGAGTGCGTCATCCAGCGTCCGTGACTCGCCGGTCCCAAACCACGATCCGTCGGCGATTCCGTACGTCCGAACCGCACCGGCTGCCCGATGGCGGGCTGTGTCTTTCCCGTCGGTATCGAGTGTCGGCTCGCAGTCGACGTGCTTGACCGTCCCGACTGTGCCGCGCTCGCTCAATCGCTCGACGAGGGCCTCGACGAGTGTCGTCTTTCCCGCGTTCGACGGGCCGGTGACCCCGATGACCTGCATAGCCACACTTGCGGACAGGGGCGTTTGTAGGTGTCGTCTACGGCACCTTCTCGGGCAGTTGCTGACCTACTCCGGTTCGGACAGCAGACCGACGAGATGACCTAGTATCGGCGTGACGAGTTCGGCCGTCCCGAACGCCGCCGCGGACTCGCTCCCGGGGAGACAAAAGACGGGAACGTCGTCGACGATTCCGGCGGTCGCACGGGTCAACATCGCGTGTGGGCCCGCCTCCTCGACCGAGCGCGCCCTGAACCGCTCGCCGAACCCCGGCAGTTCCCGTTCGAAAAGCGGTCTGAGTGCTTCGATGGTCACGTCGTCGTCCGTAACGCCCGTGCCGCCGGTGGTACTGATCACATCCACGTCTTCGCGGTCGGCGAAGGTCTCGACGCGTTCGCGGATGACTCCGATCTCGTCTCCAACCAGATCACGTGCCGTGACAGTGTGGCCAGCGTCTTCGACCGCGGCGACGATCGCGTCGCCGCTGTCGTCACCGTCGAGTGATCGACTCGTCGAGACCGTCAGGACAGCGACGTCGACCGCACGCCGATCGTGGTGGTGATGATCGCCCATTGAAATCTGATCGGTCCGCGGGCCGTTTTAGTGGTCCGGTCGGGGACCCCACCGCCGATAGTGACGCTTCCGGAGCGGCCACTCCAGTGGACGGTCGTCACTTCTTTGCAGGATCGTGGGAGTCAAAGCGGGCAGCGACGTACGAGACGGCGACCAGCAGCACGCCGAGTGCGAGGCCGATCGTGACCATGCCGTAGATGGCCATTCCCAGGACTGTCCCGGGAAGCGTGATGACGCCGAACAGCTCCGGTTCGACGATGTCCGGTCTCGTCGCTCCCAGAATCGCACCCATCAGCCCGGCGATCACGACGACGCCAAGGTAGACGCCGAGGACAACACGACGGCCACGGATCGGACTGGAAGTCGACACACCCCCCGATACGTGCCGGAGGCGATTAGGCTTTTCACCTCCGGCGGGTATCTTTGGGTATGTCCGAAAAAGAACTCATGCTCGTGGCGCTGGTCGCGATCGCGCTGATGATGGGGATCGCCGCGTTCATGCTCGTCCTCGGGTGATCTGTTTCAGGAAACGGTCCGGGCCGGGCAGATCCTGCTTCGATCCGGATGAGTGCCAAAGTCAGCAGACAGGAAAACTGTTTCTTCGAACCGTCCGCGGTTTCGCCCTGGGCGTGGCGCTATTGGGTCTCGTCAGAGTCGCCGCCGTCGGCCCATAGATCGGCGTCTGCTTCCGTCTCGTCCGCAGTGATTCGATCCTCGTTCCAGGCGAACTCACGGGTGAACAGGCCGTCGTCCTTGAGATCCCACGGGTCGCCGTCGGTGAGTTTCGGGCCGTCGAGCCACGACTGGAGAATGTTCCAGACGAAGACGAGTTGCCCCACGAACAGGATCAGTGCGCCGACGGTGGCGGCCTGGTGGAGGAGCGTGATGACGTCGATCGGGCCGACGGTGATGGCGTTGTAGGTTGCAAGTCTGCGCGGCAGGCCGACGTAGCCCAGCAGGATCATGGCGAAGAACGTCACGTTCGTGCCGATCATGGTCAGCCAGAAGTGCCACTTGCCCAGCGTGCGCTGGTACATCCGCCCAGTGTAAATGGGGAACCAGTAGTAGACGCCGGCGAACACCGCGAAGGCGATCGCCCCCATGATCACGTAATGGAAGTGCCCGACGACGTAGTAAGTGTCCGTCAGGATCAGGTCGATCGGGATCGACGCCAGGAACACGCCAGTCACGCCGCCGATGATGAAGTTCGCGACGAATCCGATGCAGAACAGCATCGGGGTAGTCAGCCTGATGCGGCCGTTCCACATCGTCGTGATCCAGTTGAACGTCTTGACTGCGCTCGGTATCGCAATCGCCAAAGACACGGCCATGAAACTCGCCCGGAGTCGCGGGTCGATCCCCGTCGCGAACATGTGGTGGGCCCAGACGCCGAAGGAGAGCACGCCGATCGCCAGCGTCGAGTAGACGACGAACTTGAACCCGAACAGCTTCCGACCCGAGAACCGCGGGATGATGTAGCTAATCAGCCCCATCGGTGGCAACACCAGTATGTACACCTCCGGATGGCCGAAGAACCAGAACAGATGTTGCCACAGTATCGGGTTCCCGCCGTCGACGGCGAAGAACAGCGTCCCGAGGTTCCGATCGAGCAGCAACATGATGAGTGCGCTGCCCAGCAGCGGGAACGCGAAGAGGATGATCCCCGACTGGGTGAGCATCGTCCAGGAGAAGATGTCTAAGTTCGCCCAGGAGACGTCATCACCGCGTTCGGTGAAGATTGTGACGATGAAGTTGATCGCCCCCATCGTCGCCGAAACCCCAGTCAGATGCAGTCCCAGCAACATCATGTCCGTGCCGAGATGGGGCTGTTCGACCGACAGCGGCGCGTACATCGTCCAGGACGCCTGGGAGGGGGCAATCCCCGGGATGAGAAAGCCACTCCAGATGAGTAACGCGCCCGGCGGCAACAGCCAGAACGCGATCGCGTTGATCCGGGGGAAGGCCATGTCGTCAGCCCCGATCAGTAGCGGAATGAAGTAGTTCCCGAAGGCCGCGATGATCGGCGTTCCGAAGAGGAACAACATTGTGATGCCGTGGCTCGTGAGCAACGCGTTGTAGAAGCTCGCACTCACGATGTTCGAAGACGGAGTGACCAGTTCGAGCCGCATGACCATGACGGCCAGGCCACCGACCGCGAGCGCAATCAGTGCAAAGAGCCCGTAGAGCAATCCGATGTCCTTGTGATCGACTGTCGTGAGCCACCGGAGCACCCCGGCGGGCTTCTCCCGGTGGCCGTATCCTGTCTCGCTGACGGTCCCGCCACTGGCCGTCGGTGACGCGTAGCTCCGCCAGTCTTCGATACGCGTGAGAAACGCCGCAACCCCGACCAGCAAAATTCCCATCAAGACCGTCAATGCGAGCTGTTCGCCTGCCATGGTTCTCCCTCCGGGAGGTTCCCACTAAAAGGGTGCGTTAGAGGCACCATTCTCTCCCGGTTTCGGCTGTCGAAGCGAGCCGGTTTCAGGGAGCAGTTCATGACCACGTCCACGCAACCACCGCGCCGTTTCGGCCGCTGCGCGGCGAAGCAACGATCTCACGTCTATCCTGGTTTCACAGTCTCGCGACGGTACTCACTCGCGGGTTTCGGGCACGACGCCCGGCGGTTCCTCGGATTCGCCGTCGGCCTCGGCCCGCGAGACGGCCCGGCCGGCGTAGTACGACAGTACGCCCAGCAGGACGATCATCGACCCGACGATCGCAAGCTGGAGGCCGGAGGCGACGCTGTTCCAGCCGAACGGGCTGGCGACGACGAACGCGACGAAAAAGAACGTCAAGATGCCGAGCGGTATCGCATTGACCGTCAGATCGAGAACTGTCTCGCGATCGAGCTCTCCGAGTTGCATGTGAGAGGCTTCGCCGACAGAGATAAATAGGCTGTTGAAACCGGAAAACGATGGTCGGTCCCAGCCAATCTTGAGCAGCGGTGTGACGGCCCGGGCGAGTCACTCCAGCAGCGCGCCTGTGAGCCCGACGGCAACCAGAATCCCGCCGGCTCCTACGATCGACAACCCACGCCCGACGACGCCGTTCGGGTCTTCCGTGAGGGCGAGTACGTCGAGACCAGCCGGACCTACCTGCGTGGCGAGGACTGCGCCCCCGATCACGGCGAATCCGACGCCGAGTCCAGCGAGCGGTCGCCAGAGGTCGGCCGTGTAGCCCGACTCACGGAGGATGCCGGCGACACTCGCCCCGAGGAGGAGGATGCCACCGACGGCGACCGGATAGAGGCCGATGAACACGCCGAGTTCCGACAGGGCGAACCCGAGTGCGACGAACAGCGGCCACGGACTGGCACGCCGGTTGGGGGCCTCCACGTTGGAGTGTTGGCTCATACGAAACCCTCGTGCGGTAGCGTCAAAGGTCCATCGGAGCCGACAATGCCGTCCGGGACATCGCTGGATCGTTGCACTGTGTTGGACTCCGGTTGTCCCCCATCGTGTGAACTCGATCGCTGGCACAAAGTATATGCCTCGCATGGGACTTGTTCTGGACAATGACTACACGTGCAATCGAGCGCGTCGACCAGTGGGAGACGCGCTCGTTTACCGGGGGCTATCGCGGCCTGCACGAACTCGCCGAGGCGGAATTCTCGGGCGTCGTGCGCGCGGGAGCGGCCACGTTGTGTATGCTAAATGGAACCGTCGTTGGCGTTCTTGACGGCTCGATCGAGGACTTCGAGGCGGCGGAGGGTACCGCCTACGCCGCGCCGACACCGGCGCTGCCGCTTCTGGTCGTGATGCAGGAGCGAAGCGACGAGGTCCGGGCGAAGTACTACACGGAAGATACGCCGTTGTCAAAAGTCGATGAGACGCTCGCTGACGGCAAGTTCACGGGTTTCGTCGAACTCTCGGAGAACGTCCTCAGCGGGGACTACTACGCTGTCTATCACGCCGGCCGCTCGATGAGCGTCGCGTTTGTCGGCGAGCGCGGAGAACTGCTGCGCGACGAGGAGGCGTTCGAGCGAGCCGACGACGAAGTCGGGATCTACGAGGTCCGACCGGTCGACATCGACGTCATCGAGGTGCCCGATGTAGCGCCCGAATCAGACGACTTGCCGTCGAGCGATCTTGCGGCCGGCGGTGGCGTCGGTGGTGACGAAGTCGACGCGTCCACCGAAGACCCACCGGTGGTAGACGAAGAGACGGGCGAGACGACCCGAGAGGACGAGACGGCCCGAGAGGACGAGACGACGCGAGAAGGGGAATCCACGCCTGCCGAGCGCGAAGACGATGACGTAGCTGCTGAGACAACCGGCCAGGACGGCGCTGTGGATAACTCTAGCCACGAGGCAACAGCCGATACCGAGAGTGACGCCGCCGAGGCCGACAGTGATACCGAATCAGCCGGCACTGACACGGATGCACCACCGCAGCCGGCCGACACTACCACTGACGGTGCTTCGGATACGGCGGACTCGTCGCGCCCTGACCGACAGACTGCGGGCGAGCGACAGTCCGCACCACCGGAGTCTGATTCGGCACGGACGCGGGAGGCTGACACGGATCAGACTGCCGCGGGGACACAAACAGAGGTCGAACAAACGGAGTCAACTGACGACCCAGAGCGATCGGGAAACAGCGACCGTTCCGGGGCGTCATCAACGACCGAGTCTCGTTCCATTCGGAGCCAACAGGTGGACCGACAGCGGACTGATACAACTGCGTCGAACCACCCTGGAGCGGCGGCTGCCAGGCAAACGCAAACAACGTCGAGTGTTGCTGCCGGGACACCTTCCGACCTCGAGATTCGAACGATACCCTCGCTTGATCCGGACAAATCCTGGGGCACAGACGAGAATGGACCCAAGGCCAGTGCTGCACCGGTTCCGCCTGTCGATACTGGTCACGCCGGGTCGGCTTCCCAGGACACGGTGGATCATCGTCGGGAGCGAAACGAGTCGACCGCACACTCTCAAAGCGATATTTCGGAGCAATCGGAGTCGGAGGAGTCTCCGCGACAAGGCACGGCCACCACGCAGTCCCCGAGCGGATCGGACGCCGAGACGGACAACCAACCGTCCACCCGAACCCAAAACGAGCCCAATCAGACCGATGGCCAGGTGCGTGAACTCAAGGCACAAATCGAGGAGCGTGAGGCCCGCATCGAGGACCTCGAAGATCGCGTCGAGACGACCGAAGCCAATCGTGACGAGCTCAAGGCCGAACGTGACGAGTTACAGGCCGAACGTGACGAACTGCGGGAAGAACTCTCGGACGTTCGAGCCGAACTCGAGTCCCTCAGAGAGGAGCGCGACAGCCTCGAAGCGAACCTAGAGGAACTCGACGTAAACGCCGACACTGTCACACACCGGATGAGCCGCCAGGAGGCGATCGAAGGGACGAACCTCTTCGTTCGATACGATTCGAAGAGCGCGCCCACGCTTGCGGCCGCTCGCGAGTCCGGAGCAAGTCAGTCCGACGTCAAAGAGAACCTCTCGGTCGAGTACCACACCCAGTTCGAAGTCGAGGGGGCCCACGTCGAGGGCCAGCCCTTCGAACAATTTCTGCGCGACACGATGGAACACCGGTACGTCACCTGGGTTGTCGAGGAACTCCTCTTCGAGATCCGCGACACCGGCCACCGCGAGGCGATGGCCGATCTCTACGACGCGTTGCCCCACATCGATCGTGTCGAACTCAACGGCTCGGTCGGCGTCGAATACGACGAGGACGGACAGACCAAACGCTCTCAGGAGTCTTTCGACGTCGTCTTTCGCGACCGGATGGGGAATCCGCTCGTCGTCGCGAACCTGAACGATTCGCGACAGGCGGCGACCGAGAACCAGATGAACTCGCTGGTCACGGCTGCGACACGGGTCGGTGAAACGAGCGATTCGCTCGCGGGGGCGATGTTCGTCACCTCGAGTTTCTTCGAACCGGCTGCCCTGGAAACGACTGCCGAGGCGACCGGCGGTGGCCTACTCAGCCGGGACAAACGGGAGAGTTTCGTCAAACTCTCGCGAAAACAGGGCTACCACCTCTGTCTCGCCGAAGCGCGTGACGATCAGTTCCACATGGCCGTCCCTGAACTGTGAGGGAGCGTCCGCTCACTGCAAACGGTGAAAGGGTGTCCGGTTGCTGAACGTAGACAGTAACGGCTATCGCCGCGTCGGACGACAGATGACGTCGAAACGAATCTCAGCCTTCGATCTCGGCCGCATCCTCGATCTTCATGCCTTCGAGCTTTTCGATGGTCTGATCGACCTTGTTGTCGAGGTCGTCGACGAACTCGTGGGTGTGGTCTGTCGTGATTGCACCCTGGCTCGAGGGCTCGATGAGGTTCTCCTCTTCGAGAACTCGCAGCGAGTAGCGTACCTTGTGATGGGGGTAACCCGTCTCGTTGGACATCTTGACGATGCCGATCGGTTCGTTCTCGATGACCATCCGGAGAACCTGGAGATGCCGCTCCAGCATGTCGACTTCCTTTTCGAGCCTATCTATCATGGCACGTGTTAACTTGTGTTCAGAGGGTTTAAAGGTTGCTGTCCGGTGGTCGAAAAACAACTGAAGATGCTTTGTGAGCGTCGGATATAACCCTTGTGATAGAGTGACTATCAGGACGCGCCGACCGTAATCTGTTTATCGGGGTGGAAAAAACGGGCGAGTGATGACCGTTACGATCGTTGGGTCACAACTCGGCGACGAGGGAAAGGGCCGGGTCGTCGACCTCTACAGCGACGAAGCCGACGTCGTCGTCCGGTATCAGGGCGGCGACAACGCCGGTCACACGGTGTGTCACAGCGGGGAAGAGTACAAGCTGTCACTGGTGCCAAGCGGCGCGATCCGGGGGAAAGTGGGCGTCCTCGGGAACGGGTGCGTGATCAATCCACGGACCCTGTTCGACGAACTACAGATGCTCCGGGACCGGGATCTCGACCCCGACGTGCGCGTCGCCGAGCGTGCACACGTGATCATGCCGTTCCACCGCGTCCTCGACGGGATCGAAGAGGACGTCAAAAGCGAGGATGACCAGGAGGTCGGCACCACCGGTCGTGGGATCGGTCCGACCTACGAGGACAAAGCCGGCCGTCGTGGCGTCCGAATCGGCGACCTGCTCGACCCCGATGTCCTGCGAGATCGACTCGAATACGTCGTTCCCCAGAAGCGTGCGATCGCCGAGGACGTCTACGGTCTCGACGTCGACAACGTCGAGGAATACCCGAGCGCCTTCGATATCGATGCGCTCTTCGAGGAGTTCAACGAGTACGGTCGCCGGATCGAACGCGAGGACATGGCCGTCAACGCCGGCGCGTTCCTGTCCGAGGCGCGGGCCTCGGGCAAGTCCCTCATGCTCGAAGGGGCCCAGGGGACGATCATCGACATCGATCACGGGAACTATCCGTTCGTCACCTCCTCGAACCCGACCGCCGGCGGCGCAACGGTCGGCACCGGCCTCAGTCCCGGCGTCATCGGCGACGGCGAGGTCGTCGGCATCGTCAAGGCCTATCTCACGCGGGTCGGCAGCGGGCCACTCCCCACGGAACTGGGCGGCGTGCCCGGTGACACGCCGGGCTACGACGGCGACCCCGAGAACCCGCGGACCGAGGCCGAGGAACTCGCGACGTACATCCGCGACGCGGGCGACGAGTACGGGACCGTCACCGGCCGGCCACGCCGGGTCGGCTGGCTCGACATGCCGATGCTTCGCCACGCCGCCCGTGCCAGCGGTTTCACCGGGCTGGCGGTCAATCACGTCGACACTCTCGCCGGGCTGGACGAAATCAAGGTAGCCGAGGCCTACGAACTCGACGGCGAGCGTCTCGAGACGATGCCGCCGACCACCGAGCGGTGGGCCGACTGCGAGCCCGTCTTCCGGACCTTCGACGGCTGGGACGAGCAGGACTGGGAAGCGGTCGCCGCTGAGGGATACGACGCGCTCCCGGAGAACGCCCAGACCTATCTGGAATACATGAGCGACGAACTCGACGTCCCGATCTATGCTATCGGCGTCGGCCCGTCGCGTGAGGACACGATCGTTCGGGAAACGCCGTACTGATCGCCCACCGCAGGACTACGTTTCGCTGTCGGGGCCGACCTTGCCCGCCGCCACCATCGCCTCGAAGGGATTATCGTCGATCGTTAGCGGGAAGTCAACGCGCCCACGACGACGGACCGAATCGTAACCACCGAAGATGATTTCGGCGGTGTTCAACCCGTTTTGCGCCCGGAGTTCGGACTCGCGGTCGCTCCCGACGGCGTCGATCACGTCGTCGATCGCTCGTTGGTGATAGGCGTTTCCGTATTCGTACTCACCCGTTCCGGCGTGATGAAGCGTCTCGCCGTCAACGTCGACTGTCTCCCAGGTCCCCGACCCGGCCCGCCGGACTTCGAGCATCGGCCCGTCGTCGGCGTCGATTCGGATTTCGCCATCGTTGCCGACGAGGCGGAACGCGGCCCCGACCAGGTCGGATCGCTCGCCGGTCGAAAGGAGCCCATCGACGCCGTTGTCGTACGTCCACTGGGCGAGCATCTGGTTCTCCTGGTGCATCCCGAAGCGGACGTCTTCCTCGCGGTAATCGAGCTGGGCCAGCACCCACTCCGCCCCGGGCTCGCCGGCGAACATCCCCGCGAGGTCGATGCTGTGTGCGCCGGTGTCATAGAAGTCATCCCACCCGATCTCGACCCGCTGGAGCTCGCCGATCTCACCCGCGTCGAGTAGTTCCGTCGCGGCCCGAAACGGCCGGCCGAAGCGACGCATTCGGTGGAACGTCAACTGGGTGTCGGCCCGCCAGGCTGCCTGTGCCATCCGCTGTGCGCCGGCCCACGTGGCTGCCATCGGCTTTTCACAGTGGATCGCGTCGACGCCACGGCGAGCGGCCGCGACCGTGAGATCAGCGTGGGCTTCGGGCGGGACCGTCAGGCTCACCACGTCCGGTTCGACGGCGTCGAACAGTTCGATTGCATCGTCGAAGCGGCCCTCCTCCGGGATGTCAAACCGATCAGCGAACGCGTCGACGCGATCGGAGTGCCGGTCGGCCGCGGCAACCAGTCGTGTCTCGTCGTTACGTTCGTAGGCTTCCGCGTGGCGATACGCCATCGACCAGCTGTCCGTTGTCGGGTTCTCGGGTTCCGCACCCGTTCCGACGACGGCGACGTCGTAGGTCATCGTCTTGGCCGACGGACGGGGCACGTATCGGCGTTTCGGGAACGGGTGTTCCCGTGAATCAATCCGACGCGAGCGGCACGTTTTTGCCGCGGGGGGCGTAGGTAGAAGTATGCAAGAAGACCTGATGGACATTATCTGCTGTCCGCTCGACAAACACGATCTCGAACTCGACATCGAGGAACGCGAGGACGGGGAAATCGTCGCCGGGACGCTGACGTGTACCGAGTGTGGCGAGACGTACCCGATCGAGGACGGCATTCCCAACCTGCTCCCGCCGGACATGCGCGAGGACGCACCGGCCTAGAGCTTTTTTACCGGTCCCATCGGAGAGACACGTGTGGTAGACCCGCTCCCCGTCCACGTCAACCGCGAGGAACTTCACGACATAGCGGTGCCCACGTCCTTCGAAACCACCGGCACGTTCGACGTTCGACTCGTCAATCACGGTCAGCCACTGCACGTCCATCTCCACCTCGATGACGACCTCTCGACCGTCGCGAGCCTGGAGGCGACTAATCACTACGTCGACGGCGAGAGCGAGCGACGGGTTACAATCACGGTTCGTGATGGAGCGACCGTCCACGGCAAGCTCAAGGTCGTCAGCGGCTACGGTGCCCAGACGCGCTACGTCGACGTGATCGTAACCGAACCCGACGAGGAGGAAGGCTCCGTTCGAGTCGACGAATCGCTTGCCGAACCCCAGCCTGTCGCCGAGGACCAGACCGAGGGGCTCGTTGCCGACGGGCCGGTCGTGCCAGTCGCTGCTCTCGCTATCGGTGCCCTCGTCGTCACCGCCGGGATCGCATTTGCTCTCCAGGCGTTCGTCGTCGGTCTGGGTGCGCTCGTTGTTCTGGCCGGCGTGATCGTCGCACTGTACGTCCTTTTCGTCGAGTGAGCGTCACGGCCTCGCAGTACAGTTATGGTGGTGTCCGCCGGAGACGAACGTATGACGCTGGCAGCGAGAGCCCGCGAAGCCGCCCGCGCCCACCCGTTCGTCCACGAAGGCCTGCGTGCAGGCGTGATCAACTACTCCGCCGCCGCGCGGCTGCTCGACGTCGGTGACGAGGAAGCGGTTGCCGCTGCGCTTCGGCGATACGCCGCGGAACTCCCCGAACGTGATATCCCGGATGGGTCCCCACGGGTCACGATGCACAGCGGGCTGGGCGCTGTAGGGCACGACGACGGCGACGGCGAATTACTCACAGTCGGCGAGACGACGTATGCCGAGAACGCCGGGTCGCTGACCGGCGTGGCGGCCACTGGTGACATCCACGCGCAATCGCTGGTTCGGGTGCTCGCCCGACTCGACGCCGAGGACGTCGCCGTCGAGGCTGCCGCCGTCGCCGACGGGTATCTCGTCCTCGTCGTCGATCGCCGTGACGGGCCGGACGTGGTCCGGTTCGTCGAAGCGATGATCTGAGAGACGTGATCGGCGTGTCGGGCCGGCTTCGACGGATTGAAGCGCTCGCCCCGTCGACCGTCCCACGATGACCCTACGCGTGACGAACACGCTCTCGGGCGAACGTGAGGCCTTCGAGCCACAGGATCCGGACGCGGTCACCTTGTATTACTGTGGCCTCACGACGTCCGATCCGCCGCATCTCGGCCACGCCCGCGGCTGGGTGCACGTCGACGTGATGCACCGCTGGCTGTCGTGGCTCGGCTACGATGTCCACCACGTCGAGAACTTCACCGACGTCAACGAGAAGATCGTCGCCCGCGTCGGCGAGGTCGGCGGGAGCGAGGGCGACGTCGCCCGGACGTATATTCAGGACGTGATCCGGGACATGCGGTCGCTGAACCTCAAACGGGCCGCGGTGTACCCGCGCGTCTCCGAACACGTCCCCGAGATCATCGACCTCGTCGAGACGTTGATCGACCGAGGCTACGCATACGAGGCGAACGGCTCGGTGTACTTCGACGTCACCGCGTTCGAGGACTACGGCGAGCTCTCGAACCAGACGGTCGAGGAACTCGACGCCCAGGGCGATCCCGACGAGCGGGGGGAAAAGCGCCATCCACAGGACTTCGCGCTCTGGAAGGCCGGCGGCGTCGACCCCGCCGACATCGAAGCGCACCGCCATGCTGACGCTGCACCCGCCGAGGACGCCTGTCAGACAGCGCAGACGTGGGATTCGCCATGGGGCGAGGGCCGGCCGGGTTGGCATATCGAGTGCTCGGCGATGAGCATGACCCATCTCGGGGAAACCATCGACATCCACGTCGGCGGCCAGGATCTGGTCTTTCCCCACCACGAGAACGAGGTCGCCCAGAGTGAGGCGGCGACCGGCGATCGGTTCGCCAACTTCTGGCTCCACGTCGGGTTGCTCGAAACCGGCGAGGAGAAGATGTCTTCCTCGCTCGGGAACTTCGCGACTGTCGAGGACGCCATCGCCGAATACGGCCTCGGCGTCGTCCGGACCTTCCTGCTGTCGACAGCCTATCACAGCCGCGCAACCTACACCGAGGAGACGCTCTCGGAGGCCACAAAGCGGTTCGAGACGCTCGAACGCGGCTACGAACGCGCCGTCGAGGCGGCCGACAGCGTCGACGCGACCGCCAAGACGACCGACGACGCACTCCGGGACGCGGTCGAAACAGTCCGCGAGGCGATCCCGCGTGCGATGAACGACGACTTCAATACCCGTGAAGCACTGGCAGCGCTGGTCGAGTTCACGAGCGCGGTCAACCGCCACGTCGACGAGTTCGAACCCTACGACTACCGTGGCCTTCGACGCGCGATCGACGTGTACGACGAGTTTGCGGTCGGCGTCCTCGGTCTTCCGCTGGGTGACAACGGGGGCGACACCGGCGACGTTCGCCTGGCCGAGGATCTGGTCGAACTCGTCCTCGACGTTCGTGCCCAAGAGCGCGAGGCCGGCAACTACGAGCGCGCTGACGAGTTACGCGACGAACTCGCCGCACTCGGTGTCGAGGTCCAGGACAGCGACGACGGCCCGACCTATCGGCTGCCCTGAGATAGTCGCTTTCCCCGTTCGGTCGGATTTCTCACGCCAACGCTTTTTTCACAGGCTCACGAGGAACGGATATGCGAATGCTGATGGCCGGAGTAGTGCTTTCGCTTCTCGGCTTCAGTGGCTACCTCGCGGGCATCGCCATCTCCTATCCGGGGCGATCAATCTCGCTTGCCGCGATCATGATCGGGCTCACGTTCGTTGCGATCGGTCGGGCGAGTGCGATGGAGGGATCGGCGTGATCGACGCACTCGTCTATGACGGGACGGGCGTCGAGTCCGTCGAGGATATCGCCGCCGCACGCGCGGCAGACGGAACAACGTGGGTCCACGTCGAGGATGCGAGCGACGCGGAGATCGATGCCGTCGCCGACGCGTTTGACCTCCACGCGCTGGCGATCGAGGACGTGCGGAACAACGTCCGGGCGAAATCCGAGGAGTTCAGCGCCTACACGTTCGCCCTGGTCAAGACCGCCCGCCTCACGCGGGGCGAGACCACCTTCGAGGAGGAGATCGACGACGAGCCGGTTGGCCTCTTCATCGGCGATGACTGGCTGGTCACCGTCGCCACCGGCAGCGCCGACCCGGTCGCCCGTGTTCAGGAGAGCGTCCGTCGTGGGGACGAACGGCTGCTCGAACGGGGGCCGGATTTCACCGCCTATCGAGTTCTGGATGTGCTCGTCGACAGCTACTTCGAGATCCTCGAACATCTAGAGGGCCAGATCGAGGCCATCGAGGACGAGGTCGTCGAATCGCCGGATGCCGATCTGCTTGGGGAGATCAACAGTGTCCGCCGGGAGTTACTGTCGTTCCGGAAAGTCGTCTGGCCCGTCCGGGAGACGCTTGCGGTGCTCGCCCGCGGTGACGTCACCACGATCCATGCAGACACCCAGAAGTACTACCGCGACGTCTACGATCACCTGGTGCAACTCGTCGACTTGCTGCAGACGTACCGTGATCTGGTGGTCGGGACGCGGGATATCTATCTCAACGCCCTCTCCCAGTCGACTAACGAGGTGATGAAGGTCCTGACCGTCGTCGCGACGATCTTCATCCCGCTGACCTTCGTCGCCGGCGTCTACGGCATGAACTTCTCCGGCGGGGCGTACAACATGCCCGAGTTGGCCTGGGAGTTCGGCTATCCGGCGGTCATGCTCGGCATGGCCGGCGTTGCGGCACTGATGGTGTTTTACTTCCGGCGGCAGTCCTACCTGTGAGAAGTAACGCTGTCTGTGGCCTTCGCTGCCACGTTAACGGCCCAATTGTTCAAGACGAACGCATTGAGTGTAGTCATGCTTCGTTGGATGCCCTTCGTATGTCACATTTCCCTGCTGTGACTGTCCGATATCACTGAGAACCCATGAACAAACCGGTAGTGTTTAGTTTAGCAGGAATCGCTTGCAACAGCCAGAAAGTCCCGAGTGGCTCCGGTTGAGGGTAGCGAGGGACCGCCGGTCCCTCGGACAGTCGGACGGCGTCGCCGTCCGACGACCTCGCTGCGCTCCTCACTCCGTTGCGGTGTCCGCTCCCGGGCGCGCAGCGCCCGTTCGCGCGTGCCGAGGCGCGTAGCGCCTCGCGCCTTACTTCGGCCGTCTTCCCGGAGCCACTCGCCCCTTTCAGTCCCGCCCATGCCGGCTAACCAACCGGCCTCGGGTGGGACTGAAAGGGGCCGCGCTCTCAGCAAGCCCCGACGACGCAAGCACCCACTGGAGCGCAGCGAGTCGCGGCAGCTGAGAGCGCGGGGGCTTTCTGGCTATCTCACCCAAGAATCGCTTAACTAAACACCGCCAACAAACCACTCCAAAGTAGACATATCATTTTTCAGACGGTATCCTCTCTCGCAAAAGAATAACAGCTACAATAGAAATGATAGTGAGAATTACAGATGGCAGAGATGTCTTTATACCCATTCGAATATATGTGTGATACGCCCATATTGAGAATAAAATAGGGATAACAAATAGCAAATTCTTTTTTGAAACAAAAATATCAAAAAATGCTAGAGTACCTGCAATCAGTGATAAGATAGCTATGACCTTCGTTACAAGTCTATCTGGACCGAAAAACAAAACCAGACATATGAATATCAAAATCCCAAATAGCAGTCCTCGTATCTTTTGTGAATGCAGTGGATTGTCAAGCATAGCTTAAATTTATCTTTGATCGTCGCTTGTTGGTTTTCCGGTGTGATCGGAAATATCTACCTGTAATTTCTATTTTCTAATATATTAAAAGTTATCTATTTACGGTGGGGCAGGGGAGACGACCAAAAATGCAATGATAATTGCCACTATGGCGATAGCAATAGTCCCGGCAGCCGAATTTCTTGAATAACCTAAGTTGTTTTCAACTATGTCGCCGGCTGTATTCCACACTTCATCTGCGATAGTGTGGACAGCAGCAGTAGGATCAACATTCGGTAACTCGTAGCTGGCACAAGATTCAGACAGCGGTTCTCCCACCCACACTGCTGCTAAGTCAGTTTCAATTCCGATCCATACAGATTGTTCCCAGACAACTTCTGATTCTTCTAATGGGTTAATAGTAATTGTTTTCTCAGCAAATGTCACATCTACGGAAACCAATGGCGGTGTTTCTCCACCTGGGCAGTCCACACAATCACGAGGCTGACCGAGATTATCAACAATACCACCCGTCTGTACGCACATTTGCCTACCAAGGGAAATAGGATAGCAAAAATCAAGTGGTAATCCGGTTGGAACTGGAATCGGAATTGTCATTATTCATCGCCCCGTTTATTTTTAACTACCTGTTTTTCTATATTCTTTTCTTCGAATGCGATGTACGAGCGAGGAACTTTGCGCTGATACCGGATGAAGTCATTCACATATTCAATCCTGTTTCCATGCTTCCACCTGGGTTCGTAGACTCCTGTTTTGGAATTTTCTGTAATCTGATATATTTCGGTCGGCGTACCGTCAACATTTGATATATTTTCAGCGATATATAGCTGAATACCATCACCGAATGCCGCAGTTACGAATGCAATTCTATTTTGTGACGGGTGCTTTCGGGCCCCAGCAGCGATTGCACGTAGTGGGACTGCCTTCTCAATGTCTATTTGTGTGTATCTTTTCGAATCTTTCTGCTTTTTCTTATTCTTTTTCGCCAAGGCAACGGTTGGAATTGAGGTAACAGCACCGATGCTTGCGGTACTCTTTAGCACGTCTCTTCTACGCATGGTTCAAAACCTAGTTGAAACATGCTATATATAAATATTATCATATCGTCCATTACATCTGAGATTTGGGTTCGGCGTTATCTATTTTCGCCGCATCATTCCCGCTCACACTCCGAGGATCAACGGCCCGATCAACACGCCCATTAATGAGACGCGCCGTGCTCCCAGTCTCGCGGGAATCAGGCCGACCAGCGTGCTGACGGCGAAGACGGCAACGCCGATCGGCCCGGCGAAAAACCCCGAGAGCAACGCCAGGACGGCGAGCACGCCGACCGATAGCCGGACGTGATCGAGCCGTCTGACTGCCCGGAGATACCAGTCGCCGACCACCACGACGAGGACGAAACCTACGGCCGCCGCGATGAGAACCGAAGCGACGAGCAGCGGCCACGCGAGCGGCGCGCCCGAGCGATCGAGCGCGACCAACACTCCAGTCCGTGGATTCCCGAAGGCGATGAGCGCACAGAGTGCAAAGAGGGTATTCGACGTATTCACGCCGCTGGTGGTCACGACGAACCCGCGGCTGCCGTACTTCGACGGGGCGCTGACGAGCGCCAGCGTCGCCGCGATGGCGCTGGAGACGCCCGGCAGGTAGCCCACGATCGCCCCCGAGACGGTGCCCAGCAGCGCGAGTCCGCCGACTGACTTTCGTGTAGTTCGGACGGTGGGGTCGTCCTGGCTCGGGACGCCGGCGCCACGCATGGCGTCGATCAACACCGGCGCGCCGAACAGCCCGCCGAACAGCGGCGCGAGCATGCTTCCGACCGGGAGGACGCCGTCGGCGGGCACGTCGAGCGTGACGACGCCAAGGGCGGCACTGACGAGAAACGATAGCAGGGCGGCCTTCCGGGCGTGATTGGTCGGCTCCGTCGCGATGATTGCGGCTGCGATGGCCGTCAACACGACTGGCAATCGCTCGGCAAGCATGGGATAGACTTCGAGCATGACGAGCGTCACCGGGACCGCGAGCGGGAGCGCGAAGACGACGGCGAGTCCGCTTCCCAGCGCCGAAAGTCGAAGGGCCTCGCGACCACGGCCGCCGAGGACGAGACGATGGCTCGGCAGCGCGCTCGCGGCCATCGCGGGATCGGGGACCCCCAGCGCGAGTGCGGGCACGAAATCCAGAAATGTGTGCACGACGCCGGCGGCGAGCATGGCTGCCCCGACCAGCCGCGGCGGGGCGGGTACGCTCGGCGCGACGGCTGCCAGCAACAACGCGAAGTTGTTCGCGTGCAGGCCGGGCGTCAGCCCACTGATCGTCCCGAGGCAGATCCCGCCGGCGATTGCCACGACGGCCAGGGCGGTCGATTCGGGGGCGAACGCGATTCTGACGCCGAGATCAAACACGGCGGAAATGGGCCCTCTCCCGGATTTAAACCCCCGCTCGGAAAGTGGACACCACTCCGGCGTTGGGACGCGCTCCCCCACGAAAGCGACTTGTTAAGTGAATCCACGGCCAACCCGGAACCAATGACGGAAACCGATCTCGAAGATCTACGTCGGGGTACTGATCTCGTCAAGCGTGGCTTCGCGAAGATGCAAAAGGGCGGCGTCATCATGGACGTCGTCAGCCCGGAACAGGCCCGGATCGCCGAGGACGCCGGTGCTGTCGCCGTGATGGCCCTAGAAGCGGTCCCGGCCGACATCCGCAAGCGCGGCGGCGTCGCCCGGATGGCCGACCCCGCAGACATCCAGGATATCATCGACGAAGTTTCCATCCCAGTGATGGGCAAATCCCGGATCGGCCACACCAAGGAGGCCCAGATCCTCGAAGCCATCGGCGTGGACATGGTCGACGAGAGCGAGGTCCTGACGCCCGCCGACGACGCCTATCACATCGACAAGCGCGACTTCACGACCCCATTCGTCTGCGGGGCGCGCAACCTGGGCGAGGCCCTGCGTCGTATCGATGAGGGCGCGGCGATGATCCGGACGAAAGGCGAGGCCGGCACGGGCGACGTCAACCAGGCCGTCCACCACCAGCGGACGATCAAGGGCGCGATCCGGCAACTCGAAGGGATGAGCCACGAAGAGCGTGAGGCATGGGCGCGTGAGCACGAAGCCCCAGCCGAACTCGTCCACGAGACCGCCGAGATGGGTCGCCTCCCGGTCGTCAACTTCGCCGCCGGTGGGATCGCGACGCCTGCGGATGCCGCACTGATGATGCACCACGAGTGTGACGGCATCTTCGTCGGGTCGGGTATCTTCGGTGCGGCGGACCCCGAGGCGATGGGTCGGGCGATCGTCGAGGCCGTCAACAACTACGACGACCCCGAACGGCTGGCCGAGATCGCTGCCGGGACCGGCTCCGGGATGAAGGGCGACGCCAACGTCGACCTGCCGGAAGACGAGCAGTTGCAGGGCCGAGGTGTCTGAGGCTCTTTGCGGCCCATTTGACGGCGGTCGACGACAAGTCGTTTTTTCACGTGGCCGACAGTGGTCACCGTCACAGTAACACCCAAGTCCGTTCATCCCGCTGTGCCCTGTATGGTCTCTCTTGTCTCCATGGTCTCGGAATTTCGGCAGTTTCTGGAGGAGTTGGCAACGACGGAAGCACGCATCGCCGCGAGCGTCGGCGTCGCGGTACTCGCGATCATTATTGCGGCGTTCGTCCTTCCGTTCGGCCTCGAACGAGCGTATCGGCTCATCGCGACCCGTCTCGGGACAAGTCGTGTTGCCGACGGGGTTCGCCTCGTCGGCGGGTACGTTCCAGGTACCGTCGCCGAGGGCTTCGTTCGTCTTGTGCAGGTACTGGTCCTGGCGGCGGCCGGGATTTCATTGCTGGTTATCTGGGGACTCGTCGACACCGCCGAGATGGTGCTCACGTATTTCAGTGGGTCAGTTCCTTTCCTCGGCCGTGTGGGGTTGACACTACTGTTCGCCCTGCTGGCGTACGTCGGCGCCGACCAGTACAAGCAGATGGTCGTCCGGATCGGGGAGGAGGCCACCTGGCTGACCGATCATCAACGGGAGATCGTCATCAGGATGGGGCAGATAGCGATCCTTCTGGCTGCCGGACTGATTATTCTCACCGTCTGGGGGATCAATCCGGAGGGGCTGTTGGTCGGCGCGGGCTTTCTCGGCATCGTCGTCGGCCTCGCGGCCCGCCAGACGCTGGGCGCGCTGATCGCCGGCTTCGTGTTGATGTTCTCGCGCCCGTTCGAGATCGGTGACTGGGTCGAGATCGGCGACCAGGAGGGCGTCGTCACCGACATTACGATCATGAACACGCGCCTGGAAAACTTCAACGGCGAGGTCGTCTATCTGCCGAACGACCGCGTCAACGAACGGGCGATCGTCAACCGGAGTCGACGGGGATCACTTCGCCTTCGTGTCGACGTCGGTATCGACTACGAAACCGATCCGGAACTCGCCAAGAATGTCGCCATGGAGACGATCAAGCAGATCGACATCATCGCGGACGCGCCCCCGCCACAGATCGTCCCGAAGTCCTTCGGCGATTCGGCGATCGTCCTCGAGATGCGTTTCTGGATCGACCACCCGACACCACCCCGGAAGTGGAACGCGACCGAGCGGGTCGTCACCAACGTGAAAGCAGCCTTCGACCGCGAGGGGATCAAGATCCCGTTCCCGCAGCGTGAACTCAGCGGCCGGACCGAAACCAACGGCTTCCGTGTGCAGCAATCAGAAAACGCGGTCGACGACGTCTGACCTCAGTAAAGTCGCGTCCCGTCACCGATCTGGGTCTGGTAGGCCCGGGCGTCGATCCCTCGTGCGTCGAACGTGTCGAGCATCGCGTTGGCAACCGACCGCTGGTCCCGGCTTCGAGTGACGGCGAGGACGGCTGGGCCGGCCCCGCTGATCGTGACGCCGGTCGCCCCGGCCGCGAGTGCCGCATCCCTGACCGCGTCGTAACCGTCGATGAGTTTCGCTCGGGCGGGCGTGACGACATCGTCTTCCATGCCTCGCCCGACGAGTGCCGGGTCGTCACGGTACATCCCGGCGGTCAGTGTCGCCGCGTTGCCGACTGTCTCGACCAGTTTCTCGACGGTCGTCTCCGTCGGCACCACCTTGCGTGCGTCCCGCGTCGAGACGACGATCTCCGGGAGTGTGACGACGATAGAGATGTCAGTGTCGATCTGAGTGACGCCACCGGGCGTGGCAATGGTGAATCCGCCGAGGATCGCGGGTGCGACGTTGTCGTCATGGGCGTCCCCGGAGACCACAGCCTCTCCCTTGGCCGCGATGGGGACGAGTTCTTTCCGGGACTTTCCACGATCATAGAGGTCGTTCAGTGCTACCGCCGCCGCCGCGGCGCTGGCGGCTGAGGATCCCAGTCCCGACGCTGGTCGAATCCCCTTGTCGATCTGGATGTGGGCTGGCGCGTCAAGCGCCTCGGCGACCGCACCGACGGTGTTTTTCTCGGGATCCTCCGGAATGAACTGACTGCCGGCCCCAGTCACCTCGATCGTCGTTCGGTCGGCCCGCTCGACGCGAACAACGTCCGCCGGACGGGAGAGTGCGATCCCGAAGACATCGAACCCGCTCCCGAGGTTGGCGCTCGTCGCCGGGGCACGGGCAGTGCGCATACCGGCCTTTTCCGTACTGCAGTCAAAAAGGTAGCGAACCCGACTGCGACTCTCCTTCCCGTAAACATAAGCCACCGTCTCTCGAATTGGAAACAGAGTCGAGTCGATGGTTCAACTGTCCGTGTCCGTCATCGTGGCTGCTGGCAGTGCTGCCGGGGGAGTCGTCGCTGCCTGGTTGACTGTCTTCGCGTGGCGACGACGCGAAGTCGAGGCCGCCACGCCGTTCGCGCTTCTCGCGGGAGCGGCAAGCATCTGGTCGTTCTGCTATGCCGGTGCCCTGCTGACTGAAAGTGCGAGCGCCGCGTCAATACTGTTGCTAACGTCGGCGGTTGCCGGTGCACAGGTTCCCCCATTGTGGGTCGTCTTTTCGATTGTCTATACCGGGTTCGAGCGATATCGACGATCGGTCCTCTATCCGGTACTGTGGACCGGTCCACTCGCGTACGTACTGTTGGTGATTACAGCGCCGGTTCATGGGCTGGCGGAGACGACCGTGCAGTTCCAGACTGTTGCCGGTATCACCGCTCCGGTCCCGCAGGATGACACGGCAACTGCGGCCTATACGGCCCTCTCGTATCTCTTCCTTCTCGGCGGCTACCTCCAACTCGTGCGGTTTCTGGTCGCCGCCCGGAACGTCTACCGCAAACAGACGGTCGTCATCATCATCGGCAGCGTCTTTCCACTTCTGGCAAACGCCTTGTACGTGATGGGCTTTAGCCCCCATCCTGGATTGGATCCGACGCCGCTCGCCTTCGTCCTTACCGGCGGGATCGTCGGCTGGGCGCTGTTCGAGTACGATCTGCTTTCGATTGTGCCACTCGCAAGCGACCTTGTCGTCGATGAATTACCCGATCCGGTGATCGTCCTCGACGACGAAGACGTCGTCGTCGACCACAATACGGCTGCGAAAGCGGCTTTCGGGACGGACGATCTTTCGGGACGAAACCTTTGGGACGCCGTTCCGGAGTTCACCGACCGTCCTGCAGGCGATCAGTTGATATCGGCGAGTTCGACAACAGAGACAGGTGAGGACGGGCTGTACAACCCGCAGACGACTGAGATCACCGACCAGCACAACCAGTATCGTGGCCGGTTGATCGTCTTCCGGAACGTCACGGCCCAGCAGCGGCGCCTCGACCGGATCGAGGCGCTCCAGGCGGCGACGGAAGGGCTCATCGATGCCCGGATCGACGACGAAATCGCCGATATCGCGGTGTCGTTTATCGATCGGATTCTCGACCAGGAGATCGCTGTCGTCTTTCTGGCCACTGACGACGACAACCAGCTTCGACCCGCTGCTGTCTCCTCGGCGATCGAATCAGTGAGTGACGACCGTCCGCCGAACCTGACTGTCGAGGACGAAACGCTCTGGTCTCGATACGAAGAGGCCGATTCGGATGGCGTCGTAACTGGCGACTGGGAATGGGGGCCACTGGAATCGGTCGATGCCGACGAGATGCTTGTTCTCTCGCTGGGCGATCACGGGTTGTTCTGTATCGGGTCAGCGGAGACTGACTATTCGCGTGGGGACCGACAGTTTGCAAGAATCCTTGCCGATGGGACGGAGACTGCGCTGGACCGAGTGGTTCACGAACAGCAACTGCGGGAGAACCGGCGAATCGTCAGACAACACACGGAACAACTCGAGTTTCTAAATGGTGTCCTCCGACACAACATTCGTAACGGGATGCAGGTCATCGACAGCAACGCGGATCTCCTCGGCGCACACATCGGCCCTGATCCGGACAGTCAGCGGTATCTCGACCGGATTCGGGCCCGGACCGCAGAACTCTCGGACCTCACTGCCAGAATCCGTTCGATTACGGACACGGTAACCACTGATCCCGACGGCCGTCTCTGGCCCGTCGAGCTCAAGCCAGCACTGACCGAACAGATCACGGTTATCGAGGACCGTCACGACAACGTCGACATCGAATTTCGCTGTGAAACCGAGCCCATCGTGCGGGCGAACGGACTGATAGAGGACGTCTTCGAGATCATCCTCCAGAACGCCGTCGAACACAACGATGCCGACCGCCCCCGCATCGAAATCGAGGTCACCCACGTCGGGGACTGGCTGCAGGTTCACGTGGCCGATAACGGCCCCGGCATCTCCGATCACCTGAAGGAATCACTCTTCGAGCGGAACGTCTCGGTCAGCGAGACCGCACACGGATTCGGGTTGTATTTCGTGTCGCTGATACTCGATCTCTTTGGCGGGGAAGTCTGGTTCGAAGACAACGAACCGCGTGGGACGATCGCTGTATTGGAGTTTCAACGAGCCCCAGACGAGTAACTCCGTCCGGTATTCCCTGTCGAAAGTGAGCGGTGAAGACAGCAAAAGGCCTATTCGCTGAAGCGCCAATAGCCAGGACATGATTGGCGTCGTCGGCGGCGGAGTCGCGGGGCTGGTAACGGCCCGTCGGCTGCTGGAGCAGGGACATCAGGTAACCGTGTTCGAAGCGAGTGAGGACCTCGGTGGGTTGGCGGCGACCTACGAAACGGCCGGGCATCCGATCGAGCGGTACTATCACCATCTCTCGAAGTCCGAAGAGACGATCGTCGAGTGGATCGACGAACTCGGCCTCGAATCCGACCTGGCGTGGGGGTACAGCAGTACCGCATACTACGTCGACGGGGTCGTCCATCCGATGGACAAACCCTGGGAGATCCTCGCCTACCCGCACCTCTCGGTCTACGACAAGTTCCGCCTTGGCATGCTCGTTCTGGATATAGACGTTCGCGGTGGCATTCCCTCGTTCGACACCTACGAGCGACTCGAAGACTTCGAGGACGTTCCAGTGAAGGAGTTCATCATCGATCACACGTCCCGCGGGTGCTTCGAGCGGTTCTTCAAGCCACTGCTGGAAGCGAAATTCGGCGATCGATGGGATGACGTCAGTGCTGCCTGGCTCCTGGGACGCGTGAAGTTCCGGGGCGAACGGGACCCACTCAGGGGGGAATTACTGGGGTATCCAATGGGTGGATTCGGTCGCCTGATCGACGCGCTGGTCGATGCCGTCGGAAAGATGAACATTTTCACGGGATCCCGAGCGGTCGACATCGGCATCGAAGGCGGTGCCGTCAAGTCCGTGACCGTCGAAACGGATCAGGGGAGGGTCCCACACGCCGTCGACAGCGTCGTCATCGCCACGATGCCCGACGTGCTGGAGTCCCTGACGGGCTACGAGTGCGAGATCGACTTCCAGGGCACCGTCTGTTCAGTCATCAGTATGGAGGAGGCGCTGACGGACACGTACTGGCTCAACATCGCCGACGACGCTCCGTTCGGCGCGCTCATCGAACACACTAACCTCGTCTCAGCAAAACAGTACGGTGGCGAACATCTGTTGTACGCCGTCAAATACATCCAGGATCGCGAGGACGAACTCTGGCAGATGGACGACGAGGGCGTCGAGGAAACCTGGCTCACCGGCATCGAGGACCTGTTTCCGGAGTTCGATCGCGAGTCAGTCAACTGGATCGAAACCTCGCGAAGTCCGAAGACGGCACCCATCTACGAGCGGGGCTATCTCGAGAAAGTCATCCCGTATGATCTGAGCGAGTACGTCGCCGAAGGCGTCTACTACGCCGGCATGGCGTCGCGAGCCCAGTACCCCGAACGCTCGCTCAACGGCGCGATCGTTGCCGGCGAGACCTGCGCCGAGTTGATCGACCACGACGAGTAGCGCTGTCAGGAAGTTCGGCCAGGACGCTGGGACTGTATCGAGGCGTTTCTCAGCTCCCACTCTGGGCGTAGGCCCCAGGCCGCCAAAAGATTTCTCCGCTGGAAACGACACCGAAATATTCATATTCCCTGTGTTTGACGGCCACAGATATGTTTGGCTTGGGAAACCTCGGCGGGACGGTCATGCAACTGGGAATCGGGACGATCGGGCGGTGGGTTCTCTTCCTCGTTCTGTTGGGGCTGTTCCTCGTCCCGGCGCTGTACTTCGGAGTCAGGTACTTCCGTCAATGGCTGGCACTGCGAGGGGCTGGCGAGACGTCGGTCGCCGAAGCCGCCAATACGAACGGCTTGGTGGGTCTCGAAGGCACGGCCGTGGCGGACAAGCCGATCGAACCGGCGCTCGCCGACGAGCGGAGCGTTGCCGCCAAGTACTACCTCAAGGGGATCGCCCCATTGCGCTTGGCCCATGAGTGGAACCCGCTGAATCCGATCGAGAGCCCGCTTGAATCCGGAGCGAACTTCGCTACCCCGTGGCGGACTGTCGACGAGGGCCAGATGACGACCGGGTTCTGGCTCGAAGACGACACGGGACGGATCCGCGTCGAGCCTGACGACGCCTCGGTGTACGTCACCGGCGGGAAACTCCACGCCGAGGTCGATACCGATCGTGACCTCGAATCACAACTGTCCGACGTGGCCGAAGACGAGATCGTCCGGGACAAACGCGAAATCTACGACGGGAAGGGCGAGATCGTCACGTTCGTCTGGTCGGTATTGAACTGGGGCGACCGGTGGTACCGGGAGGGGCACATCGAGAATGGCGACCAGGTGTTCGTCGCCGGGCCGGTCGAGACTGATCAGTCGGTATCTGACGAATCCGGAGCGGTCAACGCCGTCGTTCGGTCCGACGGCAGCGATGGCCCCTTTTTTGTGACGAACCGATCCCGGAACGAACACACGAACAAACTGTTGTACGTGAGTCTGCTGATCTTCGCTGTCAGTGCCGTGTTCATCGGGCTGGTTGGGTGGGGCCTTCTTCAGACTGTCTAGCTCCCGACGGTTGCCCGCCGACCGCGATCTTCTGTGTCTGGAGCGTCGGCATCACAAACCATCGCTGTGTCACCGGCCCAGACGGTAGACGAGCATCACAAGCAGCAAGCCGAAATAGAGACCCAGCGCGTTGCGAACGGAACTCCACGCCGGCGAGTACTGTTGAATACCGAGTGCCATCTCCCCGATTCCGTAGCCGAGAAGTACCACGAATCCCATCCGCCAACTGGTTGGCCGGGACTCCGGACGCCACCGTGTGAGTGCCAGCGCCGCGACGACCGAGACAGCGGTAATTCCACTGTAGGTCTGTGGTATCGACACACCAGGTGCATGAGCAAATGCAATCGCGATCGGGAACAGCACCATGTGGATTGCGACGTGCGTGACGACGAGGTGTTTCCCACGTCCCCAGCTCTCTTTGAGCGATCTAATCGGCTGTGGACCCGCTTGCTCGGCTGACTGGCGAGTGGGGGACATGCGAGAGTGGTCAATCCAACGAAACAAATCAGTTACGCACTCCAGATGCACCCGGTAGGCCGGCCTTCAGCCCTCTATCTCTGCGTCCTCAACGGCGTCCGGATCCACACCGGGGGCCTCCTCGACATCGACCTCCTCGGGTTTCTCGCCGCCGCCGATCACAATTTCGCCGTCTTCGGTCTCGACGTAGACGTCGTCCGCGAATCCACCGATTGCGTGGGGATGGTCGGGATCATCGAGCTTTTCGGGCGTCGATGGAGCTTCGGGCAGGCCGCCCTCCGGCGCGAACTCACCGAGCGGGTCGTCGATCGTGATACCGTGAGACTCGAAGAACTCATGATAGCGATCGTAGTGGGCCTCGACCTCATCGACGGGGAATTCCATCATCTCCGTCCAGCCGTGGTTGTAGAAGTCGAAGTTGGCCTGGGCGTGGGTGATCTCCCGTGCTTCGGCCTCCGGGTGGCCCTCCTCGAGTGCTGCGACGTAGGTGTCCATCGTCGCGTCGAAGAACCCTTCCAGGCGTTCGCGCCGCTCTTCCTGGCGGTTCTCCTCGGCCCAGTCCAGGAAGACACCGGTGTGGAGATCGACCAGCTTGTCGGACACCATCTCGCCCACGACCGGCGCTGTCAAACTCTGTTTGGCGGCCCAGTGTTTGACGCTTTGCTTGATTTTCATCTTGTGATCCGTAGGCGCTCCGGTCACATCAATACCGGGACGACGGCAAGCACCGGCGGACCCGTTCCCAATCTGGCACGGTTTGACGACCATCGAGTCGCCGGCCGAGCGGGCTATCCCAGCCTCTCATCGGGGACTGCCAGCGGGGATTGTGCCGATAGCAATCCACATTAGGCCCCGGTCCCAACATCGGGAGCATGACCACGTCGCACGTGATCCTCGGCGACGGCATCGCCGGGAGTTCCGCCGCGGAGACGATCCGTGAAGCGGATCCCGACGCCGACGTCACGATCATCACCGACGAGGGCGAACCTCTCTACAACCGCATTCTGATCAAGGAGTTCGCCAAAGGTACCCTCCCCGAAGAACCGGTCTCGATTCACGAAGAAGAGTGGTACGAGGAGCGTGACATCGACCTCGCACTCAACACCCGCGTCACGTCGGTCGACACTGACGCGAAGGTCGTGCAAGCCCACGACGGCACCACCTACGAGTACGACAAGCTGCTGGTCGCCACCGGGGGGACACCGACCAGGCTCCCGGTCGAAAACAGTGACGCCGAAGGGGTCCACTACTTCTGGACGTTCAAGGATGCCCGGGCGATCCGCGACCACGCTGCCGAAGCCGAAACGGGCGTGATCGTCGGGGCCGGACTGCTCGGCATCGATCTGGCGGCGATCTGTGGGGCACAGGAAGTCGAGGCCGACTACCTCATGCGGGGCAACCGGTGGTGGCGCTACGCCTTGAGTCTCGACGGCGCGGAGATCATCCACGAGGCACTCAGGGAAAAGGGCGTCACGCCCGTCTTCGAGAGCGGCGTCGAACGGTTCGAGGTCGACGACGACGGCCACGTCACCGGGGCCGTGGACGCGAACGGCGAGTTCCACGACGGTGCGTTCGCTGCCGTCGCGATCGGTCTGGACTTCAATACGGACTTTCTCGAAGACACACCGGTCGAACTCGACGACGGTATCGTGGTCGACGAACACATGCGGACCGGCGTCGAGGACGTCTATGCGGCCGGCGACCTGACGCAGTACTTCGACGTCATCCTCGATGAGCGTGCCCAGAACGGCTCGTGGGGGAGCGCCAAAGAGCAGGGCGTCGTCGCCGCCGAGAACATGGTCGCCGACGAGCCAGTCGAAACGTTTCGCTACGTCTCCTCGTACTCGATCACGCACTTTGATTTCCCGTTTCTGTCCTTCGGTCATCCGACGATCGGCGACGACGAAGCCGAACGAAAATACAGCGACACCGAGTGGCGACGGCTCACGTTCAAGGACGGCCAGCTTATCGGCGGTGTCCTGATCGGCGATCTCTCCCAGCAGCAAGCCTTCAAACAGATCATCCGGGAGGAGCGACCGGTTGGCGATCAAAAGGAGGCGTTACTCGAACCGGAGGTCGACCTCGACGCGTTAGCTGCGCCTGCCGTCGAGAAGTGACGTTGCCTGAAGACGTGCCCTTGTCGGATCGACACCGTTTTGCTCGCGACGCTGTTGTCCCGGGATATGGACGCTGACGCCGACGGAGAGATGACGCTTGCGTTCGACATCGACGCCCTACAACACCTGGCACATCCGGATACAGTGTTCAGTGATGCTCGCCAGTGGAGCAAGTACGTGGGCATCGTCTCCGAAGAGCCGACCTACGTCGTGACGAACTTCGCCCGGAAACACCGGATCCGACAGGACTTCTTCTCCGGACCCCGCGGGCGTGCGGAGAGTTTCGAAACGATCAAAGACCAGTTCGAGACTCCCCGATACGTCTACGTCGGCACTGACGAGGCGGCGGCAGCGGCGGCCCGGTCGAACGGGTGGGAATATCTCGACGTCGAAGACGCCGCCGAGGCAGCCGAGTGGGAACTCGGCGAACCCGAAGTCCCCTCGGCCGAAGACAACTCCGAGACGCGCGATGACTGGCCCTGAGAGCGGACGGCGTTGTCCCTTGGTGGGCAGTTACTTCGGGTACCGCGTCGTTTAACCCCCCGGACCCGCAATCTTCGCCGATGGCTACCCCCCGCGTTCCGAGCGATGAGGACCGGCTGGAACTTCCATGTGGCGAGACCGTAGACATCCACACCTTCGACATGGGCCGGCGCGAATTCGAGTGTCACTGCGGCCAGTCCCACGCCCTCGTGATGGACGTTCATCCGCTGACCAGGTTCCTGCCGTCGTTTCTCGTCGACACTCTGGCCGAGACTGTCGAACCGAGTGGGGAGGCGGAACAACTCGGGACGGGGCACCTGATGGGCATCGTCATGGAAGAATTTCCCGACGACATAGTCGCGAAGGACGTCGAAGACGATGGGGCGATCGGGTGTGGGCTGCTGTGGGTATCCGAATTCGATTCGCGTCGGCTCCACGAGATCGTGGTCGAACTCGTCGTCGACCTCATGGAACACGCGATCAGCCACGCCGAAGACGACACAGCGCGGGAAACGTTCGAGGAAGACATGCGTGAGTTCGACGTGGGAACGTTCGTCGATGCGTACCGTGCCGAACGCGACTTCGACGGGGACAACGATACCCTCGTCTAACCGTAGTGGAAGCTGACGAGTGGCGGTACCCACGCCGTCTGACCGCGACGTGTGACAATTCCGGCGGCAATGACGTCTGTGTGACATTCGGACCCGTCGCCTTCTGTCGAATGGCGGGCAACAGCCGTCAGACGCCAGTCTGACGGTGTTTAATGGTGTTCGGGGACGTTTGTCAGACCATGCTGCGCCACGGCGAGTTCGAGCGGATTCGCGCCGTGCTTGCCGAGACGGATCTCGAGGAGCCACTCACTGCGCGGGAGATCCACGAGGTCCTGCAGGCCCACGACGAACCGTTCGAGAGTCCCCACGAGATCGCGACTGTCCTCGGTCGTCACGCCCAACGAGGGAACGTCGAAGTCATCCGCGGTCACCCCTATCGGTATCGGTTCGACGACCGGGGCCAGTAGCCCCTCGCGCGCTTCTCGATCACAACACGTTTGAGACGACCCGCCGTGGCTCCGCTCGTGCGTAGCGTCATCGATCGGCTGGAGGTACGAGAGCCGCGGCGAGCGATCACACTCGTCGTGTTCGTCGCGCTCGTGGCCCGACTCGTCGCGCTCGACGTGCGGATCGCCCACTGGGACGAGGGTCGAGTGGGGTACTGGATCCTCCACACGGCCGCCACCGGGTGGTGGGAATACCGGCCGATCATCCACGGCCCGTTCGTCCAGCACGTCACCCGGTGGACCTTCGAGATCGGCGGCGTCTCGGATTTCACGATGCGGCTGCCGGTGGCCCTGATCGGGAGCGCGCTTCCGGCGACAGCGTTGCTGTTTCGATCACGGCTTCGCGATGTCGAGACGATTGCCCTCGGTGTCGTCCTCGCGGCGAACCCACTCCTGCTCTATTACTCGCGGTTCATGCGCAGCGACGTCCCGGTCGCCGCCTTCGCGTTCGTCACGCTCGGCGCGCTGGTGGCTGCCGTTGATCTGGACCGTCGACGCTACCTCCACCTCGCGGCGGTCGCGTTCGCGCTCTCACTGACGGTCAAGGAGAACGCAATCCTGTATCCGGTCTCGTGGCTCGGAGCCGGCACGCTCCTGGCTCTCTCCCGACTCGCCGACGATCACGACGACGGTAGTGATCCGCGGGCGACACTGCGACGATGGGCGCGTGCCATCCGCCGCCGCGCGTGGGCCTGGCGACGGAGCCTCGTCGTGCTCCCCGTCGAGATGCTTGCGGTGATCGTGTTCTTCTACGCACCACGCTCGCCGAAGACGGACGTTGGCCTCTGGAGTGCGGTGGCCGACCCGACATTGCTCCCCGGAGTAGTGGGGCAAGCCACACTCGGATCGATGGGGGAGATCGCGGACCTCTGGTTGTCACCGAGCATCCGTGGGCACGCGTACGGCCCGTATCTCGTGCATTTCCTGATCGTGCTCGCCGTCGCTGCCGCCGCGACCGCCGTGTTCGCGGCCCTGGCAGTTCGGTGGCAGCCACGACCCGCCGTGACGTTCTGTGGCTGGTGGGCACTGTCGGGCGTCGTGGGCTATCCATACGTCGCCGACGTCAAAGCGCCGTGGCTCGCCGTCCACGTCGTGATCGCACTGGCGATCCCCGCCGCCATCGGGCTCGTCGCCACTATCGAGCGATGTCGGAGCGCTCGCGTCGAGCGCCGCCAACTCGAAGCGATCGGTTTGGCCGCATTGCTCGTCTCTTCGGGCGGCTTCGTCATTGCCTCGGCCGGGCTAACGACCTTTCAGCAGCCGCCGCACGAACTGAACATCGTCGCACAGGGCGGACAGCCGAGTGGCGACCTCCGTCCAATAATCGAGGACATGCAGGCGGTCGCAGCCCACAATGAGGGGACAGACGTTCTCTACTACGGCAACCTCTCAATCAGGGACGAAGCTCGGGCGGATCACCCACCGGTCCCGCCACGCTGGTTCAACCGGCTGCCGTTACCGTGGTACACCGAACGGGCAAACGCCACGGTCGACAGTGTCGACACTGTCGCGGACATCGCCGCTGATCCACCACCCGTCGTGATCGCCGAGAGTGACGCACGATCGGACGTCGGTGGGGCACTCGATGGCTACGCCGTGCGCGAGGAGGCGATCCTGATCCGGCCCGGCCCGCGGACGATCAGCGTCGTCGGATTCGAGTACCATCTCGGCGGAAAATCACTGGCATTCTATATCGATCGAGAGGCCCTGTCAGCTGCGACGGCCGGTCGCGAGGGCGACACTCGCTGATACGATATTCGAAATCAGACTTCGATGATCGTAACCTTTCGCCGGGTTTATTACGATGAGCGAACTCCGGATGCACAATGACAGCCGACGACCAACCGACGATCCTGTTGATCGGGAGCGGTCCGATCCAGATCGGCCAGGCCGCAGAGTTCGACTACTCCGGCGCACAGGCGTGTCGCGCGCTCCAGGAGGAAGGCGCACGCGTCGTCCTGGTCAACTCGAACCCGGCGACGATCATGACCGACCCCGAGATGGCCGACGAGGTCTATCTCGAACCGATCAATACCGAAGCCATTGCCGAGATCATCCGCAAGGAGAAACCCGACGGCGTGATCGCGGGTCTGGGCGGCCAGACCGGGCTCAACGTCACCGCGGAGCTCGCTGAAGAGGGTGTCCTCGAGGAACACGACGTCGACGTTATGGGGACGCCGCTGGATACCATCTACGCGACCGAGGACCGCGAGCAGTTCCGAAAGCGGATGGAAAAGATCGGCGAGCCGGTCCCCGCCTCGACGACGATCAAGAGCATGGACGAGGTCGAGGACGCCGTCGCGGAAGTCGGCGGTCTCCCCGTCATCATGCGGACGACCTACACGCTCGGTGGCGCGGGATCGGGCGTCATCGGTGACATGGACGAACTCAAGGAAGCCACACGCAAGGGCCTGCGACTCTCCCGGGACGACCGCGTCATGATCACCGAGTCTATCGACGGCTGGATCGAACTGGAGTACGAGGTGATGCGCGACGCCGACGACTCCTGTATCATCATCTGCAACATGGAGAACCTGGATCCGATGGGGATCCATACCGGGGAGTCGATGGTCGTCACGCCTTCCCAGGTCATCCCTGACGAGGGCCACCAGGAGATGCGCGACACGGCGCTGAAGGTGATCCGCGAGCTGGAGATCCACGGCGGCTGTAACATCCAGTTCGCGTGGCGCGACGACGGCTCGCCCGGCGGCGAGTACCGCGTCGTCGAGGTCAACCCACGTGTCTCCCGCTCGTCGGCCCTCGCGTCGAAAGCGACGGGATACCCGATCGCCCGTGTGACCGCGAAGGTTGCGATGGGCAAGCGCCTCCACGAGATCGAAAACGAGATCACCGGCGAGACCACGGCGGCTTTCGAGCCGGCGATCGACTACGTCGTCACGAAGATCCCGCGGTGGCCGATCGACAAGTTCCGCGACGTCGACTTCGAACTCGGGCCGGCGATGAAGTCGACCGGCGAGGCGATGTCGATCGGCCGGACGTTCGAGGAGAGTCTGCTGAAGGCGCTACGCTCGACGGAATACGACCCTGCAGTCAACTGGACCGAGGTCAGCGACGACGAACTCGAATCGGAGTACCTCGTCCGCCCGTCGCCTGACCGCCCATACGCGATGTTCGAGGCCTTCGAACGCGGCTATTCGGTCGAGACGGTCTCGGAACTGACCGAGATCCGCGAGTGGTACGTCGAACGCTACAAACGGATCGCCGACGCCGCCGACGCCGCCAGTGCGGGCGAACTCGATATCGCGGCCGAGGCCGGATTCACCAACCACGAAGTCGCGACGCTCGCCAGCGGCGGTGCGTTCGACGACACGCACGCCTCCTGGTTGCCAGACCGTCTCCTCGACGAGCGTGGCGTGGTCAGCGACGACGGGGAGGCGACGCCACAGACCGACGGCGGCGGCGTCAGTGTCGCGGACGTCGAAGACGCCGCGCCGGCCCGCTCGTTCAAACAGGTCGACACCTGCGCGGGCGAGTTCGAGGCCTCGACGCCGTACTACTACTCGGCGCGCGAACCCCTCTCGGGGCTGGAGCGCAACGAGGTGCAGGTCGACCCGGAGATCGAGAGCGTCGTGGTCGTCGGCGGCGGCCCGATCCGGATCGGACAGGGTGTCGAGTTCGACTACTGTTCGGTCCACGCCGTCCGCGCCCTCGAAGAGATCGGCATCGACGCCCACGTCGTCAACAACAACCCCGAGACGGTCTCGACGGACTACGACACGTCCGACGGGCTGTTCTTCGAGCCGATCACCGCCGAGGAGGTCGCTGACGTGGTCGAGGAGACCGGGGCCGACGGCGTGATGGTCCAGTTCGGCGGTCAGACGTCGGTCGACATCGGCCATCCCCTGGAGGCCGAACTGGATCGCCGCGGACTCGACTGTGAGGTCATGGGGACCTCGGTCGACGCGATGGACCTCGCGGAGGATCGCGACCGCTTCAACCGCCTGATGGACGATCTGGGCATCGCCCAGGCTGAGGGAGGCACGGCGACCAGCGAAGCCGAGGCGCTCGAACTCGCGCGTGACATCGGCTACCCGGTGCTCGTCCGGCCGAGCTACGTGCTCGGTGGGCGTGCCATGGAAGTCGTCTACAACGACGACGACCTCAAGACGTACATCGAGGAGGCCGTCCGGGTGAGTCCGGACAAGCCGATCCTCGTCGACGACTTCCTCGCGGACGCCATCGAACTCGACGTCGACGCCGTGGCCGACGGCGACGATATTCTCATCGGCGGTGTCATGGAACACGTCGAGACCGCCGGTGTGCACTCAGGTGACTCGGCGTGTATGATCCCCCCACGCAGCGACGAGATCGAGAACGTCATGCCGCGGATCCGTGAGGTGACCGAACAGATCGCCGGCGCCTTAGAGACGGTCGGACTCATGAACGTCCAGCTCGCGGTCCGGGACGGTGAAGTCTACGTCCTCGAAGCGAATCCACGCTCCTCACGGACGGTTCCGTTCGTCTCGAAAGCGACGGGCGTCCCGATCGCCAAGCTGGCTGCGAAAGTAATGGCGGGTGCGAATCTCGACGAACTCGACGTCGCCGAGCAACAGCCCGAGCAGGTCAGCGTCAAGGAAGTCGTCCTGCCGTTCGATCGCCTCCCGGGTTCGGACCCGCGTCTCGGCCCCGAGATGAAGTCCACGGGTGAAGTCATGGGTACGGCCGGGAGCTTCGGGAAAGCCTATCAGAAGGCCCAGATGGCGGTCGACAAGCCGATCCCGCTTTCGGGCACTGCCATCGTCGATCTGCCGATCGTCGGCTTCGAGGAACACTTCGAGACGCTTGATCTCGACGACTTCGACTCCCAGGCCGAGCTCGAGGCTGCACTGCGGGACGGCGAAATCGATCTCGTGATCTCCCGGAATCGTGACGTTCTCGAAGTATGTGTCGAGGAGTCGACTACCTACTTCTCCACGATCGCAAGCGGTAAGGCGGCCCTCGAGGCTATCGAGTCGGACGACCAGCCGCTGTCGGTCCAGGACGTCGCGACCCGTCCGAAAACGACTCGGAAGTGGGGCGACAACTGACGGCCATATGGATCCCAGCGAGAAAGCACTGGAATCACTGCTTGCGGACGATGAGTCACTGGTCGAGTCCTGGACGGTCGATACGGTCACTCGCGGATTCGAGTTCTCCCCGCCCGGACTGGGAGGCACTGAGACAGTTGGCCTGACCGATCGCCGAATCGTCTGGCTCGATGACGAACTCGAAACCGTCGACCTGGAAGACATCAGGTCAGTGGGTGTCGACTCCGTCGGTCAGTCTCTGGCATCGATGCTGCTCATTACTGGCCCTATCGCGACTGTACTCGGCGCGATTGTGACCATCGTACTCAGGCTGTTTACGTCGCTGCCGGCCCCACTCACGCTTGCCCCCCTCGGAATCGGGCTGTGTATCCTCGTCGCTGCGCTCGTCGGGTCTCGGCTGCAGGATCCCGAAGACGTCGACCGTCAGTACTACCTCGACATGAAAACCTTAGAGACAACGGTCCAGATCTACGCGACTGAATCGACCGTCGTGGAGATGACCGAACGGGTCAACACGGCACTGCAGTGAGGCTCACTGTTCGCCGATGCCCGATCGGCAACTGGCGGCGACCGGCAAACACTTGCCCCCCTCGGTCGATAGGGGGAGTATGAGCGACGTGGACTTTTCGGCCGAGAAGTACGAGAAACACAGGCATGCGGGCGAAATCCTGGCGGAAGTACGCGATGAGGCCGCCGAACGCGTCGAAGTCGGTGTGAGCCATCTCGAAATCGCCGAGTGGGCCGAAGACCGGATCCGCGAGTTAGGCGGGAAACCGGCCTTCCCGGTCAACATTAGCATCGACGAGGAAGCGGCCCACGCGACACCCAGTATCGACGACGAGGCGACCTTCGGCGAAGAACTGGTGAACCTCGACATCGGCGTGAGCATCGACGGCTGGCTCGCCGATACGGCGGTGACGGTCAACCTGTCCGGCCACGACGAACTCACCGAGGCGTCGGAAGAAGCACTCGATGCGGCCCTCGAGATCGTCGAGCCGGGCGTCGAGACCGGCGAGATCGGCCGGGTCGTCGAGGAGACCATCGACGGCTACGGCTTCAATCCGGTCGTCAACCTCACCGGCCACGGACTCGGCCAGTACGAACAGCACACCGAGCCCAACATCCCGAACCGAGCAGTCTCCCAGAGTGCGACCCTGTCGGCCGGTGATGTCGTCGCCATCGAACCGTTCGCCACCGACGGCGCAGGCAAGGTTCGGGAAGGCAGCGACGAGGAGATCTTCGCACTCGACCGGGAGGGGTCGGTTCGTAACCGCCGCGCGCGTCAGGCGCTCGAACAGATCACCGAGGAGTTCAAGACGCTGCCGTTCGCCACCCGATGGCTCGACGTCAAACGCCCGTCGATGGCACTCAAGCGGCTGAAGCGAAACGACATCGTCCACGGCTATCCTGTGCTCAAAGAGGAAGCCGGAAAATACGTCAGCCAGAAGGAACACACGATCATCGTGACCGACGACGGCTGTGAGGTCACGACCCGGAGCCGATGACATCCTCCCCGGCGTGAACAGAGCGGGACTACGTCCCGCAGGCAGTCGGGCCTTGCCCGACGACGCCGGGGTTTCCTCCGTGGGAGTCTCAGCCGGTCTACGACTCGCCGGAGGCAACATTCCCGTCACGGTGGACGGTACTCGGGTCTGTGCGCTCTTCTTTGGGACGGTGAGAGCGTGGTGACTCCGACCAGTCGTGGTCGTCCCACTCAAACCGCACGGGCCGTGCCATCGGCCTGACCGCTTCCTCTGTGTGCCGCTCTAGGAATGTTTCCGACGCTGTAAGGTCGGCGTGCCCCTCGAACCCACACGGACAGGTGAGTGTGTCCTGATGCCGTGTCGTTCGGTCTGTCGAACCACACTGCGGGCATTCCTGACTGGTCCACGCCTCTGACCGGACTTCTACCGTGATACCGTATTCTTCGGCAGTACAGACCAGTCGCTCGGTGAATTGCTTGAATGCCCAGAAGTTATGGGTCTTGGCGTTTGTCTCGACCGACCAATGCGTGTCCAGTACGTCGGTCAACCCGCCGATATACAGTGTGTCCACGCCTTCGGCGTACAGTCGTTCCAACAGGTCACGACACAACGCTTCCTGAGCGTGGTCCCGGCGACGAGTCCGTTTCTGGTACAGCCGCCGGATACGCTTGCTACTGTATCGCCCTTCATCGAGTTTCGACTGTAACCGGGCGATTTCTCGCGTCGTGTCGCGGAATCGCTGGAACAACTCGCGGCCCTCGTACAGATATTGCTTACCGGTTGTGGTGGTACAGGCGACGAGATTGTTTGCACCAATGTCCAGAGCGGCCGTTTCATCGGCCAGTGGAGTATCCCGTATCTCGTCAGAAACAGTCACGGGTTGCGAAGCCCTGAACGTGCTATCAGTCTCGTCGTACCACAGGTCTAACCGACCCTGTTTCTCGTACTCGGGCCAGTTCGGGTCGCCAGTGATTTCCAGACGGAGACGCCCAGTGTGGTCGTATCGGTCTTTCAATTCACTCCCGACCAGTATTTCGAGTCGGGAGCGATCGCCCCATTCGACGGTGTACGACGTGTTGCGGATGACGGTATGGAGTTTGCGGCCCTCGTCTTTGTTGCCCCAGAATCCCGGTGGTTCCGGGTGTTCAGTGACGGACGTATCCGACTCGTCGTGATACGCTTTCTTGTTCTCGAAGAATCCGCGCCATGCTTCGGAGTTCTTCCGTATCACCTGTTGGGCGGTGGACGCACCGAGGACGCCTTTGTATTTGCCTTCGAGTCGGCCTGTATCGGCGTCCCACACGTCTTCGTTTTCGTAGCCGCCTTCGTCGTTGTACCGCATGAGGCGTCCGTAGTTAACCTCGTTCCAGAGAGCGGCGGAAGCGTCCAACAAGTCCCGTAGCAGTCGCTCTCCATTGTCGGAAAGCGGTCGCACGGCGAACGTGTTGGTACGCTTCACGACGACAGATTATTATACTTTTAGTCTTAAAGTCTTTTCGTCATGCGACCCAACATCGACATTTCACACACGCTCGGTGGCCGAGTCAAAGACTACGCAGAAGCGAACGATTTGGACCTCTCGGAAGCCTATGCAGAGGTGTTAAAAGCAGGTCTGGAAGCGTTGGAGACTCAGGACCAGCAGTAACACGACGGTTTCCCACCGGAGCTTACGCGATTCACGCCCGCCGTGAACAGAGAGGGATCGGAGATCCCTCAGGCAGTCGGGCCTCGCCCGACGACAGCGTGGCGTCGAAGACGCCACGGGCAGTCGGCCGTAGGCCGACGACGGCGGGACTCTCTCGCTGTTGAAAGGTAGGCCGCTTTTGCACCACGGAACGCAGTTTCCGAGCCCACGACAGCCCCTCAAGCGTCGTTCATTCGACGTTCAGTCCGATGGCCGCAGGACTGACACACAGCGACGCGATATGGCTCACGCGAATAGGCGGCGTTCGCCGACGCCTCGTTTTCTGTGTGCAGCCTGATCGAGACGCCGTGGGGCCGGTTGCGCTCACAGGACGGACAGTACTCGGTACGGGTATTTGCCGTCTGATTGGCAGTCGCCATACCGGTTGTGCGTCGGCAAGTACCTTTTAATGGGAGCGTCGTTCGCACCGTTCATCGAGTGGTGGGACAGCACTCGAATGCACGAACCGAGACGGCCCTAGGGGGCGTTTCCAGACATCTCTGCCCCGTTCCGGCATGAAAACAATCCGAAAACGGCCGAAGGATATAAATATCACTTCTTCGTCAATCCGTGGTCCGCCCGAGGCGGCTGACGAGAGCCGGACTGCTATCGGCTGGTTCGCCAGCGGCCCCGGCCTCGGAAGCTTCTTTGGATCCCAGCGGCGACTGTGACACCATGGATCAGGTTTTCGCCCCGTGGCGTATCGAGTGGGTCGAACGCTCCGAGAAGAATCCGGACGTCGATGCGTGTATCTTCTGTGAGCTTCCGGGGTGGGACGACGACCGGACGAACCGCCTCATCGCCGAGAACGATCACGCCTACGTGCTTCTCAACAACTACCCGTACAATCCCGGTCACGCGATGGTGATCCCGCGCACACATACCGGCACTTACGGTGATCTCGACGACGAGGAACTGCTGGCCCACGCCCACCTCAAACAGCGAACGATCGACGCCATGGACGCTGCGTTCGATCCCGACGGCTACAACGTCGGCCTGAATCTCGGCGGGAGTGCGGCCGGCGGCTCGATCGACGACCACCTTCACACCCACGTCGTCCCCCGCTGGGAGGGCGACAACAACTTCATGGCTGTCGTCTCCGAGACGAAAGTCATCGTCGAAGCTCTCGAGGATTCCTACGAGCGGCTGCACGATGCCTTTGCCGATCAGTCCGGGGCGATCGTCACTGATCCCAACGACGCGATCTTGTTTTCGTGATCGTCGCGTCGCCACTCACCACCCTCGATTCCCGGCCGATCACAACCCTTGATCGGTGAACCGACCTTCCTGCTCGTAGATGGCCACCAGCTCCTCAACAAACTCAGCGATCGTCTCATCGTCTTCCAGATAGGGTTCCATCCGTTCGACCAGTTCGTCGTCGAGTTCTATCGTGCGTGACATTATATATCGTACATTCTGTCGATGCTTATAGATGTCGACCGTATCACTGAGGGAGATCCACTCGTCTTGCCGTCGAACACGAAGTCACTATAGGCTCGGCTCACCTACCTTTATGTGATGACTCGTCGCAGGACGCTTCGACGCGTCGGTCTATTGTTGTTCGGAGCGAACCTGGCGCTGTTCGTGGCCAAAGGCGTCGTCGCCGTCGAGACCGGCAGTCTCGCCGTCCAGTCCGAAGCGATCAACAGCCTCGCCGACACCGTCTATTCGCTGGTTATTGTCGGCGGACTCTACCTGACGACGCGGCCGCCGGACTTCGAACATCCCCACGGTCACGAGCGGATCGAGCCGTTCGTCTCGCTGTTCGTGGCTGCCGGCATTTTCCTGGCCGGCGGCGCGGTGATCTACCAGTCAGGTACAGCATTGCTTGCCGGTGACATCGAGTCGTTGCGGAGCCCAGCGGCCATCGGCGTTCTCGTGGTCTCCATCGGCGCGAAACTTGCCCTCTATCGGTACTGTCTGGCCGTCGGACGAACGTGGCAATCGCCGGCGCTGGTCGCGACCGCCCTGGATAACCGCAACGACGTGCTGACCGCCGGTGCCGCCCTGGCTGGCGTCATCGGTGCAGCCGTCGGGGCACCGATCCTCGATCCACTTGCCGCTCTCGTGGTGGCCATTGGCATTCTGCACACCGGCGTCGAAGTCGTCCGGGACAACGTCAACTACCTCGTCGGTGCGGCCCCGCCGGACGAACTCCGGAAAGAGATCCTTCGGACCGCTCTGGACCATCCCGACGTCAAGGGTGCACACGACGTAATCGCCCACTACGTCGGCCCCGAGATCGACGTGAGTCTGCACGTCGAAGTCGAGGGCCATCGAACGCTCCGGGAAGCCCACGACATCGAGTCGGCCGTCGTCCAGTCGGTCGAGGAACTTCAACAGGTCGACGACGCGTTCGTCCACGTCGATCCGAAGGAGCTCGGCGAGTGGAAAACCGACGAGGCGGTCGATCAGTTGGTCGAGACGACTGAGGACACCACGGACAGAGCCGACGACGGGCGATAGTGGCGACGGACCAGCCGATTTTTAGGTGCCGGGGGAATGGTGGATGTATGGACGAGGCGATCGAGTTCGGTACTGACGGCTGGCGCGCAGAACTTTCCGAGTTTACGTCACCCCGCGTTTCCATGGTCGCACAGGGGATCGCCGATTATCTCAGGGAGGAAGCCGATCACGCCGGCGGCACGGTCGCTGTCGGCTACGACGCCCGCGATACCTCGCCCGGGTTCGCGGCGGACGTCACGGAAGTCCTGACCACCAACGGGTTCGACGTCACGCTGTCAGAGCGTGACTGTCCGACCCCCGTAGTGGCCTGGACCATTCAAGACCGGAATCTCGCCGGTGCAGTCATGATCACCGCCTCACACAACCCACCGCGGTACAACGGCATCAAGTTCATCCCGGACGACGGTGCGCCCGCGCTCCCGGAAGTCACCGAGGCGATCGAATCGCGACTCCGTGAGCCCGAGGCACTCCCGGCTGACGAACACGGCGTCTACCGGGAGGACGACTTCGTGACGCCGTATTTCGAGGACGTCCTCGTCATGATGGACGCCCACCTGACCGGGCTCGACGTCGTCTACGACGGCATGCACGGGAGCGGGCGCGGCGTGACCGACGAGTTGCTGGAGATGGCCAAAGCGGACGTCCATCGAATCCGGTGTGACTACAATCCGACGTTCGGCGGTTCCTCACCCGAACCGTCAGCCGAGAACCTCGAAGAGCTCGTCGAAACAGTCGAGGAACGCGACGCCGACATCGGGATCGCCAACGACGGCGACGCCGACCGCCTCGCCGTCGTGACCCCCGAGCGCGGCTTCCTGAACGAGAACCTGTTTTTCGCCGCGATGTACGACTATCTGCTCGAATACAACGACGGGCCGGCGATTCGATCGGTTTCGACCACGTTCCTGATCGACCGGATCGCCGACGCCCACGGCGAGGATGTCTACGAGACGCCGGTCGGATTCAAGTGGGTCGCCCAGGCGATGGCCGAACACGACGCGCTGATCGGCGGCGAAGAGAGCGGCGGGTTTTCGATTCGCGACCACGTCCGCGAGAAGGACGGCGTGTTGATGGCGCTGCTCGCAGCCGTCATGACGGCCGAACGGCCGATCGACGATCGGATCGACGACATTCTCGAAACCCACGGCGAGATCCACCAGGATCGTCGGAGTATTGAGTGCCCCGATGACCGGAAGGAACCCGTCGTCGACGAACTCGAATCACAGTTACCCGACACCGTCGCCGGTGTTGCCGTCGAACGCGTCAACGACGCCGATGGGTTCAAGATCCTGCTTGCGGACGGCTCCTGGCTGCTGGTCCGTCCGAGCGGGACGGAGCCGAAACTCCGCGTCTACGCGGAGGCCGACAGTCCGGACCGGATCGACACGCTGCTGGATGCTGGCGTCGACCTGGTCGAACCGCTGGTCTGAGACGGTCGAGTTACGTCGCTTACTCCGGTTCGATTTCGAGATGCTGACAGTGTTTTGCCTCGGCGTCGTAGCAGTCCGGACACTCGGGGCGACGCTCGACGTATCGGGTTAACCGGGCGGCGACGTCATCGCTGAGCGCGTGTTCGAGACGGCACGCCTCGTCGTGAAAGCCGTCGGTCACGTCCAGCCCCTCGACGAGGAATCGCTCGATGAGGCAGTGCTTGGCGAGCAGATCTCTGGCCTGTTCGGTCCCCCGCTCCGTGAGTTCAGCACCCCTGCGCTTCTGGTATTCGAGAAGATCCTGTTCCTGCAGCCGCGAGAGCATCTGCGTGACGCTGGGCGGCGAGACGCCGAGTCGATCCGCGATCGCTCCGGTTCGTGCCGCCTCGCCGTCCCGCGAGAGAAGGTATATCTCCTTGAGATACATCTCCACGCTCTCGCTCGTGGCGGACTCGCTGTGATGGCTCACAATTGGTCCCGCTACACGACGAATCAAGAAATACTCACCGCTCCCCACAACTGTGTCGCTGGACCGTTTCTCCGAAAGCGTTCCCGTAGGGTCATTCCCGGCCCGTATATTACTATAGAGCATTTTCATGAATAGGAAATATTAAGCCTCGTCATTTCTTACCCCGGGGTAATGACACAGGTGGTAGCGACTACGACCGGACTGTATCCCCTGCCGGACTGGGCGAAAGACGAGTTGGCCAACTTGAAAGGCCACCAGCGGAGCGACCTGATCGACGGGTCGGAAGGCGAAGCAATCGTTTCGACCTACGAGGCGGCACGCGAAGACGTGATCGAGGCCCAGCAATCTGCAGGGCTAGACCGGATCGTCGAGGGCCAGCTCCGGTGGGACGACATGCTCGCGCACCCGCTTTCGGTTCACGACGCCGTCGAAACCCGCGGGATCGTCCGCTATTTCGACAATAACAACTTCTATCGCGAGCCGGTCGTCGAGGGCGAACTTACGTTCGACGGCGACATCGGCGCGGAACTCGACGCCGCGGCCGCGTTCGTCGACGATGGGCTGCAGGCGGTTCTCCCCGGCCCGTACTCCCTCGCCGACCTGGCGACCGACGAGTACTACGGTGACGAAGCCGCCTTCCTCGACGCGATCGCGGACTTCCTCGCCGAGGAGACCGGAGCCTTCCCCGAGATCGAGACGCTGTTCCTGCTCGAACCGTCCCTCGTAACCGACCCGCCAGCTGACGGTGGCGAGCAGGCCAGCGAGGCGATCGACACGGTCGCGGACGCGATCGACGCCGACGTCGTCGTCCAGACGTACTGGGGCGCACTCGAGGAGAAAGTCTACGCCTACCTCCTTGACGCCGACATCGATGCCGTCGGTCACGACCTCGTCACCGACCACGAGGGGGCGATCACAAACGTCAACGAGTACGGGACGACCGACGACGTGGCGCTGGGGCTGGTCGACGGCCAGAACACACTCGTCGAGACGCCCGCGGAGATCCGCGAACGCATCGAGTGGTTCCTTGCGGAGACGACCAACGACTTCGAGACGATCTACGCGACGCCGAACACCGAGTTGCTGTATCTGCCCGACAACAAGTTCGAGGCCAAACTCGATGCACTGGCCGCAGCCACAACGGAGGCGATCGACCAATGAGCGACACACGCGAACAGTTCCGACCGGACGACCACGACAACGACCACTTCCTGCTGACGACCGTCGTCGGCTCCTACCCGAAACCGGAATGGCACGATCGCGCCCGGGAACTGTTCGAGGCCGAGGACACCGGCTTCGACGAGGACGACTGGGACGAATCCAAAGACGATGCCTCCCGTGTCATCACCCACGAGCACGAACGCGCGGGCATCGATGTCGTCACCGACGGCGAGATGCGGCGCAACGAGATGGTCGAGTACTTCGCCCACCGGATCGACGGCTACGAGTTCAACGGCCGCGTGAAGGTCTGGGGCCACAATTACTTCGATAAGCCAAGCGTCGTCGAACCGGTCGAGTACGACCAGCAATGGCTCGTCGAGGAGTTCAAGTTCACCGACGAGGTCGCCGACGTGCCGGTGAAGGTTCCGATCACCGGGCCCTACACGCTGGCGTCCTGGAGTTTCAACGAGGCCTACGACTCGGAGGCCGAACTCGCCTACGACCTCGCGGACCTCGTCAACGAAGAGATCGAGGCGCTCGTCGAGGCCGGCGCGCGATACATCCAGATAGACGAACCCGCGCTGGCAACGACACCCGACGATCACGCGATCGTCGGCGAGGCGCTTGAACACATCGTTGAAGACGTGCCCGATGAGGTCCGCCTCGGACTGCACGTCTGTTACGGTGATTACTCGCGGATCTACCCCGAGATCCTGGAGTTCCCCGTCGAGGAGTTCGACCTCGAACTCGCCAACGGCGACTTCGAGCAGATCGACGTGTTCAAAGAACACGAGTTCACCAAGGACTTCGCACTGGGGGTCGTCGACGTTCACGACACCGAGGTCGAATCCGTCGCCGAGATCAAGGAAAACATCAAGAAAGGACTAGAAGTCGTCCCGCCCGAGCGACTGACCGTCTCGCCGGACTGCGGCGTGAAACTCCTGCCCCGTGAGGTCGCTTACGAAAAGATGGCCAATCTCACGACTGCCGCCCGCGAGGTCGAAGCCGAACTCGACGCCGGTGAAATCGACGTCCCGGCTCGCGAATGATCCCGCCGCAGTGAGTGCCGACTCGAGAACGGCCGTCCGATTGCGAACCCGATGCAGTTATTTCGCCGACCCACAGATTGAACAAGTGTCGGAGAAAACCAACATCTGTAATATATGGTCGAACAGGAGGTAAACGGCGCTACGCACACCTGGCCATATCGACCGCGCCACGTCGGTGGCACACTGCTCGCCGCTGTCCTGGTCGTGCATGTCGCGGCTCGGGCCAGCGTGGAGCCCCCGGTGATCGGATTCGGGATGCTTGCCGTTGGCGGTCTTCTCGTGGTGATTTCACGGTTCGAACGAACGCTTCGGCCGTTTGCCGTCGGGATACTTCTCACCGGAATGAGCGTGTTCCTCCAGGCAAGCTTGGACGGTGCCGGTGTCGAGCGGGCAACGATCTTCCTGGGATTGTTCGGGGTCGTCCTCGTGGTCAGCGAAACGAGTCCGGTTCGTCACATCAGCCGCCGTGTCAATGAACGGATCGACCCGTACGTCGAGGCTGGGGGAACTCGACTCGGCCGCTGGCTCGCACCCCTCCTGTCCAGACTGAGTTAGGACGGGACGGGGGACCGGATCATTCCGCTTCGACCGTCTCGATCGCCCGCTTGCCGATCTCGATCACGTCACTCGGGAGTCGGTCGCTCGCCGCGTCGAGGTCGGCCGGCGAGAACCACTCCCAGGCGTCGGCTGGCGCTTCGCCATCCCCTGGCTCAATATTTCGGCTGTCGGCTTCGCCATAGAAGATGAAGTCGACGTGCTGGTGGCCGACCTCGCCGTCGTGGACGTTGATGTCCTCAAGCAGGAAATGCTGGGGCTGGGGGATACTCTCGACAGTCGTCGAAGTAATGTCCTCTTGTGGTGCGAGGAGGTCGACATCGAGGCCGAGCTCTTCTCGTGTTTCCCGCTTTGCCGCAACGTGGGGGAGTTCGTCGCGGTCGATGTGCCCGCCGGGCGGGAGCCACATGTCCAATTTCTCGTGGTCGTGTAGTGCCGTCTCGCCGTCGTGAACGACGTAGACGGTCGCGACGAAATGACGCGTCGTCTCCATGGACGCCTTCGAGAACGGGCCGGAGTTGAACCTGCCGAAACGGACGAACGGCGAAAGTTTGCTCTCTCGTCGACGAACGTCAGGCCGTTCGGATGTCCTGTTTGGCTTCCAGCAGTTCGTGATACCGGTTGCGGATCGTGACCTCGGAGATGTTCGCGACCTCGCTGACCTCGTTTTGCGTTACCTTCTCGTTTGCCAGCAACGAGGCCGCGTAGATCGCAGCAGCGGCGAGGCCGACCGGGCTCTTCCCGGAGTGGACGCCTTCCTGCTTTGCGTTCTCCAGGAGATCACGGGCGTGTCGCTCGGCTTCCTCGGTGAGTTCGAGATCCGAAGCGAATCGCGGGACGTAACTCGTCGGATCGGCGGGCTTCACTTCCAGTTTCAGCTCTCTGACGACGTATCGATAGGTGCGAGCGACTTCGTCTTTCTCGACCCGCGAGACGTTGTCGATCTCGTCGAGACTGCGGGGGTTGCCGGCCTGTCGGGCGGCGGCGTATAGTGACGCAGTCGAGACACCTTCGATGGATCGGCCGGGCAAGAGGTTCTCGTCGAGCGCGCGGCGGTAGATGACGCTTGCGGTCTCCCGAACGTTTTCGGGCAGACCGAGCGCGCTGGCCATGCGATCGATCTCGCCGAGGGCCTGCTTGAGATTGCGCTCTTTGGAATCGCGGGTTCGGAAGCGCTCGTTCCAGGTGCGCAGGCGCTGCATCTTCTCGCGCTGACGCGAGGACAGGGAGTTGCCGTAGGCATCCTTGTCCTGCCAGCCGATGTTGGTCGAGAGTCCCTTGTCGTGCATCATGTTCGTCGTCGGGGCACCGACGCGGGACTTTTTGTCCTTCTCGGCGGAATCGAACGCTCGCCACTCCGGACCGGGGTCGATCTCGTCTTCCTCGACGACGAGGCCACACTCGCCGCAGACGGTCTCGCCGCGTTCGGAGTCCGTTACCAGGTTGCCACTGCACTCCGGACAGACGTCCGTCTTTGTTTCCTCGTCGGTGGTACTCTCGCGCTGATTCGCTCTCTCGTGGCTTCTGAGGGTCGTATCTGACATTGGTCGATTACGTGACGGGCACAGAGCCCGGAGAACACTGTCACTCAAATCCGTCTTTTTTCTCTGAGAACTTAAATTCTTTGGTCGACCAAAACCTTGCCTTTGCGGAGAGACAAACGCTGCCCGGGGTTTCGAAACGCTTAGTGGCAATCCCGCACTCACCACAGCCATGAGTGAATCGGCCGTCGATCCCGATGAGGTCGAGCACGTCGCAGACCTCGCGCGGGTAAATCTAGATCGCGAGGAACGCGAGCGCTTCACCGAGCAGTTCGCCGATATTCTCTCCTCGTTCGAGACGCTCGACGAGGTTCCCGAAGTTGAACCTGCGTCTGAGCTGACCAACGTCATGCGTCCCGACGAAATCGAAACGAGTCTCGACCAGGACGAAGCACTGGAGAACGCCCCGGAACGCGAGGATGGGTTCTTCAAAGGGCCACGCGTCTCATGAGCTACAACGCCTACATCACTGAAGAGACGATCGAGGGCGATGGCGACGGCCCGCTCGCGGGTCGAACTGTCGCTGTCAAGGACAATATTTCGACGGATGGCGTTCGGACGACCGCCGGCTCGGCGATGCTCGCCGAGTACGTCCCGCCGTACGACGCCACCGTGGTCGAGCGCCTGACGGACGCCGGGGCGACGATCCCCGGCAAGACCAACATGGACGAGTTCGGGATGGGGACGACCACGGAGACCTCCGCGTTCGGGCCGACCGAGAACCCCGCCGCCAAAGGCCACGTCCCCGGTGGATCATCCGGAGGATCCGCTGCTGCCGTCGCCGCCGGCGAGGCCGATCTCGCACTCGGTAGCGACACGGGCGGTTCGGTCCGGTGTCCGGCTGCGTTTACGGGCACAGTTGGGATCAAACCGACCTACGGACTGGTCTCGCGATACGGCCTGATCGCCTACGCCAACTCCTTAGAGCAGATCGGCCCGATCGCCCCTTCCGTCAAGGAGGCGGCCGAACTGCTCGAAGTCATCGCCGCTCCCGACGAGAACGATGCGACGACGCGGGCCGCTCACGAAGAAATCGGTGGCGAAAACCCCGATGACATGCGCGAGTATTCCTTTGCCGACGCCGCGGACGGCGACGTCGACGGGCTTGAGATCGGGGTTCCCACGGAACTACTCGACGGTGCCGACGAGGACGTCGTCGAGACGTTCTGGGACGCCATCGACGAGCTGGAATCGCAGGGCGCGAGTTACCACGAGGTCGACCTGCCGTCGGTCGAACACGCTGTTGAGGCTTACTATGTCATCGCGATGAGCGAAGCCTCCTCGAACCTCGCACGCTTCGACGGCGTGCGATACGGTCCGGCCCCCGAGTACGAGGGCAACTGGAACGAGGAGTACGCGAAGGTTCGCGAGGAGGGCTTCGGCGAGGAGGTCAAGCGCCGGATTCTGCTCGGCACCTACGCGCTCTCCGCGGGCTATCACGACAAGTACTACAAGAAGGCCCAGGACGCCCGCGCGTGGGTCAAACAGGACTTCGATGAAGCTCTCGAAGACGCCGACGTCCTCGCGTCGCCGACGATGCCCGTCCCCCCGATGGAGCGCGGCGAGAGCCTGGACGATCCGCTCACGATGTACCTCGCCGACGCTAACACGACGCCGGTCAACCTCGCGAACCTGCCCGCCATTTCGGTGCCAGCGGGCGAGACGAGCGACGGGCTTCCGGTCGGTCTCCAGTTCGTCGGCCCCGCCTTCGGCGAACGGGCGATCATTCGGGCCGGCAGTGCGCTGGCGTAGAACACAGACGAGTCCCCGGATGGGACAGCGTTCTCGTAAACGCCGTGGCTGAGGGCGCGGGCGGCACTCGGTCTCACGGACTGGCACAAAGCATTTACCGGACAGATGTGGAGCTGATGATATGAAGCGGCGATCAGTCATCGCCGGGGCCGTGGTCGGTCTGGCTGCCGTTGGCGGCTTCGGGACGGCAGTCCTGGGTTCAGAGGCCAGCGTGGAGACGAGACGACCGGACGAGCAGTACGGGAAAACCACGCCGACGGGCGACGCGTCGACCGGCGACCTGTCGGCCACACCGACGCGGACGCCAGCGGATCGTGTTGAATCTGCACAGGAGTCGGAATCGGAAGGTGAAGTGAATCAAACGAACTCGGCCGAGTCAGGACGGCGCAACGTTGGCGGGTCGATCTGTCTCAATCCGGGCGAATCTAGGGATGGGACGCTGACAGTAGACGTCACCGAATCGTCGTTCGTTTCGGTCGGGACGAATCTCGTCACTGAGCACATCGAGGCGACGGTGACAGGGATCGATCCGTCGCCGAACGCGACACTGGAGTCGGACCCACCCGTCTGGAGTTGGGATCGGGATCGGACGGTCTCGATTTCGTATACCGTGTCCGTCGGCGACGATATCGAGCCGGGAACCTACACCGTCCCGGTGTCCATCAGAGAAGAGCTAACCCTGGAAGGGGACTCGCCTGAGCGTCGAGCTGACGTCCACATTGCTATCAGGTCACCTGACGCGGATTGTCGTCCGTAACTCACAGCACGCCCCGATAGACGTCCTCCAGCGTGTCGACGGCGTTCTCGATGCTGATCGCTTCCCGGCGGTCGAGGCACTGCTCACCAAGTGTGTCGCGTTCATCGAGGACGCGTTCGATCGTCGCCCGGAACGCCTCGACGTCACCCTGGGGGTAGGTGTAACCGTTCGTGCCGTCCTCGATCGTATCCGAGAGCGCGCCGCTGTCGACGCCGGCGACGGGCGTCCCGCAGGCGTTGGCCTCCAGGGCGACCAGCCCCTGAGTTTCGACGGGACTCGGGAACGCGAAGGCGTCCAGCACGGAATAAAACGCGGCCAACTCTTCACGCGGGAGAAAGCCGAGGAATCGCACGTCCACGTCGGCCGCGGCGGCCCGGGATTCGAGGTCCTCGCGGGCGGGACCGTCGCCGCCGAAGACGACCGTGACGTCCATGCCGTCGGTGGCGGCGACGATGTCCGGCAGACACTTCTCGTAGCCGTGGCGGCCGGTGTACCCGACGATCGGCCGGTCCTCGGGCAGGTCGTATCGATCACGGAAGTCGGCCGTCTCGACGGGCTTGAACCGCTCGATGTCGACGCCGTTCGAGACCACCTCGACGGGCGTTGACACGCCAACCGATTCACGGACGTGCTCGCGTGTCCGCTCGCTCGGCGTGACCACCACGTCGGCGCGATCGAAGAACCATCGTTCGTAACTCTGGGCCGTCTTGCGGATCGTCCGCTCTACGCGATCACCAAGCGAGACGTACGACGCGTATTCACTGGTCGGCGTGTGATAGGAGGCGACCAGCGGGAGGTCCTGTGAACGTGCAACTCGCTTTGCACTCATTCCGAGCCCGAAGGGCGTGTGAGCGTGGACGAGGTCCATCTCGCCAACTTGGTCCGGGACCTGCGGGACACCGATCCGGAATCCCTCGTAGAACGGAAACGGCAGGCTCCGGACCGGATACTCCCGATCGCCGGGTTCGTAGTCGTCGGCAGCGGGGTAGATGATCGGCATATCACCGCCTCGACGGTGCCAGGCGTCGCGCCAGGACTGGACCGTGTAGGTGACGCCGTTGACCGTCGGGAGATAGGTGTCGGTGAACGCGGCGACGGACGGCACACTCATGCTGACCGTGGATTCGGCGACGAGTGATTAATGCGTTGTGTCTTGTTTCGACGGCGGATCGACATCCCTAACCGCGACTCGCCGCTATCGCTAGCCAATGAGTAATGACGCAGCCATCGCCACAGAGCGGATTCAGCGGCTGCACGAAGCAGCCCGCGAGGCTGCCCGTTCCGGAAATGACCAACGGGCTCGAAGCCACGTTCGCCGGGCGAAACGTATCGCCCAGCGCCATCGGTTGTCACTACCCGACCAGTTCGATCGATTTACGTGTGCGGACTGTGGGGCGTACTTGCTTCCCGGTCGATCGGCCCGCGTCCGCACGCAGAACGGCCACGTCGTGATCAGCTGTGACTGTGGTAGCCACGCTCGCTATCCCTACGACGACCAGTAGCCGATCGTTCGTCAACGACATTTTCTGCGCCGCTGTGGTGGCTCAACCCCGGTCCAGTGCCGAAGCTTCAAACAGTCTGGGGACGAACAACGGGGTATGAGTGACGTGACACCCGAAAACGCGATGCATGACCTGGACGTGACGGTCTGGGTCGGCAAAAAGGGGCTCGACGCGGTCGTCGACGAACTCGGTGATCAGTTGCACGAACGCGGCCTGGTCAAGGTCAAGTTCTTACGTGCCGCTCGATCCGAGGGCGAACCGGCGACGCTCGCCGCGGAGCTTGCCGATCGGACCAACGCAACGGTCGTGGACACACGGGGCCACACAACTGTTCTCAAACGATGAGCTCGATCATGTTCGTGCCGCTCGTCGGCGTCATCAGTGATCTGCTTGCCGAACAGAACGTCCCGTATGCGGGGGCGATCGGCTCGACGATCACGTTCGTCCTCGTGCTCGGGCTGGTGTCGGTTCTCGGTCGTGCCACAGTCCAGCCCATCGTCCGACGTGGCCTGCGATCACGTGGCGTGGACAAACACGCATCGATACCGATTCTGAAGCTCACGCGGGGCCTGATCGTCTTCGTTGCCGTCGCCGTCGCCTTCCAGATGGCCGGGTTCGGCAACTTCCTCACGTCGCTGGCGACCATCGCTGCCGCCGCGACGCTCGCCATCGGCTTCGCGATGCAGGACGTCATCGCGAACTTCGTCGCCGGCGTGTTCATCTTCACCGACAAACCGTTCCGGATCGGCGACTGGATCGAATGGGACGACCACTCCGGGGTCGTCGAGGACATCAGCCTCCGGGTGACCCGGATCCGCACGTTCGACAACGAACTGCTCACCGTCCCCAACTCCCACTTGACCGACGGCGTCATCAAAAACCCCGTGGCCAAAGACGAGCTTCGGATGAAGTTCACCTTCGGCATCGGGTACGACGACGACATCGACGCGGCGACTGAGATCATCATCGAGGAGGCCGAGGCACACGACGAGATCCTTGAGGATCCCGCTCCGTCGGTTCGACTCGTCGAACTTGGCGATTCCTCTGTGGGTCTGCAATCTCGGATCTGGATCGACAATCCAAGCCGGTCGGACTTCGTGAAGATCCGCGCTGAATACGTTAAGACTGTCAAGGAACGCTTCGACGAGGCAGACATCAACATCCCGTACCCCAACCGCACGATCGGTGGTGAACTCGAACTCGCGGGCTCCGGTCCTCTCGCTACCGAGGAGTAAACGGCGTCCGCAAACGATCTGGGACAACGCGAGAATTATTTTCGGCGTTCGTCGAGGCGCGGTGCCAGCCCCGCCGCGATGGAACGCATCCCCTCGTCAGCAGGATGGAGGATGTCCCAGGTGAGTTCCGATGCGTCGAGAAGCTCCGTTCCGTCGACAAGGGAGACATTTTCGTGTGGTGATTCTTCGACGACAGTTCGCAAGGCACTCCGGAACGCTTCGGCGCGCTCCGGATCGCCCGATTCGGTGACGTCGGCGAAGTACGGGAACAGAGTCACGCAAACGACCGGTTTCTCGGGATGGGCTTGTGCGATGGTATTGACGAAGTACTCGGCGCGCTCGCGGAACTCGGCCCTCGTGAACTCGGCGTTCGCCATGTTGACCGACAGCGCCAGCGTCGCGACGTCCCAGTCGTCGCGATCGGCGATGTACTCGGCCATCGCGGGGTCCGCGTACGCCGACCCGGAACAGCCGAGGTTCACCACGTCGTAGTCATTCAGCCGGGCGAGTTGAGAGACGAAACTCAAGTGTGCCGCAGAAGCTTTCGCCCCCTCGGTGATCGAGGTGCCGTACGCGAGATACCGCCGGTCCGGGAGTTCCGCGGCGGTCGGCGGACGACAGTGCCCGGAGACGTCGTGGAGTGCGACGGGGACGAACCGCTCGAAGGCGATCCGACAGACGCGGGGGTCGAATCGGCCCTCGTCGACGGTGTCGTCGAGTTCAGCCAATCGCTCGGGCACACCGAGCGTGAATGTCTTCGGCGTCGAATCGATCGCCTTGGCCTCCCAGGGCTGAAACGACCCCCAGAAGATCCGAAGTTCCGCTCGCTCGGGAGCCGAGAGCGTGATTTCGATCTCCTCGGTGTCGTCTTCGGGGACGAACCGGATCTCGCTGTGCGTGGGATGGCGAACTCTGTGACGTGCTTCCTCGTTCAGGTCTCTCCTGACGGGTGCGGGGACGCGAGACAGTCGATCGCCGTCAGGTGTCCATTCCGCGTCCTCTAACTCCGCGACGTTGTGCAGCGAAACGGACGGGTACTTTTCCATAGGCATTGAGACACGACATGATCGATGGCGGCAAACATATTCCTGACCATTTCGATCAAGCGGCGGTATTCGAACCGAACGCCATTCCGCAGGCCCGAGGCTCAGAATGTGATGAACCGGTATGAATGGAGTGGACGCCCGGGATGGCCCGGCGTTCGAGCGTGGGGAATCCCGCGTGCCTCCTCCACCCCGCGACCCTGCGAGCGGCAGGTGTCCAGGGGTCCGCTGCTCGCTTCCGCGCCTGGCGGATTGCCCCCGGTTAACGACACCGGCACGCCCCTGCAGGCGATTCAGTGCCGACCGCTACCCCCGCAGGACGAGGCTTCGACGTTGGCTAACGGGGCCCGCGCCCGTCTGCACGGACGCCCCCGGGTTTCGGCCCCCGCTGAAGACCATAGCGCGGGGTGAGAGCGGGGCCTAACCGCCCGGCCTAGTCCAGTTCACTCTTCCTCACTAACCCATAAGGGCCTTTCGGCTCGGCGGCGTGCTGACGGCGGTCGAATCACAGCACGTCCAGTTCGTAGGCGTACCACGTCGCGACAACCGGGATCGATGCTGCTGTCCCCGTGAGTGCGTATCGGTGGAGCCACGTGATCGAGATGACGTCCGATCGGGCAGTCAGGAGCCAGCCGACAGTCATGATGGCGATCAACAGTCCAAGTGCGAGTGCCACACCAGCGGCCAGCGCTGGATCAGTGCGGTCTTCTCGCCCGGCCGCGAGAACTATCACGGTAACGAGTGCCAACAAACCCCCGAAAAGCGGATCGATCGTGCCCGACGTATAGTATGTGCTGATTGATCCAGTGGCGAATGGATACGCCAGTGCTGCCAGAAACGACAGACACGCGAGGATTCCGATAGCTGGAACGAGGCGTCTTCGGTCCATAGCTGGAGGTCAGACCGCCGCCGTCTTAATGGCGACGCTCGTCGCGTCGCACCGAAAGGCGCACAAATCCCGAGTCACAATCGCGGGGTATGGGATTTGGCGACACCGCGAAAAAGCTCCAGAAAGTCACCAGCGCAGCAGAGGACCTCTACGAGAAGATGAACCAACTCCGCGGACAGGTCCAGTCGCTCCGGGAGGAGGTCGCGACCACGAGCGAACAGGTCGACGAAATCGAAACCGACCTCGCCGAACAGCGGGCCCTGATCGAGGCGATTGCCGAGGGCCAGGGGCTCGACGTCGAGACTGTAATTTCCGACGCTCACATCGAGAAGGCCGATGCCGACGACGTGGCGACCGAGGAAGCAAACGACGGGGAAGCGGCCGTCGATACGGACGACGGAAATTGAAGAGTCGGTTGAAAGAGTGTACCCGACGTGTCGTGGTGAGAGATTAACCGTCGGCCGGCAGACCCGAGCGCTCACCCGAGCAGTCGTTGGTGTTCAACCTTCATACACCGGTCTTGAACGAATTGGCGGCCTGCATCCTCTGCGTTTCGGGCGCTCTCGTCGTGGGTGATCCCCTTCTGCAGCCAGACTGTGGGCTCGTCCTCGCGCTCGAGTGCCGCCTCGACGATGTCCGGTACTTCCTCACTCGGGCGGAACACGTCGACGACGTCGACCTTGTCGGGGACAGCCGAGAGGGAGTCATACGCATCACGGTCGAAGATGGTCTCGGCGAACGGATTGATCGGGATGACGTCGTAGCCTGCTTCGAGCAGGTACTCCGGAATGTCGTGGGCGGCCTTGCCAGGTGTCGATGAGCAACCCACAACTGCGATTGTCTCGCTCGTCTCGAGGATCTCGGCGATGGTTTCGTCGTCAGTGACAGGCATAGCGAGAGCTACGAGTATGGTATGGAAAAACGTGGCGCAAACAGCGCATCGAGTCGGAATCGCCGGGACGGATAGAGACATTTTTTAGAGTGGGTGCGTTTTGGGGTAATGCGAAGGGTCGGCCACGGCGACGTGGGCGCTTAGCTCAGCCTGGACAGAGTACTTGGCTTCGGACCAAGCTGTCGGGGGTTCAAATCCCTCAGCGCCCGTACTTCTGTCGCTCGCAATTCGCGAGCGACGAATTCGTCATTCTGAGGGATTTGAACCCTGGCAGTCGCAGCCCGCACAGCCGAGCGAAGCGAGGCGAGCAGGACCGTCTGCATCCGGTTCAAATCCCTCAGCGCCCGTGAATTCTGCGCGAACGACAGTGAGCGCTGAGGAGCGTCGGCTGAGAGATTTAAATCCGAGGGGTCGCGCACAGCGGAGCGAACAGGTTTGCATCGTCGGCGTCAACCTGCTGTGGCGCGGTCGGACCGTCGTACCGGACACGCCGTAGGGGCACTCTTTTAGATCGGAGTGTGCTTGGCGTCCCTATCAACGTCGCCATCGTGGGCTACTTGCTGTTCTGGTGAAGGGGCATAGAGGAGTTTCTTGACGTCCAGCCACAGCCGGACGATGTTCCAGCCGATCGCGACCGCCAGCAGCGAGACCACGATCAGGATGGGTAGATTCCCCGGTTCAGTTCCAGTGCCCGGCGTCTCGGGGAACCGGAGGGAGACGACGGCGAGGAACGTCGCCCACAGCGTCAGTCCTTCCCTCAAGCCCCGGCAAGCTGTATCGCCCGAGAAATGACGTACATGAGCACGATTGCCGTGCCGACGACGAGGACAAGCTGTGTGAACAGCACGAGGAGGAGGCTGACGACCGTCGCTTCAAAGACCGGCAAAACCAGGAAGTACGGAAGCAACGCGAGGGATCCGAACAGGACGACGAGTCCCACGATGGGCAGTGCTTCGCTCCAGATCTGTCGGAGGTCTAACTCGCCGCTCTCGTGGTTGACGAACGGTGGAGAATCTGATATCGAAGGAAACTCACGGCCTTGACCCGTAAACCTTCGGCAACGTCGTCGCAGCCACGCGAGACTTTATTTGCTCTCGCTATGCATGGCGAGATGGGAATTACATGGCGTTCTCGAACTATCTCCGCGAGCGCCAGTGGCCGACAGTGCTCGGCACCCTACTGTTCGTCGCCCTCATGGTCGCCGGCTATTACTACAACATCACGTTCGTCCAGCTGGGACTGATCGACCTCGGCACCCGGTTCGTGGGCCTCTCCGAGACCGCCGTCTCGCTGTGGATGGCCGTGCTCGCGCTCTGTACGCTGGTTGTCGCCGTCGTGACCGGCGTTGCGATGGATCGACGGGAGTGGAGTACGGACCTCCGGACGAAGTTCCGCCTGCTCCTCGGCGTCGTCGCCGTCCAGTTCGTGCTCACGCTCGTCGCGCCGTGGATCCGGACTGTCCCCGCTTTCGGCGCGTGGATCGTCGCCGCGTCGATCGGCCTTGGCGTCGGGTTCCCCGTCTCGTTCTCGCTCGCGATCGATCTCGTCCCGGTTCCCGATCGGGGCTACGTCGCCGCCGCGATCACCGCCGTCGCGTACTTCCTTGCGAACGCTATCCCGCTGTCGTGGTCGATCACCGTCTTCAGCCGGGTAATGGTTCTCGCAATGGCACCCGGGCTGCTCGCGCTGGCCGTCCTCTCGTTCGGCCGGTTCGAGTTCCTCGAACGGATCCAATCGACGTGGGAATCCCAACATCATACGTTTGGAACTGGGCGGTTCTGCCGACCCGACGCCATCCGGACGCGAGGCCTGGCCTTCGCCGTCCCCGTCGTCCTCATGTTCGGCGTGTTCTTCATCGATAGCCTGGGCTTCCTGCGGATCATCGACACGCCAGCACTGTTGCTCACCTCATGGCAGTCTCCCGACCTCTCGATGCGGCTGTTCATCGCCATCGCGCACGTCGTCGGTGCCGTGATGGCCGGCGTCATCTACGCGAACTACTCGCTGTCCCGTGTCTTCCTCTGGACGTTCGCGCTCTTTGCGCTGACACACGTCCTCTACACCTCTGACCTTCGGATCGCGTCCGTCTTCCCCACGCTCGCCCAAGGGACGACGTCGCCACTCAATCCGGCGATCTACGCCGTCGCCGTGAGCTTCTACACGACGCTGAACTTCGCGCTCTGGCCCGACCTCTCGACGGCCGCAACTGTCGGGACGCGCTCGGCGATCGGGATCGGCGTCGCGGGCTGGCTTGCCACCTTCTCCAGTACCGCGCTTGCGCTGTACTTCCACGCAGCGGACCTGACACTCCTCACCCACCTGAACGTCGTCCAGGCGCTGTCGCTACTCCTGGTCTTTGGCCTGGCCGTCGGCCTCTACGTCCGTCGGATGGTCACGATAGTTCGTGCGAACGGAGGAACGGCAACATGACGCCGACCGACGCGATCCCGCTGTTGATCGTCGTCCTGCTGATGGTATCCATCGGTGGCGGCGACGTCCAGCAGATGACCGTGACGTTCCAGGGCGACAACAATGTCGAGGCGCTGGAAGACGTTCACGTCGTGGCCGGCGGGACGCTGACCGTTCCCGAGAACGCGTCCGTCAGCGGCGACGTGTATGCGATCGGCGGCACGACGACCATCGCGGGCGAACTCGACGGCGACGTGACTGTCTTGGCGGGGAACCTGTCGATAGTGGATAGCGCGGCCGTCACGGGCAGCGTGCAATCAATCGCGGGGGAGTCTGCGATCGCTCCCGGAGCGAGGGTCGGGGACGCGACGACGTTCGAACCGCCGGCCCCCGCGAGTTCTCCCTGGCGACGGGTCGGGGGCTTGTTCGTCCAGTTCCTCGTCCTCGCGGCCGCAGGATGGTGGCTCGTCTCCCGCCATCCCGGGCTGCTCGACACCGTGAGTGAGGCCATCACCGACCATGCGCTCGTCAGTGGCGTCGTCGGCTCGCTCGCCGCCACGTCGCTGCTCGTCCTGTTCGTCTACATGGCGTTCACGATTCTCTTGCTTCCACTCAGCATCGTCGGCCTGTTCGCCGAACTGCTGGTTGTCCTGTACGGGCAACTCGCCTTCGGCTACCTGATCGGCACTCGATTGCCGATCGAACAAACGACCCGGGCGACGGTCGTCGGAATCGCGGTGTTTCTCCTGATCATTGAGGGACTCGGGCTGATTCCGTACATTGGGGCACTCGTCCAGCTCGGGCTGATCGTCGTCGGGTTCGGGGCGGTGCTGAACACGTACTTCGGCCTCCAGCGCTTCGAGCCGGTCACCATTCCCGGTGGGGTCGAGTGATGCGGGATCGTCTCCAGAAGAGCAGTCGAAGCGGACGCGAGCAGCTCGCGCGGCTGAGTCCGACACTCCACATGGGCTGGCGCCAGGTCCTGTTCGCCAACTGGCCAGTTGACCCGTCTGTCGTTCGTCCCCACGTCCCCGACAGCCTGTCAGTGGACACCCACGCTGGCGACGCGTGGCTGTCAGTGGTTCCCTATACGAACGTGGACGTTCGTCCGACGTGGATTCCAGCAGGGTGGGGCGTCGCGCTGCCTGAACTCAATCTTCGGACGTACGTGACCCACGACGGTCACGATGGGGTGTACTTCTTCAGCCTTGACGCCGAGGGCGTGCTTGGGGTCCTCGGCGCTCGACTCTTCCACCACCTCCCGTATTTCTACGCCAGCATCTCCATCGATACCGACGGCGATCGAGTGCGCTTCGAGAGCGAGCGGCGACATCCGGGTGCCCGCCCCGCTCGGTTCGCAGGAACCTATCACCCTACCGGCGATCAACTGGCGGCCGACGCCGCTTCTCGGGCGGCGTTTCTCACCGAGCGGTATCGTTATTACACCCAAGTTCCGTCCGGTACCCTTCGTTACGCGCGGGTCGATCACGAACCGTGGCAGTTGTACGAGGCGAACGTGGACCTCGGAGAGAACACACTGTTCGAAGCGAACGGTTTCGCTCATCCCGAAACGGATCCGATTCACTATTACAGCCCCGGTGTCCGGACGATCGCGACGCGGAACCGTCCAATCTGAGCCTGGCTGACTTTGGTTCACCTCAAAATATCACATGTATCAATCCAGCCCAATAGCTGCCAGTTCCTGATAGAATCGAATCGTCCGTATCCAGAAGTATCAGGTCCCATACGTCGAGAATTATCGATACAGATAATATCTCAGCAATCCATTGTATGTCGGTGAAACTGAAATGACTGAAACACTCACTGACACCGTGCCGATTAGGGAACCCCTGACTGGACCCCGACGCCTCGCCGGCGGCCTCTTCCTCGCGCTCTCGGCGCAGTTCATGACCGCGATCATGCTCGCCGCAGCGATGGCACCGGACTACGACTTCGGGGCCGGTGCGATCAGCGACCTCGGGGTCTTCCCCGAGACTGCGCTCCTGTTCAACGGCTCGTTGATACTCGTCGGGATCCTCAACATTGTGGGCGGGGTGTACTTCTATCGCAGCCACGGCAAGCGCTGGCTCCTTTCGCTGTTCGTACTGGCCGGCGTCGGTGCAATCGGAACGGGGCTCATCCCGCTGAACGTCAGCGACGCCCACAGCCTCTTTGCCCTTGTGGCGTTCCTGTTCTTCAATCTCGAAGCGATCGGAAGCGCAACCCACCTCACCGGACCGATGCGAGTGCTCTCGATCGTCACGGGGACGATCGGTCTCGTCTTCCTGGTCCTCATGGCGGTCGGCGACGCCGGGACGACGGCGGCATTCGGTCCCATCGGCCACGGCGGCACCGAGCGCATGATCGTCTATCCGGTCATGATCTGGCTGATCGCCGTCGGTGGCTATCTGTTGGGTGCGGAAGCAGCAACCGATCAATGAAAGTGCCGACGCAGGAGCGCTCAATTTCGACTGATCGAGGATCCATGCTGATCGACTGGACCACTCCGCTTGTGCACCAATTGTTTTGACCCCTTCACGACAACAATGAGTATGCGCATTCGAATCCTTGGATACGCCGCTTTTGCGGGGATCGCGACGTTCCTCGTCGTTTTCTTCGCGGTCTCGGAAGCACTCCTCTCGTACATCGAGTTTTCCGTACTGGTCGGGATTCCGGTGGGTCTCCTCGTCGGGGCCCTTTCCGCCGCGTTTGTCCTCACACAATTCGAATCGGACACTACGAAGACGCGCCGAGCGCTCGCTCGCGGACTCGGGGCCGCCGGTATCGGCTTCGTCGTCGCGTTCGGCCTCGCACTACTGCTCGGTCAGGGCGTCACGCTGGCGATCCTCCTCGGAATCGGTGCTGGGACCGTCACTGGAATCGTGATTGTCATTCGGGAGACGGGATAAGTCGATGGAATTACGCCGTCGCCCCGGACCGGTCTTTACGTCCTCCAAGTCGCGAACGCGGACGTTTGTCCTCGTCGCGATCGCCCTTGCCACGTTCGCGATCGGCGTGAGTGTCCTTCGATGGACGGTTCCGGGGATCACCGATCCGCAGTGGCTCCACGCCTGGATCGAGACGGCCGGCTGGTTCGCGCCGGTCGCGTTCGTGGCTCTCCAGGCCACCCAGATCGTTATCGCGCCGATCCCGGGCCAACTTATCGCCTTCGTCGGCGGCTACGCATTCGGAGTCGTTCTCGGTACGATATACAGCCTGCTCGGCGCGGCGATCGGGAGCACGATCGTCTTTCTCCTCGCCCGGCGGTACGGCCGCCCTTACGTCGAGCGGGCGATCGACGGCGAGACCCTGGCGTCGTTCGACGGTCTCGTCTCTCGGGACGGTCGTTTCGCGCTCTTTCTGGTCTTTCTGATCCCCGGCCTGCCGGACGACGTGATCTGTTTTCTCGCCGGGGTCACCCGAATCCCGATCCGCCAACTCGTGGCGATTTCCCTGCTGGGACGCGCGCCGGGCTACCTCCTGGTGAGCTATGCCGGCACGCAGTTCGCGGCAGCGAACTACCTCGGAACCACCGTGATCCTCGTGGCCCTCGCTGCCGTCTCCGCAGTCGTCTACTGGCAGAAGGACGTGGTACTCGCCGTCCTCGAACGGGCCTAAACGCGACCGATAGGTTCATTCTTTCGTGTCCCGTCGTATCCAACATAATGATGCTCCCGACCCACGCCCTCGCGGGGATGGCCCTGGCACTCCCGGTGGCGTACGTCGCCCCGGAGTTCGGCGGCCTCGCCCTCCTCGCGGGGCTTGTGGGCGGGATGTTCCCGGATTTCGACATGTACGTTGGCCACCGGAAGACGCTGCACTACCCCGTCTATTATGCCGCCCTCGCGGCCCCCTTTGTGGCGATCGCATTGTTTCTCCCGTCGGTCCCGACGGTCTTCGCAGCCGTCTTCCTGATCGGGGCGGCTGTCCACAGCCTGACCGACGTGTTCGGAGGCGGCCTCGAACTCCGTCCGTGGGAAGGCAACTCTGAGCGAGCCGTCTACGATCACTATCGAGGGCGCTGGATCGCTCCTCGGCAGTGGATCGGCTACGACGGCTCGCCCGCCGATCTCGTGCTCTCGTACGCGCTCGCTGCCCCGCTCCTGATTTCGCTTGATGGCCCCTTCCACTGGGCAGTGATGGCGGCGCTGGCCGTCGCGAGCGTCTACGCGGCCGTCCGCCGGTACCTGCCGAGGCTCGCCCTCGTCGTGCTCGACGTGGCCACGCCGTGGCTCCCCGAAGATGTCCTGTCGGCCCTCCCGTCGCGCTATCGCGTTGGCCACCCGGAATCAGCCAGGTCGAGCGCGTCCGATTGAACGAGTCACCGAACGACAGCCGTTTCTCGGAAGCGTGCCAGCGGGAACCTGTTTAGTCGAAAATACCTTGGTGTCGCCGGCACACGTCACCGAAGTGATGGACTGACCGATCGTGTTCGATCTCCTCACTCTTCTTGCGCTCGCACTGCAGGGAGCGGTTCTCGGCCTCCTCGTCGTCGCCGTCCGTCGCCAGAACGTCGCGGCCGCGGTCAACACCGCGGCCGCGCTCGCTCTCGCGGTCCTCCCCACCGTTCTGCAGATCGGTTCCCGGCTGACGCTGGAGCAACCGCTCGCCTTCGATCCGCTGCTCTCGGTCTGGCTCGGCGTCGCCGGGTTCCTCCACTCGCTCGGCATGCTCGGACTGTACGACTCGACGTGGTGGTGGGACCACCTCACGCACACTGTTTCCGCGGCGCTCGTGGCGGCACTTTTGTACGCCGCGTTGCTCGTTGCCTTTCCGACCGCTACCTGGCCAGGGGGCATCGGTGCGATGACGGTCGCGTTCACGTTCGTGATCGGCGTCTTCTGGGAGTTGATCGAACTCGTCGGCCGGGACGTGGCTGACCAGCTGGACGTCGAACCGGTTCTCGTCCACTACGGCTGGGGAGACACGGCTTTGGATCTCGTCTTCGACGTGGTCGGCGCGGTCGGTGTCGTCGCTCTCGACGTGACGGTCTTCGTTTCGGTCGTCGAGCGGTTCCCGGCCGTGACCGAGGGGCTGCTCGTCGCGAGCGGGTGGCTCGTGGCCCTCGGATCGGTCGGCATGGCGCTGTTCGTCGGCGTCGGGGGATCGATACGGGAGTGAACCGTATCCCGAACGGCCTACGCCATCCTGTACCCATCGAACCGGCGGACTGCATGCCGATAGGACACCACGGGGAGTATGACGGCCCCGACAAGCAGGACGGCCGAGAGAAAATAGAGTGTATCGGCGGAGACACTGAGACCGAACGGTAGCGCCCAGGAAACCAACCCCGCCGCCAGGTCCCGAACGCTCGATTCGTAGACGACCCCCGCGGCGGCCGCGGTAACGAACAGGTAGGCGCTGAACAGTACGAACGCCCATCGGCTCGGCAGGACCGTCTTCATCGAGCGCGTGAAGTTGACCGCCTCGAAGCGCGGGAAGGTCATCCCAACGCCGATCGAGAACGCGGCCGAGAGGACCATGACCACCGGGGTCGCGAGTACGAGCGCGAGTGCAGTTTCGGATTCGATCGGGCTCAATACGGCGAGGACGGCCGTCAGGACCGTCCCGATCGGGATCGCAATGGCAAGGCCGGCGAGCAGGTGTGCGTGGACGAACGTCCGACCATCGACGCGGCTCAACAGCGTCGAGGTCAAGGCCGCGCCCTGATCGCCCAGCGGGTTCAACGTGAAGATGACACCCGCCGCCCAGGCGGCGACCACCACGGCCACGAACGGGAGATAGACCGGAATCTCTCCGCTCTGGACGATATCGGCCAGGAAGCCACCCATCATCAGCACCGGGAAGAACGCGTACAGCAGCTTCAGCGGGGCTCGCACTGCCCGCCGCCAGGACAACGTTATCAGGGCGGCCGTCCGCGGCCCGAGGACACTCTCGATCCGGCGTTCGATGCCGGGGCTGGCTGCTTCCGTCGCGACCGGCTCGGGTTCGGCGCCAGCGAGTGCCGGATCCGAGAACCAGTGGATCCCGGCCACGCGCGACCCCGCGATGGTTCCAGCGACCGTGAAGACGAGTGTGAACGCAACCGCGCCGCTGGCCTTCGCCAGGGACCCCTCGACGCCGGGCGTCCCGAGGAACAGGAGGTCGGCGTACCAGGCCATCGGCGAGGCCTGCATCGGCTCAAACAGCGCGACCATGAGCTGATCGACGGTGCCCGTCGAGAGCGCAGCGAAGTAGCCCAGGAACACCATGACGAGGATGACACCCTTGTGCTGGGCGACGAACGGGAACCGCGAGGCGACGTGGCGGACAGACAACCCGATCGGATAGCCGACCGTCACCGCGGTGAGGCCGGCGGCCAGGATCGCGACTGGAACGGTCATCACCGGCCAGGGGACACCGCTCCCGAGGGCGAGGCCAGCACCGAGTCCGACCGCAGGGCCGAGGACCCACAGGACGACGTACGTGAACTCGGCGACGTAGACGCCGGCCAGCGCCTCCCGCGTCGGGACGACGGTCAGGATCCCCTCGGGTTGGGCGAGCGTCCCGCGCTGACCGACCGCTCGCACGGCGAAGATCACGGTGATGATCAACCAGAACAGCGCGAGGATGCCGCCGGCGATCGGCGTCGAAAATGTGCCGATCCCGAACAGCGGTCCGCCTTCGGCAAGTGACGTTCCCATCCGGTAGCCGAGATAGCCACCGCCGAGCGTGCCGACGAGGACCAGCAGAACGTACATCACCAGTCCGATGATCGACGACGACCCGCTTCGCCAGTCCGTGTGTTTCCGGAGCATTCGGGTCACGTCGATCCGGGCCAGTCGAACGCTGTGATCGAGTGCGCTCATGGTCACGCACCGTCGGCCGCAGCCTCTGGTTCGGCACTCGCGTACTCCTCGGTATGATCCGCCGTCACTGCAAGGAAGACATCTTCGAGCGTGTCTCCAGTACCTTCCTCGGCCTGCTGTTTGAGAGCCGCGGGCGAGCCCTCCGCGACGAGCCGGCCGTCGTGGAGGACGCCGACCACGTCGGCGAGTTCCTCGACGACCGAAAGGATGTGCGTCGAGAGGAAGATCGTCGTCTCGCCCGCGGCGAGTTCGGCGATCAGGTCCTTGACGGTTCGGGCAGCCCGCGGGTCGAGACCGCTCGTCGGCTCGTCGAGGAGGAGCACTGACGGTTCGTGGAGGATCGCCCCGACGAGTCCGGTCTTCTGGCGCATTCCGGTCGAGTAGCCACTGATCCGGCGGTCGGCGGCCTCGGCGAGATCGAACCGGTCGAGATAGTCCGCGATGCGTTCGTCGGCCTCGTCACCGGGAATGTCGTGCAGCGCGGCGACGTGCCGGAGGTACTCGCCGGCGGTCAACTCGTCGAACAGCGGCGGCTCCTCGGGGAGGTACCCGACGTGCTCGATAACGCCGTTTCGGTCAGTGATCGGAATGCCGGCGATTCGGGCCTCGCCGGAGGTTGGGCGTGTTAGCGTCGTTAACATCCGCATCGTGGTGGTCTTGCCCGAGCCGTTCGGCCCCAGAAATCCGTAGACGGTCCCGGGTTCGATGGCCAGATCGAGGTCTTGGACGGCAACGACGTCGCCGAAGTGCTTCGTCAGGTCGGTAGCCTCGATTGCGAATGTACTGTCGGTTTCGTTCACTTCAGTCCCACCCATGGACGAGCGTTCGGACGAGTGACGCATAGTGGTACTGGTTATCATTCCCATGCCCCGGTGTAGAGCCGGTAGAGCAATGCCCGCATCCCGCCGATCACGAGCCGATCGAGTCCCCTCGTGTACGCCGCGAGGCCGACGAAGAAGGCCGCGAAGACGAATGCGTTCTCGATAGTCATCGCCGCGGGCATCTCTCCATCGAGTTCGACCACGACTGGAATCATATCTTCCAAGAACCCAATCGCGCCGTTCCAGGCCAGTAGCGCGATCGTCGCCCCAAGGATCAGCAAGACGAAGTTGAACGTGTATTCACTGTCTGTCGGTCGCTTGCGGTCCAAATATGTCTCGCGGTCCGCTCGTGACTCGAAGGTAAGTGGATTTGGTCGGAGCTGAGCATACACCTGGCTGCCAAGGGTCAGTAAGGCGATAGCCCAGAGGAACATGGCAATCAAAGGGGTGAATGGATCCGGAACCAGCGTCGGAACTGCCCCTTCCAACGCTTCGACCAACACTGGTGTCATCCGATCAACGATGACGTAGAACACCCCGACACCGACTAGTGCTTCTACCGGACCGTACTGTGGACACAGTAGCTGAACGGGATGACGGGATTCGACATTCCCACTCTCGGTGAGGCCATCCTGAGGAAACTTCTCCGGGATCTGGCTCGCCGGCTGTGCCTGTACGTTAGTCATCGAGACCTCGGAAAAACGATGGAGTAAATGGGGTTCATCGAATGATCGGCATACATACGTATCCATAGAATATAATTCTATACTACAGTTCTCGATGTCAGTGCTGAGCGGGATAGTACCTGTGCTGCGGCGCTCCCATGTCACTGCTCTGGCGAAATCTAGCTACTGCGGAGATCTGATTCGTTGGACCTCGTTACACGTCACTCGGATCTTCCTCAAGGCGCTCATACAGATAGTAGGAGTACACCACCGTGATGCTGGCCGTCACCAGCACCGGGACGATCAGGAAATAGATTGCGTACTCCCCGAATAGCAGTCCCACGAGTGCCACCGCCGCGGTAAGTTTGAAGAGCGTCGCCCCGAGGGCGTTCGTCTGCTCCCAGACCTCGGGACTACTCATCGTCCACGGGGTACGAATGCCGACGAACCAGTTGCGTTCCACGTGGTCGAGGAGGACACCGACGAGATAGAAGAGAATGGCCACAGCTGCCAGTAGCAACAACACAAAGTCGAACTCGTAGCCGAGGTTGAACGCGACGATGCCGCCGTGGACGATCGCCATGAACGCCGTGAAGCCGACGACGAACCAGTCGTAAATCGGGCGGAATTCGCCGATGTTCTCGCCGAGCGGATCGATACGGGGAATGACAGCGAACATACCGAGGAGGACTGCCGTCAGTATTGGAATGAGGACGAGTGCGACTGGCTTCAACATCGTGTCGTCGGGCACACCAGCGGCGTTCCAGTGCGTCGCCATCTGTTCGGGGAGATCCGGCGCGGCGAGGACACTGACGACACCCGAGGCGACGACCAGACCAGCCGCCAGAGCGAACCGATGTGTCGATTTCATGTCGGATAGTACGGGTTTCAGCGTCATAAATGAGTCTGTCTGTCAATTCGTCGAATATTGAGTGAATTGCGATAACCCCGTTACTCTGTACCTATCACTTCGTCCTCTCGCCAGATGGCAAACAATCAGTGATCGATTCGCGCTGTGCATCCCGTAGCGTCATGAGAATAGCTGAAAATTCTGACTGATATCCATCAATCAGACGGTCGATTTCGGCTAGCTCACGCCCTGAAAGGGAATCCGTTCGCCCATCGAACGAGCGCCCTCAGCGCCCGTGGCAGAATTTCACCGTTCTAATCCCCCGACAGCGGCAGGGTGACTACCGTAACGAATCCAAAGTGCGTGCTTTCGTTCGTTGATCGAACGAACGCAGCTGTCACGGGCAGACGGCGCGAAGCGCCGTCGACGCCGAGGTCCCCTCACTGTATCAAGATGGGGCCTTACTCTCGCATATATGTGATCCATCCAAACCTATAATAGAGTCAAGAGACTACTATCGGATATGACAGACCAGGGTCTCGAATCGTGGACGAAGGACTTGACGGCCCGCGAACGCGTCAGGGAGATCGCAACGACGCTCACCGAACCGCGATCAGTCGAATGGGTGCGTGACCAGGCGCAGGTCTCCGCCTGGCAGACCGCCAAAGACGAGTTGGAGATGCTCGTCGAATTTGGGCAAGTCCACGCGATCGACGGTGACGACGGGAACACGAAGTACGCGCCGAACTACCAGCAACGCTACTTTGAGGAAGTGACCGAGTTGATCAACAGACACACGCGTGAAGAACTGCGTGAGGAGATTGCCACGATTCAGGAGACTATCGACGAGTGGAAGCGTGAATTCGATGTCGAATCCCGAGACGAACTCGAATCGACGCTGGCCGATAGCGAGCTCACGAGTGAGGCTGTTCGGGACCGCAACAGCGTACTCCGGCAGTGGAAACGTCACGAGGACAACAAGCGACTCCTCAAGCACGCCCTCGAACTCTACGACGATGCCCGGTCGCTCTATCCCGGAGAGAACGCGTCTTCGAGTTCCTCAGTCTCACTCACACAGTAGTCCCGATGATTTTCCTCGCCAATCGCGCGAACCTCGATACACGGACGCTCCTCACGCGACTCCACAACAAACTTCAGACCCAGGTCACTGACGAGACATCGCCGATTGAACAGGTCTGGTATCACACCTCACAAGGGAACAAAGTCGGCGTCCGGGCGACGATCACTCCCAGCGTGTTCCTCGGAACGTCCTACCCTGTCGAGGAAGCTGAGCTCCAGGTCTCGTTCGATTTTCCCGCGGACGCCGCCTACGATTATTATTCCATTCAGTGGGTCGAGTCAGCGCGTGACCTCATGATCGGATGGCACCAGGACGAAACCCACATGGATCTCGGAGAGTGTCATTTCCAGATCGATTACCAAGGGGAGACAGTACAACGAGAGTCTGCGGCATTTCTCGATGTCCATCCGCTCAATGTATTCGATCGACGAATCGATGATCTCGTGGACGTCCTTGATGTGATCGACTGGGATGATGACATCCCAAGCGTCTCGAAGGAAAACGTTCAGTGAGACAGCCGCTCCTCACGAATCCGGCTCTCTCATATGCTCGTAGTGCTTGACGAAGGCACGAAGGTCTTGCCGGACACGGTGAAACAGCCCCTGTCGAGGGATTGATACAACCGCTCGTGCTGAATGCGCGCCGTATATCTCGCAGCTTCTTGAAAATAGATAATATTTCTGACCGATTTTCGCCACTCAGACGGCAGATTTCGGACGTCTCACGCCCTGAAAGGGAATCCGTTCGTCGATCGAACGAGCCCCCTCAGCGCCCGTGAATTCTGCGGGAACGACAGTGAGCGTTGAGGAGCGTCGAATACAACTGGTGGTCTGGTCTCGTCTACGCTGGCTTTCTGTGGCGCTCGACCGTGCTCAGGTGTCGGCAAGTTGAATCGCCCGGGCAATGACGTACATGAGGACGACGGCCGTCCCGACGGCGAGGACGAGTTGAACGAAGAGGACGAAAAACACGCTGAGGATCGTGCTACCGAAGATCAGTCTGATCAGGAGATAGGGGAGCAATGCGAGGCTCCCGAACAGGATGATCAGGCCCACGAGAGGGATCGCCTCGTCCCAGATCTGATGGAGGTCCAGTTCGCCGTCGTCCTTGTCTACAAACGGGGGAGATGCTGACATCGTCTGTACCTCCCGACCCACTAACCTAAAGCTTCGGTGGCCGACGTCCATGTGTGGCACTCACACCCGCTGTCGCGTCGATTGGGAACGTTTTAGCCGCCCATGGCCCGCTAGTCGCCAATGAGCTACAAGATCGGTCTCGTGGGCAAACCCTCGGTCGGGAAGTCCACGTTTTTCAACGCGGCGACGATGAACGATGTGCCGGAAGGGGCCTATCCGTTCACGACCATCGATCCCTCGGTCGGCGAGGCGTATGTGCGGGTCGATTGTGCGGCCCCGGAGTTCGACCACACGTGCACCCCGAATCACGGCTACTGTGCCGATGGCATCCGCTTCGTCCCGACGAAGCTGGTCGACGTCGCGGGGCTCGTCCCCGGCGCGCACGAGGGGAAGGGACTCGGGAACCAGTTCCTCTCGGATTTGAACGAGGCGGACGTCCTGATCCACGTCGTCGATTTCACCGGCGAGACAGATCTGGAAGGCGAGCCTACGACGGATCACGACCCACGTGAGGACATCGACTTCCTGGAGAACGAACTCGACATGTGGTATCTCGATGTCTTCGAGAAGGGGATCGAGCGCCACCAGACGGGGTATAATGGCGCAGATGGAGACATCGAGGCCGACCTCGCCGAACAGCTCTCGGCGTTCGGGATCGGTGAAGACGAGATCAAGCAGGTCATTCTCGCCGAAGAGTTAGAACTCGATCCCAACACGTGGGACGAGACGGATCGGGAAGCCCTCGCCCGCGAGATCCGGATGCGCACCAAGCCGATCGTCATCGCCGCCAACAAGATGGACACCGAGGCTGCACAGGACAACTGGGACGCGGTGACGACCGATCCCGACTACGAACACCTGACGTTCGTGCCCGTCTCGGCCCACGCCGAGAAGGCGCTGAAGAACGGCGACGAACAGGGTGTGCTGGACTATCGCCCGGGTGACGCGGACTTCGAGGTGACGGCTGACCTTCCCGAAGAGAAAGCCGCGGGCCTCGAAGAGATCCGTGAGTTCGTCGGGGCCTACGGCGGGACAGGCGTCCAGGACGTCATCGAAACGGCGCTGTTCGAAGTGTTAGACGCGATCGCCGTCTTCCCTGGCGCGCGCAAGCCACAGGACGACGGCACGTTCCTGCAGGACTGTTTCGTCCTCCCCGACGGCTCGACGGCCGAGGACTTCGCGTATTTCCTACATACCGACATCGGCGAGGGCTTTCTTCACGCTCACGACGTCCGTTCGGAGCGTCAGGTCGGCGCGGAGACGAAACTCGATCATCGTGACGTCGTCGAGATCACGACGACAAACTGAGGCGACGTGCCGACGGCCGGAAGACGGCTATATTCGCTACAGAATACCCATCGCTTCGAGACGCTCGGGTAGATACGTATCAGTCACGAAGTCCAGGCCGTAGGAGGCCAGGGCCTGCTGTTCGGACTTCTTGTCGATGTCGAGCTGGAGTTCGATCTGTTCCTCCCAGTAGTCCGTCTGGAAGCGCGGGTCTTCGAGTTCGGACTCCAGCGCGTTGATATCCGAGTCCGCGAGCGGGTCGGTCGGCAGGTCGTACTCGACGATGTCCTCGGGCTGGACGCCGATGAACTGCGCTTCCGGCGTCGCGAGGTACTTCGAAAGGTGGGCAGATTTGATCGACCCGTAGGCGACCGAGCCGTAGATGCGATACGACCACGGGTCACCGTCAGTGAACACCGTCACCGGCAGGCCGAGTTCGTCGTGCAGGCGCTTGGTCAGCCGGCGGGTCGCACGGGCAGGCTGGCCGCCCAGGTGGACGACCAGGGCGTTGTACTCATCGTCGAAGCCGTTCTCGACGAGTCGATCGCGCATACCACCGGTCTCGACACAGAGGACGAAGTCGGCGTCGTTGTCAAGGAACTCGATGGTGTCGGGGTCGTTCGGGATCTGATAGCCGCCCTGGCCCACGTCGTCCTGGCAGTGGATCTCCCGATCCCCGCGATTGGTTTGCTCGCGGAGACGAAGGGGACCCATCACCTTGGCACCCGATTCCTCGGGACGCATGTGGAACTCCTCGCGGCGCACGTCCGAGACGATTTCCAAGTCCTCGATGATCTGATTTGACTCGTCCTGGCTGTTGAACTGCGCTTCGTCGAGGTCCCAGGACTCGCTGAGGTAGTACAACTCACGCAACGTCGAGGACCGATCTTCTTCGAGTTGGTTTGCGAGGAAGTCGATCGAATAGATGACTTTCAGGAGTTTCTGTGCCCCTCTGACGCTGTTAGAGGATCGCGTACTCTTCCGATCACCGTAGACCCAGACCTTCTGTTCGGGATCGTACTCGATGTTGGTCTTCGTCCGCGTGGGGACATCCATGTGGGGCACGTCGCCGCGCTCGAACTGGTCGTAGAACTGTGCCGCCAGCTCGATCAACCGCTCGCGGGCGTCCCCGTCGGTTCCGTCGGTTCCGTCTGTGTCCGTGCTCATTGTTCACCGTCCACTGTGAGTTTCTCGCTGTCGACTCCCTCGACCGAGATGTCGAATTCGGCGTCGCCGTTGATTTCGTACGCTAGTGTGGCGTCTTCGCCGCTACTGACGGTCGGTGACCACTTGATGAACCACTCGCCGTCCATCTCGACGACGCGGGCCTCGTCACCGTCGGCTTCGACGTTCGCCGGTTCGGCTGTCACGATGTCCGTGATCTCGAGGTCGGCGTTGGTGCTGTCGTTGTTCTCGACGACAAGACTGACCGTCCCGTCCTCACGTTCGCGCTCGACGAGAACGTTGTTCATGATCCTGGCGAGCGAATCGTCGATGTTCAGCGGCTCCCGGCCCGTGACAGCGGAGAGCTTCGTCGCCATCTCCGGAAGGATCGTGCCCAGTTTGTCCTGTTTCTCGCGGCGCTGACGACGCGAGCGTCGCTCGTTGAGGAAGGACTTGAGTTCGCGGGCCGCCTCCCGGATCGCGAGTTCGATCTCGTCTTCGATCTCGGGGATGTTGGCGATGGCGTCCTTCGATTCGCTCGTGAACGGAACGTTCGTCGAGGCGACGTGGATCATCACCACGGCCGGCCCCTTCGGAATCCCGCTGCCGCCCGGTTGATCGAGACCGTAGTTGCGCCAGTTGATCGTCTTGACGACGTCCGTCGTCGCACACGCTCCCCGCTGGTAGACCAGCGGGACGCGGTTCGCGAATCGCATGACGTCGACCGGGCCACCCTCGTCGAGTTCGCCACCGTAGGCGATACCCGCCTCGACGATGAACGGATCCCCGCCGTGAACCGAGGCGTCCCGCGTGGATGCCGCGTAGAAATCGGCGTCGAACTCCTTGCGAAGCCCCTCCTCGACGAGTCGCTCGGAGATCGGCGCGAGGCAATCGGTGGGTGGCGAGATGATGTCCGTCTCGCGCATCGCTTCGAGGAGGTCGGCGGCCACATCACGGTTGTCAGCGATCTCCGTCACGTTCGGCACGTCGTCGGGGACCGTCTCCATGATCGCCCAGATCTCCGTGGTGACGTTCTCACGGGCAGTCTCCCCGATCGTGGCGTCGTCGTATTCCTCGGTGTTTTCGGCGGCCCGCTCGACGTACTCGGCGAGCTGATCGCGAGTACATCGATGGCGGTCGTCCTCGTCAACGAACTTCGCGGCGATACGGTCGGCCAGCCCCTCGATCGTCGCGTCGTCTTTCCGTTTGCTGGTGGCCGCGTCGACCAGGCCATAGAGGTCCGAGGCCAGCGTCTCCCGGACGTCACCTTCGTCCGTGTTGCCGATGAGTTGGGCCCACGCGGCCGCGGTTGCCTTCTCCCTGACGGTGCTGCCGAACGTCGTGCCGAAGCCCTCGGCCGCAGCTTCGGCAGCCTCGTCGACGATCGCTTGGGTTTCGTGATGAGCAACTCGCTCACGATCGTCGATCGCGTCGGCCACTTCGCGGGCGAAGGACTTCGTCGCGTCCTTGCCCTTGTTGGCGACGGCAGCCCTGACGGCCACCTCCACGTCACCCTCGTGGACCTGTGGCGGTCGCCAGGCCATCTCGCGACCGAAGTGTCGGTCCCGGAAGTTATCGAGGACTTTGTCGGACGTTTTCCCGCCTACGCGGGTGAACTCCCCCTGCAAGAAGCCGGACACCGAATACGAATCGGTGGCTTCGAGCATCTTCAGCAGCGTCCCGAGTTCGACGCCGTGGGGATGGGGGCGGATCTCCTTGGTCTCGGCTGGCAGATCCGCGCCCTCGACGCGTTCGAACTTCGCCGGCTCGGCCATGTTCGGCTCGTGGAACTCGATGCGAGCGTGGGGGTTGACCACGGCCGTGTGCTTGATGTAGTCGTGGAGCTGCTGGCGCGCCCGGAGATTGGCCTCCAGTTCGACCTCGATTCGCGTCCCGTGGGGGCGATCCCAGGTCGTCGTCTCGTCGACGTCGATCTCCGGCTCGTTGGTGTCGGTGTCGATGATCAACTCGAAGTAGTGAGCCTCCTCGCTGCCCTTGGTCCGGGAGGTGATCTTGGCGGGCTTGCCGGACGTCAACTGTGAATAGAGGACGGCTGCGGAGATCCCGATCCCCTGCTGACCGCGGTTCTGTTCTCGCTTGTGAAACCGGCTGCCGTACAGCAGTTTACCGAAGACTTTGGGGAGTTGCTCGCGCGTGATCCCCGGGCCGTTGTCCTCGATGACCAGCCGGTAGTACTCGCCGACGTCTTCGATCTCGACGTAGACGTCGGGGAAGATATCTGCCTCCTCACAGGCGTCGAGACTGTTGTCGACACCCTCTTTGACGGCCGTGACGAGTGCCCGGGCTCCCGAGTCGAACCCGAGCATGTGCTTGTTCTTCTCGAAGAACTCGGCGATGGAGATCTGGCGCTGGCTCTCGGCCAGTTCCTCGGCGATCCCCTCCTCGCCGAGCGTCGACTGCATCGATGGCATTCTCTATGCAATCAGCGACCGCGGGCGGGCTAAAGCCTTCCGGGTAACTGGTGGGCCCGTCCGTGTCCGTTCAGTCAGCAGCTTCGAGTTTGACCGTTCTGGCGGCGTATTCCTCGAGAAACGCGCCGTGGCCGCCAACGGTCGTCCGGCCCTCGTCGGTCTCAAGCACCAGCGTGTGCTCGATCGGGAACTCGTTGGTGACCGGGTCGACGATTCCCTGGTTCGTCTCGACGACGCGGCCGGTGACGGTTTCGACGTCCGCCCCACCCTCGTTCGGCGTCGCCTCCACACAGGCACTCACGGCAGTCCCCTCACGCAGATGCAGCGTTGCCTGGAAGACCGCGTGCTCGAAGCTGTCGTACGTTTGGGGCAACGGCGCCGCCTCGATCACGGACAGTTCGTCGGCACTCAGCCAGAAGTTCGCCAGGAACGATTCGAACAGTGTCGGAACGATCCGCTCCTGAACCAGCGATATTGCCCGTTCGTCGCTGTTTGCGACCGTCATCATCTCCGAAGAGGAGACAATACCGAACTCACCATCGACAGTCAGCATCACTGGGACTGGAACGTTCCAACTCCGGACAGCACTCGCCACGGGACGATCGTACGTCGCAAACTCGGTTGGGTCCGGCTGTGCATCCGTCACCAGCAGGAGGACAAACACGCCCCGCTCGACGGCGTCCTGAAGCCCCTCGATCACGCGCGGCAGCGTCGAATGGGGGATCGACAACGCGATCCGCTGTTCGGATTCCTCGATGTACTCGTTGATCCGTTTCACCACGGTGACCCGGGACTTGATCACGTCGAAGCGCTGGGGCCGGGATGTGGCCTCTGAAAAGCGACGTTCGAGTGCCGGCTCGATCTCTTCGAGACGGTTCGAGAGGATTTCGATAACGTCTTCCGGCCGCTTGGCGCGGATCTTCGTCGGGACGACGTGATCGTTGACCTCGACGAACCCCTGGTCTTCGAGTTCTTCACAGACGCTGTAGACGTACCGTTTGGAGACGCCAGTCGCGTCCGCGATCGTACTCGCCTTTGCCTCACCGTTTTCGAGGACCGCAAGATAGGTCTGGATCTCGGTGTCCGACAGTCCGAAGTGCGCTAACTGCCGAGCGAGTGCCGAATCGTCGCCTTCAGACATGCCTGCCCCTCGAAGCGAGATGCGTCTTCAGTGTTCGGTCTCCCACTCGCCCTCTCCCTCGATATTTCGAGGCATTGAATAGGGTCGCCGCTGATTGCCTCCCCAGAGGCCCACCACACTGTTCGTTCGCCATACTAGTGGGTAATACTGGGTCCGGGGGGATAAATTGTTTGTATCATTTCTTCGTCTATCTATCGTGCATGCCCGCGCGCACGTGAAATTTAAGACCCCCGAGACGTAAGTCTCCATCAAGGTTTTTATGAGCGACGACAACGCCTACGGGGCCGGCCAAATCCAGGTACTGGAGGGCTTACAAGCCGTCCAGAAGCGGCCGGCGATGTACATCGGTTCTACCGACACCAGGGGATTGCATCACCTCGTCTACGAGGTGGTCGACAACGCCATCGACGAGGCGCTCGCCGGACACTGTGACCACATCGAGGTCACGATCCACGACGACGGATCAGTCTCGGTGACCGACGACGGCCGGGGGATTCCGATCGACATCCACGAGGAGTACGACCGGCCAGCCGTCGAAGTCATCATGACCGTCTTACACGCCGGGGGGAAGTTCGACAACAAGTCCTACCAGGTCTCGGGAGGGCTCCACGGCGTCGGTGTCTCGGTCGTCAACGCGCTCTCACAGGAGCTTTCGGTCGAGGTTCGCCGGGAAGGGAGCGTCTGGAAACAGACGTTCGATCACGGCGCGCCGGCGGACGACCTCACCGAGATCCGCTCGCTCGATGACCCCGATGAGACGGGGACGACGATCCGGTTTTGGCCCGACGAGGAGATCTTCGAGACCACCGACTTCCAGTTCTCGACGCTCGCGAACCGCCTTCGGGAACTCGCCTTTCTGAACTCCGGGGTCGAGATCACGCTCGCTGACGATCGCGAAGACCGGGCCGAAACCTTCCAGTACGAGGGTGGGATCCGGGAGTTCGTCGAGTACCTGAACGAAACCAAAGATCCGCTGCACGACGAAGTCGTCTACTTCGAGGACGAGGATCAGGACATCCAGGTCGAGGTCGCCCTCCAGGCGACCACCGAGTTGCAGGGCTCGATTCACGCGTTCGCGAACAACATCAACACCCGCGAGGGGGGGAGTCACCTCACCGGCTTCAAAACCGCGTTGACTCGCGTCGTCAACGATTATGCGACCACCAACGACCTTCTCTCGGACATCGAGGAGACACTCAAAGGCGAAGACATCCGCGAGGGGCTGACGGCGGTCATCTCGATCAAACACCCGGATCCGCAGTTCGAGGGCCAGACGAAAACCAAACTCGGTAATAGCGAGGTCCGCGGGGTCGTCGAAAGTGCGATGCACGAGAATCTCGGGACGTACTTCGAGGAGAACCCGGACGTCGCCCAGGCGATCGTTCGGAAGGCTGTCGAGGCTGCCAAAGCCCGCAAGGCCGCACAGAAAGCCGAGGAACTCACCCGCCGCAAGAGCGCCCTGGAGTCGACCGCACTGCCGGGGAAGCTGGCCGACTGTCAGACGAAAGATCCCAGCCGGGCGGAGCTGTTCATCGCCGAGGGGGACAGCGCGGGCGGGAGTGCCAAACAGGCCCGAAATCCCGATTTCCAGGCCGTCTTACCCATCCGCGGGAAGATCCTCAACGTCGAGAAACACCGCCTCGACCGGATTCTCGAGAACGAACAGATCCGCAACATCATCACCGCGCTGGGGACCGGCGTCGGGGACGAGTTCGATCTCGACGAACTCCGGTACGAGAAGATCATCTTCGCCACAGACGCCGACGTCGACGGCGCCCACATCCGGACACTGTTGCTCACGTTCTTCTATCGACACATGCGACCGTTGCTCGAGGGAGGCCACGTCTACGCCGCCCGCCCGCCGCTGTACCGGATCCGGTATCGCGGCGAGACCTACGACGCGATGACCGACGCCGAACGTGACGAGATCATCGAGGAGAAATGCAACGGGAATCCGACCCAGATCCAGCGGTTCAAGGGCCTGGGCGAGATGAATCCCCAGCAGCTCTGGGATACGACGATGAATCCCGAGAACCGGTTTCTCAAGCGGATCACGATCGACGACGCCGCCGCTGCGGACAAGATGTTCTCCGTGCTGATGGGTGACGCCGTCGAACCGCGCAAGCAGTTCATCAAGGAACACAGCCCCGAAGCTGAATGGGTCGACATATGAGTTCAGACGTACCTGAGGGTCCGGGTGTGACTGCCGACGCCGCACGCGTCGAGCACGTCCGGATCGAAGACGAGATGGAGCAAAGTTACATCGACTACGCGATGAGCGTCATCGCCGGGCGCGCGCTCCCGGATGTCCGTGACGGCCTCAAACCCGTCCATCGGCGCATCCTCTATGCGATGCACGAGATGGGTGTCTCCTCGGGGTCGTCTCACCGCAAGTCCTCGTCAGTTGTCGGCGAGGTGATGGGTGACTATCACCCTCATGGGGACAGCGCGATCTACGACACCCTGGTGCGGATGGCCCAGGACTTCTCGATGCGGTATCCCCTGGTCGACGGACAGGGCAACTTCGGGTCGATGGACGGGGATCCGGCTGCCGCGATGCGGTACACTGAGGCCAGAATGGCCCCGATCGCCGAGGAGTTGCTCGCGGACATCGAGAAAGACACCGTCGACTTCCAGGCCAACTACGATGACCGGCTCGAGGAACCCGAGGTACTGCCGTCGGCGTTCCCGAACCTGCTGGTCAACGGCTCCTCCGGGATCGCGGTCGGGATGTCCACGAACATCCCGCCGCACAATCTCGGCGAAGTCATCGATGCGACGATCCATCTGATCGACAACCCCGACGCCGAGGTGACCGATCTCATGGAGTACGTCAAGGGGCCGGACTTCCCGACCGGCGCGAACATCGTCGGGAAGAACGCGATCCACGCGGCGTATTCCACTGGTCGCGGTCGGTTGACCGTTCGCGCCGAGTACGAGTTCGAGGAGACGGATTCGGGCCGCCCCCGGATCGTGATCACGGAGATCCCCTTCCAGGAGAACAAGGCCCGCATGGTCGAGCGGATCGCCGACGACGTCAACGAGGGGATCATCGAGGGCGTCTCGGACCTCCGCGACGAGTCCGACCGGGACGGCGTCCGGGTCGTCATCGAGTGCAAGCGCGGCGCGAACGTCGATGTCGTCGAGAACCAACTGCTCGATCACCACCTCGAATCAACCTTCGGCGTCATCAACCTCGCCCTGGTCGACGGCGAGCCCCGCGTGCTCACGTTAAAGGAGACCTTGGAGGAATACGTCGCCCACCGGAAGGAAGTTGTGCGTCGGCGCTCGGAGTTCGACCTCGCGGAAGCCGAGGACCGCGCGCACATCCTCGAAGGCCGACTGAAGGCCCTTCGGAATGTCGACGATATCGTCGACCTGATCCGGGACTCGGCGGATCGCGACGAGGCCAAGGCGTCGCTGCAGGAAACCTTCGACTTCTCGACGGAGCAAGCCCAGCACATCGTCCGGATGCAACTCGGCAGCCTCACCTCGATGGAGGCGGCCGAGGTCGAGGACGAATACGAGGAGGTCGAGGCCGAGATCGAGCGCTTAGAGACGATCCTGAACGACGAAAGCGAGTTGCTCGACGTCATCAAGGACGAACTCCGGGCCGTCAAAGACGAATACGACGACGATCGACGGACGAGCATCGTCGAGGATGACGGGACGGTCACCCGCGAAGATCTCATCCCGGAAGAGGAGTGTCTGGTCGTCGTCACCGAGGACGACTACATCAAGCGCATGCCTGCGGACCGCTTCGATGCCCAGCATCGCGGTGGCAAGGGCATCATCGGGGCGGATCCCAAGGAGGGCGATCGGGTTTCGACAGTTTTCCGGGCGAACACCCACGACTATCTGTTGGCCTTCACGAACCACGGCCAGGTCTACCGATTACGGACCTACGAGATCCCGGAAATGTCCCGGACTGCGCGCGGGAAATCCGCCGTCAACCTCATCAACTTCGACGACGGCGAAGAGATTACGGCCGTCGTCAGCATGGACGAGTTCGACGACGACGAGTGCATCACGATGGCGACCCGCCAGGGATATGTCAAGCGGACCTGCTGTTCGGAGTTCGAGAACATCCTCTCGACGGGCATCATCGCCGCGAAACTCGAAGACGGCGACGAACTGGTCGACGCCGTCGTCACCGATGGTGAGAGCGACCTCGTCATCGCCACCGAAGACGGGATGACAATCCGGTTTGACGAGACCGAGGCCCGGCAGATGGGTCGGACCGCCCGCGGCGTCCGCGGGATCGACCTCCGGGACGGCGACAACGTCGCCGGAGTGGTCGCGACCGACGAGCACGACGAGCGGGCACTCCTGACGGTCACCGAGCGGGGCTACGGCAAGCGAACGCCACTCTCGGAATATCGCACGCAATCCCGGTACGGCAAGGGTCTCATCGACATCAAGACCGGTGATCGCAACGGCGGCGTCACGGCCGTCAACGCCGTCGCCGAGGACGATCACGTCATCGTCATGAGCGCAACTGGCCAGATCATGCGGTGTCCGGTCGAAGATGTCTCGACGGTCGGCCGCAACACGATGGGCGTCACGATCATGGACGTTGCTGCGGATGACACCGTCGCGAGCGTCGACGTGATCCCCGGGACAGTGATCGAGGACTCGTAGCGACTGTCCGGCAAGCGGATCAGTACAGGGGCGGATTGTATTCGTGCGGGACAAAGATCCGTCGAATGTTCGTCCCGATTGCACTGCCGACTATGCCCAACAGGCCACTCAAGGGAACATACCCTAACCCACGAAACGAAAAGAGCCCGATATAATTGTTCAGTGTAGTTACTGTATCCCCCCATTCTACCCCACTACTGTAAAGAAAATAGAAAAATAATATGAAGACAAAGCTCCCGACCCATGCCAGGGCAGCGAGGGTGAAACCGATGCGGAATCCGACCGCAGCGGCGTCAAACGTGTTTTTGCCGTACTGAAACCCGCCAGCAAGTCCACCAGCGGCCGGACTCAGTACGGCCACATCCATTCGTCCAATAGACGCTCCGACGACAGCTGTCAGGGCCATGATCGCGAATCCGACGACGATTGGTTGCCACTCAGTACCGAAAACGCGGGTGCGGAGGGACTGCTTTTGAGCGGGGATGCTCATATCCGTAATACCAAGATCATCTACTAAATCGTTACCACTTTTGAGCTTATAACTATGAGGTGACAGGCATGTTACTACCGCCTGTCGCTGAGACTGACTGACAGTGGCCATTGCCTTTGTCGTCGAGGACACCGTCGCCAGCGTCGACGTGATTCCCGGGACAGTGATCGAGGACGCGTAGCGACCGTCCGGCGAGTGTTTCAGTGCAGGGGTGGATTGTATTCGTGCGGGACCAGAGTCCGTCGAAGGTTCGTCCCGACTGCACCGCCGATCGTTGCCAGCAACCCACCTACCAAAAGATACCCCAATCCATAATAGAGGACGAAAGGGAGGGGTGCCGCGGCTTCGGTCTCACCGAGATAAACCGCTCTGAAGACAACAAACGACACGGCCCCGCCAGTTGCGAGGGCCACACTGACCATGCCGATACGTAATCCGAGTCCAGCCGAATCCCCCGTGTTCTTGCCGTAGTGGAAGCCGCCGACGAGCCCACCCACACCCGGACTCGTGAGCGTCAGATCAGCTCGTCCGATGAAGAACCCCACAGCTGCTATGACAGCCGTGACGACGAGACCGACGACAACTGGCTGCCAGTTGGTACCGAAAACGCGGGTTCGGAGGGACTGCTGTTGAGCGGGGAAGCTCATAGAGAACTGTTCTGAGGAACGTATAATAAATCTTTACGATATTTAGAATTCCTGAATACCCTGGGGTCCTCGGGGCCATATTCCCGAACGATGCGGAGAGAACCATTCGATCAGACGGTCGTCTTCGCTCCGTCGACGCCATGAAGCGGAAGACTGGTGACGAGACCATCTCAGAACGGAGGCGGGTTGTATTGAGCGGGAACGACTATCCGCCTGAGACTGGTTCCGACGACGCTTCCGATCCCACCGAGCAGCGCACTCCCAGGGATGAAAATCAATGCGAACGTAGCCAAAAAGAACATCGACGTTTGCGGACCGAACTCATCCACCCCAGAGTATGCATTTTCGGATTGGTTCGCGCCGGATTCTCCGCCGCCCGGAGTATCGACGCCGGATGATCCTGGTCCAGATGCTCCATTGCCGGATGCTCCGTCGCCAGCATCATCCACACTGGTTACTCCTTCCGGAGGTTCTCCCAGATTAGCTGTGTCTGGAGCGGATTCATCCACGCCGGAGTCTTCCAGGTCGTACGCTTCTGCACCGCTTTCTATAGTGTCAGTTACCCCTACGTTTTCGTCTGCCGGGTCCATGGTTAATGTCCAGGAGCCACTCGCCATCAGCACCAGCCCGACTACAATGGCCAGGGAAGCGCCGATCGCTCCGATTCGGTATCCGATTATAGTGGTACGCTTTGGGTGTTTCCCGTACAGGAAACCGCCAACGAGTCCGCCGAATCCCGCGGTCGCTAACATGAGTGGTAGCACACCACCTACCACGCTCACCAGCCCGGTCAGCAACATGACTGCGATGCCAGCAATGACTGATAGCCAGTAGTCGGCGGACCCACGGGAGTGGAGGGACGTGAGGGCGTCGGGGATCGCCATAGCTAAGATGAAAAGCATTATTGTATAAATCTTCTCCTCGTCATTCCGTCGTGATCGTTTGAACTATACAGATTGGCGTCATACGATCAGGAGCCATGAGTTCGATCAAGCGACTTGTACTCGACCTTCTGAAGCCAAACGAGATCGAGAACGTGGAATTTGCCAGGACACTCGCCGACCTCGACGGGGTCGAGGGGGCGAACGTTTCCCTACTTGAGTCCGACAAGGACGTTCAGAACCTCAAGATCACGATCGAGGGCGAATCGATCGAAAACGATACCGTCGCCTCGACGATCGAAAATCTCGGCGGGACGATTCACTCCGTCGACGAGGTCGTCTGTGGCGATCGCATGGTCGAGGAAAGCTCGACCCATCAGGACTGACCCGTGTCGTCGAGACTGGGCAATCTTCGGGAACTGTTGAAAGACGAGGACGTCCGATCGATCTCCCGTCGATACTTTATTTCGAACGGCTTCGACGGGACTTTGACGACCATCGGCATCATCGTGGGATCGTTCCTCGGTGGGAGTCAATCGAGCATGGAGATCGTCCGCGTCGTCGCCGGGGGGACCGTCGGACTCGCCGCCTCCGGCGTCTGGAGCGTCTGGGAGATCGAGCGCGCCGAGAAGCTCGCGGAACTCAAGGCAGTCGAGGAGAAGATGCTCACCGGCCTCGAAGGGACTGCACTCCACGACCGGAAGGGCGACGCCCGGAAGGTCAACGCTATGATGAGTGGACTCGGACCGACGATCGGCATGCTACTCCCGATCATCCCGTACTTTTTCGTCGGGGTTGCGCTGTCGATGATGTGGGCGACGGTCATCGGCGTGCTGATCGGGGTCTCCCTGCTGTTCGTCTTCGGTGCGTACATGGGCAACCTCTCGGAGCAGAACTGGGTGATTGCCGGACTCCGGACCGGGGTCGTCGGGCTCGTCGTCGGCGGCATCAATATCATTCTGCCCGGGTAATTCTCCGCAAATCTCCCCAGCAGCCGAACAGTTACGCCGATGTCAGTCGGTAGACAGCACCCGTCGAGCCGACCAACTGTCCGCGCTCGCTGGCACAGACGTAAAGCTCGCCAGCCTGATCGCGGCCGAACGCCAGGATCATCGGGGCAAATTCGCTGTCATCCACCGAAATCGTCGTGGTCTCCCACAGTCCATCCTCGGTCGGGGTCCCGACGAACAGCGTCCCGTTGGCCTGCCAGTCGGCGAAGACGTACCGATCACGGAGCCCAGGGATCAACTCGCCCGTATAGAACTGTCCCCCGATCACCGCGACGCCGCTAACCGGCTGGCCGCTGTGAGGATACTCGATCACCGGGTCGAGCAAGGGTTCGCCATCCGGTGTCTCGATCGGGCAAGACCCATCCGACGACCCGGGCGAGAAACAGTGTGTTCCTTCCCGGACGTTCCAACCGTAGTTCCCCCCGTTCGTGACGCGGTTGACCTCCTCGAAACGACCCTGGCCGACGTCCGCCGCGTACAACTCGCCGTCGTGGAACGCCATCCGCCAGGGGTTGCGTAATCCCCACGCGTAGTACTCGTCGAGCCCATCCGTCCCCACGAGCGGATTGTCCTCGGGGATCGCATAGGGTTCCTCGCCGGTTTCGGTGACGTCGATCCGGAGCACACCGCCCAGAAGATTCTCGGTGACGTCCTGTCCATTCCCGCCGGAATTTGCAGCATACCAATCGGAAACGTGCCCAGTGCCAGTGTCGTCGGCCCCACCGCCGTCACCGACGGCGATGTAGAGATATCCATCGGGCCCGAATTCGAGTGCGCCTGCGTTGTGATTGGTCTGGGGTTCCGGAAATTCGAGTATCCGCTGTTCGGTGTCAGTGTCAGCAGCGAGCGTGTCCGTCTCGATCGAAAACGAGGAGAGCGCGAACGTATGAGAGTAGTCTTCCGGTGTCGCCTCACCCGGTGGCGCACTGTACCGAACGAACAGGCGATCGTCCGCGGGATAGTCCGGATGGAGCGCAAAGCCGAGCAACCCCCGCTCGTCGTAGCCCGAGACGTCGATCATCCGATCCCGGATATCGATCAGTGGTTCGTCCCGGACGCTACCGTCCGAAACGACGTGGATCGTTCCCACCTGATCGGCAACGAGAACCACGCCGTCCTCTGGTGGAAACGTGACGCTTACAGGTGCCGTGAATCCTCCCGCGACTTGCTCGACGCCCACTGACGCCGGCAAACCCTCCTCATCGCTTTCGGTAGTTGTTTCGTCCGCTTCCGTCGTCGTTGTTTCGCTCTCGGTCGTCGACGGTGGCTCGTCAGTCTCGGGACTCTCCGTCGTCGATTCGGTATCAGTGGTCTCAGCCGTCTCAGTGTCTTCTGTCGGTGTCGAATCGTCTGTACAGCCCGCGAGACTGCCCCCGACCGCCGTAAATCCCGCCCCAAGCATTTCTCGTCGAGTAAAATGTGAACTCATGACAAACTGCTCCGGCCCGACGGAAAAAACGGTTCGTGTGGCGGCAGGACAGTCCCCGACTCAGAGAGGAAATCATGTCCGGTAGCGACGACAAACTGGCGATCTACCCGGCGAATTCATAGAGCTCGTCGCCGACGTGGTGGATCGTGTCGACGACCTTGCCCTCGTCGCCGAGCATCGCCGACCCGTCGACGCGGGCGCGCCCGACTGCCAGTACCTTGCCGTGGTTCTCCTCGCTGATGACGAGGAGGTCCCCGCTGTCGATCGACTCGTCGGCTTCGACGATCCCGGGGCGCATCACGTCCGCGCCGTCAGAGACGAACGAGATGGCACCGGAATCGACGGTGACGACGTTCTGGGCAGGCTGATACTCGTTTGCTCCACGGACAGTGAGGAACGGATCATCGGTGCTGTCCGGCGATTCGTCGTCGGGTACGTAGAAGACTGCGGGCGCACTCTCGACGAGAACGACCTCCCAGTCGCTGTCCTCGAACGTGACTTTCTCGTAGGTTTTGGCGTCGAGTTCGACGCCCAGTCCATCGGCGAGTGCATCCTCGATCTCGTCGATCGCGTCAGCCCGGAGGTGGTGGCGGGATTTGACGTTCATACAGGAGGGCTGGTCGCGGGCCGGGATAAATCGATTGTTTGTCGAAACGCCTACCTATCGGCCAGTCATATCCGGTTGCATGACTGCTAACGAGGAGGACGAGCAGGCCGCCGCGGGCACCCCCGAGGGGCAGGGTCCCGTCGAGATCGACGAGGAACTCGCCCGCCATCTCGAGAACAAACGCGAGGAACTCTTCGAGAAGTTCGAGATTCCGGATGGGTTTCCGCCTGAAGTCTTAGAAGAGGCGAAAGCCCGAACCGAAGATGTGGGGGCCGAGATCGAGGCGGAGATCGACGAGCGCCGCGATCTTCGGGAGATGACAACCTGGACGACCGACCCGATCGACGCCCAGGACTTCGACGACGCCATCTCGATCGAGCATCGCGACGACGAGATCGTCCTCTGGGTTCATATCGCCGACGTGACTCACTACGTGAATCCGGACACGGCGATGTGGAGCTCGGCCGTCGAGCGCGCGAACACCGTCTATCTGCCGGGCTACACCGTCCACATGCTACCACCGATCCTGGCCGAGACGGTCTGCTCGCTGGTCCCCAACGAGGACCGACTCGCCCACACCGTCGAGATGCACCTCGATCCGGAGACCCTCTCATACGAGAACATCGAGATCTACAAGTCTGTCATCCGAAGCGATGCCCGACTGACCTACACCGAGGCTGAACGCCTCCTCGACGAACCCGAGACGGCCGAGGATGTTCTGAAAGACCAGTCGGTGGACCTCGCCGAAAAGACCCAGGCGATCTGGGAGCTCGCGGATCAGATGCACGAGCAACGCAAGGCGGACGGCTCACTCGTGTTGAACCCACGCCGCGATCGCGCCCATACGATCATCGAGGAGTGTATGCTCAAAGCCAACAAGGCCGTGACGCACGTCCTCATGTGGGATCGGGGCGTCGAGGCGATGTATCGCGTGCATCCACAGCCAAGCCCGGAGGAGTGGAACGAGGCGCTCCAGGAGATTCAGGACTTGGGCGGCGTCTCGATCCCAGGCGGGGGCTGGGACGATCCACGGCAGGCCGTCAACGCGACGCTGGAAGATGCCCCGGAGCGCCAGCTCGACAAGATCCAGTGGGCCGTGATGAAAGTGATGCCCCGTGCGAAGTATATGAACGACCCCTTCGGCGGCCACCACGCGCTGAACTTCGAGATCTACGGTCACTTCACGTCGCCGATCCGTCGGCTCTCTGACCTGATCAACCACTGGATCGTCCATACCAACGATGTTCCCGAGGATCTCGTTGCACTGTGTGATCGCGCCAGTGACAAACAGAAGGACGCCGAACAGTGTGAACGGGAGTACAAGAAGTTCCTCGAAGAAGTCGGTCTCGATCCGGCAGCGGTCAACAACCGTGGCATCGAAGTCATCGACTCCGACTAACTGTCGATCAATCGGGGGCGCAGCTGCATCCGCTATTCAACACCAGCACCGACGAAACGTGCCCCCGAAGAAGCCACCAGTCGACCCCTCGGATCAGCGTGTGGAAATTTACTACATGGTGCATGACCAGTCTGCTCATATCCTGGCGAGCAGCTTGCCGCGTTGTCATACCAGTCCCGTCTGGACCTGAGAGAAACCGGTTCGGACGGGATATCTCCGGGATGTTTTGGCCCGTATAGCGGCCGTCTTCCACGGACATCCGGTTGCCCCCTGGCCGGTAAGCTCGTCACCTCGTGGCTGTCCGCCCTCCGGGCAGAATGTCTCGATGACATGAATGACTGACCTGGAGAACCAGTATGTAACTCAGTCTTCGAGGATCATGAGAACGAACTAAGCCGGAGACGGCATCTCGATGGTTCCCAAACTGGTTAGGCATGGGACCCATGGTATCCGAAGGTGTATCAAGACTACAGTGTTAGCGTCACGTCACGTTGCAGCTGTCGTCACCATTACAAGCAAGCCGTTCTTATGGAGAGATAACGCACTGTTGATATGATAGGCCGATCCGTCAAAACAAGCAAGGCAATCCACCGGCGGACCGGAAAGACGTTTTATATCGCCACGAGATTGCTTCCCGAGCGAGTGCGGGAAGCGACGTACGCTCTATATGCGTTTTTCCGGATCGCCGACGACGTGGTCGACCGCCCGGACCCGCCCGATGCCGAGACCCAACGACGCCATCTGGAAGCGATCCGCGCCGCCGCAAACGGTGAACAGATCCAGCGGCGAGTCCTCTCGGAGACGGACCGTGAGGTTCTGGAGACGTTTCGATCGCTTGCCGAGGAGGCCGACATCGATCCCGCCGAGATCGACGTTTTCATCGACGCGATGGCCCAGGACATCGATCATTCGGGTTACGAAACCTACGAGGAATTACGTGGCTACATGCGCGGCTCCGCCGCTGCCGTCGGAAACATGATGCTCTCGGTCATGGACCCACCGGAAAGTGATCGTGCCACGCCTCACGCCAGGTCACTGGCCGAGGCATTTCAACTGACGAACTTCGTCAGAGACGTGCGGGAGGACATCAGCGAGTACGATCGGGTGTATTTACCGGACGAAACGCTCGATCGGCACGACGTGACGGAAACACAACTCCGGCGCGGTGACATGACCGACGACGTGGCTGCCGTTATCCGGACCGAGCTTCACCGGACTGAATCCCTGTACCGACACGGTGTGGCGGGGATACGGTACCTCCCCGAGGACTGTCAGTTCGCCGTCCTGTTGGCGGCAGTCTTGTACGCTGATCACCACCGACAGATCAGACACCTCGAGTACGACGTCCTGAACGGCGACGCGTCGCTGTCGATGACGCGACGGCTGTGGCTACTTGCCCGAACCTGGTATCACTGGCGACGGACCCACGATCCCGAAGCAGCGTTCTACGCGGCAAGTGCAATTTCGGAAGACGGGCCGGCGAGCGATCACCCGGATCCACAGTTACAACCGGATCGCGTGATCTGAGACACCTTCGCATCGAGCCCGATCGTTTCATGCTGGCGATGACCGCCGTCATCGGCCGCATCGTGTCTGACGTAAAACCTATACCCGTCCCGAACACCGGAATAGATATGGGACTGATGAGCAAAATTCTGGGGGGCTCAGGCGCCTCTCGCCGGACGGATGATTACGTCGAACTCGACGCCGGCGATGCCAGTACGACCGCCCCCGAGGCTGACACCGAGGTTCGAATCGCACGGATCGGAGACAAACAGGACGTCATCGAGATCAAAGACGCCGTCTACGACGGCGACATCGTCCTCGCGGACATCACTCGTCACACCACGAAAGACCGGACGATGGAACACATCACTGACGAACTCAAACAGGTCGCAGGCGAGGTCGGCGGTGACATCGTCCAAAAGGACGACGATCAACTCATTATCACGCCTTCGGGCGTCGCCGTCAACCGTGACCGGCTCGGCCGGTAGTCGACGCTCACTACTCGGTCAGACCGAGTCAGGTTTATCGGCGTCGTCCTCGACCGACCGTTTCATCGAGTCGCGACGGGCTTTGGCGTCGCGACCCGTCGCCATCTCGAGAAAGTCGTTTTTGACGTTGACGGCGTCTTCGGCCGCCTCGACGTGACCTTCGGCGATCACTTCTTCCGCCGGTCGCTCTTCGATATCGAGCGCGAGTTTGTCCTTCTTACTCCCGTATGGGACGGTTCCGACGGTGACACGCTCGAAAACCGGGTTGTCCGGCTCTTCGACGATGAACAGCTCCGTATCGTTGTAGGGTTCCGTACCAGCGATAGGGCCGAAGTACTCTTCGACTGTCTCGCGCATGTCCGGAATCCTGTCTTCGAGATACTCGCCGCGTCGCATCTTGTACTCGCGCATAGAAGCCCGTTCGATAGTGTCGGGTTTACCCTTTTCGCGTCGGCTCGATCACTGAGCCTCGATGACGAGCATCCCCTGATGACAGTCGGGACAGTAATCGCCCTCCCGGAGCGAGGAGGACTCGACCGGCGTCGTGAATCCACATTCCGTACACCGGAACTGGCCATCCACGATGGTGTTTGTCCCCGTGTCTCCATCCTCGACAGCTTGTTGGGCGTCGCCTAGATCGGGGTCAGTGCTCGACCACACTTCCGCTTCGTCGTCTGTCGACGATCCCTCGGCTGGCTCGGCGCTCGGCGATCCGTCATCTGCTGTGACGTCAACGGAGAGGTCGGGACCTACGGACGGCTCGACATCCTCGGACTCAGTGGTGGTTTGTTCGGCCGAGCCAGTGTCCGTCCGCGTGGATTCTTCGGGGTCGGTAGATTCGGGCCACTCACCAGGCTCACGGACCGGATCGTCTTCGTCGTCGTCTTCGAGGATGACGCCGTCGTCTTCGGCAGGGGACTCGTACTGTGCTGTTTCGTCGGACGGCTCCGCGTTCGTGGGGTCGGCCTCGGCAACTGGCTGACCTGCCTCGGCGTCGACGATGTCTGTCGCCGCTGGCGTCGCATCCGGCTGTCCGTCGGATTCATCCGCCGTGGCTTCCTCTTCTGTAGCCACGTCTTCCGGCGTCTTGATCGTCGTTACTTCAGTGTTCTCGGAGACGACACGCGTTTCGCCACAGCGCCTGCACGTTTCGACCTCCCGGATCGTGCTGACGACCTCGTTGCCCTGTTCCTCCCGGTCGCGCTCGACGGTAGTCTCGCCGAAGTCGTGACCGAAGACCGAACACTTGATACCCATTGCCATGAAGTGGCCACCTGCGAGTTATAAGCGTACTGCTTGGGGAGTGGGGACAAGTGTAAAACCTGCCACGGCAAAGTGGTTAGTATGCAAGCGAAGCCGGAGTACCGTGACCGGGATGACACGGAAGTGGCGGTACTCGATGCGCTCGCCGAACGCCACGAGGAAGGCATGACCGTCTTCGAGTTACGGGCTTCCGTCGAGGTCGATATCGACCGGCTCGAAACCGCACTGGCGGACCTCAAGGCCGACGATCTTATCGAAGCCACTGACGAGGGCGAACAGACACGTATCGTTCCTGAATCCACCGCGATCGGACCGGCAGACGACGAATCAACCGAGACCATCCTCAACAGACTTCGCGAGCGGTTTTCGCTCTAGGAGACGGTAAGCGTCACGAAGACGACCGACAGGTTCTGCGCGACGATCATCATCCCGACGCCGATCATTCCGAGAAACCAGACCCGCCACCCGGGAACTTGCTCGACCTGATCCCGACAGGCGAGGAGCACGAAACTGGCATACAGGGCAACGGCTCCTTTGAGGAAAACCACAGCCAGCGGATCGGCCGAAAGCAACATCCGGAGTAACGGATTTACCTCGCCGGCCACTGACCCAGTGACGTTCGACGCCAGTATCGTCGTGGCTGTGTCACCGACACCCCAGATAAGCCCCAGAAAGAGGACCAACTCCCGGTATCCGGGTGTCTCGATGCCCTGCCGGCGGTCGAGACGGGTCCGGACTGACATGGGTATACGAAATACGACGGCAGGCAGTGTCAAAAATCGCCCGATCCAATTATCGGTTTTGAGTATCAGTTTGAGAATCAAATGTTGTCTCGGATCCCTGCTACCGATCACCACCCGAGTTCCAGAACGCCTTTTCTATCAATTGTAAAACCAGACGCCGATACCACATGGAATCGCTCCGAAGTAGTCCCGGGTCAGTTTGGTTGATTCCCCTGGGATATTCACTCCCTGCATGCGACCCCCCGGTGAGCAGCTGACTCTCAGGGGAAGGGTCCAGTCAGGCGGTTCCGGTCCGGAGACGATCACTCCAGGGTTGAGCCGCGGGTCCGCTCCGTAGCGGCCGGACCGCTTGCCGGTGATTCGCCACAGGTCTGACAATCTTCCCTGGATTCGAACGGGATTTCGGTGAACGACATCGACCGTGCATCGTATCGAAGCAATCTGCCGGTGAGTGTCGTCCCGATGTCGAGGAGGTACTTGATCGCTTCCGTCGCCTGGATGGACCCAATGACGCTCGGGACGGCGCCAATGACTCCGGCAGTTTCACAGTCCGGAATCGCACCCGCCGGTGGCGCTTCAGGGAAGAGACACCGGTAGCAGGGCGCACCACCGTCGAACGAGGTCACCTGTCCCTCGAACGCCGAGACGGCACCGTGGACGAGCGGCAACTCAGCGGTCACACAGGCTTCGTTGAGTTGATACAGCGCCTCAATGCTATCGGTCGCATCGATGACGACGTCGTACTCTCCGAGTGGCACCTCGTCTTCGTCGAATCGTGTCTCGTAGCAACGAACCGTGACGTCGGGGTTGAGCTGTGCGACGAACGCCTCGGCGCTGTCGACCTTGGCCCGACCGACGTCGTCCGTGCCGTGGACGACCTGGCGCTGGAGGTTGCTCCGTTCGACGACGTCGTCGTCGACGAGACCCAGCGTGCCCACGCCCGCCGCTGCCAGGTACTGGATGACGGGTGAGCCCAGTCCCCCAACGCCGACGACGAGTACTGACCCCTCAAGGAGTGCGGCCTGTCCAGCCGGACCGACGTCGTCCATGACGATCTGCCGGGCATAGCGATCCAGTTGACCCTGTTCCAGATTCGGTGATGACATGGCAACCACTACCGACTACTCGTGAATAAGCAATGTGACCTGAATGGCTTCTGTGAGATTATATCATATACAAATATTTATCACGGTGGGTTCTGGCCTGCCAATATGGCCCCATCGACCCCGCTACGATACCCCTCCGGGTATTTTCAACGTCACGACCGGCCGTCACTTTCTATCGCTGCAGGGGTTATCCTCACAGAAGCGATACTAATATCGATCACTGTCTGGCTATTTTTGCAGCAAGTCATGGCACAAGTGAATGTCTCTCCGGCCGAACGCGCGAGCGTGAATCATGCCATCAGCGGCGGAATCATCGGTGTGTTCATCGGAATATTCTTCGGCTGGCTCCTGTTTGCAGCCATCTTTCACGTCTTCGTCTGGTTCGCCAGTGGTGATCGAGGGTTCGGGACGACCCTGGCCGTCGTCGGTGAGGCGGATCTAGTCTCGATCGTTCTTTTCCCCATCGCGGCCGCTGGCCTGTTCATGATGGTCAGTGAGATCCCATCGAACCCAGCTGCCGCTGCCGAGTTCCTTGAGCAAACTGGTCCATATACATCCCCACTGTCGCTGCTTGCGAGCTTTGTCGGGTTCATCTGGAAAGCAACCGTTCAGGGAATCGGACTCGCCGAAGCCCACGGAATCTCCGTGTCGAAAATGCTGACGCTCGCACTTGTGCTTGGGTTCCTTGGATTCTTTGCGAACCTGGTCTGAGGATCGCGGTTACGAGTCTCTCGGCCGTCCGATCAGAGATCGTACAGGGACCCGTATTTCTCGGTCACGTACTCGAGGAAGTAATCCGCGGTATAGGTTTCACCGGTCGCTTCCTCGATCAGATCTTCGGTCGGGTAGCGCTTGCCGTGTTGGTGGACGTTCTCGGTAAGCCACTCGTGGAGCGCATCAAATTCGCCCGCTCGGACGGTTTCGTCAATCGGTCCGATCTCCGCGTCGGCCGCATCGTAGAGCTGGGCCGCGAGCACGCTCCCGAGTGAGTACGTGGGGAAGTACCCGAAGGTGCCGTTCGTCCAGTGGATGTCCTGGAGACAGCCCTCGGCGTCTGTGTCGGGACGGACTCCCAGGTATTCCTCCATCTTGTCGTTCCAGACGTGCGGGACCTCGCTGACGTCCAGATCGCCCCCGATCAGGGCACGCTCGATCTCGAATCGAAGCACGATATGCATGTGATAGGTGAGTTCGTCCGCTTCGACCCGGATGAGATTGTCGTCGTAGACCCGGTTGACCGAGCGATATGCGTCCTCGGCACTCGCACCAACGCCGAGATGATCTTCGACAGTGGGCATGAAATACTCCCAGAACGCCTGCGAGCGGCCGATGTGGTTCTCCCAGAGACGCGACTGTGATTCGTGGACCGTCAGGTCCCGGGACTCACCGAGTGGCGTGCCGTAGTGATCGTCCGGGAGGCCGAGAGAATAGGTCGCGTGTCCGAACTCGTGTATCGTCGAGGACAGCGAGTCCAGGGGCTTTTCCTCGTCAAATCGGGTCGTGATCCGGGCGTCGAATTGTGTGCCGGAGGTGAACGGATGGGCCGAGGTATCCAGCCGACCGCGATCCCAGTCGAAGCCCAGTTCGTCCAGGGCTTCCCTGACCAGTGCTTCCTGATCGTTGACGTCGAACGTTCCCTCGAACGGGTGGGGCTGGGTAACGCCGCTATCGGCGACGTCGTCGATCAACGGAACGAGTTCGTCCCGAAGCCGTTCGAGGATCCGTTCGGCGGTGTCCAACCCGAGATAGGGTTCGAACTCCTCGAAAAGCACTTCGTATGGGTCCCTTTCAGGATCGATTGCCTCGGCATATTCCCGTCGCAGTTCGACGAGTTCCTCGAGGACAGGCGCAAACGACTCGAAATCGTCGTCCGCCCGGGCTTGTTCCCACACTGGCAGGGCCTCAGACGTGGTCTCGGAGATGCGTTCGACGAGATCACGAGGCACGTTTCGTGCCCGTTCGTGTTCACGACTGACCTCCCGAACAACCGCTTGCTGTTCGGGTTCGAGGTCGACAGCTTCGAGCTCGGCGAGCGAATCCGCGAGGTCGTCGTCCGTCAGCAGGTCGTGATGCAGCGTCGAAAGCGCCGACTGTTGTTTCGACCGGGCCGGCGTCCCGCCATCAGGCATCATCACCTGTTGGTCCCACCGGAGCAAGCCGCCAGCGTCCGCCACGTAGCTGAGTTGCTGTACGTGATCGAGTAGTTCGGCGTAGGCGTCAGGCGCTTTGGCTCCCATGCCCGCTCCTTTGGCCGGGTCCGGCAAAGACCCGACGGTTCTACTCTGCACAGATGATCCCAGATGGATCCATCCGGAACGAACCCCTGCACCAAACTATATAGCGGCATATGATTTACCCATTCGAGGCGGAACGAACGGTCACTGAGTGACCATTTCGCAGTTTCCAATAATATGGTCTCCCACACCCACATCTCGCCGATCTGCCGGGGTCGGGAAGCGCTGATCAAAAGGTAAGCCGATTGACAGCCGAATGCTGGCGGATCGATAGGACGAGTCACGAAGACGGCATTGCTGTTTCCATTCGAGGCGGCACAACCGCATTGCTGGCGTCACAGTTTGTGGCGATCGGCGACGGCCACCCTTCCCGGAATCCCCAGATGGTGAGCCGACGGGAGCGAAGTCGCGAAGCGACCAGGTTACGGTGAACGGTGAAACCGCCAACAAGGCGACCGTCGTGAGCGCTTGCGCTCGCGGATACGACGCGAGACGCCAGTACAACCTCAGCCCGTCCGTGACTCCGGTGGGCACAGCCCACCACTGATCATGGAAACCAAAGCTTTCCGGAATGGCAAACGCGTGATGCGAACGGAATGAGCATCTCGAACCCCTGAACGGCGACCCAGGGTGCCGGAGTCACGGAACGGGTCTGGGGCGGCTCGTGTGATCGCACGCGATTCGGCCCCTCGCCTGCACAGAATCTCGGACGCAGAATCCGGGCTCAGTCTGGTGTGTAACCGGCTGAGATGTCGCTCTCGAACCATTCCCGATCCGAGACGGAATCGGTCACGCAATCCGGTATGGAGAGTGAAGCGGACATTCGACGCCTCGCTAACAGAACACAGCGGGGTTCAGTCGTATAGGGATCTTACAGATATTTCGGCGTGAGCCCTCTCACTTGAGGGGAATCACTCACTTGCAGGGGCGGAACTCCTCAATCCGTTTGAGCTGATTCAGACCCCGGCGTTTTCACGTTCGGGAGGTAGTTTCCTTTGAAGGTAGAATGGCTCGATGCCAACGTGCACGTGGAACCCAATCAGCCGGCAGTTGTCTGAGAGAAGAAGTACAAATCACGAAGGCGTGAATAGTTATGGCCACCGGACACAACGATTGGCAAGCCTAGGGGCAATTATCGATCCAATTCAACCGTTTACGGCACTAGCAACACCGGGCCCACTGGCGGACGCACTACTATCCGAAATCAGTATCCCGACCGTGGTCGAATCCAGCGTCCACATGTTCGCTTCGATTAACAGAGTCAAGGCGATCGTCCTGCTGCTGGACTCGTGAACTTTGAGAACCCGTCGTTGACTTCCTCGCAAGCCAGCACAGAGAAGCAGTGGTTTCGCCGTCCAACCCCCAGGGGTCAGACCCTGAAAACCACTAGTCAGAAAACCGGGTCGAAACGAATACGTTGAGACAGCCACAGACAGTGTTCGTCGCCCGATTCAGTTATCGGTGAAAATAGACCTCAAATTCAGTAATGTGGTCCTATAATTCCGGAATATACGGTGCAATTCGCTCGCATTACAGTCACACATACACAGATAACTCCTCTTATCGGCAATTGTAGGGACAGATTGAAGGTGGAACGAACCGAACGACCGAGCATGCCGGATGAAGAGTCGACGTCCCGAACAGCTGTCAAGACGTACGTCCCGGCGTACCAAAAAGATGCCTGGCAGTCCCACGCCGACGAACTTGGGATGAGCCAAAGCGAGTTCGTCAGGACGATGGTCCAGGCCGGACGGCGGCATTTTTCAGAGGACGAGACAGTTGACGCTACTCGGACTCCCCAGCCGAAACCCACTGACGTTAGCCAGACAGGCGAAGGTGGCCTGGCCGATCGCGTCCGCGAGCAGCTATCAAGAGCGGGCGCACTAACATGGGACGAGCTGGTCGCCGCCTTGACCGACGACATCGAGACACGGCTCGAAGATACACTGGACGAACTCCAGGAGGAAAACGCCATCAAGTATAGTGGCCGTGAGGGCGGCTACACCCTGGTCGAACCATGAGTACCGGTACTGCCATTCCAGAGGAGGTTGAAGATCCGATCGAGTACTTCCTGACGGATATTACCTACCAGGGAAAGAGCCAGCGGACGAGTGACGCTTACGAACGGGTCCTCAGGGACTTCGAAGCATCACTCCGTGAGAACGGCGAGAAGCCCCTCGCTGTGGTCTCACATCGTGATTGTATGGCGTGGATCCATTCCCAGCGAGAAGAACTCTCAGAGAGCACTGTGGCCACGTACGCGTCCTATCTACACCGATTTTACGCCTATATGACCCAGATCGGCGTCTTCGATTCGAATCCGATGGCGATCGTCGTCGAAGAGATGGACGAACGGATCGACGCTGATCCGGCTCGTCGCGACGTTTCGATCCCGGAAATGCAGGGCTTCGTCTCCGGAATCGATCATCCGCTGGACCGTGCGGTAATCGTCACGTTGCTGAAGACCGGGATGCGAGTCGGCGAGCTGTGTAATCTCGATCAGCGCGATCTCCACCTTGCCGATGACCCACGCGAATCGGTAACGACACGACCCGCCCTCGATGGGCGACCCGACTCACTGTTCGTCGCAAGTGAGCCCTCCCGGGGTGCAACAGTGAATGGCGAGCAGCGGGCTGCCTCGAACAAGCGCCGGCGAGACACAGTCGTTCCTGTCGATGACGACCTGGCCGAGACGCTCCGGGCCTGGCTGGATGTTCGTCCTGACCATGTTTCGTCCGCGCGTCCGCTGTTTACCAGTACGACGGACAACTGGGGCCAGCGGATCACGACTGATGGGGTACGTCACATCGTCACCAGCCACGCAAGTGAGCATGGGTGGTACGACAACGGTGGCGGTGTCGAGGAAAACGTCACGCCACACTACTTCCGGCACTTCTTCACCACACACCTTCGGGATCGAACTGGTGACCGTGGGATCGTGAAGTATCTGCGCGGCGACGTCGCCCAGGATATCATCGATACGTACACCCACGATTGGGGGGATCGGGTTCGTGACGTATACGAAAATCACATTTATCAGCTTCCGGTGGCTGCATATCGTACGATGCCAGAGACATAAATCACATAGCGCTATATAGATATTGATCCCATCCGGGCCCCAATGGTTGCACCCACAAACGCGACAATGAGCGCTAGCTGATCGGCTCGATACTGGTTTGGGTGAGGTACGAGCGAGCGGAGCGCGGGACGGCCTTCGTGTCCGTCACGTCGAACGCAGCAGTGTCGACGATATCGGCCGCGGATGTGCCGACGCGGAGTTCGTATGGCCCTTCTTCGACGACGAGGTTCATGGCCAAATCGTGGTAGGCAAGCCGAGTCATGTCGATTTCGAAGCTGACGCACTTTGACTCGCCGGGTTCGAGATGCACGCGCTCGAAGCCGAGCAGTTCCTGAACGGGACGGGCCTGGCTCGGGTTCTCGGCGTGCTGGTAGAGCTGGACGACGTCGTCACCGGCGACGTCACCTGCATTCGTGACTGTGACACTCGCAGTAAGTGTCCCCATCGGCGCGACCGTCACGGCGTCGAGTTCGAGTTCGCCGTACTCGAAGTCGGTGTAACTCAGCCCGTAGCCGAACGGATACAGCGGCTCGCCATCGTCGTAGACGTGCTCCTCGTTCGCGGAATTGGGTTTCCGGCTGTAGTAGACTGGCTGCTGCCCGACGGATTTAGGGATCGAAAGTGGCAGGTGTCCGCTCGGATTGTGGTCGCCGAACAGTACGTCCACGATTCCGTTGCCGCCCTCCTCGCCGGGTAGCCACGCGTGAAGCAGGGATGGGACTGTCTCGGCAATCTCCGGGATCGCGTGGGGTTTGCCGCTGACCAGCACGGCGATCACCGGCGTCTCCGTCTCGGTGAGGCGGTCGAGCAGGTCCGCCTGCATGCCCGGCAGCCCGAGATCGGTGACGTCGCTCCCCTCACCGCTGGTCGGGATCATCGACTGGTTGCGTTGCGCGAGATCGTCGTCGGAGAGATCGACGGCCGAGCGAGCGCCGACGCAGGCGATCGCCACGTCCGCATCCGTGGCTGCCTCGGCAGCCATCTCGAACTGCTCGGTCGAGGGGCCGGACGTGGTACAGCCTTCGACGTATTCGACGGCGAACCCAGCGTCTGCACCGCGCGTTTCGAGGGCGTCACGTGGCGTCGTCGCCTCGAAGTCGGTTTCTTCCTGATTGAAGTGCGCGGGGTATGCGTAATCACCCAGGAGTTCCTGATTGTCGTCGGCCTTCGGTCCGAGAAGGGCGACCGTGTCGAGGTCGTCTCCCAACGGAAGCAGCCCATCGTTTTCCAGCAGCGTGATCGACTCACGGGCCGCCTTCTGGGCAAGTCTGGCTTGTTCGTCGGTGTTGAAGGCTTGCGGGGCAGCTTCGGGATCGACGAACGGATCATCGAGCACCCCGGTTTCGATCTTCGCCCGGAGGACGCGACCGACGGCGGTGTCGATCGTCGCTTCGCTGACCTCTCCCGCTTCGAACGCCTCGAGCAGTGGGTCACCGTAGCAGTCGGTATTTGGCAACTCGACATCGAGACCGGCCTCCAGTGCAGCCACGCCGGTCTCGCGTTTGTTGGCGGCGACGCCATGTTCGCCGTCAAGGAGGGCAACACTCCCGTAGTCCGAGATGACTGTCCCGGCAAAGCCCCACTCTCCACGGAGGACGTCCGTCAGGAGCCACTCGGAACTGGCACAGGGGACGCCGTCGATGTCGTGATACGCGTTCATGATCGAGGCGGCGTCGCCGTTCCGGATCACCGCCTCGTAGGGGTAGAGGTGGACTTCCCGGAGTTCACGCTCACCGATCTGGACCGACGAGCGGTTCTTACCGCCTTCCCCCATTGCGTGGCCAGCAAAGTGCTTGAGTGTGGCGTGGACGTCACGACCGTCTCCCCGAACGGTGTCCGTGGCCTGTAATCCCGAAACGTAGGCACGCGCCATCGCTGCCACGAGTTGGGGGTCTTCGCCGAACGTCTCCTCGACACGGCCCCAGCGGAGGTCGCGGGCAACGTCGAGCACTGGCGAAAGCCCGTGGACCGCACCGATCGCCTGCAGCTGGGTTCGGACCACGCCGGTGACCGATTCGAGCAGTTGCGGCGACCACGTGCTCGCCATGCCGATCATCTGCGGGAAGACGGTTCCCTGGGGACCCATGTAGCCGCTCAGGCACTCCTCGTGTGGAATCGCCGGAATCCCGAGCCGCGTTTCCTCGATGAGGTACTCCTGGAGTTGGTTCGTGAGTAGCGCGGCCCGTTCCGGATCGAGATCGCCCTCGCCGGCAGTGCGGGTGAGATGACCGATCCCGTCGCTCAGCTGTGCTTCGACGCCGTCTCTATCGAGCGTTCCGTCCTCGATGAAATGCGACGGATTGGCCGAACCCAGCTGGGCGACTTTCTCCTCGATGGTCATTCGGTCGAGCAGGTTCGAAACCCGTCGTTCAGTGCGTCCCGTAGATTTCCGCTCCGAATGATCGTCTGGTGGGGCCACAACGACGGTCCGTGCTCGGCACGCGGAGTTGAACGTTTCGGAGGCAGGGGGGAACGGGGAAGACGGTTACCGGACCGAGAGATCGAACTCGCCGGCGTCGACAGCCAGGACAACCACGTCATCCTCGTAGTCGATCGATCGGACTCCCTCGCGTGTGGGAGTCGTCTCGACGGCCAGATCGACTCCCGATTCGGACACCGACCTGCCGGCCGCGTCGGGGAGCCTGATCGTCGCCGACGTGTTCCAGGGCACCCTCACCGACAGGTCATAGCCCCCGTCGGTCCGCTCCCAGTCGACGGCCAGCTCCCCGTTACGGGTCTCGTAGCTGGCTTCGACCCATTTCAGGTCCTCGACGAGCGAGGGCGCGATCGTGACGTGGTCGGTCACTGGCCGGTCCCCGATATGGATCCCGGCCAGCACCTCGTAGAAGTATTCCGAGACGTGTGTGAGCGGGGAGTGGTTCAGCGAGTTCATGCCCGAGCCGATGCTGTCGTCCGAATTCCAGCGCTCCCACATCGTGGTCGCGCCGTTACGCGCCATGTACACCCAGCCCGGCCGTTCGGGCTGGCTGACGACCTCGTAGGCCAGGTCGTCGTGGCCGTGTTCGGCGAGCGTCTGAATGAGTGGGCGAGTTCCCAGGAACCCGGTCTTGAGCTTCCCACCGTCGGAACGGACCTTCTCTGCCAGCCCCGCCGCGACCGTCTCGACGTGGTCCTCGGGGACGAGCCCGAGGAACAGCGGCACGGCGTAGGAGGCCTGCGTCCCGGGCCGATAGCATCCCGCCGCGGGTTCGAAGAACTCCTCGTTGAACGCCGTCCGGAGGCGGTCGGCCCACTCGCGGTAGCGGGCGGCGTCAGCCTCGTTGTCGAGGACCACGGCGATCTTCGCGAGAACAGCCGTGATCTGGTAGACGAACGCCGTCGTGAACAGATCGTAGGGGAGACCACGCCGGCCGTCAGTGTTCTCAAAGGCCAACCAGTCGCCGAATTTGCCATACTCGCCGGGAACCAGATCGTCCTCGGTTACCGACAGCCAGTACTCGACGTGTGCGCGCATGCCCTCGAACTGTTCTTCGAGAATGCGCTCGTCGCCGTCGTGGCGGTAGCGATACCAGGGGATCACGACGCGGGTAATCGTCCACGTCGGGTCGCCCGGGTTCTCCGGGGCCTTGTTCGGAATGACGTCCGGCGCGTACCCCAGGTCGCTCGCCGCGTCGTCGTGATCGCGCGCCCACTTCTCGTGGAAGCGTGCGGCGTCGAAGTTAAACGCAAGCGACCGGGCGGCGATCTGGGCGTCACCGGTCCAACCGAAGCGTTCGTCGCGCTGTGGACAGTCCTCCGGGATCGAGTGGGCGTTGCCAGCCAGCCCCCAGACGGCGTTGTGCTGGACCTGATTGAGGTCGTCGTTCGAGCAGGCGAACTCCCCCCGGCGGTCCATCGCGGTGTGGACGACCGTCGCCGTGACGGCCTCGGGATCGAGTTCGCCCGGATACCCCTCGACCTGGGCGTACCGGAATCCGTGGTAGGTGAATCGGGGCTCGTACGTCTCGCGTTCCGCGCCGCGCGCGAGGTAGGTGTCGGTCGCGTCGGCGCTCCGAAGGTCGACCGTCGCGAGGTCGCCGTCGTCGGTCAGCGTCTCGGCGTGTTTGAGCGTAATCTCCTCGCCGGCCGCCGGGTCCTCGATTTCGATTTCGAGCCAGCCGGTGAGGTTCTGGCCGAAATCGAGGATCGGTCCGTCGGGGTGCTCGTGAACGTTCTCGACGTCGAAGGTCCCGACGATTTCCATCGGTTCGATCCGCTCGGGTCTGAGTGTGCCCCCCGGGGAATCGACGACTTCGGCACCGTCCCACTCCGGGTCCTCGAAGCCGGGGCATCGCCAACCGTCGGCCTCGCGGCGGGCGTCGTATGTCTCGCCGTCGTAGATGTCGTTTTCGACGATCGGGCTCTCCCGGGCCGCCCAGTCGCCGTCGGTAGATATCCGGCGGGTCGTCCCGTCCGTGAACTCGACCGTGAGGACGGCCCGGGCTCGCGGGGAGCCGTCGGCAACCCAGTAGGCCCCGCGTTTGGCGAACCAGCCGCGACCGAGCCACAGCCCGACGGCGTTGTCACCCTCGGTCAGTTGTTCGGTGACGTCATCCGTCGAGTAGAGAATCCGCTTCTCGTACTCGGTCCAGGCCGGGTCGAGCACGCGGTCGCCGACTTTCTCGCCGTTGATCGCGAGTTCCCCGTACCCGACAGCGGCGACGTGGGCGCGTGCCCGTTCGACTGGTTTCTCAAGCTCGAACTCCCGGCGGAGCTGTGGCGACGTCGAGGCCAGCCGCGAGTCGGTGTGGCCGTTCAGGAGATGCTCGCGGCCCCAGGTTGCCGTCTCGACCGACGAGGACACCTGGACGGACGCGTCGCCGGTCAGATCCGTCCCCTCCCCGTCCCGGACGGTGACGCCGGCGAGGGCGAAACACTGCCAGGGGTGGACCCCCTCGGTCTTGCGGGAGTCTGCCGCGTCGGGGCTCGTCGAGGGGACGAACTCGAAGAGGTCGGTCGCCGTGATGCGGAGGTATCGGCCCTCGGCGTCGAGCGCGTCGTGGGTCTGGGGCGCCGTCGCGAGGTCGGTCGGCAGCCCGTCGGTGGTGCTTTCGCCCTGGTCCGGCATCCTCCGCTCGGCGACGACCGTACTCTCGGCGAAGTCGGGATCGTCGGATAGTTCGATGCGATACGTCTCGGGGAAGCCAAAGCCAGCGAGTGGGTTCGACGACCAGTGGATCGTCACCGCCACATCGTCGGGCGTCCGTACGACCGAGATCGGATCGGCCGGATGGAGCGTGATCTCCTCGATGGAGCGGGCTTCGCCGAGGTCGATCTGGACCCACTCCGCGGCGTCCTCCTCGGGACGGTGCCACTGGCTACGCCAGCCGTCGGTGTCGCCGACGCCGGGCTGGTGGGCGATCCACTCGCCCGACCAGTCTTCCGGACGGAGCGCCGTCGAAAACGATTCGGGCTCGGCCCACTCGGTCTCGCCGCGGTCCGTCCAGACCTTCACCGACCAGTAGTAGGTCCTGTCGGCTGCGAGGTCGGGGCCGTCGTAGACGACGTTGGTGGCTCGATCCGAGTCGACCCGTTCGGAGTCCCACAGCGTTCCGTCGCCGCCGGCGACTGCCTCGAAGTCACGACCCACGACGAGGCGGTAGGCTCGCTGAGTCGCACCGCGACGGTCCGTGTCGAGACGCCAGGAGAAACGGGGCGGACGCGACGGGTCGACGTTCGTCGGCGATGGCTCGTACTCGACGCGGAGATGGCTCGGTGTCGCGTCCACCGGTGTGGTCATGGCCCCGGATGAGGATGGCAGCGGGCAAAACACTGTGGGTCGCGGGACAGCCCCTCTCTCAGTCCTCGATCTCGCCGGTCAACAGATCGACGTGGTGGCCGAGGTGCTCTTCGAGAAACGCGTAGTGGTCGTCCTCGTATTCGCGAAGTGTCCCCAGCAGGTCGTCCTTGAACCGGAACTCCCCGTTTTCATCCGTGGCTGACAGCACCGAGCCGTAGGTGATGTGTAAAAGCTGTCGGCCGTCGTCCTGATCGAGAATTTTGGGAAGTTCGTCGTCGTCCAGGTTGCCGATCTCCGGCACGTTCGAGAGGTCCGTGTTGACGTGGTAGGTGGCCTTGTCCTCCTCGAAGCGTTCGAGGGCGAACGCGTGAATCTCCCGATAGAGATCGGGATCGTTCTCGGCGACGACGCGGATCGCCTCGAGATAGCTCGTCCCGGCGGTCTTGACGTGCTGGTAGTCGCTGGCGTACTTCTCAAAGAAGGGGTAGATGCTAAACTTGTCCGACCCCGAATGCAGCGAAAGGCGGTAGGGGCCGTAGGTCTCGGCGATGGCGACGTGTCCCCTGAAGATGTTCTTCGAACTCGTCGCGGTCGCCGATGTAGTCGATGCCCTTCTCCAGGGAGCCGACGAACCGTGGGGCGACGCTGGTGGTCTCGACACCGCGGCGGTCGAGTTCGCTGGCGATAAGCGCGTGTTCGAGGTGGGTCGTCGGCGTCTCGGTCTCGTCGACAGAGACCTCGAAGTCGAAGTCGCCGTCGACCGCTTGCTCGACCCAGCCATAGAGCTTCTCGGCGAACTCGATGGCCGCGTAATACTTCACTGCCGCCCGCTTGAGTTCGATCTCCGAGAAGGAGTCCGACCAGGTGTACCCGTCGATTTCGGCCTCGAAGGTCTCCCCGGCGTAGCGATCGAGGATCGCCTCGCTGTCCTCGATCTGGGCGAAGGCGGCCTCGACCTTCTCCTCGCTCATCGAATCCGCGTCGGCGACAACGTGCTCGCTGGGGTCGCAGGTGAACATCGTGAAGCCGACCCCGGCCGTGCGTTCGACGTCCTCGCGAGCCATGAGGTGGTCGGCGTCGGCGACGAACTCCTCCTCGTAGCCCTCTTCGAAGACGCCGAAGATCGCGGTGGTGAGGACATCCTCGGGCGAGCGCCCCGTCCGGTCCATCTCGCGGATCGACTGCTGGGCGAACACCGGGACGAGATCGGAATCGCGGACCGCACGGACGTGGCCCGGCGTCGCCAGGCCGATCCGGTCGCCGAAACCGAAGGCCGACTGCCGACCGGCGGTTGTCGGTTCGAGCCACGGGAAGACCTCCGCCAGCGCCATGGCGTTTCCATAGGTCAGCGGGAAGACCTGGCCGTCGCCCTGGACTGTGCCACCGTCGAAGTCCGCGGCCGCCGGCCCCTCGATGTAGAGCCGACGTTTTCCCTCGTCGTCGTTGACCAGTGCGAACGTCGAGTCCCCGTCGCTGTAGACCGATCGTTCGTAGACAGTCACGGCCGGCGGTAACGTCGCCTGGAGCTCGTCCATCGCCATGGCGACCCGTTCTCCGGTGGGAAGGATAAGCGTTGATCTGTGGTCGGGAACGTCGTGGGACAAGATTGATTCGGCCCTTCGCCGAAGGCCCTGCCATGGCGTTCATCGACGACGAGTACCTCCTCGAGACGGAGACGGCCGTCGATCTGTACGACGCGATCGCCGACGCACCGATACTCGACCCCCACAGCCACGTCGACCTGCAGGAGGTCGTCGCAAACGACGGCTGGTCGGACATCTGGGAAGTCCAGGGTGCGACCGATCACTACGTCTGGGAACTCATGCGCAAGCGCGCCGTCCCCGAGGAGAGGATCACCGGCGACGCCTCGAACAAGGAGAAGTGGCTCGCCCTCGCTGAGATCTTCCCCGAATTGGTCGGCAATCCGACCTACGAGTGGGTTCACCTCGACCTCAAGCGGCGATTCGGCATCGAGAAGCGGATCGCGCCAGACACGGCCAAAGAAATCTGGGACGAGACGAAAGACCTCCTCGATCAGCCCGAGTACAAGCCCCAGGCACTCCTCGAGGACATGAACGTCGAGGTGATGTGCTCGACCGACGATCCGACGGATGACCTCGCTCTCCACGAGCGGGCTGGCGAGGAACTCGACGGGATCGAGGTCAAGCCGACCTGGCGGCCCGACCGAGCGGTCAAGATCGCGGAGGACGGCTGGCGCGATTTCGTCGACGAACTCGAAGACGCCCGCGGGATCGAGACGACTACGCTCGATGGGTTCCTCGCCGCAATGGAAGACAGCCACGACCACTTCGACGAGCACGGTTGCGTCGCAAGTGATCTGGGAATCAAGCAGCCGATCTCGAAACCCGTCAGCGAGGAGCGCGCCGCGCGGATCTACAAGCGAGCAATCGCCGGCGCGAACCTCGATCCCGACGAAGTCCGGGACTTCGAGGCGTTCATGCTCGAGCAGATCGGCGAGTGGAACCGCGAAGCCGACTGGGTAACCCAGCTCCATATCGGGGCTGTCCGGGACTACCGTCGGGACCTCTACGAGAGGTTGGGTCCCGACACCGGCGGCGACATCTCCACGCAGGACGTCGAACTCGTCGATGCGCTGGAATACTTCCTCAATACCTTCGACGGAGAGCTCGATATCGTCCTCTACACCGTCGACCCGACGCACTACCCGACGACGGCGACGATAGCACGGGCGTTCCCGAACGTCAGCCTCGGTGCCGCCTGGTGGTTCAATGACAGCCCGTTCGGCATGGAAAAGCAGCTGAAGTACATCGGGACGGTCGATCTCCTCTCGAACTATGCGGGGATGGTCAGCGATTCCCGAAAGCTTGTCTCGTATGGCTCGCGCTTCGAGATGTTCCGCCGGAGTCTCGCCAACGCCGTCGGCGACATGGTCGAACGCGGGCAGGTTCCCAAGCCGGAGGCCCGCGATCTCGTTGAACGAATGGCGTATGACCGGCCGAAGGAACTGTTCGGATTCTGATCGACTCCGCGCCAGACCGCTCTCTCCGAGAAGCCGGAACCAGTACTTTCCTGGGCTCTGCTTTCCTGGTGCTTGCTATGTGTGAGTCCCACGAGGAAGACGGCCGGTTCGAGGACGTGTCGATCGGGTTCGTCGGCGGCGGTTCTCGCGACTGGGCGAGCAAGATGATGACCGACCTCGCCAGACAGCACACTCTCGAGGGCGAGGTTCGCCTCTACGATGTCGACCAGGACAGCGCCGAGCAGAACGCCCGCCTCGGCGAGCTGATCCAGGATCGCGAGGAAGCGATCGCCGAGTGGGACTACCGGGCCGTCCCGTCCCTCGTCGACGCGCTCGACGGCGCGGACGTCGTTGTCCTCTCGACGCAGGACCCGCCGGCCGAGACGTTCGCCCACGACCTCGACATCCCCGCCGAGTACGGCATCTACCAGTCCGTCGGCGACACGGTCGGCCCCGGTGGGACGTTCCGAGCGATGCGGGCCATCCCCCAGTATCGCGAGATCGCGGCCGCGATCCGCGAACACTGCCCCGACGCCTGGGTGCTCAACTACACCAACCCGATGACGGTCTGTACCCGGACGCTCTACGAGGAATTCCCCGATATCAAGGCCGTCGGGCTCTGTCACGAGGTGCTCCACGTCAAAGACGACCTCGCGGAGTACGTCGAGAAACACCGGAACTTGGGAGACGACCAGTCGATCAGCGGCGACGACCTCCGGGTGAACGTCAAGGGAATCAACCACTTCACCTGGATCGACGACGTCCGCTTCCGGAGCGAGGGCGTCTTCGACGTGATCGACGCCGAACTCGATTCCCAGCTCCCGCTCCCTGGCGGATTCGAACCCGGCGACCTCGACGGCGAGACCTTCTACGTCGACAACGATCAGATCGCGCTGGATCTCTATCGACGCTTCGGGATCTTCCCGGCTGCGGGCGACCGCCACCTCGCGGAGTTCGTCCCGTGGTACCTGAACCTCGACGATCCGAAAGACGTCCAGCGGTGGGGCATCCGCCTCACGCCGAGCGACCACCGGATCGAGCACTGGCCGGAGAACGAGCGCCAGCGCGAGCGCTATCTGGAAGGCACCGAGGAGTTCGAATTCACCAACACCGGCGAGAAGATGGTCGAGCTCATGACGGCACTGCTCGGCGGCGAGGAACTGGTCACGAACGTCAATTTGCCCAATCAAGGGCAGCTTGCGGGCGTCCGCGAGGGCGCAGTCGTCGAGACGAACGCGCTGGTGACGGGCGGCGACATCGTCCCGCACGCCGCTGGGGAGCTTCCGGAGCAAGTACTGAGCATGGTCAGAACGCACGTGAGCAACCAGGAGACGCTCATTGAGGCCGGGTTCGACGGCGACCTCGATCTGGCGTACCGGGCGTTCCTGAACGATCCGCTCGTGACACTGCCGCCCGAGGACGCCCGTGAGCTCTTCACCGACCTCGTCGCGGCCGAACGTTCTTATCTCACTGACTGGGATCTAGACGAGGCAACTGTCCTCGAAGCATAACGCCGGGTCGGCTACCGGTTTCTCGCACGGGTCGGCGATCCCCCTGACAGCCGTTCACGTCGGGCCGACCGCGAGCAGGTCCCCGGAGAATTCGCTGACGTACAGCCGCTCGCCGGCGACCGCAACGCCGGTTACAACCGACGGATACCCCGACATTCGATCGATAATGTCCCCGGAATCGGCGTCGATCGCCAATAACTGACCCTCCTCCTCACCAGCGACGGAGAGATATATCGTTCCGTCGGCGACGATCGGGAACATACCCGGGTACAGGCCGTCGAGCGGAACCGTCCACTCCACGTCACCGCTGTCAGCCGAGAGCGCGTAGAATTTCGGAACCATGTACTCGGGCGTGTCTTTGTGCCACCATTCGCCGAGATCTGACTCCGTGAGTTCATATCCGAACATGTAAACTGTCCCGTCGGCCAGCGCAGGTTTGCCGTAGACGCCGAGATGCAAGGCCCCGGGGTTGTAGCCTGCGGGAACGTTCTCGAGGGCAGTCTGGCGACGTTCGGCGTCGAAGTCGGGTTTGAACTCCCAGCGAACGGATCCATCCGTTGGGTCGAGCGCCACGAGCTTCCCGTCGGAAACGGTTATCATACCGACGGAAGCGTAGATCGAATCGCCCGCGACGATGCTCCTCAGCGCGGCTCTCTCGCCGGACTGATCCGTGAGGAACTCGTCGGTGTACCAGTCACGTTCGCCCGAGCGATCGACGGCGACGATGCCGCCGCCGTACATCGGGACGTACGTCCGCTCTCCGTCAGCGGCCCCGGTACCGTCGGCAGGAACGACGTCGCCGTCCGCAGTCGTCGCCGAGAACGTCCAGGCGTGAGACCCGTCTGTCGAGGTGGCGTAGACCGTCCCGATGTCTGTGTTCCCTTGCACGATCACTTCTCCGTCGCGGACGATCGGATCGCCCAGCGCATACTTCTCGTGTTCCCACAGTATGTCGCCGGACTCAGCATCAAGCGCCCACAGTCCAGTCTCGTGATCGGCGTCGGGAGCGACGACATACACCGTCCCGGAGACGACGGCGAGAGACACTGGCCGCTCAGCCACAATGACCGTGGACGTGAGTGGGTCACTCGACCACGCGATCTCACCGTCATCCGCTATCTTGTGGAGGTGACACGCCGTGCTGAATTCGCGACCGCTAATTCCCTCCCAGGACGCGACGAAGATCGATCCGTCAGCGACGACCGGCGGGGACACGTGCGGCGTTAGGTGTTGCTCGACACCGGCGTCACTTCTGAGGTCCCCGGCTGAGACGCTCCAGGCCTCCGAAAGGGAGTCTTTCGGTCCCGATGCCGAGGGATTGAACGCGGTATTTCCGGGTCCGTATCCGGTCATCGGCCACGAGCCGTTGGACTCCTCGCTTCCGAGCAAGCCCGAACAGCCGGCTAACGATCCGATTCCGAGCGCTCCACACGTCGAGAGGAGGCGGCGGCGGGAGACCAATTCGGACATACGATAGTAACCCATTCATAACATCACAAGTAACTTTCTCTTACCGACTCAATTCATGCGATTCACATCTTCCCGGGTGCCCGAACGGACGGTCCGGAGTACTCACCCGTCGACGTCGTCGGTCACTTGGGTCAATCGGTCGACTGCCTCCTCGACAGTGAGCGGTGGGTCAGGGAACCCGGCACGGACGAACGCTTCCGTGACGCGCGGCGGCGAGACGCCGACCGCCGACAGAGACTCGTGGTCGGTCAGCACCTCCCGGACCTGGCCATCGCGGACGATCGATCCCGTGCGATCCAGCAACACGACGCGGTCGGCAATCCGTGGCACCAGGTCGGCATCAGGCGTCGAGACGACGATCGTGGTTCCCGCCTCGTTGCGACGGTCGAGTGCGTCGAGGATCATCTCCCGGTGGTCGGCGTCGACGTCGGCGACGGGTTCGTCGAGCAGGACGAGCTCCGGATCGACGGCGAGGGCCGCGGCCAGGGAAGCCCGGCGCTGCTCGCCGCCGCTGAGCCTGAAGGGCGGCTTCTCCAGCAATCCATCGAGTCCGAACTCGGCGGCGAGCGCGTCGATCCGCCCGGTCGCCGTCCCGCGGTCGATGCCAAGCTGTGCCGGACCGTATTCGAGGTCCTCACGGACGGTCGCGTTGAACAGGTAGTCCGCAGGCGTCTGCGGACAGTGGGCGATCCGATCCCGGAGCGCGTCGGCGTCGGTCTCCCCGTCGAAGTACGTCACCGTCCCGGCGTCGGGGTCGCGGAGGCCGGCCAGCAGCGAGAGTAGCGTCGACTTGCCCGCGCCGTTGGGACCGAGGATCACCACGCGCTCGCCCGCCTCGATCGTCAGGTCGATCCCCTCCAGAGCGGTCGTGCCGTCGGGGTACGCGAAGGTGAGGTCACGAGCGTCGAGGGCGGTCACGCCAGTAACACCCCCGCCCCGACGGTCGCGAAGACGACGAACGCGAAGGCGGCGTCAGGCAGGCCGATCGCGTGCTGTCGGGAGTACGCCCGGCCCGCCGTCCCGCCCCGCGAACGGGCCGCCCGCCCAACGCGTTCACCGCGGTCCAGCGCACGCAAGAGGAAGGTTCCCAGCAGCGAGCCGGCTTCGGACCAGGACTCCCGTAGCGTGGCGGATCTGATCCGACGACTCCGGCGGGCGAGTACCAGCCGCGAGAGTTCCTCGAAGACGACCAGCAGGTACCGGTAGGTGATCGCCAGCAGCGTGACTACCGTCCGCGGGACGCGGAGCGTCCGCAGGGCGCCCATTAGCGCGGCGAACCGCGTCGTCGAGAGCAACAGCCCGAGCAGCGAGACGCTCGCGCCGACGCGGAGGGTGAACGTCGCGACGTAGGCCGCGCCGGGAAGGGTGATCGGCCCGGCGAGCGTCGCGCCCGGAAGGAGGACGGCCTGTGGGGCGACGATCAGCAGCGAGACGGCCATCGGCACGCCCGTCCGGAGGGCGTGGGTGCCCAGCGGGACCCGGGAAAGGACTGCCGCGACGACAGAGAGGGCGAGCATCGCGGCGGGTGGCCCCGGCCGGTCGAACGTGACGGTGACGACCAGCAGCGCCAGGACGCCGAGCAGTTTCAGAACGGGGTGGACGGCCTGGAGCCACCCCCGTCGATCGGCGACACGCTCGTCGGCCAGGAGACCTCGTGTCCGATCGGTCAGCGTGCCCGCCGATCGGCTGACGGGATCAGCGCGGGTCACGCTGGGCGGTCAGCGGACGGCCGGCGAGCCAGCCGATCACGAGGACGAGCGCCGCGCCGACGACCCCCGAGACGAGCGTCCCGACGTAGGGATCCACGCCCGCGAGCCCGTAGTCCGGGAGCAGGGCGGGCAGCGTCGAGACGGTGTGGGCGGTCGCGCCGGTCGCACTCGCGGCGTGTTCCAGCGGTTCAGTGTAGCCGACCTGGCCGGCCGCCCAGGCGAACAGCGGCGAAAGGACCACCAGGCCACCGACGACGCCGGCCCCGCGACGGAGGAGTCGACGCCGGTCGATCGTCGGCGTCCGCTCGGCGAGCAGGTCGGGGCGAGCCTCGGCGACGAACTCGTAGGCCAGCAGCGTGATCGCGCCCTCGGCGATCCCCAGGAGGACGTGCCAGCCGCCGACGATCGCCAGGACAGTCGTCAGTTCGTAGGCGAAGGCCTCGGAGACGCCGAGCATGACCGCCGCGACGAGGGCGGCCGCCGAGATGCCGACCCAGCCGGCGGCGAAGACGGCCCCGCGCTCGTGATAGGGGGCCAGCGCCCGGTAGACGGCGTAGCCGACGTAGACCTGCACGATCGCCATCGCGAGGACGTTGCCACCCATGACGAGCAGGCCGCCGTCGCCGAACACCAGCGCCTGGATCGCGAAGACGCTGGTCATCGCCAGCGCCGCGAGATGGGGGCCAAGCAGGATGGCAGCGAAGGCCCCGCCGACGAAGTGGACGCTCGTCCCGCCGGGGATGGGAAGGTTCAGCATCTGTGCGGCGAAGATCGCGGCCGCCGTGACGCCCAGCAACGGTGCGTGGGGGCCGTCGAGGTCGCCCGCCGAGCGCCGCGCGGCCCACGCCAGGACGAGGACCGACAGCAGGGCCGCCCCGGCGGCGATCCAGAGGTCGAGGTATCCGTCGGCGATGTGCATCGATAGCCGGTGGTAGGTCACGCCAGGTAATAATACGTTTCGGAGTTTGAGTAATACTGGGAACGGAAGCTGCAAGGCTGATATGACCGGCCGGTCAATCGGGTGTATGGCCGACGACCTCGACAGGGTGAGTCTGACGTTGCCGCCCGAGATGACCGACCGCCTCGACGGCATCGTCACCGAGTGGGACTACGCGAGCCGATCGGAGGCCGTCCGGGACGCCCTGCGTGACTTCTTCACGACCTATGAATGGGAGGGTGGCGACGAGACGCGTCACTACGGGACGATCGTCATCGCCCACGAGCACGACCACGACAGCGACGTGGCCGGCCGCCTCCAGACGATCCAACACGAGTACGCCGACGTCGTCACCTCGGTCCAGCACATCCACCTCTCGGAGGACCGCTGTATGGAGACGCTCGTGGTCGATGGCACCGCCGGCCAGATCGACGAACTGGCCAACCGCCTGCGAGCGATCGGCGGCGTCAAGCAGGTGAAAGTCGTCGTTGTCGGTAGCGGTGGGTCCGGGGCCGACAAAGTCGACAGTGATCGGGCGCACAAACACGATCACGCGGGCGAGCCGGCCGATCACGAACACTGATCGGCTCGCCCGGGGAACGGCGGCGGCCGACCAGTAGTTTTAAAAAGATATCCGTATGATACTATCAAACATGACAGGCGATCTGGAGAACGACGATCGCGGATACGAGCAACATCAACAAGAGATCAGCGAGTCGGTCGACGGCGGCGGGTGTGCCGAGACGTGGGAGACTCTCTCAGAGAAGCGCACTTCGGACGAGTCCGAGGCGGACCAACAGCTGGATGTCGAGCGCGTCTTGCTCGACATCGACTGTTTGGAGTTTGTGGGCGACGGCGAGGACTTCAAGCTCCAGCCGTCGTTTCGGCGCGACTGGCGGTCTGCGATCAAAGAACTCGACGGGGACGCACTCGATACGGTTATCGCGGACGTCTTCGACGTAGATGGGGAGATTCAGATTGACGAAACTGAACAGGCCGTTCACGTCCGACACGACGGGCGGTTGCTCGCGCAGTGGGTTTCACATCCCGCGATGGTCGCCGACCTCGCGGCCTGTCACGTCTTCGAACAGCGGGATGGCGACTGGCCGGATCGGTCGGCTGCCGAACGGAGCAAATTTGCCGGCAGCGTCCGGCTGTATCTCGAATTCTGTCCCGACTGTGGGGGACACGCGTCCTTCGACACGGACGTCGTGACCTCCTGCTGTAACGATTATGAGGTTGCAACGGTCTCCTGTGAGGACTGTGAGGTTACGCTGTTCGAAATGCCGGTCGCTGCGGATCCGGCGTAACTCCTGCCGACTGATCCCTCAGTGACGGTAGTGATCGACAGTCCGGAAACACACGTACAACAGGGCGTTGAGCATGCCCGTCAGCCAGAAGATCGCCCCGAGATTCAACCCGAAGACGCCGGGGCGGTTGACCGCGACGACATCTTCGAACAACCAGCCGACTGCGACGGCGATGATGCCCCAGACGATCAGAATGGAGGCGATCCGTGCACCCTCTTCGATGTAGTCGGTGATCGGATCCGCGTCGCTGGCGGTCGAATCAAGTGACATGATCGTGCGTCCGTCGTATGTGGCATAAGTCTTCCCCACGGATCTCAAAGCCGAGTCGAGAGTCGTCGGCCCGCTTCGAGTCCCGTTTCCAGGGCGGCGTGCGTTCGGCCGGTCCCGGCGAGCCAGTCGCCGGCGAGTCCGAGGTCGTGCTCGAGTGCCTGCTCAAACAGGGCCGGATTGACCCGGTCCCCGGGCAAAGCGTATCTGAATCGTTCATGATCCCACCAGTCCGGCTCGGCCAGTCGGTCGTCGGCCAGCAGCGTCGCGGCGTGAGTGCTCGCGGCGTCGGCCGCTTCCGCCGGCGTCGCGTCAGGACGTCCGGCTGCCCAGGCTGGACTCAACTGGACGATCAGGATCTCCTCGCCATCGGGGACGTGGCCAGGTTTGCACGACTCCCTGGAGAGCCACCCGACGGCGTGTTCCTTGTCGGTGTTGACCAGCGCGTAGTAGGGCACGTCAATCTCGAAGGGATAATGGAGCGCAACCGAGTCGATCGTCCGATAGGACTGTCGCTGCCGGGCGGCCACCAGCGTTTCTCTGAAGTCGGTTTCCCAGTCCGCTTTGGCGAGGAGATCCCCAGCCGGCGGCGTCACGACGACCGCATCGGACGCCAACCGTTCGTCGTCGGCAGTAACCGCCCAGCCGTCCGCCGTACGGGCGAGGCGGTCGACTGTCGTGTGCTCCTGAACTGTCGCTCCGCTGGCATCGAGGAACGCACGGACGATTTCGTCGATGCCGTCACGCCCGGACAGTTTGACCCCCTGATTCGGCCGGCCCTCCTCGACTTCACCGGATTCGTCGAACACCCAGACGTCCCCGGTCGTCTCGGCGAGTCTGTCACCGACGACCGAACGGAAGCGCTCTTCGACGCGGTCGTTCGGTGGATCGACGTAGTTGGCACCGTAATCGTAGACACAGTCCTCCCGGTGGGCCGAGACCATCCGCCCACCGATGTCCTCCGCCTCGAAGACCGTCACCTCGGCTGCCTCGTCCAGCGCGTACGCTGCTCCTGCCCCGGCGATGCCGGCTCCGACGATACAAACCTTCGATGTCACGAACAGCGCTACGGTGGCGAGCGGATAAAGGACTGGGGCCTCGACACGGCCGATCGAACACGGTCAGTCACTCCTCGCCCGGCATCGGCTCCAGTGCAACGAACTCCAGGTGCTTTTCGGCCAGGAGTTCCTGCGCTCGGTCCGTCGCCGAGGGCGCGACGAGGATGCCACGTATCTCCTGGTCGGCGTGGAGATCCCTGGCCAGCGCGTCGACGTAGCGATCGAGTTGGCCGACGGCGTCCGGCCCGACCCGCCGGCGTTTGAGTTCGACCACGACCGCACGGTTCTCGCCGTCCTCGCCGTAGATGTCAATTGCGCCGGCGGGTGTCGATCGCTCGGTCGCCAGCGGTTCGAAATCAGGCTCGATCAACCCGGGCGACTCCAGAACCCGCTCGCGGAGGTCTTCCTCCGTGCCGGACAGCGAGAGGTCCTCCGGATCAGTCACGTCGACAGTCGTGACGTATTCGATCGATTCAAACGTGACTTCGAGATATTCTTTCGGACCTGTCCGGCGGCTTTCGACGTGCAGCTGGCCGTCGTCAATCCCCACTTCGTGCGTCGAGCCCGGTGGCTGCCAGTTGACCGGCTGGTGGCCTTCGTCGGTGTGAACCAGTGCAGTCCCGTCGGGTTTGAGCACGAGCAGTCGATCGCCGGGGCCGAGTGTGCTTTTCGCACGGCCGTCGTACTCGACGCGACAGCGACCGAAGACCGTCACCATGTCGCCCCGATCGACAGCTCCGGCGATTCGTTCGCGGGCAGTCTCGGCCGGCGGATCGACTGCCAGTTCGGGAGTCCGCTCGAACGTTGGCCCGTGATCGTCACCCGTATCGGTCACGGATTTTGGTAGCCGGGCAGGTCACAAAAGCGTCGCGTGTCGCGATCACATCCGGGAGGATCTCCGATGACCAGCTCACGATTCCCCGCTCGGTGACGAAGTCCCGCCAGCAACCGTCGTCGTCCCGCCGCGATCGACAGTCCGTTGGTTCGGACGGCGTCGGCGACGGTCGCTTTCGCCCCCCGGAGCCAGGTTCGTAGCGCTGGCCCATCCCGTGCCGAGTGGACCGCAACGGCCGCACCGTCGCCGCGCGGATCCGGGACTGGCTCTCCCAAATAGTGCTCAACGGCCAGCCAACACATCACAAACGCCGTCCACTCGCCACCAGCGCGACGGTACATGCCGTCAAACCGGGCGAAATCGAGCGACTCGACGACATCCCGAAGCGAGTCAGCCGCAGATGGGGGTTTTCGGGGCGGCCGCCAGCCGTCAATTGGTTTGGTGCGTCCATCCTGCCAGGTCGTCTCCCCACGCGACCACCCATCCTCGGTGGGGATCACGACAAGAGCGCGGTGGCTCACCGGCACTCCCTCCGCTGGTCGCTGGTTGGATCCGTTCGCATGTATATTTCGAGAGTGGTTCTGTTCCGGTATTTGAAGCCGCGGGCCGGCAGTTCGACTTGATCGGTGGAACGTCTTCGGCGTGGCCTATTTGAAGCCGGGTCACCTTGTGATGGTAGATGCTGGAAGACGACTTCGGTCGTGAACTCACCGGTCTGCGAGTGTCGCTGACCGACCGGTGCAATTTCGATTGCGTGTACTGTCACAACGAGGGGCTGGGCGACACGCGCGGGCCGATGGCGCCGAGCGAGGAGGAGCTTTCGACCGATGAAGTCGTCCGCGTCATCGAGGTCGCCGCCGACCACGGTGTCGAGGCCGTGAAGTTCACCGGCGGCGAGCCGATGCTCCGGGCCGATCTGGGGGAGATCGTTCGCCGGACGCCAGACGGTCTGGAGGTCTCGCTGACGACCAACGGCACGTTCCTGCCCGACCGAGCCCAGGCACTCGCGGATGCCGGCCTCGAACGCGTCAACGTCTCACAGGACGCCCTCGATCCCGAGGACTTCGCGACGCTCACGCAGTCGGGGGCCTACGATCAGGTACTCTCGGGCGTCAAGGCCGCCCTCGACGCCGGCCTAGCGCCAGTCAAACTCAACATGGTCGTCTTCGAGCACACTGCCGGCTACGTCCCGGAGATGGTCGAGCATGTCGCCGACGGCGAAGGCCTCCGTCTGCAACTCATCGAGTACATGCCTGAACTCGCCGGCCGGCCCGAGTGGGCGATCGACATCGACCGCGTCCACGACTGGCTGGCCGAGCAGGCCACTGAAGTCACCGCCCGTGAGATGCACGACCGGACGCGCTACTGGATCGACGGCACGCCCGCGGACGACGCGGGCGGCCTCGTCGAGGTGGTCGATCCCGTTGGCAACACGGACTTCTGTGAGAACTGCCACCGGGTCCGGGTCACCCACGACGGCTATCTGAAGGGCTGTCTCAACCGCAACGACGACCTCCGGTCGCTGGGCGATCGCTCGCGGGAGGCCATCGAGGACGCCCTGCGGGACACCGTCGCCCAGCGCGTCCCCTACTACGGGGAGTACATGATTCAGAACGCGGACGGCGAGTGGGTGCCCAATCCGGAATACGCGGACAGCGAGGGGGATCGGGCACCATACGAGTACGACCGGGAGGGGTCATCGGCGAGTGACGAGGCAAAGTCAGCACGGGGCGACGGGACAGGGAGGGCAACCCCCGACGGCGGTGATGTGGTTGAGGACTGACGGGGCTTGAGGTCGATCTTAGACGTTCAAGCAAGGAACTGACCTGAACTTCCGATACCAGTCCTTGAGATATCGAAGCTGTCGTTAGCCTACCGACTTCGTTTGTTTCTCGTCAAAACCACTGAAACAGCCATTGACTAAGACTGCGTAGTGATTAATGAGGGGGGATATTTTATTTTAAAGGATATAGTTGAATATTTTGGTCGAGGGGGAAATCTGTTGGGTGAGTACAGTATTTTCGACGGTTTTTCTCTCAAGGAGTTCAAATAGCGGCGACGAACGTGGTCGGTGCCGATAGGTACTTGAATCTGGTAGTCTGCAACTAAAGACATCATGGTAGTTGATTTAACGAACCATTTTATAAGTAAGATCTCATCGCCTGCCAGTATTGAAACAATTGAAACGTATGAGAGTGAATTAGAATTCTATAGAAAGAACGATTACACGTACATCCCATTGCCTCTTGATCAGAAATATGTGAATTCAGAAACTGAAGAAGTCCATGATCTTGCACCTCAACAACTAATTAGCACGGATGCTCAGGTCTTCTCTGCAATGACGCATCTTCCCGGCGATGACTTTCTTCTAACTCACCCTGGCTATGTGTATGGTTTGGAAGATGGAGAACTTGCGTATGAACGGGGTATCCGTTCCGATTTTGATCAGACGATACGTTGGCCATATTCAGATGAAGGATTAAGTAAAGAACAGAAAAACGAATTAGCGGAGTTAATTAGTCAAGAAGGACATTTGGGAATCATAACTCTTGCCGATATGAATAATAGAGCGACGAAGGAGGCTATATATCCCATTGTTGCGGAATTAGAATCGATCTTTGCTAGAAAAATTAGAGAAGAGTTGAGTGAGATTGATATAATACCATACCTGGATTCAGATACGATAGAACAATGGGCAGAGGCTCAACGCGAGGGGCTTGGTATTCATATATCGGAGTTTATGAGCATATCTGATTTGCTTAATGTCGCGAAGGAATATGAGGAAATCCGTTCAAAATTTGGATATGATTCGAAAAGGGAATTTGAGGAAACCGGTGGGATCGTCAAATTACGAAACTCAATTATGCATTTACCGAGGCCCCTAATTCAAAATGTAGAAGAATTACACAAGACAATTGAAAGAATTGAGAGGTGTAAAATGATCATTGAAGAAGTTGGCGGAGAAGTACGTTTACAACATGACCGTCAATATTGGTTTGAGGAGTTTCCCCGATACTCGGATGTATCTTAACAAAGTTTGCGTGTACCGATCGGATCACCGCCATATAGCCCCAGAGCTAGCACATGCAGTGGAAATACAAGATCGTCCGGTTGGATTCGGGCGGCTACTTCAGTGACGCGGCGTCCCCGACGTAGTCAAGGCTGAACGAACTCAGTGAGACTGGCTGGGAACTGGCCGCCTCGCTGGCCAGTAGCGACATCAAACTTGGCGGCCAAGGTGGTTGCACCACCGCACTAGTGTGCAAACGTCCCGCTGAATAACGCCAAACCGAAGCGTAAGAGATGCTCCCACCAGCAGAATTTTGCAATTGTCGATCCAACAATGTGATATGGCCCTCACGTCAGACGATTTCAGAGACCTGATGGCAACGGACCCTGACGATGACTAAACGGTCCCGTTCGGAGATGCGCTTGCGGAGTTGGCCGTTGACGCTGAGATGGACTCCGTTGAGGCCGTTCGCGACGTTCGAGAACCCATCTGAAGTTCTTTCTCGACGGTAAACGATCCTAAAAGTCAGTCCGCCCGCCCGCTCTCGGCCAGTGCCGCCGCGGTCTCGACAGGTGCCAGCCGGACCGCACACTGCTTGAAGTTGGGTTCGTCGGAATCGGGATCGGTCGCGGGGATCGTGAGTTCGTTGACCGCCGGGTGGTGGATCGGCAGCCAGACGATCCCCGGCGGGATCGCGTCGTCTTCGTCTACCTCGGCGGTCACGCTACCGCGCCGCGAGGCGATCCGAACGCGCTCGGTCCCACTCGGGCTCGCGCAGTGGGTCTCGACGGTCTCGGGGTGGACCCGAGCCACGAGGGGATCGGGTTCTTCCGGGGCCGACCGCGAGCGAACGCCCGTGTTGTAGCCGTCGGCCTCGCGGGCGGTCGTCAGCGTCAGCGGGTACGCCTCGTCGGGTGGTTCGGGTTGCTCGCGACCGGTCCCGCCGGCGAAGCGGGCCCGGCCGGAGGGTGTGGGAAAGTCCCATTCGCCGTGTTCGCCCCCGTAGTAGCGATAGCCCGCGTCGGCCGTCTCGTCGGGTGCCGGCCAGCGGATCGCCAGTTCCTCGGCGAGGCGGTCGTAGGAGATGCCCGAGCAGTCGGCGGCGGTGCCCGCGGTGAGGTGGGCGAACTCCTCGAAGACCGTCGCGGGATCGGTGTCCGGAAACAGATCGTCCCGGAGGGCGTTGCCGATCGTCGCGATGATGTCCAGGTCGCTCCGGACGCCCGGCGGGAGATCCGAGGCCGCACGCAGGCGGGAAACGCGACGCTCCATGTTCATCGTCGTGCCCTCGCTCTCCCCCCAGGTCGCCGCCGGCAGGATCACGTCGGCGTGTTCGGCGGTCGCCGTCCGGAAGGCGTCCTGGACGACCAGGAAGGCGTCCTCGAGCGCCTCGGAGACGAACCCGGCGTCGGGTGCCCCCGCGACGGGGTTGGTCGCGACGGCGTAGACCGCCTCGACCGGCCCATCCTCGATGGCCTCGATGATCCCAACCGGGCCCGGTCCGGTCTCCTCCGGCAATCGCGCTTTCGGCACGTTCCAGGCATCCGCGACGACCTGGCGGTGGTGCGGGTCGTCGAAGGCGCGGTGGCCGGGCCAGGTGCCTTTCGAGGAGCAGACCCGCGTGCCCATCGAGTTGGCCTGGCCGGTCAGCGAGAACGGGCCGGTGCCCGGGCCCAGGTTCCCGGTCGCCAGACAGAGGTCGATCAGCGCGCCCGCGGTGTCGGTCCCCTGGACGGACTGGTTGACGCCCATGCCCCAGTAGATGAGCGTGTCCGATTCGAGCAGGTCGACCAGTCGATCGACCGCGTCCATATCGACCCCGGCCTCCTCGGCGGCCATCTCGGGGTCCGGGAGGTCCGCGACCAGTTCGTCGAATCCTGTCGTCGCCTCCGCGACGAACTCCCGGTCGACGCCACCGGACTCGACGAGCCGCGCGAGGACAGCGCGCGCGAGGTCGAGGTCGCCGCCGGGGTCGGGCGCGACGTGGCCGTCGGCGGCCTCGGCGGTCTCGCTGTGGACGGGGTCGACGACGACCATCTCGCACCCCTCGTCGTCGGCGCTGTCGGCGAGCCACCGGAACATGACGGGGTGGGCCACGCGGGGGTTGGCCCCCCAGACGAGGTGGGTCTCGGCCTCGGGGATGTCGTCGTAGGTCGGCGGCGGGGCGTCGCTGCCGAAGGCGTCGTAGTAGGCCGTGACGGCCGAAGCCATACACAGCGTGGTGTTGGCGTCGTAGTATTCGGTGCCGATGCCGCCGCGGGCGAGTTTGCCCAGCGCATAGGCGGCCTCGTTGGTCTGCTGGCCGCTGCCCAGCACGGCGATGCGGTCCGGGTCGTCGAGTCGGTCACGGAACTCCGAGACGATCCGGCCGATGGCGACGTCCCAGGTGGTGGCCTCGAGGTCGCCGTCCCGGCGGATCACCGGCTGGGTCAACCAGTCACCCTCCGGTTCGGCGGTCTCCTTGATCCCGCGCCCGCAGGCCAGCCCCTGGTTGACGGGATGGGCCGAGTCGCCGCGGACGGTGTCGAGCCCGTAGCCGTCGTCGACGCCCATCTGGACGTGGCCACAGCCGACCGCACACCGCATGCAGGTCGTCGGTACCCAGTCGCTCACGGGGACACCGTCCTTCTGGCGGCCTGTCGGATTGGGCCGCGGCCGCTCGTTCGCCGTCGGACACGATCCCGCCGCCCGTTCGTGAAGCAGTTTGCAAGCGAGTCAACTTCCTGTGTAGTGAGTGCTCGTGACATGATCAGTCACCGAGACGGCGCGGTCGCGTCACGTCACGTGTTTCGCCGGCCGCAGATTCGAGTGCAGCAGCGAGATCTCGGGCGCGATCCGGCGACAGCCTGAGCCGGTCCATGTGTTGATCCACGTGGGCCTGATCGGCCGGGTCGAGTTCGAACGCGAGGACGACTGCGTCGGGATCGTCGCGCGGGGTGTACACGTCGAGGACGCCCACCCCCTCGTCAGTCCAGTCGGCTCCGCGAGCGCTTCCCTGGACGTGGTCGAGGGTGGTGCTCGCTGTCACGTCGAGGAGTCGGCCCGCCATCTCAGTCACCCGTCTCGATCGGCGTCCCGTCGGGTTTGGTCGGCGCTGGGCTCGGGCCGGAATCGAAGGGGTACCAGGACTGTTTGGCGTCGTGCAGACAAGGGTCCTCGTAGCCGTCGACTTCCTCGGGTTCCGCGAGGTCGACGATGGCCTCCTGTCCCGTGGCATCGACCCATTCCCTGAACGTCTGTCCCTCCTCGCGGAGTGCTGCATACGCCTCGACCATGTTGGCGATCATTCCCGGCACTTCGTCGGCGGGAACGCGCTGGCGGACCCACTCGATGAAACTGGGGTCCTCGCCGATCCCGCCGCCGACGCCGACGTCTAAGGCTTCGACCATCTCGTCGTCCTTGCGGGCCCGCATGCCCTGGAGGCCGATGTCGGCGGTCATCGCCTGGCCGCAGTCGGCCGTACAGCCCGAGTAGTGGATCTTGATCCGCTGGACGTCGGCGGGCAGGTCGGTGTTCGCGCCGAGCCAGCGCAGCATCCGGGCCATCCGGGCCTTGGTCTCGGTCAGTGCCAGCGAGCAGAACTCTGTGCCGGTACAGGCCATCGCACCCCGCTCGAAGGGGTTGGGTTCGGGCCGGTACTCGGAGAGCAGCGGCTCGTTGAGCAGGTTCGCGAGGTTACCGTCCGGTACGTCCATGATCAGGGGGTTTTGCCGGCGCGAGAGCCTGATCTCGCCGCTCCCGTAGGCGTCGGCCAGGTCGGCGAGTTCGATCGCGTCTTCGGCGGGCATTCGCCCCACCGGGACCGAGAGGCCGACGTAGTTGGTGCCGTCTTCTTGATCGTAGACACCGACGTGGTCGTGAGCGCCGCGTTCGACCGGCTTGCCCGCGTTGTACGTGTACTCCCCGCGGAAGTCCGTCCCGGCCGGTTCGGGCTCGAAGGAGGGTCGTTCGACCATCGCCTCGCGGATCTTCTCGGTGCCCCACTCGTCGACGAAAAAGCGCCCGCGGTTCTTCGAGCGGTTCTCGCGGTTGCCCTCCTCGTGGTAGAGTTCGACGAACTCCCGGACCGTCTCGTAGGCCTGCTCGGGCCGGACGAACATGTCCAGCGAGCGGGCCTTGCGGGGCTCGCGGCCGCCGAGGCCGCCGCCGGCCCGGACGTTGAAGCCCTTCACTTCCTCGCCGTCGATGATGGTGTGGGCCGGTTCGAGACCGATGTCGTTGATGGAGTCCTGGGCACAGCCCTGTCGACAGCCCGTCACCGAGATGTTGAACTTCCGGGGCATATTGGCCAGGGCGTTGTCCCCCCGAATGCCGTCCTGGATCTCGTCGAGCAGGTCGCGGCTCTCGACGTACTCCTCGGCCTTGCCGGCGACCGGACACCCGGAAATGTTGCGCATCGTGTCACCGCCCGCGGAGCGCGAGGAGACGCCGACGGCCTCGAGTTTCTCCCAGATCTCGGGGATGTCCTCTAGTTTGAGCCAGTGCAGCTGGATCGACTGGCGTGTCGTGAAGTCGATCCAGCCGTTGCCGAACTCGGGGTTCTCGACCGGCCCCTGGGCGTACTCGCGGGCCACCTCGCCGATCGCTCGGAGTTGGTCGGGTTCGAGGACGCCACCGCAGTTGGTCAGGCGCATCATGAAGTAGCTCTCCTGGCCGCCCCGATGATGGAACACACCCCAGAACTTGAACCGCGAGAACCACTTCTCGCGTTCCTCCTCGGGGATGGAGTCCCAGCCGTTCTCGGCGAACTCCTCGATCTTTTCGCGCACTTGGTCGCCGTACATCTCCGCTTTCCAGTCTTCTTTCTTGTGTGGCATGGTCTCACTCACTCCGTCCGCAGTCGCTCGATCCGTCGGTCGATACAGGTCGAACCGCGACGATCCGCCGCATCAGTCGTCACCACCCGGTGGTGCCGACGTCGTCCCGGCATCCGATCCGATGAAGCCAGCCTCGTTGGCCACACTGGCGATCTTCGGCCGGAACACCCAGGCCGTCAGCGCGACGATGGGGACCATCGACGCGGCGACCACCGTGTAGCCCATGTGGAGATTTGGCATCGCCGCCGAGGAGTACACCAGCGGGTAGACGATCCCGCCGACGGTGCCGACGCCGCCGACGACGCCCGCGACCGCGCCGGAGCTGTTCGGGAACATCGCCGGGACCTGGGCGAAGATCGACCCCTCGGCGAAGGCACACGCCATCCCGACCATGAATCCGGCACCGACGGCTATCAGCACCTCACCGGAGAGGCCGGCGAGTGTCATCCCGACCATCGTCACGACGACGAAGCAGAGCGTGACGAACGTCCACTGCTCGCGGTACCGGCCGGTGAAGACAGGCAGGATGTTCTTCTCCTTGCGGGCGAGCACGTCGCTGACGTAGCCGCCGATCGGCCGCAGCAGGCCGGCCGCGACCGAGAACGTCGCCGCGAAGTAACTCGCCAGCTCGAGACTCTGGTTGAACCCTCGGTCGTAATAGGTCGCCAGCCAGCCGTTCATCGACAGTTCGAGGCCGAAGGTCATCACGTACGCCAGCGCGAGCACGACCGTCCCGTAGCGCGTGGCGGTGTGGATCCAGTCGTCGAAACTGGCCTTCTGGGCGGTGGCCTGACGCTTGTGCTCGCTCTTTGCGGCCTCACCCAGGAGGTAGTAGGCGATCCCCAGGAAGATGGCGACGACGCCCGTGTAGAAGAAGGCCGCCCGCCAGCGGGTATCGAAGATCGGCCCGCTCCAGCCCGCGTAGAATACGGTCGGGAGGATGAGTGCGCCGGCGGCCGCGCCGGCGTTGCCGATCCCGGCGTAGATCCCCTCGGCCATCCCGAGGTTCTCCTCCTCGAACCACTCCGAGACGTGCTGGATCCCGATGACGAAGGTGATCCCCGCCGTCGCGACGATCAGCCGCTCGATGAAGAAGACGGTGTAACTCTGGGCGAACGCCGAGGCCATCGAGAACACACCGACGTATACCAAGACGATCGCAAACACTGTCGGTGCGCCAAACTTGTCCGAAAGCCACCCCGTCAGGATCCGGCCGAAGGGCGCGAGCCAGATCGCCGCGCTCGCCAGGATCCCGATCTCGGCCGTCGAGAGGCCGAACTCCTCGGCCATCGGCCCCGTGAAGGGTGCGAAGGAAAACCAGATCAGAAACGAGAAGTTGAATCCGATCGTGGCGAGGATCAGCGTTCGCCACTTGGTCATCCTGATCAGGCCCACGTCGATCCCTCCGCCGGGAATCCGGCGATGTCCGGCCACGACCGACCCGCCGCCCTCTCCGCCGGTGGGAGGATCTCCGCATCCGATATCTGACGAACGATTAATTCATGGCTGTACTTTACAATTATCGTCCACCTTTCGGACTCAATGGTGGGCCTTCAGCTACTACCATTCGACTCTGTCGATCAATCGAACACTTATATCTGTTTTCAGCAAACACTCTAGGGAGATGGGTGAGACCTCTTTTAATAACCCCAAATATAAGGGGTTATAACGGTACATGTTCGGCACAGCGCAAAGGTGGCGCTACAGCGGAAGATGTTCGTCCAGCGACGGGCTAGGGGTCCGTCGCGACGCCCGGGCGACGAATCAATCCCTTCAAGTTACCCGCGAGCGTCGATTCACCCGTATGACAGACTGTCCGGAATGCGGGGCCGAGGTCTCCCTGCACGACGACGTCGAAGTCGGAGAGATCGTCGACTGTGCAACCTGCGGTGCGGAACTCGAAGTCGTCGCGGATGATCCCGCGACGCTCGAACCCGCCCCGGAACTCGAAGAAGACTGGGGCGAGTGACGACACTACCTTTTCAAGCAGACACCGACGACCAGCCCTAGCCCTCCCGCCAGATGACCGTGACAGTCGCGTCGTCGGTCTCGACGGTGTCGTGAGAGAGGCCGCGATCGTCGAGTTTCGGATAGAGATGCTGTGGCGCGCGATCGTTGAACTGGACCAGTACTTCATCGTCGGCGAGGTCGGCTGTCGCTTCCAGCGTTTTCTGCAACGGCTTGGGCGGGCCGAGGTTCCGAACGTCCAATTCGACGCTTGAGCGACCGCCCGGGGCCTCACTCGCCGCCACCGGATCCCCGGCGTTCATGGCGATCCCTCCGTGAGGGCATCGGGACCTGGAACTTCGCCAGTCTCCTCGAAGATATCTTCAAGACGCTGGAGGTCGTCGTTCAGCGACTCGCTCTTGTTATGCATCTCGGCGACGCGGACCCGAACGAGATTGTAGTCGTGGTGCTCGGCAAGTCCGTTCCAGGCCCGGAACGCACCGATCGCCAGGGAATTGCCCGCCGGACAGAACTCCGTCGTCGGCGTGAACTCCGCCCTGAGGACGCCATCTTCGTCGGTGTCCTCGGCGTAGCGAAAACCGGCACCTGGATGACGCGTATCGAGATTCAGCTTCGCCAGGTTGTAGCCGAAGGTCATGTCGTAGACGCCGCGTTCCTCGAAGACATCCCAGGTCGTCGCGTGAAAGTCGACGTGGTCTTCGCCCGTCAGGACATCGTGCCCGTCGAGAAATGTGTCGGGATCAGGGACATTCTCGGGGACAAACGACCCTTCCTCGTCGAACGTGTCGCTGCTTGCACCGAGTCGCTTCATGGTTTCACGTATGTCTCCGGGCACCCCGGAGGTTGTGCCGAACGTGTTCGGGTCCGTAGCCGGGATCGCGAACAGACGCCAGTTGCCTTCAGGTGTCCTCGGATGGCGAAGCCGACAGTGACGGGAACAATACCCTGCCAGGCGAGTGTGGTCCGTGGTGGCGGACAGTGAGAGCGAGGTTGACGGCGACGATGGCAAACCCAGCCCCGATGGCAACGACACCTGCAAGTTCGATCGTGGAACCGACGTCCATGGCCCCACCGACGGCCTGAATGAGCACGCCAGCCAGGAGGACGAGAAAGTCTGCGTTCGCGAGCCGACTGTCGTAGAGGTCTTCGACCATCGGGACGGGCTCGTAGCCGATGCGGTCGCTGTAGGTTTCCAGCCAGACGAGGAAGGGCACAATGTGATACAGCGTCCCGATCACGACGAACCCGAGCACGCCGACCAGCAGGACGGGCTCACTCGCCGGCGTACCGAGCACTGTCAGGCGGTTGGTCGGTTCGGCCAGCCAGGCCGGGAGTGTCAGGCCCGCCCAGATGACCATGGCGAACGCGACGACCGCATACCGTACGAGGACGGTCGAAATCTCGGTCCGGGATCGGAATAGCTTCCGGCCCAGATAGAGTCCAACGATGGCGATCGACCCAGTCACGAAGACGACACCGATTCGGGCGAGGAGAGCGTGTCCGAGCAACCGCCCGAGAGCCAGGGCCCCGACACCGAACGGGTACGCGACGAGTTCGCCGCGCTGGACGAGCCTGTCGAGGCGGTCGTCGTCAGCCTGCGTGAACATTTGGCCAAGCTGATAGAGCGCACCGATCACCGTGGTCAGAAAAGCCCCGAAGACAGCGACGGTCACGTGGGCGCTCGCAACGCCTGTCCGGCTGATCGCGAGACCGATAAACAGCGGTTGGGTATAATCAAGCGAGAGGAGATATCCCAGGAGAGTCAGGAGGAAAAACGCCAGCAGCGCGATGACGAAGTGCCACTCCGTTGTGTCGAGTGGTCGCGCACGCCAGAGCGTCCGCCCGATGTTGTAGACGAACACCCAGATCCCGGCGACCAGCAGCGTCCCGGCGACGTGCAACATCGTCAGTTCTGCAGTAAGCATCGAGGCGACGAAACCGGCGAGGCCCGCAACGACCAGCCAGGCTTCGACCGCACTCAACCGCTGGGAGTACAGTCCAACGCCGGACCAGACGGGGACGAACTGGGTCATCGCTCCCATGATCGTCACACCGACGAAACCGGCGAGAAACAGATGGGAATGAGCGATCCCCGAGAGTCCGATCGGGGTATCGACGGTCGCCGCAGCGAGTATCTGCCCGGCGAGTGCGACCAGCACCGCAAGGGCCACGTGATGGAGCGTGATCGCGACCGGCGGCCCCTTTTCAGTATCTACATCCTGCGTGAGGGTACGCATACGTCCCCGTTGGACCGCTCGCATCCTGCCACATTTGCCGAACATGTTCGATAGCGTTCCACCAGTCGCGTCGATGGGCAGCGATGGCACGGCGGCCTGCTATCGGGCCAGCGAAAATGGGGAAGGGAGGCGATCCGATCAGGCTTCCTCGGGTTCGGGGGGTGCGTCGATATCGACCGCCGGCTCGTCAGTGTCGTCCTTGCCACGTTCGAGTAGCAGACCTGTGATACCCGCGGCGAGGAGTCCAACGCCGGCTGCTCGTACCGCATCGAGATACCACGCTTTGGGCTCGAGTTCCCCGGTGTTTTCGAAGCCACAGAGTGAGAGTCGCGTCGAAAGCCGGACCAGTTGTTTCGGCAGGAGGGCGGCGAGCAGCCCCTGCAGGGCGATCCATCCGTACCCAACGCGGCGGAGTATCCCAAGCATCAATCCAAGTTGGACCCGGAATACCCTCAATTTGTGGGTCCGCAACCAGTGGGTAGGAAGTCATCCAGTGTGATCCAGTAGCCCGTGTTATATGATTTGATTGGGATGAGCACTGAAGCGGGCATGATCCGGTGATTTGGGTCCGAAACCCGGTAATCTACTGGGTATGCCCCTAGTCTTCTTAGGTTTCTGGTAATATTACCATGTATGGACTGGTTTGCATCGCGATCAAGTGAAGCGTGGCCCGAACCAGGGCTCGTCGGGAACTTCAGGGCCTCGCTGTCCCAGTGGGACTTGACGCCACGGCGCATCGCTGCGGTGTACCTCCTCTTTGGATTCGTCGGGCTGTATATCTCAGATGTCATATTTGCCAGTATTTTCGCCGAGCCCCTTCGCAGTCAGATCCAGGCGCTCAAGGGCGCGGTCGAGATTCTGGTCACTGCCGGGTTCATCTACGCCATCAGCGTCGCGAGTCGCCACCAGCTCGAACGGACCAACCGCCGACTCGAACGGCGGAACGAGGAATTGCACGTTCTCCATCGAGTACTGCGGCACAACCTTCGCAACGACCTCAACGTGATCGAGGGCCACGCCGAGTACGTCGTCGAATCCCAGCGTGATGAGGAGGATCTATCCGAGCCATGCAAGACGATTCTTCGGAAGACGGAGGCGATCATCTCCTACATTCAACGTGCGGGCCAGATCAGACGGTTAAACGAACGGGAGTCCGTCGAGACGTACGACCTCCCGGAGATCATCCCTTCTGTCGTCGAACGCAGCGAAGCGATCACGGATGCAGTGGATGTGACGACCGAGATACCCGAGGAAGCCACGATCTGGGCCAATCATATGTTTCCGGCCGCGCTCGATGAACTCCTCACGAACGCGGTCATCCACGCCGACAGCGATACACCCCAGGTTTCGATCAGCGTCTCGGAGACTGATGCACCAGACGGAATGACCGCCGTCGATATCGCGGACGATGGTCCCGGCATTCCCGAGTCAGTCCGACGCGTCATCGAGTCCGACGAACACGACCAACTGGCCCATCTCAGCGGGCTCGGTCTGTGGTTCGTCCACTGGACGCTTACCGACGCCGGTGGCTCCCTTTCGTTTGACACAGATGGGGACGGAACGACGGTCCGGATGCTGGTTCCGACCGCCGACAGTTCGTAACGTGCCCCCTGGAAGACGCCGTTTTCGCTTCGCTGTTTGATGACGCCAAAAATCACGCTGTAACCACCTCGACGGGCCCATGGTCCATGATTGTCCGATTTTGGAGCCAGAGGCCCCTCCCAGAAACCGGCAAAAATAACCGTAGAATGCGACACAATTCGGCTTTGTCTTGCGTTTGGCCCCATATCAATAACGATTTATCAACTTATATGCAGTGGACAGACGGTTTCGGACGGCGCTCATAATAGCCCCCAATATCGGGGTCGGCCACTCACGGGAAGACAGCATCTCTCGGAAAGATGATATATTGGCGGACCTGGTGACCTGGGCCCAGAGATTGAAAGAATCAAACTCTGGTCGAATGTATTCCAACAAAGTGAATTATACCGCGAATAAGTCGATATGTTTTCGTCATGGGGCGCGGCAAGAGATGGGCCGAAGCAGGCAACTATGACCGGTAAGGTTCGAATACTGAGTACTGTCACATGAGTGCTATCGAATTCATCCCGCCGACTGCGCTCGGCGACCGAGACGCGGCGATCGTCGACGTCCGCGAGGCGTCGGCGTACACCGACCTCGGTCACGTCCCGGGCGCAGCCAATATCCCCGTCGATCGGTTCCGGGACCCGACCGGGATCGCAAGGGGGATGCTGCCCGATCCGACGGACCTGGCAACGTGGCTCGGTGAGGCCGGAATCAGCCCCACCGATCCAGTGATCGCCTACGACGACGACTGTGGCGTCTACGCCGCTCGCTTCCTGGCGACGCTTGCGGCGTTCGGTCACGATGGCGACCTGCATCTCCTGGACGGGGACTACAGCGTCTACGAACGCGAGGCAGACGTCACGGTCGAACAGCCGGACGTCGTGCCTGTCGAATACGAACCGGACGACCTCGACGAGACTCTTCTCGCCGACCGCGAGGACGTCGAGGCGGCAGTCGACGGCGAGGCGATCGTCGTCGACACCCGGACCGAACCGGAGTTCGAGCAGGCCCACATTCCCGGGGCCGTCCAGCTCGACTGGAAGGCTTTCGTCGACGACGAGACCGGACGACGACGGAGCGTCGAAGCGATCGAGTCAACCCTCGCTGAACACGGCCTCGAACCCGATCGACCGGTCGTCCTCTACTGTAACACGGCTCGCCGACTGAGTTACGTCTTTGCGGTACTCGAAGACCTCGGCTACGGGGACGTCAGGTTCTACGAGGGGAGCCTCGAAAACTGGCTTCGCACCGAGACCGACGACTGGGACCCCGCCGAGATCAAGCGCCGCGTCCGCGAACACGCCACCGAGGGACCGGAGGCGGTCAAAGAAGCCCTCGGGGAGGACGCCGCGGCGAAGCTCAAGCTGGTCGGCCTCTACGGGCAGAAGCAAAGCGGCTATTTCATGTTCCGGACGAAGATTCCGGGCGGTGTCCTGACAGCCGACGCGGCCAGGGCGCTCGGGACCGTCGCCGAGGAGTACGCCACGCTGCCCGAAGAGCGCGACCCGAAAAGGTCGCCGTTCGGTGACGGGTACCTCGACGTGACCACCCGTCAGGACGTGCAGTTCCACTGGATTCGGATGGAAGATGTCCCCGAGATCTGGGAGCTACTGGATCCGGCCGGCGTCTCGACCTTTCAGACTGGTGGCAACTCCGTCCGGAACGTCGTCTCGTGTCCGGCAGCGGGCGTCGCCGACGACGAGGTGCTCGACGCCCGCCCGGTCGCCGAGGCGATCACCGAGGCGTTTCTGGCCGACCGCCGGTACGCCAACCTGCCCCGGAAGCTGAAGGTCAGCGTCAACGGCTGTCGCGGGGCCTGTGCCCAGCCGGAGATCAACGACCTCGGATTCACCCCCGCAAGGAAGGGCGATCGGGTGGGCTTCAACCTCGCCGCCGGGGGCGGCCTCTCGGACAGCCCCCGCGTCGCCAGCGACCTCGATGTCTTCGTCGAACCAGACCAGGTCGTGGACGTGGTGCGAGCCACGGCGGACCTGTTCATCGAACACGGGAGTTATCTCGACACGGCAGTCAATCGCCTGCGCTTTCTCGTCGAGGAGTGGGGGGCCGAACAGTTCCGCGAGGAACTACAGCGCTTTGCCCCCTTCGAGTTCGGATCTGCCGGTGAGGACCTCGTCACGCATCACCACCCCGACCACGTCGGCGTCCACGAGCAGGCCGACGGAGACAAGTACGTCGGCCTCTCCATCCCGGTCGGCCGGATCGACGGCACGGACTTCCGGGGAATGGCCGATCTCGCGGAATCCTACGGGAACGGCGAGATTCGACTGACCACTCAGCAGAACCTCCTGCTCCCGGACGTTGCCGATGGGGATCTCGACGACCTTCGGGCCGAACCGCTCCTCGACGAGTACTCCCCCGATCCCGGGCCGTTCACCCGGGGCGTCGTCACCTGCACCGGTCGGGAGTTCTGTAATTACGCCCTTGTCGAAACAAAAGCTCGCGCGAAACGCTGGGCCGCCGAACTCGACGAGCGGGTCGACATCGACCAGGATCGGGTCGGGCTGCGCTTCAGCGGGTGTACCGCTTCCTGCGCCCAGCCACAGATCGACGACATCGGCCTGCGTGGGGAAACTCGCCAGACCGACGACGGAGTGGAGAGTGCTGTCGACATCGCCGTCGGCGGCAAACTCAATGTCGATCCACAGTTCGCGACCTGGATCGCACCACGCGTCCCCATCGAGTCCGCCCCCGATGCGATCGAGCGACTGGTCGCGGTCTTCGAACGCGAAGGGCGCGCTGGCGAGCCGCTCCACGAGTTCTGTCGACGGGCGGACGATGATCGACTCGCGGAGGTACTGCATCCAGCAGCAATAGATCCTGTCGAAGCCGCTGCAAACGGAGGGCGAACCGATGCCGACTGAGAAATCACCACAGCCCCGTGCGCCCGCAGTGGGCGACGATCCACGGGAAGCGACGACCGACGTACAGCCACCGGACGGGAAAGTGCGCTTTCGCCACCTCGACGAGGCCGTCATCGAGGCCGATCGGTGTGTACAGTGTGGCTCGTGTGTTGCCGCCTGCCCCTCGGACTCGATCGGGATCGCCGACAGCGATCGCCGGCCGACCCTCGTGAAGATGTGTACGGGCTGTTCGCGCTGCTGGGACACCTGTCCGCGGGCCGGTCTCCGGTATGAAAGACTGCCGACGCTCGACGGTGCCGATCCCGAAACGGTCGACGGCGGCATCGGTCCGATCGAGGACGGCTACGCCGCAAGCGCGGCCGCCGACGTGGCCGGCGCACAGCACGGCGGGGTCGTCACTGCATTGCTTGCGGCCCTGCTCGAATCCCCTGATGGGATCGACGGGGCCGTTGTCGCCACGGAAGCAACGGACGCCACCGGACTCGCCGAGCCAGCGCTGGCGACCACGCCAGCCGAGGTTCAGGAATACGCGGGGACGTTGTTCACCCAACCGCTGCAACTTGCAGCGCTTGAGAAACTGCTCGCTGATGCGGATCTCCCGGCGGACCCGAGCCTGGCACTTGTCGGCACGCCCTGCGTGATCGAGGGTGTGGCTGCACTCGAACGGAGTCCATACCGCGATGACCGTTTCGACGAATCGCGCCCGCTCGATCACGTCGACCTGACGGTCGCACTCACGTGCACGCAAGCGCTGGACGACGAGGGCCTCGAACACGTCCTCTCCCGGGAGTACGACCTCGATCCTGACGATGTGGCGGGCCTGGATCTCGTCGGCCAGGGGATCCGGATCGACCTGACCGATGGCGGAGACGAGCGCGCCCCGCTCGGGGACTTTCGGGGAGCGATCTTAGACGGGTGTCTGGAGTGTGCCGACGCGACGGGGGGGACGGCCGACCTCACGGTCGGGGCCGTCGGCAGCGCACAGGGGGAGTCGACGGTGCTGGTCAGGACCGAGCGTGGGGCAGCGGCGTTCGACCGTGCCGAGGCTTCACTCGACGCCAGGCCACTCGAAGACCTCGCGCCCGTCGAACAGCTCGCACAGTGGAACGCGGATCGCGCCCGAGAGGCGACGGCCCGGGATATCGACCCCGAGGGCGACCTGTGGATCCCCTACAGCGCCCACCGGGAAGCGTACGATGACACCGACCGCGCGCCGGTCGCGTTCAACCCGGCGCGCGTTCACCAGTACGAGGAGTGGTGCTGAGATGTCCGACATGAGACAGTCTACTGCTGACGAGGAGACGACCGAAGACGCTGCACAGTCCACTGAAGATGACCACCTCGAAGATGTCGAGGATGGGTGTGGGTGTGCGGAGGTCTGGGAACACCTCTCCGAACAGCGCGAGGACACCTAGGGGCGTCTCTGGAACGAAGGGGACACGGCAAATCGCTCGACACCATTATCAGCACACGGAACATATCCTCAGGTATGGGAAAGCGAATCGAAAAAGCGGTCAGTCGGGCAAAGTTCGCAGCCATCGGCGGGGCCATCGGGGCCGCAGTCGGCGGGTTCGTGAGCCGGAAGGCTGCCAGTACCGGAGCCGGTATCGGCGCGCTCGTCGGTGCGTCGATCGGTGAGAAGCGCGTCGACCTCGGCGAAATGGCCGAGAAGGTCACGGATCGCTCGGGCGAGTAGTGGGCAACAAATTCATCGCTCTTCGTCGGTGGACGATTCCCTAGCCTGGAGAAAGTACCCCGCGAAGAACAGCGGAATGCCGGTAACGAATAAGATCCCGTACGTGACGGGAAGTACTTCCGCAACGTGATTTATTCCCGGTCCAGTATGAGAGGGGTTCAAGAAGAGAGCCACGAGTCCAGGGATGGGGAGACAGAGTAGTGCCAGGAAGGCCGATCGTTCAACTCGCGGATAGCGACCAGTGGCAAATCCGAGCACAAAGAACAACGTAGCCGGAAGAAGTGGCACCAGAGCGAGGACGAGCTCGACATTTTGAACGACCGCCGGAATGGATAGCAGTACGCCGAACACGCTCACCGAAATCCCAAGAACGACAGCGATCAGCCCGACAGGAGGCCGGTCGGTGAGTCGATCGAACACTGACTCTCCCTCCCCGACGGTCTGAAATGGGAATCGATCTTGCGTTCGTGAGGTGAGGACGGCCAGTACGGGCACGTTGACGACCGTAAGTATGAACCAGATCGCGATCACTTCCGGGAGGAGCCACTCGGCCTGATGGGTCGCGAGCGTGAGTCGCATGTCGACTCTGTCCGCAAGTTTCGTGGATGGTGCATACACGATGTAGAAATCACGCGGAACGAGCGTCCGCTTGCCCTCCCACACGACAGATTGTCGATTGTCACTCACTGTTCCCGTGTCCGGTGGTTTCACCACGATTTTGTCTGCGTCAGTCGTCAACGTGGCTTGATCCGCACCAAGTTCGTACCTGTGGAAATCCGCTGTCTCGTGATGGAAGAAATATACGAGCGTCACGTCACCGAACCCTTGTGTGGCGAAGTCTTCGACGGTGAACGACATGAAAAGTTCGGATCCGTTCATCCGGGCGGTTAGATCGGTCGTTTTTCCACCATGCATCGAAATGCGAGCCACTAGGTCGTGAAAGATTTTATCAACGACTGCGCTCTCGGCAAGCCGATCTACCCGATGTGGACTCTCACGTAAGGTCTCGACACTCTGGCCAGTAAGATTAGATCGGACGTGCCACCGTGCACTCCCATCCGGCTTGACCACGATGGATACGTTACTCGATTCAACAGTCACACTCTCCGGTGTTTCGTCGGCGACAATGCCCTGTTCACAGGATAGACACACGTAATGAGAGGGTGGATAATCACAGCCGCTGAGTGCGATCAGTGACACGACCAAGAGCGTGAGTGCGAACTTACGCCGGGCAGTCGCCATCACAGTGTCTGTTCTGTTACTTGCATCATAAATATGGGTGATTACTGCCGCTTTCCACGTCAGGAACTAGTAAGAATACGTCGAGAGTAACGGCAACAGCGACACACTGGCCGGTCGTCACCATCCACTCAACGCAGAGATCAGCAGCCAATAGCGATACCGGCGCAGCATGTACCCATCTCAAAGCCTAAATGCGCCCGCGCCTCACACCGGGACAATGAACGGTAACAGCTTCGGTCGGCTTTTTCAGGTGACCACGTACGGCGAGTCACACGGCGAGGCGATGGGGTGTACGGTCTCGGGCGTCCCGGCGGGCGTCGAACTCGACGAGGATGACATCCAGCACGACCTCGACCGGCGCAAACCCGGCCAGTCAATGATCACGACCTCGCGGGACGAACCCGACGCTGTCACGATCAACTCGGGCCTGCAGGACGGCTACACCACGGGCACGCCGATCGGCATGGTCATCCAGAACAAGGACTCCCGTTCGGGCAAGTACGAGCCCTTCGTCACGGCTCCCCGTCCGTCACACGGCGACTTTACCTACTCGGCGAAGTTCGGTACGCGCAACTGGGGCGGGGGCGGTCGCTCCTCGGCACGGGAGACGGTCAACTGGGTCGCCGCGGGTGCCATCGCCAAGCAGGTCCTCGACCAGAGCGAGTACGATGTCCAGATCAAGGCCCACGTCAACCAGATCGGCGAGATCGAAGCCCCGGATGTCACCTTCGAGGAGATGCTCGAACACAGCGAAGAAAACGACATCCGGTGTGCTCACCCGGAAACTGCCGAGGAGATGCGCGACCTCGCCGAACAGTACCAGGGGGAGGGCGATTCCATCGGCGGGTCGGTCTACTTCGAATGCCAGGGCGTCCCGCGGGGACTCGGCGCGCCCCGATTCGACTCCATCCCTTCGCGACTGGGTCAACTGATCTACTCGATCCCGGCGGTCAACGACTTCGAGTACGGGGTCGGCCGCGACGCCCGGACGATGGCCGGTAGCGAGTACAACGAGGACTGGGAATTTGATTCGAATGGGGATCCGGTCCCCGTCGGGAACGACCACGGCGGGATCCAAGGCGGGATCACGACCGGCGACCCCATCTACGGCGAGATCACCTGGCATCCGCCGGTCTCGATCCCGAAAGCCCAGGAGACCGTCGACTGGGAGACGGGCGAGCGCAAGGAGATCCAGGTCGTCGGCCGCCACGACCCCGTTCTCCCGCCGCGTGCCGTCCCCGTCGTCGAAGGGCTCCTGTACTGTACGGTGCTAGACTTCATGCTGCTCGGTGGACGGATCAACCCCGACCGACTCGACGGCCGGCCCGGCGAGTACGACACCGACTACCATCCCTCGAGTCCGGTCAACGACCCCGACGACGCCGCGACGCAGGCCGAGACGATCGACGACGAGTGACGGCGACTCCTGTCACTCTCCAGCCGACACGTCGCCACCGAACAGCGACCCGTCCAGCGAGCGCCACCGACGGATCGCACACACCAGCGCATCCAGCCCCACAATGGCAACGCCGACGATCCCGACCGCTTCGAGTGTCGGGTACTGGGCAAAGATGGACGTGAATTGCTGGATGGCGATGAACGCGACGAGGTACGCCACGCGGCCGATACGGCGCAGATTCATGGTCAATTGTACGCGCGACAGAGCCAAGAACGTGTGGACTCCGGCAGTGGGGCGCTCGCCGCGACCGCGCGCGTTTTGAGTCACCCACCCCATCCAGGTACCATGAGCCCGGACATCCCGGATCCACGGAACCCCTACAGCATGGACGAGGACTGTACCAACTGCCCGGCGCTGGTTGAGTCACGGACGCAGGTCGTCCATGGCTACGGCGACCCGACGGCGGACGTGATCGTCCTCGGGTCGGCTCCGACGCCGGGTGCAGATCGGACCGGCGTGCCGTTCACTGGTGACGAGACCGGCGAGACACTGCAGGAAATTCTCGGGGCGGTCGGTCTCAGTGATTCCCCACCGGACAGCACCGAACCCGAACTCAGGGAAGTCTATCTCACCTACGTCACGCGGTGTCACCACTCGGATCGGAGCGCAACCGAGGAAGAACGGCACAACTGCGAGGGGTATCGGACGGCGGAACTCCGGCGGATCAACCCGGAACTCATCGTCGCCGTGGGCCAAAGCGCGCTGGAAGCACTGGCGTTCGAGTACACGATGGAAAGTGCCGACGAACTGGACGTGACTGCCGAACATGCGACGACGATCCAGGGCCGCGGATTCGAGATCCTGCCGATGATCGAACCGGCGGCTGCCAGCGAAAGCGAATTGACAGCCTTCCGCGAGCACTTCGCCGAAGAACTCGACCGGGATTATCGACAGACAAAGGGGCAACGCCGGAAGTAACCGCGGACATCGGCAGCCTCAATCGAGTTCCCAATCTTCCGGGGCGCTGGACAGATTCCCGGCCTCGGCCCGGATGTCTGAGAGCCGCCAGACGATATCGGTAAGCGAGATGATCCCGACGAGCGAGAGGTCGTCCATCACCGGGACCTTCTTGACGTCGTTGTCGGCCATTTTCCGGGCGACCCACTGGACGGTTGCGGAGGGACTCGTCGTGATGACCGGCCGATGGGCCAGGTCCATCACACGAATGTCTTCGAAGGGGTTGCCCGTTCGATAGCCCGCGGTGAGCGCGTCGGTTTCGGTGACGATCCCCACTGGATTGCCCTCGTTGCTGACGACGACAACCGAGCCGACCTCGTGTGTGAGCAACTTCCCGACCGCATCCCGGAGCGAGGCGTCGCGATCGACGGTAACCACGTCCGTCGACATGATTTCCGTGACTTGCATGCCTCGGTCTCCGTCCGGGACGGACATAATGGTGCTTGGTACCACAATCCGATCGCAATTATATAGAAAATTCTACATGAATCTCGGAAAGCAGCGCATACAAGAGCACGAGTCTCCCACCTACTGGCATGGCTACCGTCGTCGTTCGCGCTGACGCACCGATTTCGGGGACTGCCCTCCCACACCTCGTCGCGGAGACCCCACTGACCGAGCGAGAAGCCGCCGAGCTCTACCGGAGTGCGCTACAGGATGTGTGCGAAGCTGTCGCCGGCAGCGGCGCAGACCTGCTCGTGAACTATCGTGAGCGAGACGAGATCGAGGACGATGTCGAAGCGGACCTCCGGGACGTCGTCACAACAGCGCTCGACGATCCCGAGGCGGCACGCTTCGAGGTGCAGGTCGGATCGACGCCGGCGGCCCGGATCGGCAATACGGTGACCCACCTGCTCGAATCGGAGGGAGAATCCTCAGTCGCCATCCTGGATCCAACAGCGGTGCTTGCCGCTCGGCCGCGGCTCGATCAGGCGTCGATGCAACTTCGGCGCAACGAGGTCGTCGTCGGTCCCTCGGTGAACGGCGAGGTGTTCTACGCGGGCTTCACCGAATCGATCGACTTCAGCGGGATTGACGGCCGGTTGGACATCGAGACGATCGTCGACCGGGCAAACGATGCGGGACTCGCAGTGAGTACGCTCGAGATGGCACCGACGCTCCGAACGGCGGCGCAGTTACGTTCGGCACTGCCGGTCCTGCGGGCGCGGCGAGTTGGCGGACTCCCGGTACCCGAACGTACGGTCGCACGTCTCGAAGAACTTGGCCTCCGGACAGTCGAAAACGAGGACAGCGAGATCAGCGTCGAGCGAACGTAATTCCGGGGACGATCACTGGAAGGTCTTGCCGACCTCGGGTTCGTCGAGTTCGGTCTCGCGTTTGTCGAAGCGCTGTTCGATCTCCTCGTAGCGCTCGCGGACCTCGCGGTCGACGCTCGGCTGGACTTCTCCGAGCGCGGTCTCGAAGTGGCTCTCGTCGATCAGGACGTTCCCGACGCTGTCGTCGACGTCCTCGGGATCGACGCTCCGGATGAACTCACGCGTGGCGGCCATCGCAGCCTCGCGGGCGACGGCCTCCAGATCGGCACCGACGTAGCCGTCGGTCCGGCGCGCCAGGTCGTCGAGGTCCACGCTCTCGGCGAGCGGCTTGTCCCGCGTGTGCACCTCGAGGATCTTCCGGCGTGCTTCCTCGTCGGGCACAGGGACGTGGATGTGTCGGTCGAGTCGACCGGGTCGGATGAGCGCGGCGTCGATGAGATCGGGGCGGTTCGTGGTGGCGATCACGACGACGTCCTCTAAGTCTTCGAGTCCGTCGAGTTCAGTCAGCAACTGGGAGACGACGCGTTCGCCCACACCCGAGTCGCCCATGTTACGGCCGCGCTCTCCCGCGATCGAGTCGATCTCGTCGAAGAACACCACGGTCGGGGCGTTCTCGCGGGCCTTCGAGAAGACTTCGCGGACGCCCTTCTCGGACTCCCCGACGTACTTGTTGAGGAGTTCCGGCCCCTTCACGGAGATGAAGTTGCTCTGGGCCTCGTTGGCCACGGCCTTCGCGAGCAGCGTCTTCCCCGTGCCTGGTGGGCCATAGAGCAGCACGCCCTTGGCGGACTCCATGTCCATCTGCTCGAAGACGCCGGGGTACTCCAGGGGCCACTGGATGGTCTCTCTGAGGCGTTCGGTGGTGTCTTCGAGCCCGCCGACATCTTCCCAGGAGACGTCGGGCACCTCGACGAACACTTCACGGAGCGCCGAGGGTTCGATCCCCTTCAGTGCCGCCTTGAAGTCGTCTTCCGTGATTTCCAGGGATTCGAGGATCTCGGCGTCGATCTCGTCGGCTTCGAGATCGATCTCCGGACGGATCCGGCGAAGCGCGTTCATCGCCCCCTCTTTGGCGAGTTGTTCGAGGTCCGCACCGACGAAGCCGTGGGTCCGTTCGGCGTATTCGTCGATGTCGATCCCGTCGTTCAACGGCATCCCGCGGGTGTGAACCTGCAGGACTTCTTTGCGACCCTTTTTATCGGGCACCCCGATCTCGATCTCGCGATCGAAGCGACCGCCACGACGGAGGGCGGGGTCGAGCGCATCAAGTCGGTTGGTCGCGCCGATGACGATCACGTCACCGCGCTCCTCGAGGCCGTCCATGAGGCTGAGGAGTTGAGCGACGACGCGGCGTTCGACATCGCCGCTCGTGTCATCACGCTTGGGGGCGATGGAGTCGATCTCGTCGATGAAGACGATCGCCGGGGCGTTCTCCTCGGCCTCGTCGAACATCTCCCGCAACTGCTCTTCGCTCTCGCCGTAGTACTTCGACATGATCTCCGGGCCCGAGATCGTGGTGAAGTAGGCGTCGATCTCGTTGGCGACGGCTTTGGCCATCAGCGTCTTGCCGGTGCCGGGCGGCCCGTGCAGGAGGACGCCCTTCGGCGGCTCGATGCCCAGCTGGTTGAACAGCTCGGGGTGGCGCATCGGCAACTCGATCATCTCCCGGACCTGCTCTAGCTCGTCGTCGAGCCCGCCGATGTCCTCGTAGGTCACGTCAGGCGTCCCGCGGGCGTCCTCGGGTGCCTCGCCGGTGATCTGCTCGGCCGGTTGCTGGCTGACCTCGATCTCGGTCTGATCGGTGACGACGACCGTCCCATCAGGGTCGGTCTCGGCGATCTTCAGCGGGATCTTCTGGCCACCGACACTGGAGACCGGGCCGAGCCCGAGCGAGAACGGCACGGTTTGGCCGGTCGTGACGGCCTGCCCGGAGAGCTTGTTCCGGACGTGCGGGCCGATGTTTCCACGGACGCGGAGGTTCTGGGGGAGTGCGACCGAGATCGAGCGGGCGGGTTTGACGTCCGCCTTCTCGACATCGATTCGGTCGTCGATGCCGACATCCGCTTCCTGTCGGAGCTGCCCGTCGATCCGGACGACGCCGTCGCCGGTGTCCTCGGGATACCCGGGCCAGACGCGGGCGACAGCGCGGCCCTCGCGCCCCTCGAGAACGACGTAGTCGCCGTTCTCCAGGTCGAGTTGCTCCATCGCTGCCCGATCGATCGCGGCCAGGCCACGACCGGCGTCCTTCTGTTTGAGTGGTTTGACGGTGAGTTTCATCCTTTCACCTCGATGGTAAGAACGCCGTTGTTCATAAAGGCTGTTGGCTCCCCCCCATCCGGCAGAGAGACGTCATACTGGTCGTCGTCGGTGATGACAATTGCCGTATCGCCGACGACGTCGACAGCACCGTCACGGCCGATATCGGCCGCGAAGGTCGTCGCGTCCTCGTAGTCGAACCGGCGGATCGCCGCGTCGCCGACTGTCTGCTGTTCTAATCTCATGCTAACCTTGAGTTAGCTCTAGTACTATTTAAATCTACCGCTGAAATACGCCATACGTGCCACTATATCGCCAATCAAGTAGAAAAGCGGTTCACACCCTTTACTCAGTCGAGATCGAGATCGTCCGCGACGTGGCAGTGTTCCTCGTCCGGGAACTGACCGCCTTCGACGGCGTCGACGTACCCGTCGAGTGCGTCGGCGTAAGCATCCCGGACGTTGCCGAACGCTTCGGCGAAGGGCGGAGCTGACTCGCTGAGGCCCACCGCGTCGTCGACGACCAAAACCTGGCCGTCACAGTCAGGTCCAGCCCCGATACCGATCGTCGGAATCTCGAGGTCGGCAGTGATGGCCGCCGCAAGGTTGGCGGGGACGTGTTCGAGCACGAGTGCGAACGCCCCGGCGTCCTCATGGGCCACGGCGAGGTCACGGATCTCTTCGGCTGCGTCCTGGGTGGTTCCCTGCCGGGTGTATCCCAGTCGGTTGACGTGCTGGGGCGTCAAGCCGAGGTGGGCCATGACCGGGATGCCGAGATCAGTCAGGCGCTCGGTCAACTCGACGGTGTGGGGGCCGCTCTCGATCTTGACCGCGTTCGCCCCGGCCTCCTTGAGCAGTCGGCCGGCGTTTTCGACCGAGTCGCCCCGGTCCGCCCCAACGCTCAGGAAGGGAAGATCAGTGACGACCAGCGCGTCGTCAGTCCCCCGGACGACCGCCGCCGTGTGGCTCGCCATCTGGTCCATCGTGACGGGGAGCGTCGAGTCGTGACCCAGAACGACGTTGCCGAGACTGTCCCCGACCAGAATCACGTCCACGCCGGCATCTTCGACCAGTTCGGCCGTCGTGGCGTCGTAGGCAGTCAGCATCGTGATCGGCTCCGTCCCGGCCATCTCCCGGACGTCTCGCACCGTAGTCATGCGTGCTAGTCCGTCACGGCTCGCTATTACGCCTTCGGGTCAGTCACCTCCGGTGGCAGTTGCGCGATCGGTGGGGGAAACCGACAGACGCAAGAACACGGCCCACACAGACCCACCTGTGGCCGAACCGAGTGCGCGCACCGACCCCGACGGCGTCGATCACGGGTGGGTCCTGCAGACGACGTTCGTCGTGACAATCGTCCTCGGCGCGCCGATCGTCGCCGTTCTCTCGCTCGGACAATCGCTGCCGACCTGGACAGCACGGGCAACCTTTGCGATACGTGTCGGTGCAGTGGTCTGGTTTCTGACCGCAGTCGGCGTCTTCGTATACGAACGACGGTATCGCGCCTGAGAGTGGACATCGGCCGGAGCGATCACTTTTCGAGCCACTCCTCGACGTACTGGAAGTCCATCCCGGACCGCTCAGCCGTTCGTTCGTCTTTCGCCGTGTCACCGACGAACAGTGTCCGCGCAGGATCGGCGTCGAGTCGGTCGGCCAGTGCGAGCAGGGGTTCGGGATCCGGTTTCTGGGCTGAGAGCGTGTCCCGACCCACCACCGCTTCGACGGCTTCGAGCAGGTCGTGGCGCTCCAGGGCCGTTCGAACCGCCGCCTCAGCGTTCAGCGAGCAGACGCCGACCGGCACGTCGAGTGGGAGTTCGGCCGCTGCAGGCAATCGCTCTGCTGTGCGAGCGCCCACGCGTTCGTGCGTCGCCACGACTTCAGTTGCCACGTCCAAGATCCCTGCGGCTTCCGCGCGTTCGAGTAACTCCCAGAGACTTGCCCCCTCGGTGTCGATCCCCCGATCTCTGAGACGGGACGCGACCTTCTGGGTCACTAGCGTCCAGTCGACATCGAGCCGGACGAGAGTCCCGTCGAGGTCATATATCACCGCCTCGTACGACACTGTCATGAATTACCGTACGAAACCAGCTCCCAAAGGTGCTTCGTCACATATCAGCGGCCGAACCGGCGCTGGCGCTGCTGGTAGTCCCTGATGGCACGAAGGTAATCCCGCTTCCGGAAGTCCCGCCAGTTGACGTCGGTGAAGTACAGTTCCGAGTAGACGGATTGCCAGATCATGAAATCCGAGAGTCGCTCGGCGCCCGTTTTGATGACGAGGTCCGGATCCGACCGAAAGACCAACCGGCGTTCGATCTCCGACTCGTCGATGTCCGCGGGGTCGAGTTCCCCAGCCTCGACTTCCCGGGCAAGTGCCGAGACGGCGGTGGCAAACTCGTGTTTGCCGCCGAGGCCGATGCTGATCTGTATCGGGGTCTCGGCCTGGTGGTCGTCCGCAGGACCGCGGACAGCCACGTCCCTGGATGTGTCGATCCCCTCGAGTTGTCGCCGCAGCGTCGGCACGGCGGCTTCATCGAGGACGCTGACGTACAGGATGAGTTTTCGGGCACCGTACTCGAAGGCCCACTCGAGGACTGATTCGAGTGTGTCGTAGGCACCCTGTTCCAGTAAGTCCTGTTCCGTCAGGACGATGGCGACGCGTTCGGGAAGGGTCGCATCACTCAGGCGGATGCGTGTCGCGAGATACCGATCGTACAATCCCACGCGGGGAGATCCGTCACCGAACAGTAAGAAGGTCACGAAGCCACTCGCCCAGGAGTCGGTCGTGGGTCGGAACTGGTAAGTAGCTCTCGGGGAAACCGCCGGTAGTGACCTCCGCGCTCCGACGTGCGGTAGCGTTCGCACTTGTCGGGTTCGCCAGCGTGATCGCTCCCGTTGCCGACCGGCTGTTCGCCCCGGATATCGCGACACTGGTAGCGGCCGCTCCGTTCCTCTTGCTGGCTGGCGGATTGCACGTGGTTGAATCGGGCGTTATCTTCGAGTTGTTCGCGCGACCGGGCGACCGCCGGGACGGCCGACTCTACGGGCTGGCCGGCTTCTCACTGTCGATCGCCGCCCTGATTCTGCTCGCAATCCAGTTCGACATGCCAACAGCGGTCCCAGTGGCCGCGACACTGATCCTGAGCGTCGGCAACGTCGGCGCGCACGTGGTTCGGGCCCAGGGCGGGGAACCGATCGTCGCCACGGCCGGATTCGTCGTCGCTGGCTTCCTTGCTGGGTTCGGGAGCTTCGTGCTCTCGGGTTCGATCAGTGGCGGCCGCCCGGCGTTTCCGGTCCTGGTCTTTCTGGCTGCAAGCGGGGCCCTGCTCGCCGCGTTGCTTAGATCGATGTTGTTCGAGCGGGACGATCCGCTGGTGATCATTTCGGTCGGCCTCCTGTTGTGGCTGTTTACGGACCTCTCGATATCGCTTTCGACCTCTGGCATCGCGATCGCACTCGCGATCACGGTCGCGCTGGGGTACGTCTCGTATGCGCTGGAGACGGCATCGCTTCCCGGTATGTTGACCGGCGTGCTGTTGAGCCTCCTGACGATCGTCATCGGGGACTACGGCTGGTTCGCGATGCTGATCACGTTCTTCGGCGGTGGCGGGCTGGCAAGCAAATTCAGATACGACGAGAAAGTCATCCGCGGCATCGCCCAGGAGAACGACGGGGCCCGCGGCAGCGGCAACGTCCTCGCGAACTCCCTGATCGCGCTGTTCGCCGTGTTGGCTGCCGCGGCGAGCCCACGACTGACCGGTGTGCATCCTGACCTGTTCCTGTTCGTCTTCGCCGGATCGGTTGCGGCAGCGATGAGTGACACGCTGTCGAGCGAGTTCGGTGGGCTCTATGATGCCCCACGACTCATTACTACCTTCGAACGTGTCGAACCTGGAACCGACGGCGGGGTTACCTGGCAGGGTGAACTCGCCGGGATCGCCGGCGCAGGGATCATCGCCGCCATCGCATTGCTCCTGTTCGAGACAATCACACTCGGCGGGGCTGGCGTGATCGTCGCCAGCGGATTCATCGGCATGACTACCGACAGCCTGCTCGGAGCGACGATCGAAGGAAGAAAGGTCGGCAACCAGGGCGTGAACTTCCTCGCCACGCTCTCGGCCGGGATCGCCGGGGCGGTGCTTGCAGTCGCTACGAATATTGTGGCGCTTTGATCAAGATGAGCCAGGATCGGGTCGAGATACGGGACATCCGGCCCGCCGACGAGAGACGCCTCCGTTCGATTCAGCGAGCGGTCCTCGACCACCCCTCGCCACAGCTGCTGACAGCCGCTGCAAGCGGCCTCGGTATCGGGCTCGTCGCCGACGCCGATGAGCGAACCATCGGATACGTCTTCGCGTTCGTCGGGGACGACACAGCCTACGTGCCGGAGATAGCCGTCGACGCGTCCCGTCATCGCCAGGGGATCGGGAGCGCACTGCTCGAGACGCTGATGCAGCGCGCTGGCGAGGCTGGCGTAGCCGAGCTCCGGCTGACGGTTCGAGCGGACGCCGAACGAGCCCGCTCGTTTTACCGCGGACACGGTTTCGAGGAACGTGAGCGACTATCGGAATATTACGAGACCGCGCCGACGACCGGGATCGTCCTTGCCAGATCGGTCTAGGCAGCTCCCGGGACCGTGACGCGGACCGAGGTAGGCTGTTTGACGAGGTCACCACGCTCGGTGGCGACGATCCGGGAGACCCCACGCTGTGCGGCGACATCGAGTAGCCGTTGGGTCACGGGGCCGTCGATGACCACCGTTCCGGGGACGGGATCGGCGTCACGGATCGTCTCGAAGGCTTCCTCGACGGGGGCTTCCGAAAGGGTCGCCAGGGAGTCATCCAGCAATCGCACCGCACCGGCAGACTCGCCGATGACGGTCTGGACGTGATCGTCGAGCGTCGCCGACGTGCTGATCGATTCCTCGCCGTCGTCCTCTGCGTCGTCCGGTCCGGATCGACTCACTGGACTGTCATCTCCGGCAGTTTCGGACGGCTCGTCCGCTCCGTCGTCAGCTCCTGATACCTGATCGGCCACGTCGCCGTTGGCAGGTACCGGGACAGACTCCCCGCCTTCGGTCGTGATCTCGGCTGTCGAAACGGTGGCACTGGCCCCGTCCCCGTCAGCCGCAACGGCGTCGTCATCCGATGGCTCGTTTTCCCCCTCGGTAGCGGCTGTGTCGGTCGCTCCCTCGCCAGCCACTGCGTTGGCCCCGTCTTCGCCACCGACCGCGTCGGTCTCCGCTTCAGCATCAGTCGCGTCGGCTTCGTCCTCGCCAGCCACTGTCGACCCATCGTCGGTGGCTGACGCCGATGGTGAATCGTCGAGGCCGTCGCCGGGGTCACCATTGGCTGGCACCGAATCCGCGGTTTCAGTCCCCGTTGCTTGCTCGTCTGGACCGGGCGCGATATCGCTCGGCGAGATCTCGCCGTCGGCGATCGAGTCGTACGGGACTTTCTCCCGAAGCGCGTCGGTCACGTCCGTCCGTGAAAGGTCTTCGACCGCCCGGCCGGCCGGGGCAAAGGCGACGTAATCGACGCTGCCGACCTGGGCGAGTTCTTTCAGGATTAGATCCCCCCCGCGGTCGCCGTCGAGAAATGTCGTCACCGTGCGATCGTGGGTGAGGTCGGCGATCGCATCCGGAACGTTCGTCCCCTCGACGCCGACGGCGTTCTTGATCCCGTACTGCAACAGCGTCAACACGTCCGACCGCCCCTCGACGACGATGATCGCATCGCCGTCGGCGACTCTCGGACCTGCAGGATACCCCTTGTACTCGGTGATGCGCTCGACGCGGGCGCGGCGACGAACCTCCTCGACGAGTTCGTGACTCGACATCACTTCCTCGTCGAAGCGGGCGAGCAACTCCTCGGCACGGTCGACGATCTCGCGCCGCTTCGCGGTTCTGACGTCTTCGAGTTGCGTGATTTCGAGCGTTGCCCGACAGGGGCCGACCCGATCGATCGCTTCGAGGGAGGCTGCCAGAATCGCGGTCTGGACCCGGTCGAGTCCGCTCGCGATGGTCACCTCGCCGGTCGAGCGACCGCCCTCGGCGTCGATCGTGACGTCGATGCGGCCGACTTTCGAGGACTCCTGTAACGTCCGGAGGTCGAGTTCGTCGCCGAGCAGGCCTTCGGTCTGGCCGAATATGGCGCCGACGACGTCACTCCGTTCGACCACCCCGTTGGCTTCGATCTGTGCGTGAATGAGATATTTCGCTGAATCTTGCATTGTTGATCTGCCCGTCGTGCGGGCGTGATGTGATTGCCATGACCGAATCCATGGACGAAACAACGTACGTGACGAGCCAGCAAATGCCTGTCGGGAGAGAGACAGACGCCCCGCAGGGGGTCAGCAACGTTTGATTAGGCTAGCCTGCATCGTTTTACGTCAGGGGGACCTGTTCTGGTAACATGAACGAAGACCTGATCGCGACGGCGATCGACGAACTCGAGGACGTCTTTTACATATTCACGCCCGAAGGCGAATTCGTCGCCTGGAACGAGCAGTTGCCGGCGGTCTCCGGATACACTGACGACGAACTGGACGAGATGGAACCGACGGCACTGTTCTCCGGTGACGGGAGCGAGGCCGTCGCCGACGCGATCGAGACCGTGATCAAGAACCGGCGTCGAACGGCCGTTCAGGCCAACCTCGAAACGAAAAGCGGGACGGAGATCCCCTACGAACTCTCGGTATCGCCGTTGATCGAGGACGACGAACTCCGCGTGATCGTGGGTATCGGCAGGGACATTACCGATCGCCTGGAGAACGAACGCCGGCTCCAGCGGATGGCCGAGGAGATCCGTAACCTCTCGATGCCGGTCGTCGAGATCTGGGACGGCGTCATTCTGACCACGGTCGTCGGCTCGCTCGATACGGCGAAAGCCGAGCGGTTGACCGAGGAACTCCTCGATCGGATCGTCGAGGCCGAAGCGTCTGTCGCGCTGATCGACATCACCGGCGTGGCGGCGATCGATACGGCGACGGCCCAGCATCTCATCGACACGATCAACGCCGTGAATCTGCTCGGTGCCCGCGTCGTCATCACTGGCATCAGTCCGGACATCGCCCAGACCCTCGTACAGCTCGGCGTCGAACTCGATGACGTCGAGACGCGCTCGTCACTGATGGGTGGCCTCCAGGTCGCACTCTCCTGGCAAGGGGTGACGTTCGAGTGACGGCGGCCGATCCCGCGATCACCCGAGTGTTCGACGTGCTGGTCGCAAGGTTCCCGAGCCAGCCCACCGACCAGGCGGTCGACGAACTCAGGGCGGCGGTGTTGTCGGAGATAGAGGAGTCGAACCCGAACGGCGTCGTCCTCGATATCTCGGGCGTGAATACGCTGGATTCGTTTTTCGCCCGTGTCATCGCCGAGACGGCGGCGATGGTCGAGCTGATGGGCGGGACAGCCATCGTCGCCGGGATGCGGCCGAGCGTCGCGATCACCGCCGCCGAACTCGGCTTCGACCTCGGGGGCGTCGAAACGGCGCGGGATACCGATCACGCCCTCTCGCAGTTAGGGGTCCGTGCCGCCGAGGAGACACGCAATGAATGAGACGGGCTCGCTCCGGGAGGACGTCACAGTCAGACGGTCGGGCGAGCTACAGCTCGGTGCCGAGGACCACGTCCTGCGAGCACGCCAGCGGGCACGGGAGGTCGCCGAGACCGAAGGCTTTTCGATCACTGACGTCACCCGAATCGTCACGGCCGTCTCCGAACTCGCCCGGAACATCCATCTCTATGCCGGTGATGGCACGATGAGCTGGCGCGTTCTCGAGGACGGCGATCGAGACGGTCTGGAGATCACGTTCGACGACGACGGTCCCGGAATCGACGACGTCGAAGGCGTCCTGGCCGCCACGCACTCGACATCCGACGGAATGGGCCGCGGCATCCAGGGAACGCGGAAGTTGATGGACGAGTTCTGGCTGTCTTCGAGTGCCGATACCGGGACGACCGTCACCATCAGGAAGTGGCAGTGATGCCCGGAGACTTCGAGGTTCGACGGGAGAAACGACAGCCAGTCGAGACCGATGACGATGTCGTCCTCGCACGGTCGCTGGCCGAGGACATCGCCGGCCAGGCCGGGTTCGATACCGACGTCGGCGCAGAGATCGGTATCGTCGCCGCGGAACTGGCCGAAAACGTCCGGAAACACGCCGAACACGGCGAACTCACCGTTGCTCACATGGCCGATGACGCGGACAGCGGGATCCGGATCGAGTCCCGGGACGCCGGGAGCGGAATCGAGGACATCGAGAATGCGTTCACGGACGGCGTCTCGACTGCCGGCAGCCTCGGCCGCGGGCTCGGCGCAGTCAACCGCCTGATGGATCGGGTCTCCGTCATGTCGCCCGGAACGCCCGGCAACGGCACCCACGTCACGGCCGATCGATGGGTCCGGTCGTTCGCCGAACCGACGGTCGATCCGTTGCTCACTTTCGGGGCGGCATCCCGGCCGAAAGTGTTGGGCACCGAAAACGGCGATAGCTTCGTGCTCACTCGGTGGAACGACACCACACTCGTCGGCGTGATCGACGGACTCGGACACGGGCCGCCGGCCCACACGGCTGCGATGGCCGCGAAGGGCTACGTCAACACGCACGCCGATCGCCCGCTCGGGGAGATCTTCGCGGGGACCGAACGTGCCTGCAAGGCCACTCGGGGCGTCGTGATGGCACTCGCGCGCTTCGACTGGACAGCCCAAACAGTCACGTTCGGGGCCGTCGGGAACATCACGCACAAAACTGACGGCATCGATCTGCGTGTGGTGGATCGACGTGGGGTCCTCGGCAGCAACGGCCCGGATCCCGTCGTGGCGAGCGCCGATCTGGTCCCGGAGACGCGGCTGGTACTCGCCTCGGACGGCGTCGACTCCCGGTGGCAACTGAGTGACTACGAGCGGATCCTCGCCGACGCCCCGACCGTGGCTGCCCGGCGGCTGCTCGCCGAGTTGGGCAAAGACCACGACGATGCGACAGTACTCGTTGGACTGCCGGCAGATGGACCCGGCTCCGAGACCGAAACCGATCAACGGGAGAACCACCAGTGACAGCGGACATACTCACGCAGCTCCGGCAACTCGCAGTTGATCGCGACGACGACGACCTCGGGGACCTGCTCTCGACCGCGGCCGATCGGATCGCGACCCAGGACGATCGGATCGCGGAGCTCCAGACGGAACTCGAAGAGACCAACGAGGGCATGGTCGCGCTGACGCTCGAACTCCAGGAAGCCGAACAGCGCTACCGATCGCTGTTCGAGAACGCCGTCGAGGGGATCTACAAGACGACGCCGGACGGTCGACGGTACGTCCTCGCCAACGAGTCGATGGCCGAGATCCTCGGCTACGACGCTCCGGAAGCCCTCCAGGAGGCGGTTACTGACATCGGCGAGGACGTGTTCCTTGATCCAGACCGCTACGAAACCTATCAATCCAGACTCAGAGATGCGGGGGCGATCGAGAACTTCGAGTATCAGGTACAGCGCGCCGACGGCGAGGTCAGATGGGTCAGAGACAACGCCCGGACCCTCTCCGATGACGGCTCGCCGTCCGGGTTTCGTGGCGGCGTCATCGACGTAACCGAACTCCGGACCTACGAGACGCGCCTGGAGCGGACCAACGAGGAACTGGAGGCACTCAATCGGCTCGTCCGTCACGACATCAGCAACGACGTGCAGGTGATCCAGGCGTTCGCCGAACGGCTCGATGAACGACTGGTCGAGGACGGCGAGCGTGAAGCCATCGAGAAGATCCTCTCGGCGACCGACCACATCACGGACCTCACCGAGAACGCCCGCGAATACATCGAGGCGGTGACCGGCGATGACGATCCCGAACTCGAACCCGTTGACCTCTGTCAGGTACTCGCCTACGAACTCGATCGCCAACGTGATGCCAATCCTCACGCACGTTTCGAGCTCCTGACTGACCTGCCCGCCGTTGCCGTCCGGGCAAACGAGATGCTGGGGTCGATCTTCCGGAACCTGCTCGGCAACGCCGTCGAACACAACGACAGTGATCCAGTGGTCGAGATCGTGTGTATCGTCCACGCCGACAGTATCGAGATACACGTCGCGGACGACGGCCCCGGAATCCCGCCGGATCGTCGGGACGCGATCTTCGGAAAGGGCGAGCAGTCTCTCGACAGTGAAGGGACGGGGATCGGTCTCTACCTGGTCGACCAGCTGGTCTCGCTGTACGACGGAGAGATCCACGTCGAGGACCGGGCGGAGTGGTCACCCGTCGATCCCCAGACCGGTGAGCCCGTCGAAACCACCGTCGAAGCGGACTCCGGATCCGTGTTCGTGCTTCGACTTGCCCGCGCCTGAAGGGCCCTCAGTCGAATGGACGCCGCCATCGAGAGGACAAACTGGTGGATTGTGGCAACTGTTATACCACGCCCTCGACAATCCACGCCTATAGATGGCCGAACGGAACGGCACGTTGTTTTGGGTGGTCGTCGGACTCGTGTTGAGTGGCCTCGCGATCCCGTGGTTCCTCTGGGGGGACGACACGGTCCTGGCTGGGCTGCCGGTGTGGCTGTGGTGGCACATCGGCTGGATGATGCTTGCATCGGTCGTGTTCTATGTGTTCACCCGGCGGGCATGGGGTGTCGGCGTCGAGAGGGGTGTCTGAGATGGCGAACGTCGCCCTGCAACTCGGGATCGTCGTCGGCTACCTCCTGCTCGCTCTCGGCGTCGGGTTGGTCGCGTATCGACTGACCGAGCGCTCGGCGGAGGACTACTACCTGGCGAATCGGACGATCGGAACAGTCGTCCTCCTCTTTACGACCTTCGCGACGCTACTGTCGGCGTTTACGTTCTTCGGCGGCCCCAACCTCGCGTTTGCGGCGGGGCCGGAGTGGATTCTCGTCATGGGGCTGATGGACGGCGTCATCTTCGGGATCCTGTGGTACGTGATGGGCTACAAGCAGTGGCTCATCGGTCGCGAATACGGCTACGTCACGGTCGGGGAGATGCTGGGCGACCGCTTTGACTCCCGGGCTCTGCGTGGACTCGTCGCCGGGATCAGCCTCTTCTGGCTACTGGAGTACGTCATGCTCCAGCAGGTCGGGGCCGGCCGGGCGCTGGAATCGCTCACGGAAGGGGCGATCCCCTACTGGGCGGGGGCGACGTTGATCACCGCATTTATGATCGGGTACGTCGTCCTCGCGGGAATGCGCGGCGTCGCCTGGACAGACACGTTACAGGGCGTGTTCATGCTCGTCCTCGTGTGGGTTGCCCTCGCCTGGATCGCCGTCTCGGCGGGTGGCCCCGGCGAGTTGACGGCGGCGATGGGCGAGGTAAACCCCGAATTCCTCTCGCTTGGCGGCGGGCTGTACTCGCCCCAATACATGCTCTCGATGGCGATCGCGATCGGCTTCGGCGTCGCGATGTTTCCCCAGATCAACCAGCGCTTTTTCGTCGCCCGGAGCGAGCGCGTCCTCAAACGGTCGCTGGCGCTGTGGCCCCTGCTGGTCATCCTGCTTTTCGTCCCCGCGTTCATCCTCGGGGCGTGGGCAACGGGACTCGGTGTCACGCCCAACGCCCGGGGGAACATTCTCCCGCCGTTGTTGAACGCCTACACGCCGACGTGGTTCGCCGCCCTGGTCGTCGCGGGTGCGATGGCCGCGATGATGTCCTCGAGCGACTCGATGTTGCTGTCGGGGTCGTCGTACCTGACGCGGGACCTCTATCGCCCGTTCGTCGATCCGGACGCCAGCGACCGCCGGGAGGACCTCGTCGCCAGGTTGGCAGTCGTCGCCTTCGCGCTGATCGCACTGGCGATGAGCCTCGGGACGAACCTGACGCTGATCGAGATCGGCGCGACGGCGTTCAAGGGCTACGCCCAGCTGACTCTGCCCGTGCTGGTCGCGCTGTACTGGCGCGGGACGACGCGTGCGGGGATGCTCGCGGGTGTCGGTATCAGCCAGGCGTTCTACCTGCTTGCGACGTTCACCGACCCCGTCCCGGCGACCTACGGGGGTTGGCAGGCCGGGCTGATCGGGATGGGGATCGGTCTCGTGGTGACGGTCGGCGTCTCGCTGGTCACCCGTGCCGCACCCGAGGAGAACGCTGATCGGTTCGTCACGCCAGAGAGTACTGACGCTGACTAGGGGCCCTCGCAGCCATCACCGAGTACCGTGGGGTTCCCAGCGTTTCACCCACCACATTCGTCCAGAACAACCAGCGAGTCGAGGACAGACAGGTCAAAATTCCGGTGAGCTACCGATTTGGGGATCAGATTCTTCAAAAATAGATTCGACGATACGTTTCCCCGACATTCCGCGACGTATGAGACTGGTTTTTTATCAAACCGGCCCTACATAGCGAGTATGCAAACACACATCGTCCCGGTCGGCTTCGACTACGACCGGCTCATCGCGCCACTGGTCCGGGAGCAACGCACCGTCGACCGTGCGATCTTGCTCGAAGGTGCGATCGGAAACGAGGCCAACGCCGAGTACTCCCGACTCCTGACCAGTCAACTGGAGAAGGACTTCCAGAACCTGCTCGGCTCGAAGACCGAGCGCATTCTCGTCGAGGACGTCTACGACTACGACGCCGCCTTCGAGCAGGGCTTCTCGCTCATCAGTGACGAACTCGATCGGGATCCTGACGCCGAAGTCTGGCTCAACATCTCTGCGATGCCCCGGACGGTCAGCTTCGCCTTCGCGACGGCCGCCCACTCGATCGCCGTCGAACGTGAGGGGGACCGTCACCGGATCCACACCTACTACACTGCCCCCGAGAAGTACCTCGAAACGGAACTCGCCGAGGAACTCCGCAAGCAGATCGATCTGCTCGAAGACCTCTCGGACGATGTCGACGACGATCTCGTCGAGAAGCGCCTGGGAAGCGCCCAGGATCTCATCGAGGAGTTCGACGAGCGCGGAACGACGATCGGGGCCAAGGAAATCAACGGCAGCTACATGGTCGAGATCCCCGTCGCTTCCTTCTCGAACGTCAAGCCCTTCGAGGAACTCATCCTCTTCACCCTGGGCGAACACGGCGAATTTGAGTCCGTCTCAGAGCTTGCCCAGGCCCTGGCCGTGGACCTCGGCGAGGAGTACACCGACAGCTTCCGGTCGAAGGTACTCTACAACGTCGATCGCCTCGGGCCCGGCGGGAAAGGCTACATCGAGCAGGAAGAGCACGGCAAGTCCTATCGGACGCGGCTCTCACGCATCGGTGAACTCTGGGTACGTGCCCACTCAGGGGAACGCCCTGACCGCGCGCCGGCAACCGATTAGGGCGCTAGCGTCTCGGCGAGGTCGCCTCGCTGCTCGTGTTCGGCGAGAATGTCGCTGCCGCCGACGAACTCACCGTCGACGTACGTCTGTGGGATGGTCTCCCAGCCGCTCTGTGCTTCGAGCGCAGCCCGGTACTCCGGGAGGGAATCGAGGACATCGACAGTCTCGAAGTCCTCACAGTGGGCGCGTATCAACCCGACCGCTCGCTGGGAGAAGCCACACTGCGGACGCTGTGGCGTCCCCTTCATGAACAGCACCACATCATTTTCTTCGATCACGCCCTCGACGTGTTCAGTGACAGTTTCGGCGTCAGTGGGAGTCTCAGTTGACATCGTCAGATTCAGCGCATCGGTCCGCCTATGACTTGGGGAACAGTCAAGGCCTGCCTCTTTCTGCGACGTGCTATCAAATACCGTATATTGCTGGCCTGCGGGATGCCTCACTCGGCTTCCTCGGGCGTCCGGGTCGTCACCTTCAAGGCGTGGATCTCGGTCGTCAGGGCGTCCTCAAGCGCGTCATAGACCATCTCGTGTTGCTCGACGAGTGTTTTCTCGGCAAAGGCAGGCGAGACGACGGTGGCTGCAAGATGTTCGGTGTCGTTCGGCCGCGGATGGGTGACAGTCGCAGTCGCATCGGGGATCGCGTCCTCGATGCGGCGCTCGACTTCAGCGGATTCCATGTCCGTGCTGGCCGACGGGCGGCCAAAGGGGTTGCGCTCGTGACAATTTGTGGCAGGCTGACCAGCCCAGGTGGCGACCGTCGGGTCGAACACGAAACACTCAATCCGGATGAACTCACAGGGAAAAATATGTCACGCGTCCCGTCCGGCGTGGGCTCCGGATCGACGAACACGGGGACCGCTCGCACCCCCCCTGTAGTAGGGGCGGTATAGCCCCACAGCTCCTTCTCACAGTCACGGACGGATCGCACGACGACCACTGACGCCACAAACCATGAGTACGGAACACGAAACTGACGACGAGCCGACCGACGAATCGACACCTGACCCCGCACTCGCAGGGGACTACGATCCCCGCGAGACCGAGCCCAGATGGCAGGACTACTGGGTCGACAACGACGTCTTCGCCTACGAGGAAAGCGAGACGCCCGACGCCGACACCCAGTTCACCATCGACACGCCACCGCCGACCGTCTCGGGCAGCCTCCACATGGGCCACCTCTATCAGTTCACGCTCCAGGACTTCGTCGCCCGGTTCCGGCGGATGACCGACGACACCGTCTACTTCCCCTTTGGCTACGACGACAACGGCATCGCCTCCGAACGACTCACCGAGCGCGAACTCGACATCCGTCACAGCGACTTCGAGCGCCGCGAGTTCCAGGAGAAGACCCGCGACGTGTGTGCCGACTACGAGGACGCCTTCACCGAGGACGTCCAGTCACTCGCCATCTCGGTCGACTGGGATAACACGTACAAGACGATCGAACCCCGCGTCCAGCGCATCTCCCAGCTATCCTTCCTGGACCTCTACGAGCAGGGCAAGGAGTACCGCCAGCGCGCGCCGACGATCTGGTGTCCCGACTGTGAGACGGCCATCTCACAGGTCGAACAGGAGGATACCGAACAACACACCACATTCAACGACATCGAGTTCCCGCTGGTCGCGGACGGAAACGGCGAAGCCGACGACGGCGAGACGCTGACGATCTCGACGACGCGGCCCGAACTCCTGCCGGCCTGTGTCTCGATCTTCGTCCACCCTGATGACGACGCGAACGCTCACCTCGTCGGGGGGACGGCTGAAGTCCCGCTGTTCGGTCAGGAAGTCCCGATCATCGAGGACGAGCGCGTCGACTTAGAGACCGGCAGCGGCGTCGTCATGTGCTGTACCTTCGGCGACCAGACTGACATCGAGTGGTACCAGGCACACGACCTGCCCCTGCGGATCGCCATCGACGAATCGGGAACGATGACCGACCGCGCCGGCGAGTACGAGGGACTGTCGACGACCGAGGCCCGCGAGGCCATCATCGACGATCTCGACGACGCGGGACACCTCCTGGAGAGTCGCGATCACCACCATTCGGTCCAGGTCCACGAGCGCTGCGAGACCGAAGTCGAGTATCTCGTAACCGAGCAGTGGTACGTCGACATGCTCGACTCCACCGAGGAGTACCTCGAGGCCGGCCGGGAGATGGACTGGTACCCCGAGAAGATGTTTACCCGGTACAAACACTGGATCGAGGGGCTCGAATGGGACTGGTGTATCTCCCGCCAGCGTGACTCGGGCATCCCCTTCCCGGTGTGGTACTGCGAAGACTGTGGCGAACCCGTCTTCGCCGACCGCGAAGACCTGCCGGTCGATCCGCTCAGCGACGACCCGCCGGTCGATAGCTGTCCGGAGTGTGGCGGCTCGGACTTCGAGCCGGAGAGCGACGTCTTCGATACGTGGGCGACCTCCTCGCTGACGCCGCTGATCAACGCCGGGTGGGACTGGCAGCCTGCCGACGAGTCGGCAGAGACAGCCGACTCGGTGGACGCCGGGGAATTCACCTTCGACAACCCGGAACTCTATCCGATGAACCTCCGGCCACAGGGCCACGACATCATCTCCTTCTGGCTGTTTCACACCGTCGTGAAGTGTTACGAGCACACCGGCGAGATCCCCTTCGATACGGTGATGGTCAACGGGATGGTACTCGACGAGAACCGCGAGGCGATGTCGAAATCGAAGGGCAACGTCGTTTCGCCGGAGGCAGTCCTCGAAGATTTCCCCGTCGACGCCACGCGATACTGGGCCGCCGGGACCTCGATCGGCGATGACTTCCCGTTCAAGGAAAACGACCTCGAGGCCGGCGAGCGCCTGCTGCAGAAACTCTGGAACGCCTCGAAGCTCGTCGATCAGCTCGCACCCGGGAACAACTACGAGGAGCCCGAAGACCTCGCAGCGATCGACGAGTGGTTGCTGGCCAAACTCGACGCAACGGTCGGGAGCCTGACCGAGAAACTCGATACCTACGAGTTCTCGAAGGCCCGCAACGAACTCCGGACGTTCTTCTGGTCGACGTTCTGTGACGACTACCTCGAGATCGCCAAACAGCGGGATGACGACTCGGCCGCCTACACGCTGGTGACGGCCCACCGGACCTTCCTCAAACTGTTTGCGCCGTTTCTGCCACACGTCACCGAGGAGATCTGGCAGGCGAAATACGCCGAGGTGGGTGAGCGCAACTCGATCCACGTCTCCGAGTGGCCCGAACCCCGCGGCTACGACGCCGACCTCGCCGCCGGGGAGACGGCGATGGCGACAATCGGCGCACTGCGGGGCTACAAGACCGACCACGGCATGGCGTTGAACGCCGACATCGATCGCGTCGAGGTCTACGGCGACGTGAGCGGTTTCGAATCGGCCATCCAGCAGGCGATGCACGTCGATGAGCTCTCGGTTGTCGAAGACGATCCCGAAATCAGCACCGAGATCGCCGAGATCAGCCTCGATTACGCCACCGTCGGACCGAAGTACGGCGACCAGGTGGGCGGTATCGAGCAGGCGATCGCGACAGACGAGTACGAACTCGATGGCGAGCAGCTCCACGCCGGCGACGTGACGCTCGAACCCGACGAGTTCGAGGTACGCGAGGAACACACCTACGCTGGCGAGGGCGAACTCGTCGAAACCGACGACGTGGCGATCGTCGTTCAGCCCTGACGCGCGTTTCAGTGACGCGTCACACCGGTCGATCGCCGACACCGTTCTTGTGACTGTGCGAGGCCACGTGAGTTTATATGCGATCCCGAGGGGAGAGCGTCCTGTCGACGACGGCAACAGTGATCGTCCGTCGTCACGGGGGACTGATGCATATCGAACGAGCACGTACCACGGCGGTGAGTAGCGCCAGGCAAACACGGAAAGCGAGACAGCGGCGGTGTCCCGGCCAATGATCGGAGCGCCGCTCGGGGTCCTTCTTGGCGTGGGCTTCGGCCTCGTCCTCGGCACAGTCGTCGCCAGCGTCACTGCGATCGTCGGGTTCGCGAGGGGAGACGACGTGAACCCCCCGCTCTCAGGGGAGAGCGGCGTCGGTGTCACGCTGTTTCTCACCGGCGCTATTGCCGTCCTCTTCGGGATCCTGCTACCGAGCGTCGGCAATGGGTGGGGAGATTCACTCTCGGATCCCAGCCGAGCGGTGGCCAACTGGACGGCAGCGGTGATCGAGTTTCTCCCGCTTGTGGTACTCGGCGGAGTCACGACGATAGTTCTCGGACGATACGGCTACCGACAGGGCGAACGCATCGCCGGAGACGTTCCCGCGAGCGAAACGGATCGACACAACAGTCGGGAAACGCTGTCTCCAGCCACCGTGGCTGACGCCGATGACACTGGCCGGGTTGGGATCGACGTCACGCTCGACACGGCGTCGTTCGAGAGCCAGCATTCGCTATTGGCGGCGAAATGGGACGCGACCGACTCCCGAACCTGGGAGTTGCAGGCTGATCTGCCGATCCAAGAACTCGAAGCCCGACTCGCCGATCGATTCGAGACGAGATTCGACGTTGACGTCACGCAGGCCACGATCGACAGCCAGGGGCAGGCGACCGTCAGCGCCGCACCGTCGCCACGAACGGGTGCGAATCAGTTATCGGCCGGACAGCGTGCTGTCACACTCGACACGCTTGTCCCCGCCGGCCTCGAGGTCGGCGATCAGGTCGTTCTCAGAGTCACGGGTGGGGGTGTCGACGGAACCGTTCTCGGAATACAGTCCACCCAGTCCACGAAACGCGACTCGATCACCTCCAGCGGGCGTCCAGGTGACGACGCCGCCGGCGCGTTCAGAGCCAGCGGGGACGAAACGCACTCTTCAGTGTCACCAGCCGATCGGACCATCGATCACGCCGACTCCAGATTGTCCGTTGCCGTCGCCGTTGACGACGTCGAAACGGTGCTGACGGCGGAAACCGTCGACGTCTTCGTGCGGTCCCAGGGTGGAAATCAAGCACGGGGAGCGTTCAGACAGTTACGTCGAACCGGCGTGATCGTCCGACACGTGACGATCGACGAGCAGAACCAGGACCTGCTCGAAAACGAGGCCCCGAACGTCGAGATACTCGCCCGTCGGATGCCCGATGCCGGAGACGAGTGGGAGTTTCGGTCAGTCAAACACTCGGATCACCCCGACGAGCCAATCGAGGACCGATCCCGCGAAGGGGACGAAAGCCACTTCCCGGAGGAACCAGCTAAATCGCCGAAATCAGACGTCTGTGCCGCTGAAAATCCTATCGAACAAGCAGTTCCCCGAGGAACGGACGTGCTCCTCATCGGGAACGAACGCACCCTGGCTCAGTTCACACCCCACGAACCGACCCAGAGTTCGGCGGTGGAACGATGACGGCTGCCTTGGCAGGGATCATCGGGTCGGTCGCCACCAGTGGCAATCAGCTCTCGTCGCTGGTTCCGCCCGGAACGCGGTCGGCCGCCGTGAGTCTCACCGCGTTCGCTCTCTTCGGGGCCATCACAGCAGGTGCGACCGCGATCCTCTATCGACGACTGACGACCCGAGCGCTCCCGGCCGGCGCTGGCGTCCTCGTCAGCTGGCTCGGAGTCTCTCTCTGGGTCATTGTCCGCATCGCGGCAGGTGGAACTGTCGTCGCCGGGCACTCGATCGTGCTCGATGCGACCGGTTACTTCCTCATCGTGGCGTTCGGGTTGACTTGGGGAGCTGCCGCCGGGGGAAGACTCCTCGGAGACGCGCTCGGCTGTGAGATCTACGACATTGTGCAAGCCAAGCAGACCGACGATACAGCCGCTATCCGGAGAGCGGCGAGACAGCCGGTCAGCGTCGAGTTGCCGGAGACGATTCTGGATCGGTCTCACAGCCAACCGATCGATTCGTCGACAAAGCGCAACCTGGAAGGTAGCACGTGGTGGTTTCCTCGTGGTCTCTCCAGAGGCGAACTCGAATCCAGAATCCGAACCCGACTCGAACGTGATCACGGAATCGATCGGACCGAAATAGCGCTGTCCGGTGACCGTGAGATCCAGACGCTCGCAGTCGGGCACGAACCGTCCGGAGTGACTGCGGCATTACCACCCAGGACCGTGGGTGTCGCCGTTCGGAACGAAGAGGTCCCAGCGGCCACAGTGCCCGACCCGATCGAACGGTGGACGGTGCAAAACGATGGGATCGAGTTCGCTGGCCGCGGGACGCTTCAGGCGGCAACCACCGACCGAATGACGCTCGCTCTCCCGGCGAATGCCGTCAATGCAGCGACGGGCAATCGTCCGACCGGATACACGACGAAGCCAGCAATTCCGGATGACGTGAATGAGGTTCTCTCCGCCCTCAGGCGGTCAGCCCACACGATCAGCATGCTATCGATCGAGGAGGGCGATCCACTCGACGGCGAGTTCGTCGGCTGGCTTCCCGTCTGGACCCTCGTCATCGTCCGAAACGGGACGACCATCCCGTTTCCTGCGGACACCGAAACGCTTCGACGCGGCGACGATATCTACGTTTTCGGTGACGAATCCGCGTTCTATGACCTCGCTTCGTTCGAACGCGAGCGACGATCGCGGTGTGGCGCGTGATGGGACGATAGTTTATATCCCGGGGCGAAGCCACCGACCCTATGCTGGCAGTCGCAGGGACCAAGGGCGGGTGTGGCAAGACGACGACCGCAATCGGCATCGCAGAGGCCTTCGCCCGCGCGGATGTCCCGGCTGTGGCCGTCGATGCTGACCGACAGTTGCCGAACGTCCACGTCATCGGCGATGTCGATCGCGAGCCGACGCTGGCGACAATTGACGAAGGGGACGCTGTCTCGGATGTCGCTGCCCGAAGTCCCCGTGAATCGAACGCCCAACTTCTTCCCGCACCCCTGTCGTCCGAAACGGTCCCGTTCGAATCAACACTCTCCAGGGTCGCGGATGCCCCGGCCCGGGCCGTCATCGACTGTCCTTCAGGTGCTGGCCCTGATGGCGTCGAACCGCTCTCGGTTGCCGACCGCGCTATCGTCGTCACGACAGATGCGAAACGAAGCATCGAGGGGGCGAGAGTGACGGTGGAGATGGCTGGTCGCCTCGACGTCCCTGTCGCCGGGATCGTGGTCAACCAGTGCGAAAGTGTGCCACCGACCATTGTCGAAGCGACAGACTCACCGATACTGGGGGCAGTGCCAGACCGTCCGGATCCACTCACCCACCCGGAGACACGTGCTGCATACGATCGTATCGCCGCGGAGCTCACCAACCGCTGGGACTCGAAAGTACCGGACGCCACCGACCGGTTCACAACCGGGATCGACTCGCTCGATGCGCAACTCGGTGGCGGGATTCCCAATGGAAGTGTGGTCAGCGTGGTCGCCGAACCAAACAGCCAATCCGAGCAACTTCTCTACGCGCTGACCGCCGCTCGCGGAACATTGTATCTGAGCGTGGAACGGTCGCAGTCACTCGTCCAGGAGGCAGTCGAGACGGCAGCCGTTACGCCCGGGGAACCCGTAATCCGGCATCTCGATGGCCCGGACATTCTTTCGGAAGCGATGGAGTTCGTCGAGTCACTCCCGGATGGGGCAAACCTCGTTATCGATTCGATGGACCTCGTCGAGCGGGCCGATCGAGAGCGGTTTCAAAAATTTATGAACGGACTCCTCGACCGGGTGAGAGAGACGGAATCGGTCGTCTTCCTGCACTGCCTCGACTCCGAGGACGAGCCCGCTCTCCGACCGCTGACGACCCACTTTGCGGATCTCGTCTTCGAGCTCGAGGTAACGATGAACGTAGCCGGCGTATCCCAGCGCCTGACAGTCCCGAAGCATCGCGGAGAGCCGATACCCCAGGAGACGATCGAACTCGACTTGATCGCCGAGTCGGTGCTCCCAACTCGAAAGCAATCCGTCGGTGATTGAGCGATCTTCGGCAGCTGGACTGAAAGAGACGATGACCGCGACCGTAGAGACTGATCAGCGACGCGAACGGCGTTGCAGCCGATGGCGACAGTCTCGAAGTCGATCCCCGAGTGCCTCGAACCGTTCGCGGACAGGACTCTCCGGCGCGGCATCGCGAACTGGAACCCACGCCTCCTGTGCCGCGCGAATGTCACTCCGCGCGGGGATGTATGTCACCGGCGCGTTGAACTGCTGGGTGAGGTCCGTTCGAATCTGTTTGTAGGTCGACTCGTCGGTTTCGTTGAGAACGACGGCTCCCACGGGAGTACCGAGATCGACAGCGAGTTCGTGGGTTCGGGCAGCGTCCGCGAGAGCCGCTTTGCTCGTATTCGTCACGAGGACCGCAACGTCGGCACTCGAAATCTCGACGCCGACGTCACGGGCCAGTCCCGCCGGACAGTCGACGACAACCGAACCGGCCGCTCGATCGAGTCTCCTGACGACGGGTTCGAACGTCTGCAGATCGACCGCACGAGCCCCCGCTATGGTCCTTCCACAGGGGAGCAACTGCATGTTCCAGAACTCTTCGAGGGCCTCCATCGGATCGACACGGCCAGCAAGGACATCGTGAAGATCCGGACCGGTACCACGGGGGAGATCCGCGGTCGAAAGATCGCCGTCGACGACGACTGCATCCAGTTCCGCAGCCAGGTTCAGCGCGACCGTCGACTTGCCGACACCGCCTTTCCCGCCCGTGACTGCCACGATCATTGCGGATTTCGGACAATGTCCCTGGGCGGCCGCCACTCAGCCAAGTCACGGAGCACTGATTGGGTGTCCCTGTCGAAGTCCGCTGGCGTCGCTCGTCGGACATCAACAAGGCGCATTGGCGGGTCCCGTGGCTCTGCCGGACTCCCAAAGCCAACACCTCGGGACTCCCCGGGGTGCAACACTGACTCCCAGGTATCTTCATCCCACTCCGAAGCGGTCACATCCCCATGTCGAGGGTACCAGGTGGGGCCATCGAGTCGACTCTCGATCCTGATCACCTGGGCAGTCCCACGCGTGTTCGTGACTGTCGCCTGAACGAACGTGATCCCCTGTACAACCGTCGTCTTCGCGTCTACATCGACCATATGTGGCTATCGGATCTGTTGATATCGATCAGTACTGCCTGGCGATCAACAGCACTCCGCTGAGGAGAGCCTTCATAGCGACAAGCACACCGAAGCCGGGGCCGCTGGTCGTTGTCGTCGTACTCTCGCCGACCGTTGGTGGGCTGTCGCTATCTATGAGTGTGCTTTCGTTGTCTGGTGTCCCATCGGTGGTCGCTGTCCCGCTAGAGCCAGTTTCGTCAGAGGTCGTGGAATCTGTAGCTGCTGTCGTCGTTTGCTCACCGGTATCTGCCCGGATGGATATCGACTCCGTCAGAGAATCCCCGCCAGCGTCGACGGTGAGTTCGAGCGTCTCCGTCGTGTCAGCGATGACGTCGGCATCGATTGCCCGGGTTTGTCCGCCGTCGAGACTGAGGGTTTCGACCGGTCGCTCGTCGCCACCAACCCCCAGGACGACCTCCGTCGATCCACTAACGTCCCCAGTGTTTCGCACGGTCGCAGTCACCGTCACTGTCTCGCCTTCGTCGACTGTTTCGGGCACGTCCAGCGCAGCAACTTCGAACGTCGCTGGAGCCAGAATCGTCGTGTTGGTCCGCCGCGTCGTCTCACCAAACGACACCGCGTGTGTGATGGTGCGACCGGTGGGCTTCGATGCGTTCACTTCGAACGTGTGTGTCGTGCCACTCGGCCCGACGCGGATTCGATCATCAACCGTCTGTTCGTCGCCGCGGTAAGTGACCGGAACCGAAACGGCAGTATCGGCGGTGTTCTCGAAGATCGCTTTGACATCGTAGGTTCCGCCGGGCGTCACAGTTTTCGGGGCGATGACGTTCCGAAGTGTGACGCTGTCGTTATTGAGGACAGTCAACTCGCCGAGATTACGGTCGCCGAGGGTGATATCGTACGTCCCGGCTTGTCCAACGGACCACGAGAACGTCGCTGTCGTCTCGTCGTGGCCGCCGACGTGGAGAGTGTCCGTAGCGACGGTCTCGCCATCGGCAGTAAGCGTGAGCGAGTCACTGCCGGGCAATCCGCCGTCGTTTTCGAGCGTGGCCGACGCGGTGGCGGTCGTATTGGCGAGAATCGCCGACGTGTCGAGTTGCGCCTCAGCCATGGAGATGTCCGCAGGCGTGCGAACGTCGAGCGTCGCATTGGCCGTCTTCCCGTTGACAGCGACTGAAATGGTTGTCTGGCCTGTCTCCGATGGAGTCACGGTCCCGTTTTCGATGGTGACGATCTCGTCGCTCAGGTCGTAGTCGCTCGTCTTCGTCGCGGTCGTGCTCGTACCATCGTACAGGTCCAGCGTGACATTGATATCCGTCGTATCGTCGACGCTGACGAGCGAATTGGTCAGCGAGACGTCGACATTCTGGACGTGCTGTTCGAGGACCGGATACCCGTCCGTCGTCATGAAATTCGTCCCGACGAAGAGATACTCCATGTTCTCCTTTGCGGCAGGCCCAGTCATCTGCTCGGTCGTGAGGCCGGTGACGCTTCCCGGTCCGGTTCCGATTCCTTCTTCGATGCCGCTCTGTTCTGTGTCCCAATAGATCTCGGAGAGTTCCGGTGAATACGTTCCGGGTACAGAGCCAAACAACCCCCCAACTTCGGAGCCCCCTTTGACGGTAGCTGTGGAGAATGATTCCCGCACTTCCTTCGGTTTCTGCATCCCTCCAACTAAACCGCCCGCCCGCTTCCTCGTTGCCTCTATAGTCCCATGTGAAACGGATTCTAAGACACTGCTATCAGTCCATTGGAAGCCTACAATTCCTCCAACGTGTTGAGTTCCAGATACTTGAACACGTGTCGATACAGCCTCCAGTTTAGATTTATATAGGTCACCAACAGCACCTCCAGTCAGCCCAGTACCCCATATTTTTCCGGTGACAATTATGGAGCTGATATTTCCATTTTCCAGTCGTCCAACAACCCCCGCACTCCACTCTTCACCTTCTATGTGCACCTCTGAGAGATGGACTGATTTGATAGTTCCTCCATTGACTGCCCCAAAAAGCCCAACATAATCATAAGAAGGCCTACGTATTGTTAGCCCAGTAATGCTATGATTTTGTCCATCTAAAGTTCCTATAAATGGGTTATCCTTGCTCGGCCCAATTGGATCAAAGCCTTCTCCTTGATTCCAATTTTCAGTTTCACTAGCATTTATATCGTTCCCGAGAACATAATGTGCAGTGAGATCGTCTTCAATAGCTTGTAACCCATTTACATTAGTGATGATATATGGGTTCTCAGCTGTACCTGAGCCATTTAATTCACTCAAATCCGTATAGTCTGATCCGATTGCACCCCCAATACCTGCCGATAATATGATAATCAGTATTACAGTTACGATACCGTCTAAAATTGACCAATAAGTAGTTTTTGAAGTCATTATAGGTTGAAGGTAGAATATATTATGTCATCTAATAATTATTAATTTTGCCGATTCACTTTCTGGCTTATAGTCTGAGTCTGATGCGGGTACAACCTCGAACTCAAGATCTCCTCTGTATTGATCAGATCTAAAATCAACATCTGCCCGTTCATCAGCACCCGCATCTATACCTAATCTCACACCCCCATCAGTCGTGTTGAGTTTCAATGGTTCATCAACAAGCGTCAAACTCCCACTCCGAACCAGTACGTACGCACCCTCAACTGGCTCACCCTCGCTCGTCACGACACTCACGTTCGTGGATTCTCCGACTTCTACCAGTTCGTCACTGAACTCCACAGTCACCGTTTCGTCCTGAAAGCTGTCGTCGAACTGTCCAAGGACGTTCATCATGAGCGAGAGGGCAGCGACACCGACGACCAGCGCGATGACCAGCCGGATCGGCAACCCCTCGATCGCCCGTTCGTCCCCCGCAAAATCGCCGTTGCTCCGTCGCATACCATTCGTGGCTGCGCTCTCTCTTATAAACTCCCGGACGCCCGGCCGTTCAAGTGCGATGGCGCGGCCACCCTCCCCATGACCTTCGTCATCGGCCGTGGGCAAGCGGACGACGACGGCCTGCCGAAACTCCATCTCGGGGCCTACAGAGCACTCGACGGCAGTCACGGGGCCGACCTCTATCTGGATTTGGACGGGCCACACTCGATACTGGTCGTCGGCAAGCGTGGCTACGGGAAGTCCTATACGCTCGGCGTCATCGCGGAAGGGCTCTCGCGGACAAGCGGGGTCGCCCCGACGGTCATCGATCCGATGGGGGTGTTCGCCTCACTCACAACCGATTCTGGCTGCAGTTCGATTGCGGGGACAGTTCTGGACGATCCGGCTGTTGTCCCCGACTCACTCGATCCCCGGTCGTGGTGTGCGCTCCTGGGTCTCGATCCCGAAAGCGGCGCGGGGAGTCTCGTCTGGCAGGCAGCACAGGAGCGGTCGACGCTCGATGGCATGGCCACCTCTGTCACCGAGCGAAATGCACCGAGTCGGGACGAACGCGCTGCGATCAACCACCTCCGACTCGCCGAGTCCTGGGGCGTCTTCGACGAAGACGGGATCGACGCTGAGACGCTATTGAGTGGGGAGATCACGGTCCTCGATGTCTCGGGGCTCGATTCCGCGCCGATGAACGCCGTGTGTCGCGGCGTCGGAGAAGCGCTGTACCGCGCCAGCGTGCGTGACACCATCGATCGTCTGCCGTGGCTGCTGGTCGACGAGGCTCACACGTTCTTCGATGGCGTTGCAAAACGTGCCCTCGAAACGATACTCACCCGTGGGCGTGCACCCGGTGTGAGCCTCGTCTCGGCGACGCAACGACCGAGTGCCGTCCCGGATGTCGGTATCTCTCAGTCAGACATACTCGTCTCACACCGGCTGACTTCGGGGGCAGATCTCGATGCACTCACGCGGGCCCAACCGACGTATCTGAATGGCCCACTCTCCGAACGAATGCCGGCTGAACCCGGCGAAGTCATTATCATCGACGATTCGACGGAAACAGTCCATGCAGCCCAGGTTCGGAAACGAGAGACGGCACACGGCGGTGACAGCCCGTCCGTGAGCGAAATGGATAGGGCAGACACGGGTTCGATCGAAAGCAAGACCGCGATGGACTAGGCCGATGGGACTGACATACCGTACAGCACAGCTGCAGGACCAGTATCGACATGTGTTGGACAGAGGTGAGTCTGCACGGGGATGATCCGGTACGTTCTCGCAATTATACTGACCACTGCGCTGCTTGGGATCGGTGTGGCTGGCGTCGATCACGCCGCAACCGTCCGGAGCGAGCAGCAGGTCGAAACACAGATTGCCAAGCTCGAATCGGCGGCGATGTCTCTTCTCGACACTGAAGAACCAACACCATCAGGACAACAGGGAGCACGACGGATCGTTGACCTCGACTTTCCATCCGGCGGCTTTACATCGAAGGCGGTCGATACGTTTCGAATCCGTCCGAATCCAAAGGGAGTCTCTCTGCTCGAATACAGCGTCAGTGGACGAGTGACTAGAACGAGGCACGTTGGTGCCAGCGTTCGAAACCTGGGCGCCGCGAACGGGACAACAATCTTCGATGGTCACACTGGAACCGTGACGATTGCGCTCTCGCTTACAGAGGCAAGGGGCGAGCCAGAACGCAGTTCCGAGGTATACATCGCGCTGCGAGTACTGTCAAAGGTCGCTGAAGCTAGTGGTGGAGTTAGTAATGAAAAAGCGATGTGGAGTTTGAGATGGCCAGAGGCCCGCAGTTGGAGAAGGTTCGCTTGAAGCGATTGAGGATGCCAGTTGCACGAGGTTTTCGTCATCACGGGGTGGCCAGAAATTTTAATCTGTCGATCAATAGGGGCCAGACTGGGATGGGGCGATGTAGAGCAGGTATCACTACAATTAATTTCAGCTGTCTTCAACACCGACGGAATCACCAGAACTGTTGGTCGATCTGGAATTGAATCTCAAAGACGCCAGCGAAGTGGCGGTCCACGATCGAATCACGGTCGATCCCACGACCCCGCATCCTGCGTGACAGACACCGAAATTGCGATGTGTATTGTCGCTGTGACCGACCCCATTCCCAGTTGCCACGACGCCACTGGTACCGAGTGCCGAGCGTAACTTGCGTCTGTTCGTCTGGTCTACCTGCCGTCTTCAGCGTGAGTCTGATGTTCCGTGACAAAGGTTCCCCCAGAGAGTTGTCGACTTCTCGAAACCTCGCGCTGTTCAGTGGCGACATCGATCTGCAAAGCCCCCTTAACACCACATGTCGTCCCGGGCCCCAGTGCCTCGACATCTAGCCCCACGGCGATCGATTCCCCCGGATCGAGTGTTGCCGCCGAGCGTTCGATGTTTGCCGAATACGGGCCGAGTGAGTCGGCATACTTCTGGTTCCCATGCGCATCAGGTTCCCCGTCGTCCGGTGAGAGAACTCTCGTCGGGTTCTTCGAGTCGTAGAAGTACGCGTTCGTTTCTGCCCCATTGCCAACCAGTGGAATGAACACGCACACTTGCTGTGTCCCCTGATTCGTGACTTCGAAGAGATCGTTCATTCGCATGTGCGAATGCAGGTTCACGCCGCGTTCGCCCGCACTCGCATCGGCCACGGCAAATACAAGTTCGCCGCCCGATCCGTCCTGACTCACGTACATCGAATACGGTGAGTCCTCAACGGGCGAAAGATCCATCGGCGTAGCTGCGTCGTGGGCCACCGCTACTGAGAGCCGTCGATTTGTGGACGAACTCCTGAACCCACCGGTCCCGATGGCCGCCACCGTGCCGGCAGCGAACGATCCCAACCCGATCAGAAACTTCCGTCGTTCCATGGTACCCCCGCACACGCCCACCCCCAGACGATACGCGCCAACCGGTCACGGTGAGCGTGTGCAACTACGCATAGTGAATGCACCCTCATTGTATCATGCCACTTGAAGGGTTGGTAAGCATTGTTCGAGTGTTTTCTACAAGGAATTGAACGAGCGGTAGTATCTGCCACTATGAACTCCGGATGGACAACTTCCCATTGAACCAAATACAACTCAAGCAATGACTGCTTACTAGCGTTGAGCGGTACCCGGGAGTGGACTTCGATCACGATCCGCTCAGGCCCAGGTTCCTGACCGAGAAAATGGATGTGATTGGCCGCGTTTCCGAGACGTATTTTCACATCACTAAGTTTTATGTGTTGACCAGAGCACTGTTTGAATGTATTGCGGGCCGCACGCAGCAAGGGGTGGGCACGATATGGCAAAATCGGGGGACGGACAGAGTATCGGACGAAGTATCGGGCAGACTAACACGCCGGAGCCGCAATTCACGCGCGACGAAGCCTTCGAAGTTCTCAGTAATCGTCGTCGCCGGTACACGCTCCATTACCTGAAACAGAACGGTGACGACGCGACCCTAGGGGACGTCGCTGAGCAGGTTGCAGCGTGGGAAAATGGCACTACTGCAGACGTCTCTGCGTCGGAACGAAAGAGCGTCTATACGTCCCTTCAGCAGTTTCATTTGCCGAAGCTCGATGAGAAAGGCGTTATCGAGTTCGACCAGCGGACGGGCGATATATCGCTAACGGATGCTGCCCAGGATCTGGACATCTATCTCGAAGTTGTCGACAGATACGAACTCCCCTGGAGTGCGTACTATCTCAGCGTCAGTATCCTCGGGGCCATCGTGATATCGCTCTCGTCGCTCGGCATCGGCCCATTTGCCATGCTTCCGCAAGCAGGATGGTCGGCATTCCTGATCGTGGTCTTTCTGGTTTCCTCGGGCGCACACTTTCATTTGTCACGGCGGATGCGACTCGGCGTGGACGACACGCCACCGGAGGTGGCCAGCGAGTAATGGAGGCGTTACCGCTGCCCCACTCGGGGGGTCACTGTGATATGGCGCTCGCTCGGATCGGCCTTGAGTGACTTTGAAAAACATGCACTCCACGGAAGCGATTCCGGGCCGCATCCGGACAGAGGTTTCCTGACGCGAGCTTCATCGCGACGACGATATCTCCGCGCTGTATTTCGCTCTCGGCCAGCCCTGCACCGACTGCGCGCTCGTTGTCGTACATCCGGCCGATATCAACGAACCGATACCCGGCATCGAGTGCCGTCCGCACTGCACGGCGACACGCCGCCGGATCAGTCGGCGTCCCGAGTCCGATTTCCGGCAGCCGTTCCATAGAATCAGTCGGACTGGCAACGGGGTAAGCCGTTTGCCGCCCCGGCGGGAAGGCGGTCGGCCACTCGTTCCGCAAGCCTTTACGTTCCGGTCACGATCACGGAGTGTGGACCCTGATACTGTTCGCCGAGAATGGGCCGACCGCTCCGGCGAGTACTCCCCCGAATACTACGCACACTACGGCCCGAACGAGACGAGCGAGGCGATCCGGGAGACGCTCAATCAGTATCTCACATCAGACGCGTCGATCCTCGAACTCGGCTGCAGTTCGGGGCGACACCTCGCTCACCTGCTAAAACACGGATACGAGGATGTGACTGGAATCGAAGTCAACGACGATGCGTTCGACGTGATGGCGGAGACGTATCCCGAACTCGCGAGGCAAGGTACGTTCTATCATGACACGATCGAAGCGGTCATCGAGGACTTCGCTGACGGGCAGTTCGATGCCGTATTCGCGGTCGAGACGCTCCAGCACATCCACCCGGAATCTGTATGGGTTTTCGACGAACTGGCCAGGGTCACTGACGACCTGCTCATCACCGTCGAAAACGAAGTGGATGGGGAAGGTAGCTCCGAACCGGAGGTCACGTACGTCTCCGAGGACATCCCGCTGTATCACCGTGATTGGAATCAAATATTCACCGGCCGTGGGCTGGTCGAAGTCGACGCTGTCGCTGGCGAACGTGACACACGTCGGACGTTTCGCGTCGAGGGATAGCCGTCAAGGCGAGGAGTAGATTTACACGCCTCGCACTCGCCCGGTCGGCATGGACCACACGACGTCACCGGCCGAATATCCCGCCCCGTCAGCACTCCCCGCCCAGCCAGCGCTGCCTGATCCACTGGTCACATTCGACGGTGCGGACGTCGAGACAGTCACGGATTGGAAACAGCACCGACGGCCGGAGATCCGACGGGCGTTCGAACACTACGTCTATGGATACGCGCCGGCCCGACCGTCGATCGACATTGAGACGAAACAGACCAGCACGGTGCTCGACGGACGGGCGACGCTCACGGAACGGACGATCCACATAGCCGAGCTCCCTGCGGACGCACCGTCGATCCGATCTGGCCGTGTTCACGCCGGCCACACGGGATACTGCGCCGGTGTTTCTGGGTCTGAACAACACCGGGAATCACGGGGTGATCGATGATTCTGCGGTGACGATCACCGATACGGCCGCCGAATCTGGCCTCGAGGATCGCGGTGTGGCGAGTGAGTACTGGTGTCTCGAGCAGTTGATCGACCGCGGGTACGGCCTCGCCACGTTTCACCCGGCAGATATCGACCCGGATCGTGATGACCCGACGGATGGCATTCGACCGTACTACGATGACCTTCCTGTCCCGTCCGTGGCTCATTGGGGGACGATCGCGACGTGGGCTTGGGGACTCCGGCGTGGCGTCGATGCGCTGTCCGAGGATCGAACGGTCGAGACGGACGGGATCGCGGTCATCGGCCACTCGCGATTGGGTAAAGCCGCACTCCTCGCTGGCGCTCTCGACGAACGCGTCGATCTGGTGGTTCCGCATCAGTCGGGGACCGGCGGGGTCACGCCGGCCCGCGAGAACGATCAGGAGACGATCGCAGCGATAACCGAGGCGTTTCCACACTGGTTCAACGACGTCTTTCCGGCGTTCGGGGGGCGGCCGGAACGCCTGCCGGTCGACCAGCATCTGTTGGTCTCGCTCGTGGCCCCTCGGCCACTCATGGATACGGCGGGGGCGCGGGACTACTGGACGAACCCGGGGCGGGCCCTCGACTCGATTCGAGCGGCCGATCCCGTCTACGAGCTGCTCGGAGAGACCGGCATCGTCGACGGCGGACTCCGCTCTGGGGAGGACGCTATCACGCCAGAAACAGTGGGCCGACTCCTGCAGTATCGACGGGAGACGGCCCATACCCTGAACCAGGGCTACTGGGATGCCATTCTGGACTTCGCAGATATCCACCTCTCGTAGTCACCCAGGCCGAAACGAAAAGCCGATTCGACCGTTATTCTTCGGCCGAGCCGCTGTCCTCGCCGAGACCACCCTCGGCGTATTCCTTGGCCGCGAAGCCGACGGCGACGCCGACGGCGAGGGCGATCGCGGCCGTGATGCCGAGACCGATCGCCGAGGCGACACCATCGACGACGAGATAGACGATCTCGAGGTTCATGCCGAGCATGTCGAGCCCGATGACGGCAACGACGAAGTAGACGATCGCTTTCACGCCGGCGGTGACCCACGGGCCGTACTCACTCTGCTGGACGGCTTCGGAGCCGGCAGCCTGTCGGCCGGCGTACTCGGCGAAGACGACACCGAACATGATGAGGGCGGCGCCCGCGAGCGCTCGCGGGAGGTAGACGACCAGCGTCTGGACCCACTGTTCGAGGATGGCAAAGCCGACGAACCTGATCGCGACCAACAGCGCGAACAGGACGACGTAATACTTCACGACGAGACCGACAGCACCGGCAAACGACCCGTCCTCACCCAGCAGTGGGGCAATGGGCGAGTCGGCGAACCACTCGTCGAGTCCGGCCCGACCCACCAACTCATGGGCGATAGAGCCGATTCGGCGACCCAGGAACACGCCGACGAGAAGGATCACCAGTGCACCGACGATGCCCGGGAGTTCCGCGATGAATGATTTGATTGCCGATTCCCATGACGCCACGAAGCTATCGACGAACAACGGGGCAGTCACGAACTGATCGAATGAGCCAGTTGCTACCATACGGGAAACATCGCCAAGCGGGAGCTATTAAGCTTTTATAGTTATACGTTGCAAACAACGTCGTATTGACAGGTCACGGGTCGGCCGAGAACCCGATCGTCTCGCTGAGGAAGTGCTTGATTGCGGCCGGTCCGGCCTGCTGAGTGACAGACTGTCCCGGATCTGCCTCGCCCGCCTCGAAGTGAGTCCGAACGGTCACAGACTGCGCCGGTCGTGGGGTCGTCGTCAGTCGATCCATCGCCGAGCGCTCGCTGTCCGCGCCGAAGACGTGGCCCAGGTCTGCCAGCGCGTGGACAGTAACGTCGACTCCTGCTCGATGGAGCGCATCAGCGAACAGTTCCGTCTGCTCGAACGGAACGATGTCGTCGGCCTCGCCGTGCATCACAAGGAATGGCGGTGTCGTCTCCGAGACGTGTGTGATCGGACTCCCTAGCCGTGCTTTCTCGGGGTTTTCGGAGACGGTGTCGCCAAGCAAGAGTGATTCGAGGCCGTCACCGCCGAGTTCGTGGAGGTCGCTGATGCCGTACCAGTCGACGACGGCCTGCACGCGCCCCGAGTGGTCGGGAGCGACGGCTTTCTCGACGTGGTCGGGCGAATACACCTCGCCAGCCAGATCCGAGATGTCTTCGAGCGTGCCGGCGAGGGCCGCCAGATGGCCACCGGCGGAAGCCCCCCAGACGGCCACATCGGCTGCATTGTACCCGTACTGATCGGCGTTAGCGCGCAGCCATCGGATGGCAGCCTTGACGTCGACGATCTGGGCTGGGAAGATGTCCCGCGGCGTCGGGTTGTCGGGCGCGGGATCGAACGGTGAGTCGTCCGGGATGGGTGCCAATCGGTAGCTCACACTCGCGAACGCGACCCCCCACTCGGCGGCGTATCGTTCCAGGTCGGGGGCGTTCGCACGCGTCGCGTAGGCCCACCCGCCGCCGTGGACGTAGACGACGAGCGGGGGGTCCTCGGTTTCGGGGACAAACAGGTCGAGTTGCATGTCTCCGGCGTCGCGTTCCGCATAGGTGACGCCCTGGAACCGTTCGACGCTCATGGCCCGGTCGGTCGTTGTCTCCTCGGCCGAGTCGCTGTCGGATCGAGACATTCGTAACCGAGATCGACCACTCGAAACTTGTAGTTCGTGGTTCGAATTGTCGGATCCTCCGGCCGCGTTACAGCACGCCCTCGCCTTCGAGAACGTCCTGAAGTTCGCCCATCGACTCCACGACGACGTCACAGGCGGGTTCGACGGCGGGTTTGGGATCGAATCCCACCGCAAGGCCAGCGACTTCGAGCATCGGCAGGTCGTTCGCGCCGTCACCGACGGCAACGGTCTGGTCCATCGACACGCCGCGCTCGGCTGCGAAGTCCGCGAGGGCGTTGTCTTTCGTCCCTTCGATCAGCGGCCCCTCGACCGCGCCCGTGAGTTCATCGTCCGCCACCGGCAACCGGTTCGAGACGATCGTGTCGACGGTGACATCGTCGTGCTCCAGTGCGGCAGCCACGCCGCGCTCGAAGCCGCCCGTAAATATCGCGACCGTCACGCCAGCCACCCGGAGTGCTTCGATCACGTCGGCCGCACCCGGACGAAGATGGACCTGCTCGAAGGCCGCCTGTACGCGGTCGTCGTCGAGTCCCTCCAGCAACGCACAGCGTTCCCGGAGGCTCTCGGCGTATTCGATCTCGCCGCGCATGGCCCGCTGGGTGATCTCGTCCATGCGCTCGGTGACGCCACACTGTTCGGCGAGGAAGGTGGTCATCTCGTCAGACGACAGCGTTCCGTCGAAGTCGAAAGCGACGATCATGCTCACCGATTGGCGAGCCCCGTTTTCAAAGCTCCCGGTTCGGACCGGCGAGCCGACTGTCGCCGTCCAGACGTCGCTTCGGGACCACTCCTGGCAATCAATCAAGCCGGACGGACCGCCTCGCGGCCCTGACGGGAGACGAGTATGGTCGTGAACGTCGCTGCCCCCGTCGAAAGCGAGCGCACCCGTCGAGATTCTCGATCGGCTGTTCGGGTGGTCGTCCGGTCGCAAGGACTTTGGACGCGCCGGGTGGACCGTTCGGTATGACCGACGTTCATCCGGGCCAGCGGGTCGCGGTCCTGGCCGACTCACAGAACCTCTATCATACCGCCCAGAGCCTCTATCAGCAGAACATCGATTACGGGGAACTCCTCGACGCGGCAGTCCGTGACCGACAGCTCACGCGCGCCATCGCGTACGTCATCCGGGCGGACGCCGACGACGAGGAGCGGTTTTTCGACGCCCTGGAAGACATCGGCTTCGAGACCAAGGCCAAAGACATCAAAACATTCGCCGACGGCTCGAAGAAGGCCGACTGGGACGTGGGGATGAGTCTGGACGCCGTGACGTTGGCCCCGCACGTCGATACGATCGCACTATGTACCGGTGACGGCGACTTCGCCCGGCTGGTCACACACGTCAGACACGAGGGTGTCCGGGTCGAAGTATTGAGCTTTGGCGAATCGACATCAGAAGAGCTGCTTGACGTGGCCGAGGACTACACCGACCTGAGCGAGGATACCGACCGCTTCTTGCTCTAGACAGGGCGTCCCGTGCCGGTCGTCCCGACGAGCAGCGTACCGACAGCCAGCCCGATGGCAGCGACCCCCGCGACGAACGCGGGGACGAGGTCGGTAACGCCGATGCCCAGGATAAGCGCCGCTGATACCACGAGCAGTGCGAATCCACCGCGCTGCTTCACCGAATCTGTCGTCATTGCCTCGGTGTTCGCCGTCGGCGGGCATAAATCGAGCCCTACCCGTGGTCGTTTGCCGTCTCGATCGCATGGAAGTCATATCTGGGTTGTGACACGCAGCCACAATCCCGTCACCGGATGAGAGGGATTATGCTTGCCCGAATGTAAGCGAGGAGCGATGGACGAGTGGACGCGCCTGGGACGAATCGCGGACTATCAGTTCAGTGCTGGTGCCAGCGATGCACTTTTTGGGGACACGACAGGCCTGACTGTCACCCGATCGAAGTCGGGGCGGCCACGCCAGATCCACGCACCGGACGGGCGGCTGGTCTCACTTGGACTGGACGGTCGGTTCACGCTCGGTCTCGCCGGCGGGCGGCGGCTCAAAGCGGCACTCGACGCGCCAACTGGTCGAGTTTACGTCGGGGAAGAGAGCGAGCCGTTCGTTCGTGAGGGACGCAATGCCTTCGCCAAGTTTGTCACGGAGGCCGGCGCGTCGATCCGCTCGGACGACGAGGTGCTGATCGTCCGCGAGGACGACACCTTGCTTGGCGTTGGGCGCGCGGAACTCCCGGCAGCCGCCATGGCAGACCTTGCGAGTGGCGTTGCCGTCTCGGTCCGCGATGGGGCCGAGGAGTAAGCCGCCCGCGCATTTCCAAACAGGAGGTCACGTCGTGACGTCGCCAGGCTTTTCATCACCCGTCCCGGATCGAGGGGTATGTTTGGCGGAGGCGGCGGGGGTCTCAACCCGCGCAAGATGAAGCAGATGATGGAACAGATGGGGATCGACCTCGAAGACATCGACGCCGAAGAGGTCGTCATCAAAACTCCCGACGAGGAGCTGGTGTTTGACGACGCCGAGGTCCAGCGCATGGACGCCCAGGGCCAACAGACCTACCAGATCGTCGGCTCACCTGAATCCCGCAAGCGGGGTGCTGGCGGCGACATCGAAGACGCGACCGGAACCGAGGACGAAGCCGACGACGGGATCCCGCAAGAGGACGTCGACATCGTCGTCCAGCGGGCAGGCGTCGACGAACAGACGGCCCGCGAGGCACTGCAGGAGGCCGACGGCGATCTCGCGGCGGCGATCGCCGCCCTCGAGTGAGCGTCCTTCTCGTCGGTGAGGGCCGGGAGTACCTCGTCGCCCATGGGGAGACTCTGGAGACGGATCTGGGTGTCCTCGAAGTCCCGAAGGATGCCACACCGGGCGAAACGCTCGAAACGCACCTCGGAACCGAATTCGACGTTCGGGCGCTTCGCGGCCCGGACCTCTTCGAGCACTTCGAGCGGACGGGCGCGCCGATGATGCCCCGAGACATCGGCCTGATCGTCGGTCACACCGGCATTGCGGCCGGCGACCGCGTGCTTGACGTGGGGACCGGAACCGGCGTTCTCGCCGGCTATCTGGGCCGGGTCGGCGCGTCAGTCGTGACCTACGAGCAGCGCGAGGACTTCGCTGACGTCGCCCGCGAAAACATGGCGCTTGCTGGTGTCGAAGATGCCGTCGACGTGCGGACCGGCGACGCGACTGCAACGCTGGGCGAACTCGACGATAACGCGCCGTTCGACGTCCTCACACTCGACACGGCCGATGCGTCGGAACTGGTCGGGCACGCGCCCGACCTGCTGGCCGACGGCGGGTTCGTCGCCGTCTACTCGCCGTTCGTCGAAAGCTCGAAGGAAGTCGTCGAAACGGCCCGAGACGTCGGTCTCTCGGAGATCGAGACCTTAGAGACGATCCAGCGGGAGATGGACTTCGACGACCGTGGGTCTCGACCCTCGACAGCCGGCGTGGGACACACCGGCTATCTGACCTTCGCACGGCTGGTATAGCCGACGAGTTCACCGTCACCTCCGGCAGCGGGGCAAGTATCAGGGATCGAACAATCCCGCCTGACCCTCTCTATCTGGTGGCCGGCCCGTGAAAACCCGAGTCCGGTGTGTTCGAGTACGCGAGCAGGTGCGTTCAGGGGACCTCGTACGTCGCGATCACTGCGGAGACACCGTCGTCGGGAGAGTGCCAGACGATCGTGATCTCATCTCCACTTTCGAGTCCCGAAACAGTGATTTCGTCGCCTGCGGTGATCGGCCCCTCGGGCCATTCATCGACGCTACCCGGGCTTCGAATTTCGATCTCAGATCGGTAGATGGCTTCCCCGCCACTATGCGTGATCGTCACCGTCCCCGAGTCGTCCGCCTCGAAATCCAGTTGTGCATTTGGGGCGGTTGGCTGCTCGGGGCCCAATGAAAGCACGAACGTTCCCAGAAACGCACTCCCAAAGACCACCAAGAGTGCGAGAATCGAAATCACCCCATGATTCGCCGATGGCTGCGGTATGTTCGAGTGCATCTGTCGGATGGTATTGACAGGAAAGCTATTAGTATTGTCGACTCTCCATGACGCCGCTGTGACTAACCTAGACGGTGACTTGCCGAATCAGCGTCTGGAGTTCGTCCCGACTTGCCGCTGGATCGAAGTCAGTCGCTGTCCCCGCAAGCACGTCGGAAAGATCCGTTGGATGCAATCCGCCGGCCAGAAGCATTGCCTCATCGTGCCAGACGGCGATCCATCCTTCCATCGGTATCGCGATTTCGCCCGCGTCCGTCTCGACCGGGAGCGTCGCCTCGAAACGTGTGCGTTTCGCCCGCGTCCCTGATGCAACGTCGATACGGTCGTCGTCGCCGGCTTCGACATCGACGAGCCCCTCATCACGGAGTTGTTCGGCGAACTCCTCGCGTGCAGCGCTTCGAACTTTCGGCAGGGCCATCGCCGGGCCGATGCCGGGCGGCAGCGGTGGAGAAAAGGTGAGCCGCGTGGCGTAGAACAGCCGCCAGAGATGGTCCGGCCCACCGGCCGACCGAATGTGCTCACGTAGTCGGTCGTCTTCGAAACGGAGCTCGTGAGCGCGGGCAACCACCCCCATGACGCGTGCCCGGACCTCGACGCGAGTGTCCCGGAGCGACCAGCCGCCCTCCCGAAGCTCTTCGACCGGAGGGCTCGGAAACTGATCGTCCTCGGATTCCCACGGAATATCACCGCCGGCGGAGAGGTCCGATCCGCCGGCAGTCCGGTCTCTGTTCCCCGTCACTGCTCAGTGATCGTCCTCGCGCCACTTGTGGCCGCACTCGGTACAGGTGAAAAAGCGGGTTTCGGACTCGTCGGCGGCGCGGATCTGTTTTAACTCCCAGTACGCACGGTCGTTGTCACACTCCACACACTGGATCTCGGTCGTCGGCCGGGCGTCCGCCTCACTGTCACTGAGATCGACGACTTCGCCAGCCTCCTGACCCTGGGTTGTGACCATGCCGCTCTCCGTGGCTGCTTCCCGCGGCGTTTCGGCACCGCAGCTTCCACAGACCCACATGTCTCCCTCGGTCTTCATCATCGAACCGCACTCGTCGCAGAATTCCATACCCGCGATATGCCAGTTGAGGAACTTAAGCTTCGGGATTCACGCTCGGGGGCTCAGCCCATCTGATCGCCGCTGTTGGATTCCCAGGCGTCACAGGCGTCCATATCGTCGAGATAGCGGCTGTGGTGGCTACAGTGCGGTTCGAGTTCGTCGTCGACACGTACGTAATTGAACTGCTCGCAGTTCCCACAGTATCGATCCGGCTGCCCACGAACCGGCATCGACTCGATGATCTCGCCGTCGTCCGCGGCCGAGCCGATCGTCGTCGAACCGCCATCACTTGCAGCCTGTCGCGCGGACGTACTTTCCGTCGAGGCGTTCCCTGTCTGGGTCGGAACGTCGCCGTCGGGATCGGTCCCGAACATACCGACACCACCAACGGCAGGCATGTTCGTTCCGGCTTGCTCGACGAGTCTGACCGTCCCCTCCTCGGTGATCCGCATTTCGGCCGCGCCACCGGGTGACTTGCGGGTTTTGAACGTCGCGATGGAGACGAACAGACACCAGCCTGTCGTGATCGCCCCGACGAAATATAGTGCGAGTGTCGTCAACGCCAGGGCCGGGTTTGCAGCCGGCGCACCTGGCCACTGCATCGGGTAGGCATGGGTGAACAGTGCGACCGCAAATACCGTCAGACTCGCCCCGATCGCGATCGTCGCCCTGGTGAGCCGGCTCGTCGGGAGCATGACGAACAGGCCGACGAACGTCGCAGGGAGCCCAACTCCGGCGAGAATGCCAGCCAACTCACGCGCACCATAGACGCCAAGCCCCAGCGTGGCTCCGATACCCGTCGTCGCCAACACGACGCCGACAGCCACCAGCCCCAACCCGATAGCGAACAGCGACAAACCGGCGAGCACCCGGCGACGGCTCGCGACCGCACCCATCCGCCGCTGGTAGACGTCCGTCAAACTGGTCATGGTGAACGGTACCACGTTGTCCTACAAAACAGTACGTCAGACACCTGTCTTGCAATTGACGGTGGTAGCGTGGGTGACGCCCAGACTCTCGGTCTACGGTTGGGTGTCACTTCCGAAAACACTAATCGCCGGCGCGGTCAATCATTCGACATGGCAGACGACACCGACGAGGAGTCCGAGGGACCGCCGATCGAACTCGGCGACGGCCCGGACGTTGCGGGCGTTCCCCTTGCCCAGATATCCTCGCGTCTTACGTACGGAATCGAGCAGAGTACCGTCCGTCGTCGTGAGGGCGACACCGAAATCCGGACGCCCGACGGCCCCCGAGAGCTTGGGGACATCCTGGACGCGGTCGATGTGCCGTACTTCGAACGACGCCAGGAGTTCGAGACAGCGATCCGCGAGGAGATCGGTACCGGTCCGGTCCCGACGGAGTGACGATCGCATCCCCAAAAGCGACGCCATCGTCAAGGTTGATCGCGAGTTCTTGCCTGAGTTCTTCCCCCCGCTTGAGGGAATGTTCTGACCATCGTCACGAGACGATCAGCGGCTGGCTCGTCGTGGATTGCTGGCTCGACGGCGCGGACGATCTGGTCGAATTCCTAGCCGCGTTGCGGGAGCATCCGCGGGAGGTAGTCTTCCTCGAAGATGGGACGATTTGTGATCATCTACCGAGATGCTGACTCGAGGGTGAGTTAAAAAAGAGGGGCGTGACTTTCGGGAAGGTGACGAGTTATTGAAGGATCAAAACAGTCTTTGCAGTGGATCCCGTACAATCAGATGTTGGTGCCAGACACCTGGACCAACAATGTAACCGGCCAGGCACCACCGCCGTAACGGTGGCACGCAGCTGCGGATGCCGGCAACTCTCTGGGGCAGAGATGCTCCAACATTGCAGATCCTTTCAGAATAGAACCCTACCAGAGGTAGGGCCGCCTGATTTCGACAGACGGTGTTTAGGCGTGTGCGTCAGCCCAGACGTAGAGACCAGCTACGGCAAATCCGCAGCCGATCGGTCCGATACCGACGTACACCAGCGCCGCTCCGCAGAGTACCGCCAACCCCGGTGCCGTAACACCGGGCAGAGATATTTCCAACATTGCAGATCCTTCAGCGCTGAATTCTCCAGCGCTGACCGGCTGCCGTGTGGCAGCCACTCTTGACTTCGGAACGATCATAGAAAAAGACTTCACGTTGGATCGTCAAGTAAGTGCGTCCAGTCATACCATCGCGAGGCGACGTCAGCTTGCGGGAAACCCCCCTCTCGTGGGCGATGTACTCGGGCGTTGCGGCCAATGGACCACATTCCTTACAGGTCATTTTCGCAGTCGGTTCACCGGGCTTCACCTGTCGACGGTTAGCTCGGGCGTCACGCTGATCCCCTTGTTAACCAGTGACTGCCGCTCTTGGTAAGGCGAAGTGTATTAAAAAGACAGATTTGAACGTATAATTCCAAGCCGGTGGGGGGATTTGAACCCCCGGCCTAATCCTTACGAAGGATTCGCTCTAGCCAGTCTGAGCTACACCGGCAGGCTTCGTTTCACTCGCCTGCCGAGCATCGACGGACACCGTCCGTCTCAGCACCGGCACGCTCGTCACTTCGTTCCTCGCGTCGCCCTACTGATTGACGAGCGAGGATGTACTCACACGTAGTGGCGATGACCGCAATAAGGATTGCGAATCGAAGCCCCTTAGCGAGTGATCCGCACGTCCAACACGACGTTCAACTCGTGGGGTGCGTACGACCGCACCGTGTGCTGGGTCTCCACTGTCACGTCGTACTCGTCGCCGGCAGCCTCGCGGATCGCCCGCTCGCCAGGCCCGAAAGGATCGTCCTCGTGCTGGATGTCGTAGTAGTGAATCACGGCCTCCTCGCCCGCGATCTCGAGAGCGGTCTCCAAAAACTCGTCGGCACTGTGTGGAAGGTTCATGACGATCCGGTCGGCCCAGTCGGCGTGCGCCGGGACCGTCTCGCGGACGTCGCCCTCGATCGCCGTGATCCGGTCAGCGACATCGTTGCGTCGAGCGTTCTCCCTGAGATACTCGATCGCGTCAGGGTTGACATCCACGCCGACGCACGTCGCGCCCTCCTTCGCCATCGGGATGACGAACGGGCCGACACCGGCGAACATGTCGAACGCCTGCTCGCCGGCCCCGACCTGCTCGACGACGCGGTGACGCTCAGTCGCCAACCGGGGCGAGAAGTACACCGCTGCAAGGTCGAGGACGAACTCACAGCCGTACTCGCGATGGACAGCCTCGGTGCCGTCGCCGGCGAGGACGTCCCACTCGCGGACGCGTTGTTCGCCCTTGACTTTCGAGGCGCGATTGACGACCGTCTCGACTGGGAGGTCGGCGGCCATGATCGCCTCGGCGATCTCGCGTGCCCGATCGATGTCGTCCTCGTCGATGATCACGACTTCACCGAGGCGCTCGTAACTCGGCTCGAACCCGAGCACGTCGGCAGGCATCGTCTGCCCCTCGCGGACTGGCGAGTCGTGATCGACGACCGCGTACTCCTCGGGGACGGCAGACGGATCGACGATAGGGATGAGAATGGCGTCCTCGACGACGTCGATCTCGTGACCGTCGTCGATCAGATCACGCTCGGCGAGGCGGGCGCGGGTCGCTTCGCCGTCCTCGCGGGGGACGCGGACGCAGGGCACAGCCATACGGGCACCTGCGTGCGCTCGGGCGGTAAGCCTGACGTTTCCCCGTTGTACTTCGGCGGGGCGACTGGAACAGTTCGCTTATCCCCAGCGGCCACCCAGCCGAACCATGCTCACCTTCGTTGGCCTCGGCCTCTATGACGAGCGCTCGGTCACGATCGCCGGCCGAGATGCGATCCGCACAGCGGACCGTGTCTTCGCCGAATTCTACACCAGTCAGCTCGCCGGCGCGTCCATCGAGGAGATCGAAGACTACCACGACACCGACATCGAGGTCCGGGATCGAGCCGGCATCGAGCAGGATCCGGATCCGATCCTCGACGCCGCTCTTGAGGACGAGGTCGTCTTCCTGACTGCGGGCGACACCATGATCTCGACGACGCACGTCGACCTGCGACTGCGCGCCGAGCAGCGCGGGATCGAGACGCAAGTGATCCACGGCACGACTGCCCAGGCCGCGGCGAGTTCGCTCACTGGACTCCAGAACTATCGCTTCGGGAAGGCCACGACGCTCCCGTTCGAGCGCTCCCATGGTGGGGATGGTGTCCCGGACAGCGTGATCGAGACGATCGAGGCCAATCGAGATCGGGGTCTTCACACGCTCGTCTTCCTGGACATCACCGTCGAGAGCGACGACGGGACATATATGCAGGGGGACCAGGCAGCCTCGCTCCTTGCCAAGCACTGGCGTCCGGACGCGTTGGGCGTCGTGGTCGCTCGGGCGGGCAGCCCCGATCCAGTCGTCCAGGCGGGCCGCCTGAGTGCGCTCGCCGAGATGGACTTCGGCGGCCCTCTGCATCTTCTGGTGGTTCCCGGGTCGCTCCACTACATCGAGCGAGACGCCCTCGCCGCGATCGGTGATGCACCTGCCGATGCGCTCGACGAGAACGTCATCGACTAACGCGCCTGTTGTTCCCCGAGACGTCAGTTCTCGGTCGATTCGACGTCGAGTGCGTCCCTGAGATCGTATTCCGTGCCCGTGATCACATAGAGCCCCTCCTCCACGACGGAGAGGACGTCCGGCACCCACCGGAGGACGAGCCAGGTGATCGCGATCAGTGCGAACACCGACCCGAACTGCGCGAGGATCCGGTCGCCGATGTAGTACGAGACCAGGTACGGATCGGACGCCGAGAACAGCGACATGATCAGCTCTGGGAAAATGTGCAGCCGCTGGTTGCCGAGTGTATGGGCGATGAAGACGTTGCGAACGATGTTGAGCACGTAGATGACGCCGATGGCGACGCCCATCGCCTTGGCCTTCTGCCGGAGCGACCCGCGGACGGCACCGATCAGCCCGACGAAGATCGCCATGCTCCCGATGCCGGTACACGCGAGTCGGATGGTGTACGTGATCGGGTGGCCACCCGGCGAGTAGAGGAACGTGTTCCGGTATGGGAAGTGTTTCTCCGGGAGATCGGCCTGGCCCGACAGAGTGGACCCATCGGGAAGTTCGAGACCGGCAGGGAGGTATGGGTACCAGTCGCCGAGACGGTACTGATCGCCGAGCATCCCCAGCACAAAGTCCGTGTGCGAAGTGACCGTCTGGATCAGCGGGCGTCGGACGAACGCGAGCGAGGACAGTGGCAGGAAGAACAGCCACGCGAACGCGATCGCTCGCGAGACGACGAACAGCCGGCGACGGCCGTTGGCGATCAGATAGGCGACGTATATCGACAGCGGGATCGCGATCACGACACCGACGCCCTCGGTGATCGACTTCTGGGCGAAGACGAAGTAATGGACGTACGTCAGCCAGTAGCCCGAAAGGACGATCCACGCGCCGACGTAGGCGCGTTCGGCCCACGTTTCGTCGTAGCGTTCGAGGACCACACCCGCGAGAAAGGCGACCAGCACGACCCACGCGAGCGTGCCGGCGTATCCGTTCAACGCCGCCAACCAGTCGACGAGCGGATCGATCATTCAGTATCGACCGTTGGATGATTCCGACTATATGTCTTGTCGTTGGGACGCGTCTACCCGTGCGCCGCTCACCCGGCGTTCGGCACTGTTTCTTCGATGATGGACTCGACCAGCACGACGATCCCTTTGAGAGCGATGACGATCCCGGCGAAAACGAACGCGATCCACGTCGCAAACCCGACAAGCGTCGCATCGAGGCTGCCGTTCGCGGTCCCGATGGACCCGAACCACGATCCGGTCCAGGCGACGAGTATCCCCGCTGTGACGTACACTGCCGTGTAAAGTCGGATGCCGAGCGTGTCTTCCATAGGTTCGCATCATCGAATGCGAAAATAAAATTGTGGGTCGATTTGTCGCGTCTTCGGGTCCCGGCGTGACTGTTCCTGATCCTAGTGCTGGCTGGCTACCTCGAACCAAGCAATCTCTCGTATCGGCCGCTATTCTCAGGGCATATTTGGGCGTCCGATAGACGATCAAAGCAGGCTATCAGGAGAAACGGAATCGCCGTCACCTCCTCGCAGACGTCTGATTCGACATCTGCACAACGTGGGAACCCTAGGCGCGCTCAGTTTCTCTATTGGCAGCCTGTTTGCTACTGAAACGGTCGTCCATCCACTGGCCGAGCAATCCACCGATGACGCCGACGACGATCAGCACAAGGGTGAGAATTCCAGCCGTCAGCACCCCGGCACCGGCCGAGGACGCGTTCATGAGCCAGGAGTCGCCGACAACATCGACGAGTATCGGGTTTCCCCACCACGCAGACACGGCCACGCCACTTTGCCAGAAGAGGATCGGTATTCCGCCGGATATCCCGGTCACAATGCCAGCCTGCATCCCGTTCACTCGTTGTGATCGGGAGAGATAGCCCGAAGCGACACATGCAATGAACAGCGGTAGCGCCTGAACGCCGTCGAAAACGAAAACCCAGTTAATGCCGATCGTAAATGGGATCGACACGATTCCGAGCAAAACCGCGTTTCGGAGCGGTCCATGACCCAAATCACGGAACTGGTTCTTGAGTGACGCCATATGCAAAGAAATGTTACGATACGATAATAAGTTCGGGGGAGGACAACCGTCGATACGGTTGGGCGTGTCGAAAACCCGCCGTTCACAGCCACTCGCACAAAAAGCGATCTTGACGAGCGAAGCAAGTCACGGCTCGGTGACCTCAGCGCTCGACGATCTCGATCTCGTGACCGTCGGGATCCTTTGTGAACGCGTAGTTGTAGTCACAGGACTCGGGGTCGCGGTAGTCCTCGGCGTCTCGCTGCATGAGTGTCTCCCAGGTGTCTTCGAGCGTGCCTTCGTCCGCACGGACCGCCAGGTGCCCCCAGGCGTCACCCATCTCGTAGGACCGGCCGTCGTAGTTGTAGGTCAACTCGACGGACATCGCTTCCTCGGCGGCCTCGGCGGGCTTCATGAAGTACAGCGCGAACGAGGAGTGCTCGCTCCGGCGGACGAGGTCGTATTCGAGCGCGCGTGTGTACCAACCGATGGCTTGCTCTGCGTCCTCGACCCGGATCATCGTATGGTCGATGCTCCAGCGCGCGCCGTGGTCGCGCTCGACGATCTCGATCTCGTGGCCGTCGGGGTCCTTCACGAAAGCGTAGCCCGGGTTCTCCTCCGGCGGGCGGTAGTCCTCGACCCCCTCGTCCATGAGCTCGTCGTAGGCTTCCTCGACGTCTTCGACGCGGACCGCGATGTGGCCCCAGGCGTCGCCCATCTCGTAGGACCGGCCGTCGTGGTTGTAGGTCAGTTCCAGCGTCGCGCCCTCGTCGTGGACATCGGCGGGGCCGAGATGGACGTTGGTGAACGTTTCGGCCTCCCAGCGGCTCTTCTCCTCGTAATCGAAGTGAGAGGTGTACCACTCGAGCGATTCCTCTAAGTCCTCGACGCGCATCATGACGTGATCGAGCGTGCCGTCCATGTTTGATCGGTCGGGCGGACAGCCGAAAAACGTGCCGGACGCGGCCCGTTCGTCACGGAGCGAAAGGCTATCGAGGGGACGTGCCGATCCGACGAAGGTCCGGCCAGTAGAACCACCACGCGATCGTCCAGGCGACGAGGGTGCCCAGCGGGACGACCACGTACCCACTGCGCCGGAAGAACCCCCAGGAAACGGTGAGTTGGGTCACGCCGACGAGCACGAGCAATCCGGCCGTCACCCGTGGGTCGCCCCGGTTGACGGACTCCGCGGCGACGCTCGCGAGCGCGAGAGCATAGATCACGACGCCGATCGGCCAGGACAGCAGGAACGGCGGTGGACCGCTGCCGGTTGCTGCGAGATAGTCCGGGAGAAGCGTGACGTGAAAAGCAAACGGATCGAACAGCCCCCATGGCATGACCAGTGTTACGTACCCGCCGCTGAGCAAAACCGTCCAGGGTACGACAAGTAGCGTGAGCACAGCCACGGCCCGCGTCCCCCAATTGACATGTGGCATGGGCCGTTGATACGATCAGGCCCCAGAAACGTTTACCGGGCGATGCAACATACGAAACTGCTTGCCAGGACGGGTTTTCAACGAGACTGGTCGCTGGCGGACACGATGTCGAATATCTCCCGCGTTTCAGCGTGGTAACTACCGGAGAAGGCCTCGGTTCGATCGAACGTGATGTCGCCGTGCACGCCGATCGAGTCGACTGGTTCGGTACCCGGGTCGACGATGAGTTCGAACCCAAGCGATCCCGGGCCGAGTTCACCGAGATCGTCGACGGCGATGACCGTCGTGAGATCGTCGTCTGTATCCATACGAATGTCCGGCCAGGGTCCACCGTCCGGGACTTTGAGGTACATCTCGGCCGGTACGCCGGCACCGCCCGGTGGCCCGCGCAACTCGAAGGCCATGCGTTCGGTCCGCAGTCCCGCCCGATGCCAGAGATGTATCCGAAGCGGGAACCTCTCTGTGGTGGTCTCTGGAGCGTATCCTTGCATGATGCTGAGGGTCGCCTGCTCGGTGTCGTCCCGATAGAACGTCACGTGATGCTCCATGTCATCCCCGTCATCGGTCGTCTCGGTGTGGGTCAGCTCCGTCGAGCCACCGAGAGTGCCACACCCGGCCAGCCCGCCGACGCCTGCGATGCCGGCTGTGGCGAGAAACGTTCGTCGTTGCATATCGGTGCTAACGGCAGTCAGCGGAAAGGATCGGCGGTAACTCAAATGACTGTTTGACCGCCGAGTGGCCGTCTGGTCGACCGTCGAGGGGACGCCGCCAGCAGCCGTCTCACCGATCGATGATGAGGCGAAGTACGTCTTCGTCGGCGAGTTCGTGATCGCGGCCGACCTGCTGATCATCGTGGGCCGCGCTCTCCCCCGAGACGCGCGCAAACCGGAAGCGATCGTCGAAACGCCCGCCGATCTTCTCGCAGGCGTCCCCCACGGTATCGCCCTCGGTAAGGATGAGTGGTTCGTCGTAATCGATCCCCCGACCGGGCTTGTCCATGTAAATACGGATCAGGCCGAGTTCGTCCCAGATGCGGTCGGTCAGGCTGTCGAGCCCTTTCTCCTTTTCCGCACTGATGAAGATGGCGTCGTCGGGATCGATATCGACGTCATGCAGGTCACTCTTGACGGTATCGACGTAGCTGGGATCGATGAGGTCCGTCTTGTTGACGGCAACGATCGAAGGCAGGTACTCCCGGTTGTCCATGACGCCATCGATCAGCCGGTCGATGTCGACTTGCTCGCCGATGGTCACGTCGGCGTTGACGAAGTCGTGTTCCCGAAGGACGCTCTTGATCGTCAGCTCGTCGAGATCGAGATCGACCGAGGCGTTGACCGTGATGCCGTCCTTGTGCTTCCGGCGGACGTTGACCCGCGGTGGGTCGACGTCCAGCCGGACTTTGTTCTTATAGAGTTCCTCCCGGAGGCGCTCGTACTGCTGGATCTCGAAGGCCGAGAGGACGAAGAGAACGAGATCTGCCGTCCGGACGACCGAGAGGACTGCCTTGCCGTCGCCGCGACCGCCGGCCGCGCCCTCGATGAGTCCCGGGACGTCGAGCAACTGGATGTTCGCGCCATTGTACTGGAGCATCCCGGGATTGACGTCGAGCGTGGTGAAATCGTAGGAACCGACATCGCTGTCGGCGTTGGTCAGCGCGTTGATGAGCGTGGACTTGCCGACGCTCGGGAACCCGACCAGCGCGACTGTCGCGTCGCCAGTTTTCTCGACGGCGTAGCCCTCGCCGCCGCCCGAACTCGACTGGCGCTTCTCGAACTCCTCTTTCTTCTCGGCGAGTTTGGCTTTCAACCGGCCGATATGCTCCTCCGTGGATTTGTTGTAGGGCGTGGATGCTATCTCCGCTTCGAGTTCCTCGATCTCCGCTTGCAGCCCCATTACCCGACTCTCTGCCGTCACGACTCAAAAACGCTTCCGTCCGCGTCGCGAACTATCGCCCGGACGTGAGCGGGAGACTTCGATACACTCATCCGACGGCAGACAGAGAATTGACTCAATGGCAACCGCGTCTCGCCTCCGGGACAGCACGCAGATCCTGCTCCCGGCCGACGACATCGACGGGCTCGGTGGGGCCCTCTCGGATCGGTTTACCGTCACCATCCGTGACGAAGGGTCACAGTTCCGTATCATCGGCAGTCCCGTCGAGATCAAGCAGGCGAGTGCGTTTCTGGCCCGAAACGGCGTCGCTATCGAGTGATGTGGTCACGGGCCAATCAGGTGGGGTAGGGTTTCACATATCCGCTACTGTACGGTCTTTCGGGTAAATCCCCTCCTAGCTACGGATAGCCCTGGCCGGTGACGTGGGGCCAAGGGCCGGGATGGAAAAACAATTCTTAAATCCACGCCGACGGACATCCGTGTATGGCTGGAACGATTGAAGTACTCGTTGCTGGTGGGCAGGTCGATCCTGGTCCGCCACTCGGCCCCGAACTCGGGCCGACCCCTGTCGACGTGCAGGCCGTCGTTGGGGAGATCAACGATCAGACCGAGGCGTTCGATGGCACGGAAGTACCGGTGACGGTCGAGTACGATGACGACGGGGCATTCACGATCGACGTGGGCGTCCCGCCGACCGCGGCACTCATCAAAGACGAAGCTGGGTTCGAAACCGGCAGTGGCGAACCCCAGGAGAACTTCGTCGCCGACCTCTCGATGGAACAGGTCAAGACCATCGCCGAACAGAAACACCCCGACCTGCTCTCATACGAACTCAAGCAGGCCGCAAAGGAAATCATCGGCACCTGCGTCACGCTGGGTGTCACGATCGAAGGCGACGACCCCCGCAAGGTCGCCGCGAAGATCGACGACGGCGAGTACGACGAGATCCTGGTTGACGCCGCCGAAGCATAGCGACGCCGGACATAACCGCGAAGCGATCGGCGCTCGCGTTTTCGTCGGGATATCGAGACGGATAGCAACGCTTCTCAGGCACAGTATTGACTGATCGCCCGTCTTTCCAGAGATCAGTCGGCACCACTGCCGAAACGGCTCGCGCTAGGATGCCCCGTTCTCGTCTGCAACGTCACTCAAACCGTCGCGGATACTGTCCTCACCGTGGGCAGAACCACTGCCGCCTGGATCACTCGTGTCGGTATCAGCCCCAGGCTCCGGTGGTTCCTCCGCAGCGGGGACGTGAATCGAGACTGTCGTTCCGCGTTCGACACCGGTGTGAACTGAGACGGTGCCGCCGATCTGGTCGACGAGCCAGTTGACCAGCCAGACGCCGAGGCCACTGCCGTGATCGATCGACGTCTCTTCGAGCTGGTTGGTCAACAGCGCTTCCTCGACCATCGGAATTCCGGGACCATTGTCCGCGATATCGATCCGGACCTCCGTGTTCGCCCCCACGGCGGCACGCGCAGGGTCTTGACGGCAGACGGAAACCGTGACCTGTTGCTCCGATTCGGGCAAGTCGTTGTGGATGAGTGCATTCCGGACGATCTCCTCGATCACGATCGGAAGCGTCGCCGAGTCGAGCGCCAGGGCCGTCGCCGGCAGGTTGGTTTCGATGGTCGCTTCGGGGAACTGCGACGCCAGTTCATCGGTCCGTTCCTCGACAATCGAGACGACGTCAACCGGCCCGACAGCTTGTTTGGGCTTTGCCAGCAAGTCGTCGTAGAGCGTTCGAGCGTGTTCGCTCGTATTTATTAGTCTCAGAGCTGTCGAATGGATCTTTTCCAGATCGGATTCGACAGTGTCGGGGACGTCCTCGTCGGCGAGAATCCGCTCGGTGTGAGAGGTAACGACGTTCATATCGTTGCGGAGGTTGTGTCGCAGGACGCGATTCAGGACCCTTAGCTGTGAGTCACGCTGTTTGAGCATCTCCGAGACGGTGTTGAACCGCCCGCTGATGCGTCGCCATTCGTCGATCGAACCCAGGTCGAGGTCCGTCCGATACTCGCCGGATTCAAGCGTCTTGAGTGCGGTACTGAGTTCCTGAATCTGCGCGAACGTCGTCCGGGACACCCAGAGGCCGACGACCGCGATCGAGAGCAACGCCACGGCGACGCCACCGATCTGCATCATCGTCGCAACCCGCAACTGGCCGGCGATTGTCGCGGTCGGTCGGGCGACGCTGACGATCCAGCCGGTTCGCGTTACCGTCGCGTTCGCCGTGATCGGGTCGCGAACAGTCCCGGCGTCGCTGAACAGCGTCTGGTCGTCGGCTGTAACCGTGACGGACTCTCTCGAGCGGCTGACGTCAGTCACGTTGCCAAACAGTGACGTCGGTCCGATCTCGATGTTCCCGCTGAAGACGCCAGTAACGCTCTCGTTCGCGCCCCAGATCGGGGCTGCGATCCGAATGACGTAGTCCCCGTCGAGCGTCTGATCGACGTCGCTGACGTACGTCTCCCCGGCGAGCGGGCGCTGCATGAATGCCCGTGAGGAATAATTGTTTCCGACGAGGGCGGCCCGTTCCGCCGAGGTGAGATCCGAGCCGGCGATCGAAACCAGCGCGCCCTCGGCACTGTAGATGCTGGTACTGTCGAAATCGGTTCGATCGATAAACGTCTCGAGCAGTCGCTGTTGACTGGGTGTCCCGGTGACGTCGATCGTCGTCGCCCAGAGCTCGACGGACGTCGCCGTCGTTTCGACCCAGGTGTCGATCCGATCCGCGACGACAGTGGCCGTCTGTTCGACTGCCTGTCGCTCCTGAGCACGCACGTCAGTCTTATGTAATGTAAATCCAACAAAAATCGTCCCGGACAGAACGAGCGCGATGAGGACCAAGACACTAAACAGCGTTGTCCGGAGGCGCATTTGTAGCGACGTGGCTCAAAATGAGTGTGTGGCGATGTAAATGTAGCGAGACAGGGCGGACAACGTGGCAGATGCTCGGCAGACGGGGAAATGAGGCGTCGAGCGTCTGCTAGCGCTCAAACCGACTCGAGTTGCATCGATAGTCCAGGTCGGTCCGGGCTTCGTCAATAGTCCAGGTCGGTTTTGAACTGTACCGTCATTCAGGGGACAATGATACTCGACGGAAGTGCAGGTCGCTGTTGCTCTTCGGGGGCTCGCATCGCTCTTTCGGTTCGACGGGTTTAAGTGTCGCTTCGGCGTCGTTTCAGAGGAGACAGGCTAGTGCCTGTTTCACTGACCCGTAGCAGCCCATCGGGCGCACTACGGAGGTGGACAATGGCAGATCAGGACATAGAGAACGCAGTAACTCGTGCAGTCAGTGAGTCTCCAGAGCGGAACTTCCGCGAGACGGTGGACCTCGCTGTCAATCTGCGCGACATCGACCTTGACGATCCGTCGAACCGTGTTGATGAGAGTATCGTACTACCGGCCGGGACCGGCCAGGAAACGACGATCGTGGTCTTCGCCGACGGCGAGACCGGGATCCGTGCCGAGGAGGTCGCCGACGACGTCCTCGACGGTGACGATCTCGAGGACCTGGGCGACGACGAGGATGCGGCGAAGGATCTCGCCGAGGAGACCGACTTCTTCGTGGCGGAAGCCGCGCTGATGCAGGACATCGGTCGCTACCTCGGGACGATCCTCGGTCCGCGTGGGAAGATGCCCGAACCGCTCCAGCCCGACGACGACGTCGTCGAAGTCGTCGAACGGATGAAAAACACCGTGCAAGTGCGGAGTGGCGACCGGCGGACATTCCACACGCGGGTCGGCGCTGAGGACATGCCGACGGAGGAGATCGCCGACAACGTCGACGTGATCCTTCGACGGCTGCACGCCGACCTCGAGAAGGGGCCGCTCAACCTGGATTCGGTGTACGTCAAAACGACCATGGGGCCGGCCGTGGAGGTGGCCTGATGAGCGCCGAATCCGAACGCAAGACAGAGCACATCCCCGAGTGGAAACGTGAAGAGATCGACGACGTCGTCGAGATGATCGACGCCTACGATAGCGTCGGCGTCGTCGACCTGGCGGGTATTCCCAGCCAGCAGCTCCAGGACATGCGCCGGAACCTCTACGGTACCGCGGAGATCCGCGTCAGCCGGAACACGCTCGTCGAGCGTGCACTGAACGAAGTCGACGAGGGTCTCGATACGCTCGTCGACTTCGTTTCGGGCCACGTCGGGCTCATCGGGACGGACGACAACCCATTCAGCCTCTATCAGCAACTCGAGGCCTCGAAGACGTCGGCCCCGATCAACGCCGGCGAGGTCGCGCCGAACGACATCGAGATCCCCGAGGGCGACACCGGGATCGACCCCGGGCCGTTCGTGGGCGAACTCCAGAGCGTCGGCGCGAACGCACGCATCCAGGAGGGTTCGATTCAGGTACTCGAGGACTCGACGGTGCTCGAGGCCGGCGGTGAAGTCTCGGCCGACCTGGCGAACGTGCTTGGGGAACTGGGGATCGAGCCAAAGGAAGTAGGGCTCGATCTGCGCGCCGTCTACGCCGAGGGCGTGCTCTTCGAACCCGAGGATCTGGAACTCGACGTCGAGGAGTACCGCAGCGACATCCAGGCTGCGGCCTCGCGTGCTCGGAACCTCTCGGTCAACGCCGTCTACCCGACGGCCCAGACCGGGCCGGCACTGCTCCAGAAGGCCCGCGGCGAGGCGAAGAGTCTCGGCGTCCAGGCATCCATCGAGAGCCCGGACCTCGCGGACGACCTCGTGAGCAAGGCCGATGCGCAGGTACGCGCACTCGTGAGCCAGATCGACGACGACGAGGCCCTGCCCGAAGAACTACAGGGCGTCGAGGTCGACACTGCATCTGAGACAGCCACAGCGGAACAGGCAGACGAAGAAGCTGAAGACGACACCGAGGACGCCACTGACGAAGCCGAGGACGCAGCCGACGATGACGATGATGACGGCGACGACGGTGGCGACGCACTCGGTGCGATGTTCGGATAACAACGGAGGACAACAATGGAATACGTTTACGCAGCACTCATCCTGAACGAGACCGGCGAAGAGCTCAACGAAGACAACCTGACGGACGTACTCGAGGCCGCGGGCGTCGACGTCGAGGAGTCCCGTGTGAAGGCCCTGGTGGCCGCACTCGAGGATGTCGACATCGACGAGGCCGTCGAGGAGGCCGCCGCCGTCCCCGCAGCGACGGGCGGCGCGGCCGGCGGCGAAGTCGAAGCTGACGACGAGGGCGACGACGAAGCTGACGAAGCCGACGAAGCGGACGCAGCTGACGAAGAGGAAGCCGGCGACGACGAGGACGAAGACGCCAGCGGCGAAGGCCTCGGCGAACTCTTCGGTTAACGACGAGTCCGTCTTTTTGCTGAGTACCGCCTAGAGAGCAGTGTGACTCCGAAAACTGTTGTCCGGCAACCGCCTACGCAAACGATCGATCCGGCTCCCCATCGACGACCGTGTCAAGCAATAGCTGCCGGAAGCCGTCTGTATTGACCGACTCGATCACGTCGGTCCGTGGTTCGCGGTCCGTGACGCCGTTCGTGTCGACGACGGTGTGTCCGCGTGTCAGCCCCTCGCGTTCGTCCACATCGACGCCGTACGTCCCGCGTTGCTCGATCAGCTCCGGGGCGAGAGCCACGGCAGTCGCAAGGGCGTCAGGCTGGGCCGTTCCGGTGCGGTCGGACGTCACCTCGACACTTTCCGGGTTTGACTGGAAGATCGTCTCATAAAAAGAGGCGTACTGGGAGGTATCGACAGCGTCGGCTATCTGCTCTTCGGCGTTCGAATCGAGCGTGCCGTCCCGCAGCGTGAGTCCCCAGTCGACCAGCGTGACGTCGAGTTCGTCGAGAACGACCTTCGCGGCGTCGGGGTCGACCCAGAAGTTGAACTCGGCGGCCGGCGTGACGTTGCCCACGGTGTGGACGTTGCCCCCCATCACGACGACGTCTGCGAGGAGGTCGCCCAACTCTGGCTCGTGCCGCAGTGCGAGCGCGAGGTTAGTGAGGGGTGCCAGACAGACGAGCGTTATCTCGCCGGGGTTCTTTCGGGCCGCCTCGACGATGAAATCCGGCGCGAAGCCGTCCGCTGAGGGGATGTCGGTCTCGGGAACGAGGTCGGGGCCGAGCCCACCCTCGCCGTGGATGTGCGTGGCGTGATCGTGCTCTTTGACCAGCGGCGATCGCGCACCTTCGTAGACTGGAATCGCATCGGCGGCGTCAGCGAGTTTTAGCGTGTACTTCGCGTTCTCGACCTGGCGATCGAAGGCGACGTTCCCGGCTCCGATCGTAAGCGCCTCGACGGAAACCCGGTCAGACAGGACCGCAAGCAGGATGCCCAACGTGTCGTCGGTCGCGGTATCGGTGTCGATGATGACGCGATCTGCCATGTCACAGGTTTCGGGGGCCGACGTAGGTGTCTTTCGTCACAGCGACGGCCCACCGCTAACCGCTTCTCGGAGTTGTTGGACCTCTGTGTGGGTGGGCAGTGATGGTGACGCGCCGGATTCAGTTGTTGCGAGCGCCCCAGCCGCGGTGCCGATATCGAGTGCCTCCCGGAGCCCAACCCCGTCACCGAGCGCCGTCGCGAACGCTCCGACGAACGCGTCGCCGGCCCCGGTCGTGTCGACGGGATCAACAGCGTAGGCATCGAGTGTGATCGCCTCCGACGGCGTGCTCGCAAAAACGCCAGCCTCGCCGAGCGTGACGACCACCACTTGGTCGTCGTGCGTTCGTAGGTTCGTCGCTATCTCGGACAGCTCAGCCGTCGTGAGCGGATCCGCGGGCCCCCCATCACTGTAAAACAGTGCTTCGGTTTCGTTCACGATGAGATGATCGACACGTTCGAGTAGATCATCCCGGATATCGTCGGCGGGTGCCGGATTCAGAACGGTGGTCACGTCCCGAGCGCGTGCCCGCTCGAAGAACGCACGGATCGTCGGCTGGGGAATCTCGAACTGTGAGAGTGCAACGGCGTCGTCGGTCATCTCGACATCCGCAACCTGTTCCGGAGTGAGCGCCGCGTTAGCTCCGGGGACGGCGACAATGGCGTTCTCGGAGTCAGCATCGACGGTGATGAGAGCTGTCCCGGTTGCGCTGTCCTCGTCACGCCTGATGTGTGCCGTCGAGAGTCTGTCCTCGGCGTCAAGTGCTGCCAGTAATTCCTCGCCAAACCGATCGCCACCGACGTTCCCGATCAACTCGACGGACGCCCCCGTGCGTGCAGCGGCAATCGCCTGGTTGGCTCCTTTCCCGCCCAGACCAAATGCCACCGACTCGCCGGGCACTGTCTCGCCGGGCTGGGGACGCCGCTCGACGCGGACCGTGACATCCTGATTGATGCTCCCGGCGACGTAGACCTGACTCATTGTCTTGTCATTTCCCGTATTGTAGAATAATGGTTTCCCCTGGGCGTGCCCGCACCGAATGTCCAATGTCTCACCCTGAGATTTCGCGGGGCGTCACTATGGAGGATGGTCCGAGCATCCGTCCCACCGTCGCCGAAAACCTTGCCCATGACGCAAATGACGACACCCCTGATCGTCTCGGCGACCGCTTTCCGCAAAGACGGACCACCGCGATATCGGTGTTTTTCGGCGAACTGTGAACCGCCGAACCACAGCCTTCCACGTTAGTAGAGCGTCCCAATATTGTGGATTTACTGCAATATCGACTGGCTACACAGAACCAGACTGAGAGCTAAAATTGTATAATGTCCCCAAATATATGGGGCCAAGATCATGCCAATAGTCGAGTTTGAGCAATGATAGTCAATTTCCGGCGCCCGAATACCGGTTAAAATTGTGGATTATAAGCAATACTATGGGAACGCTTATGTGGATTCGGCTGATACACGGAATCGATACATGGCTGACGTCGACTTCCCGACACCAGCGGAAACGGCGGAGACAATCACTCCGAAAGCCCTCAAATCCCGGATCGATGCCGGAGAGGCAGTCACGATCCTAGACGTTCGGATGGGAAGCGAGTACGAGAAGTGGCATATCGACGGGGACTCAGTCGAGACAATCAACGTGCCGTACTACGAATTCCTCGACGACGATATCAGTGGAGACGTCTTTGACTCGATCCCGGATGATCGAACGATCACGGTCATTTGTGCGAAGGGAGAAGCCAGCGAGTACATTGCCGGTGTGCTCAAAGCGCGTGGCTACGACGCCCAAAGCGTTGCCGAGGGGATGAACGGCTGGGCGGAGATCTACGAGGCCGTCGAAATCGAGGGCTACGACGGCCCTGGAACGGTCGTCCAGTATCAACGACCGTCCAGTGGCTGTCTGGGCTATCTCGTCGTCGACGGCGACGAGGCCGCAGTCATCGATCCGCTCCGTGCGTTCACTGATCGGTATTACGACGACGCCGAGGACCACGATGCGGATCTCGTCTACGCACTGGATACTCACGTCCACGCAGACCACGTCTCCGGGATCCGTGCGCTCGCAGACGCGGGGGTCGAGGCAGTCCTGCCAGCGGCGGCGATCGACCGCGGCGTCGAAGACGCAGACGACCTGACTGCCGCCGAGGACGGCGACGTCTTCACCATCGGCGACGTCGAGATTGAAGCGATCCACACACCCGGGCACACGACCGGCATGACCTCTTATCTCGTGGGCGACGCGCTGCTCGCGACCGGCGACGGCCTGTTCGTCGAAAGCGTCGCCCGACCGGACCTGGAAGCCGGCGACGATGGGGCCGAGGACGCCGCTCGGCAACTCTACGAGACCCTACAAGATCGGATCTTGACGCTTGCGGACGACGTGCTCATCGCCGGTGGGCACACCAGCGACGCGGCCGAGCCAGCTGCCGACGGCACCTACACCGCGCCGCTTGGGGATCTCCGTGCGGAGATGGAGGCCCTCTCGATGGACGAAGACGATTTCGTCGAGTTGATCCTGGCGGACATGCCGCCCCGGCCGGCCAACTTCGAGGACATCATCGCGACCAACCTGGGTCAGAACTGGATCGACGACGAGGAAGCGTTCACGCTGGAGCTCGGTCCGAACAACTGCGCGGCCAGCCAGGATTCACTCGCCGGGGACTGATCGACGCATATGTTCCCGGACCCGATCGTCCTGTCGCTGTTCGAGCAGTTCTTTCCCGAGGGGATCGCCCGGTACGCCATCGGCGGGCTGTTCGTCGGTCTCGGGACAGCCGTCATCTACGCAGCCACGGCCATCGCCCCCGGCGCGAGCACGTTCCTCGAATCGACGCTGACGTTCGTCTCGGATCGATCGCGCTTCCAGCAGTACCGCGCCACGCGTGACTGGCGGATCGTCTTCACCGTGGGGATCGTCCTCGGGGCAGCCGTCTACGCCCTCATCTGGCAGGGCGAGGTCTGGACGACCGACGTCCAGCCCTGGCGGCTCCTGGCCGGGGGGATCCTCGTCGGGATCGGCACCCGAATCGGGAAAGGTTGCACCTCCGGCCACGGCGTCTGCGGGATCGGCTCGCGCTCGAAGACATCGCTGGTCGGCGTGATCACCTTCCTCGGCGTTGCGATCGCGACGGCCCAGGTCGTCATGGCACTGGGGGTGAGTCCCTGATGGCGGGCGCGAACGGGCCCGACGACGGTCGGCATCCGCTGTTCATGCCCGTGATTCTGGTCGGTGGCCTCCTCTTCGGATTCGGCCTCGCTGCGAGTCAGATGGCCAAGCCGGAGGTCGTGCTGGACTTCCTACAACTCACCGACCTCGGCTTGCTGTTCGTGATGTTCGGCGCGGCTATCGTTTCCGGACTCGCCTTCGCGGTGATTCCACGCCTTCGCGACCGTGCGCCGCTGACCGGCGACACCTACGGCCGTCGACTGAAGTCCTTCGATCGGAACGTCCTGTTCGGCGGGGCGATCTTCGGCGTCGGCTGGGGGATCTCCGGGGTCTGTCCGGGGTCTGGCTACGCCAGCCTGGGTATCGGCAACTGGCCGATCCTGATCGCCATCGCCGGGATGTTCATCGGCGCGTACCTCCAGGGCGTCTGGCGGTCACGAACCAGCTGAGCGCGTTCTCCATTTGCTGCACTCTATGGATCCAGCTACGATTGCACTGTTCGTCGTGGCGAGTCTCGCGAGCCTGTTCATGGCGTGGGTCATCGGGGCGGGCTCCAGCGGCGCGACACCGTTTGCCCCTGCCGTCGGGGCCAACGCTATCTCGACGCTCCGGGCGGCCCTGGTCGTCGGCGTCCTTGGGTTTCTTGGCGCGGTGACCCAGGGTGGAAACGTCTCGGAAGCCGTCGGAACCGGACTCGTCGGGGGTGTGACGCTCCCGGCGACGGGCGTCATCGCCGTCCTGTTGATCGGCGCGGGGCTGATGGCGATCGGGATCAAGACCGGCTACCCGATCGCGACCGCCTTCACCGTGACCGGCGCGGTGATCGGCGTCGGACTGGCACTGGGCGGCGATCCGGCGTGGGCGAAGTATCAGGAAGTCGGCGCGCTGTGGGTCCTGACGCCGATCGGCGGCGGTGCGGTCGCCTTCGCCATCGCTCGAACGCTCCCGCGACCCGACGTGCCCGAGGACGTGAGCGTCCCCATGCTCGCTGCCCTCGTCGGTGCCGTGGTCGTGAACCTGGAGTTCGCCTTCCTCGGCAGTGTCGGCGGGACGATCGCGACTGCGGGCGGGCGCGTGGTGCCGGCCGGTCGCAGCCTCTCTGTCCCGCTCGTCACGGCGCTCGCCGCCGTCGCGAGTGCACTCGGCGTCCGATGGGATATTGCCCGCGACCTGACCGGCGGACTCCGGCGATTCCTGCTCGCGCTCGGCTCGCTCGTGGCGTTCTCGGCCGGTGCGAGCCAGGTGGGTCTGGCCGTCGGCCCGTTGCTCCCGCTCTTCGAGGGGCAGTCGGTGGTCCCGACGTTCGCTATCCTGCTGGGCGGCGGGCTTGGCATCCTGGTCGGGTCCTGGACCGGCGCACCGCGGATGATCACGGCCCTCTCCCAGGAGTACGCCTCGCTGGGCCCGCGGCGGTCGATCGCGACGCTGGTCCCCTCGTTTCTGATCGCTCAACTCGCAGTCTTGCTCGGCGTCCCGGTCTCGTTCAACGAGATCATCGTCAGCGGGATCGTCGGCAGCGGGATGGCGGTCGGCGGAGCCGACGTCAGTCGCCGGAAACTCGGCATGACCGTCCTCGCGTGGATCGGCTCGCTCGCGCTGTCGCTCGGGCTCGGCTATGGCGCTGTCACCGTCCTGAGAATCGGGTAAGAAGAAGTCACGCCACGCGCTTCGGTGGGACGAGCATCACGTTGCCGTCAGCTTTTGCGACGACGTCTTCGGAAACGCTCCCCAGCAGAAGCCGGCGGAGTCGGCTGTGCCCTCGCGAGCCGACCAGCGTCGTCGTCGGGTCGTATTCCCCTTCGGCGGCGAGGATCTCCTCGACTGGGTCGCCATCCCGAACCGCAATCCGCGTCTCGATGTCCCAGTCCTGGAGTTGGTCGGCCAGTTCTTCGAGCCGGTCGCGAGGGTCGTCGCCCGGCTCCGGATCGGCGGGTGTCTGGACGTGGACCAGCGTCGCTTCTTCGGCCGCATGCCGGAGATACGAGAACGCCTCGAAGGCCTCCCTGGCGTTCTCCGAGAAGTCAGTCGCGTACAGCATCCGCTGGAAGAGATGCTCCTGGAGAACGGCAGGGTCGTCCGTCGCCCGCTGGATCCGGTTGACGAGCAGCGGCGTCACCGACGTCCGCGCGAGGTTTCTTGCCGTCGAGCCGATGAACCGGTTTTCCAGCGGGCTCGATCCCCGTGACCCGACGATCGTGAGACTTGCGCCGACCGACTCCGCGATCCCGTTGATGCGACGATGTGGCGTTCCGCGAACGACATGTGTTTCGACGCCGAAACCAGCATCCTCGAAGGTCTGTCGATACCGATCGAGGGCGTTCTGTCGGCGCTCCTCGAAGTTCATTCCGGGCATCCCAGAGTGGACGTTCGATGGGACGACCGTAACGAGGTGGAACTCCTCGACGCCGATCCGCCCTAAACATTCGAGACACGTCTCGTTGGCGATCGTGGCCTCGCTCGCTTCCGAGAGGTCTGTCGCGTAGACGGCTTTCATATCGCCTGCTTGGTAACGGAGCTATAATATTGCTTCGATTGTCCAATACTAATTGTCCCCTCACGTTCGGACGCCACTCCTGGAACGATACTGAACTGCCAACTGGAGACGCCGATTTACAACAGATCGAACACCGGAAAGGCGGCGTAAATCGCCGGATTTTCAGGATTCTGCTCGTTTTCTGTGGAACGACAACCGCCGAATCGGTGACGGCGCCGTTATATTTGAATAAGTTATGAGAATATTTTGATCGGTTATGTGGCAGATACGTGTTTGTAATATTGTGTCGGCTGTTCAAAAGCGTTTTACCCACTGGTCGAATAGAGAGTATTGAACGACGAATCATGATCCGTACACAACTGTCGGCGGTCACGAGGGGAGACGCATGATCGGACTCGGATCGCAGGCCCAGATTCTCGGAGCGGCCACACTCGTGGGCGCTGTGTTACTCGAGGCGGTCGTCCTCTATATTGGGTATGGGGCACTGTCGAGTGTCGTCGCGGAACCGCTCGTCGAACGCATTCGTACACGCTAACCCATGGAACTGTTCGGACTCGCCGCGAGCATGCTGGTGCTGTTCGTCGGTTTCGGTTTCATGGTCGGCGTACTGTTCGGCTTCTTCGGAATGGGCGGCTCCTTCCTCGTGACGCCCGCGCTGATGATCATGGGCTTCGAGACGACCACGGCCGTCGGGAGCGGGATGGCCTTCGTCTTCGGGACGGCCGTCATCGCGACGCTCAAGCACCGTGATCTCGGCCAGGTCGACTACAAACTCGGCGGGCTCATGATCGTCGGGACGACCGCGGGGATCGAAGTTGGACGGATCGGGCTCTATTTCCTCCAGGACCGGGGGCTGGCCGGTCTGATCGTCGGCGTGACCTACGTGGTCCTGCTGGGCGGGGTCGGGCTGTTCGTCACCCGGAACGCGCTCCGTGACGACGGCGACGAGAGCGACGTCGACCACCACGACGCCGAGGCGGAGATCGACCCGGACGAGATTCCGGCTATCGCGAAGAAGATTCAGTCCTACACCATTCCGCCGATGATGACCATCGGTGGCGGGATCAAGGTCTCACTGTGGATGGTGCTCGGCGTCGCCTTCGCGACCGGGCTCCTCTCCGGATTCCTCGGCGTCGGCGGTGGCTTCATCCGGATGCCCGCGATGTTCTACCTGATCGGCGTGCCCGTCCCCATCGCCGTGGGGACCGACCTCTTCGAGATCGTCTTCTCGGGTGGGCTCGGCTCGTTCCTCTACGGGCTGGAAGGTGCCGTCGACCTCTCGATCGTCGCACCGCTTTTGGCCGGCAGCGCCCTCGGCGCGCGGATCGGATCGACCGCCACCAGCCTGGTCGACGAGAGCGAAATCAAGATCTACTTCGGGCTGATGTTGCTCGGGGGAGCGGTGGCCGTTGCCCTCCGCCAACTGGGCAACGCCTACGGAATCGGCGAGCTCAAGCTGGTCAGTTTCGCCCTGATCATGCTCTCGGCCCTGGCAGTCGGCGGTGCCGTCATCTACAGTGCCGTCAGTGCGATCCGGGCGGACGCGGAGTCGACTGAAGCCGCCCCGGCGGATTGATCATCGGGTCGCCAACCGCTCACAGGTCTCCATCACGCGCCGCCTGTCGAATCGCCGCCGCTCGGTCGCTGATCGCATCGCGCTCCTCCTCGTCCTTGTCATCCCAGTGGCTATAGACCAGTCCCATCCGGTGATTCGACCGGAGCCGGTCCTCGTTGCGTCCCAGAAAGTCCCAGTAGAGTGCGTTCAGCGGACAGGCGTTCTCGCCGGTCGTCTTTGTCTTGTAATACCGACAGTCACCGCAGTAGTCGCTCATTCGATCGACGTAGTTGCTGGTGGCCGCATACGGTTTGGTCGAGAGGACATCGCTGGCAAACGTTCCCATCCCGACGACGTTCGGCGTCGTCACCCAGTGAAACGCATCGACGTAGGCGGCGTGAAACCAGCGATTGAGTGCCCGTAGCTCGATCCCGAACGTCGTGCCGAAGTTCGAGAGGACCATCAGGCGCTCGATGTGATGGGAATACCCGCGACGGCGGACACCCTCGATCACGTCAGCCAAACACACCATGTCAGTCTCCCCGGTCCAGAAAAAGTCGGGGAGCGGTTCGGTCGCATTCAGTTGATTGGCCCCGGCGAAGGTGTCCTGCTCTCGGTGATAGACCTGGCGCATGAATTCCCGCCAGCCAAGCACCTGCCGGACGAATCCCTCGACGCTGTTGAGCGGTGCGTCGCCGCGCTCGAAGGTATCGATCGCCCGCTCGATTACCTCGCGAGGGTCCAACAGCCCCAGATTCAGGCTACTCGACAGCAGCGAGTGACTCATCGCCCACGAGTCGCGCTGCATGGCATCCTGATACGAACCGAACGTCGCGAGACGATCCGTACAGAAGTCCTCGAGTGCTGAGAGGGCCTGCTGCCGCGTCACCGGCCACCGAAACGCCTCCGGATCGGCCCACGACCCGCCGTAGGGCGCTTCATCGTAGCTGCCGTCGAAGCGGTCGGCCACCCACGAATCCACGTCGCGAGTTATCGCGTCGGGATCGAATGCGGGTGCCGTGGGTGGCGTCCAGTCGTCGGGCGGCGTCTCGCGGTTGTCCTCGTCGTAGTTCCACTCGCCACCCACGGGTTCGTTGTCGTCCATCAAATACCCGGTCTCGCGGCGCATGTGTCGGTAGAAGTCCTCGTGGCGGTAGTTGTCGCCTGTACGATCGGCTGCCCAGTCGTCGAACAGTCTACGCGAACAGCAAAACAGGGAGTTCTCGACGATTTCGAGGGATCCCCCGCGTTCCTCGACGAGAGACCGGAGCCTGTCTGCGTCGCCGCCTGCCGGACACATCATCGTCAGGTCGTCGCCCGGGGTGTCGTCGAAGTGGGCGTCAAGGCCGTCGCCAAACGTCTCGACCTGGTGATAGTGGACATCTCGACCCGCGTCCCGGAGTTCGTCTCGGAAGTGTCGCATCGCGCTGAACACGAGCGTGAGCTTCTGCGGGTGGTACGGGAGGCGCTCGGCGAAGGCGTGGGCTTCGATCAGCAAGACTGGCTCGGCCGGCCGTTCGGCGACGGGGCCGTGTTCGCGGGAGAGTTGATCGCCAAGCACCCAGACGGTCACGGGATCGACCTCCCAAAGCGCATGGATGCACTGTTCGTATCGATGATGTGTAAACCCACGTTTCGGTCAGGCCGGCCCGGGCTCATTATCGCTCACCGGAGAACGGACGCGGCGGGAGTGAGCAAACGCGAAGCGTTTGCGAACTACGCCGCGTCCGTCGTGTGTGACGAGCGGACGCGAGGAACCGCGACGGACGCGGCGGGATTCGAACCCGCGATCGAGAGGTTAGGAACCTCTCGCCCTGTCCACTAGGCCACGCGTCCCGCCGGGGAATGGGTGAGGCCAAAGAAAAACTGTTGGGTTTGCTGGCGTACGGTCGATGCGCGCCAGTCCGTTCAGTTGGTGTCCGTGCTGGTTTCGGCGTCGTCATCAGACGACATCATACCAGCATCCTCAGACGATTCGTCGTTAAGCGGACTCTCGCTTTGGATCTCTTCGAGTTCCTGTTCGACCTGTTCACGCCCTTTCTGGAACTCGCCGATTGCCTGACCACTCGACCGGGCAAGCTTCGGAATTTTGTTCGCCCCGAACAGGAGGACTGCGAGGAGCAGGAGGAGGAGTACCTCCGGCCCGCCGGGGATGCCCAGTTGCAAGATTGTTGTTTCGAACATCGCTACTGAAACCTTACCTACTGTCTATTATAGTCTTTTTGCTAAGCGGTGCACCGGCGCGTGAGTCGACCAGCGGTCAGAGTTGTCGAAAGCGGTACACCTTTGCGGGACTCACCCGTACTGGCGGATGCAATGGTAACCGAAGGCGACTCCGCACCGGACTTCACCGCACCACTCGCAAACGGCGACGTCGACTCGTTCACCCTCTCGGAGCATCTCGATGAAGCACCGATCGTCCTTGCGTTCTTCCCTGGCGCGTTCACGAGCGTCTGCAGCCACGAGATGACTGCGTTCCGCGATCGGATCGAGGGGGTCAGCGAAGCCGGCGCGACGCTGTACGGGATCAGCGTCGACTCGCCGTTCGCGCTCAACGAGTTCCGCGACAAACTCGAACTCCCCTTCGACCTGATCAGCGACGCCGAGAAGGAGATCGTCGAGGCCTACGACCTCGCGATGGACTTCGACGACCTCGGCGTCTACGACGTGGCCAAGCGTTCGGTGTTCGTCGTCAACGGTGACGGCGAAATCACCTATGCGTGGGTCAGCGACGACCCCGGCGTCGAACCGGACTACGACGAAGTGATCGAAGCCGCAACCGACGCAGCCTGACGTCGCGAAGCCGACTGATTTTTCCGGACCGCGCCGCTGTAGCCGGTATGACAGATGCGACAGATGCAGGCGGGAACGAAGGCAGCGCGGGCCGGATATACGATCCTGAGGGAGCACACGCGTTTCCCGAAGAGCGACTCAATGCGGTCCTGGAGTACGTGCGTGAAGATGCCGAAATCCAGGCGTATCTCTCGGCACAGAACGTCAATCCCGTCACGCGAAAGCAGTACAACGATCACGGCGAAAAGCACATCACCATCGTCCGCAATCGAGCGCTGTGCCTGTACGACTTATTAAAAGAGGGAGGGGTGACATTCAACGGCGCACGCGAGCAGGGCCTCGATGAATCTGACGAACCCGTCATCGTCGCGCTGGCGGCAACCCTCCACGACATCGGTCACGTGGTCCACCGGGACGATCACCCCTACTATTCGATTCCGCTTGCAGCGGACTTACTGGATCGGATCCTTGCAGATCTACCCTTCTACGACGTCGCCGCGGCAGTCCGCGTCAAAGCCGAAGTCCTCCACGCGATTCTCTGTCACGACACGGCAGAGAAGCCGCTGACGGTCGAAGCCGGCGTCGTGCGGGTCGCTGACGCGCTGGATATGGAGAGTGGCCGCTCACGCATCCCATACGAACACGGTGGCCGGGGGATCAACACGGTCTCCAGTCAGGCGATCGAAGCAGTCCACCTCCGGACTGGCGATGGAGTCCCTGTCCTCGTCGAAATCGAGATGACCAATGCGGCCGGCGTCTATCAGGTCGACAACCTCCTGAAGGCCAAGTTGCACAACTCGGGGCTCGAAGAGCGTCTCCGCATCGTCGCCATCAACACCCGCGAGGACACCGATCGGATCGTCGAGCGTATCGAATTATAGTCAAGGGCGCTCCGGAAAATCGGACACACGCCTTGAAACGGTCTGATAACAATATTTAATATTTTCACCACCCTGGGTTAGTATATGAGTGTTGTCAGTGTCTCGATGCCCGAGGAGTTGCTCGAACGGATCGATCAGTTCGCGGAAGATCATGGCTATACCGGTCGGAGCGAAGTGTTCCGGGAAGCGAGTCGGAATCTCCTCAATGAGTTCGAAGATCAATCCCTCGAGGGACGAGCGTTGATGGGCGTCGTGACTGTGGTCTTCGAATACGAGACGACGAACGTCGAAGAGAAGATGATGCGACTCCGCCACGATCACGAAGAACTGGTCGCCTCGAATTTCCACAGCCACGTGGGTGGCCGTCACTGTATGGAACTGTTCGTCCTCGAAGGCACGCTAGAAGCTATTTCGACGTTCGTCGGGAAGATACGTGCCACGAAGGATACGCTCACGATCGATTACTCGGTCCACCCCGTCGAGGATTTCGGGGCGCTGGCCGACATCTCATGAGGGCGTTCAGTGTATGCTATCGCAGGTGACCACTGACAAACAGATGGTGCATGTCAAATCGAAGGATGCGATGGGTGAGATATGGAAATCACTGCATCGGTTGCCGAAAATCTAACACCGGACGGTTTTAGGGCTAGGAGCGCCTCCATTTTGTTGTTATGGGCTTTGGTAGCTACGATGAATCCGAGCAGGAGAATCAGGCCAGTGGATCGGACATCGACGACAGCGAGAGCGTCGACGTCGATGCGACCGACCACGACGGGGACGTCAACTTCGAAACCAACGCCTCACAGGACGAACTCCTGGACAAGCTCCAGGACATGAAAGACTAAGACGGCGATCTCTCTGTTCGCTACTCGGTCTTCTCGTATTCCGCAGCCAACGCGTCGAGTGTTTCGTGGTGCTCCGTCGTATGTGGGGCCGTCAGCGGCGAAACGCTGATCCGATCCTCGACGACGGCTCGTCGGTCGGTCCCGTCCGGGTCCGGAATGGTCCCCTCGGCCATCCACTCCCAGATCCGATCGTGGAGTTCGATCTCCTCGCCGTTCTCGACGGCACCCATCTCGTAGACGCGTGATGGTGTCGTGATCTCCATCGGTGCCGTCGCGTTCCCCTCGACAGCAAGCGGCGCGTTGACGTTCAGATAGTCAGCCTGCTCGAAGACACCGGATTCGAGCCCTCGATCGACAAGATATTGCGCCGCCCGCGTCGCGTTCGCGTACGAGCCCGGCTCCTCCGTGAGTGGGTCCCATTTGTCGTCGTCGCGAACCGGAACGTACATCGAGACGGCGATCGCCGGCACGTCGAAGAAGGTGGCTTCGACGGCGGCACTGACCGTCCCGGACCGGCCGAGGACGTACGCACCGAGGTTCGCGCCGTCGTTACACCCGGCGACGACAATGTCGACATCGTCGAGCAGGACTTCCATCCCGGCGACGACGCAGTCCGCCGGTGTACCGTCGATTGCGTACCCGAGTTCGTGGTCACTCACGCCGACGTTCGTCGAGATCGACCGCCCGACTGCACTCCGGTCGTCGGCGGGCGCGACGGCCGTCACGTCACCGACCGTCGAGAGGGCGTCGTACAACGCACCCAGCCCGACGCTGTCGATCCCGTCGTCGTTCGTCAGCAAAATCGTCGGCTCCTCGTTCATGGGCGGACTCGGGGCGGCGGGCGCAAAAACCTTCCTCGCGCGACGACGACCACAGAGCCGTCCGCCGCTTCAGGGAACCGGCACGCTGTCGACGACGGTCTCGGCGTCGACGACGAGATTGTACGCCCCCTCGTCGTCGTTCCACAGCGCGAGCGCGTTCTCGAAGGAAAGGAGGTCACCATACTGGCTCTCGACGAGGCCACGGTTCAGCGTGGACTCGCGGGTCAGTACGGCGAAGTGATCGATATCTTCGCTGCCATCGCCCACCAGGAACAGCGGGTTCGCGTCGGGATCCGCGCGGAGGTCAGGACTGAGCTTGATCCCGACGACGTCAACCCGATCTGTAACGTACGAGTCCGCGTCGGCCATTTTGGTGACGCGAGATTCATCCGGCCTGTACTCGATCCCGGTCGCATCGTCTCGCCGGAGGATCGAGTAGGCGTACTGGACGTCCGTGTTGCGGAACTCGCCGTGGTCGTGATCGGTATCGTCACCGCCGTCCGCAAGCCGCTGTTGGAACGGGGGGACCGCCAGATCGGGCTGGCGATCGAACGACCAGCACTCCCCGGCGGGCGTCTCGCCGGGCCAGAGACGCACGGTGGGGGCGTAGATCGTGTAGGTGTCTTCGACGGCCCGCTCGATGGTCCGCAGGCCAGTTGCCGTTCGCTTGTCGGCCGGCGACAGCGCCAGTATCGACCCATCGGGTTCGAGGGCGTCGCCATAGTGTTCGAGGACGGTCGCCGGCGATTCGAGTTCGTCGAGGACGTTCGAGAAGACGATCAGGTCGAACGTCCCGTCCGGTTCGAAGTCCTCGGCACGCTCGCGATGGACGGTCGTGTGGGCGTTCCGGGCAGTTTCGTCCAGGAGTTCCGAGAGAACGTCGGCGGCGGCGCTCGGTTCGACCGCGTGGTAGTCGACGATACCACCGGCGTCACAGACGAGATCAAGCATGCCAAGCGCGGGACCGCCGACGCCGGCCCCGATGTCGAGCACCCGAAGCTGTGCCGGCAACCGATCGTCTGAAAGCAGTGGGTTCAGGGCGTACTGGCCGACGGCATAGTAATCCGGGAGGTGATAGATGGCGTACGCGAGGGCAGTCAGCCGATCGTAGGTGACCCCGTCTCCCTGGAGGTATGACTCCTTGACCGACCTGACCCGTGAGCGGAGTGTCGCACCCGACTCTCCCGTCGGCCAACCGGCACCGAACTCACCGACAAGTTGGTCTTCGACGATCCGGGTGTAGCGCTCCGGGAACGTCTCGACCCGGTCGACGCTCGCATCGAGCGGTCCTTCGGGAGCCGGAACGAAGGTTCCATCCGCGCGCTCGCTGAGACCGAGTTCGACGGCGGATTCCCGGATCGTCTGCGTGACGACGCCCGGGTGGGGCTGGTCCGGAACGTACTCCCTGATCTCGTCGGGATCGATCGGTCGGACGTTCCGAAGATACCTGACGCTGTCCAAAATGGCGTCACGCTGATCGGGATTCATCGGTTGTCCTGGGCCGGGCGAGCGGCCTGATACAGGGTCTCGAACCCATCGTCGTCGGCATTCGCGAGTCGGTCAGCCGCGGCGGCAACGTCGTCGACACCTTCGAACGCCGCCTGGATGTCGGCATAGACCCTGGGTTCGCCGTCAGTGACGGTCTCTAGTAGCTCGAACAGCCCCGCGGAGATGGGCGTCTGGAATCGCTCCGGCACGGGCTCGGCAGCGAGCCCGAACGCCAGGATGGCGGCGTGGGTCCGGGCCTGAACGGTCTCCATCGCCGCATCGTGTTCCGCCGGCGTCGTCTCGAAGAGCTCGTTGCCGGCGGCAGTGAGCGCGTTACGAACCCGATCCGTGACGGGGCCCGATTCGGCAGCAACAAGCGGCACGTTCCCGGGAGCGTTCGCCGGAGCGAACAGCGGGTGAAAACTCACCCGCTCGCAATCGGGGGCGTGTTCGGCCATCGCCTCGACGGGTTCGGCCATGATGCCCGCGAGATCACAGATAGCGTCCGCAGCGTTCGTGGCGTATGTTTCGATCGCTTCGGCGGTCACCGGCATCGGGACGGCGATACAGACCAGCTCGAAGCGCTCTGTCGTCTCCGAAGCGACGGCCCGGCCGCCGACAGCGTCGGCCGCCCGTTGGGCCGCAGCCGAATCGAGATCGGTGAAGGCAATATCCGGTGAATGAGTGGCGTCTGCCACCAGTGTCCGGGCAAACCACCGACCCATTTCCCCGGCCCCGACGACGAGTACGTTCATGCGAATTCGGTACTCCGGGACGACTCAAAAGCAGTTCGCCTCACCTGCCTTTGACGTCATCGAGATGGAACGATCGAGTCACCTTCGAAAGCGCTAACACGCCAGAACGGATACCCCGGGCCATGAAGCGCGTCCGCTTTCGTGACCCGGCAGGAACGATTCGGGGGGGACGGTGGGTCGTCGAGGACGGGGAGGCGTACGTCACTACTGCACTCGGAGTATCCGACCCCGTCGCGGCGGACGACCGAACGTATCTGGCCAGCGAGGTCGACGTACTCGCGCCGGCACAGCCGACGAAGATCGTCTGTATCGGGCGGAACTTCGTCGATCACGCCGACGAACAGGACGCCGATGTCCCCGATCGGCCACTGCTGTTCCTGAAACCGCCGAACACTGTCGCCAGTCACGGTTCGACCGTCTCGCTTTTGGCCGGCAAGGAACGCATCGACCACGAGGCCGAACTCGGGGTCGTGATCGGCGAGACCTGCCACGACGTGAGCGAAAGCGACGCTGAAGACGTGATCGCGGGCTACACATGCTTCAACGACCTCTCGAACCGCGACGATCAGCGTGTCGAAACCAACTGGGTCCGCGGCAAAGCGTTCGACAACGCCGCGCCGATGGGGCCGGTGCTCGCGACGCCCGAGGAGGTGCCGGCGGACGCGAGCATCGAACTCCGGGTGAACGATGAGACGCGACAGTCGGGGAGTCGCGAGGACATGGTGTTCTCGGTGCCCGAACTGATCGCCGAGATCACCGACTACATGACCCTCGAACCCGGCGACGTGATCGCCACGGGCACGCCATCCGGGGTCGGCCCACTCGAGAACGGCGACACGGTCGAGATCGAGATCGAAGGGATCGGGACGCTCGAACACGGCGTCCACATCCCCGAGTGACAGATCGACACAGATGGAAGAACTCGACGTCGAGGACGGGTTCGACATCCACGACTACCGCCACGGACTCAAATTACTCAAGGAGGACCGGGAGACGATGCGCCTCGAGAATCGCGAGGGGTTCGCGTGCCCGGCCTGTAACCGTCCATTCGAGCGGTTACTGGTTTCAGAAAAGCGGATGCACACGTTCAATTCACCGCCCGGGCCGTTCTGTCTCGTCCGGACGGCCGAACAGTTGCTGGTGTTGACCCATTCGAAGTAACTCCAGCAGTCGGTTGTCTGTCTCCCCGGAAGGCAAACTGTTAGGGGCAGGGCTGTCGAGAGTAGTGGCATGGCAGCGGTAACCGACCTGGTCGAGCGACTCCGCAGTGGGGAGCTTCGGCTGTACGAACTCGAGGACATCGCCGATCCGGACGACGCGACGGCTGCGCGCCGTGAGTACGTCGAGACAGAGACCGACGCCGACCTGGAGACTGTCGGCGCGTACTCCATCGACGCCGCCGACGCCGAACCGAACATCGAGAACATGATCGGGACGATCCAGATCCCGATGGGCGTGACCGGGCCGCTCCCGGTCGACGGCGAGGCGGCCGACGGCGAGTACCACGTCCCGCTGGCGACGACCGAGGGGGCGCTGGTCGCGAGTGTCAACCGCGGCGTCACCGCGATCCGGGACGCCGGCGGGTCGACCGCCCGCATCATGAAGTCGGGGATCACCCGCGCGCCGGTGTTCAGCGTCGGAGACGTCGGCGAGGCCAAGGAAGTCGCCGACTGGGTCCGTGAGAATGAAGCCGAACTCGCGGCAGTCGCCGAGGACACCGACCCCCACATCGCCTTCGAGGACGTGACGCCGTACGTCGTCGGTGACTCCGTCTTCCTCCGGTTCCGGTACGACACCGGCGACGCCATGGGCATGAACATGGTCACGATCGCTTCTCGGGCGGCCGCCGAACTGGTCGAGGCGGAGACCCCGGCGGAGCTGGTCGCGCTCTCGGGCAACCTGTGTTCGGACAAGAAACCGGCGGCGATCAATTCCATCGAGGGGCGGGGCTATACCGTCGCAGCCGACGTCTTCCTCCCCGACGACCTCGTCGAGGACACGTTCCACGCGACCAGCGAGGCGATAGCGACAGTCAACACCCGGAAGAACCTTGTGGGGAGTGCGAAAGCGGGCAGTCTCGGATTCAACGCCCACGTCGCCAACATTGTCGGTGCGGCCTTCCTCGCCCTGGGCCAGGACGAGGCCCAGGTCGTCGAGGGATCGAACGCGATCACGAGCCTCGAAGCCCGCGAGGACGGTCTCTACGCCAGCGTGACACTGGCCTCCCTGGAGGTCGGGACCGTCGGCGGTGGGACGGCCTTGCCGACCCAATCCGAAGCGCTGTCGGTGCTTGGCCTCGCTGGTGGTGGCGATCCCGTCGGATCGAACGCGGAAGCACTCGCGGAGATCATCGCGACGACGGCACTGGCTGGGGAACTCTCCTTGCTGGGTGCGTTAGCTTCCCGGCACCTCTCAAGCGCACACGAAGAACTCGGTCGGTGATTTTCAGGCGACGCTGGCGTCGGGTTCTGTGTTGACACCAGGGCAGACATCACTCGTCGCCATCAGTCGTGGTCTCCGGCGTTTCGTCGTCGCCATCAGCCGTGGTCGGCCCCGTATCGTCGACAACGACGGCGTACCCGAACCCCGTCGCGATCAGGAACAGACCGCTGAGAACCAGCGTCAGTCCGCCAACGACAGCAAACAGGAGGGCAGACCGTGCGAACGGGGCGAGAAAGACGAGCGTGAAGCCGGCTGCGCCGGAGAGAGAACCGACGCCACTCCGATATCGACCCGTCGTTGCCGCATACAGCCCGACTGTTCCCAGACCGATCGCGGCGACGCCTGCAACGATGCAGAGTAGCTCGTATCCCCCGAGACGGACGCTCAGGTCCAGTGCGACGACGCCGGCGGAAGCAATGCCCCCGATGACGAGAGCGATCCCGCCGATCACCGGCTCTGCGGCCGTCCAATCGGTTGGCTCGCGTGTGGTCACATCTACCGGTACACACCCGATCCTCTTGAAACTGTGCGATACGTCGGTGATTCACACACCAGTGCCCAGAAGTGTCCCCTTCTCTTTCACTGCGGATGGACGGCTTTTACTTTCACTGCGGATGGACGGCTTTCAGTTTCACCGCGGGTGGACGGCTGAGAGGTTTATGCGACCCGAGTCAACGGACACTCGGCGCCCGTCGGTGAGCACCGACGGGCGTCTCCAGGTGTGAGAACTATGTCGACTGACGACCCATCCATCCCCGGACGCATCCAGCCCTGGCTTGACGTCATCAAGCGCTCGTTGACGATTCTGTTACTCGCCTACGGCGTGCTCCGGGCACTCGGCATCGCATAGCCCTATCAGACGAGACGATACGTGCCGCGGTTTTCGCTGACGTCACCGGCCCTGACGAGCGACGTGAGCGCCCGCCGAGTGTACTCCTCGGGAACGCCGCGCTCGGCAGCGTATGCGACGATCGCCTCTTCGTCTGGATCGGCGAGATCGGCGAGTGCAGTGCGGACGGTTTCCTCGCGGCTGGTCGATCCGCCGGCCCCTTCCGTCACGCGTCGACCCGCGTCGGCGGCCTCGTTACTATCGACGCCCTTCGATTCGAGGTATTCGTCGTCGTCGATCACGGCCTCGGACACCGCCGCCTCCATCTCGGCGTAGGAGTCGAGTCCGTCGAACGCCTCGCCCAGATCCTGGCGTTCGGCGAGCATCGCGGCGCGGGCTTGCCGAGCGGCGTCCACTGTTTCGGTTTGTGCGAACTTCCGCAGGAGGTCGAACTGCCGGCGCTTGCCACATCGTGGACACTGTGAGGTCTCGGGTCGCCCCTCGATCACCCACAGCGCGCTGCAATCCGTACAGCCGACCACCGAGTACATGGCCGTCATCTCCGACCGGACAGGCTTGAATCCTCCGCTCGGTCTATCGACTTGGCCATCTTCACGTGCGTGATGCCGGCCTCCTCGAACTCGTCGCTGACCTGTTCGTAGCCCAGATGCTCGTAGAAATCGACGACGCGAAGCTGTCCATGGAGTATCAGCCGCGTTAGTCCCTGTCGTCGCGCCGCGGCCTCGACGGCGTCCATCAGTTCTCGGCCAAGCCCTTCCCCACGGTGGGACTCCAGGACCGCCAGGCGTTCGACCTTGCCGACGCCGGCCTCGGGTTCCCGGAGTCGCGCCGCGCCGACAGGGTCGCCGTCGGCGTAGGCGACGAAGTGGGTCGCCTCATCCTCGTGCTCGTCGATCTCGATGTCCGGATCGACGCCCTGCTCCTCGACGAAGACGGCAAAGCGGACGTCGTAGGCGTCCTCTCGGTCGCCGTCGACCTCGATGCGGTAGTCGGTGGCGGTCATGCTCGTGACTGAGCAGTGTAGGCGGTGACGGTCAAAGGGCGTTGCGTTCGTACAGCTACGAGAATGGCCGGCCGTCTGAAGGGGGCGTTACGCCAGTTGCTCGATATTCGCAACAATCTCTTCGGCGTACTCCTCGGTGCCGAGTTTCTCTGCGTCTTCGAGCTGTCGTTCGAGGTCGTAGGTGACCTTGCCGGACGAAATCGTCTTCTCGACAGCGTCACGGACGAGATCAGCGGCCTCGTCCCAGCCCATGTAATCGAACATGAGGCGGCCGGAGAGGATCATCGCGGTCGGGTTGGCCATGTTCTGGCCGGCGCGCTTGGGCGCGGAGCCGTGGACCGGTTCGGCCAGGACGCGGGCGTCGCCGAAGTTCGCACCGGGCGCGATGCCCAGGCCGCCGATCTGCGCGCCGGCGGCGTCTGAGAGGTAATCGCCGTTGAGGTTCGGCATCGCGAGCACGTCGAACTCGTCGGTGCGGAGTTGCATCCACTGCAGCATCGCGTCGGCGAGGCGCTCCTCGACCATGACGGCGTCTTCCGGAATGTCGACCTCGTCCTGAGTCTCCCACAGCGAGTCGGGCGCGGCGAAGACCTCGTCGTCGGGGTACTCCTCCTCGGCGACTTCCATGCCCCAGTCGCCGAACTGCCCCTCGGTGAACTTCATGATGTTACCCTTGTGGACGAGCGTGACCTTGTCGCGGTCGTGCTCGATGGCGTAGTCGATGGCCTTCCGGACGAGGCGCTTGGACCCGTACTCCGTGATCGGCTTGATGCCGATGCCGATCGGGCCGTCGTGCATCGTCTCGTCGAAACCCATCTCCTCTTCGACGAAGTCACGGACTTCCTCGACCTCGTCGGTGCCGGCCTCCCACTCGATGCCGGCGTAGACGTCCTCGGTGTTCTCCCGGAAGGTCACCATGTCCATCTCCTCGGGAGCCTTCATCGGCGAGGGGACGCCGTCGAGATAGTACGTCGGGCGGACGTTCGCGTAGAAGTCGAGCGTCTGCCGGAGCGCGACGTTGAGCGAGCGGAAGCCAGCGCCGACGGGCGTCGTCAGCGGCCCCTTGATCGAGACGCGGAACTCGTCGATCGCGTTGACCGTATCGTCCGGAAGGTTCTCGTCGTAGCGCTCACGGCCGGACTCGCCGGCGTAGACCCGCATCCAGGCAATCTCGCGGCCGGTCGCCTCTGCGGCGGCGTTGAGCACTTTCTGGGCGGCGGGGCCGACATCCTTGCCGATCCCGTCACCGTGGATGATCGGAATGATCGGATTCTCGGGGATGTCCAGTTCGTCTGCCTCCTCGTCGATGACCTCGATGGGCTGTCCCTCGCTGGGTACAGAGACCTGATCGTATTCGTTTGCCATATTCCGACCGTCGCCCGTGGCTTACAAAGGCCTGCCGCTTTCCGCGAGAAGCGCACTCCCGGCACGCCTTTCCGCGATATCGCCTCCGGCGGTGACTCACCGGAACGCGGCGGCGATCCCCGCGACCAGCGCCGGCCCCTGTTTGACGACCGCGCGTGGCAGTCGCTGTCGGGCTCCATCGAGCGTGTCCGCAAGGGCACCGGTGGCGTTCTCGGCGATCCCATCCCCGTGGCCGACCAGAATCCGGTTCGGTTCGAGATCACCGAGAAGATCCCGTGGCGGAAAGAAGCGACAGGGAAGCGTCAACGTGAGGCGCTCGCTGCCGACGGTCCAGCGGGTCGACAGCAGATCGGGCGTGTACAGCGTTCCGTCGCCCTCACGGTACGCGACGCCCTCCCGCCAGCCCGGAAGTGGATCGATGCGATCGACGACGAACCCCGACTCGCCCAATTCGCGGTCGTAGCGTTCGATCGACGCGTCGACGCGTTCCGGGACGCGATCCATCCAATCCGGAATGAACACCGGCACGTCGTAGCGGTCGGCAAACGTATCGGCGTCACGGGCGTGGAAGTTCGAGAGAACGGCGACGCCGGCCACTTCGCCCAGTTCGGCGACCAGCTCGTCAACGCCGGCCGCGTCCAGCGGATCGAACAGCCAGACGCCGTCACCGCCGCGGACGGCGTAACTCGCTCGCTGTCCGCCCTCCTCCGGATGGGCAATCCAGCCAAATCCCGTCTCGAAGTGATCGAGGATTCTGGGGTCCGTCGCGTCGCGACGGTCGTATACGGGCATGGCAGTCGCTGGGACTGTCACCGACAAACCGATTGCGAAAGACGAGCGTGGTAGCCGGCGGAAACCGCGTCTCGAATGCCCGCGAACGACAGATGTTTTATCCGTGGCTGTCCGAACAGTGACACATGACTGACCACAGTACGGCTCGGTCGACGCGCCGGGCATTCATCGGGGGCCTCGCAGTCACGGGGACCACTGGCCTGGCCGGCTGTAGCGGGTTGTTCGGTGGGAACACGCTGCCGACGCCAGTCCGTGGCGATCCGGACGCCGACGTGACAGTTGGCGTCTTCAAGGACTACGCCTGTGGCCACTGTGCCAGATACACCCTCGAGCAACTACCGCCACTGGAATCCGAGTACATCGAGCCTGGAATCGTTCGATATGAGCAGTACGATCTCCCGTTACCGCTCTCGCGGGAGTCCTGGCGGGCACCAAGTGCCGCCCGGGCAGTCCAGGATACCGTCGGTCTGGACGCCTACTGGGAATTCTCCGAGGCTCTGTTCGCGAATCAGAACCGCCTTGGACTGTCGCTATACGAGGAACTGGCGAGCGAAGTCGGTGCTGACCCCGAAACCGTTCGGTCCGCGGCCGCCGACCGGAAGTACGACCCGACAGTCAAGGAGAGCAGACAGCACGGTGATGACCTGGGCGTCAAACGGACGCCGACCATCGTTGTCAACGGAAAGACCCTCAAGAGTTATGGATTCAATACGATCGCCCAAGCGATCGAAGCCGAGCGGTGAGCGTTTCGAAACCGGCTAACCGCTCGATCGAGTTCCTACGCACATGCAAGACGAACCGCCGGTGGTCATCCTCCGGCTCGGCCATCGACCAGGCCGCGACGAACGGATGACGACCCACGTCGGACTCACGGCACGGGCGCTCGGTGCCGACCGGATCATCCTCGAATCGGCAGCCGAAGGCCGACGTGAGACGATCGAGGACATCACCGACCGGTTCGGTGGCCCCTTCGACGTCGAGGTCACTGATTCCCCGCTGGGCCGGCTGCGATCCTGGGAAGGTTCGATCGTCCACCTGACGATGTACGGCCAGCCAGTCCAGCGCGTCGAGGACGAAATCAGGGCGAGCCACCGAAAAGAGCCGCTGCTGGTGGTCGTCGGGGCGGAGAAAGTCTCCTTCGAGGTGTACGATCGGGCCGACTGGAACGTCGGCGTGACCAATCAGCCCCACTCCGAAATTGCTGCGCTCTCGGTCTTTCTCGATCGTCTGTTCGACGGGCGCGAACTCGACCGGGAGTGGGAAGACGCCGACAAGCGCGTCGTTCCGAAGGAGACGGGGAAGCGAGTCGAAGAGGTCGAGTAGTGAAGTCCCCGGAGCATGAATCGAGTGCGGCTGGCCAGCCGCAGGATCTCGCGCCCATCGTTCGGTGAATTTAAACGACTCACCGCCTCATAGGTATACAATGGCTTTTGAGGAATATCTCGAGGATCCCGTCATACAGAAGTACCTCCACGAGCTCGTGGGACCGACGGGCATGCCGGTCGCGGCCGCACCGCCCGATGGCGAGGTCACCGACGAAGAACTCGCCGAGGAACTCGGCCTGGAACTCAACGACGTCCGCCGGGCGCTGTTCATTCTCTACGAAAATGACCTGGCGAGTTACCGCCGGCTCAGAGACGAGGACTCGGGATGGCTGACGTATCTCTGGACCTTCGAGTACGACAACATCCCCGAGCAACTCGAATCCGAGATGCATGACCTCTTTGAAGGTCTCGAGGAACGTCGTGAGTACGAACTCGACCACGAGTTTTACCTGTGTGAGAACTGTGGTATCCGCTTTGAGTTCGCCGACGCGATGGACTACGGCTTCGAGTGTCCCGACTGTGGCTCGTCGCTCGAAGCGATGGAGAACACCGCACTCATCACGGCGATGGACGAACGGATCGACGAACTCGAAAGCGAACTCAACCTGGATATCGACACCTGATGGTCGTCCTCGCAACCAAATGCTACGTCGGCGGCGATGCGCGCGATCGAGCGCTTGATTCACTGGGTTCGCTCCTCGAAAACGACCTCGGCGAACTCGACGTCGAGTTCGACCTCGGACTCCGGAACGACGACTTCCCGTCGGTGACGGTCACGGGACCGGACGCGGAAGTCGCCCGGAACCTCCTCCGGGAGGAATACGGCGAGATCACCCCACATCTCGTCCCCGAGGAGACGTACGTCGGGACGCTCGAATCCTGGGATGACGACGGGTTCGTCCTCGATGCCGGTCGTCCCGTCCGGATTCCGGCCGACGAGATCGGACTGGGGCCGGGAACGCCCGAACAGATTCGGACGCGCTTTGGGCTCGTCCAGCACCTCCCGCTCCGATTCGTCTGTCTTTCCGATGGGGACGGCGAGACGCCGCCGACAGGGCGACTCGCCGACGACGAACGCGACCGGCTCTACGAGTGGACCCGCGGGACGGGCCGGCTGAACGTCAATAGCGCGACCCGAGCGGAGGTTCGTGCGACGGTCAACCGCGCGGGGCACGCCGAGGACATCGTTACCGTCGAGCGCCTCGGCTTGCTCGAACAGAGTGTCGTCTGCCGTGAGGGAACGGATCCGCCCGGGCTGCTTGCCAGCGTGGGTGAGTATCTTCCCGCGGAACTGCTTGCAGTCGTCCCATGAACAGTCGAACGCGCTTCATTTTCGGCGTCGTGGGGTTGCTGGGCCTGCTCGCGCTGGCAGGCTGTCTCTCGCCGGTCAGCGACGCCGACCTCGCCGAGAACGCCACCTACGACTGGGACACGGAGGCCAGCGCTACCTACCGACTGTATGCCGGCAACTACACGACAGTCGTCGAGATTCAGGACCAGGCGTCACTGGAGCTGTTCCTCGAGGATGGACTCGGATCGGAACAGCCCATTCCGATCTCGGGGCTCAAATTCCAGTACCCCAACGGGACGGTTGGGAATGATTCGGTCTACTCGGTGTCGACAGGCCGATCCAAGGTCGTCCTCGAACCCCCCGTGGAAAACGGGACGGTGGCGTTCACCGCGAGGCGGTCAGGATCGACCTTCCGCACCAGAACGCTGGTTGACGGGTCTCACGAGGTTGCACTCTCACCGAACAAGCGTGTCGGGTTGCCGGTCGTCTCACGGGTCGTTCCCGGCGGGTACGAAACCGAGCGTTCGGGGGACCGGGTCCTCCTCCAGTGGGACACAATCGAGCGCAACACGATCTCAATCAAGACCTATCTCGAACGGGACCTCGTGCTGTTCGGTGGGCTCGTGGGGATTGTTTCAGTGGTCGCGGTGATCGGACTCGCGTACTACCGTCGGGAGATCGCCAAAGTCAGGAGGCAACGACAGGAACTCGGTCTCGATGTCGAAGGCGAGACCGATGACGACGACCCCCGGGACCGCGGTCCGCCGCCGGGAATGAAGTAGCGCTGCTTCCGCAACGCCGCCACGGCGCCGCGGTCATCGTCAGTCTGACAATATGGCCGAGGGGCGTCACCTCTTTGTCCGCCCAGTGCCGACAACCGGTATGCGCGTGGGGTTGATCACTGTCGGTGACGAGCTTCTCGCCGGGGATACGGTCAATACCAATGCCGCCTGGCTAGCCGAGCAGTTGACCGATCGTGGCGTTACTGTCGAGCGAATCACTGTCGTTCCGGACCGAACAGCGGATATCGCCGAGACTGTCGACGCGTATCGTACTCAGTACGACGCGGTACTCCTCACGGGCGGGATCGGACCCACACACGACGACGTGACCATGGAAGCCGTCGCCGAGGCGTTCGACGTCGCGCTCGTCGAGGACCAGGCCGCGCTCGACTGGCTCGCCGAGAATCGGGATTACGCTCGCGAGGATCTCGCCGACGGGACGGCATTGATTCCAGCCGGTGCCCGAATGATCCCGAATCGCGAGGGCGTCGCACCGGGGTGCGTCCTCGCGAACGTCTATGTCTTGCCGGGCGTACCGGCAGAGATGCAGGCGATGTTCGACGTGGTCGCGACCGATTTCACGGGTGAACAGCAGCATATCGAGGTTGTCCACGTCGACGAACCCGAGAGCGCGTTGCTCGACCGTATCGAAACACTGGGGGACCGGTTTGACGTCACTGTGGGAAGCTATCCTGGCGAAATCGTCCGCCTCAAGATCTCAAGTACGGACCGAGACGCTGTCGAACGCGCGACTGCGTGGCTCCGTGAACGGGTCGAGTTGGCGGCGGCCGAGGAGAGCTAGCGGGCCAGGTAGCGCCACCACGCCAGCGCGAGGATAATACTGACCAGGCCGACGATCGCCCCGGCGACGTTGATCACCGTCGTATCGACCGTCGAAGTGAGCGGAGTGAGCATACCTCCGGCTACCACCCCGCGGAACTTAAACCATCCCGCCGTTACAGAACACGCCGGAACCGTAGCGGGGTGACAGAACCACGTCCCCCTGCTTTCGTCATCAACCCGGTCTTTTGAAGTGTCTCAATCGTCTACCGTGGACTAACGAATGAGCGAGGACTTCTATGACGTTCTGGGTGTCTCCCGCGATGCGAGCGAGGAGGAGATCCAGGAAGCCTACCGCGAGAAAGCACGCGAGTATCATCCGGACGTGAGCGACGACCCCGACGCCGAGGAGAAGTTCAAAAAGGCAAAGAAGGCAAAGGAAGTCCTCACCGACGAGGAGAAACGCCAGGCATACGACCGCATGGGCCACGATCGATTCGAGCAGGCCGAAAAGCGCGGGGGCTTCGACGACCGTAGTGGTCGGGGTGGCGCAGGCGGTCGACGGGCCGGTGGCGATCCCTTCGGCGGTGGGGGCTTTGGCAGCGTCGAGGACATCTTCGATCAGTTCTTCGGCGGCGGGGGTGGCGGCCGCGGTCGTGACCGCCCGCGACAGGGCCAAGACCTGAAGACACGCCTCTCGATCGGCCTCGACGAAGCCTACGAGGGCGTCGAAAAACAGTTCACCGTCACGCGGCCCGAAACCTGTTCGGACTGTGGCGGCGAGGGCCATCCCCCTGATGCCGACTCCCGGACCTGCCCCGAGTGTGAGGGACGTGGACAGGTTACCCGCGTTCAGCGGACGCCGATGGGTCGCGTCCAGCAAACGACGACCTGTTCGCGATGTGAGGGTGAAGGGACACTCTACGAGGAGACGTGTTCGACGTGTCGCGGCGACGGTGTCGTGCGGAACGAGGCGACGCTCAGCGTCGACGTCCCCGCCGGCATCCGCGACGGCCAGTCGCTACGGATGGAACGCGAAGGCGCACCCGGCGAACACGGCGGCCCCAACGGCGACCTCCTGATCGAAGTCGAGATCGAGGAGCACGATGACTTCGAGCGCGACGGCGACGACCTCCATCACACCGCACCGATCACGTTCCCGCAGGCCGCGCTGGGCGATACGGTGGAGGTGCCGACCTTCGACGGCCCCGTCGAGGTCGACATTCCGGCCGGGACACAGAGCGGGGAGACGTTCCGCCTCGAAGGCAAGGGCATGCCACGGCTCCGTCGGCGTGGGCAGGGGGACCTGCTGGTCACGGTGCAGGTATACACGCCGGAATCGCTCAACGACGAGCAACGCGAGGCGCTCGAAGCGTTTGCGGAGGCAAGCGGCGAGGAGATCGACGTCGAAAAGGGCTTTTTCGACCGGCTGAAGAGCTCGCTATAGGCCGACTCGGGGTGTGCTCTCTCGCTTCAGTCGACGACGCGCCAGAGATACAGCGAGGCGATCGAGCGATACGGCTGCCAGCGCTCGGCGCGGGCGACCATCGCCTGCCGATCCATGTCGTCCTCGAAAACCGTCTGCATTCCTTTTCTGATACCGAGATCCTCAACCGGAAAGACGTCCTCGCGACCCAATGCGAACATGAGAAACATCTTCGCGGTCCACGGGCCGATCCCGGAGATATCGGTGAGTTCGTCGATGACTGCCTCGTCCGACCGGCCATCGAACGCTGCCTGCGTGTAGTCATGCGCTTGCCACGCGCTCGCGACGTTTCGGATCGTCTGGCCCTTCCGCCCCGAAACGCCGACGTCCCGAAGCTGCTCGACCGGGACGTCACGTAGCGCGGTCGGCGTCACCTCGAACTGATCGAACAGTCGTTGTTCGATCGCGTCGGCCGAGGCCACCGACAGTTGCTGGCGGACGATAGAGGTGACCAAACGCTCGAAGGGGTCTTCGGCCGGGTCGACCGAGAGTTCGCCGTGTTCGGCCACGAGCGGGGCCATCGCCGGATCGTCCCGCAGGACGTTGTGTGGTTCTCCCATGACTGATGGGGCCAAGCCACCGGAGAAAAATATGTCGATCAGTCGTCGTCACGACAGGGGACGCGCGTCTCGACGGTCACTGCGCCGTCGATCGGCTCAGCCGGCACGCCCGCAACGGTCGTCTCCGCCGGGACATCCGAAAGGACCGTCGCACCGGCTCCGACTGTTGCGTTCTCACCGATGGTGATGTCACCGATGAGGGAGGCCCGGACGCCGATTTTTGCCCCGTCTTCGATAGTCGGGTGTCGTTTTTCGCGACGCATCGAGTTCCCACCCAGGGTGACGCCGTGGTACATGAGGACGTCGTCGCCGATCTCGGCAGTCTCACCGATCACGACCCCCATACCGTGGTCGATGAAGAGTCGCTCGCCGATCTCGGCCGCCGGATGGATTTCGACACCGGTCAGAAACCGCGCGATGTGGGAAATGATTCGCGCCGCCAGACGATAATTGCGCTCCCAGAGTGCGTGAGCGATCCGGTAGAACCAGACTGCGTGAAGGCCGGAATAGGTCAACAGTACTTCCGCTGTGCCGTCCGCTGCTGGATCCTTCGCCTTCGCCGTCCGTACGTCGTCGAGTATTTGCCGTAACATGCGTTTGAAGGAGACTGGTCGTTTCGGCATCGGTCCAGCGGGCGAGAACCCGCGTCGATCGCGCGCGCCCACGCGGCCGAATCCGCGCCAGTCCAGCCGTGGTATGCGAACTAGTGGATCAACAGGCTTAAATCTATCAGATCGGCCGGAGATACGCCGGTTTCGACGGCCAGTATGCCGGCAGGATCCTCAAAACCCCGCGACGGTGGCGAGCGGCCGTCGGATCGGACCGTAAACAGCGGTACGCAGGATTACCACGCTACGAGACAAAAGATCGGATGATCGACGAGCGAAATACCGGAATACTCGCCGTACAGGGTGCAGGAACGACAGGCCACGGGACCGCAGCGGTCGCCGTGCTATCGGGATGCGATATCCGGTTGCGGGGTATCACTGCGGAAGTGGTCCAGCACGGCCACGAACAGATCGACTGGCGCATCGAAAGATGGCTTATCAGGAACGACATTCGCAAGTATCTTCGCCGGGCGGCCACGAAGGACGGTTCGATGTATGAGTGACGACTACGAGACGCTCCTGGTCGATGTTGCAGGCAGTATTGGGACGATCACGATCGACCGGCCCGAGCGGATGAACGCCATCAGCCCAACCCTGCTCGACGAACTCGCCGACGCGGTCGAGGCGCTGGAATCAAACGACGACGTTCGTGTTGTCGTCCTCGCCGGCGCGGGCGACCGGGCGTTCTCGGCGGGCGCGGACCTCTCGGTGATCACCGAGGGCAACGCCGTTGACGTCGCGCAGATTTCCCGCAGGGGGCAGGAAACCTTCGCCGCGGTCAAGACGTGTTCGATGCCGGTCGTGGCCGCGATCGACGGCTTCTGTCTCGGTGGCGGGATGGAACTGGCGACTCACGCCGACCTCCGAATCGCGACCGAAGACGCCGTCTTCGGGCAGACCGAGCACACCCTCGGGCTGCTGCCGGGTTGGGGCGGAACCCAGCGACTCCAGCGGATCGTCGGCGAGGGACGGGCGAAGGAAATCATCCTCACCGCCGATCACTACGATGCGGAGACCATGGCCGACTACGGGTTTCTCAACGAGGTTCTCTCCGAAAACGAGTTCGAGGATCGCGTCGACGAACTCGCGGCCGATCTCGCCGCCGGCCCGCCGATCGCCCAGGCGTTGACCAAGCGGGCGATGCACAAGGGCCAGGACGACGTCGATGCCGGCCTGGAGATCGAATCGAGCGCGTTCGGTCTCCTCCGGGACACTGAGGACCTCGTTGAGGGGATCGACGCCTTCCACGAGGACCGCGATCCCGAATTCGCCGGCGAATAACGTCGTCACACATCAGTCATATGATCAGTATTCCCAGAGCCGGTCGATACGGTCGCTGATCTCGGGATGGGCGTCACGGAGCGCGTCGGGGTCGGTTTCGCCGTTGACGTTGCTGACGTGAACCTCCCCGCGGCGACCGTCGTATCGGTCCTGGAAGTCGTAGACGACGCCCACAACGTCGACGGCTGCCGGGACGTGATCGCTGTCACGGAGGAACTCGACCTGCCGGTCGACGTTGTACTCGACGAGATGGTCGATCGCGGCCGCGCGGTCCAGGTCCTCGGGGAGAGTCTCGACGCCTGCACGGAGGTGTGGTTCGAGTATCCCGATCGAGTGCTCGATACCCGGTGGTTCGGAGATTCCATCAGTCAACGCGTCGTAGGTGGCCGTGACTGCGCCACAGCCGGTGTGACCGACGACGACCGCCGTCTCGGTCCCCGTGTGTGCGATCGGATAGAGGACGTCCCCCGAGACGACGAACTCGCCGTCGGCCTCCTGGAGGACGCGGTTACCGATGTTGCTGACAGTAAAGAGATGGCCCGGGTGGTCATTGCCGAAGAGGTGATCCTGCATGACGCGGGAGTCCGAACAGCAAACTGTCACTGCGTCGGGTCGCTGGCCGTCCTGGAGGGTGTCAAACCGGTCGTCAAACGCGCTCGCGTGGGCTGTATTGCCGGCAAGCAGCGAACCGAGAACGTCGTGCATACGCGGGCAGAATCGTGCCGGCGGTTTAGTGGTTGAGATTTGCTTCCGCCGTCCCGCGTCCGACTGTTCGAACAACGTACAAGGATAAAGTGTCTCCCTCGCGGAGGCGGGTGTATGGGTGAGACTGAGATAGACAACGTCGACAAAGCGATCCTCTATGCGCTCCAGGAGGACGCCCGGAACATGTCCTCGGCTGACATCGCCGAACGAACCGGGACCTCCGACAGCACCGTCCGCAAGCGCATCCAGCGACTCGAAGGTGACGACGTGATCAAGGATTATAGCGCCCGCGTCGACTACCAGCAATCGGGTTATCCGCTCCGGATGTTGCTGTACTGTACCGCGTCGATACCCGAACGCGGGGACCTGATTCCCGACATTCTGGCTATCGACGGCGTCGTCTCCGTCCAGGAACTGGTCACCGGTGAACAGAACCTGCTTGTCACCGTCGTCGGCGAGTCCGACAGCGACATTACGCCCGTTGCCCAGGAACTGCTCGACATGGGACTGACTGTCGCCGACGAGGTCCTCGTTCGAGCCCACGAGACGACGCCGTTCGGCAAGTTCGACTCCGGAGCCACGACTGCAGACGATTCCTGAGGCGTCTCCGGCGTGACGCCGTAGCCGCTACCGCGGCGAGTCGCGCCAGCACGGCGCCGTCCGTTTCTCGCCGGCGCGTCGTCGATCGCCGCCCGAGTGGCCAAATCCCGTCCCGCGAAACGATCCCCAGGACGACCTGTGGCGTCTCCCCCGGGAGACCGCACAAACATAACGTTTTATAATAGGATATATTCGAGCGGATTGTGACGATAGCAAGATTTAATAATCAATCTGTTCTCAAAGATAGTAATTGCGACCAGAACGGGATTATACGGCTGGGCCGATTCCCGGAACGGTCGTGAGGGACAACGATGTCTGGACGCACAGCGAACGCGACGGTCGGATCGATCCCGGACACGGCGGCTACGAAGTCGCTTGTGCCCGCAGCACTGACGTGGCTCGTGTGGGCCCTGTTCGCCGCGAGCGTGGCGACGCTCGTGGCCCGGGTCCGAGCGAATGACGTATGGCGCGTGGCCAACGTGGTCGCGATCGACGGCCTGACTGTCCTGCTGTGGGTCGTCGTGACGTTCGTCAGCGGAATCGTCCACAGCTACTCGCGCCGGTACCTGTCGGGGAGCGCTCACGAACGGCGGTTTTTCGTCGCCGTCTTCGGTTTCACAGCGGTCGTGATGGGGCTGGTCGGGGCCGATCACGTCGTGGTCTTTGGCTTCCTGTGGCTGGTGATGGGTCTGGTGATGGCGGAACTCGTGGGACTCGTTACGGGCTGGAAGCAAGCCCGGGCGGCCGCGCGCGTCGCCCGCCGGTACTTCCTCGCGAGCGGCGCGCTGCTCGGTCTGGCGCTCGGAGCGTTGTGGTGGGCGACCGGCGAGCCGACGATCACGGGGATCACCGCGGCCACTGACGGCCTCGGCGGGCCGGTGTGGCTGGTAGCCGTCGGCGCGCTGGTCCTCGCGGCGATGATCCAGTCGGCGCTGATCCCCTTCCACACCTGGTTGCTCGCCTCGATGACCGCGCCCACGCCGGCCTCGGCGCTGATGCACGCCGGGTTCGTCAACGCGGGCGGGATCTTGCTGACTCGCTTTGCCCCAGTGGTTGCCATCGACCAGACGGTCATGTTCGCGATCGTCCTCGCGGGCGCTGCCAGCGCACTCCTCGGAAAACTCCTCAAATCCGTCCGGACTGACGTCAAGGGCACCCTGGCCTGCTCGACGGTCGGCCAGATGGGCTTCATGATCATGCAGGCTGGCCTGGGTTTCTTCGGGGCCGCGATCACCCATTTGATCCTTCACGGGTTCTACAAAGCCCACCACTTCCTGAGCGCCGGCGAGGCAATCGAGCGCACCACGCCCGGCGAGGAATCCACGGACGGACTGGGGCTCGTCGGCATCGCCGTCACGCTCCTCACGGGGCTGGCCGGTGGCGCGCTGTTCGCGGTCCTGACGGGGAAAGGTCTCCACGTCGACGGCGGCCTCGTGCTCGTGCTGATCGTGGTCGTGACGACGCTACAGGCGACCCGGGAGGTCGTCGCGCGCACGTCGCTGCCGGCTCTGTTCCGGTATGGGGCGATCCCGACTGTGTTCCTGCCAGCCATCGCCGTATACGCACTCGTGTATTCGGCCGTCTCGGAGCTGATGGACGGCCTTCCGGTCGTGACGGCACCGACGGAACTCACCGTCGTCCACGTCGTCGTCGCCGCCGGGTTCGTCGCCGCGTACCTCGCCGTGGAGACCGGCGTCTACGAGCGAAGCCGGCGACTCTACGTGGCGTTGCTGAACGCGAGTCATCCGTCCGCACGTACCGTGCTGACTGCCAGGGAGGACTACAATGAGTACTGAAGACACCATCGAAAACAGCATCGAGAAGGCGGCGGCTACCGTCGGGTCCGCCTGGCCGATCCACTCGTTCGTCACAGCCAACCCGCTATCGGGCTTCGAGGACACGCCCTTCGAGAAGGCAGTCCGACAAGCGGCCGACCTGCTCGGCGGCCGTGGCTACCCCGATCCGGAGACGTTCCGGGCCGCCCTCGACGACGGCCGGATCGACCGCGAGATACTCGAAGCCGAGCTCGCCGAGCGCGGATACGCGGCGGACCCGGAGTCGTTACTCGACCGCATGGACGTGACCGGGACGTCCGACCGGAGGAAAACGAGGACGTCCGACGGTGCGGCCGAGCGTGTCGATCACGTCCTGACCAAGTGGCTTTCGGCGTTCCTCGACGAGGGACACGCCGAGTGGTCGATGCCCGACCGCGAAGCGGGGTTCTACGCCGCGTTCCGTGCGGTAGCGTCACACGACACACAGATCCCCGAGACCGGACTCGTCGCCGACCTACCCGAGAACGCTCACGACGCCATCGCGGCCATACTGGAGTCGTATTCGAAGAGTCAGTGGGTCCCCATCTTCGAGGAGCAACTGGCCGCGTTGCCCGGCTGGACCGGATTCATCAAACGTCGCGCCGAGGACGGTGACGTCTGGCAGTCGACTGCCCCCAGCACGCTGGCGGACTATCTGGCCGTCCGACTCACACTCTGTGACGCTTTCGGCGTCGACATCGAGCCGTCGATCGATCCCGGGAGCGAGGCCGACGCGAACGACGATGTCGCCGCGGCGTTCCTGCGGGCCTGGGAGCGGAGTTACCGGAGCGAACTCCTCGAAGGCGTCGCGACCGAGAGTCGGTCGGTCGCCGGGACCGATCCGTCGGGACGCCCGGACGCCCAACTGGTCTTCTGTATCGACACGCGTTCGGAGGTCATCCGCCGGCACGTCGAGGCCACGGGCGACTATGAGACCCACGGCTATGCGGGCTTTTTCGGCGTCCCGATGGAGTACCAGGGCTTCGACGCCGAGCGCTCGGTCGACGCCTGTCCTCCGATCGTCGATCCACAGCACCGCGTCACGGAGCTGCCGACAGAGACGGAGGCGAGGGCCCGTCACGATCGCTGGGCGCGGCTCCGCGCGACCGCCGGCGACCTCGTCGAGACGCTGACGACGAACCCGGCCACCGCCTTCGGCTTCGTCGAGAAGGCGGGGAGCGGATACGGGCTGTCGCTGGCGGCCCGCACGCTCGTTCCCGCTCGCGTCTCCGACCTCTTCGCGGCCGCCGACGACGTGACTCCGGACGAACACGAGTTCTGTGATCCGCTCGTCGATCACCAGCACACCTACGCCGGCGACCTGCCGGTCGGCCTGACCCAGGACGAGCAGGTCGAGTACGCCGCCAGCGCCTTTGAGTTGATGGGCATCGAGGAGTTCGGCCGCCTGTTCGTCTTCGTCGGCCACGCCGCCGAGACGACCAACAACCCCTTCGATTCGAGCCTGGACTGTGGGGCCTGCGCCGGCAACCCCGGCGGCCCCAACGCCCGGGTCCTCGCGACGATCTGCAACGACGACGATGTCCGGACCGCGCTGTGCGAGCGTGGGGTCGAACTCCCCGAAGACACCGTCTTCCTCGCCGGCGAGCACAACACGACCACCGACGAGATCACCCTCTTCGACGACGCTGTCCCCGAGAGTCACGCCGAGGACCTCGCTCAGTTGCGCGAGGATCTGGCTACCGCTCGCGAGGGTGCCGCCGCCGAGCGCGCCGCGTCGATGGGCGCGGCGGGGACCGCAGGTGTCGCCGAGACCGAGCGCCGCGCGTCCGACTGGGCGGAGACGCGTCCAGAGTGGGGATTGGCCGGCAACGCCGGCTTCGTGATCGGCCCCCGCAAGTTGACGAACGATCTGGACCTCGAGGGCCGTACGTTCCTTCACTCGTACGATCACACGACGGACCCCGACGGCGACGCTCTCGCGGCGATCCTTACCGGTCCGATGGTCGTCACGCAGTGGATCAACGCCCAGTACTACTTCTCGACGGTCGACCCCGCCGTCTACGGCAGCGGCTCGAAGATAACCCACAACCCCGTCGGCAACGTCGGCGTCTACCAGGGCAACGGCGGCGATCTGATGACCGGCCTCCCGCTGCAGTCGCTGTTTGGGGCCGCCGAGGAGCCCTACCACCAGCCGCTTCGCCTCTCGACGGTCGTCCACGCGCCGGTCGACCGCGTCACTGCGGTCCTGGCCGATCACGGGGAACTGCAGGAACTACTGGACAACGACTGGCTGTCGATGTCTGTCGTCGATCCGGCCCGGGACCACCGTGTCTTCCACTACGACGGACAATGCACCTGGACGCCGGCGACCGAACCGATCGCGGACGAACCGGTGGTCCCGGACGCGCCCGCTGTCGGGGACGATTGACCATCTAGCTCCCAGCCCCGGGCGTCTCGACCGGGCCCACGCCATTCAATACCGTCGCCGACCAAGTGGCCGTTGTGAGCGACGACATCACCTCGCGCCACGAGCGCCTTGATCGCCACGACGTGCCCGGCCCTCGGAACGCCCTCCGGCACTGGATCAAGACGCGCAATCCGCTCTGGATGCTCGTCGTGCCGGCGATCATCTGGGTGCTTCGGCTGGTCCCGAGCGTCCGCATCAAGAACGTCGTCCTCCGTCTCCTCGGGGCCGAGGTCGGCGAGGGTGTCGCCCTTGCAATGGGTGCAACGCCCGACATGCTCTGGCCGGACTTGCTTGAAATCGAGGACGACGCCATCGTCGGGTACGACGCAACCTTGCTGTGTCACGAGTATCTCCAGGACGAATATCGCACTGGGACGGTCGTCGTCGGCGAGCGGGCGATGATCGGCGCGAGTGCGGTCGTCCTCCCCGGCGTCCGCATTGGGGCAGACGCTCAGGTGGCAGCCAACTCCCTCGTTTCGGAGGACGTGCCACCGGGTGTGACTGTGGCGGGTGTGCCTGCCGAGGTTGTGAGTCGTCCGGATGAAACGTCCGTGACGACCGATGAGTCGTCACCTGAAGCGGGTGACGCCTGATTGGAAGACGCGCTGGTTCGGGACGATGAACTCGGCGTCGTCGTTTTCGACGTGCGTCACGAACATGTCGATCTCCTGGACGACGCCGCGTCGATCGCCGATCTCCACCTCGTCGCCGATCGAATAGGGTTCCGACAGCAGCAAGTAGATCCCGGCCGCGCCGGCGGCCAGCAGATGTTTGAACGCCAACCCGCCCAGAAACAGTATCCCGAAGACGTAGACGCTCAACAGGACGAGCAGGGCCGTCGTTGCGACGCCGAGTTGCCCAAGGGCGACCAGTGCGGCCACGTAGAAGATACTGTATTTCACGAGCGGGGCCAGGACGTAGATCTGCGGGAGTTTGATGCTACGGAGTCGTTCGCTGACTGCCAGAGAGGCTTTGTCACCCAGGATCAGGCCGGCGATCACTGCGAGAGCGGCGATGAACAACTGCGAGAGGTAGGCACTGAATCCGGCCCAGAACTGGGTCGGGTAATTGAGCTGGGCCGTCTGGATGGCGATGAATATCGCCAGCGCGTACACGAAAATCGCCGCGAGCTGGGCGACCAACCCGACCGTCGAGAACCCGACGTTCTGGAGTGTCCGCTCGAAGACCGTTCCCTCGACGGCCTCGGGGATCCCAGCCTGTTCCAGAACCGAATGGGTCATGCGCCAGACGAGATAACTGAGAACAGTACCGATAAACAGGACAAAGATCGCCACGACGACCGCCGTCTCCTCGGAGAAAAGCGTGCGTATGAGATCGGGGATGTCAACCATCAGTACTCCTCCGGATCGAGTTCGAGAATCAGCTCACCGCCTTTGAATGCTCGTACCAGCCCGTCGCTTTCGCTGAGGACGATCGCCGTCGCGTTCGTATCCCGCGTGACCGCTCCCGCAGCCATGTGGCGGGCACCCAGCCCCTTCGGAATGTCGACGCCTTCCGCCGACGGTTCGAGATAGCGGTACGCAGAGACGATCTTCCCCGAGTCGGAGATGACGAACGCGCCATCGAGCCGCGAGAACTCCTTGAGCATCACGTTGACGATGGGATCCCCGACGTGGACGTGGGACTTCTCGAATGGATTGTAGCTCAGCGGACGCGACTTGTTCATCACTTTGCCGGCGTCGCCGACGACGAACAGTGCGCCGACGGGCTTGCCTTTCTGGCCTTTCTTGCCGAGTTCGACGGCGACTTCGAGGACGTTCCGGATAACGCCCGGTTCGGCCCGCGAGTTGACGAACAGATCGTAGACGCCGGATTCGACGAACTCACCCGCGCGGACGCGAACGATCGTGTCGAGTTCGTCAGCGTAGGTCCGCCCCAGGCACAGAATATCGTCCGTTTCCGTTACGTACTCCTTTTCGAGCGCACCTTCGACGCCAAATCGGACGCGATCGTCAATGGCCGTGAAATCCAGCGGCAACTCGACGAAGCGCTCCGCATCAGGGCCGTTCTCCGCGCCAACGACGATGACCGTGTACGCTTCCGCGAGTTCATCATAGAGGCTATTGCTCGGCGCAAACAGGAATATAGCGTCGAGATCAGCACTCAACCGTCCCAGCACATCGTCAATCTGACTCATTGTCCTATTTTCGATCGGACACGAAAAAAGGGTTGCGGGCGTCAGACGCTCCGCTTCGAGGCACGTCTCGAAGTGGCGACATCGCTGAGAGTCTTCGCCAGCTTCAGCCACTGACTTGCCCGGGAACGCGATCCCAATCAAGGGAATGCCGAGAAACGACGCCGCGGACCGCACTTGCTGACCGCCACCATCGAGATATGGACAACTATTAAGTACGAATGACTGAAACGACCATTCCGAACAAGCAATGATCGACGAAGAAAAAACACGTAACGCAGAACACGACGACACGCGATCGATCGACCGACCAACGGGCGACAAGCACACCCTGTCGACACCATCACGGCGACGGTTCCTCCAGGCAACAGCGGGAACCGGAATCGCCGTCGCGAGTGGTGGCTTGGTGGGGCATGCAGCGGCCGATTCACACACGAGTGTGCTCCCACCGCTCAGACGGAACGGTAATCAGATCGAGACACCCGATGGGGAGACGATCGAACTCCACGGCGTCAATATCGCCGATCCGAAACGGGTCGACGTGACCGCGTCGGTACGCGGGAAAGATGCCGCCCAGGCGATCGATCTTGCGACAGACCCCAGTCAGGGCTGGCATGCCGACGTCGTCCGGCTGCCGGTCCAGCCGGTCGACATCGGCGAACACCAGGCTGGAGCGGGACCGGAGCCGCCGGCGTTCGACGAATCTCAGCTGCAGGACTATATCGAGAACCATCTCGATCCGGCCGTCCAACAGTGCGCGGCAAACGGGGCGTACGCGATCATCGACTACCACCGGCATCGCGACATTCCGTGGACGGATGACGGGCTCAGCCAGGAAGTGACGATGTTCTGGGACATCGTCGCCCAGCGGTACGGTGAGATGGATCACGTCATCTTCGAAGTATACAACGAACCCCAGGGAAACCCGAACTACGGCGTCTCTGGCCAGGATTTAGTGGACTTCTGGGGTGAGTGGAAAGCTACAGCCCAGCCGTGGGTCGACACCGTTCGGGAGTACACAGAGAATCTCGTGCTCGTCGGGTCACCGCGGTGGTCACAGATGACCTTTGGCGCGGTGATCGAGGAGTTCAACGGGGAGAATATCGGCTATACACTCCACCTCTATCCGGGACACGGACCGACGACACCTGGAGACTACGATGACTTCGTCACGCCGGTCAACAACGGCGGCGGAGACGTTCCCTACGACGACGAGACACCCGCCTGGGAGGTCGCGCCGGTCTTCATGACCGAGTGGGGGTTCGATTACGACGCGGACCCGGCCGCGGGCGGCGGCGTCAACGAGGAAACGGCAGCTGGCGCGGACTGGGCGGAGCACGATCCGGATTTCGGCCACCACGTGACCGAGTGGCTCTCGACGCGCCCAGTGCATTCGACCGCGTGGGTGTTCGACGTGCTCTGGGACCCCAACATGTTCACGCGTGGGTTCGATGTCCCCGACGAAGAAGACTGGTCGCCATACACAGGCGGTTCGATTCCGGAGTACGTCACCGACCGACCCGCCGACTGGGACCTCCAGACCGGCGACGGGTACATGGGCGATACGGTGAAGCAGTTCCTGCGGCGAGATCCCGATAACGACGGCCGGATCGAGGATGTCACCGGCGACGGTGAGACCGACATCAGCGACGTACGGTGGCTCCTGAACAACCGCGATACCGAGGCGGTCCGGACGAACCCACACGCCTATGACTTCAACGATGACGGGGCCGTCGGCGTCGGCGATCTCCTCGCACTATTCAGAGAGCTCTACTGAGAGAGCCATTCTCGGTATTTCCACGTCCACCCCAAAAGCAACGCTCACGCCGGAGAGTCGCTCACGCCCAGTCGTGGTTGTCGATGCCCTCGTAGTGCTTCAGACGACTCTCGATCTCCCAGGGTTCCCAGCCACATTCATGATAGCAGACGGAGCGAGTTTGCAGCGTGTCACAGAACCGTTCGCAAAACCACGTGACGGCCATCGATTGACGGTCAATACCGGAAAGAACTGTATTTGAGAACGGTGGTGTTCTGATGGAGATGTGAACCGAGTGAGACTGCTCTGAAAGCCCTCGCCAGTTTCGATCCCGCGCCTCGCTGTCGCCGGAACTCTCCGATTTTCGCAGGCCACCAGGATTCGGCTGATTAGCCCGCAGAAAGTAGCTCTTTCATCGATGCTTGTCTGAACACCGCCTTGAGAACGTCCAGAAGGTTGATATTCCATTACTCGAGTTGTCGGAACATAATGTCCTCCCGTCGGAATGTATTGATCGCAAGTGGGAGTCTCGGTATTTCATCGTTGGCGGGTTGTCTTGATGCGCTTCAAGGCAACCCGTCTGTTCGTGAAGTGAACGTCATCTTTAGAAATTGGAGAAATTCCACGAATGAGTTCCGATTTGCGCTAGAAACGGACAAGAAGTTGTTAGAATGGAGATCTCGCACCCTTGATCCCAAGTCCCACGAAGTAGGGACTATTGACGTACCGACAGATTCGAACCTCGTGGCGTTTCATGGAACGGTCAACGGCCGCGAACGTATCCTTGAGTTTGATAATCTCGACACTTCAAAGGACAAGGTGTGTCTGTATCTTTACTTCAAGTATGGGAACAATCACGGGGATGCGATGATCCTTAGACGAGCTCCGATCAATGACTGCTAGTGAACTACCCTACCCTATTCGCTCACGGCTGGCGCCGTTCGCTCCTTGAGGGGACCTTCATGTTTCTACGACGTTGTCAGACTCCGTCAGACAGCCCGTGAGATGTAATTTCACGAACGCGCTTTGCAGATACGGACGTATCCACAGGAAGCGCAGTCTTCACAGGTGTTAACCAATTTCTTTGGAATTCGTTCGCACACCAGAAATTTCCGATTTCTGGGGAAGCTGTATCTCCACCCTACTTCACTCCCTTCAGTCGCTCAATTGAGGGAAGGGGCTTAGCGCCCGCATTCAGCTAAAGACCAGTAACGGTCATTCCACGCATCTACTGAATGTGACTGGAAAACCAATTCTCGGATTCAGGCGGCCGCACCGACGTACAGCACCGCCACGAGGAACACCCAGACGGCGTCGACGAAGTGCCAGTACATCGAGACAGTACTGACGGACGTGTGCCGGTGCTCGGAGTACTGACCGGCCATGCCGCGTGCGAAGACGATCCCGATCAGAACCGCCCCGAGGGTGACGTGTGCGCCGTGGAGGCCGGTCAGCCCGTAGAAGGCACTTCCGAAGGTCCCCGTCGACAGCGAGAACCCATCAACGACGATGAACTGGTAGTACTCGTAGGCCTGTCCGCCGATGAAGACGATCCCCAGCGCGAGTGTAACGCCCAGCCACTGGAGGAATCGCCGTCGATTACCCCGTCGGAGCGCGAGGTGGGCCACGTGGAGTGTCACGCTTGAGGCGATCAGGATGGCCGTGTTGACGACGACGAGACTCCCCAGCAGATGTGGAAGGTGATCGGGCGGCCACGCGCCGGCACGGATGAAGAAGTAGTAGACGAAGCCGGCACCGAACGTGGCGATCTCCGAACCGAGGAACAGTAACATGCCCAGCCGGAGGCCGCTACTCGCGCTCGGGTCGGCGCCGCGATGCCAGAAGTCCACGACGAAGGCGTGATACAGCCAGCCGTACATCCCAACCAGGAACAGGAAGACGCTGACGACGATCGCACCCGGTCCGACGGATGAACCCACCAGGGGGTTGTCCCCGCCGGCAAGCAGCCAGAGCGCAGCGCCCAGATAGATCCCGGCGGCACCGATCGCGGTGATAAAGGGCCACCAGCTGGCCTCACCGAACCCCTGTGGCCAGTCCTCCTCGGCGGGGAGGTGATGCCCGTCGCCCGCATCCGTGTCTTCGACAATGCTCATAGGAATGAGTTCCCCGGCGGCGGGCAAAAAGGCACCTTCGGGGGAGTCTTTTGCCGCCGTCGCCCGATCACCCGGCTGTCCGGCGGGAAGCTGACAGGGTCCTGGCCGCGTTGCCCAAGCCGGAACCTACACGGGCCGGACCCACGAACGGGCACCCAATGGCGTCGCCTAGAAGCCGAGAACTCGGGCATCGACTGCTCGCGGTCGCGGCACTCGGAGTCGCCGGGCTTCTCGTCCCGTCGGCCGCCGCCCACGGCGGGAGTCTCGGGGCGAGCGCCCGGGAAAGCGTCACCGTCCCGACCTGGCTGTTTTTGACAACCGGCGGGGCCATCGTGGGCGCTTCCTTCCTGCTCGCGAGCTTCGTCACCGATCGCCGACTCATCGACGAACTCCATGGCTGGCGGGCGACCATCCCGTTCCACGGTCGCACGGCAGTTGGATCGATCGCGCGCGCCGGTGGCGTCCTCGGGGTGATTGCCATCGTCGTGATCGGCTATGTGGGCCCCCAAAGTGGACTCAGCAATCTCGCGATCCTGCTCGTCTGGGTCGGGTGGTGGGCCGGGTACACGATGAGCGCATACCTGCTCGGCGAGACGTGGTCGACGGTGAACCCCTGGCGGACGATCGCAGCCGGGCTTCCATCGCTGGATCGAACGCTCCCGGCCGTGGGTGCCTGGCCCGCTGTCGTCGGGTTGCTCACTCTCATCTGGATCGAAGTCGTCAGCCCACTTGCCGACGACCCCGCGCTGCTGTCGACGGTGGTGGTTGGTTACTCTATCGTGACCCTCGCCGGTACAGTCGTCTTCGGTTCGGACCGGTGGTTCGACCGGGTGGACCCGATCTCGACCGTCTTCACCTACTATGGCCACGTCGCCCCGATCGCGACCGTCTCGACGCGCGTCGGAGAGGGCACAGACCAGCAACGGGACAGCCCGGATAGACTAGCGGTGCGACCGCCGGGCGTCGGACTGACGCGAACGGACCTCGTGACGGATTCGAGCGACGTCGCGTTCGTGGTGGCGTTGCTGTGGTCGACGACCTACGACGGGTTCGTGGCGACGCCCGCCTGGAAGGCCCTGATCGCGCCACTGGTCGAGGTCGGCGTGCCGGCCCACCTGCTGTATCCGACCGCGCTTGCCGCCGGGTTCGGCGTCTTTCTCGGGGCTTACCGCCTCGCCGCCCGGGCCGCGCGCTCGAGCAGCGAGACGTACCTGGCAGCCGACAGACTCGCCCGGCGGTTCGCACCACCGCTGATCGCCATCGCCGCCGGTTATCACCTGGCGCACTATCTCGGATACTTCCTCGCGCTCGCGCCCGTGCTCGGGACGGTTCTCACGTCGCCACTGTCCCCGCCCGCAGTCGTCCCGGTGTTCTCGCTGCCGGGCTGGTACAGCGCGATTCCCGTCGCGAGCGTCCTCGCCGGCCACCTGCTGGCGATCTGGATCGCCCACGCGGCCGCCTTCGATCTGTTTCCCGGCCGTCTCCAGGCGATCCGGAGTCAGTATCCGTTCACGCTGGCGATGGTCGCCTACACGATGACGAGCCTCTGGATCGTGACCCAACCGACGATTCAACCGCCGTTCCTCTGACCATGACAATTACATCTCCCCCAGATCCCGACGCCTACGACGTACCGGCCGGGGCTGACCCGGCACGCTGTCCCGAGTGCGGGCGACCGTTCGTTCGGGCGGAACTCCGGACCCTCCATCGCGGCCAGGAGCACGGGGAAACCCTCGACCAGGACGAACGAGACGCATTCGAAGACGTTTACGAGGCCGAATCCGAACGACTGCGCCTGTTCCGGCTCAAAGCACTGATCGCCCTGATCGTCCTCTATTTCGTGCTGTTGATGACGTACGCGCTGGTGTGAGGATCGGCTGTCGGGGCACTGCGCCGGTTCAGCGCCGACGGCGTGCGACCCGTTCCTCGGCCGTGTCGGCACAGACGACCTCGTAGAGCAGGGCGCGCCCGCCGTCCTCGGTCGGCCGAAGAATCCGGCCAAGCCGCTGGGTAAACTCCCGCTGACTCCCGCTGCCAGCAAGCAGAACCGCCACGTTGGCGTCGGGAACATCGATCCCCTCGTCGAGGACGTTCGCCGTGATTACCGTCGAGTAGGTTCCGGTCCGAAAGCCCCGCAGGATCTCTTTGCGCTCCGCAGTCGATGTCTCGTGGGTGATCGCCGGTCGGAGGAACCGCTCGGAGAGGCGATAGACGAAGTCGGTCGAGGCGGTGAAGACGAGCACCCGGTCGTCGGGGTGCCGATCGAGCAATTCAGCGAGGGTGTCGACCTTGCGTTCGGCCGTCCGGACGATCGAGCGGGCCCGCTCCTTGGCGAGCAAGGCCTCCCGGGCCGCCGGGTCGGTCCCCGACCGGATGACGAGTTGCTGGTAGTCCTCGCCGCTATGCATGTCGATGTTCGATCGAGCGAGGTAGTCGGTGAAGGTCGCCTGGTTGCGCTCGTAGCTGGCCCGCTCGTCGTCGGTAAGTCTGACTTCCAGGCGTTTGACGTCGTACGGCGCGAGGTGTCCGCCCGCCAGTTCATCGGGATCGAGGCGATAGACGACCTCGCCTATCAACTCGGTAACCACCTCGTGAGCGCCGTCCGGTCGTTCGAACGTGGCGGTCAAGCCCAATCGGGCGGGCGCGGCGAGCAGTCTTGCGATGTCACGGTAGCCTTCCCCGCCAAGGTGATGGACTTCGTCGAAGATCACCAGCCCGAAGCGGTCGCCGATCTCGTCGGCCCGCAGATACGCCGAATCGTACGTGGCGACGGTCAGGGATTCGAGTCGCTGTTCGCCACCGCCGAGTTGCCCGATCGTAACGTCGAACTCCGTCTCCAGTTCCTCGCGCCACTGCTCCAGCAGATCGATCGTCGGCACGACCACGAGTGTCGGCGTGTCGAGCGCTTCGATCGCCGCGATCCCGATGACGGTCTTGCCACTCCCGGTCGGGAGTTCGAGGACACCACGATCGTCACCCGTACGCCAGGCATCGAGGGCCTCCTCCTGATACGACCGGAGTTCGTAGGTCGAATCGAGAGCGAGTGTGGGGAGATCGAAAACGCGGTCCGCTACTGTCGCGCCCGTCGCCTCGATGGCGTCCCGGACCGCCGCGTATCGAAAGCCGGGCGCTCGCCAGGATTTCGAACGTTCGTCGCGCTCGACGTCTGCGAGGGACTCGCCTGTTTCTGCGTCCAGCCCGTCGATGCGGACCGTCCCGTCCTCGTAGGTCAACGTGACGCGAGCCACGGCTGGTTGTCAACCCGCGGTAGCCTAAAGGTTACTTCCCAACGAAGAAGTGCCGGCCTCGTCTCCCGGCTTTCTCAACCCTTTTATCCACGAACGAGCATCTATCGCATATGACTGAGACCGAGCAGGACGACGACTCAGCCGGCAGAGCCCAACCTGACGAGGAGGGTGAGCCGACCGACGAGCAGATCGCGGCCCTCCGCGAGGAGCAACTCGAAACCGTCCGGGAGGCCGACGCCGAAGCGCTCGCGGACGAACTTGCGGCCCGCCGGCTCAAGATCGAGCGCCTGGAGTCCGAACTCGCCGATCTCGAAGAGACGGTTGAGGGGAAAGACGAAGAGATCGAGGACCTGACGAGCCGACTCAAACGCAAGCAGGCCGACTTCCAGAACTACAAAAAGCGGATGAAACAGAAGCGAGAAGACGAGAAACAGCGCGCGACCGAGGATCTCGTCGAGCGGCTACTGGACGTTCGGGACAACCTCCGGCGCGCGCTCGACCAGGACGACGTCGCGGACCTTCGAGATGGCGTCAAGTCGACACTCAGCCAGTTCGAGACTGAACTCGACCGGGAGAACGTCACGTCGATCGAACCCGAACCCGGCGACGAGGTCGATCCCGAGCGCCACGAGGTACTGGTCCGGATGGACAGCCCTCAGCCAGATGGGACGATCGCCGAGGTTCACCGACCCGGCTACGAGATGGTCGGGAAGGTCATCCGGACGGCACAGGTCGCCGTCAGCGACGGGCAGAGCGGCGATGAGACGGTCAGTGAGACCACCGAATCGGACGAGTCCGAGTCAAGCGGGAAGTGAACGCCGTCAGAGACGTGTGGATCGCTACTTCATAATAAAGCCCCCGACTGCGTCCGGCTCCCGATAGCAAAACCGCAGGACGTGAGCCGCCCCCTCTCAGCCCTTTGTTCGCGCTATCTAGTAATGTTTAACCGGCAGAAGCCGGTACGTACGGACAACATGGCGAGCAACAAGATTCTCGGAATCGACCTGGGAACGACCAACTCAGCGTTCGCAGTGATGGAGGGTGGCGACCCGGAGATCATCGTCAACAGCGAAGGCGATCGGACGACGCCCTCGGTCGTGGCGTTCGACGACGGCGAGCAACTCGTCGGCAAGCCGGCGAAGAACCAGGCCGTCAAGAACCCTGATGAGACGATTCAGTCGATCAAGCGTCACATGGGCGAGGAAGACTACACCGTTTCCCTGGACGGTGAGGAGTACACGCCCGAGCAGGTCTCGGCGATGATCCTCCAGAAGATCAAACGCGACGCCGAGGAGTACCTCGGTGACGAGATCGAGAAGGCCGTCATCACCGTCCCGGCGTACTTCAACGACCGCCAGCGCCAGGCCACGAAGGACGCCGGCGAGATCGCCGGCTTCGAAGTCGACCGCATCGTCAACGAGCCGACAGCGGCCTCGATGGCCTACGGGCTCGACGACGAGTCCGACCAGACGGTGCTCGTCTACGACCTGGGTGGTGGGACGTTCGACGTCTCGATTCTCGACCTCGGTGGCGGCGTCTACGAAGTCGTCGCAACCAACGGTGACAACGACCTCGGTGGCGACGACTGGGACCGGGCGATCATCGACTGGCTGGCCGAGGATTTCGCCGAAGAGCACGGCATCGACCTCCGGGAGGACCGCCAGGCCCTCCAGCGGTTGAAGGACGCCGCCGAGGAAGCCAAGGTCGAACTCTCCTCGCGCAAGGAGACCGAGATCAACCTGCCGTTCATCACGTCGACCGACGACGGGCCGGTCCATCTGGAGACGGACATCACCCGCGCGAAGTTCGAGAGCCTGACGAGTGACCTGATCGAACGCACCGTCGAGCCGACCGAGCAGGCTCTTGAGGACGCCGACTACTCGAAGTCCGACATCGACGAGGTGCTGCTCGTGGGCGGATCGACCCGCATGCCCCAGGTTCAGGAGAAGGTCGAGGAACTCACCGGCCAGGAACCGAAGAAGAACGTCAATCCCGACGAGGCCGTCGCGCTGGGCGCGGCGATCCAGGGCGGGGTCCTCTCGGGCGACGTCGACGACATCGTCCTGCTCGACGTGACGCCCCTCAGCCTCGGTGTCGAGGTCAAGGGCGGCCTCTTCGAGCGACTCATCGAGAAGAACACGACGATCCCGACCGAGGAGTCGAAGATCTTCACCACCGCCGCGGCCAACCAGACCTCGGTCCAGATCCGCGTCTTCCAGGGCGAACGCGAGATCGCCGAGGAGAACGAACTGCTGGGAGCCTTCATGCTGCAGGGCATCCCGCCGGCCCCGGCCGGGACGCCCCAGATCGAGGTCACCTTCTCGATCGACGAGAACGGCATCGTCAACGTCTCAGCCGAGGACCAGGGCTCGGGTAACTCCGAGGAGATCACCATCGAGGGTGGCGTCGGCCTGAGCGACGAGGAGATCGAGGAGATGCAGGAGGAAGCCGAGGAACACGCCGAAGAGGACCAGCAGCGCCGCGAGCGCATCGAGGCACGCAACGAGGCCGAGAGCGCCATCCAGCGCGCCGAGACGCTGCTGGAGGAGAACGAGGATGCTGTCGACGACGACCTCCGTGAAGAGATCGAATCCGAGATCGAGGCCGTCGAGGAAGTCCTCGAAGACGACGACGCGACCACGGAGGACTACGAGGACGCCATCGAGAGCCTGACCGAAGCCCTGCAGGAGATCGGGAAACAAATGTACGACCAGGCTGGCGCGGAAGGTGCTGCAGGCGCTGGTGCGGCCGGTGCAGGTGCCGGTGGCATGGGCGGCATGGGCGGCGCTGGTCCCGCAGGCGCGGGTGGCCCCGCCGGTGGGCCGGGCGGCGCTGGCGACGAAGCTGGCGAGGAGTATGTCGACGCCGACTTCGAAGAGGTCCAAGACGAAGACGACGAAGACGAGTAACACGAGTCGAGTCGTCTTCGTCTTGGGCTCGCGAATCTCCGATTCGCGGTGTCTCGAAGTTCGAGCAGAGCGAGGACTTCGATCGACGACGAAGACGAGTAACGACCGAAAAGTCGCTTAGCCGAGACGACAGTTCGGCAACGCTACGAATTGTGACGTGATTTCTCACCGCAAATAGTAACCTCCATACGTTCCGGTCTCAAAAGATTATCCATGACGGATCTCCCGGAAATCGGACTCGGAACCTGGCAGAACGAGGACCCCGACCAGTGCGCGGAGAGTGTCGCGACAGCCCTCGAGATGGGGTATCGCCACATCGATGCGGCGGAGATATACGGTAACGAGGAGGCTGTCGGCGAGGGACTGGCACGAGCGGACGTCGACCGCGAGGAGGTTTTCCTCGCGACGAAGGTCCACGGCGAATCGACCAGTCTCTCCTACGACGGCGTGATCGAGACGGCCCACAACAGCCTCGACCGACTCGGTGTCGAATCCGTCGATCTGCTGTACGTCCACTGGCCGACCGGTGATTACGATCCCGGGGAGACGCTCTCGGCGTTCGAGGAACTCCGCGAGGCGGGCGTCACCGAGCGGATCGGCGTCTCGAACTTCGAGCCATCCACTGTCGAGCGTGCACTCGACGTCCTCGATGCGCCGCTGTTCGCGAATCAGGTCGAGATGCATCCGCTACTCCAGCAGGAAGCACTCCTGGCACACGCCGACGAACACGACTATCATCTCGTCGCATACTCGCCACTCTCCCGGGGTGATGTCTTCGATGTTCCGGAGCTTACCGAGATCGCCGAAAAACACGGCGTCAGCGAGGCCCAGGTCAGCCTGGCCTGGGTGCGGGAGAAGGGAGCCTATCCGATCCCGAAAGCGACCAGCGAGGCCCACATCCGGGACAACTTCGAGAGTCTCGAACTGGAACTCGACGACGAAGACATCGCAACGATCGACGATATCGACCGCGAAACGCGCCACATCGACTACCAGGCCGCTCCCTGGCACCAGTAGCGGTCCTGATCGTCTGTGACGCGCGCCGAACAATCCCGAGATTTGGACCGGTTTGGGGGTGGCTCGTATCGTCGTTAGCATATTCATAAACTTAAGGTGACGACCGATCCTAGGACACATATGGATACGAGAAAGGTCCAGCAACTCGGACCCTCGACGCTCGCGATGACGCTGCCGGCGGAGTGGACGACGGAGACAGATGTCGAAAAGGGTGACGAGATCTCCATTCGGATCGGGGACAAGGGGACGTTGACTGTACTGCCCGAGTCCGTCCAGTCAGGCGATACAGAGGCGACGATCTACGTCGCCGATCTCGACGCTGATGCCGTCGAGCGGGCGATCGTCGCCCAGTACGTCCTCGGGCGGCAGGTCATCCACGTCGAAGCCGACGAGGGGGCGACACTCGACAGCGCCCATATCAACGCTGTGTATAACGCCGAAACCCAGTTGATGGGGCTGGGCGTGATCGAAGAGACGCCCGAACGAATCACCGTCCGGTGTTCGGTCGATCCCGGCGACTTCTCGTTGCACAACCTCCTCGAACGGTTAGAGAGCACGGGCAGTACGATGCGAAACGAGGCGATCCGGGCACTCGCCCACGGCAACCCGGATCTGGCTCAACGGGCCCTGAACCGGGAACGACAGGCGAACAAGATCTTCGTGTTGCTCCTCCGGCTCATCTTCACTGCCCACCAGAACCCGAACGTCGCCCGCGGGATCGGTCTCGACGATGCCTTCCCGCTGATCGGCTATCGGTCGGTGGCGAAGAATCTCGAACTCGCCGCCGATAACGCCGAAGACATCGCCGACATCGCACTCGAAGCGGACGGGCACAGCCTCGACGTCGACGCGGGAACGATGGATCGGATTCGCGACATGGTCGAACAGGTCGACAAAATCTCCGAACAAGCGGTCAAGGCCGCCGTTGATCGAGACTATCCCGCTGCCATCGAGGTCCGATCGAAGTTTCGCGAGATCGACGAGATGGGGGCGGATCTCCTCGACGGACTCGAAGAGATGCCCAACGAAAAGCTGCTTGCCGTCCGGGAAGTCCTGGTCGGCCTCCAGGACACGGCGCAGTATTCGGTTCGCAACGCCGAGATCGCGACGAACCTCGCACTCAACGAGGAATCCGAGCACATCACCCTCGAGTGATGGAGCTGAACAGGCGATGAGGACCTGGCCATCGATCACCCTCACGGAAGCAGATTCGGATTCCGCTGGCACTGTTGGTGCATCAGAGTCAAAGGTGGCCTTTGACGTCGGGGACCCCCTTAGGAACATGACTCACTGCGAATGAGGCTCGCTGCCGATTCGATCGGCCCGAGCGCTGGAAACACTTGCAAACACAAACCGGACCCCACCGGTGTCGCCTGGTTCCGCGTGAACCGACCAGCCATGGGATTCGGCCATCGTTCGGACGATAGAGAGCCCAAGACCGGTCCCCTCGTCGCTTGTCGTATACCCATATTCGAAGATCTTGTCGGTCGCTGATTGATCGATCCCTGGACCGTCATCAGCAACGAAGAACCCGTCGTCGATCGATCCGATCGTGACCGTCACATCGTCGGGCCCGTGTTCGACGCTGTTCCGAAAGAGGTTCTCGAGGATGGAGCGAAGTTTGCTCCGGTCTGCCTGTACCGTGGTGTCTTCGGCGACCGTCAACGATGCGGATCTCGTATCGACGGTTTGCCAGGCGTCGCTGGCGACGGCTGCAAGCGAGAGTGACTCGGCGTCCTCGATAGTTTTGCCCTCGCGGGCGATGGTCAGCAGGTCAGAAAGGATATCCTCCATCCGCTCGAGTGAGGCTTGCGTGGTATCGACCGCGTCAAGCACCGTGTGACGGTCCTCGGATTCGATCTCGCTGGGTCCGAGACACGTCCGGATCCGTTCAGTATTGCCGAGAGCCACCTGAATCGGGTTTCGAAGATCGTGAGAGATCGTGCTTGCAACCTGATCGAGGCGTTCGTTCTGGGCCTGGAGTTGATTTCGGGAGCGTTCCAGTTCAGTCACGTCCCGAAGCACCACCGAGTACCAGTTCGCGTGTGCCTGGCTCTGTCCGCCGACCTGTGAGACGTTCACCGAATAATGACGCGTCCTGTCGTTTGTCGTCATCGAAATTTCGGTCGTCGTTTCCGCCTCGTCTTCAGGAAAAACTAATGACTCACCGAGTGCCGGAAAGACGGCGTCGAATGGCTGGCCAACGCCGCTCTCGACGGCCGGAACCAGACGTTTCGCTGCCTGATTATAATCAACCAGGCACCGATCGGCCTCGAGGACAAACACGGGATCCTGCAGCTCCTCGACGACTGCGTTCCGAGCGACTGGCTGGATGTCGAACAGCCGAAAGCGGAACAGCGCAAACGTCATGAAGAGACTGAACGGTAACAATCCGTACGTCGAGTGGTTGAGCTGTGTCGCTGGGAAGAGACCGAGTTTCCCGCTGATCGTGAACAGCGGTATCGAGAGCGCACCGAGAACGAGCAACACGAGTGGATACCCGCTGTCTCTGGGTGTGGAGAGGAGATACCGCACTAGTGCAGTCATCGCCGCCCCGGCGAGGACAACGATGACCAGGAGCGCCGAGAGATACACGAGTCCTGGTTCGACGGTCACGTACTGAAACGGCTCAGCGATGACAACCCGCTGTTCGTAGAACAACTCCGAGAAGGGACTGACGAACGATGGGGTCAGGGCGTTGATGATGAGATAGCCCAACCCGGCCCTGGCTAACCAGTGGCGATGAAAGTCGCTGCCCGAATACAGTGACGCGAACACGATCCACGCCATGAACGAACCCATTGCGGTTTTCTCGGCGAACGTCCGGACGATCCACTGTATCTCCGGATCGGCGACGACGAACATCACAAATTGAAATATTGCCCAGACGAATCCGAGAAACAGTGAGAAGGCAAACCACCGCGAACCGCGAACGTCGTCGTGATGCGCGAAAACCCAATATGCCAGCGAGGCCTGGACTGGGACCGTGACAACGAGAACGAGGACGTACGTTGCCCAGACCAGCGCCATATCGTCTAGTTGCCAAAGTCCGGTATTAATCGCTGCCCATCTGTTCTCAGAAATGAGAACAAGGTGCGATTGGACGTAGCGGAAACGGCTTCCTACTGGCGGGTCAGTCGTCGGCAGCCGGGGGCGACGCGAGCTCCCGATCGGCCCGTGGCCCCTCAAAGTCGATTCCGGGCAACAGATCACGCAGGTACCGACCGGTGTAGGAGCCCTCCGTCCGTGCCACTGATTCCGGCGTCCCGGTCGCGACGACCGCCCCGCCGTTCTCGCCACCCTCGGGACCGAGGTCGATGATCCGGTCCGCGTTCTTCACGAGGTCGAGTTCGTGTTCGATCACGACGACCGTGTTCCCGTCGTCCGTGAGTCGGTGGAGTACGTCGATCAACTTGCGCTCGTCCGCTGGGTGGAGTCCGGTCGTCGGTTCGTCGAGGAGATACAGCGTCTCGCCGGAATCCTTCTTGCCGAGTTCCTCGGCGAGTTTCACGCGCTGTGCCTCCCCACCCGACAGCGTCGTCGATGGCTGGCCGAGTTTCATGTATCCCAGCCCGACATCGCTGAGGAATTCGAGTCGACGACGAATCCCGGGATGACTCTCGAAGAACTCGTGGGCCTCCGCGACGGTCATCTCGAGGACGTCCGCGATGGTCTTGCCCTTGTAGGTGACGTCCAGCGTCTCGGCGTTGTAGCGGTCGCCGCCACACTCCTCGCAGGGCACTTCGACGTTGCTGAGGAAGTTCATGTCGATGGTGACGGTTCCCTGTCCGCCACAGGCCTCACACCGGCCGCCTTTGACGTTGAAGGAAAATCGGCCCTTTTTGTAGCCGCGCTGAGTGGCGAGTTTGGTCTCGGCGAACAGTTCCCGAATGTGATCAAAGACGTCCGTGTAGGTCGCCGGGTTCGATCGCGGGGTGCGTCCGATCGGCGACTGGTCGATCAGCCGGACAGTCTCGATCCCCTCGATGCCCTCGATCGCGTCGTGCTCGCCCGGATTCACGCTCGTGTTGTCGTTCATCTCACGAGCGAGCCCCTTATAAAGGACATCGTGCATGAGTGTCGACTTCCCCGATCCCGAGACGCCGGTGATCGCGGTGAACGTCCCAAGTGGGATGTCAACGTCGAGGTCCGCCAGGTTGTGCTGGCGCGCACCCTTGATCGTCAGTGTGCCATCGGGGTCACGGCGGTCGTCGGGCACCGGGATCGACCGCTCACCGGCCAGATAGTCGCCAGTGATCGACTCCTCGCTGTCCAGCACGTCCTCGACGGGCCCATTGACGACGATTTCGCCGCCGCGATTACCCGGTCCCGGACCCATGTCGACGATATTGTCCGCTCGCCGCATCGTTTCGGTGTCGTGTTCGACGACCAGCAGGGTGTTTCCGAGATCTCGGAGTTCCGCCAAAGTGTTCAGCAGGCGGTCGTTGTCCCGCTGGTGAAGCCCGATCGACGGCTCGTCGAGGACGTACAGCACGCCGACAAGTCCGGACCCGATCTGGGTCGCGAGCCGAATGCGCTGGCTCTCGCCGCCGGAAAGCGTCGAGGCTTCCCGATCGAGAGTGAGGTACTCCAGGCCGACCTCCTGCATGAATCCGAGCCGGGCCCGGATCTCCTTTAAGATCTCCGTGGCGATCATGGCGTCTCGCTCGCTCATCCCGTCTTCCATACCCTCGAAGTGTTCGAGGGCGTCGCCGATCGACAGTTCGTTGACGTCGGTGATCGACGTGCCGTCGACGAGCACCGCTCGCGATTCGGCCTTCAGTCGCGTGCCCTCGCAGTTCGGGCACGTCGTCGTGGCCATGAACTCCTCGATGTGCTCGCGGGCACGATCGGAATCAGTCTCGACGTGGCGGCGTTCGAGGTTCGGGATCACGCCCTCGAAGCGCTCGGTCTTCTCGCGGGTGCCGTTCTTGGTCTGCCACTGGAAGTGGACGACGTCGTCGGTCCCATAGAGAAACTGCCGCTGGATCGATTCCGGCAGCTCCTCGAACGGTGTCTCCAGACTGACGCCGAAGTGCTCGGCGACGTTGTCGAGCTGTCGTGAGTAGTACGTCCGGTTGTAGCTCCAGGGTTCGAAAACGTGCTTGAGCGGTTTCGATGGGTCGGTGATAACGAGGTCCTCGCTGACCTCCTTGGTCTCACCCAGCCCTTCACACGCCGGACAAGCACCGTGTGGCGAATTGAACGAGAACGATCGGGTCTCGGTCTCGCTGATGTCGATCCCACAGTGAGTGCACGCCAGGTCTTCGGAGAACTCGACGACGAGGCGGTCGGCGGCGGTGTCGTGACTCTCGTCCTCGGCCAGATCGCCCGTCGATCGAGCGGTCGCACCGCCCAGTTCCGCATCTTCGGGCGGGTCGGGCACGATCACTTTGAGAATCCCGTCGGCCGCCGTCAGTGCCGTTTCGACGGAGTCGGTGATCCGCGAGCGAGCGTCAGGGGCGACCGTCACGCGGTCGACGATCACGTCGATCGTGTGATCGTAGTTCTCGTCGAGATCGGGCCGATCCAGCGTCAGATCGTGTTCCTCGCCGTCGACCTCGACACGGCTGTACCCCTCACCGACGAGGTCGTCGAAGCGATCCTCGAAGGCCCCCTTCTGGTCACGGACGATCGGCGCGGCGATCTTGAGTTTCGTGCCCTCCGGAAGCTCCAGGATCCGTGAAACCATGTTTTCGGCGCTCTGCTCGCCGACCTCGCGCCCACACTCGGGACAGTGTGGTGTGCCGACGCGGGCGTACAGCAGGCGGAGGTAGTCATGGAGTTCCGTGACCGTCCCGACCGTCGAACGAGGGTTGTTGGCGGCGTTCTTCTGGTCGATCGAGATCGCGGGCGAGAGCCCTTCGACCGATTCGACCTGTGGCTTGTCCATCTGCCCGAGGAAGTTCCGCGCGTAGGCCGACAGCGATTCGATGTATCGGCGCTGGCCTTCAGCATAGATCGTCTCGAAAGCCAGAGATGATTTGCCCGATCCCGAGAGACCGGTGACGACCGTCAGTTCCTCGCGTGGAATCGTACAGTCGACGTCCTTGAGGTTGTGCTGTTCGGCCCCGCGGACCTCGATGACGTCCTTGCTCATTCGGTATAGTCCACGGGTTGGACCAGTGAAACCCTGTCGGTACGTGCGACCTTCGCTGAATTGCCACTGGTTGTACCAAATTGATTGGGTACGACCATTATATCAATCCCAGGACAATTCCTTGTGTAGCATGACAGACCTAACCACCATTTCGCTGTGGGCAGGCACGGCAGGAATGTTCCTGGGAATGCTGTACTTCATCGCGACAGGATGGAACGTACGGGATTCCCGGCGAAAGAAATTCTACGTCGTGACGACGTTCATCGCGGCGATCGCCTTCGTCAACTACCTGGCGATGGCAACAGGCTTCGGTAAGCTGCCGATCGAAGTCATCGAAAACATCCTCGGCACGGAGTTCGGCAGCGGTGTCCCCGAGGAGATCTACTGGCCGCGATACACCGACTGGATCCTGACAACGCCGCTGTTGCTGTACGACATCGCGTTGCTCGCGGGCGCTGACCGCAACACGATCAGTACACTTGTCGGACTCGACGTGTTGATGATCCTGACCGGCGTCGTCGCGACGCTGACGTTCACCGGCGGGGCCGGGATGGAAGTCGAGGGCGCTCGCATCCTCTGGTGGGGCGTCTCCACCGGCTTCCTCCTGGTGTTACTGTACTTCCTGTTCTCGACGCTGACGGCAAAAGCCAACGAGCTGTCGGCTGACACTCAGCGTACGTTCAAACTTCTGCGCAACATGATCGCAGTCCTCTGGCTGCTCTACCCGGTCTGGTGGATCATCGGCACCGAAGGACTCGGCGCTATCGGGATCGGCCCGGAGACCGCCGGCTTCGCCGTGCTTGACGTCACCGCGAAGGTGATCTTCGGGATCATCTTGCTGCGGAGCCACGACGTCCTCGACGAGGCCGCGCCGTCGGCAAGCTGAGCAGCACAGTGCCGGAAGTCCCAGTCGAATTTCGAACTTTTTTCAAGGTTGCAGTCGCCGAGAAGTCACGCAACTTCGTCCGCGAGCGATCACTCACTCCGCACGCTCGACGGTCGTGTCGAGTACGTCCGACACGGTCGGGATCGCGTCGCGTTCCACGACCCAGCCGAGCAGGACCAGCCCCTGGACGAGAAAGGCGTTTGTGACGAGGAAAAACAGCGCCTCCTCGATCGGCAGTCCGAGAATCGTGAACCCCGTTGTTTGCGTCGCCGAGAACGTCCACAGCTCGAGGCCGATCGCCAGCCGATCGACGATCCAGAGGTACGCCGTCGGCGTCACAAGCGCGATAGCGACTGTTCGACGTCGTCGGAGCAGGACTGGCCAGCCGAACCCCCACTGGAGGGCGAGAACGGGTGCTGCCCACACCAGGATCGCGCCCAGATACGTCCCGGCCGGGATCGAGAGCAGGGCAAGTCCGACAACACCGATCGCTCCACCGGCAAGAACGCCGACGATCCGCTGTCTCCAGGAGACAGATCCGCTCCCGTCGGGCGTATCGACGAGCGTGGTCCACAAGCCAGTCAGTACCGTCTGGGCGACGATGAACAGCAACTCCTCGTAGGGGACGACACCGAGGCGGCCGACCAGCGTCGAGCCGTAGTCCCAGATGCCAAGTCGGATCAACTGACCGTCCCACGGGAACGTATAGACCAGCGCGACACCCGCGAGCAGGACGGTCCCGGAAACCTGGAACGGCTGAAAGCGCCGGCGTACCCCGAGCAGTATGGTCAGGATCGCGACCGGGACGACCACGAAGACGATCACGAACGGAAGGTAGGCGATCGGTGTCATCGCGAGTGCCCCATCCGATGACCGACCATACCGGTACTTGTCTTCCTGGGGGCAGTAGCCGGTCCTGGAAGGTTCGGGGGCTCGATTCTCATGAGCAGTCTCTCATTGTACGTATGCCAGCCGGCTGAAGTCGATACCTATTCTGTTGGGGTACCGACCGGATCGAACGGCTACCGTGCCATCGATTACCGGTCAGGAGTCGAAAAAAGCCCGGACGAGTTTCTTTTCGGCCGCCCGGAGATGCTGGTAATACGTTGAGGGAACGACTCCCATCGAGTCGGCGAGTTCCTCACCCTCGCTCTCACGTGGCCACTCGAAGAACCCGCTCACGTAGGCTTTTTCGAGGGCAGTCAACTGCCGGTCGGTCAGTTCGGACTCGACAGCACTCCGAAACGCCTGGGGTGTCTCGCCCGGGTCGTCGGATTCAGTGTAGGAGACCAGCGTCGCTGTCTCGTAGGTCGACCGGAGTTCCTCGACGATCGCCCGACCGTTCTGTTCGGTCGCGACTTGAAAGGCGAGTTCGATCCCGTCGTCGACGGTAATATCCTGGATGTCGCCGCCGTATCCGGACAGGATCCTGACGAAGGGCGTCCCGTCGGTCGTGATTTCGATCACACAATCGTCGTCCGTCCGTGAGAGGACGGTCACGGCAGAGATCCGCTCGTCCCGCTCGGCCGCCGCGCGGATTCTGGACTCGTCGTCCGCGTCGATATGGAACAGAAACCGCACCCGCCCGTCGTCGGTCGCCTGCGCACCACGGTACGCGAGGGCACCATCGAGTCGCCCGGCGAGGGTAGCCAAAAGGAGATCCGGCCCGTGCAACGAGACCGTGATTTCGACGGTGGCATCGGTGGTCACGGTCCACTTGCTCAGAACGGCGTTGACGGCTGATCCGATCGCCCGACCGAGAGCAGCGAGTATCGTCCGTTCGGTTTCGTCGAAGGCGTCCGGATCGCGGTCGTAGACGACGAGGACCCCGTAGGTCGTCTCTCGATAAACCAGCGGGATCACCACTCCAGAACCAGTCAGTCCGTCCCCGTCCGAAACCGTCGATCCGTCCACTCCACCGACGGGGGATTCCAGGTCAGCGTCCTCGAACCGTCGGACCTCCCCCCGGCCCACGGCCGTCGCGACCACGTCGATGGCAGATCCGGCCGCCGCGTCAGTGAGATCGAGCGTGACGGACTCGGTGTCCGTGTGGCTGTCTTCGGTGATCGTGATCGTCTCGGATGGCGGGTCGTACTCCCCAATCCACGCACGATCGAATTCGTCGCCGGCCCCGACCCGTTCGACAGTCATTCTGTCGATATCCGCTCGCGAATCGGCCCTGACCAGAATCTCAGTCACGTCGCCGACGAGCCCCTCGACGCGCTCCAGCAGCCGCCGTAAGGTCTCCCGCTCACGTTTGATCGCCGCCTCAGCCTCCTTGCGCTCGGTGATGTCCTGCTGGAACCCCACGAAGTTAGTCACCGTTCCGTCGTCGTCCCGGATCGGCGAGATCTCGAGGTTGTTCCAGAAGGTCGAGCCATCGGCACGGTAGTTCCGCAACTCGACTGCAGCCGCTTGCTCGTCCATCACGGCTTCCCGGAGTTCCAGGGTGGTCTCGGCGTCGGTCCCTTCGCCCTGGAGGAACCGACAGTTGACCCCGATCGCGTCCTCCTTCTCGTAGCCCGTCATCTCCACGAAGGAGTCGTTGACGTAGATCAGTGGCTTGTCGGGTGCCGTCGCGTCCGCGATCGTGATCCCGACCGGCGCTTCGTCGAGGGCACGCTCCTTCAGGCGCTGTTGTTCGGTCGCCGTGCGGTCGCTGATCGGCATCCGTACCTGTCGGTCCCTACGATCGGGTTCGGGGACCGCGTCGTCGATGGCTTCGACCACGAGACCGAGGGCGTCATCACTCGTCTGGGGGACATAGGCCGTCGCATCGGCGGCCACTGCCCGACGAGCGATGGCCCCCGTCGAAACGCTCGGGATGACGACGACCGGCAATCCCGGTCGATCCTGACGGATCGCCTCTAAGAGCGCCAGTCCGTCGAATCCCGACTCGGTGTGGTCCGTGACAACGCAGTCTGCCTCGTCGGCTTCGACCCGTTCGACTGCCGTACGGAAGTCGGTCGACGATTCGACGACGACGTTGTCCGCCATCTCCCGGAGCCCGTCCGTCGAGACCGGCGACGCCCCTGGATCGTCCCCAACCCGGAGTATTCGCCGACCGTCCCCTGAACTGCTCATGGCCACTGTGTTGGCAGACGATTACCGTAAAGCTGGGGCTCGAATCGACTGATACCCGGCTGGTCGGCCGGAGCTCAACCGAGGAACCGCGCTTTGACCCCACGCTCGCGCTCGTCCTCGATGACGGCTTCGGCGGCGTGTTCGCCACTGATGATCGTCATCGGCACGCCGATCCCCGGCGAGGTGAACCCACCGACGTAATACAGTCCGTCGACCTGCTTGGCTCGATGTGAGGGACGCATCGGCCCGGTCTGGAACAATGTGTGTGCCAGCCCCAGGGCGGTCCCCTTGGGATAATGCAGGCGCTCGGTGAAATCGTCGACGCACATCGATGCCGCCGTGACGATCCGATCCCGGAGGTCGACGCCGATGTTCGTGGCGAGGTCATCGAGAACCCAGTCCCGATATTCCTGGCGTCGCTCGTCGCTGTCTTCCAGCCCCGCCGCGATCGGAATGAGGACGACCACTGCATGGTGGTCCTCGGGAGCGACACCGTCGTCAGTGATCGAAGGGACCGAAAGGTAATACGCCGGATCGTCCGGCCAGCCGGGTTCCTCGAAGATCGACGCGAAGTGTGGACCCCAGTCGTCGGGAAACACCAGCGAGTGGTGTTCGAGCGGGCCAACGTCGCCTTCGACGCCGAAGTACCAAAGCAGCGCCGAGGGTGCGTAGGTCTGGTCGTCCCAGTGGTCGAGATCGTGATCGCGCTTTCCGGGGGAGAGCAACTCGCGCTCGACGTGAGCCGGCGGTGCGTTGGCAACGACCCGGTCGGCCCGGCGGCGACCCTCGCTTGTCTGGAGGGCGAGTCCAGTCGTAGTCTCCTGGAGATCAGTCACCTCGACGCCGGTCCGGTAGGTGACACCCAGTTCCTCGCCGAGTTCGGCCAGCCCCTCGACGAGGCTGTACATCCCACCCTCGGGATAGTAGACGCCCATGTTGTAATCGACGTGAGACATCAGGTTGTACAGCGCCGGCGTGTTGTGTGGCGAGCCGCCCAGAAAGACAAGCGTGTACTGCAGCAGTTGCTGGAGCTTCGGGTTGTCGAAGTACGTCTCGACGTGGCCCTGCATCGATCCGAGCATCGTCAGCCCCGGACCGGCGGCGACGACGTCCCGATCGAGCAGGTCGCGAAAACGGGATCGATCCTCGTAGACGAAGTGTTCCATCCCCACGTCGTAGGTGTGTTCGGCCTCCGCAAGGTACTCTTCGAAGGCCTCACCGCCGCCCGCCTCGTAGGCGGCGAAGATACGCTTGATCTGGTTGCGATCCGGGGTGACGGTCACCCAGTCACAGGGTGCATCGACATCCTCGTCGTAGGGCGTGCCCGCACCCGGGACCGGTTCACTGTCGCGGAAGAACACACGGTACTGCGGGTCGAGTTTCTGCAGTGTGTAATACTCCTCGGGCACGCGGTCGAACTGATCGAAAAAGCGTTCGAAGACGTCGGGCATCAGATACCACGAGGGACCAGTGTCGAAGCGGAAGCCATCGGTTTCGAGCAGGTTCGCGGCTCCCCCAAGGCGGGGCTGCTTTTCGAGGACGGTCACGTCCGCGCCGGCGTCAGCGAGGAAGGCGGCGGCGGAGAGTCCACCGATCCCGCCACCGATGACGTCGACCGACCGGCCGGCGAGTGACCCGGCTGCATTTCCTGTCATGGCACGTACCAGATGCCGCGCTCGCGGTCCATAAATGAACCGACGACCACGTGCGGGAGCGCGATGATACTGATCGAGATGCTCCAGAAGGCGACTGCACCTGGAAGTAGGGGCGCGCCCCCCAGCGGGTCCCTCGCGACGACCAGGATCGTCCCGACGACGCCGGCCGTCGCGATCGACCCGGCGATCAACACGCCCCAGGCAGTCAGCGCGATCACGCGTGGGTCGTCACTCTCGAGAAACGGCGTGAGGACGCCACCTTGCTCGGGAACGTCGTCCTCGATCGCGACGTGTCGCCCGATCTGGCGCATGGAGTACCACAGCGGGAAGTACAGCCCGACGGCGACGACCACCGGGACGACGGCGAAGAAGGCGATCAATACCGCTGTTTCCCCCGCGTCGACGAGCCAGGATCGTGTCCCGTCCCGGCGAACGTATCCGAGCCCGACGTGGGCGACGGCGAATGTCGCGAACGTGATCCCGATCAGTGGGCGTGTGACGCTGAAGTACTGCGTAAACGGTTCGAGCCCGCCGGGCTGGAAGATGTTCACCATGTATGCGCTGAACATCTCGAAGGTCCCCGGCCAGGCGACGATCGGGACTGCCATGACGACACCGCCCCGGACCAGTGCGGCGAGGTGTCGTTGAACGGGCGTCCGGAGATGGCCGCTGCCGATCTCGGCGTCCATGACGTGGAGGCCGCCGTAGCCGCCCTTGAGAACGGCAACCAGAATCGCGAGGGCGAGACCCGCGACCGGCGCAAGGGCGAACAGGCCGATGAACCCCGCGACGAGGCCGAGGTACGCGACGACGTAGCGCCACTGGAAGGTGAGTCCGCGTTGGCGGATGTTGTTGAAGTGTTCGTACCCGCCGTGTGGCAGGTTCAGAGCGACCATGCCGAACAGGTAGATCGCCGCCTGTAGCGTGAGGCCGAAGTCGATACCGAGTGCCCGGAGCACGAGGAAGCCGACGGCGAGGCCCGCAAGCGTCGTCCGCGACGCTTCGATCGGTCGGTTTCCCGGCCAGGCCGGACGGATGTCCGCTATAGACCACTGGAGATTCCGCAGTGACATGCGAGACGGTAGGTCCCACGTCGGAGTCAAATACTACCCCAACCAGTTTGGTAGGCAACTGGGCCGGCGAAACGGTCGCGTCACTTTCGCCCTGGGTGGCGTACATTTATCTCGCCGGGAGCCGACGTGGCGGGGCATGGGGATCGAACAGTTGTCGTGTCCGACCTGCGGGGCGACCGTCAAGATGGGGCTGCCCCGGAGTGCGACCGTCCAGTCCGTCACCACGGAGGCCCGCGAGGAACCCGACAACGACCGGGCGAAAGTTCGGCCCAACGCGTGTCCCAACGGCCACGAGTGTTACGTCATGTTCCGGTTCTAGACGGCCGTCATGTTCCGGTTCTAGACGGTATCCATCGCTGCGCCGCTCAGACGCGTTCGGGCAGCCACCCGCCCGAGACCTCGACGTTCGCCCCCGAGATGTAGTCGCTGTCGGGGTCCAGAAAGAACAGCACGGCCTGGATCAGATCCTCGAAGGCTGCGGGGCGATCGCGGGGAAGCTCGTCCGGGAACTCCGCGGAGTTCTCGACGACGTACGGCGAGACCGCGTTGACGGTGATCCCATCGTCGCTGGTGTCTGCCGCGAGCATCCGCGTGAACATCAGAACGCCCGCTTTCGCCACGAAATACGGGAAGTTCTTCGGGCTGACCAGTCCCTTCTCGCTGGAAGCATAGCCAATATTGACGATCCGCCCGTCGCCCGCCTCACGCATCGCAGGAAGCGCCCGCTTCGAACACAGATACGTCGCGTCGAGATTGGTCTCCATCACGGTCTGCCAGGTGGCATAGTCGAGTTCGTCCCACCGCTCCGGTGCGAACGCGCCGACGTTGTTGATCAATATGTCGACAGTCCCAAGTTCGTCCTCGACGGTGTCGAACAGCCCGTCGACGCTGTCCGGGTCAGTCACGTCCGCCTGGACGGTCAGTGCTTCGACGCCCGCCTCGCGGGCGGCCTCCGCGACTACCTCGGCTTCCTCGGGGCTGGTCCGGTACTGCACGGCCACGTCCGCCCCGCAGTCGGCGAGCGCGAGCAGCACCTCGCGCCCGACGCCGCGGGCGCTGCCGGTCACGAGCGCGGTCTGACCGTCGAGGGTCGGCGAGAGCATATTCCGGTTACGGGGGCCGACCACTAAATGGTCAGGACAGCGGGGTAGATTTATTGACGGGCCGGGAGACGCCCCCTTCATGGAGTACGACATCGAACACAGACCCTCCTACGCGTTGCTCTCGGTCGACCTCGACCAGAGCGAAGAGTTACAGGCGGAAGCCGGCGCGATGGTGAGTCACACCGACGGGATCGAGATCGAGACGGGGGCCCAGGGCGGAATCGTCGACTCGCTGAAACGCACGGCCTTCGGGGGCGAGTCATTCTTCATGAACACCTTCAGCGCCGACCGGCCGGGCCACGTCACGCTCGCCCCACCCCTGCCGGGCGACGTGATCGGCAAGGAACTCGCGGACGAACGCCTGCTCGTCCAGTCGGGGTCGTTCCTGGCCGCCGAGACGGGGATCGACATCGACACGAAGTTCGGCGGCGGGCGGACGTTCTTCGGCGGGGAAGGACTCTTCCTGCTCGAACTGTCGGGGACCGGCCAGACGTTCCTCTCGAGTTACGGTGCGATCGAACGGGTCGACCTCGACCCCGGCGAGACCTACACGGTCGACACCGGCCACATTGTGGCCTTCGAAGGCACGACTAACTTTGACGTCAAGAAAGTCGGCGGACTCAAGTCCACGCTGTTCAGCGGCGAGGGCCTCGTCTGTGAGTTCAGCGGCGAGGGGTCAGTCTGGATCCAGACCAGAAGTACCGACGCGTTCCTGTCGTGGCTGATCCCGAACCTGCCCGCTGGCGACGGCGGGGATCACGACGAGGGGTTCAGTATCAACTTCTGATCGGCGCTCACTCGAAGACAGCGATCGATCCGCGGTGATTCTTCCCGTGCCGGTTGAGGACGGCCGTTTCGCCGTCTCCCGCCAGGGCCACGGTGTGATCCAGGGGCTGCCCGCTCTTGGCTGCCGGCGAAAGTGTTGTCTGCCGTGCCCAGACACCCTCGGAATGGGCAAACACGGACGCCGAATCCGGGGACGTGTCGGTCGAACCTTCCGGCGTCGTGATACCCACGATGGCACTCGACCCGGCCGCCGAGACCGCGATCGATCGTCCGAAGTCCCGATACGGCACGGAATCCCCAGCCACGAGTTTCGGCCGTGGCGTCCACGAACCTCCGCTGCGCTCGAAGACGTAGACGGACCCCCAGAATAGTGTCTCCGATCCGCCCCGGTGGATTATCACGCGCTCGCCTGGTGCTCCAACGAGCGCGAGCGAGCCATCGTCGGTCAGCGCGACGGCGGTCCCCAGATTGTTCGACCGCCCGGGCTGTGGAACGAATCGTGCCGTCCGGGACCACGTCTCGCCGGAGTGTTCGAAGACGTACGCCGCACCCGGATGCCGGTCGCACCCCACGTCACAGAACGGTTCGAATATCTCCGGGCGACCGGACTTGGAGGCGACTGTCGCCGATCCGGTGATCCCCCTGGAACTGGTACTGGTATATGGCGCACCGACGATGATCGTCGCTCCGTCGCTCGATACGGCCGTGGCGTGCCCGAAGCGGTGGCTGTCTTCGGCCGTCAGCTCCGCCGACTCGCGCCACTCACCGTTCGATCGCTCGTAGACGTACGCCGAACCCGGGTATTCGAGTGGGGCTCCGATGACGGCAGTACGTCCGTCCGCCGCGAGCGCCACGCTAGCCCCGAAGCGTTCGGATCGGTTGACGTTCTCGGGCCGTACCTCCGCGGTGCGGGACCACGATCCATCGTGACGCTCGAAAACATATGCGGTTCCACGCACCCGGTCGCTCATCGTTTCGACGCCATGGGTGCCCACGAGAACCGTCGATCCGTCGCGGGAGACGTCGACGCAATAACTGCCGGCCGGGTCGCCGTCGTCGGGGGCCGGTAGTGTCCTCAGGGACCACGAGCCATCCGCCCGCTCGAAGACGAACGCCGCCGTCGGATCGTCGGTCTTCCGCGGTTCGGACCGCCGCGCACCGACGGCCACTGTCGATCCGTCACCGGACGACCCGATCGATTCCGCGAACCCAACTCGATCCCTCCCGCCACCGGGCGTCAGTGTCGCCCCCCGTGACCAGGACCGAACACCCGGTGCGACGACGTTCGAACACCCGCTAATGGCCGTGATACCCCCGATCCCGGCTAGTTTGAGGGCCCCGCGGCGGCTGATATCCATGGCCGATGATACAAATCACAGATAGATAACGGTTGGTGGAAACCGTCAGGGGTGTGACCCCCGGTTGATGCGACCCCACAGGTCGCGTGAAGCTGGGAGCAGAGCCCGCTGTCAGTCACAGCGCGTTCTCGACGGCGCTCGCCACTTTGCGGGCTTTCTCGGCGAGTGCCTCGGGAACGTCGCCGGCCTCGACGGCCGCGTCGAGTTCGTCGTCGTCGACCCGCTCGACCGTCCCGTCAGTGTGCTTGACCACGTCGACGTGGAGATCGACGTACCGGATTTCGTTCGGGAACACCTCCACGGGCGTACAGACGTTGACGTAGGTCCCGCGCTTTTGCCCGTCTTCGCTCCGGTAGACTGTCGGATACCACCACTTGCCCTCGGTGAACTTCGTGACGGCGACGTCGCCACCCCGGCGCTTTGTGCCCAGGGCATCGTAGGTCCCGCCGGGCGACATCTCGCGCTCGACGCGGATGGTGCCGTCCGGGTCGCGTTCGGTCACGTCGCCGCGGCCGAGGCTGACCGTCCGCCCGTCGGGCTTGCCGTGAGCGATGGCGACCCGGTCTCCCGCCTGTGGCCCGAACTGCCGCGTCACGACGTCGAACGGGAACTCACCGTCGAGGTCCGGCGCGAGGTCCTCGACGAAGTCGACGGCGGCGCTCGCGCGCTCGTCGCCCGCCTTGATCCGGTGGTGGCCCGGCATGGTCGGCGTCACTTCCCGGCGATCCTCGTCGAGAGCGAAGCGGGATTCACGGCCAAAGAGTACCCACTGTGTCCCGCGACCGTCGACGATCCGACCGGTCGTCGTGGTCTCGTCGTGGGCTGAGAGTGCGTCGTCAATCGACGCTGCTCGGTCGATCAGCGGTTCGAGCTCGGCCTCTAAGATCGCGAAGTCGGCGTCGTCGGCGTCCCGCCCCCATGAGACCCGCCAGCCGTCGGGGACGTCCACCGAGAGCACGTCGAGGAGGTCCGGCCCCGCGGCTTCGGTCGACGCTTCCCGGACGAGCGTGGCCAGATCACCGCGGACCGACACGTTTGTGTCGAGTTCCGGCCGATCCGTGCTCCAGGGGGCCGCGGGTTCGGCGACCTGGACACGGAGTCTGTCGTCGGTTTCGACGTGTGCGCTGGTCGCGTTGAAGGGGAGAAAGCCCTCGGTATCACCCAGATCGACCACAGCGCCGCTTCCCAGTGTCTCGGTGACGACGCCGTCGAAGATCGCCCCCTGCGGCGTCGGATCCCTCCAGCACAGCGTGTCGATAGCCACGTCGAGGGTATCACGCACCCGTTCGACACCGGCTTGCGTTCCGACGATCGAAACACCCAGTCGTTGCTCGTCAGTTTCGATCGTCACGCTGGCTGGTTCCTCGGCGAACGTGGTCTCGAAACGTCGTTGGATCGGTGTCGAGGCCTGGACGACATCGACGTCGTCCGCCCGAACCAGCCGCTGCGTTATCGCTGTGGCGTAGATACCCCGAACCTGCACGCCGATCGACTCACCATCGGTCATGGTATCGAATACCCTCCACTCGATAAATGATGGTTGTGGGCTTGCACCCACTCCAGAGCCGATACTCGCCGCTTGCGAACGGCTCGTCCCGAACTATCGAGTCGCGGACGATGCTGATCCATGCGGGAGAACAGGACGGTCCGGTTTGAAAACGTCGCGGTACGTGAGTGCGCGCCAGTCAGGCGACCAGGTTCAAGACAAGTACCAGGACGCCAAAGAGCGCGCCGAACGCCACGATCGTCTTGGGATCGATCCGAATCGCGTTGCGGTCCTCGGCGTCGAAATACCTGACGAGACCGGCACTCGACATCAGCCCGCCGCTATCGCTACTACTCATACCCAGACGTGAGTCATCAGCGTGCCTAAGCCTTTCGGCCTCGGGCTCACATCGTTAAACCGCCGCAGTGAAAACGCTTATTTCGCCGCCTCGGCAACGTACAGTGGATATCATGACCGTCACCCTGATGGACTTTCATGCCGACTGGTGTGGGCCGTGTAAGACACAGGAGCCTATTCTGGAGGATCTAGAGGACGACTGGCCGGAGGTCGACTTCGAGCGCATCGACGTCGAGGAAAAACAGGATATCGCCAACGAGTATCAGGTCCGGTCGTTGCCAACCCTGATCATCGAGAACGACGACGGCGTCGTCGAACGGTTCATCGGCGTCACGCAGGGCGACGACATCGAGACCGCACTGGAAGAAGCGTCGGCTTGATTTCTGCCGGGCATCCGACTCCAGCTTTCACTCGAAGCGGACGCCGACGTCGTGGAGTTCGTCGTTATGCATCGCCAGATTGATCAAAAGCGGCGTCAGCGATTCGACTTCCGCGGCATTGTCGATCGAACCTGCTCGTAGCGCGCGGATCCCGTCGATCCCGTCTGCGAGGAGTTCGACGCGGTCGACGGCGTCTTCGTCGTCGCCGACCAGAATAGCGTCAAGTGACAGGTCGATGCCGAGGTTTGCAAGCTCATCGGCCGCGAGATTGTGAAACGCGCCGACGACTGGCACGTCGTCGGGTGCTGCATCCGCAGCCAGCGCCGTGACGCTGCCGGCCCCAGGTCGGTTGTAATGCATGCCACTCCCGTCGCGTTGCATCCCGACGGCCGGACTGACGAGCACTGTCTCACCGTCGAGGCCCTCCTCGACCTGTTCGATCGTATCCACGAGGTGATAAGCCGGGACGGCGGCAACGACGACGTCAGCCTCGGCAGCCGCCTCGGCGTTCGCCGCCGCTGCGATGGTCGTTTCCGCGCCGCGGCTCGACAGTTCGGTCTCGTACTCCTCAGCTTTTGAACGTGCACGCTGTGGATCGCGTGATCCGATGACGATGTCGTGAGACGTGTGATAGGCCCACCGAAGCGCCAGGCCTTCGCCGATGTCACCCGTCCCACCGAGGATAGCCACTCGCATGTCCGGGATTTCCGGGCGCGACCGTTAAGCCCCCTGCGATCCCGCACGGTTTTCGCCTGCTTCGAGGAGTTCCGGCAGGTCGTTGACCGACTCGACGACGGCGTCGGCCCCTGCTTGCTCGAACTTCTCCCGGCCCGATTCGCCTGTGAGTCCACCGGTCAGGACGCCGATACCGTGATAGGTCCGGTCAGAATCGGCGTCAGCAGCGTTGACGGCGGTGCGAACGTCATCCAGCGTATCACCGGCGAAAGTGACGGTGTCGGCATCGAAGCGTTCGGCTAGCGTCACGAGTGCGTCAGGGTCCGGCTTGCCCGCGTCCCAGTCGTCCATGGTAAAGCGGTGGTCCGCGGGAATGTCCAATCCGACGCGATCCATGGCGATGTCGGCCTCCGCCGCTGGTCGCCCAGTCAGAACACCAACCTCGAAGTTCGCAAGCAGCGTCTCGAGAGTCGACCGATCGACCAGGACGGTCTCGTCGTGGATATAGCCGGCTTCCGAGAGCGTCGGTTCGCTCCCCTCGATCTCCCGATATTTGTCGCTGCCAAGATACAGTTGCTGAAACACCTCACGGAGCTGTTCCCGATCGAGTGCCGCATAGATTCGTTCGCGCGCGGCGGCGTCCATCTCGTCGTCGACGACGGACCGCGCCCCGGAGAATCCGCCCCCGGAGGCGGCAATCCGATCAGTAAATCCCTCGACGCAACGGTCGAATCCTTCGCTCCGGGCGAGCACGTACAACGCGAGCGCGTCAGTCAACTCCCAGTCGTTGTTGAACCCCCCCGCGTCCTTGAACGCCTGCAGCGTGGATCGTGAGATGGTTTCGCCGTGGATGCGCGCCACAGTGTCGACAACGGCCCGCCGATACGAGTCAGCGACGTCCACCAGCACGCCGTCCACGTCAAGTACGACCGCGTCTGACTGCATAGGTATGTGCGCACAGAGGCTCCGGATTAAAGCAGTTTCCGACTGTCGACGGTCGCCGTCCCATCGGCGAGGTATTTAAGCGCCCCCCGTGCATACAGGGTTGTATGCACGTCGACATCGTGCCGGTCGGTGATCTCCCCGCGATGGTCAAACGTGAGGCCTCTGCCGGTCTGCGATCAGTCTACGACTGTGACGTCACCGTCAACGACACCCAGTCGATCCCAGCTGGATCCTTCGATCCTGATCGCGACCAGTACCGCGCAGAGGAATTCATCGACCTCGCCAAGCGAGAGGGGACTGGCGAGAAAAACATCGCGATCACCGACCGGGACCTGTTCTACCGCCGCCGTAACTACGTCTTCGGCCTCGCCTACCTCGACGGCAACGGCAGCGTCATCTCGACACATCGACTGCAGATGACCTCCGACGGCGGGATCTCGAACAAGTCCAACACCGAGGTGTTCGCCGAACGCGTCCGCAAGGAAGTCGTCCACGAGATCGGCCACACGCTCGGGCTCGAACACTGTGATAACAAGCGCTGTGTCATGAACTTCTCTCCAAAGGTTCGCCAGGTCGACGTCAAAGAACAGACCCTCTGTGGGAGCTGTCAACGTCGCATCCTCTGATCTCCGCGCCGATCGTTGAACAGCGGTCCACCGGCCAAACTATTATTGTCACTGTCTTTGTACTCTAAACGGTGATGGACCGTTCTGTCTCTGATGCTATCCGGATCCTCTGTGTGGACGACGAGCGCGACTTTCTGGAACTGACCGCGACCTTTCTCGAACGGGAGCAGCCTGATTTCACCGTCGAGACGGCACCGAGCGCGACTGCAGGACTTGACCGTCTTGCGGACGGAGCCTTCGATTGTGTCGTTTCTGATTACGAGATGCCCGGTGCAAACGGGATCGAGTTTCTCGAAACGGTGCGTGAATCCCACCCCGATCTCCCGTTCATTCTGTTCACCGGGCGAGGTTCGGAAGATATCGCAAGCGATGCCATCTCATCCGGCGTCACCGATTACCTCCAGAAGACCACTGGCTCGGACCAGTACACTGTGCTGGCGAACCGAATCAAAAATGCCGTCGAACAGACCCGATCACGGCGACTGCTCGCGCGCAGCCAAAAGCGACTGCGCGAAGTCATCGATGCCATGCCCCACCTGGTGTATATCGTTGCTGAGGACGGGACGTATTTACTCGCCAATCAGGCATTGGCTGACTTCCACGAGACGACAGTCGAAGCGATCGAAGGGGCGACTGTCAGCGAGATTCTCGGGGACCAAGCCGCCGAGCAGTTTCGGGCCGATCTCACGGACGTGCTGGAGTCGAACACGTCAAAACGTGTGCCCGATGTCGAAATCACGTCCCCCAAGGAGAAGACTCACGTCTTCGAACCGCGCCTGTTCCCACACGACCTGGCGGACACGGACACGCGAGCCGTTCTCGGGATCGCCGTCGATCGTACCGAACGGGTCGATCGCGAACGGGAACACGAAGAGACAGACGTCCTGCTTTCGACGCTGTTCGATACGCTTCCGGTCGGCGTGCTGGCCGAGCACGAATCCCGACAGGTGCTTTCAGTCAACCAGCGACTGCTTGACCTGTTTGACGTCGACGAGTCACCGTCAGCCATCGTCGGGACAGACAGTGCGCACCTCAGCGCCAAGATGCGTGACCGACTCGTAGAATCTAGCCGATCGCTCCATCAGCTCGACGAGTCGCCCACCGCCCCTGAGTCGAACACAGATCGGCAACTCGATCTGGGTGATGGTCGCACTGTCGAACAGCACTATCAAACAGTCGACTTTCCGGACGGGATGGGGCATCTCTGGGTCTATCGAGACGTGTCCGAGCACACGAAACGCAACGCTGAGTTGAGCACCGTCGTCGACCGCCTCGAAGGCCTCCACGATGCCACCAGAGATCTCATCCGGGCTGACGATCGGGAAACGGTTGGGACGCTCGTGGCTGACTCGGTGAGTTCGATTCTCGACCACCCGAGTAACGTGGTTCGGTTCCGTGAGGGTGACGTCCTCCGACCGGTCGCCGTGACCAGCGACGCCAGGGCGGAACTCGGCGATCGCCCCTCGTATGCGATCGGCGAAGGGTTCCCGGGAGACGTGTATCGGACTGGCGAATCCCGCCTCGTCGAAGACTTCGAGGCGTGCGATCGAGACGTCGACAATGGTCCACACCGCTCAGCGCTATATGTCCCGATCGGCGATCACGGAACACTGTCGATTGGGAACACTAAACAAGGGGCGTTCGGTCGGGTGGACCGGATGCTTGCGACTGTCATCACGGACAACGCGGCGACTGTCCTCGATCGCCTGGCCGGCGAACGGACGCTCAAACGCCAGAACGAACGGCTTGCGGAGTTCGGACGGGTCGTGAGCCACGACTTGCGAAACCCGCTCGAAGTGGCACGAACACGCTGTCAACTGGCTATCGAAGATTGTGACCACAGCCATCTAGATGCGGTCGAACGGGCCCACGAACGCATGGAGACGTTGATCGACGATCTGCTGGTGCTAGCTCAAAACGGAGCGACCATCGCCGAGCCGGAGTGGCTCGATTTCGCGACGCTTGTCGATCGGTGTTGGACAACTGTCAGGACAGCCGACGCGACGCTCGAAAACGAGGCCGACGGACGGATCTGCGGCGACGAGAATCGGCTCCGACAACTGCTCGAAAACCTGTTCCGTAACGCGGTCTCTCACGGCGGGGAGACAGTGTGCGTCCGGATCGAAACCACAGACTGCGGGTTTTGTGTGGCCGACGACGGGCCGGGCATTCCGGTTGCGGACCGTGAGCGTGTCTTCGATGTGGGCTACTCGACCAGGGATGCGGGGACCGGATTCGGCCTCAGTATCGTCTCACAGGTGGCTGATGCTCACGGCTGGGACGTGACGGTGACTGAAAGCGACTCCGGCGGAGCTCGATTCGAGTTTACGGGAATCGAGATCCACGACGAGGCCCCCTGAGTGAACGTTAGAATACCCCGGGCGCGACGACGTAGACCAGCAGCGTGCCGACCGTGCCGACGAACAGCGCGAAGATGACTGTCGGGACGGCGACTTTCCGGAGAATATCCCCTTCACGGCCGGCGATGCCGACGACGCCACAGATCGCGGCGATGTTCTGGACCGAGATCATGTTGCCGACCCCGCCGCCGACGTTCTGAATCGCGACTATCATGCCCCGTGAGAGGCCGACATTTTCGGCCGCGTTGTACTGCAGGGAGTTGAACAGAATATCGGAGACGGTGTTCGACCCGGTCACAAAGGTTCCCAGCGCGCCGATCCAGGGCACGACCATCGGGAGTGCCCCGCCGGCCGCGCTCGCAAGCACTTCCGAGAGCACCTGCATCATGCCGGCGATGTTCTCGGGGTTGGTCGCCGACTCCTGCATCACCTGTGTCAGCGAGACGACGACAACGAGCGTGAGTGCCGCCGGTGCGACCTGTCGGACGGACTCCCGCCAGGCTTCGACGGTGCCCTCCACGTCGAGTCTGTAGAGCAGACCCGTGCCGATCGCGATCGGCATGAACGGCATTGTGCCCGGCAAGTACAGGTACTCGATGTCCCAACCGAGTTCGGTCCCCAGAAGGTTGCCGATCTCGAAGGTCACCGCCTGCAACTGGCCTTCGATCCCGAGGCCGGGCCACCGAGTCACCAGGAGGAACCCGGCGACCAGGAGATACGGCGTCCAGGCCAACCAGACCGGCATTTCCTTGGTGGGTTCGTCGTCGCTGATCGAATCGAGGCTCAGCCCGCCGAGCCAGGTGTCCGACCACCGACCGCGGTCGGGGAACGTCCAGGTCTTCTCGGGCACAAGAACGTCGTACTGTGCCATGACGATGCCCAGACCGATGACCACGAACCCGGCGGCAATGTCGGGCAGCGAGTAGCCGATGAACCAGGCGACGGCCCACTGGACCAGCCCGGTGATGACGCCGAGAACCAGCGCGAACGGAACCATCGGGGCACTCGAGCGCGCTGCCCCGCGCACGGTCCGCTCCTCGTCGTCCCCGAACCAGTAGATCAACAGGAAGACGCCCAGTAGCCCCCAGAAGACGAACGTCAGCCCCGTCATGACGCCGGTCCAGGCCGAGACGATCGACTTGAACTCCGCGACCCCGATGGTTCCCGAGAGCGTCGACGATAGCGTCTCGACGCCGGCGTTGATCGGCGTCCCCGCGGCACCGAACTGTGGATTCGGCGCGTTGAAAAACAGGCCGAAGACAGCCGCTGCGAGCGGCGGGAACCCCAGGCCGATGAACAGCGGCGCGGCCAGTGCCCCTGGCGTGCCAAAGCCGGCGACGCCTTCGATGATGGTCTCGAAACCGAGCCCGATCAACAGCAACTGAACCCGGCGGTCGTTCTCGACGCGCCGGAAGAACCATCGGATCGTGCTGATCGCCCCGCCGACCTCCAGATAGTTCATCAGCAAGATTGCGCCGAAGACGATCAGGATGATGTCGACCGCTTCGAGGACGCCTTTCAGCGCCGCGGCCGCGAACCACGTGCCTTCCATTCCCCAGACGCCCAGCCCGAGCGCCGCCGCGATCACCCACCCGACAGTCATCGACCGTGCTGCCGACCATCGCAACCCGGCCAACAGTACGAACGCGACCGCGATCGGTAGGCTCGCGGCGAGCGCCAGGAGCACTACACTCGCCATGTTGGTTGCACTGACACGGTCCCCTGTGAATAGTCACACGGTTCTCTCCGGTATTTGCCACGATCGATCGGGTTCGATGTGCGGGACACCACGGTCGCGGAAGCGTTGTTTCGTGATCCGTCCATGTCGACCTCAGACAAGATCCAACTCGACGATCGGCAGGTGCCACTCCTCACGGACCGCGCGAAGTTCCTCGCTGCAGTCGATCAGCGATCCGGGCGCGTGGGCGTCCGACCCGATGGTGAAGGAAACGCCCGCGTCGACCAACAGTTCCGCGAAGGACTCGCTCGGATGGAACTCGCCGTAGGCGTCGAGCACGCGGCCGGCGTTGATCTCGGGTACAGTCCGGGAATCAGTGAACGCATCGGCGATTCGTCCGTAGTGATCCTCGGTCAGCAGCCCACGGAGGGCCTCGTTTCGCTCGACGAGATCGACGTGAGCGGCAATCTCGAACAGTTCCGAGTCGACCAGCGAGACCAGATGATCGACGTACGTCTCGACGGCAGCTTCACGCTCCGTTTCGGAGAGGCCGGCGAAGTATGACTGGTTGTGGACGTTCACTCCATCGATCGCGTGAACGCTACCGATGGCATATTCGAAGTCGGCCGTTTCGAGAAACGATTCGATCGTCTCCTCGCGTGCCGCGTGATAATCCATCTCAACGGCGTCGAACAGCCGGAGGTCCGTCCGCTCGCGCGACCGACCGATGGCCCGTCGTCGTCGCTCGTAGGTCAGGTCCAGGTTGAAGCCGGACGCCTCGCGATATGCCTGATCGGCCTCGGCGTCGAAGACGTTGCAGTGGTCGGCGAAGCCGACGCCGTCGAGGCCGGCCCGCTCGGCAGCGTCGATCATCCGGGGAAGAAAAGACCCGTCGGAGTACGTGGTGTGGACGTGGTAATCGTACATGTGTGCTGGCTTCCGCTCGAAGGGGAATACGGGTTTCGCTCGTGAGGGGGCGACCGTCGGCACTCGGGGGCAGCAGAAGATTCGCCGATCTCACTCGGGCGCGTAGTAGTACTCGCCGGCCTGCTTTTGCTCCCGATCCAGGCGACTCTCGGGCTTGTTGATCCGGGGGCGGCCCGTGCGTTCGTCACGCCGGAACGTGATGTCGAGGTTGCCAAGGAAGTCGTTCATCCCCGAGCGCATCGACTGGGGGGTGCTGGCGTGGCCGGCGACGGCGGGTTCGCCGTCGAAGACGAGCAGGCGGTCGGCCAGCAGGTCGATCATGTAGATGTCGTGGTCGATGACCATCGCCGTCGCGTCGTGGTTCTCGGCGTACCGCCGGATCGCACTCGTCGCGAGCACTCGCTGTTCGACGTCGAGGTGCGCGCTGGGCTCGTCCAGCAGGTAGAGATCGGCGTCACGGGAAAGACAGGCCGCGATGGCGACGCGCTGGCGTTCGCCACCTGAGAGGTCCGTGAGTTGCTGCTCCATGATCCGGTCGAGCTGGAGGGGCTGGGCGATCTCGGTGTTCCAGTAGGAGGTGCCGAAGTCCTCGGCGATCGACCCGAGAAACGCGTCGACGCGCATCGGCTGGTCGACCTCGACGTACTGTGGCTTATAGGAGATGTCGACGCTCGCGTCGAGTTCGCCCGCGTCGGGTTCGAGCCGGTCAGCCAGTAGCTTCGCGAACGTCGACTTCCCGATCCCGTTCGGTCCGACGACGCCGAGGACCTCGCTCTCCCGGATCTGCCCTGCCTCGACAGAAAGCGAGAACTCGCCCTCGCCGTAACTCTTCTCCAGGGCCGGGTATTCGATCACGACGTCGCCCGTCGAGACTGATCGGGGGGCGTGTTCCTCGAACTCGATGGCGTCCTGGCGGATCCGCATGTTCTCGTTTTCGAGATACCCCGAGAGGTACTCGTTGATGCCGTTCTTGACGGACTTGGGATCCGTGATGACGCCGAACGCGCCGGGTTCACCGTACCCGACGTGGATCACGTCCGCCAGGAGATCCAGGATCGCCAGGTCGTGTTCGACGACGAGCATCGACCGGTCCTCCTCCTCGGCCATCTCCTGGATGAGTCGCGCCGCGGTCATCCGCTGGCCGATGTCCAGATACGGCGAGACCTCGTCGAGGAAGTAGAAGTCCGCGTCCCGGGCGAGCGCGGCGACGAGGGCGACCCGCTGGAGTTCGCCACCGGAGAGCGTATCGATGTCCTGGTCGACGACCGGTTCGATGCCGACGCGTTCGATCAACTCGTCGAGGACGCCGCGCTCGTCGGTGCCTTCGAGGAGGGCGCGCGTCGTGCCGTCGAACTGGTCGGGGATCTCGTCGACGTACTGGGGCTTGCGGGCGACTGTCACGTCGCCAACCAGCAGCGATTCGAGGTAGTCCTGGAGTGCGGTACCGCGATACTCCTCCAGCACAGCGTCCCAGTCGCCGCTCGTGGCGCTGTCCCCGAGGTTCGGCGTGAGTTCGTCCGCGAGGATGTGGACGGCCGTCGTCTTCCCGATCCCGTTCGGCCCGAGAATGCCGGTCACGCGGCCTTCACCGGGGGCCGGCAACCCGTACAGCGCGAAGGCGTTGTCCCCGTAGCGATGGACCGGATCGTCGGTGAGTTCCTGAGGAAGATTGATGATCTGAATGGCGTCGAAGGGGCACTTTTCGACACAGATCCCACAGGTTTCGCCGAGACAGATCTCCTCGCTGATCCAGACCTGCTCCGGAGCGCCCTCGTGGGGTTCTCCCTCATCGTAGTGGTCCTCTCGCGTGACGATACACTCCTTGCCCGTCCGGTTTGGCGGACAGAAGTTCGAACACTCGTAATTACACCGATCGGGCTGGCATCGATCGAGATCGACGACCGCGATAGAATCATCTGCCATGTATTGAATCCTCCTCGGTCCTCGTTATGCCGTGGTCAGCAGGATGCTCCAGGTGACAAACCAGAGTGAAAACGTCATAAAGCCGACGTAGAGGTAGTCTTTCGTGGAGAAATCCCCAATATCGACACCGAGGATATACAGTATCGGGAACTGGGCGATAGCCGCGGCGATGACGAGACCGAGCGCCGACTGTGACTCCGCAACCGTAAAGAGTTCGTGAGAGGCGACGCCGGCGATCACCCCCGCGATCGTCGAGAGGGCGGTGACCGTGACGCTCTTGGCGTGGCCGGTCAGCCGATGTGACGTTTCGATAGCCATACGCCATGATCGGCCACGGGGGCTAAAAAGCCGTTCGTTCGACGGAACCAGAAGCGTGCGCCGTAGACGGGGCGCTCATCGGTTCCCCACGAAAGACGACTCCTCAATATTTATACGGCCGGCGAACGTTGGTTCGTTCAATGGCTGAACCTGACGAGGAAGACATCACAGATCTCCCGCCGAGTGCCAAACTCGTCTTCAAGGTCCTCGAATACAAGGGCCCGCTGACACAGAAGGGAATCGTCGAAGAATCGATGCTCTCGGCCCGCACAGTCAGATACGCGCTCGAACGGCTCGAAGAAGTCGATGTCGTCTCCGAGGACGTCTACTTCGCTGACGCCCGGCAGAACCTCTACGAGCTGACCACCGGCGACGACGCCACCGAGAAACAGGATCAGGCCGTCTCCGACTAAGTCTACTCGAAGCTGCTGTCTGCTTGCGATTTCTCCTTCTTTCCGTCGTTACGTCGACCCACCGGTGACGAGTTCGCTGATCATCGCGTGGACGAACTCGCGTTCGTCGTCGTTGACCCCGTGACCCATCCCCTCGTACAATCGTTCGGTCACGTCGGCGTTCAAGTGCTCGAACACTGCGGTGGTCTCCCGGACGCGCTCGGCAGCGATGTGCGGGTCGACATCGCTACATCCCAGGAAGACAGGGGTGTCCGCAAGGTCGCCATCGTAGTCCTCGACGTCGACTGACTCGCCGATGAGACCGCCACTCAGCACCGCGAGGCCGCCGTATCGCTGTGGGTTGCGTGCGACGTACTCACTGGCGAGACACGCGCCCTGCGAGAAGCCAAGAATCAGTGTTCGGTCAGTCGGGATTCCGGCGTCGACAGCCTCACCCATGGCGTCGGAGATCGCCTTGAGACCCGACGACCGTCCCGGTTCGTTCGACTCGACGGGCGCGGTGAACGGGTTGGGGTACCACGTGTTCCGGGCGGCCTGTGGCGCGAGATACGCCACGCGCTCCCTGGGGAATCCCTCAGCCATCCGGATAATGCTCTGTGCGGTTGCGCCGCGACCGTGGACGAGGACGGCGGCGGCATCGGCGTCTTCAATCGGTGCACCAGCGGTAACGAGTGGTTGATCGTGGTGTGGTCCGGACACTGCTACTCATCTCAATACACGCCGCCATCTCGCTTAAGCGCGTTGCAAACGGAAGTTTCGGTGGGTGCTGACTGTCGATTTCGAGCCAGGGACGATCGATGACTGGACAGTCTCCACGTCGGCGACGAATCAAACGACGAGATCGTGACTGAACTGATCAACAGCTACGAAACCCAGGAGCTGACGTTGTTCCGTGGTGGCGACGAACTCTGATCAGGATCACAGGGGGCAAGTAACTGTTCAGGACTGGGCACGGTCACAGACGTCCGCCCAGCGATCGCGTTCTTCGAGGCGGGACTGGAGTGCACGGGCGTACTCCTCGGCGAGTGCTTCGGCCGTTTCGCGAAGCTGGTCGCTGGGTTCACCGACGCCAAAGGCCCCCTTGACGCTGTCGAGGATCCCGCCGTCACTGTCGGACGTTGCGGCGGACCCCGGCTGGCGATCGCCGATGCGGCGGATCTCGTCCATAACACTCGATAGCTTCCGAGCGTCGACGACTAGATCGGCAGTCTCGGGATCCTCGGGGCCGTCGATGTCGAACTCGACGGCAGTCATGACCAGGCCCCACTGCTGGCTGGACAGCGGCGAGTCCGCGACTCGATCGGCGAACTCCTGGTCGGTCTGCATGCGCTCGGCGGCGATCCGTTCGGTCCACGATCCGTCAGTCATACCACAGGCTTGTTCCTCGATACCCATGAGGGTTTTCGACGCCGTTCGCAACCCTTCTGTCCGTGGCGTCCGAAGAACCGTCAGCATGCAACCAGTCGGATTCATCGGACTCGGTGCGATGGGCGCACCGATGGCCGAAAACGTCAGTGAGGCGGGCTACCCGCTTGTGGTCTACAACCGGACGCGATCCCGTACGGAACCGTTCGCCGAACGGGGAGCGACCGTCGCCGACTCCCCCGCAGACGTCGCGAATCGGGCGGACACCGTCGTCGTGATGGTCACCGACGACGAGGCGCTTGAGGCGGTCATCGACGGCGAAGACGGTCTGCTCGCTGGTCTCACGTCGGACACGACCGTCATCCAGATGAGTACGGTCACGCCAGCCGCCACCGAGGCTGCGGCCGAGGCAGTCCGGGATGCAGGCGGACAGTACGTCGATGCGCCGGTCTCTGGCACGGTCGGCCCTGCCGAAGAGGGGACGCTCACCGTCCTCGCTGCGGGTCCCGAACGGTTGCTCGAAGATGTCGAGGGGATCCTCGCCGCGATCGGCGAACCGATCGTCGACTGCGGGGCGGTCGGCGACGGCGCGCGCATGAAGCTGTTCGTCAACCTCCTGCTCGGGGACATGATGGGCGCGTTCGCCGAAGCACTGGCCTTCGGAACCTCCCAGGGGCTATCCTACGACGACATGCTTGCCGTCGTCGAGGCCGGCGCGGTGGACGCACCGCTGTACTCGATCAAGGGCGAGAACATCGCCGCCGGCGACTTCGAGCCGCGATTCCCCGTCGATCTACAGTTCAAGGACCTCCGGTACGCTGTCGAGGAAGCCAACGACGCCGGTGTCCCGTTGCCACAGACGGCCGCCGCACGCGAGACCTTCAGCGCTACCAGCGGCATGGGCCACGGCGAGGAGGACATGGCCGCCGTCGTGAAGTTCTTCGAGCACGTGGCCGGGCAGTCGGTCGGCGAGCGCGAGTCCTGACCGCCAGACTGACGCGCGGGCAACGTGCTGGCGGTATCAGCCGGTCGTGGATCAAAGGCGGGGCAGTCGAACGTCACAGTGTCTCATCGTGCCCACTGCCTGGGGATCCGCGGAGTTCGTCGCCACCGGTGGCTTTTCCTCCCCCGGCGGTGGAATTCACGTCGTGCTGACGAAGGACCTGCTAGCCGTCTCCCGCGCTGGCGGCGGGTACCACCCAGAGTTCGTCGACGAGGGCCACCGGGACCTCGCGGCGCGAGTGATCGGCGTCTTTCAGGGCCACGTCGGCGAGCGCCGCGAGACACTCACCGATGCCCTGACGGAAGTCGAACGCGAGTCCGACGATTTCAAACTCGTCCGCGGGTTCGCCAAGCTCCTCGAACGCGACGCCACCTTCGAGACACGAGCACCCCTTCCGCCGGAGCGAGCGCGCCGTGCAGCCTTCGAGGCCGCCGAGTCGATCGGGGTGGTCACCGAAGGCGAACGAGTCCGTGCGCTCCAGCAGGCCGCCGACCGCCTCGGCAGCGACCGGGCCGCCATCGAATCGTCGCTGTACGCCGATCTCGACGCGCGACAGATACTCACAGAGTTCGACCGACAGTGGACACCGGCGGCGTTGCTCGAACAGTACAACCTCTCGCTGGCCCAGACGGCGCTGTTCGACGCAACTGCCGTCCAGCTCAGTTCCGCCGATCCGAAGGCGCTCGTGCGTGCTGTCAAACGTCTCGGGCTGCTTTACGAGGTCCGAAAGACCGACGACGGAGCGCGGGAACTCCACGTGACTGGGCCCGATGCACTGTTCAAGTCGACCCGTCGGTACGGCACTCAGTTCGCCCGACTCCTGCGGAGCGTGGCAAGAACTGACGACTGGCGACTCGAAGCCACCATCGATGATGACGGGCGCGAGCGGACGATGACCCTCACCGACGCCGACGTCTCGGTGCCCGACGTCGACCCGATCGTCGAGCCCACCTACGACAGCGACGTCGAGGCCGACTTCGCCACCCGTTTCGCGTCGCTGGATCTCCCCTGGGACCTTCGTCGCGAACCCGAACCGCTCGAAGCCGGCGCGAGCGTCGCGATCCCCGACTTCGCCTTCGAATACCGCCACGGTGACTTCCGCGTGTTCTTCGAGATCATGGGCTTTTGGACGCCGGCGTACGTCGAGAAGAAACTCGCCCAGTTCGATACGATCGATGACGTCGAACTGCTGGTCGCCTACGACGAGAGCCTTGGCGTCGGCGAGGCGATCGAAGCCCGGGACCATCGGGCGATCCCCTACACCGGCTCGGTCCGAGTGAAGGACGTCCGGGACGCGCTCCGGCGCTACGAGACCGATCTCGTCGCCGCGAACGTGGCCAAGTTGCCCGCCGAACTCGAACCTGAAGCCGACGTCATCACGCTCGCCGAACTGGCCGAGACCCACGGCGTGAGCGAAGATGCCGTCGAGACGACGAGTTTTCCCGAACACGAGTTGGTCGGTCGGACGCTGGTTCGGCCGTCGGTGCTTGCTGATCTGGCTCAGCGGATCGAACCCGAGATGACCCTTTCCGAGGCCGAAGCGGTCCTCGACGAATACGGAATCGACGATGCCAGCGCCGCCCTCTCCCGGTTGGGCTATCGCGTCGAGTGGGAGGGACTGGGTGGCGGCGTGATCCACAGTCAGAAATCAGCCTGATCTACAACTCCCGGCGACGCCCTTTCGGAACCTGCGACCGGAGTTCACCGTGAATATACAGTCCAACACCGAGCGGTTCGACCTCGCCGGCGAGGTCGTGGGTCACGATCAGGTAGCCCCAGTCGCCGTCCCACCCGATCTCTTGATCATCGCCCGCGAGGAACGTCCGGGCCTGCTCGCGGGAGAGATGAATCACGCAGGTCTCGGCGTGGTCGCCGAACCGCTGGACGGCTTCCAGCGTCGGCTTCCAGTGTTCCTGGCGCGTCCGGAGGAATGTCATGCCGAGCGCTTCGATATGGACCGGCGACGGAAGATCGCCGTAGAAGACCCAGATCTTGCCCGAGCCGCGCTCCCAGAACGTGTGCTCCTCGAACGTCTCCGGCGGGACGCCGAAGCGATCGTCCCAGTAGTCGAGGACGGCTTGACGAGTGGGCCGTCCGGCGACCGTCCGCGCGTCCGCCGTCGCGGGCAACCGGTCGAATCGATCGCCGTCGTTCTCACCGAGTTCGGCGTCGCTCAACTCGCTACCGTCGGTCATGCTGGCACCTCCAGTTTCGCGACGAAGAACCCGCCCGTGTCATTGAGGTGGGGATAGACCCGGTGGGCCTTCCGGACACTCGGATCGAAGGTCTCGCCGTCCCACTCGGTCACGCCGGGTCGACTGTCGAGCGGGAGGTCGGTCGAGACGAGTCGGGCATCAGTCTCTTCGAGGGCGTGGTCGAGGACGGCCTCGTTCTCCTCGGGAGCGAATGTGCACGTCGAGTAGACAACGGTCCCGCCGGGCTTGGTGACCTCGACGGCGCGCCGGAGAATCCCCTTCTGGGCACCGGCGATGCCGGAAACGTGATCGAGCGACCACTGCGCCAGTGCATCCGGGTTCTTCCGGATCGTCCCCTCACACGAGCAGGGGGCATCGACGAGTGCGTGGTCGTAGTGCCTGCCGTCGAACGGCTTCAGCGAGTGGTTGCGCGCGTCCTCGTTCGTAACTGCGAGATTTGTGACGCCGAGGCGTTCGGCGTTCGACCGCAACGCCGACAGCCGACCGAGGTTGTTGTCCGTCGCCACGATTGCCCCCTCGTCGTCCATCAGCGCAGCGAGTTGGGTCGTCTTGCTGCCCGGCGCAGCCGTGGCGTCCCAGACGCGATCACCCGGGTCGGGATCGAGCACGACCGGCGGCAGTGCCGAGACTTCCTCCTGACCGTGGAGCCAGCCCTGCACGTACGGCCAGTTCGATCCAGGATTGTCGTCCGGCAACCGCAACAAACCGTCGTGCCAGTCGACCGTCTCGTAGGTGATCCCCTCCGTCTCCAGGGCTGTCTTCGCCCGCTCGACGGTCGTCTTGAGCGTGTTGACGCGGACGACCGACGGGAGCGGGCGGCGACAGGCAGCACGGAATCCGGACCAGTCCTCGAAAAGCGACTCGTAGCGCTGCAACACGTCCATGGAATGGATTGCGCGGGCGCTCGTTTGTCGGTTTCGACCGCCAGCTTCATGACGCGCTCACAAGACGGCTTGCCGGCACGTTTTTTGATGCAAGGGCGTGAAGTGCTGTCATGGCACAGATAACGGTCCACGAGACGGAGCTTTCGCTGTCGAACCCGACCCTCGTCGAAGGGTTGCCGGGCGTCGGGCTGGTCGGGAAGATTACCGCCGATCATCTGATCGAAACCTTCGAGATGACCCATTATGCGACGTGTCACTGTAAGGGACTGCCGGAAGTCGCGATCTACCACGAGAACGACCCGGAGATCACCGGGGCCGTCCGGCTGTATGCCGACCCGGAGCACGACCTCCTCGTGCTCCAGAGCGACGTCCCGGTCTCGCCGAACTCCGCCGAGGAGTTCGCCGGGTGTCTCACTGGCTGGATTCGCGAACAGGACGCCCTCCCGATCTACCTCAGCGGACGGTCCACTGACCCGGACGACGGTCGGGCGACCTACGGCGTCGCGACGGGCGAAGCCGGGGCGGTGCTGTCTGCTCACGACATCGACCCGCCGGACGAACGAGGGGCGATCAGCGGCCCGACCGGCGCGTTGCTCTATGAAGCACATCGACAGGATTTCGATGCGCTCGGGTTGATCGTCGAAGCCTCAGCCAGGTTCCCCGATCCCGCGGCCGCCACGTCGCTGATCGAGACGGCGATCGCCCCGATCACTGGACTCACCGTCGAAACGGACTCACTCCTCGACCGCGCCGAGGAGATCCGGGCGACACGACAGCAACTCGCCCAACGGATGCAGCAGGCCCAAGAGGAGAGTTCGAAGGCCGAACCGGTCGGGATGTACCAGTAAATAGACAGGACCTGGGCCCGCGTCGTGCGTCTCGAAGCGCTTTTGCGCTACGCGGCAAAACCAACGTACAACGTTGTGATAGATGTACTGGTAACCGGGCTTGCCGGGTCGATATTCGGGCTGGCGCTGGCCGCGCCACCGGGGCCGATGAATGCCGTCATCGCCGAGGAAAGCGTCGTGGGCGGCTTCCGGGCCGGCGTCACTGCCGGGCTGGGGGCGATGGTGGCTGACGCGACGTTTTTCGTCCTCTCGGTGCTCGGCGTGGTCGCGATCGTCCAGGAAGCGACGCTCCTGCAGGGAACGATGGTCGGGGTCGGCGGCGTGTTGATGCTGTACTTCGCGATCGACGCCGTTCGTGAACTCGATCGGACGTTTACGACGTTCGACGAGGACGCGACCACCAGGGCCGGTCACAGCGGTGACCGACTTGACGGACGGGGCTTTCGGCGGGCGTTCGTGCTCGCACTCACGAACCCGTATCAGATCATCTTCTGGCTGACTGTCGGCGTCGGCCTTCTCACGCCGGGCACAGTCGACGTCCTCTCCCAGACGCCATACGTCGGCGGACAACTCGAGGGACTGCTCGTCGTTCGAACGGGTGAGCCGACGCTGCTCGTCGGCTTCTTCGCGGGGATCGGCGTCTGGATCATCGGCTTCCCGGCGACGCTCGTGACTGCCGGTCGGCGAGTCGACCGCTTCGCCCCGGCGGTCGCCATCTTCAGCGCGGTCTTTCTGGCCGGGTTCGGCGTGTTCTTCCTCTACGACGCCCTGTCGACGTTCGGTGTCGTGTGATGAGGCGACGGAGACCGGCGTTCGCTCATGGCGACGGGGTTCTCAGACCTCGCTTTCGGCATCGACCACGGCGATCTCCTCTTCGAGCCACTCCTTGAACCACCGCACCCGCTTGAGTCGGCGATGGAGGTAGCTCTCGGCGGTGTCGCTCTCGATGCGCTCGCGAGCGTCCGTTCCCCGCTCGGTGACGCGTTCGACCATCTCCGGAGCGTCGACGTGGGACCGTGACTCATATCCCATGCGCAACAGCAACAGCGCCGTCCCGTTGGCACCGACCTTGTCGAGGACGTCAGCCTCGATGAGACACCGGGTCTCAAGCGGCAGGTCGGTGAGGTCACCCTGATAGGAGTGGTCCTCGATCGCGGCGACGACCTGTTCGACGAACGACTGTGGATAATCACTGTGCGTCTCCAGGAACTCCTTGGCGATGCGGGCACCGGCTGCTGCGTGTTCGTCCTGCTCCGCTTCGAGTTTCGCCACGTCGTGAAACAGTGCTGCCACTCGCGTGACCTGCACGTCCGCCCCTTCCTGCTTGGCGATATCCGTGGCGAGTTCCACCACGTTGAGGATGTGGTTGAACCGGTACTCGGCGGAGTGCCAGGGGTACCACCGCATCCGCCCGCCAGCCTGTTCGTTCTCGACGCTGGCCTCGAGATAATCGTGGACGAACCGCTTCATCTCCTCGAATTCCGCCGCCGACACTGGCGCCTCCCGGATTTCAACACCCACAGAACCACCTCCAGAGATCGCGTGTTTCGGTCATCTTGCCTATAAAGAAGCGGCTTTAACTCTTTAGCGTTACGACACCGACAGGACTCCACCGCCGTCATCAGACGCAGGGACGGGATGACATTTCACTTCGACGAAACGCTAGCCTGGGGTTGCGTCGGGAGCCTGCCCGGGCGGGACCGGGCAGGCGACTCGCTCACAAAGGTTGCTCTCGCCGGTTGGCTTAAGTTGACACGCCTCACAGTCATTTGCATGAACATCCGGACTGCGACTCCAGCGGATACACCAGCGATCCGTGACGTCGCCAGACGATCGCTCCAGGCGTCATACGCACTGAGTCCACAAACGATTACCACCGGCATCGAGGAGTGGTACGGCGAAGCACAGCTCGAAGAGAGTCTCGACTCCGACGATCGCATCCTGCTGGTCGCAGACGTCGACGAACAGGTCGTCGCGTTCTCCGAGAGTACGTTGACCGCAGGTCGGCCCTGGGTCGTCGACGAGTCCGACCACGGGCGTGACGCCATGCTGCTGTGGCTACACGTCGACCCTGATTACCGTGGCGAGGGGATCGCGAGCACCCTCTTCGACGAGACGATCGGTCGACTCCGTGACGAAGGCGCGATGGCGATCCAGGGCCGCGTCCTGGCGAACAACCAGGACGGGACTGGATTCTTCGAGTCCAAAGGCTTCGAGCGGGTGGGTCGCACCGAGATCGAGATCGGCGGCCGGAATCAGATCGAGTACCGATACATCGCCGAGCAAACCGGGCTCGAACCGCTGGAGTCCGGCGGCGAAACGGTGTACGTCGATCACGACGAATCCGAGCGTGGGTCGACAGCGCAGTTTCACATCGTCTACGCCGACGACGACCGCCAGGACCGCTACGGCTACTACTGTGACAACTGTGGTGAACTTGCGAACGCGATGGACGCGATGGGGCGCATCGAGTGCAACTCGTGTGGGAACCGGCGCAAACCCACCCGATGGGACGCGGCGTACCTGTAGGTCAGGGCACGACTCGTTCTGATCGGCTGTCGGTCGCTGACTCGCTCTCCCCGTTCGATCTCTGGCCACGGTAGCGTTCCAGAAGCGTCGCTGCGAGCCCACCGAGTCCGATCAGTAAAACCACGAGCTGAATCAGCCCGCCCGCGACGGGGAGGCGTCCGAGGGCTGCGACGGCGAGAAAGCCGGTCAGCAACGCCAGCCAGCGGTTCTCGGTGTCGAGCTGTGTCAGGACGAACGTCCCGACCGCGTACCGGCCGTATAGCGACCCTACCCAGAGCCCGAGCAGGTAGATGAACAGCCCGATCAGCGCCAGCGGAATGCCGACGATCGTCAGGACGAGCACGACCAGTCCGACGGGAATGCCGACCAGTGCGACGATGCCGATCGCTCCGGACCGAAGCGGCTGCGCCGTCCCGGCTGTCGCGACTGACCCCGAGAAGTCCGGGAACAGGCCAAGAAGGATCACGGCTCCCAGCAGGCCCACCATGAAAGCGTAGATCCCAACGATCCAGGATGGGATCGAGAAACCCAGCGGCGAGTCGAACCCGAGATCGGAATCCGCAGATATCGTCCCGGCGATCGACGCGCCGGACGCGCGTTCGAGCGTCCCGCCGTATTCGAGATTGCCGGCTATTTCCGCTGTCTCGGTTACGCGGACGATCTCAGCGCCGACCTGGACGTCGCCCTGAACCGACCCTGCGATCGTGACGTCGCCGCCGGCCCCGGTGAGTGACCCCTCGATCGTCGCGTCGGGGCCGATGACGACCGAGCCGGCAGTCGCGGAGACGTTCCCGGTGACGGTGCCGTCGATCCGGACCGTGCCACCGACGGCCCGGACGTCACCCTCGACTGTGCCGTGGATGGCGACTGACCCGGCGAAGACGTCGAGGTCGCCCGCGACTGTTTCATCGGCCCCGACGACGACCGAGCCGCCGGTTCTGGTTTCCGCAAATGCCGTACCGGGAATCGATGCGAGCAGGAGAAAGACCACGACGAGGGCCGTGATCGTCCGGACGTTCCGTCTGAACGGCGAGCGGTTGGTTGCCATGTCAAGTAGCCGGTTCGCCGGGCAGCAGTATAAAAACAGGATCCGATTTGGCGAACGAACAACTGTGGTCCTCGCGGGATCCTCGGACAGTGAGCCACGATGCGGGTGTGACGCTTCCAAAAGTGCCACGTCCGACCGTTCTGCAGGGACAATCGTGTTTCGCCCCCAGCTTCAAGACCGACGCGCTGGAAGGTCACCCTATGCGATTCGGTATCCTGAGTACGGCCGGCATCGCCCGCAGTGCCCTGCTCCCCGCGATCGAGCGAAGCGCCCACGACGTGACGGCGATCGCCTCACGGGACGTGGACCGTGCGGAAACCGTCGCCGCCGACCTGGGGATCCCCAATGCCTACGGAAACTACGACACGATGCTCGCGGAGGCACCGATCGACGCCGTGTACAACCCGCTCCCGAACGCGCTGCACGCCGAGTGGACGATGCGCGCGGCCGACGCTGGCCTCGATATCCTGTGTGAGAAGCCAGTCGCGGTCGACGAAAAACAGGCTCGGGAGATGTTCGAGTACTGCGATCGCCAGGACGTGACGCTGATGGAAGCGTTCATGTATCGGTTTCATCCGCGGACCGAACGAGCGGCCGAGATCGTCAGCGAGGACTTCTCGAACGTCCGATCCGGATCCGCAAGGTTCACCTTTTCCCTCCGGGGCAATCCAGACGACATCCGCCTCGATCCGGACCTCGCCGGCGGGTCGTTGATGGATCTCGGCTGTTACACCGTGAGTGCGATGCGGCTGTTCCTGGGTGAACCCGAGCGGGTGTACGCAACGAGTGTCGACACCCGCGACGCCGGAGTCGACAGCCAGTTGACCGGAGTCCTGGAGTTCGAGTCGGGGGCGACGGCACAGATTCACTCCGGATTCGACACGCCGTTCGTCGAGTCCTACCGCGTCGAGGCCGAGAACGGCTGGCTGGCGGCCGAAAACGTCTTCGGTGCCGATCCGAACCAGTCCGTCTCCATCGAGTACGAGGTCGACGGCAGACACGTGACCGAGGAGTTCGACCCCGTCGACCCGTACCAACGAGAGGTCGAGCACTTCGCCGAGGCCGTCGAATCCGGATCGACGCCGCGAATCGACGAGGCGGAATCCGTCCGGAACATGGCCGTGATCGACGCACTGTACGAGAGTGCCGACCGTGGCCAGCCAGTGTCTCTCTCGTAGCTATCCCGAATGTGGTCACTGGCGTTCAGATGTGTCCATCGGCGTCGACAGGGCATCCTATCCCCGAACATTATACACGAATGTTTTTACCTGAGACACCCCTAATTGTACGATACATGACTTCACAGAACGTGGCAGGCGGGGACAGCGCCGGGGGGCGCAAATCAGTACTCCACTGTGGAAACTGTGGACACGACAGTCTCGTCGACGGCGACTGGATTCTTCACGAACGGCGGGGGTCGCGTTCGGTCTGGTATCAATGCCCGGACTGTAGCCATGCGGTCTCGGTCCGGCCGATAGAGTCGCTCGACAGTTCCCGGTTTCCGTCCCCACTGTCGCCGACGGCGACGAAAACCGCATTCGACAGGTCGGCAACGACCGATCGATCGTCCCTCTGGGAAAACTTCTGGCGGAGTTACCGGGATGTCGCGACCGCGTGGCTGTCGCCGTGGCAGGACGATTGTGAAGCGAAAGCGGACTGAGCCGAGACGGGATCGGATCGAACGATCCCAACCCAACGCATCATAGCAGAGACACGTGAACGGTCTCAAGACGGATTCGGCCGGAAGAACCGCGAGCCAGCAGCTAGCAGGCGTGCTTATTGTTCTTCGAGGAGTTCAAGGAACGTCGCGATCCATTCGGGGTGGTCGGGCCAGGCCTGGCCAGTCACCAGATTGTCGTCGCGGACGACGCCGTCAACCCACGAACAGCCGGCAGCCTCGACTTCCGGCCGGACTGCCGGATACGCCGTCATTTCGTAGCCATCGAGGACGCCAGCTGCGGCGAGGATCTGGGGGCCATGACAGATCGAGGCGACTGGTTTGTCGGCCTCGAAAAAGTGCTGGACAGCTTCGATCACCACATCGTATCCACGGAGGTATTCGGGGGCTCGTCCACCGGGAACTACCAGGCCGTCGTATTCGGTCGGGTCGACGTCGGCCATCGTTGCGGTCAATTCGAAATCGTGGCCCCGTTCTTCGAGATAGGTCTGGTCGCCACGGAAATCATGAATCGCCGTCTTGATCGTCTCTTCGCCCTCCTTTTCGGGACAGACCGCGTCGACTTCGTGGCCGACGGCCTGCAGGGCCTGGAACGGTACCATGATCTCGTAGTCTTCACCGAAATCGCCGACGATCATCAGGAGTTGTTTGCTTTCCATTATGAATCAGGCGCTCGTGCGCAGCTAGTATGACGATTGATCGTTACATAAAACTTCGCCGGAGCCGATCATCGGGCTACCGCCACTTAGGCGTTCTCGGGTTCGACATCACCGTTGTCGATGACGAGTGCGTAGGAACCCGCTTCGAGTTCGACCCCGTCGACGTTGGCGACCTCCGCGTCGAGAGTGATCGACCCGTCGATCGCGGTGAACCCCTCCCCGGCTTCAATTGCGTCGAGATTGTCCGCGTCGACGAGGAACGCGTCGATCGACGGGCCGCTGAGGACGCCAACCGTGTAGCGTATCTCGGTCGTCTCCTCGAGTTCGAACTCGTCGACCGCGTGGCTCCCACCGTTGATATCGACCTCCGAATCCGACAGACTCCCGCCACCGTCAACAGGTTCGATCATGTACTGGGCCGTCACAGTCCCACGGCCGAGCATCCCACATCCACTCACGAGCACAAGCGCGCCTGTCCCCACGGTTCCCAGAACCGTCCGTCGGGTCGGATCGGTGTTCGATCCCATAGCGCCACATAGGATTAAATGTTATATAAATCATGCGTAATGTTTTCTGAACCATTTGATCCCCATGAATGCACAATCCCCTGTCGGAGCAGTCCTCAATTCGTCAGCTCGCATGGCTTGGGATTCCCGTCGCACGCGATGACAGAAGGCTCGCACTCAGATCATCGGCGTCGGTCCCACCGCGAGCCGGCGAACTCGGCGAGGAGGAGGCCGATGCCGCCGGCGACCGCGGCGATACCCAGCGCGAGAACGACCGCGAGCGTCGGATATCGGCTGGCGACCAGCGCGAGGACCACGAGCGGGACCGCGACCAGCGCGATCGCCGCGCCGAAGACGGCGAATCGAGCCACGTCGAACAGTAGCGCCGTCGCCGACAGACCGGCCACCATCGCCGAAACACCGAAGACGTAGACCGCGACCGCCGGCAAGATGAGGATCCCGATGGCTACCTCGGCCACGGGAAACCAGACGGCTGCGACAGCGAGCACAGCGAGTCCGCCAGGCACGGCAAGCGCGAGGAAGGCCAGCAACTTCTCCCGAAAGAGTCGACGGGGCGCGAGCGGATAGCGATCGAACTCGGCGGCGTCGTCGAACTGGGTAATCCATGCGTAAGTCGTGAACGTCCCAAGGCCGAGCAACGTCCCGAACGCGATCCCGGGCGCGAGTTCGAGCCCCCCTGCGTCCGCGACAGCGACCAGTAGCCAGCCGGTGATTCCCCCGAACAGCGACAGCGAGAACAGCACCTTCCAGACCGAGCCACTCGATCGCGCCACTTCCCGGAGCGTCCGTCCGGCGACGCCGAATCCGACTGGCAACGGCGGAATTCGAGACGCCGTTTCGCTCGTCTCGATCGGTTCGAAGAATGCCAGCGCGATCGCCCCGCTGAGAACGATCGGGCCGACGACGCGCGCTCCGCTCCCGATGGACGGCTCCCCGTAGAGGCCCGCCGGCGTGAACGCGATCGGATCCACGTTCGCGAGGACAACGACGGCAACGAGGGCGCCGACACCCCCAAGCAGGGCGATCACTGATCTCGTTGCCACGGCGATCAGCCCGAGACTGACCGTCACGCCCATCCCAAACGCGAGCACGAGCGTCACCCACAGCAGACCCACGTCGAGCAGACTTCCGCCCTGGAAAAGGGCACGCGCGGCGTCAGCGAGCGCGATTGGGGCGAGAATCAACCCGGCGTAGTACAGCAGATCTTTCAGGAGGAACGTCGCAAGGACGCGTCGCCAGGAGACCGGCAGCGTCCGGGAACTGCCGACGAGCAGCGAGACGTCCCCAAGCACATTGCGCATCGCGTCCCGGCCGACAAGCCCGATCGTCCCGACCTGCAAACCAAGGAAAGCGACCACCGCGTGCAATCCGCCGACGACAGCCCCGCGCGCGACGCCCAGTTCGCCGAGCAACGTCAGTCCGGCAGCCCCGAGCACGAACATGACTGCCGGAAAGGCAGCGAAGCGCCGCCCGCCGAACAACTGAGCGTGGAGTCGCCACTCCTCGACGAGCATCGCCGAAAGCAGACTCACGAATCCGGACCCCCCTCGTTCGGTTCCGCCGCCACACCACCGGATCGGCCGGCTGCCATCGCCATGTCGCCGCCCTCGACAGTTTCCATGAAGTACGACAGGAGGTCATCGTCGTCGAACTCGGCCGTCTCCTGTGTCCCCTTTAGGTGTCCGCCGTCGAGGATACCGACCCGATCGCAGAGGTCGGCGGCGACGTCGACGAAGTGCGTCGACAGAAACAGCGTGTTGCCGTTGTTACAGTAGGCGCGCAACTCGCGTTTGACTCGCTCCTGGAGGATTGGATCGAGATTAACCAGCGGTTCGTCGATGAACACCAGTTCGGGATCGTGAACGAACGTCCCCCCGAGCATGACGCGCTGGCGTTGGCCCTCGGAAAGGTCAGCGGCAACGGTATCCAGTGTTTCGCTGAACTCGAGACGATCGGCCCACCGCTCGATGCGATCGTCGATGTCGTTGAGTTCGCGCACGTCGCCGATAAACCGGAGATACTCCCGCGGCGTGAGGAAACTCGGCGGATCCTCGCGCTCGGGGAGAATGCCCACGACCTCGCGCACCTCGCGCGGGCTGGCGACGGGATCGATACCCAGCACGCTGGCAGTCCCGGCGTCAGGTTTGCGCTGGCCGGTCAGGATCTCGATCGTCGTGGTCTTGCCCGAGCCGTTCGGCCCGAGCAACCCGAACAGCGCGCCCGACTCGACTGTGAGTGAGAGGTCAGCGAGTGCGGTGAGATCCCCATACTGTTTCGTGAGTCCGTGGGTTTCGATCGCCGGCACGGTCACTGCGCCCCCCGTAACGGAGTGACGATCGAAACATGCCGGGCGACCCGCAGTCCCGCGTCAATAGTGCCCATACCGATCGTGGGTGGGGCAACGCCCTTAGCTGTTTGGCCGCTGGGATCCGAACGGTTTTCTCTCCCCCGGGTCCAGATGTGGATATGAGTCGTCGACGGCGCGCGTATTATTATCTCGGTGCCTTCGCCGCCGTGACAATCCTCTATACGATCGCCTACGGGGCCGGCATGGCGATCTTCGAAAGCGCCTCCCGGACGTTGACCGAGTCGCTGCTGGTGGTCGTCCAGTCCTTTACCACGACTGGCTACGGCGAGGACGCGGCCGCCTGGACCACTCCCCAGATGCGGCTGCTCGCGATCGCGATGCAGGTGACCGGCGTCTTCTTCGTGTTCATGGCGCTGCCGCTGTTCGTCGCGCCCTGGATCGAACAACGACTGACGACGACTGTCCCCGATTCGATCGAGGACGCCGACGATCACGTCGTCATCTGCGGATACACCCCGCGAACGGAGATGTTGATCGACGAGTTGCGGATGCTCGAGGAATCGTACGTCGTCATCGAACCGGACCGAGACACCGCGACCGACTATTACGAAGAGGGTATCGCCGTCATGCATGGCGATCCGGAGTCGATCGATTCTCTGACCGCTGCGGGCATCGAAGATGCACGTGCGCTTGTCGCCGATGTCAACGACGAAGTCAACGCCTCGATCGCACTCGCCGTCGATCAACTCGCCCCCGAGACCCGGACGATCACGTTCGTCGAGGACGCGACGCTCGCGGATTACCATCGCTACGCGGGAGCCGATCAAGTCTTCACACCACGACATCTGATCGGCGAAAGCCTGGCCCAGAAAGCCACGACGGCCGTCACCGACGAGGTCTCCGACGCCGTCGAGATCGGCGATGAGTTAGAGATCGTCGAGATTCCGATCGAGGCGGGGAGTGACCTCGTCGGGACCACCATCGGCGAGAGTCGCATCCGCGAGCGAACCGGCGCGAACGTCATCGGTGCGTGGTTCCGTGGCCAGTTTGTGAGTTCGCCATCGCCTGCGGATCGGATCAACGCCCGGACGGTCCTTTTGGTCGCCGGGCGTGAACCCCAACTCCAGGCCTTTCAGGAGCTTGCCAGCGCGAAGGCACGGCGACAGCGTCGCGGCCCCGTCCTCATCTGTGGCTACGGCGAAGTGGGATCGACAGTCAAACAGCGGGTTGTCAGGGCAGGATTGCCGGTGACCGTCATCGATCTCGACGAGAAGCCTGGTGTCGATGTCGTCGGCGATGCGACTGATCCCGACACGTTAGAGAAAGCTGATATCGACGAGGCAAGTTCGGTCGTGCTGGCGCTGCCGGATGACACGTCGGCGGTGTTCGCCTCGCTCGTCGTCCGACAACTCGAACCCGACGTCGAAGTGGTCGTCAGGGCCAACGAGACAGCCAACGTCCAGAAACTCTACCGCGCCGGGGCCGATTACGTGCTGGCGCTGGCAACCGTCAGCGGTCGAATGCTCGCCTCGACCATCTTCGGCGAGGACGTCATCACCTTCGATCAGGGCGTCGAAGTCGTCCGCCTCCCGGTCGGCACGCTTGCCGGCCAATCGATCGCATCAGCCGACATCAGGGCCGAGACCGGGTGTACCGTCATCGCGATCCAGCGAAACGGCGAGCTGATTACTGACTTCGATCCGACGTTCACGTTCGAAGACGACGACGAGATAATCGTCACTGGGCCGGACGACCGTGTCAGTGCGTTCACTGCATTAGTCGAGTGACCGCCAGTTCGGCCTCGACGGCCCATCAGTTCAGGAACTGTCTCGCTGCCCGATCGCCACCTGCAGCCGATCCGCGACGGCCTCCCGGAGACGATCAGCCTGCTCGGCGTCGATGTCCGCCGCGACCGCGTCCGTACCCATGAGACTACTTGAGCCCGCTGTATCGACGATGACCGAGGCCAGCCGACGGCGACGCTGGAAGATCGTCCGCGAGGAGAGGACGGTCTGGACGCGGTAGGTCGGAACGATCGTGATCCGGCGCGACCAGAACCCGTTTCGCGTGAGTGCGTAATCCTCTCCCAGATGATAGCCGCGATGTCGCCACTTGTAGTGGGCCGCGACCGGCACGATTAGAAGGATCACGGCCGAAAAGTACCACGGCCCCGAAACATCTGGATGGAACGTCACTGCATAGGTTCCGGCGATGATGACGAGCGCGACCAGCAGGTATCTGACTGCGTAGCGCTCTCTCGCTCGTTTTGGCGGCCGTTCGAAGGTCACTTCGCCGAACGATTCGATCGAGCGGGCGAGTTCAACCACCCGGTCGCGTTCGGCAATCGGGATGGCCGACTGTGAGCGTGCGCCCGATCCCTGGCCGGGGGCGTATCCCGCCGTCTCGATCGTCAGGCTGGCGTAGCCCAGCCAGCGGGCGAGGACGTTCTCCCGGATCGACAGCGTTTGAACCTTCTCGACGGGGATCGATCCACTGTAGCGCTGGAGAAGCCCACGTTCGTAGCGGTACTCGTCGCCGTGGGTACCCAGCTGAAAATCGTAGTACTGTAACATCGAGATAATGCCACTGAGGATCGCCAACCCGACGATCGAACCGAACCCGACGAGTGGACCGATCAGAAACCACTGATCGATCTCCGGTAGTACACTGGTGATCGCCGCCGGACCGAATACCGATAACGCAACCAGAACCAGCGGGACCAATCGGAGATCCATCGACACGATCCCAAGAATTCCTAATTCACGGGGCGTGATCGAATACAGAGTCTCCGCGGAGTGATCGTCGGCCTCCTCGCCCGCGTCGGGTTCATCGGCGCGCTTGTGACGTCCGACTTCCTCCTGGAGGCGGCCCGCCTCCTCGCGGTTGACGTAGGAAAGCTGAGCTTCGGTTTGGCCGCCGCCGGCGGTCTCCAGGCGAACCTCGGCGATGCCGAGGAGTCGCTGGACGACGTTCTGTCTGATGTCGACGTTTTGGATGCGCCGGTAGGGGATCTCGCGGTCCCGACGCGAGAAGACCCCGGACTCGATGTCGAAGGTGTCCGCTGTGAGTTCATACCGGAACCGGCGGTGGTAGGCAATCTCCCAGCCGGCGACGAGGGCGACGCCGATTGCCGCAATGCCGAGGAAGATCGCCGCCCCCTGCAACATGTTGCCGCCGGAGCCGCCCGACCCCGCAATGCCGGCAACCACAATCGCGCCGCCGATCCTGGCGCTGTTCTCCGCGATCCGATACGGGATCGAAAGTGGATCGAGTCGCATTGTTAGACGGCGTCGTCCCCGGTCGAATCTTTGGCCAGTACTTTTAGCCGATCCTGGAGGTCCTCGGCGGCCCCCGGCGTCAGCCCGGGAATTGTCACGTCGGCCCCTCGTGAACCCGCAGTGTAGACGACCAACGACGACAATCCAAGCAACCTGTCGACGGGGTCACGGCTGGTGTCGATGTGCTGGACGCGAACGAAGGGAACCACAGTCTTGACGTGAGTGAACACACCACGTTCGAGATAGAGAGCATCCTCGCGAACGCGATACTCCCAGGACCGAAAGAGCAGCAAGGCGTGGACGACGCCGACGGTGAGTGTCAGGACGAACGCGCCGATGCCCGGGAGCAGTCCCCACTCGGGCCCGAAGACACTGATCGCCCCGGCGATCGCGCCGAGGACCGCGGCCACGATTCCAACACGAATCGCCCACTTCCATCGAAGGCGACCGTGAGGCGCCCTGACCTCGGTCAGTAACTCGTCCCGGTCGATCCCTTCGGAGCCCTCCGGATCACCCGCCATACTCGGGTGTCTCTCCGCCCCGTCAGATCCCGTCTCGGGGCTCGCCGAGTCGGGATCCGAATCCCCGTTCTGTCGGTCGCCGTCGGTGGTCATATCCACATTGTCCGGCTGGTACCGGCTTAACCGTGGTGCCGGACCTGGGACCAGCGGCACTGAAATATTTCTCCCGGCCAACCGCTCATGGGAAGGCCATGGCGAACAGCGTCGGACTCGTCACCGCGAACCGAGGGTGCCCATCAGGGTGGACTCGCGTCGTCCGTTTCGACGGCGAGTGCCCACTGTTCGAGCCACTCCCGAAGGCCTGAATCGGGAACGGTCAGCGAGTGCGTGTTCTCCGGGAGTTGCGGGTAGCCGCCGACTGCTTCGTGGTCAGGAATCCAGTAGTCGTACGGCGACTCGGTGTCTGGATCGCCAGCGCGGGTTTCGATCTCGGAGATGATCCGCGAGTCGTCCTCGGTGCGATCGGCCGGGCGTGCGCCAGCGTAATTCAGGTTGTGGTTCTCGACCTCGCTCGAGTCCATCGCGGAGAGCCCATCGGGCCACAGCGGCCGAGACGACAGCTCGGACGTGTCGCCGGTCAGCGGCGTCGACGTGGGATCGGTGACGTTGTCCGCCAGATAGGCGGTGCCGTCTTCGATCACCGTGTCCTCGAGGTCCTGGGGGGCGTAGACGTTCCCGACGATAGACGCTTCCGTGTCGCCGTCCATGTTCGTCGCCTCGTTGAAGAAGTACATCACGTTGTTGGCGAGGGCGGATCGAGTCCCACTTTTGAGCCGTGGGACCCGGCCACGGACCTTCGCCCAGACGTTACCCAGCAGCGCGACGTTCTCAGCGCCGTCACCGATGAGCGTCCCGTAGTTGTGATCGGCGCCGTCGTCGTAAGGATCGTACAGCCCCTCGTAGATGAGACAGTTCGTGTAGGTCGTCCGGTCGGTGTCGTACCCGACGGACATGCACTCGTCAGTACCCCACGAGGCCGAGACGTGATCGACGACGTTGTTGGTGGTGTCATCCTGCGTGTTGACCGCGTCGTTGCTCTGGATGCTGCCCTCGGACCCCGGTCCATGACGGGACCGAATGTGCTGGACGACACAGTCGTTTGCGTCGATCTGGAGCTGGCCTTTGATGAACGTAATCCCGGGCGAGGGGGCGGTCTGGCCCGCGACCCAGCACTTGTCCTCGGTAATCGCCAGTTCCTCACCGCCGAGGTCGATGGTCCCGCTGGTCTCGAAGACGATCACGCGCGGGCCAGAAGTGCTGAACGCACGTTCGACCTCGCTGCGGGTGGCGTTCTGGATCCGAATGACTTGCGTACTGTCATCCAGCCACGGTGCCGGATCGGCGAACCCGTCCGACGGGTCGAAGTATGATCCGCCGGCGGTGTCAGTGCTGGTCGATGTACTGAACATCGTCGCCGAGCCAGTGACCGGATCACCGTCGCTCGCGTCCCCAATCGCCCGGAACTCGTAGTCGGTATCCGGATCGAGTCCGGAAAGTGTCTCGCTAAACGATCCCGTCGAGGACAGCGTCTGCGCCGCGATCGAGGACCACGAGGCACTGTCGCGTGCACGGTATTCGAAGGCGACCTCGACTGACCTGACCCCACCGAGGTCCGTGAGTGAACCTGACAGCGTCGCCGAATGTGTTCCGACGTTCGAGACCGAACCCGTCGAAACCACTGGATCAGCATCGCCGGGGTCGCGTTCGTGGGTGACGCTCCCCGAGATGTCCGGATCGCCGATGTCCCGGTTGTCCGTCGGCGCGAGTCCCGCCAGTTCCGAGAATTCGGCCCTACACAGTGTGCCCGAGTTGTGGCTGGTGACCGCCAGCCCGACGTACGCGGTATCGGAGACGAATACCCGCGAGTCATCCAGAGCGGCGATCAGCGTCCAGTCGCTCCCATCGGTGGACGCGTATGCCTCGATGACGTCGCCGTTCCGGACCAGTCGCTGATACTGTGCGGGCATCGTGCCGCCCGCGATCTCGCGTTCGTCCTCGCCGACAGCGGCGGTCGTGCTCGTGGTTTCCGCACCCGTACCCTCACGCCACTGGAGCGACGTTTCGTGGCCCGGGGTCTTCCTGACCATCGCGTTCACCGCGTCGGCGGACAGCGACTCACGGACCATCAACCCGGTCTTGGCCCATTCATCGGTGTCGTCGAGACTGTCCACGCTGACCGCCACGTCGAAGTCGCCCTCAACCGGCGCGTAGTAGAAATGGCCCTCGTCGGCCTCGTTCCAGATGTCTGCACCGCCACCCTCGACGGTGACGACGCCGGACCCGCCACCCCCGACCGAGGTCCGGAACGTGTTGACGGAACCGGTGTCGATATCGCCGTCGCTCGCCGTCGAAACCGCCCGGAACTCGTAGTCGGTGGCCGGATCGAGTCCAGTAATGGGTTCGCTGTAGGACCTGGTCCTGGACAGGGTCTGGGTCCCCACACTCTGCCAAGATCCCCCCGTGCGCTCCCGATACTCAAAGGAGACGGTCGCCGAGGACGCGCCACCGAGGTCGTCGAGTGACCCCGAGACGGTCGCCCGGTTGCTCGCGACGGTCGACGCCGACCCCGTCGAGACGACGACGCTCGTGTCGGTGTCGGTACGTTCCGAGACACTGCCTGGAACAGTCACATCCCCGACGTCAATGTTACTCGCGGGTGAGATGCCCGAAAGGTTCGAGAACGTTGCCGTACAGAGCGTGCCTTCCTCGCCGCTACAGACTGCCAGCCCGACGTACGCTGACTCGGCGAAGTCGATGTCGCTCGGCGAGATGGCAGCGATTCGCGTCCAGTTCGAGCCATCCGTCGATCCGTAGGCCTCGATGGTATCGCCGTCGCGGACGAGTCGTTGCCAGGTCGCAGGCAATGTGCCGCCGGCGACCTCGCCCTCGTCGCTCCCGCTCTCGGACGTCGTACTGACCATCTGGTCACCGTCGTCCGAGCGCCACTGGAAGGATGTCTCGTGGCCAGGTGTCTGTCGAACCATCGCCGTCTCGGCGTCGGCGTTCAACGTCTGGCGGACCATCAACCCAGCTTTCGCCCACTCGTCGGTCCCTTCCTGTGAGGTTACCTTCACGATGACGTCGAAGTCGCCCGAGACCGCCGTATAGTAGTACTGAAACGCGTCGGCCGCGTCCCAGATGTCGTCACCGCCTCCTTCGATCGTGATGGTCGTTGCTGCCCTCGCAGGATTGACCGCATTCGTTTCCCCCAGTGCCCCGATGCCCCCTGCCCCAAATGCACGCAGGAACGTGCGTCTGCTATGTTCTATCATCCGGAAATCCAATTCAAATTGGACTACAATACAATATAAAAGTACGTGTTGAAGGTTGGTCACACGGAGACGGTGCCACAGACTTCGATAGAACAGCGAGAGGGAGCCCGAACGATGCTCGTCCGATGCCGAGGGGAAATATGGCTTCAAGGAGCTGACGTTGGACGGGTACTGGCGAGATCAGGATGACGACCACTACATGGCAGAGAGAGGACGAAGAAATTGTGAGACCAGGCGTCCGATGTCACCAAACCAACGTTTATTGGGAAGGCATTCAACTGTGATACTATGGCAAACGTAGTTGTCGTCGGCGGGGGTCCCGCCGGCCTGAGTGCCGCACTGTTCACCGCGAAAAACGACCTCGATACCGTCGTCTTTGACACCGACGAGACCTGGATGCACAAGGCCCACCTGTTCAACTACCTCGGCATCGACTCGATGGACGGCAGCGAGTTCATGGATGTCTCTCGCGAGCAGGTCGAAAGCTTCGGCGTGCAACGCAACCAGGGCGAGGAAGTCACCGCTGTCGAGGACGCCGGGGACCGGTTCACCGTCACGACTGACGCGGGCGAATACAACGCCGACTACGTCGTCCTGGCAACCGGTGCCGACCGATCACTTGCCGAGGAACTCGGCTGTGCGACCACCGAAGAGGGCATCGTCGACGTCTCGGTCAACATGGAGACCAGCGTCGAGGACGCCTACGCGACGGGCGCGATGGTTCGCGCCGAGGAGTGGCAAGCGGTCATCGCCGCCGGAGACGGCGCAGCAGCGGCGCTGAACATCCTCAGCAAAGAGAAGGGCGAACATTATCACGACTTCGACGTGCCCGCCGACGCGGAGTAATCGACTTCTCGATCCGATCGACGAGGTCGACTTCTCGAACTGAACGACCGTGGCGCTCGATCGGTTTTTCGTTTCCACCGGCACAGCGGCGGCCCTTCCCAGACGAGTGAAAAATCGACTCGACAGAAACGATCGACTTACGCGAGCGGTTCGACGAGGTCTTCGAGGGCCGCGCGCGGGTCGTCGGCCTTGGCAACACCGCTTGCGAGGAGGACGCCCGTCGCGCCGAGCTCGCCCGCGGACTCGACGTCGTCGCCGGTCGAGATCCCGGCTCCACAGTACACTTCGACATCTTCGTCGACAGCTTCGGCCGCCTCAACGGCGTCGGTTACGATGTCGGGGTCGCCCGTCGCGACGGAGACATCACCGCCGATGAGTTCCGGCGGCTCGACGGCGACCGAGTCCGGGCCGAGCGCGGTCACGGCCCCGATCTGTGCGGGGTTGTTCGCACACACGCAGGTTTCGAGGCCGGCGCGCTCTGCGGCCTCGACGGAGCCGTCGATGTCTGCGAGTTTGAGTCGGTTCTCGGAGTGGTTGATCAGCGTGCCGACCGCGCCGGCATCGGCGACGGTTTCGGCGAGCGTGTGGCCGGTATTGCTACCATACTCGATCGAGTCAACGTGCTGGGCCCACGTTTCGACGCCGGTATCGGCGACGCGCGCGATGTCGGCATCCTGGGCGGCGACGCCGATGCGGACGCCCGACTCGTCGCTGACGTCCTTGGCGGCTTTGGCGACTTCGACGGGATCACACGGGTACGTCTTGAGATTGACGAGAACGAACATTGCAGCTACGGATTCTCTGAGCGCAGGAAAATAGGTTTCGAAGCAGACCCAGCCGCGCTGTTCCGACCCTGAAACAGTGGGCATTAAGAGACTGCTACTCGAAGTACGAGCCGACCACCGTGACCGACGGAACTGAGCGGACGACGGTACTCATCGTCGAAGACGAACAGCACCTTGCCGATCTCTACGCCGAATACCTCCCTGAAACGTACGACGTCCGGACCGCATACAACGGTGCGGATGCACTCGAGATACTCGAAGAACCGATCGACATCGTGTTGCTGGACAGGCGGATGCCCGTCATGTCCGGCAACGAGGTGCTCGCGTCCATCGAAGAGCGGGGGATCGAGGTCAGAGTCGCGATGGTGACGGCCGTCGATCCTGACTTCGATATCATCGACCTTGGTGTCGACGATTACGTCGTCAAGCCGGTCAGCAAGGACACGCTCATCGGCGTCGTCGAGCGCCTCGAGACGGTCTCTGCATACAACGACCAACAGAAGCGACTCACGGCAAAGAAACTCAAACGAAACGTCCTCGAGGTCGAGAAGGCCCGACCGGAGTTAGAAGCGAGCGAACGATTCAGCGAGCTCGAAGCGGAGATCGACGAACTCGAAGCCGAGGTCCAGGCCCTCGAAACGGAGATCACTGAATCGACGATCGAACGCTGACGGGTTTTTGACCGCAGGCGAATCAGGAATCCTTTCGTTCGACGACGTCACCGAGCGTGTACTCGCCGACTGCCGAGCCACTGTCCCAGTCAGCATCATCGTCCGTGCCGCCGCTCTCGGTGAGTTCGATGTCCAGAGCGCGTTCGAGCTTTTGCTGGACGTCGTCGCTCGGGAGATGGTCACCGTGCTCCAATTTCTGAATGAGGCTGGCTTTTTCGTTGAGTTGATCAGCGAGTTCTTCCTGGCTCATATCGGCTGCTTCACGGGCCGATCGGATCCGCTGATCGAAGTCCTGGACGAGTTCGTCCATCTCGTCGAACATGTCTCGACGGCTACCGCCCCCGGAGGACCCCCCGGACCCACCGCCACCGCTGGCCGAGCCCGAACTGCTGGAACTGGACGAACCCGACGAATCCGTCGAGTACTTCGTGGACGCACTCGAGGACTCCTGGGTCCGCACTTCCGTGCCGAAGTCGGCACACTCATCACAGACGTCCAACTCCGCACCCTCCACCTTGACGGTGTTCGGCGCAGCCGTCTCGGCCCCGCACATCTCACATTGAACCATGTGAGAGGGTTACTTGCCCCGGGGCATAAATCGCACGCCCCACGTACAGCATGCGGATGCTGCCGCTTTCCCTACCCTCATGCCCGTCTGTTGCCGACTCACACCAATGTCATCGACGCAGACCGAGTCGCCCGTCGAACGGTTCGTCACGTCCCTCGATGGACTCGACGTGACCTGGACCCGAACGGACGCTGATGCCGTCGAATCGACCGTCGCTGAGTTACTCGATGAACCGGCTGTCGGGATCCCGATCCCGATCGACGGGGCGTCGCTGCCGTCAGCTGTCGACACCGATCCCGATCCGGCTGCCGTCCGGGCAGCCGCCACCGGCGTGACACCCGCGACACTCGGGATCGCAGACTACGGCAGCGTTTTGTTGCCGTCAGACGACCACGGGTCGGGGTTGCTGAGCCTCTTTCCGGAGACCCACATCCCCGTCGTCAGCGAGCGCGACGTCGTGGGGACGATGGCCGACGCCTTCGGGGAACTCGGCCCGCGGCTCCGGGACGACCGGGGCGACGTGATCATCGCCACCGGGCCGAGTGCGACCTCGGACATGGGGGAACTCGTCCGCGGCGTCCACGGACCGACAGACGTCCACGTCGTCATCGTCGAACAATGAGCGGGAAAACGTCCAAACGCGATGCGACAGGCACATCGAAGCGTGCCAAAGCGGCGAAGATCCGGGAGATCATGGAGCAGGAAGGCGCGGCTATCGAAACGAACACCCAGGGGTTCAACGACGGCCGCTACGAGTCGGTCGCCCGCCTCGAGGACTACCAGGGACTCAAAGACGAGGCCCGCGCGATCAAGGAGGACGCGATCGATCGGCTGCCGGAACTCATCGAGGAACTTCGGGATAGCGTCGAGGAAAACGGCGGCACAGTCTATCTCGCCGAGGACGAAGCCGAGGCCAACGAGTATATCGAATCGGTCGTCGCCGACGCGGACGGCGAGCTGGTCGCGAAAAGTAAGTCGATGACGACCGAGGAACTCGAGGTCAACGAACATCTCGAAGCAGCGGGCGTCGACGTCGTCGAGACCGACCTCGGCGAGTGGGTCCTCCAGGTCGCCGAGGAGGCCCCCTCTCACCTAGTTGCCCCGGCCATCCACAAGTCCCGCGACGAGATCGCTCGACTCTTCGAGGAACGGTTCGACCCCGAAGTTCCCCTGGAAACGGCCGAAGACCTGACGAACTTCGCCCGGGAGCAACTCGCCGACGACATCGCAAACGCTGACGTGGGCATGACCGGTGCGAACTTCCTGACGGCCGACTCAGGGACGATGGCGCTCGTGACGAGTGAAGGCAACGCCCGCAAAACCGTCGCCAGTACGGAGACACACGTCGCGGTCGCGGGCGTCGAGAAGATCATTCCCAGCGTCGAGGACCTCCAGCCGTTCGTCGAGTTGATCGGCCGCTCGGGCACCGGCCACGACATCACCTCCTACGTCTCGCTGTTGACGCCGCCGATCGACGCGCCGACCTTCGACGCCGATGCCTTTGGCGATCCGGACGACCGGGAGTTCCACCTCGTGCTCGTCGACAACGGTCGGATGGCCATGCGCGAGGACGACGACCTCGAAGAGACACTGTACTGCATCCGGTGTTCGGCGTGTGCGAACTCGTGTGCCAACTTCCAGCAGGTCGGCGGCCACGCCTTCGGCGGCGAGACCTACACCGGCGGGATCGCTACCGGCTGGGAGGCCGCCGTTGGAGGCGAGGAGAGTGCCGAGGAGTTCAACGATCTCTGTACCGGCTGTAGTCGCTGTACGGAGGCCTGTCCCGTCGGCATCGACATCCCCTGGATCAACACGGTCGTTCGCGACCGGCTCAACCGGGGCGACGATCCGGGTGCGTTCGATCACCTCGTCTCGGGATTGACGCCGGATCCCGAGCCTGCCGGGCTTGACCTCCAGAAGCGCTTTTTCGGGAACTTCGCGACCGTCGCGAAACTCGGGAGCGCGTTCGCCCCGCTGTCGAACTGGGCTGCCGAACTCCCGCCATCGCGTTGGATCGCCGAGAAACTGCTGGGTGTGGATCGTCGCCGGGAGATGCCGAAGTTCACACGTGGCACGCTTCGCAAGTGGGCGAAGGGGCGCGATGGCCCGGCTGATCCCGGTCGCGAGGTCGTCCTGCTGGCGGATACCTACACGAACTACATGCACGTAGAGCGCGGGAAGGCAACGGTCCGGGCGCTTGAGGCACTCGGCACTGAGGTCCACATCGCGGATGTCTCCGAGAGCGGCCGGGCCGCACTCTCCCAGGGTATGATCGCGACGGCCCGCGAACAGGCCGAAGCAGTCGCCGACTCGCTGGATCCCCATCTGGATGCTGGCCGCGACATCGTCATGGTCGAGCCCAGCGACCTCGCGATGCTCCGGAACGACTACGAACGGTTGCTCGACACAGAGACGTTCGACCGGATCGCCACGAACAGCTATGAAGTGCTGGAGTACGTCTACGGCCTCGTCGAGAACGGGGCCGACATGGGCGCGCTCGCGGACGGCCACGGCGAGGAGATCGCGTATCATAGCCACTGTCAGCAACGGACACTCGGGCTCGATGCGCACACCGAAGCCATCCTCGATCGGCTGGGCTTCGACCTCGCTACCTCCCAGGTCGAGTGCTGTGGCATGGCCGGCTCCTTTGGCTTCAAACAACAGTACTACGACGTGAGCATGGCCGTCGGTGACGACCTCCGCGAGCAGTTCACGACGCCCGAGACCGAGGACCGAACGGTCGTCGCCAGCGGGACCTCCTGTCACGATCAGTTGACCGGAATGTTGGACCGATCGGTGACGCATCCGATCGAGTTGATCGCACCGGAAAACTGAGACGGCTAACAGTGTGGCCGCTCCCCACAGTACCGTCAGTCGATCCGCTCTTCGAGGGCAGACAATCGATCACGCAACTGCTCACACTCTGCTTCTACCTCCTCGATTCGTTCGTCGCGATGGCTCAACTGCTCTTTGAGTCGGTCGTTTTCCTCGTCGAGGCGCTCGGCAAGTCCCTTGATGGCAGCCAGTGCGACCCCATCGGCATCGACGGTAGCGATGGATTCCTCGTCCGAGCCGAGGCCGAACCGGTCGTGGAACTCGCCGGCCATCGGACCCATGTGCTCGACTCCATCCTGTCCGTCGTACTCCCAGCTCGACACGTCTAGTTGCTCGACTTTTTCAAGAACAGACAAATTATCGACTGATTCGACGTTTGACTTGTACGCCGCCGCGCTCAATGAGGACCACGACCCGCTGCCCGACGCGAGTTGGACTCCGGCGTCGATGTCGTCGTTCGAATCGATACTCGTCCCGAACCGGGCACCGCCGATACACCGGACGTTGAACGTATCGGTCCCTGTCGGGCCGAGTCCGCTGTCCGAAGCGAACGGCGCGGCATTGTTGTCCGCCCAGACGAACGCACCCGAATCGTTGGCTTTTGCCTGCCGGCCGGCAGCGAAGCTGTTCGTACCGTTGGCCTCGCTCTGGTTGCCGCCGACGGCACTGGCGTTGTTGCCCGCCGCTTTGTTGCTCGAACCACCACCCACGAACGATCGGTAGCCGGTCGCATCGTTGTTCTGCCCGCCTGCGACGGTTGCATTGTCCTGGCCGGCTGTGTTGTTGGCCCCACCACCAACCGTCGACGTGTCACCGCTGGCCGTGTTTCCGGACCCGCCCGCGACTGTTGCCTTGGTCCCGTTTGCGGTGTTTCTTTCTCCGCCGGCGACGGTCGCAAACGTCGCTGTCGTCGTGTTAGCATCGTCACTCCCTGCTTGATTGTTGCCGCCACCGCCGACCGTGCCATGGTCGTCGTAGACAGCGTTGCCGGTCGCGTCTGTTCCGTCGGTCGAACCGCCACCGCTGACGGTCCCGTAATCGGCCGATACGTCGTTGTATTGCCCACCTCCGATGGTCGCATGTCTCCCGGCTGTCGCGTTGTTTACCCCGCCGCTGATGACACCGCCAAACGCGGAGATATCGTTACCTGCACCGCCACCGATGACGCCTTGTTGCCCTTCGTTGACGTTTTGCATTCCGCCCCCGATCGTGGCGCGGGACCTCGTCACCTTGTTGTTCTGGCCGCCGCTGATTGTGCTCGATGACCCTTTGGCTCGATTCCACCAGCCACCCCCGACGGTCGCGTACTCGCTGCTTGTCGGATCGCTGTCGTCGGTCCCGGCCTGGTGGTAGCGACCACCGGAAATAGTCGCGTAATTGTCGAATGCTGTGCTCGTTTCGTCATCGTTTCCGTCGTTGAATCCGCCACCGCCGATCGTCACGCCGACAGCCCCGTCGCCGACTGTGTTGTCCCCGTGGCCCGCGACGACGTTCGCCGCATCCCCCGTCCCCGTGGTGCCCGTTCGGAATCGCAAGTCACTCCCTGCAGTCCGGACTGTAGTGGTCTCCAACGCACCGCCAACCTTTGCGTCATCCGGTGTTTCGAGTCCAAATCCGCTGGAGCTGTTCGGCACGACGCCTTTAACCCCGATTGGCGTGCCGCTTCCGGCATCGTTCTGGCCAAGTATTCCAATGCCGGTTGAATCGTTCAATTGGCCGAGCACCTTGTAATCAGAACTCACAGCAAGCGGTTCCGCGGCGTCATTCGAGCTGTCGACGGGTTGTTCGCTGTTTGTGTCGTTCATGGATTGAATGCTGGCCCTTGCGCCTCCTTCGCCAGACGAGGACAGCAATGACTCAGATGGGTTATACACACGGATCACTATGATAAGAGAGGGGAAACCGGCCAACTGTGCCGGCAGGTGACATACGTTCATTCGCGTTGTCCGGCGGCCGCCGGTTCCCGCCAGCTGCACCGCCGGTCATGCATAGCAGATAGACCACTCTGAAAACTGCAATTCGCCCTATCGAGCGACTCGCAACCGTGCGATAGGGAGGATTTGATGCTGACGGTGATCACGCAAACCACCACCGACATCCTAAATGGATCGGTATGACACATACCCGTGGATCAATCGTCCCTTGGCCCGGTTTCTTCGCCGAAAACATCAGAAGCCAGCACGGACTCACCAGGAGATGACCGGCAGCGAGAACGATTCCCGAAGCGTCACGGTACCGGTCGCGTCCTCGTGGACGACCACCGCGGTGTCGAAGTCCCCGGCCAGCGGCGAGGTCGACAGTTCGTATTCGACGCTTGTCAGTACCTGTGCACAGATACCGTCTCGATACGTTTCCCGCACCGTGAACGCGACGGTGTCGGGGTCCAGACGCTCGACGCCCACCAACTCGGCACCGACGCAACTGTTCCGCCCGGCGATCGACCCCTGGAACACGGCCTTTGCCGGTGAGGCGTCGACCAGCTCCACGTCGTCTTCGTGATCGGTAGCCGAGCGACCGATGACGTCGAAATCAGTCCGGTGGGGCCATTGGGGCTTGTCGGTCGGGCCGTGATGGCGCCGACTGTCGCGGTCGGACTCCGCGGCAGCGACACCGGAAACGCCAGTCACCAGGGCAGCTGTACTCCCGATCGATCGGAGGAAATCACGACGTTCCATACGTCGGCAGATATGACAGCCGAAATTGTAAAAATGAAATCTTATCGGCAAGATAATCAGTCGTCAGTCAGTCACCCGGATTCGGGTATCTACGGAAACACGTATTCACCAACGGCGTCGTTGCGGTGGACTCCGGGGCGACAATTCCGTGACAACACGATCGCCTGAAGGGATTCCGAACGCTGAAATCCTCGCAACGGCGAGGGTCCCAACGGTCTCTCGTCCCGATATCGGAGATCCATGTTGCCCTATGCACCCGGACGGCCTCGACACAATGGATGCCCGGGACCGTTCTCGACGGCCTTGACCGGACTGGCTCGCATTTGCCACACGTGGAGGGCTCGTCAATACATTGATAATCCATCAGAAAGATATCCGGACTCGTGTCCATGGGCGCTGAGGAGAACGCCACGGCCGATCGAGGGCCGATAGTAGCCGGTGTGATCGTGAGTGTGGGCTCGGCGACACTGGTAGCGCTGATAGCGAGCGGGATCGTGTCGCCCTTCTCGATATTCTCGCTGGAAATAGCTGTGATGCTCGCCGTGATCGGCTGGCTTGGGGGCGTCCGCAACGTTTGATCGGCTCGTGAAGTCCGGACAGGAGACAGACCAATCTCTCTGCCAGAAGAGTGCCCAAACCTATGTACGTTCTTCGCCAGGGTCCGAGCCGTTCCCGGCGAGGTCGCCCATGGCGTAGTAGAACCGCTGGAGTGCGGTGAGATGACCGACGACGGCGAAGACGACCAGCAACCAGCCGATCACGGACAGCCCAGAGATCGGCTCGGTCACGACAGCAGCAAGGAGGGCTCCAAACCCCATAAGTGCGAGGCGATCAGCGCGACCGAGCAGGCCGCCGTAGACACGATCGAGGCCGACGGCCTGGGCCTGCGTCCCGAGGTAGGAGGTCATCAACACGCCGGTGATCGCTGCGACACCGAGATCCCAGCGGTTGATCCCCGCCGCAAGTCCGACCAGCAGAACGAGGTCGGCGTAGCGGTCGAAGACGTGATCGAGCAGGTCGCCGGCCGAGGACTCGGTACCGAGTTCACGGGCGATCCCGCCATCAAGTAGATCCAGCCAGCCATTCGCGAAGACCAACCCGGCAGCCCCGACGTACCAGACTGGCTCGGATCCGCCGAGATAGAACGCCCCGGCCGCTCCGCCCGCCACGAGAAGCGCGAGGACGCTGATGAAATTCGGCGTCAGGCCGAGCCGAACGCTAGCGGCAACGAACGGCGCGAGCAGCCGATCGGAGAGCGGTCGCAGTTGATCCAGTGTCATAGGTAGTCAATATACGAGACGGTGCCCGGGTTCGGTTCACGATCGCCGGCGATCACCGACTCGATCTCGGTGGCGACGGCATCCGGCGACCGGTCGGTCGTCTCGATCTCGTAGACGCTATCGGTCCCGTGTCGATCAACGGCTTCAGTGAGGACCACGTCCAGCGCTTCGCTTTCGGCGTTCTCGGTTGCGCTCGCTAGCGACTCGCCACGCTCCCGGAGTCGCTGCTCGATCGTCTCAGGATGACACCGCAGGACGATTACCCGGTCTGCGGGGACGTGATGCGCGAGGTGACTTTCGATAAGTACGTCGTCGCGCCCGTCGAGCCACGATTCGACGGCGTCGAGATCCGCGATCGTCGAGCCGCGATCGTCGTCGACGCCCTGGGTGAACCCCTCGCGGTCGATTACCTGATTGAGGTGGATCACGTCGAGGTCACCATTGACCAGGTCGGCCGCAGTGGTCTTGCCCGTCCCCGGGGTTCCGGTCACGGCGACGCGCACCTCAGAGCACCTCGTTGATCGTCTCGACGGCCGTCTTGGTTTCCTCGCGCGTGCCACACGAAACCCGGATGTGCTCGGGGAGGCCGAAGCTCGAACAGTCCCGGACGATCACGCCGCGTTCCTTCGTCGCCTGGGCAACACGGCTGGCGTCGCCGACCGCCACGAGAACGAAGTTCCCGCCGCTCTCGTAGGTCTTTGCGTCGAGTTCGTCGTGGTAATACTCCCGGGCCCACTCGACGGTATCCGTGATCGCGTCGACGTGTTCGTCGTCCTCGAGCGCGGCGAGGCCGGCCCGGCAAGCGATCTCGCTGGCCGAAAATGGCGTGTTGATCCGCTCGTAGGCGTCGGCCCACTCCGCGGGCGTGATTGCGTAGCCCAGCCGGAGTCCGGCGAGGCCATAGACCTTCGAGAACGTCCGGACGACGGCCACGTCCTCACGCTCCTCGACCAGCTCGACGGCGCTTGCCCGGCCGGCGAACTCCCCATAGGCTTCGTCGACGACGACCAGCGTCTCTTCGTCCGTCCGCTCGGCGATCTCCTCGATCTCGGCGAGGGAAACCACCGATCCGGTCGGGTTGTGCGGGCTCGTGACGTAGAGCATCCGCTCGCCGTCGTAGGCGTCCAGAATCCGATCCGGCGACTGGGCGAACCCGTCGTCCTCGACGAGCGGGTAGGTGTGGACTTCGCCGTGGTGGTACCGGACGCTCATCGAGTGGTAGGTGAAATCCGGATCGGGAACGAGCGCGGCCTGCCCGGGATCGATCATGGCCCGGGCGAGGCAGTCCATCGCGCCGTCGCCGCCATTGGCGAGCCAGATCTGGGCAGGCGTGACGTCCCAGCGCTCGGCAAGTGCCTCGCCGAGATCGGCGTGGGAGGCCTTGGGGTAAGAGTGAAGCGCTTCGGCATGCTCGCGAATCGCTTCGACGGCTTTCGGGCTCGGTCCCAGCGCGTTCTCGTTCGAAGAGAGTTTGATCAACTCATCGGGATCGACCCCGAGTTCGCGGGCCGTCTCTTCGATCCCCCGCCCCGCCCGATAGATCGTGTGTGCCGACAGGTCCCGTGTGTCCATACCGGTGGCAAGCAGGCGGGCGGTCTTAAGCCTGCATACCTGTGGCTGTCCGAGCGTCGGAACGAACGGAAAACGGGTCGACCCGTCGAAATCAACCGGCTGGCCTCAGGCGAAGGTCTTCGACACTTCGTCGTCACTTTCCTCGGCCTGGATCTTCTCCCAGGCGTCCCGGAAGTCGGCCTCGGTGACTTCCGTCCGGTCATCACGGATCGCGAACATCCCAGCCTCCGTACAGATGGCCTTGATCTCCGCACCGCTGGCGTCAGTCGCCTCGGCGGCGAGGGACTCGAAGTCGACTGTCTCGGCGAGGTTCATGCCACGCGTGTGGATCTTGAAGATCTGTTCGCGACCCGTCTCGTCGGGTTTGGGCACTTCGATGAGGCGGTCGAAGCGACCGGGCCGGAGGATGGCGCGATCGAGCATGTCGAAGCGGTTGGTCGCGGCGATGATCCGGATCTCCCCACGCTCGTCGAAGCCGTCCATCTCGGAAAGGAGTTGCATCATCGTCCGCTGGACCTCGGCGTCGCCGGAGGTCTTTGAGTCCGTCCGCTTGGCCGCGATGGCGTCTATCTCGTCGATGAACAGCACCGAGGGCTCGTGCTGGCGGGCGAGTTCGAAGAGATCACGAACCAGCTTCGCGCCCTCGCCGATGAACTTGTGGACGAGTTCGGAGCCGGCCATCTTGATGAACGTGGCGTCGGTCTGGTTGGCGACCGCTTTCGCCAGCATCGTCTTCCCAGTACCGGGTGGACCGTGCAGGAGGACACCGCTCGGCGGGTCGATCCCGACTTCGTCGAACATCTCGGGGCTCTTCAGCGGCATCTCGACGGTTTCCCGGACTTCCGAGACCTGATCGTCCAGCCCGCCGATGTCCTGATAGGTGACGTCCGGGCTCTGGTCGACCTGCATAACGCGGGCGCGGACGTCCGTCTCATCTTCGAGCGTTTTCACGATCGAGAGGGAGTTGTTGACGGCGACCCGGTCGTCGGGTTCGAGGTCCTCGCGCATCTCCTCGGTGACCTCGGTCAGGGCTTCCTGGTTGTTGCCGTGCTGTTTGATCACCACGCCGTCCTCGGTGAGCTCTTGGACCGTGGCCACGAACAGCGGCGACTGTTTGAGCTTCTTGTTCTCGTGGGTCAGGCGCTCGAGTTTCTGTTTGTACTTGTTGTTCTCGGCGTTGGCATCAAGCAACTCGTCCCGCATTTCCTCGTTTTGGGACTCCAGAAGGTCGAGCTGTTCTTCCAACGCTTCGATCTTTTCTTGCTTGGAGACGTCGTCGTCGTACGGCTGGTCGACGTCGTCCACCGTATCTGTCATTGAACCACTCTAGCGGATCGGTCGGTAAGAGACTTCGGGTCAGCACAAACGGCGGTGGGAGGGCTCGTGTATTTATGCGATGGCAGCGCTGAGTCCCCGCCGAGGCGTCAGCCACAGCCGAGCCGATCTTCTCCGTCGGATTGACCGAGACGAGGTAGATCCGAAAGACCGATAAATTACCGCTGAGCATATTTAGGAATGACAAATATTATTACCCTGTATCCAGAATCGGGTGTTACGATGAGCATCACGGAACCCACACAGGTCGACACAGCACAGGACACCAGCTGGGACGCGGTCTCGGACCTCCCGCCGAGCGCCAAACTCGTCGCCAAGTCCCTGGAGTATCAGGGGAGTCTGACCCAGAGCCAACTCGCCGAGGAGACGCTGTTGCCAGCCAGAACGGTCCGATACGCACTCAGCCGGCTCGAGGAGGTCGACGTCGTCGAGTCACGCTTTTCGTTCTCGGACGCTCGCAAACGGGTGTACTCGCTCACGATCGAGTAGCGTCCCGACAGACAACGATCGAAATCGGCGTCCACCCTGGCGGAGCGCGGATCACTTCCACGCCGGTCGCGCAATCCCTTTAGGACCCCGCGGAGTACCACGTCACAATGACGCAGGTGCTCCACACCGGCGACACGCATCTCGGCTACCGGCAGTATCACTCGCCGGAGCGCCAGGGGGACTTTCTGTCCGCCTTCCAGCAGGTTATCGACGACGCGATCGAGGCAGACGTCGACGCCGTCGTCCATGCTGGCGATCTCTTTCACGATCGACGGCCCCGGTTGCAGGACATTTTGGGCGCGCTGGGAACCTTACGAGAACTCGACGCGGCATCCATTCCGTTCCTGGCGATCGTCGGCAACCACGAGGGCAAGCGCGATGCCCAGTGGCTCGATCTCTTCGAATCGCTTGACCTGGCCATCCGACTCGACGAGGAGCCGACTCTGATCGGCGAAACAGCCTTCTACGGGCTGGACTTCGTCGCCCGCGCCGCCCGTGACGATCTGGCATACGACTTCGCCCCAAACGATGCCACCCACGCGGCACTGGTCTCACACGGCCTGTTTCAACCGTTTTCCCACGGCGATTGGGACGCAGAAGCGATCCTCGAACAGGCCACGGTCGACTTCGACGCGATGTTACTCGGCGACGATCACACGCCAGCCAGACGCGAAGTCGAGGGGACCTGGCTCACGTACTGTGGGTCGACCGAGCGGGCGAGTGCGAGCGAGCGCGAAGCGCGCGGGTACAATCTCGTGACGTTCGACGACGGTGTCGACATCCGTCGGCGATCCATCGAAACGCGACCGTTCGTTTTCGTCGACCTCGAACTCGCCGCAGGCGAGGGTACCGAGCGCGTCCGGACCCGGGTCGGGCAGCACGACCTCGAAAACGCCGTGGTGATCGTCACCGTCGAGGGCGAAGGTGAACGCGTCCCGCCGGCCACGATCGAGGAGTTCGCCCGCGATCGCGGTGCACTGGTCGCCCGCGTCAACGACCGTCGCGAGATCGACGAGGAGGCCGCCTACGACGTGCGGTTCGCCGACCCCGACGACGCCGTCCGCGACCGTATCGACCAGCTCGGGCTCAGTCCCGCCGCCGCGGAACTCGACGAGGTCGTCCGGGCCAGCAAGGTCGCCGATTCCAACGTCGACGATTCGGTCGAATCCCGGGTCCGTGAACTGGTCGACGAGGGAGACGCCGAACAGTTCGAACCCGCGCCGGCCGAAGGCGACGGGGAAACCGACGACGGGGACAACATGGAAGCCGGCGACAGCGACGACACGGAAGCCGGCGACAGTATCGCGGACGCACCCGCTGAAGACGGGACTGAGTCGGAGGGCTCGGAAGCGGACGATACGCAAGCCAACGGCGAGGGGACAGATGGCTCAGACCAGCCGAACGACGGGCAGACCGAGAAAGACGGAGGCAATCCGAACGACGAGCAGACAGACGACGGTGAGGGACAGGCAACCATGGGTGAGTATCTGTGAGGTTCGAGCGCGTCCGGTTGGAGCACTTCAAGTGCTACGCCGACGCCGATTTGCGGCTGGAACGCGGCGTGACGGTCTTCCACGGCGTCAACGGGAGCGGAAAGTCCTCGCTGCTCGAAGCCTGCTTTTTCGCCCTGTATGGCGCTCGCGCGCTCGATCGAACCCTGGACGAACTCGTCACGATCGGGGCCGAGGAGGCGACGGTCGAACTCTGGTTCGCTCACGGCGGCGAGTCCTACCACATCAAGCGCCGGGTCCGCGTTCGAGACGATCGGGCGACGACCGTCGAATGCGTCTTGGACGAATCCGACGGCGTGGTGGAGGGGGCCAGAGACGTTCGCGAGCGCGTCGCGTCGCTGCTCCGGATGGACCACGAGGCCTTCGTCAACTGTGCGTACGTCCGCCAGGGCGAGGTCAACAAGCTCATCAACGCGACGCCGGGCGAGCGACAGGACATGATCGACGACCTCCTCCAGCTTGGCCGCCTCGAAGACTACCGAAAGCGTGCCAGCGACGCCCGGGTCGGCGTGGGTCGTGTCCTGGAGGGCAAACGCGAGTCCCTCTCACAGCTCGAGTCCCAGATCGAGGCCAAGGTGGAGAAGGAACTCCACGAGCAACTCAACGCCGCCGAGAGCGAACTCGCCACGGTCCGGGAGGAACTCGAACGCTACGACGAGCAGCGCGAGACCGCACGCGAGACGCTCGAAGCGGCCAACTCGATCCTCGAGGAGTACGAACAGCGTCGCGACGAACTCGACGAGATCGAAAGCGAGATCGAAGAGCTGACTGAAACGATCGAATCGACCGAGCGCAAGCGAGAGGCACTCGGCGACGAAATATCCGATCGCCGGGACCGCCGCGAGGAAATCAGCGACCGGATCGAGTCCGGGCTCGATACGGCCGAACTCTCGGCCGAGGCCGACCGGGAAGCCGTCGAAGATCTGGTTGATGACCTCGAAGAACGCGACGACGAGATTCGCGACGAGATCGAGCAACACCGTCTCGATCTCCAGCGTCACCGTGAGAACGCCGAGAGTGAACGCGAAGACGCCACTGACGCCGAGGAACGCGCAGCTGAGAAACGCGATCGGGCCGCGGAACTCGAGTCGGACCTCGAAGAAACACGCACTGATCTCGAGGACCGCCGTGAGAGACTCGCAGAACTGGACAGCGAGATCGAATCGATCGAGGAGACGTTCACGGACGCACCTGTCGAACTCGGCAACGCGGAGTCGTTCCACGAAGAAATCGCCGACGGACTGGACGCCGTCAAGAGCGATCTGACCTCGCTCGAAGCCACGATCAAGTCCCTCGAAGGCGACATCGAGGAGGCCCAGGACTTACTCGACGCCGGAAAGTGTCCCGAGTGTGGCCAGGACATCGAGGAGGCACCGCGAGTCGAGACGCTCGAAGACGATCGCGAACGGCTGGCCGACCTTCGGGCCGAGCGCGAGGAGTTAGAGGAGACCCGCGAGACAGTCGAGGCGCGGCTGGACCGTGCCGAGACACTGGTCGAGCAGGAAAGCGAACGGAATCGACTCCGAGACAAACGTGAGACGCTTGCGGAGTTGATCGCTGAACGCGAGAATTCGATCGAAGAAACCGAGGAACGTATCGAAACACTCCGGGCTGAAGCCGACAAACTGGATGCCGAGGCCGAACAGCACCGCGAGTCCGCCGAGGAATCCGAGAACGAAGCCGAGGAGTGTCGGGAGGCCATCGCCGAATGCAACGAGCGGCGTGGCGAACTCGCCGATCGGATCGACGGGCTCGAAGATATCGTCGCGGACTTTGAGCGGCTGGACGCCCTCACCGACGAGATTGAGGCCCGTCAGGAGCGTCGCGAGCAACTCGACGAAATGAACGACGAGCGCCGCGACCGCCTCGGGACGCTTCGGGAACGCCGCTCGGAACTAGCCGAGGCTATCGACGAAGACCGACTGGCCGAGGCCCGAGACGACAAGAAACGTGCCGAGACCTATCTCGAAGAAGTCGTCGAAGAAATAGACGCTCGCGAGGAGGAGCGGGACGAACTCCAGGCCCGCATCGGTGCCATCGAAAACGAGATCGAGGAACTCGAATCGCTCCGCGAACGGCGGGAGGGGCTCGCCGAGACGATCGAGCGGCTGGACTCCCTCTACGAGGAGGCCCAACAGCTCCAGGAGATGTACGGCCAGTTACGGGCGGAGCTTCGCCAGCGCAACGTCGAGACCTTAGAGTGGATGCTCAACGACACCTTCGCTCTGGTCTACCACAACGACGCCTACGACCGGATCGAACTCGACGACGAGTACCACCTCACGATCTACCAGAAGGACGGCGAGGCACTCGATCCCGATCAGCTGTCGGGCGGCGAGCGCGCGCTGTTCAACCTCAGCCTGCGGGCGGCGATCTATCGGCTGCTCGCAGAGGGGATCGAGGGGGCGGCACCGACGCCACCCTTGATCCTCGACGAGCCGACGGTCTTCCTCGACTCGGGCCACGTTTCCCAATTGCTGGAGTTGATCGAGTACATGCGCACCGAGATCGGCGTCGAACAGATCGTGGTCGTCAGCCACGACGACGAGCTGGTGGACGCGGCCGACGATCTGGTCCACGTGGCCAAGGACGCGACGTCGAATCGCTCGCGCGTCGAGCGCCGGGACACCCCGGAGTTACCGGCCGATTAGGCCCGCCGGTCACGAGTCGCTTGGGGCTGCATTCTTGCTGGTCAGCAGTTCGATCGCCTCCTCGGCGTCCGGAGTCGTCGCGTATCCGCGCTCGCCGGCGACCCGTTCCTCGACGATCAGTCCCGCGACGCGAAACTCCGCCAGCCGGCCGTGGAGATCGCTCTCACAGTACTCGTACCGATCCAGAAGCGTCCGGACCGAAAGTGGTCCGTCACGGGCGAGTTCGAGAAGCAGGCCCAGGTCACGCTCCTGGTGGACGACCGATAGCACCAGCCGGACGGACTCGGGAACGGCGGTCGCGGCAATCGCAAGCGGGGACTCGCCCTCAACGATGGTCAGTGCGTCCGGCGATCGATACGTTTCAGTTCCCGTCTTCGGGTCGCGGACGAGCCACCCGTCTGTGGATCGCTTCAGGAGAACGTAGCGTGATCCCGATTCGTCTTCGACTGTGCGCACACCGGACGTATCGACTGGGAATACATGGGATTGCCGTTCCCGGCAGGTGCCCGTGGCGTCACTCCGGGCCATCAAAACGGCGATAGCGGACGAGTCCGTACCCACCCACCACGCCACCGCCGGCAATAATCAGCACTCCGAGCAGGGTCCAGGCGGTGAAAACAGCGACCAGGATCCCCACCGAGACGACAGGGATCGCGATTTTCAGGACGACCACGAGCCGCCAAAACAGGCTCCGTACTTCGGGATCAACCTCAGTAATCCGCTCCAGATCTTCGGAATCAGCAGAGCCTGAAGCCGGCGGCTCCGCGCTCCCGTCGCTGCCACTGATTTGTGCCGTAGGCTGGTCTCGGTCGGCCACGTGAAAAATCGAGACCGGGTCGCTAAAAGCGACTTCGGTCCGGACTACCGGCAGTCAGGCAGGGCCGCAGCGCCGTCGCTGTAGATCCACGCCATCGGATTCGTCGCGTCATAGATTACCGTCCCGTCGTCTGTTTCGTACCGCTCGATCGTGTCCGCAGTTGCCGGCAGCACCGGCGACTGGTCGGTCGTCGCTCGTTCGCTCCGACTACCGTTGGCGGGGTTCGACATTGCAACCGACGACTGGTATGGTATGTCGTGGCATAAGCCTTCTGGCAGCGGCCGACCGGGGGGTTTTAGGGCGGCAGCCGGCAACCAAGCCATCAATGACCGATTCCGGGGAGCAGCGCGGGCTTGGAGCGTTTGCCGACGACGACAGACCGGCTGCCGAGGCACGTGCAGTCGCGGGCAACGGCGGCCACGAGGCGAGCGTCGTCGACGCCGACGAATGGCGATACCCCGAGGCTGATGGCACTGTCGAACTCGCAGTGACCCAGGTCGACTACACGATCGAGGGAGGAGGAAGCGACGAGTACCCGGTCGTTCACGTTTTCGGACGCACTGCAGACGGCGAGCTCTTCCACGTCCAAGTCTACGAGTTTCGACCATACTTCTATGCGCCGGCCGACAACGTCGACGAGGAGCGACTCGCGAATTACGACAGCGTCACCGGCTGGGAACGGACTGGCGACGATGGCGAACCGTACGAGTCCATTCGTGGCGAAGAACTCGTCAGGATCTTCGGCCAGACGCCGCGGGACGTCGGGCAGATCCGTGACGACTTCGATCACTACGAGGCGGACATCCTCTTCCCGAATCGCCTCCTCATCGACAAGGACATCACCAGCGGCATCCGGGTTCCCGATCGTCGCACCGAGAACGGAACGATCCGGATCCCACACGACGAGATCGAAGCCATCGACTACGACGCCGAAGCCAGAGTCAACACCTTCGACATCGAGGTCGACGATCGATCGGGCTTCCCCGAGGACGGGGAGGAACCCATCATCTGTCTCACGAGCCACGACTCCTACCGCGACGAGTACGTCGTCTGGCTGTACGACTCGCCGGTCGGGATCGACCCGCCGGAGGCCCTCGAACAGTACGAGCCCCTGGAGGACGACTTCGAGGCGGATGTCCGTGTCTTCGAGGAAGAGGAGGCGATGCTCGAAGCGTTCCTCGAGTATATCGACGAGACCGATCCGGACATCCTGACGGGCTGGAACTTTGGCGACTTCGACGCGCCGTATTTCATCGACCGCTTGCAAGAACTCGACCCGGGAACCGACCGAAACCTCGACATGAACCGCCTCTCCCGGGTCAACGAGGTCTGGGAGAGCGACTGGCAAGGCCCGGACATCAAGGGCCGGGTCGTCTTCGATCTCCTGCGGGCGTACAAACGGACGCAGTTCACCGAACTCGATTCCTACCGCTTAGAGGACGTCGGCCAGGAGGAACTCGGCGCGGGCAAGGAGACCTACACCGGCGACATCGGGACGCTGTGGGAAGAGGATCCCGAGCGACTCCTCGAGTACAACCTCCGTGACGTCGAGTTGTGTGTCGAACTCGATCGCAAACAGGACATCATCGCCTTTTTCGAGGAAGTAGCCACCTTCGTCGGGTGCAAACTCGAGGACGCCCCGACGCCGGGCGATGCCGTCGACATGTACGTCCTCCACAAGGCCTTCGGGAACTTCGTCCTGCCGTCGAAGGGGACCGTTGAGTCCGGCGAGGAGTTCGAGGGTGGGGCCGTCTTCGAGCCGATCAGCGGCATCAAGGAGATGGTAAGTGTCCATGACCTGAAATCTCTATATCCGATGTGCATGGTAACGATTAACGCATCCCCGGAGACGAAGGTCGATCCCGAAACCTTCGGCGGGGAGACGTTCCGTGCACCGGACCCTAGCGGCCAGCACTTCCGGAAGGAACCCGACGGGATCGTCCGGGAAATGGTCGAGGAGTTGCTGTCAGAACGCGAAGAAAAGAAAGCCCTTCGAAACGATCACGAGCCCGGAACCGAGGACTACGAGCTCTATGACCGCCAGCAAGGAGCTGTCAAGGTTATTATGAATAGTTTATATGGGGTTTCGGGGTGGGACCGATTTCGCCTGTACGACAAGGACAACGCGGCGGCGGTAACGGCAACGGGGCGAGCGGTCATCGAGTACACCGAGTCGGCCGTTAACGATCTCGGCTACGACGTGACATACGGTGATACTGATAGCGTCATGATAAGTATGGGGACGGACATGTCCGTCGAGGACGCCATCGACCGCTCGTTCGAGATCGAGGAGGCGATCAACGCCTCCTACGACGAATTCGCCAGCGAGACGCTCAATGCTGAGGAGCATCGGTTCCAGATCGAGTTCGAGAAGCTCTACCGGCGCTTTTTCCAGGCGGGCAAGAAAAAGCGCTATGCGGGCCACATCGTCTGGAAGGAGGGCAAGGACGTCGACGACATCGACATCACAGGCTTCGAATACCAGCGCTCTGATATCGCACCGATCACCAAGCGCGTTCAGAAGGAGGTCCTGGATCTGATCGTCACCGAGGGCGACGTCGAGGCCGTCACGGAGTACCTCCACGACGTGATTGCGGATTTCCAGGCCGGCAACGTCGACATCGAGGACGTCGGTATCCCCGGCGGGATCGGCAAGCGGCTGAACAATTACGACACCGACACGGCCCACGTTCGGGGGGCGAAGTACGCCAACGAGCTCCTGGGGACGAACTTCCAGCGGGGCAGCAAGCCGAAACGGCTCTACCTCAAGAAGGTCCACCCCGAGTACTTCCGCCGGATCGAGGACGAGCGTGGTCTCGATCCCTCCCGGGATCTCATCTACGGCGAGTTCAAGCGTGATCCGGACGTGATCTGCTTCGACGTCGCCGAACAAATCCCCGAGGAGTTCGAGGTGGACTGGGAGAAAATGCTGGAGAAAACACTCAAAGGCCCGATCGCCCGCGTTATCGAGGCCCTCAACGTCTCCTGGCAGGAGGTCAAAAGCGGCCAGGAACAGACGGGACTCGGACAGTATATGTGAGTCACGGGGGTCAAGCCGAGACAGTATTGGCCCGGATTCTGTCCCGTACATGTGCGGGATTTCGCCCACGTTCTTGGTTTTTCGTTAAAATTCCTTTGGAGAATCTCAAAGCAAGTATGTAGTCATGCGAAAGCATTATGGGTACGACAGCCCGAGTTTCGGTTGACCTAGAACATGGCAACACTCGAAATCAACAATCTTCACGCGAAAGTCGCTGAGGACGGAGGCGAAGGAATTCTCGAAGGTGTCGACCTGACCGTCGAGGCGGGCGAGATTCACGCGCTGATGGGACCGAACGGCAGCGGGAAATCGACGACGGCGAAGATCATCGCCGGCCATCCCGCCTACGAGGTAACTGAGGGCGAGGTGCTCATCCACCTCGACGGTGACGAGTTCGACCAGGAGATCCCCGACGACAAGCGGACCTGGAACCTGCTCGAACTCGAACCGAACGAGCGCGCCGCGCTCGGCATCTTCCTCGGGTTCCAGTATCCCGCGGAGATCGAAGGCGTGACGATGGTGAACTTCCTCCGGACGGCGCTCAATGCCAAGCTCGAGGAGCGCGAGGAACTCTTCGAGGACGAGGAGGAGGCCGCAGCTGAAGACGAGGAAGACGAAGGCTACGAGACTTCGCCGATGGAGGGCCCCGCTGACGAGGGTGAGGTCAGCGTCGCCGAGTTCCAGCAGCTCCTCAAAGAGAAGATGGAACAACTCGACATGGACGAGTCCTTCGCCGAGCGGTATCTCAACGCCGGCTTCTCCGGTGGCGAGAAGAAACAAAACGAGGTACTCCAGGCAGCGATTCTCGAACCGGACATCGCGGTACTCGACGAGATCGACTCGGGGCTCGACATCGACCGTCTGCAGGACGTTGCCAACGGGATCAACTCCCTTCGAGACGACCAGGGAACCGGTGTCCTCCAGATCACGCACTACCAGCGTATCCTCGACTACGTCGAACCGGATCACGTCCACGTCATGCTCGACGGGGAAGTCGTCGAGAGCGGCGGGCCGGAACTTGCCGAGAAGCTCGAAGACGAGGGATACGACTGGGTTCGCGAGCAAGTATACGAGGCAGCCTGAGGTGACCATCACATGAGTTCAGACAACAACCTCGAATCGACCGACACAGAGGCTCGATTCGAATTCAAGAAAGAGCAGAGTTCAGCGTTCGAAGCCGAAGTTGGTCTCAACGAGGAGACGGTCCGAAAGATCAGCGAAGACAAAGACGAGCCCGAGTGGATGCTCGACCGCCGGCTCCGTGCCTTAGAGCACTACCAGCAGATGCCGATGCCGAGCGACTGGCCCGGCCAGCCGGACCTCTCGGAGGTCAACGTCGAAGATATCATCCCGTACATCCGCCCCGACATTGAAGCACGCGGTGGCGCCGAAGAGTGGGACGACCTCCCCGACGAGATCCAGGACACCTTCGACAAACTTGGCATCCCAGAGGCCGAACAGCAGGCCCTCTCGGGTGTCGGTGCCCAGTACGAATCCGAGATCGTCTACCAGAACATGCAGGAGCAGTGGGAGGAGAAGGGCGTCGTGTTCATGGACATGGACAAGGCCGTCCAGGAGCACCCCGAGCTCGTCCGGGAGTACTTCATGACGAAGTCCGTCCCGCCGAGCGACAACAAGTTCGCCGCGCTCCACGGCGCAGTCTGGTCGGGCGGCAGCTTCGTCTACATTCCCGAGGGCGTCACCGTCCAGATGCCCATCCAGGCGTACTTCCGGATGAACTCTGAGGGCATGGGCCAGTTCGAGCACACGCTCATCATCGCCGAGGAAGACTCGGAAGTACACTACATCGAGGGCTGTTCTGCACCCCAGTACGCTCGCCACAACCTCCACAGTGGCGGCGTCGAGGTATTCGTCAAAGAGGGTGCCCACGTCCAGTACTCGACGGTCCAGAACTGGTCGAAGAACACCTACAACCTCAACACCAAACGCGCCATCGTCGAGGCCGACGGGACGATGGAGTGGATCTCGGGATCGATGGGGTCGAAGGCGACCATGCTGTACCCCGCCACGATCCTCAAGGGCCCGGGCGCGACTGACAACCACATCACGATCGCGTTCGCGGGCGAGGGCCAGAACATCGACACCGGGGCGAAGGTCTACCACAACGCGCCGGACACCAAATCGACCATCGAGTCCAAATCGATCTCCAAGGACGGCGGCCGCACCAACTACCGCGGCCTCGTCCACATCTCCGACGGCGCGGAAAACTCCTCGACGAACGTCGAGTGTGACGCGCTGATGTTCGACAACGAATCCACGTCGGACACGATGCCGTACATGGAGATCCAGGAGAGCAAGGTCGACGTCGCCCACGAGGCGACGGTCGGCAAGATCGGCGACGAGGACGTCTTCTACCTCCAGTCACGCGGGCTGGACGACGACGACGCCAAGCAGATGATCGTCGCCGGGTTCATCGAGCCGATCACGGAGGAACTGCCTATCGAGTACGCCGTCGAACTCAACCGCCTCATCGAACTCGAGATGGAGGGGAGCCTGGGATGAGCACGCAGGTACGCGCGACCGTCACCGCCGACCAGGTCGAACAGATCTCCGCCGAGCTGGGCGAACCCGAGTGGCTGACCGAAACGCGACTCGAGGCCTTCGAAGCCCTCGACGGACTCGACATGCCGTCGGTCATCCGGACGCCCGGTCGGGACTGGACGAATCTCGACGCGCTCGATTACGAGAGTCTCGTCGACCCGCTCGCCTTCGAGGAGGAGAAGGACCGCATCGACGCAGAAGGCGTCGACGTCCTCCCGTGGGCCGAGGCCCTCGAGGAGCACGGCGACTTGATCGAAGAGCACTTCGGCAGCGTCGTCGATCCCCAGCGTGACTATCTGACGGCCCTCTCGACCGCGCTGTTCAGTGCCGGGACGGTCGTCTACGTCCCCGAGGGCGTCGCCGCCGAGGACGTCAAGATCCGGACCCGGATGAACTCCCGATCGCTGTTCAATTACACGCTCGTCATCACCGAGGAGTCGGCCTCCGTGACGATCTTAGAGCGCCAGGAAACGGGCGAGGAGCTCCCCGGCGAGCAGTACTACTCGGGCGTCGTCGAGGTCGTCGCCAGCGAGAACAGTCACGTCCAGTACGGCTCGCTGCAGAACCTCAGCGAGGCGACCTACAACTACTCGGTCAAGCGTGGCCACGCCGATCAGTACGCGACTGTCGACTGGATCGAGGGGAACATCGGCTCACGACTGACCAAGACGAACGTCGAGACCCGCCTGCTGGGCGACAGCTCGGAATCTCAGATTGTCGGGGCGTTCTTCGGGCACGAAGATCAGCACCTCGACATCGCCTCACGCGTCTGGCACGAGGCCGAGCACACGACGGCCGATCTCGTGACGCGGGGCGTGCTGGACGACGAGGCGCGCTCGGTCTACGAGGGCGTCCAGGACGTCGGCACGGACGCGTGGGACACCAGCTCCTACCAGCGCGAGAACACACTGATGTTGAGCGACGACAGCGAGGCCGACGCCAGCCCGAAGCTCATCATCAACAACCACGACACCGAAGCCAGTCACTCCGCGACTGTCGGACAGGTCGACGCCGAGGACCTGTTCTACATGACCTCCCGCGGTGTCGACGAGGAGGACGCGACGAACATGCTCGTCGAGGGCTTTTTCGTTCCAGTGCTGGAGGAAGTCGCAGTCGACGAGTTGCGCGAGGATCTGGACGAACTGGTCGTCGACCGGCTCGCCGAGTAGGATAGCCGACGACTACCGTCCTTGGATCGGAGCGCGGTGATACTGCTCTGACCGCGCTCGTGGCACGACCTCAGAAGGTCACCGTTTCACTCGCCGAACCACATGTTTCGCCGAAGAAGTAATTCGCACACCCTTCGGCTGCCAGATAGACCGTATCCGAGGCGAAGTCGATCTCGATGTCGATCGATCCCTCGGCGAATCCCACGTCGAACTCGGCATGTGAATCGCGACTGGAGCAGTCGTAGTGGTTTGACTCCGTCCAGACGCCGTTTTCGATGTCCAGCGAAACCTCCGCGTCACAGGTGTCGTACTCGATCGTATATCGGATGTCGATATCCGCGTTGGTGTACGGGATCTTGATCTTGAGGTGGCCGTCGTACGTCTCGTCGGCAGCGACAGTCGCCGTCGCAATCGTGCCGGTTATGCCGACGGCCCCGACAGCGGAACCGGTTGATTTCAGGACGCTACGACGTGTGAGTGGTTCACCATCTGACATTGCAAACTGACATCACAACCGGTCAATAAAAAATGATTTCATAATTTCAAATATGGCCTACTTCTATGACGTCGGTCGGCCATCCAGCGTGGAGCGGTCACGCTACCGCGACCAGCCTGTCGTTGCGTCGTTCCGGAAACGTCGGATCCTGAGCCGGTTTCGATGACCACACCGAACGTGACAGCCACCGCGACCCGTTGCTGTTACTGGGCCGCCGTACCGGAGTAACCGCTTCACAGCGGTCGCCGAATGTCAGTGTCCACCTGCGCCATAGGCACCGGCTCCATCCCGAGTCGCCGAGTGGCCCAACAATCGGCCCTTCCTGCGCCAGAAGCGTCACATCCAGAGAGAGCGTCTCCCCGCAACCATAGCACTATTGTCAATTGGTTTCTGATGGTTCGGGGAGGGAGAGCGTTAAGTGACAGGCTCTCTGAGTGGTGGATATGAGTCTGGGCCAGCGGGTCGGCGACGATCACCAGCTCGCGCGCCTGTTGCAGATCGGCGTGGTTCTCCAGGAGGTCGTCGAAGCACGAGCGCGGAAACATCTCGAATCGAGCGAGGCGATCGATGCGGAGCTTGCGACGCTCCTGGAAGACGCCGTGACGCAAGCGAACCACCACCGGGCACGTCTGGAGACACTGATTGCGGATCTCGATGCCGATAGCGTCGACTACGAGGACATCGAGCCACTCGTCGAAGCCCAATACCAGGCCGACCAGGATTTCGACGACATCCTGTACGATCAACTCTGTAACGTCGAAACCGCCTACAAGTTCTTCGACGATCTGCTCGACGCGCTCGAAACGAGCGACACCGACTTCGGGGTCGATCACGAGGAACTGGTCTCTGTCCTGGATACACTGCGTGAAGCGGAGGCGCGCGGCGTCGAAACGGTCACCGATCTCATGGAGGCCCAAGAATGAACACTGCCGAACAGTATCTCAAGGCGATTTACCTGGTCCAAAAGCAGGAAGACGGTCCAGCACCGACCGGTCGGATCGCCGAGCGCCTCGGCGTGAGTCCGGCCAGCGCCAACGAGATGGTCGGCAAACTCGAAGACCGGGATCTGCTCGAGCACGAGAAATATACCGGCGTGACACTCACGGACGACGGGATCGCCCGGGCGCGGGATGCCCTCCAGACGTACTGTATCATCGAGCGTTTTCTCGTCCAAGTGCTCGACGTGAAGGACTTCCGCGGCGAGGCCAAGCAACTCGAGAGCGTCATCGACGAGACGGTCGCCGAGCGACTGGATACGATCATCGACCGGCCAGGAGAGTGTCCGGACTGTTTCGACGCCGACGGGGACGTGTGTGGTCGACTCGATGTCGAGGCTGAAGCGTCCGATTGAGACTGGCAGCAATCGACGCGGGGCTGTCGCGACCGGTCGCAAGGATAACGCTATTAAAGACTCATCGACAAGGTTCGATCGCAGTCCCGTGGTGTAGTGGCCAATCATAGAGGCCTTTGGAGCCTCTGACGGCGGTTCGAATCCGCCCGGGACTATTTTGCCGCGAGCAAGTTCGCGAGCGGCATATACGTCCAGCGGATTCGAAGCAGGGAGTGTAGCGAACGGTGTGAGTGGAACGACCGTGGTTCGAATCCGCTGAGAGAAAACCGCTCTCTCAAGTCGTGCTTCACGTTGTTCAGCACGACGCCGGAAGAGCGAAGCTCTTCCGTGCCCTCGGTCACTTCGTCATCGCGTCGCCTTGGCGCTGGAATAGACTGAACAAGCGTCGCTTCCTCGCAATTTACGAGGACCAACGAAAGCGGAAAACCCCGAAGAGAGACACTGTTGGCTCCGGGCTTGCGTCCACTGCCGTTCGATCATCTCATCGGAATGTTTTTGTGAGTGGTTAGCACGCTATCCCATACATGGATTTCTTGGTGTTCGCTGTCACGGGGGTGGGGTTGGGAATCGTCGCGGGAGGGCTCTGGTATGTGATCGGGCAATGGATCGTCCGCCGGGCGTCGGATTCGACGACAGCGATGGAAGGGGTCCGTCGGTGGATTACGTACGGAGAATTTTGCGGCGGACTTTCGGCGATGCTGATGTTCTTCTGGGGGGTCTTCGGTGACGTGAGCGGTGGCCCGGGTTCGATGGAAGTGCTACCGGAATCTTTTGGGACGAGTCTCGATCTGGGGTTGGTGTTTTTTTTCGGCTTGCTCCCGATCGCATCGACGAAAATCGCGCTTCTCCCGGCGATCGATCAAGTCCGAAACAAAGACAAGTCCGTTGCAGCAGAATTCCGCGATCTGATACAGCACTATGCAATAGCAGGAATGCCCATAGTGGGGAGCGTCATGATCGCTACGGTGAGTTTTCACTATTGGGGGCTCGCTGCCGCGGCCATGATCGGGATCTGGATTTACCAGTTTGTGATGTGGGTTGGCAAACCATGGATGTCCGGACGGTTACGGACCGTCAGACTCCCAACAAGGACGGAATCCGAACGACTCGCAGACCTGTGTGCCAGTGTCGATCTGCCGGTCGATTCGTATCTGGTGGTCGAAAACAGCGATGGAACGATCGGGTTCGATGTCCAGGGTTCACCACTGTATCGAGCACTGGTGATCGCGGCCCCAACACTTAAAATGGACAGCGAGGCGCTTCGAGCAGTGCTGGCTCAACAGGCGGGACTCCTTCAGCAGCGCTATCGAGTGCTTCGGTTGATCGCTTTCTCCGTGTTTCTGGTCCCGATCGCAGGGATTATGATTGCCAGTAGCCAGGCCCACGATCCGCTGGGCGTGCTTTTCAGTGGGGCTCTCGTCGTCGGGTACTGGGTAGCTTCGCGAGGGCTTCGAAAGCGGGTATATGCTGCCTTTGAGTATGCCGTCGAGAAAACGTCATCCGGGGCAGTGATCGAAGCCTACGAACAGGTGTCTCATGTCAACGACATCGATGGCACCCAATCACGCTGGAGGACGGTTTTGTACGCTGAACCGCCGCTCGATGCGGTTCTCAGCCGACTTCGCGAGCGCCAGGAGTGAAGCCGCGGCTCGGACAGATAGCTCTCAAAAATCGAAGTAGTTGGTTCGTCGCGGTGAGCGACGAGTAGTGCAGAATTACTGACGAACGAGATTCGCCGCGCGCGGTCCTTTCGGGGAGGACTCGATATCGAACTCAACCTCAGTCCCTTCTGTCAGATCCTCACCGCCGACATCCTCCATGTGGAAGAAGACATCTTCGTCTTCGTCGAGGTCGCCGTCATCAGTCGAAATGAAACCGTAGCCGCCTGTGTCGTTGAAGAAATCAACCTTACCGTTTGCCATTACAACCAACTGTAGGACCGAGTGCGGGATAACCCTTCCGAGAGGCAAGTTACCACGACGCTTCTGGGCTCAACTGAGATCACAACAGCTGAGTGAGACGAACGAAAAGCCGGGTTCGGTGACCCGGCGGGCGGCGATCGATGACAGCCGATGGCAGAGACATCCAGATTCACCAGGGGCGGTGAAATCTGGTCGGCGAGAGACGATCGAGGGGGCAATCGTCAAGGTCGGCAACCGGGTCGCGTCGCCGACCCACGTGGCCCTTCGTGATGTAGGTATGTAAATCTAATGTACAATATTGGAAGGAGAAGTTGGTCCCAGGATGGAGTCATCAGCAGGCCGGACGCGGGGGCAAGAACCAGTCGGCTTGACTTGCCAAAACATCTGCGAGGAGACGGCGCGATGACATCGACACGGGTGAGCAAAGCCGGGTGGGGGAAACCCGGCAAGCTGACAATTGATGGCATCGGACGAAGGGGGGGGGCCGCCCGGAACATCGCGGTGGGGGGAGCCGCGATGAATGCCTCGCGTACAGCAACCAGCGAGTGGTCGCTGGGGTCGATACGATGTGGACGCGCACCGACCCACATGAGGGGTCGGCTGAATATCATGTAAATCGATCGAGCGTTTTCAGGATCAGAAACAGGTGACTGGTTTCATTGTACAACGAGTTCAGAGCGGATGACACGACGCCGGAAGACGCAAAAGAGCGTCGCCGTTGCGCGCCAGTCAGCTCACTCTTCGTAGGCGAGATTCATGAGCCACTGGGTGAACTGTCCACTCTGCGCGTCGACCTCGTCGTCGCCGACGAACGGCGAGAGCATGTCCCCAGCCATCAAAAGCGAGAAGTCCAGGTCCTTGGCTGTCGGCGTCAGATGGTACGTGTTGTGCCCATTGTAGACGGTTTCAGTTCGTTCGATGAGATCCTGTGCGGCCAGCGAATCGACGATCCGGGATCCCTTGCGTGAACTCACGTCGAGTTCCTTCCAGAAGTCGCTCTGGTGGATGCCGCCAGTCTCGCGGATGAGTTCGAGGCCCCGTCGTTCATCCTCGGAAAGGTCGGACTCCGACGAATCAGTGCTCATGTCAGTACCTGGGGCAGGTTAGCGCTTAAACCTGACCTTCGATATCTTGGCGCTCCCCTCCAACCGGGATCCCCAATCACTCGCTTTGATTACTGATGAAAGCCGTCGATTGTCGCCTGCATTACTCGGAGTTGACACCCTATTCGTTGCATACACAAAGTGGGCCGATACCGCTCCGCTGACACCTCTCTATGGCGAACGCGAGAGGTTTAATACCACTGAGTCAAACCACCAAGTGGTGAAACGACGCACGTTTCTTCGAACGGCCGGGGTCAGTGTTCTGGGGACAACGGCATTGTCCGGCTGTGCTGGCGAGGACGGAACCGACACGGAACAGACAACGGAACCGTCGTCTGAAACGACCGATACGGTGACGACTGACGGAACAACGCCCACCGATACGACGACCACTGAGACAACGACGACTAGTTCGTCTTCGACGGACACACTGACGGTGGCGACGTACTCCTCGTTCACCGGTGAGGATACCGCCGGAAACTGGCTCAAGTCCGCCTTCGAGGCAGAGTATCCGGACAAAACCGTCGAGTTCACGACACCGGAGAACGGCCTCAATCAGTATATTCTGCGCCAACAGGAGGGTGCCGGGATCGACGCCGATCTCTACGTTGGACTCAACACGTCCGAACTCGTCAGAGCCGACCAGAAACTCGATGGATCGCTGTTTCAGACGGTCCAGGATGATCTTGCCCGGGCTGGCAACGTCAAATCGGGTCTCGAAATCGATCCGGACGGCCGGGCGATCACCTACGATACGGGATATATCTCGCTGATCTACAACGGCAACGAGGTCGAGAACCCGGCGACCTTCGACGCGCTAACGAGCGACCAATATCAGGGAGATCTTATCGTACAGAACGCCCAGCAGTCCGATCCCGGACGGGCGTTTCTCCTTTGGACCATCGCCCAGAAGGGAACTGACGGCTATCTGGAGTACTGGCAGGATCTCGTCGATAACGACGTGACGATCCTCTCGGACTGGGAACCTGCCTATCAGGCCTACATGAACGACGAAGCGCCGATGGTGGTTTCCTATTCGACCGATCAGGTGTATTATCACGGCGAAGGTGTCGACATCCAGAAACACCAGGTCGGTTTCCTGAACGACCAGGGGTACGCCAACCCTGAAGCGATGGCGCTGTTCGATGACGCAGATGCCCCGGAACTCGGCCGGGAGTTCATGGACTTCGTGCTCTCCCCGGAGGCACAGTCCGAGATCGCCGTCCGGAACGTTCAGTTCCCCGCTGTCGAGGGCGTCGACCCCGGCGAGGAGTTCTCACAGTACGCCTACGAGCCGCCAGAGCCCGTCACGTTCAGCTACGACGAACTGTCCGGCAACGTCGAGGGCTGGATCGAGGACTGGGCGCGCGAGATCGTCAACTGACGATGCGCTGGCCGTCGGCCGACCGACTCGCTGTGCCGGCCGGCCTGGTAGTGACGCTTTCGATCATCACGGTCGTGTTTTATTACCCGGTGGGACGAGTACTTCTCGACGCAATCGATCCGGGAGGTTCCTTGTTCGGACCGATCCGAACCATTCTCACCGATCCGTTTTACGTCGGGGTAGCCCATCACGCGTTCGCTGATCCGCTCGGCGTTCCGGCGGGTATTCTCGCGTGGCTCGATAACGGCGTTCCGCTGTCCGCGATCGAGTTCGGCCTGTTCGGGTTCACGGCCTACCAGGCCGGCCTCTCGGCACTCGCTAGTGTCGCGCTGGGCTTGCCCGGCGCGTACGTCCTTGCCCGCTATGAGTTCCCCGGCCGGGAGACGCTCAGGTCACTGACGATCGTCCCGTTCGTCCTCCCGTCGATCCTTGTCGCGGTCGGGTTCCAGGCGATGTTTGGTCACACAGGCCTGCTGAACGATTTCCTCGCCGCGATCGGCTTCGAACGGATCAAATTCCTGTTTACACTGCCGATCGTCATTGTCGCCCATGCCTTCTACAATGCGCCGTTGGTCACGCGCCTGGTGTCGGCGACCTGGGAGGGCATCGACGCCCAACAGATCGAGTCGGCCCGGGCCATGGGCGCGTCGCCGCTCCGGGCGTTTCGGGACGTCGTCGCGCCGCAGTTGCTCCCGTCAGTCCTGACAGCCGGCCTGCTGGCATTCATCTTCTCGTTCATGTCCTTCCCCATCGTGCTGGCACTGGGCGGCCTCGAACTCCAGACGGTCGAGGTCTGGTTGTACGCAAAAGTCCAATCGCTCGCACTCGGGGAGGCCGCGGCGCTGGCAGTCGTCGAGACGGTGATCTCACTGGGGCTGATGTATCTCTATCTCCGGTATGAAGCTGCGCAGATCGTTGCTCGGGGTGATGGAACGTCCCAGTCTCGCAGACCGCTGTTGGCTGGGGCGAGGGCGCTGGCCGATCCACGCCGTCTTTTCGTGTTTGGATACGGTCTCCTCGCCGCGATCGTCTTTCTCGGCCCCGTAGTGAGTCTCATACTGGAAAGCATCACAGGGCCGAGCGGGGAGTTTACCCTCGCGTACTACGAGTTCCTGCTCGCCCAGCAGGCCTCGGCCGCTATCGGGACGGTCAAGCCGTTGCCGGCGATCCAGAACTCGCTGCTTTTTGGTGTCGGGACGCTACTGCTCGCCGTACCGATGGGTGTTGTCGTGTCGATCGTGGCCACGCGCGAGGGGCGCGGTGGTCGAGCGGCCGAAGCGCTGTTGAGCGCACCGATCGCCGTCAGCGGGATCGTGGTCGGTCTCGGATTGTTACAGTCGCTCGTCTTCGGCGTCGCTGTGCTCGGTCATCGACTCACCGTCACGGGGCCGGTTGCCGTCGTCGCAGCGCACGCCGTGGCAGCCTACCCCTTCGTCTCGCGTACCGTCACCCCAGCACTCGCGAGTCTCGACGACCGGCTTGGCGAGGCTGCTCGATCCCTCGGTGCGTCACGAGTTCGGGCGCTACTGTCCGTCACGTTGCCGTTGATCGTCCCGGCACTGCTGGCCGGTGCAGCGTTCGCCTTTGCGATCAGCATCGGCGAGTTCGACTCGACCGTCCTGCTGTCGGAAGGCGGCGGCAGCTACACCATGCCCGTCGCGCTCGAACGGTACATCGGCAACCGGTCGCTGGGACCGAGTCTCGGCCCCGCGACGGCGATGGGAACCGTCCTCCTCACAGTGACAGCCATCAGTTTCGTCGTCATCGACCGCGTCGGGGGGCGATACGATGGCTGAAGAGGGGGCTGCTGAACCCGGTGTCGAACTCGATGGGGTCGCCGTCAGGTTCGGCGACGTGACCGCCCTCTCGGACGTGGATCTCTCGATCGCCGACGGCGAGTTCTTCACGCTCGTCGGCCCCTCGGGGTGTGGCAAGACGACGACACTCCGGACGCTGGCGGGCTTCGAGACGCCGTCCGCGGGCACGGTCCGGATCGGCGGGGCCGACGTCACAGACCAGTCGCCGGAAGATCGCGACTGTGGCATCGTCTTCCAGAACTACGCACTCTTTCCGCATATGACGGTCCGTGAGAACGTCGCCTACGGTCTCCGATACCGGTCGCCCCCGGGTGGGGCCGACCCCGACGATCGAGTGACGGCGATGCTGGAGCTGGTTGACATGGGTGGGATGGGCGATCGAACGCCAGAGTCGCTGTCGGGGGGCCAAAAACAGCGGATCGCACTCGCGCGTGCGCTCGCCCCCGGTCCGGACGTCCTCTTGCTCGACGAGCCACTGTCGGCACTGGACGCACGGTTGCGCGAGCGCCTCAGAGTCAGCATCCGTGAGATCCAGCGGGAACTCGACATTACGACGGTATACGTCACCCACGATCAGGAAGAGGCCCTGGCAATCAGCGACCGGATCGCCGTTGTCAATCGCGGACACGTCGAGCAGGTCGGTACACCACAAGCGGTTTACCACAACCCGGCGACCCGGTTCGTCGCCGAGTTCATGGGTGAGAACAACGTCTTCGACGCGACGATCGAACGCCGTGATCCGCCACGGGTGACAGTCGAAGGGACGACGATCCCGCTGGAAGCATCGCTTCCCAGCCGAGCGGAAGTCACAGTCTGTATCCGGCCCGAAGACGTTACGCTCGGCGATGGCGACGTCACGCTGTCAGCAAGCGTCGAACACGTCGAGTTCCTCGGAGACGCCTACCGGGTACACTGTGAGTGGAACGGACACGCTGTGTTAGCAAAGACCGGAACGGCACCGACTGGCGACGCCGTCTCCCTCGGGATCGACGCCGCTGACGTGACCGTGGTCGGTGACGGGAAATCGTGACGTCCGGCAGCAGCCACCTCGTGGAAAAGCAAGACACACTTGTCCGATGACCGCCGATCTAACGTATGCCAGACCGCGGCAAGATCGACACCGAGACGTTCGACTCCGTCATCGCCCCACATCTCGGGGCAGACCGCGAGGACGTGACGATCGGCCCACAGCACGGCGTTGACTTCGGCGTCCTTTCGGTCGAGGAAAGCGCAGTCGTGGTAGCAACCGATCCGATCTCGATTCTCCCCGAACTCGGGTTCGAACGGGCCGGGCGAGTGGCACTGGACATCGTCCTGACGGACGTCGCCGTCTCCGGGATTGCCCCGACCCACGCGACTGTTTCACTCTCCCTTCCCCCGGAAATGACCGACGAGGAACTCGGCCAAACCTGGCGAGGGATGGCCGACCATGCGGAGAATCTGGGCGTCAGCATCGTCTCGGGACACACGGCCCGATACGAAGGTATCGAGTACTCGTGGGTCGGTGGGGCCACGGCGCTCGGCGTCGGTGATCCGCCCGACATCGTCCGACCGGACGGCGCAAATCCCGGTGACGCAGTCGTTCTCGCGACCGGCCCCGGCGCGGAGACGGCCGGCCTGTTCGCGACGCTGTTTCCGGAGGCGCTCGAACTGCCAGCGAAGACGGTCGCGACCGCTCAGGAGTGCGTCAGGGACATTCTTGGGGTCGCCGACGCAACGACAGCAGCGGCTGCCGGCGAGCTGACGGCGATACACGACACGACAGAGGGAGGAGTGATCGGCGGACTTGCCGAGATGGCAACCGGAGCAGGCGTCACGTTCGACGTCCGGCGGGATCCTGCCCCAGTCCAGCCCGGTGTGGCCGCAGTCTGTGACGCGATCGGCGTCGACCCGTGGACTGTGACCAGCGCGGGAAGCCTCCTCATCACAGCGCCGCCCGCAACTGCTGAGAGCGTCGTGGAGGCTCTCGAAGCGCATGGAACACCGGCAGCTGTCATCGGATCGGTCGAGGAGTGCAGTGACACATCTGCCGATGTCATTCTCGATGGCGAACGCGTCGAACCCCCGGAGAGCGATCCGGCGTGGGACGCGATGGCCAGACTGATACAGTCCGATTGAGAAGCGGGGTCCGATCCCGATCAGCCGTGGCGAATCCGCTCGATGACAGCCTCGCGATCGACCGTCCCCGAAACCGTCCGGGGAATCGCCTCGCCGATGGCAATCGACTTTGGAAATTTGAAGGACGCGAGCTCTGCCCGACAGAGGGACTCGATCTCGTCGGGATCCGGTTCAGTGTCGTTCTGGGGGACGACGAGCGCGCCCACGCGTTCGCCCCACTCCTGATCAGGGATGCCGACGACGGCTGACTCGGCGACAGCCGGGTGAGACTCGATGACAGACTGGACTTCCCCTGGATCGACGTTTTCGCCGCCGGTGACGATTCGGTCGTCGATGCGACCGACGACGTACAGTCGTCCGTGCTCGTCCCGATATCCCAGATCGCCCGTGTGAAGCCCGCGTTCGTCGAACACACGGCGGGTTGCCTCGTCGTCGAGATAGCCGGGTGTGACGGTCGGGCCGTCGATGACGATCTCGCCAGTCTCCCCCGGCGCACACGAGTCGCCGTCGTCGATGATCGCGACCTTCGTGAACATGAGCGGCTGGCCGACTGTCCCCGGGTTCTCGAACGCCTGGGTCGGCGTCGCGGTGGCAACTTGCGAGGCCGTCTCGGTCATCCCGTAGGTGGGATATGCCGGCACTCCGGCCGCCTCGCTCCGTTCGATGAGGTCCCGGGGCGCAGCTGCCCCACCCAGCAACACGAACCTGAGCAGATCGGGTGGAGACCACCGCGCCTCAAGCAACCGGGAGAGCATCGTCGGTACGAACGAGATCCCAGTCACGTCGAAGTCCCGAATCACTGCTGCCGTCTCGGCCGGCTCGAACTCGCGCTGGAGGACGACGCTCGTCCCGTACAGCGTCGAACGTACCAGCGGAGCCAACCCACCCATGTGAACCATCGGCACCGAAACGAGCCAGCGGTCCCGGCGGGTGAGACCCAACCGGAACGCGGAGGCGATCGCGCTCGCAAAGAGATTCGTCAGCGTGAGTTGCACGCCCGTCGGCTCGCCGGTCGTCCCCGAAGTGAACATGATCAGATGGGTGTCCGACGGGTATCGTGCCCGCGGCGTCGTGCCACCGTCATGTGCTGGAAGTGCAGCGACCCCGGACACGTCGGTCTCATCCACACTGAACACAGGACACCCCTCGATGTCGGCGATCGCCTCAGCCGTTCGATCCGTCGCGACGATGGCGTCGACGGCAGCCTTCTCGGCGAGGAAATCGAGTTGTTCAGTGGGTTCACGGGTGTCCAACGGCACGATCGCCGTGCCGAGTCGCCAGGCCGCGTGGGTCGCGCGGACGAAGTCGATGCCCGTCTCCATGGCGATCCCCAGCCGGTCGGGCCGGCCCTCACAGGCGGCGGCGATCCGACCGGCCAGCCAGTCTGCCTCGTCGAACAGTTCCTCGTACGTCCATCGTTCCCCCGTCTCTGACTCGATGACTGCCGTCCGATCCGGGGTCGAACTTGCCCGCGCAGTCAGTGGGTCGACCTGCGGCCAGGCGTCGAGCGTTCTCATTGTCCATGGTTCCGGCCCCGTTACACTTGAACGGCGCTACGATTCTCAGAATCTCCGAAGGTCTTCCGTGCCGGTTACCGGCGCAAACTGGGATCGACGCCGATTCCGAGTGCGTCGGGCACCACCATTCGGCCTTCGCTCACGGGCGCAGGATCGGGTGCGAAATCATCCGCGAGTCGGTCGGCCGTCGCGAGACCGCAAGCCCGCTCGATCCGCAGACTCGCCGCCAGATGGAGTGCGGCCGTCCGCCCAACAACCCCATCAACCGTCGTCGTGACGACCGGATCAAGATGTTGCTGTCTCGCTTCGAGTGCCAGCGTCCGCGCCCGTCGAATCCCGCCCACAGCCATCGGTTTCAAAACGAGAACATCCGCCACCCCAGCGTCGAGAATCGCGTCGAGGCCCACGTCCCGAAGCGACTCGTCGAGTGCGATCTCGACGCCGCGATCCCGCAACGCCGCGTGACCGTCGAGATCATCGGCGGCCAGCGGCTGTTCGATGTACGAGACGTCGAGGGGTACCAGACCGTCGATCGCCCGGCTCGCGTCAGCGACCGTCCAGGCAGCGTTCGCGTCGACCCGAACTTCCGGTTTCGGGCCGATCGCATCACGGACCGCCCGGACGCGGGAAACGTCCTCGCCGATCGAGCGAGCACCGACCTTGAGCTTGACCGTCTCGAACCCCGCATCGATGGCGGCTGATGCCCGTTCGGCCGTTTCTTCGGGGGACGCGTCCCCGACGGTTGCGTTGACAGGGACGGACTGACTTGGGGACGGATCCAGAGACGCCGCCAGCGACTGCCCAGCCTCGCGAGCATGGCGGTCGGCGATCGCGAGATCGAGTCCATGTCGCGCCGCCGGCGTCTCCGATGGGTCGAGTTCGTCAAGCGCAGCGTCGAGCCCGCGCTTGCGGACCACCGACTTCGTCGTTTCAAGGACCTCCCGACAGTCCTCAAGTGACTCTGTCCATCCAGGGAGCGGCATCGCCTCCCCGATCCCTGGCGGGTTTTCGAGATCGACGAGAAAGCCCTCCCGGCGTTCGATCGTACCAGTGGCCGTCGAGAGCGGCGTGGCGAGGGGCAACGAAACGGGGTCGACCTCCATCAAATCACCTGCGGCAGGGCGAGCCCGAGGGCGAACAGCGCTGCGTGGGCGACCATGACCTGGCCGGTCCGTTCGAGTGCCGGATCGAGGACGTCGCCCCCCGATTCAGTCAGCACAGTCAACGTCACCGATACCGCAAGTGGAAGCGTCAATAGCGGGAGCAACGCGGGCAGTCCGAAGTCGGGATCGAGCGCGAAGACGACCGGGACAACGTACGCCGTCCCGATCATGAACACGTATTCGAGGCGACTCAGTCGCTCGCCCAGGATGACAGCGAGCGTCCGCTTGCCGGCCTTGCGATCCGTCTCGATGTCGCGGATGTTGTTCACGTTCAAAATGGCAGTCGAGAGGGTCGCGGCCGGCAAGCTCGCGACGACGACCGCAAGACTGACCGTCCCGCTCGGCACCCACAGCGGGAACAGGTCGGCCATCGTCGACGCTGCCTGGACGTAGTATGTCCCGACGACGGCGAAGACGCCGAAGTAGACGAACACGAACAGATCGCCAAGCCCGTAGTAGCCGTAGGGATACGGCCCCCCGGTGTAGAGGATCCCCGCGGCGATTCCCGAGAGCCCGACGAAGAGGATCGGCACGCCGCCGATCGCTACGAGATACAGCCCGACGCCGATCGCCAGCCCGTACGTGACGATTATTGCGCGCTTGACCTCGTCGGGTTCGATCAACCCGCTTGCAGTGACGCGGGTGAAGCCCTCGCGTTCGTCCGTATCGGCCCCTTTCACGGCGTCGAAGTAGTCGTTGGCGAAGTTGGTCCCGATCTGGATCAGGAGTGCGCCGACCAGCGCCGCGAGCGTCGGGAGAGGGGCGAAGACGCCGTCGTGGACGGCGACGCCGACGCCGACGATGACCGGGGCGGTCCCGGCCGGGAGCGTGTGCGGTCTGGCGGCCATCACCCACGCTTTCCGCTTGGAGACGTCTGCCGCTGGCCTACTCATTAGGTCGGTTTCGGGGCCGCGTCCGTGTTAAGGTACCGGAGACAGTCACTCGACACACGCAGAGAGATGGGTTGAGCATACGGCTCGCCGAGGCGAGCCGTTTCACTGCTGGCGAGTGAAGCGAGGCTCGAACGGAGTGAGAGCCTCGGAATTGCGAACGGCGACCGACGGGAGCCGTGAGCAGCGAGCCAGCAGGAGTTTTTGATCGAGCTTTTTGCAAAGGGAGTCGCCTTGGCGACCCCCTGCAGTAAAAAGGTCGTCTAGTAGTGCCAGGGGTACTCGTCGAAATCCGGCTCTCGTCCCTCGTTGAATGCGTCCCGGCCTTCCTGCGCTTCGTCGGTCATGTACGCGAGGCGTGTCGCTTCCCCCGAGAACACCTGCTGGCCGACCATGCCGTCCTCGGGGAGGTTAAACGCGTACTTGAGCATCCGCATCGCGGTCGGGGACTTGCCCTCGATGCGCTCGGCCCACTCCAGGGCGGTCTCCTCCAGTTCCTCGTGGGGGACGACGTCGTTGACCATGCCCATGTCGGCGGCTTCCTCGGCGTCGTAGCTCTTTCCGAGGAAGAAGATCTCGCGGGCCTTCTTCTGGCCGACCTGGCGGGCAAGATATGCCGAACCGAACCCGCCGTCGAAACTCCCCACGTCGGGGTCGGTCTGGAGGAACTTCGCGTGCTCGGCGCTGGCGAGCGTCATATCACAGATCACGTGCAGCGAGTGGCCGCCGCCGACTGCCCACCCGGGGACAACCGCGACGACTGGCTTTGGCATGTGGCGGATCTGACGCTGGACTTCGAGGATGTGGAGGCGGGGGCCTTCCTGGGATCCCCCAGCATCGCCACTGCCATCGTCCGCGTACTCGTAACCGGCGTCGCCGCGGATCGACTGGTCGCCACCCGCCGAAAACGCCCAGCCGCCGTCCTTCGAAGAAGGGCCGTTGCCGGTCAGCAGGACAGTGCCGACGTCGGTCTGGCGCTTGGCGTGATCGAGTGCCGTCGCGAGTTCGTCGACCGTCTCCGGCCGGAAGGCGTTGCGAACGTCGGGACGATCGAACGCGATTCGCACCGCGCCGACGTCGCGTGCCCGGTGATACGTGATGTCCGCAAAGTCAAACGACTCGATCGGGGCCCATCGATCCGGATCGAACAACTCCGAAACCATATCGGGAATCCGGGTTGCCGGCGCAAAAGCGTTCCCCGACGTCACGGAGACGCCGGGTGTCTGACGCTCTGCCAAAAGTTAAGGGACCCCCTCCCTACGATCCGTGTATGTCCATCGACCGAGACGCGACACCGCAGGAGATCACGTCACTGGTGGGGCGAGAGGTGTATTCGAGCAACGGGGTCTACGTCGGCGAAATCGAAGATCTACGCCTCGATCTCGACGCCGAAGCGGTTACCGGTCTCGCCCTCCACCAGTTGAACACCGAACTGTTCGACGCCGAGACGGCCAGCGCCCGCGGCGCGATCGTCCCCTATCGCTGGGTGCAGGCTGTCGGCGACATCGTGATCATCAACGACATCGTCGAACGCGTCCACGGGGCCGACGCAGACGAATCCGAGGAAGACATCGTCGCCTGACCGCAGTTTCTGTACGCAACGTCCGTCCGAGCCTCAACTCCCGTTTGAACTGTCGCTTCCTTCGACGCCCATCGCCTCGAAGAGTTTCGTTCGGACCGCTTCTTCGGTGAGTTCGAGCAACGTGTCCCGGTTGTCGTCGCTGGTCTCGATCCCGGTGAAGATGCCCAGCGGAATCTCGACGGAGGCGTCCGTCGAATGCCCGGCGGTTTCGCCGATGTCGCTGAAGGCCTCAGCGAGGACGTTGCCGATGTTCATCCGGATGTCCTTCGAACGAGCGGCCAGGTAGATGGTGTCGTCGGCGATGGCGAAGACAGCCGTCGTCGTGATCCCTTCGAGATTGAGGAGTTGTTGGGCGGCCTGCGTGAGCGCGTCGCGGTCGCGAATGAATCCCGCATTCGAAACCAGGTGACTCCCCCGGACCTGGCGATTCCGGATCGCTTCGGCGAGGACGTCGAGCGTTTCCGGACTCATACTCGGAGACTCGACCTGTTCGAGGGTGTCGTGGTCCGCAAAGGGATACAGGTAGGCGGCGGCGGTCAGATCTGCCGGCGTGGTGTCACGCTTGAAGTCGAGCGTTTCGGCGCGGATGCCATATAAGAGCGCCGTGGCGACTTCCTGATCGAGACTGAGATCGAACTCCTGGACGTATTTCGTGAGAATCGTCGACGTGGCCGAGACGTTCGGCCGGACGTCGGTGAATTCAGCCTCCATCTCGGCTTCGACCTCGTAGTGATCGATGACGATGTCGATCGGCCCATCGACGTTCGAGGACAGTTCGCCGCTTTTGGCGTAATCGACCAGGGCAGACGTATCGTAGTCGGCGAGATCGACCGATTCACTCGACACCAGTTCGAGACCGAGCAGATTGACGAACGCTCGATTTTCGTGGTGGCCGATTTCACCCTCGTAAATCACGTCCGCCTCGACGTCGTGGTGTTCGGCGATCGCCCGAAGCGCAACCGCACTGGCGATCGAGTCCGGGTCAGGACCACGATGGATCAAGATCGCCATGCGCTTGTCGGTGGCCTCGATGACGGCGGCGAGCTGACGGGCCTTGTGCTCCAGTTCGCCGGTTTCTAAGGCTCGCAATGCCGAATCAGCGATCACAGCCGACGGATTGATGACCACGTTCGCACCGAGTTCCGAAAGGTCGTCCGCGGAAACTGGGTCGGACGCCCGAGCGACGATGAACTGGTCGTCGCTGTGAGCGCGAAGGTTCTCGACCGCGGTTTCGTTGGCCTCGACGTCCGAAGAGAGGATCAATACGACGTCCCGTTTCGCGAGGTCGTCGACGATCGACTCGTCGCGGATATCGGCCGTCTCGGCGTTGAGGTCCTGATCTCTGAGTGCTTCGACCCGGCTCTCGTCCTGGTCGAGAATCAGGACGTCTTTGCCTTCCCGTTCAAGTTCCTCAGCCACCGCATGGCCGACGCTCCCACACCCAAGGATCGCATACGAAGACATGGTGGCCATCGTAATCCCGCTACTCATAGTGACGGAACCGAAGGATCCCAGACCCTTATATCATCGCGGTTGTTCTCGGTTCCGAAAACTACCCGGATAGCCGCCGGAGTGCGGTCGGGCGAGACGAAAGGAAACGTATTTGAATCGCCCGACGAAAATCACGATTGCGTGGGCCGGTAGCTCAGTCCGGCAGAGCGTCTGACTCTTAATCAGACGGTCAGGGGTTCAAATCCCTTCCGGCCCGTAGCATTTTGCTGCGAGCATCCGCGAGCAGCAAATGCGCTATGAAGGGATTTGAACCCGGGGAGTCGCAGTCCCGGAACGGCGCGTAGCGCCGCACGCCCGGAACGTCTCCACTCGGTTCAAATCCCTTCCGGCCCGCTCACTCTGGCGCTCACAGATCCGTGAGCACCTGTTGTGCGTCGCCGAAAGGGTTTGAACCACGCGAGTCGCAGCATCCGAGCGAAGCGAAGCGGGAATGTGAACGAGGAGACGGCTCAGGAGTCCGACTTGGCAACGGAGCGAGCGAACTCGAGGAGCGCCGACTTCGAAATACCACTCCCGGCAACTGAGTACCGCGCATCCGGCGTCGTCCAGGAGATGCGCAACTCGGTACCAAGGTTGCGAAGCGTCGCGTTCCACTCTCCGACAGTCACCGCCTGTCCGTCCGTGCTCGGCACGTATCGGGTCAGGTTGCTTTTCGAGACCGTGAGGACCGACGTCTCGTTGGCGTACTTGAGTCCGATGCTCCGGACGCGGTCGGTGACTGTCCGCGTCGCTTCTACCAGACGTAGCGTCTCAGGAACGGTCGGGTTCGGAACGGAGAACGACGCCACGGCGCGAAGGCTGGCAATGTCGACATACTCCTGCTGGCGCGCACTGTCAGCGTCGACGACGGTGACGTTCGGCGGCGGATCAAACCGGAACGTCTCCGCGGACAGCCCCGGATTGAACGTCACGTTCCGGTATGTGGTGGTGATCGATACGGGATCGCCGTCCCGGACGTATTCGGTGGTCCGCTTGATCGGAACGTACCACTCCGTATCGATCCACAGTGTCTGCTGGAAGTCGGCAACGACGCCAGCAGTACTGGTGTTTGACTCCAGATGCAGCACATATGCTGATCTCCCGTCGACAGTATCAGTCCCGTCATAGCTGACAGTCATCGAACCGGCGATGCCTGCCGTTTGGTCACTGCTCTCCGGCACGAACGGCAATGGATCAATATCGTGCGCTTCCCCCCCACCCTCGGCGGCCCCCCGTTCGATGATAGCGAACAAGCGATCGAGCCGTGACGGAAGCGCCCTGGAAGTGTTCACACCGTCTATGCGTTTTGCCTCGGCAGAACCATGAGTATAGATCCACAGCGTAGTCCCGTTGGAGACCTGAATCTCCCGTCCAGTCGGCCCGTCTGTCACGTCTTCAAACCGATACTGACCAGTCCCTGGCCGTCGGTAGACCCGGTCCAGGAAGCGAGAGGTGCGGTTATCACGATTGACGACCGTTTCTTTATCGGCAGTGAACCCATCGAGGGAGTCGTATCGTTCAGTAACGGATACGGCAAAGTCGGGCCCCCCAGAGTCAGCACTCACCCAGACGCCGACCGCGACGCTACTGCCGATCAGCAACACGGCAAACGCCACGATCCAGACAGATCGTCGCGAACGCGATCCCACCATCTACATGTATGACGTCCGGGACCGGACCAATAGTCGTTACGATCAGTCCAGGAAATTGGACGGCGTTCGTGGACGAAATATACTCCTGCGGTCGATACCGACCCCGATCAGTCTTCGAGCGCGTCGGCAATCCGTTCGAGTTCACGTCGCACGTCGTGAACTTCGTCACGGAGCTTGCGAACCTCGCGGGTGATCTCCTCGTTGCTGTCTTCTTCGCCCTCGCCTTCCGGTCCCATTTGCCCAGGTCCGCGACCACCTGGACCACCGGGGCCACCCGGACCACCACCCATCATGCCGCTCATCATCTGGGCGAACGGGTTGCCACCGCCCATCCCGCCGGGGCCGCCGCCCATGGACTCCTCCATCCGTTCGCGTCGGTCTTCCATGTCCATGTCTTCGCCACCTTCCTCGGCGCGCTCCTGGCGGATCTCCTCGACACGCTCACGGAAGGACTGCTCCTCATCGCCCGGTTCAGCGTCCGATTCTTCAGTGTCCTCAGGTTCGTCCGTCATGATTTTGGGTTTGCCATGCCGTCGGAAAAACGTTGCCGTCCGCCGACGAACCCTGGAGAAGGCAAAACCGATTCGAAACCCCGACCGGTGGCCGCTTCCCCACGTGACTGGGGGGGCGAGCAATAACTGAGCCGGCGACGAAGCAGTATGGTATGCCGTCGCCAGCGAGCGCGGATGTGAATCGAATCAATCGAACGACCCGAGGCTGACCTGCAGATCACGGGCCGGTTCGCTTTGGGTAATCTCGTACCCCACGAGATCACGCATATCGACCGCGTAGGCCGTTCCGTTCCGCTCGATGACGAGGATGCGGCCCTTGGTTCCCCGAACCGATCCCGACAGAAGCGTCTCGGCGACCGGCCGATCGTTCAGCTCCAGGCCGTACGCGAAATCGAACCGCTCGAGCACCTCGAACGCCCCGAGCAGTTCCTCCCACTCGTCCAGCAGGACGGATCGATGGAGACCGGCCACTTTGCGATCGACCCTGACGCTATCGCCGACAGTGGTTGCGATGTCAGCTTCGATCTGTCGGGCGATCCGGCCGTTATCGACGGTTCGAATATGGGCCCCGCGATCGGCTCCCTGCTCGCGAAGGCGTTGTTCGAGTCGCCAGGACCGGGTGACACCGACTTTGAACGTCTCGGGTGCGAACGCCGCCAGATAGACCGCGTGCTCCTCACGACAGCTTTCAAGCGGGAGGGTACAGTCACCCTGACAACGCGCACACGGCCAGCGATCAGTATGTTGGGCGCAGTAGGGGGCCGCTGTGGCGTCACACCGTCTGTGCGTCCCGTCGTCGATCGTCCCGGCACAGTGCCGGTTTTCGAGGGTATACGTCAGAGTCACGCCAGGATCGAGGTTCACTTCTCGAACCGCATCACCGTCGTGACTCACCAGCAGCCTGGCTGGTTCCTCCACACGTGGCCGGTACCCCACGACTTGCACGGTCGATGGTAATCTACACCAACTCTTGGCTGTTGGGATCGAGGCCTGCGGGTGGGCCGACATCAAAGCAGCTGAGGACGAAATTCGAAGCGTGTTTCGGCGAGAAATGTGCATGGAAAGAACGGCAATCCGTGATCCTTATGCGGGTGCCCGCCGCGTGAATGGATATCGATGGAACCCGGAGAACGGCAGACCGAAACACAGGGGGAGACGGGGACCCCGTCGAGACGGAATCTGTTGCGTGCCGGCGGAGCGACCGTTGCGGCAGGGCTAGCCGGCTGTAGCCTGCTGGACGGAAACGACGATACAGCGGAGCTACAATCCTGTCCGATCGACGTCGAGGAGTCACCAGCGGCCTACCGGACGCACCCGAACGACGACGTGCGGATGTGGCGTGGTGGGCTCCGTCGGCTCGGCTACTATCCCGAGGAGACTGTCCCCGAGTCGGTATCGGTCAACTGGACGTTCCCCATCAACTATATCGGTCACACGGCGGCGAAGTCCAGCCCGGTCCCGACACCGGATGGCGAACAAATCCTGTTCGCGGGCGACGAAGCGCGCATCGAGTCGTACCGTCCGTCCGGCCGGAACAACTGGACGACCTGGACGGCAGGAACTAGCCTGGGCTTTCACGGCTCGGCAGCGATCGTCGACGACGTCGCCTACATCGGATGCTACGACGGCGATATCTACGCGCTCGATATGGACTCGGGCGACGTGGTATGGAACGTCTCCTCCGAGGATCTCGGGGATACGCTCGCGATCGGCTCCAGTCCAGCCTATTACAAGGGCATTCTCTACGTCGTCGCCGAGTACGAAAATCCATCGTCCGGGGCACTGTGGGCTATCGACGCCGAGACCGGCGAAATCATCCACGTCGACGATCGCATGTGGGGACAGGCCCACCCCTCGCCGACGATCGACCTCGAATACGGCCGACTCATCTCCGGCTCTAACGACGGGGCCGTCTACTGCTGGAAGTTCCCCTGTCTGGAGTTCGACTGGAAGTTCCAAACCGGCCCCGAAGGCGGCCCGAACGGCGAGCCAAAGGCCGACGGCGAGTTCAACCTCGGCGCGGAGGTCAAAGGAACGGCCCCGACTTTCGACGGCCGCGTCTACGTCGGCTCCTGGGACAACCACCTCTACTGTCTCGACGTCGAGACCGGCGACGAGCTGTGGTCGTTCGAAGCAGGCAATATCGTAATGTCGAACCCCGGAGCCGACCCCAACGAAGGCGTTGTCTACGTCGGGAGTTCGGATCACTACGTCTACGCGCTCGACGCCGAGACGGGCGAGGAACTGTGGTCGAGAGATGTCGGCGGTCGAGTCACCGGCTCGGTGACCGTCACCGAACAAACGGTTCTGGTCGGGTCGACTGGCAGTTATCTGTATGCCCTCGACAAGGAGACCGGCGAACCGCGTTGGTACCGCAGCAATCGCGGCCACGTCACGAGCGCAGCGGTCCCGCTCGACGGCCGGATCTACTTCGCGGAACGCGCTGTCTTCAATAACTACTACGACGACACGAAAGAGACCGAACTCGTCGAACCCGGACACGCGTACTGCCTCGTCGAAGACTAGGGCCTTGCTGTGACTGGTTCACACCCGCAGGTGGAGAAGATTCGCCCCGCGTTGCCCCTCGCTGCTCACGGCTCCCTGTGGTCGCCGCTCGCCGTTCCGAGGCGTTCACATCCGTTCGCGCCTCGCTATGCGCGGGACCGGATTTGAACCAGAACCAGACGTTCCGGGTCGCTCGCTGATGCTCGCTTCCCGGGCTGCGGCTGGTAGGATTCAAATCCTAATGGCGACTGCAGTCGCTCGCGATTTTGCGAGCGACAGCAATGCGCGGGACCGGATTTGAACCGAATGAAGACATTCCTGCTCGCCTCGCTTCGCTCGGCTGCGCGGGCTGTGACTTCCAGGGTTCAATCGGTCCGGGCGATTCACAGACCGCTCACGTCCGTTCGCGGTCAGAAGAATGCGCGGGACCGGATTTGAACCGCGAGGACTTCGCTTCGCTCGTCCTCTGGGCCGCAAATCCTCATCGCGATTGCTGCTGCTCGCGGAGTTGCTCGCAACACCAATGCGCGGGACCGGATTTGAACCGCGAGGACTTCGCTTCGCTCGTCCTCTGGGCCGCAAATCCTCATCGCGATTGCTGCTGCTCGCGGAGTTGCTCGCAGCACCAATGCGCGGGACCGGATTTGAACCGGCGGACCCCTACGGGATAGCGTCCTAAGCGCTACGCCGTTTCCTGGCTTGGCTACCCGCGCGCATCCCCACCTTCGGCCCGAATCAAATGAAGCTTCCCTTTCCCTGCACGGTGATTTTATATCGCTCCACCGAAAATCTCAACGCGTGTACCGTGCCCGCGATCAGGTGGACAACGAAGAGTGGGTCGAGGCCATCGACACCGTCGGCGACCGCCTCGATCTGAGTGAGACTGCCCGCTCGCGCGCGACGGACGTCTTTCTCTCGAATGTCCCCGAGAAGGATCGCTCTAAACGGGCCGTCCTCGCCGCCAGCGTGTACGTCGGCGCGCTGGTCGCCGGCGAACGACACTCGCAGTCAGCCGTTGCCGAGGCCACCGACGTCTCCCGGCTGACGATCCAGCAACGCTGGAAAACACTTCTCGAAGAAACCGGCTTCGACGCACCCGACTGGTGACTACGCCGTCGGCTCGCGGCCGTCGCGACCCGGAGTCAGATTGCCGTATTCGTCGATCTCGCCACGGACGATCCGCGTACTCGAAATCGGATCGCCGTCCTCGGCCATGACGTGATCGACGACTTCGATCGAAAGCGGCTCGTGGTCGTGTTCCTCGCGGATCTCGTTGATTCGCTTGCCTCCGGTCTCGGTCTCGGGGGACACCACCAACACGTCGAATTGCTCTTCAGTCGCGATGCCGGTCGGCTCCTCGAGTTTCCGGATCGTATACCCGCGATCGTACTCACGAGCGTACGCGGAGAGTTCCGCTTCGAGGTCGGCCAGTCGGTCGTCGTACGAGCGGACGGGCCGTCCCTCCTGTCGGGTCGTCGGCGCAAGCTCGTCGCTCGTCAGTCCAACTGTCACGTCCCCGAGTTCGAAGGCACGGTCGAACAGTGCCCGATGGCCGTCGTGGATCGGATCAAACGTACCCCCCAGCGCGACCTTCATACTGGAAGCCACGGTAGCAGGCGATTTATCTTCTACGATGCAAGAAGCCCCATCGGCCACCGTTTGGTCAGTAAAAACGGTCAATGTGTCTATAAATACCGCTCATCGGTCGCCGAAAGTGAACGCCAAGAGTCCCGCTACTGTGGGACGTTCATTCGGAGTCAGCACTGTCGTCGGTTTCCTCGGTCGCGTCCGAGACCGTGATCGAAACTGGTTCGCTCGTCTCCTCGTCGTCCCCACTCAAATACGCGTCGAGATTCACGATGGTGTTCAACTCGTCTTGAATCTCTCCGATTGCGTCCCCGACAAGTTCACTCGGGGCGATCGCACTGTACTCGTAGGGGTTGTTCCCGGTTCCCTCGTGCTCACGTTTCTCGCGAACGACGATTCCATCCGTGTGAAGCTCAGCGAGCGTCTCCCGGACGGTACTCGGGTACAGACCAGTCCCGTCCGCGACCTCTTCGCTCGTCTGGTCCGCATTGGCCCGAAGGTAGACGTAGATCCGGGCCCGTGTTTCGGTGTCGAGCACCCACGAGAGAACGTCGATCACACGCTCGTCGAACTCTTCGACCGCGCGCCCGGCCCCTTCCTCCAATCGCGACCGGACGTCCTCACTCTCACCACCGTCGTTCGGGTTGTCGTCGGTCATACTGTTGGGTCTAGAGGGACGAAAGAGTCCGACCGTCAAAAGCCCTCCCCTCACCGCGGTGACGACCGACGTGGATCCTCGACCAGCAACGACGAGTACAGTCGGTCGACGCTGTCTTCGGCGAGTCGCCGCTGACGGGTAGCCCCGCTCTCGGCGGCCACCAAGGACGCGAGGCGATCCAGGTCGAGTCGGGAGCGATCACGTTCAATTGCCGTCATGAGGTCGATGGTCTCCGCCCCGTCGCGAGTGATAAACGACGCTTCCCGTCCATGCCGGATCGCGCGCCACTTGTTCTCATCGAGTAGTTCCCGTCGAACGGCGGTAATGGTTTCGCCATCTTCGTACCGGGCAGCGAGATCAAGGACGAGTTCGTGCACGTACTCGACCAGCGCCAACACGCGGTCGATGTCGGCCTGTGCGTCAGCCGTCCGGACTTCGACCGTGCCGTACTCAGTGTGTGGCCGGACGTCGAACCAGAGTTCCCCGCGGTCGCTGATCGAGTCAGTCTCGATCATACGCTGTTCGAAGCGGTGGAAGGACTCGAAGGAGTCAAATGTCGTGGGCATGCCCGTATTTGGCAACCCCTCGAACAGCTTGGCCCGAGCGGAGGAAAGCCCCGTATCGAACCCGTTCCAGTACGGGGAGTTAGCCGCAAGCGCGAGGATGATCGGCAGGTGCCACCGGATCTTGTTGGCGATCCAGACCGCTTTCTCGGCATCGTCGACGCCGACGTGAACGTGGAGGCCAGCAGTCGTGTTCCGATGCTGGGGATACTGGATCCGGTCGAGTTGTGACCGATATCGCGGCTTTTCGGCGTGTTCGAGTTCCCGCCACCTCGCGCCGGGGTGTAATCCTGCCGCGGCGATTTCGAACCCGTGGTCGCGAGCGTGTTCGAGAAGTGCCCCGCGAACGGCAGAAAGCGTCGCTGCCGCGTCCCCCGGATCCTCGATGACCGGCGTCTGGGACTCGATCACGAACTTGAACAGTTCGTGGTCGAGGCGGTTCTCCAAGATCGCCGGCGGTTCGGAGTTATAGACGAGCGTGTCAGTGCCGGAGACCGGTCGACCGTACTCGTCGACGACGAAGAACTCCTCTTCGATACCCAGCGTTCCCAGCTCCGTAAACGGACTCTCCGAAGCCGTCTCCATCGCTTCGAGCGTTAGATTGGGGCCGGCTAAAGGGTTCTGTTCCCCGACGGTAACGGCGTATCGAATCGGTACGGCAGCAACTCAGCGGGGACGAGCGATCACGGCCAGGTGATCGTCGTGATACGGCTCCAGAGACTGGCGGTCGAGGATCTCGTAGCCGGTCTTTAGCCGGTCGATCACGTCCGCGAAGACGGCATCCGGCTCCCGAGTGACGTCCTCGCTGCGAGCTTTGATCGCCATCACGAGCCGCCCGTCGTCCCTGAGGAATCGGCGGTTCGACAGCGCCACGTCCGCCTGCCCCCGCGTCGCCACGTCCTGGATGATCGCATCGACCGGCTCGACGACGTGAGCGTACGTCTCGGGAGCACGTGCATCCTTCAGGAGGGGAAAGAGTCGATCGCGGTCGGCAGCCACCTCAAGCAGATCCCGCATCGGGCGGGGGGCAAACTCGACCGCATAGGTCGGCCCGGCGAAGTCAGCGACGTGGCTGACAGTCGTCCCGCTTGCCGCACCGAGATAGAGCACAGTCTCGCCACCCGCCAGCCCAGTGTCGACACCGAGCTCGAACATCGCCCCGAGTTTTGATCGATCCGGCACCCACTGGCGCCACCCCTCGCTGGTCGACTCGCCGTAGACCGGTTCACCCGTTGTTGCCAGCGATTGCGTTCCGTCGAAGGCCCGACGAGTGACGCCGTCAGGTAGGCTCATGCCCCTTCACCTCGCGAGCGGATCGTCTCGATCCGATCGTCGAGTTCAGCGTCGAGCTCGGGTCGTCGGTCGCCGCTGTAATGATCGATCCGTGCGGCGATGGTGAGTTTGCCAGCCAGTGCACGGGCGGCCGACCCACGCTGGGCTGGTACCGTTCCGCTGACGTACTCGTGGGTGTAGATGATGCCGTGTTTCGGCGAGGGGGCCGAGCCCTGCAGATGGGCAAACAGCGCGTCCTCCGCGCCGAGCACCTGGACAGTCCCGCTCGGCTTTTTTGCCAGCGGTTCGAGGCCGCCGGCGAGCGAGATGAGCCTGGCGGCGAGCACTGGTCCCGCGAGCGCCGAGAGGTTGGGCGCGACATCCGGCGCAGTGGTTTCGATCGTCCGGCGGAGTTCAGCGGCCTCGTCGTCGAGGGCAACGACGCGCTGGGCCAGCGAGACGAGGTCGGCATCTGCCCGGTCGCTGGTCTCGCCGGTTACTAACTCACGAGCGTACCCGACCCCGGAACCGGCATCCGCGAGTCTGGTTCCGGCCCACTCGGCGACACGCTCGGCGAGTTCGTTGGCGGTTCGTTCACAGTCGTCCATCGCCCGAACCGCGTGTTTGAGTTGCTGATCGTCGGCCCGCTCGCGCTCCTTGACTGCTGTCTCGGCCGCCGCTGTCGTGATCGAATGTAATTCGTCGTAATACGCGTCGACGTCGTCGGCATAGCCCGTCTCGACGGCGAGTCCCGGCCAGTCGGCGGGGTCGTCGGCCTCACCGTCCCTGATTCGGGCCTGGGCGGTCGAATCGTCGCCGGCAGAAACATCGTGAAACCAGGCGCCTTCAGTGTTCATGGTCGTCCGTTGGCCCCCACGGCGAAAAAGCACGCGACTGCCGAAACACCCCGGGCCCACCCCCTCGATCAACTGGTCGTGACAGTGAGCGACCGGGTTCGCGGTCCGTCACACTCGACGAAGAGGATCGACTGCCAGGTCCCGAGTTCCAGGGTGCCGTCGCTGACGGGGACCGTCACACTCGGCCCGATCAGCGACGCGCGGATGTGAGAGTCCGCGTTGTTGTCGATCTGATCGTGTGCCCAGCCATCGTCCTCGACCAGCCCGTCGAGTGCCGTTTCGAGGTCACCGATGAGCCGCGGTTCGCCTTCGTTGATTGTCACTGCCGCCGTCGTATGGGGGACAAACACGGTTGCCGTTCCGTCCGCATTCGCCGGCACCGCAGTTGCGACCTGGTCGGTCACGTCGACGACCGAGAGCCGTTCGTCAGTACTGACAGACAGCGTTGTCGCCATACCTCACTGTGGGCGATTGCCGACAAAAACGCTTGCCCCATCAGAGCCACTCCTCGGGCTTGGTGTCGTAGTCCACGTCGTCGGCCGCAAGGTGTTCGACAGTCTCCCACTCGACAGTTTCCTTCGTCACCTGCGTGCCGTCGTACCGGAGTCGCTTGCCGACCTCGACGGGATCCGGCTCCCGATCGCCATGTCGGGCCCGGTCAACCTCGCGATCGTCGAATTCCTTCGCGATCGTGAGCAGATTGACTGGCCGACCCCATAGCTCGAAAACCCGCTTCAATACGTCGGTTGCCTCCTCGATATCGAGCATGACACCGTTGTACCGATGAGCGAGCAGGAGTTCACCGCTGTTGTCCTCGTTTGCGTCCTCGACGACGATCGTCGGCTTCCCGAAGTTGGTGAACTCCAGCATGAGCTTGCGTTTGACGTCCTCGGCGTCGACGCTTGAAACCCTGAAGTCGCCCGTCTTCTGACTGTGCTCGTACGCGAAGTAGTCATTGGCCGACACGAACTCGCCGGTCAGGAACGCGTCGATGAACGTCACGTCGTTGTGACTCTCACGGATCTCCCGCATGCGATCCCAGCCGCGGGTGTAATCGACGTCTCCTAAGGCCGCCTCGACGGTGTCGTAGCGCTGGTCGTCGAAGAGATACCGGGCGATCGACTCCAGGTCCGACTTGCTCGCCCGTTCGAGAAAGCCCCGTTGCTGGGGCTTCACCAGCGAGTAGTGGCGTTGGGCCAGTCCCTCGTACGTCAGGACTTTCCAAGGGTAGCGGTCGACATCGATGTCACCGTCCCGAGCACCGGAGAGTGTGTCATCATCGACACGCGGATCGTCGGGATCGATCGATTCCAGCCACCCGGGGACGTTCTGCACCCAGGCCGGCGGTTCGAGTCGCTCACGGACGGCCGCGAAGTCGACCTCGTTCTCGAGATTGCGCCAGGTGATCCCCTCGACCCGGAGCAGGCGTTCGAGGACTTCCCGGCGGTTGGTCCGGTTCTCGACGTACTCCCAGAGCTCCTTGCCCAGCTTGTAGGGGTTCAGCCCCCCGGACCCCAGCACGCGGGCCTGGTGATCGGCGTAGGTCAGGAACTCGTCAGTGCCGGCGAAGGCCTCCTCGCCCATCATCATCGACTCCCAGTAGGCCGCCCATCCCTCATTCATAACTTTTGTCATTTTCTGGGGTGCAAAGTAATGGGCCTCCCGGCGCAGTAGTTCGAGGATCTCCCGCTGCCAGTCGGTCATCTCGAGGGCCCTGTCGGTCTCCTCGTCGTACTGTTTGCCGTGGACAGCCAGGAAGCCGATGAGATCCTCGACGGGTTCGGGCGGGAAGCCCGCGTCCTCGTCCGCCCGCTCGTCGAAGAACGCCTCGTCGAACACCTGGCCCGTGACCTCCGCCGAGAGATCGAGTTCCTCGATGGCCGCCTCGGGATCGGGGCCGTCGATCTCTCCGTCCTCCTCTGTCGGTTCGACGGGCGCATAGGCGGCGTGCTGGTCGATCGTGTCCTCGAGACACAGCACGTGGTCGATCCAGCGTTCGACGGCCCCCCGGTCGATCTCGGGGTCCTGCATGAACTCCCGGATCCGGTCGGCGTGGCGGGCGAGCATCGCCGTGGCGTCCGGTCCGCGACGGTCGGGGTCGGCCCGCTGGTCGACCCCGTGGCTGAACAGCCCGAACCACTCGTTGTTCGCGAAGAAGTCGGCGTGGGCTTCGACGTGGGTGATGACGGCCTTCTGGTCGGCCATGCTGTTTGATTCCTGGAGGAACGCGTGGGCCGGGTTGTCGTTGTTGACGATCTCGAAGGCCTTCCCGCCGAGGAACTGGCCCTGCTTTTGCTGGCGGTCGTAGGCCATCCCCCACCGCCAGTGGGGGTAGCGCTGCTGGAAGCCGCCGTAGGCGATGAGCTGGTTCATCTCGTCGTGGTCGACGATCCAGTAGTTGACGGGGTAGGGATCCAGACCCAGGGCCCTGGCCAGTTCGCCCGCTTTCTCGACCGGCTCCCGGAGCCGGCGTGCGATCTCTTTGGCGTCCGTTCGGTTCTCGATCGTACTCATGATTCCTCCGTGCTGAGAATCTCGTAGATGGCGTCGGTGACGTCACCCGGCTCGTTGACGAACGCCACGGCCACGCCCTCACTCGCGGTGAAGTGGCGCTGTACCTCCTCGGCGTGGGTCGCGTTGATCGCCTCACCGCCCGGCTGGGTCTCGACGTAGGCGTGGCGGTTGGCATCGATCTCCTCCATCAGCGGGATCACGCGATCCTCGGTATCGTTGCTGGAGTTCTCGCTGTCGCCGGCGGCCAGCACGTAGCGGTTCCACTCACTGAAGGGATACTCGGCGTCGAGGATCTCCCTGGTTCGCTCGTAGGCACTTGAGATCTTGGTGCCGCCACCCGAGCGGATACCGAAGAACTCCGAACGGTTGACTTCCCAGGCCTCGGCATCGTGGGCAATGTAGACGAACTCGGCATTGTCGTACTTCCCCTGGAGATACCAATCAAGCGGCGTGAACGTTCGCTCAACGAGTTCGCGCTTGCGTTCACGCATGCTCCCCGAGACGTCACGGATGTTGACGACGACGACATTTCGCTCCGTACGCTCGATCGTCTCGGGGTAGCGATAGCGCTCGTCCTGGCGGCGGAAGGGGACGTCGTCGATCCCCTCCCGTCGAAGTCGATCGACGGCGCGTTCACGCTCGACGGACGACTCCATCGCCTCGATCGACGGCCACTCGGTGCGCTCGTCGGGCGACAACTCGTCGTGCTCGCCTTCGACCCAACCAAGCGAAACGGGAATCCCCTGCTCGCGTGCCCAGGCAAAGACATCCTCGGGGCCCCACCCCTCGACTTTCAGCGCCTCGCGGACGTACGACTCGTCGAAGTCCATCGCCAGCTTGCGAGTGATCCCGCGCTTGAACAGCGTCTCGAAATCGAGCGTACTGGAGGGACCAGTCCGGGCGACATCGGTAAACTCGCCGTCGACCTCCTCGATGACCTGCTTGCCCTTCGGTTCGAGGTCGAGGCCGAGTTCCTTGTCGAGTTCCTGGGCGAACTCCTCGGGATCCATCTCGTAGTAGTCGTGTTCGCCACCTTCCGCACCTGGATCCCCCTCCTCGTCGCCGTCACCGGGTTCGGGCTGGCCGACGGGATCGCCGACGTCCGGCTGCTCGCCCTGGCCCTGACCGACGCCGCCGCGGTCGCGCCTGTCGTAGACGAACTCCGGGAGGTCGACAATCTTGATGGGGATCCGCACCGCGTCGGCGCGGCTCTCCCCGAGGTCGCCGTACTGGATGAACTCCGCGAGGTCCTGGCGGCGCTGCTCGCCCACCTCGCGGTAGCGCTCGAGGTCCTCTCTCAGTCCCATCGGTGGGCCACCTCCTCCAAGACGTACCGGCTGGTCAACTCCGCCGAGGCGGGGCTGTAGCCGTAATCTCCGACCAGCACGTCGATCGTCCGCTCCTTGACGCGCTCGGTCTCGGTGCCGGCAGGCGGGTCGGCCCACTGGTGGGGATCGAAGTCCTCGAAGGTGCGCCGGACGGCCTCCCAGTCGTGACTGCCGAGGATCGACTCGATGACGGGGATCGACTCGGGATCGAAGTTCTCGACCGCGAACCCCTCGTCACGGGACTCCCAGGCGTGACGGTTGATTGCCGTGACGACCTTTTCGTTGCGGAACGCTTTGACCGCCTCGCCCGGTTCGTCGCCGTTGTAATGCCCCTCGTCGAAGCGCCCGAGATGTTCGACCTCGAAGACCCGCATCGTCAGCGGGTCCGGTGGGACCTCCTCGCCGCGGTCGTTCTCGACGCGACCGTCAGTCGCCCACGCGTAGACGTTCTCGACGTATTCGGCGACGGTCTCGCGTTCGACACGCTTCTCCTTGAGCATCGCCCCGAGGACATCTGCCTCCTGACGAGTGGAGATGTGCGTCCGGACCTGGTTGACCCGCTCCTCGAACGTCTCGACCTCGCTCTCGCCGAAGACGGGGGCCTCGGATAGCCCTTCAGCCATCGCCGCCAGCACGTCCCGGGGCATGAGTACCGACTCCACATCCAGATCAGGGTGATGACGCTCGCGGTCGGCGTACAGCAGGTCGGCGATCACGTCCCGGGTGAAGGTGACGGGGATACCGCGTTCGCCGTCGCCAGCGTGATCTTCGAAGTCGAACTCGTCGGCGTCGACCCGTTCGTTGCCCTCCTCCAGATAGCCCTGGTCGAAGAGTAGCGCCTTGTCGACCAGGTCGAGTGCGTCGGGGAGATCCGTCTTCGAGAGTCGCGAGACGACGTCGTACAGCGCCGCCCCCTCGATCGTGTGGGGCGCAAGCTCGACTGCAGTCGTGCCTTCGGCCTCACGGACCTCGACATGTACCGGTTCACGAATGCGCTCGGCGAGTTCATCGTAGGTGCCAGCGGTCCAGACGGCCGTCTCACCGGTCAACTCCCGATGGAGGAGTTCGGCTTCGAGCGAGAGCGTCGTCAGGTACGCAAAGCGGTGTTTGTCCAGACGGCGTTTGAGTGCTTTCAGCGGATCGGCGTCACCGCGCTGTTCGTGTTGATCGAGCTGGGCTTGCAGGTCGGGGTTGGAGATGATCAACAGCTGGGTGTCGACGTCCATCTCGATCCCGCGATCGAGCTTGACTGAGCGTTCGTCCGGCACGTTCAACAACGTCCGCAGGAGGTCGGCGTGCTGGGCGGCGTCCTCGACGACCGTGAGCACGCCGTTGCCCTGGCTGAGGACGCCGTCGTAGGAGAACGCCTGGGGGTTTTTCCGGCCCCGGGAGTTCAGTTCCCGGAGCATCCCACCCATCCAGGAGCCGACCAGCCGTTCGTTGGGCGTGCCCTCGTCCTCGGCGTGGAGAACACCGATGCCCTGGCCGACGTCGACGACGTAGTTCTTCACGCGGAGATGGCGCGGGTCGGTCACGGCCGAGAACAGGCCCTCAATGCCGTCCCGGCGGTACTGCTCTTCCAAGTACTCGTAGGCTTCCCGGGAGAACGGGTCGAGGTCGGTCTCGATAGTCACGTCGGGATGGTCGGTGATCCGGTCGTTGAGATCGGCGACAACGTCGGTGCGGATCTCCCGCGGAAAGACCGAGAGGGGATGGGTCTGGACCGGGCTCTCCAGCCAGTCCTCATCGTCGCTGTCAGGGACGTCGCCGTACGTGAGGCCGCCGCCGGCACTCCCCGCGCCCGAGGCGTTCCACTCGACAGTGTAGCGTCTGCCCTCCGCAGTCCGGGAGTACGCCCGTAGCCCGTTGATCAGACACCGTTTGAGTTCGGACTTGCCGGTCGCGGTCGGGCCGGCCAGCCAGATTATCTTCTCGGCCTTCCCGCGGCGGGCGGCGATCGTCCGCAGGTCCTCGACTAATCCGTTGAGTACGTCCGTGTTGCCCAGAATGGCGTGTTCGCCGTCGTTGTGCGGGTCGTCGAAGAAGCAGTAGCGCTCGCACTGTTCGCCCTCCTCGACGACGGTCCGGGTCCCGGCGGCCTCGATCGCGTCGAGGAGATACGTGCTCGCGCCCGCGGCCAGGTGGGGCTCTTCGAGGATCGTCTCGACGTAGGCCTCGAGACTCATCGGGGGTTCGTAGGTCTCGGCCAGTTGGCGGTCGGCCGCGGCGACGTAGCTGTCGGCGTCTCCGACAGGTCGGTCGGTTCCCCCTCGATCGGTGCGTTCGGGACTCATTCTTCGAGTTCGGTCTTGGCGACCTCCGCGCCCGCGAACTCCAGGACCTCGACGGCGCCGTCCCGGGAGTAGCCCTGTTCGAGCAGGGCCTCGATCCAGGCGTTTCGGTCGTCGTCGTCCATCTCCGAACTGGCGACCAGCGCGGAGAAGTTGATGTTGTGTTTCTTGTCTTCCCAGAGCTTTCGTTCGAGGGCCCGACGAAGCCGTTCGTTGTCCTGCGGGCTGAAGGTGTCGCCCTCACGAGCACGTCGGGAAACCCAGTTCGAGACTTCCTGGCGGAAGTCGTCCTTGCGGTCCTCGGGGATGTCGAGATGCTCCTCGACGCTGCGGAGGAACTGCTCGTCGGGTTCGGCCTCCCGGCCGGTGAGTTCGTCCTCGACGGTGTCGTCGTCGATGTAGGCCATGACGTGGTCCATGTACTTCTCGCCCTGGCGCTGGATCTCCTCGACATCGTAGGCGAGAGCGTGGCGCACGTCGTCGATCGCCCGGTCACGGTACTCCTCGCGGGTGAGTTCGAGGTAGCGGTAGTAGGTCTCGAAGCGCTCGGCGGGGATCGACCCGTGATGTTCGAGGTTGGCCTCGAAGTGGTTGAACGCCGTCAGCGGCGAGAGGAAGTCCCGATCGCGGTGCATCGAGTCCATGATCGCCTCGGCGATCTCGTCGCCGATGAACCGCGGCGAGACGCCGTCCATGCCCTCGCCGATGTCCGCCGACTCGGCGGCCTCCTCCCGGAGTTTCTTGAGGTCGATGTCCTCGGCCTCCTCGCTCTCGCCGTTGTAGGCTTTGGCCTTCTGGAGGATCGAGACGGACGACTCGTCGGGTTCCTCGATACGGGTGAGCACGCCGAACAGCCCCGCCATCTCCAGGGTGTGGGGTTCGACGTGGATGTCCGGCAGGTCGGCGTTCCGGAGCATCTTCCGGTAGATCATCGCCTCGTCTTCGTAGGCCAACACGTACGGGAAGTCGATGCGCTTGGTCCGGTCGTTGAACGCCTCCATCTTCTCGTCGCCCTTCTTCTCGCGGTACTCGGGCATGTTCGTCCGGCCGACGATCACCTGATCGATGTCGATCCGCGGGTTGTTGCGGGGTTTGATCGTCTGCTCCTGGGTCGCATGGAGGAAGTCATAGAGGAACTCCCGCTGGAGCTTTAGCAACTCTTCGCCCGAGAAGATGCCGCGGTTGGCGTTACAGAAGGCCCCCGAATAGTCGAACGCGCGCGGATCGCTTTCGCCATAGACGGCGATCTTGCTGTAGTTGACGTCGCCAGTGAGTTCCGTCTCGTCCTGGTTTTTCTTGTCCTTGGGCTCGAACGTCTCGATCGCCTGGCGCATGTTCTCGTCGGCGACCAGCCGGATGATCTCGACGTGGTTTTCAAGGACAGCCTGGAGGTCATCGTCGTAGTGGGCGAGCAGTCGATCCATGTAGAACTCACTGGCGGGATCGGGAGACTGCTCGTTACGGATCGTATACGGTGCCTCCAGGGCTTCGTTGAGATCCTCGAGAACCCGGTCGCGCTGTTCCTGGGGCAACAGGACCAGTGGGTCCTGATTCATCGGCGATCGCACGGTATCGTCGTCAGGATCCTGGTCGGGGATGACGTCCCGAAGGTTCGTCCACCGGAAGGTGTACATCCGGCCGGCGTCCCGCATGGTGTAATCCTCGAAGTACCGCCGAACCTGTCGGTCGAAGTCGGATTTGCCGGACCCGACGGGACCCAACAGGAGTTTGATCCGTTTCTCGGGGCCGAGTCCCCGCGAGCCACTCTTGACCTTGTTGACGAACTCGTGAATCGCCTCGTGGATCACCCGGCCGTAGAAGGTGTTTTCACCCTCGTCGAGCGGGTCTGTCGCGGCGAGTGCATACTCGACGACGCCCTCGTCCTCGTCGTACTCCGTCCCGTAATGGTCGAACATGTCCGCGACCCGCTGGTGTGCGTTGCGGGCGATCTTGGGTGATGCCTGGAGTTCGTCCAGATACCACTGGAACGAACGGGTTTCCCGCAGGTCGGCCGGGATCGAATCCCGGTAGTGTTCGTTGAGCGTTTCGAGGGTGTTTCTGGTGCCATTCATGCTATCACGATCGGTTCATCCCACCTCGCCTGTTTCCGGGACACGTCAACGACCTGTCCGGGGCCGGGTATTGATGAGGGCGAACATATTGTCATGCGAATTCATACCAAGGCCGGCCCGAGAGAGACGCATCCCGGCAGAGCGGCGATAGCAGGAAACCACCGACGTTTTATGCTAGAAGTTTTTCAAGTACTTAAACGTTGTCCTGGCTCGGGAGAGGTGGCTTACACGAGAACCCCAGAACAGACCGAGCACACCGATACTGAGATGGGCCGGAAAGTTGCATCGGCTTCGATGGAAAACTGAGCGGGGCCACAGCCGACGACGACGGTATCATCGGCGGATCGGTGACGGGGGGACAGAGATCGGGGACAGTGTCTTGGACCATGCCGCGGTACACTCGGGGAGCGTTCCAAACGAGACGTTCTTGCATCGAGGGACCGAACGGAATCTGTGACCATTGCAGAGCTACCGACCGGGTGGGAGGTCTGGAGCGAAGAAGCAACCAGACTCGTCCTCGTCTATCGACCCGACATCTTCGACACCGAAACGTTTCCCGCTGCGTGTCTGCCGACGCTGTACGTGACAAAAGGGACTCGCGACCGTCGCCCTGGTCGTCCGGATCCCGACGTCGACGATCCATGGCACGTGACGCTCTATCTCGAACCCGAGGTCGAGGGTGAGAGTGACGCCTTCGATGATCGGGACGAAGCGCTCTCCGGAGCACTCGAACTCGCGAGGGCGTTCGATGCGGGCGAGCTCGACTATCGCTCCTGGTATCAGGTGCCGCGGGCGGCGTATCTCGATCGTCTCGATGAACTTACCGGTCGAGGGACTTAATCGGCGTGGCGGCGTAGGCCGCTGTAATGACCCAGATAACGCTTCTCGGAACGCGACTCGCCGAACCCGGTACGGAGTTCGTCTATCAAGGTGAGTCTCCCGCCTGCGACGGGTGTCCCTACCGTGACCAGTGTCTCAATCTCGACGTCGGTCGGCGATATCACGTGACGTCCATCCGTGACGGGGCGAGTACCTTGGACTGTGCCGTCCACGACGAGGGCGTCACCGCCATCGAGGTCGAGCCCGCACCGATCCAGGCCAACGTGACGAGTCAGAGTGCATACGCCGGCAGCAAAGTCGAACTCGAGGGGACCTGTCCCCACGAGGAGTGTCCGAGCCACGGTCTCTGTGAGCCGGCCGGGGCCGACTTCGAGACGACCTACCGGATCGACAGCGTGATCGGCGATCCCCCACACGAGTACTGCATGCTCGACCGCGACCTCACGAAAGTCGAACTTGCACCCCCCGAGTCGGAGTGACAGCCGTGCAAGTGATCGCTCACGGCGGAGCAGGTTCACCGCCGGACGACCCGTCCTCACGCCAGGCCGTTCTCGACAATGCCGTCGCACGCGGACTCGATGCGGCGACCCCGCTCGACGCTGTCGTCGCGACCATCAACGTCCTCGAATCCGACCCCGCGTTCAACGCCGGCGTCGGGAGTGCCGTACAGAGTGACGGGACAATTCGGACCGACGCGGGGCTGATGACCGACGACGGCGAGGTCGGTGCCGCCTGTGCGATGACCGGCGTCGAACACGCAATTGACGCTGCGTGTGCCGTTCTCGAAAACACACCACACGTGCTCCTGGCCGGGGAGCGAGCCAGGGACTTCGCCGCGGCCCACGGGATCGAGACCGACGCCGATCTCTGGACGGACCACACCCGGGATCGGTGGGGAGCGACCTCCCAACCGGGCGAGTCGGTCGCCGACCAGCTCGCGTGGCTCGCCGAGCACTTCGACGGCCACGACACCGTTGGCGCGGTGGCGACCGACGGCGAACGGATCGCGGCGGGTACCTCGACCGGCGGGCGCTGGGGTGCACTCGCGGGGCGCGTCGGTGACGTCCCACAGGTCGGAGCCGGCTTCTACGCCTCGCCGGCGGGTGGCGCAAGCGCGACCGGAGCCGGCGAAGACATCGCCCGCGACGCACTCGCACGGGCAGCCGTCGACCGACTGGAAGATGGACAACAACCCCAGACCGCAGCTGAAGCAGCGATAGCATCGTTCGAGGGATCCGCGGAGGGAACTGCCGGCGTCATCGTCCTGGATACTGACGGCAACGCCGGAGCGGCCTACAACAGTGACGCGATGCAGACAGCGACCGCCGGGTTGTGACCGAGAGTCAGGGGTAGTTGCCTAATTCCGATATTTGCCATTTTGGCCGAGATTCTTTTAGCAATTTTAATTTATTGTCGCTTAGATCCAGCATAATTAATCTTCACAGCGGCTAATACCGACACAGCCGTAACGCTGAAATCGGTCAGGGAGGATCACTCTGCCATGCAACCATCGAGCGGGTCCCGAGGGGATGGGTGGAGGCGACGATGATCGACCAACGGATCGTCGACAGAGCCGAGACCCTCGCCGAAATGGCACCGGACGATTCGGTGACAGCGGAGGTACTAACCGGTCGGGAAGGACGCTTTACGACGGCCACACCGCTTGCAGCACCACCGGTGACGTACCTCGAAGACACGGAGGCACCAGCGTACGTCCTGACGAACAAGAAGCGAGGTATCGGGCTCGGATCGAAACGAAATACGACAGCCCCAGCGGGGGAACGACGGACAGTCATCCTGGTCACCGGGCGGCGGACGCTCTGTCTGGTCGGTGGGGAATCGTCCGACGATGTGATCGAAGTTCCCCACGAGTCAGTTGCAAAGGCCGTTTACAGCACTGGCTTCCGTGGTCACCGGATCGGACTGCGAACCCCTCGCCAGCAGTATCACTGCTGGATTCACCGAAATACGAAAGAATCGCTGCTTGAGGCATCGACCGAATTCATCGAAGCGCGACAGCCGGAGGACCCGGAGCCGCTCGATGGCGACGACGCGAGTCGACTCACGTATCGAGGGCGTCCGGTCACGCGCGAGCAGCTGGCGGATCAATCCAAACGATCAGCCGACGACCGTTCTCTCACGTATCGTGGACAGCCACTCGAGGATTCCTGAGTGGGGCCTACTACTCGACCAGTGCGAGCACGTCGTCGAAAAACGCAAGCGAGTCGTTGGGGCCCGGATTCGCCTCGGGGTGATACTGGCGGGTGATGATGTTCAGGTCGTCGTTTTCTAAGCCTTCCGGCGTGTCGTCGTTGACGTTGATCTGGGTCACCTCGAGCGTCTCGCCGGGATCGGCCACCGTGTAGCCGTGGTTCTGGGTCGTCATCACGACCTGGTCGGTCCGGAGATCGCGGACCGGTTGATTGACGCCGCGGTGGCCGAACTCCATCTTCTCGGTGTCGCCACCGAGGGCGTTCGCGACGACCTGCTGGCCGAGACAGATACCAGCCAGCGGGAGATCCCCGACGTATTCGTCGACGAGTTCGGCCGCGGCCTCGAAGTTCTCGGGATCGCCCGGCCCGTTCGAAATAAAGAGGAGATCGGGGTCCAGATCCTGGACCGCTTCGGGCGTCGTGTCGTACGGCAGGACGTGGACGACCGCATCGCGTTCAACCAGTGACTCCTGGATCGAGCCCTTCGCGCCACAGTCGATCAGCGCGACGTCGGGGCCGTCGCCGTCTTCGTTGTAAACGACGGGTTCACTCACGCTGACCTGGTTCCCGATGTCCGCGTGGTCGCTCATGTGCTTGCACTGCCGGAGTTCGGCCAGGGCATCTTCCTCGGTGGCATCCTCACCGGCCGCGATCCCGCACTTCATCGCGCCCTCGTCGCGGATCTCGGTCACGAGTTCGCGCGTGTCGATGTGATCGACGGCGGGCCGCCCCTCAGTCTGGAGCCACTCGGCGACGTCGTCGGTCAACTCGCGGGCGACGACCGCGCGCGGGTGGACGCGATCGGACTCGAATCGCTCCTCGCGGACTCCGTAGTTCCCGATCAGCGGGTACGAGAAGGTGAGGATCTGCTCCTCGTAGGAGGGGTCCGTCAGGCTCTCCTCGTAGCCGGTGTAGGCAGTCGTAAAGACCAGTTCGCCACGGGCCGTTCCCGGCGAGCGAGCGCGGGCTTCGACGACGCGCTCACCCTCCAGGGCCACATAGGCATCCGTCATTACGAGATCCGTATGAAAGGTCGGCAGATAAGCGTTGCTTTCGAAGAATCGTTACGAAATTCGTAATCCTCAAGTGATGACCCGCAGTAGCTACCAATCTCGATGGACGATCTGGACAGGGAGATTCTGAGTATCCTCCGGCGCGACGCTCGCACCCCCTATACGGAGATCGCAGACGACGTCGGCACCTCCGAGGGGACGGTCCGGAATCGGGTCGAGCAGCTCGTCGAGGACGGAACCATCGAGCGGTTCACCGTCGCGACCCAGACGGGCAACGTCAAGGCGATGATCGAGATCGCCGTCGACGTCAATGTCGACCACAACGCCCTCGCAGACACCTTCGTCGAGTGGGGTGAGGTCGACTTCGTCTGGGAAGTCAGCGGGGAAGAGGACGTCGTGTTGATCGTCGATTGCACCGACACCAGCGAGGTCAACGAGCTCATCACGCGGGCACGTGAACGCGACGAAGTTATGGGGACGAAGACGAGGCTGATCCTCGAGGAGCGAGTCGGGTAGTGAGCGGTTGTCGGTAGTATCGAGGATCCGCCGAGTGTGGCTGATCCTCGAGGAGCGCGTTGGATAGTGCGCGGTTGTCGGGTGTCGGAAGCGAAGACTGTTTGAACCAGCCTTCCTACGTGATAGCTATATGAGTACGGAGGCAGATTCGACGGTCACTCACGAGAATGCAGGCGAAGACGTCATCGCGGTCGACGCAGAGGACAACCCTGAAGATCTCGTCAATCGGTTGGACGCCCATACCGGTGAAGGGATTCGTCACCGGGCGTTTACCGCGCTGTTGTTCGATCAGGATGACAACATTCTGCTCGCCCAGCGCTCGCCCGAGAAACGACTCTGGGACACGTACTGGGACGGGACTGTCGCCTCCCATCCCGTCCAAGGGCAGACGCAGGTCGAAGCGACTCGCCAGCGTCTCGAAGAGGAACTCGGTGTCACACCCGACCAGTACGACAACCTGGACGTGACCGACCGGTTCGAGTACAAGCGCTACTACATGGACGAGGGCGTCGAGTACGAGGTCTGTTCCGTGCTACAGGCCACGCTGACCGACACGTCCCTCGACCCTGATCCGGCCGAAGTGGCTGGCCTGATGTGGGTGCCCTACGATCGTCTCTACGAGAACCCGCGCTGGTATCGGCAACTCCGGCTTTGCCCCTGGTTCGAGATCGCGATGCGCCGCGATCTGGAGTGAGTCGGTGACCATCCGCTTTTCAATCAAACGTTCCGGAGGCGTCTCACTTTGAAGTCTGAGCCGAAATCCCGAAAAAGCGGAGTCCCCTACCCACGGACATGGCATTGACAATCACTGTCACCGGCATGAGCTGTGAACACTGCGAACAGACCGTTCGAGAGGCACTACAAGCCGTCGACGGGGTGACGAACGCGACAGTCGATCGCGAGGCCGAACAGGCCACCGTCGAGGGGGCGGACGACCCCGGCGTACTCGTCGCGGCTGTCGAAGACGCCGGCTACGAGGCCGACGCCTGACTGCCGAGACCGACGCCTGGCTGCCGAGACCGAAGCAGCGGGGTCGTCGACTACTCGGAATTATCGTCACCGCGGGGGAGCCGAACGACGACAGTCGTCCCTTCGTCAGTGATTTCGAAGGTGATCGTCCCTCCAACGGTCCGGACGATCCAGGCGACGAGCCAGAGGCCGATCCCGCTGCTGTGTTCGAGGGGCGTCTCACTGCCGCGTTCGATGACGGTCCGCTCTTGCTCGCCGATCCCAGGGCCGTCGTCAGCGATCCGAACCGTCACCCCGGAGTCATGAGCGTCAGCCTCGACATTGACCCGGACCGTTGGATCGGCATCGTTGTGCTCGATGGCGTTGTGCAGCAGTTCCTCGAACGCGAGACCGATCGAGGCCCCACTGTTGACCCGGATCCCACTCGCAGCTGCGGGGTCGAACTGAATGTGTGCCGACGGGTGTGCTCCCTGGACCGTCCCGATCGCGTCGCGAAGTGTGAGTTCGAGGTCGACCGATTGTGCACCCTCAGCGTCGAAGGCCCGGGTCAGCGTCCCGACCTTGTCGCTACGGTCGGTGACTGTGTCGACGGTGCCCATGATCGTCTCGACGTGGCGCTGGACCGCCGGTCCATCGACCACTTCGGCAAGTAACTCGGCGTGACCCCGTATCACGTTCATCTCGTTGCGCAGATTGTGACGTAACAACCGGTTGAGTACGTCGAGTTGCTGTTCTCGACGGGTCTGATCAGTGACGTCCCGGAGACTGAGGATTCGCGTCTCCACATCGCCGAACGGGCGTTCGATGAGCGACTGCTGAACGTCGTACTTTCGAACAGTCCCGTCAAGTTCGAGGGGCACGACGCGATGATACTCGATCGCTCCGTCGGGGAGTGTGTCGGCGAGCGTCGGCGCGACAGTCTCGAGGGGGCGACCGATCACATCGTCAGCCGTCGTGTCCAGCGTCTCGAGGGCTGCCTGATTACAATCGGCGACAAACCCTGCTTCGTCAACCATGAACACGAGATCCTCGAGTTCGGACAGGATTTCGTCGCGGCCGTGTTCCCGTGTCCCGGCGGCGACAGCGAGTAACTGTCGGCGTAAGATCGCCACGGTGAGAATCGCGCCGGTCGCGACGAAGGCAACCCCCGTTGGGTCGATGCCGCGGGGCACGAACCGAAAGAGAAACGCGGCCTGAGCGACCACCGGGACGGTGATCGATGCGAGGAGAGCCGTACTCTGGGCCCGAAAGAGTGAATCCGTACGGAGCGACAATCTGACGAGCAGAAATGCCCCGAAAGCAATCAGGAGGTGCGAATAGCTCACGTGTGCCCAGTATGCGAGGCCCCGTGTCGCGAACACCCCTGTCCCACCGCCGGCAAAGACGATATCAACAGAGCGCAACACCACCTGATGGGGGTTCGTCCAGACGAGCAAAACGAACGCGATCGGTTCGATCAGGAGCGCACCCAGTTGACGCACACTCAAATACCGATCGCGCCCGGTGTATTCGACTGTCAATAACAGCCAGGAGATCGGGATGATCGTCGTGATGGACAGCCGTAGCTTGGCCCAGAATAGCGTACTCGCCGCGCTGCCGGCGGCAATACTGAGCCCTTCGGTAAACGACCACATCGCTGCGCCGAGCAACAGGAGAGCGAGCGGTCCGGCACCTGGCGTTTCGCGATGCAACAGTGCGTACATCGCGACACCAGTACCGATGATACCGGCGAAGAGGACAACTGCCAGATAGATAGCCGCCATTACGCTAGATCGACGGCCGGCAGGAGCAAAAGGATTGATGCTGTGGGTTCAGTGTGATCGCCGTGAGCGGAGTGCCGTCCAGACGCCGAGCAACCCCAGTCCGACCGCCGGCACTAGCGGCACAACCAGATAGGCGTCCCGCAGACTGAACCCGACCAGGCCGATGAGTCCCCGGGCCGACGGCAGGACGATCAGCGACCACGGGATCACGACCAGTGCAATCGCCAGTGCCCCGAGCACCAGCCAGCTCCCGAAGGATGAATCGGTCTCGGGCGGCGTCCGTTCCGGCGAATCAACCATGGCACGCCATCGGGGTGGGGTGGACAAAAACCTCGGGATCGGGGATGACATCCCGGACGCTCGAGGGATCCCGACAGGATGGCCCCTGACGCGTTCCGACAGTCACGTTCGATGTGCAGATCAGGACACTCGGTTGTGACAATATCGATTTCAGTGACGGATCGCTACAAAACGACGGCACCCACTAACGACGGTGCCTCAGAACGATTCCGTCTCGGCGCTGAACATGTCCGAATCCATGCCCGTCCCGCCGCGGTCGTCGTAATACTTCCGGCCGATGAAGCCGTCCTCCAGGCCGCCCAGAAGCGTGGTGTAGAGGCCGTCAGCCGAGTGATACGCGGTTTCGTTCGTCCGCTCGAGGACACTCCGGATCGTGACAACGTCACCGACCGGTGACGTCAGTTCGACATCGCCCAATTGTTCGACGACTGTGTCGTGATCGGCCGGATACTCGAAGGTTTGCTCGAATAGCTGTCTCGTTTCTGAGTGGCGCATCTGTGTTGACTCCACGATACCATCATGAAAAAAGGTTATGGATAGGGCAATGCCCGCCACGGGCGGCCAAACCAAGATCAAAGAGGTGGCTTCGGGAACGTTCAGGAGGCACCGGGAAAGGCGACTGAGCAACTCACAGCGGTCTTTTTGCCAGTTCGGCACGTATTGTCGGCTATGGCCACGGAACTCGCGGATGGAATCTGGTGGTTCGACCTCCGGGGCGTCAACGCGTATCTCCTCGAAGACAAGACGGGGGCGACGCTTATCGACGCTGGCGGACCGTGGACCCGGCGTGCACTGGTCAGGGAGTTGACAGCGGTGGATACCGATCCCCGGAAGGTGACCCAGATCGCCCTCACACACTACGATATCGATCACGTCGGTGGGTTGGGTGCTTGTCGAAAGGATGGGACAGTATACGCCGGGCAACCGGACGCCGACGTCCTCAGTGGTGATCGCCGGCCAGACTGGACCAACCGCAAGACCGCATTCCAACGAGCGACCGCGCTCGTCCTATCCTCGCCCGAGCAGTCGATCGAAACGGTCACCGATGGCGATCGGGTCGGTGGCCTCACCGTCTACGAGACGCCGGGTCATACCCCCGGGCATCTGGCGTTCGTCAGCGAGGAGCGATCCGTGGCGTTCGTCGGCGACCTCGTTCGGGAGCGCGACGGCCGACTCGAAGCGTCGCCGTGGGCGTTGAGCCACGACACCGACGCCGTCGAATCGAGCATCCGCCGGCTGGCGGAGTTGGAACTCGACGTGGACATCCTGGCGATGGGCCACGGGACGCCCTTCGTCGAACGCGGGGCGGCTCACCTTGCCGATCTCGCCGCCCGACTGTAACGCAGTCGGTGTCTCCACCGGTTGTCAGGCCAGTTCCTCGGCGACCGCTTCGGGATCCAGCAGCGCGGGATCGATCACCAGATCGGCCTGCCGGGTGGCGAACTCCGGCAGCGACCCCTCGGCGTAGACGACCACGCGGACGTCCGGGTTGTGATCCTTGGCGACGGCGATCGAAGTCGCCTGGGCCATCTCCGTCAGGAGGTAGACGTCGGCGTTCTCGATGCCGGCGTCTGCAAGTGAGGTGCCGTCAGCCACGTCGACCGCGGTGACGTCGTGACCCTCGGCGTCGATGGGATCGGCGATCTCGCTCTCGTCGGCGCCGGCGACAATGACCTGCATCACTCGTACTCGATGGTCGCGGGCGGTTTGTGGGTCACGTCGTAGACGACCCGCGAGACGGTGTCGTTCTCGCCGGTGATGCGACTCTGGATGCGCTGGAGGGTCTCCCAGTCGATCTCCTGGGCGCGGGCAGTCATGCCGTCACGGGATTCGACCGATCGGACGGCGACGACCCAGCCGTGGACGCGGTTATCGCCCTTCACGCCGGTGGCCTTGCCGATGACGGCGGCCAGGGCCTGCCAGGGCTCGTACTCCTCGAGTTCCTCCTCGACGACGTGGTTGGCCTCCCGGGCCACGTCGAGTTTCTCCGCGGTCACCTCGCCGATGATCCGCACGGCGAGACCGGGCCCGGGGAAGGGCATCCGCTCGCTGATGATCTCCTCCAGATCGAGGTCTCGGGCGACCTCCCGGACCTCGTCCTTGTAGAGGTCCCGCATGGGTTCGACGATCCCCTCGAAGTCGACGACGTCCGGCAGCCCACCGACGTTGTGATGAGATTTGATCGTCCCCTCGCTCTCGATGCGGTCGGGATAGATCGTCCCCTGGACGAGATAGTCAGCGTCGACCTCGCGGGCGACCGTCTCGAACTCCCGGATGAACTGTTCGCCGATGGCGTGGCGTTTCTCCTCGGGATCGGTCACGCCTTCGAGTTCGTCGAGAAAGCGGTCCGTGGCGTCGACGATCCGGAGACTGTCCATGTATTCGAACGTCTCGCGGATCTGCTCAGTCTCGCCCTTGCGCATCAGGCCAGTGTCGACGTACACTGGCGTCAGCTGGTCGCCGATCGCGTCGTAGGCAAGCGCAGCAGCCGTCGAGGAGTCGACGCCACCGGAGAGGGCGATCACGGCCTTGCTGTCCCCGATCTGTGCGTCGATCTCGGCTTTCGCCTCCGGGATGAACGTCTCGACGTCGACCATCAGTGCTCGACCTCCTGGGGCTCGTCCGATTCAGAACTGTTCAACACGGCCTCGACGAGGCCGACGAACGGTGGCGAGGCGCGCGTGGGTCGCGACCGGAACTCGGGATGGAACTGCGTGCCCACGAAGTACGGATGGCTGTCCGGATCGAGTTCCAGAATCTCCATCCGCCGGCTCGAGACGCCCGAGAAGGTCATCCCGGCGGCCTCGATGTCGTCGATGTACTCGGGGTTGACCTCGTAGCGGTGACGGTGCCGTTCCCGACACGTCGTGTCGTCGTAGAGGTCATGGGCCAGCGTTCCGGGCTCGATGTCTGTGTCCTGAGCCCCGAGTCGCATCGTCCCGCCCATGTCCTCGACGCCCTCCTGTTCAGGGAGGATGTCGATAACTGGATATGGCGTCTCTGGTTCCATCTCCGCCGAATGCGCGCCATCGAGATCCAGCACGTTCCGGGCGTATTCGACGACGGCCATCTGGAAGCCGAGACAGAGTCCGAGGAAGGGGACGTCGTTCTCGCGGGCGTACCGGGTCGCCTCGATCTTGCCCTCGGTTCCCCGGGAACCAAATCCGCCGGGGACGACGACGGCGTCGACGTCGTCGAGTTGGCCGTCGTGGCCCTCGGCGAGGTCCTCGGAGTGGATCCAGGTCGTCTCGACCTCGACGTTCGTTTCGAGGCCGGCGTGTTTCAACGCCTCGTGAATCGAGATGTAGGCGTCTTCCAGGCCGTACTTCCCGACGAGTGCGACGTTGATCGATCCGGTCGTGTCCTGAGTGACGAGGTCGCGCCACTCGTTCCTGCGCTCGCTCGCGGGAAGCGCCTCGTCCGCGAGTCCGAGTTCGTCCATCACGTACTGATCGAGGCCCTCGTCCTGCACGACCAGTGGCACTTTATAAATGTCCGCGACGTCGGGGTTCGAGAAGACGGCCTCGGTCGGCACGTCACAGAACAGCGCGATCTTCTCCTTGACATCGGGGTCGAGTCTGTCCTCACACCGACCAACCAGGATGTCCGGCTGGAGGCCGATCGATCGGAGTTCCTTGACGCTGTGTTGGGTCGGCTTGGTCTTCTGTTCGCCGTTCTTCGAGTAGGGGACGAGCGTGACGTGGGTAAAGAGAATGTCGTCCTCGTCTTCCTCGTGGGCGAACTGCCGGAGCGCCTCGAGGTAGGGCATCCCCTCGATGTCGCCGACGGTGCCGCCGACCTCGATGATACAGACGTCGCTTCCCTCGGCGACCTCGCGAATGCGCCGCTTGATGTCGTCGGTGATGTGCGGGATGATCTGGACGGTCCGGCCCAGGTAGTCGCCGGCGCGTTCCTTCTCGATGACCTCGCGGTAGACCTTTCCGGTGGTGACGTTGTGGTCCGAGGTCATGTCGATGTCGAGGAAGCGTTCGTAGTTCCCGAGATCGAGGTCGACCTCACCGCCGTCCTTGAGAACGTACACTTCGCCGTGCTGGTAGGGGTTCATCGTCCCGGCGTCGACGTTGAGATACGGGTCGATCTTGACCGCGGTCACGTCGAAGCCGGCGTTGGCGAGCAGGCGGCCGGTGCTCGCGGCGGTGATCCCCTTCCCCAGTCCGGACATCACGCCGCCAGTGACGAAAATGAACTTCCGACCCAGTTCCGGGTCGTAGTCGGTTTCGGGCTCGTTCGGCATACCGACGGTGGGCGGGCGCGAACCTAAACCGTTTCGGGACTGATTCGCTGAGCGTCATTCGTTCCAATCTAAATTTCACACTCGGACAGATCTGACGGAGGATGGAGACCGTCAGGGACTCTTCGACGTCCGACGTCCAGATGCCGACTCTCGACAGCTGAATGTCCTCTCAACACGGAAAACGACCGTGATCAATCGGCCGATTCCGCGCAGTCGACGCCGTGGACCTCGAAACGGGCACCGCCCTCGGCGGACTCCGTCACGTCGATCGTCCAGCCGTGAGCGTCGGCGATCCGTTCGACGATCGCGAGACCGAGTCCGTTCCCGCCATTGCCGGTCGTATATCCCGACTCGAAGATCTGTTTCCGTTCGGCCGGTGGGATGCCAGGGCCGTCGTCTGCGACGTAGAACCCATCAGCCCTGAAGTCATCGGTGATGGTCCCGACCCGGATCGAGACGTCCGGACCGCCGTGATCGATCGCGTTCCGAAAGAGGTTCTCGAAGAGGCTCCGGAGACGCCCCCGGTCGGCTTGAATCATCGCGTCGCCATCGACGGTCAGCTGCCCCGTCCCGGCCGAGACGTGTTCGAAACTCGCCGTCGCCACCGTTTCCATCGAGACCGGGGTCAGCTCCGCAACGACGTCCCCCTCCCGTGCCAGTGCCAGAACGTCCTCAATGAGTCGGTCCATCCGCTCGATCGCGTCTGTCGCCGTTTCGAGTGAGTCCAGCGCCCCATCCGGGTCAGATTCGAGAAGCTCCGACGCGAGTTCGATATTGCCGGTGGCAACGCCGAGTGGATTCCGCAAGTCGTGGCTCACGACGCCGGCGAAGCGTTCGAGTTCGTCGTTTCGGCGTTCGAGTTCCCGTTCGTACTCCTTGAGAGGCGTGATATCCTGTTGAATGGCAACAAAGCCCGTAACGTCCCCGTCTTCTTCGATCGGTGTGATCGTCTGTTCGGCGTGATACAACTCGCCGTCTTTCCGTTCGTTGATGACTTCTTCGTCCCACGTCTCGCCGTCAAGGATCGTCTCCCAGAGTCGCACGTAATACGCGTGGTCGTGTTCCCCGGATCGAAGGAGTCGCGGTGTGGACCCGACCGCTTCGGATTCACCGTAGCCGGTCAGAGACTCGAAGGCCGGGTTGACGTACTGGATCTCGCCGTCCGTGTCAGTGATGAAAATCGCATGGCCGGCGTGTTCGACAGCCAGTTTGAACTCGAGGAGTTCGCGTTCACGCCGTTTGCGTTCGGTCACGTCTCTGGCGACACCACAGACAACCGGCGTATCCGCCTGGTCGGTCGTTTGAACGGCGCGTACTTCGTGGGGGATAACTCACCGTCAGCCGTTTCAATAGCGATCTCGACGCGCTCGTCGACCTGGGTTTCGGGATCGGTTAGCTCGGCGACCGCGTCGTGGTCGTCCGGATGAACGATGTCATCGATCGAGGCCTTGCGGAGGGCAGAGTCGCTGTATCCGGTAACCGCCAGGAGAGTGTCGTTCCACCGGCGGAACACACCGTCCTCGTCGACAACGAAGAAGACATCCTCGATCGTGTTCAACATCCGGTCGACGAAATCCCGTTCGTGCTGTAATTCCCGCTGGATTCGCTTGTACTGGGTGATGTCGTTCAACACGAACTGTCCGGCCGGCTCACCCTGATACGTGACCGGTGTCGTCGAGACGATGGCCGTGCGTCGGTTTCCTTCGTTATCGATGAACACCTGTTCCATTGGCGGCGTCGGCTCGCGGTTCTCGATCACGTCCTGTAACCGGCGGCGGGTGGTTTCGGCCGTCTCCGACGCCGCAAACGACATGACTGGTTCGCCCTCAACCGCATCGCTCTCCTCGGCCTGCACAAACGAGGATGTCGCCTCGTTAGCATACGTGATTGTCCCCGCAGCGTCGATGATCCCGATCGGAACGGGGGCGTTCTCGATCAAGGCACCGAACTCGTCGCGTCGGTCGGGGAGTTCTGGGTCCGTCCTGGTTTCCAGGACATCTTCGAGTCGCCGGCGAACACGTGGGCGTACGCCAGGACCGGAGCTATCCACGAATGCGTCTGCCCCCGTCTCGAAGACGCGCTCGGGCGAGATTTCAGTCGGATCCGCGACTACGATCGTTGGAACTGCCCGTGGAAGCTCCTCGAGAACGGTCGGAACATCCCACGCCGAGCCGTCTGTCTTCGAGAGAACGGCCCCGACTGCACGATCCGTGAGATCGCTCGGAACCCGCTCCGGTTCGACGATGGTGAGTTCAAAGCTAGAATTGATAGCTGCGACTACGTCATCGGCTTGTCCATCGGCCGTACCGACGACGACCTCCTTCGTCATCTACTACCGTGGCATAATGTCTCAATCACCATCAAACGCCCCCTCAAATTATTAGATGAGATAACAAAGATCAGATAGAATTTAGCTTCAGAAGCGGATATTTGTTGACTTACAGCGGGTAATCGGAAGACGAAGCCGCCTCGTGTGGGGTGAAACGCCCACGGTTCATGGTCTCGAAGGATCATCAAACGGATAGATTCGCGATTTTCGATCAGCCGGGGTGGCTATCAGCGGGCTTTGTCGGTTGGCACCCCCCATAAAAGAAATTAAGGCAGGAGCCACCAACCAAGAAGCATGGGAATCCTTTCACGCGCCTCATACGTCATCCGCTCGAAGGTCAACTCGCTGCTGAACCGGGCGGAGAACCCCTCCGAATCGCTGGATTACTCCTACGAGCAACTCAGAGACGAGCTACAGGACGTCAAACAGGGGATCGCCGACCTGACGACCCAGAAAAAGCGCCTGGAAATCCAGAAGCGCCGCCTCGAGGAGAACGTCGAGAAACACAACGACCAGGCCCGTGAGGCGGTCGAACAGGGACGGGACGACCTCGCCCGTCGTGCCCTCGAGAAGAAAAAGCAGAAGATGAACCAGATCGAGGACTTGGAGACCCAGATCGCCGACCTCCAGGGCCAACAGGATCGATTGATCGAGCAGAAGAACGAACTCCAGAGCCAGGTCGAGCAGTTCCGGACGAAAAAGGAGACGATGAAAGCACGGTATCAGGCAGCCGAAGCCTCCTCGCGCGTCTCAGAGGCGATGACAGGTGCCGGCGACCAGTTCGAGGACGTCGGGAGGGCGATCGAGCGAGCCCAGGAACAAACCGAAGAGATGGAAGCCCGCTCGGCCGCGATGGACGAGCTTCGGGATAGCGGAGCGATCGATGACGCCATCAGCGATCAGGATCAACTCGACCGCGAACTCGAAGAAGTCCGGACCTCGGGGGCAGTCGACGCCGAGCTAGAGACGCTGAAATCCGAGGTCGGAGACGAGTCCGGCGACGAGGATGCCGAGGCAGACACGGAAGCTGACACAGCCGACGTCGACCTCGGCGACGTCGAGGATGCGGCCGTCGAAGAAGAGTTGGAGACACTCAAAGACGAGGAGAACTGATTCGCCAAGGCCGTTGTCCGCCGACAGAAATCGTTCAGGGTGTTGGTTCCCCGGTCGATCAGGCCCGATAGGTGTCGATCCCCAGCAGGTCGTTGAGGACACATTGCTGGAGCGCACCGGTTACCACGAGAATCAGGCCAACGACGGCCAGAACTGCTGACCCGATCATCGTGGTGATCGGTCCGATCTCGTAGGTGAACTGTTCGGCGAACCCTGCAAGTGCGACAGCGAGCAACACGATCCCGACCACGAGCCGGACGATACGGTCCATGCCACCGACGTTCTTTTGCATTCGGACCACTCCGGAAAATGAGTTCTCAGCCCCGTTACTTATATTTTGGTACTTGTTGTCAAGTGTCGTTGATTGCTGTCGTCGACGAGCGTATTCGATCGGATGCGCTGGGATGCACATCCGCTCCCAGTCGTGTGACCGCATTCGGCACCCTTTTTACCGGCGGCGGGAACGCTTTTGCTATGAAACTGCTGTTCGTCCACTCGGACCACCTGGAGTTCGAAACGACTGACAAAGCGGGTCCCGAGGGGCTCGCCGAGACGGAAGGCGTCCCGATGGAGGGGCGCATGGAGGACTGCGTGACGGTGTTCATCACTGTCGAAAGCGACGACGAGGCGGACCTCGATGGAGTCGTCGAGAACGCGCTGACGGAACTCGAAGACGTCGCCGGGCAACTCAACACGAACGACGTTGTGCTCTATCCGTACGCACACCTCAGCGAGGACCTCGCTGGCCCCGACGCCGCCAAGGAAGTCATGCAACGACTCGAAGCGAAGATGGAGGCGGCTGGCTACGAGATCCTCCGGGCACCCTTCGGCTGGTACAAGGCCTTCGAGGTCTCGTGTAAGGGCCATCCGCTCTCGGAACTGTCCCGACACGTCGCCGCTCACCGAGACGAGGATGACGGCGAGGAGGAGCCTGAAGGGGAACCCGACCGCGAACCCAGCGAATGGACGGTCATGACACCCGATGGTGACATGCAGGACGCGGTAGCGGCCAAGGAGTCGGTTGGTGAGGATCTCGTCGCCTTCATCGAGGACGAGGTCGAGGGGATCACCAGCAATGAGGGCGAGGAACCCCCGCACGTGGACCTCATGCAGGAGAAGGGGCTGGTCGGCTACGACGAACTCTCCGACGTCGGGAACCTCCGATGGTACCCCCGGGGGAAACTCGTCCGGGACGCCCTCATGGAGTACGTCAACGATCTCGTCGTCGACTACGGCGGGATGCCGGTCGAGACACCGATCATGTACGACCTCGGCGCGCGGTCGATCGACGAACACGCCGGGAAGTTCGGCGAGCGTCAGTACCGGTTTGAGTCCGGTGATCGCCGGATGATGCTGCGATTTGCGGCCTGTTTCGGCCAGTTCTCGATCATGCGGGACATGCACATCTCCGTCAACGACCTCCCGCTGCGGGTCTATGAGATGTCGACCTATTCGTTCCGCCGGGAGCAAAAGGGGGAGGTGACCGGCCTCAAGCGCCTGCGAGCGTTCACGATGCCGGACATGCACACCGCCACTGAGAGTATGGAGCAGGCCCGCGAGGAACTCCGCAAACAGGCCGAACTCGCGCTCCAGACCTCCGAGGACCTCGATCTGAACTACGAACCCGCGATCCGGATGACTCGGGAGTTCTTTGAGGACAACGAGGCATGGGTCGAAGACGTGGTCGCGGAACTCGGCAAGCCCTCGCTCATCGAGATCATCCCCGAACGCCACCACTACTGGTCGGCCAAGATCGACTTCGCCGCCATCGACGGGCTGGGCCGCCCGATCGAGAACCCCACGGTCCAGATCGACGTCGAGAGCGCCGAGCGCTTCGACATCGAGTACACTGACGGCACCGACAGCCACCACCCGCCAATCCTCCATTACTCGCCCTCCGGAGGTATCGAGCGTGTCCTGGCCGCTCTCCTGGAGGACACGGCCTCGATGGACACTCCCCAGTTGCCGACGTGGCTCTCGCCGACGCAGGTCCGGTTCATTCCGGTCAATCCTGATTCGCATTTGGACTACTGCGAAGGACTCGTCGACGAACTCGAAGCCGCGGACGTCCGGGCAGATATCGACGAACGCGACGAGTCGGTCGGCAAGCGTATCGCGAAGGCCGAGACCGACTGGGTGCCCTACTACGTCGTCGTCGGGGACCGCGAGATCGACGGGGAAACGATCGGCGTCAACGTGCGAACAGACGACGAGGAGATCGACCTGACGCCCGAGGAACTCCGCGAGGCTGTCCTCGAAGACGTCGAAGGGCTCCCCCAGAAGAGTCGGTACTTGCCCCGGCACGTCAGCAACCACCCGAACTTCACTGGACGGTAACACAGAGACAGAGGATTGCCCGGCACCGTGTGCCACCTTGGCACATACAACTATTTGCCTGGCGGTTCAATTTTCGGACGGAATGTACGAGACCATCCTCACGCCGACGGACGGCAGCAGCGGGACGTCCAAGACCCTGCAACACGCCACCGCCATCGCCGAAGACAACGACGCCACGATCCACGGGCTGTACGTCCTCGACCGCCGGATGTACCTCGCTGCCGACGACGACGCCCAGGACGAAGTCATGGAGTCACTGCAATCCGACGGCGAGCAGGCACTGGCTCGCCTGAGAGAGCAGGTTCAAGAGTCAGGGGTCGCCGTCGAAACGGCACTGCAGGAAGGGATTCCACATCGTGGGATCCTCACCTACGCCGAGGAGATCGATGCCGACCTGATCGTCATGGGAACCCACGGTCGGACGGGGCGTGACCGACTCGCCAATCTGGGAAGCGTCACGCAGCGAGTCATCGAAAACGCCGACATTCCGGTGTTCGTCGTCGACATCGAGAACTGAACGCGATCGTTCGCCGGCGCTGAGCCCCCCTACTGGAGGTCCAGTCCGCGGATCGAGACGGTCTCATCGCTGTCGACGACCCGTCCGATGATCCGCCCGTCAGCAGTCTCCTCGACAACGTTCATTGCGTCGGCCGGATCGAAGGTTGCGACGAAGCCCGTCCCCATGTTGAAGGTCCGGTGCATCTCTTCGTCACTGACGTCCCCTATCGTCTGGACGAACTCGAAGATCGGCTGGGCGTCGAAGGGTTCCTCGATCTCGTACCGGTAGGGACCCATCCGAGTGAGGTTGCGCCAGCCACCGCCCGTGACGTGGGCGGCAGCGTGTGTCCCGTGCTCGCGAAGTGGATCGAGCAGGTCAGTGTAGATCCGCGTCGGCGCGAGGAGTTCCTCGCCGATGGTCGTGGACGGCTCGGGCGGGAACGGATCGTCGTAGTCGTGATCGCGCGTGACCGCCTCCCGCGCGAGCGTCAGACCGTTGGAGTGGATCCCACTCGACGGCCACCCGACGATCGCGTCTCCCGGTTCGGCCTCCCCAGCGAAGAGGCCGTCTTTGGGAGCCAGCCCGGCAGCGGTGCCGGCGATGTCGAGGCCGTCGATGACGTCCGGCATGACCGCCGTTTCGCCGCCGATCAGCGCGATATCTGCGAGTTCAGCGCCGATCTGAAGACCCTCACCGAGCTGGCCCGTCGTCGTGCTGTCCGGCGCTTCGATCGCGAGATAGTCGACGAACGCCACGGGTTCGATGCCCGCCGCGACCAGGTCGTTGACGTTCATCGCGATGCAGTCGATGCCGACCGTCGAGTAATCGTCGAGTGCCTCGGCGACGAGTAGTTTGGTGCCGACGCCGTCAGTCGCCAGCGCGAGGTATCGATCGCCGATGTCGACGAGTCCGGCGAAGTCACCGGCAAACTCGCCCGCCGCGTCGAGCAGTGCCTCGGTCGCCGCTTCGCTCTCGTCGATATCGACGCCGGAGGCCGCGTACGTGAGTTCCTCGTCAGGTTCGTCAGTCGCGTCCGACGGCGACGCTCCATCGCCGTCGTCCGCCTCGTGTTCGGCCATACCCGAGTGGCCGTCCGGTGAGGCCAAAAGCCCACCGCTCCGCGTGTCGATTCTCTCACTGTTCGCATTTCCGAGGCCCTCACTTCGTTCGGGCCTCGCTCGCTATATTTGAAGTCCCGTTCGCTTCACTTATCCCGCCTCGCTGCTCACGGCTCCCCTCGGTCGCCGTTCGCCTTTCCGAGGCCCTCACTTCGGTCGGGCCTCGCTATCAAAAGAACTCTCGCAGAAAGACCCGCTCGCTCGGGAACAACTCGGCAAGTGTCTCACGTGTCGCCGGATCGGCCGTGAGATCGCCGACGGTCGCCAGCGTGTCGGCCGATCGGGCTCCAATAACGAGACGTGACAGCGGGCCGACGCCGACGGTTACGTCAGGAGCGTCCGCTGTCACCGATCGACAGGACCCATCCCCGTCCTCGACGAGGAGTTCGTAGGTGCCGTCGTTTTCCGGTAACAGCGGATCGTCCACGGAGAGTGTTACGCGCTCGTCAAGACCGTCGGGATACGGGATCGCTTCGAGCGCCGCCGGAACGTCTGTGAGGCGAACCATCGGCCCCGGAAGCAGTTCGACATCGGCGGCCTGGGGGTCCCCGAGGGTGTCGAAAAGAACCGAATCGCCCGGTCGAGCGAACGAGACGGAATCGACCTGGGAATCGTGGTCGCCGAGGAATCCGAGTACTGCGCGGTAGGCCGCGTGATCGCGTGCGCCGTGGTACTTCACGTCGAGTTCAGCGGTGTCGTCACGTTCCACCGAGTAGACGACGTATCCGGCCGGGGTATCGTCACGATAGTACGCGTAGGCGTGGCGTCTGTCTTCACCCCACTCGTGGAAGATCCGGCGTCGCCACCACTGCTCCGAACGACGCATCGACAGCGTCTCCCCCCGTCCAGCTGCCAGGTGGCTCTTCCGAAGATCCCGCCAGTCATCCGGTTCGACGGGCCGGAACTCGCCAGGTTCCTCTGAAACGCCAGCGAGCGTTTCGGGCGGGACCGAATAGCGCGTGATTTCGTTCGCCGTCGCCCAGCCGAACTGTCGGTAGAACGCGGTCGAGAACGGCCACAGCGTCACCAGCGGGACGACCTCGAACGTCCGAAGTGATTCCCGAAGCATTCGCCGAACGTTACCCTCCCGGCGTCGTTCCGGTGGCGTTGCGACGGCACCGTGACCCCCGACAGTGGTCCATTCACCCCGCACCCGCATCTCGAAGGTGTAGTGAATGCAGATGCTCGCCAGTTTCTCCTCGTCGAAATAGCCGTATCGGGTCCCGATCGGCGGATGATCGTCGCCGTCCTCACCGGCATCCGTGACGTGGGGGCCGTCTTCGGCATGAAACGCGTACTGCCGAATGCGGTCGAACGCCGTGCGTTCAGCCGCCGATATCGGGCGAAACTCGCGCATGAACGTGGGTCTCACCGGGGGGAAAAGAGCGTATCGTTCAGAGCCCAAAACCGACCAACCCGGCAATCGCGAGGGTGATCGAGGGGATTGCGACGGCCAGGTACACGCCGCGATTCCACTCGAGAACGGTTCGCCCATCGAGTGGTCCGTACGGGATCATGTTGAACCCCGCCAACAGGAGATTGATCGTGACGCCGAAGGAGGCCACCGGACCGATGGTCGGGCCGGCCAGGAGCGCAAACGGCGCGAAGGCAGCCGCCAATGCCAGATTCGTCACTGGGCCCGCCAGCGCGATGAGTCCGGACTCCCGGGGCGTGATCCGGCCCCGATGGACGACCGCACCCGGCGCAGCGAAGAGAAAGCCGGCCATCGCTGAGACGAGCGCGAGAAACAACATGCCGTAGTCGGCCTGGAACGCGGCGACCTGGCCGTATCGAATCGCGACGACCTTGTGGGCGAGTTCGTGAAGCATGAACCCGACGCCGACCGTCAGGAGACTCGTCACGAGGGACTCGCCGAAGGCAGCGATTATGGCGGTCGGATCGGGTGCGTAGGACCACCGATCGAGCAACCCCGGGTTCAAAAAGAGGGCAAAAGCGACGCTCAAGATGAGCCAGGCTGCGAGGAGATCGAACAGTTCTTTCCGGGAAAACCGGATCGAACGGAGTTCGATCATCCGACGAGATTCCAGAGCATCTCGGCCCCGTTTTTGGCACCCATTATCAGGAGTTCGGCGACCTCGGCGACACCGCCGACCTCGTTGGACATGAGTGGCAAAATCGTGCTCGCAAACAGCATGCTCGCGATGAAGCTCCCGATGTTCGTGAGTGCGACGATCAGGATGAGCCTGAATAGCGGCACTTCCCGCATCCGGGCGACCAGTTCGGGGATCGGTAGCTCCTGATCGTCGAGCAACTCGTTGAGCCGGCTGATGTCCGAGACGTTGACGTCGAGATATCGCAACTCAACGTAGCCGGCGAACCAGCCCGGGGCGAGCAGTGGGTTGACGCTCGTCAGCCAGGCGACCGCACCGCCGACGCCCGCACTGCTCCAATGTGCGCCGGCTACCTTTGCCAGCGCAGCCGCGATGATGCCGTTGACGAGGAACCACGCTGCGAACAGCCTGAGCAACCAACCCTGATTAGCGCCGCCAAGCAACAACAAAACGAAGAACGCCCCGAACCCGAGCGTGAACAGATACCCAAGGATCTTGTAGAGTGAAAACCGCCGGCCGGAAATCGTCCCTGTCAGTGAATCCATCGGCGGTAGCGTTTCGGGGTTGTCCAGATAGCCCTGGATCCCCGCACGGTGGCCGGCCCCGACCACGGCGACGACATCGGCCCCCGCCTCCCGGAGCCCCACGAGCTGGTGGGCGATATAGGCGTCCCGCTCGTCGATCAGTGCCTCGGCACCGCCCGGCGAAAACCGCCGAAACTCCTCCATCATCGCGGAGACGACGTCAGTGTCGGTCAACTGTTCGATGTCGAACTCCTCGACGTCCTCGTCTTCGAATCCCGAGAATGCGGCCAACAGCGGGAGGGCGATCACCGTCCCGACACCGCCAGCCAGGAGGAGAACGTCGATTGCACTGGCAAACGGAACCGAGAGACCGACGGCCCCGAGGACTGAAACGCCAAGCGCGGAGCCGAGGATGCCGACGAACAGCCCGACCATGAGGCCGACCGTCCAGGCTGCGGCCCATGGGCCACCGATGCCGGCGAGCATCCCGCCGAAGAGCTTGAGTTTCTCCAGGCCAGTCAGTCGCTTCCAGAACCGCTGGACCGTCGTCTGGATATCCCGGTCGACCAGCGCGACGTCGATACCCGCCGCTTCGGCCGTCTCGACGCCGGCCATCATGTCCGCGCCGGGCGTCACGTCGAAGCGGTCGCCGAGCCGGGCCTGGACGTACGACAGCATCCAGTACGCCAGAAATTGAAAGACAGTGTTCCCTTCGAGAAGGTCGCTCGCCTCGATATCGTCTGGTGATTCGCCTTTGAGCTGTCGATAGCGTCCCTCGTCAAGTTCGACGGCGACGACATCGGGTTGCTCGTCCTCGATCGTCCGCTCGACGCGCTCGGCGCTCTCCGCCGAGACGTGTGCCGTCCCGAGAAGATGGACCGAGCCCTCGCCACCGGCCCCGGACGGTTCCGGTGGATCGACCGTGTCGCTCATTGTATAGGTTAGGACACCCCGCCTCCTTACGATTGTCGGGACACGCCGACGATCCCCACCCACCGATCACGCTGAGGACGGCTCGTAGCGTGCCGAAACGACAAGCGTCTCCCGGCGTTCCCTCGATCGATCGATCGCGAACCCGTGTTCGGCGAGGTGCTCGGCGACTGTCGCCGCGTCGTACCGCTCAGCAAGCGGCGGGCCGCGCTCACCCACACCCTCGGCCGACCAGTCGGCGACTGCAACGCGGCCACCCGGCTCGATCACCCGAGCGAGTTCAGCGAGCGCGCGGTCGCTGACAAATTCGTGGTAGGTCATCGTCGAGTACGCCGCCGGAAGTGCGTCCGTCCCGACCGGCAGTCTGTCGACACTGGCAGTGAGCCGGTGGACGTTTGCCGGACGACCGAACTCCTCGAAGACGGCGTGCATCGCCGGCTGGATGTCGATCGCCAGCACCGAATCGACGTGGGTTGCGACCGATCGGGTATAAAAGCCGGTCCCGCTACCGAGGTCAGCCACGCAGTCCGTCGCCTCGAAGTCGAACAGCCCCAGCAATTCATCGACCGAGAGATACGCGTACCGAGAGTCGTCCTCCAGCGAATCCGCGCGGTCGATGTCGAACGTGTGATGGCCCATACTCGTGATTCGGTGTTCGAGGGCAAAAGCTACCGGCTACCGGCCATACGTCGCCCGCTATCGTGCCGAGGCCAGCGAGACCAACTGTCCGCAGGTACTGACGGCGTGAGGGCACCGTACTGGTTCGAACGCGATCTGGAAGGACGTGCGCCCCAGCGTGGACGCGTCACCCCAGGCGAGAAAGCGGAAGGTACTGCCGGCAGTATGTGAAATGGTACCAGAAAGCGGGATTTAAGCGTCCGCCGCTCGCCGGTCGTAATACATGCGACTCCACGAGTACCAAGCAAAGCGCGTATTCGCCGAGGCCGGGATTCCGGTCCCAGATGCAACTCTCGCGACGACCGTCGAGGAAGCGGTCGACGCGGCAGGAGAGATCGGCTTCCCGGTGGCGATCAAAGCACAGGTACACGTCGGCGGACGGGGCAAGGCCGGCGGGATCAAACTTGCCGAGGACGCCGACGAGGCTCGGGAAGCGGCCACGGACATCCTCGGGATGGATCTGAAGGGCTACACCGTCGATCGCGTCTTGGTCGAGCAAGCGGTCGACTTCGTGAACGAACTCTACGTCGGCGTGACGATGGACCGCGGGGCCGGCAAGCCGGTCGCGATGGTCTCGACGAAGGGCGGCGTCAACATCGAGGAGGTCGCCGCCGAGAACCCCGACGCCATCGCGCGCGAACACGTCGATCCGGCCTACGGCCTCCACCCCTACCAGGCTCGCAAGGCTGTCTACGACGCGGGCGTCGACCGCGAGGTGGCCGGTGATGTCGCCTCGATACTCTCGACGCTGTACGACCTTTGGGACGAGAAGGACGGCAGCGACGCCGAGATCAACCCCGTGATGATCACGGACGACGACGAGGTCATCGCCGCCGACGCCGTGTTCAACGTCGACGACGACGCGCTCTTCCGACAGTCCGAGATCGCCCAACTCGAGGGAGAGACGGCCGACGACGACCTCGAAGCGATGGCCAGCGAGTACGGCTTCGATTACGTCCGGCTTTCGGGCAACGTCGGCATCATCGGCAACGGCGCGGGCCTGGTGATGACGACGCTCGATCTCGTCGATCATTACGGCGGATCGCCCGCGAACTTCCTCGACATCGGCGGCGGGGCCAAAGCTGGCCGCGTCCGCAACGCCCTGGAGGTCGTCTTCGCCGACGACAACGTCGACAGCGTCGTGTTCAACATCTTCGGCGGGATCACCCGCGGCGACGAGGTCGCCCGCGGTATCAACGAGGCCCTCGAAGAGTTCGACACGATTCCCAACCCGGTCACCGTTCGACTCGCCGGCACCAACAGCGTTCAAGGCATGGAGATACTCAACACCGATCTCGTGACCGTCGAGGAAACGCTCGAAGAAGCCGTCCAGCGTGCTGTCGCCGACGCCGAGGAGGTGGCACAATGAGCATCCTGGTTGACGAAGACACTCGCGTCATCGTCCAGGGGATCACCGGCGGCGAGGGCGAGTTCCACGCCGAGCAGATGATCGAGTACGGGACGAACGTCGTCGCCGGCGCGGTGCCGGGCAAAGGCGGCCAGGAAGTCCACGGTGTCCCCGTCTACGACACCGTCGATCGGGCAGCACGCGAGGAGGACGCCGACGCCTCGGTCGTGTTCGTCCCGCCCGCCTTCGCTGCGGACGCACTCTTCGAAGCGCTCGATGCACCACTCGATGTTGTGGTCGCGATCACGGAAGGCATCCCGACCCAGGACGTCAGCGAGGTGTACGCCGAACTCGAAGACACTGACACGCACCTGGTCGGGCCGAACTGCCCCGGCGTGATTACCCCCGGCGAGTCGAAACTCGGCATCCTGCCGGGCAACATCTTCAGCGAGGGCTCGGTCGGACTTGTCTCGCGATCCGGCACCCTGACCTACCAGATCGTCGATAGCCTGACCGAACGCGGGATCGGCCAGACGACGGCCGTCGGTATCGGCGGCGACCCGATCGTCGGGACGGGCTTCATCGACGCGCTTGAGCTGTTCGAAGCAGATCCGGAAACGGAGGCCGTCGTAATGTGCGGCGAGATCGGCGGCGAGGACGAGGAAGCGGCGGCCGAGTACATCGCCGAGGAAATGGACACCCCCGTCGTCGGGTTCATTGCGGGCCGGACCGCCCCGCCGGGCAAGCGCATGGGGCACGCGGGCGCGATCGTCTCCGGCGGCGGCACGGGGACGGCACAGAGCAAGATCGACGCCCTGGAGGCCGCGGGTGTCGAAGTCGGCGAGACGCCGAGCGACGTCGCCGACCTGGTCGAAGACATCGCCTAGCCCGACGGCGGAAAGCGTCTAGTAGTGACGGAACAGCAACTGGCGCACGTCGTCCTTTGTCCGGGCCGATTTCGTCGTTCCGTCGGGTAGATCGACCTCGTAGGGGGCATCGCCTTCGCCCTTGCGCCACTTTTCACTGTGGTCGTCCAGGAGTTTGTTAACCGATGCGAGCGGTGACGTCGGGGTCGATTCAGCCTGGGATTCCGATGCCGATTCGTCGCCGTCATTCGACCCGTCGCTATCAACCGATCCGGCGGTCGTCTCGTCGGCGTCCGTTTTGTCCGTCTCGTCGGCCCCGTCCGTTTTGTCCGTCTCGTCGGCCCCGTCCGTTTTGTCCGTCTCGTCGGCCCCGTCCGTTTTGTCCGTCTCGTCGGCCCCGTCCGTGTCTGTCCCGGCCTCCCTTTGTGAGGACTCCACGGTTGTGGCTGGCGAGTCCTCGTCGATTGACGGTCCGCCGGGAGTCTCGGGAGGACTGTCGGCATCGAACTCCCCAGCCGACGCAGATTCGTCGGCCGCCGACACCTCGTCTTCCTCGGTCTCTGTGTCCGCCGCCCGGAGTCGCTCGGCAAGCGTCTCCGGACCGAGCGCCGCCAGCAGCCGCCCGCGCATCTCCGCGGCCTCGATGCCGCTACCTGGAACCGCATCGACGTCGCTCGCGACGTGCTGGAGCGTCGGGTACGTCGCGGTGGCGACTTCCTCGTAGGCGGCGACGACAGCCCGTTCCTCGGGCGGCGTGTAGGTATCGAGGAGGTACGCAATCGCGTCCTGTGGTCGGGTCTCACCGTACGTCTCGACGTACGCGGCTTCGACCTCGCGGCGCACCGCGTCGAGTCGATCCTGCTGGCGTTCGGTAATGGATAGCTCGGGCATTGTCGAGGGCAACGACGGCCTGTGCCATAATTCCGTCCCCGGCCGCATCACATTCATTAGCATACGGTTCTAATCTCCACTATGGAGTGTCCGCGTTGTGGGGGGGACCTGACGACGTTCGCGCTCGGGGGTGAAAAAGCCACGGCGGTGGTGTGTGAATCCTGTGGGTTCAGTGGGGTTCCGGCATCTCACCGATACGAGGGCGGCGAGCCCGAGAGTTGGGACCGGGCGATGGAACGGTTCGAGAGCGAAAACCGATCGGCGGAGCACACCTGTCTGATCGGCCGGGAAGCTGGTGTTCGGATCCCGATCGACGAGCCGGACGCCGAGACGGAGCCCGGGATCGATATCGACGACTTCGAAGCGACGGTGACCGTTGCAGCGTCGCTCGATGCAGGAGCAGAAGACGACCCGTGAAGAGAACTCAGTCGTCGTTCTCAGCTTCCGCCTCGGCCTCGGTCTCGTCCGCATCCTCGGCAGACGCGGCTGCGGCCGTCGCCGTGCCGTCGCGCTCCTCCTCCGAGCGGGCTGCCACCAGCGCGCCCTGGGCGACGCTGTAGAGTGGGTTCTCGGCCCGGTCGACCCCCTGGATCGAAAACGGCAGGTCTGCCTCCGAAAGCCGTTCGGCGAACAGTTCCTCGAAGCCATCCGGCGTCGAGGTCCCGCCGGTGACGACGACTGGGACGTCAAGCCCCTCCTCGATGTCCTCCTCGTCGACCTCGTTGATGATGTTCTCGATGACGTAATCGAGTAAGTTGTCGTAGTAGATGCTCAACGCGCCCTCGATCCCGCCGACGTCGGTCTCGAAGTCCAGCGCGAAGTCCTCCTCCTTGACCGAGGTGACCTTGTCGACGGGCGTCCCGGTCGCCTGGGCGGCCTTTTCGTCGATCCAGTCGCCACCCCGAGCGATCGAGAACTTCATGACCGGCACGGCGTAGTACGACAGGCAGACGTTGGTCATGCCGGCCCCGAAGCTGATGCCCAGCCCGGTGAACTCCTTGTCGGCCAGTTCCGAGTAGATGACCGCCATCCCCTCGTTGATCGGTTCGGGATCGTAGCCCATGTCACTGAGCAGCGACTCGACGGTCTTCTGGTGATACAGCGTCGACGTGTCGTCGTCGATCGGATCGGCCGGCACCGAGAAGAACAGTCGCTCGCTCGGATACTGGGGATCACCGACCACCTGTTCGGTGATGAGTTTGATCATCGGGATCGCCGACTTCTCGTCGCTCGAGAGGATCCCAGCCTGCATCGGCCGGCGCGTCTCCTCGTTGAAGATGTTCGCGAAGTTGAGCGCGTCGTCCCCCACGATGTACACCTGGTCGTCCTTTCGGATGTGCAATACATCGCTCCGAGACAGCATCTGATCGGCCATGTCGCTATAGTCGATCTCGACGAACGAGTTGCGCTGTTGTACGAAGACGGTCTCGTCACCTTCCTGTCGGGCGGACAGAAGGTTCATCGTCCCCACGTCAAGTCCCTTTGCCATGAAGGGACATAGCACCAGGGGTTAGAAATAATTTGTTGTCGGCTTGTCGTTCACGAACCGACAGTTAAACCCAATTTGTCAAACTGGAATTGTGTCCTCACAGGAGGCCTGTTGATGGCTGCATCGACGATCGCGCCGGTTTCGAACAGAGCGAGAACGTGGCTCGCTCGTTGTCAGTCGAACAGTCGCCGCCGGAGTGCCGCGAGTCGTCCCTCGCCGTCGAGGCCAACCACCCGCTCTCGCAAGCGAGCGAGCAGGCCCGGGCGGTCGACCCCAGTCTCGACGTCGTCGTCTGCCTGTTGTTGCTCGCGCATCGCGGCAAGCGCCGAGACCTGATCGTCCGGACTCTCAGTCCGTGCCGTCGCGTCCTCGCCACCCTGAAGTTTTCGCAACCCGTCGACCGCGTCATCAACGGAGCCACTGGCGGATCTGGTCTCCGTGACAGCATCGACGTTGTCCCCAACGTTGCCCACCTCCGCGGCATCAGGCATGTCGAATTCGAGCCGTTTCGTGGTCGGTTCGGCCTCGACGCCCCCCCACGTCAACGAGGAGTCAGCCATCGCGTCGTCGATGTCCGCACGGACCTGATCGTCGCTGACGTCGTCTGTCGCGGAATCAGCCTCGCCGGACTGGGGACCCTCGGTCGGCTGCTCGGTGGCGCGGTCGATGTACTGCGCGACCAGCGCCGCCCCGGTCGCCCCCACCAGCAACGCGACACCAACGGCATAGAGACTGATTACGCTGGTGTCGTTGGCTTCACTCCATTGCCATGGATACACCCGCGTGAACCACAGGATCGACACCAGACAGATGGTCGTCCCGATCGCGCTGACTGCATGCGTGCGACGGCCAACTGGCAACAGGATAACGACCGCCAGCGTGACCGCAGGAACCATGAGCGATCCGGAGACGAGCGCAATCTCACGCAGCAACCAGTAGCGGTCGGTCCCGGCGGGCGCGGTTCCACTGTACAGAAACACGACAAGTGCGACAAAACCGAACGTAACGCCGGCGAAGAACAGCCCGAAACCGCTGTAGATCTCCGGGCGACTCGTGTCGGCTTCGACGTATCGCCGGTACGTCGCGACCAACCTGCTCTCGCCGCCGGGTGTCTCTGCGTCTGTGTTCGACGATGGCCCGTCCCCACTCATAGGTTCATGGTATGGTTCAAGCGCCATAATTATAGGTATTTATCGTGTTCCATGTCGCTGGCTCACCGTCACGACCGGGGAGCGACTACCGGGGATCGAGTTCAGTACTGCCCGAAAAGCCCTTTCAAGGTGGGGACGGAAGGGCAGGTATGCGCTGTATCGCTCACCGTGGCTTCGCTGGGTTATATCCCGAAAACACCCTGACAGCGGTCCGGCAGGCGGCTGCGCAGGCGGACATGATCGAGGTCGACGTCCGACGATGCGCCTCGGGAGAACTGGTCGTCTTCCACGACGAGACTGTCGACCGCCTCACCGACGAGACTGGCGCGGTTGCGGAGTACACGGCCGCCGAACTCGCCGACATGGACATCGACGGGTCCGGGGAAGGGGTTCCGGAGCTGTCCGCGGTGCTCGAAGCCGTGCCGCCAGACGTGGGCCTGGATCTCGAGCTCAAGGAGCCAGGGCTGATCGAAGACGTACGGGAAGCCGTCAAGGGGGCAGACGTCGACGTCTGGCTCTCGTCGTTCGACACGGACGTGGTCGCGCGGGCGACAGAAACGACGGACGTTCCGGTCGTCTTGATCGTCGACGATGCCTCCGAGGCCGCGATCGAGCGGGCGGCGGGTCTCGGCTGTGCGGGAATCGCCCCCCACTGGCGTCTCATCGATTTTGCACTGATCGAGCGGGCGCATCGCTCGGATCTGGCAGTCTACGCCTGGCCGATCAACGACATCGACCGTGCAACGTCGCTCCAGAAAATGGACGTTGACGGGATCGTCGCCGAAGAACCGACCGCCTGTACCGGCGACTAGAGTCGGGCAAGATTCTGTCGGAGCTTGATGTTTGCCGTCATCAGCGCTGTGGCTGCCATGATCACGAAGACGATCTGGACGTGGAGAACGATCGCTCGATCGATCCCGACGAAGACGACGAGTTCGATCACGGGAACGAACGCACCGAAGGCCAACACCGGGAGCAGATGGCGCAACAGCGTATCCAGCATCGTCCCCTGGACCATCGATCGTGATAGCTGGGTCCGGCCGTGCCAGTACCCGTACGCGGTGAATGCGACTGCGCCGACGCCTGCCAGGGCAACGACGGTTCGCTCCTCGACGCCGGCCAGTTCGCCGAGAAATACCGCAACGACGACGAGAGATAACGCCAGGACAGTTGGCTCGCGTAGCGTATCTGTCTCGTCAGTGCGGTCGTCCGTCGGCGTCGCCTGGCGGGCGATGAGCCGCATCGTCAGCGCCAGCAGCAAGACGAACCCAAGCAAAACGGTGCGCCGGATGGCCGGCATCGCCGGGGTGACGATCTGGAGGACTCCGATGATACCGTAGAGCGCCGCGGCCACGCCAACGCCGGCGAGATAGGTCCAGATCGACGCCTGGGACGGGAGCTGACTCGCGCGTCGGTTCCAGAGGGCATAGACCCCGAACCGGACCCCGAGGACGCCGATCAACACGAACCCGACGAAGTAGATGAACGTCAGGTTCGGATTCCCGGCAATCTCCTGTAGCGATACCTCCCAGCCACCGATCATGGACGGTCACCGCTGGTTCGGTAAATCATGGTGGATAGCCATCTGTCCGATCGTTCACGGCCGCTCACTTCCGTCACCCTCACGGCCGGTCAGTTCGTCATGCACACGCACCAGATCCTGTCGCAAGTCATTTATCGTTTCGTATCTCCGGAGCGTCCGCTTGGCCATCGCCTTGGTGATCACGCTGTCGATGTCGTCGGGTACGTTGACCACGAGTGAGGGGATGGGCGGGGCCGCGCTCATGACGTCCTCGCGGATGGTTTCGAACTCGCCGAGAAACGGGGGCCGACCCGTAAGCAACCGATAGAGGACGGCTCCGAGGTGGTAGACGTCGGTCGTGTGATCGATCCGGCCGAACTGGCGGTCGTAGTACTCGGGAGCCGCATATCGCGGGTCGAGACACGAGGCCGGCGTGACGTGAAACCGGTAGACCTCGAGCAAGCCGACGTTGATGAGTGCCGCCCCTGACCCCGTCGCCTGCTCGTCAGTGATCCCGGGAAGCCCGATCGTGCGCGGATCGAGCCCGCCGTGGATCACGCCGTGTCGATGGGCGTGTGCGAGCGCATCGGCGATGTCGATCCCGATCGAGATGGCCACGGAGGGATCGACCGGGGTAACGCGATCGGCGAGGGTCGTCTCGTAGAGGTCGGTCGCGGCCCAGGGCTGGGGCGTGGCGTTCCAGTCGTGGACCGTTGCGATGTTGGGATGCGCGTCGATCCCTTGCCACCGGTCGAGTGCCGCACAGAGCTCTTCCTCGAAGGACCCGAGTTCGTCCGACGGTGGGCGGTGGAACAACCGCAGCGCAAGTGCGCGCTCGACGCCCTCGTCGACAGTCAGGACGCGGGCCACGTCGGCATACCGGCCGCGGTGCTGGCCCGATAACATCATCAGTTCCTCGAAGCGGCTGTACTCGACGATCTCCGAAAGTCGCTCGAACAGTTGATTCCATCGCTGGCGTTCGGTCGTGGTCATCCTCTCGCCCTCAGTGGCACCTGCCGAGTCCGACTCGTCGTGCCCGGTGAGGTTCGATCCACCACCCATCTGCTCGCGAGCGGGGTCGTCGTGGCGCTGTGGATCCGCGGGATCGATGACGCTTCGATTCGAGTCGACGTTTCGCGGGTCGAAGCCACTGTTCGGTGGGCGGACCCGTCCGACATCGTCAGCGGGTGCGTTCCCGCCCGCCTCCGTGCGCTCGGCCGGCCGGTCACGGTGACCTGTCGGTGCCTCCATGAGTCCATCGTCGAACCGTCGGGGAAACCTCGTTGCGAGGTACTCATAGGCGAGCTCGACTTCCGCGATATCCCCGTCGAGGCGATCGGACAGTCGACCGGCGATGTACGTCACCGTGTCAGGCTCGGCAAGCGCGATCAGACACAGTGCGAATCCGCTGGCGAGCCGCACGGCCGGATCGTCTTCGTCGAGCAAGCCGATCAGATACGGGAGTTGATCCGCCCTGGCTGCAGGCTCGTCGATGACTGACTGGACCGTCTCGAACGGATCGCGGACGTCGTTGGCGTTCGCCATGTGGTACCACGTTCTGTGGTCAGTTGAACGTCAGTGGGTAGGAATATGATAGTTGCGGTGCCACGGCGCCGGTCGAACGCGGTTTGCCCGTTGTTGGGTTATCATGGCTGAAAATCGGGAGTGACCATTTACGGTAATTCGACCCATCGCGTCTGGTAATGCCAGAGAAACGTACCGGAGTCCTCCCGTCGTTCGTGCGCGAGCGGTACACCGCACGGCTCGGGGTGGCCCTCGCGTTCGCGGTCGTCATCATGATCGCGTTCGGTGGCGTCATCAGCGCCCAGACGTCGGGTGAACTCCGCACCGATGTCGAGGACGACCTGACGACACAGTCGAATGCACAGGCCGACCAGCTTGAAACGTGGCTGTCAGCCGTCGAAGGTGACGTCCGGACGACCACGAAGCTACCCATATTCGGATCGGGAACCGTCGATCAAATCGATCGCGAGCTCGAGGCCATGATCGCAAACGGTGACGTTCCTGCAAACGTGGTCGCCGTCCACTATCTCGACACGGCCGAGATGGAGTTTCTGGTGAGTTCGAGCGACACCATGGAGGGTGTCGATCCGGCTGAACAAGGTGCGGCGTTTGCGACGGATCCGCCGACGTTCACCAGCCCGGACGAGGTCTACATCTCCCAGCCGTTCTCGGTGCCGATCGTCGATCATCCGATCGTGGCAGCCATCTCGCCGATCGAGGGCGCGGAGGACCGCGCGCTCGTCTACATGATTGATCTCGAATCCCGGGCGGCAGCCCTCTCGACGAGCGGAGCCACGTCGACCATCGTGGTCGACGAGAACGGGCAGTACGTGGCCCATCCAAACACGAGCAAGATCCTCGAGTCCTACGACGGGCCGGCGATCGAGACAGCCAATGCGACAAACGGCTCGTTCCTCCGCCAGGGTGAGACTGTCATGGGGATGACGACGATGGGGACTCGCGGCTGGACAGTACTGACCCAGCAGCCCGCCGAGGCAGCCTATGCCCTCTCGGCGCAAATCAATTCCGATCTACTGGGCCTGGTGTTGCTCGCGATCATCAACCTGGGACTGATCGGCGTCACCATCGGTTCGAACACGGCCCTCTCCTTGCGCCGACTTGCCAATCGCGCGAGTGAGATGGGCGGGGGCGACCTCGACGTCGACCTGACGACCCAGCGTGCGGACGAGATCGGGACGCTCTATCGGTCCTTCGCGGAGATGCGCGATTCCCTCAGACGGAAGATCGACGAGGCCGAAACGGCACAGGACGAGGCCGAAACAGCCAGGCAGGAAGCCGAGGCCGAGCGAGCAGAAATGGAGGCCCTCTCGTCGCATCTCGAAGCGAAAGCGGAGGCCTACAGTGACGTGCTCGACCGCGTCGCCGACGGCGATCTGACCCAGCGTGTCGATCCCGACAGCGACAACGACGCGATGCGGACGGTCGGTGAAGAACTCAACGTCGCCCTCGAAGCCCTCGAAACGACCGTCGCGGACGTCGAAGCTTTTGCCGAGGACGTCTCCCGATCGAGTGATAGCGTTCGTCGGAACGCTGACCGTGTCGGCGAGGCCAGCCGACAGGTCAGCCAGTCCATCGACGAGATCTTCGACGGCGCAAGCGAGCAGAGCGAACGGCTCCAGGACATCGCCGCGGAGATGGAGACGCTCTCGGCGTCCGCCGAGGAAGTCGCCAGTTCCGCCCAGGAAGTGGCCCAGACGTCCCAGCAGGCCGCCGAAGTCGGGGAAACCGGTCGGCGGGCCGCCGAGGATGCGATCGAGGAGATGCACGCCATCGAAGAAGAGACCGAACGGACGCGCCAGGCGATCAACGACCTCGATTCGGACTTAGACGAGATCGGCGAGATCGTCGATGTCATCACCGAGATCGTCGAGCAGACGAACATGCTCGCGATCAACGCCTCGATCGAAGCCGCCCATTCCAACGGCGGCGAAGGCTTCGCCGTGGTCGCCGACGAGGTCAAGAACCTCGCCGAGGAGACCAAGGACGCGGCCGGTGACATCGAGGCACGGATCGAGCAGATCCAGGACCAAGCCGGTGAGACTGTCGAGACGATGGAAGCGACGAGCGAGCGGATGGCCGCCGGTGTCGAGACGGTGACCGAGACAGTCGATTCCCTGGAGACGATCGTCGAGCGGGCCGAGACAGCCGATCAGGGTATCCAGGAGATCGACGCCGCGACGGAAGACCAGGCCGAAACGGCCCAGCAGGTCATGGCGATGGTCGACGACCTGACGGCGATCAGCCAGCAGACGGTCACGGAGGCAGACACCGTCGCCACGGCGGCCGACGAGCAGACCGATTCCATCGCGGAAGTGACGACGTCGGCCGGCGACCTCCTGGATCGGGCGGACGAACTCCAGTCGCTGCTCGATCGGTTCACTGTCGAGCAGACAGCGACAGACGGTGGCACTGGGAGGATCTCAGGAGGTGATGCCGCATGATCGACATCGGCATCACGCTCTGGTTCACGCTCGGCACGCTCGGCATGGCGCTCGGGAGCGGCGGCCTCGCCTACGGGTTCGTCACCCTGTCGAGTGACCGACATCGCGAATACGCCGACGTCGTCGTCGTGACGCTGATCGCGACCGTCGCCTACGGGCTGATGGCCCTCGGAATCGGCGAGGTTTCGACGGCGAGCGGGGCGGAACTCTTCGTCCCGCGGTACGTCGACTGGCTGTTGACGACGCCGTTGCACGTGGTCTTCATCGCACTCATCGCCGGGGCCGGGCGACGACTGATCGCGAAAGCCGCGGCGCTGCAGGCGGCGACGATCGTGCTCGGATTCCTCGGTGCAGTGTTCGCGACGCCGCTGAAGGAACTGTTCTTCATCGCGGGTAGCCTGGCGTTCGTCGGCGTCGTCTACCTGCTCGTGGTCGAGGCCGCCGAGACCGCAAAACATCGCGACGACGTGACCGCGGGGCTCTACCGAAAGCTCCGGAACTTCGTGATCGTCCTCTGGCTCGTCTACCCGGTCATCTGGCTGCTCGCGCCGACCGGCTACGGGTTCATGGACAACGAAACCGCGTCGCTGGTCATCACGTACATCGACGTGGTGGCGAAAGTTGGCTTCGGCCTGATCGCGCTCAACGGCCTCCAGACGCTCGAATCGTTCGACGTCTCCGACGCCACCGGGTACGGGGCCGGCGAGGACTGACCGAGGCCCCGGTCGGGACAAACGCTTATCGGCCCCGCCGTCGATCCACCGTGCATGGACGTTGCGATCCTTGGAACGGGTGCGGTGGGTCAGCGATTCGCCCGCGCGTGTCTCTTTGGAACGGCCGCATCGACGAATGCATCCCCTGACGAGACAGCCGCTGACGAAAACCACACTGCGGAAACAGACACGGAGCCGCATGTCACGCTGTATGGGTCCGACGCCACCGCGGTGATGGACGCCGTCGACGCGCTCGAAAACGAACTCCACAATCAGGTCGAATCCGAATCGACCGACCGACTCGACCGCGTCGATGGAACGACCGATCTCGACACTGCCGTCGGCGACGCGGACATCGTGATCGAAACACGGGCCGAGGACCTCGAAACGGTCCGCCGCCGCCTCGCCGGCGTCGAAGAACGTCTCGACGACGAAACCATCCTCGCAACCCACGCTGACGTGGCTGACCCGACCGCCGCGGCAGCCGCGCTCGAAAACCCAGCGCGTGCGATCGGCGTCTCGAGGGACGTCCCCGGTTCCCCTGCGCAGACGGACACGCAAACTGGTGGCGTCATCGAGGTCGTCCGGGCTGTCCAGACCGAGGACGCGACCGTCGACACCACGACAGGGATTTTCGATGATCTGGGGTGGACACCCGTCGTCGTGAACGACGCACCGGGGCGTATCTCGAATAGACTCAGGCTCGCCCTCGAAGCCGAGGCGATGCGAGCCGTCGAAGCGGAGGTTGCCACCCCCGCAGCGATCGACGACCTCGTCGAGACGGGATTCGGCCACGCGACGGGGCCGCTGGCCGCCGCCGACCGGGCCGGACTGGACAATCGCCTGGAAGCACTCGAAGAACTCGCCGCTGAACTCGGCGAGCGCTTCGAGCCACCGGCGATCCTCCGGGCGAAAGTCCAAGCTGGCGATCTCGGCACGAAAACAGGGTCCGGGTTCCGCGAGTGGGAGGACGATCAGCCAGTCGACGGAACTGACCCAGCTGGAAGCTAAGTGATACGGCCGCCCAGCTCAGTCCTCAAAGCGCGTTTCGACGCTCTGTGCGTGGGCCTCGAGTCCTTCGGCTTCAGCCAGCGTGGTGATGGTCTCCCGGAGCGTCTTGAGCCCGTCCTCGGAGAGTTGCTGATACGTCGCCGGACGGACGAAGTCATCGACCGAGAGCCCGCTTGCGATCGCTGCCGATCCGCCGGTCGGGAGGACGTGGTTGGTACCACTGGCGTAGTCACCCGCGGCAACCGGGGTGAACTCGCCGACGAACGCACTCCCGTAGTTCGTGATCCGGTCGAGCAGCTCGCGCTCGTTCGCCGCGTGGACGAAGATGTGCTCGGGCGCGTAGTCCTCGCTGAACGCCACGGCCGCATCCATCGAATCGGCGAGAAAGACGCCGCTGGCGTCGTTTGCAAGGGCCTCACGGACGATCTCCTCGCGTTCGCGCTCGGGTGTCTGGCGGTCGATCTCATCGGCGACCGCCTCGGCGTGGTCGGAATCTGGCGTCACCGCGACAACCCCGGCGTTCGGGTCGTGTTCGGCCTGTGCGACCACTTCGGCAGCGACGATCTCGGGGTCTGCCGTCGCGTCGGTCAGCGTCAGCACCTCGCTGGGGCCGGCAAGCATGTCGATCCGGACGTCGCCGCGGACTTCGGCCTTCGCGGCGGTGACCCAGCGGTTGCCCGGGCCGACGATCACGTCGACGGGGTCGATCGAGTCGGTGCCGTAGGCGAGTGCAGCGATGGCCTGTGCGCCGCCGATCTGATAGACGGCGTCCGCACCGGCGGCGTGCATCGCCGCCATCGTGACCGGATTGATCTCCTCGGCCGGCGGGGTCGCCACGGCGACGTGTTCGACGTCGGCGACCTTCGCTGGCACGACGCCCATCAGCACGCTAGAGGGATAGGCTGCCGTGCCGCCGGGTGCGTAGACCCCTGCCGAATCGAGCGGGTAGTACTTCCTGCCGAGTTCGCGCCCCTCGCTTGGCTCGACAGACCAGTCCTCGGGGACCTGTCGTTCGTGGAACGCGCGGATGTTTGCGGCGGCTGTCTCGATCGCCTCGCGTACCTCGTCGTCGATCGACTCGTAGGCTTCGGCGGCCTGCTCGGTGACGTCGAAGTCGTCGATCTCGACGCCGTCGAACCGGCGACTGAAATCCCGAAGGGCCTCATCGCCGTCCTGATGGACCGTTGCGACGATATCCTGGACATCCTCGCGGATCTCGCCGATCCCGGAATCTCGCTCGAAGAGCGCTCGTCGCCGTCGGTCGTCGAGGTCGGAAATGGACTGTACGTCCATACGCTATAGCCTTCCAAGCGAGGTCACAAACTACTTGCTATCCGTCGATATGGCGATCATCGACGGTGAAGGTTTTGCCAGGGTGTCGTCACCGACTGCGTGCGTACCACCAGACACCGACGATGGCGAGGATGAATACCCCCCCGAGAAAGAACGCAACGGCAGGGTCACCGAGAATCGAAAGCGGACCGGTAGCCTCGGACGCCGACTGGACCGTGTCGGCGTTCGCTGACACCTGGACTGACTCGGTATCCATCGCACCAACGCTACCGCCATTCCCGCCCGTGGAGTCCGATGTCGACTCCGTTAGGATCTGCTGGGCAGCGAACCCGAACGCCAGCGCCCCGGCGGCGAGGACGCCGACGCCCGCCAGGAGTCGGCCGACGGCCCGCTTCAACAGGGATTCGTCCTCCTGTTCGCCGGCGACGAGTACGAGCGCCTCGCTGGTTGGCGCGTAGACGTTCATCTCGTTGCCCTTCGCCGAGTAGTCCGTCCCGACCGATTCGATCAAGTCAGCTGATTCGAGTTTCTCGATGTGGTAGTGGACGTTCTGGAGCGACGTTCCGATCTCATCGCGGACCTCGACCGGCGTCCGAGGATCGTCGTAGATCAATGAGAGCACTCGTCGGGCCGTCTCCGACGAAAGGGCGGCAAACGCCTCGTCAGCAGCACCCTCGTTGAGCCCGAGCACCCGCGGCTCCTCGGCGGTGTCGGCCCGCTCACCACGGCGTGGCAGTAACTTCCCCATGATCGATCGATAAAACGGCCACTGTAAAGGGTGTGCCGATGGGTCAAATGCGAGTTTTATCGAACACACTCCCTGCCCAGTCAGTCGATTCCGCGACTGTCGGCGGGTCGCGGCGGCAGCCGGAGGTCGGCGATCGACGGCAAGTGCTTGACGTTGTACACAACTGCGAGATCGTCCGTGATCGGTTTGCCGACACAGGAGAGGCGAATGCCCCGGTCGATGGCGTCCGCCGGCAGGATGTGATTGACGGGTTGGGAGAGTTCGCCGCGACACACGGCAACGGCACAGTTAGCGCAGGCACCGCCGCGACAGGAGTATGGCCACTCGTGGCCGGTCGCTTCGGCGGATTCCAGCAAGGTCCGTTCGGGAGTTACCGAAAACGTCCCGTAGTCGGTTGCATCCAGTCCAGCATCGGCTGCCTTCCCGAAGAGGCTGCCGTCATCAAGCGTCCAGCCCTGGTCGTCCAGGACATCGTAGTCGAGGTATTCGACGGAGACGGGGCCGGCAGACCGATCCAAGCGCGCCCCGTCGTCCGAACCCTCGTGGAACTCCGATAGCAGCGCCTCGTAAGCGGTTTGGACAGCCTGGAATTCGGCAGCCGAGCCACCCTGGTCCGGATGGGCTTCCTTGACGCGTCGACGGTACGCACGGTGGATGGCATCTTCGCTCGCAGCCCGGTCGATTTCCAGGATCTGGTACGGCGACGGCACGGCCGCAGTTAGTCAAAATTCGCGGTTAAACGTTCGCTTGGCGGTAATGTCGACCCCAGACCGTCAGACCAGCAGTGTCTTGGGTGCTTTCGGGACCACGAGGACGTCACTCCCCGGTTCGATCGCGTCCTCGACGGACTCCTCGACGTGCATCAGACACTCCTCGACGAGTTCGGGATCCTCGCTGTTCGTGATGTAGGCGTCGGCGTGTCGCAGCGACCGTACGGTGACGAACCCGCGCTGGGCACCCGGTTCGTAGCCCTCCAGCATCGCCTGATAGGCCGATTCGGCGTCCGCCGCCCCCGAGAGCCACTCGTAGAACCGTTCCTCGCCCCGACCCGCCCCGTAGCCCTCGTCGAGCACGGCAGGCACGACCACGCGACCGCCCTCCTTGACCGGTGCGCCATCGGAGAGCACGACGTAGGTGATCCCGCGGGTAGTCTGGTAGAGCTGGGCGTCCTTGGGCGCGCCGACGCCCGAGACGACGGCGTCGTACTTGCCGTCGACCTCGAAGGCCAGCGCCTCGCGAGCGGTCTCGGCGAGGTCCCGGACCACAGCGCCCGAGTCACCCGCTGAGGCGTCCAGAAACCCGTCGGGGCCGGGCGTGACGTTCAGACAGAAGTCCAGGCCGACCAGTTCGCCCGCTTCCTCGACGGCCTCCCGGAACGGGTTGCCGTCGATCTTGCCAAGCTTGACCGACTCCTGGCCCAGCATGTCCGGGCCGTGGGTGTACTTGATGAAGGACTCGCCGCCCGCGCCGATGATGACTGTCTTCGCGCCGCCCGAAAAGCCTGCGTACTGGTGGGGCTCGCTCTGGCCGGTCGTGAGCACCAAATCGGCCTCGGCGACCGGCCGATAGATCTCGATCGGGACGTCGTTGACCTCGCCGAGCGTGACCGTCTCGTCGGGATCGTGGTTCTCCGCGAGGTCAGCGTACTCGCCGAGTTCGGCCTCGATCTCATCGTCGTCCATCGGTCGGTGGAGGCCGAGGCCGAGGACGATCCGAACCTGCTCGCGATCGACGCCAGCGGCTTCGAGTTCCTCAAAGAGGACATCGACCATGATGCCGTCCGGCGCGTCCCGCGTCACGTCCGTGACGACGATGGCGACCTCGTCGTCGGGGTCGGCGCGTTCGGCGAGTGGGGGGCCGTGGGGATCGGCTACCGCCGCCTCGGCCGCATCGCGGACGTCGATCGGTTCGCCACCCGGCAGTTCGGCGATCGTGACGTTGCAGTCCGGCAGATCTACCTCGACGTAGCCGTCTCCGCGTGGGACTTCGAATGTCATCTGTTCGGGTGTCGAGACGGACGCGGGCCACAAATGGATTGCCCACGACGGCCCGAGGCCGATCAGTCCGCCCAGTAGTCCTCGAACACCGCCAGCGCGTCGGCCTGGGCGTCCTGGCTGACCTCCAGCACGATCGGGCCGTCGAAGGACGAGTCGCGGATTGCTCTCACCGTCGCCGCCAGGTCGATCTCACCGTCGCCCAACGGTAGCCCGTCGTTTCGGCGAGTGCTGTCGGTCAAGTGGATCAACCCGATCTGGTCGGGATACGTCGAAAGGAGGGACGCCAGCGCCTCGTGATACTCGCGCTCCGCCGTGTAGAGGTGGGCCGTATCGAGGACGAGATCGTTCCCGCGGGCGAGGATCATCTCCTCTAGGTGCATGACGCTCGCGCCGGTGTTGTTCTCGTGGCCGTGGGCCGCATCGAAGCCGATCGCCTCCACGTCCGGCGCGAAGACGTGCATGACGTACTTCGAGTGGAGCACGAGGTAGGCATCGAGTTCGACCGCGAGGCGGTCGGTCAGTTCGTAGTACTCGTGCTCTTCCGGTGTGACGTGTGGCGTGTGGACCGAGGCAGCCGAGACGGCCGCGTCTTCGACGACCTCGACCGTCTCCTCGAGCGCGTCGAGATGCTGGCGTTCGAGATAGAGTTCGACGGCGTCGAACCCCCGATCGGCGGCGGCCGCGAGTGCCGCTGGTTCGGGTGCGCACTTCCCGGCGACCGTCGGTCCGTCCGTGGCAGGTGACACGCCGATCGATTGCGTCGGGTGACCCTTTTCGGTATCGGTCTTTCTCAGCGCGCCCACTCGACCATCCGCCGATACCGGTCGTCAGTCGAGAGCGCCTCGGCGTCACCGATCAAGACAAGTGCCCGCTTCGCCCGCGTCAGCGCGACGTTGATCCGGCGGTAATCCTCGAAGATCGGGCCTTCCAGGCTCCCTGTGGCGACAAAGGAGACGAGGACGACCTCCTTGCTCGACCCCTGGAAGCGATCGACAGTATCGACGGTCACCTCGTCGGGGACGCGCTGGCCGATCTCGGCGACCTGCGCGCGATACGGCGCAATCACGCCCACGTCTCCCGGATCGACGCCCGCCGCCAGGTACGACTCGACGGTCTCCGCCACGATCGCGGCCTCGTCGGGATTGGTATTCCCCACCGCCTGCCCGTCGGGATCGAGAAACGTCACCCGACCTCCGAGATGGTCGGGCAGTGCGACCGGATCGACGCCATCGAGATCGGCCAGCGTCTGTCCGGCGATCTCGCCGGTCGCGGGCCGCAACTGTCCGTCGTAGAACTCCCGGGAGGAGTAGGCCTGGATCCGCTGGGCCATCCGGTACTGGCGGTCGAGCAACACCCCGGCGTCGGGATGAGCGTCGATCAGGCGCTCGAACAGCGACTGCGAGAGGTCGGCGGTCGCATCTCGGTCGGCGATGTCGTCCTCCGCCCGGACGACCGGCGGGAGTTGCTCGTGATCGCCGACGAGCACGAACCGCTCGGCGCGGGCGACCGCTGCCAGCGCGCCCGGTTCGGTCAACTGGCCGGCTTCGTCGATGACCGCCACGTCGAAGTCCTGCTCGCGCATGATCCGCGAGCCGCAGGTTGCCGTCGTCCCCGCCACGACGGGGGCGTCCGTCAACTCGGCCGCCCGCTCGTCGGGATCGCCCGCCGGATCGAGCCTGACGTCCTGGAGGTCATCACGGACACCGGTCTCGGTCCCCATCCGGACGGCACTCTCGACGCCCTGCTCCAGCAGGGCCTCGACGGCGTTGTCGACTGCCCGGTTCGTAAACGCTGAGAGGAGGACGCGCTCGCCGCGTTCGACCAGCGCGTCGACGAGGGTTGCAAGCGTGTAGGTCTTGCCGGTCCCCGGCGGCCCGTGGATGAGCGCGAAGTCCTCCGCGCCGACTGCCCGCCTGACGGCCCGGTCCTGTGCCGGGTTGTTCTCGACGAACGTCTCCTCGGCCTCGCGGAATTCGGGCTCCTGTCGGCCGAAGAGGACGGCCTTTTCGTCGCTCGATTGCCGGAGGAGCGCGTCGTGGATGGCGGTCAGCATGCGATCGGTCGAGAGTTCCGAGGGATAGACGTCGAGCCGGCGGAGTTCGACGGGTTCGTCGGCAGTGACGACGATTTCATCTGCTAGCCGTTGGACGCGAGCCAGCTCCGCCTCACCTTCGATCGGATCGCCGTCACTCGCCAGGACGACGTCGCCCTCGCGGATCTTCGAAGTCGCGCCCGTGGCTTTGGCTCGCAGTTCCCAGCTGCCGTCGTCGAGTTCCTGCTGGCCCACCGGCTCGAGGTCGATCAACGCGCGGTCGTCGTCGGCCCGTTCCGCTTTGTCCTGATGCCAGAGTTTGGCGTACTCCCGGTGGGCAGCCCGGCGTTCTAACTCGATGGCACGATAATTCCGCTCGAAATAGTCGCGTTCGTCCTCCGGGATCGGACTGCCGACCTGGCCGGCCTTTGACTCCTGATCCAGCCGGCCCGAGACGGCCATGCAGGTGTCCTGTTCGAAGCAGTACTCGCACTTGGCGTCGGCCTCGTAGCCGGTCGGGACATCCATGCCGTGTTCCATCGCGGCGATCTCGTTTCTCGTCCGGAGGACGAACTCCAGCAGCCCCGACCCGATCGAGAACTCCTTGGCCGGCGAGAGGTCACCGCCCTCCTCGGTCCGCTCGACGGCGGCGTTCTTGGTGTAGAGGAGCGTCCCGGTGTTGGGCGGTTCCTCGCCGTGTTCGCCGAGGATGAGCGCGTAGGCGGCGGCCTGGATCTTGTCCTGAAATCGTGGTTCGCGGTTCGTGTTCTTGCCCGTCTTGAGTTCGACGGGCATCCCGCGCCGGACGGCGTCGGCCCGTCCCTTCAGCCCGTAGCGCTGGCTGATGAGCGTCTGTTCGGAGCGCCACTCGCCCTCGGTCGGACCGAAGGTGGTCTGGCCGCCGTCGGTCAGGTGGCCCTGCTGGAGCCAGCCTTCGATCGCGCTGGCGTGATCCAGGGCGTCCTGGCGGACTGTCTCGGCATCCCGGCCGAGGAGGCCGAGTTCGAGGCCGACCTCCTCGACGCGTTCGGCGACGGCGTCCTCGACGTCCCGACCGCGAAGCAGATCGCCGAAGACTTCGTGGACGATGGTCCCTTTCACGACCGGATACGCGAGCGGCGTCCCCGAGATCTTGTTCAAGTAATACATCCGGGGGCACTGCACCCACGACCGGACGTCGGTCACGTCGACGATAAAGTCGGGTTCGACGACGACCATTGCGTCCTCGCCGGTCTGGTAGGTGGTCTCGCCGCGATACTCGCGCTCTTCGGCGTCGTAGACGGCGACGTCCATCCCGACTTCGAGGTCGTCTGCTGTCTCGGTCCACTTACCCCACAGCGTGACGGTGACTGGGTCCGCGCGGCCGTCCTCGGGGCGGATCGTGACCTCCGAGAGGTCGCGTTCGCCGTACTGCGTGCTGACGGTTTTGGTCTCGCTCACGTCGAGGACTGGCCCACGGAGATGCACACCAGGTGACTGGGTTGGGGTGGGAAAAACGCTGTCGGTGAGCGGCAGCGACGGTGGATTGGGCGAGGTGACCGACGACCGCAATCTACAGGACACGGCCGCCCGTCCCGGAGGATATGGCCAAAACTGTCGACGAACTCCGCAACGAGATCCGACTGGCAGTCGACCGCTTCGAGCGCCGGGGATCGGTCGGGTTCACCAAGGAGAGTCTCGCCGCGATCAGCGAGGCCGTCGGTGGGGACGTCGCTCCGGGACAGCTCCCCGCCAAAGCCGAGATGCGCAAAGCGATCGCCCACCGGATCGACGGCCTTGATGATGATCGCGATCACGAGCGGGCGTTCCGAAAAGCGGAACTCGAAATCGTGGCTGCCGAATTGGACGAGGCGTAGTCAAAGGCGGCTGCCCGTCACTCGACGACGGTGAACGTCCCCGTCCGTTCGATCGTCTCGTCGACGTAGCCGTCGGTCACTTCGAGCGTGATCGTATAGGTTCCGGGATCCCACTCCTCGGCCGGGGAGAGCGAGTCGGCGATATACAGCCTCGATGGGTCTGTGTCCGCCGAGAATTCGTTGTTGACCGGGATCTCGTTTTCGGCCCAGACGCTTCCCGCAGGACCGGTCAGAGTCTCGAATATCGAGACGTTCGTCCGTATCGCGTCTTCGGTCTCCCGGTAGTGCATCCCCTGGATCTCGTAATAGTACCAGACCGTGTCCGTCGGTCCATACTCGGCGTTGGGCTGGGGCGTGTACTCGTCGTATCCAGTGGCCTCCCCGGCTGTGAAGAGAATCTCAGGAACCTCGAAGGGTTCTGAAGCTTGTTTCAGCTCGGGTTCGACGTCGAAGGTCGCCGTCTGGGACGCCTCGTTTCCGGCGATCGTGTCCCGAACGTCGATCTCGACGCGGTGGGAACCCGGCTCGAACGCCATCGACGGCGAGAAATTGAGCACCAGAAATACGGTGGTGAAGTCAGTCGACTCGACGACGGTTCGCTCGAAAGTCCGAGTAATCGTATCTAGTGCTTCTCCGTCCGGCGTGTATATTGTCCAGGACACTTCGTAAGCGAACCGACGCTCACCGTCGCCTGCCGGTTCCGTTCCGACAGTTGACGGTTCGAGATATATCCAGACAACGTCGCCCGGTCTGTAGGTCTGGTCTGGCTGTTCGGTATATTGTCGATAGCCCGTGGGTTGTTCCGCACAGAAGCGGACGTGGTCGATCGAAAGCGACGACGGCATCGTCGGGGTCGGCTCCGGCGTCTGTGTCGGCGTCGGCTCAGACGTCGCGGTCGGTTCCGGGGTCGGCGTGGCTGACGCCTGCGTTTCCGTCGTCGTATCCGCCGACGAACCGTCGTCCTCACCACAGCCTGCAAATCCAGCTACCGTAACGACACTGAGGCCCAGGACAGTCCGGCGCGTATACGAGGCCATACTTACCTGTAAGTGTTTCCGGTACATACTAACTATGGCAATAGAACATTATGTTTGAGGGCACGCTTCACCCGGACGGAGAAGCGGAATGTGACATCTCGCTACTCTCGATCGGCCCGACGCTGTAAGTCGGCCAGCGTGTTCAACGCCTGAATGGGCGTCATCTCAGCGACGGAAAGCGATCGGAGTTCGGCGACGACATCGTCTCGGTCGGGTTCCTCGGGCGTTTCACTTCCACGTTCCGTCGCGGTTCGATCGGGCTCTTGACCCGGTTCCCGTCCGTCGGGGGTACTGTCACCGAGCAGTTCTCGCGAGCGGTCGACGACCGGGTCCGGCACGCCGGCCACGCCGGCCACCTCGACACCGTAGGATGCCGCGGCCGGCCCGGTGGCGATGTCGTAGGGGAACGACACCTCTTCGCCCGCCTGTTCGGTCCGGAAGTGTCGGTTCACTGCGCCGTTGAGATCGGCCGCGACCTCGGTCAGTTCGTGGTGGTGGGTCGCAAACAGCGTCGTCGCGCCGACCTCGTCGTGGATGAACTCCGTCACTGCCTGGGCGATCGCCAGGCCGTCGGTCGTGCTGGTCCCGCGGCCCACCTCGTCGAGCAAGACGAGTGAGTTCGCGGTCGCTCCTTCCAGGATCGTCGCGAGTTCGCTCATCTCGACCATGAACGTCGAGCGCCCGCCGGCGATGTCGTCACTCGCGCCGACGCGGGTGAACACGCGGTCGACGATCCGCAGGTCCGCCGATTCGGCGGGCACGAAGCTCCCGACCTGTGCGAGAATCGAGATCAGCGCGACCTGGCGCATGTAGGTCGACTTCCCGCTCATGTTCGGCCCAGTGATCACCGCGAGACAGGCGTCGTCGTCGAGATGGGTGTCGTTCGGAACGAACGCGTCCTCGGTGCGCTCGACGACCGGGTGGCGACCACCCTCGATGTCGATGGCAGTTCCGCCGATCGAAGGGCGACAGTAATCCCGCTCGGCCGCGACGGTGGCAAAGCCAACCAGCACGTCGAGATTTGCCACAGCGTCGGCGACTGCCTGGACGCGCTCGGACTCGGCGGCGACGTCGTCACGCACTTCCACGAACAATTCGTACTCCAGATCGTCGGCCTGCCCTTCCGCCCGAAGGATCTCGTCTTCCCGCTCCTTGAGTTCGGGCGTGTAGTAACGTTCGGCGTTCTTCAGCGTCTGTCGCCGCTGGTAGTCCTCGGGAACCCGATCGACGTTCGCATCAGTTACCTCGATGTAGTAGCCGTGGACGGCGTTGTGACCGACCTTCAGGGAGTCGATCCCAGTGCGTTCGCGTTCGGTCGCTTCCAGATCGGCGATCCACGCCTTGCCCTCGCGTTCGGTCGCGCGCAACTCGTCCAGGCGGTCGTCGTACCCTTCGCTGATGATCCCCCCCTCCGTGATTTCCGTCGGCGGATCCGCCGCGATCGCGTCGTCGATGAGCGTCCGGACGTCGTCCATCTCGTCGAGCCGGTCGCGGAGTTCAACGATGAGCGGGGCGTCCGCGTCGTCTATCTCCGCCCTGATCTCGGGGATTACGTCCAGGGTGTCCTTCAGCGAGCGAAGGTCCCGCGCGTCGGCCCGCGAGCGCGCGACCCGAGAGATGAGTCGTTCGAGGTCATAGACATCCGCCAGTAGTTCCTGCAGCCGTTCGCGGGTTTGTAGACCCGAAACGAGCGCCCCCACTGCCGCGTGTCTCGCCTCGATCCGGTCGCGGTCGATCAGGGGACGACGAAGCCATTCGGTCAGCCGACGCCGGCCGAGTGCAGACGCCGTCTCGTCGATCACGTTCGCGACCGTCAGATTCGCGTTACCCGTGACACTCCGGCGCTCGAAGAGTTCGAGACTCTCCAGGGCGACCGTATCCAGAACCATGTACGCCCGCGGATCGTATCGTGTGAGGTGGTTGAGGTAGTCCAGCCGACCGTCCTCCCCGCCACGGGCGTACTCGGCGTAGGCCACCAGCGCACCGCAGGCTCGGACTTCCGCGTCGGTCGCGAGCAGCCGGTCGGGCGTCCCGAAATACTCGCTGACGCGCTCGGCTGCCCGCTCCGAGGCGAAGTATGTCTTCTCGACGGGGCTGACGGGACACACCCCCTCGAAGAGGTTCGGGACGTCCGGGCCGACGATCCCCTCGGCAGGCGAGAACCGACCGAGTTCGTCCCTGACTGTGTCCCGGTCGTCGGTGCTGGTCGCGTAGAAATCCCCCGTCGAAACGTCGAGGACAGCCAGGCCGAACCGACCATCTTCGGCAGCCAGGGCGGCTACATAGTTGTTCTCGTCACCACCGAGTAGCTCGGCTTCGGTGAGTGTCCCGGGCGTGATGATCCGCGTGACCGCGCGCTCGACGACGCTGCTGACCTCGTCGGGGTCCTCGACCTGGTCGGCGATCGCCACGCGATAACCCGCATCGAGAAGTTTGTCGATATAGGATTCGGCGTTGTCGATCGGCACACCCGTCATCGCGTAGGTGCCGGTCGAATCCTCGCGTTCGGTCAGCGTCACCTCACAGATCCGTGCAAGCACCTCGGCAGCCTCGCAGAATGCCTTGTAGAAGTCACCCGACTGAAAGAGCACCAGGGCGTCGTCGTAGCGCTCGGTCAACTCGACGTACTGGCGCAACATCGGCGTGAGATCCTCGCGCCGGTCGGTCATCTTCGCCGGCGGTCCCAGGGCCGCGTCCATGCCAGAGTGGGTGTGGGCCGGCGGACAAATACCCGTTGGTCGTCGGCTGACGGGGATCCGCTGGCGCCTCGCTGTCTTGTCCTAACCAGACAATATCGAGTGGTCTTTGAACCTCCAGACCCGAACGTAGACAATGACCACCACCAGCCAGTATGACGCCACAGACCCGCCCGAGCGTCCGGTCGCACTCGACGACGGTGCTGATCTCGACGCCCTGATCGAAACGTACGATACCGTTCTCGTCGAATTCTACACTGACGGTTGTGGGGTCTGTGCGTCGATGGAGCCGATCCTGGGGATCGTCGCCCACGAGAGCGACGCCGTGGTCGGGACGATCAACCCGCGCGACGATCCGCCGCTGGTCGAACGCTTCGACGTGCGCAGCGTCCCACTGTTGGTCGTGTTCCGGAACGGCGAACCAGTCGAGCGCGTCGCCGACGGCTTCCAGCCAGCCGAGGATGTCGTGGCGCTGCTCGAAAGCGCGACGTAAGGATCGTTTCAGCTGATCGGAGAAGAGTTCTGGCGGCCACCGATCGGATACAATGTCGAGCCGTACAGCTATAAGAAATCCCTGGCGTGCCAGGCTTAACAGATACAGTCTACTGGACAGAATATCAGAATATTCTATGCGAAAACAGGAACTCGTTCACCTGCATGGCCTCCTCGCGGAGGTGCGCCGGTACTGCGAGCAGGAGGACAGTCGGTCGCTTGATCTCTCGAAATACGAGTCGCTGGGCACGGACGAAGCCGCAATCCATCGTGGCAAAGAGCAACATCGGTCGGCGGTATTTGCCCTGGCCGAAGCACTCACCGAGGGCTCCGAGGAGAAACAGACAGTGGTGACGACGACGGATTGATTCGGTTTCACCTCATCCGGCGCAACACAAGGACCGAAGCACCGGAGACGAGCGTGATCGCAACGACGTGGCCGACGACCGCAGCCACAAGGATCGGGTGGCCCACAACGAACGGGACCAGCGAGAGTTGGATCCAGGCGAAGCCGATCGTGATCGCGTCGATCCGTCGGAGTTCGTCGACCGTTTCCCGGTCAAGCGCTTCGGACAACCACAGACTCCGCCAGAGCCCGATCAGGCTCGCCCACCAACCCGTGCCGATACGATAGCAAACGTCCCAGAGAACCACGAGCGTGAAAAACACCGCTGGTGCCGGGAGTGGCTCACCGAGCAAGCCGGTGAGTACCGTCTCCCCGCCCGATCCGGGATCGAGCACGAACAGATACGTGACGAGGGCGAAAAAGGCGACCAACCCGAGGACGATCTCGATCCCGGTGCCGAACAGTGTGTGCGTGTATTGTTCGGGAACATCGAGCCGACGCGTCCGCCGCCCAATAGTCAGCATGAAGACACTCCCGGCCGAGGCGACGACCACAGCCACTGTCCCGGCCGGCAGACTGCCCCAGCGCCCGTACCCAGCCGCCAGCGCCACCACGCCGGCCTCGAAAATCACGAGTTGGAGCACCAGCGCAGCACCCCTGGAGAGTGAAACACCGGGGATCGATCCGACGATGCTCTCGTACACCCACCGCTGGTTGCTCCGGGGATCACTCACGTCCCGGCCGTCCGGTTGCCGGGGCGTCATTCGGCTGACTCACTGGCGAACGCCCGCCGGACGGCGTCCTCGAAGGAGGTTTTGTCGAGAGTGATAATCTCCTCGATGCTGGCATCGGTGACGACGACGGGGTTTTTCAGTCCCAGGATCAGTGGCCGGGAGATCGCCTTCGGGACGTCAGTGACGAACTCCACCCAATAGGAGGACAGTCGCGGCGTCAGAACGGGTACCGGGATGATGTACCGGCGCTTGCCGAGGATCGCCGCGGTCTTCTCGAGCATGTCCCGGTAGGTCAATATCTCCGGACCACCGATCTCGTAGGTGTTTCCCGCCGTTTCGGGCCGTTCGAGCACGCCAACCAGGTACGCGACCACGTCGTCGATTGCGATGGGTTGGCACTCGGTGTGGAGCCACCGGGGTGCGATCATAACCGGCAATCGGTCAACGAGTTGGCGCACCATCCGGAAACTCGCACTGCCGTCGCCGACGATGATCGCTGCTCGCAACGTCGTGAGGTCGAACGCACCACTGTCGAGAATAGCCTCGACCTCCTGGCGGGATTTGAGGTGTTCGGAGAGTTCGTCTCCGGCCTCGCCGAGTCCGCCGAGATAGATGGTACGGTCGACGTCAGCTGCATCGGCGGCCTCCACGAAGTTCTCCGCGGCCCGGCGGTCACGGTCCGCGAACGAGTCGCCAGTCTCCAGTGAGTGAACGAGGTAGTACGCCGCGTCGATCTCCTCTGGCAGCGACAGCGAGTCGGGTTCGAGCAGATCACCCTCGATGACATCGACGCCGTCGGGGGGAGCGTACGTACTCGCGTCTCGCGTCATCGCGACGACGTCGTGGCCCGCTTCGCGGAGCGCGGGCACGAGTTCGCTCCCGACAAATCCCGTCGCGCCAGTGACCAGTACGCGCATGAATGAATTCGGGGCCGACAGTGGATAAGTTGTCGGGCGACGCGACCGGTTCACTTGCGGGGACGCTGGGACTGATGGCTGATCCGCTCGGCGACGACCGACGGCACCGTCGTCTGGCACCGACTGCACCGCCAGGTCGGTCTCGTGGTGCCATCGTTCTTCTGTAGGTCCTTCTCGTTGTCCGTTCTTCTGTAGGTCCTTCTCGTTGTCCGTTCTTCTGTAGGTCCTTCTCGTTGTCCGTTCTTCTGTAGGTCCTTCTCGTTGTCCGTTCTTCTGTAGGTCCTTCTCGTTGTCCGTTCTTCTGTAGGTCCTTCTCGTTGTCCAGTTTCGCCCCGCAGCCGTCACAGATGTAGGTAGATCGCGTCACGGGACATCCCTCAACAGTGACTCCGGACGGCAGCTACTTGATGGCTTCTCCGGCCGAACGGCTGTTAACGTGTGACATGCCATTGACGATTGTCCACTAACTGACTCGACATGGCTCCGAATCTTTATCCCCGTCTGTCAATAACCCGTGACCAGATCACCATGCCGGACCAAGCAGTCAAGGGAAAAGTTGCGATCATCGGGGCGGGCGACGTCGGCGCGACGACCGCCTATGCGCTCATGATGAGTGGCTCGGTCTCCGAGATCGCCCTCGTCGACATCGACCACGAGAAAGCCGAAGGTGAAGCCATGGACCTGCGTCACGGCGCTGCCTTCGTCAAGCCGGTCAACATCTACGCCGGTGATTACGAGGATGCACACGATGCAGATGTCGTGATCATTGCGGCCGGCGCGAGTCAGAAACCCGGCGAGACCCGGCTCGAACTGCTCGAACGGAACGTCGACATCTTCCACGACATGGTGCCCCGCATCACCGACGGGCTCGCCGATGACGCCGTCGTTCTCGTCGTCGCCAATCCTGTCGATGTCCTATCATATGTCACCTGGAAAGTGTCCGATCTCCCCTGGCATCGAGTCATCGGCACCGGGACGGTACTGGACACCTCCCGATTCCGGAACGTCCTCAGCAAGAACTGCAACGTCGACGCGCGGAACATCCACGCCTACGTCATCGGCGAGCACGGCGACAGCGAGGTGCTCGTCTGGAGTGCGACCCACATGGCCGGTGTCCCCTTCGACGACTACTGTCCCGTGTGTGACAAGGACTGCGATCTCAACAACCGTGATCTGATCGCCGACGAAGTACAGGGCGCGGCCTACGAGATCATCGAACGCAAAGGGGCAACATACTACGCGATCGGACTGGCGACGACAGAGATCGTCGAGAGTATCATCCGCGACGAGAACTCGATCCTGACCGTCTCGACACTGATGGACGGCCAGTACGGACTCGAAGACGTCTACCTGAGTCTGCCCGCCGTCGTGAATCGGGGCGGTATCCGGCGGGTCGTCGATCTCGACCTCGACGAGAATGAACGCGAACAGTTCATCGAATCCGGCGAGTTGCTCAGCGACGAGATTGCCAAATTGGATATTTAAGTCACTCCGGTAGCAGGGTTCTCAAACGACGACGTCGATGTCGCGTCCGCACTCACACTTGCCATCGAGATCAGCTTCGATACTGGTTCGAAACCCATTGCGCCTGATCCAGGTGGCCCCACAGTTCGGACAGCACGTATCGTTGTCGGCGTGCCCCGGGACGTTGCCGACGTAGACGAATTCCAGGCCCACCTCACGAGCGATCTCCGCGGCCCGTTCGAGCGTGTCGACAGGCGTCGCGGGACGATCGCGCATATTGTGATCCGGATGGAACCGAGTGAAATGCACCGGAACCGACCGATCGAGATCCGCACGCACCCATTCGGCGAACGCCCGGATCTCCGCGGGGTCGTCGTTGAGATCCGGAATGGTAAGGTACGTAATCTCCACGTGGGTGTCCGTCTCATAGAGCGATTCAGCCCCACGGAGTGTCGGCTCGACCCTCGCGCCCATGTACTCGACGTGAGCCCTGTCACGGAACCCCTTGATGTCGACGTTGGCGGCATCGAGATGCGGAGCCACCTCCGTGACGAACTCCTCAGTGAAGTAACCATTCGTGACGATCGCCGTATAGAGACCCGCCTGCCTGGCCTCGCGAGCCGCGTCCCGGACGTATTCGGCGTAGATCGTCGGTTCGTTGTACGTCCAGGCCACGCCCGCACAGTCCTGTTTGGTCGCACTCGCCGTCGCCTCGGCGGGACTGACATCGCGAAGCGGCACGTCTTCCGGCTCGGCGAAGGCGATATGGTGATTCTGGCAGAATTGACACGCAAAATTACAGGATGCCCCGCCGAAGCTCAACACCCGCGTCGTCGGGTGAAAGTGATACAGCGGTTTCTTCTCGATCGGATCGGCCGTCCCCGGCGGGCCAGGGCTCGGGTCGTGGACTTTGCCGTAGGTCAACAGCCGTAATTCGCCATCGACGTTCTTTCGCACGTCACAGATACCGCGCTGCCCGGGCGAGAGCGTACATCGGTGGGCACACGCAGTACACCGAACGCCCTCGCCCTCGGCTGGTTCGGCAAGGGAGGCTGGCTCCCCATCGCCGGTGCTGTCCGTCTGAGCCATTGCCACTACTGATTAGGGAGCCACGAGGAAAAGCCTACCCCGGAAGTGCATCGGGAGCCCCAGCCAGTTACCAGTCAGTTCGAGATAGTCGATCCGCGAAGCGATGACGAGGAGTCTAAGTACCACCCGAAAGTACCACCCGGTGTATGAGTGAGCCTGAACTCGGCAAGGCCGACCGCGAATTCTTCGACGAATACATCTACCCACGGCTCGGGGCCGACCGCGACGACGTGCGCCTGCAACCCCAGCACGGTGTCGACTTCGGTGTCGCCGACGTGGGCGGTCAGGCACTGGCGATGGCGACCGATCCGGTATTCATCGTGCCCGCGGCTGGCTTCGAACGTGCGGCGTGGTTCGCGTTCCACATCCTCTTTTCGGACGTCGCCGTCTCTGGGCTGGATCCGGCCTACCTGAGCGTCGATTTCAACCTACCGCCAGAGATTACTGACGAGCAGTTCGAAACCGTCTGGGAGACGTTCGACCAGGAAGCAGCGGAGCTAGGGGTTTCGATCGTCACAGGCCACACCGGCCGCTACGCCGGGTGTAACTACCCGATGGTCGGCGGCGCAACGACGGTGGCGACTGGTGACTTCGAGGATCTGGTCACGCCAGATGGAGCACGTCCCGGCGACCGGGTGATCGTCACCAAAGGACCGGCAATCGAGGCGACAGGACTCCTCTCCGTCCATTTCGACTCCCTGATGGACGGCGAGGTACCGGCTGAGGGGATCCAGGCCGCTAAGGACCGCTTTTTCGACATGAGCCCGATCAAAGAGGCGATGGTGGCTTCCTCGGCCGGCCCGGTCACGGCGATGCACGACGCAACGGAGGGCGGCGTCTACGGAGGGCTCTTCGAGATGGCCCGTTCGGCGGGCGTCGGCTTCGAGATCGAACGCGATCGAATCCCGATTCAACCCGGCGTCGAGGTCGCCTGTGACTTTTTCGACATCGACCCCTGGATCTCGATCAGCGAGGGAACGCTACTGGCGACGGTCGACCCCGACGGAGCCAGCGACGTCCTCTCGGCACTGAAATCCGAGGGGATTCCCGCTGCCGACGCCGGCAGGGTTGTCGAAGGATCGGGATTGACCGTCGACGGACGCGCCGTCGATCACCCCGGCAAGGACCCCTACTGGGCCGCATTCGAGGAATACATGGGGAAGTTACAGGCCCAAGACGACTGAGGCCGTGGCTCGGTAAGAAAACGGGGATTCAGGCGCGTTAAAGGCTGTTTGTAGGGAGCTAGACGCCGTTAGTACACGGGATATCCCAAAAACGTGCACGCGCACCCACGTTTCAGCGGTGCTTGCGACTGGAGCCTTCTTGTTTGACCCATTTCTCCGGGAGACCTGTCTTTGGATCGTGCCCCGGTCCCTTGCCGAGTCCCAACAGTTTGTGATCGTCGTCATCACAGAGTGTCTCACAATCGTACCCGCCGATCTCTCTGGCTTCCTGGACGCACGACGCGTCGTCCAACGATGGCGTCCATGGCGTCTTCGCACACCAGTGCTCGTTGGTGAAGATGCACGACGCTGAAGAGAACCTGTCCTCGCGGTAATTGTACATGATGACACCGAGTATCTTCTCACCGAGGCCCGCGAACACTTTTCGCACCCGCGCGTCACCGAACTTCCCCGGAACCTGGAACGTGTTCTCGGGGGTGAACTCGACGTCCCGACATTCAGTCGATCCATCGTGGAGCCCCACGACGACCCGCGCCACAGTCGGTGGTTCGTAGGTGACGTCATCCTCGTTGACAACAATCCAGGCCAGCGAACAGCCGGTAAAGCAGACGTCCTGACGTTCCCACGCCGTGGCATTGCCGGCCATCGCGCTGACTCCGCCGACACCCACCGCCGCGCCGATACCGATCTTCCGTAGTACGTCCCGCCGGTTCATTCCCCGTGGCTTACTGTCTCGCATCACGAAGTACCTCTCGCGCTTAGCCGTTAGTTAGGAGCTGCGTGTCCGAGTTACGTTACAGCTACCAGCCGTTCGGCCGGTTTCAGTCCTCTGGTGAACCGCGAGTGTGACGTTGTCGGCGGTCTTGCGCTGGTACCGATGTATCACTCAGTGCCTGGAAAGAGTGTTTGCCCGGCCATATGATACGTATACTAAACAGTCCTGAAACCGTTCGGGTAGTGTATGGATAGTTCCCTCACAGAAAGTGACATGCAACGCATCAGCGAGTTCGCATCGATGCCAAAATACGAGCGCGATCCCGAAATGCTGTTGCCGGAAAGTGACGACTGACTCGATCAGAGATCACTGCACAGGTAGCGGAAAACAGCAAACCTGTCGCCAGTCACCAACTCACCACTGATAGGTGAGTACAGGAACAAACTGGCGTCGCACCTGTCGGCTTGCCTTCCCGGCAATCACACACCGCTCATACCAGGTCCTGTTCGCGGATGATCTCCCAGACATCCTGCCCACGGTCTGTCATACCGTAGATGCGTCCCTTTTTTCGTGATTCCGGCACCAGTAGCTCAACGAGGTTCCGGTCTCTGAGATCCTGAAGCGCCCGTGAGATGTGGGATACGGCACAGCCCGTGTCTTCGGCGATCGTCGAAGGGGGAGCCGGTGACTCCGACAAACGCTGCAGTACTTTGACCCGGTATTTCGAGCTGACGACGTAGCCAATCTCGTCCCAGTCGGAAGTCATTGAAACACCTTGTCGTAGTCCGTTCGATTGTATATTCGAATACAGCGGTGTTGAGCGCGAATCATGCGTATCTCGTTTCTGGCTGTCCCCGACCGCCGTTCGGATACAAGCAGATCGGGGCTCGTTTCATCCCAACTATGCTCACTGCCTACTCAGGTATATAGCGCTTACTCGTGTCGTTCGGGTGTCAGAATACATCTGAAACACTCCGTTCGGAAGAATCACAGCAGGATTCAACTGTCTTGGGCCGGGTGGGCATAGCAGACATACACCCCGTTGTATCATTGGTTGTACTCGATCAGTTCGAACGGAATCTCAGCCTGTCGCTGTCGGTATACCCAATACTGAATCAAACCAGACACCACGAAAACAAACAACGTGCTGAAGCTGACCAAGATGATCGGAATGTCACCGAGGACGGGGACGTTGGTCAGCGAGGAGACCATAAGCCCGGCGCTGAGGATGGCCAGGACGGCATAATGGAAAAGCCATGGATACGGCGCTTGATCGTTGGTGGTAAGGAACTGATCGACACTCCAAGTGCGGTCGGTTTGCTGGACCATTCCCTCGTCGGAGTCGTACTCAATTAGGTTCATATCTGCCATTTTTGGCAGATGGGTTTGGTACAATGAGACGTAGACGCGCTTGCGCCGCTGGCTTGTCAGCTCCTCGATTGGAACCTCGTTTTCTCTCGCCGCGATCTGTTCGGCGAGGTCATTGACTGTCACCGAATCACCGTTCTGACGGAGGAAATAAAGCACCATCCGTCGGCGATGGTTGCTGAGTATATCGAAGACATCGTCGGGCGTCAGCCCCTCTTGGTCACTTGCACTCATTGTCACTAGCGGTTACCCTGGAATGTCGCACCAGTCAGGTTGCATACAGGTGGATCGGGAAGGAGCAAGTATAGTTATGGCCGGAATAACACAGGGTAATCGCGGATATCCCACACTGTAACCGTCGCGATTGCGAATCATCCGTTGTTGATGCAAACGGTGACGTGGCCACTCCCCGGGGGGTGTGATTACAGCTCGTGCAAAAAGCCATCCTGAATGTGCAACGTACTAGATGAGCAAACTGCTCGCCGACGACAGATCGGTTCTGTCATACAGCTGTTGGGTCGTCAACCCGAAGACTGCCATCGCTGACTCGGTCGATGTCGGCGCTATCGAGCGGTATACAACGCCGCGATCAGAAGCATTGTACTGGAGAGAACGATGGTGATGGGATCCAGTACCTGCCCCGATACCAGCCATTCGAGGATGCCAAGCGACGGGACGAGAGCCAACATGAGTAGAGATAGTGGCCAGATGTCTCCCCATCCGAGGTGATCGGAATCGTCGTAAATCTGGTCGTCCGCCGGGAGATACTCCTTGACGAGTTCGTAATGCTCCCCGTGGTCAACGATCCCCCGTGACTTGTTGAATGAAATCACGTCCATGTCGTCCATCTTCGGCAGATGGCACTGATAGAGTCCGACGTAGACCCGCTTTCGCTCCTGTGACGTGATCCGAGCAACATCTTTGTCGTTTTCCCAGCCAGCGATCTGTTCGGCCAACGTCCCCAGCCGAACCGAATCGTCCGTGGTCGTGAGATATTCGAGGACGTGGCGCCGTCGCTGATTCTTCAAGACGCCAAATATCTGATCCAGACCGAGGGAGGATTCCCTCGCCCGTTCAGAACCTGACGAAAGTCGACTCACGTCTGTCTTTTGCTGTCGGAGACGCTGTCGTAAGCGATGTACAACCGGAACTCGGCGTCTCGAAGTGACCGTTCCACCGTCAGTGCGTTCGCTTGTATGCGAGTATTTCGTTTGGTTACTCATTCCTAACGGAGAACGTCAGAGTCGGCTAAGCGGATGGGATATCCAACGCTGCCGACTGTGACCCCCCTTCCCCCTTCCTGAGAAGCATGTGACGGGGGACACATAAATGTACCTATTGATGATATTATTTGTTGCCAGAACGGCGAAGGATTGCTGCCGGGATCACCCCCGTCGATGGCCCATATATAAAAGGGTCAGCGGAACGCCAGAGTGGACGGATACACTGCCAGGTGCCCGTTTCCTGAGCCGCCCGTGACCCTGTGGGTGGAAGTCGGGTGCGTTCTCCGGGCATCGACCGATGCCAGATACCTAGCATCGGTGCGATCCCGGTTTGGAAATACGCTCCCAGCTATATTGTAATAGAGGACGTTATCGCCGGACAACTTGATTGACACTCTCTACCCGGTCGTCTTGGATGCCTGAGTGGTTTCTGGATTCTCGGCAACAGTTAGTCGAGCAGGTATCATCGACAACGACCGGAGACACGCTCAAGCAGGCACATAGAGTGCGCCAGCAAACAGAGTATCATTGGATTACTCGGCGATTCAGATCCCAACACGTGCATAACAAAGACCCAACCGTGGTTCTCCCCGAATATGATTTCACAGCCGACCATGAGCCCAGCGCGGGAAGTGAGGGCGAACGAACGCCTTCCGGCTAGCAGCAAGCCAGTTCACTGCACACGGCGACAGCCCAAACAGAAACCAGCAGAGTGGAACCGCAATGGGTTGGCAGGATGGGACGCCAGTGGGAGGCGTACATAATGTGCGGAATCACCGCACAGGTTGGGCCAACCGACGCTGCCGACACACTCCTCACCTGTCTCGAAAACCTTGAATATCGAGGATATGATTCAGCCGGAATCGCACTCTCGGACGAATCAGGACTCACGATCAACAAGAGCGAAGGCACCGTCGGGGACCTCCGAGCGGGGATCAGTAGCGATACCTTCGATGGCGGGGTCGGAATCGGTCACACACGATGGAGTACGCACGGTTCGCCCTCGGACGAAAACGCCCATCCTCACACGGACTGTACGGGGTCGATCGCCGTCGTCCACAACGGTATCATCGACAACCACGAAGCCCTCCGGACGGAACTCCAGTCTCGTGGTCACGAGTTCACCAGCGACACCGATACTGAAGTCATCCCACATCTCGTGAGCGAACGTCTGGAGGCCGGCGAAGACATCGAAGCCGCATTCCGTGGTGCGGTCAGGGAGCTCGATGGCAGTTACGCGGTCGCGATGATCGTCAGCGGCGAGCAACGAGTGTTCGCCACCCGTCACGGTTCACCGCTAGTTGTCGGCCTCGGCGATCGGACGCAGTACCTTGCGAGTGACGTCCCGGCGTTCATCCAATACACCGATCGAGTCATCTATCTCGAAGATGGTGACGTCGCTGTCGTGGGTCCCTCGGGCCATCACGTCACTGATCAGGCTGGCAAACCGGTCGATCGGTCGGTCGAGACCGTCGACTGGGAACCCGAAGCAGCCGAGAAAGGCGGGTACGATCACTATATGCTCAAGGAAATCCAGGAACAGCCGACGTCACTCCGCCAGACGCTAGAGGGGCGCGTACACGAGGAGAGTGTTTCACTCGAATCGTTTCCACCAGGTTCGTTCACGGATGTCAGTACCGTCCAGTTCGTTGCCTGCGGGACATCGTATCACGCAGGACTGTACGGCAGCCACCTCCTTTCGGAAGGAGGGGTTCCCGCGACGACTCATCTGGCGAGCGAGTATGCGGTCTACCCGCCGCCGATCGACGAGGACACGCTCGTCATCGCTGTCACGCAAAGCGGTGAGACCGCGGATACCCTCGAAGCGTTACGGGTCGCGAAAGATCAGGGCGCGCGGACGCTCGCGATCACGAACGTCGTCGGCTCGACGGCCGCTCGTGAAAGCGACGATACACTGTTCATCCGGGCGGGCCCGGAGATCGGCGTCGCCGCAACCAAAACCTTCTCTTCGCAGGTGGCGACGCTACTATTGGTCGCCAATCGCCTGATCGAAGACGTCACTGGGGAGTTACTCGACGGCCATCTCGAACGTCTCGAAAGCCTCAGATCACTGCCCTCGTTCGTCCAGACGGGACTCGACACTTCACAGGCGCCAGCCGTCGCCGATCAGTATCTCAGTGACGACGGCCACTTCTTCATCGGGCGCGGCAACGGCGTGCCCGTCGCGCTCGAAGCGGCGCTCAAGTTCAAGGAGATTACCTACGAACACGCGGAAGGGTTCCCCGCGGGCGAGTTGAAGCACGGCCCCCTGGCACTTGTCACCGCAGACACGCCGGTGTTTGTGGTCTGTACGGGCCGTGACGCGAGCAAGCTGGAGAGCGCAATCCGGGAGGTCCAAACCCGTGGCGCGCCGGTGATCGCGGTCGCACCCAGATCGATGTCCGACATCATCGACACCGCCGACGAAACGCTGACCGTCCCTGCGACACACCCTGACCTGGTCCCGATCCTGGCGAACGTCCAACTCCAGCTCGTGGCCTACCATGCCGCAGCAAAGCTCGACCGAGCCATCGACAAACCACGGAACCTGGCCAAGAGTGTAACTGTCGAGTAAGCGGCGGAGAAGTACTGTGTGACGAGACCACTGCTTCAGAATCAGCTTGCCTGGAAGACAAGCACCAGTCGGTTGCCTTACGATCGATTCTCTTCGACGACGTCGATCCAGTGTCGCAACGTCAGTGCTGCGTTCGCTGGCTTGGGGTCGTCCGACACTGGTTGCGTGTAGAGACGGTACTGTAACCGGAGCGATTCACCGGTCATCGTCGGATCGATCCGCCGGGGGATGACAACTGTCTCACCGTCCGCAAGTGAGACCTGACCGCGGTCGACGGTCCTGGTTTCGGTGACGGTCCCGTTCGGCCCGACGCGCTGTATCTGTCCGACGAGCGTGTACGTGATTGGCCGCCCCTCATGGTTTCCGAGGGAGACGTGCAACGTGTTCCCTTCGCCGGCGACGAACGTCACCGACTCGTTCTCGCCGAAGAACGTCTCACCGTCCCCACTCGCGACGAGTGTGGCTTCCGAGTAGGGTGTGCCCGGGCTCGGCGTGACGGCGAAAAAGGCAAGCGATCCCACGAGCATCAGGACGGCGATACCGAACGTAACCGTCTGGATTCCAGAGAGGCCCAGCGTACGCGATATGGCGCCCGGTGTCCCACCGGCGGCCGGATCAGCACGCCAGTCAGGAGGGACTCGTCGGCGGCGCACCCAGGCGACCATGGAACCAGCGAACGTGATCCCACCGATACCGATGACGACAGGCGTGAGGCGGAACACGCCGAAGGCGCTTAACAGGATACCGACGATCGAGACGACCAGGAGGCTCCCGAGTAGCGACATCGCGACTCGCAGTGCCCAGCCCGGTCCGTACGGGCGACCGAGGGGTGAATCCGTGTTCGGTCTGACGGCAAATAACCAGCGGACATTGGGACTGGTTGGAAACATTGCCGCCACGAGTACGTACCCTGGAAGCACGAGGACGAACAGAACAGCGAGTGGCCATTCGACCGACCGGGGCAGATCAAAGAGCAGAAACCCGGCGATCGTGATTGTGACCACTGCATCCACGAGCACCAGGTCGGTCGGCAATCCGGCCAATCGTAATCGACGGGGCGTCATTACGGTGTTCCTCCAGTGGGCGTGCAGATTTTGGCCTGGTCGTTCGCGTAGGCGACGTTCCAGTTGGGCGGACAAACAGCAGTCTCGACAGCTGCCGGTACTTGTGTCAGATCGGACCCCTCCGCCCGGTGGAACGTGACTGGACCGCTTGATTGGTACTCCCGGTAGATGACCGCGTCCGCCGTCGTTGCTGCACCCTTCTGAGTCAGTTCGAGATTGATAGCACGCTCTTCGTATCGACCATACCGTTCGATTAAGCCGATGTAAGGGTGATCCGAAGCGACCGTCGCGCCGGAGGCAGGCGGCTTCATCTCACGGATGGTATCCACAGTCGCGATCTCCGCTTCCGTGTAGGCAAAGCGCTTGAACTGGTCATCGAAGACCGGGTTATCGAGCGTGGCTTTCTCGGCGACGGCCATCGATGTCGGGTAGCCCACCGAGACGAGAACAAACACCACGAGGACAACCCGACGATGTCCGGAACGGGAAAGATAGTACAGCCCGATGGCACCGAGCAGGGCCATCGAGACGTACAGGAACGCGATCCAGCGAGTTGGCAGGAGTGCGCGAAAGCCGAACAAAGACAGGCCGAAGACGGCCACGAACAGTCCGCCCCCGGCCAGCAGATAGGTATACGTGAGGTCGGGGACGTGTTTCCAGCCGAGCATGTGAAGCCCGCCGACGACCGCCGCCAGCAACAGGAGTCCGAAGCCGAGCAGTTCGATATACGGAACGGTCTTGGCCAGCAACGTCCCCGTCTCGACGGGCCCACCGATCATCTGGGACGCCTCAGTACCCGTGCTGGCAAGGTTCAAGAACCCAGCCTTCGTCGACATAGCCTCCTGGACGACGGAGATTTCCGTCCAGAGGAACGTTCCCTGCCCCGGGAATGGCGTATTCGCCCACGACGCGACCGTCACCACGAGCGTGACGAGAAAGACACCACCGAGTGCACTGGCCGTTCGGTCGCCCTCGAACGCAGACCGTCCTGTCAGACCGAGCGTGACGGCGACGAGCGTGGCAATCCCCAGGAACACGATCGTGACCGCGGTCGATACCTGGTGGATGAACACGATCGCAAGGCTCGCCGCGAGCAGCAGGGCCACGACCCACCGTTCCGTGTATCCCACGAAAATCCTCGTTACGGCGTAAAAGACCACCAGGAATACCGCAAGCCCGAGACTCGTCGGAATGATGTACATCCCCCACCGGATGAATTGTTCGGAGAAGACGAGAAACGCCGTCGCGAGCAGCGCCCAGCGCTCGGGGATGAGGAGCTTGCCGGTCCCGTAGATGAACAGCGCCGAGAGCGGGACAAACAGCCCAAGAGTCAGGTAGAGACCGTCGCGGGTGCTCCCGAAGAAGAGTTCGCCGGTCGCCCCGATGAGGTGATATATCGGGGCCATGATATACTTGCTTTCGGCGAGCGGGCCGAGCGATCCCGTGCGGACGATCCCGTCGATGAAGACGGTGGCGTGCGTCCAGTTGTCGATGCCGACGTACCCCGGCGTCACGTACAGCGGAGCGAGCCGAAGGACGGTGCCGGCGACGAGTATCTCGAACAGAATGATCGCCGGGGTGAGATGGCCGTCGTCGACGAACAGTAACTGGGCCAGGATGGCCACACCAACCGTAGCGGTCAATAGGTAGACGAGGTTCGTTCGGGTACCAGCGCGGTGAATCGCCACGACGAACCCGGCGAGCACCACGAACGTGAGCGTGGGAAGCAACTGGGCGACGGACTTCGGGAGCGTGACTGACGCGGTTTCGAGTCGCCGGCTCCGCCAGTTGACGAGGTTCGACACCCGATCCGGCCGGTTGATGAGATACACGACGCTCCCGACACCCGCCGCGAGAGGGATCACAAGGAGGAACGCCTGTGCAGCCAGCGTCCGAAGTCCGAGCAGGAGGATCGAGGCGGCGATCCCAACTTTCGCGGCGGAAATGTCCACGTCGTGATCCATAGATAGCCACTTGGTGAACCCACGGTTGCTCATTGTCGAGAGCGACAACGGGAAGTTCTCGTTCGCCCACAAGGGGTCGTGCGCAACTGGTTCACGTCACCGCGACTAGCCATGTACGGTCTCGGTAGCACTGGCGATACGTACAGCGAAACCAGTGATTGTTATGATCCCCGTACCGACCGTGAAACAGCGATTGACCCGAAGCAAACACCAGCCGAAGAACAGTCATGCGGTCGGGTCGACGAGAGGAGGCAAGGGTCGACTGGTCCGATCTCGTGGTTCTCCAGGTGTGGACAGTTACCGACTGACCGATGCATAGACCGACCCAATCCGCTTGCTCATGCGGTCGACGCCGATATCCTCCACGTGGCGACGGGCCCCCGAGCGATCGCCCTGCTCGAGGACGTCACAGAGCGCGTCGATGAGGGCCTCGTCAGTTCGGCGGACGAACGAGCGAGAGACGGGCTCGAGGCGGTCGCCAACGTCCCCAACGTCGGTCGAGACGACCGGTAGGTTACAGGCCATTGCCTCCTTGACGGCGTTGGGCGACCCCTCGTGTTTCGAGGTGAGCAACAGCGCGTCCGCGGCGTTCATGTACAGCGGCATGCGGGCGTGCGGGACGTCATGCAACGTCTGGAGGACGACGTCGGCGTCCCGTCGTTCACGGACCCCAGAGACCACCGACTCGGCGCGTGGATAGTCCTTCACCGGGCGCTGTTTCGAGTACGGAAAGAGGACGTGGGCAGCGTCGTCTCGCCAGACGACCAGCTCGCGCGCCGCGTCCTGTGGGATCGGCCGGAACAGGTTTAGGTCGACGCCATGGGGGATGACCGTCGCCGGCGTGTCGAGTTCCTCAGCCATCTCATCGGTCATCACGATGACCGCGTCGGCGCGTTTCGCACACCATCGACTCAGCCATCCGAACTCGCCGAAGAGATCCGATCCCCATAGCGAAAGGACGACTGGACGTCTCGGTTGGGCCAGGGCCGCTGGTGCCGTCAAGCCATAATTGGCGTGAACGAGGTCATACGAGCCACGGGACTCCCGGAGGACACGTGGATAGAATCGAAGGTAATCGACGATCGATCGGGAGCTCGTTCCCGTGTCCGTCGTCAGTCGCTCTCCCGGGACGGCAAGCGTCTCCCCCGTAATCCCCCTGCGTTCGAGAGCCGTTACCTGCTGCTGGAAGAACTGTGCGTTCGGGTTCGTGACGAGATTGAGTATGTGCATCTCCACGGTGGAACCATGCTCCGGCACGGCCAGAGGACGCCACCAGACGGGATAGTAATGGGCTACATACTATCCGTCAAGTGTGATCATGCCTCCCCCATCTCGGTCCACGCAGACGGCATAGTAAACACACCATACCGTGTCACCAGACAGGGTTTTGCTGCGTGGTTTCAGTGTCGTCGGGATGTGGGGTAGCCGATCCGATCGGTCCGGCGGATGTCCCTGACTAACAAAACAGTGTCAGCCACAGAGTCCAGACCAGACGATGTCCGTCACAACGCAATTACCAGCAGGAGTTGCCCACGACCAGGCCCCAGCCAGAGAAACCGATGAGTGAAACCCGCCCAAACCTCGTCCTCGTCTCGATCGACAGTCTCAGGGCCGATCATTGCGGATTCCTGGGTGACGACCGCGGACTCACGCCGACGATGGACGAACTCGCCGACGATGGCGTCACGTTCGAGACAACCATCGCACCCGGACCCCAAACCTTCTCGTCGATGCCGGCCGTGTTTACCAGCCATCATCGGCCGACAGGCGATCTGGAAACGTATCCTGGCGAGACAAACTGGAAGCGTCGCCTTGCCGCGATCGACGGGCACCTCCGTCGGCATCCATCGCTTCCCGAGCGGTTGACGGAACTGGGCTACTCGACGGCCGGTTTCAGTCCCAACCTCTGGGCGTCTGCAGCCTCGGGCTTCGATCGGGGGTTCGATTACTTTGCCGATCTCGCCGGTGAGCCAGCCGACAGTAGACTCCATACGTTGCTGAGCCGGACGCCAGGAGTCGACGAGACGAGCAAGCCCGTCGAGCTAACGCTTGACATGCTTTCCGGCAACTCGTTTTTCACCCGGTGGCAGCAGTTCTACGACGAACTCGACGCGGTTCGCCGTCGCCTCTCGGAGCCGTACTTTCTGTGGGTCTTCCTGCTGGACACCCACTTTCCGTTCCTGCCCACGCGCACATACCGTCAGGAACAGTCACTGCTTCGAATGTATCTCAACACGGCCCGGACCGAGAAAGTCATGCGGGGACACGCCGAAACAGTGTCGACTCGCGCCCGTGAGTCGATGCAGCGGAGCTATCGGGACACAGTTCGATCGGTCGACGGCTTCCTCCAACGAATCCGCTCAGATCTATCGTCGGACGATCCGGTGATGATAGTCCACTCGGATCACGGCGAATCGTTCAACGAGCACGACAACTACGGTCACCATCATCGGGAACTATACGAGGAGAACATTCACGTTCCCTACGTCGTCTCGAACGCCGGCACGACGGGGACGATCACCGAACCGACCTCGCTCGCGACCATTCCGGACGTCGCACTCACCATCGCCCGCGAAGGGGCTTTCACTCCCGAAAGCGTCGCCGATACCGGCGTGGTTTCCCGGTGTGAGTACGGCACACACCAGGCAGTTCGATATCCACGGTTCAAGTATGTCGAACACGAGGACGAGCAGTCGTTGTTCGACCTCGAGAACGATCACCGAGAGACAGTGGACGTCTCCGATGAGTATCCGGGTCGGATCGCCGATAGCCGGGCGCGGCTCGCCCGGTTGGAGCGTCACGGTCAAGAGACCCACGAGCTCTCGCGTGCCGCCCGGAATCTCGCCGTGGAGTGCAACCTGTAGGGCGCCCACCTGCCCGTTCGTCAATCTGCCGGGAGGGCCAGAGTCAGGGCGATCAAGTAAGTGCAGGGATGGAGCGAAGGCGCTGCATAACAAAGCGCGTATCCGGATTACCGACGGTCGACGCTGGCGGCGACGGTGCCGGTCCCACAAAGCCGGCCGCTTGCCAGTATACAGACCATGACGGTGAACACAACTTCGCACGTCCACGGACGCGACAGGGAGGAACGATGACCCGCGCGAAAGTCGGTGACGACATCCATACCGACGCGCAGACGACTGTTGGCTACGAGTACGACGAGGACGCCAGCCCGGCGATCGTCGGGGAAGACGCGACGATCCGGAAAGGAACAATGGTGTACTGTGACGTCGAGATCGGCTCCGGCTTTACGACTGGCCACGATGCGCTCGTCCGCGAACAGACGACGATCGGGGACGACGTTATCCTCGGGACGAAATCAGTTCTCGACGGTCACGTGACAGTTGGATCGGATGTGAGTATTCAGACTGGAGTGTACGTTCCGCCGGGGAGCGAGATCGGTGACCGTGTCTTTCTGGGACCGAACGCCGTCCTGACAAACGACCCCTATCCGCTCCGTGTCGATGTCGACCTGGATGGGCCGACGCTCGGCGACGACGTCTCGGTCGGGGCGAACGCGACGATCTTGCCCGGAGTCACCATCGGCGACGGAGCCTTTGTTGCCGCCGGAGCCGTCGTCACGCAGGACGTTCCGCCGCGTCGTCTCGCCGTCGGCGTTCCCGCCGAAATCAAACCGCTGCCGGAGGAACTCAGCGGGGGGAACGTCGCGTGATCCACGTTGCCAGTCCGACGTTCGGGACGGCAGAACAGGAAGCCGTTCAGGCGATATTGGAAAGTGGAATGGTCGCTGACGGTCCGGAAGTCAGGGACTTCGAATCTGAATTCGCCGCCTACTGCGGAAGCGATCACGCCGTCGCCACCGCGAACGGCACCGCAGCGCTGGTGGCCGCGCTCGAGGGGCTCGGTATCGGCGACGGCGATCGGGTCGTCACCACGCCGTTCTCGTTCGTCGCGAGTTCGAACGCCATCCGGCTGGTCGGGGCCGACCCCGTCTTCGCCGACATCGATCCCGAGACGTACAACCTCGATCCCGAGAAAACCCGAGAAACCGTCCGCGAGGTCGACGCCGATGCGATCCTTGCGGTCCACCTCTACGGTCTGCCGGCGGCGATGGCCGAGCTCGCCGAGATCGCCGACGAAGAGGACGTCGCTCTCGTTGAGGATGCTGCACAGGCTCACGGTGCGATGTACCAGGGAGACTACGTTGGCACCTTCGGGGACGCCGCGGCGTTCTCCTTTTACCCGACGAAAAACATGACGACTGGCGAGGGCGGAATGGTCCTCACGGACGAGGAGGCGGTCGCCGACCGGGCCGCGAGTTACATCAACCACGGACGGGCAAGCGAAGACGCCCCGTACGCTCACGAACGGGTGGGCCACAACCTCCGCATGACGAGTATGGCGGCCGCAATCGGTCGCGTCCAGTTGGAACGGCTCCCCGACTGGATAGCGGCACGTCGGGACAACGCGTCGACGCTGACTGCGGCACTCGAGGAAGTACCAGGCGTCACCCCGCCGGCAGAACCGTCGGGCGCGCGCCACGCCTACCACCAGTACACAGTTCGGTGTTCCGACCGCGAACGGGTCCGCGAACAGCTCGAAGCGGCCGACATCGGGACGGCGATCTACTATCCGACCCCGATTCCGGACCTCGAGCCGTACGCGGCCTACGACCCCGACATCCCGGTCGCCGAACGGGCAGCCGAGGAGGTTCTCTCAGTGCCGGTGCATCCCGACCTCTCGGCGGCAGATGTCGAGCACATCAGTGATGCCGTACGCAACGCTGCACTCCAGGTGCAGTGAGGATGATCGGTTGAATGTGGCCGTGGGAGCACGCCGCCCTCGGGTACCTCGGGTACTCGCTCGGGTACCGTCTGCTGGGTCGGGACCCACCGGGGGATAGTGACACGGTCGCCCTTGGGCTCGCCACACAGCTGCCGGACGTGGTCGACAAGTCCCTCGCGTGGGGGCTCGGCCTGTTTCCGACCGGATTCGCCATCGCCCATTCCGTGTTCGTGGCGCTCCCCGTCGGCGTGGCCGCACTTGCGCTTGGCCGGCGAAGGGGACGCGTCCGCGAGAGCGCGGGATTCATTATCGGGTACTGGTCGCATCTGGTCGCCGACGTGGTGAACCCGCTACGGGCAGGTGGACAACCGCTGTTCGTCCGTGTCCTCTGGCCACTGGTCGAAACGACAGCCTACGACGCCGATTACGGTCTCGGCCGTGGACTCGTCTACATCCAGGAGTTCATCGCAGCAGTACGAGCGATGAATCCCCTCGATGTACTCGTCCTGTATGCCCTGCTTCCAGGGATGACTCTCGCGCTCTGGATCGTCGAAGGAACGCCGGGGACAGCGGTTTTCCGGCGCGCATGCACCACCGTTCGGCACCGTGTGAGGTAATCCGTCGGTGTCAGTGGCGCTGGAAAAGCCCGCCTACTCCCAGCTCGAACGCAGTAGGCGATGAATTACTAATCGAGAGACCCGCCTCTGCTGAGAAAGGATGGAAAGACAGATTGACCGATTGCTGCCCAGTCTCGAATTCACGTACGACTGGTATCGGGCGCTCCTGGACCGCCTCCAGCACGAGGGATACGCCTTCCGGACGTTCTCGGAGGCCGTCGAATCGAACACGGTGTTGCTCCGACACGACGTCGATCTCTCGATCGAGAAGGCCCTGACCACAGCGCGTATCGAAGCGGAGCGCGGGATCGAAGCGACCTATTGCGTCCTACTCACGTCCCCGCTTTACAACCCGCTCGAAGGAGCGGTCCGTGACAAGTTGCAAGCGATCGAATCGCTCGGTCACGAGGTGGCGCTACACTTCAGCACCCACGAATACTGGGACGACCGACCGGCAGACGGGGCGATCGAGTCGAAAGTCGAGGCCGAACGTGAGATCCTTGGGACAGTGCTCGAACAGACACCTCGGACCGTCTCGTTTCACATCCCACCGAAGTGGGTCCTCGACCGATCGTTCGACGGGTTCACCAACACCTACGACCCGGCCTACTTCAGTGATATCGAATACGTCGCTGACTCCGGACAACGCTGGCGAGACTCGACGCCGTCGGTCACCGATCTCTCCTCGACTGTCCAGATTCTTACCCATCCCGGGCTATGGGGGGAGACCGATCGTCAGTTCGAGGAGTGTGTCGACCGGAACGTGACCGAAGCGTGCCTTCGTGTCGACCGAAAGGCCCAACGGGAGTTCTGTGAGGGGGCGTACAGCCAGTGAGTACAGTCATGACAGGACCGAACGATGTATAGAGAACACACCATCGCCGCAGTCGTCCCAGCGTACAACGAAGAAGGGTACGTCGGCGACGTCATCGACGGGTTACCGCCGTTCATTGACCGGGCGTACGTCGTCGACGACGGGTCGACCGACGATACGTGGGCGGAGATCCGTCGCCACGCCACCGAACGCAACAACGCACACGACGGGCATTTCGATCGGCTCATCGTCCCGATCCAGCACGACGAGAACCGGGGGGTCGGCGGGGCGATCAAAACGGGATATTTGCGTGCTCGTGAGGAGGAGATCGACGTGACCGTCGTCCTGGGTGGCGACAACCAGATGGACCCGCGGGAACTCACACGATACGTCGATCCCATCGTCGACGGTATCGCGGAGTACACGAAGGGCAATCGGTTTGCCCGACCCGAAGATCGCGCCGCAATGCCCCGGTTTCGCCTCTTTGGGAACGTCGTCCTCTCGTATCTCACCAAGATCGCGAGTGGCTACTGGGAGAGTATGGATTCCCAGAACGGCTATACAGCCATCTCCCTGGCGGCACTTCGGGAGACGGACATCGAGGGGATGTACGAGTACTACGGCTACTGCAATGACCTGCTCGTCCGGCTCAACGTGGCCGGCGTCCAAATCGCGGACGTCCCCCGGTGCTCAACGTTCGCATACACTGACGGCTGGAAGAGCCACATCGACTACAGTGAGTACATCCCGCGGGTATCACTGATGCTGTTACGGGACTTCGGCTGGCGACTCCGGGAGAAGTACCTGCTCGAATCCTACAATCCCATTGCGCCGCTGTATCTCCTCGGAGTGGGGGGGTTGAGCACGGGTCTCGCCGGTGTGCTCGCCGCGTTGTCTCGCCGGACTGGAACGGCGGGGACGTGGTTCCTCTCGGCGCTGACCGGGGCACTGGTCTTTCTCTACGCGGGGATACTTGATCGCGCTGACAACGAGTCCTTGGAACGACAAGTCGAACCAGCTTCCGCGGCCGAAGGCGACCAAGCGGTAGCGACGGACGCATCGACATCGCCGGACGATCCATCGACCGAGCCGGCACAATCTGACGGATCGGCGTCGGTAACACCCTCGAACCCCCATCCCGACGGCGGTTCAGACGAAGTGAAATTCGATGGGTGTGACTCCGGACGCTTTCGAAACAACCGAAGACGCGACGATCGGGGGAGTGCGGGAGACGTCGAGACGGACGACCTGACCGAAGAGGGAGACAAGCATGAGTGAATCATCGACAGCCACACGAACCAACAGAAGCGACGTGACCGTTCTCATGACCGGGGCGGGCGCACCGGGTGCCTGGGGCATCATCAGGAGCCTTCGATTGACCGAGGAACGCGACGTCCGCATCGTCGGCGTCGACATGGATCCCGACGCCTACGGGTTCTCGCTCGTGGACGCGTCCTACCGGGTTCCAGCAGGGACTGACGACGGGTACGTGACCCGGATCGCCGACATCGTCACGAAGGAAGACGTCGACGTCGTCCTGCCGCTGACGACCGACGAGCTACAGCCGCTGGCGACCCACCGCGAGGACGTTCCCGCGAGCGTCATGGTTTCCGCCGCGGAGATACTTTCGATCGCGAACGACAAGGCCGCACTGTACGCGTTTCTCGACAAGCACGGTTTCGACTCCGCGCCGCGGTTCTGCCGGGTTGAGGACGAGGCGTCGTTCGTCGATGCGGTGCAAGCGCTCGAATATCCCGACAACCCGGTCTGTTTCAAGCCGGTCGTCGGGAGCGGCATGCGGGGCTTCCGGGTGCTCGACGAGGATGCCGATCAGCTGACCCAGTTGCTCGACGAGAAGCCGAGTGCGACGACCACGACGTTCGAGGAGATCCGTCCGGTACTGGCCGAGGCCGATCCCTTCCCCGAACTCGTCGTCATGGAGTACCTCCCGGGTGAGGAGTACAGCGTCGACGCGCTCGCGATGGGTGATTCCGTCGGCCCCGTGGTCCCGCGCTCGCGGGCCAAGACACGGGCCGGCATCTCGTTTCAGGGCGTCGTCGAAGAGAACGAGCGCCTCATCGAGGAAGCGGGCGAGATATGCCAGAAGCTCGGCCTGGAGTACAACGTCAACCTACAGTTCAAGTACGACGCCGACGGGAATCCGAAGCTCATCGAGATCAATCCCCGTGTCGCCGGGACGATCATCATGTGTGTCGGTGCCGGGGTGAACCTGCCGTATCTGGGTCTCAAGCACGCACTCGAAGAGCCGATTCCGTCGGTCGATGTCGAGTGGGGGACGTCGATGACCCGATACTGGAACGAGGTGTTCCGATCACCCGGTGGCGACTCCTTCCACGTTGATCCGGACGGGGTCACGAACAGGATGGCGACCCGATGAACCCGTGTCAGTGGGAGTGGGGCCGATGATCGAACCACGGTGGGGGTGTACCCGGCAACGATGACGATTCGGGCAGTCTGTTTCGACCTCGACGACACGCTCTTTGCGTACCGGAAATACGCGCGGGCGGGGCTCCGTGCGGCGGCCGACCGTCTCGAAGCCCGGACCGGCGAGGAGGTACACGAGGAGTTGCTGCGGCTGTACTTCACCGAGGGGATCACCGACGGGACGTTCGACCGGCTCCTCGATCGCCACGATCGCAGCCCGGCGCTGGTCGACGACCTCGTCGATGCCTACCACGACGCAAACACACCGCTGTCACCGTATCCGGAGACGGAGCCGGTCCTCTCGACATTAAGCGAGGACTACCGACTGGGACTCATCACGGACGGGCGGGGAGGTCACGCCAAACTCCGTCGCCTGGGCATCCGATCGTACTTCGACGCGGTGGTGGTCACACCCGATATCGGATCGTCCAAGCGCAAACCAGATCCGTTCGAGCGGGCCCTCTCGACGCTCTCGGTGTCGGCCGACGCTGCAGTGTACGTGGGCGACGATCCACGGTTCGATTTCCGGCACCCCAATGATCTCGGCATGACGACGGTCCGGCTCAGTCGCGGCCGTTACAGCGACCTCGAACCCGAGACCGACGCGGCGGTACCCGATCGTGAGATACCTCACCTCGAAGCGCTCCTCGATATCCTCTGATCGGACGATGCAGCACCGATGGGAACGGCGACTCGAGCAAGCGCGCAACCTTGCCAGCAAGGGCGACGGCAGGACGAGTGACTGGCGGTTCGAAACCCGGATTCGATCGGATACATGCGAGGAGGTAGACGAAACCTCGGATTCGATGCGAGTAAACGACGGCCTACCACCGGTCGCCGATCCAGGAAATCCGTCTTATTGCCGCCCAATAGTCCAAAATTCCGCGCCAAGCCGTTCGGCGTCGTCCCGTTCGAAGACAGATCGGTCGACGAACACCGTGAGAAAATACTGGCTGGATCACTGTGAGGCGACCGGAGAATCCCCGTGCCGAGTGGGGTAGTAAACAACCAATAACTACGCGTGGCACGCGACGAGATAGTCCAGAGCCACGAGTGAGTGTCAGTAGGAGGTTCCACGTGCCGGCTGCCAGCCAGCGTTCACCCGTCGGACCTCGCGGAGAAAGTAGGCCGGGACTGTCCTGTCCGAGACGGCAGGATGTGGATACTGGAGGTCAGCTGCCGTGATCGGAACGACGCGTCTCTTCCGTCGGTTTCTCTCTCTGCTCGGGCCGAAAGTGATGACGACGGTGATCGCGGTGATTTCGACGCCGATCATCGTACGTCTGCTCGGCCCCGGCCGCTACGGGGACTACGCCGTCTTGCTCTCGCTGTACTCGTTGTATATGATCCCGATCAGTGCTGCAATCACCGAGGGCGTCCAGAAGTTCGTCGCGGAGGACCGCGAAGACGACGACTGGATCGAACGTGTCCTGCAGTTTTACCTGGTGCTTGCGTTGGTATTAGCGGTCGCCGGGAGCGTCATCCTCGTCATCGTGACGTGGCTGGGTGTTGGGGCCACCTTCGGAGAGGGATTCTCGTTTTACTTCTACGTACTCGCCGGCTTCATCGTCGTCGGTCAGTTCCGCGGCCTCGCGATGCACACCGTCCTTGGCTTCGGACTCGAACACATCAAGGGGCCGCTCGAAGTCCTCAAGAAATCAGTCACCGTCGTCGTCGGTATCGCACTCGTCCTCTCAGGGCTGGGCGTCTTCGGAATGTTGTTCGGACACATCGTCGCAAACGCGCTCGTCGCACTCGTCGGTGGATACGCCATCGTGACGCGGATCTCCGTCCGGAAACTGTTTTCGTTTCCGCGGACAGTCTCTTACCGGGAATTTCTCTCCTTTAACGTACTCAACGTCGTGCTCGTGCTCTTCGTGATGTCGCTGTTTCACGTCGATATCATCATGGTCCGAACGGTAGTCGGTGACGAGGCGACGGGCTACTACAAGGCCGCGCTGGCACTGGCGGAGTACCTCTGGATCGTCCCGATCGTCCTCCAGAGCCTCCTGTTGCATTCGAGTTCGAGTCTCTGGAGCGAGGAACGATACGAGCAGATTACCGAACTCGCCGGACAGATCACCCGCTATACGACGTTGCTCATTCTCCTCATGGCTGTGGGGCTTGCCACGCTCGCTCATCGCGTCGTGCCGCTTTACTACGGCGAAGCCTTCATGGTAAGCACCGTGCCGCTCCTCCTGTTGCTTCCGGGAGCCGTGGGGTTCGCGATTGCACGACCGCTTCTGGCGATCTGTCAGGGCTCCGGGGAACTCAAGACGCTCATCCTCGCCACCGGTGCGGCCGCGACGATCAACGTCGTCCTGAACGGCGCCTTGATCCCACTCTTCGGGCTAAACGGGGCGGCGACAGCAACCAGCGTCTCCTATGGTTCGATGTTCGTGTTGCTCGTGTGGGCTGCGAGACGCACCGGATACGATCCGTTAGTTGATTTCCGCCCAGTTCGGATCGCTCTCACTACCATAACTACTGGCGTGACGATCTTCCTTGCCGACAGCCTCATCGGCAGCGACATCGTCGCACTGGTCGTGGTTCCGGTACTCGGCCTCGTGGTTTTCGCCGCTATCGCGCTGGTGACACGGGCAATCGACGTCGAGGAGGTCCTCGAAATTCTCGAACAGGTGCCCCTTCCATTCGACATTCACCCGCCGTAGCCCGCCACTGTACCGCGGTCGCCGGAGTAGCCGATTCATAACCAAGAACCCGACGGCCCCTGTTTCGGAGGATGAGCGTCCAGGTGGGGAATGTCAACGACGGAATCCACAGTACCGCGGCCGCCGACACAACGGTACCACGAGAGACGGGTCGCTCAACGGGGCCGATCGAACTCTCGGTCGTGATCGTGACCTACAACGAAGCGGATCGGATCAGGGCGTGTATCGAATCGGTCATCTCGTCGTGTCGCGACCTGGTCCACTTCGAGGTGATTCTCGTCGATTCGAACTCGACGGATGGGACCGTCGACATCGCTACTGAGTACCCGATTACGGTCGCTCGGATCGCGGATGACGAGCTCACGACGCCAGGCGCAGGCCGGTACGTGGGAACGAAGATCGCTCGCGGCGAGCGCGTGCTGTTCGTCGACGGTGACATGGTGATTCACGCCGAGTGGCTCGGACGGGCACTCGATGTGCTCGATGCGCAGCCGACTGTCGCAGCCGTTGACGGGCACCTCAATACGCCGTCGGCTATCGAGACGACAACACACGTCGAAGCTGTCCGCGGGGTTGCGCTGTATCGGGCCGAGGCACTGGATGCAGTGGGCGGGTTCGATCCGTACCTGCAGTCGCTCGAGGACATCCACCTGGGATTCGAACTGTCCGCCGCAGGGTACGAACTGCGACGTCTCCCGGAAGTGGCCGGGGACCACCCGCCTCGAACCGCTTCTGCCTCGGAAATCCTGCGACGCTGGGGACGTGGCTACACGTTCGGCACCGGACAGGCGTTGCGAAGGTCGGCCGGTTCGAAACAGCTACTCGCGAAGCACCTCTCTCGGATCAGATATCGGCTGGCGCTGCTCGCGTGGCTCTGTGCCGGCGTCGTCTCGATCCTGTTTCCGTTGATACTGCTGTCGTGGCTCGGATTCTCGACCCTTGCTGTGGTACTTCTGACCGTTCGGCTCGGCGTCCGGGATGCCGTCCGGATACTCCTGGCAAAAGCAGTCGGCGTCGTCGGACTCGTCAGAGGACTGTTCGATCCGCCAGCACCACCGGAGTCGTTTCCGCTTGCCGCAGTCGAGATCGTAAAGCGAGGAACAGTCTACACGACGGATGGTCTGTAAGCGATCCCGGAGCAATCAGTCCCAGGGCCGGTCGCCCATGCCCGGGTGACCAGGGATGACTGCTGACGGGTCGTGGGCCCGTTCGGAGCCGTAGAAGTTGCCGTCGTTCTCAACGGGGGCCTGGCCTGGGATGTCCTGGAACGCGTGGGTTTTCAGGAAGAACCAGTTGTCACGGATGGTGATACGTCCGTCTGCCGTGATGCCGTTGCCGTAGCCAGCACACCCCCAGTTCGGCTCGCCATCCGCTGTCCGGGGCTCGTCGTTCTCGACGATGTTGTGTTCCCAGACAGCGGTGCCGCTGTAGGGGTCGTGCGCGTCGATGATGTGTCGGACGCTTTTGGGCCCAAAGTGGTTGTACCGGGCGATATAACTCGTCGACGGGGCCGCCGAGACGCTGTGACGGTTATTGTTGAAGTAGTTGTACTCGACCAGGGCATTGGCCTCCATCGCGACACCGTATCCCAGTCCTTGGGCGTTGTTGTCGTAGATATAGCTGTGATGGACGTGTGCGTTCGGCGCGTTTTCGTTGACGTGGACGGCCCGATTGGCGTGACCCCATAACTCACAGTTGTCGATTTCGATGTCCCGACCTTCGCACTGAATGGCAAATTCCGGGGCAGCGAAATCGATCGGATTCGATTCCGTGACTGTCTGACCCGGATGCAGTCCACGCAGCCGGATCCCGGTGACGCGTGAGCGCTCCTGGGCGCGAATCTGACAGGTCCCTGTCCAGTTAGTGTATATCAGTGACCCGGGCGACCCATCGACGCCCCGATCACTCGCAAGGGTGACGCCGGGCGGAACGGTGAGTTCGGTCCTGCCGAGGTTGATGTCATTGGCCAGGAATACGACGTCACCCGACGCCGCACTCGCGAGCGCTCGCTTTAGTCCGCCACGTGTTCTGGCCACAGTGTCGGCGGCAGCTTTGCTGATCGTATCCACATATCCCGCTCCGCCACCCAGCGTTGTTGCATCAGCTCCCTGCTGCCAGGGGAAGCCGTGTTTCCAATCGTCTCCCGCGGCACCCGCCTGTGGGTATCGACTGAGATCCGAGGGACGGCCGTCGACGAACGCGTTCGCATCGCCGTCGACGGTAACGTCCACAACCAGATTGTCGAATCGGTAAGCGTGACGTTCGCCAGGGTCGACACGGCCGGCCGCTCTGGTCCCGTCGTCGCTGATCCAGTGAAAATCCGATTCGATGACTGCGCCGTCTTTCGTCGAGGCGATCAGATCGCCACCGTCCTGGACTTCGAGATAATACTCTGCCGGGGTGTCGCCGGTCCCCTCGAATGAATAGCTATGCTCCGGCAGGTTCACTCCGGCCAGTTCATACGTCGAGACCGTCTGCCCGTCGAGCGAGAGCGAGAACTGCCCCTCCAGTGGCGTAAACTCGACGACGTTACCGAGAAACTCGATCGTGTCGCCGTAACCGTTGCCCGTCCGACCGGTCACCGTCCAGGTTCCGTCGTCGTTTTTTGCGACGTCTTCGTTGCTCGTCTCCGCGGTGAGATCGGTGTCGTTGATCACCCTGAAGATCTCGCCCGTCGTCCGTAACGAGTACGTGACAGAGCCGTCCGGCGGCGTCGTGATCTCGAGTCGCCTGGTCGGCGGTTCGACCAGTTCCTCACGCGAGATCGCATTACCGTTTCGGTAGAGTTGATAATCGCCACCGTCAATCTGAAAGGAGTGAACGTCGCCGTCGAGTTCGAACGCATCTGCGTATCCATCGGCGGTCGATCCGGTTACCTTCCACATCCCGTCGTCGTTCTTCTGGATGTGTTCTTCGTACGTCTCAGCGTCAGTCACGCTGTTTTCCTCGAGCAACGCGACAGTGTCGCCACAGGTGAATTGATACTGGATGTCTATCCCTTCCGGAGCGACGATCTCGAGTCGATCTGATTGCTCCTGGGCGTCACCGCGAGACATGACGACCGTGGAAGCGACAAGCCCGCCGCCGGAAAGCTGCAATAGCCGGCGACGACTGAGTGTTCTCTCTCGTGTGTCAGTCCCCCGCTCGTCAGTAGGATCCCCCTTCTGTTGTACCATAGTTAAGCATCACTTACTTACTGGAAAGAGAGTTTTTACGGCTCAACGCAGATTGGTGGTGTGTTGATACCGTTTGTATCGGCGTGAATGCAACATATCTACGGGATTGGTCCCCCAAATCATCGACTAACCTCTGCCTTCAAACTCTATTCCCTCAGAGTGTTAGCTTTTACGGATTTCTGATTGATAAATCTGCCGATCGTCGGACAGTTATCGAGTCTGCTCACAGACGTTTGAGTGACCAGGGATTCCCACTGAAGCACCGTCGGACGACTCCTACGGCGAAGTGCCTCCCTGGACGGACGGGATCACGAGAAGTTGGGTGCTGGTGAACTGCCCAGGACCCCAGTAAGAAGAGTATACCCTTGTAAACAGTCCGTCTGCCCATGTGAATAGATGGAACAGCACGACGCACGGACGATCGACCGGCTGGAAGACGGTGTCGAGGACGATCGCGTGGAACGACCCCGCCGATGGCGGTTAGTTCCACCGGCCATAACGCCGATTGCGTTACGAGACGTCTGCAGCGGCCTCCTCGACAGTATACGAAGAAAGGCACGTGACGGGTTCCAACGGGACATGGAAGCGTTTTTCGACGCCGATACGTCCGCGACGTACACGTCCTACCGCCGCGCGCTTGCCAGTTGCGTTCACGAACTGCGTGCCAATACGCCAGACGAGTGTCGCGAGGTCCTCATTCCCGCGTTCTGCAGTCCGGACTTCCCAGAGACGATCGAAGGTGTCGGTCTCGAAGCGGCTCGGTATGACGTCGATCCAACCACTCTCGCTGCAAACCCCTCCGCCATCGAAGCGGCGGTCACTGAACACACACTCGCCGTCGTCGCCGTCAACGTCCTTGGATACACGTCACCGATGGAGACCCTTGCGGAGATGTGTTCGGATCAGGACGTCTTTCTCATCGAGGCGCTCGGCTACGCGCCAGGGACTGAATACAAGGGACAGCGCCTGGGCACGTTCGGCGACTGTGCGGTGTTGAACTTCCAGCAGGGAAAGCCGATTCCGGTCGGTGGCGGAATGATACTCAGTCAAAATCCTGATCTCGCCTTTAGCGATCAAGGACGCTCCCGGACCAGGGCCAACGTCGGCGCAATCACCGGCTATGCGCTCCTATCCCGGCCACGCCGGTACTACGCCTACACGCGGGCGAAAGAATGGCTCGACCGATTCGGACGGCTGAACTGGCGACCCACGACGCATCCAGAATCCAAATTTGCAGTCGAATACGACCCGCCGTTTGCGACAATGTCCGATTTCCAGGGCGCGATCGCCAGCCGCGTATTCGACCGCCTCGAAGACAATCGGGAGCAGCGCGCGAAGACGGCACAGTTCTACACCGAAGCGCTGTCGACCTGCCCGAAGGTGAGGAGTATCGACCCGATCGGCGGACTCACCAGACATCAGTACGTCAGATTCCCGCTAATTGCCGAGACGCAACCGCTTCGCGATCGGATCGGCCAGGCGCTCAACGAGGCTGGAATCCAGGCCACGACGCTGTATGACTGGCCCATGATCGATCCCACATCGTTCCCCGGTGCCGGGAAACTCCAGCGGCACATCCTCACGCTCCCAACCCACCCATACGTCGACGAGAGAGACAGGCGACTTGTCGTCGAGACGATTCGGACGGCCGTTGCCCGAGACACGACCGATACTCACAGCGGGTAAACCAATCATTTCGGTCCTTGAACAGTCGGTAAATGGCCATATCTGTCAGTAACTCACAGGTCAAATCGGCTGCATGCAGGGCAATCAGTCCACATCCATCCGCTAATTTATCAATCTGCATTTTCGCCAGCCATTGATGTCGTCAGACATTGCTTACCGCCCGCAAGCTGAGAATAACAATCATATTCCCAAATGGATTCATCCTCGTGACTGAACCAGTTTCGCCTCCCGAACGAGTATCGATGTCGGTGACTGACCCTGCAAAGACGACGCTGTCTCCGAGCGACGCCGTTTCGACGGCGATGGGGCTGAGGGCGTGCTGCAGCGTCCTGCAATCCACACAGCCGTCATCGGAGGTGGTGGCGTGACTGACGACGTTCTCGCTGCGGGCGTGATCGGTGTGGGGAGTATGGGCCAACACCACGCCCGGGTGTACAGTGAACTACCAGACACCACACTCGTCGGCGTGACGGACGCCGACGACGATAGTGCGTCCCGCATCGCCGACGAGTACGGCGTCGAGCCGATGAATCGATCGGCCCTGCTGAACAGGGCTGACGTCGTCTCGATCGCGGTGCCGACGCCGTATCATGCCGAAACCACTCGAGAAGCCATCGAGCACGGAGTCGATGTCCTCGTCGAGAAGCCCTTTGTCGACGATCGGGAACTCGGACACGATCTCGCCGAGGAAGCCCGCGAGGCCGGTGTGGCGCTTCAGGTCGGCCACATCGAGCGATTCAATCCGGCGGTCGCCGTCCTCGCTGACATCGTGCCGGATCTGGACATCGTTTCGATCGACATCGATCGACTCGGTCCGCCACTCGACCGCGATAACGAGGACAACGTCGTGATGGACCTCATGATTCACGACGTCGACATTCTGTTGTCGCTCGTGGACGAGTCAATCGAGTCGCTGTCGGCGGTCGCCCGGGACGACCAGCACGCCACGTCCCAGTTCGAGTTCGAAAACGGCACTGTGGCGACGGTGACCGCGAGCCGGCTCACACAGGAGAAGGTGCGGAAGCTCTCGATCACGGCAGAATCGTGCCGTGTCAACGTCGACTTCATCAGCCAGACGGTCGAGATTCATCGTCGATCACTCCCCGAGTTCGTCGAGTCGGACGGTGACATCCGCTACCGACACGAGAGCGTCGTCGAGCGGCCGATGGTCGAGAACGGCGAGCCGCTGAAAGCCCAGCTCTCGGCATTTGCGGGCGCGGTGACGAACGGGACCGAACCGACGGTCACCGCGGCGGACGCCCTCAACGTACTGGAGATCATCGAACGCATCGAGTCACTGGCGTTCACTCCCGCCACGGAGGTGACGAGCGCGTGACCCAGCACGACAGCCGCGTGTCCCGGGAGACACGCCCTCGTGACGGATTGTACGATGCGTCCGAGGATGAGGCTACCCAGCGGGCGGCCTTCACGGGCGGTGACGTACCGGTTGCGGTCTACGGGCTCGGCAAGATGGGCGTCCCGCTCGCCGCGGTCTACGCGGACGTCACCGGCAACACGGTCGGTGTCGATGTCGATCCGTCCGTCGTCGAAACGATCAACGGCGGACAGTCCCCGATCAAACGTGAGCCCGGACTCCCGGACCTCGTCGCCGAGGTCGTCGAGTCGGGCGCACTGGAGGCCACGACCGACGGGGAGGGGGCCGCTGAGCGGGCCGCCGTGCACGTTCTCATGGTGCCGACACTGCTGACTGACGACGACGAACCGGATCTCTCGATCATGGATGACGTCGTCGAGACAGTCGGAGCCGGGCTCTCGCCGGGGGACCTCGTCATCGTCGAATCGACCGTGCCGCCACGGACGACAGTCGATCGGTTCCTGCCGAAGCTCCTCGAAACGAGTGGCCTTTCGGACGGGGAGTTCGGCGTCGCGGCCTGTCCAGAACGGACCGTGAGCGGCCAGGCGCTCGCCGACGTCAGAGGAACACACCCCAAAGTCGTCGGCGGGATCGACGACGAGAGTACGCGAGCGGCCGCCCTCATCTACGACGAGATATCGTCGAATGACGTGGTCACGACGACGGACGCAACCACTGCCGAGGCAACCAAGGTATTCGAGGGTGTCTATCGGGACGTCAACATCGCGATCGCCAACCAGCTCGCGGTCTTCGCCGAGGAGATGGACATCGACGTCAACGAGGCGATCGACGTGGCCAACACCCAGCCGTTCTGTGACATTCACGATCCTGGGCCGGGCGTGGGCGGGCACTGCATCCCCGTCTACCCACACTTCCTCAGCGGCCAGTTCGATGCCGACGCCACGCTGCTTTCGACGGCACGCGAACGGAACGACGACATGGCGGCCTATACCGCCCCGCTGACCGAAGCGATCCTTGAGGAAGCGGGTGTCGAACCCGACGAGGCGGCCGTACTGCTGCTCGGGATGACTTACAAGGCGAACATCGCGGAACTCCGGAACACGCCGTCGGTGCCGCTCGCCCGGCATCTCGCAGAGATGGGCCCGACAGTGTACGCCGTCGACCCGCTGATCGAAGACTGGAGCGCCCTGGAGACGGTGGAACCGCTCACGCTCGATGAAGCCCACGAACAGTCGTTTGATGCGGTCGTGCTCGCGACGCCCCACGACGAGTTCACGACCCTGGAGTGGGATGGCTTCGACGCGCCGATCCTCGACGGCCGGGCAGCCATCGACGCCGAGGAGGTCGACGCGCCGGTGTACACGATCGGTGGGCCATGGCCGTGAGATCGATCCGGCCCGCCACGAGCCCAGCGCCCGACACCGACAGCGCCCGTTCGACCGGGAACACGTCGCTCCGTGTGCTGTTCGACGTCGGGCATCCCGCCCAGGTACACCTGTTTCGCAACGCGATCCGGGAGCTCGGCGATCGGGGTCACGAGACGTTCGTAACCTCCCGAGAGAAGGAGGTCACGAACGATCTACTCGAGGCCTACGGGATCGATCACGTGTCGCTCTCCAGGCGTGGTGATTCCACGCTCTCGCTCGTGTGGGAGACACTGACCCGCGAGGTACGGCTGCTCTCGTTCGCCCGCCGCTTCGGACCGGACGTTCTCGTCAGTCGGCTCGGGCCGGTCCCGGCACACGTCTCGGCGCTTCTCGGTTGTCGACACGTCGTCGTGAGCGATACGTACGTCGACAGGCCGCTCATCCGTCGAATCCACCAGGGTGTGACGCTGCCGTTCGTCGATACGATCTGTGTGCCCGAAAGCTTCGAGTTGTCGATCGCCGACGAGAAGCGACGGCCGCTGGACTTTCAGGAACTGGCGTACCTGCACCCGGCGTATTTCGAGCCGGATCGGGACGTGCTCGCCGCGAACGATATCGATCCGGGCGATCCATACTTCGTCGTCCGGGTGTCCGGCTGGGACGCGTATCACGACGCGGGCCACGCTGGACTCGGCCCGGCGACCGTTCGACGACTGATCGATCGACTCAAAGAGCATGGGGCGGTGTATATCTCGGCCGAAGGCGACCTGCCATCGGACCTCGAACGGCACCGCCTCACGATTCCGCCGGCCGACATCCATCACGTCCTGTACTACGCCGACCTCTACGTCGGTGACTCAGGGACGATGTCGACGGAAGCCGCGATACTCGGGACGCCCGCGATCAGGACGAACACGATGGTCGGCGAGGACGACGAGCACGTGTTTCGAGCGCTCGAGGATCGCTATGACCTCTTGCGGTCCTATGCAGACGCGGACCGTGCCCTCGAAGCCGTCGAGGAGATACTTTCGTTCGGCATCGACTGCATCGACTGGCAGCAGCGACGAGAGCGACTGCTCGCCGAACAGCCGGACGTGACCGACCGGATCGTCGAAACGATCCTCGAATCAGCATCCGATCCACGGGAGAGTCGACCATGAGCGACCGAACAACCGATCAACCGACCCGCACCATCGAGGTCCCGGAGGATACCGCCGAGGCCATTTCCCAGCGGCTCTCCCGGACGCAGTTCGATACCGTCGACGGGTACGCTGCATTCGCTCTCGAGCAATTGCTCAGGGAACTGGATCGGGAAGAAGAGGCGGAGCCGTCAAAATCGAAATCGAACGGCGACAGCCCGCCGGAGGAGACCATCGAGAACCGGCTCGAACCGCTTGGATATCTGTGAATCGGCGGACGCCGAGAACAAACAATAGTCGTCCAGCGGGCCAAAAGCCGAACCAGCAGTCGGCCAACGGAGCAATAACGATGTCAACAGTCTCCGAACGGAGCAGCCACCATAACATCATCACTTTATACAACACGTGAATAAGGAGATTCATGACGCGCAACGAGGCACCACACGACCCGCCGACCGTGCTGACGATCGCTGGAAGTGACTCCGGTGGCGGGGCGGGGATCCAGGCCGACCTCAAGACCATCGAGGCGACGGGTGGGTTCGGTACGAGCGCGATCACGAGCGTCACTGCCCAGAACACGACCGGCGTCCAGGGGAGTCACCTGCTCCCGATCGAACAGATCGAGTCCCAGATCGAAGCCGTTCTCGGGGATTTCGACGTCAGGGCGGTCAAGACTGGCATGCTTGCGACCGCCGACGTGATCGAGACGGTCGTTGGGTACGCCGGCGACCTGCCCGAACTGGTCGTCGACCCGGTCATGGTCGCCGCATCGGGCGATCGGTTGCTCGAACCCGCTGGCGAAGACGCCTACGAGCGCCTCGTTGCCGAGGCGAGGCTGGTGACGCCGAACGCCGACGAGGCGGCCGTCCTCACGGGGATCGAACCGACGGACGAGGCGACGGCGGTCGAGGCCGGTGAGGCGCTCGTCGAGATGGGTGCCGACGCCGCCCTGATCAAAGGGGGACACATCGCCGGGGAGGACGTCATCGACGTACTGGTCACCGGCGATCGCGTCAAGACATTCCGCCACGAACGGATCGACACCGACGCGACCCATGGCTCGGGCTGTACGCTCTCGGCGGCGGTCGCGACCCACCTCGCTCACGGGGAGGCGCTGGCCGACAGCGTGAGCGCCGGAATCGACCTGCTCGCCCGGGCCGTCCGGTACAATCTCGACGTGGGCGAGGGACCGGGCGCGGTCCATCATCTCGTCGAAGCGCGCGAGCGCGCCGCAAGGACCGAGACTGCCGAAGCGATCGAGAGACTGGTCGACGAACTCATCGAGAGCGACGTCGCACCGCTGGTCCCCGAAGTCGGAACCAACGTCGTCGGCGCGACGCCGTTCGCCGAGCGACTCGAGGAAGTTGCGGCCGTCGAGGGACGAATCACTCGAACGGTGGACGGGGTGGCCCCGAACCGCGGCGTCCGCTTTGGCGCGTCGACGCACGTCGCTCGCTACCTATTGGACGCCCGCGAAGTCGACGCTACCCCCCGATTTGCCGTCAACTGGCGGTACGACGACGAGGTAGCCAGCGCACTCGAGAGCCTGAACGGCGATGTCGTCGAACTCAATGGCCACCCGACGCTCGAATCCGGCGTCGTCTCTGCGCTCGCTGACGCCGAGGAGTTGGTCGCCATCGTCGATCCCGGTGGAGAGGGTCGTGTGCCGGTCACGATTCTGCCGGCGCGTGATCCCGAAACACTCCTGTGTCGCACCAGCCAGCTGCTCGACGCCGTCGAGTGATTTCGTTAGTGCCGACGGAACCCAATCGCCGTCAACGCGATCGCGAGCATCGCGCCCACGGCGCTCAATCCAGGGCCGGACGCCGTCGTCGGCTCGGTCCCTTCGGTGGCGTCCGACGCACCCGATCCGGAAGTGACAGTCCTCCCGTCGGTGGCGTCCGACGTGGATCCGTCACCTGCGACGGTCATCGACGCTGCGACGGTCATCGACGCTGTGACGTCCTCCGCGCCGATAGTGTACGTACCCGGACGCGACAGCGTCACTCTCGTCCGGACCGTTTCAGTCTCGTTGACGCCCAGTGTGACCGGCCGCTCCGCGACGGTGGTTCCGTTCCGCGTGAAACGGATCTCGCCTGACGCCGGGACCGCCCTGTCGTTGCCGACGGTCGCCGTCACTCTCACGTCACCCGGTTCCGGGAGTGACGACGGATCGAGATCGAGCCTGCGGACGACCGGGGTCGCGGGATCGCGTACCTGGACGACCGTCTGCAGGTCACCGACACTGATCCGATACGATCCAGGCTGCCGGAACCGATGTTCGAGCGCGACCGTGGTCGATTCGCCGGCGGCGAGTTCGCCCTGGGATCGTGTGGCGACGTCGCCGTCGATCGAAAGGTTCGCCGTGTAGGTACCGGTCAGGCCGCCGTCGTTCGTGACGGCCATCGGGATCCGCACCGTCTCACCGACGACCAGCGGCGGCACCTCAGTCGTCGAAAGGGTCCGGTACTCCCCGTCGACGGTGATCTCAGTCGTCTCGTCGACAGCGTAGGTAAAGCGCGCCGGATCCACGACGACCGTCGTCGTCCGGCCGTTCACGCCGAGTTCGTATCGGCCGGCTTCCGACAGCGTGACGCTCCTCGTGACCGTACGACTCTCGTTGGGGGCCAGCGAAACGGAACGATCGCCGATAGTCGCGCCGTTCTGCGTGAAGGAGACCGACGCCGTCGCCGGGAAGTCCTGCCGGTTACGAACAGTTGCCGAAAGCGTAACGACCCCTGGTTCATCGAGGGTAGCGCGATCGACAGCGATCGATTCGACGACGGCACTGCCCGGATCGGACACCTGAATGGTAGTTCTGCTGGCACCGATATTGACCGAGTACGTCCCTGGCTGTTCGAACGTGTGGGAGAGGGAGATTGTCGTCGATTCGTTCCCGTCGAGGGTCCCAGTCGCCCGCGAAACGACAGTGTCCTCGACGCTGAGAGCGATATCGTAGGTCCCGGCCGACCCGCCGACGTTCGTGACGGTAACCGGGACGACCAGCGTCTCCCCGGCGGCCAGTCGATCGATGTCGTCCGTCGAGACGTTCCGGTACGGTCCCTCGATGCGATAGGACGCCGATGCCGACGCGAGTTCGTACGTGAATGCAGCCGGCGTCGAGCCGAACGCGGCCTCGTGTTGGGCACGGGTCCAGGTCGACGGCGTCGCGTCGCTCGTGAGGTAGCGATCGGCAGTGGCCGCGACCGATCCATTGGCGACCGATTCGATCCGTTCGAGCAATCGCTTGTGCTCGATTGTGGTATCGTCGTTGAGGTCGCCAAAGACAGTCTCGAAGGTCTGCGAGCGGTTCGTCGCGAGCCGGATCTGCCTGTCGAGTTCGCCGATCACTAGCCCACCCTTGTCGTATTCGGCCAGGTCGGTCCAGGTCGCCTGCTCGGCGAGGACGACGTCGCGGTATCGGTCAATGGTGCCGCGGGCGAGTCGCTCCTCGAAGCCGTCGAAATCCGTGAGGCCACCGTCGAGGGCGAGTTCGGCGGCGTGGTAGGTCGCGGTCGCCTCGATCAGCCACTGCGTTTCGTTCGTCGTGTTGAATTGCTGTCTGGAGTGAACGTACTCGTGGAGCCAGGTGTTGTCGGCGGTCTCGATCGGCTCGGTCGCTTCAACCCACATGTCGCTGTCCCACGTCTGCAACCCCAGCACCGCCCAGTCGACCGACGTCGGGGCCGCCACAGTGAAGACGCGATCGTCACGATCGCCGACCCGGAGTGCGTCGGAGGCGTTCGCAAAAGCGGCGAGGACGGCGTCTGGTTCGGCTGTCATCGAGGCCGCCTCGGGAACGACCAACTCGAAGGTCTGGCCGTGGGCTGTGCGGGTGTAGGTCTCGTGTGGCCCGAGAAAGGCAAGGAGGTCACCGACAGCACCCTCGCCGGCGACGGTACGTCGGCGGTCGATTCCGACATCGACGTCGTCGTCAGTCGCATCGAATCTGCCGCTGATGAATTCGAGATCCGGCGGTCGGACGAGGGCCCACGCGCCCGTGTCGGCGTACAGAAATCGCCCGCTACCTGGCTCGGGACCGGTTCCCTGTGCCGTTTCGTTGGCGTCTAGATCGTAGGTAATCGTCGCCTCGTCCATCTCGCCGGTCCACTCGTATCGTCTCCCCACGGTCGATTCGAGCCCATCGGTGTCCGTGACGGTCCCCTGCCAGGGGACAGCCATCTCGAACTCAGTGGCGATGTCCGGGAAGGAGACAGTCGCTGTCACCTCTATCTGGCCGGGCTCATCAGGTTGCAAACGGTATTCCTGCGTAATGGTAACGTTTTCCCAGGTAGTTGTCGCCATCGCGGCATCCTCGCCAGCGGCCGCTCCGGCCACGCCGACGCCCGCGAACGTCCCGATCACGACCGCCGCGAGGATCGCCGTGGCAATGACGTGCCGGCTGTGCATGTCAGACAGTAACAGGCCGGAGTATTTGAGTCCGGTGGCCGCTCGCCCGATCGAACGCATCCCGTAGCGTTTTAACCCACTTCGCACCCAGGAAGGGACATGACCGAAGCGACGGGGATCGTCGGCGAGTTCTTCTCGCTGAGAGACGGGGCTGACGCGGATCTACTGGCGATGCAAGTGGGGGATTTCTACGAGTTCTTCGGCGACGATGCCGAGACGGTCGCCGACGAACTCGACCTCCAGGTCTCCCAGAAATCGAGTCACGGCTCGTCGTATCCGATGGCTGGCGTTCCGGTCGGCGAACTCACGCCGTACCTGACGGCGCTCGTCGAGCGCGGCTACGATGTCGCCGTCGCCGACCAACACGAGACCGAAGACGGCCACGCTCGGGAAGTCGAACGCGTCGTCACGCCGGGGACGCTGCTGTCGACGACTGACCCACAGGCCCGGTATCTCGCGGCGATCGTCGAGGACGAGACGTGGGGGCTTGCGTTCGCCGACGTGACGACCGGCGAGTTCTTCGTGACCCAGGTCGACGACCGGGACGCGGTTTTCAGCGAACTCTACCGCTTTGACCCGGCCGAGGTACTGCCCGGGCCGACTGTTCGGGCCGACGACGAAATGATCGAACGACTTCGGGAACGGACGGACGCGAGCGTCTCGCTGCACGCGACCGACGCGTTCGCCCCCGGGCGTGGCCGTCACCGACTCCGCGAGCACTTCGGTGCTGGAACGATCGACAGTGTCGGGATCGACGACGCCGAGTCGACCATCGCGGCTGCCGGGGCCGTCCTCAGCTACGTCGAAGAGACCGGCCAGGGCGTGCTCGCGTCGATGACGCGTCTCCAGCGCCACGGCGCATCCGACCACGTCGAACTCGACGCCACGACCCAGCGCAACCTCGAACTCACCGAGACGATGCGTGGAGAGGAGTCCGGGTCACTGCTCGAAACGATCGACCACACCGTCACGAGCGCGGGGACCCGGACGTTGCGTGCGTGGCTCCAGCGTCCCCGGCGATCACGGGAACGGCTGGCCCGTCGACAGGACGGCGTCGAGTCACTGTCGGCCGAGGCGATGGCGCGTGAACGACTCCGGGAAGTACTCGGGGACGCTTACGACCTCGAACGGCTCGCGAGCAAGGCCGCCTCGGGGAGCGCGGATGCGCGCGACCTTCGGGCGGCCGTCGACACGCTGGAGTTGTTCGAAACAGTTCGTGAGATCGTCCAGGAGACGCCGGGGCTGGCCGACTCCCCGCTCCCGACGTGGCTCGACGAGCCGGATCCCGACGCCGTCGCGACTCTCGCGGCCGACCTCGACGCGGCGATCGTCGATGATCCGCCGGGGACGGTCACCGAAGGCGGGATCATGCGACGGGGGTACGACGACGAACTTGACGCCGTGATCGACGAGCACGAGGCGGCCCTCGAGTGGATCGAGACGCTGCCCGAGCGCGAACAACGGGACCACGGCATCACGCATCTCTCGGTCGACCGGAACAAGACGGACGGCTACTACATCCAGGTCGGCAAGAGTGAGACGGGCAAAGTCCCCGACCACTACGAGAACATCAAGACGCTGAAAAACTCCGAGCGCTACACGATCCCGGAGTTGACCGAACGCGAGCGGAAGATCTTCCGGCTGGAGGAGCGTCGCCACGACCTCGAACGCCAGTGTTTCGAGGAGTTGCGCGAAGCGGTCGCCGACCACGCCGATCTCCTCCAGGGCGTCGGCCAGGCCCTCGCGGCGGTCGACGTGATGGCGGCACTCGCCACCCACGCCGTCCGCAACGACTGGACCCGCCCGACGTTGCGCGATTCGCGGGCGCTCGACGTCGAGGCCGGTCGCCACCCGGTCGTCGAGCAGACGACGGAGTTCGTGCCCAACGACCTCCGGATGGACGACGACCGCCGGTTCCTGATCGTGACGGGGCCGAACATGAGCGGGAAATCGACGTACATGCGCCAGGCGGCGCTGATCGTTCTATTGGCACAGATCGGATCGTTCGTGCCGGCCAGGTCGGCGGAAGTCGGCCTCGTCGACGGGATATACACTCGCGTCGGGGCCCTGGACGAACTCGCCCAGGGCCGCTCGACGTTCATGGTCGAGATGCAGGAACTCGCGAACATCCTCCATTCGGCGACAGAGGACTCGCTGGTCATCCTAGACGAGGTCGGTCGCGGGACGGCGACCTACGACGGCGTCTCGATCGCGTGGGCGGCGACCGAATATCTCTCTTCGGCCCAGTCGGCCTCGCCGTCACCGAAAACGCTCTTTGCGACACATTACCACGAACTCACCACGCTTGCCGATCACATCTCGGGCGTCGAAAACGTCCACGTCGCCGTCGACGAGCCCGCAGGCGGCACAGACGGCGACGATGCCGGCCCGCCCACCACCGACGGGGCCGACGACGATGTCACGTTCCTCCGGACTGTCCGGGATGGCCCGGCCGACCGCTCCTACGGCGTCCACGTCGCCACCCTCGCAGGCGTCCCGGATCCCGTCGTCTCCCGGGCGCGGGAGGTACTCCGGAAACTCCGGGCCGACGAGGCCATCGACGTCCAGAACGGTCGAGCGAGCGAGGAGACCCGGCAGGTCGTCTTCGACCTGGATTCGGGGGAACTGCGGGAATCGGACACGGACGACAGTGGGACAGGAGACCCACCGGCGGATCAGATGGGCGACACCGACGAGACGGTGGGTGGGGGAACGGGTCCGATCGTCGACCAGTTCGGCGAGGACGCTCCGGCGGTCCTCGAAGCGCTCGAATCCCTCGACGTCGAGGAAACGTCGCCGGTCGATCTGCTGGGAGAGGTGCAAGAATGGCAGCAGCGACTGGACTGACGCTCCCGTCGGCTCAGGACCCGGGCAGGATGTCACCCAGCGCGCCACCCACTGACATCGGGAGGATCGCGGCGGCGAGCTCGCCGACAGCGACCAGCGGGGTGGCCCAGGTAAGTCGACCCCACATTGTCATCAGTATCAGGGCAGTCACCGACGCGATCACCAGCACGCCGGCGAAGCGCTGGGGGATGAACCCGAAGTACGGGTCGACCACACGGACGTCCTGGATCTCGGCGACGTAGAGGATCCCGAAGACGAGCGCGAACGTGAACCCAGCCGTCCCGACCAGAAAGTGCGGGTTGGCCGCGAGATACGCTCCGACTTCGCTGGTGCCACCTTCGACGAACATCGGAATGCCGAAGAGAACGCTACCCAGCAGTGCCTCTGAGGCGTCGGCGCGGTCGAACCCCGAGATCACGCGCCCGAAGGCACCCTGTTGACTCACTGAGAGCGCGGTCTCCCTGACCGCATCGACTTTCGCACGTTCCTCGGGCGAGTCGACTGTCTCCTCCAGGGCGTCGAGCTCTTCGACCAGATCTGCGACGCTGGGCTCAGGTGAGGGCGCTTCGGAGTCGTGTCCGTCGAAGATACTCATGTGAGAAGATTCCCTCGCCCCACACATGAACGTGACCCGCCGATCGGCGATCGCTCACTCCCGTTGAACCGACGCGCCGATCGACTCGATCACGTCGAAGAAATTCGGGAACGAGACGTCGACGTGTTCGCCACCCTGGACGATCGTCTCGCCGTCGGCGACCAGGCCGGCGACGGCAAGGGACATCACGATCCGGTGATCCGCCCGGCCGTCGACGACCGCTCCCGAGAGGTCGGTGTCGTCGCCGTGGATCGTCAGGGCTTCTTGCTCTTCGGTGACGCTTGCACCCATCGCCGTGAGTTCCTCGGCCATCGCCGCGACGCGGTCGGTCTCCTTGTAGCGGACGTGTTCACAGTCGACGATTCTGGTGTCGCCGTCGGCGACCGCACCCAGGACGGAGATCGTCGGCAGGAGATCGGGCGTGTCCGCGACGCTGACCTCGACGCCCGAGAGAGACGACCGGCTGACGGTGATCTCGCCGGCGTCCCGATCCCAGGAGATGTCCGCGCCCATCCGTTCGAGAATATCGACGATCGCCGAGTCGCCCTGCGCGCTGGGTCGCGCGCCGGTGACCGTCAGGCCATCCGGCGCGGCAAGTGCGCCGGTCGCGAGCAGGTAGGACATCGACGAGAAGTCGCCGGGAACAGCGTACTCACCGCCGGCAGGGTCGTAGGTCTGCCCACCGGCAACGTCGAATCCCGCAGCCGTCGACTCGACGTCGACGCCGAACGCGTCGAGCACTTCGATCGTGATATCGACGTACGGCGCGGACTTGAGTTCGGTTTCGAGGTCGATCGCGATCCCCGCCTCCGTGATCGCGCCGGCCATCAGCAGGGCCGTGATGTACTGTGAGGAGACGTCGCCAGGGATCGAGACAGTGCCCCCGTCGACGGGGCCTTTCACCACAAGCGGGGCCTGGCCGTTCGCCCGCGTACTCTCGGCACGTCCGTCAAGTTGCCCGATCGCGTCGAGCAGCGGTCCCTGCGGCCGCGAGCGGAGGGAATCGTCGCCGGTGAGGACGGTGATGCCGTCCGCGAGGGCGGCCGTGGCCGTCACCAGTCGCATCGTCGTCCCACTGTTCTCGCAGTTGACGATGTCCGACGGGACGGCCGGCCGGCCGTCGAATCCGGTGACTTCGAGCGCATCGACGCCGCGTTCGACGCTGCCGCCGTAGGCTTCGACGGCACCCATCGTGGCTTCGGTATCGGCGCTTTCGAGTGGATCGCGGACGGTTGCGCCCTCGGCGTAGCCGGCGGCGAGGATCGCACGGTGCGTGTAACTCTTCGACGGCGGAGCCTGGACCTGGCCCGTAACGGTCGACGGGGAGACGTAAACGTCCATGTGAAAGTGGTTGTGAGGGGACGATATGAGGATACCGGTGTGATCGTTACCGTCTGCTCTCGTGAGTTGAGCGTTGGTTGTGAATGCCACACATTTATTTCTCCGTGAGAACGAGACGACAGTATGGGCGAGCCGATCCGGGTGCTCCACGTCGACGACGAACCCGACTTCCTCGACCTCGTCGCGACGATGCTCGAAGACGAGGCCGATCAGTTCGTCGTCGAACGGGCGACCACCGCCAACGAGGGGCTCGGACGGCTCGACGAGACGATCGATTGCGTCGTCAGCGACTACGAGATGCCCGGGCTGGACGGGCTCGAACTGCTGGCTGCCGTCCGCGAGGAGTACCCGGATCTGCCCTTCATCCTTTATACCGCCCGTGGGTCCGAGTCCATCGCGAGCGAGGCCGTTTCCGCCGGCGTCACCGACTACCTCGAAAAGGCGGGTGGGACCGAACAGTACACCGTCCTCGCCAACCGGATCGAGAACGCAGTGGGACAGTACCGGGCCAGCAGGCGCGCGGACACCCTCGATCGGATCAGGAATACCGTCCGGGACGTCAACCAGGAACTCGTCCGGTCGCGAAGCCAGGCCGAACTCGAAAGCCGGATCTGTGAGATCATCACGGACGGACCGCCATACGAGTTCGCGTGGATCGGCGGGCGCGACGCGGATGCTGGGACTGTCGTCCCGCGGGCGAGCGGTGGGGACGGTGACGGCTATCTGGCGGCGGTCTCGATCACACTCGACGAGGGTCCGACGGGGGGCGGCCCGACTGTCAGAGCGCTCGCTGCGGACGACCTCGTCGTGACCCAGTCGATCGAGGACAGCGAGGCGTTCGAACCCTGGCGTGAGGCGGCCCTGGAGCGCGGTTTTCGGGCCAGTGCTGCCGTCCCGCTCTCCTTCGAGGATCGTCAGTACGGCGTGTTGAACGTCTACAGTGCCGAGCGGGAGCCCTTCGACGAGACCGAGAAGAACCTGCTTCGCGAACTCGGCGGCGACATCGGCCACGCACTCCACCGCATCGAACAGGAGCGTCAGTACCGCCGGCTCTTCGAGGAGTCGATCAACGCGATCGCCTTCCACGAGGTCGTGACCGACGAGGACGGCGACCCGGTCGATTACGTCTTCCTGGACGCCAACGACGCCTTCGAGGACGCGACCAGGCTCGATCCGGCGGAGATCATCGGCAAGCGCGTGACCGAGGTCCTGCCGGATCTCGACCGGACGTTCATCGAGACCTACGGGGAGGTCGCACTCGAGGGCGAGCCGACTGCGTTCGAATACGACGCGGAGTCTCTCGGACGGCGCTATTCGATCACGGCGTTCCCACTGGGAGAGGGGCGATTCGTCACGACGTTCTTCGACGTCACCGAACAGCACGAACAGGAGCGGGAGCTGACCGAGACCAACCGGTTGCTGTCTGCGCTCCTGGAGCACCTTCCCTTCGGCGTCCTCGTCGAGGGGAACGACCGCAAGATCATGGCCGCAAACCCCGCGTTCTGTGACTGCTTCGATATCGGGATGGCGTGTGACCAGCTCGTCGGGACGGACTGTGTGAAGGCAGCCGAGGACGTCGCCGAGCAGTTCGCCGACCCCCAGGGGTTCATCGAGCGGATCGAGACGCTTCTCGACCAGCGTGAACCGGTCATCGGCGAGGAACTCCAGCTGGCCGACGGACGGACCCTCTCGCGGGGCTACGTACCGTTCTCCCTGGCGGACGGCGAGGGGAACCTCTGGCTGTACCGGGACGTGACAGACCGCAAGGATCGCGAACGGGAACTCCGGACGATGAACGAACAGCTGGCGACGGTCCGCGATCAGCTCGAACTCGCCCTCGAAACGACGAACGCCTGCACCTTCGACTGGCGGCCGGCGGACCAGGAGATCCAGTGGTATCCGACCTTCGAGGCGGTCTTCGGCATCGACGCGTCGGCAGTCGAGCCGATCTTCGACGCCTACTTCGAGATGGTGCCAGCCGATCACCGCGAGCGGGTCAGGACCGCCATCCAGGCGGCGATCGACGATGGAACTGGCTACGATCTCACCTACCCGGTCGAACCCGGCGGGGAGCGGATCTGGGTCCGCGAGCAGGCCCAGGTCATGACCGACGAGGGGGAGCCGCGGGTTGTCGGGACGATCACTGACGTGACCGAGCTCACGGAGTACGAGCGTCGGCTCGAACGCCAGAACGAACGCTTAGACGAGTTCGCCGAGGTCATCTCACACGACCTCCGGAACCCGCTGAACGTCGCCTTCGGTCGGGCGGAGCTTCTCGCCGAGGACGACGAGAGTCCGCACACCGGGCCGCTGCTCGACGCGCTCGAACGGATGGAGGACATCGTCGGCAACACGCTGACGCTGGCCCGCCAGGGCGATACGGTGGGAGAGACCGAACCGGTCCCGGTCGAACCGGTCGTCAAGGAGTGTGCGGAGATGATCGACAGCGAGAGCGCGACGGTCGATGTCGCCGAGGAGTTCCGGATCCGGGGTGATCGCGACCGGATCAGACACGTCTTCGAGAACCTGTTTGCGAACGCGGTCGAGCACTCCGCGGAAGATGGTGGGGACGTCACCGTCCGGATCGACCGAATCGACGACCACGGCTTCTACGTCGCCGACGACGGCCAGGGCATCCCGGCCGACGAGCGCGCGGCGATCTTCGATCCGGGCTTCACCACGACGAGGGAGGGGACGGGACTCGGCCTCACGATCGTCGAGCGGATCGCGGAGGCCCACGGCTGGGACGTCTCGGTCGCGGAGAGTCGCGAGGGCGGCGCGTGCTTCGAGTTTACCGGTGTCGACATTACCTGACAGGGAGTGGAGAGTTACTGCACGCTGGCACTCGACGCGCGGTTGATCATGTAGACCGCGACCGCACCCAGAATGACGTCGAGGACGATCAGGATCGCGAGCGATGGCACGAGCGTGTTCCAGATCCCGCCGAAGGCAGTAACGTCGAGCACTTCCATCACGTCTTTGTTGAGCATGATCGCCCGCGCGGCGTCGACGCCGTAGGTGATCGGATTGTAGGTTGCGACCGTCTGGATCCACGGCTTCATCTGCGAGACCGGGAGAAACGCACTGGAGACGAACAGCAACGGGAGCTGTATCATGTTGGCGGCGATGATCGTCGACTCCTGGTCGCGAGTGATGAGCGCAACCGTATTCGAGAACGCCAAAAACCAAAGCGAAAACAGGATCGCAATGCCGATGATCGCCAGTGCGCCAGGGATGCCAGTCGCAATTTCCGCTCCGAGGACGACGCCCAGTACGAGAATAATGACGACCTGGATGACGATCCGGATCAGCTCCGAGAGCGTCTTGCCAACAAAGACCGCCGCTCGATTCATCGGCGTGACCAGCGTCTTCTGGAAGACCCCACTCTCGATGTCGTCGACAAGTCCGATCCCCGACGATGAGGCGACAATGAGTGCGATCTGGACGGCTATCGCCGGCAGGAGATACGTTTCGTAGTTGATTCCGGTCTGGAGGGCACCGCCAGCAATGTTGCCGAATACCTGGGTAAACAACACCAGAAAGATGATCGGCTGGATGAGCGAGGAGACGACGACGAAGGGATTGCGGATGGCATTGATGTTCCAGCGCATGAAGTTCGTCCAAACATCACCCAGAAACGAGTTCGAGGTGCGAGCGACGTCGCGATCCGGCGGGGTTTCAGCGCTCATCGGTCACCTCCGTCGACATCGGTCGTCGAACCTGCCGCCGACTCAACCGCGTCAGCGTCCGACTCGGCCGGATCCTCGTCGTCGAGATGCTCGCCGGTGATCGCGAGGAACACGTCGTCGAGGGTTGGCGATCGGACGTTGAAGCCAGTCACCGTGATCCCGGCGTCCCGGAGGGCAACGAGCAGGTCGGGACCGCGCTTGCGGGACTCCCGGGACGTGACGGTGATACCGTCGTCGGTGACGTCGACGGTCGGGTCGTCGGTGAACAGTTCCTCGTCGCGGGCGATCGCCGCCGCGCGCTCGCGCGCCCCGGAGCCGTCTTCGAGTTCCACGTCGAGAACCTCACCGCCCACCTCTCGTTTGAGCGTCTCCGGGGACCCCTCCGCGACGATCTCGCCGTCGAGGATGACCGACAGTCGATCACAGAGATGGTCGGCTTCCTCCAAGTACTGGGTCGTGAGAAAGATCGTTGTCCCGCGGTCGTTGATCTCCTCGAAGTAGTCCCAGAGTCGGTTGCGGGCCTTCGGATCGAGGCCGGTCGTCGGTTCGTCGAGAAAGACCAGCGGTGGCCGATGGACCAGTGCCATCGCCGCGTCGAGGCGCTTTTTCATCCCGCCGGAGAACCCCGCTGCCTGCTTGTCGGCGACGTCGGCCAAGTCCACGAGATCCAGCAGCTCGTCGATCCGGTCGCTTCGATCCCCCCGAGAGACGCCGTAGGCGTCACAGGCGAACCGGAGATTCTCGCGGGCGGTCATCTCCCGGATGACGCTCGTCTCCTGGGCCATGTACCCGATCGACTCCCGGATAGCCTGCTGGTCGGCCTCGACGTCGAACCCGTTGACGCGAACCGTCCCGGCCGTCGGGGACAGCAACGTCGCCAGCACCTTGATGGTCGTCGTCTTCCCCGCCCCGTTGGGTCCGAGAAAGCCGAAGAATTCCCCCTCCGGGATCGTCATTGACACCCCAGAGACGGCTTCAGTACCATCTGCATACGTCAATTCGAGGTCGCTGGCCTCGATCGCGAAGGCGGATTTTTCCGGCGACTGCTCGTCGATCGGATTGCTCCGTTTTATCCCCATTTGGGACAGATAACGACCGTGATCTATATAAGAACTCTGAATGAATATTCAATCACAGTCGTCACGTCAGCACGACCACATCAGGGAGTGTTCAGACCCAAGAAGATATCGATAGAATAGCAATCTGACACGACTGCACTGAAACCGGGAAACTAATCGACCCGGCAGACAGATACCATACACAATGCCACCAGGACTATTTCCGGAGGAGCCATCGGAGACACGTATCGAGATTCTGAAAGCGACATATTCAGCGTTATGCGAGCATGGATACGCGGATCTGACGATCGAACGAATCGGTCAGCACTTCCCGAAGAGTACCTCGCTGGTGTATCACCACTACGAAGGGAAAGACGAACTCCTGCTCGATTTTCTCTCCTATCTACTCGAGGACGCCGAAGAGAACCTGGGCACTGACGCTGCCGCCAACGCCCACGAGCGACTCCAGATGATATTCGACCAGGTGTTCACCCAGGAGAAGAGTTCGGAGGAGATTGCCTTCCAGCAAGCGATGGCCTGGATGCGTGCGCAGGCGACGACCGACGAAGAGTACCGCCACCACTTCACCCAGCATGACCGGTTCTTCAGGGATCAACTCGCCGATATCATCCGTGACGGGATCGAGGAGGGGGAGTTCAAGGAAGTCGACCCCGAACAGATGGGGATCGCGCTCCACACAATTCTGTCAGGCACAATGGCCCAGCAAGTGACGTCCGACGTCGATCTGTCGACGCTCCGAGCGGAGGCAGAGGCCTACGTCGAAGCACGACTGCTCGCCGAGGGTCGGTAACCCTTTGGCGAGGGCGGCCCGAACTATCCGCATGGAGCCAGATCTTTCTGCAGTCGATGAACGGCTGGCTGAGTTCGAGGCCGACGGATATCTCCTTGATGCCGATGGAACCGACCCGAACCAGCAGTATCTCTCCGGGTTTGACGCCCCCGATCCGTTCGTGACGCTGTACGCTGGGGAGACGCATCTCCTGTTTGTCCGGAGTCTGGAGTTCGGCCGCGCGAAGCGGGAAGCACGCGCTGACACCGTCGAGCGCTTCGTCGACTTCGACTACGACCGACTTCGCGAGGAACACGACCGTCGTGAAGCGGCCGCCCGCGTTCGCGCCACGTTCCTTCGTGAGCACGATGTCGAGCACGTCGCCGTCCCGCCGCGGTTCCCGACGGGAACGGCCGACGCACTGCGCGAACAGAACATCGAGGTCACTGTCGATCACGACGACGCGATCGAGACCGCTCGGGCGACGAAGACCGCCGCGGAGATCGACCATATCCGGACTGCCCAGCGAGCCAACGAGGCCGCGATGGCGGCCGCCGAGGAGCTCATCACGGGAGCCGCTGTCGACGACGAGGGTCGACTGCTCGCCGAAGGTGAGGTGTTGACCAGCGAACTGGTCCGCGAGGAGATCGAAGTAACACTGCTCCGGAACGGCTGTGCGCTCGACGAGACGATCGTCGCCTGTGGCGCGGACGCCGCCGATCCCCACGACCGCGGAAGTGGTCCGCTCGTGGCCGACGAACCAATTATCGTCGACATCTTCCCCCGGAACAAGGACTCACAGTACCACGCCGACATGACACGGACGTTCCTGGTCGGTGAGCCGGACGAGACGGTCGAGGAGTGGTTCGAGCTGACCGACGAGGCTCGCAAGGCAGCCATCGACGCGGTCGAACCGGGCGTCACCGGCGCTGAAGTTCACGATATCGTCTGTGACGTCTACGAGGACGCCGGCCTGCCGACGCTGCGGAGCGACGGGAGCGCCGAGACGGGATTCATCCACTCGACCGGCCACGGCGTCGGGCTGGCAGTCCACGAACAGCCGAGCGTGAGCCAGCGCGGCGAGGAACTCGAACCGGGCCACATCATTACGATCGAGCCCGGCCTCTACGATCCGGCGGTCGGCGGCGTCCGGATCGAGGATCTGCTGGTCGTGACCGACGACGGTGCGGAGAACCTGACCGAGTACCCGGTGGCACTCACCGGGGAGTAACACGACGACAGCCGGGCCACCGAATCGACTGTTATTGTGCGGCGATCAATCGTTCCACGGCCTCACGGTCCGGTAGCGGTTCCATCGCCCCCGTCTCAGTCGTCGTCAGTGCGCCGACGGCGTTGCCAAACGTGACTGCGCCCGAGAGCGATCGGCCCGCCAGCAAGGCCGTGATCGTCCCCGCCGTGAACGCGTCACCGGCCCCTGTCGTATCGACGGCGTCGACGTCGAAAGCCGGCTGATCGGTCTCGGCCGGCCCCCACGGAGCGTCGGCGGTCGCCATCCCGTACGTTCCGTCAGCGCCGCGGGTGAGAAAGACGGTGTGCGGGCCGTATGCGAGCAGTTCCTCGGCGACCGACGCGATGTCCTGGTCGATCGTCTCCAGCAGAACCGAGAGATCCTCGCGATCAGTCTTGACGACGTCGGCAAGTTCGAGCGCCCGCCGCATCGTCGGTTCGAGGTCGGCGGGATCGGGCCAGAGGTCCTCGCGGGTGTTGGGATCGAACGAGACCGTGCAGTCCTGGGCCTGTGCGCGCTCGGCGAGGTCAAGCATCGCGGTTCGAACCGGCTCTTCACAGAGCATGACGCCACCGAAGTGGACCCACTCCAGGTTCGCGAGCGTCTCGTCTGGGACGGTTTCGGACTCCATCGCCATCGTGGCGGTCCCCTCCTTGTAGAAGACGAACGACTGGTCGGCCGCCGGATCGTCGCCGACGAGCGTGTGGGCGGTCTTCCGGTCGGCGTCGACCTCGACAAAGCGGTCGGGCACGCCCTGGGTTTCGAGGACGTCAGCGAGATGCTCGCCGAACGGATCGGCCCCGAGTCGCGTCCAGAGATACGGGGCCGTTCCGAGGCGGGTCATCGCGACCGCGAGGTTCGCCGGTGCGCCGCCGGCCCGGCGGTCGAACGTCTCGGCGTCGGCGAGTGGGCCGGTGGTCGTGGGAAACAGGTCGATGAGTGTCTCGCCCGCGATCAGCACGTCTGGATCGGTCATATCGAGCGGTTCGTCACGACGGCCTATCGTTCCTTGCCTTCGAGAGCGAGGGACGGATGCAACCCGAACTCACAGCGACCGGAGTCCCTCGAAACAGGCCCCGATCGGGTGATACCCTGGCTCGACGGCGGGGCCCTCGTCGGTGTCGATCGGATCGTTCTCCCGCGTCAGCTTGAAGTAGACGTTCCCGCCGGGCGCAGTCAGGTGGTCCTGGGTATACTCCCAGAACCGATCGTACCACGACAGGTAGGTGTCGTCGCCGGTCCGCTCGGAGAGTGCGGCGGCCGCACCGATGCCCTCGGCGACCGGCCAGCCGTATTTGTCGTCGACGATCGCCTCGCCGTCGCGGTCGAACGTGTAGTACAAGCCGCCGTACTCGTCGTCCCAGCCGTGCTCGACCGCGATCTCGAACAGTTCCTCGGCGCGGTTGATCGCCCAGTCGACATCGGCATAGCGGTCGAGGATCGCCAGCAGCTTCGCCCACTCGATGTGATGGCCAGGCTGGTATCCCCACGGACGGAAGAGATCCTTCGGCTTCTCGCGGTTGTATTCCATGTCGTGGTCCCACGATTCGGTGTAGTGTTCCCACAGCAAGCCATCGTGTTCGCCAGCCAGGTCGACGGTGAGTGCATGGGCGATCTCGCGAGCGCGGTCGAGATACCGAGCCTCGCCGGTCGCCTCGTGGGCGGCGAGCATCGCCTCGCAGGTGTGCATATTGGCGTTCTGTCCACGGTACTCCGACGCCTCGGCGAAGTCGCCGTCGAACTCACTCTGACAGAGGTGATGGGCCGGTTCCCAGAAGTGCTCCATCAGCAGATCGTACGTCGCTTCGATCCCCTCGCGGGCCCCATCGATGCCGGCCTCATGCGCCCGAGCATACGTGAGCAGGACGAACGCGTGCCCGTAGCAGACGCGCTTTCGATCAACAGTTTCGGCCCCTTCGAGCAGCCAGTCGTAACCGTCGGTCTCGGGATCGAAGTGCCCCTCCCGAAGGAATTCGACGCCGTGCTCGGCGGCATCGAGCCACGGCTCTTGGTCGCCGAACCGAGCCCCGAGACAGCAGTTCACGACGTAGCGCGTCGTGGCGACCAGGTGTTTCGACTCCGCGTCGTAGATCTCCCCGGTTTCCTCGTCGAGTTGGGCGATGTATCCACCCACCTCCTCGTCGATCCCGGTCGGATAGTAGAACGTGAGAACGTCCCGAAGGCGTTCGACGAGCCAATCGTCCCGCCGGTACTGATCGGCCATACTGAGAGGGTCGGACGAGGAAAGCAAATAGGCTTCGACGGGACGAGCAAGTGCGGACGAGAAGGAGGGGCGTTGACTGCCGGCCTGACCCCTGGCGCGCCGGGATGCTGGCGTTTATCACCGGCGCGGCCCCACCAACAGGTATGAACATTGTACCGGACACGAGCGTGATTATCGACGGTCGCGTGTCCGATCGCATCGGCGAGGGCGAGTTCGCCGACGCGACGGTCGCGGTCCCCGAGGCTGTCGTGGGCGAGCTTGAATCCCAGGCCAACGAGGGGAGACAAACCGGCTGGGACGGACTCGAGGAACTACAGCGACTCGCTGACCTGGCCGACGACGGCGAGATCGACGTCGAGTACATCGGCCGCCGGCCAGAATCGAGCGAGCGACGGGCCGCCGACGAAGGCGATATCGACGCGTTGATCCGCGATCTTGCCGAGGATCGGGGCGCGACGCTGGTCACCAGCGACGTCGTCCAGAGCGAGGTCGCCGGCGCGAAGGGCCTCGACGTCGTCTACATCGAACCGGTCGGCAGAGACGTCGAATCACTCGAAATCGAACAGTTCTTCGACGAGACCACGATGAGCGTCCATCTGAAGGTCGGTGTCGCGCCGATGGCCAAACGCGGGACGATCGGCGACATGCACTACGAGCGAATCCGGGAGGACGTCTCGACCGAGGAACAGCTCAAGGAGTTCGCCCACGAAATCGAGGAGAGCGCCCGCGCCAGCCCGGACGGGTTCATCGAGATCGACGAACCCGGCATGTCCATCATCCAGTTCCGGGAGTACCGCATCGCGATCGCCCGCCCGCCGTTTGCCGACGGGATCGAGATCACCGCAGTCAGACCGATCGTCAAGACCGAGCTTGCTGACTACGAGTACGCCGACGAGCTCCGGGATCGACTGGTCGAGCGCCAGCGCGGCGTCCTCATCTCCGGTGCGCCGGGGGCCGGCAAGTCCACCTTCGCCCAGGCGGTCGCCGAGTTCCTCTCCGATTCGGACTACTCGGTCAAGACCATGGAGAAGCCCCGCGACCTCCAGGTCGGCCCGGAAGTCACCCAGTACACCGAACTCGCCGGCTCGATGGAGCGGACCGCGGACTCGCTGCTGATGGTCCGGCCGGACTACACCATCTACGACGAGGTCCGCAAGACCGACGACTTCGAGGTGTTCGCGGACATGCGCCTGGCCGGCGTCGGGATGATCGGCGTCGTCCATGCGACGCGGGCCATCGACGCGCTCCAGCGGCTGGTCGGGCGCGTCGAGTTGGGCATGATCCCCCAGGTCGTCGACACCGTCGTCTACATCGAGGCTGGTGAGATCGACACCGTCTACGACGTCACCACTGAGGTGAAAGTGCCAGAGGGACTGATGGAAGAAGATCTCGCGCGGCCGGTGATCGTCATCGAGGACTTCGAGACCGGCCGGCCCGAGTACGAGATCTACACCTTCAACCGCCAGGTCGTGACGGTGCCGATCGGCGAAAGCGAGGAGAGCGAGAGCGGCGTCGATCGGATCGCCCGCCAGGAAGTCGAACGCGAGATCCGGTCGATCGCCGACGGCCACGTCGAAGTCGAGGTACGGGGCCGCGACCGCGCGATCGTCTGGGTCGAGGATCGGGACATCTCCCAGGTCATCGGCAAGGGTGGCGGCCGGATCAGCGACGTCGAGAACCGCCTCGGGATCGATATCGACGTGCGGACGTTCGACGAACGGCCGGGCGGGAAGCGTAGCGGGTCGGCATCCGGGAGTTCCGGGGGCGGTTCGAGCAGTAGCTCGGCGGGCGTCGCAGTCACGCCGGAGATCACCTCACGGCACGTCATCGTTCCGGCCGACGGTCACGCCGGTGAGACCGTCGAGGTCCAGGCCGACGGCGAATACCTCTTCACCGCGACCGTGAGTCGGGGCGGCGAGATCCAGGTCTCCCGGGGGAGTGCGATCGCCGAAGAACTCGAGCTGGCGATCGACCGGAGCCAGCAGATCGTCGTGTCGCCCTCGTAAACGGTCGATACCGGTCGTTCGCTCAGTTGCCGTTTGAATCCGAGCCGTCGGCCGAGTCGTCTTCGTCCGTGTCAACGACGGATTCGTCGACCTTCTCCTCGACCGTTTCTTCGACTTTCTCCTCGACCGTTTTCTCGACGGTTTCCTCGACCTTCTCCTCGACTGTCTTGCCAACCGACTCGTCGACCGCCGCTTCGACTGTCTCTTCGACAGTTTCACCGACGGTTTCTTCGACCGTCTCCTCGACGGTTTCCTCGACGGATTCACCCACTGTTTCATCGACTGCCGCTTCGACTGTTTCCTCGACCGTCTCTTCGACCGATTCACCGACCGTTTCGTCGACAGCCGCTTCGACTGTTTCCTCGACCGTCTCTTCGACCGATTCACCGACCGTTTCGTCGACAGCCGCTTCGACTGTTTCCTCGACCGTCTCGTTGACTGACTCGCCGACCGTTTCGCCGATCGTTTCCTCGACAGTCTCGCCGACTTGCTGGTCGACCGTTTCCTTGACGGTGGACTCGACGGTATCACCCACTTGCTTTTCGACCGTCTCGTCGACTGTCTCTTCGACGGTCTGTTCGACAGCCGAAACCATCCAGTCCGGATCGTACTGTGACATCTTCCAGGCGACGTGAACGAAGTACGATACCAGCACGCCGATGCCGAACGCGATCCCCACATCGTTGTCAACGACGACAATCAGCACAACCGAGACGAAGATCAACGCCCCATAAACGAGGTCAACCAGGGCGTCTGTCTGTTGTTGATTCATACGTACTGTACCGCCCAGCGTGGTGAAATCCTTTGGGATAGAAGGCCGCACTAGCTGCTCTATCGACGCTCGATTCTCTGGGAGAGGGTTCGAGACGTAGTCGTGGTGACAGGTCGTTGCCTCACTCCTCGATGGGTTCGGCATCGGGAACCGCCGCAAGCGCCGTTTCGAGTCGGCTGGCGACATCGGCGACGAGTGGTTCGAGGTCGTCGTTGTCGACGACGGAGAACAACTCCGTCGGGTCGACGACACTGACGCCCGTGGCGTCGCCGTCATCGTACACGACGACGTTGCAGGGCAACAACGCACCGAGTTCGAACTCCTCCTCCAACGCGTCGTGCGCAATGCCAGGGTTGCACGCACCCAGGATACGATACTGGCCGAACTCCGCGTCGAGTTTCTCCCGGAAGGCCCCTTGGACGTCGATGTCCGAAAGAATGCCGAATCCTTCCTCACCCAGTGCTGCCGTGACGGCCTCGATCGTGTCTTCAAACGATGCGTCGACGCGATAGCGGTTCGTATACGTTGCCATGAGACGACAAATGAGGGCGATCGGGGTAATTCCTCCCCTCCGAACAAGTATTGCCCATTATTGAATTTTATGGACAAGACTACGGCCCTCAAAGCCGACAGTTGGACGTTGCATCTACCGAAAGATCGGGCGACTCCGCCGGCCGACGGATTACTGCCCGCGCAATTCGGCCATGTGGTCGATCCGGGACTGCACCAGATCGGGTTTGCCGATGTCCCAGCGCACGCGCAAGCCATCGGTGCCGGCACGCTCCAAGGCCTCGGTCGTGATCGCCTCGGCGTCGGTGATCGAATCCGCGACGCCGACGACCGCAAAGGAACGTGAGGTGGTGGTGTAGATCCCGTCCTCGCGTTCGTCGACGCTCGCGTAGAACAGTGTCGCCGCGCCGGCGCTTTCGGGGTCGATCTGCACCTTTGCTCCGGCTTCCGGGTCCGCCGGATAGCCGTCGGGGACAGCGTACTTACAGACGGTCGCTGCCGACTGGAACTGGAGTTGCGGCAGCGCCTCGCCATCACGGGCGGCGACGAGGACGTCGAGCAGGTCAGTCTCCATCACGGGCAAGGTGTTCATCGCCTCGGGATCGCCAAAGCGGGCGTTGAACTCGACGACCTTCACACCCTCGGCGGTCAGCATGAACTGGCCGTAGAGGACGCCCTTGTACCCCTCCAGCGCGTCGACCGTCGCTTCGAGGATGTCGACGGCCTCCATGTAGTCCGCCCGATCCATAAACGGCAGTTCGAGGGTGGCGTCGCTGTAACTCCCCATTCCGCCGGTGTTGGGTCCCTCGTCGCCCTCGTAGGCCCGTTTGTGATCCTGGACGGCGGGCGTCACCCGGACGTCGCCGTTCGCGACGAGCGCCTGGACCGTGAACTCCTCGCCGACGAGTCGCTCTTCGAGGACGAGTCGGTCGTGATCGGACTCGCGGATGTATTCTTTGGCCTCCGCAGCCGTGACCTGATCGCCGATGACGCGGACGCCCTTCCCACCGGTCAGTCCGGCGGGCTTGACGACGAGGTCGCCGTCGTACTCGTCGATGAACGCACAGGCGGCCTCGCTGTCGGTGAACTCCTCGAAATCCGGGAGGCCGGGGATGTCGTTTCGCTCCATGAACCGGCGCTGGAAGCCCTTGTCCGTCTCGATGCGCGCTTCGTTCTGTTGGGGACCGAAGGCGTAGACGCCGGCGTCGTCGAGCGCGTCGGCGACGCCCGCTTCGAGCGGACTCTCCGGGCCGACGACCGCAAGTGTCGCGTCGGTTTCCTCGGCATAGGTCCTGACTGCCGTCGGGTTGGTGGTATCCAGCGTCTCGAACCCGTCGGCGAGACTGGCAATGCCTGGATTGCGGTTGCCGGCGGCAGCGTACAGCGAACAGTCCGAGTCGGCGAGCGCACGGGCGACCGCATGCTCTCGACCGCCACCCCCGACCAGTAGTACCGTCTCTGTCATGGGAGAATCGCCACGCCAGGGGAGTGTAAAGGTTGCTCTTTGCCGGACAGCCCGCCGGACGGAGATGGCGTCCATATCGCCGCCTGCACGACGGTTTTACCGCCGGGACTCCCAACCCCGGTATGACCGATCCGACCGATCGTAACCGACTTGCCACGGAGGGGAGCCCGTATCTGCAGGCACACGCCGACAATCCGGTTCACTGGCAACCCTGGGACGAGACAGCACTCTCGACCGCCGAGGACGAGGACAAGCCCATCTTCCTGTCGATCGGCTATGCCGCCTGTCACTGGTGTCACGTCATGGCCGAGGAGAGTTTCGAGGACGAGGCGACGGCAGCCGTCCTCAACGACCACTTCGTCCCGATCAAGGTCGACCGCGAGGAGCGGCCGGACGTCGACCGGATCTACCAGACGCTGGCCCAGCTACTCGGCCAGCAGGGTGGCTGGCCCCTCTCGGTGTGGCTGACGCCGGATGGCCGTCCGTTTTACGTCGGCACCTACTTTCCACCGGATTCCCGTGGTGGCCGGCCCGGATTCAAGGACTTGCTCGAAGACCTCAAGGAAACCTGGGAGAACGATCGCGACGGGATCGAACAGCGGGCCGATCAGTGGGCTGATGCCATCAGCGGCGAACTCGAAGGGACGCCCACTCCAGCCGATCCCAGCGACGTTCGGAGCGACGAACTACTCCGTGCGGGCGCTGACGCGGCCGTCCGCACCGCCGATCGGGAACAGGGCGGCTTTGGCTCCGGTGGGCCGAAATTCCCCCAGCCCGGCCGCCTGCAGCTGTTGTTGCGCGCCGACGCCCGGTTCGGCAGTGAACGCAGTGCTGACGGCGACGGCGCTGACCCCGGCGAATACCGGGCCGTCCTCACCGAGAGTCTGGACGCGATGGTCGACGGCGGCCTCTACGATCACGTCGGCGGCGGGTTCCATCGGTACGCGACCGATCGATCCTGGACTGTGCCGCACTTCGAGAAGATGCTCTATGACAACGCCGAGATCCCGCGGGCGCTCATCGAGGGCTATCGGGTGACCGGCGACGAGCGCTACGCCCGCGTCGCCGGCGAGACGTTCGAGTTCCTCGACCGCGAACTCGGCCATCCCGAGGGCGGGTTCTACAGCACGCTCGACGCCCGCAGCGAGGGCGAGGAGGGGAAGTTCTACGTCTGGACACCCGAGGAGGTCCGGGCGGCTGTCGCGGACGAAACCGACGTCTCGCTCGTCCTCAACCGCTACGGGATCACCGAGGACGGCAATTTCGAGGACGGTCAGACTGTCCTGACGATCGCCGCGAGCGTGGACGAACTGGCAACCCAATCGGACCTCGAGGCCGAGGAAGTCCGGGACCGACTCGATCGGGCACGCGAGCAGCTGTTCGACGCGCGGTCGGAACGCACCCGACCCCCCCGCGACGAGAAGATCCTCGCTGGCTGGAACGGGCTGGCCATCTCCGCGCTCGCTGAAGGATCGCTCGCGCTCGAAGCGGATCACCTCGATCGCGCCGTCGATGCCCTGGAATTCGTCCGGGAGACGCTCTGGGACGAGGATAGCGGCCTCCTCAAGCGTCGATATATCGACGGAGACATCCGCGTTGAGGGGTACCTCGAAGATTACGCCTTCCTCGCTCGGGGCGCACTCGACTGCTATCAGGCGAGCGGCGATCCCGATCAGCTCGCGTTCGCGCTGGATCTCGCCGAAGAGATAGAGTCGCGATTCTTCGACGAGGATGCGGGAACGCTATATTTCACCGAGGAAGCTGGAAGCGACGCCGAGACGGACCTGCTGGCTCGCCCCCAGGAGCTGACGGACCGCTCGACGCCCTCCAGCGCCGGCGTGGCTGTCGACGTGCTCGTCACGCTCGACGAATGTGTCCCGCACGATCGGTTCGGAGCGGTCGCGGGTGCGGTCCTGGAAACACACCACAGTGCTATCGCCGCCGGCGCGCTCCAGCACGCGTCGCTGGTGCTGGGAAGTGATCGCGACCAGCACGGCTCGACCGAACTGACGATCGCCGCCGATGAGATCCCGGCAGAATGGCGCGAACGCGTCGGAGAGGTGTACCTCCCCGCTCGCGTTCTCGCTCGACGGCCGGCGACCGAAGCCGGGCTAGCGGAGTGGCTAGACCAGTTCGGCGTCGAGGACGCGCCGCCGATTTTCGCCGGGCGGGCGGCCAACGGCGGGCCGACGATCTACGCCTGCCGGGAGTTCACGTGCTCGCAACCGCTGCAGGACGTCGAGGACGCCCTGTCGTGGTTCGACAGCGGCCCCTGAGTGGGATTCAGGCGGTCGATTCGGCCGATTCGAGCTGAGTTGCCAGATAGACGGCGATCGGTTCACGCTCCGCCTCGACGAAGCGGGCGAGTTCCTCGCCGTCGCGCTCGACGACAACAGTCGGGATGTACTCGATCCCGTATGCATCGACGCCGTCGCCCTGTTTGTCGCGGTCGACGGGATAGTGCTCGACGTGGTCATCGGGAATCTCCGCCGCGTCCAGTGCAGCGGCAAAGTCGGGGAGCTGCGATCGGCAGTCGCCACACCAGTCCGCGCCCCAGATTTTGAACGTCGCGTCCGCGAAATCGCCGAGCGTCTCGACCGTGTCGGCGTGGGCGTCGGCGTTCCAGACCGGGTTGGGTTCCATCGTTTCGAGTATCATTGTTCGATCCAGGGGTCGAGGCTGAATAACAGCACCGCTTGGGGAGGCAGTGTCGACACCGGCACGACCTGCCGGTGACCGCCGGGTGTTTACTCCCGGGCGTCGAATCCGGGCACAATGGACGACAGCATTCTCGAGACGATCGGCTCGCCGCTGGTCGAGATCGACTCGCCACCGGGCGCGACCGTCGCCGCCAAAGTCGAATCGTTCAATCCCGGGGGGTCCGCGAAAGACCGGCCCGCACTCGGGATGGTCGAGGCCGCCGAGCGTGACGGCGAGCTCTCTCCAGATGATCGGATCGTCGAGCCGACCAGCGGGAACACCGGGATCGGCATCTCGCTGGTCGCGGCCGCGAAGGGGTACGACGTGACCATCGTCATGCCAGCGGACATGTCCGTCGAGCGCCGCCGGCTGATGGAAGCCTACGGGGCGGATCTCGAACTTGTCGAGGGCGACATGACCGACGCCCGGGATCGGGCTGATGCACTCGAGGCCGATGAAGGGATGGTCCAGCTCCGGCAGTTCGAGAACCCCGCGAACCCCCAGGCACACTACGAGACAACAGGGCCGGAAATTCTCGACCAGATCGGTGATCGAGAAATCGACGCGTTCGTCGCGGGCGTGGGAACCGGGGGGACGATCAGCGGGACGGCCCGGCGACTTCGCGAGGCATTCCCGGATGTGGACGTGATCGGGGTCGAACCCGCCGAGAACGCGGTCCTCACGACGGGCGAATCGGGCTCGGACGACTTCCAGGGCATGGGGCCGGGGTTCGTCAGCGAGAACCTGGATCGTGACGTGATCGACGAGGTCCGGACGATCGAACTCGCGGATGCAGAAGCGGAGTGTCGACGCCTTGCCCGTGCGGAAGGATTGCTCGTCGGCCAATCCAGCGGCGCGATGGGCGTCATCGCCCGGGAAGTCGCAACGGAGCGGGCCGATCCCGACGCCGCGGAACCACCGTTGATCGTGACCGTCTTCTGGGACAGTGGCGAACGGTATCTCTCAACCGGATTGTTCGATTGAGAAGAGTGTAATCCCACCGCAATCCCGCGTTTTTCGTGCCCTGTAAATCCGCACAGCAGTTTATGAGGGACCCTCACAATGTTCGGGACAGGGATGGGCCAAATTACCGTTCTGTGTGTCGACGACGATCCGGACCTCGTCGCGCTGACTGCGTCGTTGCTCGACGATGCAAACGAACGGTTCGAAACGATCACGGAAACGAATCCGCGTGCGGCCATCAAGCGGGTACACGAGCAGTCTGTCGACTGTGTCGTCAGCGATTACGAAATGCCAGAAATGGACGGGGTTGCGCTCCTCGAATCGATCAGAGACGAGTTTCCCGATCTCCCCTTCATCTTGTTCACCGGGAAGGGCAGCGAAGAGATCGCTTCGACCGCAATCGCTCACGGCGTGACCGACTACCTTCAGAAGGACACCGGCAACGAGCAGTACGAATTGCTCGCCAACCGGGTATCGAACGCGGTCGCCCAGCATCGCGCCAGCCAGCGAGCCGGCAACCTGGATCGGATCCGCGGACTCGTCCAGGACGTCAATCAGATGCTGGTTCGAACGACCGACCGGCAACACGTCGAACGCCGGATCTGTGAGATAATCGCCGACGCGGACCCGTATCTACTCGCAAGTATCGTCGAGATCGATTCAAACGCTACAGGGACTGGCACAGTCGAAGCAAACAGCGGAGAGGGCAAACGCACGGAAACGGATGTACACGTTCGCACATCGGCAGCTGACTCACAGAAGACAACCACTATCGACAAGACGGATCTGGATTCAGTGGTCGAGTGCTGTCCGGTCGACGCCGCGATCGAATCCGGTTCGATCGAGACGGCGACTCGGGATCACACGGAATCACCAGCCACGACGTTCGATTCGGATTCGCTTTCCTGTGCGGCAGTCCCCATCCAGTACGATGGGCAACTCCGGGGAGTGCTCTGTCTCGTTGCCGACCGCTGTGACGCTTTCGACAGTCGAGAGCGAAATCTGATCGCGGAGATCAGCGAGGATCTGGGGCATGCGATCTATCGGATCGAACTCCAGGACCGACAGCAACGCTTCGAGCGGATTATCTCGAACCTCCCCGTGGGCGTCTATCGAAACGCGCCGTTGCCCGACGGAACGTTGCTGGAAGTGAATCCGGCACTCGTCGAGATGTTCGATGCAGCCGGAAAAGACGAGTTACTGGGGCGGCCGTTTCGAGAACTCTACGCGGATCCCGCGGACCGCGAGCAGTTCGTCTCGAAGCTGAAACGCGACGGGATCGTCCATGACATGCAACTCGAATTCGAGAGGCTCTCGGGTGAACAGTTCGAAGCCTCCGTGACAGGGATCACGACGGTCGAAAACGACGAACGCTACTTCGACGGCATCGTCCAGGATATTAGTGACCGGGACACACCCGCGCCGGAGCGAACTGCGATCCCACAGCAGATCCAGCCGGACCGGTGATCCAGAACCCACCCAGAGGGATCGGCCGACTCAGCGCGTGAACTCACGTTCGGTAACCCGGACAACGACCGTCTCCGTGACGTCACGGAGATCGTACGTCGGAATCGACCCGTCCGTCCGCGTGACGTACATCGGCTCGACGAGTCGCGGTGCTTCGGTGTCGAAACGCGGCTGACCGTCGTCGCTTGCGCCCGTTTCGGGCTCGTCCGGGGTCGGCTCAGCGGCCGACTGTAGCTGCTCGACGCCATAGAGCATGAGATACTGACCGGACGTTTCTGGCGTAACCTCGCCATCTCGGATCGCGGTAGCAAGATCACGTGAAAGCCATTCAGTGTCGGTGACGCTTGGCTCTCGAATCAGTGCGGCGTCGACGTACCGGACCAGATACCAGTTGAGGTCGTTCAACAATGCGACGGCCGCGCCGAGACTCACCGTCTCCAGTTCGATCGCGTTGTGATACGGCTCAGCGAGATCGTAGGTTGTCAACGCCTCGCGAGCCGTCTCGTGGCCCAGTAACGTCTGCCGGAGTGGAACGTCATCGCTCCCGAGGAGACAGACACGAGCCATTCGATCGAACCAACGACGCGCCAGCCCAAAGCGGTTTCGTCACCGATCGGCCGTCGGCGGCTTGCCGGAGTGTGCGGCCACGTCGACCAGTGCCGGGTCGCGAGCGGCGGATTCGGCCATCGCCAGCAAGTCGTCAGGCTCAACCGCCGTCACCGACGCCGGCGTCCCGGCCGTCTCCGGGCGCGACGGTGCCACGCGATTACAGCCGGCCGGGACAGTCGCGTCGTCGTACGTCTCCAGATCCCGAGCCGCCTCGATGATGTCGGTCTTGTCCATCGTAAGCAACGGACGGTGAATCGGCAGGTCAGTGACGCCGTCGGTCGCCGCGATGTTGGCGGTCGTCTGACTCGACTTCTGGCCGATCGCCTCGCCGGAGACGATCCCGACAGCGTCGTGCTCGCGGGCGACCGTCTCGGCGGCCCTGTACATGAACCGCCGGAGAGAGAGCATCCGTGTGTCATCGGTCGCTTCGACCAGTGATTCGACGGCCGCCCCGCCGTCTACCACTCTGAGCCGGAGATCGAAGTTCGGCGCGCGCCGGGCCAACGCCGCGACGGTCGTCTCTGCCCGGGCGCGATGATCCGCACCGCCGTAGGCACCGAGATCGACGTAGACGGGGACGATCGGTGCGCCGCGAGTCATGGCCTGCCAGGCGGCGACCGGCGAGTCGATCCCGCCGCTTATCAGCGCCACCAGCGGTTTCTGGGTCCCCAGCGGCAGGCCACCCGGACCAGCCCGTTTCTCGACGAAGACGAACGCTTCGTCCGGTCGACAGTCGACGAAAGCCGTGAACGCGGGGTCGTCCAGATCAACTTCAGGCGTCTCGCCCCCGCCCTCGATCGTGTCCCAGATCGCCTGGCCGCCCTCGGATTCGAGGTCGCGGCTGGAAAAGTCGTGAGTGTCCGCGTTGCCCGCCCGGCGGGCGCGGACGGCGAAGGGGCCGCCGTCGTGGCAGGCCCGCGCAGCCGCCGCAAGCGCGTCAGTGATCGCATCCATCGTCGGCTCGACCGAGACGGCTGGGCTCGCGGAGACGACACCGGGAGCGTCGACAGCGGCTGCGGTCGCGGCCTCGACGGCGGATGCCTCGGTCCGTATGTACAGCCGGTTGCGCTCACAGCCGGTGTCGCCCGGCAGGTCGCGATCCGCGAGCAGGGCGTTCAGGTTTTCCTGAAGCTGAAACTCCATTTTCATCCGAACCTGGTCGCTCTTGACGCCGACTTCGCCGTGGCGAACGACGACGACATCGGCTCCTGGCGGATGCATCTGGCTTCCGGCTACTCGACGGGGAGATAAACAGGCTTCGACACGGTCGAGCGTGACGCGTCGCCAGCGGTAACGCCCGGATCGCGGCTCCCGCTCAGAACGTCGAGAGGTCGCCGTCGATGACGCGCTCGGTGACGCCCGTAATGTCCGCGAGTTCCTCGTCGATGATCGCTTCGACCTCGTCCTCGACGTCGCTGATAGCCACGCCGTCTGCCGTAATGATGGTCGCGTCGGCGACGTGTGGATCGTCGATCGGCGAGCCGATCTGGCTGAGGAGTCGGACCTGCAACTGTCGGATCCCGTCGACCTCCGCGACGACCGACTCGGCGATCTCCGTACTCAGGAGGTTGTAGATCTTCCCGATGTGGTTGACAGGGTTTTTCCCGCTGGTCGCCTCCATGCTCATCGGCCGGTTCGGCGTGATGAGGCCGTTGGCGCGGTTGCCACGACCGACCGAGCCGTCGTCGCCCTGTTCGGCGCTGGTCCCGGTCGTCGTCAGGTAGATCGCGCCCTCCTCGTAGTCGTCGGCGGTGTTGACCTGCACCCTGACGTCCCGGTCCGTGTACTCCGTCGCGAGGTCGGCGACGAACTCCCGGACGCCCTCGACGGCGTCGCGGTACTCGTGGATGTTGTCGACGTGGGCGTCGACGGTCGCGGCGGCAACGGTCACGTCGATCTCGTCGCCCTCTCGCTTGCCCATGACTTTGATGTCCTGCCCGATCTCCGGGTTCTCGTCAGTATACTCGCCGTTGAGGCGACGTTCGGTGTTCAGGACGATCTGCTCGGTTTCAGTGAGTGGGGCGTGACCCACGCCGTAGGACGTGTCGTTGGCCATCGGGACCGCGCCGTCCTCGCCGAACACCTCCTGGAGATCGCCGCTGCCCTCCCCAAGCCGGACATCGACGATCACGTCCGACCCGACGTCGAGGTGGGGAAACGTCTCGTCGAGGTACTCGCGGGCCGCTTCGAGCGCTATCGTGTCCGTCGGGATTCGCGTCCCCTGGTACTCCTTGGTGGCGCGGCCGACGAGCAGCAGATAGATCGGTTCGATGACTTCGCCGCCGCCGAACGCTGGGGCAGATGTCCCGGCCACGAGTTGGGTCTCGTCGGTGTTGTAGTGCAGCACTTTCCCGACGCGATCGAGATAGGCCCCCGCGAGCGCCTGGGAGACAGCCTCGGCGAGGCCGTCACAGATCGAGTCCGGGTGGCCGATCCCCTTGCGCTCGACGACCTCGACGCGCTCATCTTCGACTGCCTGACCGCTTGCCTGCGTGATCCGAATGTTGCGTTCACTCATTGCCGAAGCGTACTCAGCCCCGGCGTCTATAACTTACGGAAACCTTCGAACCCCAAACAATTACTACGACTCATCATCGAGCAACAGCCCGAGATACGAGGTCCGGATCCCATCGGCCGGATCGAGGCCGAGGTCCGCAAGCAGCGCCGTCGCCGACTCACGTGCTGCTTCGACGTCGGCCTCGGTCTCGACGTCGGTCTCGACTTCGAGGAACTCGCCGAGGTCGGTCACGTCGTCGAGCGTAACGGTGAACTCCCGAAGGGAGTACCGGTGGCGTTCTTTCTCGACGGTGGCAGCCGGTTCGAACCCGAGACCGCGGAAAATCGCGTCGGCCGTCTCACCGTCGCCGACCGTCGCCTCGTGTTCCTCACGAGTCTTGGACGCGGCATCGATCTTTGGCCCTTTGTACGTGATCTTCGCCGTCTCCTCGCCGTGGGCGTGCTCGCGGCGGACTCGTAGTGCCTCGTCGGTCGCGGCAAAGTCCCGGTGTGGAGCGTTGTAATACGTGTCGACCTGCCGGATCGTCCCGAGGGGATCGGCTCCGGCCTCGAGGAGTCGCTCCCTGACGATCCCATGGTCGGCCCGGACTTTGAGTTCGACCTCGTACATGACACGGCGGAAGACTCCATCGGGCAAAAACGGCTCGACTCGGCATGTACTGTCTCGCGGGTACGAGTCGGAAACGTTGTCCTTAAGAGCGAAACGACTGTCGGTTGGGGTATGAGCGACGATACAGCGGCCGACGAGGCCGACACCGAAGCTGAGCACGACGCCGAATCGAACGGCCTCCAGGACGGGGACTTCGTTACGGTCGCCTACACGGCCTGGACCGTCGACGGGGGCGACCTCGTCGATACGACCAGCCAGGAAGTCGCCGACGAAGAGGGCGTCGGCGAGGACCAGGAGTTCGAACCGCGGACGATCGTCCTCGGCGAGGGTCATATCTTCCCGGACGTCGAAGACGACATCACCGGCAAGGAGATCGGCGACGAGGGCACGGTCGTCGTCCCGGCCGTCGACGCGTTCGGCGAGTACGACGACGAGGAAGTTCGGACAATCAGCGCCAACAAGATCGACGAGGACGACCGCTACCCCGGTGCGGCCGTCACCATCGACGGCGAGCAGGGCTACATCGAGACGATCATCGGCGGGCGAGCACGCGTCGACTTCAACCACCCGCTGGCCGGCGAGGACATCGAGTACGACTACGAGATCCTCGACACCGTCGACGACCGCGAGGAGCAGGCCGCAAGCCTGCTCGACACCATGCTCGGCATGGAGCTTGAGGTCTGGTTCGAGACCGACGTCGAAGAGGAAGAGGAGATCGTCGAGGAGGCCGAAGACCTCGAAGAAGCAGCGGACGAGGAAGACGACGAGGACGGCCCGGTCACCGAGACCGTCGAGGTCGAGAAGGACACGCTGTACATCGAGGCGACCCCGCAGCTCTCGATGAACCAGCAGTGGATGTTCCAGAAACAGCAGATCGCCCAGCAGTTCGTCGAACTGCTCGGCGTCGATCGCGTTATCGTTCAGGAGACCCTCGGCGAGGGCGGCGGCATGATGGGCGGCATGGGCGGCATGATGCCCGGCATGGGCGGCGGTGGCGGCGACCTCGAGGACGCCCTCGAAGACGCCGACGTCGACGCCGACGAACTGGCCGAAGAGCTCGACGTCGAAGAGTAAGCCGACGGACCACGGTTGGTTCGCCCGAACGGCTGGAGATCGACACGATCTCACGCTGACGATTCAGTATCTCTTGCATGACGATCGTCGATCCCCGCGACCGAGACGACGTGCTCACGACAGCGAGCCGTGAGCAAATCGATGGGGATCGGTTCGCGGACGCACTCGATTCAGAGCCGGTTCAATCGGGCTGGGTCGTGGTGGCCTTGACGTTCGACCCGGCGGGTCGCGTGTTGTTGATCGAGGAACCGTGGGCCGACGGCTGGCTCGCCCCCGGCGGCGCACGGCAGCCGGGTGAGTCCCTCGAAGCAGCGGTCAAACGGGAGATCGACGAGGAGACCGGCGTCGAGGCGACGCCGATCGCACCCCGCGCAGTCGACGAGTTCACCTTTGAGCACGAAGAGACTGGTGAGACGGTCGGCTGGACGCTGGTTTGCTTCGAGGCCATCGCCGACGACCCGACGATCGACCGCGATCCGTCCGTCGACGACGAGGAGATTACCGACATTCGCTGGTTCGAGGGCCTGCCCGAGAACGTCTTCAACCCGGACTTGATGGTATCTGCTTACGAGGAGTGTGTGAAAGGGCCGTGATGCGGGCCGTTTTGGTTTTTGCTGGAGCTGCTATTGGTCCCTCCGGGGGAGGTACATCGAGTTTGTCTTGAATTGGCTGATCACTGCTTCTGCCTACTGACCATGGCGATAGCGGGCGATGATCGTCTCCGTTGTGCGACCATTGCTCTATGATTTAGGCAGTATGTGTAGCCTCCAATCGTCCGAGTGCCCCTCAACTAGTCTACTGGCGAACCACGTGACCCCCTCTAGGGCTGTCTCTACAGTTGCCCCTTTCTCTCCGGTTTCGGTAAACAGAACCTCTCGTTGCCCAGACTCGGTGTAGGCCGTTACAGCAGGAGGAAAATCGCTCTCGTTTTGAAATGTCTGGTTCTGAGATAGCTTGATGCGCATTCCCGGCGAGAGTCGAACGGCACCAACCACCCCGTTCCATTTTCCCCCTTCAACGTGGACTTCGTCCGAAACTCCTTGAGCATGTACCTCTTCTCCCTCACCGAGTGAAATGGCTTCGAACCCGGTGTTCGATCGGAAAGCGGCCAGATCGATGAGTGTCAGTTTCCACTCGGGTTCGCTTCTCACGTCGAGTCGATACGTTCCCGGGGCTGGAACAAACGCAAACTGTCCGCCGTGCTTCCAGCCGGCCCCCTCTTCGGCGATCGTCTCGATGTCCGCGAGTCGCGTCTCATCCTCGTCAGAACCCACCGGTACGAGGTCAAAGGTGAAGTCGGACGCGCTCTTCGTTTCGAAATAGAGTGCATGCAGCCCTCCGCGTAGCTCGAAGGAATCAGTGACGGTTGACCCAGTGCCGCTCCTGCGTATGGCTCCGTCATACTCGTATCCCCGCCCGTCTTCGTTGTACTCATATCCCCGCTGGTGTTCGTTGAGCAAAGCTATTGACTCCAACTCGATCGGGTCATGGCGATCGTGAGCTGTGCCCTCGATATCGGCTTCGTTCCCCCACCCGTCGATAACCGTTATGTCGTATCTGGCGGAACCTCCTATGGACTGAACAAGTGCCGACGGGAACGTGGTTTCGTTCTCTCCTTCTTCTGATGTCTGTTTTGCTTTCGCCGTCCCAGCAATCGTACTTTCGTGTCTGTGTTCCACCATCCCGATTTCGTCGTATCCCGTGTGGGGACCGACCGATTCGATATAAAGGAGCCCCACACCTGGGTGTTCGGCCGCTCCCCCATAGTGAGTATTTTCGACGAAGGATTTCACATCTTCACGTCGTTCTTTGTCCACTCGCTCGAAGTCAAGCACGTCGAGAGCACTCTGCTCCGAACGGAACAATTCGACGTATCCTGTCCTGTCCGTCCCGTCACTCCACCAGCCAGCGCTCGATGAGACGGCAAACTGTGTCACTTCGAATCCAGAATAGTCCCATCGTTCGTCATTGCTCTCCTCCTGGGGCTCGGTTTCGTCATTGCTCTCCTCCTGAGACTCGTTTTCGTCAGAGTTATCGAGGCAACCACCCGATCCGAGAAGAAAACTCGTACTGCCCGCGACGAGGAGATCACGTCGATTCATAGAGGACTATATACATAAACGACATAAATAGCTACTCCAGAGGCAAAGAGCGATTTTGACTCATCACGGTTTGTTACCTCTACCGGCTGTAGTGAGCACTTTCCCTGTTCTCGTTGCGACGACCGAAATCCACCGGCTGTAGTCGGTTTCGTGACGAAATTACCGAGTCTCCCTGTGTGGTATTACGGACAGATCAGCAGGGTGACGGACATGCAACCGCTTCTCTAAAGATACTCGACGAGATCTGTCCATCCTCGTCGATTCCAATATACGTGGTCGAGTCATTACAATCGAAATAGTCGCATGGAACTCGGACCGTGTGTTGCCGTTCGATCTCTGGAACGGACACGGCAACGAGATAGTCCGAATGTTCCAGGAGCGTGATCTGCAGCTTTTTGTCCTCGGGGATCGTATGGCGCTGATCGTACACCACTGATTCATCTGCCAGATCGACGATACCGACGTGAATTTTCGGCACGCCGAGGGAATTCAAGAGACGCACATCATGCGGGCTATCGCCGGTGACACGATCCCCCAGCGTGACTTCCGTGTGTATGTTCTCCCCGATATCCGACGGGAGTGATCTGTCTCCGTTGCTCACCGGGACGTCTTCGGGTGAAGCCGGGATCTTAATGGTCGTCTCGTCTGATAACGTGACGACATGCTCTCCTCGAAAAACCGCCGGACAGCCAGCAAGCGTCGAAGATACCCCTACGGCAGCAAGAACCTGACGTCGCGTTATCATAAGGTACATGATAATCTCTCAAGTAAAGTGCTTTCTGGGTGGTTGCTCTTCCGGTGATGAGTGCTCATATCTGCCAGCGATGGTCCACTACCGAGAGAATATAGCAACAAGTAACTTGCTGAACGTGGGCATATACTGGCCGATTTTCGAAGAAGAATTGGTAATTTGTCTATTGAACATCCGGCCAGCGATGCGAGATTGCGTATCGATTTCGGTGAAGCGAACGTTGAAACCGTGCGCAGCGAGCGCGATTCATTCCGAGCGCTCCGCGCGGCGCGCTCGGAGGAGTTTTTGGCCGAGCTTTTTGCAAAGGGGTCGCCGACGGCGACCCCCTGTGGTCCGAAAGAGCGCAAGCGCTCTTTCGTCATCACGAGAGAGCTTCGCTCTCTCGAACGGCAGTAAAAAGGTCGGTTCTAGGCGATATCGCGGCTGGTGTCGATGCTGACTTCCTCGACCAGGTCGAGCTTGATGACGTTCGTCGGCGCGCGGCCGCCGCGGAACTTCGGGATCGCGAGTCGGTTCTCGACCTCGTCGTTCGAGATGGTCGTGTTGAGGTCGAAGACGACGTCGGCGAAGTGTTCCGTCGTGTCACGCAGCGGCGGTACCGAGCGACCGTTCAAGCAGTGCAAGACGGCGAGGCTGCCAGTGTTGAAGATGTGATTCTGCAGGTCGTTCATGAAGGAACGGAATCGAGACGGTGGTTCCTGTGCTTCGAGGACATCCAGTGGGTCGATGATGAGGTTCGACGTTTCAGGCAGTGCACTGACGAGCTTCCCCGCATTATCGAGCGGTGCTTCCCCTGAAACGTGTCTGATCGTCGGTTGGCCAGTTCTGGTCGGCGACTGCTCTAGGCTGTCACTGATCGCCTGCTCGGCGCGATCGAGCGACAGGTACAGCGTCCCCCGAGTAGCCGTCAGCTCGTAGAGGAACAGCTCCGCCTGACTGGCTGGCGTGGCGTTCAACGCGACGATGCTACCGGCCGGGATGCCCCCGTCGAGTTTCCGATCGAGTACGTCGATCCCGGTCCGGAGCCGGTCGGACATAGATCAATAATCACTACAATCCCCACCTGATTAAAGATTCCGGATATGCCAGCCATAGCCGCTGTGGGAGGATCTGTCCACCGGAATGGGGCGAAATCAAGTGACTTGAATACGATCGGTCGGTCAATCGCGTGCCGTCGTCGCCGTCCGGGTCCGAAATCAATCCGGTGTGTCGGGAGATTCAATAGCCCGGGGGTCAGGAGTGGAACCAATGCGTCACGACCACATCATCAGTGCGAAACAGCTCTCCCGGTCCGACATCGAGGAGGTCCTGGACCGGGCGGCCGAGATCGCACGCGATCCGACGGCGTTCCGACAACGCCATCCGGGCGCGTTGCTCGGACTGTTGTTTTTCGAGCCGAGCACGCGGACGAAGATGAGTTTCAGCGCGTCGATCAAGCGCCTGGGCGGTGACATCGTCGATATGGGCCCGGTCGAGTATTCGAGCGTCAAGAAAGGTGAAAGCCTCGCGGACACCGTCCGAGTCGTCGAGGGATACGCCGACGCGCTGGTCTTGCGCCATCCGATGGAGGGGTCGGCGAAGATGGCCAGCGAGTTCGTCGACGTGCCGCTGATCAACGGTGGCGACGGGGCCGGACAGCATCCGACGCAGACACTGCTGGACCTCTATACGATCCGCGAGAACGCCGGGCTGGACGACCTCTCGATCGGGATCATGGGCGATCTGAAGTACGGACGAACTGTCCACTCGCTGGCGCACGCGCTGACGAACTTCGACGCCAGTCAGCATTTCATCAGTCCGGAAAGTCTCCGCCTCCCACGAAACGTCCGGTACGACTTACACGAGGAAGGGGCGACGATCCGCGAGCACACGGCGCTCGATACCGTCCTCGACAGCCTGGACGTGCTGTACGTGACTCGAATTCAAGAGGAGCGTTTCCCGGAGGAAAGCGAGTACCGAAAGGTCGCGGGCGAATATCGGATCGACGCCGAGACGCTGGAGTCCACCCGCGACGACCTCACGGTGTTGCACCCGCTGCCGCGGGTCGACGAAATCGATCACGACGTCGATGCGACCAGTCACGCCCAGTACTTCCAGCAGGCACACAACGGCGTCCCGGTTCGGATGGCCCTGCTGGATCTCGTCCTCGGAGGTGAGTCGGCATGAGCGACGATCAAGAGCTCCGGGTCAGCAAGATCCGCAACGGGACGGTCATCGACCACGTCAACGGCGGGGCGTCGATGCACGTCCTCTCGATTCTGGGTATCGAGGGAGGCGACGGTGATACCGTCAGTATCGTGATGAACGTCCCGAGCGACCGGCTCGGCAAGAAAGACATCGTCAAGGTCGAAGACCGGGAGTTGAGCCAGGCTGAAGTCGACGTGCTCTCGCTGATCGCGCCGGCGGCAACGATCAACATCATCCGGGATTTCGAGGTCATTGAGAAGCGTCGCGTCGCCCGTCCAGAGGAGGTCGTCGGCGTCCTCTCGTGTCCGAACCCGCAGTGTATCACGACCGAAGACGAGCCCGTCGAAAGTCGGTTTGAAGTGCTCGAGGACGGCGTTCGGTGCTGTTACTGTGATACGATCGTCCGAGATGACGTCGCTGAGCTCATCGATTGATGTGAGTCGTGTCGACCTGACCAATGTTGGCATCGGGGAACTGGCTGATTCGGGAAGCCAGCTTCCCAAAATGTGAGTCAAAGGTTCCGGACCCAGAACTGTTTTATCACCACGGATCGAGATTGCACGTGATGTCGAAGAAGAAACTCCTGATCGCCCTGATCACCCTCGTGGTCATCGCGTACGTCCTGAAGGAAAAGCGCTAAGAACAGTCCTGCAGTCGCCGTGGGGATTTCGGAATGCTGGGGTGGGTCCTGCTTTCCCCCCTCTGGCTCATGTTTCGGTTAGCCGTCCAGTTCTCGGTCCCTGAACCGCACCAGGACGTCGCGGTCCCGCGTGTCCTCGGGGAGCGAACTGAACCAGTCGGCGTCCGTGATTTCGCCGTCCGGATCGGCGACCGTGAGTGACGTCTCTGTCGCGTGCCCTTCGTAGATCGGCAGGACACCCCAGGTTTCGTACTCGTTGCAGTAAAACTGGACGCGCCCGAGGAGTGCGAGATCGTTGAACGCAGCCTCGATTCCGGCTTCCTCAGCGAGTTCACGACGGGCTGCCTCTCGGAACGTTTCCTGTGGCCCGACCTCGCCACCGGGAAGCACCCACTTGCCGACAGCGTCGTGGCGAACGAGCAACAGGGCCCCGTCGTCCCGGGAGACAACCATGTGTGCGCCGTACGGCAGGCCGTTGTCCTGAATCCGTTCGGTGATCGTCTCGAAACGGGGACGGGAGACGTACCGGGTGCGGGTAAACTCCATGACGTCGTCCCGATCGTCGAGGAATCGATGATACGTCTGTTCGGCCTCCTGCTCGGCAAGGTCGGCGCGATACCAGAGGTCGTCGACGACCGTCATCGCCTGCTGGTTCTTCCGGGTGGGTTCGGTCGGTGATCCGATCGCATGGAGAGACGTGTGCGGGAAATCATACGGTTGTGTTCGGCCGTCGATGGCTTAAGTGTGTTCGACCGTCGGACGGTAGCAACGAACTGGTCTCTCCCGATCCGTCTCGAAACAGCACCCAGCGTGTGTTGCTGGACACATGCAGTCGAATCAGTCCCTTTTTACTCCCTACCCGACTACCTGTCTCACATGGCATTCGAAGAGGACGAAACGGTCGTTATGCACGACGAGCACAGCGAGTACGACGGGGAGGTCGGGACCGTCACGCGCGTGATGGAGACGATGTTCGGCGACGCAACGTACACGGTACAGTTCGAGGAGGGTCAGGAGCAAGGCGTCCCCGAAGACGCCCTCGAAGCCGCGCCGGACGAGGAAGTGTCCAGCACGGAATCGGACGATGAGGAAGACGTGGCCGAGGCCGACGACGAATCCGACGACTGACTCGAATGTCGTCCGTCCCCTTCCATTACGTCGATCTGCGGGCGTTCTGTTACGCCACAGAGGACAGCGCGCGGGTCGAGTCAGCCCTGCGGACGCTGATGCCCGAGGACGCCGAACTGGAGCAGACTGCAAGCGAGGGACACCACGGTGATCGGATCCTCGTCCACTCGACGCGGCTGGAACGGGCGGACGAAATCAGACACGTACTCTCCCAACTGGGGACGCTCGAAACGACCGAACGCGAGACACTCCTCGCCGAGCTCGACGAGCGGATCGACGACAACACGTCGTTTTTCCTGACGCTCTCGAAACAGGCCGCGTTCAACGGGCGCGTCGAGCGCGGCGACGGCATCACGCTCCGGGGGAAAGTCGAGGCGTATCCGGCGACGAAGGACCGCGCGATCGAGCACGTCCGTGAGGCACTCGAAACACTGTGATGTACGAGGCGGCCCACGCCCGGCCTGACGGTGAAAGCACCGTCGCACGACTCGCAACGACGGCCGCCGAGTCCGGCTACGACGGACTGGTCGTCCGGAACCACGGTGACGCACTCGCCGAATACGATCGAGCGGCGATCGCCGAATCCTACGACATCGACATCGTCGACGGCGTCGAGGTCAGGGCCGACGATCCTTCGCGGGCGAGTGGCTTTCTCGGCAACCATCGGGACCATCGGACGCTGGTCGCCGTCCACGGCGGCACCGTCGAGATGAACCGCTTCGCCGTCGAACAGCCGGCGGTCGACGTCCTGGCCCATCCGCTGACCGACGACGGGGACGTCAATCACGTCATCGCCAGGACGGCTGCCGAAAACGGGGTCCACATCGAGTGGTCGCTTCGACACGTCCTCCGGAGCGACGGCGGGCAACGCGTGGAGGCGATCCGCGGACTGCGGAAGTTGCGGCAACTCATCCAGCAATACGACGCGCCGTACGTCGTGAGTGCCGACGCGACCACACACCTCCAGATGCGCGCACCGCGGGAACTGGCTGCACTCGGCGAGGTGCTGGATTGCCCGCCGGCGTGGATCGAAACAGGGCTGAAAGCGTGGGGGAACATTGCGGAGCGCAATCGGACGCGAACCGGCGATCGGTTCGTGGAACCTGGTGTGCGTCTGGGTCGTGACGACGAGAGTGAGCGGTGAGGTTCCGGATACCGCCGGTCAGGCGTCGCCCTCGTCCGCGCCCGGTGCCGAGTCGTTCTGTCGGGACAGTTGATCGAGTACCATACCTGCGTGGGAGGCCAGCAACTCCAGCAACTGTTCGTCTTCCGATGAGAGGCTATCCTCGATTTCGCCGACAGTCACGAGCACGCCACTGAGCGGTTCGGTTCCGTCGAGACCGATCGACAGCGTCACCGTCGACAGTCCCGACGATGCCGATTGCCCGGAGTCCGTGGCCCCATCTGCCCGGTGGATTCGGACGACATCGTCGTGTTGAACGGCGTTTCTCGCCTGGGTTCTGAGCGCATCGTCGGGGACAGCCGCGACGGTACTGCTGACGATCCGCTCGCCGTCAGGGCCGACCTCGACGTAGGCAGTCTGGTCGTAGCCGAGGAGCGAGGACACCGCCTGGACGCAGAAGGCACCCACTTCCTCGACGGACGAGGACTGGGCGAGCGCCCGGCCGTAGTTGTTGAGGTCGGCGGCCTTGCGGGCGAAGGCTTCCGTCCGATCACGTTCGCGCTGGAGTCGCCGACGGTCGTGTTGACTGCGCGCGTCGTAGAGGCCGACGAGCATCCCGGCGATGGCTCCGACTGTCACGCCATCGATCATAATGTACGTCACCCGCTGTAAGGTGCCGGTCGCGACCCGCTGGCTGAACAACATGAGGGCTGCGACCGCCCCGAACAGCAACGTCCCACCGGTCGCCCAGGCGGCGATCCGCGGGAGATCCGGGTCGTACTCGGCCGACGTCGCAAGCCAGTATCCGGCAAACGAAAGTGAAAGTCCCAGCATGGCAAACGGCACCCCGTCGACGACGACCGCGACAGGGACGTCAGTCTGTTCAGTCGCGTGCACGAGCTGTATTCCGGCCAGGAGCAGGCCGACGATGCCGAAGGTAGCCCCGTAAAGGTGACGTCGCTCCATACCCCTCAGACGACCACCGGCCCATTGAGCGTTTGGGGTGGACGGTCGGGCGAGGATCATCCACTCTGATCGGGACCCGTGGCTCGATAGCCGATCTGCCGGCCCAGTTCGTGGCGACTGATGATGGGATCCCTGGACAACGGTCCGGAAGTGACTAGGCCATGCTAATTTACCGGAAAGATTATCCTATATCATGGTTAATTGTTGCATGTGGGCCGGCGTCGGTACAGCCGGACGCCACCGCACGGAGGACACACATGGCAACATGGTACTGCAAGGACTGCTCGGAGTACATCGACGAGCGCATGGCGTCGTGGCACGAATCGCAGGGACACGCTGTACTCGGGTACCGGGCCCCGAAGTCGATGGAGGATCGACATCTCTGGAGTTCGTGAGACGATCGGGATCACGTGGTTGGTGAGACAGGGGGACGCACCGCTGGGACCACCGGTCGGCCGTATCGAACGCTTTTCTACCCATGAGCCCGTTGAGTAACCACACAATACCCGCTATCGATGAGTACCAAACGACAGCTGGCCCAGCAACTGGGTGTCGTCGTCGGGTTCGACGAGCCAGCGGCAGCACTCGAACAGTACCGGACGCCTCCCACGGTTGCGGCGCATCTCGTCCACCTGGCGGACCTCAACGACGACATCACCGATCGGACTGTCGTCGATCTGGGCTGTGGAACGGGGATGCTCGCGCTCGCCGCGGCCCTTCGTGGACCGTCACAGGTACTCGGCGTCGACATCGATCCATCACCGCTCTCGACTGCGCGGGCCAACCGGCGACGGATCGGGACTCAGACGACAGTCTCCTGGGTGCGAGCTGACGCAACCGAACCCCCCCTATGTCCGTCCGATCCAGTCACCGTGGTAATGAATCCACCGTTCGGGGCCCAATCCGGGAGCGAACACGCAGACAGGGCGTTTCTGGCGACCGCCGCCGACATCGCGTCGGTCTCGTACTCGATTCACAACGCGGGCAGCGCCGACTTCGTCGAGGCCTTCGCCGCCGACAACGGGGGCACGGTGACGGCGGCGTATGGGTCGACGATGTCGCTTCCGCGGCAGTTCTCGTTCCACGACGTCGATTCGAAGGAGATAGCCGTCGAGCTATTCCGGATCGAATGGCAGACCGAGTCACCGTGAACCGCGACGAACGCGAGAGAATCACCGTCGAGTCGGGGGCACCTGCCGATTGGCGATCCGGATTGACGTCCCGTCGATACTCGCATAGAGATCCCGGCCAGACCGGGCGATGGTGACATCGTCGACAGTCGTCGTGGCGCCGTCTTCCGGAATCGCCACTGTCCCGACTGTCCGGTTGTCACGTCTGATCGCCACTTCGAACGCATCGCTCGCCGGACGGAGCTCGATCGTCCGGTTTGCCAACGTGAGATCCGCAACTGCCGGTGATGACGTGTGAACGAGGCGCTTCTCGCGGTCTTTGGGATCGAGAAACACGCGATACGTGCTGTTCCCGCCGACGACCGACCAGCCGGATCGCGTCGCCCAGAGTGACGAGCGCCAGCCCACGCCGCCGACGAGAACCCGACCGCTGCCGCGCGCTTCCAGTGCGCGCTTCGATATCGCGACCCGCCAGAGGTGACGCTTCTCGCTCGTGACGATGACGCCGCTGGTACGGACCTGCGTTGCCTGATCGAGGAACGGCAGATCGAACACCGCGATCTGCTGGTTGGTGACGTTCTCGGCGTAGGCGATCTCGTAATCCTCGAGTTCGACAGCGTCGTCGGGGAGCCCACCGCCGGCAGGGGCAGCGAGGTTTACCATCGCGCCGACCATCGACATCGTTATCAGCACCGCGAGCAGGACGCTCGCCGCTGCCAGCCGTCGCGGTGAATCCGACGAGCGATCGCCGGTGGCCAGCCGCGACACTGCTGATCGGTCCGATCCGGCGACGGCAGCGACGATGAGTCCCGCGAGCACCAACACCAGCGCAGTCCCGACCGCCTTGAACTGGACGTACTGTCCCCCACCCAGGAACCAGTACACCCGCCAGAGCCCGTTGGCGATGCCGTAGATCACGGCTGCGAGCCAGATCCGTTCGGGATGTCCAGTCCGGCGACGCCGTCGAAGCAGGAGCGCGGCGACGAACACGCCGAGCAAGAACCCGAAGGCATGGCCCTGAATGGCTGTACTCGCCCAGCCGACGGTGTCGTACCGTATCTGCGCCTCCGCAACGGAGTACGGCGAGACGAACGCACTGTAGACGTGCCAGAGCCGACTCCAGCCCACGAGGGCGACCAGCGTCGTGATCGGGTAAAAGACAAGCGCGAACCCGGCCATCGCGTACGTAACACCCGAGAAGCCGATGATCGGGCCCCATGAGAACGCCGCCGTGACCAGCCCGGTGAGCAGTATCGTCACGAAGACGATCCCGATCCGGACGAACGGATGCCGATGCCACGACGAAAACGACTCGCTGCCGCGTTCGGTCGGATAATGGCTCCAGGCGAACTCGGCGATCGAGCCGAAGACGAGCCCCGCCCAGAGGTTACCGAACAAGTGACTCCAGCCCAGGTGAGCGAACCCGGCGGTGAGGATGCCGAGCGGATACGCATAGGATGTGGCCTGAAACGGCAAGCTGACGGGGTCCCGGAGGTTCCCCCATCCACCCTGGACAAACAGATAGACGCAGACGACGAACGCGAGCCCGAGGAGGGTCCCCCAGGGCAGGCCGAGAACGAATCGCGAACGCAAGCGTTGCCCCCACCGACCCCGAGGATGGGCGATCCCGTAAAGAATGCCGACCGACAGGAGGATGCCGGCGGCCAAAACCAGTTGCCAGACCCACAGCGGGACAGCTTCGATTGTCCCGCGAATCCCACTCGCGGCCAGCGGGAGCGGGGCCAGCGCTAACACCATGGCCGACATATACCGATCAACGGGACAGGCGGGTTTATCGCTGACGCCCGGTGTCGCCCCACTAGATTCAGGACTGGAGCCACTCGCGGCACCGGGCGCTCGCCCACAGGTTTTTACAGGGTCGGGAGCGTGCGAGTAAACGATGGGAGTTCGCCCACCAGCCGACGATGGTCTCTCGGAGCCGGACGTCATCGAGTTCGGAATCCCGGCGCTCGACGCACGCCTCGAAGACGTCTCGTTTCCCGCGACGGCCGAGGAGTTGCGCGAAACGCATGGCGATCTCGAAGTGCCGTACAACGCCTCTGGCAACGCCGTTTCCCTGGAGGAGGTGCTCGAAGAGATCGATCAGCGGAGCTTCGAGTCCGAACAGGAACTCCTCAACGCAACCCACCCCGTGTTCGAACGGCGACGAGCGGAAAACCCGAGCGGGATTGTCGGGCAAATACGCTCGCTGATGCCGTTTTGAGGGTCCGTTCTCCGTTAGTCCCGTGATCCGTCCTCAGTTTTGCGATCAGCGTCAAGCACCTGATCGAGGCGGTGCATCTGCTCGCGGTGGAGTTTGACGATCATGTCTGAAAGGACGCCGAAGACGAGCAATTGGACGCCGAAAATGATCCCGACGGCGGCAACGAGGGCGATCACCTCGTGGGAGATATTCCGTGTGAACCACTCGACCGCGACGTAGACCCCGAGCAGTGCGCCAACGAGGAGACTCGCCGTCCCGACGCTGCCGAAATAAAACAGCGGATTGTTCGTCTTGGCCATCCGGTACAGCGTCAGAAGGATGACCGCACCATCACGGAACGGCCGGAGGTTTGTCTCGGTGTCTTCGGGCCGACTCTCGTAGCGGATTGGAACAACCTCGGTGGTAATATTATGCTTGACACACTCGACGGAGAGTTCGGTCTCGATGCCGAAGCCTGCCGAAGTAAGGTCAAAGCGTTCGATCGAATCGCGGGTCATTGCCCGATATCCCGAGAGGATGTCGACAAAGTTCCGACCGTGGATTCCCGCGAACGCCCGGTTGATGAGTCGGTTGCCGACGCGGTTGAGTCGCGTCATCGCGCCCGATTCCATGTCCGCGAAACGATTGCCAATGACGTGGTCAGCGTCGCCCGAAAGGAGTGGTTCCAGGAGGGCATCGGCGTCTGCCGGTCGGTAGGTGCCATCGCCGTCCACCATGAGGACGTACGGGGCGTCGATGTACTCGAATGCCTCTCGGACGGCCTGGCCTTTCCCGCTGCCAGATTGTTCGACGACGCGTGCGCCGTGCTCGGCGGCGATCTGCTGAGTGTCGTCTCTGGAACCGCCGTCGATGACGAGCACGTTTTCGAGGCCTTCGTCGTGAAAGCCGTCGATGACATCGCCGATGGCCGCCGCCTCGTTGTAGGTGGGGATGAGAACGCAGACATCGTCGCGAGTATGCATTGTCGGAGTATCGCTGTGCGAATCAAAAAACCCCCTGGAAGTTCCTGCTACACGTAGCCCAGGTCCTCGAGGCGCTGATAGGTACCGTCCCCGATATCGTCAACGCCCCCGCCCTCGTCTCGCACACCGGCGTCGGAGATCCCCTCGAACGCGGCATCGACACCATCTCTGCCGTCGCCATCGTTCCCGACGGGAAACGACGTTTGTGCGTTTCGAACGTGAATCGTCGCGGATCGATCGCGATCGACGCATGCCTTTCTGACCCCGCACTGGTCGCTTATCCCCTCGAAGACCGCTCGTGACGTAGACAGCCACGGCGAAAGATCATCTACATACTCGCTTGCCCGTTCCTGAAGCGGTTGGTCGAGTCCGACAGCGGAGGCGATCACCGGTCCATCGGGGCAGAACGCGTCGGGACTCCCCTCGCTGTCGCGAACCTGCTCAACCACACGCGGGAACTCCGTGAGAGACGCGGGTGAGTCGACCGACACCCCATCGGATTGTCCAGGGAAGGAAACGAGCAGCGGGACGTGTAACAGGACGTCGTGGATCCCGACCCCATGTTCGGCAATCCGAATACCCGGCCGGAGATCGCTCGGCTCGCCGAACCCCTCGCCGTGATCGCTGGTGATTACCAGGAGTGTGTCGTCCAGCGCACCTCGGTCCCGAAGTTTGCCGATCAGTCGCCGTAGCTCGGCGTCCATCTCTCTGATGGCCCCGTCGTATAGGGCTTCGACAGCACGTTTCTGCCACCAGGGACGTCGACCGGCCGAGAAGTCCCACTTGTGGTCGTCGAACGAATCGTGTAGCGTCTGCAACCGCTCACCCCCCCACAGGTCATGTTCTTCGTCTGGTTCGTATGGGATATGGGCGTCCATTAGATTGACGCAGGCGGCCCACGGTTCGGACTGCTCCTGGTGCCACTCCAGAAACGCATCGACATAGGTCCGCGCCGGGGTCGACGCCTTCATGAACTCCGGGACGAGTGTCGGATAATCCGTCGAAAGCTTCGTACTGAGGCCGTTTGCAAGTGATCGGAACGGCATCCCACTGGTGAGTGCGGCCCGTAGAAACGCACCGTATTGCCCTTTCCCGTGGTGTGAGACGAACGATTCCGGATTCAATGCATCGGGAAACATCGCGTTCCGTGCACCGACGACGTGCTCGAAGCCGTCGGCCAGTCCGACATCGACGTCCGTGATCCAGTTGTTCGCCGAGAACACACCCGTCGAATAGCCCTCCCGCCGCAATCGGTCGAAGACCGAACGCGACGGGTCCAGTCGGTACTTCGCAGCCGTCACGTTGTGCTCCTCGACGTGCAGGCCGGAGAAAATACTCGTGTGGCTCGTCACGCTACGGGCACCGGGCGAGCGTGCTTGCTCGTAGCGTGTCGCTTCACGGGCAAACTCCGCAAGGAACGGAGTCGTCTCGTTGTAATGGCCGTAAACGCTGCAGTTCCGTGCCCGAACGCTATCTAGAATAACCAGCAGAACGTTGGGATCTGCCATTCGTTGGTCCAGTTATGATTGGGGTTCGACTTAACTGTAGTTATAGAAAGTGGGTGGCGAAAACCCACGGCTTTAGCCGTGGGATGACAGCGCGGAACTACGTTCCGCGGGCCGTGCGAGCGGGCTTGCCCGCTCGCAGAAGCCGACAGCTGGGAATCAAACCACGTTACAGGAGCAGGCCGACTCCCCAATCTTTAAGAAACACAGACCCTACATATAAGATATGGAGGTGCGGCGTACTGTCCCCATTGCGCTCGACGTGGACAGCGATGAAGCTGCACTCCTCGAAGACACCGTAGACACGTTCCTCTGGTCGGCACAGTACGTCGTAGACCACGCGTTCCACGGCGAGTACGTCACCACGAGTAAGACGACGCTCGATGACGAAACCTACGACGACGTGCGAGAGAAAACGGACGGATTCAACGGTGGGCTGGTACAAGCCGCTCGGAACAAAGCCGCGGAAGCCTGCAAAAGCGTCGTCGCACGCTGGAAACAGGGTAAGAAAGCCTCGAAACCGACGTTCACCAGCCCACACGTCGTCTACGACCACCGCACCGCGACGTTCCACGATGACTACGTGAGTCTTGCCACTACGGACGGTCGCATCGAAGCCGACTACATCCTGCCTGACGAGGATAGTGACACGCCGCACTCGGAGTACCTGTTTTCAGATGAATACGAAATTACGGGTGCGGAACTACACTCCCAAGACGGCGACTGGGTACTTCACATCCACTGCAAGAAGGAAGTGGAGTCCGACACGTCGAAACAGGCGACACCTGAGAACGGAACGGTTCTCGGGGTTGACCTCGGCGTGAATAACCTCGCGGTCACCTCGACGGGCACATTCTGGACGGGCAACGAGTTCGACCACTGGCGGCGTGAGTACGAGAAGCGGCGTGGCTCACTCCAGCAGTGCGGGACGCGCTGGGCGCACGAGAACATCCAGTCCGTCGGTCGGAAAGAGGAAGGTCGATTCAAGTTGATGTTGCACCGAATCGCCAACGAACTCGTCGCTGAAGCTCGTGAGAATGAGTGTGCGGTCATTGCGTTTGAGGACTTGACCGACATTCGTGAACGGACTGGCGCGTCGTGGGGGCACAAATGGGCGTTTGACCGCCTGTACGAGTACGTTGAGTACAAATCCGAGGAACACGGCATCACAGTTGAGCAGGTTGACCCTGAGAACACGTCACGGCGTTGCTCGCTCTGTGGGTTCACGCACCCCGATAACCGTGATAGCGAGGACTTCGAGTGCCTGAAGTGCGGGTACGAGAACCACGCCGACTACAACGCCGCGAAGAACATCGGGTTACGGTATCTCCGTCGCAACCAAACTGGGGGCGACGGAGGCGCACCCTTGGGCGTGCGCTTAAACAGCGGGATGTTGAACGTGAATGGAGGCTATTCTCCTGCCGAGGTCGTTCGAGACGGCAAAGCCGTCTCGTGATGACGAGAGACCGGAGGTCTCTCGAACCAAATCGGCCAGAACGGGAGTCCACGCTGAATCCCACGACTTCAGTCGTGGGTAGCTCAAATATACCCTAGATCTTCCAATTGCTCCGTGACGGCATCTCCGTCCCCCTGCGTTCTCCGAAGGGCTTGCTCGTCCGGCGAATGATCGGTCCGACGGAGTTCGGCTTCGATCGCCGCTCGGACGTCGAGAACACTGTCGATAGAGTCGACCATCGTTTCGTTCGTTCCCGCGACCATCGCTTCGCTCGTATGGACGCCGTCCTGGAGACCGTGGTCGCTGACGAGCAGCAATTCATCGTCTTCACCCAGGTCGTTCCGGAGTTCCCCGACAAACTCGTCGATCTCAGCATACGCGTCCATCTGTAGATCATGGAGGTCGTAGGTGACGTGGCCGATGAGGTCCAGTCCACTCGTATAGGCGAAGACGAGCTCATGACGATCTCCTCGCAACGCTCTTCTGGCACGGGCAATCCTGATCATTGCCATCTCCATACATTGCTCGTAAAACTCGTGGGGATCCGAACTCCGATGCCCACCAGTCGCTTCCGGGTCGCGTTCGAAGAGATCACCGAGGCTCCGCCGGAGCGCGTGTTCCCGGTCCTCTGCGTCCGGATCGACGACGTAGTTCGGGATCCCGATCGGTTTTGCGTCCCGGCCGTCGAACACCGTCTCGATGCTTTTGTCCCCGTAGTAGGTCGCCGGTGTCCGGAACGCGTCTGCCCCCGTGTTCGTCAGCAGCCACGCGCCGATACGTGTCTGGAGCGCGTCAGGCAGCACGAACTCGGCGAGGTCACTCCCGAGACGGAGAAACGGGTTCTCCCAGGCCACGCCGTCGTCAAGTTCGAGGCCGTGTTCGGACGGCGGAAGGCCGGTGATGATCGTCGGCCAGAGCTCGTGTGTGCTTGGCTCGCCGGCGTGGCTGTCGATGGTGTCGATAGCTCGATGGGAGGTGAGCGTAAGGTTCGGATGCATGTCCGGATCGACGAGATCCGGATCGAGCGCGTCGATGCCAACCACGACAAGAACCATCTTGGTGTCATATTCATTGCGCAGAAGGCTTAATCTCTTTCGAACCGACGAACGATGCAACGTCGGACCGAAAACCGGAATGCAAAAGACGGTACGTGAGAATTCCGACAATACCCCCATGGCCGCGCCAAACGTCATCTGGATTACGCTCGATAGCGTCCGATCCGATCACACAACGATTGGCGGCTACGAGCGCGACACGACGCCTTGCCTGGCGGATCTCGCATCGGCCGGCTTCGGCTTCGATACGTGCATAAGCCATGGGAATTCCACACATCCCTCGAGTGGTACGATCCTGACCGGTCTCTCCCCCTCTCGTAATACCGTGGGGATCACCGGCGACGTTCTGCCTGATAGTGTCACGACAGTGTCCGAGCGTTTTTCGGAGGCAGGATACCACACGGCATGTCTTTCGCGTAATTCATACGTCAGCTCCGCGACAGGGCTCGACCGTGGATTCGATCGATTCCAGTGGCTCGCCTCGGAGACGATAACGGAGCTTCCGCTATCCACGTTGATCAAGTATGTCCGGAATATTCGAACGCACTCTGCTGGCCTGACACTGGACACGGCTAAACACGCTTCACCGTACCTCATGAACGAGACGGCCAAGCGTTGGCTTGCGGACATGCGTACCGAGCAGCCGTTTTTCTTCTATCTGCACTACAATGAGCCCCATCGTCCGTACTATCCACCGCTATCCTATATCGACAAGTACACCGACGACATCGAAATGAGTCCACGTGAAGCTGCCGAGTTCGCGCTCGATGTTCACTATAATATGGAGAAAATTGTTGCTAACGGGTGCGAGCTCGATGATCGGGAGTGGGCGGCACTCCGGGCAATGTACGACGCAGAGATCGCGTACACCGACGAGATGATCGAGCGGCTCGTCGATCACGTGCGATCGCTCCCGCTCGAGGAAACGGTAATCGTCGTGACAGCGGACCACGGTGAACTCTTCGGCGAGTACGGACTCCTTTCACACAGTTATGTCTTGACGGACGCCGTGACGCGGGTTCCACTCGTCCTCGCTGGCCTGAACGAGGAACTGACCGTCGGTGAAGACGATCTACTCCAGCACACAGATGTCATGCGAACGCTGCTGGAGGTGGCCGGTGCCGATACCGATGGCATGCTAGGAGTCGATCTCCGATCAGAACAACGGGAGTATGCTGTTTCACAGCGCGGTCCGGTCGAGTTCGATGAGTTCTACGAGTACAACGAGGACTTCGACGCCTCCCGATTCCATCTACCGGCTCTGACCGCGCTTCGGACCGATACGTACCGCTATCAGGAGAGTGAATCGGGATCGGATCTGTTCGCGCTTCCGGATGAAGAATCTGACGTGACGGAGGATCTCCCGGAGATCGCCGCCGAGTTATCCGGGACCCTCGAGAAGTGGGTCAAGCGACACGGCCAGCCAGTCGGTGCCGGAGAGCGCAGCGAGTTCTCCGGAGCCGTCCAACGACAGTTGCGTGATCTCGGGTACGTGGACTGATGCGACTCGGCAAAACAGCGCTGTATCACTTTGGGACACAAGTCGTCATTTCCGTATCGGGATTTCTGGCGACGTTTGCTATTGGCGTATTCGGCGGATCGGCCGACCTTGGCAACTACACACTCGCCGTCGCCGTCGGCTTCTTTTGGCTCGCAATTCCGATAAGCGGCGTCGCACAAGCTGTCAACAAGCGGATGAGCGAAGGGGCCGACCCCGGACAGTACTTCGGCGGAGGACTGGCACTCAATGGGGTGCTGGTCGTCTGTCTCACAGCAGTGGTATCCCTCACGAGTTGGCTCTTGCAGGTAGTAGAGACGCCCAATCAGACAATCGTGCGGGTGATTGTCGAATACGATGTCGAGATCGTAATTCTACTCGTCGGCACAGCTGCTATCAAGACGGTACTGTTCGGATTGCAGGGTCAGAAACGTGTCGCTCGGGCAGGAGCCCTGCGGGCGCTCGACCGCGTCGTTCGCTCCGGGTCCCAGGTGGCGCTCATTTTGCTGGGGTTCGGCGTCGCGGCCATTACACTGGGACATGCGGCATCGCTTTTGTTCGTCTCGATAGTGGCCATTGTCCTAGCCCCGATACGCCCCTCAGTACCGCGCCTAGAACATCTACGGGGGCTGGGCGAGTACGCCAAGTACGCCTGGGTCGGAGCACTCCGAAGTCGCGTGTACGGCTGGTTAGATACACTGGTCCTGGGGATTTTCCTGACGGGGACAACAGGAGCATCACTGATCGGGATCTACGAAGTGGCGTGGGGAATCGGATCACTACTCGCGACAGCAAGCGCCTCGATCAGCAGTACACTGTTTCCGGAGATGAGCGATCTCAGTTCGGATGGTGACTACGATCGAGTCGCACATTTTCTCGACGAAGCGCTCGCTTTCAGCGGGGTAATCGTGCTCCCAGGTCTCGTTGGAGCCATCACGATCGGCGAACGAATACTCCGATTTTATAGCGGTGAGTACGTTCGCGGCTACGTCGTCCTCGTCATTCTCGTCGGTGCGTACACGGCTGACGTCTACGCGAATCAGCTTCTCAACACAGTCAATGCAGTCGACAGGCCCGACGCATCAATGCGAGTCAACGCGGTTTTCATTCTCGTCAACGTCGTCCTGAACGTCGTCCTCGTCTGGCAGTTCAGCTGGGTTGGTGCTGCGGTAGCAACGGCGGTCTCGGCGAGCGTCCGGACCGCTGGTGGCGGCATCGTGGTACACTCGATTCTCGAGGAGGTTCCGCTCCCGGTTCGTCCGATCGGATCACAGGTAGTTGCATCGATCGCAATGGGGGGTGCCATCGTGCTTCTGGCACCATCAGTGCCGGCAGGACGCCTGTGGACGATTAGCCTTGTCGGGGCCGGTGCGACGATTTACTTTACAGTCCTGATTGCACTATCGGGGAGGTTTCGGACGAAGGTCCAGTCTCTCGTTCCTGCCGTTGTCAGTGTATGATCTCGTTACCGTGTATGAGAATCCTTAATTGACACCGCCGCCCATCCGGATCCATGGACAAGGTCCTCCTCGTCACTATCGATTCTCTCAGGGCCGATCACGTCGGCTATCACGGGTACGAACGGGATACGACACCAGTACTCGACGGGTATGCCGCCGACGGTAGTCGGTTCATGAACGCATTCGCACACGTGGGTGGCACTCGATTTTCCTTTCCGTCGATCCTGACCGGCGTGACGCCGCTGATGTACGGTGGCCACCATAGCGTTTCAGAGGAGCAAACACTGGTCTCGGAAGTGTTCGACGATGCCGGGTTTCGAACTGGCGGGTATCACTCCAATCTCTATATCTCGGCCGAATTCGGATACGATCGCGGCTGGGACGAGTTCTTCGATTCCGCGCCGGACGACTCGACGACAGCTTCGTTCCGCCGCTGGGCCAAGACCAATCTCCAGAACACTCCGATTTATGGTCTTCTACAGCAGGCGTACGACTTCATCGAGTCCTCGGCCGGTGTCAACGTCGGTTCCTATCACGCTCCCGCGGAGGATATCACCGATAAGGGAATCGAGTTCGTAGACTCGGTAGGATCAGACGAGCCCGCCTTTCTGTGGGTTCACTATATGGATGTCCACCATCCGTTTCTCCCTCCAGCGGAGTATCAACAACAATTCCGCGACGACGTCGTCAGTGACCGACAGTCCATCAAGTTACGCCGGAAGTTCATCGAGGAACCAGACGCTGTCACAGACGAGGAACTACAGACGTTCATCGATCTCTACGACGCGGAGATTCGGTACAATGACGCCGAGATCGGTCGGCTCCTCGAGCACGTCGAGTCGGAGTGGGGCGAAGACTACCTACTGGCGTTTACGGCCGACCACGGCGATCACTTCCTCGAACACGGATATTTCGGCGGCGCACGAGCGCTGGACGTCAAAACACACGTTCCGCTGTTCGTCAATGGATGGGATGACGACGCCGAATACGACGACATGGTCGGGCTCGTCGATGTCCCATCTACACTCGTCGACGCTGCTGGACTCGACACTCCCGATACCTTCCACGGACATAGCCTCCGGTCGCTCGTTTTCGACGATGAATGGCCTCGTGAGGACGTAATCGGTGGCTGGTTCGACGGCGATGGAAACCACCTCTGTGTCCGTGAACGCGACTGGAAACTCATCGAACGACCCGGAGACAATGCCGACGAGTTGTACGATCTGGTTTCTGACCCCGGCGAACAACGGAACGTCTTTGGCGACCATCCCGACCTGACCGAGCGTCTTCGGGAAAAACTCGACCGACACAGACAGCTCGTTCGCTCGACGGAAGACGAAAGCGTCGAGCGCCCGGATATGAACGAAGACGTCAAAGAACGCCTTCGACGCCTTGGTTACAAGGAATAACGAATCTACACGACCGACTCCAGAAGCGCTCGATACCGCTTGCAGGCTGCCTCGAAGCGATATTCCTCCACGATCAGGTCCCGTCCACGGTCGCTGATATCCACGAGATCCTCCCGGAGCAGGATGGACTCGAGCTCACTCCGAAGCACGTCCGGATCTCGCGAATCAATGTGGAATCCGGTTTCGCCCTCGAGGACGACGTCCGGCACTCCCGAAACGGGCGAGGCGTACACGGGCGTTCCACAGGCAAGCGATTCCAGAATTGTCGTCGGTAACCCCTCCGTCGGTTCGGAGGGCATCACCAACAGCGTCATGCGGTTCAACTCGGCGGGGACGTCCTCGTGATCGACCCAGCCGGCCAGTTCGACGGAGCCGCCCTCGATTTCCTCTGCCAGTTCGGACGCGACCCACTCGTACAGCGGGCCATCCCCGACGAACCGGAACCTCACATCCCCGGGAAGCTGTTTCGCGACGCTGACGAGTTCGCGGATCCCCTTCTCCTCGTCGAGGCGGCCCACAAACCCGACGACGTCGTCGCGTTCCTCGAAGGGGACCTCCGGCTTGAACGCCGCCGTTGCGACGTATCGAGCACCGTGCGGATAGACGCGGGGCGAGTCGGGATCCAACCCCAACTCGCGGGCCATGTTGGGAGTATACGTGACTACTTGATGGGCGATGGCGAATCCCGCCCGCTCGAGCAGTCGAACGCTTCCGGCCAGGATCCCTGCGAGGTGATCGGGCATGCGCTGTTCCCAGTTCAACCGAAGGGTCAAGGGAACGTCGCCGCGGGGTTCGACGAGAACCGTCTTCCCGATGAGGCGGGCGAAGGCGATCGGAATGAGATACGACGTCGCGCCGAAGAACAGCACGACATCTTCCGGACGACGACGGATCGCCGCACACATCCGAAGCTGGTTGAGCAGAAACCGCACCGCGGCAACGAGCACACTCTCACCGGCCCCCTTCTCAGTCAGCTCGATCACCTCACGATCGTCGCGGATCGAGGAATCCCCAGGGAGGTCGGCAGTGACGAGTGCCACCGGCCCGAGTGTGGCGAGAACGTCCAGCAACGTCCGCGTCGCGTTCTCGCCGGCGGCACTCAATGGATGCGTGACCACGCACACACCACTGTCGGACATGCGCCGGAGTTCACGCGGGCCGATTATATCTCTGTCCGTTCAGTATCGCGTGTATCCGTAGAGGTAGCCAGCCCCGACGACGCCGGTGAACAGGGCCAGTGTGAGGAGTTGCGTGACTCTCTGGACAGACGGTCTCCGGATCAGCTGACTGACTCGAGCGGGAACGAATCGTCCGAGGAGCAGTCCCAGGAAGTCACCCTCCTCGCCGCCGTCGTCCTCGACCAGCACTTCCATCGCCCGTTTCGAATACCCCTGCCAGAACGCCCGGTCGAGCAACCACCACAGCCCGGTCCGATACGCGAACACCTTGTGATCGACCTCGGCGTCGGGGACGTACCAGACGCCCTCGCCGTACGATTCGCGGAGCCGGGCACATAGCTCTGTCTCGCCCCCTTGGAGGTTTGCGTCGCCCTGTCGCCCCCCAATCTTCGTATCGAACCCGTCGAGTTCCAGAAACACATCCCGCCGAAAGGAGATATTCGACCCAAACGTGTTCCGAACTTCACCAGCCGCATCCATATCGCCGTCGGGGCCGAACCCGCGATGGGTTACGCCGACGAGCCAGTAGAACTCCGCCGGCAGAAAGTCAGGCTTGCCCGCCACCCACTCCGGCGTCATCTTCCCCCCGACCGCGAGCGAATCACGCTCCTCGTAGGCCTCGACAAGTCGATCGATCCAGTCGGGCGCGGCGATCGCATCGTCGTCGAGAAAGGCAACCACCTCACCCGAAGCTGCCTCGGCACCGGCGTTGCGGGCTTCGAGCAACCCCCGATTTTCCGCAAGTTTGACGAGCGTCGCGTCGTCCTCCTCGCCAAAGTCGGTCCGGAACTGCTCGAAGACCGCGTCGCTCCCGTCGCTGACGAGGACGAGTTCGATGTCGTCGTACGTCTGGGCACGGACGCTCTCGACCGCCTCGGTGAAATCGTCATAGCGGTCGAGGGTGTGTATACAGAGGACGACGGAGACGCGCATGTCGAGACGTGCGGGAGCGGTCAGGAAAACGGTTTCCGTTCAGCAGGGCGGCAAGAACGAAACGTGGGGCTCGGTTCAGTCGTCAGCACGCGCGGGATTGACGTCGATGGCGTCGACCGGACAGACGTCGACACAGAGCATACAGTCGATACACTGGGTTTCGTTCGCTGGATCAGCCTTGCGCTCGCTTTCGGGGTGGCCCGGCGTCTCGACCCACTCGAAGACGTCGACCGGGCAGTCCTCCAGACACGCGCCATCCGCCAGGCAGATGTCGAAGTCGACGGCGACGTGCGTGCCGTGAATACCGAGCGTTTCAGGTTCCTCGACGGGGCCCCAGACATCGTGGTCTTCGTGTTCGTCGACGACGTCGCGGTTCTGGGCGAACTCCGGATCGATTGGCATACAATGAGGTTCGGCAAGGGGGTGGATAAATCCACGTCAGCGGGCAGGCTGGGCCGGGTTTTTGGGGAATCTGAACGACCAAGACCGGCGTGGCCGCCCGTCTGTCCCGATAGAGGCTTAAGGCCGGTCACCGAACGGAGGGCCATGGCAGCCGAAGATCTGGAGACGACGACAGTAACGCTCGAAACTGACGACGCGACCGACGAGATGGAGATTCCGGTCGAACTCATCGACTTGCTGACCGAGGGCGACGAGTCGACGCCCACCGTCGTCGCCGACATCGCGATGTTCGGGTTCGCCCAGCGCATGCACTCCGCCGTCCATCACAGCCAGGGCGAACCGGACGAGCAACTCGAAGCAGTCGAAGCCGCGACGATGGATCGCTTCGAGGAACGCTTCGACACGCGATACGAGGACCTGATCGAACACAGCCACTGAGCGACTGAGTTACCCCGAAGACACAACACAGCTTCTCAGGCGACGTCCCACCGCAACAGGACGCCGCCGTCCATTTGCTCGACGTCGCGTAGATCGAGGACCGGGAACCCTTCGAGGAACCCGTCGCCATCGGCGAGCGTCGGTGCATCGCGCCCGCCGATGAGCATCGGGCCGACGAACACCGAGAGTTCGTCGACGAGGTCGTCCGCGAACAACGAGAAGATGAGTTCGCCACCACCCTCGACCATGAGTCGGTCGATCCCGCGGAATTCGAGCGCGTCGAGTCCCGCAGACAGATCGACCCGATCGTGACCGGCGGCGATGACTGTGGCACCCATTCGCTCGAGTCGCTCGACCTTCTCCGTCGCCGCGCGTTCGCCAACGAGCAGGTACGTCTCGGCCTCGTCGTCGAGAATCTGAGCGTCGGGTGGTGTCCGGGCCCGGGAGTCGGCGACGACGCGAGCGGGCTGGGATGGATCGCCACGGTCACGCCGTTGAGCGATTCGATCGGGGTCGTCGACCGTGAGCGAGGGATCATCAGCGAGGACGGTCCCGACGCCGACCATGACGGCATCGCTGTCGGCCCGGAGTCCGTCGACGCGGTCGAAGTCGGTCTCGCCGCTGATCGCGACCTGCTCCCGGTCGTGCGTCGAGAGTTTGCCGTCCGCGCTCATGGCGGCGTTGACGACGACGTGCATCGTGGGGGCTTCTCGCGGGAGCAAAAAGCCACTTTCGCCGGGCTAGGCTGAACGTGGTGACGGCAACCGACGGGTGTCTTTTTACCCGCTGCGGTCGAACGGACGACCATGTCCGTCGAAGACAAAGCCGAGGAGCTTGCCTCCGACCTCGGTGTTGACAAAGCGGAGGTCAAAGAAGACCTACAGAACCTCGTCTCCTACAGCGTCCCGCTGGAGGAAGCAGTACAGAGCCTCCGCCGGAAGTACGGAGAGGGCGACGACGGTGGCGGCTCGATCCCCGAGGCAGACGTCGCCGAGGTCTCGACCGATGACGACGCGGTCTCCGTGACCGGCGTCTTCCTGACCGTCGGCACACGCTCGATCCGGTACCAGGGGTCCGATCACGTCATCCACGAGGGCGAGTTCGCCGACGAAACGGGCAAGATCTCCTACACGGCCTGGGAGGACTTCGGCGTCGAATCCGGCGATGTCGTCCGGATCGAGAACGCTGGCGTCCGCGAGTGGGACGGCGAGCCCGAGTTGAACCTCGGCGAGCGCACCACGGTCCGTCTCAGCGACGACGCGATCGACGTCCCCTACGAGATCGGCGGGGATCGCACGCTCGCGGCACTCGCACCGGGAGACCGCGGCGTCAACGCCGAGGTGCAGGTCCTCGAACGCGAGCAGAAGATCATCGACGGCCGCGACGGCGAGACCGAGATCTTAAGCGGCGTGCTCGCCGACGAGAGTGCCCGACTCCCCTTCACCGACTGGGATCCACACGCCGAGATCGAGGAAGGCGCGTCGATCCAGATCGAGGACGCCTTCGTCAGGGAGTTCCGCGGCGCGCCGGCGATCAACGTCTCGGAGTTCTCGACCGTCACCGCACTCGATCGGACGGTCGAGGCGACCGACGACGCCCCCCGAATGGCCATCCGCGAGGCTGTCGAGGGTGGCGGACTTTTCGACGTGGAAGTGACCGGCACGGCGATCGCCGTGCGGGACGGCTCGGGACTCATCGAGCGCTGTCCCGAGTGCGGCCGGGTCGTCCAGAACGGCCAGTGTCGGAGCCACGGCGCGGTCGAGGGCGAGGACGACCTCCGGACGAAGGCGATCCTCGACGACGGGACGGGAACGGTCACGGCCGTCCTCGACGAGGACCTGACCGCCGAGGTCTACGGCGGCGGGCTCGAGGACGCCCGGGACCACGCCCGCGACGCGATGGACCGCGACGTGGTGACCGACGCGATCCGCGAGGCCATCGTCGGGCGAGCGTTCCGCGTCCGCGGATCGCTGAGCGTCGATGATTTCGGCGCGACGCTCAACGCCACCGAGTTCGAGTCCCGCAGTGACGACCCAGCAGAGCGTGCCCACGAAGTGCTCGCGGAGGTGGAACCATGAGCGCCGAGAACGGAAACGGCGATGCTGACGACGGCGGGGACGACAGTCCAGGCCGTCGCGAGGTCGCCTATCGGGTGTTCGCGGCCGAGTTCGACGACAGCGACTTCGATTACTCCGAGAGCGACGCCGACCGTGCGCCCAACTACGTCGTGACACCGACCGGCGCGCGCGTCAATCGCCTGTTCGCCGTGGGCGTCCTGACGGAGGTCAGCCCGGCCGGCGAGGACGTCCTCCGGGCGCGGATCGCAGACCCGACCGGAACGTTCGTGGTCTACGCCGGCCAGTACCAGCCCGACGCCCAGACGTTCCTCGAACGCGCCGAACCGCCGGCCTACGTCGCTGTGACCGGCAAGGCTCGGACCTTCCAGCCCGACGATAGCGACGTCGTCTACACCTCGATCCGTCCGGAGAGTCTCAACGAGGTCGACGAGGTGACCCGGGATCGCTGGACGGTCGGGGCCGCCGAGGCGACGCTCGAACGCGTCGGGACGATGGCGACGGCGATGGAACTCGACGTCCGCGGCGACGAACTCCGGGCGGCACTCGACGAACGAGGTGTCGAACCAGGGCTGGCGGCCGGGATCCCGCTGGCGCTGGACCACTACGGGACGACACCGGGATACCTGGCGGCGATGCGAACGCTGGCCACCTCGGCGCTCGAAGTCGTCGCGGGCGAGCGCGACGAGGTCGAATCCCTGTCGCTGTCGCCCGACGAAGGGGGTGACGCCGATCTGGCCGCGCTTGCTGAGACCGCGTCGATCGGCGAGCCGACGGGGGTGACTGCCGGGACAGCCGAACAGGGAGAGAGTCCGGCGACGGAGAACGAGGAGACGCCATCGACCGGGGCGACGACATCGACAGTCGATACATCGGCGTCGACAGCTGACGCGTCGCCATCGGCCGATGACACCGCTTCGACGACCGCGGACAGTGACGCAGCGGCGGTGTCTGAAGAGAGCGCGTCTGCGTCCACGGCTGACGTGTCCGGGGAGAGCGACGCGGCCGACGGCGATGGATTCGACAGCGACGAAACCCCTGAAGCCGAATCTGCGACCGGGACGAGTGAGGAAGGGAGCGAAACGGATACGGACACCCAAGCGGCAGAGACGGATACCCCGACCGACGAGCCGAGTGAGGACACGGCCGACCTCGAAGACTTCGACAGCGAATTCGAGCTCGACGAGGACGAGCGTGAGCAGATCAAAGACGAGTTCGGGACCGAGTTCACGTCCGGCACGGAGGTCGACGAGCCGGGCGAAGCCGGAATCGAGACGCCGGAGGAACCGCTCGAACCGGAGACGGCTGGAGACGACGGGGGGACTCCTGCAACCGAAGAGACGCCCGACGAAGCGGCTCCTGCAGCCGAGAAAACGGATACGGCGACCGAAGGCGAACCGGAACCGGCTGCCGAGGAACCGGGATCCGAAGAGCTGGCGAGTGGAGCAGACGAATCCGCGGCCGAGCCGGAGGACATCGACCTCGAAGACGCGGCGATGGACGCGATGGCGACGCTCGACGACGGTGACGGGGCCGACCGTGAGGCGGTCATCGAGCGCGTCCAGGACGCCCACGGCGTCGATGCGGCCGATGTCGAGGACGCGATCCAGGATGCGCTGATGAACGGCCGGTGTTACGAGCCCAGTGACGGCCGGCTCAAGTCTATCTGATGGCGGTCGAACCGGTCCCCGGCGCACCTGCAGCGATCGTCGAGGTTCCGGATGGACGCGCCCTTGTTGTGGCGGACGTCCACGCCGGCATCGAAGCCGGATTGCGTCGAGAAGGGGTCGAACTCGCGTCCGGGGCCGACCAGCGGCGCGAGAACGTGCTCTCGCTGGTAGCCGAGACGGATCCGGACCGGTTGGTTGTCCTGGGCGACCTGGGTCATGCCATCGGGACGCCTCAGCGAGACGAGCGCGAGGAGATTGATCGTCTCGTCTCGGCGGTCACCGATCGGATTCCGCTCACGCTAGTGAAGGGCAACCACGACGGCGAGATCGAGTCGCTGCTTGCGGACCGCGAAGGCGTGGCGATCACTGACGGATCGGGCGTGCGCCTGGGATCAGTCGGATTCGCCCACGGTCACACCTGGCCCGCACCGGACGTCCTCGCCGCCGAGACGGTCTGCATCGGCCACGAACACCCCGTCGTCCGGCTGGAGGACGAGGTCGGCGGCCGACGGAAGGAACGTGTCTGGCTCCGCGGAGCGATCGATCCCGTCCCTTTTCGGGAGCACGACGACGACACGCGTCTGCAAGTCGACGGCGAGTTCGTCGTCTTCCCGGCGTTCAACGATCTCTCGGGTGGCACCTGGATCAACGTCGCGGGGCAGTCGTTCCTCTCCCCCTTTTTACCCGAGGGGCTCGCTGACGGCACGGCCTATTTACTGGACGGGACGCGACTCGGGCCGTACGATCAGATCTAGACGTACCTGTCGTCGCTGTCGAGGAGACGAACCCGACGACGATGGCCACGGTCGCACTTCGAGCGGAGTGCATCGTCATCGCGCCGAGGAGGGCGACGAGGAGCGCCGCCACGAGCGTACCGTGGAGCGCGATCAGCGGGAACGTCCGACTCCCGGCGAAGGTCTCTCCGGACTCGCTTTGCCCCGCTCTAAGCCGACGAGTGCGCTGACCTCGAACGCCAGCGCGAGGTGACCGATCACCTCGACCAGCGGTGCGGTTGACGTATCGACCATCGTCTGAACGTTTCGCGTGTATTGGTATCAAACCACTAGGTGCGGAAGTCGATAAAGAAATCTATTTTTCCGAAATCTAGATTTCAGAAAAATAGATTTCCGAAAGACGAGTTTCTGCAGTCGATACTGGTATCTGGGGTAGCATGTCGTATCAGACAGCAGCATACCTCGATCGAGATGACCGCCGCCTACGATCTGGTCGATACGTGCTCGCGCGGCATGAGGTCCTCGAAGGGCTGTTCGTCCAGCCACTCGGCGAGTGCGACGAGTTCGTCGCTGGCCGCGTCGAACAGCTCCGCACCGATCTCGGCGGTCGCCTCAGTTTGGTCCCCGAAAACTCCGTTCTCGCTGTTCTCGATCGAGTCGTAGAACGTTCGAGCACCGTGGACGCGGCCCACGTCCTGGCTTACCTTGACGAGTCCGGTGTCGCGTGCGTCTTCGAGGCGGCCCTCGTGGACGAGATCGGGGTGGAGATGCTGGATGAGTGCGGTCTCCTTGGGGCCGCCGTGTGGCCCGTTGTGTTCGAACGCATCGGTGACCTGCTCGGGAATGCTCTCGTCCCACATCCACTCGACCGCAAACGCGGTCCCGTCCTCGCGGAGTCGCCGACCGACCTCTCTGAGATGGGTTATGTTGCCGCCGTGGGCGTTGACGTAGATCACGCGGTCGATGCCGTGGGTGGTGAGACTTCGGGTGAAGCTCTCGACGTAGTCTCGGAACGCGGGCGGATCGACGGACATCGTCCCCGGGAACTGCTGATGATGGGGACTCACGCCGATCCGGACTGGCGGCGTTCGCAGGAATCCGGTCCGGTCGGCAGCCTCGCGGGCGAACGCCTCGGCGATGAGGTGGTCAGTCCCCTCCGGCAGATGTGGGCCGTGTTGCTCGGTCGACCCCAGCGGGATCAGCGCGATCGACTCGGACTCGAAGTATGCCTCCAGATCCGGCCACGCGGCGTCGGCGAGGTACATACACCTCCAACGGGTTTCGAGGGCAAGAACGTGTCCCCATGTGCGATTGCACGTGAACGATCAGGGAGTACCCAAAGTGGCATCTGTGGACACACCTTCCAACGCGTTTAATCGGCTCAGCACCCAATACTGCTGTAATGAGCGAGGCGACGCGCGAGGGTGACGCCGTCTTCGCGCACCTCGGCGACGCCGTCAGGTCGGCGCTGTCCGATCGCGGGTTCACGACGCCGACCGAGCCACAGCGTCGCGCGATCCCCCCGATCGCCGACGGTGAGGACGCGCTGGTGATCGCCCCGACCGGCAGCGGTAAGACCGAGACCGCGATGCTCCCGGTCTTCGACGCCATCGAAGGGGATCCGCCCGAGGGGATCGCCGCGCTGTACGTCACGCCGCTGCGGGCACTCAATCGCGACATGCGGGATCGCCTGGAATGGTGGGGTGAGACACTTGACCTCGAGATCGACGTCCGCCACGGCGACACCACCCAATACCGCCGCCAGCAACAGGCCGAGGATCCGCCGGACGTTCTGGTCACCACGCCCGAGACCGTGCAGGCGATCCTGACCGGCGAGAAACTCCGGGAGGGGCTCGCAGACGTCGCCCACGTCGTCGTCGACGAGGTCCACGAACTCGCGGCCGCAAAACGCGGCGCACAGTTGACCGTCGGCCTCGAACGGCTCCGGGACCTCGCCGGCCCGTTCCAGCGGATCGGGCTCTCGGCGACCGTCGGCGATCCCGCGGAAGTCGGGCGGTTTCTGACTGGCGATCGCGGGTGTTCGATCGTCGAGATCGACGCCGGCAGCGACATCGAGATCGACGTCGTCCGGCCCTCAGTCCAGGAGCGTGACGAGAACGTCGCCGGCGAGATCGTCACCGATGCCGAGGTCGCCAGTCACGTCAGGCAGATCGACGAACTGATCGAAACCCACGAGTCGACGCTGGTGTTTGTCAACACCCGACAGACAGCCGAGGCACTCGGCTCACGACTCAAGGAATACGGCACGGACGTTGGCATCCACCACGGGTCGCTGGCCTCGGACACTCGCGTCGAGGTCGAGGACGCGTTCAAGGCGGGCGACCTGGACGCGTTGCTGTGTACCTCCTCGATGGAGCTCGGGATCGACGTCGGGCGCGTCGATCACGTCGTCCAGTACAACAGCCCCCGGCAGGTCTCCCGGTTGCTCCAGCGCATCGGGCGGGCGGGCCATCGTCGGGATCGAACGTCCGCGGGGACGATCGTCACGACGAGCCCCGACGAGACCTTCGAGGCGCTCGCCATTGCGCGAATGGCCCGGGCCGGCGAGGTCGAACCGGCAGCGATCCACCACGGGAGTCGGGACACCGTGGCCAATCAGATCGCGGGCGTCGTCATGGACCTGGGAGAGGTCGACGCCCGCCGCGCCTACGAGATCGTCACGCGGGCGTACCCCTTTGGCGATATTTCCGAAGCTGTCTTCCGGGAGATCGTGCGTGAACTCGCCGACAATCGCGTCATTTGGCTCGAGGAAGACGACGACGAGCTCTCGAAACGCCGGGGGACCTGGCAGTACTTCTATCACAACCTCTCGATGATCCCCGACGAGGCGACCTACGACGTCGCCGACGGCACGAGCGGCCGGCAGGTCGGGACGCTCGATGAACGCTTCGTCGTCAACTTCGCCGCGCCGGGGGAGGTGTTCATCCAGGGCGGCGAGATGTGGCGCATCACCGAGATCGACGAGGACGAGGAGACGGTCCACGTCACGCCGGTCGGCGACCCGGCCGGCGAAGTCCCCTCCTGGACCGGCCAGGAGATTCCGGTGCCCTACGACGTGGCGCAGGAAGTCGCCGAGATCCGGGGGGTCGCCGCCGAGCAACTCCGGGCCGGGGGCGATCCCGAAAGCGTCGCCCGGCACCTTGCTGGAAGATACGATGCCGCCGAGGCGACGATCCGCTCCGCGCTCGAACAGATCGAGTACCACGAGGGACCCGTTCCCAGTCCCGAGCGAATCGTCGTCGAGTTCGAGGGGCGGGACGTCGTGCTTAATGCTGCCTTCGGCCACAAAGTCAACGAAACGCTCGGCCGACTCCTGTCGGCACTGCTCGGCCAGCGTACGGGCTCGTCGGTCGGCCTCGACGTCGATCCCTATCGGATCTCTCTGGAGGTGCCCCGCAACGTCACCGCCGGCGACGTCGTCGACGTACTCGAATCGACCGATCCCGCTCACGTCGAGGGGTTGATCGAACTCAGTCTGAAGAACGCCGGCGCGCTGAAGTTCCGACTCGCGCAGGTCGCCACCAAGTTCGGCGCGCTCAAGAACTGGCGTGGGCGAGGGAGCAACCGCTTCGGACGGGATCGGCTGCTCGAAGCACTCGAGGGGACGCCGATCTACGACGAAGCTCTCCGGGAGTTGATCCACGAGAAACTCGACATCGACCGGGCGAGCGAGTTACTTCGGGAGATCCAGTCGGGCGACATCGCTGTCGAGACTGTCGGCGGCCGGACGGCGATCGGTCGCGGCGGTCGCTCGGGCAGCAAGGAACTCCTCGCCCCCGAGAACGCCGACGCGAGCGTGATCCAGACGCTGAAAGACCGGATCCAGGAGGACCGCGTCATCCTGTTCTGCGTTCACTGTGAGTCCTACAAAACCACCAAACCGGTCAAGCGAGTGCGCGACCAGCCGAAATGCCCGGAGTGTGGCTCGACCCGGATCGCGGCATTGAACCCCTGGGACGAGGAGACCGTCACGGCAGTCAAGACCGACGAGAAAGACGACGAGCAGGAACGACGGACGAAACGCGGCTACCAGGCCGCGGATCTCGTCCAGAGCCACGGCAAACAGGCCATCATCGCGCTGGCAGGGCGCGGCGTCGGGCCGACGAACGCGGCCCGCATCATCAACAAACTCCGGGAGAACGAGGACGATTTCTACCGGGATATCCTCGCCCGGGAACGCGAGTACGCCCGGACGCGGTCGTTCTGGGAGTGAGAGGAGTGCCCGCTCTTGACGGGAGATCACTCGCGGCGACGAGGACTGGCGTCCTGCCAGGCGTCGCGTTTCCGGTCAGCGACCCGCGAGACGGTCATTCCGGCGATCAGAATCAATAATCCGAAGAGGAGAAACGACCCGTAGATGGCCTGGCTCCCATCGATCGGTGGGTTCGTGGCCGCGGCGCTCCCGACCAGCATCCGGCCACCGGCGACCACCAGCGGCGTCGCCGCGACAACCGCACCCAGGACCACCAGGCCTCTGCCGACGATCAGCGACGGGACAGGCGTCCGGGCCAGCACGGCAGCGGGTGCCATCCAGGAAAGCATGCCGACAAGAATGACGATGATCGGATGGGCGGGAACGAGACTCGTCAGGGCAAACGCCGACAGCGGGGCAAACGGGATGCTGATCGCGAGCGCCGATGCCAGCCTGAGTGGATATGGAAGCGTCCGGCCGGACGGTTGACGTGCCGATGCGTTCGACAGCGTTCGCTCGACGATCGCATCGGCTGCCTCCGAGGTGAGTCCGTCCTCGGCCGTCCGGATCGTGAGTCCACACTCTGGACATTCATCCGCACCCGCGAGCGGCGTTTCGCATCGTGGACAGGACCCTTCGTCGGGCGCACTCATCGGCTGTGATTCTCAGGCGAGGTATTTCATCCTGCCGGCTGACCCGCGTCTGCGCACCGTCGGGAGGGTAACACCTTAAGGACACCCGGGAGAGCATGCGACCATGGACGTAGAGGACTACTGGGGCGTCGGGCCGAAGACCCGTGATCTCCTCGCCGAGTCGCTGGGCATCGAAACTGCCATCGCCGCGATCGAATCCGGCGATCTTCGGGCGTTGACCGAGGCCGGATTGAGTCGCGGCCGAGCGACACGGATCCTTCGCCGGGCCCAGGGCGGGGCGATGGACGTGCTGGCGACCCGCGACGCCCGATCCGTGTACAAGTCGGTGCTGGACCTGGCGAGTGATTACGCCGTGACCCGCCACGCCGCCGACAGCATCCGACTCCTCACGCCGCTCGATTCCCGGTCCGCCATGGAATCACGCCTCGAAACCGTCATGGACGCCGTGGCCGTCTGGAACGCACTCGACGAGTCGACTCGGGAGGGCGTCATCGAGGCGTTCGACGCCTACGACAGCGTCGAAGGCGGTGATCTCGCCGGCGTCCGGACCGCACTGGCATTGCGGGAGACCGGTGTCACCGACGGTGTGTTCGCGCCGCTCGCAGACCTCGAGGTCGAACAGCTCGACGCCGCGGCCGACGCGCTCGCCGCGCTCTCGGCGGACGGCGTCGCGGCCGGGGCTGACGACCGTCTCGACGATCTGAGGACGCAGCTCGGGGCGATCGAGGATATGGCCGCCGACGCCGAGTCGGTGATCGCCACGATCCGCGACGCTGGCGTCCGGGGTGGCGACGAGTTCCGCGAGCGATTCGTCGACCACGTCGTCAGCGAAGCCGGCGTCGATGTCGGGGCCGTCAGGGAGGCGATGGTCACCGACGCCCCGGACGTGACCGACTTCGTTTCGGAGACGCTTCGCGGCCTCGCCGCGGATCGACGTGACGCCGTCGAGGAACGCGAGGCGGACGTCCGCGAGCGCCTCGAAACGAGCCTGGAACTCGCCCGCGAGGACGTCGACGCCGCTGTCGACGTCGTCGACGAGATTGCCCGAGACGTCTCGCTGGCCCGGTTCGCTCGTGCGTTCGATCTCACCGCGCCGACCTATCGTGAGGGACGGGTGCTAGCCGTCGAGAACGCTCGCAACCTCGAACTGATGGGTGGAGATGTCGCCGTCCAGCCGGTCACCTACGGGATCGGCGACCACTCGCTGTCGGTGGCCGGCGCGAACGAACCGCCACGGGGCGACCGCGTCGCCGTCCTGACAGGAGCCAACAGCGGCGGGAAGACGACGCTGCTGGAGACGCTCGCGCAGGTGCAGTTGCTCGCCCAGATGGGGCTGCCCGTGCCAGCGGATGCCGCCGAAGTGGGGGTCGTCGACGCCGTGGTCTTCCACCGCCGACACGCGAGTTTCAACGCGGGCGTGCTCGAATCGACACTCCGGACAGTCGTCCCGCCCCTGACTGACGAGGGACGAACCCTGATGCTTGTCGACGAGTTCGAGGCGATCACCGAACCCGGCAGCGCCGCCGATCTCCTTCACGGCCTGGTCACGCTGACGGTCGACCAGCCGGCGCTTGGCGTGTTCGTCACCCACCTGGCTGACGACCTGGAACCGCTCCCATCGGCAGCCCGAACTGACGGCATCTTCGCCGAAGGGTTGACGACGGATCTCGAACTCGAAGTCGACTATCAGCCCCGGTTTGGCACGGTCGGGCGCTCGACACCGGAGTTCATCGTCTCGCGACTCGTGGCCGACGCCGACGATCGACGCGAACGCGGCGGGTTCCAGACGCTTGCCGCGGCCGTCGGCGAGCAAGCCGTCCAGCGGACACTGTCGGACGCCGAGTGGTCCGGTTGAGGCCTTCGGCCGGGGCATCCCGCCGCACTGGCTCGTCTAAAGGCCCACAATGTTGGGGCCCGGGGCGTAGGAACACGGAAGCCTAACACCAATTCGATGGCAACGGGTGAGAAAGACGGCTGTCTCGACACCGAAGCCGGGAAGCAACTCCTTGAATACGCCCGAGCGGTCGTGGCGGCTGTCGTCACAGATGGGTCCCCGCCGCCGGCTCCCGATCTACCAGTCCTCTCAGAGAAACGGGGGACGTTCGTCACCCTGAAGAGCGACGGCGAACTGCGGGGCTGTATCGGCCGTCCGCGACCCGACCAACCGCTGGAAGCGACCCTGAACGCTGCCGCGACCGAGGCGGCGACGGCGGACCCACGGTTTCCCCCGGTTTCGCCGGATGAACTCGAGACGATCACGGTCTCCGTTAGCGTGTTGACACCGCCGGAAGCGCTTCCGGACATTGATCCGGCGGACATCGTCGTCGGTCGTGACGGCTTGATCATCGCGACGGGCCGACAGCGCGGACTCCTGCTCCCGCAGGTCGCCGCCGATCGGGACTGGAGTGCAGAGAAATTCCTCCAGGAGACCGCGAGGAAGGCCGGATTGTCACCTGATGGCTGGCAACGCGAGAACACGACAGTCAAGCGATTTTCGGCGCAGGTGTTTGCCGAGGAGTCTCCGCACGGGAGCCTTAGAGTGCAGGATTACACGCAGGCCGCGGTGGACGGGCAGCCGACAGACTGAATCAGCGTCGATACAGTCGACAGACTGAGGAGCCAACCCCGTGAACAGCGACCCATGCCAGCCGACCTTGCCGAGAAGACCGACCGCTACGAGCGATTGCTGACCGAAGCCCTCGAGGCAGCCACGGTTCGTCCACCCGAGGGGACGCCCCTTGGGGAGGCAGCCGCGGAGTTCGAAGAGATGGCCCAGTCGTATCTCGAAGACGGCCGTCACTTTCGTGACGATGATGATCTGGTCAACGCACTTGCAGCGTTCTCCTACGGCCACGCCTGGCTCGACGCCGGTGCTCGGGTGGGGCTGTTCGACGTCCCCACGGATGGACACCTCTTCACCGTCTAAGTTTTCGATCAACGAGCATTACTGCCGATGACGTCGGCCGAGGTATATCAGGCTGAGGTGGGTTATAGATGGTAGGTGCATTCGGGGGGATTTCGGGATGGATACTGGTATGCAAATTCCTGCCATGGAGACGCGGCATATATAAGACTTAGGCAAAGATTTAAATATTCACATCACTTACTTTATATCACAACGGGTAATCCAGCGCTTTAATATTTTGTCTCCCGCTGTTACCCGAAACCCCCCATCATGAGTGAAACATCAACCCGGTCACGACCAACAGAGCGAACTAGCGAACGCAAGACTGACGAAAAAGTCGAGCACGAGGAAACAAAGACGGACGTCTGTCCGGAGTGCGGTGGCGGCCTGGTAACGGATTCCGAGCGCGGCGAGACGGTGTGTGGTGAGTGTGGCCTCGTCGTCGAGGAGGACGAGATCGATCCTGGCCCCGAGTGGCGCGCGTTCGACGCCGCCGAGAAGGACCAGAAGTCCCGTGTCGGTGCCCCGACGACGAACATGATGCACGACAAGGGACTCTCGACCAACATCGGCTGGCAGGACAAGGACGCCTACGGCAACTCCCTCTCCAGCCGCCAGCGCGAGAAGATGCAGCGGTTGCGCACCTGGAACGAGCGCTTCCGAACCCGCGATTCAAAGGAACGCAATCTCAAGCAAGCCCTCGGCGAGATCGACCGCATGGCAAGCGCGCTTGGTCTCCCCGAAAACGTTCGCGAAACGGCAAGTGTGATCTATCGCCGTGCGCTGGACGAGAACCTCCTCCCCGGCCGATCCATCGAAGGTGTCGCTACTGCCTCGCTGTACGCTGCGGCGCGGCAGGCCGGCAACCCCCGCAGCCTCGACGAAATCGAGCGCGTCTCCCGGATCGACCGGATGGAGCTCACGCGGACGTATCGATACGTCGTCCGCGAACTGAACCTGGAAGTACAGCCAGCCGATCCCGAGAGCTACGTCCCACGGTTCGTCTCCGACCTCGAACTGAACGAGGAAGTATCCCGGCGAGCCCGCGAACTCGTCGATTCAGCCCGAAAAGAGGGGGTTCTCAGCGGGAAGAGTCCCGTCGGGATCGCCGCCGCCGCGATCTATGCAGCAGCCCTCTTGAGCAACGAACGAGTGACCCAGGGTGAGATTTCGGAGGTGGCAGACATCTCCGAGGTCACGATCCGGAATCGCTACAAGGAACTCCTCGAGGCAAAATCAGTCGACGGCACGCGAGTACAGTGATCCCGGGGGGCCGCCACAAGAGTCTTAACCGATGGCGGTGAGGCTCAATATATGGTAGAATTCAATCCGCTACAGCTCGGGCTGGACAGCCCACAACAGCTGGGACTGGAAGTGGGTGGTGGCGCGGTGATCGGCGGCGTGATCGGGTTTGCGGCCAAGAAGATCGCGAAACTCATCGCGATCATCATCGGGCTGGAACTTGCGCTGTTCAAATTCCTCGAAACCAGAGGGATTCTGGAAGTGAACTGGGATGCGATCTCCGGCGCAGCGGAGAATGCAACCGGCGTCGCGACAAACGCCACCGGGATGGTCAACAACTCGACAGCCGGTGGCGCTGCAGCCGCCCAGCCCCCGTCGTGGGTGATGAGTGTCCTCTCGACGATTCCGGTCGGTGCTGGATTCACTGGTGGTTTCCTGGTCGGCTTCAAGAAGGGATAGTCGAAGGCGGCGTGTTCGTCGGTTTTATTTTCCTTCACAGTGGGTCTGTGATCGATGGAAATCCGGGAGCTGATCGACGAATCCGACCGCGAAGATGCGGTCCCCATCCTCAAGCAACTCTGGACAGATCGCGACCGTGAGGAAATCCTGACGTGGACGGCCGAAGACGACTACTACCTGTTTGGTGCGTTCGAGGACAGCACACTTCTCGGCGTGGCTGGCGTTCGGATCGACGACTTCCTGCACCATCAGCGCCACGTCTGGTTGTACGATTTCGTTGTGGATGAGCCACGACGCGGGGAGGGCATCGGGACAGCGCTACTCGAACACGTCGAATCCTGGGCTATCGAACACGACTGTGAGAGCGTCGCGCTGGCGTCGCCACTCGACGGCGAGGCAGTCCACGAGTATTACGGCAATCGCGGCTTCGAGAAGTGGGGGTACGTGTTCGAGACGGAGCTGTGATCGAGCGGTGACACAGCTGTACGGCGAGCGTTGCGAGCCGTTTCTCTGCGAGCGGGCCGGCGAGGCGGTTTCACCGCCTCGAGTTCGCGGCGCATGGCGCCGCGAACGGCCCGCTCGCAGGTGTTTTTGGTCCACCGGAAGACTCAACTTCGTTCGTCTTCCGAGCCTTGACTCGCTTCGCTCGTCAAAACAGCTTTTTGCGAGTCGAGCGGGACCGGAGGTCCCGCTGACCATGCGAACGGACGCGGAGCGTCCGTGAGCAGAGCGGGTTCGCGGAGCGAACCCGCCGAAGTAAAAAGGTGGTGGCTTAGCCGTCGCCCTGTTCGTCGACGATGATGACTTCCATGTCCTCGACGTCGACGTTGATCAGTGTCTTGACGTCGAAATCGGAGTCATCGATCTTGTTCTCGCCGCCGACTTTCTTGATGACCGCGACGATATCGACGATTTCCGCGCCGATCTCTTCGAGCGCGCCGGTGATGCCAGCCAGCGTCCCGCCCGTCGAGAGCACGTCGTCGAGGACGAGCACCTTATCGCCCTCGTAGACGTCGTTGACGTACATCTCGCTCTCGGAGTAGCCCGTGACCTGCTGCAGCGAGACTTCGCCCTCGAGTCCGTACTGACGCTTGCGGATGACCACGAGTGGGATATCGGTCATCAACGAGACAGCCGTCGAGATGTGGATTCCCATCGCCGCGGGCGTGACGATCTTGTCGACGTCCTCGAGTTCTGCCTTCCGGATGATCCGGATGACGATCTCACGAAGGAGTTCGGGGCGGAGCATCGGGACGCCGTCGCTGATCGGGTGGACGAAGTACTGATACTCCTCCTTCTCGATGACTGGGGCGTCGAGCAACGACTGTTTGAGCCGGTCCATGCCCGCGGTACTGCCCCCGCGATTAAAAGCTACACTGATTCGATCACGCGAGCGTCACGGCATCGGCAAGCAGACGCACGAACGGCACGGTATGATCGCCACCGTTCGGATAGGTCCCGATGGCATCTGTATAGCCGATGCTCACGAGGACGACAAAGGCGGTCGTCGTCGCTGCGGTGAGTCCGAGTATGACAGCGAGCGAACGATCGACGGTGGAGTCCTCGAAGACAGCACTCGAAACAGCGGTCACCGCGAGCGCGCCGGCGAGTCCGAGCGCGATCAATGCGTGTAACTGGACGGCCTCCCCGAACGTCGACGTGAGAGAGACGACCGCGATAACGAGAATCTGTCCACCGATGAACAGGCCAGCCGTATACCCCCACCACAGTGAGGGCGCGTGTGCCTCGATGGGTCGTCGAATGCTGGGACTCCGGAGGCAAAAATACAGCCCGATCGGGAACACCGGGAGCAGATACCGGACAGTCAACTGGGCGTGCAACGGAAGACGCGGGAGGTACAGCAACGTGAGGGCGATGGCGTACGCTGCAAGACCGATGTCGGCGGTCCCAGCGGGCCGACGAAGCCAAGACGTGAAAGACGACGTCCGATTCAGGAATCGCTGGGTCGCTGCGACCGGTAATGCAAGCAATCCGCCGAGCAACGGCATCGACTCCAATACCGTGAGGCTAATCGCCGCCGTGCCGTCCTCTCCTGCCACGCCAGCCAGATACCCACTTCTGAGGAACGTCTGATACACTCGGACCGGTTCTGTCACCGCCGTCATCATGCCCTCGAAAAGTTCCGAACCGAGTCGTTCGAGCGAGTCGAATGCAGACTGAAGCGTCGCCGACACGGCCGCGCCCGCGCCGACGACGAGCCCGACGACATCCGGGAAGAGGGAATCAGGAGACACCGGTGGACCGTCGTCAGTGGAGCCAGCGGGTCGATCACCGTCGGGAGCATCTCCCGGCCCCGATGAACCGCCGGCATCCGCCGACGGGTCGGTGTTCACGAGTTCCTGTCCATGGTAATTTGGCAGTTCCCGCGGCGGTTCGAACGGATCACCGCTGATGGCAGCGTTCGTCGCCGCAAGCGGGACGAGCGAAAGCCCGAGGACCAGCAGGATCGCCGCGGTCGTCCGGCCAGGTCGCCACGCGGTCTCGCCCGTCAACAGATCGGTGAAGAGGAGTACGAGAAACAACAGCAGTCCCTCGGCGGCGTGGATCCAGGCGGTCGCGCCGACGAATCCGTAGGCGAGCGCGTGTGTCCAGCGCTTTCGAGCGTCCGATCGTTTCGGGGACGGACCGCCCGCCCGAGAGAGGGCGAGCGTCGTGACGGCGGCGAGTGGAAACAGTGTGGTGAAGACGTGGCGCTTGGGGATCGGAGCCCACAGCAAGACAGGCGTGCCGAGGACGCCGAGGATCCCCGCCGCGACGCCGACCCGGGCCGTTTGCAACCGCCTGCAAAGCCGATACAGGACAACGCCGACCAGTCCGCCGGCGATGATGCCCGTCAGCTGCAGCGCCGCAAACGGGAGATAGACAGTATCGAAATCAGTGGCGATGGCCACGTTCGCCAGGAACGATCCGGTCGCGAGAAGGCTTCCAGCGACCGTGAACATGCGCCCGCGCTGGACCAGCGATCCGAGGACCGAACCCAGTCCTAACACGGAAAGCGACCACAGCGCGGCGAGCAGGACACGGGGGTCGACGAGCATCGAGAGCCCGGATAGCAGCCAGTAGGCCGGCAGCGAAAGGAAGAGTTGCCCGTAGTTACGTCCGTAGAGTTGTCCGTCGACGACGTGCATCCCGGGCGTGGCAAGACTCTCGCCGTAGACTATTCGCCTGACGTCGAGGTGCCCCTCCGTCAGGGCCACGAAGGCGTTGCCAACGGTATAGCTGTCCGTGATGAAAATGCCGACCCGCCAGATGAGTCCGCTCACGACGAGCGCGAGCAAAAAGACGAACAGCCCCCACCGATCGCCAAAGACCCCGCGTTCCAGTCGTCGGCCGGCGTGAGCGAGGCGTCGGTACCGCCGTCCCCACGGTTGGTTCCGGTCGAAGAGTCGGAGTGACGTTCCGTCACTGGTCATCGGACCACCTCGATAGAGACATTGTGGCGATCGAGAACCCGGACCGACTCGCCGATCCGGACCGAAACGTCGAGGACACCACGGTAGGAGTCAGCGCCGATCCGATCGGGGGCCAGCGAATGCGAATCGATCGTCATTGTCACAGAACCTGTATTCGAAGGCGAAAGAAAGTACGTCGCGGAGTGAGTGAGACCGAGTTCCGGGACCTCAAGCGTATAGACGACCAAAGGCTGGCCGCTGACGGCCTCGACGTCGAGCGTCGCCGGTGGGATCGACAGGGCGTACGCGTCCGCACCGAACCCGCCTTTCTCGAGGGATCCGGTATCGGGCAGCGTCTGGACGGTTGCGTCGATCGCTCCCTCGCCGAGATCCGGTCCGACCGATGCCGCCGGCGAGGCCGTGAAGTCGACGCCAACGAGCGGACCCGAAAGTACCGAGATACCGACGATCACCGTCAGACTCGCGACGACAGCCACACGGGACCCATCCATCGTGGGTGAATGTGTCGAACACTGAGTTAAACCCGTTGCTCTGTGCCAGCCACAGGCAGAGCCACTGGCGTCTCACTAGCGTGGGTGAACGGTAGGCTCGACGGGTGCAGTCGGGGTATTTGAGAAGGGTTAAGTCGCCCCTCACAGGAACTGTGAGGTGTGCAATCACCGAGTCAGAGCGTCCTCCTCGTCGTGCTGGCGTTGCCGTTTCTGGCCGCAGCGGTCGCGCCGCTGGTCTATCGCCTGGTTGGCGAGCGCGTCGCCTACTTCGGAGCGGCGGTCGCAGCACTCGCCTTCGGGCTGATCGGCACCCAGTACGGGGCTGAGGGGGTCGTCTCGATACCGTGGATCCCATCGCTTGACGTTTCGCTCGCACTGTACGTCGATGGCCTCTCGCTGTTGCTCGGGTTCGTCGTCAGCGGGATCGGTATCCTGATTTTCACCTATTCGGGCGGATACATGCACGACGAACCGGGGAAAGCGAAGTTCTACACGACGTTGCTCGTGTTCATGGGCGCGATGCTCGGGGTCGCCTTCGCCGCCGACCTCCTCGCGCTGTTCGTCTTCTGGGAACTCACGAGCGTCTCGTCGTTCATCCTGATCGGCCACTACCAGGACGATCCAGACTCCCAATACGCCGCCCGGAAGGCGATGATCATCACGGTCGCCGGCGGTCTGTTCTTGCTCATCGCCTTCCTCCTGTTGCATACCGTCTCGGCCGATGTCATGGGCACGGCCACCTTCCGGCTGGCCGGCGAGGGCTCGATGATCGAAAACGCCGGGGCGATGCGGGAGGGACTCCGGTCGGCGGGGCTGTTCGTGCCCGTGCTGGGGCTGCTCGCCGTCGGTGCCGCGGCGAAATCAGCGCAGGTCCCGCTGCATATCTGGCTGCCCAACGCCATGGAGGCCCCGACACCTGTCTCGGCCTTTCTCCACTCGGCGACGATGGTCAAAGCCGGTGTGTATCTCATCGGCCGGTTCCGGCCGCTGCTTGGCTCGGCCGAGTGGGAACTCCTGTTTGCCGGCCTCGGCCTGCTGACGATGACCGTCGGCGCGATGCTCGCGATCAAGGCCGACGATATCAAGGAACTGCTCGCGTACTCGACGGCCTCGCATCTCGGGCTCATCGTCGCCGGGTTCGGCATACAGTACAAATACGGCGCGGAGACGGGCGCGTTCCACATCCTGAATCACGCGCTGTTCAAGGCGGCGCTGTTCCTCGTGGCAGGGATCGTCGCCCACGAGGCCGGCAGTCGGTTGCTGTCGGAACTCGGCGGCCTCTGGCGTGATCTGCCGATCACCGCCGCCGTGGCCGTCGTGGCGGCCCTCGGCATGGCCGGCCTCCCGCCGTTCAACGGGTTCTACTCCAAGGAACTGCTGTTCGAGGCGACCTTCCACGCCGCCGAGCACGCAGGCGGCCTGTGGTGGCTGCTTCCCGTCGTCGCGGTGTTCGGGAGTATCTTCACGTTCCTGTACTCGATCAAGTTCCTCTCGCTGTTCTTCGGCGACCGGCCGGACGCCCTCGAGCACGTCCACTCGCCGCCTCTCCCGATGCTCGCGCCGCCGGTCATCCTCGCCACGCTGGCGGGCGTGATCGGGCTCGGCGGTATCGGTGGGACACTCGGCATCCACTTCTGGCCGCTCGAAGCGTTCATCAACCGGATCCTCGAAAGCGTGGGGGCGTCCGAGCCGCACTTCGGCTACTATCTCCCGACCTCGCTCACGCCGGCGGCGGGCATGAGCGCGATCACGGTCGGGGTCGGCGCAGTCGCCTATCCCTACTACGATCGGCTCGCGGCCGTGGTCGATCGGCTGGCGTCGATCAAGCCGCTGTCGCCGAACTGGTACTACGACGGGATCATGAACTGGCTCGACCGGACGGGCGTTGTCGCCGAACGCCTCCACACCGGCCGAATTCGGACGTACGCGAGCTGGCTGCTGGTCGGCGTCGCCGCACTGACGATCGGTGGCTACGTCGCCGCCGGCGTCGTCCTGCCGGCACTCTCCTCGATAACGCTGGCCGCGCCGATCATCATCGTGCTGGGCGTCGCCGTCGTGGCGGCACTGGCCGTGACGATCGCACCCTCACATGTCGCCGGCGTCCTGACGCTGTCGATCCTCGGGTTCATGGTCGCCATCTTCTACATCCTGGCGAACGCGCCGGATCTGGCGCTGACTCAGCTCGTCATCGAGACGCTCGTGCTCGTCCTGTTCCTGCTCGTGTTGAACAAGTTGCCGGCGTTCTACGGCGATCTGAAACGCCGCCAGATAGTCACGGACACCATCATCTCGGGGGTCGTCGGCGTGACTGTCTTCCTGACGGTGCTCGTCTCGACGGCCGCAACGCCGGGGAAGCCGATCTACACGTACTTCCTCGAACGCGGTGGGGTCCCAACAGAGCACGGCCAGTGGCTGCTTGAGTGGGGTGGCGGGAGCAACATCGTGAACGTCATCCTCGTCGACTTCCGGGCCTTCGATACGATGGGGGAAATCTCCGTCGTCGCCATGGCTGCGCTCTCGATCATTACGATGATCGCGATGCGGCAACGAGGTGAGACACAATGAGTGGTGAGTCGACCCCGTCAACGACCGATGCGGAGACAGCAGTCCCGCAGGTGACCGACGGGGATACGACAGTCATCGCACGGACGGTCGTCCGCATCGTCGTCCCGATCATCCTGCTGGTGGCGATCGCGCTCCTTCTCCAGGGCCACAACCAGCCCGGTGGTGGCTTCATCGCGGGCGTGTTGACGACGACGGGGATCGCGCTCGTGTACATCATCTACGGGTTGCATTACGTCGAGGACAACCTGTTGTCGGGGACGATACTGCCGCGGTCGTTCCCGCTGGACGTCGGTGACACTGGCTCTGAAAGTTCCGCGTCGATCACCAAGGAGTTCGGCGAGGTGTTCACGATCGGGCTGATTATTGCGGCCGGTGGCGGCGTGGCCGCGATGGCGTTGGGATATCCATTCCTCACACAGGCCGTGGTCTTCCTCGAACACCTCCCGATCTACGGCGAGGTCGAGATCGCAAGCGCGCTCGTCTTCGACCTGGGCGTCTACGTCGTGGTCGTCGGTGGCCTCCTCACGATCCTCGCGGTGGTGGGTAACGAATGATCGAGACACTGCTTTCAGCATCCGGCGGGGCGACGAGCGGTGGCGAGCCACAGATCATTCTGGCCGTCGTGCTCGGCCTCCTGTTCGCGCTGGGGACGTTCCTGATCCTCCGGCGCGACGTCGTCCGGGTCGTCTGGGGCGTCTCGATCATCAGCCAGGCGGCGAACGTCTACCTGGTGACGATGGGCGGCCTCCGTGGCAGCGTCCCGATCGTGAGCCACGGCGGTGGCGGTCACGGAACGCCGACGGACCCGCTGGTCCAGGCCCTCGTCCTGACGGCGATCGTCATCGGCTTCGGGACGACCGCCTTCGCGCTCGTGTTGACGCTCAGAGTCTATGAGGAACATGGGACGATCGATCTCTCGGAGGTGAGTGAATAATGGCGCTTGCACACGTCGTCGTGGCACCGCTCGTGATCACGCTGGTAACGGCGATTCTGACGCTGTTGACGAGACGCTACGGCAGACTCCAGCGCGCGATCAGTCTGCTGGGCATCGGTGGCTACGTTCTGGCTGTCGGGGCCATCGCCAGTCGGGTCTTTTCGATCGGCGTGCTCACCGGAGCAAGCGGGGAGACGACGACGCTGACCTATCAGCTGTCGGACTGGGGAGCGCCCTTCGGCATCTCGCTGGTGGCCGACGCACTCTCGGCGTTCATGCTCGTGCTCGCGGCGATCGTCTCGGTCGCTGCGCTGGTGTTCTCAGCACGGTACGTCACCGAGTACGGCCAGCGCGTCGCCTACCATTCGCTATTTCACTTCATGCTGACGGGTGTCACCGGAGCGTTCCTGACCGGCGACATCTTCAACCTCTTCGTGTGGTTCGAGGTCATGCTCATGCCGAGTTACGTCCTCGTCGTCTTCTACGGACGCAGCGAGCACACCCGCGCGGCGCTGCAGTACACGGTGCTCAACCTCCTGGGCAGTGCGCTCATGCTGGTGTCGATTGGCGGGCTCTACGCGACGACGGGGACACTCAACATGGCGGATATGTCACGCCGCCTCACCCACGCGAGTCAGTACGGGATCGATCCCGCGCCGGTACTGGGGTTGAGTGCGATCCTGCTCGCGGTCTTCGCGCTCAAGGCCGGCATCGTTCCGTTCCAGTTCTGGGTGCCGGCCGCCTACAAGGCCGCACCGGCTCCGATCTCGGCCATGCTCGCCGGCGTCACGAAGAAGGTCGGCGTCTACGCGATCGTTCGGCTGGTGTTTACCGTGCTGGGCGGTGCCAGCCTCGACAGCGCGCTCGGACTCGGGCTCTCGGGGTCGGCCTTCAGCGACTTCCTGGGTCCCGTCCTGTTCATCATGGCCGTCGGGAGTATCTTCGTCGGGGGGCTCGGTGCCGTCTCACGCAATGACCTCGATGGCGTCCTCGCGTATTCGAGCATCGGGCAGGTCGGGTTTATCGTCTTGGCCATCGCGCTCGCCGCGGGGACAGAAGGGCCGATCAGGACCGTCTCGCTGATCGCCGTGCTCGTCTACTCGCTGAACCACGCGATCGCCAAGTCGCTGCTGTTCCTGATCAGCGGCGTGATCCAGGAGAGCGTCGGTTCGACGCGGTTCAGCGCGGTGGGTGGCCTCGCCTCTCGGCGGCCGATTCTCGCCGGGTCATTCTTCCTCGGTGCACTTGCGATGATCGGCATCCCGCCGTTGACCGGGTTCTTCGGCAAGCTCCTCGTGTTCGATTCGGCTGGCCAGGCACTCGAAGCGGGCGTTCCGTTCGCCGAACTCGCACTCGGGGCCGCACTCCTCGGAGCGATCCTGACGATCATCTACATGTCCCGTGCCTGGAGTCAGGTGTTCTGGGGGAGTCAAACCGAACCAGTCGCCCACGCCTATCGCCCGACGTCGCTCGTTGCGATCGTCGCCGGGTTCTCGCTGCTGGTCGTCGTGCTGGGCGTCGGGTTCGATCCGGTCTATCGAGTGGCGGAGACAGCAGCACACGCCGCCATCGACCACGCCGGCTACGTTGATGCCGTGGGTCCGGAGGTGGGACAATGAGACGCTGGCCCGTCATCGGCGCAGCGCTTGCAGTCCTGTGGCTGTTCGTCAACGGCGTCGAACCAGCCCCCATGCCACTCGCCGGCGCGGCGCTCTCCGGCCTCGCCGTCGGGATGCCGATCGCGTACCTCTTCCGTCGGTTCTACGCGAGCGAGATCGCAATCGGTGGATTGATCCGGTCGATCCCGGCGACGGTGATCTATCTCGTCCTGTTCCTGACGGAACTCATCACCGCGAACGTCGACGTGGCCTATCGGGTACTCGCCCCGTCGATGCCGATCGAGCCGGCCGTGATCGAGATCCCGCTCCGTGTCGAGTCCGACGCCGCGATCACGACGATCGCAAACAGCATCTCACTGACCCCGGGGACGCTCACGATGGACTACGACCAGGATCGAAACTCGCTGTACGTCCACGCGATCGCCGGCCGCGAGCGCGATCTCGTGGTCGCCCCGATCCGCCAGTGGGAAGGGTACGCGCTCCGGATCTTCGACGAGGAGCGGTCACCGACCGATCCAGTCCCGGATCCGGACGCAGACACCGAGGAGGATCCGAATGGAGACACAGACGGAGGTGAATCCAATGGCAAGTGAATTCCCGGCGTTGCTCGCCACAGTACTCGATGCAGCCCTGATCATTGCGAGCGCAGTGACCCTCCTGGCGGCCTACCGTGTCATCCGGGGGCCAACCGTCCCGGACCGCGTTGTCGCCCTGGATACGATCGGGACGAACGTCGTCGCCATCGCGATCCTGTTCGCGCTCACGACCGATACGGGGCTGTTCATCACTGTCGGGCTGGTACTCGCCATCATCGGGTTCATCAGCACGATCACTGTCGCTCGCTTCATCACAGAGGGGGACATCATCCAATGACGCTGCTCCAGACACTGCAGGCCGTCGTCGTCGGCGTACTGGTCGTGACAGGGACGTTTTTCCTCCTCATCGGGACGATCGGCCTGCTCCGGCTCCCGAACGTGTACAACCGGTTGCACGCGACGAGCAAGGCGACGACGCTCGGTGCCGCCTCGCTGTTTCTCGCCGGGTTCGTCTACTTCGGCCCACGCGGAGCGGGGCTGATCTCGCTGGTCGGGATCGTCTTCCTGTTTCTGACGGCCCCGACCGGCGCACACATGATCTCCCGATCGGCACAGAAGATCGGCGTGCCGTTCGTCGAGGGTGTCTCCTGGCCGGTACCGGACGACGTTGATGAGCAGGGAGAAACAGACTGACGCAGGCTGGCGACGATCAGCCTGGCGACGGTTATTCCGGAAGCTCGACTGCGAGTTCCTCGGCGATCCGCCCACCGAGTGACGCTTTCGACCCCTGGAACTCCTCAGTCGTCTCCGGCCGGACGAGCAATGCCCGCGTCTCTGCCCCACCAGCGGCCCCCGCGTCATTAGCGACCACAAACGACAGATCGACCCGCGACAGCAGATCGCGCGCTGCCGACGTCAGCGATTCGTCGTCGGCGTCAGCCTCCAGTTTGAACCCGACCATCGCCAGGTCCGGCGCGCGCTCACGAACCCGATCGAGGAGCTTCGGTGTCGGTTTCAGATCGAGTGTGAGATCGTCCTGTCCCGACGTGATCTTCCCCGAACGCTGCTCGACGGTGTAGTCGCCGATCGCCGCCGCGGAGACGAGTGCGTCCGCCGCCGGCGCATGCTCTTCGGCAGCCGCCACCATCTCCGCCGCACTCTCGACTGATTCGACTGTGGCATAAGGCACGTTCGGCCCGTCGTGAAGGAGTGTCACATCGGCCCCGCGGACGTAGCAGGCTTTCGCGATCGCCCGGCCAGTCGTCCCCGAGGCCCTGTTCGACAGCGTTCGAATCGCGTCGATCGACTCCGTCGTCGCGCCGCTGGTGACGACGACCTCCTCCCCTTCCAGGGGGCGCTCGCCGGCCGCCCGGGCTGTCTCCAAAACGATCGATTCCTCACTGGCGATCTTGGCTTTCGACTCTTCGATTCGCGGGTCGGCGAAGCCCACGCCCCACGATTCGAGGCGCTCGATCGCCTCAAGGACACCCGGGTGGTCGTACATCGGTTCGTGCATCGCGGGTGCGATGACGACCGGAATGCCGGCACCCAACGCTGTCGTCGCGCAGGTCGTCACCGGCGTGTCGTCAATTGCGCTCGCAATCTTCCCGACAGTATTGGCCGTCGAGGGCGCGATCAGGAGCACGTCACCCCACGGATCCTCGCCGAAGAAGGTGACGTGCTCGACGCTTCCCCCGATCTCAGTGACGACCTCGCCATCAGTCGCCAGTTCGACTGCCCAGGGGTGAATGATATTCGTCGCCGACTCGGTCATGACCGCCCGAACCGTCGCCCCGCGCCGGCGGAGTTCGTGGGCCAACTCGACGGTCTTGACCGCCGCGATCGACCCCGTCACACCCAGGACGACGTTCGTGTCTTCGAGCATAGCGAGGATTCGATTGCAATGTGTAAGAAGCCACCGCAACGGTGGACTCGCCATGGTCGACGAAATCCAAAACACGCGTTTGCGCCCCTTCAGCGTAGCTCGTCCTTGGCGACGACATAAAACCGACCGACGCCGAGTCCGACGAACAGCAGTCCGACAGCGGCGGCGAGCACCCGTGGAAAATCAAGCTGAAAGAGAAAATAGAACGCGCCCGCGGCCGTACCGGCGACAACGACTGCACCGATCGAGACGGTAGCCCACGTTGTCCACGGCGTTTCGGTGCGTCTTGGCTTCATGAGCTGAATTCGACAGCCACGAGCAAATAATCCAGGGTCGCCCTCAAACACGACAGCTGTACGGAGATCGGCCGTTTTGGGCTCAGCCGAGATCGAAGTGCTCGGCGGCGGTCTCCATGTCCTTGTCGCCCCGGCCGCTCAGGTTCACGAGGATCGTGTCGTGCTCGTCGGCGATCTGTTTCGCCAGCGCAAGCCCGTGGCTCGTTTCCAGGGCCGGGATGATCCCTTCGAGCATGCTCAACTCCCGAAACGCCTCCAGGGCCTCGTCGTCGGTGATCCCGCGGTAGTCACATCGACCCACGGCCCGGAACATCGCGTGCTCGGGACCGACGCCCGGATAATCAAGCCCGGCCGAGACGGAATGGACCTCCGTCTCATCGTCGATGACGCGGGTCTTCATCCCGTGGAGGACGTCGTCTTCACCATCGGCCAGCGGCGCAGCGTGTCGGTTTGAGTCGGACCCTTCACCGCCACCCTCCGCGCCGTAAAAGGCCACGTCGTCGTCACGGAACGCGTCGAACAGCCCGATCGCGTTCGAGCCGCCACCGACGCAGGCGACCGCAGCGTCCGGCAACCCGCCGATGCGGTCGCGGATCTGCTCGCGGGCCTCCTCGCCGATCACGGACTGGAACTCCCGGACCATCCGCGGGAACGGATCGGGACCGACGACCGAACCCACCAGATAGTGAGTATCCTCGACGTTCTGGGCGAAGTCCTCCAGTGCCGCGTCGACAGCGTCGGCGAGCCCCTGCCCGCCGCGGGTGACCTCGTTCACTTCCGCGCCCATCAGCCGCATCCGGAAGACGTTCATCCGCTGGCGGGCGACGTCCTTCTCGCCCATGTAGATCTCTGTGTCGAGGTCGAGCATCGCGCCGACCATCGCCGTCGCGGTGCCGTGCTGGCCCGCGCCGGTCTCGGCGATCAGCCGGTCCTTGCCGGCCTTCTTCGCCATCAGCGCCTGCCCGAGCGTGTTGTTCAGCTTGTGTGCGCCACCGTGGAGCAGATCCTCACGCTTGAGGTAGATATCCGCGCCGTAGGCCTCGGACAATCGCTCGGCGTGATACAGCGGCGTCGGCCGCCCGGCGAAGTGCTCGAGGTGGTCGCGAAACTCCGCCTGGAAGTCGTCGCTGAGGGCCACGTCCTCGAACGCGGCGGCGAGTTGTGCGAGCGGTTCCATGAGCGGTTCGGGCACGTGGCGACCGCCGTAGTCGCCGAACGTCCCCGAATCGTCGGAGTCGTCTGACATTGGTGTGTGGTTCGTGGTCACGACTATAGGCGTACCGGATTCGAGGGGTCTCGGGGATGAAAGCTATCGCTGGTCTGCGTGAAAAGGAAAGAATTAGACTCCGGCGTCAGGCGGTGTTCACCACTCGCTCAGGATAGCAGTCTGATCGCCATCGGGGGAGTTCCAGATGACTTGGACCGTATCACCTTGATTAACACCGGTAACTGATTTAGAGTCTCCGGCTGAGATTTCCGTATCCCAGGTATCACTGACATCACCGCCAATCGTGATAGTACCCGCTTGAAGCGTCTGTCCGCCGCTATGGGTGATCGTTAGTGTGTTTGCACCGCTATCGTCGTAATCGTACGTGAACGTCGCGGACGGTGCCGTATCGCTGATCTGTTCGCCCAGCCCGAGGACGAACGTCGCGATGACGGCCGCCAGGATCACCGTGATGGCGACCATCAGGATCACGCCGATGACTGGTGACACGCCCGATTCGTCGTCTCTGAAGTATGTTATTGGATTCATTGTTTTCCTGGATTTCGAGCAGCGATAGCCGGACTCACTGTATCATCGTCCGTGACTTGTTCGCTGATTTTATCTGTGTCTCTGGTATGTCGCCGCCACCGGGGGACTCAGTGTCCGCCAAACTGACGGCGCTTGGTATATCTGGGCACTATCACGACATAAAGCTTCCTGGCAAGTTATAGAAGATGATAACACCGGCGGGCCTCCAGGTCCGAGCCACTGGTTCGCCACACGAACTGTGCGCCGAAAGACGAGACGTCGACCTGCCCGAAAGCCCCGATCTGCCGATCGAACACCGTGAGTAACGGAGGGCTGCGGAAAAACGACCGCCCTCGGCACACTCGGCGATCCTCACTCGACGTCGCCGTAGTCACCACCGTACTTCATGAAGAAGTACGCCAGCCCCAGCACGGCAGTCATCACGAACCCGGACGTCACCCCGAACAGCTTTGCACTCTCGGGGACGACTGGGCCGCTCGGGCCTTCGACTTCGACCGTCGGCACGTCATCGCCGACGACGATCGCTCCCTTCATGCCGTTGAGTTCGTGTGGCTGGCAGTAGTATTTGTGGATCCCGGCTTCCGAAAACGTCCGCTCGTAGGTCGTGCCGGCCTCCGCGACGGCCGACCCCGATGTGAACGAGTCGTCCTCGGCCACGACGTTGTGGGCGTTGCCACGGCCCGTCCACTCCCAGGTGACCGTCGTATCGGGGTCGACCCACACGGCGGCCGGCCCGAACCCGAAGTACCCTTGATTGGCCTCGACACCCACCTCGACCGTGACCTCATCCTCGCCCCGGTGATCCTCGGTCGATGAAAAGTTGCTCACGCCCGAGAACCACCCGCTGTAATCGATCTGGCCGCCGCCACCTTCCTGGGCCGCGGCGGAGCCGACGCCACCAATGGCTGCCGTGCCGCCAGCAGCAGCGCCACTGGCACGAAGGAGCGCCCGACGCGATAATTCGACACTATCGTCGGTCATAGTGGTACCTCGCTCCCATCGGTGGTATATATGTTGGCCCCCACAATAGTCGCCGGTTGGCGGCTGCTCGAAATCATCGCGGTGCACCCACACGCCGAGATTAATCACCGAGAGGCCCAGAGACGGTGAATCGCTCGTCGAAGACAACGGCACACTCAGCGAGCGAGCGCTCACCTTCGCTGTGCTCCCGGCTATCACGAACGGCGAGCCATCGCGTGGTGGGGATATCACCCTGGTGCGGAGGGTTTTTGGCCGCGACCGGCGACAGTTCGAGTGATGAGTGAGGAGCTGGGCGCTGGGCCAGTCACCGTCGTCGGTGACGACGCCAGTGTCGTCGGGGAACTCGTCAGATCGGTCGGTGTCCAGGTCGTTCCCGGATCACCTGCCGAGACGAGTGAACAAGCCACAGCCGTGATTGCCATCGGTGAAGCAGCCGTACTCGACCTCGCCCGCGAGGGATGCCAGACGCCGATTCTCCCGGTCGCGGTCGATGGCGGACTCGGCGGCGTTCCTGCAGACGCCCTCCAGTCTGCCATCGAACGGGTTCGAGACGGGGACTACACCGTCCGGAAAACCACAACCCTTGACGTACGCGTCAACGATGAACACGTCGAGACGGCGCTGTCTGACGTCATGCTGGTGACCAGCGAACCGGCCCACATCTCGGAGTATTCGCTTTCGACGCCCGCCGACGCAGTTGCCACGTTCCGGGCCGACGGCGTCGTGATCACGACACCGGCCGGGAGTCGGGGCTATGCCCGCCGCGTGGGCGGCCCGGTCCTCGATCCGGCTGCCGAGGTCCTCGCGGTCGTGCCAGTCGGCATGTTCTCGACGACCAAAGATCACTGGACGCTATCGCTCCCCGACAGCGGCCCTGCCCTGTCAATGTCGATCAAACGTGACGAAGCGCCCGTGTCGCTCCTGGTCGACGATCGGACCTACGGCCGGGTCGGGCCGTCGGATCGGCTCTCGCTCGGCCGGGGCGAGACGCTTTCTGTGGTGTCGCTCCCGGAAAGTGACCCGCCGTTTGACATCGATCGTGATCGTACCTGAGCAGCCACTTGCCGAAAACGTGCAGCCAATCGTAGCCTGATACTTGCCGCGGAGCGTTCGGAATCCAATCGCAGAGAGATTCGAATGATTCGCAGGCGGGGGCACCCGACTTGCCGGCAAGAGTACCGGTTTGAAAACACTCTAATGAACACCGCACGTGGGCTCAACCATGGTATCCGTTTCGCTGTTCGGGCCACTGGACACACTCCTCGGGAACAACGTTGTGTATCTTTTGCTGGTGCTGGCTGTCGTCAACATGGTCACGCGAATACTAGCCCACAGACGTCACGTCAGCCAGGCGGCGAGTGGGGGAGCCGATGCAGTGTCGCGATTCCTGCCCCACGTCGTCTCGAACGGCCTGCTCATCCTGGCGTCGTTCTACTACCTGACGGTGCACCACCACGGCGGGTTCGTCACCACGGTGCTTGTGCTCGGACTCTTCCTGACGGACTTCTTCGAATTCGAGGCACGCAAGGCCGAAGCCCGCCGCGAGGTTACCCTCGACCGGCCGAAAGGCGCGATCACCGCGTCGCTGTTGATGCTCGGATACGTCGGCTACCAGAGCCTGTTCTTCATCGTCGCCCCGGCCTGGAACGCAGTCATCTGATCCGGTAGCGGGTGTCGATTTTTCTCGACGGCGATTGATCAGTAGTGGTCAGATAAGCACTAGCCGCTAGAGTTCAGACACCGAAAGCCCTCGTGCAGTTCCGGTCCCGCGGCTCGTTTCGGTCCTCACTACGTTGCGGTCCTTACTTCGCCGGGGTTCCCGGAACTGCACTCGCCCTTTCATCCGCCAGGAGTCAGATTGTGAGACCGTCTACGTGCCTGGCGGATGAAAGGGCGAGCGGGGCTCGAACCCTCCCGGACGACGCAAGCACCCACCGGAGCGCAGCGAGTCCCGGAGCGATCGAGCCCCGAGAAGGCTTTCGGTGTGTTATCTCCAGTTTGGATCTCTTATCTGAACACCACGATTCAGCAGACAGAAAACTTATACCGAGTTGGTGTCGTTCAGTTTCCATGCCCTCGTTCACACTGACGTATATATGTCTGGGCGCTGCCGGGCTTGCGGTCCTTGCCGGGGTGGGCCTCCTGTCTCGGGCTCGCAATCCCATTCAAACGGCACGCAAAGCCAAGACAGGGATCGCCGCTGTCGCCGTCGGTGTGCTCCTGTTTCTCGCCGCAGCATGGTACACGTTCCGTGCCGCACACTATTCGTATGAACTCACGCGCTGTGAGGACTGGATGAGCTTCGGCGACAACACGACGGTTTCGAACCTTTCGGCGACCGGGCAGGACATCTTCAGGAGTACGCTGGAAGCCGATGGGAGCTATTATGCGGTGCAGTCGGCTCCGGATTTCGAGTACGTGACAGACGCCATCATGCGAACGCCGATCGAATACCAGGGGGAGTGTTACGCGATGCTCGCCCACGATGCGGGGCTCGGCTGGGGCATCATGATCGTTGGACCGATCTTCCTGCTCGGTATTGTGGTGACAACGATTGGCCTGTTGCGGATCCGCTCGGGGGACTGGAGCCTCCGGCTAGTTTGGCTCGTTCTCCTCGGGCTGGTTGTCGCCTGGGTGACGTTACATTCCCCGTGGCCCATTCTCGGAGGCGTCGTCGCGACCCTCCTGATTGGCCTCTGGCTATGGCTTCGACCCATTGAGAGACTCCGATAGCCGGTCCAGAAACGGAGACAGCCGTCTTATTTTCGATCGGCGTAGGCTTCACGGGCCTGATTGATCGCGGGAACGAGCACCCAGAAGGCGAGCGCCCCCAGGATCGCGAAGTAAAACAGCCCTTCGCCGACGACCATGGCGATCTGGGTGTAGAAGTCGGGGTTCTCCGGGTAGGTGCCAAGGAGCTGTGGTCCTTGGAAGGAAGGCGTCTTGTACCAGCCGGCGACGACCAGCCACCCGAGCCCGGCCGTCACCAGGATACCGAACCCTTTCATGAACTCGTCAGCCATCCGTCTCACCTCCCTCACCGGCCATGCCTTCAGTACGGAACCGTGTCGAGAACGCATAGACGACCGCACCGAAGAGGATCGAGCCGAGCCCCAGCAACGCCAGCAGCGGATCGATCGCCGAAACCGCAGCCATGCCGCGGTTGGTCGCCGTATCGAGCACGACGAACCCGACGACGATCGCCAGAATCGCAAACAGCGTCGAGAAGACCGTCACGGCCTTGTAGACGCGAAGCGGGACGATGACATCCCGGCGGCCCGCATCGCTGGCTCCAGTACTCTCGGCCTGGTCGGTCTCGGCACCGGCGTCGGTCGCCGTCGATTCGGTCGGCGTCCCGGCGGATTGAGTTGCGTACGTCATTGTCATTTTGGTGGACGAAGCCGGTAGTACCGGCGGTTGAGTTCGAACATGTAGCCCTCCCGCATCGACTTCAACGCCGCGTAGGTGATGAACGCACCCACGAACGGCAGCAGGAACGTCAGGTCGAACAGGAGATGCGAGTCGAGGGGAAGGAGGTTCTTGATCGACAGCGCTGCGAGCGTCACCGAGAGGATGACGCCGAAGACCCCGACGGCCGCCCAGAACGGCTGTTCGACCGGGCGACGGGCGCTGCCCTTGTTGATGAACGGCACGACGGCGATCGCACCGACGACGACGAGGTTCGCCAGCACGCCGAACGTCCGGTCGGCCATGAGCTTCTGGTCGCCAAGCAGCGCGAGGTCGGGGTTCAGCGGCCCGAGCTTTAGCAGGCCAAAGGACCAGTAGAGATACCAGTCCGGCAGGATCGTCGGGGGCGTGACCCCGGAGTTGGCCGGCGCGCCGATGTGTGGCGGCAGCGCCGCCGCCAGGAACACCAGCATGCCAACGAAGAAGCTCGTCAGCGCGAGGTTCCGAACGACCTCGTGGGGCCAGGTCGGGAAGCCCAGCACGTCGCGTTCGACGTAGTCGGATTCCTCACGGAGATCCTGGTCCTCGCGGCGTGAGCGTTCGAAATACTCGTACGTCGTCCTGGCGAGGCCCTGTCGGCGCTCCTTGCGCTCGCTCCAGGTCGGCGTCTCGTCGTCCGGCGGGACGATCCCCGTCTCACCGCCGTCGGTCCGGACGGGCGTCTCGTCAGTCCGGACGGGGTCCTCGTCGGTCGGTTGCTCGCTGACTCCGTCGTCGGGTGAATCGTGCTCGGTCATGGTTAGTGCGGTTCGGCGATGCCCTGCATCCAGACGATTGCGATGTGAACGGCGATCAACGTGGTGACCACGAACGGGAGGAAGAACACGTGGAGGATGTACATCCGCTGGAGCGTCGCCGGGTTCGGTGTGAACCCACCGAAGATGAGCTGGGCGACCCACTCACCGATGAGTGGGATCGATAATGACATCTCGACGCCGATCTGGCCGGCCCAGAAGGCGAGTTGGTCCCACGGCAGCAGGTACCCCGAGTAGCCAAACAGCAGCGTCAGGCTGATCAGGACGATCCCAAGCAGCCAGTTGAGTTCCCGTGGCTCCTTGTACGCGCCGGTGAAGTAGACCCGCAGCATGTGGAGGAAGACAGCGGCGACCATGACCTGGGCCGCCCACCGGTGGATACTCCGGAGCATGAACCCGAAGTTCAGGTCGGTCATGATGAACGTGAGCGACTCGTAGGCGATCGTCGGATCGCCCGACGCGCCCAGCGCACCCGGTGAGTAGTAAAACCCGAGCAGGGCACCCGAGATCGCCGCCACGATGTACGCAAGTGTCGAAAACGAGCCCAGCGCGTACAGCGGATACCAGTACCAGAACTTGTTGTCGAGCCCGTACTGCTCGGTGTGGCTCTTTGGCATCTGCATGTTGACCTTGTAGTACAGGCCTTCCAGAATTTCGAGGTAATCGACGATCCGCAGTCGCTTGTCGAACCAGATGAGGACTGTCAGGTACATGCGTTCGACCCGCGAGAAGTCCCGCTTCTCCATCCAGGCGTCGTGGTCGTGATCGTCGGGACGTTCGAGACTCATCTAATCATTCCCCCGGGCGCGGCAGCGCCGTGAACTGTCGCTGGACTGGTTGGAACGGATCGTACACCGACTGGTGGCACTGACAGTAGACTTCGTTTTCCGCACCGAACCGTTCGCTCCCGCCGTAGGCCTTGAACCCGGGCACACAGCAGAAGTGTGTACACTTGTTGAGCCAGGCCATCACGTCGTCCTCGGTCGCGGCGTCGAGAAACGACCGGACGTCGGGCGATAGTTCGCTGTACTCGCCCTCACCGTTGACCATTTTCGAGACTTCCGGGCTGCGAAGTACCTGGACCGGGATCGTCTGGACGTTGTCACCCTCCGAGCGCCAGCCCGCCGACGCCGGCTTCCCGAGGCCGGACTCGCCGATGTCGTTGCCCCATTCCTCGTAATCATCGAAATCAGACAGGGTGAGCGCCTGCCCGTCCTCGATGTCGCTTTGCCAGTCGTAGGTCCCCGAGGACGAGCGAAAGGCGTCGTCCTGATCGGCGTCGGGACTGATTCCGGCGTACGTCTGGACGCCACAGTACTGGAACCACGTCGAGCTATACGTCGTCCCGCCCAGGTCCATCTCGGCGACGGTGACGGTCTGGCCCTGGACAGTCTTTTCCTGGGTGTCCGGCCAGACGCCAGCGATCGTGTCGTCATCCTGGATCTCGACCGGAACGATCGGCATCCCGCGCGGGGCCGGCCCGTCGGTGTTCTTGATGCCGATGTACGGCGTGATCCCGCCGCCGACGCCCGACGGTGCCGTCGTCAGCCCGATCGCGGTTGCGCCGCCAGTCGCGACGGTGCCGAGAACGGCCGATCCGACGACGCCCTTGACGAAGCGCCGGCGGCCCGATTCGTTTGGATACTTGTCTTCGTGTGCCATGGTTATCGTTTGTAATAGGGGTAGATCGCGCGTTTGAAACTCTCCGTTGCGCCGTCAGTCAGCGACTCGCCGTCGGCGTCCTCCTCACGGATGTAAAGATCCTCCCACTTGCGGCGTCGCTTCTTGACGATCATGACATCGGGGAGGAACTCCTTGCGGTACAAAAGCAGGATAAAGGCGAGGTTGACGAACATCGTCGCGAGGACGGTCCCGAGAAACATGTTCCCGAACCCGCCGTCGTTCGCTGCGATGCCCCAGCCGTTGATGAGGCCATAGGTGAAGATCCCGACAAGCGCGATCTCGACGAGCGTCAACAGCACGATCGCGACGGCGGCGGCCGCGCTTTCACGTGGCGGTTCGTAGCGGTGGATGTCGCCGTAGGTGCTACCGGAGGACATCAGTTGTTCCCCCCGCTCGTGTGTGCGGACTCGCCGTATTTCAGCAGGTAGAACGTGAACGCGAGCGTCGAGGAGATACCCAGCAGCGTGGCGATCCCGACGTAATGGGGCTGAAACGGAACGCCCATGTGCTTGGGGTTGACCGGCGTCGACGCACCGGCCGCGACAGTAGGCACGTCATCGCCGACGACGATCGCCCCTTTCATGCCGTTGAGTTCGTGTGGCTGGCAGTAGTATTTGTGGATGCCGGCTTCCGAAAACGTCCGTTCGTAGGTCGTGCCTGCCTCTGGGACGGGCGAGCCCGAGGTAAACGAATCGTCGTCGGCGACGACGTTGTGGGAGTTCCCGCGGCCTGTCCACTCCCAGGTGACGGTCGTGTCCGGATCTACCCACACGGCAGCCGGGCCAAACCCGAGGTACCCTTGGTTGGCCTCGACACCGACCTCGACCGTGACTTCGTCTTCGCCACGCTGGTCGACTGTCGATGAAAAGTTGCTCACGCCCGAGAACCACCCCTTGTAGTCGGGCTGACCACCGCCTGAACTGCCACCGCCCGAGCCGGAGTCGCCCTCCCCGGCGGCGGCAGCGGAGCCCGCCGCCCCAGCGGCTGCTGCCCCGCCGGTCACCGTTCCGGCAGATCGGAGAAAGTCCCGTCTATGCATGTGTATCCACACTCAGAGTTGTGTTTGTATAAAACCGCCAATTACGGTTCCATTTACCGGTTACCCCTGGCGAATCGAGCGCACTGCGAACCGGGACGATCGATCGGCCCATCGGTCGTGCTGATCGGTCACTCCGCATCGGTATCACCCACTACCGTGTCGTCGGTCGACGCCCGTTCACGTGGCCGATCGCCGTCCTGGTTCGGTTCGGGCTGTCGGACACTCCCGGCGGCGAGTTCCGCGTCATCATCGGGAACGAACGCCGGCCGCTCGTCGCCCTCGGCCCCCATCTGCCGGAGGCGCGTTCGGTAGGCGTCAGCGCGGAAAGCCTCCGACAGGCGAGCGTTGGCGACTACCACCAGCAGGAAGAGTCCGATACCCAGCAGGAACAACCCGGCGACGAACGCGATCCCGTTGCCCAGAAAACCGTACCCGAGCAACACCACTCCCGCGAGCAGTTGGGCAACCGAGAGCAACTGGACCATGACGTTGCCGAGTTCACCATCGCCCTCCTCGACCTCGTCAGGGTCGGGAAGCACGTCACCCCTCGGCGGGTCGGGCACGTCGTAGGACTCCATCGAGCATAACGCCACGGACGGTTCGACGTCCCGGCGCACCGTGCCCTCTCCCTCGACGGAACCGTCACCGTAGACGATGGCGTAGCTCTCGTCGGAGTACGCGAGCAACCGGTCGTCCTCACGCTCGATCCGAGCGAAGACGTCGCGATCGGCGACGCGCTGGCGGAGATCGGCTTCGAGGCGGTCGAGCAACTTCTCGCCGGTGATCCACGTCTCCGTGTCGAAGGCCGCCTCCCACTCCTCGCGGTCCATCTCGTCCATCTCGGCCGGTCCAAAGGATTCGAAGTCGTATTTCTCCTCGACCTGCTCGCGAAGTTCCGACAGCGACGGCTCGCTGTCGCCCGCAGGTGCATCGTTCGTGGACTCGGCAGGAGCCATCGGGATCGCATACGGCCCGTGGATGCTTACCGCTTCTGATAGGCAGTATGATCTGTCCGGGTGTTCTCTGACTCGGCCGGTGGGATAGAGAGTGCTGGCCCATCGCTCCGACGCGTTTTAACGGCCGCCGGCCGAACTGCACTCGATGGCCAGCCACGGGGCACTCGCGGCGACAGTACTGCTAGTCGGCGGCGTGACCGATGCGATCGACGGGATCGTGCCGGCGCTCGGCGACGACGCGATCGCAACGATCGTAGTGCTTGCAGTCTCGCTCAGTCTCCCCTGTTTCCTCTACGGTGCCTGGCTGATGATCGTCCACGATCCCGTCACCTGGCGGGTGCTTCGAACCCACCTCGCCGTCGTCGGGCTCGGGCTGGCGCTGACGACTGTCCCGCTCGTGTGGTGGATGATCCCGAAGCTCTGGAGTCAGGTTTCGGGGTTCGCTGTCGTGCACGCGTTCCTCGGCCTCCAGTCGTACGCCTTCTTCGCGCTGGCTGGGACCGGAATCGTCCGCATCCTCCGGGCGAAGTGGGCCTCCGAGGCGTATCGTCGGTCGTCGTCCTTCGATCTGGATGATCTCGAAGCGGAGACGGGGGACCTGGATCTCGGCCACTGGCGCGCGCGCCTTCGGATCGGCGTCGTCGGATACACGCTCCTCTGGGTGCTTGCGTTCCTCACGGGCGTCGTCCGATACGCCATCAAGTACCAGCCCCTCGGGTGAGGGCGGTCCCACGAATGCCCGCCCCGCCGACAGTCACGCCCAGAGGTCACGACGCGGCCAGTCACTCCCAGTCCTCGCCGCTCGCGAGATCCACGTCACTGTCAAGTTTCGACGACGGACAGACATCTTCGAGTGCACAGTCCCCACAGTCCGGATTCCGTGCCGTGCAGACGGCCCGACCGTGGCTGATCATGAGATGGGTAAACGCCTGCCACTCGTCTTCAGGGATGATCTCCATCAGATCGTCCTCGATGGCTTCGGGACGCTCCTCCTCGGTGAGTCCCAGGCGACGGGTGAGCCGCTGGACGTGCGTATCGACGACGATCCCCTCGACAACGTCGTGACCGTGCTGGAGGACGACGTTCGCGGTCTTCCGGCCGACGCCTGGCAGGGCAGTTAGCGCGTCCATCGTATCCGGTACCTCGCCGTCGTGCTCTTCGACGAGGATCTCGCCGATCCCTTTGAGGTAGCCGGCCTTGTTGTTGTGAAACGTGATGCCGTAGATGTCCTCGGCGAGTTGTTCCTCGTCGGCGGCGGCGTAGTCTTCCGGCGTCTGGTATGTCTCGAAGAGTTCGGACGTCGTTTCGTTGACGCGCTCGTCGGTACACTGTGCCGAAAGGACGACCGCCACCAGCAGTTCCAGTCGGTTCGAGAAGGTGAGCGAAATTGTGGTATCTGGGTAGGCGTCGTGCAATCGTTCGATGACTTCCGTGGCCTGTGCTGACCGCGAGTCCAGCGAAGTTCCCATATATTTCCTGCGGGCGGGTCGCCCTTTGCGGTGTCGGGTTCGGCGAGTACTGTCGGCATCAGTTTCGGCGAGTACTGTCGGCATCAGTTTCGGCGAGTACTGTCGGCTCCCCGAGACCGACAGTTTTGTGAGCGATCGGATAGATCGACAGTCCATGCCTGGGCCGACGTTCCTCCGAGGCGATACCGTGACGTTGCGACCGATCGAGACCGAAGACGCCGAGTTCCTCGCGGAGACGATCAACCATCCCGAGGTCTGGCCGACGCTCGGGGCGTACGAACCACTGAATAACCAGCAGGAGCGCGAGTGGATCGAAAGTCTCGGCGACAGCGATGACGTCCACCTGTTGATGTGTGTGGACGGCGAGCCAGTCGGGACAGTTGGCCTCAACGAAATGATGGACGTCTGGGGGATCGCCGAACTCGGCTACTACGTTCACCCGGACGAGCAGGGCAACGGCTACGCGACCGATGCCACGCGTCGGATGGTCCGCTACGCGTTCGAGGACCACCGACTGGCGAAAGTGTATGCGAACGTCTACGCCGACAACGATGCCTCCCAGGCAGTGTTAGAATCAGTCGGATTCGAACGCGAAGGAGCCCTTCGAAAGCACGCGTTCGTCCGGGGCGAGCGAATCGACGTGTATCGTTACGGACTGTTGGCCAAGGAGTTCGAAGCCGACGGCGAGTGACGACGGAAAGCATTTGACGCTGGGTGCCGGCATGGGCGTATGGCCGTCCGTCGGTTGTTGCGCGGGCAGATCGCCTGGCCACAGCTCGAAGCGATCGTCGAGACCGTCCTGGATCGCTACGACGAGCCGGCGGGCCGCGTCGAGTTTCTGGACGCCAACAACTGGCTGTCGGTGCCGCTGGTCGTCAACGATCGGTACTTCGTGAAGATCATCTCCAGACAGCACTCGCTGGTCCACGCACTGTTGACGACCGGTCGCAATCTCGGCGCGTTCACCAGCGGGACCGAGGGGTTTTTCGAACACTTCGGGACACCACTCGAGATGGCCGAACACGAACTCGAAGCGGCCCAGCGGATGCAGTCGGTCGGTGTCAACGTCCCCGAGCCGGTCGAGGTCTTCGAGGTTGAGGACTACGGTGTGCTCGTCTTCGAATACGTTCCGGCATTCCGGACGTTCGAAGCGGTTGAGGTTGCCACCGCCCGTCAACTCGCACCGGACCTCTTCGTGGCGCTGGATCGGATGCATCAGGCGGGGCTTGCCCACGGCGATCTCCGGAGCGAGAACGTCCTCGTCGTCGAGGACGAACTCTACTTCATCGACGCGACGAGCGTCCGTGGCGACATCGCGGACGCCCGAGCGTACGACATCGCGTGTGCGCTGGGCGTGCTCTCGCCGCTGCTGGGACCGGCCGAGACTGTCGGGCTCGCCGTCGAAATCTTCGGCGCCGAGACGCTGCTCACCGCCCGGGACTTCCTTGACTTCGTGACGATCCGCCCGGATCACGACTTCGACGCGGCCGCCGTGAAAGGCGAGATCGAGAAAGTCGCGACGGGGTGAAACGACGACGGCTACTGCTGTCGGGCACGCGCGGTCACCACGATCCCGATCAGGACGACGACACCACCGACGACGGTGGCAACCCCCGGAATCTCTCCGAGCAACACGAGCGCCAACACCGTCGAGCCGAGGGGTTCGCCCAGCAGCGACGCGCTGACGACGCTCGATTCGAGGTGACCCAGCGCCCAGTTGACGACCGTGTGGCCGAACACCCCCGGACCGACTGCCATGCCGAGAAAGAGCAGCCACTCCCGCGGGGGATACGCAACGAGCGGCGCACCCTGGAGACCGAGCAAGACGAGCAGGGTCATCGAAGCGACCGTGTAGACGACGATCACGTACGGCAACAGCGCCAGCCGCTGGCGGATCGACCGCCCGGCGAGGACGTACCCCGCCATCGCGAGCGCACCGAGCAGTGCGAGCGTGTTACCGTACAGCGGATTCGGACCGAGAACCCCCACACCGAGGAGGTCCGCGGCCGACATCCCCGCGATTCCGGCGACGGCGACGACGATCCCGGCGACTGTTCGAGGACCGGCCCGCTCGTCCAGCAGGAGCGGCGCGGCGGCAGCGACGAACAGCGGTTGTGACTGCACGAGCGTCACCGAGGCAGCTACGCTCGTCCACGCCAGACTCTCGAACCAGGCCGCGAAATGGACCGCCAGGGCGACGCCGGCCAGGGCCGCGCCGCCCGCGTCCCGCCATGCCAGACTTTCGAACGCCTCGCGGTGTCGCCAGAGTGACACGGGCGCGAGCAGCAGGGTCGTAAAGAGCACACGATAGAACGCGGCGACGATCGACGGGGCGGTACTCCAGCGGATCAGGATGGCGCTGGTCGAGACCGCAAGCACGGCGATTGCCAACCCGGCGAGCGGCGGGGCGCTTTCGATCCGATCGACGAACGAACGCGACACGCCGGGTGATCGCAGGCGGTTCGCTTACACCTTGCGGGTCACAACTGGGGACGCTGGCCCGCTGACCGCGCTCACTCCAGAAGCTGCTTCGTCTCTCGATGGCGATACCGGAACATCGGCGAGAAGCCGACCACTGCGAGCGGGCTCGCGAGCCTGCCGAGCGCGCCACCAGCCAGTCGGTACTCGACGTGATCAGTGATTCGCGTCCCACCCTCGACGGCCTCGAAACGGTGGGTGTGTCGCCAGTGGGCGAAGGGGCCACCGGACATCTCGTCGACGAAATAGCCCGTCTCTCGTCCATCGCCACCCGTCCGTTCGCGCTCGACGATTCGTGTCGTCGACTCCTGGCGTGGCCCGACGCCGAACGGGCGAAGCGACACGATCGCCGTCGTGCCGACGATCATTTCGTCGGGATCTTCCTCGCCGTCGGGGCCACGGACGGATTCGGCTCGGAGATTGACCCAGCCCGGCGTCAGGGCGTCCAGCCCGTCGATCGTCGAGTGAAACTCCCAGACGTCCTCGAACGGGGCGTCGACGTGGACTGATCGCTCGTAAGTGGACATACACCAGTTAGGAGGCGGATCGGCAAAACGTCACGGGCGGCTCAGCGGATCGACCGTGGTGAGTGAAAGTAGCCGTGTTAGCCCCAGTGGCCTGCCTGCTCACTCGCCGAAAGCACACGACGGAGGGCAACGACGTAAGCTGCAACCCGCAGCGTCGCGAGATCTTCGTCCTCGTAAGCGGACACGAGATCATCGAAGGCAGTGACGATCACGTCTTCGAGTTCCTCGTTGACGCGCTCCTCGCTCCAGTAGTTGCGCTGGCGGTTCTGCACCCACTCGAAGTACGAGACGGTGACACCGCCCGCGTTTGCCAGGATGTCCGGAATGACCAGGACATCCTCGTCGGCGAGAACCTCGTCGGCTTTCGGGGTCAGCGGCCCGTTGGCTGCTTCGACGATGACGTCCGCCGTGACATCGGCGGCGAGTTCCTCGTCGATGGCGTTTTCGAGTGCCGCGGGAACCAGAATGTCGACATCCAGCGTCAGGAGTTCATCGTTGGTGAGTTCCTCGTCGGCTCCGGCGTAGCCGACGACGCTGCCCGTCTCGCGCTTGTGGTCTTTGACCGCGCGCGCATCGAACTCGCCGTCGGTCCGGATCGCGCCCGAGGAGTCCGAGACAGCGACGATCGAGGCCCCGAGATCTTCGAGCAGATCGGCGGTGATCCAGCCGGCGTTGCCGTAGCCCTGAACGGCCACGGTCGCCTCGCTGATGTCCCGATCGAGGTACGAAAAGGCCTCGCGGGCGACTAGCATCGACGAGCGGCCGGTCGCCTCGACGCGACCTTCGCTGCCGCCACTGTCGAGGGACTTCCCGGTGACGACGCCGGGTTCGGTGGTGTTTTCCAGTGTCTCGTAGGTGTCCTTGATCCAGTTCATCTCACGCTGGCCGGTGTTGACGTCCGGTGCGGGAACATCTCGATCCTCACCGATCAGCGGCCGAAGTTCCACCGCGAAGGCCCGCGTGATGCGCCCGAGTTCGCTCTCGGAGTACTCGCTCGGGTCGATGACGATGCCGCCCTTGCCGCCGCCGAGCGGGATCCCGACCGTCGCACATTTATATACCATCCAGCCCGACAGCGCCTTGACCTCGTCGCGGTTGACGCCCGGGTGATAGCGGATGCCGCCCTTGTAGGGACCGCGTGCATTGTTGAACTGCGATCGGAACGCTTTGAACGTCTCAAGGCTGCCGTCGTCCATCTCGACGGTGAGCGTCGTCTCCAGAACGCGCTGGGGGTGTTTCAGGCTCTCCAGGACGTCGTCGCCGGCGTCGAGGGACGCCGACGCGTCGTCGATCTGTGACTGTAAGCTCTCGAACGGATTGACCGAATTTGACATACGTCCACTTCCGGGAGGGTATTGTTAAGTCCATCGTTGTCGTTCAACCATTCACATATATTGCCGCGTCTGGCCGGCCGATGGTCACCCACTCGAACGGAATGGCCCATCGAGGACACTGGAGCGGCCCCAAACACTGAGGAGGCGGCCGCTTGAGTTCACGCACATGACGTTCAGCATCTGTGTTCGCGAACGGTACACCGACGAGAACGGGACCAACCAGACTCGATTCGGGGTGGCCGTGACGACACGTCTCCCGGGAGTCGGAACGCTGTGTCCGTTCGCCAGCGAACACGGGGCCGTCGCGACCCAGAGTCACGTCAACGTCGAACTTGGCCGGAAAGGCGTCGAGTATCTCGACGACGGGCTGGCCGTCGAAGATGCACTCGAAGCGCTGCTCAACGCAGACGACGGACGGCCACAGCGCCAGGTCCACGGCGTCGGCACAGCGGGGGAGTTCACGTTCTCAGGCGAGGAGTGCAAACCCTGGTATGGCGACCGCGTCGGTGACAATTTCACCGTCGCCGGGAACCTCCTGACGGGCGAGCCGGTTATCGAGGAAGCGGCGGCGACCTACGAAGACAGCGCGCCGCCGCTCGGCCCCGACGCGGACGTCGACCGTCCACTTGCGGCGCGATTGATTGACGCGCTGGCGGCCGGGCACGCCGAGGGTGGCGACAAACGCGAGGAGTTGCCCGTCCAGAGCGCCGCGATGGTCGTCGAAACGACCGAAGACCGCTCGATGGACCCCTATTACAACAACCTCCGTGTGGACGCGACCGAGACGCCGATCGAGGACCTCCGGGAGACGTACGAACAAGCCGAACGCGGGTTCGAGATGGCCCGCGAACGGTACGAGGACGCTGACGACGGGGACAATACCGAGGACGCCGGATGAATGTTATAGGGGCAATATTTTCAGCGGGAAACGGGATAACATTCGAATATGAATATTCAGGGCTAGAAAGGGAAATATTGCCATAACAATCAGTGATATATACGGCTATACTCCCTTTGCCACAATCAGTGTGCTAGTCAGTTCCGCTTCGTTGTTTTTCCGAAGCGAGCCCTGTCACAACCATGCCAGATCCGAGCACACCGCTCATCACCGTGACGAATATTTATCAGCAATCCAAACGAAAATTGTCAAGGATATGGATAGAGTCGTGACCTCGGGTTTCATCGTCCTGCTACTCCTGCAGTTTTTTCCTCTGGGTCGGCATGGAGATCGACGTCAGACGGTCCGAGAACGGCGATCTGCGGTGGTTCGCAGTCGTCGGGATCTTTCCGGTCATCGGACTGGGTGCCTCTCTGGTATATGATGAATCGCCGTGATTTGCGGGACACCAGCGACGGTAGGTGACCAGCAGATGCGACGCCGAAATGATTCACGGAAAAGCAATCCGTACGATCTACCGGTGCGCTCGTGGGGCGTCACTCTCCGACCACAGCGAATGGTGACCCGTCCGGAGAGGCGACTTGAGCAAGAGCAATTAAGAACGCCAAGGCGAGCGCCAATCCGCCGATTGACTGGAGCCACGTATGTGCATCGGCGAGTGGCCGAGCGACGACCATACCGAGCGCCACGATACTGAGCGGAACAAATCGTCGATCAACCAACAACAGGTAGCCGGCCGGTGCCATCGCATACAGGACGTGGCTCGAAATATCCCAGAACGGCGTGATGAGAAGGTGCGGGATCGTCACCGCCACGAGAAGGAGCGCGAACTCGGGCATGATGTCCCCCCAGCTCCAGATGCGCCACCCCGCCCAAATTGCCAGCATGCCGATGGCCAACCCCGCACTGCCCGTTGCGTCAGCCCCCCACTCCGGGAGTGGTCCCACGACGTGCGGGACCCCCTGATAGATGACGAATGCCACGACCCAGCCAAACCCGAGGACTGCGAGACGCTTGCCGAGTCCCACGGGCGAGTGTCCTGACGTCGAGCGCCATTCGTATCCGATGAGGCAGAGGCTACAGAGCAGCACGAAGATTTCGGGGGCAAACACAGCCGAATACGTCCGCGCTATTTCGGACATGTGTCACCTCACCTTCCGGGAGCCTTGTATCGATTTCGATCGGATTATCGAACCGTTCTCAAAGGTTGTGGTGGCTCACGCGGGAAGTTCTTTGCTCGTGACACCCACTCGGCCGCTCGCCCTTCGAACGAAAGCATCCGGCGCTCTGTTCGACCGGAAATCAACCCGGCGCTGTCGGTCGATTACGACCGCAAAAATCCGCAACGGGCGCGAAGGGATACTAGTGTACGGCGAGCAGAGCGAGCCGTTTCTCTCGACCGAGCGTCGCGAGGCTCGAACGAAGTGAGAGACTCGGAATTGCGAAAGGCGACCAGCAGGAGCCGTGAGCAGCGAGGTAGAGGTGTTTTTGGCCCAGCTTTTTGCGAGTCAAGCGGGACCAAAGGTCCCGCTGACCGTGCGAATAGCGTGGGAGCTTGGCTCCCACGGATAGTGCGAGCGGGCAGCGAGGCGGTTTTTCAACCGCCTCGAAGTCGCGGCGCGTAGCGCCGCGCACGGCCCGCGAGCATTCGGACGCTTCGCGTCCGTGAGCAGAGAGTGGTCGCCTATGGCGACCCGACGACGTAAAAGGTGGACGGGCGCGAAGGGATTTGAACCCGATTGCGAGACTCACTTCGTTCGTCTCGCGTGATTCAAATCCCTTCGATATCGCTGACAGTGCTCACTGTCGTTCGCACAGAACAGCGGGCGCGAAGGGATTTGAACCGGATGCAGACGTTCCTGCTCACTTCGTTGCGCGGGCTGCGACTGCCTGGGTTCAAATCCCCTCGATGGCACATTTGCTGCTCGCGGGATGCTCGCAGCAAAATGTTACGGGCGCGAAGGGATTTGAACCCTCGACATCTTGGTCCGGAACCAAGAACTCTGTCCACTGAGCTACGCGCCCTCTCTTGATCGTTCCGGACAGACGGATAAAACGGTTGTGAACTACTTCGACGAAACCATCGCTCGTAAACTGAAGAAAATCGAACGCAGTCAGGGCGTCTCGCTGGTCTCGATCGTGAAGTCCGTGGTCGGGTGGGCCGTGCAGGTCAGACAGTAGCCGTTTTCCATCTCCTCCTCGCTCAGCGTATCGTTGTTCGAGTGCTTGACGAAGTCCTCGGCCGGGCCGTCCTCGACGTGGCCCGAACAGGACAGACACTGGCCCTGGCGGCAGGAATACGGAAGATCCCAGTCCTCGTCCTCGCCGGCCTCCAGGATCGTCTCGTTGTTTGCCACCTCGATCGTCTTGCCTTCCTTCGCAAATTCGATCTCGTAGTGTTCGACCTCGTCCTCCGGGATCGCCTCGGGATCGAAGCCCTTGTCTGCCTCGTCAGCGTCGCCGTCGGCGAGTTCGCCCTCAGCATCGCCGCCTGCCGGGATCGCCGCGCCGCCACCGCCGATCGACCGGTTCATCGGTTCCGGAAAGTCCGTCTCCGGAACGGCGGCCGCTCGCCGTTCGAGCAGCGTGGTAGAGATGTCTTCGGCAGGCTCCCAGCCAGTCCCCTTCGCATAGTGGAGGAGCACCGCGGTGAACGTGAATCCGATCCCGAGTGCGATGCCCAGTGCCTCAACCATTGGTGTACGGCGGTACGGAACACGGGTTTAATTAGCTGTTGTTAGTCCCAATTTGGCCCGGTAGGGTAGCTGGCCCTGCGGGCGGTTCGCGTACACAGTCCGGGTCGCTGTAGCCATCTCGGGCAGGCGAACAGCGAATGGGTATCCGATATCCGAGTTCGTGACCAACGCGGAGAAATCCACAGACGCCGAAACCGTGATTGGGAGGTTCGGGCGATGGCAACGGACAATAGCTAATCAGGCCGTCGTCGGCTGGGTTTTCCCACGCGAGAGTTCGACAACCGTCGGACTCAAGATATATCACTGAGACGTACGAGTGACCGAACGGAGGATCACAAATATATGTCCACACCGATCGCTGGGGTCGGAATGACGAAGTTCGGCGAAATGGCCGACCGGACGGGTCGGGATCTGTTTGCCGAAGCCGGCGAGACAGCAATCGAAGACGCGGGAATCGACCGCGGAGAGATCGACGCGCTCTATCTCGGGAATTTCATGGGCGAACTCTCCGAGCGACAGGGCCACATGGGTCCGTTGATGGCCAAAATGCTCGGGTTGGACGTCCCTGCGACGCGCGTCGAAAGCGCCTGTGCCTCGGGCGGGATGGCCGTCCGACAGGGCATTCAGGCTGTGCGTTCGGGTTCGGCCGATGTCGTCCTCGTCGGCGGGGTCGAGCGGATGCACAACATGGGAACCACCGGCGCGACCGGCGGGCTCTCGGTCGCGGCCGATGATCTCTGGGAGATCAAACACGGGATCACCTTCCCCGGCGCGTACGCCCTGATGGCGAAGCGATACTTCGAGACCCACGGCGGCGACCGCGAGGATCTCGCCGAGGTCGCGGTCAAGAACCACGCGAATGCCGCGAACAACCCGCTTGCGCAGTACCAGACCGAGATCACGATCGAGAAGGTCCTCGACGCGTTCCCGGTCGCCGATCCGCTGGGACTCTTTGACGCCAGTCCGATCACCGACGGCGCGGCCGCGGCGATCATCGTCAGCGAGGAGTACGCCGCCGAGCACGACCTCGACGCGCCGGTATCGATCACCGGAACCGGTCAGGGGACCGACGATCTCGCGCTCCAGCACCGCGACTCGATCACCTGGACGCCCGCGACGGCCGACGCCGCCGAAGAAGCCTACGCCGACGCCGGCATCGACGCCGACGACGTCGACTTCCTCGAAGTCCACGACTGCTTTACGATCGCTGAAGTCCTGGCGCTCGAAGGATTGGGACTCTACGACGAAGGCGAAGCGATCACCGCCGCCCGCGAGGGCGAGACGACCGCCGACGGCGAGTTGCCCGTCAACCTCTCGGGCGGCCTGAAAGCCAAGGGGCACCCGGTCGGCGCGACCGGACTCGCCCAGATCAGCGAGATGACGAAGCTGTTCCGCGGCGATCACGTCAACAGTGACGCAGTGGGAGACGCGGAAGTTGGACTGACCCACAACGCCGGAGGGACCGTGGCTTCTGCTGTCGTGCACGTTCTGGAGGTGGAACAATGAGCGACGAAGTCCGTGACGATGGCTACGACGACTTCATGGACGCCTTGGAGGAGGGCGAGCCCTACTACGTCGAATGTGCGAACGGCCACGCCTCACTGCCGCCGCGGCGGCTCTGCCCCGAATGTGCAACCGACGACCTCGGCGAGGCACCGCTGGCCGAGACGGGCGAGCTGCTGACGTACAACGTCACGCACGTCCCGACGCCGGAGTTCGCCGACGACGTGCCGTTCGTCCTCGGGATCGCCGAGTTCGGGGACATCCGCCTGACCGGTCAGGTTCGCGCCGACAGCGAAGACGTAGAGGTCGGCGACACCGTCTCGATCGGTACTGACGTCAGCGAGACTGACGGCGAGCGCTACATCGCGTTCGATCTCGAATAGGTCCGAGTCAGTCTTCGATTGGGTCGTGTCGACAGCGTGCAGATTTTCAGGACTCCGACGTTCCGCAACTACTTTGCTCCGTGCCGTCCCCTCCTCGCACATGAAGGTAGCCGGAATGGCCTCGAACAGAGGTCGCAACCTCATGAACCTCGCCGACCGCACGCCGGGTGGGGCCGAGTTGTCCGTCGTCCTGACGAACGACGCCGACGCACCGGTCCTGGAGAAAGCCGAAGAGCGCGGAATTCCCACCGAGGTCGTCGAACACGAGGCAAGTGAGTCACGTGAAGCACACGAACAGCGTGTCCTCGATGCACTCGCCGACTACGAGTTCGATCTGGTCGCCCTCGACGGATACATGCGGATCCTGACGGAGACGTTCCTCGAGGAGACACCGACGACACTGAACGTCCATCCCGCGCTCCTGCCTGCGTTTAAGGGCATGGACGTCCACGAAGATGTCCTCGACGCGGGTGTCAGAATGACGGGCTGTACCGTCCACGTCGTGGACGAGAGCGTCGACGACGGCCCGATCGTCACCCAGGAGCCCGTCCCCGTTCGCGAGGGCGATACCGTCGAGGATCTCAAGGAGCGCGTCCTTTACGAGGGCGAGTTCACAGCCTATCCCCGTGCGATCCAGTGGTTCGCCGAGGATCGCGTCGAAATTGACTGGGAGGAAGGCACGGTCGCCATCGAGGGTGACGACGGCGGGGCCTACCCCGAACGCCGGCTTGCGAGCGACGACCGTGTCCGGGAGTTGCGCTACGGCGAGAACCCCCATCAGGACGCCGCGCTGTACGCGGATCGAACCTGTGAGGAGGCGAACGTCGTCGATGCCCCCCAACTGAACGAGGGCGCGAAGGGGATGGGGTACAACAACTACAACGACACCGACGCGGCCCTCAACCTCGTCAAGGAATTCGACGAGCCCGCTTGCGCAGTCATCAAGCACACCAACCCGGCGGGCTGTGCGGTCGCCGACTCGATCAGCGAGGCCTACGCCGATGCGCTGGCGACCGATCCCAAGAGCGCCTTCGGCGGCATCGTCGCCCTCAATCGCGAGTGTGACGCCGCGACGGCCGAACAGATCATCGAGTCGTTCAAGGAAGTCGTCGTCGCGCCGGGGTACACCGACGAGGCGCTCGAGATCCTCTTCGAGAAGGATAATCTCCGCGTTCTGGATGTCTCCGAGCAGTACGAACCGACCGAACCCCTGACCGAGAAACCGATCGTCGGCGGCCGCCTCGTCCAGGATCGGGATCTCCAGACCGTCACCGAGGACGATCTGGAGGTCGTCACCGAGCGCGAGCCGACCGACGAACAGCTCGAAGCGATGCGCTTTGCCTGGCAGACCATCAAACACGTCAAGTCCAACGCGATCGTCTTCGCAAAGGGAACAGAGACGGTCGGCGTCGGTGCGGGGCAGGTTTCGCGGGTCGATGCTGTCGAAATCGCGAAGATGAAAGCAGACAGCGACGCCGAGGGCAAGGACGCTGACGGGGCCGTGATGGCCTCAGACGCCTTCTTCCCGTTCCCGGACGGGATCGACGCAGCCGACGAGGCGGGCATCGAGGCAGTCATCCAGCCTGGGGGCAGCGTCAACGACGACGACGTCATCGAGCGCGCCGACGAACTCGACATCGCGATGGTCTTTACGGGCTCGCGTTCGTTCCGGCACGACTGAACAAGGGAGGCCCGGCGAACGCATCGCTGCGTCGGCGCAGTGGAACGCAAGCGTCGATCGCGGCGGATTCCGTGTCCATCGTGATTGATGGAAAGACGATCCTTTTTAGGTGTTTGCCGCTAAGTCACAGGTGAATACATGCGAACCCGAACGCTCGCCCTGCTTGCCCTCGCCGGCCTTGTGGTCCTCGCCGGGTGCAGTGGGGAAACGACTGATACAGACACACCGATCGAGACGGACGGAACGCCGACCGTGACCGACACACCGACTGAGACAGACACGCCGTCGGAGACCGACACGCCCACATCAACCCAGTCCGACACGGAGACCCCTGATGAGACGACAGACGGGGGCGATTCATCGGCACTGAAGACCAACACGCTCGCGGCGATCGACGGCGTCGAGTCCTATCACCTCACGTCGAACACGACGATCGTGCAAGCCGCGAACAACCAGCGACAGACCCGGGAACTCGTCTCGGAGGGTGCGTTCGACCGTGCCAACGAACGATTCCGGGTGAACCAGACGGTCTCCGTCTCGGGGATGAGCCAGGAGGTCAGTTCGTACCTCGTCAACGGGACGGTCTACGAGTACAGTCCGATCTACGCCAGCCAGTACGGTTCGGAGTGGGTGACCCTCGATGCCGACGCGGGCATTTTCGCCCAACAGGACGTGCTCGGCCGCCAGGAGGGGTATCTCGCGAATGCTTCGGTCACGACGGCCGGAACGGAGACGATCAACGGCACCGAGGTACAGGTCTTTGAGGCTGACGTCAACGAGACGGCGACCACTGCCGCCATCACGGCGCGGCTGGGGTCGGCAGGCCAAAACGTCGAGTACAACGTCACGAGCGTCGAGCAACGTCTCTGGATCGACACGGAGACGGATCGCCCGCTCCGGACGGCGTTCTCGATGAACGCCACCGTCACCCAGGCGGGGCAGACGACCGACCTGACGATGGAGGCAGACATGCGGTTTACCTACGACGGCGAGGTCTCGATCACCCTCCCCGAGGGTGCTGAGTCGGCCGTGTCGATCGAGTGAACGGGATCCAGATCCCGAGTCCGCCGGCTTTTATTGTCGCTGAATCCATCGGATCAAGTGACTAGTATGACACGAGGTCTCCGTGTCGTGGCCGTGGTCGTCGTCCTCCTGATTGCGGGCTGTCAGGCTCCCGTGATCGGCCCGGATGCGACAGAGACGGACCTGCTCGACTCGACGCAGACGGACACGGACGCCGAGACGACAGGATCGATCACGGACGAGACGACACCGACCAGTACCGACGTGGCTGAGACAGAGGCCGAGAAGACGACGACAGAACAGCGGGGAACGGCGACACCAAAGGCGACTGAGACGACTGAAGCCCCTCCACCTTCGAACGAGACGGACGGAACCAATTCGATCGCCGTCGAAGGTGGGAACCTCACTCTCTCCGCCGATCGGGTGTTCGCCGACGTCAGGGACGTGATGGCGGCCGACGTGACACCTCCCCGGCAGGTCACCGTCTTCGAAAACATGAGTGAGCTGAGAGCTACCCTCGGCGGCGGGGCTGTGCGGGTACCCCGGTTCTACGAACTCCTCGGACTCGAACCGGGTGTGGGGCTGAACGGAACCGAGTTCGAGCGCATGGAGAACGGCCTCACGTTCGATCGCGGGTTCATCTACATCGTGAAGAGTCCGGACGGCGATCCGGCGAGCACGGAGTGGGTCCTCGCCCACGAGTTCGGCCACTACGTCAATCTCCGACTGGATCGCGTGACTACACTGCAATCGAACCTCGGCCGGACCACCGACGAAAGCTACGTCGTGCGCGCGGTCCGCGAGGGGGCGACAGTCCTGGCGACGGACGCCTACCTCGCCCAGCACGGCAACCGAACCGAGCCGACGGCCCCGCTGTACGACCGGCTCCTTGCGGCAGTGTCGCCCGGTGAGATCGACCGATACGGCTTCAGTCAGTACGTCTTCGGCCACCGGTACGTGGCCGACCGAATCGACGATCCAGCCGACCTCGATAGTGTCTTCGAGAACCCACCACGGACGAGCGAGCAGGTTATCCATGGATACGCGCCGGATGCGGAACCACCCGCGGAGCTGAACGTTACTGTCAATGCGAGCGGAGCCTGGCGGTCCGGCGGCTCCGATCGCCTCGGCGAGGCGTTCGTCCGGTACGCCCTGGAGAACGGCGTCACCCCCGAGCGGGCGGCCGAGGCGGCCGCCGGTTGGGGAACCGATCGGCTGTACTACCTCCGACCGACGACGGGCGGGGAGTCGAGTTACGCCTGGACGTTCCGGTGGGACGACGCGGCGAACGCGACGGAGTTCGAGCGGGCGCTCCGGAACTTCCTCGACGAACGTGGCGACCGACTGGAGAAGGGCTGGTCGCTCGGAAACGCCACGGCGACCCTCCACAGTCCAACCGACCGAACGACCGTGCTCCTGTTGGGCAACGAAAGCCTTGTCGACAACACGGCCGTCACGTCTCCGGACGCCGGACAAATACGGATCGAATTGCCGAAGGCGGACGACTGAGAAGCCCGAGCCCCGGATGTCAATCCGCTGTTTCGAGAGCCGACAGACTCCGATAACCTAAAACGCGCCGGACCGGTTCCCACAGATATGCACTATCACGAGGCCGCAAACTTTCTCTTCGATCTGCGACGGTTTGCCCCCAGACCGGGGACTGACGCCACTCGCGAGTTACTTGCAGCACTGGGCGATCCACACGAGTCGATCTCGGCCGTCCAGATCGCCGGGTCGAACGGCAAAGGCTCGACCGCACGGATGCTCGAAGCCGTCCTCAGAGAGGCGGGCCTCGACGTGGGGCTGTACACCTCGCCGCATCTCGACGACGTCCGCGAGCGCGTCCGGGTGAATGGCCGGAAGGTTCCGAAAGCGGCGCTCGTCGAATTCATCGAGGAAGTCGAGCCCTACGCCACCGATCGGGCAGCCGCCGGCGACTCGCCGACGTTCTTCGAGACGCTGACCGCGCTGGCGTTCTGGGAGTTCGACCGCCAGAACGTCGATATCGCCATCCTCGAAGTGGGGATCGGGGGACGCTACGACGCCACGAGCGTCGTCGACCCGATCGCGAGCGCCGTCACGGGCGTGACGCTCGAACACACCGACCTCCTGGGCGAGACCGTCGACGAGATCGCCCGGGACAAGGCCGCCGTCGCCCCCACGGACGCGCCGCTCGTGACGGCCGCGACCGGCGACGCGCTGGCTGCCATCCACGACGAAGTCGAGGACGTCATTCGTATAGGGAGCCCGGACGAGGACGCCGACCTGACGGTCGAGCACGGGGGACGCGACGGGATCGAGAGTCCGATCACGCTGTCGGGGCAAGAATGGCACGTCGAGACGCGACTCCCACTGCTGGGCGAGCATCAGGCACGCAACGCCGGTGTCGCGGCCGCCCTCGCTCGGCAAGTCGCCGATATCAGCGAGGAGACGCACGCTTCCGGCCTGCGTCGCGCCCACTGGCCGGGCCGGTTCGAGGTGCTGGATCGCGAGCCGCTGGTCGTCCTCGACGGCGCACACAATCCCGGCGGCTGCGAACGCGTCGCCGAGACGCTCGACACCTTCGAATACGACGAGTTGCACCTGGTCGTCGGCGCGATGTGTGACAAGGACCACCACGGCATCGCGGACGCGCTGCCGGATCCCGATCACGTCACCGCCACCCACCCAGACGTCGACCGCGCCGAGGACGAGCAGGTGGTCGCCCACGCTTTCGAGTCCGAGACGGCTGCGGAGGTCCAGACGCGCTCGGACGTCGCGGGCGCGCTGGCAGACACGCTCGACGCAGCCGGGCCGGACGACGCCGTGCTCGTCTCCGGGTCGCTCTATGCCGTCCGGGAGGCCCGGACACGCTGGACACGGCCGAACGTCCCCAAGCGCGTCGAATCCATCGCGGACGCCGAGGATGTCCTCGAGGGATCCCACGTCACCGAGGCCGGCACCTGGCGGATGCGCGGCAAGGGCGTCCACCGCGTGCTCAAGACCCGCGTCCAGCCACGGCAGGCCCAGTATCTCAAGGAGGAGCTGCTCTCACTCGGCGGGGAGTGTGCCGTTTCCGGCCTCGGGGACCAGGATCGCGAGCACGTCGACGCCGTCATGATGGGCACGCTCGCGCAGTTCAAGCGCCTCGCCGGGAAACTCGACGGCCAGCCCTACGGCCTCTCGCCCTTTGCCGACGAGATCAGAGAATCCCTCGAGATCGGCGTCGCCCCGGACGAGCGTGGATACCCCTGGGAGGACGGCACCGCGGTCATGGGCATCCTGAACGTCACGCCCGACAGCTTCCACGACGGCGGCGAGCACAACGCCGCCGACGAGGCGGTCGAGCGCGCCGAGGAGATGATCGCGGCGGGCGTCGACATCGTCGACGTCGGCGGCGAGAGCACCCGCCCCGGGGCCGATCCGGTCCCCGCCGAGAAGGAACGCGATCGGGTCGTTCCAGTGATCGAGCGCCTCGCCGACCGGAACGTCACCGTCTCGATCGACACGCGCAAAGTCGACGTCGCCGATGCCGCCCTGGCGGCCGGCGCGGACATCCTCAACGACGTCACCGGCCTCGACGATCCGGCGATGGCTCACCTCGCCGCCGAATATGACGCCCCTATCGTCGTGATGCATTCCATCGACACGCCGGTCGACCCAGACCACGAGGTGCACTACGACGACGTCGTCGAGGACGTCATCGAGGCGTTGACCGAGCGCGTCCTGCTGGCCGAGAAGGCCGGCCTGGATCGCTCTCAGATCCTCGTCGATCCCGGCCTGGGCTTCGGGAAGACCAACGCCGAGAACTTCGAGATCCTCGATCGGCTGGGAGAGTTCGAGGCCCTGGGCTGTCCGGTGCTGGTCGGCCACTCTCACAAGTCGATGTTCGGGCTGATCGATCGAGGCCCGGACGAGCGTTACGAGCCGACGGTCGCGGCGACGGCGCTGGCGGCCGAGCGCGGCGCGGACGTGATCCGAGTGCACGACGTGGCCGCGAACGTCGCAGCGGTCGACGTCGTTGAGGCGGCCGACGATCCCAGGTCGTTTGAGGAGTGAGCCGTCGGGTATCTGGAGAGGACAGCGTATCAAGCATACTTTCAACCGTATTTCATTCCTCGGGAGTTTCGGTGAATGATATAGTACAAATTCCCGCACAGACATAACTGATTGATCTAATGGGACAACGAATTGGGGGATAGTGAACAACTCTATCACTTTCACTCCGGTCTACGAACTCTGATATGTCCCATCTCGTTGGCCTGGAAACGTGTAAGACAACCTCTCTTAGCGCGGATATCGGCACAAAAGATATGAAATATGAAAGCGTCTCGAACCGCGAACAATCGCGCAAGCCAAAGCGTTAAGCGGGATCCGGAACCAATCTATCTTGTAGTCCCGATCAGAGGACCACCACCGAACCCACCCCAGTTCTCAGAAGGACTACACATTAGCCGCAGCTATGTCGATACAGAAGGGTGCTTCCCCAGAACAGAGGAAGCAAGACGAAGACGGATCAGATCGCACCCTGAGCTGGCTGGAAAAAGCGAAGACACTGTTGGAAATAATCTGGATCGCTGCGCGGCTACTCAGGATGTAGCAATACCGGTGGGATTCCGACTTCTTCAGTCGGGACCACCACCGAACCCAGATAGTAGTAGTAACGCCAAATCTAATAAGAGTGTGCATATGCCCTGCTTATTCCACATTATCCCGATCTGCTCTTCGAATTGCCTGAATCCTACATCGCGCGATTCTATCGTCCGCAACGAGTGGCGTCGGAGCCTTTCTATGGCAACCGCGACCGACGTCAGAACAGCCCGTGTGATTCCTGCATCCGGCTATAAAGGTCGAGATACGACTCCAGGACGGCGTCGTTGTCGTAGGATTCGAAGGCGTCGTCGATCGTCCGTCGCTCGATGTCGCCGGCCGAGACGATCGCATCGGCGAGTTCCTGGGGATCGGTCACGTGGAAACTCCGCGGATGGTTCTCGATCAACTCGTGCGCGCTCGATTCGGCCTGGTACTCGACGATGCCGACACACCCCGCCGCGAGCGCCCAGAGCAACTCCCGGGCGAAGTGTTCGCGATAGGCGGTCTGGACGAAGGTGTGGGCACCCCGGTAGATCGCGAGGCGCTCGGTCCGCGAGCACTCGCCGGCGAAGGTGATCCGGTCGTCGATCCGGAGGTCCGCCGCCTGGCGCTCGTAGTCGGCTCGCTGGGGACCATCGCCGATGATCGTCGCGCTCCAGTCCCGATTGCGCAATTCCGCCAGCGCGAGCAACAGGCTCTCGACGTTGGCCGAGTCGTCGAGTCGGTGGGCGAAGGCGACGTCGGTCTCCTCGGCAGGTACCGTCTCGGAAACCAGCGAGAAGTCGATCGCGTCCGGGATCACCGTCGTTCGTTCGTCCGGGATTCCCTGCTCCCGGACGCGGGTCCTGACGAGTTCCGACGGCGTGATCACCGTCGCTGCCTCACGGAACGCCTGCCTGAGAAGGCGAGACTCCGAGAGTCCCTCGTCACCGTAATAATCGATCACCAGCGGTGCACGCGCGAGCGTCCCACCCGCGCTTGCGGCGAACACCCCCGCCAGTGGATACAGACGAGCGTGAATGACGTCCGGGCGATAGCGAGCCAGCACGATGGGAAGCCGTGCGGCGAAGGAGGCGCGAGCGGGCGAGACGGTCACCGCGCGGTAGGTGAGCCCGTCTACCTCCCGGCGGTCGGCCGGGTCGTCCCACCAGGCCGCACAGAAGACGGTCACGTCGTGGCCGCGGTCGGCGAGGCTGCGTGCGAGACGCTCCAGGCGACGGTTCCCATCCGTGTCCCGATGACGGGCGGTCCGCATCGAGACGAAGGCGACCCGCATACCCGCGATGAGTACGCGGGGTGTCAAAAAGGCCCCGTCTTTCCCGCCCCTCAGATGACACCGGTGACTTCGGCCGCCTCGCGGGCAGCGGGTTCGCTCATCCCATTGCCGAGGATCGTATATCGGTCGCGGATCTCGTGGGCAGTGGTGAGCGCCTCGATCACGGTCGCCTCGTCGATGCCGAGTTCGTCGGCGGTCGTCGGCGCGCCGATAGCTGCCAGGGCATCGCGAATGTCGTGCCACTCGCCGTGCTCACCGCTGTGGAGGTACTCGACCATGATCGAGCCGACGCCGACCTGGTGGCCGTGCAACGCGGCGTCCGGGACCAGCCGGTCGAGTTGGTGGGAGAAGAGGTGCTCGGCACCCGAGGCCGGTCGGGAACTGCCGGCGATCGACATGGCGACGCCCGAGGAGACCAGTGCCTTCACGACGACCCAGGCGGACTCCTCTAACCCCTGTTTGATGGAGTCAGCACGCTCGACGAGCAGTTCGGCAGTCATCCGGGCAAGCGCACCCGAGTACTCCGAGTAGTAGACGTTCTGGAGGCGCTGGGCGAGTTGCCAGTCCTTGACGGCCGTGTAATTCGAGATGATGTCCGCACAGCCGGCTGTCGTGAGCCGCCAGGGGGCGTCCGCAAGAATACCGGTATCGGCCACGACAGCGACTGGTGGGTTCGCCGCGACGCTATGGCGAGTCCCGTCTTCCGGGACCGACGCCCGCCCGCTGACGATCCCGTCGTGGCTGGCGGCCGTCGGGACCGAGACAAACCCGACGCCGAGTTCGTCGGCAGCCATCTTCGTGAGATCGATCGGTTTCCCCCCGCCGACGCCGATCAGATAATCGACGTTCGCCTCCTCAGCGGCGTCGATGACGCGCTGGACGGCCGCGAAACTCGCCTCGTCGACGAGAACCTCCGCCGGCTCGTGGCCGCGGTCCGCGAACTGCTGGCGGACGGCGTTACCGGCCACTTCCCGCGGAATCTCGCCGGTCACGATCAGCGGTCTGCCCGTAAGGTGGAGTTCCTCGACTGCCTCGACAGTCCGATCGAGGACGTCGTGCCCGACGAGGACGTTCCGTGGCAGGCGGATCCACGTCGACTTCTCGAACATGTGACCACACTCGCCGCGGGGCCTGATAATCCTTTGCGGTCGGCGTCTCGACGTCGGTCTGGGGACGGTCCGGTCGAACGAGCCTCGTTCCCAGCGCGTGGGATCCGGCCACGCGTCTTTATCCGTCCCGACCGATGCCCGGACGTATGGCAGACGACATAGTCGACCTGCTCGAACGGGCGTATCTCGACGAGATCGAAACGGCGATGAACTACCTCGCCAACGCGACGTACCTCGAAACCATCAGCGGCGAGACGGTCGCCGAGTCCCTGAAGGAAGACGTCGAGGAGGAACTCGACCACGCCGAGGAACTCGGCTACCGGCTCCGGTACTACGGCGAAGTGCCGCCCGCGTCGGCCGATTTCGAGGCGCGACAGGACTCGCTGCAGCCCCCCGAAGACGGGAGCGACGTCCTCGCCGTCGTCGAGGGCGTGATCGACGCCGAGGAGGACGCCATCGAGACCTACGAGGCGCTCATCGAGGCGGCCGTGGACGCGGACGATCCGGTGACCGAGGACCTTGCCGTTGAACTGCTCGCCGACGAACAGGCCCACCTCGCGGAGTTCCTGAGCTACCGCAAGGGACTGGAGTGAGCGGCCCGTCGACGTGACGGCCAGGCCGACAGTGAAACCGGGGGTGTGGCGCCCGACTGTCGGGTGGCACTCGTTTCGACGTCGGGGCTGCATCGCACCGCTCACCACATCGTTTTTTATCGACGCCGGCGAACCGTCGACCGATGCGCACCTTCGAAGGCGACACCGGCGAAGTGGTCCTACAGCTCGAACCGGGCGACAAAGCCTTAGAATCGATCGAGGCGGCCACCGACGAGCACGGCATCGACACCGGGTACGTCGCCTCCGGGATCGGCTCGCTGACGCAGTTGCACATCCACTACGTCTCGGGATACGACTCCTTCCCCGACTTCCCCGACGAGGACGAGGAGATCGACGAGTACGTCAAAGAGGAGGCGGCCTGGGAGGTCGGCTCGCTCCAGGGCGCGATCGCCGACGGCGAACCCCACCTCCACATCACGGCGTTCGACGCCGAGCGTGAGAAGATGCTGGCGGGCCACCTCGAACCCGACTCGATCGTCCACGCGCTGATGGAAATCGTCATCCAGCCGATCGAGGGCGTGGAGCTGACCCGTCGCCCCGAGCAGATGGACATCCCGATGCTCCAAGAGCGGTAAACGGTGCGTCTGTCCCGAGCGTTGAAGATGGAGACGAGATCATGCCGGGAACGGTTCCGACTACGCTCCGTGACCTGGTGGATGAGCCACTATTAACTGATAGGGAAGGTAACCGTCAATCTGTATGGACTTGAAGCGATACGCTTTCGTCGATCAGCCGCTCGCAGTTGCCCTCCGGATCGGTCCCCATGCCCTCTCCCTCGGCGGGTGTCTCCTCGGCATTCTGACCGTCGTTCCGGTGTCGAGTGTGGCCGGGGTTCAAACCGGCCGTCTCGGGGCTGGCGCGTTTGCCCTGGCGCTCGCAGTCGTCGCGGGCACGGGGGTCGCCGATGACCGGTATCTCCGTCCCGTGGTGGCGACAGTCCTCGCGATCGCCCTGGGCACGATCGCGATCAGTCCGGACACGATCGTGGATGCCGCGACCGTAACCCAGATCACGATGACAGCCTACGTGGTCTGGATCGTCATCGGACAGCTGGCGAATATCGGCATGGACCAACGCGAGGATCCGGCCGTGGGCGATCATCCCAGAGACGAGTGGTCGGAGTAAGTGACGGAGTACGATCGGTCGCTACGGGTCCACGTTCGAATCGAACGGGTCAACGATGGGATCACGTCGGTAGTTTCGGCGACGGTGTGCCACGAGTACCTGAAAACAGCCTTCATTTCATACCGTCTTCAACGACGCACGCCAAACGCACCCGGGAGACACCTGAGACACGTCACTCCAGTGTGAAGTCGTGTTCGAGGCCGACCTTGTCGTAGTATTCACGGCGGTTGTCCTGGTCGTTTTCGAGAACCTCCCAGGCCGTCTCGGCGACCGTGCGGGCGTGTTCGATCGGGACCGTCACCACGCCGTCGCCGTCGGCGACCACGACGTCGCCGGGCCGGATCTGGCACCCGCTGATGTTGACCGGAACGCCCTCCTCGGCGAGTTCGGCGCGACCGGGCGGGATCGTCTTGTTGACCGCCTTGCTGTAGACGGGGATGCCCTGCTTGATGACTTCGTCTGTGTCCCGGGGGCCGCCGTCGGTCACGAGCCCGCGAACACCCTCGTTGACGAACGTCAACAGATTGAACGACCCGAAGATCCCGACTTCCATGTCGTGGGCCTCGGCGACGAGGATGTCGCCCTCGCGCATCGCGTCGGTGTCGGGGTCGGGTGACTTGTTCGTCCACCACTCGCCAGCCCATTCGTGATGAGAGGTCTGGAAGTCGAGTTCCTCGTAGTGGGGCAGGTCGCGGCGCTCGTTGGTCGGGAGGTACCGGGCCGTGTACGCGAACCCGGTAATCTGGTGGGAGAAGTCCTCGACGTCGCGATACAGCGGCCCGATGTCGTTCGAGACGCGGTTCTGGTTGTGAAAGCCGTGGTAGTCCAGGCCATCGGTGACGTCAGCGACGCGAAGGCCGTCGTACAGCTCGAGGATCTCCTCGCGCTCTTCGTCGGTCATCGCCTGCTGGGGGTTGTCGTCTCCCATGGCACTCCCTGACCACCAGACGACGGTTAAGTGTTACTCCGGGTGTAATCAATCGAGAACGAGACGGTCACACTGGGGACACCGTCGCCCCGCTCAGCCCACCGCCGGTCACTGCACCAGCGGTTCGTTCGGCGTTTCCAGACTCGGCGGGAGATCGGTCTCGCCGGTGAGATGCAGGTCGACGTGGCGAGCGACGTCCCGACCGCTGCCGATAGCCCAGACGATCAGCGACGGCCCCATGTCGGCGTCGCCGGCGGCGAAGACGCCATCGACACTCGTCATCATGTCCTCGTCGGTCGCGAGCGTCCCATCGTCTTCGAGTTCAATGCCAAGCGGTTCGAATGGACTCGATTCGGGTGCTTCGAAGCCGACCGCGAGGATCACGAGGTCCGCGGGAATCTCCAGATTGGCCTCGCTGACCTTCTTCTCGGGCGGTCCCTCGCCGCCCTCCTCCCAGATGACCCGGTCTGCTTCCAGGGTGTCGACGACGCCGTCGCCGTCGCCGTCGACGAAGGCGTTGGTGTCGACGCAGTATTCCTCGATCGCCCCCTCCTCCTGGGCGTAGGTCTTCTTGTAGGTCTGGGGCTGGTCGGGCCAGGAATTTTCCGGCGGGCGCTCGACGGGCGGCTTGGGCAGGAGTTCGATCTGGACGACCTGGTCGGCCCCTTGCCGGTGGGCCGTCGCGACACAGTCCGCGCCGGTATCGCCGCCGCCCAGCACGACCACGTCCTTGCCGTCGGCGTCGATGTCGGGGCCGGGGACGTCCTTGCGGGCGTTGCGGCGGTTCTGCTGGGTCAGGTAGTCCATCGCGAAGTGGATGCCATCGAGATCACGGCCCGGCAGCGGGAGGTCGATCGGCTTCTGTGAGCCGACCGCGATGACCGAGGCGTCAAAGTCCTCTTCGATCCGCTCGACGGGAACGTTCTCGCCGATTTCGGCGTTCGTCTCGAAAGTGATCCCTTCCTCGCGAAGCTGGTCGACCCGCCGCTCGACGCGATCCTTGGCGAACTTCTGGTCAGGGATGCCATAGCGCATCAGCCCGCCGATCTCGTCCGCCCGTTCGAAGACGGTCACGTGGTGGCCGGCCCGATTCAGCTGCTGGGCCGCGGACAGTCCCGCCGGCCCGCTGCCGACGATCGCGACCTCGTAGTCGGTGCGCTGCTCGGGCGGTTCGGGCTGAATCCAGCCCTCCTCCCAGCCGCGGTCGGCGATCGCGCGTTCGATCGACTTGATCGTCACCGGGTCGTCGTTGTACGCGAGCACGCAGGAGTTCTCACAGGGTGCGGGACAGTTGTAGCCCGTAAACTCGGGGAAGTTGTTGGTCGCGTGGAGGCGTTCGAGGGCGCGTTTCCAGTCGTCACGGTGGACCAGGTCGTTCCAGTCGGGGATGATGTTGCCGATCGGACACCCGCCCATGCAGGTCGGCGTCCCGCAGTCCATGCAGCGCTCGCCCTGTTCAGCGAGGTGCTCGTCGTCCCACTTCTCGGCCCAGACTTCGTCGTAATCGTCTTTCCGCTCGTCGGGATCGCGCTTGCCGATCGGGCGACGACGGTGCTGTCGGTAGCCGCCGGGGTGGCGTTCGGTCATCAGTCGTCACCCTCCGTTGGAAACGTCGTCGTGGTCGGCTTTGGCGGGGGCGACGCGCGGATGTCCTCGCCCTCGGCCAGGCGCTGCTCGACGACCGCGGCGTAGGCATCGGGCATCACCTTCACGAACTGCTCGACGTAGGTGTCCCAGTTGTCCAGGATCTCCGCGGCTCGATCGCTGTCCGTGTAGCGAGCGTGGTTCTCGACCAGCCGACGGATCATCCGACGGTCGCGCTCCTCGAGGGCTTCGAGGTGGACCATCTCCGTGTTGACTCGCTCTTCGAAGTCCCCCGACTCATCGAGGACGTACGCCTCGCCGCCGGACATGCCGGCCCCGAAGTTCTTGCCCGTCTCGCCGAGGATCACGGCGATCCCGCCGGTCATGTACTCACAGCCGTGGTCGCCGACGCCCTCGACGACGGTCTTGACGCCGGAGTTGCGGACGGCAAAGCGTTCGCCGGCTCGGCCGTTGAAATAGGCCTCGCCGTCGGTCGCGCCATAGAGGGCGACGTTGCCGGTGACGACGTTCTCGCTCGCCTCGTAGCCGGCTTCGGCGGGCGTCTCGACGATCAACTTCCCGCCCGAGAGCCCCTTGCCGGCGTAGTCGTTGGTGTCGCCGGTCAGCGTGAGGGTCACGCCGCTGGCGAGGAACGCACCGAGGCTCTGTCCACCAGTTCCCTCGAAGTCCAAGGTGATCGTGTCGTCTTCGAGTCCGTCCTCGCCATGGGCTTTCGATATTTCGGAACTCAGGATCGTCCCGACGGTCCGGGCTTCGTTACCGACCCGGGCTTCGATCTCGACGTCCTCGCCGCTCTCGATGGCTGGCTCGGCCGCCTCGATGAACTCGTAGTCGACCTTTTCGTCGAGTTTGTGGTTCTGCTCGCGGGTCTTGACCGGGTCTTCGTCGGTGTCCGGCCGCCAGAGGAGTTCCGAGAGATCCATGTGTTCCGCCCGGGGATGGTCGACGTCCTTCTGGGCGAGCAAGTCCGTCCGGCCGATCAGTTCGTCCATCCGCTCGACGCCCAGTTCCGCCATGATCTCCCGGACTTCCCGGGCGATAAAGCGCATGTAGTTGGCGACAAATTCGGGGTCGCCGGGGAACTTCTCACGGAGCTCCTCGTCCTGGGTCGCGACGCCGACCGAACAGGTGTTGGCATGGCACTTCCGGAGCATCACGCAGCCACAGGTGATCAGCGGCGCGGTCCCGAAGCCGTACTCCTCGGCCCCCAGGAGGGCGGCCATCGCGACGTCACGGCCGGTCTTGAGCCCGCCGTCGACGCGGACCCGAATGCGCGATCGGAGGTCGTTTTCGAGCAGGACCTGGTTGGCTTCCGAGATCCCGAGTTCCCACGGGAGGCCGGCGTGTTTGATCGACGTCTTCGGCGACGCGCCGGTCCCGCCGTCGTGGCCCGAGATGAGGACGGCGTCGGCCTTGGCCTTCGAGACGCCGGCGGCGATGACGCCGACGCCGGCCTCGCTGACAAGCTTGACGTGGACGTCGGCGTCCGTGTTCGAGCACTTGAGATCGTGGATGAGCTGGGCGAGGTCCTCGATGGAGTAGATGTCGTGGTGGGGCGGCGGGCTGATCAGGGGTACACCAGGGGTCGTCGAGCGCGTCTCGGCGATCAACTCGTTGACCTTCTCCCCGGGCAGGTGCCCGCCCTCGCCGGGCTTTGAGCCCTGTGCCATCTTGATCTCCAGATGGTCGGCGTTGGCGAGGTAGTTGGACGTGACGCCGAAGCGGGCTGACGCGACTTGCTTGTCCGCACACTCACGTACAGTGTTGAACCGTTCGGTCGGTTCGCCGCCCTCGCCCGTCGATGCGAACCCGCCGACGCGGTTCATCCCCTCGGCGAGCGTCTCGTGTGCTTCCGGTGAAATGGAGCCGAAGGACATCGAGGCGCTGAAAAATCGCTGGGTGATCTCCTCGACGGGCTGGACGTCTTCGAGCGGGATCGACTCCCGATCCTCGGTGTCGAACTCCAGGAGTCCCCGGAGGGTCTGGAGGCGCTCGGTCTGGTCGTTGATCATCTCGGCGAACTCCTCGTAGGCCTCGTAATCGCCGTGATTGGTGGCGTGCTGGAGCTTGCCGATGGTGCTCGGGTTCCACTGGTGGAACTCGCCGTCACGTCGCCAGTAGAACTCCCCGCCCTGATCGAGATCGAGGTTGCCCGCGACCGACTCCTCGAAGCCGTTCTCGTGACGGTCGAGGACGTCGGCCTCGAGTTGTTCGACGCCGATCCCCTCGGTCCGGTTTTCCGTGCCTTCGAAATACTCTTCGACGAAGTCCGAGGCGAGGCCGACAGCCTCGAAGATCTGTGCGCCCTTGTAACTCTCTAAGGTCGAGATGCCCATCTTGGCCATCACCTTCTGGAGGCCGTCCTCGACGGCGTGGCGGTACTGCGCGAGTGCGTCCTCGCGATCGACATCGATGACGCCCTCGTAGACCTGCTCCTCGATGGTCTCGTAGGCGAGATACGGGGTGATCGCGTCCGCGCCGTATCCCACGAGCGTCGCGAAGTGATGGACTGCATTGGGCTGGCCGCTCTCGACGACGATCCCGGCGTGGGTTCGCAGCCCCTCACGGACAAGGTGATGGTGGACGCCGCCGACCGCGAGCAGGCTCGGGATCGGCACCCGGTCGGGGCCCGTTGCCGTGTCCGAAAGCACCACGATCTCCGCGCCGCCCTCGATGGCGTCGACGGCTTCCCGGCGGACGCGCTCGACCGCGGCCGCAAGCGACGTGGTCTCGGGATCGTACGTGATGTCGACAGTCGCCGAGCGGATGCCGTTTGTCTCGATCGCGCTGATCTTGGCTTGCTGGGCGCGCGTGAGGATCGGCGAATCCAACCCGAGTTGTCGGCAGTGTTCGGCTGTCTCCCCGAGGAGGTTGTGCTGTCGACCGAGGTGTTGCTCCAGAGAGGTGACCGTCTCCTCGCGGATGTAGTCGATCGGCGGGTTCGACACCTGGGCGAACAGCTGCTTGAAGTAGGTAAACAGCGTCTTGTTCCGGCTCGACAGGACCGACAGCGGCGTGTCGTTACCCATCGCGCCGATGGGGTCTTTCCCCTCGTCGGCCATCGGCTCGATGAGGCGCTCGACGTGATCGAGGGTGTACCCGAACGCCCGCTGGTATTTCGAAATATCCTGCTCGACGTAGGTCGGCGTCTCGGCGACGGCCTCCTCGACAGCGTCGAGCGTCACCCGGTTCTCGTCGAGCCACTCGCCGTACTTCTCGTCCGTGAGACGGTCGAAGATCTCGTCGTCGGGAACGATCCGGCCGGCGTCGCCGTCGACGTAGAACATCTGGCCCGGTTCCAGACGGTCGGTTCGTTTGACATTCGCGGCGTCGACTTCGAGCGCGCCGGTCTCGCTGGCCATGATAAGCCGGTCGTCCTCGGTGACGAGATACCGGGCCGGGCGCAGGCCATTGCGATCGAGGATCGCGCCGACGTCGTAGCCATCGGTGTAGGCGATGAGTGCGGGGCCGTCCCAGGGCTCGTTGATCGTCGAGTGGTACTGGTAAAACTCCCGGCGGGCATCTTCGAGTCGGTCGTTGCCCTCCCAGGCCTCGGGGACGAGCATCCGCAACGCGTGGGGCAGCGATCGCCCGCCCTCGACGAGCAGTTCGAGGACGTTGTCGACAACGGCTGTGTCGCTTTGGCCCTCTTCGGTGATCGGCTTGAGTTTCCCGATGTCGTCGCCAAAGACCGGGCTCTCCAGGTCGGCTTCCCGGGCGTGCATCCAGTTGAGGTTGCCCCGGAGGGTGTTGATCTCGCCGTTGTGAATCATGTTGCGGTAGGGATGGGCGAGTTCCCACGCGCCGAGGGTGTTCGTCGAGAATCGCGAGTGGACGAACACCAGACTCGTCTCGAGGCGGTCGTCGCCGAGGTCCTCGTAATAGGTTCGGACCTGGCCGTTTGTCAGAAGCCCTTTGTAGACGACTTTCCGGCGGTCGAGCGAACAGATGTAGAACCGTTCGCTGCCGACCGGTTCCTGGGCTTCGACACGGCTCTCGATGACGTTCCGGAGGACGTACAGCGCCGTGTCGAGCTCCTCGGGACCGACGTCAGCTTGCGGTTTGACGAAGAACTGCGCGACGTCCGGTTCCGTCGCCAGGGCCGTCTCACCAAGGCCGTCGTTGTTCGTCGGAACGTCCCGCCAGGCGACGACATCGAAGCCCTCGTCGGCTGCGGCAGCCTCGATGAGGGCCTGGAGTTCGTCAGGTTGCTTGTCTCGCGGCAGGAACACCTGGCCCACACCGTACTCGTCGAACGCTCCCAATCCATCGACCTCGTCGGCAAAAAAGTCGTGTGGCTTCTGGATCAGAATGCCCGCGCCGTCACCGGTGTTCTCCTCGGCACCGCGCGCGCCCCGATGGTCCAAGTTTTCAAGCAGCGAGAGCCCGTCTTCGACGAGCTCGTGGCCGCCGTCGCCGTCAAGATCGACGAGGACGCCGACACCACAGTTTGCCTTCTGTCTCGACCGGTCATGGAGACCCCGTTCCCGGTCGCTCTCGAATGTCTCAGTCATCATGTGAAGCATTCGCAGGGATACGCATAAGGAAGGGGTTGCGTGCAGGAATTGCAGGGCCCCCGTTGCCCTCCGGACGTGCGGTGGGCCTCTGGCGTTAGAAGTGCGTGTTCGTCACAGTCCCGAAAGAAAAGCGATGTGATCGTCCATTCCTATCCCATCGGATTTGAATACATAATGATCGTCTCTGTCCCTCGAAGCGGGCCGGGAATGACGCCGGTTGACCGGGCCGAACAGTCCGCGATCAGGGCTCGATCGCTTTCCGGAAGACGGTCCCCGGAAGGCCGTGCCAATCGTCGCTCCCGTGGGGGGTAAAGCCACAGGTTTCGAAGAACCCAGCCGAAACCTCGGGAGCAACGACGGAGAGTCGCGATCGGTCGTTTTCGCGTATACGGCTTTCGACGGCGTCGAGGAGCGCGCTCGCCACCCCCTCGCGCTGGTAATCCGGACTGGTGTATATCCCACGGATCTCCCCGTCAGCGTGCACGACGTAGCTGACCTGGGTGATGGACGTTTCGGCGACCAGTACCGTGGTCGAATCCTCGCCAACCCACGTCGGCAGGCGGTCGTCGGGCGTGGCGACCAGGTCGGCGAAGCGCTCGCGGTCGTAGACGTCGCTGCAGGCGTCCTCGATCGCCTGTCTGCGGAGTATCTCCAGACTGGGGACGTCTTCGCCAGTGGCCTCGCGTATCGTGACGGGCATCTCGGGTAGGTGGAAGCGACTGATACCTATAAATCACCGCCGCCCACATAGACCGGGACAGTTGCTGCCCATTAAACGACAAACACGCGCCCGGCGTACCCGTGGCCCGACCGACTGAGAAATATTGTCTCACCGCCATTCGCGAGTGCTACCGAGGTGTACTCCCCCTCGTCGTTGTCGCTATCAAGCGTGAGCGAGCGTTCACGGGACCATTTTTCGTTGTCCCTGGCGAACACGTACGCGGGTACCGGCTCCGCCTCGGCCGTGTTCGTCGGGATGTCATTTCCGACGATAGCGGTCGATCCATCGGCCGAGACCGATATGGATTCACCGAGGCTCGTGTATGCTTTCGGTTCGTCGACCGTGAATTCAGTTTCCAGGGACCACGATCCGCCGTCACGTTCGAACACGAGCACTGTGCCTGTCGTCTCGTTCATCGGGTCATATTCGCTATCGAACATATACGCGTCCGTAAACGGGACGCCGACCAGCGCAGTCGAACCATCGGCCGTCAGCGCGACCGAAGCGCCCATGAACCGAGCGTTCGCTCCGGGGACGAAAGTGGCCTGTCGGGACCATTCCTCCCTGGAACGTTCGAACACGACCGCTTTCCCCCTGTATCTCGATGACGATGCCGTCGGGAAAGATCCGGTATCACGGGAAGCTTCGGTCGTGGTTTCGTCCGCTGTCTCTCCGGAGCGCGGTGCTGCCTCGATAGACTCATTTGGGGAGTTATCTTCGACAGGGCGAGAACGAACGTATGGCGGGCCGACCGGCGACGGGTACAGATATCCCCCGACGAGGGCCGTTTTCCCGTCCTTCGAAAGTGCCACTGCCGGTCCTCGTCGCGGCGCCATGACTTCCGCCGCGATGTGGAGAGTTGTTCCCCGGGACCACTCGCCGTCGCCATGGTCGAAAAGGGTCGCCGATTTCGGCGTACAGAGGAGTGCCGTTGTCCCGTCTCCCGACACTGCCACTGCGCTGCCGAAGGTGTTGCTGTCGTCGCTGTCGGGTGTCGTTATCGTTCCCCTTCGGGACCACGATACCCCATCGCGTTCGTAAACAAAGACTCCGCCTGTTCCCGTACCATCCGGCGGGTTGAATCTTGCTGCACCAACCAGAATGGTCGAACTATCGTCCGCAATCGAGACGGCAAAATCACCGCTCCACAGACCCCGATTCGGGATCGAAAGACTCGATTGAGACCACGTACCACCGGCACGTTCGTAGACGTACGCTGCAGGGGCCGTGTCACCCGTCGGTGGTTCATCGAAACGGGTACTGATAACGACGGTAGAACCGTCCCCCGACGCCGCGATTGACCGACCGAAATGTGGTGTATTCTCATCCGTCGGTGCTAGTTCGGCACGCTGGGACGATGTGCCCGGGGCGATACCGTTACCGCAGCCAGCCAGCGCTGTCACACCAGCCGTCCCGACAAGCCGCAGTGCGACTCGGCGGCTATATCTCACAATAAAAATCAATATCGGATCAGCATTAATCTTGTGAATAGCTCAATAGACCAGAGTGACCCTGCTTATGACATGCCCGGTAGTACGTATCGTCAGCATGCGGTCGGTTTGAGACGTCTGACCGAGATGATATAGGTGCCGTCTGCCGATCGTCCGACCGAAGTCTGACGCCCATTTATGTGTGTCCAGTGGCCAGAATCGCACGGGGGCACGCGAAACGTCACACGCTCCCTCCCCACTTTCGTCGATGGACTCGATCGGAGAGTCACAGGACCGCCAGTGGCACTGCTCGTTCCCGAGATACGTCGGAAGCGGTACCCACAGCGCGATCACGGAACGACCGCGATCCAGGCCGACAGTGTAAACGCCGAAGCGACAGTCGAGAGAAAGACGAGGATCGACGCCAGCCGACGGTCGCCACCCATCTCGGTGACGTAGACGAACGTCGAGACGGCCGCGGGAGCGCCGAACATCACGACTGCTGTCCGAAGGGTCCAGAGGTCGGCACCCAGGGCGGCATAGACGGCCCAGGCGACCACCGGCATCACGAGGAGTTTCATCGCGAGCACCGACCCGACGGTCGAGCGATCGGCTTCCATGGACTGGAGCTGGATGGAGCCCCCGACACAGAGCAACGCGACTGGCAGCGCCGCCTCGGCGACCAGCGCGATCACGTCGGCCGGGATGCCGGTCACCGTCGCCGGCGAGCGCGAGACCGCAAGCCCGATGACGAGCGCGACGAGGACGGGGTTGGTGGCCAGTCGCCGGACTTCGCCCCGGAAATTCCGGCTGTTGCCAGTCACCGCGACGAGAATAGAGACGGTCAGCGGGATCTGGACGAGTGCGCCCATCCCGAGGATGACGCTGCCGATGCCGGCCGCGCGTTCACCGAGCGCACTCGCGACCACCGGGAGGCCGATATAGCCCAGGTTCGTGTGATAGGACTGGACCGTCGCCGCGGCCCGCGCCCCGTCGTCGGCAATCCGGCGGTGGACGAGCCACCCGACGCCGGCGGTTATTCCCAGGACGCCGACCAGCCCAACCAGCAGCGTCGGCGTGACGATCTCAGACAGCGGTTTGTCGTACGTCGAGTTGAACACGAGTGCCGGCAACACCACGTAGAAGGCGACGCTGTTGAGCCACTCGACCCGCGTCGCGTCGAGGACGCCGACCCGCCGGAGCCCGACCCCCACGGTGAGCAAACCGATCATCACGGCCAGCCGCGTCAACACGTCCATCGGCACTCACTCGCCCGTCAACGCGCTTGTGTCTTTCCTGTCGGTACTGGTTTGGGATGAGATCACACCGAAAGACGGCAGCACGTCTTCGGGATCGATTAACTCACGACGGATCCCACGCGTCGTAGCGGTCGTGATCGAGGTCGAAGCGTTCGAGGATCTTCCCGACGACGTGATCGACGAAGTCCGCCGGCTCCTCGGGATCGAAATAAAAGCCGAGCATCGGCGGCACAACGTCGACGCCCAACTCGGCGAGTTTGGTCAGGTTCTCCAGATGTAGTTGACTCAACGGCGTCTCCCGGGGAACGACCACCAGCCGGCGGCGTTCCTTGAGACAAACATCGGCCGCCCGCGCGACGAGGTCGTCCGACCGGCCGGTCGCTACGTCGGAGACGGTCGCCATCGACGCCGGGACGATCACCATGCCGTCGGCGTCGACCGACCCCGAGGCGATCGGTGCGTGGATGTCGCTCTCGCCGTACATCGCCGCTGATGCGTCCCGAAGCCGATCCATTGTCTCCTCGCGGGAGCCGGATTCGTGGGTCATCACCGATTCAGCAGCGTCGGTGACGACCGTGACCACCTCGGCGTGTTCGGCGAGCGCCTCGACCGTTCGAACGGCGATCGGGATGCCCGACGCGCCGGTGATCCCGACGATGACTCGCTCCATGCTCACACCCGCCTGATCGTGCCCGCGTCGGCGTCGACCGCGACGCGTTCCCCGTCTTCGAGCGTTTCCAGGTCCGCGTCGGGCGAGTCCAGGCAGGGGATTTCCCCGAGGATCGCCCCCGTGGCCACGATCGTCTCGGTCTCCTCGTTGATGATCGCGGCGGGTGCACAGTCGTTGTTCGCCAGCCCGTAGAGGACATACGAGCCCACCGTCGAGCCCTTCCCCCGCGGGAAGACCAGGACTTTGCCCGCAATGTTTTCGCCCTCCAGGGGATGACCGTCCTCGATGAACTCGCCGGTGTCCGGCTCGACGGCACCGTAGAAGCTGATCGGCACGTCGGAACGGAGGACTTCGCCGCGGCCCTGCCCCTCAGTGATCGGCTCGGCGTCGATCGCTCCTTCGGCCGCCGGGTCACTCGACTCCGCCGTCATTACTCGGTCACCTCCGCAAGGAGCGTCTCCTTGTCGTTGAACGCCACGTCCTGGTTACAGAAGCCGGGGAGATACGTCGCGGCCTTCGCCGAGTCGGTCGCACTCGATTCGTAGCCCAGTTCCTCGATCGGCGAGACGACGTTGCAGGTGTCCGCGAGGACTTTCCCGCCGGCTTCCTCGATGGTGTCGGTCAGGCCGTTGCGGTCGGCCCAGGTCTTGACCGAGGCGCTCGTACAGACCCACAGGTCGCTCGTGAGTGTCTTGCCTTCGACGGTCGCCGCCACGTCCTGGATCTCCTCGGGTGAGCAGTGTGGACACCCGATGACGACGAGTTCCGGATCGTCGGCGGTCGTGAGTTCGTCGTACTCCGCTTCGAGCTCGCCCTTGCCGAAGGTCGCTGTCTCGACGTTCTCGGGCGGCTCCATCTCGGTCGTGACACCCTCGACGAAGTGGAGCGCGACCGCACCCGTGGCGGCCATCGCCGCGCCGAGAGACTTCAGATCGTCAGTCCCGCCCGTATCGATCCCGGTGAAATAGGGCTTGCCGTCCTCGACGAGTCGGCCTGTCCAGGATCCCAGCGCGGCGAAGTCGGCCCCGCTCTCGATGTCGGCCTCGACGTCGATCCGGTAGGTCGGCTGGCGATTTTCTTCCAGATGCAGGCCGTATTTGGGCGTTCGGCCGGTGATCGCCGCGGCGAGCGCCGAGGGGCCGCCCTCACGATTCGTTTTCGCTCCGACGACGCTGTTGACGAAGGAAACGGCAGAGGATTCGGCCCAGGCGACGTGCTGGCCGCGCCGCGGGAGGTTGCCCGCGAGATAGGGCGTACAGGTGAACGAGAGGACGATCCCCATCTCCTTCAAGGCGTCTCTGATGCGGAACTGCTGGTCGGCGAACTCCTCGTCGATCCCGAGTTCCGCCCAGCGTTCGAGATCCATCCCCGCGGGGTTGGCGAAGGTCGGAACCGACGTTTCCGCGCCTTCCTCGGCGAATCCCTCGAGGAACTCCACGCCGGGATCGCCGATCGACTTATACGAGATGCCGGAGGCCTGGGCCGATTCGATCTCGATCATCTCCTCGGCCCCGTAGATATCGCCGAGCTTCACGAGCAGTTCCATCGCCTTCCGGACGGCGTCGTTGTCCGATTCGAGCAAGTTCTCTTCTTCCTGTGTCAGGTGCATGGCTGGTTGTGGTTGTCTCCTGGGTTATTGGTAGTCCGCGAGATCGATCTCCTCGGCACCGGGGACCGTCACTTCCGCGAAGTCCGAACGGTCCCGGTCGCCCGGCACGGTCGCGTCGACGATCCACTTCGCGAGCGTCCCCCGGTCGTAGTCCTGGGAGGGGTCCAGCGACGAGCCCTTGGCGTTCTCGATGACGGTGATGTCCTCGTCGGGTTGCATCCGCGTGGCGGTGGCCCACTCGACTGCGGTGGGATCAGCGGGGTCGATGTCGCTGTCGACGACGGTGACCTTCTTCATCGAAGGATGGCCCGCCAGCGCGGCCATCCCGGCGTTCTTCGGGTCGCCTTCCGAGCGCTTCTCGAGCTGAACGACGCCGTGGAGCCACGAGCACCCGCCCGGCGTCAACACGACGTTCTCGACCGTCGGGACGGTGTTCTCGACGATCCGGTAGATCCGGGGCTCCTGGGGGATGCCCATGAGGTGGGCGTGTTCGGTGCGACCGGGGACGATGATCCGCGCGTAGGGATCGGGTCGCATGTAGAGGTCATCGACCTCGACGACGGGTTGCTGGCGCGTCCGATCCCACGTCCGGGAGAGATCGACGAACGGGCCCTCCTCGCTCCGCTCGTCGGTGATGGTCGCCCGCATGACGATCTCCGCGTCGGCCGGAACCTGGATCCCGTCGGCGTCGGCGGTCGCAAGCTCGCCATCCAGCAAGCGATTGGCGAGTGCGAGTTCGCTCTTCTCGGGCGCAAACGAGGTTGCGGCAGCAAGTTCAACTGCCGGATGGACGCCCATCACGATCGCCACGTCCAGCCCACCTTCCGTCCGGGAATACATATCGTGGAGGTGGCGTTCGACCAGCCGCATCACGAGTCGATTGCCCTCGTCGAACATCATCCGGTGGAACGAGCAGTTGGTGACGCCAGTTTCTGGATCCTCGGCGATCACGACCGAGGACGCGAAGTACTGGCGTTCGTGCTCGTCATAGAAGATCGGGATCGGGACGTGCTCGTCGATGGTCGGCTCGCCTGCGACGTGCTCGAAGGACGGGTCAGCCGTCTCTTCGACGGGCAGCGGCTCGTTCATCGCCGACCCCATCGCATCGACGATCGAGGCGGCCTCGACGCCGAGCGCCCGTCCGATCATCTCCCGCGAGCCGAGCGTGTTGGCCACCGCGCGAACGTCAGGATACCCCTCGACGCTTTCGAAGACGGTCGGTTGGGATTCGTCCTGGACGGCCAGGGCCGGGAGTTCGAATCGGGGATCGACTGGATCGGTGAGCGTCGTCTGTGCTTCCTCCCGCAGAAAGTCTCGTAACCCCATCGTTGGCGGTGATTGCACGGCATCCTATTCATGTCCCATGGCGCACTCCCGGAACGTGAGAATGCGTCTCGTCAGGCAGATGGCCGTCGAAATTTCGGGAACATTTGTGGGGCTGGCTCCTGAACCAGCCCATATGACCGAACTGCTGTACCTGCCGGACGCCGACGACGTGACCGACTTCGAGGCGACGGTCGTCGAAGCGACCGAGGAGTCGATCGTCCTCGATGGAACCTACTTCTACCCGGAGGGCGGCGGTCAGCCGGCCGATCGTGGGACGATCGAGTGGGACGGGGGCGCTGCGGCGGTCGTCGACGTCCGAAAGGACCACGGCGAGGTTCACCACGAGATCGACGGCATCGAGGGCGAGTTGTCGGCGGAAGGCGAAATCGTCACAGGACAAGTCGACGAGAACCGCCGCGAGGCCCACCGTCGAATGCACACCGCCCAGCACGTCCTCTCGCGAGTCGTCCTCGAAGCATTCGACGCGAGTACGGCAGGCAACCAGATCCACGCTGACTGCTCCCGGATCGATTTCGAGCCTGCCGACTTCGACGACGCGGACCTCGAGCTGATCGAAGAGCGAACCAACGAGGTGATCGAGCGCGATCTGCGGGTCAATAAGGACGAGCGACCACGGGAGACCGTCGAGGAGACCGTCGCCGAGGGACGGTCGAACCTTTCACTCCTTCCAGATCACGTCGAGGAATTGCGGGTCGTCGAGATCGATGACTTCGACATGTGCCCTTGCGGCGGAACCCACGTCGACCGGACGGGCGAGATCGGCCCGATCGAGATCACGAATCGACTCTCGAAAGGGGCTGAGGTCGAGCGGATCGAGTTCGAGTTGCGCGAGGACTAAGGGCGGCAGATTCTCGATGGGATTTCGTCCTGGCGAGGATTGGTGCCGCTGTACATCGTTGCTGTGGGTTTCAGTGACCGGCCCGGTAGCTCCAGACACCGCCAACACTGAGTACAATGCCGACGATAGAAATTCCAACGCCACCGATAACGGACACTGGACTCATCTCGATGACAACGTGGAGTAGATACAGTGATCCGTTGTACCTGACGAAGTACTGGTTCACGATGTCGTTTCGATAGTGAAATTGAGGGCCGTCATCCGACGCTCCATAATCGGTATAGGTGGACTGCGGGGAGTGGATGGCACCTTCGACAGCGGTCTGTTCCGCCGGGGAGAGCGTGGCAAACTCGATCGTGTCGATTTCAGTTGCAGCGGACGATTCCAGCGAGGTTGCCATCGCTGCTTCGCTCGGCTGTTGGTCGACAACCGTGGTTGTATGCGTCGGGAAGCCGAGATAGATCAATCCAACACCGGCGATGAGCATGAGAGCACCGAGGCCGAGAGCGAAGGTGGACTTCTTCGGCAGTGCCATCGCCATGTCGGCGCTAACTGAGGCGTGTGTGTTGGATAATAGTTATGTCTCCAAGCCAAGTTGCCGACACGCGTGACATCGGTGCCGACGAGCATCCGCGTCTACCTCGGCACACACCGCAAGACGACCAGCCGCTCGAACGGAAAGGATTCCTCGGCGACGATCGACGATTCGAGGCCTTGCTCGACGGCATACTCTTGTACCGCCTCGATCCCGGTCAGACTGCTGACCAACAGGAGCGCTCGACCGCCATCTTCGAGCACGCGACCAAGGTCCGCCAGAAACGGATCGACGGCCGCGCGACCGTCCTCGCCACCGGATAGAGCCGTTTGCATCCAGTCGCCCCACTCCGTGTCGGGCGTCGACGGGAGATATGGCGGATTGAACGTCACCAGATCGAAGCTATCAGCCAGGAATGGATCGAGCAGGTTCGCCCGCGCGACCGGAATCCCGACATCGCGTGCCTCTTGGCAGGCAGCCGGGTTGAGATCCGTCCCGACCACCTCGACGCCCGCTTCGGCGAGCGCGCTCGCGACGTATCCCGATCCAGTCCCGACATCGATCGCTCGCTCGCCCGCCGTCGCTCCCTCGACGGCAGCCTCCGCGAGCAAATGGGAGTCTTCACTCGCGCCGTACACAGCGTCGACCCCGCGCTGCTCGGCCAGGGACGGTCGATCGGTCGCTTCGGCGTCAGCCGGCTCCTCGGCGTCAGTCATCGCTATCGAGGCCGACTTCGTGAGCGAGACTCGCCAGTTCGGCGAAGTCGGTAGGCGAGAGATTGCCTGCGCGCTTGCGAAGCAGTTCCTCGTCGGCCGCATCGACGACGGCGCCGGGATCGTCGAGTCCCGAGATGTGAGCGGTGTTCCTGATCCCGTTCCGGACGGTTTTTCGTCGCTGGGTGAACACGGCCTTGACGAATCCGAGGAAAATGTCGTCCTCGGGCACAGTGTAGTTCGGTTCGCGAGGCAACGCCCGGACGATCGCGCTATCGACTGCTGGCGGTGGCGAGAAGGCTTCGGGCGGAACTGGTTCGACGACCTCGACGTCGGCATAGTGGCCTGCCGTCACCGACAGCCGACCGTAGTCGTCGCTCCCCGGATCGGCAGCCATCCGGTCGGCGAACTCCCGCTGGACCATCGCGATCAGTGGCTTCCCCGCGGGGAGCAACCGGAAGAGGATCTCGCTCGATGCGCCATACGGCAGGTTCGAGATCGAAGCGGTGTAGTCGGGCAGGTCCACCTCGAGGGCGTCGCCTTCGATCACCGTGAGTCGTCCCGCCTCGATCGCATCCGCGAACTCTGTTCGGAGAAACGCGGCCAGGTCGGGATCACGCTCGACAGCAGTCACCCGGTCGGCGACCGCGAGCAGCCGATCGGTGAGTGCGCCGTTGCCCGCCCCGATCTCCAGAACGTGACCGAGATCGATCCCCGCCTCGGTCGCATACGTCGGGATCCGATCGAGGACGCGGTCGTCGACGAGGAAATGCTGATCCTGGTCGGGATCGCCCCTCGCGCCAGCGCGGGCCAAGAGGGCATCCGGATCACGACCCCCAACGTTCGGTCCATCAGCAGCGTCTTCGCCGGCCATCAGTCGTCACGACGGGCGAACGTCCGGTATTTGAGATCCTCCTCGCGGATCTCTTCGAGGATTCGATCGACGAGGACTTCCTTCGGATTGTGAAGCCCGTCGACCCGTTCGGTGAGTTCCTCGAAACTCTCGAAGGGCTTTCGCTTTCGCTCGTCGAGAATCCCGTTGCGGAGTTTCTTTCCGATCCCTGGCAGGAGATTGAGAGAATGTAGTCGGGTCGTGATCGGCTGAGCATCGTTGAAGAAATCCACGAAACGGCCCTCGTTGTCCTCGACGATGTCCTCGATCGCGTAGTCGAGTTCGGACTGCGCACCGCTCGAGAGGTCCCCGTAGTCGACGGTGCGACGCGTCTCGATAACCTCGCCATCGAGGTCGATGATATCGCCGAAGGAGATGTCGGCGTCGTCGGTAAGCGTCATTTCGAGGAGCTGAAAGTCCGCAGTCGCCACTGCGTACGCCAGCGGCTCTTTTTCGTACTGTGGACGATCGTCGTCCGACCGGCCGCGGGGGAGATGATCGAGAACGACGGCCGTCGCCACGTCTGTATCAGACTCATCACTGCTCATGTCATTCGGGTACGGTAACCGGCTACTTAAAATCACGCGGGGCGGCGACGGGCCGAGGACGGTTAGACGTACTTCGCAACGACGTCGAGAATGTCGTCCAGTTCGTCGCCCGAGAGCGTATAGCGCTCCTGCGCGTAGATCGCCCGGAGTTCGTCCCGATCCTGGGGGGTCAGGTTGGCGATCTTGTAGGCAGTCGGCTCGTCGACCTTCTCGACGTCGAGGAGTTCCTCGACGAACTCCGCCGACTCCTCGATATCGAGGGTGGCAAAGCGGTTGGCGTGCTCGATGGCCCGGGTGAGCTCGTATGGCATCTCCCGGTCCTCATCGGCTGCCCGCTCGCGCTCGATGTCGGCGAGTAGCCCTTTCGCCTCCGCAAAGGTGAGGTACTCCTCTTCGAGTTTCTCCTTGAAGATGGTCATAGCCGCTACTCCTCTGTCTGTTCGCGCAGGTGAGCCGGCTTGACGATGATCGTCTTGTCCTTGCCACCGTCGTTGATCTGGACCTTGTAGGCCGTTCCCTGTTCTCCGATCACTTCACCGGTGTGGCCGGAGAATCGCGGGTGGAACCGACCATCCGCAACGCTGGGGTCGATATCGAGGTGGACCGATGTCCCGACATCGAACTCCTGAATCGCACGCTGGGGCGGGGAGGTACCGCGGTCGCGTGGGTCGTTTTTGAGCTTGTTACGCGTGCCTTCGAGGGGTCCGTTGGAACTAGGCATTCTTGATGTGCGCTAATCCGGTCGGCCATATAAAACGTGCGTTCCGTCCCTCCCGCGTTGCTATCTGACGGGGAAATCAGCACAACAGCGCGACGATCAGAGACGGCCGACTTCTTCGACGGAAACGCTCTCGACGTCATCGACGTCGCTGAAGGCCTCCTCGACGGCCTCGGTCCCACCGGCGTCGTCTGGGACGATCACCGTCGGCAGGAGTGCGACCAGGCCAAAGGCCACGTCGTCGCGTTCGACACTGTTTATCTTTGCGCCCTCCGGCAGGGACTGTTCGAGTCGGTCCTGAAGCTCGTCGAGATCGACCTCAGGACTCTCCGGCATTACCTTGATGTTGGCTGCTACGTCTCCCATATGTGTGGATTGCGGTAGTGGATTATGTGCCTGTCGTTACGGTTCGGGATGCAGTATTCAGGGTCCCGTAAAGCCACAGTCGGGACACTCATAGAGGTTGCTCTGCTTGCGGCAGGTCGGACACCGGTAGATCTGGTGGCCACAGTCGGGACACTTGAACGCGGCGGCGTTCGTTCCGGTGATGTTGATACCGCAGGAGATACACTTCTGCGTGCGTTTTTGTTGACTCTCGCTCATACCGTCTGGTTCCCGACCGGGACGTTTAACCCTTATTACTCTCAGCTGTCGACACTCAGCACATCCCGATCCGACGCGGTGGGCCAGCACTTCACCGCCGGAGCAGCCAGAGCGTAACGTTCATGCGCCCGAGGCCGAATTTTTTAGCATGGAACTGCAGGTCATCGAAAAGGACGATACGTCCTTGTCTATCGAGATCTCCGGCGAGGATCACACGTTCATGAACGTCCTCAAGGGCGCACTCTTGGAGACCGACGGCGTCGACGCCGCGACCTACGACATGAACCCCGAGCAGTCAGGTGGGCAGACCGATCCCATCCTCACGATCAAAACGGAGAGCGGCACCGACGCGCTCGACGCGCTGGAGGCGGGCGCACAGTACGTCATCGAGAAGGCAGACACGTTCGAGGCTGCATACGAAGACGCTGCCGCCTGAACACTCACTCATTCTTGCGGCTCGTGACGGACAGTCCAGACTTCGGTCGACCTGAACGGGAACAAAAGACATACGGGTTGTCAGGTTCGAACGCCGAATATGGTCCCCGATAGCCATTCCGACCGCGGCTGCCCGAAGTGTGGCCACGAAGAAACCGACGTCGGTGAGATTTCCACGACCGGCGGCGGTCTGAGCAAGATGTTCGACATCCAGACGAATAGCTTCACGGTCGTCTCCTGTACCAACTGCGGGTACTCGGAACTCTATCGGGATACGACCAGCGGGGCGAGCGACTTCGTCGACGTCTTTCTGGGATGACGGCCGGCGGGGCACTCCTCATCGTCGTGTTCATCGGCCTCGCCTTCACCGTGGGCCTGTATGCGCTCGTCCGGTCCGAGCACGACAGCCGGCAGGAAATGAGTCGTGACGAGGCCGAACGCGTCGCCCGACGGGATACATCCGAGAATCGGCGACGTGACTAGCGTCGATTACAGCCGGACCGGAACGCCACGCTCGTCGAGGTACTCCTTCGTCTCGGCGATCGAGTACTCGCCGAAGTGGAAGATCGACGCCGCCAGCCCGGCGTCGGCCCCCGCCTCGGTGAACACCTCGTACATGTCCTCGGGACCACCGCACCCCGAAGAGGCAATGACGGGCGTGTCGACGTTCTCGGTCACGGCCCGCGTCAGCGGGATGTCGTAGCCGTCCTTGGTGCCGTCGGCGTCGATGGAGTTGACGAACAGCTCGCCCGCGCCCCGATCCTCGGCCTCGCGGACCCACTCGACAACGTCCATGCCGGTCCCCTCGCGGCCGCCCTTGACGGTCGCCTCGAACCAGACCGATTCGCCGTCGATCTGCTCGTAGTACTCGCCGGCCTCGTCGTAGCGCCGGCGGGCGTCGACGGAGATAACGATGCACTGGTTGCCGAAGGCAGTCGCGCCCGCCTCGATGAGGTCGGGGTTTTCGATCGCGCCGGTGTTGATCGACACCTTGTCCGCGCCGGCCCGCAACGTCTCCTTGATGTCCGCTTTGGTGCGGATCCCGCCGCCGACGGTGAGCGGGATGAACACCTCGTCGGCGACGCGCTCGACGGTGTCGAGCATCGTCTCCCGCCCGTCGGCGCTCGCGGTGATGTCCAGGAAGACGAACTCGTCCGCGCCGGCTTCGTTGTACTCCTTGGCCATCTCGACTGGGTCGCCCGTGTACTGGAGATCCTCGAAGTTCACGCCCGTGTAGACGGCGGCGTTGCCGTCCTCGTCGAGATCCACGTCGATACAGGGGATGATACGTTTGGTGAGCGTCATCGGTTCTGTTCGTCACTCGGGGGCGGGCCGTCAAAAGCGACCCGGAAGTTCTAGCGGTCGCCCTGGGCGTCCACGCGAAGACAACTGGATTCGTGGGACCAGTCAATAAACGCAAATAAAAATTCTTTGCATCAGAAAACAAAATGAAACAGCCAGTCGCTACATATGCGTATTACGCACCGGCCTAGACTGGCCTATTCACGTCTCGGCGGCGACATCGTGGTGACCGAGCGTTCCCAGCCGAACTCGGGATCCGTCGCTCGATCCGTCGACGCCCGCGTCCAGGGCGTATACCGCTCCATCGGTCGGCGCGCCGCCTTCTGTCGACCCCGAGCCTGGGGCCACCCCGCCGACGAAGACCGTTCCATCAACGACCGTCGGCGATGAACCGACCGACCCGCCAGGATTGCCGAACGCCCATGCTTTCTGGCCTGTCGCCGCATCGACCGCGTATACAGCGCCCGCATGAGTGTGCTCGCGGTTGGTTTCGACGTAGGTGCCAACGATGACGACCCCATCGACGACCGTCGGCGATGACGAGATGGTGGATACATCACGATACTCCGCGGTGAACGTCCACTCTCGTTCGCCCGTCGTTACGTCTACCGCGTACAACGTCCCGTCATTGGATCCGACGTAGACGGTTCCGCTCGCGACAGTCGGGGACGAGCGGACCCCGTCAGACGGTTCGGTGAACGCCCACTTCTGGCCGCCCGTCTCCGAATCCACCGCGTACAGCGTCCCGTCACGGGATCCGACGTACACCGTCCCCGAGGCGACTGTCGGCGATGAGTATACGCTATCTGATGGCTCGGTGAACGCCCACTCCCGATCGCCCGTCGCTCCGTCTACCGCGTACAAGGTCCCGTCATCGGATCCGACGTACACAGTCCCCGAGACGACTGTCGGCGATGAGTCAACGTCTTCAGACGGCTCGGTGAATGCCCACTCTCGTTCACCCGTGGCCGCATCCACACCGTACAACGTCGTGTCTGCGCTTCCGACGTAGACGGTCCCGCCCCGTACTGTCGGCGAGGCGTCTATCCGGTTCGTTGGCTCGGTAAATGCCCACTCTCGCTCGCCCGTGGCCGCATCTATCGCGTATAACGCCTCCCCGGATCCGACTTAGACGGTCCCGTTCACAACTGCTGGCGACGAGCGGACGCTCTCCCCTGATTCAGTGAATTTCCATTCTCGTTCGCCCGTGACCGCATCCAGGGCGTATAACGCCGCAAAATCGCCGCCGAAGTCGCCGGATGATCCGACGTAAACGGTTCCGTCGACGATCGTCGGCGACGACGTTACCTTTCCGATTGGCTCGGTGAACTTCCATTCCAAGCTACCAGCGCTCTCGTCAATGTTCACCGTGGTAGCATCGCGATTCTCGTCGGTAGCAGTGGTCTCATTCTCCTTCTCGTCGGTCGGATTTTCACCCTCAGTACCCACACAGCCGGCGATCGAGACAGAGCCCAACCCGGCGATTGTCTGCAGTACGTGACGCCGACCCACTCGCTCGGTGGGATCAGAAGTCATGCCATAGCATCCCCATGATACGTCAGCGCTCGCTGGGCGGCTTTCGAAATCCCATTTTGACCAGTCAAAAGGAACTGACGACCTGCCTCAAAAGGGACGCGCGTGCGCCGCTCACCGAGGCCTCGCCGATCCCTCATACAAGAATGTATTATGATCCAATATATAAGATTGCCCCCGGTTCGACAAGTAGTGTTCAGATAAGGCGTCAGCAGCGCAGTTCAGAGCCAGAAAGCCCTCGCCAGTCTCGACTCCCGCGATTCTCACGGACCCGATGCGCCCGTTCGCGCGTGCCATGCGCGGCGCTGTGCGCCGCGAGTTCGAGGCGGTGAAACCGCCTCGCAAGGCGCGTGGCGCCTCGCGCCTTTCTTCGTCCGCCATCCCCGAGCGGGCGTCCCCTTCCATTCCCACCCGTTTCGGCCGCTCAGTGGGGCTGTTGGGGTGGGACTGAAAGGGGCGGCTCGCTGGAGGAAGGCGGCCGACGCAAGCACTGGACCGAGCGAAGCGAGGGAAGCGCACAGCGAGGCCCCCGACTCCAGCGAGTCGGGGCTTCAATTTCGTCTTTCAATCGTTCTCTGGTTCACTACGGCCGCCTCGCGGCTTACTTCGTCGGGGTTCGCCGAGACTGACTCGCCCTTTCATTTTACCAGAAGACTCCGTCTTCTGGTCGCCCGAAAATCTTCGATTTTCGGTGACAAGGCTCGTCAGAGCTTGCTCTGACGGTGGGCCAAAAAAGCCGCCGTCGCGGAGTGCCACTCCGCTCACGGCTTCGCCGTTCGCGTTTTCGAGACGCTCCCGTCGGTCACGTCTCGCTCCGCTCCGGCGGTGAACCGGCGCGCTACGCGCGCCGGACATCTCTCAAAAACTGATAGCAGCCGTTCCTGTCTTTGGGCAAATCAGCACCGCAAAGCCACGTGTTGATCGACAGGCAGGAACCAACAATCGTCAAGCCGGTATCCGCCCAAGAATTGTCCGCCGTTCCTGATGTCAATCGTCGTCCGCTGCGTGTGAAACACGACTGGACCCCGTCGTGTTCGAATCGACGTCGACGCGGTCCAGTACGGCGAGCGTTCCCGCCATGTATGCAGTGAAAGACGCACCGAGCACGAGAAGACCGAGCGCGAACTGAAAGTCCGCCGAAACGGGAAGCGCCGGTCCCGCTCCGATGAGCGCAGCGAGCGTGACGACAGCGACAGCGAGCCCAGTCCATCGCTTGTCCCCCCAGGACTCGCCGGTACTGAACGCTGGATACGCACGCCTGATGTGCAGCGTAACCCCGAGTGCTGCCGTCCAGGTGACACCCGTTACGACCGCAAGAGTGACCCTGCCCACGAGCCAGTAGAGCCCGAACCCGACCACCGTACCGACGGCGAGTGAACCCAGAAACGCCCTGGTCGAGTGTTGCATGTCTCGAAAAAAGAACGGATGATCGGAAAATTTTGGGGTGCGACGGGACGTTTCACGGGGAAATCCCACGGACGGGACGGCGTCCATCTCGACACGTGGCCGGGAGACGCACAGCCATTGCTATTGTATAAGGAATATCTGATCAATATATACACAAGCGTTAAGATACCAACGTCAGTCGATTCAATACGTATGTGAACTATGCACACGAAAAACGAGATTCGACCGGGCGTCCGGGCCAGGAGGCGACAGCCGCGGCTCGGAGCCAGGCAGCGTCTGCACGGCGAGAGCAGCCCCACAAGGCAGCGCCGTCCTGGAAGAAGGCGGCCAGCGCTGGGTCGGCCGCCGAGTGGCTCTCATATCCCACCCGTCGAACATGCCTGATCGGATCGATCCCACGACGGGGGCGAAGCAGGACGGAGGCGGGAACGACGGGGGTGTCGCCCCACTGCGTCGCAGCATCGAGGTCGAGTACTGGGTGATCGACGACGAGGGTCGGTTGACCGATCCGGGTGAGCTCACCGACGCGGGCGAGGGCGTCGAACCGGAGTTCGTCGAGCCGCTGCTGGAGATCAAAACCACGCCGTGTGAGTCAACGGCCGCGCTTCGGACGGAGTTGTACGAGCGGCTGGATGGGGTACTCAGGCGGGCGTCGGACCATGGCAAGCGCCTTGTCCCACTCGGAACGCCCATGCACGACGGGGAGATCGCGGACCGTCCTGGCGAGCGGACCAGAATCCAGGATCGAGTCGTCGGGTCGGACTTCGAGTACGTCCGCCACTGTGCGGGCACGCACATCCACGTCGAACAACAGCCGGGCCACGTCATCGAGCAGTTGAACACGCTGATCGCCCTCGATCCGGCGCTGGCGCTGGTCAACTCCTCGCCGTACTTCGGCCACGAGCGGCTGACGACCGGCGCGCGGTCACAGCTCTACCGGCGGATGGCCTACGAGACGTTGCCCCATCAGGGGCGACTGTGGCCCTACGCGGAGGATCTGGAAGCGTGGGCCAAACGCCTGGAACACCGCTACGGCGAGTTCGTCACCCAGTCGATCATCACCGGGTTCGACCGCGAGCGCGTCGAGTCGTACTTCGGGCCCGAAAGCGCCGTCTGGACGCCCGTCCAGCTTCGCGAGCGCTTTTCGACCGTCGAGTGGCGTTCGCCCGACGCCGCACTGCCGAGTCAGCTCCTCCGGCTGGCCGACGACGTCGCCAGTATCGTCAGCCGAGTCACGGAGGCGGCGGTCCGGATCGAAGGGGATCGAGGGCGATGTGCGGCCGGGGAAATCGTCCTGCCGAAGTTCGACGCCGTTTCAGAGTACGTCGACGCCGCGATCACTGACGGCCTCGATTCGAGCGCTGTTCGGTCCTACCTCGACCGGATGGGCTTTTCGGTCGAGGCCTACGATCCCCTTGCGGGCGAGATGGACGCGCCGGCGGAACTCACGGAATCACAGGCGCGAGACCGCCGCCTCGAATACGCGGATCGCCTCGAAGCGGACGTCCGTCGCGTCAGTTCGATCACAGCCGACTGAGCGTCGAGGGGCAGTGGCAAAAGATGACGAGACGAAACCGTATTTCCCTGCGGACGGAAACACGTGCATAAATGGATCGTCCACGTCTCGCGCTCCTGAACGCGGCCCACGAAGCAGCGGACACGCGCCGGAATTTCGAGCGGGAACTGGACGCCGACCTGGATGCCTTCCACGTGCCGGCCGGGGAACTCCCCGAGAGCCTCCACTACGACGGGTTCGTCGTGACGGGATCGAGTGCCTCTGTCTACTGGGACCGGGAGTGGATCGGCGAGTTGAAGACCTGGGTTGGCGATGCGGTCCGGGCGGGGCTGCCCGCGCTGGGCGTCTGCTTCGGCCACCAGCTCCTCGCGGACGTCATGGGTGGCAGCGTCAAGGGCATGGGCGAGTACGAACTCGGCTACCGGCCGGTGAACCAGGACGGATCCAATCCCCTGCTTGCGGGGATCGACGAGACGATGACGGTGTTCATGAGCCACTCCGATCACGTCACCGACGCGCCGCCCGGGTCGACGGTGTTCGCGAAAAACGAGTACGGCATCCAGGGGTTTCAGAAGGGGCGGGCCTTCGGCGTCCAGTTCCATCCGGAATACGATATGGACACAGCCGAGATGATAACCCGTGGGAAATCCGAGCAGGTGTCCCCGGCGCTGATCGAGGCTGTGCTCGACGGTATCCACGCGGAGAACTACGCCAGGGCCTGTGAAGCCAAAGCGCTGTTCGATAACTTCCTCGCGTTCGTCAGGGAGACCCAGCGAGCGCGGGTCGACGCCGCGGAAACACAGCCGTAGCGTTGTACTCGGCGATCGGTATCGAAGCCGACTTGGATCCCGGCGAGTATATAATGGTTCGGATCGGTTGTGCTGACAGCAACGGGGATGGCATCTTGAAACGCCCGGCCCGAGACGAATAACGCATGACAGAACGCACACGGCGGGATGTACTTGCCGGGGGCTCGATTGCCACTCTGGCCGGATTGAGTGGCTGCAGCGGCCTGACGCCGTTCGTCGGCAAGCGCATCGAGGGAAGCCGAACGATCGACCCGGCTGGTGCCAACGAAGTGGGAATCACTGTGGAGGCTGGGGACGTGCAGGTGACCGCCACCGATCGATCGACCATCGACGTGGCGTACGTCAAAAAGTCCAGTTCCGTCGGGACCGACCTCTCGAAACTCGATTTGCGGAGTTCACGTTCGGGCGACCGGGTACATCTTCACTCCGAATGGGCCGGTGGTAGGGGCCTGTTCGATGGCTCCGCACAGCTTGACATCGACGCGAAAGTACCAGCTTCGATGACTGTCGACCGGCTCGGATCGGGCGTCGGCGACGTCTCGGCCACCGGAATGAGCGGCCCGGTCAGACTCCGGTCTCGCGTGGGCGACGTGACCGCGACCGCAATCAACGGCGACGTCGATGTACGCTCGAACGTCGGGGACGCGATCGCGACTGACGTCGATGGCAGCATCGAGGCGCGGACGGCGACGGGTGACGTCGAAGTCAGCGGCGGCGGAACGATCAGCGACTTACAGACGAACACCGGCGACATCGAGGCAGACGTCCCAGCGATCGACGGCGCGACGTCGATATCGACCGACACTGGCGATCCGCAGGTTCACCTGGCCACTGACATCGACGCGGAACTCCCCGTGCAGACGGGGACTGGTGATCTCAGGGTTGAGGGGGTCTCTCTGTCGGATCTCGAACGGGCGGAGACGATGACGGGAACGACCGTTCGCGGGACGCTTGGCGACGGCGGACCGACACTGCGCATCGAAACCGACACCGGGGATGTTACCGTCGAGCCCCTATCGTGATTGAGGTTGGCAGTTACGTGCCTTCCAGCGAATAGAGGATCGCAACCAGTCCCGCGTTGAAGCAGACGAGGACAGCCAGTAGCGCCGCGGCGTCTGAGAGCCCGACCAGCGGCTCCAGCAGGTAGTTGACGCCGAACGGGAGCACGGCGATACAGACGATCCCGGCCGCGAGCCATCGCATCGTCGCGCTATCGTTGCGCCGACCGCCACGGTCGGCAAGCCAGGCGACGACGGTACCGAGCGTGGCTGTCGCGGCGGCGGTGACCAACAGCACGATGGCCGGATCAACGACGGACATAGATCACCTCCAGGATGACAAGCAGCCCGAGCAGCTGACTCGCGCTCGCGACGATCTCACGCGTGATCGTAGCTGTCTCGGTGACGTTCGTCAGTACGAGCCTGAGGAGGATCGGTGCCGTCGTCAGCATGACGAGGCCGATCAGCAACACCAACATGTCGCGATTGCCGCCGGCCCGATACCCCCGGTAGAGTCGGAGGGCGACGACGAGAGACAGCACCGTCGCGAGCAAAAGTGCCCCCAGCGCGAGCACGACCACGATCGCGGACCCGCCGGTGGTCGACGTCTGGAGCGGTATCGCCGGGAGTGGCGTCGCTGTCGTCATTTGAATCCCTCGTAGAGCCGGGTGAAGCGATCGGCGGGCGGTTCACGGCGGTCGACTTCGACGGTGAAGCCCTCGTCCTCCAGACGAATGTGAAGCGCGTCTAAGTTCGCCCGGTAGGCCTTGTAGTGATGCCCATCGGGGTCGAGTTGTTGCTGGACCGCAAGCAGGTCAGCCTCCGAAAGGCGCTCGATCCGTCGGTAGATCGTCGAGGGATCGGCGTCACAGATGTCGCTGAGCGTCTGGGCGGACTTATACTCGTTTCGCGTCTCGACGAGGATCCGCCAGCCGTAGCCGTCGCTGACCAGGTCGACGATCGCCTTCGGATCCCCGTCATCCATCGTCATGCTGGTGGTAGCCCGCACGTCATAGTTCCATGGATCCCTTTGCGGATACACGCCGCTTCAGTAGTGCTTCGGATGCCCTCGACAAGGTTGTCCTGGTCGGTTGGACACTCGCCAACTCTCCCAGAACCTTTATACGCTGTTGCCGGGCACCCCCATACATCGATGGCATGGGTGACGTCGGTGAACAGTCGGTCTCGATTCCGTGGCTTTCTCGGAGCCCCGTTTCGCCGCCAGACCTATCGCAATCTCCTGTACCTGGGACTCGCGTTTCCGCTCGGGATCGCGTACTTGGTGGTTGTGGTGGTCGGGCTGGCGCTGGGCGTCGGCCTGTCTATCGTCGTCGTCGGCATCCCGATCCTGGCGACGCTCGTCGTTGTCGGGACGTTGCTGGCCGGCTGGGAACGGTGGCTCGCGACCCGCCTCCTCGGGCATGAGTTCGAGACACGATCGACGCTGGAGGGAGATTCCAGTCGGGAAAAGCTCGTCTCCGCCGTGACGGATCTCCGGACCTATACGCCGCTCGTGTATCTCCCGGCGAAGTTCGTGTTTGGCGTGCTCACAGTCGTCGTCGTGTTCACAACCTTGACGACGGGCATCAGCCTGGTGTTTGCGCCCCTGTACTTCGGCGAGCCCGGCGTCTACGTCGGCGTGATCACCGACCGTCCGGTCGAGATCCACCCCGCGATCTACGTCGGCTGGAACAAACTCCTCATCGGATTCGAGACCGTCCTCTCGCTCGATTACTGGCGGATCCAGACGCTCCCAGGTGCGTTGTTCGTATCCATGATCGGCGTGGGTATCACACTGCTCGGCCTCAACGTCGTCAACGGCCTGGCCCGGCTGGCCGGATGGCTTACACAACGACTGCTCGACGACGGCTATTCGCTGGTCGAGACGTTGACCGCGGCCCAAAATTGACCGGCGTCAACCGAATCGAGTACTTAAATCCTTCGCAGAGATGAGCCGGAGACAACTCTGGGTCCGCTTATACGGTATTGCTGTGGCAATCCCTGAGTAAGCATGAGAACAAGGCCCCTCCGACGTTGTATTGATTTTGTCACCGAACACAACCGCATCACACTGCTGGTGATGGTGCTCTTGACGGGCGTTGTCCTCGCCGGCATTCCCCAGTTGAATACAGGGAGTCAGGCGGGCGGGACCGCCGCGGACTTCGAGCACCTTGATCGCGTCCAGGCGTCCCAGCACATCGAGGATGTCTATCGCGCCGACGAGCACTCCCAGTCGAATCGGACCCTCGCGACAGTGTACGTCCACCAGCCCGACGGGAACGTCCTCTCGAAACCGGCGCTGCGAGCGGAACTCGAGTTCCAGCAAACACTGCGCGAGGACGACGCCGTCGGGCGTGCACTTCACCCCGATGGGATGACCGGGATCGCCAATCTGGTCGCGACACGCGCGGCGGGCGATCGGGCGGCCTCCCTTGAGGAACAACTCGCTGCCGTAAAGTCGGCCAGCGAGCAGGAGATCCGGACGCTCCTCAGGGAGACAGTCACCGACAACCCGCGAGCGGGTCGGCTGCTCCCGACGGATTTTGCGGGGGGAACCAGTGCCACGGATCGACGGCTACTGATCGCACTCGATACCGGCGTCGACGAAGACGTCTACGAGGACGCACGGAACGCGATTTTCGAGACGGCCAACGACCGTGACGCGTCGGGCTATTTCACGCTCGGTGGGCCCGCGATAGAAGCGGCCAACAGTCACTTCACGGGCGAGATGGTCGAACTCGTCCTCCCGCTTGCGCTGCTGTTGATCGTCGCGATTCTCGCGTTCGCCTATCGTGATCTGGTCGACGTCATCGTCGGGATGACCGGGGTCGTCCTCTCGGTCGCCTGGATGTTCGGCCTGCTGGGGTGGCTCGGCGTCAGCGCGGGCGTGGTCATCATCGCCCCGGTCGTGCTGATAACGGGGCTGAGCATCGACTTCGGCTTTCACGTGTTCAACCGATACCGGGAACAGCGCGCGGCGGGAGCGGACCGAGCGCCTCGAACCGACGAGCGGGAAGCGGATGCGACCCGCCGAGGGGAAGACGCGGGCATTCGCCCGTCGATGAACCGCGGCGTCCGGCTGGTCGCGACAGCACTCGTCCTGGTGACGGTCACCGCGGCCATCGGCTTCCTGGCGAACCTGGCGAACCCGCTACCGATGATCCGCAACCTGGGGATCGCCATCACGCTCGGCGTAGCCTCGGCCCTGTTGCTGTTCGTGACGGTCGTCCCCGCCCTGAAGATCAGCATCGACGGCCTGCTCGAACGTGTCGGGTTCGACCGGCGGAAGGCCCCACTGGGACACGGCCGGTATCTCCGTCCGGCACTCGAACGGACAGTCACGCTCGCCAGGCGAGCGGCCCCAGTAGTCGTGATCGTTGCCGTCCTGCTCGGGGCCGCGGGCGGCGCAGCGTGGTTCGCACTCGATCAAGAGAGCTTCCAGCAGGGTGACGGCGAGGTCGCCGACTGGAAGCAGAACCTGCCCGACCCGATCGACTGGGACCGGCATGCGTACTACGATCGGGCTGACCACGTCGAGGAAACCTACCGGCCGGCGAGTGCCGCGGACGCGACGCGGACCCAAATTCTCCTGGACGGAGATGTCACCGGGGGCGGAACGCTGGCCGGGATTGCCGACGGCATCGACCACCTCGAATCCGCGTCGCTGCTCGTCCAGGCCGACGCCGGCGGCGTCGAATCACCACTGTCAGCCCTGCGAACGGTCGCCGACCGGAACGCGACCGTCGCTACGATGGTCGACCGCGCGGACAGTGACGGCGACGGGATACCCGATCGAAACGTCGAGGCACTGTACGACAGCCTGTACGCGGCCGACAGTGATCTGGCGAGTCGGGTCCTCGAGCGCACCGACGGCGAGTACCGGTCGGCACTCGTCACCGTCTCGATCGACGCCGGCTGGGAGACCCAGGACACGGCTGTCACGGAAATGGAAACCGCCGCAGCGGCGATGGTCGACGGAAGCGACCGGACGGCCACGCTTGCCGGCCCGTTCTCAGTGAATCAGGCGGTTGTCGCCGATCTCGTCGGGGGGATCCTCCTGACAATGGTGCTCGCGCTGGCGGCGATTCTCCTCACGACCATGGGTGTGTTCAGGGCCATGCACGGCAGCGCGACACTCGGGGCAGTCGTTGCAGTCCCGATTGCCCTGGTCGTCGGGAGCGTGATCGGCACGATGTATCTGCTGGAGATTCCACTGACGCTACTGACGGCCCTGCTGATGAGTCTGGTCGTCGGTGTCGGGATCGACTACAACATCCACATCGGTGACCGCTTCGCCGATGAACGCCGTGCCGGAACGCCCACGATCCCGGCTCTCCGGGCGGCCGTGACGGGGACTGGCGGCGCACTGGTCGGGAGCACGCTCACCACGGCGGGCGCGTTCGCGACGTTGACACTGGTCCCGCACCCACAGCTCGTGAGCTTCGGGTCGATCGTCGTGGTCGCCCTGGTGACGGCGTTTCTGGTCAGCCTGCTGGTGTTGCCCAGCCTCCTCGTGCTCTGGGACCGTCACGCCGCGGCATCCGTGACGGTCGGTGACCGGACCCAGACCAGTGTTTCGGCCACGCAGGACTGACTGAGAGTCAATCCGCAGGATCACTCCCGCACAGCAAAATCGGAAAACCGGTGTCGACGATTACAGTTCGCCGAGTTTCCGCAGCAGCTGCCCGCGGTACTCCTCCATCTTTTTCCGCTGCGGGTGAGCGCACGGCGCTCACCACTTGCGCAAAAACATGGTCCACGCGAGCGAAGCGAGTGTGGGCTCGGGAGAGCTCGCTCTTCCGGTGATGAAAAAGGGTCGAGCCCTCCGTTCGGTCGAGTCCGAGATGAGAGCCTTACAGCTCGCCGAGTTTCCGCAGCAGCTGCCCGCGGTACTCCTCGTCGCTCCGGACGCCCTTGCGTTCGAGGACGTTGCGCTGGAGTTTGTCGAGGGCGACGTTGAAGGCGGTCTTCGAGCCGTAGCCCTCACCGGTGCCCGCGACCTGGCCCTTGTTGGTCCGGAGGCGGATCTGGCAGTTGATCAGCGGCGTCCCACGGAGTTTCTCCTTGTGTTCCTGAAAGCGGACGTGAGCGTGTTGAACCTGCATCGCCTGGTACTTGTCGGCGACGTCCTCGATCCCGACGCGGACGTCCTGGCGGGAGAGCGTATCCAGGAGATTGATGTTCGTGATCTGGACGTCCATGTGTTCCTCCTCGGTGAACGACAGCGCACGGAGGACATCCGTCTTCGTGATGATACCGGCGACAAGCGAGTCGTCGCGTTCCGGCGTCACGACGAGGCCGGCGTAGTCGTTCTCGAGCATCCGGCGGACGGCGTCCTCGACCGACTCGTCGATGGTCGTCGTCGCGACGGGGCTGCTCATCACGTCGTAGACAGGGAGATCGAGGACCCGGTCGACGTCGCCGGCGCGCTCGCCGGTCGTCGCCTTGTCCATGTCCCGGACGACGACGTCGACGATGTCGTGACGGGTCACCATCCCCGTCAGCTTCCCGTCGTCGTTCAGGACTGGAACCCGGGAGATCCCGTGCTCGCGAAGCTTGTTGATCACCTGGCCGACCTCGGTGTCTTCGGTGGCAGTGACGACGTCGCCGGTGAAGATCTGCTCGACAGTGAGGGCGTCGAGGTTGTCGATGACGGCCGAGAGAATATCGTCGTCGGTGATGACCCCCCAGAGCTTGTTGGCCTCGAACACCGGGGCGACCTTGGTCCCGCTCTCGACCAGCACACGTGCCGTCTCACGGACGTCGCCCGTCCGCTTGATCTTCGGCGCGTGTTGCATCAGCGCGCGGGCCTTGGCCTGGTCCTCGACGTGGGACTGGACCAGCTCCTTTTGCGTGATGACGCCGGCGTACTCACCCCCTTCCGTGACGATGATTCCTTTGGGATTTTCGCGCTCGAAGATCGATCGGACTTTGCCCAGACGTTCGTCCGCGTCGACCTCGATGTAGTCGCGGGTGGCTATATCAGCAATATCCATCGTACCAGTCATACTTCGTCGGGAGGGATAATCAAATCTTGGTTTGGATACACATGACGTACCACGGGAAACGAGCGTCAATCGGGACAGTCCGATGGGCCTACAGCGATCGGACAGTCTCCGAAAGCGTCCGGCACCCGGCAGACAGTGACTCGGCAACCGGCGGGCTCAGTTCGTCACCGTATCCAGTCTCGGCGGGCTGGACACCGACAACGCGGATCGGAGTCGTCGAATCCGACAGCCGTGTCGCCACATCCAGAAGTTCGAACGGATCAGTGCCGTGGGTGCCCCGTCGGTCGGGTGCCGTCGCAGGGTCAGCCGGATCGAACACCACAATCTCACCCGGATCACCGCCGAAATCTACCGCGTCGACGATCACGACGGCGTCGTAATCGGCGACGACGTGTACCAGATCGAAGCCCGCGTCGCCGAGGTCGAGACAGTCCACCGACGGCAGTCCCTCCTCGCGGAGCCGATCAACCAGCGCGGGCCCGATCCCGTCGTCCCGACGATAGGGATTGCCGAGTGCGACGATGGCGCGATCGGCGGTCATGCGTGATTTCCACGAGTCGGGTTCGCGATACCGGTCATCCCTCGCCACCGGCGAACTCGACGTCGAGATAGTGCGTCGAACAGGAGATACAGGGGTCGTAGGCCCGGACGAGCATCTCCAGGGAGTGCTTGATTTCGTCCTCGGGGTGGTCGACGATCGTCGGCACCAGCGTCTCCATGTCCCGCTGGATGTTGCCGTGGTTCTGGTTGGTGGGGATGACGCAGTTGGCCTCGGTCACCTCGCCGGTGTCGTCGTAGGCGTACTCGTGGAAGAGCACGCCCCGGGGCACCTCGATGGCCCCGATCCCCTGGCCCGCGGTCGGGTCGATTTCGGGGACGTGGTAGTTCGACTGCGGGGTGAGGCCATCGTCCAGCAACGCCTCGATCAGCCGGACGGACTCACCGAGGAGGTGGGCGACCTCGACAAGTTGGGCGACGTTGTTCAGATACGGATTGTGGACGGGCGCGTCCAGACCGAATCGATCGGCGATTTCCGTCGCTCGCGGGGCAAGCTGGTCGGCGTTGTTGTTGAACCGGGCCAGCGCGCCGACCATGTACGACTCGCGCTCGTGCCGCACGAACTTGGCCGTCGAGTGCTCGACGACGTACTCGTTGGCGACGTCCCGATAGTCGGAAACAGGGATCTCCCCGACATCCGATGAGTAGATCGTGCCCTCGGCGAAAGCGTACTCCTCGGGATGGGTAAGCGAGATATACTCGGTTTCCCGTTCGAAGGCAGGGAGTTCATCGGCCAGAACGGCCAGCAGGTCGGCGAGTTCCGCGACGGCGTCCCAGCTGTTGACGAGCCGATCGAGCAGCGCTTGGAGTTCGCTCTCCTCGGGAAGCTGCGAGATGCCGCCGGGAACCAGTCGCTGGGCGTGGACCGATCGGCCGGTGACGACTTCGGTCAACTCGTTGCCCAGCCGGTGGAGATCAATGACGGTCTCCAGTTCGTCCTCGTGCGTGTCCGCAAGCGGCAGGACGGATTTCTCGCCGACCAGATCCGGCAACGCGAGATAGCCCAGGTGCAGGACGTGGCTCTGGAGCGTCTCGCCGTAGAGCGCGAGCTTTCGCAGCCGGCGGTCCTGCTCGGAGACGGAGACCCCGAGGGCCGCCTCAGTTGCCTGCAGCGAGGCGATCGTGTGACTGACCGAGCAGATGGCACAGATCCGCGAGGTGACGTGGTGGGACTCCTCGAAGGAGCGACCGACCAGCATCGATTCGAAATACCGCGGGGATTCGACGACCTGCCACTCGCAGGTGTCGAGTTCGCCGTCCTCGGCGTTGACCACGATCGAGCCGTGGCCCTCGACGCGGGTGACGAGGTCGCCCTCGACGTCGATCGTGTGACTCATCGCTCACCCCCGTCGGCGACGGGCTGGGAGTCGCCGTCAGCGACTGCCACCTGATCACGTTGCCAGCCCCAAAAGAGTTGATACTCCTCGATGACTTCCTCGGCCGTCAGTCCATGCTCTTCGAGGACGTCGGTGTAGGCGTCCTCGTTCGGATGGTCGACCATGCCCCGACACCCCCAGCAGTGGGTGCCCGCCGAGACGCAGGTCGCCGAACAGCCACCACGCGTGATCGGTCCGAGGCAGGTCTCGCCGCGCTCGAACGCGCAAGTGTTCTCCTCGAACTTGCACTCCAGGCAAACGGGGTAGTTTGGGATCGACGGTTCGGCACCGTTGACCAGCGCGGTGACGGCACCGAGGAACTCCTCGCGATCGATCGGACAGCCCGGGATCTCGTACTCGACCTCGATAACATCCTCGATGGGCCGGGCGATCGGGTAGGACGTGATCGAATCAGCATCCTCGCCGTACACTCGCTCCTTGACGGTCTCGAAGTCCTGGTGATTCCGGAGCGCGTTGATGCCCCCGAAGGCAGCACAGGAACCCAGCGCGACGACGACATCGGCGTTGTCACGGATGTCGGTCAGCCGGCGCTCGTCGTGAGCCGTCGCGACGCCACCCTCGACGAAGGCGATCTCGTAGTCGTCTCCGTGCTCGGACATCGCCTCGCGGAAACTGACGACCTCGACGACCTCGACGAGATCCAGCAGTCGGTCCTCGAGGTTGATGACCTGCAACTGATCGCCCTCACAGCCCGTGAAATCGAAGAAGGCGACACGCGGTTTGTCCTCGCCCGTCATACTTCGGCCTCCTCCTTGTCCCGGACGGTCGGATAGTGAAACACCGGCCCGTCGAGACAGACGTACAGTTCGTTGAGCTGGCAGTGCCCACAGAGCCCGCGGCCACAGTGCATGTTCCGTTCCAGCGAGAGGTAGATGCGGTCGTCGGCGAGCCCCTTCTCCCGGAGGGCCTTGATGACAAAACGGTACATCACAGGCGGGCCACAGACTAGCGCAACCGTGGATTCAGGATCGAATTCGAGTGGCGGGATCAGCGACGTGATAACGCCCGTCGATCCGTCCCACGCCTGGCCGTCGGGCACCTCGTCGACGGTCTCGCGATAGTCCATCACGTCCGAGCCAGCCCACGAGTCGAGTTCCTCCGGAAACAGCTGTTCGGCGGGTTCGGTACAGCCGTACAGCGTCGTCAACTCGCCGAACTCCCCGGGGCGATCCAGCGCGTAGTTGATCACCGAGCGCAGCGGCGCGAGTCCGATTCCGCCGGCGATAAAGAGCAGGTCTTCGCCGGCGATGGCGTCGACGTCGAAGCCCTGGCCGTAGGGACCGCGGATGCCGACAACGTCCCCCGCTTCCATGTCGTGGATCGCGTTGGTCACGTTGCCAACCGCGCGGATGCATAACTCGAAGGGGCCCTCATTAGTCGGTGACGAGGCGATCGAGAACGGTGCCTCGCCGACGCCGGGGACGAACAGCTGGACGAACTGGCCGGGCTCGTGATCCAGGGCAACGCCGTCGGGCAGGTCGATCACGAACAGCTTGTCGTCGTCAGTATGGTCGTCGATCCAGACGATCTGGCCCTCGATCGGCTGGTACTCGCTTTCCCCGTGTTCGAAGCGTTTTCGCGTCTGGCTACGCATGCTGTCCCTCCCTGAGTTCGTTGTAGACCTCACAGGGATCGGCAACGTCGGCGACACAGTGGCGAGTACATCGACCACACCCGACGCAGGCGATGTCGCCGTAGCGTTCGTAGATGTACCAGCCCTTGCGCATGAACCGATGGCGGTGTCGCTGAGCGACCTCCTCACGGAAGTTCTCGCCCTGGGCGACCGTCGCGAAGTCCTCCAGCAGACAGCCGTCCCAGCGGCGCTCCTGGCGACCGCTGTCGCCCTCGAGGTCGCGGATCATATCCACGCTGAAACAAAAGCAGGTCGGACACACGACGTTGCAGGTGCCACAGGAGAGACACTGCTCGGCATAGTCCTCCCAGAAGTCCATGTCGTCATAGCTGGCTTCGAGCAGCGTCGGCAGCGCCGCCGGCGGAAACGTGAGTTCGCGGTCGAACTCGTCTTCGAGAGCAGCCTCGATCTCCGCGACGCGATCGATCTCCTCGGCGCTCGCGTTCCGGGTCGGGACCGGCTCGAGTAATCGGTCGCCCTCGAAGGTGCCGATGTCGACGGCGAACCGCTCCCCGAGGTCAGTCACCATGAGATCGTACCCCGACTCGGCCGTCGCCGTGTCCATACTCCCGGCGAAACAGGTCTCGGCCACGTCCTGCATCGTCACTCCGATGAGGACAGAATTCTCGCGCTTGCGGCGGTACGGTTCGTCCTGCAGCGTGTCGATGAAGATCTTATCGAGTTGATTGATCGCCGCCAGATCGTAGGGATGGACGCCGACGATGATATGACCGGTCGGGTCAGCCTCAGCCCGCATCTCGTAGTCGTCTCCCCGACGATCGTAGGTCAACAACGTCTCGCGCTGTGGCATGATGTACTTCTTCGGCGACAGTGCCGTGAGGTCATAGTCCAGGACGAGTTCGTCGGCCGATTCCAGGTGATCGAAGACGTACTGTTCCCCGTCAGTCACTACCCCGACGACGTCGCGCGGATCTGACGCGATCAGCTCGTCGATCAACGCCGCGAACTCCGATCGATCGATAGTTTTCATTGGTTCGTGCTCCCCGAGACGGTGCGAGATCGGCACCTCACTCGTCTCTTAGTCCGTTGAGTGTCAGTGTCGGAGTAAGTCCTACCGGGCGTTCCCAGTTAATGAGAAACTATCATTATAATGGTTATTAATTGATGTTTCGCACTGGTCGCAGGCCCCGAACGACGGACTTTACTTGCCGCTCACCCGATTTCCGGTGATGGGAACGATTCGGATCGTCAGCGGTTCGGGCCACGGCCCGACGCCGACCGCCGCCTACGACGCCGCGCTGGCCGCGGCCGGCGTCCACAACTACAACCTCGTGACGCTGTCGTCGGTCGTCCCCGGCGACGCGACCATCGAGCGCGTCGGGACGGCCCCGGATCTCGGGCCTGCCGGGCAGGGGCTGTACGTCGTCCAGGCGGCGGAGACGGCCGAAGAGGGCGAAGCAGCGGCGGCGATCGGCTGGACGCGCGAGCCCGATGGACCCGGCATTTTCTATGAAGTCTCCGGGTCGAACGAGCAGACTGTGCGCGAAGACGTCCGGGCGGGGCTGGCGGCCGGTCGCGACCTCCGGGACTGGGACTTCGGCGAGGACCAGGTCGCACTCGAGACAGCGAGTGCGGACGGCGCGGACGAGGCATACGCCACAGCGGTCGTGCTGGCTGTCTACGGACGGAGTCACTCGCTGATCGAATCCTGACGACCGAGAGCGACGCGCCGGAGGAAACCTATTCTCGAGGACAGGAGTCGGCGAGTTTATACCGACCCCTCGCCTACACCCGGAGACGATTCATGTATGGAAACTCGCCGTTCTCGGGGCAGGCCGAACCCGATGTCGAGCTCACGCCGGCGGAGCGTCGATCGCTCCGGAGCGACCTCTCTCGCGTCGCGGCCAAGACGCGGGAGTTGCTGCCCGGCGAGTTCGTGGTCGGGTCGGAACTATCGAGCGGGGCAAGCGGACCCGAAGCGATGATCGCCGTCCAGCCGCCGGTCGGCTCACCGGTCAGCGCCGGGTACACCCCGGAACCGGACACCGATCTCCGGATCGACGATCAGGAGTGTACGGATCTGGCACAAGGACTCGCAGCAAGCGCCGCACTGCAGGTCAAGCAGGCGATGGGCGACGACGATACGCCGACCGCGCAGTAAGGACGCTTCTCGCCGCGTGGTGACGTTCAGGACTCATCCCCGACTGCAGCAGCGAAATCACTCGCCACCGCTCGGAGAGCTACTTCGGCACGATCGATCGACGACTCGGTCGCGAACCCGTGGATCATGTCCGGGTAGTGGCGATGCGTGACGTCGACACCGTCCGCGTCGAGTTGTTCAGCGTAGGCAACGCCACCGTCACGGATCGGATCGAACCCCGCAGTCACGACTGTCGCGGGAGCGACATCGCCGACGTCGCAGGCGTTGGCCGGGTCGGCGTACGGATTGCGCTGGTGGATGTCACCATCGTAATAGCACTCCCGAAACCACTCGAGATCCGCGACCGAGAGGACGATGCCGTCGTTCTCCCGGACTGAGGCCTGGTCGTCGCTGATGCCGATCCCGGGGTAGAGGAGCGCCTGGTAATCGACAGCTGGCTCACCGCGATCCCGGGCCAGCAACGCGACCACAGCCGCGAGATTCCCGCCGGCGCTGTCGCCTGCCACCGCAAGCGTGCCGTCGGAGGCGAGGCGGTCGGGGTTGTCCGCCGCCCACTGCGTGGCGGCGTAGGCGTCCTCGACAGCCGCCGGGAACGGGTGTTCGGGTGCGAGGCGATAGTCGACAGAGACGACGACCGCGCCCGTCTCGCGGGTGAGTTGCCGACACAGCCAGTCGTGGGTCCCGATGCTTCCGAGTACGAACCCGCCCCCGTGAAAGAAGACGATCGTCGGGTACGGACCGGGTCCATCGGGGCGATAGAGCCTGACGGGAAGGTCCCCCTCGGGCCCTGGAATAGCGCCGTCAGTTGTCGCGCCGACCGCGGGCGGATCGCGATTGCCGAACCAGGTACTCACCCGTTGCAACAAGCGCATGATTCGGTGATCATGATCGGAGATCGGCGAGATCCCGAGCCGTCGCTGTCGATCGACGACGGCCTGTGCCTGGGAATTCATCTCGTCTGCGCGCATTGGAGCTAAGTTGAACCGGCGATAGCAAAAGCGTGGTGTGAAGGGGTCCGTCGGCAACAGCCTGACAGTGCGGTGAGTCCCTGTTTGTTTCAAACCCCCTTCGTTCGTGTGGAAAACCAGCACAGGGGATGAGATCAGACGAAGCCTGACACCCACGTGAAGCCGACCCATGTACCGATAAGTGTGTTCCGGAGCACTACGTTCGGCACATACCAGTCGCTAAGACAGCCGGCAAACACCTGCTGAACTGCAAACCGGATTCCGGTGATGGCATGGCCGTAATATTCAAAATGGAGTACCATCCGATCGGGAGACCACCGCGGCGAATCCGCGTGCTCGAAATGCCAGATACAGACCGCATCAGACGCGTTACAGAGGAGCGACGCGATGGTGTGTGGACCAAAATCGATGCGGGAACCATCGACTATTTTGAGTACGCTGACGAGTCCGGATGATCGACGTGGCTGCCGTGGTTGGGCGAAGCGATTGCACACAGATCGGCGAATCTTCCAGCAGTCCCAACGGACCCAGGATCCGAGCACCAGGGCTCAATCGTCTCGACCTTCGAGGCCGGCTACGTCCGCTGCCTGGACCTCACGGTCGTCGGGCAGCGCGTCGATGCAATCCGAACACAGGAAGTGTTCGGTCCCGTCGGCGAGTTCGAGCGTCATTCCGCCGGTGGCCGACTGATCCGAACTCCACATGTCGCCGATCCCGCCCGCGATCCGCACCTCGCGGCCACAGCCGTCGCAGGGATCGGTCGTCATGACGATCCGTCGACGCCGTCCGGATCTGGGATCTGCTGGCTCTCGAACCCGGGGTCGACGTACTCCTCGCGTTCGCCCTCGGCGACGAGCGCCCAGTCGTCGAGTTCGGATTCGCGGTGACTTCCCTCCCGACCTTCGAACCAGTAGACGAACTCGTCGATTTCGAACCGGAAGGCGAAATCCTCGACAGTCACTTCCTCGCCAGCAGGTGTTTCGAGGACATCGCCGACGCCGAAGGTGGCGTAGCGAGTGAACTCGATCGCGAGGTTGTGCTTGCGGTTTCCTGGGAAGTTTGCGGTCATATTTTCGTCTTCGGGCAGCCGTCAGTAATCGCTTTCGACGGCCGGCCGCCCAGTCAGTCACCGTTTCCAGTAACGCGCCGGCAGGTAGTTGCAAAAATGCACAACAGAGGACAGTACTCCCATAATCAACTAGTATATGATTGATCGTACCTGCTGTACAGGGCCGCAAAAATCACGAAAACGAAGAGAGCCCCGATGACAAAGCCGATCAATGCTACATATCCATTATCCGTCGAAAACATGTTTCCAAGCGAACTACCCACAATAAGCATCGCATAGAGCACGACGAAACCGAGGATGATGCGGGTGATGAAATTATCCTCAACCGGATTTTGTTCCATGCTATCAGTATTTGAGGCGGAGCAATAAATTCGTTGTGAGGCCCCGGCGCTGGGCGAACAGCCGCAAGTCAATGACAATTTTCCGTACGGATCTGAGTCAGGTCGCCCTCCTCACAACCGCTCGGGATCGACCATCGGTTCGGGGTAGTCCTCGCCGAGCACCACACCCCGCTCTCGCTGCTCGTCCTCGTCCATTCGCCAGGGTTCGCGGGCGTACTCGGCGATCAGCCTGTCTAGTTCGGGACACCACCGCGAGATGTATTCGCCGCCGGGATCGTACCGCTCGGCCTGCGAGAGGACGTCGAAACCCCCCTCGCGGCTGTCGTTGCCGACCTTCGCGATGTACGCCCAGTTGCCGTAGTTCGATGCCGGGTCGTAATCGAGCAGGTGGTGCTCGTAGTGGGCCCCACCCCACCGCCAGTCGATCCCGAGATCGTGGACCAGGAAAGAGGCGGCGTTCTGGCGGGCGCGATTGCTGACGTAGCCCGTCGCCACGAGTTCCCGCATCGCGGCGTCGACGAACGGTACCCCAGTCCGCCCCTCCTGCCAGCGCCGAAAGTCGCTCTCGTCGCGCCGCCAGTCCAGGTCCGTTCGTTCGCGGATCCCACCCGGCGTGAAGAATTTCCCGCCGTACTTGGCGAACTGAAACTGGAAGAAGTCCCGCCAGCGCAACTCGAAGTTCAGCCAGTACGTCGAGTCGTTGCTGACGCGCTCGCGCTCGTAGTCCTGGACGGTCTGATAGACGTCTCGCGGCGACAGACAGCCGACGTTCAGCCAGGGCGAGAACTTCGACGAATAGTCCCGCCCGACCAGCCCGTTGCGCGTCTGTTTGTACGCCCGGAGGGAGTCCGTCTCCCAGACGTACTGTTCCAGCCGACGCTGCCCCGGGGTCTCCCCGCCCTCGAAGTCGAGGGGCATTCGGTCGTCGTCGGGGACGTCGCCGACGACGCCGAGATCGGCGAGTTCCGGGATCGGCCCCGGCTGTGGCGCGTCCGCTGGAACCGGCGGCACCGCGGGTGCCTCGATCGGCTCCCGGACGCGACTCTCGGCCTCGACTGACTGTCGCCAGGGGGTGAAGGTGTCGGGCATCTCGTCGTAGGGGGTCGGCAGGTCCTCGACGTGGTGGAGCGTGTGCGTCCAGTGGCGTTCGACAGTGACCGCCTCCGGTAGCGCCCGCCGGACCTGGTGTTCTCTGGTGCGCTCTTCGGGGATTGGGAGCGTCTGATAGTGCAAGTGATCGGCATCAACTGCCTCGACCAGGTCGGGCAGCACCGCGTCGGGGCGGCCGTGGCGGACGAATAGATCGCTACCGATCTCGCGAAGTCGGTCACGGAGGTCCCCGACGGCCTCGCGTTCGAACTGTGCCCGACCGGCCCCGACGCCATCGTATTCGAACGACGCTGCTCCGCCGAAGGCGCGCTGGCCGTACCGGCGCGGCTCGAAACAGTAGACGGGCAGGACGCGATCGGCAGCGCAGGCGGCCGCAAGCGTCGCGTTATCCCGCGTTCGCAGGTCGCGGCGCATCCAGACGACGGCAGTCTCTGGCATGGCCGTCCATCGGGCCGGATCCACTTGGAGGGCGGGGCCGAGGCCGGTGTCGGAGCCGACGTTGGTCGAAGACCGGTTCCTCAGCAACACTTGAGCGCGTCGACACGACTATGCGGATCGATACCGAGTAACGGGTATGGCGATCGCCCGTCACCGTTCCGGCCCGGCCCCGGCAGTCCGTGCGCTGGCGTCCCAGATCCATCCGGTGTTCATGCTGCCGCCGGTGGCCGTCTCGCTGACGGGATCGCTACTCGCTGCCCGAGCCACGGGAACGTTCACGCCAGTAGTCGTCGCGCTGCACGCAAGTGCGATCTTCGCGGCCGTCTACACCGCCCACGTCAAGGACGGCTACGTCGACTTCTTCGTCCGGAGCGAGGACGAGGATCATCCGCTGTCGGTGGGTGGCTGTCGGCTGGCGCTGGCCGGTGCCGGGACCCTCTTCGCGGTGGCGCTGACCGGCGTCGCCCTGACTGCGGGCGCGGTGGCCGCCGCGCTGACCGCGCCGACGTGGGCGCTTGGGTACTTTCACGCGCCGCAACTGGATACGAATCCGGTCACGGCGACCGGGGGCTATCCGGCCGGGATCGCGCTGTCGCTGGTGGGTGCCTACGTCGCCGGGGCCGGCACGGTTTCGGTCTCCATCCTTGGGCTCTCGGGCGTGTTGCTCGCCGTCCTCCTGGGGATCAAGATCATCGACGACGCCCAGGATCTGACGTACGACCGCTCGATCGGAAAGCGAACGGTCGCCGTCGTCCTGGGGCCGCGTCGAGCGCGCCAACTGGCGGAGGGGCTGCTCGCTGTGGGGCTCGCTGGGGTAGCCGTCCTGGCCGCCGTCGGTGTGTTTCCGACGGGGACGGTACTGGCCGTCTTCGCGTTCGGCGCGGTGGCCGCGGTTGGACGGCGGGCCGAGCCACGACTGGCCACGATGTTGCTCGTCCGCGGGGCGTACGTCTTCCTCGCCCTCCTGTTGATCGCGCTTTGGTATCGACCGATGACCGGTCCGCTGCCCGTCGACATCGGCGTGCTCGGTCCCTACACCTACCTCGCGACGGAGGTCGCGTTCGGCGCGCTCGCGCTGACGTTGCTCGTCCGGGCCGAGGCACTCACGCGGGCAGCACGGACGATCGTTGTCCTCTACCCACTGGCGTACGTCTGGGACTGGTACACCCTCGAGGTGGGTGTCTTCGCCATCGAACTGCGCACCGGCGTTGACCTGCTCGGGATTCCGATCGAGGAGCACCTGTTCATGCTCGTCGTTCCCGCACTGGTACTCGGCATCCACGAGACGCTCACGCAACGGCGCTCCAGACAGAAGTGACGTCAACCAACAGCGTCGGCAAGCGGTCTTCGCCGGGTCGCTCGTAGCGGTATTCGATCGAGATGGCCTCACCCTCCCGAACCAGGACATTGTCGCTACGCCGAAAGCACACGCGAGTGGCTCCATCGTCGCGCCCCGGGGCGGCCTCGTGCACACGCCCATACACCAGCCGCGAATCGACAGCCGTCACCACACAGTGATCGATCGTTGGCATTACTGAGCAGGGCGGCGCGAGTAGCCTTGTAGGTATCTAGGAGCGATATTGCGCTGCGTAGATCGCACCCAACACAACTGACGAGAAATAGGGCTCGGGAGCACTGTATAGCCGGGGTGTGCCCCCTTCGGCGGCGACCCCACAGTTTCGTATCGAGAACCCGCTGCCCGGTTTGACTCAGCCGGCCATCGAAGGTGGTCCGAAATGACCCACTATAGCGTATAGAGACGGGTCACGAGAGGCCTTCACACCCGTGGTACGCCATCCCTCGGAAGCCTTATACATCCGACTCTCATTAGTAGAAATGCAATGGCAACTGGTACGGTCGATTTCTTCAACGACACTGGCGGTTACGGTTTCATCGAGACTGAGGATGCGGACGAAGACGTATTCTTCCACATGGAAGACGTCGGCGGCCCGGACCTCGAGGAAGGACAGGAAGTCGAATTCGACATCGAACAGGCCGAGAAGGGCCCCCGCGCGACCAACGTCGTCCGCCAGTAAGGCTTCGACGCGACTCGCGTTTTCCTAATACACTATTACACCACGTAGCCGCTGGCTCGTCGTGGGGATCACTTCGTGACCTCGGCGAGTGGAACCAGCCGATGGTCCACGGTCGGCTTCGTATAGCCGCTTGACTCCTCGGTGACTCCAGCAGTGAACACTTTTACCTTCTGTTGGAGGACGTGTGGCTCACCTTTGTTGTTGTGAATCACGTCGATCGAGCGCCAGGCTTCGTCTTCCATACGGTAACGCAGGACAGCACGAATATTAAGGTTCAGCCCGCTGGCGACCCTACTGTCGTCACTCCCGTAGCGTGCCGGACAGCACAACGTTGATTCGACAGGCCTGAGAAATCCGGAGCATGGTATCAGGAGCCCTCCTGTTCGCCGGCGGTCTCGCCGTCGCTGGCGTGGCCCTTCTCGCGCTCGGCACCCGAGAGCTGTGGTTCGCGTGGCAGATCTATCGGGGCGAACCCCTCGCAGTCTATGAGCTCCCGAACGAACTCGGGCCCGTCGAAGTCCAGGGCGTCGCCGAACCGGACGAGGGGACAGTTGAATCGCCGATCTCCGGCTCTCGGAGCCTTATCTGTGAATGGGAAGTACAGGAACGTCGGACGACCAGTGCGGGCAAGGGGACAAACACGTACTGGAAGACGCTCGACGAAGGGCTGCTCGGGGGACCGTTCCGACTCGCCGACGACACCGCGAGCTGTCGCGTCGAACCGGCCGGCTCGGTTCGGCATCTGGAGGAACAGACAGTCGAGGTTCCAGGCGGAACGGCCTTGCCGGATCGACTCGCAGAGTTTGTCTCCGGGAATCCAAACGTCGCCGCACAGGACGGAACCATCGATCTGGGCGTAACCGAACTCAAGACTGGGAACGATCAGCGGTTCATCGAGCGGCGGCTCGATCCCGGGGAGGAGTGTTACGTCTACGGACGGGCACATTATGACAGCGGAGCGGGTCGTCGCGGTGGCGAAGTAAACGTCCGTGTCACTGGCGATGGAATTCGGCGGTTTCTCATCGCGGATGGTCGCGAGCGCGGCGTCGCCTGGGACGTGGCAAAGATCGGCATCGTCCCCGTCGTGGTCGGCGCTGGACTACTGGCGCTTGGGTTGGTGGTAGTGTAGGGAACCGACTGAGGAGGATACACAAAGCGAGGGGGTGCCTTCCGCGCCCAAATTCCGATTGCCAATTGTTATCACCGAGAGCCTGCACTCGGTACGTATATGAAAGAAGAATTCTGGACCGTCGTCTGCGAGCAGACACCACGTCTCCGGATCCTGTTCGCCATCCTGTTGGTCCTGCTGCTCCTGACTGTCTTTTCCGTCGTGTACACCACGAGCGGTTCACCCTCACACATCATCGCAGTGATCGATCTGATCCTGGTGATCGCCGCGCTGGCCGTGACGGTGTTCATGCAGTGGCGTTGCGCGAAAAACAGACGTCAACGAGGCGAATGGCGCACGGAGAGCGGGTCCGAGTGAGAACGCGGATAATCAGTCGTCGATCATCTCGTCGGTGACCGGTTCGCTGTCCCAGTAGGGGTGGTCTTCACCGTACTCCCGGAAGCAACTCGAGGTGTGGAATCCCTCAGCGTCGATCTGCTGGCCGGCAGGCTTCTCCTGGATACAGGCCTCGCGAGCCTCCGGACAGCGCGTGTGGAACCGACAGCCAGAGGGCGGATTGATCGGGTCGGGAATGTCGATCTTCCGCATCGGCATTTCCCCGATCTGGGCTTTCTCCGGGTCGATATTCGGCGTCCCCCATCGCAGAACGTCAGTGTACGGATGGGACGGATTGCGGGTGATCTGCTCTGCGGGTCCGATCTCGACAAACTCGCCCAGATACATCCCGGCGATGCGGCCGCCGGACTTCTGGGCGAGATACCGGGCGTTCGAGAGGTCATGGGAGATGAACAGGAACGAGGTGTCGAACTCCTCCTGGAGCTCGAGCATCAGATCCATCATCTCGACGCGCAGGGAGACGTCCAGTGCGCTGATCGCCTCGTCGGCGAGAATCAGATCCGGGTTCATCAACAGGGCCCGACACAGGGCGACGCGCTGTTTCTCTCCGCCGCTGAGCTGGTGGGGGTACCGTTCGCCGTACTCCGTCGCCGGCGTCAAGCCGACGTAGTTCATCAGCGTGTAGATCCGGTCGAGACGCTCCCCGGTACTCATCTCGGGGTGGATCTGCTTGAGTGGAACTGACAGGATGGACTTCAGCCGGCGGTTGGGATTGAGCGAACTCCCCGGATCCTGATGGATGATCTGCAACGATTTGCGGATCTCGTCCCAGGACATCTCGGCGTTGCCTTTCTTGGCCTCCACGAGGTCGACGCCACGGTACTCGATGGACCCGCTGGTGGGCTCCTGGAGTCCGAGGATTGTCTTCCCGAGGGTCGTCTTCCCGCAGCCGGATTCGCCGACCAGCGCGACGACGTCCTTCTCGTAGATGTCGAGGTTGATCCCGTCGACCGCACGAACCACATTCGGGTCGTCGCCGAACAGCGACTCGATGATCCCCTGTGACTGTTCGAAGTGGACCTCGAGGTCGTTGACGGAGAGCAACGGCTCTTCGTCCCGTGAGCGTCTGGCACTGGTCGAGGTTTCCGCTCCCTCACTGTCGACGTCCTCGACCTCCTGTTCGTAGACCAGCGGCATCGACGTCTGGGCCTCCTCCCAGCGGAAACACGCGGCCCCGTGGTCGTCATCGAGCAAGAACTGATCGGGCTCGCTCTCGAGACAGGCCTCCTCGGCCAGCGGACACCGCGGATGGAACGAACACCCTTCTGGCACGTTCAGCGGGTCCGGACTCGACCCGTCGATCGAACGGTTCTGATCGATCGGGGCGTCGATATCCGGCGTCGAGTTCAACAGCATCCGTGTGTAGGGGTGGCCGGGGTCCCGGAGCATCTTCTCCTTGGGCCCGACCTCGACCATCCGGAAGGCGTACATCACCGCCAGGCGGTCGGCCAGGCTGGCCACCAGCGCCAGGTCGTGGGTGATGAACACCATCGAGATGTCGTGTTCTTCCTGCAGGTCCCGGAGCAGCTGGAGGATCGACCGCTGCATCAGCAGGTCCAGCGCGGCGGTCGGCTCGTCCATGATCAACATCTCGGGATCGAGCACCATCGCCAGTGCAAGCAGCGTGCGCTGGCGCATCCCACCGGAAAGTTCGTGGGGGAAGGCCGATAGCACGCGGTCGGGCTGCATGTAGAGGTCGGCGATGAGGTCGCGGGCCCGCTGCATTCCCTCTTTGACGTTGTGGTCGTGAGCCTTCAGCGTCTCGACGAAGTGATCCTCGATCCGCTTGACGGGGTTGAACGAGGCCATCGCCCCCTGGAAGACCATCGCGACTTCCTCCCAGCGCCACTGCCGGAGCTGTTCGTCGGTGAACTCGAGGATGTCGACTGCCTCGCCCTCCGAGGGCCGATACTCGATCGACCCTTCGAGGACGCCGGGTTCCTCGACTGAGTCCATCATCGCCGAGACGAGTGTCGACTTGCCCGCGCCGCTCTCGCCGACGATGCCGACGATCTCGCCGCGGCCGATGTCCATGTTGATGTCGTCGAGGACCCGCGAGATACCCCGATCCATCTCGAAGGTGACCCGAACGTCGTCGAGGCGCATGATCGGGTCGGGCTTCTCGACTTGCTCGACTTCGGGTGGCTGTTCATCAGACTCCGCAGTCACGTTATCAATACTCATTCGTTCATAACCTCCTCAACGTCGTCCTCGTCGGAATCAATGGCGTCGAACGACGACAGTTTCGTCCGGACTCGCGGATTGAAGACGCGGTCCAGCGATTGGGAGAGCAAGATCAGTCCCAGCGCCAGGAACAACATGGCGAAAACTGGCGGGAACAGCCAGTTCCAGATGCTGAGCCCGGCGATCGCGCCCTGGCCGTAAGCGTCGCTGATCATGACGCCCCAGTTGGCGACGTCCGTCGGCAGGACGCCGAGGAAGTACAGCCCAACGGCCGAGAAGACCACGAACCGGGCCGCGTTGACGAAGTTGATCAGGATGTACGGCATCAGGTTCGGGATCACGTCCTTGAGGATGATCTTCCAGGTACTGACGCCCATCGTCCGGGACGCCTCGACGTAGTTCTCCTGGCGCAGCGTCAACACCTGCGAGCGGATGGCCCGTCCGAGACCGCCCCAGTAGTTGATCATGATGATCATCCCGATGGTCGCCGGCCTGAGGACGTTCAGCGGCTCCGGAAGCTGACCGAGCTGGGCGAATCCGATGCCGATCCCCAGGACCTCCAGATCCTGGAACGCGAGTGCGAGGACCATCACGAGCGGGAGGCCCGGGATCGTCATCGCGATGTCGATGAACATCGAGATCGCTCCGTCGACGCGGCCGCCCTTGTACCCGGCGACTGTCCCGAGGATCGTCGCGACGATGGTCGCGAAGGCACCGCCCGAGATGACCATGATCATCATCTTCGGCGTCGAGTGGACGAGGAGTCCGAAGATGGATCGGCCAGTCTTTGTCGTTCCGAGCGGGTACGACAGATCGTGGAACGTCGGGTACGCGAGGTTGAACCCGCCGATGTTGACTAGACTATGCCAGTTAAAAGCCGGTGCCAGATTCAGCTCCGGTGTGAGATGGATCTCGGGATAGGGAACCAACCAGACGCCGATCGTCGCGACGAGGACGTACATGAGGAGGATGAGCCCACCGGCGATGAACCGCCAGTCGTCGAGGACGACGATGCCCGGTTCGTAGATGCGGTTCCGATAGAACTCCTGGGCCTTGTCGCGGAGAGTTACCTCGACGGCGTCTTCCGCGTCGTAGGTCCACTGCAGTTCGTCCGTCGACATCTCCGAATCAGAATGACTCACTTTCATCACCCGTCTTGATCCGCGGATCCACGAACCCATACGAGAGGTCAGCCAGGAATATGCCGACCACTAGCGACAGGGTAATTACCAGGAACGCCCCCATCAAAACGGGGTAGTCGCGATAGTCGTACGCCTGGAACAACATCCAGCCGAGTCCCTTGTAATTGAACACCTGTTCGAGGACGATCGTCCCGCCGAGGACCCACCCGAACGACAGCAACATCCCGGTGTACATCGGCAACACGGCGTTGCGGCCGACATACCGGAGCGCGATGATGCGGTCGGGGAGACCTCGTAGTTTTGCGACCTCGACGTAGCCCTTCCCGAGAATGGAGATACTGTTTCCACGCATCGCGAGCGCGCGAACGCCATATCGCGAAATGACGATCGACGCGATCGGAAGCGTCGAGTGAAAGATCACGCTGTGGAGAAATGCCAGGTTGAAGCCTGGGTCCACGTTGAGCGAGTATCGCCGTCCGGTCGGGAACCACCCGAGAGTCTGCGCGAAGATGAACACCAGGATGATCGCCATGACGAAGAAGGGGATCCCACTGGCGAAGATCGCGAGCGCCGAATTGGCGGTGTCGAAACGCGACCCTTCACGGTAGGCCATGATCGCGCCGAGCGTGATCGAGATCGCGAAGAAGAGGACGATCGAGACCAAGGTGATCAGGATCGTCCACGGGAGGCGGGTCGCCATGATCTCTGTGACGGGGGTGCCACCACCCGCGACCTGAATCGACGAACCCAGGCTTCCCTGGTGTAAGCCAACGAGGTAGTCGAGGTACTTTTGCGGGAGCGGTACATCCGGGTTGTATCCGAGGTTGGATATGACGATTTCGATCTGTTCCTGTGTATACCCTATCGATGAGAGTCGCCCTCTGATTCTGTCCGCTGGATTGCCGGGAAGCATTCGGGTGAGGCCGAAGCTCAGGGTGATGACGACATAGATCGTCACAATCGCCTTCGCCGTCCGTTTGACGTAGTAGTTTACCATCGGGTATTCTAAATTTGATAAATAATTGGTCGATCAGGTCGATGCGCCGGAATTACGCCTTACTCGCCCTGCCACTGCATCTTTCCGACACGCGGGGCGTAGAACGTCGGCCACTTGACGTTGCCTGCTGGGTCGTCAGTTTCGGGAGCCGACAGCCGCCGCGTACTGATCCACGACTGCTCTACCTTGTTGATCATCGGCAGGTACGGGAGGTCCTGGTGGGAGACCCACGCGAGCTCCTGAACGATGGACTGGGCTTCCTCGCCGCTCGAGGTCGAGAGGTCGTCGAGGCGCTGCTGGACGTCGACCGACATGGTACCGTCTCCGTCCATCGCCGGAACCTCGATCTCGGTGCCAGCCTCGGCACCCGGGTAGCTGTGGGCGTTGTTGTACGCGCGCCCGAAGACCCAGTTCAGTGGGAAGTACGGGTGCGAGGAGCGGGCGTTGCCGGGCGACCACGGACGGGCCGCCATCTTGAAGTTCCCTTCTCCGACGACCGTGTTGATGTTGTCGACACGGTTCATCTCCGCGTCGAACCCGGCGTCCTGGAGCTGTGGGACCACAGCCTGGGTCGCCGTGACCCAGTCACTCCAGCTACTCGGGACGACGACCTGGAACGTGACGGTCTCGCCGTCCATGGCCCAGTTCCCGTTGCCGTTCTTCTCGTAGCCGGCGTCCTGCATGATCTCGGCGGCCTGCTCTGCGCCACCCTGCATCGCGGGGAACTGGCCACCCACGTCGAGCCACTCGTCCTGGACGTTCGCGGAGACGGCGGCCGGAGTGGGGAAGGCCTCCTTGATCTCTGCGCCCGCGGCCGTGACGACGTCCTCACGGTTGATGGCGTGCGTGATTGCCTGTCGGACCGATCGCTTCGAGATGTGCGGCGCGGCTTCCTCGTCGTGGTTGAACACGTAGCCGACACCCCAGTAGCCGGGGAAGTTGTATTCCTGCCAGTGGTCGGCAAGCTCCGCCCGGATGTTCGACGGAGTAAACGCGCTCATGATCGTGTCAATATCGTCACCGATCATGGCTTCCCAATTACCCTCGTTGCCCGGGTAGTTCGGGAACCGGTAACGCTCGAAGTTGACGTTCCCGGCGTCAGGGTGCTCGGGGTTACGGTTCATCATGTACTGCTCGTCGTCCTTGCTCTGCTGCCCGAAGATCCCGGAGACGTAGTCGGGCGAATTGGGCTCACGACCCTGAATGTCGCTGGAGACGCCCTCCTCCTCGTCCTCCCAGTAGCGCTGGTAGAGCTCGTCGTAGGGCTCGGCCATCTTCGCCTGCTGGAGCTGGGAGAGGAGCGTGAACTCGAGGATATCCGGATTGACTTCCTTTGTGGTCTCGATCTCGAGCGTCTTGTCGTCAGGTGCGTTGAACGAGTCGAAGACATCCGCGAACGCGGCCCCCGTGGCGAGGTTCATCACGGTGTTCGCCTTGATGTCGTCGGCCGTCACCTGGTCGCCGTTCGCGTAGGTGTGATCCTCACGGATGTTGAGGGTGACAGTCGTCCCGTCGACCGACCAGTCCTGGATGAGCCGCGGGATCCACTCGTTTTCCGTCATGTTGTACTGGGCATAGCGCTCGTAAGCGAGCCAGCGCCCCCAGATGTTCGGCCACCCGGCGAACTGGGCGTTCCAGTCGAGCAGGTCCATCCCACGGGCGGCAGCGGATTCGACCGTGACGTCGTAGACGTCGGTGTCGCCACCGCTGTCCGTCTCGGTGTCACCGTTTCCACCGCTCTCCGTTTCCGTGTCTGTCTCCTCACCTTGACACCCGGCAAGCATGGTCGCGCCGGTCGCGCCTGCCAGCCGCATGAAGTTGCGGCGATTCACTACGTCCTCGAAACTCCCTGAAGACTGTTCACTAGCCATTGTCCGGGGAGAAATCGATAGCCCACCATAATAAATATTGTTATCTAACTATGTCAAGGGGGATTTTCTTTATGCACCTATTTGTCGTATACCTTACCATAAATACGTCGGCAGAGACGCCGAAACGCTCGATCGATCGCTGGCCGGCCATACATATAAAATATACATCATGACTTTCGATCTAGAGGAATCTGTTTCGGACCGGACGGGCGCAGACAATAGTCAGGGCGCGTCGTCGGCCGACTCGAGCCACTCGGCGGTGTCCGCGGCGAACGCGGCGAGTTCCTCGTCCTCGGCCTCTTCGGCGACCGTCCAAACGGTGTCGACTGCGTCAGTCGCGCTGAGATACCCGAGGGCTCGAAGTGATCGCGCCCGAAGTTCCGTCGAGCCGTCAGGGAGCGTTGCCTCGACGCGCTCGGCGATCCCATCGGGGATGGCGTAGTCGTCGGCTGCCAGCCTCGAGACGACCTCGAGGATGGGACCGGAAACGATCGTGTTTTGATCGTCAACGTACGGCCGAAGCGCCTCGAGATGGGGAGCGATCGCCTCGGGATCGGTTTCGGCGACGGCGACGAGCGCTTTGGCGGCGAGTTCCCGGGCGTTCTCGTTCTGGGCGACGTTCTTGCCGACCTCCTCGCGGACAGGATCGTCCGGGTCCGCGAACGTCGTCCGTTCGGACTCCGGAAGTGTTGGCCCCTCCTGACCCAGGGTCGCAACGAGTGCGTCGACGTGGTCTGTCAGGACTGCGGGGCGCTCGAAGGCGAGCAACGCCACGGATTTCGCCGCGAGAAAGCGTGTCAACGGCGTCTCCCCGGTGAGTTGCTGAGTGAGCGTCTCGACCCCCTCGGCGACGGCGTCCGGTTCGTCCGGGACGAGGTGGCCAATGGCACCGAGTGCCGAGTGTTTGACCGCGAGGAAGTCGTCCTCGACGAACGTGAGGATATCGGGGATCAGCGGCGAGACCCGGTCGGAGTCGACGTAGGCGACCGCCTGGCAGACGTCCAGGGCCCGCTTGCGGACGATATCCTCGTCGACTTCCAGGAACGGACGGATGTCCTCGGCCGTCACGGACCTCGGGTCCTCCTCGGCGCGCTCGACGAGGGCCTCGACGTCCGCCGTAGCGTCGGCTGTCATAACTGCCCCGACGTAGCGAGCGAGGACTTCTAACCTTTGTGATATCATTTGACCGGCTGGACGAGGCTGGGCGGACCACCGTGTTTTTGGCCCTACCGACCAAAGGGACCTGTATGTCAGCACTCCGCGACGCACTTTCCGACCTCCCTGACGCCGTCTTCGCCGACCTGCTTGAGTCGGAGTCAGCCTACTTGCTGGTGATCGACGTGCCCGGAGCGACCGGCGAAACGGTCGACGCACGCACCGAGGGCAACCGTCTCGACATCGAAGCACGGCGAGCAAAAGACGTCCCGACCGACTTCGAGTACGTCTCGGAGGAGCGGTCGCTGTTCCTCGACGTGGAACTCCCACTACCGCCGGATGTCGAGGCCGACGGTATCTCGGGGACAGTCGATCGGGGCGTCCTCGAGCTGACCCTCCCGAAGATGACCGAGACCGCAACCGAGTCAATTCCGATCGAGGACGCCTGAGGCGGGTGTGGAGTCGGTGTCCCTTCGCTCTTACCGACGGTTTCTCACCGTCCTCGTCGAGTTCCTCCCGCTGGCGCTGACGTACGCCCGCGACCGCCGCCGGTTCCTCCTGTTCGGGTCGAGCCGGTCCGTGTCGTCGGCCCAGCGCCACGAACGAGCCGAGACGCTGCTGGGGTCGCTGTTGACGCTCGGCCCCACATTCATCAAACTCGGACAGATGCTCTCGACCCGGCCGGACATCCTCCCGCCGGAGTACGTTACCGAGTTTTCGAAACTCCAGGACCGTGTCCCGCCGGCCGACTGGGACGACGCACGAGTGGTCCTCGAAGACGAACTCGGGCCGGTCGATGAACGCTTCAGTGACTTCGACGTAGAGGCGATCAGCGGGGCGAGCCTGGGACAGGTCTACTACGCCGAGATCGACGGTGACCCCGTCGCCGTGAAGGTTCGACGCCCGGGTGTCGAGGACCTGGTCCAGGCCGACCTGCGGGTGCTGCGGTGGATCCTCCCGGTCCTGCTGTACTTCGTTGATGACGCCCGCTCGTTCTCCTTGGAGACGCTGGCCGACGAATTCGACCAGACCATCCGCCAGGAGATGAACTACGAGCGCGAAGCCCGGATGTTGACGGAGATCCGTGAGAACTTCGCTGGGGACGATGCGATCCGAATCCCGCCAGTCGTCGAGTCCCATTCGACCGAGCGCGTGCTCACGATGGAGTACGTCGAGGGGACGAAGATCAACGACATCGCGGAGCTCGACGAGAAGGGAATCGACCGGACACGACTCGCGGAGACGCTCGAACGCGCGTACTTCCAGATGATCGTCGAGGACGGCGTCTACCACGCCGACCCCCACCCGGGGAACCTTGCGGTCCAGGACGACGGGACGCTCGTGTTCTATGACTTCGGGATGAGCGCCAGAGTCGATTCGTTCATCCAGGACCGAATCATCGAGTTCTACATGGCCGTCGCCGAGCAGGACATCGATGCCATCCTCGATGCCCTTATCCAGATGGGGACGCTCTCCCCGGAGGTCGACCGCCAGGTCATGGCCGACGTGATGGAACTCGCCATCGCGGACGCCCGCGGCGAGCAGATCGAACAGTACCGCGTCCAGCAGATCATCCAGAGCGTCGAGGACACGATCTACGAGTTCCCGCTCCGACTGCCGGAGAACCTGGCACTCGTCCTCCGGGTCGCGACCGTCGTCGAGGGGGTCGCCGTCACGCTTGACCCCGACTTCGACTTCATCTCGGTCGCGACTGACTTCCTGCGCGAGGAGGGCTACCTCGAAGAGAGCGCCCGGCAGTTCGTCTCCGATCGCGTCACCGAGGTTCGGGACGCCGGTCGGTCAGCCGTCAGGGTGCCACCGAAGCTCGAAACCACGCTCGATCGGATCGAGCGCGACGACTTCTACGTCCGGGCGGACATCGAGGACTCGGACAATCTCCTGGATATTCTGGCGACTCGGCTGATCCTGGGGATGATCGCGGCCGGCGGGTTCGTCTCGACGTCGGTGCTGTACTCGCTCTCGACGGTCCGGGCAACGCTGCTCGCCGCGCTCGTGACGACGGTGTCGCTGTTTGCGCTCTATCGGTCGTTCCGCAAGCGCCGGTCGATCCGGGCGACGCCGCAGTTCACCCGCCAGAAGATGCGACAGCGAGAGTCGAATGAAGGGACAGAGTCACCACCGATCGGGGCCGACGGGCCAATCGAGGAGGAAGACACGAAAGTGGCCGAGGAAGATCGCTGGACGTGACTCGATCGAAACCGACCGAAACGCACCCCGACGCGTTCCAAACCGTTTATACTCGTCCCCGGATAATCCCGCCACATGGCAAAACAGCAGACCGAGGTTCGGGAACTCGACGAGGGGAGTTACGTGATGATGGACGACGAGCCGTGTAAGATCACCGCTTACAGCACGGCCAAACCCGGGAAGCACGGCAGTGCGAAGGCCCGCATCGACGGCAAGGGCGTCTTCGACGGGAAAAAGCGCAGCCTCTCCCAGCCGGTCGACGCGAAGATCTGGGTCCCGATCATCGAGCGCAAACAGGGCCAGGTCGTCTCGGTCTCGGGCAACGACGCCCAAGTCATGGATCTCGAAACCTACGAGACGTTCACGATGCGCGTCCCCGAAGACGAGAGTCTCTCGCCCGACGACGAGATCGAGTACCTCGAACTCGAAGAGCAGCGAAAGATCGTATAGATGAGCTTTCCGGGCGCGAGTGTCGACCGGAAGCGTGCCGACTATGCGGTCGTCGGTGCGCCACTGGACGTCTCGACGACGTTCCGGCCCGGCACCCGGTTTGGCCCCGCGCGCGTCCGGGAACTCGCGGCCACCTTCGAGGACTACGACCACCACACTGACAGTCACTTCACCGACTGCGCCGTCAGCGATCACGGCGACGTCGGGGCCGCCGGGGCGATCGACGACGCTGCCGAGTATCTCACCTTTCTGGAAGGCGAACTCAGAGACCTGCACCGCGACGGAATCGTGCCCCTTCTGGTCGGCGGCGAACACACCGTCAGCGTCGGGGGCGTCCGGAGCGTCGAGCCGGACGTCTTCGTCTGTCTCGACGCCCACCTGGACCTCCGGGAGGGCTACGCCGGCAACCCGTTGAGTCACTCGACGGTCACCCGTCACGCCCTGGAGATTGCCGATCGCGCGGTGATCCTCGGGGCACGCGCCGGCAGCGAAGCCGAGTGGGAGCGAGCCGACGCCACGGACGTGACCGTCGTCCCGCCGGGGGAAGTGAGCGCGTGGACGCCGGAGTTCGCGAACGAATCGATCTATCTCAGCGTCGACGTCGACGCCGCCGATCCCGGGTTCGCACCCGGCACCGGGACGATGGAGCCCTTCGGACTGACGCCCCGGGAGATCCACGACGTGGTTCGATCGGTTGCGCCGCACGCTGATGCCTTCGACGTAGTCGAGGTCAACGACCGCGACGAGGGCCAGGCCGCCACGCTGGCGGCGAAGCTCCTGCGGGTGTTCGTCCACGAGCATGCGGCAGCGAGCGACAGTGAGTGATCGCGCCGTGAGCGTCAGAACTGCGTAGCTTTTTGCCACCACGGCCGCGAGTAGATCACATGGATCGACTGGCGTCGTGTTACTTCTGTGGCGTCGCGGTCGACGCACCGCTCGAAGAGTACCCCGTCGTGCCCCGCGATCTGCGTCCATCCGTCGAAAACCAGCAGACAGTTGTCCTGTGCCCGGAGTGTCGGCGCAAACTCTCGACGATCGTCGACAGCGTGGCCGCGGCGGCGACGGACCCTGACCAGACGACGCTCGCGGGGAACAGCCCGGATGCCGTCACGTCCGAGAGCACCGACGCCGCCGATGATATTGAGCAACCAACGGAAGCAATCGAGTCGACTGATGACCGTCCAGCGGATAGCTCGCTGATCGAAGGCTTCGGCCACGACGACGAGCCGTCGCTCATCGAGGTGGAAGGGACACCTGAAGACGACGAGCCGACAGCAGGTGACGTCGTGAGCAACGAGGACCAGCGAGAGGAGACGCCGGACGCTGATGACAGCAAAAGCGGAGACGACGACACGACCGATACAGGAGAGAGCGACGATACAGATGACGAAGACGCTGCAGATACTGGGGACGCTACTGAGGAGACGCCCGAGCAAGACTTCGACCGGTCGTCGTACAACCGCGTCGTCCGACTACTCCAGAATCGGGACTTCCCGCTCGAAATTGAGGAGATCACGACGATCGCCGGCAGTGCCTACGAGATCGAGCGCCGCGAAACCGAGGCGATCATCGACGCGCTGGTTGATCGCGGTGTGATCGACCGCGACGGGAGTCAGCTGTTCCGGCCCGACGGCGGTGACTGACAGGACAGACACATCCATTCACCAGTCGACCACAATCACTACGGCCGGGCCCGTCGAAGCCGACGTATGGACTGTCAAGAACTGTGTTCGCGCTTCGACGACCGACTCGACGTCGCCGCCTACGCCGGGATCGATGCCAGCGAGAACGGCCTCCAGGTGGGACCCGAAGAACGGGACGTCGAGCGGGTCGCGTTCGCCGTCGACGCGGCCGTCGAGACGATCGAGCAGGCAGCCGAGGCGGGCGCTGATCTGCTGGTCGTCCACCACGGGCTGCTGTGGGGTGGCGACGGCCGGGTGACCGACCTGCGGTACCGTCGCATCGAGCGGCTCCTCGACGCCGACATGGCCCTGTATGCCGTCCACCTCCCGCTAGACGGCCACCAGGATCTCGGTAACGCCGCCGGGGTCGCCGACATCCTCGACCTGGGGAATCGAGCCCCCTTCGGCGAGATCGACGGCGAGTACATCGGCCAGCGCGGCCGGGCACGGGAGCCGTTTACGGTGGGGGAGCTCCGCGAGCAATTGTCGGCGCAGCTCGACACCGGCGGCGAGGACGTACAGGTGCTGGATTTCGGCCCCGACGAAATACGGGACGTCGCGATCGTGACCGGCAGCGGAACGGACTGGATCGACGAGGCCGCGGCGAAGGACGTCGACGCGCTGGTGACCGGCGAGGGCAAACAGCAGGTCTACCACCGGGCGCGCGAGCACGGTATCCACGTCTTCCTGGCGGGTCACTACGCGACCGAAACCTTCGGCGTGCGCGCGCTGGCCGGCCTCGCCGAGGAGTGGGACCTGGAGACGACGTTCGTCGACCATCCGACCAGCCTGTGATCGATGGCCGTCGAAGAGTCGGCGATGCCGGCGTTTGAGGAAATCACCGAGCAAGACGAGCTGGTCGCCTGGTCGCGAACGTACGCTCGCGAGGCCCGTCGCGAGTGGCTGCTCGATGTCCGGTTCGACCTCGTCGAATGGGAGGTTTCGACGCGAGCGCGCCGGCGGGCGGCAGCGGTCAAACGACCAGAAGTGCCGGACACGACGGTCGGCGAGCCGATCAACTGGGAGCGCGTCCCGGACAGCGACGGTCGACCGCTTCCCTGTACAGTCTCGCTTTCCTGGGGCGCTTTCGAAGCATTTTCGCAGGCAGAGTGGGAGTCGACGCTCCGGCACGAACTCCTCCACATCGAGCAGTTCCAGCGCGACGGGACCACTGGCCACGGCGCGGCATTCAAGCGCCGGGCTCAGGAGGTCGAGACGGACGTTCGCTGTCGAGCGTTCGCCACCCCAGAGTGGCTGTTCCGGTGTGGCGATTGTGGCACGGAAGTCGCCCGGCGATATCGCGATTGTGCGTTCGTTCGCGAGTACGAGGCGTACCGCTCGGACTGTTGTGGCGCGGGGCTGGTTCGAAGCCAGCCCGAGTAGAGGGGGGCGCTTCTGACTCAGGGCGCGATCGTACGCTTCAAGCGCCTCGCCCGCCGAGAGTCGAGCATGACTGACGACCACGCGGACGATCACCGGGAGACGTTCCATCACGATCCGATCGGCCACGCCGAGGTGCGAGCCGGCATGACCGTCGACGAACTCGCCGACGAGTACGGCAACGGGGGCTTCGGCGCGAGTACGCTCCACGAGGCCGTCGACATCTACAGCGAGATGCTCGACGACGAGGTGACGAACTTCCTCGGACTGGCTGGCGCGATGGTACCCGCCGGGATGCGCCGGATCGTCGCCGACCTGATCCGGGACGGCCACGTCGACGCGCTGGTGACGACGGGCGCGAACCTCACGCACGACACCATCGAGGCCATCGGCGGCAAGCACCACCACGGCGAGGCCGTCGCCGAGGATCGGACGCCCCGTGAACACGACGAGAAGTTGCGCGACGAGGGCGTCGATCGCATCTACAACGTCTATCTTCCCCAGGAGTTCTTCACGACCTTCGAAGAGCACCTCCGTACGGAAGTGTTCCCGACGCTGGAGGAAGAGGGCGCCGTCTCGATCCAGCGGCTGACCGAGGAACTCGGCCGGGCGAACGCCGCGGTCAACGAGCGCGAGGACGTCGAGGAGGGGCCCGGCATCGCCGCCGCGGCCTACGAGCACGACGTGCCGATCTACTGCCCCGCCGTCCAGGACTCCGTGCTCGGGATCCAGGCGTGGATGTACAGCCAGACGACCGACTTCACGCTCGACGCGCTGGCGGACATGACCGGGATTTCCGACATCGCCTACGAGGCGGAGCAGGCAGGCGCGCTGGTGGTCGGCGGCGGCGTCCCGAAGAACTTCGTCCTCCAGACGATGCTGGTCAGCCCGGACGCCTACGACTACGCCGTCCAGTTGACGATGGACCCACCGCAGACTGGCGGGCTCTCCGGAGCCACGCTGGACGAAGCGCGATCGTGGGGCAAGTTGGAGAAGGCCGCCCGGAACACGTCGGTGTACGCCGACGCGACGATCACGTTCCCGCTACTGGTGGCGGCCGCTCGCGAACGGATCGCGTGATCAGCGCTCGATCGATTATATAAGGCCGCCGGCCCAACTGCCGAGGGAATGTATTATCGACGGCTCGGCAAGACAGGACTGGAGGTATCGCCGATCGCACTCGGCACCTGGCGCTTCGGCAAGGAACACGAGGACAGCGGCGTCGTCGAGACCGGTCGCAAGGAAGCCCATGAACTGCTCGACGCGTACGCCGAGGCCGGCGGCAACTTCATCGACACGGCCAACGGCTACGGCCGCGGTGACAGCGAGCGCTGGATCGGCGAGTGGCTCGCCGAGCGCGACCGCGAGGACTACGTCGTCGCCTCGAAGTGCTTCTGGTCCCAGGAGTCGCGATTCCAGGAGAACCTCTCGGCGAAGAACGTCCGCGCGGAGGTCGAGGGATCGCTCGACAGGCTCGACACCGACTACCTCGATATCCTCTATCTCCACCGCTTTGACGACGAGACACCAATCGAGAAAACCCTGCGGACGGTCGACGACCTCGTTAGCGAGGGGAAAGTTCACCACGTCGGCCTCTCGACGGCCGACGCCTGGAAACTCACCAAAGGGCTCTGGAAAGCCGACGTCAATAACTACGAGGCGTTCACTGTCACCCAGCCGCTCTTTCACGCTGCCTACTACGAGGACGTGGCTGAATATCTCGATGTCTGTGCAGACCAGGACCTGGCAGTCGTCCCCTATTCCCCACTGGCCGGTGGCTTCCTGACGGGCAAGTACGAGCGCGTCGGCGACGGCACCTACGAACTCGACGCCCCCGAGGACACCCGCGCACAACTCGACGAAATGTTCGAGGCCTGGTACGTCTCCGAGCGGGGCTGGCACGTCCTCGATGCAGTCCGACATGTGGCTGAGGAGGTCGACGCCACACCGGCACAGGTCGCCCTGCGGTGGCTGATGGACCAGCCCGACTTCACGTGCGTCCCGATCGTCGGTGCCCGGACCGTCGAGCAGCTTGAAGAGAATCTCGGCGCTCTCGATGTGACAATCTCGAACGAACAGTTCCAGCGCATCTTCGCGGCCCGGTACGACGAGGACGGCAATCTCTACAAGACGAACGCGTGATGCAAAGAGGTCGAAACGACGGCTGGTATCGTTGAGGACTCAGGTTTCACCGACGAGGACGGGTCCATCCTCAGTCTGTTCGATCCGCACGTCGAATCCGAACGCATCGAAGAGCGCGGCGTGAGTCTCGACGTGGTCCGTGGTTCGGGGAATCCGGACTTCACCCCCCGCAATGGCCAGCCACGGGATGAGCTGGTCGGCCAGGTGTTCGTCGACCGCCGCGCCGGTCTGGTGGTCGGCGAGCAACGCATCGACAGCCTCGTCGGCGACATCCTCGGCCGGTTTCCCTGGTTCGCCGAGCGCGTCAGCGCCGACTACGCCGTTCTCGTATTCCAGGCCAACGTGGGCGACCGTCCCCGTCGAGTCGGCGGTGACGGAGCGCGTGGTCCGTTCAGTCACCTCGACATCGAGATTCGACGCCTTCAATCGCTTTCGTGCCTGCGCCGCCTGGCGCTCGGCCACGTCGTTGTCTTCGAGATCCGCTGTTGCCGTCGAGTGGACGAGCGCACGTTCGGGCTCGCCACGGTCGCGAAGCCGGAGAGAGGCGGGGTGAGACGGGGCCAGCGACAGCGTCGCCCGGCCGCCGCCTGCAGGGTAGAACCCTGACCGATCGACGTCGACCGCGGCCTGAAGCCCGGCCCGGCGGAGCATGGGGAGTTTGACCCGGCGATACCAGGGCATCGATGGCGACCATTTGACGCTGGTCCCACCGGTTGCACTGAGCGTGAGCGGTCGGTCCAGTGCACTCGCGATCGGGAGGACGGCGTCGAGCAGCAGCGTCACGCTGCCCGCCGTCCCGATCGAGACCTCGTAGTGCCCGCCCGTCGGCTCGCCAGGGTCGAACGTGACTGTGGTAGCCCCGATCTCGGCCCCCTCGACACTGGCATCACAGATGTCGGCGACGCTCTGAAGGGCGCTCAGGTGTTGTGGGTTGAGTCCGGGGTCGGGACGAGAACCTCGAACCCGCTCCATCTCGAAGCCCGTGGTCATCAGCGCCGACAGCGTGAGCGCCGAGCGGAAGAGCTGTCCGCCGCCCTCGCTGCCGTCGAGTTCGAGCATACCTGGCGTTGGCCCCGCCGGATCGTGAATCTGTTGTCCGGGTGAGCAACGGTTTTGCCAGTCCCGACTGTAGTCCCGACCGGCCGATGACGAGCGACTGGGCCGAGCCGGGGTGACTCCCCGGTGATGACGAGCCCTATGAGTGCCGAGGCCAGCTTTCTATCCATACATTTCGGGAAAGAAGTGAACGGACGTCAGAGAATCGCGTCTGCTATCCTCTGAGAGAGGACAGTTGTAAGTTCAGGTCGAATAGAGGTGATTCGAAACCGCCACAGAGTCTTTTCTTCAGTCGCCCTCTTGTAACTCGTTCTGTACTTGCTCGAACTGGTCAAGAGCAGCCTGCAGATTTTCCGTGATATCATTAGCAAGTACTTCCGGCTCTGGGAGGTCCTCTACGTCCTGGAGGCTATCGTCCTGTAGCCAAGTGACGTCCAAGCTGACGTTATCTCGCTCAAGGAGTTCCTCGTAATCGTACTTCTTGAACCGCTCTGTCTCCTCTCGGGCTCCGCGGTTGCCCGGCTTGTAGCACTCAATGAAGTCCTCGAAGTCTTCGTACGTAATCGGGTTCTGTTTGAGCGTGAAGTGCTTGTTAGTTCGGAGGTCGTAGTACCAGACCTCCTCGGTGTGGGCTTCCTCACTGGCTGGCTTCTTCTCGAAGAAGAGGACATTCGCTTTCACCCCGCTCGCGTAGAATATTCCGGTCGGGAGGCGTAGAATCGTATGGAGGTCGAAGTCATTGAGCAGCTTACGCCGGACGGTTTCGCCATCCCCATGAAGTCGTTGACGGCAGCGTGCTCGTTCTCGTAAATCTTCTCGCGGGTCTTCCCCGTCATGCCTCGACCACCTCCGCGTCTGCGTCGTCGTGAGCGAGTCGCCAACCGTATCCCTGCTTGTACTCGACTTTGCCCTCTTCCGCGAGGTCGAACAGTTGCTCCTCGACGGCGTCTTTGACGATGCCCGTGAGGACATCGCTTCCCGTCACGTCCTTGAGGATGGTTTCGAACTCCTGGTAGCGGTCGGTGAGGAACGCGGTGACGAACTCCTCGTGCTCGATATCGATTTCGCCGGGTTCTGAGTTGCGAGCGTCTTCGAGTTCGTCCTGCAACTGCTCGACTTGCAGTTGTAGTTCTTCGACCTTCGACTCGTTCTGACTGTATGCGAGGAATCCTTCCTGACGGGCAGCGCGGGCCTCTTGTATCAGTTCGTAGAGGTACTTTGACCGACTCCCGTAGCCCTGCTCCTCGGCCTCCTCCATCCACTGTTCGGCGTGCTTGCGACTCGGGTAAATCGCAACACAGGTCGTCTCCTTGGACAACCCGACCTCGGTTTCCCACTCCGTCTGCTGTGGCTCGTCGTTGCTCAATCGTGTCCCACAACAGACAATAACGGCTGGAGTCACCTAGGCGTATGGATAGCAACGATGGATATGATGACTGTAGGAAGAATCATTTTGGGCATGACGTGATATGGTTGAAATGATGATACACGACTGGTACTCTTTCAAACGTGGGAGAGAGGTTGTAGAGAGGAAGGGATTGCTGGAAGAGATAGAGGAGATGGCGAACGCGACAAAGGAATTGAAAGATAAGCAGTCGAAGAATATGGCGCGTCAATACAACTGGGAGACCGAGAAAACAATCATCGGTGGTTACGACTGGTCTTATGATGCTTACAGAAACGGTATCGCAATTGAGTTCGAGAGAGGCCACCAGACGAAGGCACGTTGGAATTGGATGAAATTCGAACTTGGAACTAAAGACAAATCAAGTCTAATGGAGATAGTAGATTTTCCGGAGGTTGACGTGGGGGTCCTGTTAGTAACGCGGGAAAGCGGAGGTGCAAACATAGATCGATGTAGAAAGGAGTTAGAGTCAGGAGTATTCGATACTCTCCTTGATATCGAAGTCCCGATTCTCGTTGGTGAATTCGACGATACTTGATATAACGATATAGAAATTTTTCTCATAACAAGCGGTACTAATACTATCCAGATTACCCCCAACACATGGTCTCGAGATCACTAAACCCATTCTGGTACTATCGTAGAGGGTCAGCGAATCAAGATAAGCCTGTAGCAAATGCGAAGCAACTTGAGGACAATACGACTGCAGCACTGTTATTTACGTTAGATATGATGCCGACACGTGCAACTCAGAAAATGTTAGAACTCGGGTTTGAATCCGTCCCTAACATCTCTAACGAAACGATTGAGGTTAATGATCAAGTCGGTATAGATGAGATTCCAAACTCTGGAGATGTCGTTCTCGTCGGCATTTCATCCCGGTGTTCGTTACAACTGAGAGAAGGGGATATCATTACCGGAGCTGATGAATTGGATGCTGATGGTGGAGTCGTAGATGGTGTGATCCACTGTCCTGAAGTTCCGTTTACGATAATAATTGAATCTAAAACCAACCTGCCGTATTTGAATCCTGATCAGCTTCGCAGATATGCTGGCAGTTTGGAAATTGACACTGAGAAAGTTGCTACCCTTTCTTGGTATGAGGTTGGTGGCCTATTTGAAAACTTATCGAGTAGACGTGTGCGGTGGCTGGATGATCACCACGAAACCTTTGCTGAACTGCTTAGCGATTATCTTCAGTACATCCACCAAGGAGGGGTGCTTGCCCGCGCTCCATGGGGAGACGGAAGCGATGAGAAATTCAAAGATCTTCGCCTTGTCTTCGGACAGACTCCAAATATCGTTACCCCAGAAGCACAGCAAGACGAGTATGAGTTTGCGTTCAAATTCACATACGGCGGGCGCGATTCTCCCACTCCATCTCCGGTTACACTCACCCCCGCAGAGTTCGAAGCACTGTTTGAGGAAGCCATAGATACCACACCTGAACTAGAGCAATTATTGCGTGCTGATGAAGAATCGCTGACGACCGGGCAGGTACGTCAGACCTTCAGAAATATACATCAGAATGGAGATTCACCATACTCGGGGGCTACAACACAGGATCATGTTTTAGCCAAAGTTGGAAGTAAATCGTTTGGAGCGAACAAGCGGCTACGGATTAGAAAAAAGGAGGATTCATACAGACTCGAAATTCAGGTCTATGATGAAACCAATATGAACGCTCATAGGGGGGAACGACCGCTGTATATTCCCGGTGAGTTCCACGCACTACTTGACCCGGAACAGTGTGGATATGGCTTAACTCCCGAAATTCGGAGTGCATTATTCATTGAACATGATTTTGAAAAGGTGCTCTCATACTCGGGAGAGAATTAGCTATACTGAGCATCAGCCAATAACAGACTAAAGAGAGACGAGAAAATCTTCGAGCTCTCGTACGGTTCGGATGGCCCAGTTGTCGGCGACCGAGTGCAAATTCAGGAGCAGCAAGGATAGCACGTCACTATCGAAGACGATTCCAGAGCCACTCAAGTAGTAGAATAGAGTGAACTGTTTACGGATTGAGCGGCGTCTATAGCCGCGCTAAACACATTCACTATGGATAGATTGTGAGTCGTGAGTGCCGAGGCCACACCGTTGATGCCAAGCATAGGCGAAAAGCAACACGCACGTCTACGTAATGAGTGGTGAGTGCCGAGGTCCGCATCGCCGCTGTAAGGAGATGCCGTCGGTATGCTGATGACTTTCCTGGCAGTGGACCGCCGTTGGTGCTGGCTCCATGCCATCGCTGTCGAACAAAGTAACCAGACCACGGGCGTCAAGCCCGGAAACAACAGTTCCTGTCGCCCCATCCTATGACGGCAGACGGCACGGCGTCCGTCCACCCTAGAAGTGGCTTCCACCTGTCCGACGGTTGGGCGTCATCGTATTTCATAACCACAATCTACAAGTGTAGTAGAAGGAAATAAAAACTTAGATGTACCTAAATACTGGATTCGGTGATGGCCGATGACACGCACGGACCACGACAGAGAGGGGGTGACGCGACGTGACGCGCTCAGTGCCGGTGGAGCCGCGGCGCTCGTGGGGTTGGCCGGCTGCTCGGCCCTGCCGAGTGCACCGGGAGAGGCAAAGGCGGGCGACGATAACGGAAGCGACGAGCCGGTCGCCGTGGCCTCGTTCTTCAGTTTCTTCGATTTCGGCCGCCAGATCGCCGACGGGACCCCACTGACAGTGGAGAACCTCGTTCCGACGGGACTGCACGGCCACGGCTGGGAACCCAACACCAGCATCACCCAGCGCATCATCGAGGCGGACGCGTTCGTTCACGTGGGACAGGACTTCCAGCCATGGGCCGACCGCGCCATCCAAACGATCACGGGCGATGACGTGGACACGGCGCTGATCAACGCCCGGTCGGGCATCGACCTGGTGGATCTCGCTGCGTCCCTGGATCGTGAGGAGGAGGGCGTCGGCGCACAGCGCGGGAAGGACCCGCACTTCTGGCTGGATCCTCGACGGGCACAATCCGCCGTGGACAACATCGCCGAGGGGTTCGCCGAGGTCGTCCCCGAACACGCAGACACCTTCCGCGAGAACGCCGAGACCTACACCGCAACGGTGCTCGACCGCATCGATGCGGACTACGAGGCGATCTTCGACCGGGCTGATCGCGACATCGTTCAGCTGGCCGCCCACAACGCCTTCCAGTACATCGGTGTACGCTACGGCGTACGGATGCGACCGCTGGTGACGAGTCTCGCGGCGAGCGGCACGGTCAAACCCACCGACATCCGCGAGGCGTCGAGAGTCATCCGCGAGAACGACATCGAATACATCGCAAACGGCGTCTTCGAGTCCCAGAAACCCGCCCAGCAACTCGTCCGCGAGACGGGCGTGGAGGCGTACTTCCCCGTGACGCCGTACGCCGGCGTCCGCGAGGAGTGGGTCGAGCAGAACTGGGGCTACGAGGAGATCGCATACAACATCAACATGCCCACCTTCGAGATCGTCCTCGGCAACGAGACACCCGAGGAGGCGGCCCCTTCGACGGACTGGCTCGATCAGTGGCGGAGCTTCAAACCGATATGAGTACACAGGATAGCGATGCCGCGTCGACGGCCGAGTCGGCAACGCGAACGGCCACTGGGTCCGATGCTGACACTCCGACGGCCGAGCCAGTCGTCGACCTCTCGGGAGTCACGTTCGGCTACACGTCGACGCCAGTGGTGACGGACGTGTCGCTTGCGGTCGACCAGGGCGAGTACGTCGCCATCGTGGGCCCCAACGGCTCGGGAAAGTCGACGCTGATGCAGCTCATGCTGGGTCTGCTGGAGCCGGACGCGGGGACGGCCCGGCTGTTCGACGAGTCGGCCGTCCGCTTCGACGACGGCGAGCGCATCGGGTACGTCGCCCAGCACGCCAGCGCGGCCAAGGAGATGCCCATCACTGTGCGCGAAGTCGTGAAGATGGGGCGGTTCGCACATCTCACGCTGGACGGGGTCGGTGACCTGAACCGGGACACGATCGGGGCGCTCCGGGAGGCACCACTGGAGACGGTTCGAGCGGGGCTGGGCACGGTCCCGGCGATCGTCAACGCGATCTTCGGCCGACTGTCTCGATCCGATCTGGCCATCGTCGACGAAGCCCTCGAAACGGTCGGCATGAGCGCGTTCGCCGACCGCCGTATCACACAGCTCTCGGGCGGCCAGCGCCAGCGGGCGTTCATCGCGCGCGCACTGGCGAGTGAAGCGGACCTGCTCGTGCTGGACGAGCCGACTGTCGGGGTCGACGCCGAATCGGTCGACGCCTTCTACGATCTCCTGGGGGCGCTCAACGACGAGGGGATCACCGTCGTTCTCATCGAACACGACCTCGGGGCGGTCGTCGACCATGCCGACCGCGTCGTCTGTCTGAACCGCGAAGTCTACTTCGACGGGCCGACGGAGGCGTTCGTCGAGAGTGACGCGCTCGCCCGCGCGTTCGGCACTGAAGCGCGGGTCCTCACGGAGGTAGACGGATGAGCGGTGCCGTCGCGGGCGCGGTCCTGGCAGGCTGGCCCGTGGTCGCGGACCCGTCGATGGTCCTCCCGCTTCAGGTCGGAGTGGATGCCGTCGGCGAGTTCGTCTTCGGTCTCTTCCTGTGGGTCCTCGAACAGTGGCACTGGGCGCTGGAGTGGGCGTATCATTTCACGGGGATCGAGATGCTGAATCCGGACTACCGGTACATGCACCGGGCGATACTCGTCGGGCTCTGCATCGGCGTGATGGCGCCACTGATCGGGACCTTCCTCGTCCACCGCCAGCTCGCGCTGATCGGTGACGCGCTGGCTCACACTGCCTTCGCCGGCGTGGCGGTCGGCCTGTTCCTGAACGCCGTCATCGACCTGGGCGTGTCGCCGTACCTCACCGCCGTCGTCGTCGCGATGATCGCCGCGCTGTTGATCGAACTCATATCCGAGGTCACGGATGCGTACAACGACGTCTCGATGGCCATCGTGCTCTCGACGGGCTTTGCGCTCGGGACGACGCTCATCAGCCTCAACGCGGGCGGGCTTGCCGTCGGCGTCAACCAGTATCTCTTCGGTAATCTCGCGACGGTGTCGCCCACGAGCGCCGCAATCCTGCTCGTCTTGTTCGTCGTCATCGTCGGGACGGTGACGCTGACGCGCAACCAGCTGTTGTACGTGACCTTCGACGAGACGGCGGCCGCCGTCTCCGGCATCCCTGTCAACTGGTACAACCGGATCACGGTCATGCTGACGGCGATGGTCGTCGTCGGCGCGATGCAGATCATGGGCGTCATCCTCGTCGCCGCCATGCTCGTGGTCCCCGTCGCGGGCGCGACCCAGGTCTCCCGCAGTTTCTCCGAGTCGCTCGTCGTCTCGGTCGTCCTCGCGGAACTCGCGGTGTTGCTGGGCATCGCTGTCTCCTTCTACGCCGGCGTCACGGCCGGCGGCATCATCGTTCTCGTCGCCGTGGGCATCTACGTCTGTGCCGTCGCGCTGGGCAAGGTGCAATCCGCCCGTGGCGAGCAGGCCACACCCCACATGGGAAGCATCGAAGCCGACAGCGTCGACGTCAGCGCCGGCAATGGGGACGACTGACGAGCACCGCCAGCGGGGGTCGGCAGGCGCCGATCGTGTCCAATGCGTCGGTGGCGACAGTCGGGTGTCGGCAGGGCTGGCGAGTCCGGATGGCGGGGACTGTACAAGGCGGTTCGCGGACGTGTCGAGGCCACAACCGTGGTGCGGGCCTCCCGGCCTCCCCAGGCCACGTGTCGGCCGTTCGACAAGCGTTGTCACAGTGTGATGTCGACAGAGCCCTCGCTTCCCGGGACGCCAGAGAGGTGCAGTGTCGCCGTTTGGGGCCCTGTTTGCTCGACGTCGATGCGGATATTGAACGACGTCTCCATGCCCGTGACCATGCTGTCGACGTCAGTTTCGAGCTCGGCGCTTCGATCGATCGCCACAACACCGATTCCGTCACCACGGCGCAGCTCCGTCAGGAAATTCGAATTGAGAAACCGGTAGACAGAGCGTGTATCGTCGAGTTCGGACACGATCGTCGAGCAGAGAAAGATACCGGACCGGAACCGGGCCGTGGACTGTTGGGATGTCCCAACGAGGTTCGAAAACTGCATCCCGACTTGCGTAATGTCTTTCAGGTCGTCGATGGTTGAAACATCCGCACCGCGTCCCGGACCCTCGGCGGTCAGTATCGAGGCACGCGAGCCCGCGCCATCGCGTGCGTCGTCGAGCAGTCGCTGGATCGAACGCCCGCCAGCGTTCGTCGCAAGCACGACACTGCGTTCGTCCGCATCGGCAGCGACGAGCCGGGCAAACACCGTCTTCAGTGCGGTGGTGTCGTCGCCGACCAGCAGGATGGATTGTCCGCTTTCGATATCGTCGATCGGGAGCTGGGCGGTCTCGAAGGCGTCGCTGCGGAGGCTCATTGGTGGACCTCCACGTCCTGATTGTCGAGGACGGACTGGCGCAGTTCCAGAATTTCCATCGCCGTGTCGGCGAACTGTTCGAGATCGTGCTTTTCTTTCGCAGTGTAGCGCCGTGGCTCGTGCCCGAGAGCACACACCTGCCCGATGACGTGGCCATCGGAACTGGTCATGTTCGCCCCGGCGTACGAGACAATGCCGAGGTTTTCCAACTGTTCGTTTTTGTTGAATCGCTTATCGTTGGCAATGTCTTCGACAACCATCACGTCTTCCTGGAGCATACTGTGCGTACAGATCGTATCTTCACGCGTCAACGAGTCCCAGTCCCCACCGGTACAGGCGAGGAAGTTCTCTTCGTCCTCCTCGATGAGGCCAACGAACGCGACTGCGACATCGAAGTGTGCCGTGATGAGGTCCGTTAGGCGCTCAAAACTCTCTTCGATTGGCAATGAGTCGATGTCATACTGGTCGAGTGCGTCGAGTCGTTCGTCCTCGTTGTCGGGGGTGAGAAAGCCAACTTGGGCACTATGATCGATGACGTCGTTGACGATAAATCCCAGCCGGTCAGTCGCATCCGGGAGATCCCGGTTGAGATACTCGACGAGTACCTCCTCGACGGAGTTCGTATCGATTTCGGCCGGCGAAACATCCGTGAAGAGGACAACTGGCGTCTGTGGAGTCTGTTCACGAACTGCCTGTATAACATCCATCCCGGTTCCATCAGCGAGGTCGTACGCGGTGACGACACCAACAACCGGTTCGCTGCCGATAACGTCCAACGCATCCTCGACAGATCTTGCTTCAATTGCAGTGAGATTGTCTTCAGTCTCAACTGCTGTCGAGACTGTCGAAATCCGAGCGTCCGTATCGACGCATAAGACTGTACGATCCATCACCTCATCCGAAGACAGAATCGCATAAATAGACAGGCTTCCAGTTATCACAGATGATTTTGTTTGCTCTTGTCGACCACGTTTTTGTGGGTGACGACGATGTTAAGAATCGTACCGGCACTCTCTTTATTGATAAGAAGGGGAATGAGCTGGACCGGTAGCGACGGATCGACTGTCGGCAGTGGCCGGCATCTGGATCTGCTCGATCTCGGCGAGTCAATGTGGCCAGACAATGCGGATTCCGGCAGTGACAATGATTATCACGCGGACGGCCACCCTATTGGCCAAGATGGATCGCGCCGGTGACGGAGTCATAAAGGCAATCGTGCTGTAATGCCCACTTATGCGCTGGACTCGTCGCGGATTGTTGGCGGCAGGGGCGACGGCCCTGGGAGGCTGTGCGAGCGACACCGAAACGCAGAGTCGACGTGACGAGGACAGGTCCAGAGCATCTGCCACCGTCGGCTTCGTCGGCGATGCCATGCTTGGACGGGGTGTGAACGACCGCTGGACCGACAACGAGGCCGCGGGCGTCTGGGGATCCACCATCGAGCGACTACAAACCCTTGACGGACTCGTGGTGAACCTGGAGTGCTGTATCGCCAGCCCCGAGAAAGGCGAGCGATGGCCGGGCAAGACCTACTACTTCCGGGCCGAGCCCGACTTCGCGGTACCGGCACTCGAAGCAGCGAACGTCTCGGTCGCCGCACTCGCCAACAACCACTTGCTGGACTTCGGTGAGTCGGGCCTCCAGAGGACGCTCGCTCACCTCGATAATGCAGGCATCGCCCACACTGGGGCAGGGCCAAACCGCGGTACTGCGCTCGAACCCGCCGTCTTCGACCCGAGCCTGACCATCGCGGTGATCTCGCTCACCGACCGGTGGGCCGCCTACGCCGCAAGTGAGCACAGCCCCGGCACGGCCCACACGCCACTCGATCGCTCGGCAGGTTCGACGCGTGCCATCGTTCAAAACACCCTCGAGCGCGTCGAAACGGCGGATCCCGACCTCGTCGTCGCGTCACTGCACTGGGGGCCCAACTGGGAGACGTCCCCGAGTCCAACCCAGCAGGCCTTCGCCCGGTGGCTCGTCGAGCAGGGCGTGGACGTGGTCCACGGCCACAGCGCTCACGTGCTCCAGGGCGTCGAAGTGTACCAGGGCCGCCCAATTATCTACGACGCCGGCGACTTCGTTGACGACTACATTCACAAAGACGGACTGCACAACAAGCGCAGCGCGCTGTTCGAGCTGGTCGTGACCGACGGTCGTCTCGACGAGCTCCGGCTCGTCCCAGTCGAGATCGAGAACAAAGCTGTCTCTCTGGCTGATGCGGACGTTTCTCGGTGGGTGCACGAGACGATGCGCGACCGCTCGAAGCCGTTCGATACGGCCGTCGAATGGACCGACGACGGTGTGGTCGTTCCGCTGGGAACGCAGTGACTCGCCGTGACCACCGGTTCGAGGTATTCGAAGGGGTGGGATCCACGATCTCGGTACAACTATGCCACAAAACAGTGCAAGGACGACGGTCGTTGGATCAGGCCTGCACCTCGATCTCCTTGCCGCGGGTGGTCGCACCCGCCATCACCGGTAACCGGACTTCGAGGATGCCATTGTCGTACTCGGCCGCGATCGCCTCGTCGTCGATGGTCTTCGGGAAGCGGAACCGACGGTGGTAGGTCCGACGCTGGTCGCGCCCATCGTCCTCATGTTCGGCTGCAATGTTGAGGACCCCATCGTCCCACGTCACGGTGATCTCTTCGGGATCGAAGCCCGGCAACTCGACACTGAGGACGAACTCGTCGTCCTCCTCGTACAGTTCGTAGTCGCTACTACTTGTTTCGAACAGTCGACTCGGGAAATCCATGCTCTGCATCCAGGAGCTGGCTGGGCTCGTGGGCAGTGCCATGGCTGATCACCTCGAATGCAGTTGATGATTGTCCGCGGTTCATAATAAATTTTGCGTGGATTGTGTATTCATGCCATAGCAACCGAACACCACCAGACAACAGCGCACTGAACCGACGGGAGTGTTCATCCCAGGACGATACCGACCACCAGCGATCCGAAGCCGACGGCGACCAGTGCGGCGACGAGGTGGACTGACGCGTTGGCGAGGGCGCGACGCCGTTTCCCGGTCTCGTAGAGCCGGACAGTCTCGAACGCGAACGTCGAGAAGGTCGTGAACGCGCCACAGAAGCCGGTCCCGAACGCCAGCGCGACCGGGTCGCCGACCGGCGCGGCCACGATCGTCCCCAACAGGAAGCTCCCGAGGACGTTGACAGCGAGCGTGTCGGCGTAGTCAGTTTCGACGCGCTGGCCGACCAGATGACGCGCGAGTGCACCGAACGTGCCACCGACCCCGACGAGGATGGCCGGATTCATACGAGCCCCCGGGTGACCGCGCGGCCGGCCAGGACACCCGCGATACCCAGCCCGTAGTTCGCCAGAACGTTCCCGGCGGCGAGTGTCGGCGAGAGTGCAGCCGTCTCGACCGCGAAGGTGCTGTAGGTCGTAAACGACGAGAGAAAGCCGGTGCCGGCGAGCAACCGTGTTTCGGGCGCGATCGCGTTCGCAAGGTGACGCTCGTACAGCAGGACGCCCAGCCCGAAACTCCCCAGTGCGTTGGCAGCGAGCGTGCCGTGGATCGCCGACGGCATCCCCATCGCGAGGGCGTATCGAAGGATCGCACCGGCGAACCCGCCGACGGCGATCAACACCAGCGGTTCGACTCGCGCGAGCGAGTGACTCTCACCTGCCATTGACAGCCGTTCGCCGAGGGGATACACCTGCGTTACGATACGTGTGCGGTCGATCGCTGGGTGCCAGCAGGGTCAGTAGCCGTCCCAGTCGATCCAGTCCTGTTCCCAGCCGGTTCGGGACTGGGCGGCCTGCTGGGCGCGCTCGCGGTCCTCGCGGTGGGTCCGGTTGCGCTCGACGGCACCGCTTTGCTCGCCCTCGACGAGCAACGGGGCGAAGGCGACACCACCGTGGCGCTGACAGACTTCGCCGCCCTCGACGGTCACGAGCGTCTGGTCACGCGCTCCCAGGGGCATGACCAGTCGGCCGTCGGGGGCCAGCTGATCGAGGAGTGGACGCGGGGGGTTCACCGCCGCGGCTTCGAGCAGAATCCGATCGTACGGCGCGTATTCCGGGAGGCCCTCGCTGCCGTCCCGGCAGTCGACGAGCACGGCATCGTAGCCGGCGGTGGCGAGATTCTCGCGAGCCTCGTACACCACCCGCCGGGTGATGTCGACGGCGTGGACGCGCTCGGGGCCGACGATCTCCGCCGCGAGGGCGGCCGTGTATCCGATTCCTGCGCCGACGATCAGGACCGAATCGTCGGGCTCGGGCGCGAGCGCGTCGAACAGTCGGGCGACGGTACTCGGTGCGAGAACCCGCGTTCCGAGTCGCTCGGTCTCGCGATCGGCGTACGCCGTGCGGTCGTCATCGAAGAAGTCGTGGCGCGGGACGGATCCCATCGCACTCGCGACGGCCGCCTCGCTGAGCAGGCTCGCACGCCGGTGGCGGAGCCCGTCGACCATGTCCTCGCGTAACACCGCCCGGTCCATACGCGAGATTGCGACCGCACCCTAATGAACGTCGCGCTCGCCGGCGTTCGAGACGGCAATCCCGCTCCGACGACCCGGCTACGTCCCGCCCTGCATCTGAACGAAGCGCACACCGCCGAAGGTCTCGCGTTCGGTCGAGCCATCCGGACGTTTCTGAATCCGGACGAGCGTCTGGCGACGGTCGCCGATCGGCCCGAGGAAGATTCCGCCCGGTCGAAGCTGATCGAGAAGCGCGTCCGGGACTGCACTGGCCGCCGCGGTCAGGTACGCCCGGTCGTAGGGCGCGTGTTCGGGCCAGCCGTCGTGGCCGTCACCGACAGTGATCGAGATGTCCCCATAGCCGAGTTTGGCGAGTCGATCACGCGCGCGCTCGGCCAGTGAGGAATGGTACTCGACGCTGTAGACGTTCTCCCCGCCCACGACCTCGGCGGTGACGGCCGCATGATACCCACAGCCGGTACCGATCTCCAGTACCGCCTGGCCGGGTTCGAGTTCGAGGCAGTCGACCATGATGGCCACCATGTGCGGCGCACTGATAGTCTGGCCCTCGCCGATCGGCAGCGGCCGGTCGGCGTAGGCGTGCCGACGTTTGCTTTCGGGGACGAACTCGTGGCGAGGGACTGCTGCCAGGGCATCGAGCGCACGCTCGCTGACGCGCTCGCGCTCCCGGAGTTGCTCGATCAACTCGTCGCGCTGGCGCTCGAAACCGCTCTCGCCATCGCCGGACCCCTCACCGCCGGAGTCCCACCAGCCCATGCTCTCACCACGCCGACCAGGCGTCGCTGGTTTCGTCGCGGAGATACAGCCGGTTGATGTCCTTTGCGAAGGCTTTGTCGTTGTCGTGATCGAGTTTCTCGTGTTGGTACCCGACAGCGTCGTCCCGGAGGTGGATGCCTTCGACGGTAAAGGAGAAGTCACCGAGATCGTCGGTCGCGCCGACGACGAACTCGTAGTCACCGGGAACGTGCAACTGCTCGCTACGGGTCTCGTCGCGGCCACCCGACTTGGGGTGGACGGTCGCGTTGACGGCAACGTTCCCGACCGCACGCGTCCAGATCGTCTCGACGTCTTCGGTCTGGGCCTCTTCAACGCGACCCTCCGCGAGTTCGAGACTCGTGATCCGGACGGTCATGATCGCTTCCTCGGTCTCTAAGAGGAACTCCTCGCCGACGGCCAGCGTCTCCTCGGCCGGCGGCTCGGTCGTCGCCTTGAAGGACTCGCCGTCCTGGGAGACGACGACGTCGCGCTGGACCGTCTGCTCCTCGGGGAGGGTCGTCTTGTGGACGTGATCGCACTCCGTACATCGGACCGTTGCCTGCCCGCCAGTCGAAAGCACCTCGTGGACCGTCTCCAGATCCGGCGAGCACGCCGGACAGGGGAGCCCCACTCGCTGTGAAGATTCGCTCATGGTCGTTGGTACTCGGTGGGAACGTAAAAGGTCGCCGTCGCCGCGCTGTGAGAGACGGCTGTCTGGACCGCCCGTCGACACTACGGCGTCGGCAGGTCGATCTCCTCGCCGTCGGCGTAAACCGTCGGGTTCCGGAGAATCCCGTCGAGGTGGATCGGCGCGTCGGTGTCCCCGCCGATGCCGGCGTCGTCACCGACTGCGAAGTGGACAGTGCCGCCGGCTTTCTCGTCTAAGAGGACCGAGCCGACGAGCTGGACGACCCCGACGTTGGTTCCGATACCGAGTTCCGCGAGGTTGTATGCATCCCGGCCGACCTCCTCGGCGGCGGTTTCGACCTGCTCGCGGATCGTGTCGTCGTCGATCGACGTGACGTACCCGTCCTCGACTTCGAGGCGGATCGACTGTGCCTTATCCAACAGCCCATGGGGTGCCATCGTCCCCGTGACCACGATCGTCCCGTCGGCAGTCTCCGGGCTCAGAAATATCTCGCCCGCGGGAAGATTCGACAGCTGGCCGGGTTCGTGGACGATCCCGGTGTCGAGTTGCCATTCGCGGTCGCCAGGGGTGACTGTGACGTCGGTTCCCTGTGGCGACGTAACGCGGAGTTCCGCGGCGTCTTCGACGGCGTCGAGCAGTCGCTCACTCGCCGCGTGGATCTCCGTATAATCGACGTCCAGACCGGTCGTGAAGACCTCCTCAGTGATCCCTGGCAGCGTCGCAACCCGTGCGCCGGCGTCGGTCGCGTCGGTCCGCGCCCGGGTGTGGGTGAGACTCTTGGTCGTCGGCGCGAGCACGACATCGGCACTCGCCATCGCCGTCGCCACCGGTCCCGGCGGTTCCTCGCCGTGCTGATCGCCCGGCGGGTACTGGATGATCATCGCGTCGTCTGTCGTCTCGCTGGCGACCGCATACAGCGCCTCGCCGATCGGCCGGCGCTCGTCGTCGGTCACGATCAGACACGACTCCCCGCTTTCGAGGGCCAGACACTGCAACACTGCGGTCTCGGCCGGGCCACGTAGTCCTGTATCGCTCATAGCACCCGATACGGCGGGGGGAGAATAGTGTGTTTCGTCCGCGGGTCTTCACGATCGGGTTTCAATCGAGTTCGAACGCCTCGATCCCACCCGTCTCGGTGTCGACGACGAGCGCAGCCGGCGGGTTCGGGGCCTGCGGGATCGGAACCCCGCCGGGATTGAGCCGGACCGTCCCGTCGCGTTCCTCGCTGACTCGTTCGTGGGTGTGGCCGTGGAGGACGTAGTCGTACGTTCCAGACTCGACCAGTGCGTCGACGATCGCGCCGCTGGTCCCGTGATAGACCGCAAAATCAACCCCGTCGAAGGTCAACTCACCCATCTCCCCCAGGTAGGTTCCGAACGCCTCGACCGTGTCGGCGAGCGCCCACTCGCCGTCGTTGTTGCCGCGGACGGCGTAGAAGTCGAATTCGGCATCGAAGGGCGTCGCCGAGAACGGCGCGACGATGTCGCCGCAGTGGACGACCGCTGCGACCTCCTCGACGGTGAAGCGTTCGACTGCTCGCTCGATCACGTCGCTATCGTCGTGCGTGTCCGCAATGACACCGATCTTCATGGCGGCTGGCAGTATGATTCGAGCCGTGAAAACCGTTGGCGACCGAGACGAAGCTGTCAGTCCTGGGGTCGCCCGTCAGCAAGGAACCGTTCCCGGAGGACGAGCAGGCCGGGCAACATCGTGACGACGGCGACGAACGCGAAGATGATCGCCAGCCCGGTCACGATGCCGAAGCGTCGGAGGGGTGGCGACAGCGCAACGGCCAGCACGCCGAAGGCGGCGGCCGTCGTCGCCGCGCTGGCGAGCAAGGTCCCACCGGTGCCGGTAATCGTCCGCCGGAGTGCGTCCGCGACGCTGTCGCGTTCCGCCCGTTCGGCCATGAAGCGCTCGCCAGCGTGGATGCTATAGTCCACGCCCAGCCCGATCGCGAGGCTCGTGATGACGGCCGTCTCGCTGTTGAACGAGATGTCCAGCGCGGCCATCGCGCCGAGCAGCCACGCCAGCGAGACGACGACGGGCGCGAGCACGAGCGCGCCGAGCGACCACGAACCATAGCGCAGGCCGAACAGTCCAGTCGCGAACACCAGAATGACCACCAGCGTCACCGCGAAAGCTTCGACCAGGGTCTCCAGCAGTGCGTCCTGGATCACGGCGGTCGAGACCGGCGCGCCCGTCGCGACGGCGGTGGTCCCGGTCGTCTCGGCTTCGATCCCCTCGGCGAACGTCCGCGTGTCGTCGGCGATGGTCTGGGCCGATTCGCTGGAGCGAACCGAGAGGACGAGTCTGGCCGACGTGATCTTGCCGTCATCGGACCGACTCAGGACCTGCGAGGCGGCCGCCTCGTCGGCGTCGAACAGCGCGGCGTAGACCGTCTCGATGTTCTCGTCGGGCAGGCCGTCGTCGTTCGCGTCGTTGCGCTCGACAAGCGACGCGAACGATTCGTTGTCGCTTGCGACTGCACGGATCGCGGTGTGGGGACCGTCGAGTGCTGCCCGTCCGTCCGGCCGGAGCTGGATGGAGCTGTCTTCGGGGACTGACCCGGCCGCATCGTCGAGTGTCGACAGGAGTGTCCCCTCGGCCAGTCCGTCCCCACGTATCAACACCTGTGACTGGCCGCCCTCCCCGCGAAGCTGGAAGTTGTCGCTGAGGTACGCGAAGTCATCGGCGATGGTGTACGTATCAGGGGCCAACGGCCCCGGCAGCGACTTGGCCCACTCCGGCGCGTCGGTCGGCAGGAAGTCGGCCTCGTTGAACTCGGTGTCGATGGTCGTCGCGCCGTAGGCCCCTGCAGTCCCGAGCAGGAGCGCCACGACGACGATCACCACGGGGGCGCGCATGGTGACCGAGCCGAGTTTCGCGAGGACTGCGTTCGCACTCCCGCCCCCGACGCCGAAGGCTGGTTTGGCCCGGCTCCAGCCGAGCCGATGCTCGACGAAGCCGTCGACTTCGATCTTGAGCGCCGGGAGAAAGACCCCGAAGGCGAGAAAGGTGGCGAAGATCCCGCCGGCACTCAGCACCGCGAAGTCACGGATCGCCGGGAGTGGGCTGACGACGTTCGAAAGGAAGCCGACACCGGTCGAGACAGTCGCCGCCGCGAGCGCCAGGACGACGCTGCCGAGACCGACCGCCATCGCGGTCCGGATGGATCGGTTCCCGGCGTCAGCAGTTTCACTCGACGAACCGCCCTCAAGCGTCCCCGCGCGGGCCTCCCGGTAGCGCATCACGACGTGGAGGGCGTAGTCGATGCTCAGCCCGATCAACAGGAAGGGAACGGCGATCAGGATGACGTTCATCGGGATGGCGAGCCAGCCCATCAGCCCCGCCAGCCACGCCATCACGACGCCGATCCCGACGAACGCAAGCAGGATGTCCAGGACATCGCGGTAGGTGATCCCCAGCACCAGCACGATCAGCGCGAGCGCGAAAGGCGTGATGATCGTGAAGCTGTCCCCCGTCGCCCGCGTGGAGGCGTCGTCCTGGATGCCCTGGCCGAAGACGAACGCGTCGGCGAAGCGATCCTCGACCATCCCGGCGATCTCGACCTGGGCGTCGTAGGCCACCTGCGGATCGCTATTCTCGCCACTCGTGTCGACCTGGCTGATCAAGGTCAGTCGAGCCTCGGCCCGCGTCTCACCCGGCTCGTAGTCGCGGGGCAGGAACGCGTAGGGATCGCGCTCAGTCAGCGACGATCCCTCGGGATCGAGCACCCGGGCGAGCAACTGCTCGACCTGGGCGTCGGTGCGGTCTTCCAGGGCCGCGATCTGTTCGGACAGCGACGGCGGCTTGGCGGGCGGCGGTCCACCGTCGGCGGTCGCGTCGGCGTAGACGGCAGCCGTCCCGACGAGGTTCTCGATGCCGATCAGGCCCGGTTCGGCAAGCGTTCCGCTGATCGAGTCGTCGGTCCTGACGGTCTGCTGCAATCGAAGTCCCTCGAGCAACGAGTCTCTCGTGAGAACGTCCCCGCCCTCGTCGCGAACGACGAGCTGTGCGGCGATCCCCTCGTTGCCCCCGTAGTTCTCCCGGACGAACTCGGCGGCGTCGGTCTCTGCGGTGTCGACCTGGAACTGGCCGACGCCGGCACTCCCCGTTTCGCCGACCGTCGTCCCAGCCGCGACGAGGATCGTCAGTGCCAGGACGGCGAGGACGACGAGTTTGCTGTGAGTGGCGATCCAATCCGCGTACCGGCGAGATAGCTTCCCTGTCATCGTGGGTAGTTCCGTGTTCGGCTGAGCGCCGGTCGATCCGCGTCGAGCACACCGGCTGGGTCCATAGGATGGGGTATCGGGACCATGGCTTAAGTGTTTGTAGAATCCTACTATATTTACTGATAGAGCGGAGAAGGCAACGTGGATATGAGCCCACCGGCTAGACCGAGCACACACGACGGCCACGAACCATGACTGAACAGGACGTCCTCGACTCCCTGGAGACGCTCGGACTGTCGAACTACGAGGCCCAGGTGTTCCTCGCGTTGCAGCGACTCGGCACCGGGACTGCCCAAGACGTCAGCGACGTTTCGGATGTGCCGCGGTCGCAGGTCTACGGGGCCGCCGAGGACCTGGCCGAGAAGGGGCTGGTCGAAGTGGTCGAAGCCTCGCCGAAAGCCTATCGCTCGGTCACGCTGGCGACCGCCCGCGACGTTCTCACCGAGCGCCTCGAACGCGAGCGAACGCGTGCCTTCGAGCACCTCGAGTCGATCCGCACGCAGGACGTCGACCGCGGTGAAGCCGGTGACGTCTCGACGCTTCGGGGCCGGCAGTCGATCGACGACCGCGTCGTCGCCCTCGTCGAACGAGCGGCGGGGACGGTCGTCTTCGTCGCCCCCACGGCCGACTCCCTGACCGACGATATCGTGACCGCACTCGCGGAGAAGGCTGCCAGTGGTGTCTCGGTCACCGTCGTCACGGCCGATCCCGCGCTCCGTGCACGGTTCCCGGATGCCGTTTCCGTGTTCGTCATGTCCGAGGACAACCCCGCCGACTTCGCCGGTCGTGCGCTGATGGTCGACGACCGGAGCGTCCTGCTCGCCGTCGAGACCGCCGAGGGGCCGCTCGAGGAGGAAGCGATGTGGACCGGCGACTCACGTATCGGCCGCATCCTCGCCGAGTTCATGCGATCCGGGATGGAGTCGGGACGCGAACGGCAGTAGCTCCGTCACGCGGGCTATACGATCGGCACAGCGTGTCATAGCAAGTTTCGCGCCCTCTCCCTATCCAGGCCTTGTCAAAACTTCCGTGCAAGATACAACGCGCGAGTCTTGCATGGAGTTTTTCCAGAAGAAGGCAATGCTGAGCGCTCAATACAGTTGAACAGACTACCGGCTTATCTTTCCTGAAGGCCCTCGAAAAAGAGTGAGAGCATCCAGTAGCCTATTCCAAGTGTAACGATTACACCGATAATACCGATCAGGTAATCCCCTATTACCAAATGTTCCCTTGCCATCTGAAGAGCAAATAAACCAACTAATCCGAGAAGCAGTCCTAAGAGCCCACGATGCAGTGATGACGCTAATTTTTCAGTCGCGGATTCTTGGGAGGCCATGTCAGTATAAGAACAACACACACGTGACTTTTGAGTATTTCGGTGCTTGGTCAAAGCTTCAATGAGCCATACGCAGACCTACCCAACGGCTATTTCACTTCCGATGACGAGAAATAAACGATAGCGGTTTGCTGAATTCTGGCTCTATATCTTGCACAGCCTTCTGTAACTATACCCAACCTAATATTTTCACGTCCGGTGGAACCGCAGTAGATCGGGCGTGACTGTTTCTATGACACGCTACGATCGGCATCCAACGGCGAAAACAATGCGACAGCCTGCTTCTCGAAATCGCGTTCGAACGCTCGCTCCGTCAGTAGCAGGTGGGTTACGTCGCCTGCTCGATCAGCACTTCGGCGGCTTCGAGTTCCTGGCCGGTGAGCGCGTTCAAGTACGCGCCGCCGGCGATGGAGATGTGATCGTAGTTGTCCTCGCTCAGTCCGTACATCGAGAGCGTCCGGGCGGTGTCGCCACCACCAACGACCGAGAAGCAGTCGGTGCGACCGATCGCATCGATGAGTTCGACCGTGCCGTCGGCGAAGCGCTCGTCCTCGAAGACGCCGACCGCGCCCTTCACGAAGACGGCCTCGCTGTCCTCGATGATCGGCACGTACGCCTCGATCGTGTCGTGGCCGATGTCGAGGTAGCCGGTCTCCTTCTCGTCGATGTCCTCAAGGGCGATCTCGGCGCGTTCGCCGTCGTCGTCCTCGTAGGCGAAGTCAGTGGGGAGTTCGAACTCGTCGCGGCGGTTCGCGACGAGGTCCTCGAGCGTGTCCTTGGTCTCGTCCCACTGGCCGTCCAGCAGGTCCATGTCGCCGACATCCATGCCGACCGGGTAGCCCTCCGCGCGGAGGAACAGTTCGCCGGGCAGACCGCCGATGAGGAACGTGTCGATGGCGTCGCCCAGATTGTTGACGACGCTGATGACGTCCTCGCTTTTGTTGCCGCCCAGGACCATCGTGACCTGGCCCTCGGTCTCGCGGGCGCGTTCGGCGACGCCGGTGTTGTACTCGTACTCGGCTTCCATCACGCGGCCCGCGTAGGCCGGGAGTTCCAGCGCGAACCCGACCGTCGAGGCGTGGGCGCGGTGGGCCGCCGAGTAGGCGTCGTTGACGAAGGCGTCGAAGTACGGCGACAGCGTCTGGACGAAGTCGCTCTTCGCGTGCTCTTCGGGGGCCTTCTCGGGCAGTTCGTCGTCAGCCATCCGGGTGTTCTCCAGGAGGAGAATCTCACCCGCATCGAGGCCTTCGATGGCCGCGATGGCGTCGTCACCGTAGATATCCTCGACGAAGTTGATCGGTTTGCCGACGTATTCTTCGAGAATCTCGGCGTGCTGGTCGAGGGAAACGAAATCGTCGCGGCCGGGCCGGCCCTGGTGGGCCATCAGGACAACCTTGTTGTCCCGATCGGCGAGTTCGCGAACCGTTTCGGCGTAGCGGTCGAACCGGTGGTTGTCCTGGACGACGCCGTCCTCGACCGGCGAGTTGAGGTCGACGCGGACCAGGACGCGCTGTCCATCTGCGAGGTCATCAAGTGTGTTGAATGCAGCCATGATTGGTGCGTGTTGTATGCTGAAGAAATTGCGGCCCTGTACACGACGGAGGGTGGATCCGGTGATCAGACGATGTCTTCGGCCAGCCGCATCATCTGGGACGTGTAGCCCATCTCGTTGTCGTACCAGGCGAAGATCTTCGCGAGCTTGCCGCCCTGGACCGTCGAGGTCTTGCCCAGGTCGACGACCGAGCCGAACTGCTGGCCCACGATGTCACGCGAGACGATCGGGTCGTCGGTGACGCCCATCGAGCCTTCGAGTTCGCCGGCCGCGTACTCCTCGAAGGCAGCGTTGATCTCATCGACGTCCGGGTTGCCGGGCAGGTCGACGACGATCTCGGTGATCGAACCGCTCGGGACCGGGACGCGGATCGCCATCGCCTCGAACTTGCCTTCGAGTTCGGGCAAGATGTCCGGCGTCGCGGTCGACGCGCCGGTCGTCGTCGGGACGATGTTCTCGGCGGCTGCGCGACCACGCCGGGTCTTGGACTTGGGGCCGTCGACGATGGCCTGGCTGCCCGTGTAGGCGTGGATCGTGGTCATCTCGGCAGCGTCGACGCCGAACTCCTCCAGCAGGACGTGCATCGGCGGCGAGACGCTGTTGGTCGTACAGGAGGCGGCGGAGACGACGTCCTCGCCGTCGTACTCGTCGTCGTTGACGCCGTAGACGAACTGCGGGACGGGCTTGTCGCCCTTCGGCGGGGCGGAGATCAGCGCCTTCTCCGCGCCGGCGTCGAGGTGGGCACTGGCCTCGTCCTTCGTTCGGAAGATACCCGTCGACTCGATCGCGACGTCAACATCGAGGTCGTCCCAGGGGAGTTCCTCGGGGTTCTGGATGTTGAGTAGATCGATATCGTTGCCGTCGACGACCAGCGAGTCCCCCTCGAGGGAGACATCGTAGGGGAGGGTGCCCAACGCGCTGTCGTATTTCGTGAGATACTCCATCTTCTCGAAGTCCATTACGTCGTTGATACCGACGATCTGGACGTCGTCGTTCTCCAGGGCTGCACGAAGGGTACAACGGCCGATTCGACCGTAACCGTTGATCCCGATGCGGACCGGATCGCTTGCACTCATAGTTATCTAACTCCAATCGAAAGATGGGTCAGTATTGAGTAAATGTTTTTCGATATACGGCTGTGAAGGACGAGACTCTCACGATTGTGTGGCGTGAAGGATGTATATATCACTATATTCGTGAACAAATCTACGAACGTGCAATCGGCCTCACGGGGAAAGAGCCCGGCCGATATTTCGGCTGTCAGAAGGCTTTTGACACGCTCTCTCCTATCTATCGGTATGCGACGAGACGATCGTGACGACCCGTTTGACGATTTCTTCGCAGAGCTAGAGCGGATGATGAACGACATGATGAGCGGCGAGTTCGACATGCACGTCGAACGGCGTGACCCTGAGGCACCCGGCCAGTCGACCGGGATTCACTTCGACGTCTACGAGGAAGACGACCAGCTCCGCGTCGTCGCGGACCTCCCCGGCGTCGAAAAGGACGCGATCGATCTCAAGTGCGACGGCGAACAACTCACCATCGACGCGGCCGGCACCGGGCGTGAGTACCACGATCGGGTCGACCTGCCCGCGCGCGTCGACGAACACACCGCCGACGCCAGCTACAACAACGGCATTCTCGAGGTCACCTTCGAGACCAGCGGCCACTCGGCCGACATCGACCTCTCGTAGGGATTCCGGTCGGAACGTCTCGTTCTCGGACGGCAGTCGCGGTCCGCGTTCGCTACTCGCTTCGAAAATAGGGGGAGTCGATCACTCGCGCCACTCGTAGCCACAGGAACTGCACTCGTAGTACCGCCAGTCCGTGCCGCCGGGCACCGCCTGCTGATCGACTTTCGTCCGATCTTCGCTCCCACACGCCGGGCACCGATGTAGCTGTAAGGCTGACATGGTACCTGACGTATTGTACCTGTTTAATAATAGTATTTTTGTATGGATACATTACCTGTTGTTTATAATAGAGTTATACCCCGAGTTATTACCGTTCCCTCGTGATGTGGTTGGTAATACCAAGCATAGATATTCGGCAATAAACATAATTTTTCAATCATTATTTGGCTGCGGCCTCACACTGTCGTGGATCACTGCCGTCCGTCGGTTCGAGCGGTTCGTCGAATCGTCGTGGCGAGGCGCTCCCAAAACCCCTCGGCGTAGTGCTCGGCATCGATCGTCGGCCGCGCGTTGGTTTCGGTTACCAGGGTACGATCCTCTGTCACCAGTAGATCGACCCCGAGCAGCGGAATGTCCAGGACAGTAGCGACACGTTCGGCCACCGCTTTGCGTTCGTCGGACAGGTCGACCCGCGTGGGCGTCGCGCCGTGATGGACGTTGTGTTTCCAGTGGTGCCGCCCCGCCGTCTCCGGCATGCGCCGTTCGACCGCGCCGACGTACTCGCCATCCAGAACCATCACGCGATAATCGCGGGCGTCCGGGACGTACTCCTGGAGGAGAAACGACTGGTCACCCGTCGCGCGGTAGTCGTGCACCAGATCGAGGTAGTCGGCGATCCCCAGAAACGAGTCGAGATCATGCGCGAGTGTGACTCCGGTACCGCGAGACGTGGAATTCGGCTTGACGACGACCGGTGGATCGAAGCGCTCGAACGCCGCGACGAGCTCCGCCCGGTCGACCGGGTCCGAGATCAGCACCGTCTCGGGAACCGGAATCCCGGCGTCGGCCAGTCGTTGCAGCGTCCCGGCCTTGTTTCGGGATCGAAGGACCGCTTCCCGATCGTTGAGCCACGGGACCGACAGCGCCGCGGCGGCCACACCGCCTTCCATGAGTCGCGACGGGAAGACGTAGCCGACGTCGACATCGGGGAACGGATCCTCGCCGAGTGGGATCGTCCGCTCGCTCGTCTGGAGGGCAATGACTTCGATCCCATGTGCGTCGAGTGATCCCCGGAGTCGTTCGTAGGATTCGGCCTGGGTCGCGACCGCGAGCCGGAGCATACGCTCTCTGGGGGGTGCAATCCGGAAAACTGTTCGGTCCGGCCTCAGGCGATCAGCAGCTCTTCGCCGCGCTCGACCTTGATCCGGCAGGGCGGCGTGATCTTGTTGTACGCACGTCGGAAGGCTTCCTTGACGGCCTCGGCCTGCTCGACGTCACAGTAGGCAGTGAACAGTCGTTCGCCGGCCTGGACGCGGGCGGCCGTGCCGACGATCTTGCCGAAGGACTGTCGCATCCCGTCGGACACACGGTCGGCCCCCGCACCGGTCGCCTGTTTGTTCTCCCGGATGACCTGGTGGGGGAACTTCCGCAGCGTCATCGTGTAGTTGCCCTCGCCGAGCTCCTTGATCAGGTGTCGGTTCGCCGAGAGCCGGGAGGCCTCCAGCGAGCCGTGCCGAAGCTGGACGGTCTCCTCGACGACCAGCGATATCTGGACGGGATAGTCCTCGGGGTCGGCGTTCGTGTCGCCCATCTGGTGCTGTGCGATCTTCGAGCCGGGGATGCCGGTGATATATTCGCGCCGGGTATACGACGGCTTGTCGATGTCACGGTACATCGACGCAGGTTTCTCGGACATGAGTTCTCTTGGCCGAAGAGAGGGAAAGCGTTCAAATAAGGGCTTCGAAGCCCGGCGGGGAGACGCCGGAGCCTCACCACGAAGCGGTAACATCGACGTCACTGCGACGTTTTTCTGTACCGCCCCCGTATCGATGGCTACGATGAACATGCTCGTCGACGGGGAGTGGCGCACCGACGCCTACCAGACAACCAACGAGGATGGCGCGTTCGAACGCGGGACGACCGCGTTCCGTGACCGCATCGAGGACGATCCGGACGCGCGCTTCCAGCCCGAGGCCGGCCGGTATCACCTCTACGTTTGCCGGGCCTGTCCCTGGGCCCACCGGACACTCGTCACACGCGCGCTAAAGGGGCTCGAAGACGCGATCACGGTCGACTACGTCGATCCCTACCGCGGCGAGGACGGCTGGCAGTTCACCCCCGAGAAGGACGGCTGTACGCCGGACACGGTCAACGGGAGCGACTACCTCCGGGAGGTCTACGTCGAGGCCGACCCCGACATGACCGGCCGGGTGACTGTCCCAGTTCTCTGGGACAAACAGGAGGAAACGATCGTCAACAACGAGTCCGCCGAAATCATGCGGATGCTCGACACCGAATTCGACGACGTCGCCGAGCACGACGTCGATCTCTATCCCGAGGGCTATCAGGAGGACATCGACGAAATCATCGAGGCCATCTACGAGCCGATCAACAACGGCGTCTACAAGGCCGGATTCGCCGACTCCCAGGCCGCCTACGACGAGGCGGTCGAGGAGCTGTTCGACGCCCTCGATCACTGGGACTCGGTGCTCGAAGACCAGCGCTATCTGGCGGGCGATCGACTGACCGAAGCCGACATCGCGATGTTCACCACGCTCGTCCGGTTCGACGAGGTCTATCACACGCACTTCATGTGCAACCACAAGCTGATCGCCGAATACGACAACCTCTGGCCGTACCTACGCGATGTTTATGGGACGGATGGCGTCGCCGAGACAGTGGACATCGACCACATCAAAGAGCACTACTACACGACCCACCCGGACGTCAGCCCCAAACGGATCGTGCCGAAAGGACCCGCTCCCGACTTTAAGGCACCCCACGATCGGGACGAACTTCCCGGCGGGCCGCCCGCTGATCTGGTCTGAGCGACCCACGACCCAGAAACAACATCATTTTACAATAACGTCCATGGTTCTGGACGGATGCTGATTTCCAGGCGGAATTCGTTGAAAACGGGGCACAGTATATAAACGCACGATACGAACATCTTCGACCGCGTTCCCGGACAGCGGGGAGTTGGTGGACGGTGTTTATAGGTGGGACTCACAGTTGCTCGTGTATGATGGACTGCCTGCAGTGCGAGCAGACGTTAGACGGCGGGTGTACGACCGCCGGCGTGTGCGGCAAGGACCCGAATCTGGACAGTTTACAGGAGACGATGATCCTGGGGGCGAAAGGCGTCTCCGCGTACGCCCACCACGCCCGCGAGATGGGATACGTCGACGAGAGCGTCGACGCGACCGTCCACGAGACGTTGTTCCACACACTGACAAACGTCAACTTCGACATGGACGAGACCATCGGCCAGGCCCTGGACCTGGGGTCGGCCGCCATCGACGCGATGGAGTTGCTCGACGATGCCCACACCGAAACGCTCGGCACCCCCGAACCCGCCGAAGTGCCCGAGAACCAGGTTGAGGGCAAGTCGATCGTCGTCACCGGTCACGACCTCTACGCCCTGAAGGAGCTGCTCGAACAGTCCGAAGGCGAAGGCGTCAACGTCTACACCCACTCGGAGATGCTGCCCGGCCACGGCTACCCCGAACTTGCGAAGTACGACCACCTCAAGGGCAACGTCGGGGAAGCGTGGTTCGACCAGCAGGACCTCTTCCGTGAGTTCCCCGGGGCGATCGTCGGGACCTCGAACTGCCTGATGCCGCCATCCGGCAGCTACGCCGATCGGTTCTACACGACGACAGTCGCGGGCCTGGAGGAGGCAACCCACCTCGAAGACGGCGACTTCTCGCCGGTCATCGAACACGCCAAGGAACTCCCCGAGCCGGACGCTGGGGAGTGGAACAGCGACGAAACCCTCTCGACGGGCTTCTACCACGAGACTGTCCTCGACATCGCCCCCCAGATCGTCGAGGCCGTCGAGGAAGGCAAGCTCCGGCACTTCTTCGTCATCGCGGGCTGTGACGCGCCGACCGACGGCCGGGAGTACTACCGCGAACTCGCAAAGAGCGTGCCCGACGACTGCGTCGTGCTCACCACCGGGTGTGGCAAGTTCCGGTTCAACGATCTGGAGTACGGCACCGTCCCCGGGACTGAGATCCCCCGCTTCATCGATCTGGGGCAGTGTAACAACTCCATCTCGACGGTCAAGATCGCGGCAGCGCTGGCGGAGGCCTTCGACTGTAGCGTCAACGATCTGCCCGTCAGCATCGTCCTCTCGTGGTTCGAGCAGAAAGCCGTCGCGGTCCTGCTCGGGCTGTTCGACCTGGGCATTCAGAACGTGCGCATCGGCCCGACGATCCCGGAATGGCTGACGCCGGATGTCGTCGAGATTCTCAACGACGAGTTCGGGCTTCAGGCGATCGGCGATCCCGAAGAGGACCTCGCCGAGATGCTCGGCGAACCAGTCTAACCGCTGCTGTTCGTCGGGAACATACGGTTAACACTCGAAGGAAACGGCCGAGGGGCCGAAAGGAACGGAAAGGAGAGCAGCGGAGCGAGTATCGCAGGCGGGGCGGTTTCGACGAAGTATCGAGCGGTTCGCGGCGTTGGACTGTTTTCTCGGAAATCACCCGATGACCGAGGACAGCTGTTCGCGCCACTCGTTGAGTTCCTCGATCTCGCTTTCGACGCTGTCGAGTCGATCGGCCAGGTCGCCGTCCTCACCGAGTTGGTCTGACATCGCTTCGACCTCCTCGCGCAACCCATCGACCTCCTCGTCGAGGCTGTCGACCGTCTCGTCGATAGAGTCGACCTCCTCGTCGAGTTCCGAAACGGTTTCGGCGTTCGAGGAAGCCGTCTGTTCGACCGAGTCGACGTCACCGGACATCGAATTGAGTTCGTTGCGCACGCCGTCGAGTTCGCCCTGGAACTCCTCGAGTCGGCCCTGGAACTCCTCGATGAGTTCCTCGCCCTGGCCGTTCTCCTCCAAGAACTCCTCGAGAGCTGTCGTATAGGCGGCGAGGTCGCTCATCTCGCTCTGGAGGTGCTGAATTCTGGCATCGACGGCACTTCCGTCGGTATCGCCACCGCCTCCGCCGAGATCGAGCTCCTGTTTGAGAACCCTGAGCGCCGCGTCATCGACAGCATCCTGGCGGATTTCCGCGGCGAGCGTCTTGGCGACCGATCCGGGCTGGACCTGGCCGACCTCATCGTCGCCGCCTTCTCCGTCAGTCGAGTCCGCATCGGCCGTCTCGCCGGAGTCGTTCGGATCGGCGAGGTTGAGCGTCTCGATCTCCTCGTCGTCGGTCTCTTCGAGGCCCGGGACGCTCTCGCTGTCGCCGGCGATGACGTCACGAACAACGTCGGTGCCGGCATCGTCGACCAGATCACCTTCGTCCTCGAGCGGCGGATCGACTGATTCGATCTCCGGTTCGGTGAGGAACTTCTCGACGTCGTCGGTCCCTGTCGCGCGAATCCCGTACACGGTCGTGTACTCCGAGTCGGTGTCGATCTCCCGTTCGAAGGTAATCTCGTCGTCGTCGATCGTCCAGTATTCGCTCCCGTACTCGGGGTGGAACCCGAGGTCCTCGACGGCCACGTCTTCCGGCACGTCGTCCCGCAGCCGCACCGTGACGGGCTCGATTCGTTGAGACTGGATCCGAAACGCGATCGCCGGCACCGGGAACTCGTCGGCTTCGAACTGTTTGACCACGGTGACCCCCTCGTCCGACACCGTCACCGCCTCGTACGCCTGCGTGTTGCTCATACCCATATGTGGGTTAACCAACCGTATTAAAGTTACTTCCGGCTCGGGAAGACCTATCCTTCATATTACAGATCGATCCGATCACCGATCTCGACGATATCCAGCCGTTTCGGGTAGGGAAACGACCGGACGTGATCGTACAGCGCCGCTGGATCTGCCGTCATCCCCTTCCACATGTCCCAGTGGCTGGGCAACAGCGCATCAAGCTGGAGTTCGTTTGCCGCTTCGACGATCATGTTCTCGTCGTTATACCATCGCGTGCGCACGGGCTCCTCGCCGATCGCGTCGGGCACCATCCCGACGCTGCCAAACGCCAGCACGCCCAGATCAATGTCGAACCGTCCGCCGACCGACTCGAAGGCACCCGGGCGAGCGTCCCCGCCATGGAAGAACGTCCCCGCCTCGTGTTGGATGACATAGGAAACGGGTTCCTCGGCGTCCGGATCGTTCGCGTCCGCGACGTGGATGGTGAACTCACCGACCTCGATTTCGTCCCCGATCGACACCGAGGACAGCTGGTCGTCGGCCACGTCCCACTCGTCGGTCCATCCCTCCGCGTCCGTCACAGCGAGACTCGCATCGGGCGCGAAGAACTCCGCCCCTGTCTCGGCGAGAATCGGGGCTTGACTCGGCCCGTGAACGTGATCGACGTGGTCGTGGGTTGCCAGAACCGCATCGGCCGCGCGGACGTCCCGCGGATCAAACGGGACCGGAATCATCCGCACCGTCCGGGGTGGATCGCCCGTCCCGAGGTACGGGTCGATGAAGATCGTCGTCCCGCCGGCACCCTTCAGAACGAAGCCATTGCAACCCAGATACCAGATCGCGACGCCGTCCGGAGTCGTACTTTCGATAGCAGCCGGCAGCCACTCGCCCCAGTCTGAGGTGACCATACCTGAATTTCCGGGGCCACCCGAGTAAGCGTTTGTGGAGCGAGCCGCTCGCGGTTATCGCTCGTCGAGCGGCACCCACCCGCGGTCGTGCTCGCCGACGAATTCGCTCCGCGGGCGGATCAGCCGGTTGTCCTCGAGTTGTTCGAGACAGTGCGCGCTCCAGCCGGCGACCCGCGAGATCGCGAACGTCGGCGTGAACAGTTCCGGCGGAATCCCGACACCGTGGAGCAGGACGGCGGTGTAGAACTCGACGTTCGTCTCCAGGTCGAGATCGGGGCGGTGCTCGGCCAGGAGGTCGGTCGCGACGTCCTCGATTTCCTTGGCCGCGGCGAAGAAGTCTTCCTCACCCTCGTAAAATGACGCGGCGGCGTCCTCTAAGACTGCCGCTCGCGGGTCGCGCGCGCCGTACACCCGGTGGCCAAAGCCCATCAGTCGTTCCCCGGCTTCGAGCCGCGCCCCGAGTTCGCCGCGGACATCCTCGCTCTCCTCTAGCGATTCGAGCATCTCCAGAACCAGGTCCGGCGCGCCGCCGTGGAGGTCCCCCCGCAGCGCGCCGATCGCACCCGTGATCGCCGAGACGAGTTCCGACTCCGTCGAGACGATCGTTCGCGCGGTGAACGTCGAAGCGTTGAGCCCGTGGTCGACGACGGTAGAGAGGTACGTCTCCAGGCCCGCGACCTGGGCATCGCTCGGCTCCTCGCCAGTCAGCATGTAGAGGTAGTTGGCGGCGTGGCCGAGATCGAGCCGTGGTTCGAGCGGTTCCTGGCCCTGGAGCACGCGCCAGTAGGTCGCCGTGATCGTCGGCAGCCGGGCGATCAATCGGAGGGCGTCGGCCTCGGGATCGTTCGGCTCGACCGCCGTGGCTGTCGCCGCGCCCATCCGGAGGGCGGCCATCGGCCCGGCCCCGCGCTGGGCGGCCGCGACGACGGCATCGTGGCAGGGTTCCGGCAGCGTCCGGTACGAACACAGCCGATCCTCGAAGGATTGCAGTTCCTCGGCGTCCGGCAGGCGATCGTGCAACAGCAGATAGACTGTCTCGGGGTAGGACGCGTTCGCCGCCAAGTCTGCGACCGGGTACCCCGCGATCCACAGCTGGCCGACCTCGCCGTCGATGTCGCTCAGCCGCGTCTCGGTGACCGTCACGTCCGCCAGTCCGCGGTGTATCTCCTCGTCACTCATTGCCCGGCACTACTGGCTCGGGGGGTAAAACTGTAGGCGACTCGGCACCGGGGCGACGTCCGTGAGCCGTCCGGCTCGGTTACGGCTCGGCTGCGCCCTTGAACAGCGACTTGATCTTGGCGACGATCCCGCCGCCGTTCTCTCGATCGGACTCGTCGCTTTCCGCGGAGGACTCTGTCCTGTCGTCCGGTGACTCTCCGGTCCCGGCGTCCGGTTCCCCGGTTCCCTCTTCGCCCTCAATTGCCGACATCTCGTCTTCAGTGTCCGTCTCGGCGGCGGATTCGACGTTGCCACCCGCCTTCTCGACGGCCTGCCGGATCAGGTCCTCCGCGTCGTTGATGCCGTCCTTGACGGGTGCTTTGACGAGGGGTTTCCCCTCGAAACGGTCCCGGCTGACGGAAGTGTCGGCCGCGATGATGACGGCGTCCGCCCCGGCGACGTCCTCGTCGGTCAGTTCGTTCTCGGCACCCATCGCGCCCTGGATCTCGACTTTGATCTCGTGGCCGAGTTTCTCGGCCGCCTGCTCGATGCCCTCGGCGGCCATCTGGCTGTGTGCGATACCTGTCGGACATGATGTGACTGCGACCAGTTTCATTGTGTCTCACCGATAATGTCGATTACGTCTGCTTTCGTCTCGGCCCCCAACGCTCGCTCCGCCAGCTCCCGGGCTGCCTCGTCGTCGATCGATTCGACGTTTTCCTTCACGTCCGGGATGGTGACGGCGCTCATGCTCAACTCGTCGAGGCCGAGGCCGACGAGCAGTTCCGTGACCTGGGGGTTGCCGGCCATCTCGCCACACATCCCGATCCAGGCGTCGTTGTCGTGGGCGGCCTCCACACTCCGGTCGATCGCCCGGAGGACGGCCGGATGGCGCGGATCGTGGAGGTCGGCAACGTCGTCGTTCTCCCGGTCGGCGGCCATGACGTACTGCGTGAGGTCGTTGGTCCCGATCGAGAAGAACTCGAGTCGCTCGGCCAGTTCCGGGCCCAGCAACACCGCGGCGGGCGTCTCGATCATCACGCCCAGTTCCGGCCGAGCGTGGGCGACTCCCTCGCGCTCGAGGTCCGCGGCGACGTCCTCGACTACCGACAGGGCGGATTCGACCTCCTCGACAGTCGCGACCAAGGGGAACATGACGCTGAGCGTGCCCGCGCCGGCGCCCGCGGCCCGCAGCAGGGCGCGCAGTTGCGTCTCGAAGAGGTCGTCGTCGAAGGACAGCGACCGGCGGATCCCTCGGACGCCGAGGAACGGGTTGTCCTCTGCGGGTTGTTCGAGGTACGGGATCGCCTTGTCGCCGCCGACGTCCAGTGTCCGGACGACGACCCGCCCATCGGGGAAGGCCTCCAGGGCCTCGACGTAAGTCTCGAACTGCTCGTCCTCGTCGGGCGGGGAATCCCGGTCGAGAAAGAGGAATTCCGAGCGGAACAGGCCGATGCCGTCGGCGCCCTGGGCGGCCGCGCCGTCGAGTTCGCCCACTGTCCCGAGGTTGGCCGCGACCTCGATCTCCGTGCCGTCCTGGGTCGCCACCGGCTCGGTCCGGATCTCGACGTCGCGACCGCCCTCGGCGCGCTGGCGCGTCCCCTCGTCGGGATCGAGAACGACCGTCCCCTCGGTCCCGTCGACGACTACTTCGGCCCCGTCCTCGATCTCGAACAGCGCGTCGCCGACGCCGACGACTGCCGGGATGCCGATCGAGCGCGCGAAGATCGCGGCGTGGGAGGTCCGTCCACCCTTCGCGGTGGCGAAGCCGGCGACCCGCTCGGGGTCGAGTTTCGCCGTGTCGCTCGGGGTGAGCATCTCCGCGAGGACGACCGTCCCCTCGGGGACCGCGGCCAGGTCGACGGTCTCGGTCTCCGAGAGGATCCGGAGCAGCCGATCGCGGATGTCCCGGAGGTCGTCGGTCCGCTCGGCCATCTTCCCGCCCGCCGCCGACAGGGTCTCGATCGCATCGGCGAACCCCTCGCTGACGGCGTGTTCGGCCGGCAGCCCGCCGTCGATGGCGTCCTCGACGCTCCCGACGATCTGTGGGTCCTCGAGGAACTGGACGTGGGCGTCGAGGATCTCCGCCTCGCTCTCCCCGACGGCCTCGGCTGCGCGCTCGCGTTCGGCCTGGAGTTGCTCGCGTGCCTCCCTGCGGGCGTCCTCGAAGCGGTCGTGCTCGGCGTCCGTGTCGACCGAGGTGGGATCCGGCGGCTGGGGGAGGTCGACGGACTGGTCGTACCACCGGACCGCCCCGACGCCCGACAGCGGCGTGACGCCGGTCCCCTCGAGCCTGCGTTCACTCATCGTCGAACTCGGCCTCCGGGGTCGAGAGGACGTCCTCGAGGGCGTCCAGGGCGGCCTCGGCGTCCGCGCCGTCGGCGTAGAGGACGAGTTCGTCGCCGCCCTTCGCGCCCAGGCTCGTCACGCCGAGCATGCTCCGGGCGTCGACCGGATCCGCGTCCGGGGGTCCGACCTGGAGATCGGCCTCGTACTCGTTTGCGGCCTCGACGAACGCCGACGCCGGCCGCGCGTGCAACCCCTCCTCCGGAACGACGGTGACTGTGCGCTGGATCATCTGTGGTGTGGTATCGTGTGACTCGTTCATGTTAGTGCGTCGACGATAATGTCTCTGACGGCCGCACTCGAGTCGGCGGCCAACAGGTCCTCGCGGACCTCGTCGTGCATGAGCGCCCGCGAAAGCGAACTCAGAATGGAAAGGTGCTCCTCGCCGCCCTCGGCGGGGACGAGCAACAGGAACAGCAACTTCGCGGGCTGATCGTCCATCGAATCGAAGTCGATGCCCTCAGTCGAGCGGGTGAACACGACCGTCGGCTCGCGTACGGCGTCGGTCTTGGCGTGGGGGATGCCGATCCCCTTGCCGACGCCGGTGGTCGATTGCTTTTCGCGCTCGAGCACCGCCTCGAGGGCCGTCGCGCGGTCGGTGACCCGACCAGCCTCGACGGCGATGTCGAGCATGTACTCGATCGCGTCGGGTTTGTTCGCTGGCGGTTCCGCGAGGACGATGAGGTCCTCGGTGAGTACCTGATCGATGGTGGATTCGTCCATGGGTGGAAGTCCTCAGTCGGCCGCCTCCGCGGTCTCCGATTCGGGCACGTGATCGGGCTTCAGTAGCGTCACGACGACGGCGGTCACGACGGCCCCGACGGCGAGACAGAAGAAAAAGGCCAGCGAGGGATGTAACAGCTCGAGGGGCAGGAACCCGATCTCGACGCCGTCGGCCAGCGGGATCACGAAAATCCCGCCGTGGGGGGCGGGCATCTCGAGGCCGAGTTGCATCGCCGTGGCGGCCGCCGCCGCGCTGCCGGCCATCAGGCTCGGGATCACCCGGAAAGGATCCGCCGCCGCGTAGGGGATCGCCCCCTCGGTGATGAACGAGAATCCGAGGACGACCGCACTCTTGCCCTGCTCGTACATCTCGTCGGGGTACTTATGTGGCGCGAGGAAGTTCGACAGCGCCATGCCCAGCGGCGGGGTCATCCCGGCGATCATCACGGCCGCCATCGGCCCGTACACCTGTTCCGAGATGAGGCCGACGCCGAAGAGGTACGCGACCTTGTTGACGGGGCCACCCATGTCGAAGGCCATCATCGCGCCGATGACGAGTCCGATGACGATCGCCTGACCGCCCCGCAGACTGCCGAGGAAGTCGGTGAGTTCGGCGTTGGCGAGCGCGACTGGCACGCCGATCACGAACAGCATGACCGGCAGGAGGACCGCGACCGTCGCGACGGGGATGATCAACACCGGCATCATCGGTTTGATCGCGTTCGGGACGTCGAGCTGTTTGAACCAGTTGGCGACGTGTCCCGCGAGCAGGCCGGCGACGAGTGCACCCAGGAACCCGGCGGCTGCCTGGCCGGCCGGGAAACCGAGCACGCTCGCGGACTGTTCCATCACCAGCCCGTCCTGGATGATGTACGACAGCATGAACCCGGGCGCGAGACCGGGCCGGTCGGCGATCGAGTAGGCGATGTACGCCCCGAGTATCGGGACCATGATCGCCAGGCCTTTGCTACCCATCTGGCCCAGGAACCACGCGGCCGTTCCGTGGGCACTCTCGTTGAACATGGTCTCGACGGTCGTCCCCGACCACGGCGTCGCCGCCCACATGAACCCGATCGCCAGGAAGATCCCGCCGATCGTGACGAACGGGATCATGTACGAGACGCCCGTCATTACGTCCTCTTTCAGTCCCACGAGACTCGCCCTGAACTCCGAATCCGTGCTAGGTTCGGTTGACATGCTACAGGGATAATAGACGATGTACTTTGCAAAGAAATAGCCGAACGTGATTGTTTTGTACGTTCTTAACTGAAACAAAAGAGGATCGAACACCTCACCCGGGGTCGGCAGACCGATCAACGACGCCAACCCGATCCTGCAGCGCGTCCACGCCGGCGAGGTCCGGGACGCCGGATCCCGCGGTGGCGACGGCCCGGGAGGCGACCGCGACGCCGAGCGCGAGCGCCCGCGCCGGCGACTCGCCGCGCTCGAACCCCGCCAGCACGCCCGACAGCAACGCGTCGCCCGCCCCGACGGTGTCCTTGACGGTCGTCTCGAGGGCGGGAGCGTACAGCCGTTCGTCCCCGGAGACCAGTGCCGCCCCGTCCGCACCCAGGGACACGACGACGCGATCGAACCCGAACTGTCGGAAGTCGGCAGCGGCGGCGATCGCCGCCTCCACGGAGTCGATCTCACGACCCGTCGCGGCCGCGAGTTCCTCGCGGTTCGGCTTGCAGGCGGCGTACCTCGCGTCGAGTTCGGTGAGCATCTCGCCGCCGACGTCGACCGTCGTCTCCCAGTCGCCGGCCCGCGCGATCCGGTCGATCGCGTCCGGGCCGAGTGCGGGTGGAAGGCTGCCACCGACGACCACGTGATCGGGAGCCTCACGCGTGACGACTTCCAGAACGTCCTCGACGACGTCCGGCTCGACCGCGGGACCGCGCTCGTTGAACTTGTATTCGCCGTCGGCGGCGTGAACGGTGCCGTTGAGCCGCGTCGCGTCCGCGACCTCGACGAACGGGGCGTCGAAGGGTTCCGTCGCGAGGAGATCCCGGACGTACTCGCCGGTGAACCCGCCGAGCAGTCCCGTCGCGACGGTCTCGACACCGAGTCCCGCGAGGTACTGCGAAACGTTGATGCCCTTCCCGCCGGCGTCGAACCGGCGTTCGGTGGCCCGTTCGACCCGCCCCGGACGCGGTGCAGTCTCGATGCTGATGGTGTGATCGACGGCCGGGTTGTACGTGACAGTGAGGATCATTCGACATCGACCTCGACGACCGTGACGCCGGCCTCGTCCAGCGCACGGTCGAGTTGTTCCGGCGGTCGGTCGTCCGTGATCAGGGTGTCGATCCCGTCGATCCGGGCGAACCGCGAGAAGCTACACTCGCCGAACTTCGAGGCGTCGGCAAGCATGACCACCCGCTGGGAGCGCTCGATCATCAGGGACTTCATGTTCGCCGTCGCCTCGTTGGGCGTCGTCAGGCCGACCGTCTCGTGGATGCCGTTGGTTCCCAGGATGGCCAGGTCGAAGTACTTCTGTGTCATGAACGCCTCGGCCGTCGGTCCGACGAGCGTCCGCGTCTTCGAGCGCATGGTTCCCCCGGTCAGTTTGACGTCGCTGGCCCGCGACAGCAACTCGGCGGTCAGCGGTGGGGCGTTCGTCACGGCGACGAACGACCGCTCCTCGGGTGCGCACTTGGCCGCCTGCAGCGTGGTGGTTCCGCCGTCGAAAAAGACGATCTCCTCGTCGCGGATCTCCTCGACCGCGCGCTCGCCGATGGCCCGTTTTTCCTCAAAGTGCTGGATCTCCTTGTTCGTGTAGGACGCCTCGGCACCGACTGACGGGACGGGAACGGCCCCGCCGTGGGATCGCTCGACGTGGCCCATCGACTCGAGTTCGTCCAGGTCCCGACGGACCGTCGCCTTCGAGACGTCGAGTTCCGCGGCGAGTTCCGCGACGGAGCTGCCGCCGGCCTCCTCGACCAGTTCGACGATGTACCGCCGGCGTTCTTCGGGGAGCATTACCGACCGTCTACGCGTTCGCCACCGTTCTACTTTTCTCTGACGTACATGTTTGTTTCCGATCGAAATATAAAATATTATCTGAATTCCAATCACGATAGATCTAAACATATGAATTAATTATATTGTTTTATGGAGAGGAATCGGTCAGCCGGCACGACGATCCGAAAGGAGACGGCTGACAGCGTCACCCGGGCGTGGCCGGTCGATCGACCCGAACCTCAAGAGTTATCGGGACGCTGGCCGGGGAGCACAGTATGACCAGATTCTCACGACGCGTCGAGCAGGTTTCGATTTCAGGTATCCGCGAAGTCTTCGAGGCAGCCAGCGAGGACGCGATCAACCTCGGGCTCGGTCAGCCGGACTTCCCAGCGCCGGAACACGCCCGCGAGGCAGCCGTCGAAGCCATCCGCGCCGGTGACGCTGACGGCTATACATCCAACAAGGGCACGCTGGAACTTCGGGAGGCCATCGCCGCAAAACACGCCCGAGATAACGACCTCAACGTCGACCCCGCGAACGTCATCGCCACTTCGGGCGGCAGCGAAGCCCTCCACATCGCCCTGGAAGCCCACGTAGATGCCGACGAGGAAGTTATCTATCCCGATCCGGGCTTTGTCTCCTACGAGGCACTGACCCACCTCGCCGGGGGAACGCCCAGACCAGTCGAACTTCGCGACGATCTGACGCTCGACCCCGCCGACGTCGAGGCAGCGATCACCGACGACACTGCCGCCTTTGTGGTCAACAGCCCCGCCAATCCGACCGGCGCGGTCCAGTCCACCGAGGACATGCGCGAGTTCGCCCGGATCGCCGACGAACACGACGTGCTCTGTATCTCCGACGAGGTCTACGAACACATCGTCTTCGAGGGCGAGCACCGATCGCCGGCCGAGTTCGCCGAGAGCGACAACGTCGTCGTGATCAACGCCGCCTCGAAGGCTTACTCGATGACGGGCTGGCGACTCGGGTGGGTCACGGGTAGCGACGAGCGCATCGAGCGCATGCTCCGGGTCCATCAGTACGGCCAGGCGTGTGCGAGCGCCCCGGCTCAGTACGCCGCCGAAGCGGCCCTCTCAGGGCCACAGGACCGCGTGGGGGAGATGGTCGACGCCTTCGAAGACCGGCGAAACGTCCTGCTCGATGGCCTCGAAGACATGGGACTCCAGACACCGACGCCAAAGGGTGCGTTCTACGCGATGCCGGAAGTTCCCGAGGGGTGGGTCGAGGAAGTGATCGACCGCGGCGTCGTCGTCGTGCCCGGAGCGGCCTTCGGCGATGGCGGCGAGGGATACGCACGCATCTCCTATGCGACCGACATGGAACAGCTCAAAGAAGCGATCGACGTGATGAGTGCGGCGACGGCAGCCGTTCGGTAGTCTGGAGACGTAACGACCCTCCAGTGACGCTTCTGGGACGCGATCCGGAACGGGACGTTGAGAGGCGTCAACGCGGCCGTCCCGACGGATCGACACACAGTTCGCTCCGACCGTGACCCACAAGTAGACAACCCACCTAGACAATCACGTACAATCATGGGACGTGCTCACAGCCGGCGAGTGCCCGGGTGCTGTTTCGCCACGACGTCATCCCTGCAAGGTATGAAGACCATGGCAGGACGGAATCAATACACGCCCAGTTCGGACGGGGCCGGAGACAGCCCTGCAGCCAGAACCGTCGAACCCTATCAATGACTGATATCGAATCGACACCGACTGAGACACAGCGGGATCTCGACGTCGACGACGTCGGCGAGATCGCCGACGACGTCATCGAAAACGTCGAACGCGTCATCGTGGGGCATCCAGACGCCATCGAGCATATTCTCACCGCGCTGTTTGCACGCGGACACGTCTTGCTCGAGGACGTTCCCGGCGTCGGCAAGACGATGCTGTCGCGTGCGATCGCGGCGTCGTTCGACTGCTCGTTCAAGCGCGTCCAGTTCACCCCGGACTTGCTCCCATCGGACGTGACGGGGGCAAACGTCTACAACCAGAAGACCCAGACCTTCGAGTTCCGGTCCGGGCCGATCTTTGCCAACGTTGTCCTGGGTGACGAGATCAATCGCGCACCCCCCAAGACCCAGAGCGCACTCCTTGAAGCCATGGAGGAGGGCCAGGTGACCATCGACGGCGAGACCCATTCCGTCCCCGATCCGTTCGCCGTCATCGCCACCCAGAACACGGTCGAACGCGACCGGACCTACGACCTGCCAATGGCCGAGCTCGATCGGTTCATGAAGAAGCTTGAACTGGGCTACCCGACTGCCGGCGACGAGTCCGAGATGCTCGAAAACGTCGTCGGCACCCACCCGATCGAGGCAGTCGAGCCCGTTGCGTCACTCGCTGACCTCGAAGACATCCGGGCAGTGACTGCGGACGTCACCGTCGAAGAGCCGGTTCGGACCTACGTCACGCGGTTGGCCCGCTTCACACGCAATCACGCCGAACTCGGGGCGAGTCCGCGTGCCTCGGTACTGTTGCTCCGGGCAGCACAAGGGCGGGCTGTGTTGAACGGCCGGGACTACGTCGTTCCGGATGACGTCCAGACCGAGGCGACAGTCGTATTGCCACACCGGATCCGGAGCGGAGCGGCCGAGAGAACTGCGGCGGATCTGGTCGCGGACGCACTCGAGAACGTCCCCGTCGAGTGAGATGAAATTAACAACGCGCGGTCGAATGGCGGCTGGCACCGTCGTCGCGGCCATCGTCATGGCGTGGCTGTTCGGTGCTCGATCGTTGAACGCCGTGGCCGTCACGGCGCTAGTCGCTGTCATCGCCGCGGTCGCCCAGGTCCGACTGGCCGATCGCCCATCCGCAGAGCACTCGAACCCACCGGCTGGCTTCCCGGGTGATACTCGTGACGTCACCGTGTCGGTCACCGGTACCCAGGGAACCATCGTCGAAGCCAGCGATCCACTGGATTCAGGTCTCTCGAGTGCTGGGAACACGTTTTCGGCAAGCATTCCGTCGACGGTCACCTACGAGGTGACGTTGGCCGAGCGTGGAGTGCAGTCGATCGGTCCACTTTCGGTTCACCTCCGGGACGTGTTCGGACTGGTCACCCAGGAACTCGAGATCGGTGATTCGACGAGGGTTATCGTCTATCCGGAGATATACGATGTCACTGGCTCGACTATCCTCACGGCCGAACTGCAACGCAATCGCCAACCGGAACGCCAGGAGATCGACCAGTTGCGCGAGTACGTCCCTGGCGACCCGTTACGCGACATCGACTGGAAGTCCTCCGCGAAGCGTCTCCCCGACCTCGTCGTCAAAGAGTTCATCGGCCGGGAAACCACGGGAACGATCAAAATCGCCGTCAGCACCGACCGTGACACCGTCGAAGCGGCGACCAGTGCAGTCGGCAGCGTCGGCCTGTTTTTCGCCAGAGCTGGACTCGAGGTGGGCGTGACCCTGCCTGACGGGGAACTCGACCCAGCACTGGGAGAGACCCACCAGGATGAACTGTTGCTATTGCTGGCCGAAACGGGGCCAGGCACGATCGGGGAGCACGACTGGGCAGAGGCCGACGTTCGCATGGTCGGCGAAGACGGATCGGTCACCGTTGACGTCAACGGCCGGGTGACGACCTTCGAAGACATGCGCGGAGCGGACGACAGCGACCAATCACCCTCCGACCACGAGGGACCCGAGACCGCAGCGGTGACAGCCACATGAATATCACTGACCGCAGCCCGGACATCGGCTTGTTCCGGGTGCTCGCGCTCGGGGGGGCACTCCTGGTGATCGGCTCGTTCGTCGGCGTCGTCCACGACATCGTCGACGTGATCAGCGATCCGACTGCGCTACAGTTCGTGGTGGTACTGACGTTCGTCGGTTCGACGATCGCCGCACGATACCTCACCGTTCGGAAGGCGATCATCGTCGCATTCGTGTTGCTGTCTGGCGGTCTCGGGTGGTACCTCATGGGACTCTCCGGGGCGTCGCTGTGGCCATGGCCACACATCAGGTACACGCTCGCGCTCATGACCGGCAACTCGATCCTCGGGATCGTCAATCTGGAAGCGTGGGTGATGGCCGTGACGCCAGCCCCGATATTTCTGACGTGGTATCTCGCCGTCCGGCGCTGTCACGTCGCGGGCGCCATCGTCGGCGGGGCAACGATGTTGTTTTTCGTCCTCACGGGCGACGCGGGGGCAGATCTGACACTGCTTGGCGTCGTGGGCGTCGTCTCGCTCGTTGGCGCGGGCGAACTTGATCGGCTGGATGCCCCTATCAGCGAAGCGGACGTCGTCGCGACAGTCGTCGCCGTCGCCATCGTCGTCTCCGCGACGATCACCATCGTTCCCGCCGGTGCCGTCTTCGCGTTCTCGCCGGACAGCGGACTCAGCGGCTCGGCCGCGGGCGGTTCCGGCGGCGGCAGTTCCGCCGACACCCTCGAAGGCAGTCTCATCAGTACGTCCGAGGAGCTGTCGATCCAGGGGAGCCTGGACCTGACGTCCAAACTCAGGTACGCCGTCAGAAGCGACGAGGAAACGTACTGGCGAGTCGGTGCCTACGACCTCTACACCGGTGACGGCTGGGTCAGGCGTGGTGAAACCGGTCCGGTCGACCGACGGCTCGGCTCGCCGCCGGGACGGTCCCGGACTGTCGAGCAAACCTACCGGGCGATCACCAAGATCGGGACGATGCCGGCCGTCTGGCGGCCGAGCGATATCGCGGGACCGGCAGCCGATCTCGCCCGTGGCACCCGGCTGGGTGGCCTGCGACCCAGTCAGATGCTCGCCGCCAACGACACGTATCGAGTGACCAGCGAAATGCCGATTGCTGCGGGGGCGGACCTCCGGGAAGCGGGGACAGCGTATCCCGATTCCATCGCGAGCCAGTACCTCCAGCTACCCGACAGTACGCCGGATCGAATCGGTGAGCGAACACAACGCCTGACATCGAACGCCGACAATCCCTACGATACGGCCCGTGTCATCGAACGGTGGCTGGAAACCAACCGTGAGTACTCACTCGACGTCTCGAAGCCGTCCGGGTCGATCGCCGACTCGTTCCTCTTCGAGATGGAACGGGGGTACTGTACGTATTACGCGACGACGATGACCACCATGCTCAGAACGCAGGGCATTCCCGCACGGTTCGTGGTCGGGTACACGTCGGGCCAGCGCGTGGCCGAAGACGAATGGGTCGTCCGCGGCCACAACTCCCACGCCTGGGTCGAAGTGTACTTCCCCGAGGTCGGGTGGATCCGGTTCGATCCGACACCGGCCGGCCCGCGGGAATCGACTGCCCAGCAGGATCTCGACGCAGCTCGTGAAGCCAACGAGTCTAACGTCGACACCAACCGAAGCCAGGGCGGCGAGTGGACGCCCACACCGACCGAAACAGAAACCCAGAGCGGGGACAGTCAACAACAAACCTTCGACGAGAGCGACATCTCGATCCCTGAATACTACGCTCCGGACGAGGTAGAACTCAACGGAAGCAACGTCTCCAGTGGCACAGTCACCGAGTTCGCTCGTCCCGGGAACGCACCGGGCTTTGGCACTGCCAACGACAGCCAGGATCGCGAAGACGACTCGGGGCTGCCGATACCAAGTATCGAACAGTTCACACTCGGCGCACTCGCGATGCTCGGGTTCGCCGGCGTCGCCCGACGAACCGGGCTGACTCGCCGAACCTATCGGGCAGTCTGGCTCCGATGGCAACCCCGCGAGGATCCCGCGACGGACATCGAACGCGCCTTCGAGCGGCTGGAATGGCTCCTCGAACGGCGTCACCGCAACCGCCAGCCCGGCGAAACCGTTCGGGACTACTTCGAGGCGGTAGACGCCGACGAGCGCGCCTGGCGCGTCGCAACGATCCGGGAACGCTCGCGGTACGCCGGCAGCGTCGACCGCGAGGCGGCCGACGAGGCGATCGAACTGGTCGACGAGCTCGTCGGCGAATCGTGATTGAATGCCCGGTCAGTCGCGGTTTCACGCCGGATTGCGTGGTAAATCCCGACAGTGTTTTGTACCAAGATTCCCAACAGCAGATTGTAATGTCGGAAGTCTGCTCGACGTGCGGGTTGCCTGAGGAGCTCTGCGTCTGTGAAGACGTCGCCAAAGAATCCCAGGAAATCAACATCCGCATCGACGAGCGCCGTTACGGGAAAGAGGTAACGATCATCGAAGGGTTCGATCCGAAAGACGTCGACATGGACAGCCTGTCTTCGGACCTCAAATCGAAGTTTGCGTGTGGGGGGACCGTCGAAGACGGCCAGATCGAGCTCCAAGGCAACCACACCGGCCGCGTCGAGGATTTCCTCCGTGATAAGGGCTTCAACGTCGCGTAGCTGATCCTCGATGCGACTGTGTCGCGTCGATACGGAGTATCTACTTTATTTAATAACTCACAAGAGTTCGGGTGGCCCGAACCAGCCGTGGACACCTGGCAATCCGCCAGCCGTTGGAGAACAATCTTCTTATCTTTCCAGACCCAACAAAAATTGACAGTAATTCGACCAATGACGCCTGGTGAAACGAGTCCCCCTGATCCATCGGAACCCACGACAGTGGAGCCCCCGCCCGAGCGCCCCCCACTCGAAATCGTCGAAAGCGGGGCCCATTGGGTCCTAGAAGCATACAACCGCGGTCGGCGGGACGGGAAAACGTATTCGGTTCAGGATAGCCAGATGGAGGCGCTTCGCGCCGGCAAGCGGCGGATGGACGAGCACGGTCACCCCTGTCTGTTGCGCTGGGACAGTAAGGACAATGTCCGGACAATGTATTGGAATCCGGATTTCGAGCATCTCCTGGTCCGCCAAGGCCAGCTCACTGGTCAGTGGGTTGTCCTGCCAGAAGCCGGTTCGGTCCCGTTTTACACGACTGGTCGCCGGGAACTCGCTGCTCGGTACGGGCGGGCAGTGCAGCGAAGTTACAATTTCAAATACCTACATCTGTATACGCCCGCTGGCGTGGAGCATCGAACGATCGACCATCGTTTCATTCGTCACGAAATTGACGCCTCGGGCGTTCGATTCGATCGTAAAACGATCAGTGACGAGGAGGGGACAGACCCACTCGCACCGGCCGAGACTGATTCGAGTGACGATGTCGCCGGATCGACGACGCCGGCAAGTGCCCTTGCCGCTGCAGTGCCCGACCTGACCGATGTGGAGGTCATCCTGAACGAAGGGCCACTCCACCGCTATCGTGCCGGGTGGACTGACGGTGGCAAAGCTGAAATCGTCGCTCTCGCCCCCGACCGCTGTGACCAACAGGACGTTGTGGATGCCTTCCTCGATACGGTTGAAAACTGGTCGAAAATTGCCGACAACGACCATGTCGTAACCGTGTATGACGACGGCATCGGGCCATCACCGTGGGTCGCATACGATGCCGGTTCAGCACGACTATCCGAAACAATAGACGATCTCGATCTGCAGACACGCTTGCGGTTCGCCGACGAAATCGCCGGTGCATACGAGACGGCACTCCTCTATGACGTCCAGCGTCGCGGTGCAGCGCCGTCGAACATCTACTTGCAAAAAGTTCGTGGCCAGTGGCAAGCCAGACTGGCCGACTGGGGACTCTCGCGGTCGGTCACAGGGATGCTGGGTACCCCTCCGGTGGATCCCTATACCGCCCCCGAGCAGCTTTCGGGAACTCGAACTGATCGAACACCAGTGTATCGTCTCGGTGCGCTCACGTATTATTTAGCCACGCGTAGCCCACCGTTCCCGGAGGCAAACGATCTCACACAGCGAATCCAGCGCGGATCGCCCACACCGCCGAGTAGCCGGGCCGACGTTCCCAGTGATCTTGACGAGATTATCGAGCGTGCGATGGCAACCGACATCGGCGATCGATTCAAGCGGGTCGAAACATTTCGTGACGCGCTATCGGCGGTCATCAGCCCGTGACACTCGGACCCAGCAACGCGATTTGTGTGGGCTCTGAGACGACAACAACAAGTGACATCGACGAGGAAGTCCTCTGCCGACCCTGTTGTTCGCCTGCCGTGACCGGACCCCACAGTGTTGCATGCTCGGATATAAGAGACACTCCCCACACGAATTGATCGGGCCGAGAGATGCACCGAAAGACTCGTTTCACTCGTCTTTCGAGCCTTGCCTCACTTCGTTCGGCAAGACGCCGGCCGGGAGTTCGCCGAACGGAGTGAGGCGAACTACGGGCGGCGTCCCGCCGAGCACACGAGGCGGGACTCGGGAGCTGTGCTCCCGGCGCATCGAATGACGACTGAAAGGAGGAATGAGATGCGCCGGCCGGGAGTGAGCAAACGCGAAGCGTTTGCGAACTACGGGCGGCGCACGACCGCAGGGAGTGCGCCGGCCGGGAATTGAACCCGATGGCAAATCCTCGCTGACGCTCGGATTTGCGTGGTTCAATTTCCTCGTACCGCATACACGGCCCTCACGGATTGTTCGGGCCGAGAGATGCGCCGGCCGGGAATTGAACCCGGGTCGAGAGCTTGGAAGGCTCTTGTCATACCACTAGACCACCGGCGCGCTCGTCACTGCGTTCCTCGCGCGCCGAGGCTCGCAAATCCTCCGGATTTGCTCACCACCGGCGCTTCACTCGTTCGCGCCGAGCCTTGCCTCGCTTTGCTCGACAAGACACCGGCGCTTTGAACGCCCGTCTCAGGTCCACAGATCCGTCAAACCTGCTCACAGCCGGGCGCTCGTGTGACGGAATCCGGCGGACAGTTGTCCCCAGATCCCGCGTTCGCATCCAAATCTAACTCCGCCCCAGTTTAAGGGCGTTTCCTTTCAACGCGACGCCGGACTGACGGTCCCATAGCAATTCCCGTTTGAGAGCTCGAACGCGTCGAGCGAGAGTGCACTCGCTTCGATATCCGCCCGGAACTCCGCGGGCGCGTAGATATGATAGAATCGCGGGACGGTCTCGCCACCGGGCAGCGTCCACTCGACGGTGGTGTCGAAGCCCGTCTCGGCGTCGGGCGGTGCGTCGAAATTGTCGTGGGTGATGCTCCAGGCGCTGACGAACGCTTCCCCATCGGGATCGAGCACCCGCGCGAGTTCGTCCAAGCTTTCGATCCGCGCTTCCCGGGATGGCAGGTGGTGCAGCGTCGCGATGTAGAGAGCCAGATCGACGCGATCGTTCGTGATCGGGAGGTTCGACGCATCACCAAGCAGGAAGCGACCATCCGGGACGCGCTCGGTCGCAGCATCGAGCAGCGATCGACTCGCGTCGACACCGACCACTCGACCGGCGCGCTGCTTTAGGATCTCGACGTGGCGGCCGTTGCCACAGCCGACGTCGAGACCCAGGTCCGCGTCGGCGGCGTCGGCGACGAACGCCTCGACTTCCGGCCACGGGTTCACCCGGGTCTTCGAGAAGTGGGTACCGATGCGATCGTACGTTTCGCGCACGTCCGCGCGTGAGCGACCCATTTCGATCCTCGATCAGTTGTACTCCTCAGGGTAGGCCTCGGCCAGCAGTTCGGGCTGTGCTTCGAGGCGTTCCCGGATCGGATCGACAATTTCGCCGATGTACTCGCCGGCGGCGTTCTTGAGATCCTGGGGGTGGAGTTCCTCGCTAACGAAGTCGTTCTCCAGTTTCTCGTAGGTGTCGTAGGTGAGGTTCCCGCCGTACTCCTCGGGGCGCTCGACGACAAAGGCCTCCTCGCGCTCATCGAGAATCGGGAACACGAGGTACCGGACGTACTCCAGGACACCGTTGCCTTCGACCTCGCCCATCGGGCAGTAGGCGTCGCCGATCTTCTCGACGACGGTGTCGGGATCGTCCGTGAGCGCGACCTTCGAGGACTCCTCGGAAGCGCTCATCTTCCCGCCCGTCAGGCCGGAAAGCAGCGGCGCGAAGACGCAGGTCGGGGCCTCGCCGCCGTGTTCGGGCAGGATCTCGCGGGAGAGCATATAGATCCCGCGCTGGTCGATCCCGCCGTAGGCCACATCGGCATCGAGGGCGTCGACGTCCAGGGTCTGCATGAGTGGATAGACCAATCCACCCAGGTTCGGCGAGTCAGACTCCCGGACGACCTCGCTTGCGGCCCGCTGGGCACGGGCGATCGTCGTCTCGGCGGTCATCCGCAGGAGTTCGAGGGTATACTCGGAATCGAGTTCGAAGTCGCGCCCGCGCACGAACGTGATCTGCTCGGGATCGGCCCCGGCGGCCTCGACCATCGCTTCGATTGTTTCCTGGTAATAGGCAGTGCGCGCCTCCAGCAGGTCGAACGGGCTCTTTGCGTCGTCGAGGTGGGCGTGCAGGTCGGCGATCAGCACCGTCACGTCCATCCCGGCGTGCAGGAAGTCGGCGAGTTTCCGGATCGTCGTGAAGTGGCCGATGTGCATCTCGCCGGTCGGGGCGTAGCCGATGTAGACCGACGGCTCCTCGCGGTCCTCGAACAGCTCGCGTAACTCGTCCTCGGTGACGACCTCGGCGGTGTTGCGGGTCGCCAGGTCGACTCGCTCGTCCGTGTCCATACGCGTTCGTCCGGAGTCCGTCCCTAAAACGATTCGTTTCCCGGCTCGACCGGACTGTCGCCCGAGCGCTCACTCGCTCTGCTCTGCAACCCGATTTCGGTGGACGATCCCCTGGTTGTTCGCCGTATTGGCGACGAAGTTCCGGAAGGCATCGCTCACGTCGAGGTCAGCAGCCAGCACCGCGGGTCGGCCCTCGTCGCCGCGTTCGCGGATCTCCGGATCGAGCGGGATCTCGCCCAGGAACGGCATCTGGACCTGCTCGGCGAACTCCCGACCGCCGCCCTCGCCGAAGATGGCGTGTTCGCTGCCACAATCGGGGCATTTGAACGAGCTCATGTTTTCGACGATGCCCAGGACGGGCGTGTCGTGCTTGCCGAACATCTCCAGGCCCTTCTTGGCGTCGTCCAGCGCGACACCCTGCGGTGTCGTGACGATCACCGCGCCCGTGACCGGGACGGTCTGGAGGAGTGTGAGCTGGGTGTCGCCGGTGCCCGGCGGGAGGTCGACGACGAGGTAGTCGAGTTCGCCCCACTGAACGTCCTCGAACAGCTGGGTCAGGGTCTGGTGGACCATCGGCCCACGCCAGATCACGGGGTCGTCCTCGCCGAGCAGGAAGTCCATGCTCATGAGCTTCATCCCGTGTTTCTCCGGCGGGATGATCTTGTCGTCGTCCGTGGCTTCGGGGCGTTCGTGAGCGTCGAGCATCCGGGGGACGTTCGGTCCGTAGATGTCGGCGTCGAACACCCCGACACGAGCACCGCGATCGGCGAGTCCCGCGGCGAGATTGACTGAAGTCGTACTCTTCCCGACGCCGCCCTTCCCGCTCGCGACGGCGATGACGTTCTTGACGCCCGGCAGGATGTCGCCCTCGGTGCCACGGTCGATCGTCGCCGAAAGCTCGACGGCCAGATCCGGTGCGGCGTCGCCGATCACCTCGCGGACGCGGTCGGCGATGGTCGTCTCAGTCGGCGAGAACGGCGCACCCAGTGCGAGGTCGATGTGGGCGCTCCCGTTCTCCAGCCTGACGTCGTTGACCAGGCCCAGCGAGACGATGTCGTCGTCAAGATCCGGGTCCTCGACCGATGCCAGCAGTTCCCGCAGCTCGGCTTCGTCCATACTCGCGGTAGGCTCCGAACGAGCGAAAAGGCTTGTGACCCTGCGCGGACGGATCGCCCACAGGGAATTCAGTCGATGATTGGCTCGCCGGCACCGATCGTGAACGTACAGTCGGCCGCCAGTCTGAGGATGGCTCGATCGCCCACGTCGATCGCGCCCAGTCGCCGGCCGGTCGGATGGGTACCGAACGAGACCGACGCTCGCGAAGTGGCCGGCCAGGCACCCACGCGACCCCGTAATTTCGTCGGCTCCCGGAGCAATCGGTCGTCTTGGAGCGTGAAATTGTACCCGGTGAGTCGGGCAGGCAGCGTCGGCGGCCGCTGGATCGAAGTTGAAAGCAGCGGCTCCCCATCGGCTCTGACAGTCGCGGTCCGTGTCTTTCCCTCGTCGGTCACGTCGATGTCCGCGACGAGCTTTGGGTAGCCCCAGATGTCGACGCCGAAGGCCCGGGCGGGTTCGGTCGTCACCGGAAGCGTCTCGACGTAGCCGCTGACCGCTCGCCGGAGTAGGGAAGCCAGCGGTATCGTTCGCGTTCCAGCCTCGACTGCGGGAAAGAGGACGCCGGCCTCGTCATAGGGCGGAATGGTCTCCTCGCCCACGCGGTCGTACCGGACGACGAGGACGGTCATCGCGGCACTGTCGGCCCGCATCCCAACGGGCGCTATCCCGGCGGGGAGCCGTTGTTCGACAGCCGCCCGGTCGACGGGGAAGACGGCCCCTGCGATCGTCGCCGAGAGGGAGACCGGGAGTTCGAAGGTGTGGCCAGTCGAGACGGTGATCGAGTCGGTCATTCGTCGATCGCCTCCCGAGCGCGTTCGATGGCTGCGAGCGTACGGATCGTCACTCGTTGTCCCAGGTCCTGAACGGGCCGCGGGAGCCAGCGCGTCGCCAGCACCAGCCTGGCCGGCAGGCCGACGGGATACCGGGCAGCCGGATCATCCGCAGTCGCGGCGTCCTGGATCGCCGCCGCGACGCGTTCGGGTGAGACGGCCAGCGGCCCGCCACCGAGCAGTGCTTGCCCTTCGAGTGCGTCGTAGATATCCGCGTACCGGTCTGACCGCTCGAACCCGGACAGGAGATGATCTGACTCGGCACTGAAGCCGGTGTCCACCCAGGCGGGTGCAACCAATGCCACGTCGACGGGCTGATCGGCGACCTCGATCCGGAGAGTGTCGGCCACTCCCTCGATTGCATGTTTTGATCCCGCGTACGCGCCCATTCCGGGCGTGACCACGCGGCCGTGCGTGCTCGAAACGACGACGGCCGTCCCGTCTCGCTCCCGTAGCAAGGGCAGTCCAGTGGTGATGGTCCGGAGTGTCCCGTGGACGTTGACGGCGAACTGCCGGTCGAGGCGCTCCGCCGGCAGGTCCTCGAGCGGCCCCGGCTGACAGTACCCGGCGTTGGCGATCACACAATCGAGGCCGCCGGCCTCGGCGCTGATCCGGTCGTAAAGCCGGTCGAGTGCGGCACTGTCGGTCACGTCCAGGGCGGCGGTCTCACAGCCGTCGAGTCCCTCGAGCCCGTCGGTGTCAATGTCGACGGCGTAGACTCGCCAGCCGCTGTTCGCGAACCGGCAGGCAGTCGCCCGGCCGATCCCGGAGCCTGCGCCGGTAACGAGAACGGTTTGCATCGAGACAGCGATCACAGCCCTGGCCGAAAGTCGTTCCGCTCGAAGCGAGGTTAGTAGCTGACAAAATCACGCTCCGTCACTTTGTTGTTGCCACATGCCGTGATGACCCTCCATCTCCCGCGGTATGCCCCCTCCCTGGCTGCCGGATTGACGCTGCTTCTTGGGGCCATGGATGACGTATATTCGGGTATACGCGAGGGAGACGACAGCGGTCACCACCCCTGCCCACACGGCGAGAACCATCGCAAGGACCGGCTCGGCAAGCGTCGGCGAGAGGAGCACGATCGGCGCATGTCCCAGCGTGAGGACGAGGAACAATCCGAGTGCAGCGAGTCTCGACTCGGCGAATGCGGTTCGTCCCTGTCTCATCGATCGGTCGAGGACGACAGCGGAAACGACGACGAGAAGCTCAGCCATCAGATACCCACCGAGGACGGCGATGACAAGCTTATACGGCAGGTAGCCGTCGGATAGCAGGAAAGAGACGCCGAAAAGTATCGGGAACGCAAATAGGATAGCCGTGAGCAAAACGGCCGGGAGCGACTCCAGGAAAGCGCCGAGCTGTGCGACGACGGTCCGGTGGCGATCCTCGAAAGTATCCTCGGCCACGACTGCAGCGAGGGCTGCCACCAGTGCGATATCGAGAAACAACACACCCCATCGAAGCAGGTCACCGCCCACGGCGAACAGCTCCACGGGGCTTTGAAGTGCGACCAGTGTCACGCTGCTGGCGACGAGCGCCACCACGAGCAGGAATGGCGACTCACGGAGAACGCTCACTGCCCACCGAAAGGTTGGCAGAACCCGAGGGCCGGGGAGCTGTTGCTGTTCCGTTTTCGTCTCGGATTCGTCGGCTGCCCACTCCACGTCGGTCTCGTGGGTTCCCCACTCCGTTTCGGGCCTGTCCTCGGACCACCCACCGTCCGATCCGTCAGGGGACCAATCACTCATATTAGCAAATATGGCATCACGACGAGCATAAGTTCTGTGATGCATGTTCACATCACGTCGGCGACCCTTTCGTTGCGTTTATATACCGACGACAGGTACGGAAGAGTACGCATCGTGTAGGGGCATTGGCCCCGAGTCCGAGAGGGCGCGAGTACGTGACCGCGAGTCGTGGTAGCCAAGCGGCCCAAGGCGCATGGTTGCTAACCATGTGGCGTAAAGCCTCCGGGGTTCGAATCCCCGCCACGACGTTTCACGAGATCACCACATATGAGCGCAGAAGACCCAGACGCGGCCGAAGTGGAGGACGACGAGGACCTCCGCTATTTCGTCCGCATCGGACAGACGGACCTTGACGGCACGAAGTCCGTTGAACGTGCCCTGACAGACATGAACGGAATCGGCCAACGCGCGGCCCGCATCATCGCCAACGACGTCGACATCGATCGACGCGAAACCTTCGGCCGACTCGAAGACGATCAGATCGAAGCGATCGTCGACCGTGTCGAAGGCTTCGCCGACGACGTTCCCGAGTGGCTCGCCAACCACCGCAACGACTTCTTCGACGGCGAGACGACCCACGAGATCGGGACCGACCTCAGTCTCACCCGCCGGCAGGACATCAACCGCATGAAGATGATCAACGCCTACAAGGGCGTTCGTCACAAGCGCGGCCAGAAGGTCCGCGGCCAGCGGACCAAATCCACCGGCCGGACCGAGGGGACCATCGGCGTCAACGTCGAGGCGATCAAAGAGGAGCAGGCCGAGGAAGCGGCGGCCGCCGAGGAGGATGAGGAATAATGGCACTCGGTTCCAACACCAAGTTCTACGAGACGCCCAACCACCCCTTCCAGGGCGAACGGATCGCCGACGAGCAGAGTCTCATCGGCCAGTACGGCCTCAAAAACAAGGAGGAACTCTGGCGAGCGCAGTCGGAGCTTCGTTCCTACCGGCGTGAGGCCCGGAAGCTGCTGGGTGGCGGTGGCACGGCAGAGGAAAGCGAGGAGTTCATCGCGCGACTCAAGCGCTACGGTATCCTCGACGAGGGCGACGCCCTGGACGACGTGCTGTCGCTCGACGTGACGGACGTCCTCGAGCGTCGTCTCCAGACGGTCGCCTACCGAAAGGGGCTGGCCAACACGGCCCAGCAGGCCCGCCAGTTCATCAGCCACGGCCACGTCACCGTCGACGGTGAGCGGGTTTCGATCCCCTCGAAGACGGTCGCCGTCGAGGAAGAGGGCGCCATCGAATTCGACGAGAACAGCCCACTCGCCGACGACCTCCACCCCGAGCGCGCGGAGGAACGATAAAACCATGTCCGGAGAGCAATCCAAGTGGGGCATCGCCCACGTGCACGCATCGTTCAACAACACGGTCATCACGATCACCGACCAGACCGGTGCCGAGACCCTCGCAAAATCCAGTGGCGGGACGGTCGTCAAGCAGAATCGCGACGAGGCCTCGCCGTACGCCGCGATGCAGATGGCCGAGACCGTCGCCGAGGACGTCCTCCAGCAGGGCGTCGAGGGCGTTCACGTCCGCGTGCGTGGTCCCGGGGGGAACCAGCAGCAGAACCCCGGGCCGGGCGCGCAGGCGACCATCCGGGCGCTGGCTCGCGCCGGCCTCGAGATCGGTCGGATCGAAGACGTGACCCCGATCCCACACGACGGCACCCGCAGCCCAAAATCCAGCGGATTCTAACATGGCCGAATACGACGTCACGTTCATCGAACGCGGAGAACGCGAGGCCCGGTTTCTCGTCCGGGGAGTCACACCTGCGTTCGCGAACGGCGTCCGCCGGGCGATGATCGCTGACGTGCCGACGTTCAGTATCGACAACGTCCGCGTCATCGAGAACTCCAGCGTGATGTTCGACGAACAGATCGGGCTCCGACTCGGACTGGTTCCGCTGACGACCCCTGTCGGCGAGTTCGAGATCGGCGACGAAGTCACGCTAGCGCTCGACGTCCAGGGCCCCGATACGGCCTATTCCGGCGACCTGGTCGGCAACGACGAGATGGTCGAGCCGGCCGAGCCGGACGTGCCGATCATCGAACTCAAGGACGACCAGCGGTTGGAACTGGAGGCCGACGCCGTGCTGGACAAAGGGCGAGAGCACGCGAAACATCAGGGTGGCGTGGCCGTCTCCTATCGACACCTCCAGCGCGTCGAGCCCCAGGGCGAGCGCGAGGAGTTCGCCGACGACGACGCGGAGATCGTCCGCGGCGTCATCGAGGACGACGGGGAACTCGTCCCGACCGAGGACTTCGATCACGATCTGACGAACCGATACCCCGACACGCAGGTCGAGATCGAAGACGTGACCGATGCCTTCGTCTTCCACGTCGAGACTGACGGGTCCTTCGACGTGGACACCCTCGTCAAAGCGGGTGTGGGCACGCTTCGAGGCCGCGCCGAGGAACTGACCGAAACCATCCAGCTATAACGATGACCAGCCCCCGAACCCCTACACCGACGTCGCCTGCCCCTCGTGGTGCGAGCGCGGCGTCCATCGGTTCGACCGAAAGGGGTTTTACGGGGCAGACAGAATCGAACCATGTTCGCAGGGATAGCCAAGTTTGGCCAACGGCGCAGCGTTCAGGGCGCTGTCCCGTAGGGGTCCGCAGGTTCAAATCCTGCTCCCTGCACTTTTCAGGAGGGACGTCATGAGTAAAACAAATCCGAGACTGCGTAGTCTCATTGCCGACTTGAAGTCGGTCGCCCGCGACGGCGGCGGTGACGTCTGGAGCGACGTCGCCGAGCGCTTAGAGAAACCCCGACGGACCCACGCGGAGGTCAACCTGGGTCGCATCGAGCGATACGCCCAGGAGGACGAAACCGTGGTCGTTCCCGGGAAGGTTCTCGGCAGCGGCGTCCTGCAGAAGGACGTTACCGTCGCCGCCGTCGACTTTTCGTCGACGGCCGAGCGGAAGATCGACCAGGTCGGCGAGACACTGAGAGTCGAACAGGCACTCGAAGACAATCCGGACGGTTCGAACGTACGGGTGATCCGATGAGTATCGCAACCATCGATGCGGACGTCGTCGTCGACGCCCGTGACTGCATCATGGGTCGCGTCGCGAGCCAGGTGGCCGAGCGCGCACTCGACGGCGAAACGGTCGCCGTCGTCAACGCCGAGCGGGCGGTCATCACCGGCAGCGATGATGACGTCTACGGGACGTACAAGACCCGGACCGACGTCGGCTCCGACCGGGGACCGGCCTACCCCACGCGCCCGGACGGGATCTTCAAGCGTGCGATTCGGGGCATGCTCCCCTACAAGAAGCCACGCGGTCGTGAGGCGCTGGAGAACGTCCGTGTGTATCTGGGCAACCCCTACGAGGAAGACGAACCGGACGTCCTCGAGGGCACGTCACTGGATCGACTGTCGAACATCAAGTTCGTCCAACTGGGCGAACTGTCGGAAGATCTCGGAGCGAACGTAACATGGTAACGAACACGTCAGGCAAGAAGAAGACGGCGGTCGCCCGCGCGACAGTGTCGGACGGCGGCGGGCGGATTCGGATCGATTCCCGCCCGGTCGAACTCATCGACCCGGAGCTGGCGAAACTCAAGATGCTCGAACCGTTCCGCATCGCCGACGACGATCTCCGCGAGAACGTCGACATCGACGTGACTGTCGAAGGCGGCGGCGTGATGGGACAGGCCGATGCCATCCGGACGGCCATCGCCCGTGGACTCGTCCAGCACACCAACGACGCGGAACTCCGGGACGCCTACATGGCGTTCGATCGCTCGCTTTTGGTCAACGACGTGCGCCAGAGCGAGCCCAAGAAGTGGGGCGGCCCTGGTGCCCGCGCCCGATACCAAAAATCTTACCGCTGAGGTGACCACACGTTATGATGATACCGGTTCGATGTTTCACCTGTGGCACTGTGATCGGCAACGAGTGGGAGGAATTCAAAGAACGGGCTCGAGAGGGCGAGGAGGATCCCGAGGCAGTGCTCGACGAACTCGGCGTCGATCGACACTGCTGTCGCCGGATGCTCGTCTCCCACGAGGACCTGGTCGATGTCGTTTCCCCCTACCAATAATGCCGAACGAACAATACAACCGCTACGAAAAGGCCCGGATTCTCGGTGCCAGAGCGCTGCAGGTGGCATACGGAGCACCGGTACTGATCGACACCGATCAGACCCAGCCGATCCTCATCGCGGCCGAGGAGTACGACGCTGGTGTCCTGCCGTTTACGGTCAATCGAGGTAACTAACAATGACGCTAATCACGAACGTAACACTCCGACGCGTACTGGACTCACGAGGCAACCCGACTGTCGAAGCCGACGTCACCACCGAGAGCGGTGGCTTCGGTCGCGCTGCCGCACCGAGCGGTGCCTCCACCGGCGAGCACGAAGCGATCGAACTCCCGCCGAGCGAGGCGATCGCGAACGCCCGCGACCTGGCCGTCCCCCGACTCGAGGGCGAGGTCTACGCCGGCGATCAGCGATCCGTCGACGCGGCACTGCACGCCGCCGACGGCACCGACAACTTCTCGGAAATCGGCGCGAACTCCGCGGTCGCCATTTCGATGGCCGCCGCGAAGGCCGGTGCCGACGTCCTGGGTGCGCCACTCTATCAGCACCTCGGTGGCACCTTCCGTGGCGATCAGTTCCCGACCCCGCTGGGCAACGTCGTCGGCGGTGGCGAGCACGCCGAGGAGGCGACCAACATCCAGGAGTTCCTCTCGGCACCCGTCGGCGCGCCGAGCGTGACGGAGGCCATCTTCGCCAACGCCGAGGTCCACGCCGAGATCAGCGAGATCCTCGAGGGTCGCGGCGTGCCCGTCAACAAGGGCGACGAGGGCGCGTGGGCCCCGCCGATCGGCGACGACGAGGCCTTCGAGGTCGTCGCCGAGGCGACCGACCGGATCAGCGACGAGCGCGGCTTCGAGATCAGCTTCGGGCTGGACATGGCCGCCGCCGAGATGTACGACGCCGAGGAAGGCGTCTACGAGTACGAGGGCGAGCCCGACCGGACCACCCAGGAGCAGATCGATTACGTCGTCGAGATGGTCGAGGAGTACGACATGGCCTACGTCGAGGACCCCCTCGACGAGAACGACTTCGAGGCCTTCGCCGAACTCACCGAGCGCGTCGGTGACCAGACGCTGATCTGCGGTGACGATCTGTACGTGACGAACGTCGAGCGCCTCCAGGAAGGGATCGACCTGGGCTCGTCGAACTCCATCCTCATCAAGCCCAACCAGATCGGGACGCTGACCGACGCCGTCGACGCGATCGAACTCGGATCGAAGAACGGCATCCAGTCGGTCGTCTCCCACCGTTCGGGCGAGACCGAGGATACGACGATTGCCCACCTGGCCGTCGGCGCGGCCGCCCCCTACATCAAGACGGGGACGGTGGCCGGCGAGCGGACGGCCAAGCTGAACGAACTCATCAGGATCGAAGAGAACGCATGAGCGACGAGGAAAGTGACATCGAGGCAGACGAGACCGACGCCGCCTCGGAGCCCGCCGATGACGCCGGCGTGGTGACCGAGGAGAGCGCGCCCGAGGCGGACGACGCGGAGCCGTCGGGCGACGACGAGGTTGGGGCACAGGACGACGCTGGAACGGACGACGCGGCCGAAGAGAGTCCGGCCCAGCTCGACGAGAACGTCATGCCGGACGAGCGATCGGAGGCTGACCTGCTGATTCCGGTCGACGATTACCTCTCGGCCGGGGTCCACATCGGGACCCAGCAGAAGACCAGCGACATGGACCGGTTCATCCACCGCGTCCGGACCGACGGGCTGTACGTGCTCGACGTGAGCATGACCGACCAGCGCATCCGCACCGCCGCGGACTTCCTGGCCAACTACGAGCCCGAGCAGATCCTGGTCGCCTCCTCCCGACAGTACGGCCGCTTCCCGGCCGAGAAGTTCGCCGACGCCGTCGGCGCTCGTGCCCGGACCGGCCGGTTCATCCCCGGAACGCTCACCAACCCGGATTACGACGGCTACATCGAGCCGGATGTCGTCGTGGTCACGGACCCGATCGGCGACGCCCAGGCCGTCAAGGAGGCCATCACGGTCGGCATCCCGGTCATCGCGATGTGTGACTCCAACAACACGACCGGCAACGTCGACCTGATCGTCCCGACCAACAACAAGGGACGGAAGGCACTGAGCGTCGTCTACTGGCTGCTCGCCAACGAGACGCTCGATCGCCGCGGTGCGAAGCCGGCCTACTCGCTCTCGGACTTCGAGAGCGACCTCTAACTCGACGACGCAGTCGCTCGGATTTTGGATCTGACGTTCGTCGCGTTCGTGCATTTGTTTTCGACTCGTTGTCGGCCGCGAGCGACGCGTTCCCGCGGTATCGCCGGTTACCCAAGGCATTAGCACACGTAGTCCTGTGTGACCGTATGCCACAGAACACGACAGGCGAGTTCGCCTGGACCGCTGGCGCCATTGCATGGGTGCTGGCGATGGTGGCGGCGCGGCCGCTTGTCGGCTCGGACCCGCTGTTAGTCATCGCCCAGACCGTCATCGAGACGGCACCAGGCTCGCTGGCGACGTGGGCGATCGAAACCTTCGGCGTTGCCGCCCAGACGGTACTCGTCGCCGGCGTCGGTGTGGGCATCGTCATCGCGGCCGGCATCGTCGGCGCGATCGGCGACAGAGTCGAGGTTTCTCGACGCCAGCGGAGCCGAGTGCTACGGAGCACCGCAGTCACGGCGACGATCGCGACGGCGGGGGGCTTCTACCTGGCAGCGGGCGGGGTCTCGACCCGGTGGCTGCTTGCCTCGGGTATTGCGCTGACGGGTCCGGGTATGGTCTGGTGGATATACACAGGAACACGCGCGTCGATCGGGCGGCGGCGAGCACTCGGCAGGATCGGTGGTGGAATTAGCGCAGTAGTTGCGGGGGGAGCGGTCGCCAGACTCATCGGCCAGCCAGTCCCAAAGGGTGGCCCACAGCCGGGCGAACCGCTCGAACTCGATGAGAAGACCGAAACCGGGACGACCACGCCGACCACGAGAGGGGCACGTGACGAAGCTGCCATTGAATCCCGGCGATCGAGCGAGGGAGTCGTGGTGTCACTCTCGAACGACGAGACCAACTTCGCGTTCGACTTCGCGGGGATGCCCCCACAGAGTCAGAGTGCCGCGGATCACTTCGTGGTCGACAAAAACATCTCCGCACCGAAGGTCAATACCGAGAACTGGGCGCTCGCGATCAGGGGTGCCGTCGACGACGAGATCGACTTCGCCTACGAGACACTCCGGAAGCACCCCGACCGTCGGGAACTGACCGTCACGACGCTGTGTATCTCCAACGAGGTCGGTGGCGATCTGATCGGGACCACAGATTGGATCGGGATTCCGGTCCGGACACTACTCGCGGAGGCGAACGTCACCGACGACGCGGTCGACGTCGTCACACACGCCAGAGACGGGTACTCCGAGGCGATCCCGTGGTCGGTCGTCCGTGATCGTGACGACATCATCCTGGCGGTCGGCATGGACGGCAAGGCGTTACCCCGTGCACACGGCTTTCCGGTTCGATTGCTCATCCCGGGTCGATACGGGATGAAGTCGACGAAGTGGGTCACGGAGATCGAACTCGCGGACAGCGACCACACCGCATACTGGGACCAGCGCGGCTGGGACGAGGAGGCAGTCGTCAACACACTCTCGTATATCCGGGCGATACAGCGCCGTGGCGATCGCGTCGGGATCGGCGGCGTCGCGTATGCTGGCACCCGCGGGATAGAGGGCGTCGAGGTGAGCCTCAACGGCGGCGAGACCTGGACCGACGCGGACCTCGAAGCGCCGATCTCACCACACGCCTGGCGGCGGTGGCAACTCGTCGTGGACCGCCCGGATTCGGGGCCACTGGACGCGGTCGTGCGGGCCACTGACGGCGAGGGAACCCGTCAGACCAGTCAGACGGCACCGCCTCACCCGAGTGGCTCGACCGGCTGGCACTCGAGTTCGGTTTCGCTGTGACTGGTCCCGGGCGGATGACTGGACCAGTTGGAGTCAGGTCCAGTCTTCCAGGCCCGTCTGGACGACCGACGATTCGATCCGTTCGAACCCGCGGGCGACTTCCTCGGCGTCGACCGCCCACTGGTCGGTGACAAACTCGCGGGCGGCTGCCAGATCAGGGTCGATACTCGTCTCGATTGAATACGCCTCGGTGACGGCGGGATCGAGAAACAGCTCGCGGATCCGATCGGCGTTCTCGACGTAGACGTCCTCGTTCTCGCTGACGCCCCAGAGATCGCCGTGCTCGCGAACGGCTTTGACCGCTGTCTTGGGGCCGTAACCCCGGACACCATCGTTGAAGTCCGTCCCACAGAGCAGGGCGACGTCGACGAGTTGCTCCCAGGAGAGGTCGTGTTCCGCAAGCGTCGCCTCGAAGTCCATCAGCTCGGGGTCACCAGAACTGGTGAGTTGCCGGAGCGTGAAGGGTGCGCCAAAGAGGAGGGCGTCGTAGTCCTCGGTGCCAACGTAGTCAACATCGCCCCGCCGGGCCATGTGGGCGGCTTGCGCTTCCCCCTCGGCTGGGGCGTCGACGGTCGGCACGTCGAGCAGCGCGAGGAGTTCACGAGTCGTCTCCAGAATGACGTCGGTGAGTCGCTGGGTCCGGGATTCGAGACGGGCAACCCGGACCGCGTCACCCGCTTCGCGAGCGTCTTCGAGTTGGTCCTCGTACTGTTGGCGCTGCTCGCGCCGACGCTGTACCTCGTCGTCCTTGAGATCCGTGACTGCGCCGTCGAAGACGAACACGGGCGTGACGTCGGCCTCGAAAAACTTCGGCAGGCCCTGGACGACGCCGACGAGATTGGCGACTTCCGTTCCGTCCGCAGTCGTATAGATGTCGTCGTTCGTCCACTTGACCGTTGTCGTGAGATACCGATACAGCCAGTTGTGGGCGTCGACGGCGACGACTGATCCCTCCAACGCGTCAAAGCTGACGTCCTCGATGACGGCGATATCCCGGAGATCGGCGTTTCCCATGACCGTCCAGTAGGCCCCTGAGTGGTTTGAATCCCCCGCCACCCGACGGGCGGCTGTTCGCGTTCACTCGGGACTGTCGATCACCGACGGCGGCCCCCCGGATATCCGGTCGTCGACGAACCGTTGGTCGGTCTCACTCAGATCACGTTCCCGGTAGGCTTCAAGACCGGCCCGATAGCGGTCGGGCCGTCGCTCGGCCGTCGTCGAGCAGACGAGTTCGGCCAGACCTGTCTGTTCGCCGGTGTAGGCCAGCCCACCTTTATAAAAGGCCTCGTAGGCAACGGGGTTGTTGACGCCGGCCTTCACTTCGTCGTACCCGTGTTCGCGGGCTCGTTCGACGACGAACCGGAGGAGTCGTGACCCGATCCCCTCGCCACGTCGATCCTCGCGGACGGTCACATACCGGAGACGGAGGCAGTCCTCGTCGGTTCGATCGGTGTCGAACGCGGCCGCGGCAACGATGGCGTCGTCCGCCCGTACTACGGCCTTGCCAGTCGTCGAGATGACGAACTTCCCGGCGTAGGCGAAGCGCTCGTGATCGAGGTTCAGCGTCGGTCCGTCGGCGGGCCACCCGCGTAGGGAGTACTCCACGTCGGCTGCTTCGGGCGGAAGCCAGAAGTGATTGACTCCATCGAGACGAGTTGCGGTACCGCTACCCGCGTTCGCGGAAAGTAGCAGACCGATCAGTCCGGTGTCTCGAACACGAATACCAACGGATCGCGCTCGTTCGTCATGTACTCGCTTGATACACGAAATTCACCATCATCGTGGCGGTCGAACGACGAGTGGGGCAATCAACAACCCAACGGCTCAGCGGTTGAACGATCCCAAAAGAGGCGAGGACGTCAGCGGTAGTCCTCGGGGGACACCGCCACGGACGACTGTACCCAGGCTGTGTAGTTCTCCCGGTCGTAGATGATGCACTTGTCCTCGTTGAGTATCAGCTGGGCGTATCGGTCATCCGGCTGTTGGCATTGCCGGTCGGCCATATCGTCCGTGTGCGTTGCGCTCATTGTATGTCACGATGGCTTGGGTGCCTCGTTTACCTCCTATATGGCAGTGATCACGCAACAGCAATAAACACTTGCACCACAATATCAGACGAGATAATGGATGGCTGCGGCGACATATCGGAGTATTATGCCGCATCAAGGCCGTTTCTCCACAGGAAATCTCACTCAGTTGCGAACTAAATGCTCGTAGATTCAACTACTGATAACTAGCGAGGAGGCGCAGTATTTCTATACTGACAACATATCAGCCGTAGAATGGGAGTGTTCCGAGCGCCCCGCTTGCTCCCGTGAGACAACCCCGCTCTTCTCACGTTCGCTCCCTCTCGGAGGAGGATGCGACAGTCGAAACGAGAACGCCCAAGTCCCCGGCACCGTACGTCCCGGATATGGGTACGGTGACCACCACGATCCGAAGCCGGATCGATATCTCCGGAGCGACGGCGATCCTTGCCGTCGGCGACCTGGTCGCGATCGCGGCGTTCGTCCTTATCGGGGCAGTGTACGGCCACGGCGAATCACTCTGGAACGTCGGGAGACACGTCGGAACCTTCCTTCCCTTTCTGATCGGCTGGCTGGCCGCCTCGATGCTCGGCAGTCTGTATACGACCGACGCCCGCAGATCGGTCCTGCGGGCGATCTCCTGGACGGTTCCGGCCTGGATCACGGCGGCACTGGTCGGGCAGTTACTGCGAGCAACGACGTTGTTCCATGGCTCGTTCTCGCCGATCTTTCTGCTCATCTCGACCGTCGTCGGATTGGCCCTGCTGGTCCCCTGGCGAGCAGGCGTGGCGTACTGGCTCGGCGGCGGAACGCTGACCTGAAACAGCGACCGTCCCGTCCGCACCGAACCACGCCCGACGGTTCCGACAGTTCCTTTTGCCGGCCTGTTCGCTCGTGAGCGACTGGGCTCGGACGCAGTGTCGTCGCTATTCCAACCGCAAAATAGCTTGCGTAAGTTATGAGAATATTTGCTTGAACCATGAAAAATAAGTTAAATGGGATCTGCATGTGGTATAACACGCTGTAAAGTCGGGTATGGGAAACTATTCAGTGACCTCAAATGAGTATTATAATATACCATGATAGAATATTACGACCTCGTCCTGGGGCTGATCCCGCTGGTCCTGGTCAGCGTCGCGGGCGGGCTCACTGGCGCAGGGATCGGGCATTTCACGGCGATGGCACTCGCATCACTGGTGGCGATCGGACTCATCGCCCACGGACTGTTCGTTCGCACCCCGATTCGGACAGAGTCCGAGCAGGCGATGGGAGGCGTCGCGGACTGAATAGAGCGGCGACACTGCCGACGTCGCTTCACCGCTACCTCTGATCGGGAGAACGCTGAGTGGTTCTAAAGATACGGCCCTAGCCCGAGCGTCTGGACAAGGGTCATCCCGCTAGCGAGTGCCCCAGCGAGGTACCCCGCGATGGCCCCGCCGTTCAACAGTGGGAGCCCGGCGTGTGCGCGCCCCGCGAGAACCATCCGTAACAGCACAGCGAGGCCAAGGAACGTCCCGACCACGGCAGTGGCTGCGGGCACGGCGACCGAGAACGCGCCGATATCGACGGTCGGAACTGACGCGTCGGCAAAGAATGCAACGGAGGCGACCAGCACCGTCGGAATGATCGCGTCGCCGAGGCCGATGAACAGCGCCTCACGGTCTTCGAGTGGATCGGCGCTGTCGCCCTCAGCAGCCTCGGCTGATCCGGATTCGGCAGTTACGTCGGTGTCCTCCGGCTCAGTGGTGGCGTCGTCCGCAGTCGGATCCGCTTTCTCATTGGCGGACTCCTCGTCGAGCCCTGCCGTATCCTCCCGGAAGGAGTAGCCGACGGACATCGGCGCGACGAGTACGACGGGGACTTTGAGATCCATCACGCCCGAAGCGATCGTCAGCATGTGTTCGGTGCCGTAGACGCTGATGGCATCGTAGACAGCCAGGACGGAGAGCAAGACAAGGGCCGGGAACACACCGAAGGTGATACCGAACAGGCCGGCCGCTCCCGCACCCATGACGGCACCCGTGGCATCGATGACGTACCACTCCGGATAGGCGTACAGTGCGACGCCGAGGCCGATCGCGCCGACCCACGCAAGCCCGTGGAGGCCGTCCCCGACTGGCAGCGTCACGACGGGCGGCAGCAGGATCGAGAACACGAGCAGGGCGATGTACGCGCCGGTCGCGACGATCAGGCCACGGATCGCCCACTGGACCTCGTACTTGAACGCGGCGAGCATCACGCCGGTCATCACGAGGATCGCCGCGATGTACAGCAGGCTATTGACCGGGTTCTGGGGATCCTCGACCGCCTGGAGTCCGGCAGTCTTGAACGGCTCGACCAGCGCGAGCGCGCCGAGTTGAACGAACAGGAAGATCGAGACGATCACCGAAATCGAAAGCGCGAGTCCGCGGTACCGGGCCATACAGTATCTTTCGGGAAGCCGTCGGGAAAAGCGATTTCGGTCCGGCGACGGCCGAACGCGAGTTAGCGATAATACAGCGGCTGGCCGACAAGCGCTGGCGGGTGAACGCTGTCGGCCGGCGAGACCGCGAGATACGGCCGCTCGACCGGACCGAACACGTCGACGACGCGGCCGACCGTCGCCAGGGAATCGTCGATGACGCTCGTTCCGATATCAGGATGGGTTTCGTCGGGACACTGCACGACAGCCACACTTTGAGCAATGCCCCGAACCTCCCCGGCTCGGCGCATCACTCGCGGAGCGCGGCGACGTAGGCCGCCACGGCTCCCAGGAGGTCACTCTTCGTTGCGTCGTCGGCATCCTTCACGAGGACGCGGCCACGGGTCTCGTACTCCCGCGGATACGTCTTCTCGCGTTCGATCACCGCGTCGTACCCGACCTGTTGAACCGCCTCCGCGATCTCCTCGATCGTCGGCTCCTCGACTGCCAGCTCCTCCGAGACGCGACGCCCCTCGCTTCGCGTGCGCTCGGCATCGAGGGCCGCCGGCCAGATGACGTTCTCGACCATGTGTCCCGGTCGTCGGCCCAGGGGTAAACCCCTTACTGGTCGCGTCCACTCGCCTCCGCGACTGACGGAACCACCGCCGTGAGGTCGATGGGTTCGACCAGTTCGGCAGCGCGATCGAACGGATCGCTCTGCGCTACTGTGCGATCGGGACGCTCCACGCCGGCCTGCTCGAAGACGTTCTCGACGAACGCTTCCCGGAGTCTCCGGTTCTCGAAGCAGCCGTGGAGATACGTCCCGAGTACCTGCTGGTTCGCGACGCTCTCCGGGCCGATGGGTCGGGCCACACCGTCCGGAACTGTCGTCTCGCCCATGTGGATCTCGTACCCGGAGACGTCCCCCGTCGCGCCCGCGACCGGGCCGACACCTGTCGCCTCGTAGGTCGCCGCAGTTACACGCTTCTCGGTCGAAAAATGGGTCTCGACGGGAAGCAGCTCAAGGCCTGCGACCGTCCCGGTCGCCGTCGTGCTCTCGACGCCGACGTTCCGGAGCCGCTCGCCGAGTAACTGATAGCCGCCACAGATCCCCACGATCGGCCCGTCGAACGCACTGATTGCAGCACCGAGTCGTGAGTCCCGTACTGCAAGCAGGTCGTCGACGGTATTCTTCGTCCCCGGGAGGACAAGTGCGTCGGCGCTCGCGGCCCCACTATCCAGTGGCAAGAACTCGACGCGGACGCCCGGTTCACGAGCCAGCGGTGCCAGGTCGGCCACGTTCGAGAGGTGTGGGAGTCGCGGGACGCCGACCGTGACGCAGTCCTCCGACGGGACACCGTCGTCATCGCCCCACGTGCCGCGCTCGCCCGCCGACGGGAGCGAGAGGCTATCTTCTGCGGGCAATCCGGGATCTTCGTGAGGCAGGACGGCAACGACCGGGACGCCCGTCCGTTCTTCGATCGCCGCAAGGCCGGGTTCAAGCAGTGAACGATCGCCCCGGAACTTGTTGATCACGAGCCCGGCCACCCGATCACGGAGGTCCTCTGAGAGCAATTCGAGCGTCCCGTAGAGACTGGCGAAGACGCCACCACGTTCGATGTCGCCGACCAGCAGGATCGACGCGTCTGCGAAGCGCGCGGTCTCGACGTTCGCCAGATCCCGGTCCTGAAGGTTGATCTCGGCGATCGAGCCCGCGCCTTCGGCGACGATCACGTCGTGGCGGGCGGCGAGCCGATTGTAGGCCTCGCGGGCGGCCCGACGGGCGCGGTCCCAGTGGTCGTCGTAGTACGTCCCCGCGGCGAAGTGGCCCACGGCCTCGCCGTCGATGACCAGTTGACTCTCGCCGTCCCCTCGCGGTTTGAGCAGGACGGGATTGTGATCGGTCGTCGGTACCACGCCGGCGGCCCGGGCCTGGACGTACTGTGCAATGCCGATCTCGCCGTAGGCGTCAGGATCGCCGTCAGGCAGTTCGGGGTCACCCCTCTCGCCGCCGCCCCCGACTGCGTCGGGTTTGAACCCCACGCGGGCGTTGTTGGACATGTTCTGGGCCTTGAACGGCGCGACGGAGACGCCTTGGTCGGCCAGCCGCCGGCAGAGCCCGGCGACGATCGTACTCTTCCCGACGTGACTGGCCGTCCCGGCGACCAGCAGCGTCACCGCCATGGGCAGCCCCGCCCGGTCATCAGTACTCGGTCCCCTTCCGCGCTGGCTGGCCCGCCTCCAGCGGGTGGGCCTGTTTCTCGACGTGGCTGAGGAGGTCGGCTTCCCCTTCGAGGTATGCCGGATGCTCGTGGCCGCCGGTCAAAACGAGTTCGAGGCCGTCCGGCTTCACGGCGATCAGATCGAGCACGTCGTCGGGGTCGATCAACCCGCGGTTGGCCGCGTACAGCACTTCGTCCAGAATCAGCATGTGGACACCGTCAGTCGGCACACCGTCGAGCGCGAATGGCGTCGTTGGATCACGCTCGCCAGTGGCGTCGACGATCGCCCGGGCACGTTCCAGTGCTGCCCGTGCCCTGGCGGCGTGTTCGTCGTCCGCGGTGTCGTCCATGAAGCCGTGCCAGCCAACGTGACCAGTGTTCTCGATCGTGTACCCGGGGACGTGCTCGATCGCGTTGTACTCCCCGCGGACACCCTCGACCGAGGGCGTGCCACCTTTCATGAACTGGAGGACGTGCACGCGATAGCCGTGCCCGGCCGCACGCAAGCCCATCCCGAGGGCAGCCGTCGTCTTGCCCTTCCCGTCGCCCCACCACGCCTGGACGAGGCCGAATGCGTCGGGCGCGGCGGGGTCGATCACTTCGACATCCGGAACGGCCTCGGTCTCCGGCCCGTCGCCGCCCTCGTCGGTCGTCGATGCTGCCTCACGCTCACTCGTCGCTGCCTCACTGTCGTCGGCTGGTTTTCGTGTCATCGTGTCTCTCTGATGGATTCAGCGGTGGATCTCGTGGGAATCATGGCTCGAACACCGTTGCCCGGCAGGTGGTCGACTCGCCGTGCTCGGCATCGGCGACACTTTCAGGCGGCTTCCGACCGCTGTACCGTGACCGATAGCTCGCCGTAAGTGCCTCCCGGACGCACGCTCTCGCCGCGCTGCCGACCGGCGTGGCACTGCCCGTGTACCGCGCGGGCTCCCCGCCAGGATCGCAGGCGACGACGATCGCATCGCTGGTCGTCCCGGTGAAGCCGGCGAGTTCGAGCAACGTGGCCGTCCGCGCCTCGGCGACGATCGCAACGAGGTTTGCCATGCCCGCCTCCGTCAGCGACCGTGTCGTGCCGACAAAGAGGTTGACCGTCCCTGGGCCGGGCGGTCCACCCGTCTCCGCACCGGTAACCGCCCTCGTGTCGGCCGGTTGCTGGGCCGGATCGACGGGGAGCGTCGCCGGATTCGAGAGCCCGACGGTCCCAAAGACAGTGACGGGACCGAGCCCCGCGCCCCTCGCGTGACGCTGATCGACGCCGGTCAACAGCACCGGACCGTCTCCCCGATCGAATCCGGCACTGTCGAGACGACGGTGGACGTCCGCCCGGATATCATCCGGGTTCCAGCCCGCCGGAACCGTGCAGTTGTAGGCTGCCCCCGCCCGGGAGAACCCCCCGTTCCACCCTGTCGAGAGCCAGCGAGTGTTCGGGCGATCGAGCCGAAAAACGCCATCCCGTCGCGTCGTCTCGAAGTGCTTAGACATCCGCGAACACCTCCAGCGTCCAGTCCGTCGCAACGCGGTCCCGGACGGCGATCCGGACATGATTGTCCAGCCCCCGGAACGTTCGCGCGTCACGGATCGCGACGTCGTGGTCGGCCGCCGTCTCCAGTACCCGCTCGACGCCGGGACCTCCCGCATCGATCAGCACGAACGGCGCGCCCGAGGGCCGAATCGCGAATCGATCGTCCAGTCCATGCCGGAGGCGTGCTCGCTCCTCGCGGACGCGGTCTCGAGTCGTCTCCACGAACCCCGATTGACGCATACAGTAGCGACCGGTCGCAAGCGCCGGCACGCTCACGTTCCACGGGCGGCGAGCGGTGACCATCGCCTCGCGCATCTCGCCGGTAGCCACCGCAAATCCCGCACGGATGCCCGGCAGGCCAAAGAGTTTCGTCAGCGACCGGGCCACGGTCACCCCCGGCGTCCCGGCCAGCGACGCCTGCTCGGTGAACCCGAGAAAGGCCTCGTCGACCAGGAGGTGGGTGTCCGTCTCGCGACAGCGCCTGGCGAACGTGCGGAGGTCCTCGCGCGGGTACAGCGTCCCGGTCGGGTTGTTCGGGTTGCAAACGATCGCCAGCGAGTGGGCGGCCGGGTCGGCGGCCAGGATCTCCTCATGGGAGACAAACGATGGCTCGGCCCCCTGGAGCCGGACCTCCCGCGCGTAGGAACTGAAACTCGGCGCTGGGACGAGGACGGACTCGCCGGGTTCGACGGCGAGGTCGATCGCCAGCCTGATCGCTGCCAGCCCGCCGGGTGTCGGGACGACCGACTCCGGATCGCAGTCGACGTACCCGGCGGCCGCCTCCCGGTAGGCGTCCGGCGGTTCGACCGGGTATCGTCTGGCGTCTTCGAGCGCGTCCCGGTAGACCTCCTCGACCCCCTTCGGCGTCCGGGGATTGATGTTCGCGCTCAGGTCCAGCACGTCGGGGTCGTCGCTGCCGCCGTGTTCGACGCGACCGACCTCGCGTGCACGATCACGATCCATCAGGGATCCCCCAGCAGTCGATCGTACAGTGCCGTCGTCCGATCCCGAACCGCCGACAGCTGGATCCCGTGGCGTTTCCCTAACGCGAGCGCGCCGCCCATCCCGACGCCCTCCTTGCCCTCGCCCGTCCCAAACCGCTCCAGCCCGGCGTGCCCACAGCCCGCGAACCCCGGATCAGTGATCGTGCGTGATAGATCCAGGGCGTCGGCGGTCACCTCGACGTTCGCCGTCGGATCGTTCGCAACGTAGCTGGTCGTCGCGAGTTCGAGCGGAGTCTCGACCCCGGCGTGTCTGACCAGCGCAGCAGCCGCGAGCAATTGCGTCCCACCGGCAAGCGTCACTGACACCTCGGATGAGAGTGCGCCTTCGACCAGCCCCGCGACGCCGGCCAGGACCGGATCGCCCTGTCGTCGGAGCGCCTGCCGCGGCTCCCCAGCCAGCTCACCCGGCTCGATTCCGCTCGCACTGAATCCCTCTCGAATCGCGGCTCGCTTTCGCTCGATCGGATTGTCGGGCAACGACGACGAGACGGACAGGTCCACACCGAGGGCCCGGGCAACCCCGAGGGCGGTCGTCGTCCCGCCGGGAATCGTCTCGCCGATGTAGACCCGCTCGTCGGACTCTCCTGCCAATTTCTCGCCGATCTCCCTGGCACGTGCCCAGAGTGAAGCGGCGTCCGGAACCGGCGCGTCCGTCCGCACGTCGCCACCCGGATCCGATGCGATGGTTCGCGTCGTGATCCCCGGCTCGACCGCGAGTCCGGCATCGATGACTTCGACGTCGAACCCGACGAGTTCGCGGACGGCCCGGGTGACGAGCGCCGGCGTGGGACACCCGGTCGGACTGACGGGAACCGCCGGTGCGTTCACCGGCCGACCCTTCTGGAGGAGCTCCGCGTCGGCCGTCGGGGTCATCGCCATCGCCGCGGGATCGGCCCCCGCCGCGCTGATCCCCTCGATCCGCGCCGTCTCGGTCGTCCCGGCGACCAGGACGAACGTCACCCGACCACCCCCGAGCGAAGCAGCCCCTCAGCGACGAGTGCATCCCGCGGGTAGTTCACGTTCACCGCCAGTCGAGGGTCCTCGAAAACGACCTGGCGATCGCCATCACCCGCCACAATCACGTTGACGCCGGTCGGGGCAAGTTGCTGCCCGTCACCGGGCATCGTCGTATCGACGCGAACTCCGAGCCGTCGTTTCAGTGCCGCTGGAACACAGGCTGTCATTGAATCACCGTCGAAAGAATCGATTACGGCGTCGATCGTTGCACCCGTCAACAGGGGCAGATCCGCAGTGACTGTCACCACTGGCGAATCGATGCGTTCGAGTGCATACTGGAGGTCGGACACATATCCATCGCCGGGGGCGTCGATCGTCGGGCGGGAAACGTGTTTTCGTGTTTCCGGGGCGTGGGGCGATGTGACGGCGTAGCTCCGGTCGATCGAACTCGACGCCAGCGCCGCCGCGACGCGATCGACCAGCGGTCGCCCGCTGACCTCGACAAGCGGTTTCTCCCTGTCGAGGCCGAGTCGAGTCCCGCGGCCGCCACACATCAAAAGAGCGTCCACGCGATCACCCCCGCGTGTAGCCCGACGACGCGGGCGAGTTCCGCAGTCGCGCCGAGGACGTCGCCGTCGACGCCGCCGAGCGTCCGGCGAGCCCAGACGACCATGCCCACGCCACACGTAACCGCCGCGGCGACAGCCACGAGCGCCGAGGGATCAGGCCAGGTCAGGGCGACAGCGGGCACAGCGGCGACCAGTGGAGCGATCGCGTTCCGGGAACCCAGTCGATCGGTGAACTGCGCACCCAGGCCGTCGTGCGTCGCCGTGCCGAGACAGGCCGCGAGTGCGACAGCGGTCTTCGCGCCGACCTCACCCGCGACGACGAGCAAAACGGCACGTTCCGGCAACTCCGCGAGTGTGTATCCAGCGGTCGCGAGTCCGACAAACACGATGCCGACCGCGGCGACCGCGCCGACGCCGACGGTCGTGTCGGCCAGCACCTCACGGCGGCGCTCGGAGTCGCCGTGGACGATCGCCGCGTCGCCCAGATCCGCCACGCCATCGAGGTGATTGATACCCGTGAGGATGGACAGCCAGGCGAGAAAGCCAACGGCCGCCGTGGCGGACGGGACCGGCGCGAGCAACGGAAGCGCCGCCAGCGCGCCGATCGCGTAGCCGACCAGCGGGAACGCTGCTGGCTGCGATCGGAACGCCTCCCAGGCCGCCTCGTCGTGGCCCACGGGCAGGCGCGTCAGGAATCCCACTGCACCGCGGAGCGCATTCAACATGTCGCCACCCCCACGGCGACGAGTCCGAGTGAGCCAGGACTGAGCTGAACGGACGCGATGACGAGTGACATCGCGCCGGCGATGGTCCCCGCGATCGCCACGATCCGAATCGCTCGCGTCGCCGCCGCTGCGTCCGGTAGCGTTGCATCCGCGTTGAGTACGTACACGGCGGGCTTCTCGAACCGGGTGTCGAGTACGGCAGCCAGCGTCGCCATCGGCCACCCGGAGTTGGGCGACGGCGGCGCGCCACGCCATCCCCGGGCACGCCAGAGTGCCCCGACATCCCGTGCCGCCAGCGCGATCAAAACTGCCGTCGTCCGCGCCGGCAGCCACATCACGAGATCGTCGAGTCGCGCGCTCGCCCAGCCGACGGGCTTCGAACGATAGCCAAGCATCGAGTCGAGCGTATTGACCGCCTTGATCCAGACAGCGGCAGCGACGCCGACCGACAGCGAGAGCTGCGCGCCGAGAGTGAATGCGAGCAACGGCGCGACGAACCCGTCTGCCAGATTCTCGGCCAGACTCTCGACGCTGGCACTCCGGATCAATGGCGGCGAGAGTTCGGTCGGATCACGACCCACGAGGGCGGGAAGGCGCTCCCGGGATTTGTCCGGATCGGTTTCGCTGGCGGCGATCACGTCTCGGGCTCGCGTGAGCAGCCGGCGGAGGCTTAGCGTACTGAAAAGAACGAGGCCGGCGACGATCGAGCTGAGGACCGGGACAGTTGTGGCAAACTCGACGAGCAGCCAGGCGAGGCCTGCCACGGCGAGGGGAGCAATCAGCGCGATCGACACGCCCACGGCCCGCGAAAACGGCCACTCGCGATCGACGGGCGCGATCATTCGACCGAACAGCGCGACGGGATGGATCGATTCGGGCGGTTCGCCGACAGTCGCGTCCAGCGCGAGGGCAAGCGCGACGCAGATCCCTGGCTGGATGCGAACCACGAACTCGCCTGGGGCCGCCGCGATGATCGTCACGTTACCGACGCCGAGTGACCGTTCCTGCGCCAATCAGCGCGATGAGTGCCGCGAGGATCCCGAACCCAGGACCGGTGGCGGTCGTCGTCTGGGTGGCCTCGCCAGCCGTCTGGTTCGTGTTGAGTGTGACCGATTCGTCCGTCGTATCAGCCTCGTCCATCGTCGTCGATTCGGTCGTCTCGGTCGATGAATCTGCCGTCATCTCAGTCGTCGTTTCCGATTCGGAGTCGGTCATCGTCGGCTCCATGGCGTCGGCCGCACAGACCGGCCCAGATACCGTCGACGGGTCCGCAGTCACGTCGCTCGCTGCTTCGGGATGGAATGTCGTCGCCAGCGTCCGTAGCGGCTGGGTCACCCGCGGCCCGGGTTGGCTGATGAAGTTGGCGTCGACGCGGACAGTCTGGTTTTCCTGTATCGCGGTCGTGTTCGACAGCGCGGGGTCGGACGGGATCGGCGATTGCCCCGAGACGACGATCCAGTCGGGGTTTTCCTCGACGACAACTTCGGTACTGATCGTGTCGTAGGTGCTGATGTTTGCGGCACTGGCAACGTTATCCGCGCCGGCAGCGTCGATCACGTCACCGATGAACGTCTGGGGACCGGCGGTGAATCCACCGCCCATGGCGTAGTAGACTGTCGGTCGTTCCGCCCCGGTGGTCGCATTCCGGTAAGCCCCGACGGCTGCCTGCGTCCGAGCACTGACGTCGGTGGCGGTCTCGTAGGTGCCGAGCAGTCGCCCGGTGAGTCGCGTCTTCTCGACGACGTCACCGATCGAATTCGCACTCCCAAAGCGATAAACCGTCACGCCCGCGTCCCGGAGTTGTTCGACCGCATCTGCACTGATGATGTTCGGCGCAAGCACCAGATCGGGTTCGAGTCCGATGATCGTCTCGATCTGGGGCTGTCCGTTGTCGGTGACGACGTTCGTCTTCTCGCTCGATCCGTTCAGGTAGCTCGTGTACTGGTTGACCGGCATCCCGACAAACCTGTCTTGCGCACCGAGTTCCCACACGACCTGGGAGGCACTCGGTGCAAGGGTGACGACTCGTTCCGGTCGCTCACTCACCGTCACGTTCGCCCCGTTGGCATCGGTGACGGTGATCGGGAACGAGCAGTTGACAGTCGATTCGTGGGTAGCGGCCTGGCCGGCGGCGGGCGACAGCGCCACACCGGCCACACCACCGACGACCAACAGCACTGCGAGTACTCCGGCGATGGTCCGTGACATGTACTCCGGGCTGTGGGCTTATCCAATAAATACTTATCTAATGCAACTCAACTTGTCGTCAATGCGGATGGGGTTGCGGATCGGCGTCTGGACAGTTGGCCTGACGGTAACGTTATTTGTCGTCACAGTCACGAGTGCAGCGATCGGACCAGTCGCCCTGGACCTGCCGACTGTCGCGAAGGCGACGCTCAACGCGGTCGGCATCCCGGCAGGTCTCGACGTCGGGATCGTCGAGACATCGGTTCTCAGTCTGACGGTCCCCGCCCCCACGGTCGACGTACGCTACGCCTACCCGTTCTCGTTTGGCGTGCCCGGAACGGCCGAGACGATCGTGCGAGATGTTCGCCTCCCCCGGATCGCACTCGGCGGTGTCGTGGGTTTCGCACTGGCGAGTGCCGGTGCCGTCATGCAGGGCTTCTTCCGGAATCCGATGGCCGACCCCTCGATCATCGGCGTCTCCTCGGGCGCGGCGGTCGGCGCAGTCGCGACGATTGCGTTCCCAGTCGCGTTCCCGTTCGGCCTCCAGACTGCCGCCTTCGCCGGCGCGCTGGTGGCGGCCTTCGTCGTCTACGCGATCGCCACCGAGAACGGCCGGACGCCGGTCGCGACGCTGCTGCTTGCGGGCGTGGCCGTCCAGACCTTCCTGGGCGCGGTGATCTCCTATCTCCTCTTGCACGCCGGCGAAAGCCTCGAACGGGCCGTCTTCTGGCTGATGGGGCACCTCCACAGTAGTTCCTGGGCCGAAGTCGAGGTGACGCTGCCAGTGGTACTGGTGACGTTCTTCGGTCTGCTCGCCTACGCTCGGGACCTCAACGCCCTCATGCTCGGCGAGGAGGACGCCCAGACTGTCGGGATCGCGGTCGAGCGGACCAAACGGATATTGCTCGCGCTTTCGAGTATCGTGACCGCCGCCGCGGTCGCCGTCGCGGGCGTCATCGGCTTCGTCGGATTGATCGTCCCCCACGTCATGCGATTGCTCGTCGGCCCCGACCACCGGATTCTCCTCCCGACGAGCGCACTGGCCGGGGCGGCCTTCCTCGTCGCGACCGACACCGTCGCCCGCTCCAACCCCGCCCCGTTGCCCGTCGGGATTGTCACGTCCGCGCTCGGGGCCCCCTTCTTCCTCTATCTGTTGCGTCGCCGGGAGGTGCACGAACTATGAAGCACCACACAATCGAACTGGACGACGTCTCGGTCTCACTCGGCGAGGTCGACGCATTGCGAGATGTCTCACTGTCGGTCGATGCCGGCGAGTTCCTGGGCCTCGTCGGCCCGAACGGGGCCGGAAAGACGACGCTCCTGCGGACGGTAAACGGCGTCATCACACCGGACAGCGGAGCCGTCCGTCTCGACGGCACGGCGGTAACTGAACTCGGACCGCAGGGCGTGAGTCGACACGTCGCCACGGTGCCCCAGGATACGTCTGTCTCGTTCGCGTTCAGCGTTGAGGACGTCGTCCGGATGGGTCGGACGCCCTATCGGGCACGGACCGACCTGACCGGCGACGAGGCCGACCGAGAAGCCATCGAGCGAGCGCTCGAACGAACTGAAATGGCCGATCTCCGTGACCGACCGATCACGGCCGTCAGCGGCGGCGAGCGCCAGCGGGCCTTTGTCGCGCGAGCCCTGGCCCAGGATACACCGGCGCTCGTATTGGACGAACCGACCGCCAGCCTCGACATCAACCACCAGGTCGGCGTCCTGGAGCTGGTGGGAGAGTTGATCGCTGACGGGAGAGGGGCAGTCGCGGCGATCCACGACCTGGATCTGGCGGCCCGCTACTGCGATCGACTCGCGTTGCTCGCCGACGGGGAGCTCCAAGCCGTCGGCGACCCGGAGACAGTCCTGTCGGACGAACACCTCCGGCCAGCCTTCGACACCCGGACGGCCGTCACGCCCGATGCCGTCACCGGGACGCCGAGTGTGACGGCCATCGCCGAACCGCGGCGGGATCGAGACGCGCACGTCCACGTTCTCGGCAGCGGCGCAAGTGCCGCCCGCGCCCTGACGAAACTCTGGCAGGCCGGCTTCGACGTGACCGCCGGGCCGATGCCGAGCGGAACTACCGCGCTGTCGGTCGCCGCGGAACTCGACATCGAGGCGATCACCGCTCCACCACTTTCCGGCCCAAGCGAGTCGGCGCTCCGGGAAGCCCAGGAACACTGCCGGACGGCTGTAGCGACAGTCCTGGCCGATCCGGAGGTTGGGCCGGACGGGACCGTCCTCGAACTGGCCGAGTCGAGCGGGCGGCCGATCCTGGTCGAAACGCGTCCGCTCGGAGAGCGCAATCACGGCGGCCAGGACGCACGAGATCGATATCGCGACCTCGAATCGCGAGCGCTCACGGCGTCGATTCACGGACTCGTCCCGGCGATCGCCGAGACGGTACACCCACAAGCGGTCCCGGCCGACGACTGATCGGCGTTCGGAAAATGCGCTGTTAGTGTCCGTCGTTCCGGCGCGCGAACAGCCCCTTGACGACCATCGAGAGCACCTCGTCGTCCTCCTGTGTCGTCGTCCGCACCGCAAGGTCGACCTGGCCGCGTTCGTCGTCGAACGGTTCCGTATTGACCACCTCGACGTCGACAGTGAGTTCGTCACCCGGCCGAAGCGGCGTCCGCCACTCCAGATCGTCGACGCCCAGGCCGCCACGGCCGGCCGCATCCTCAAAGAGTCCATCCACAAGCAGCCGAGTCGAGAGCGCGGCGGTGTGCCACCCGCTTGCGATCAGGCCCTCGAAGGGCCCATCGCTCGCGGCCTCGCTATCGACGTGCATCGACTGTGGGTCGTACTTGCGTGCGAAGTCCTGGATCTCGCCGGCGGTAACACGCCGCGTTCCGAACGTCCAGGACTCACCGACGGCAAAGTCCTCGTAGTGCCGAACCATCGCGGGATCATAGCGGCCGAGCGGACAAAACAACCTCGTGTTATAGTATAGGCAATATATGAAGAATGAACTATATTTAATAAAGATACGATGGTTAATGAGTTTGTATGTCAAATAAGCATACTACTCGGCGAAAAGCAATAAAAGCGATTGGTACCGCGGCTGCTGGTCTCGCAATTGTGCCGGCAGCAACGGCAGCAAAGCCCATTGTTAAACCCTCCATGACGAGCATGGGCTTGAGAGAAAAATTCAATTCACATATTTCTTCCGCAAATGTTGAAGAAGCATTGACACTGCTAGACGACAATGATATCGAATATACGAAGGAAACGACATCTGTATCTGATGGGTCACTAAATGACGTCTACGGCAACTCAATTTCATCAGTGACATTTTATGCATCAGTTGACGAAGGGACAGATCCACATACTGCGGCGGTTGGGTTGAGTTGGACGCTCAAGATCGAGGACTCGTTCAAACCCGATGGACCATTTCCGCAGGATATTGTCCATCTTGGTTACGATCCAGATGTTTTTGATCCATGGACGCCTCCCGAAAAAGATTCGCCGATTACGATGTCAGGAGTGGCAAACTCCGGTGAAGATGAAGGACGAACGAGCCTATTGGAAGCACCAGTTCAAGGTTACCCTCCAGAAGATAAAGGTCGAGCAGTCTTCAAATATGACGATACAGCAGATTATTCATTACTATCACTTCCTCCAGAAATAAAAGTATACGGGCGTCATCAAGGAGTCGCTCAGATATTTCTTCAAAAAGAGGACAATGCTGAAGAAGGGAGAGTGGCAGGAGAGTATAACCATACATGGAGCCTCGGAGACATTGGCGGGGTAGATCTTGAGGAAATTATCGAAATAAAACCGTTTACAACTCATTTAGATACGAGCACTGTAGACTATTGGACAAAGCCAAGTAGTTGGACGGAGCGGAGTGAAGAGATATAATTCAAATAGAGACGGCAATCGAGCGTGATCGGACACCGTACCCGCTGAGACCCAGAATCCGGCTGCATCTGTTCGAACATCGCTTTCGAAAACAGTTTCGAAACATGCGAAGTTCAATTGATTACGCAAAGAGCTGCCTATTTTCGGGATAGGAACCAATCTACGGCCAGTCAGTGAAATACTCCTGAATCGGATCAGGGTACAAAAGCCGTGATTTATACTGGTGACCAGCGGAATACCCCCGGAAAACAATCATTCCGGGTCGATACTAACGCAATTGGCTATCTCACTCGGATTGCTGATCGAGCCAGTCCTGGAAGTCGTCCTGCTCCATTACTTCGACCGTCCCGAGCATGGCGGAGTGACCCACACCGCAGAACTCCGCACAGTACAGCTGGTAGGAGCCAGTTTTTGTCGGGGTTGTGGTCAGGTGGTTCGATTCGCCGGGGAAGGCGTCCTGTTTCAGCCCCAACCCGGAAACGTGAAAGGAGTGAATCCAGTCCTTGGAGGTGACGTTCAGACGCACCTTCTGGTCGACCGGAAGGACCAGCGTCTCGCCCGTGGTGACGTTCTGTTCGGGATAGTTGAACGTCCAAGCGTATCGTTCGGCAACCACGTCGACTTCCAGGGCGTCTTCGGACGGACCCGTATCCGTGACGGGCTGCTGGCCGAGGACACCGTAGGAGGCAACGCCGACGAACAGCAGGACGATCGCCGTGGTGACCGTCCAGGTGATTTCGAGCCGGCGGTTTTCCTGGGTTGGCTTTGCCGCCTCGCTTTTGCCGGCCCGGTATCGCCAGACGGTGTAGAGCAGGATCGCCTCGACGAGCAGCGTGATCGGGATCGCAACCCACAGCAACTCGTTCATCAGCCCCCAGATCAGGTCGTTCGTCGTCGAGGTTCCCTCGGACTGGGCGGCCACAGTGGAGACGAACGTCGCGAGTCCCCCCACCGAGAGTGCTGCCACCAGTCCGTTTCGCGTCTTGGTCATATGCAACGCTTTGGGACAGCCGGTCATAAAGAGCGTTCATCCGGCGAATTTCGGCGATTCCTCGCAAGTGTTCCCGCCGGACTCGACCGAGTTCGACATGGAACGAAGTGCTCAACCGGGTAAGACGATCCGGGCCACGTTGCCACTCGGTTCGTTGTCATCAAACTCCAGGCGACCACCCGATCGCCTCACGATCAGCGAGACGAGCCACAGCCCGAGTCCACGGGCGTGGTTCAGGGAGTCGATTTCACTGTCACCCGTCACAATGTTGACTTCCTGGTCCGGAATGGGCGGGCCGGAATCACCGATTTCGATGCGAACAGCCTCGTCATCGATGCTGACATCGACTGTCACCGTCGGTGCCGGGTCGTCTGCATGGATGACAGCGTTCTCGATGAGTTCGAGTATGCCCTCCGTCAAGCGAGGCGAGGCTTTGACGGTCGCGCTGTCGGGCGTCGAGACCGAAATTCGGGCGGCAGGATATTGGCGACGGGCCATCTCGACGGCAGCGGGCACGACCGTCGAGACGTCGACTCGTTCACGGCTGGGTGGGTGAGCAAGTAGCTGCGTGATCCGTCGCTCTTTGTTGAACGTGTCGAGCAGCGATTCACTCGTCTCGAGAATCTTGCCGGCGTGAGTCCGAACTTCGACATCGCCCGCTGATTCGATCATCTCGGCGTGGCCGGTGATGACGTTGAGTCTGTTCCGCGCGTTATGCCGAAGGATCCGGTCGATCTTGTGTAACTGTTTGATGCGCTCGCTCCGTTCGGTGATATCCCGGATCGTCGACCCGTACCCACGAACCTCGCCGTCGACACCCCGGAGCGGATAGTACCGGACATCGAGCAATCGGGTTCCCAGCTCCGGATGGTCACGTACTGTCTCGTACTGGACGCGTTCGCCGGCCAACACGCGATCGACGTATGCATCGAGCCGGTCGTCGGTATCGGGACCGACTACATCTGCCAGCGGGCTGCCTTCGACGGTCGACGGTTCGACGCCGTGGTAAGCACAGTACGTCTCGTTGGCGAACAGGAACCGCCGGTCAGCGTCAAGTGCCGCCAGCAGATCGGTCGAACTCTCGACGGCTTGCTCGTAGTTGCGAAGCCGCTCCTCGACCCGCCGGACGTCGCTGACGTCTCTGACGATTAGAACAGCCGCCGGGCGACCGACCCATTCGGTCGGCTGGGCGGATACCTCCACCGAAAGCGATCCCGCCTGGCTCTGGAGGATCGCGTCTGCGGCGTCGAGCGTTCGCCCACCGTTCGAAACGGCCTCGAGACGATCCGCATCCAGATCGATTCCTTCGAAGGTTAGATTTGCCGGGAACGATTCACCGACGACGTGCTCGCGGCGTTCGGCCCCGTAGAGTTCGAGCAGCCGCGTGTTGGCGAAGGCATAGCGGCCGTCCTGCACGATCGCCACCCCATCTCTGGCCGCGTCGAGCTGCGTCACCGCCCGGGCTTCGGCAGCGAACCGGTCCCGTTTCGCGCGGTAATAGCTGACCGCTTCTTCGATGAGTATCGGGAGCCGATCCGTGTCCGCCGTGTCGGAAAACGTGTCAGTCACACCGGCTGCCACTGCTCGTCGAGCCGCCTCGCCCGCGGCAAAGAGCATGACTGGCAGGTCGGGTTCCCGGGATCGGACCGTCTCCAGTAGTGCAACACCGTCGATCGCCGGCGGATCGTGATCGCAGACTACACACTCGACGCCGCCGTTCCGATCGAGGTCATCGATCGCCGCCTCGATCGACGTCACGGCCGAAATATCGATCCGGTCGCTCGCCTGCAAGGAGTGGGTCGTGCCGTCCGTCGAAACCGCGAGGACATGGATCGGGTCGGAATGGGTCATTGTGTCACCTCCTCAATGGACTGTCGGAAAGCGATCGAGATGCACTGGCGGCAGAGGGCATCTCATGTTGAAATGAAAAGGTGGCTGGAAGGATGACTCTTTGGGCGGCCACAGAGGGCTGAATTGACAGTCGGGGGGCCACTCCTGTCCAGCCGTCGTTCTACCGTGAGAGTTACTCGACTTCCATACCGACAAACGCGACAAGTGTTGCATCGGGGGGAAGCCTAAGTATCGCTCGCCACCGAGATGAAACGAGAATCAGTGCTACGGAACCAGATCGACGATGTCCCACTTTCGACGCTGCTCGCCGGGACGATCGTCGGCGTCTATCTGCTTGTCATTGCGGGGGCGACCGCCTCGATCGCCGACGCGGCCGCGACCTGCTCGACCTGGCCGGCCTGCCAGCCTCCCTCTGTCGAGTCGCCAGCGCTGGCCGTCGCCTGGGGCCATCGGGTGCTTGCGGCAACCGTCGGCGTTGCCGTGCTGGTGAGTGCGATCGTCGGCTTCCGACGCGTCTCTGATCGCCGGGTCCGGGCCGCTCTTGCCGTCGCAGTCGTCCTTTTTCCGGTCCAGGTCGGCCTGGGTGCCGTCGTGACGGTCACCGGGGCCGCCGGAATCTCGCCGGCGGTCCACCTTGGCGTGGCGATGAGCATCTTCGGCTCACTCGTGCTCGCGCTGGCCTGGCACCTCGAAACGATGTACGGCGACCCGACTGAGGAACCAGATTCGGGCGTGACGACCCAACCAGAGCCGGTCGAGACAGCCGTCGATGACGAACAGCCGTCGACCCGGCGTGACCGAGGACCGGCGGGCGACATCCTCGCGACACTGCAAGCCTACTTCCGGTTGACCAAACCACGCCTGATGTGGTTGCTGTGTCTGGTTGCCTCGGCGGGCATGGCGCTTGCGGCGGGGCCGGCGCTGACGGTCGAGACGATCCTGGCAACGCTGTCCGGCGGTGTGCTGGCGATCGGTGCCAGTGGCACGTTCAATCACGTCCTCGAACGTGACGTCGACAAGCGGATGCAGCGCACGTCCGACCGACCGGTGGTGACTGACCGCATCCCGATCCGGAACGCGGTCGCGTTCGGACTCGTCCTGTCGGCGCTCTCGCTTGCCATCTTCGCCACGGTCAATCTGCTCGCCGCCGCGCTGGGCCTCTCGGCGATCCTCTTTTACAGCGTCGTCTACACCCTATTGCTCAAGCCAAACACCGTCCAGAACACCGTCATCGGCGGGTTCGCCGGCGCGCTGCCGGCACTCATCGGCTGGGTCGCCGTCACCGGGACGTTCGGGGTTCCAGGCCTCGCGCTGGCGGGAATCGTCTTCCTGTGGACGCCGGCGCACTTCTACAACCTGGCGCTGGCCTACCAGGACGATTACGCCCGCGGCGGCTTCCCGATGATGCCGGTCGTCCGCGGCGAGACGGTGACGCGCAAGCACATCCTGCTGTACCTCGGTGCGACGCTGTTGGCCGCAAGCGGACTGGCGACGCTTGGGAACCTCGGCGTCCTCTATGGAGCCACGGTCTCGATTGTCGGGGCCATCTTCCTGTGGGCCGTTCTGGTACTGCACCGTGAGCGAACGACCGACGCGGCCTTCCGGGCCTTCCACGCCTCGAACGCCTTCCTCGGGGCCCTGCTGGTCGCGGTCGTGATCGACGCGATGGCCGTATGAGCACCGCGAGACGCTTCGGACCGATCCCGACGCCGTCGAGGGGGCACCTCCTCTGGGGCGCGTTACTGGTCAACACTGAAGTACTCCTCCTCTTCGGGTATCTTTCGATCAGCGATCCACAGCTGTTCGATCTGGCGTCGCTCAGACTGTACGTCTACCCCTTCGTCTGGATCAACGTCTCACTGTGGGCGCTCGCGACGGTCCGACCGCCGGCTGCCCCGCGTCGCCGGAAACTGTTCGCGGGCGCGGTCGCTACCGGCTACGCCCTCGTCCTCGCATATCTCGGTGGCCTGGTCTCGACGGCCATGACCGACGGCATCGGCCTCTCGATCCGACCGCTGGTGTTTCCGCCCGGCTGGGGCCCGGTGGTCTCGGCCGATATTGCCGGGTTCTCGGTGACACTGCTCCCCTACAAGGTCCTGGGATACATCACGTTGTCATACCTCGTATACGCGCTGGTCGTCGAGGCCGCTGGCGTGTTGCCGGCGATCCTGGGGCTGTTCTCGTGTGTGTCCTGCGTCTGGGCGGCCGTGGTCGTCCCGCTGGCCGGGACAGTCGGCGGATCGACGGCACTCGCGAGCCTCGTCTTCGGCGGCGGTTACGACCTCTCGACGGCGATATTCGTCGTCTCGGTGGTCCTGCTCGCGTGGCGACCGACCGTCGGAAACCGAATCGACTTAGGCGGTGGTCGGCGGTGATCGAAGCGTGACTGCCATCGCCATCGAGGACGTCCGGCGAACCTACGGCGACACTGTCGCGCTGGATGCCGTCTCGCTATCGGTCGACCCCGGCGAAATTTTCGGACTGGTCGGACCCAACGGCGCGGGCAAGACGACGCTCGCCCGGGCGATCACCGGCACGACCGACTACGAGGGCACGGTCGCGCTGTTCGGCGAGCAACCGCGCGCGATCGACAATTCCCGACTCGGATCACTCCCCCAGTCGTTCTCGCCCCACGAGCGCCTGACAGCCCGTGAGCTACTCGAATACTACGCCGGCCTGTACGACGGCGCTTTCGCGCCCGGACGTGTCCTCGGGGACGTGGGCCTGGTCGACAGCGCCGACACGTACTACGAGAACCTCTCTGGGGGCCAGCAACGCCGGGTCTGTGTCGGGAGCGCGCTCGTCAACGATCCCGATCTGCTCGTCCTCGACGAGCCGACGACGGGAATCGACCCCGCCGGCCGTCGACAGCTCTGGGACCTCCTCGAAGGGCTGGCCGCAGACGGCACGACGATCTTTCTGACGACTCACGACATGCACGAGGCCGAACGACTGGCCGACCGCGTGGGACTGCTCGCCGACGGGGAAGTAGTCGCCGTGGACACGCCCCGTGCCCTGATCGACACCCACGGTGGCGAGAGCCGACTGACCGTCGAGACGGCGTCGCCACTCGCCGAAGTGGACGCGTCCGGACTCAGCCACCGAACCGCTATCGTCGACAATGACCTGCGGGTGTTCGACGTCGCGCCGACGGAGATCGGCACCGTCGTCGACAGTCTCACAGATGCGGGCGTCCAGGTCGAATCGCTGAGTTGGGCCGAGCCGACGCTCGAAGATGTCTACCTGGAACTGACGGGGACCGCCGTCGGGCGCGGCGGGCAGCGGCTCGACGACGGGGCCGCGAGCGCGGCCGAGGAACCGAACGCGCCGACACCCCCCACGGAGGGATCGTCGTGAGCCGGCTGGGCCGAATCACGAGCGAGACGCGCGCCGCGACGCGCGCGTTCCTTCGTCGCCGGACCGCGGTCTTCTTCACGTTCCTGTTTCCGCTCCTGATCGTCCTCATCTTCGGCGCGCTCGTCCAGACCCAACCCACCGGCGGCGGTCTCTTTACGGAGCCCCCAGCCTACTACGTCCCGGGCTATCTCGCGGTCGTCGTCCTCTTTACCCCGCTCTCTCGGGTCGGCAGCGAGGTCGCGCGCCACCGCGACGATCGGCGATTCGAGAAGTTGGCAACCACGCCGCTGTCGCGAGCAGAGTGGCTGCTGGCCCAGACGCTCGTCAACGTCGCCATCATCGGCGTCGCGGCCGCGCTGGTGCTCGCGGTGATGGTGGCCGTCACCGGGGCGACGATCGCCCCGTCACCGTGGCTGGTGCCGTTCCTCGCGATCGGCGTCGCACTGTTCTGTGGTATCGGCGCGCTACTCGGGAGTTTCACGGACTCCCAGGACGGCGTGATCGCCGCCTCGAATACGCTTGCCCTCCCGCTGCTGTTCCTCTCGGAGACGTTCGTCCCGCCTGAACTCCTCCCGGAATGGTTCCGCCCGCTGATCGAGCTCTCGCCGCTGACATACTTCTCGCGGGGCGTCCGAGCGGTCGTGACCGATCCCGGCGCGGGCGTCGATGGGACGATTATCGCCGTCTGGCCCGCCGGCCCCGATCCGGCCGCCAACCTCGCGATCCTGTCGGTGCTCGCAATCGTGACGTTCGGACTCGGAGCACTCACGTTGCCCCGGACGGACTGAAGGGAGACTTATCGGCCGACCCGCTGGTCACTCGTAACACGAGCGCTCGACGCGCCGATCGTAGAGTCGGGAAAGCAGCCGCGTGATCGGGCCGCCGCCGATCGACTCGCCGTCGACGGCCCCGACCGGGCGGAGCTCCCAGGTCGTGTTCGTCAGGAAGGCCTCGTCGGCAGCCAGCAGGGCCTCGCGCTCGAATCGCCCCATCTCGACGGGGAGTTCCTCCTCGCGAGCGAGATCCAGGACGATCGAGCGAGTCACGCCGGGCAGGATCGACTGGTCAGTCGACGGCGTGTAGACGACACCGTCCGTGACGAAGAAGAGATTGCTCGTCGCCCCTTCCGCGAGATAGTCGTCGGTGTCGAGCAGGAGTGCTTCGTCTGCCGGGTCGCCACTGGCCCCCCGCTGGAGTTCGAGTCGGGCGAGAATCCCGTTGAGGTAGTTGTTCGTCTTGGTATCCGCCGGCAGGGCGGCGTCGGGGATCTTCCGGGTCTCGACCGTCCGGACTGTCGCCGGGTCCTTCCAGACGGGGTCGCCGTCGGTGCCGCCCCGGGGAAGCGAGTCGACCATGACGACGATCGTCGGGTCGACAGCGGGATCCGGGGTGAGCTTTCCGGCCTGGACGCCACGTGAGATCGAGAGCTTGACGTAGGCGTCGGTGAGGTCGTTTGCCGCGAGCGTCTCCGCGATTCGCTCGCGGAGGTCCGCACGCGGCGGGATCGCCCGGGCGAAGCCGAGCGTCTCACAGGTGCGTTCGAGGCGGTCGGCGTGGGCGTCCCAGGCGAAGACCTCGCCGCCGTAGGCCCGGAGCGTCTCGAAGGCCGCGTCGCCGTACATGAAGCCGCGATCGCGCACGTTGACGCTGGCTTCCTCGGCCGGGACGAGTTGGCCGTCGACGTGGTACTCCATCGCGTCGGCCAACGGGGGCCCGGGGCTTGTGTGTTGGCGTTCGATCACTCGGCCAGGGCGGGGTACTCGAGTCGGAGTTCGCCGTCGAGTTCGTAATCGGTTCCCAGCATCCCGCCCCCGCCGAGAGTGATCGTCACGTCGAATGCGATCGTGGTGGCGGTCTCCGACCATGGGCGGACGATGCACTCGAGCGTGCTGATGGTCTCGTCGGCCAGGTCGTCGAGGTCGGACAGTTCGATCACCGTTCCGGGTCTCCGGTCGGGCGAATACAGCCTGACCTCGGGCGGCGGCGAGCTGTCGCCCTCGACCGGCGAGACGACCGCCACGTCCGCAGGCGTCTCGGCGTCGGGCATCCAGACGCGCAGCCGGACGGACTCGACAGTCGTCCCCTCGCGGTGCCAGATCTCGGTCGACATCGGGACCACGCCGTCGGCGACGCCGCCGTTGACGCCGAAGTGGCCGACCTCCGTCCCGCCCTCGCTGAAGTGGATGCTGGCTACCCCCTGGGCGTCCGAATGACGGGTCGGCTCCGAAAGCGTCGTCTCGGATCTGAGCGCACCACAGCCCGCGCTCGCGCCGGCAGCGGCAACACCCGCCGCCGCGAGAAAGCGCCGTCTACGCATCTCGACACCTGGCCTGTTGATCGGGTCGACTGTTGGGTGGAAGGGCGGGCGATATAGCCGAACGCGCGAGAGACGTGTCCCTGAGCATATCCATGCCGATGTACCCGATGCCGAAAAGCCCTGCTCACGGTCAAACGTCCATTTGACCGGGAGCACGTCGCCTGCATCAAACGACGTGCTGCTCGAGGAACGCGGCGATCATCGCCTTACCGTGGTCGGTCAGGATCGACTCGGGATGGAACTGGACGCCGACGTGGGGCTTCGAGCGGTGGCGCACCCCCATGACGACCGACCGTTCGTCGTCGGTGTGGGCCGTCTCTTCCAGACAGTCGGGCAGGGCGTCGCGTTCGACAGCCAGGGAGTGATACCGGCCGACCGGAAACTCCTGTGGGAGGGCGGCGAAGACGCCCCGCCCGTCGTGGGTGATCGCCGAGGACTTGCCGTGGACCACCGCCGGAGCGTGGCCGACTGACGCGCCGTGTGCGGCACACAGCGCCTGGTGACCGAGGCAGACCCCCAGTGCGGGTGTCGACAGTAACTCGAAAACGGGCATCGAAACGCCGGCCGCCTGCGGGGTGCCCGGGCCGGGCGAGACGACGATCGCGTCCGGGGCCAGCGTCCGAATGTCCGCGAGGTCGACCGCGTCGTTGCGCCGGACCAGGACCTCGCCGTCGACGGCGGGGAGCCACGTGTCCGTCGTGACCACCTCACCCACGTACTGCACGAGATTGTAGGCGAACGAATCGTAGTTGTCGACGACGAGGACCGTCGGCTCAGCCATCCTCGCCCTCCTCCGGCCCCCCGGACGCCCCATCTTCGCCCGCGCTCAGTCGCCCGGCATCTCTCGCGCGGGAGGGCTCGACGACCGAGAGGTCCGTCCCGTCCGCGAGCGCGTCGTCGACGGCGGTCACCAGTGCCCGGGCCTTGTCGAGGGTCTCGTCGTACTCCCGGTCGGGCACCGAGTCCTCGACGATCCCCGCGCCGACGCGAAGGTGGTACTGCTCGCCGTGCCGGACGAGCGTCCGGATGACGATGTTCATCGTCGCCCGGTCGTCGAAGCCGAAGATCCCGATGCTGCCCGTGTAGGGCCCCCTTCGAGTGGCCTCGAGTTCGTCGATGATCGCCATCGTCCGTGGCTTGGGCGCGCCGGTGATCGTCCCGCCCGGGAACACCGCGCGGATCGCGTCGGCCAGGTCCTGATCGTCCCTGAGTTGCCCCTCGACCAGCGAGACGAGATGCATCACCTCGGAGTAGCGATCCACCCGCCGGTACTCTTCGACGTCGACGCTCCCGTACTCGCTGACCTTGCCCAGGTCGTTGCGTTCGAGGTCGACCAGCATCGCGTGTTCGGCGCGTTCCTTCTCGTCGTCCCGGAGTTCCCTCTCCAGCCCGGCATCGGCGTCGGCCGTTCGGCCCCGCGGCCGCGTCCCCGCGATCGGTTCGGTGACCAGCCGGTCGGCCTCGCGATGGAGGAGGAGTTCGGGACTGGCACTCACCAGGTCGGCGGCCGGGAATTCCAGCAGCGCCGAGTACGGGGCCGGGTTGCCGATCCGGAGCGACTGGAAGGCCTCGACCGGGTGGACCGCCGCCGGCGCGGCCAACCGGTGGGAAATGTTCGCCTGAAAGGTGTCGCCCTCGTGAACGTACTCCTTGACGCGTTCGACGCGGTCGGTGAAGGCCTCTCGGCCGGTATCGCTCTCGAAGCGAACCGGCCCCGTCGCCGGCGGCTCTTCGACGCCGGGGTCGCCGTCGATGGCGCGGCCAGCCAGCTCCAGGGCGCGCTCGCGTCCACGCTCGAAAGCCGCGTCGGGATCGCCGTCGACCGTCGGACACGCCGTCACGCGGAGCGTCACCGGGGCCTGGGCGGGTTCCTCCCAGGCGACCAGCGTGTCGTAAACGGCCACCTGCAGGCGTGGCAGGTCCCGGTCGCGCTCGGCCGAGCCGGGGAGCGCCTCGATCTCCCGGGCGATGTCGTAGGAGAGCCACCCGATGGCACCGCACGGATAGGGAACGTCCGTCCCGGCGCGATGAAGGTGCTCCTCGCCGAGTCGATCGACGAGCCGTCCGATCGTGTCCTCGCCCGGGTCGACAGTCAGCCACTCGATGGGGTCGACCCCGAAGTAACTCCAGCCCTCGGTGCCGCCGGTAGTTTCCAGCACACAGCCGCCGGTCGACCGGCGCGCGCGCCGGTAGGCTTCGTAGGGATCCGTGACCGTGACGCGAGCCTCGACCGGGACGCGGTCGCCAGGATCCGCCCCGGCCGCACGTGCGCGGAACGTCGCCAGGTCGGTCACGAGTTCCGGGTCCGTCATTACACTCACACAGACGGAGGACTACTAATCGTGTTACGATCGGGGCACAACTCGCAAGACCGACTGCTGGCGAGTGCTCACTCGCCGGCCTGGTCGATCCAGCCCTCGACGCGCGAAGTTGCGATGCCGGTCGTCTCGGCGACGGTGTCGGCGTCGGCGGCGGCGAGTTCCCCGACAGTCTCGATATCCGCCTCGGCGAGTCGCTCGGCGTAGGCCGGCCCGATCCCGTTGATCGACTGGACCGGTTCTGTACTCGCCGACGCTGTCGAGTCAGATTCGGCTCCGTCTGTCGAGTCGTCTGCGGTCGCCGCCGTCGCTTCGCCAGCCGTTTCAGCCTCCTCGGACGCTTCCGCCTCGGCCGACTCGTCCGGCTCGTCGGTTTCCGTATCGGCGGATTCGACAGGTTCGTCGTCTCCCTCGACCGCGTCTTCAGCGGCGTCAGTGTCGGTCTCGACATCGGTCGACGTGTCTACGCTCGACTCGCTGGTTGCGACCGCTCTGGTTCCCTTGACGGCATCCTCACTTTCGGTATCCGGTTCGTGCTCGACCGTGACGGCCACGTTCTCGGTGTCCCCCGCGTCCTGGCTTGTCGTCTCAGTATCAGACTCCCCCGAGCTGAGACCGAGAAGTTCCTTGATCTGTTGGAAGAGTGCCATACTCCTCAATACACACGCCAGGACTTAAAGGCGTTCACGAAGTGCCTCGTTCATCTCCTCGACAGGAGCGTCCTGCCCACTCCAGCGCTCGAAGGCCTCGACGCCCTGGAATAGCAGCATCCATGCCCCATCGACGGTCGTCGCGCCTGTCGCGGCCGCCTCGCGCAACAGTCGCGTCTCGATCGGGCTGTAGACTGCATCGAGTACCGCCAGGTCACCGTGGAGTGCCGCCGCCGGGACCGGCGATCGGTCTTCGTCCATCCCCACGCTCGTCGCGTTGACGAGGACGTCCGCGTCCGCCAGAAGCGAGTCCAGCGAATCGAGGCCATACCCGCTCGCCCCCGGAACCTCCTCGGCGAGGGCGTGGGCCGTCTCGACGGTCCGGTTGGCGATTGCGACGTCCATGCCTTCGTCAGCGAGACCGAAGGCGATCGCGCGACCAGCCCCGCCCGCTCCGACGACGACGGCCGTCCCGGAGAGCGCCACACCGTGACGCGAAAGCGCCCGCACGGCACCGATCGCGTCGGTGTTGTGCCCCGTCGGTTGATCACCGCTGAAGTCGATGGTGTTGACCGCGCCGATCCGCTCGGCCAGGTCGTCGACCGCGACCGCGTTGAGAACGTCCTGTTTGAACGGGATCGTCACGTTGAGTCCCGAGACGCCGAGGGTCTCGGCCGCCTCGACGGCCTCGCGTGCCGCGTCGACCGGTGGTTCGAAGGTGACGTATCGCGCGTCGATGCCGAGTTCGTCGTAGGCCGCCTCGTGCATTGGCGGCGACAGCGAGTGTTCCACGGGGTTGCCAAGGAGTCCGTACACGTCCATAGCGAGGGCGACGGCCGGGAGCGTCAAAACCACGACGGTCGGCAGTGACGGCGTCGACCGGTGGCCCCTTGCGGTGTCACTGTGTGACACGGCCACTCCACACCGCAAGACATTATTTTGGGAGGGCTAAGCACGCAGTGTGTCTCGTCTACGCCATCCGTTGACGGCAGTCGCCGCTGCACTGGTACTGACGCTGCCGTGGGTCGTCGTCGAACTGTCACGGCTCGCCGCTGGACTCGACTGGATGCCGATCGACGCCGGGATCGCGCTCTCGACGGGCCCGACCGTCCTGGTGACCGGCCTGGCCGTCGTCGGCGCGTCGTTCCTGCTCGCGTGGGGGGCCGAAACAGCCGAGAAGGACGTCCCCCGGGCGTTCGCCCTCGCCGTCCTCGCGGTCCTCGCCGTCGCCCCGGAGTACGCCGTCGACGCGCTGTACGCCTGGGACGCCGGCGCGCAAGCCGGGACCACCGCGGGCGCGGAGGCCGGCAACCTCGCCATCGCGAACATGACCGGAGCCAACCGGATCCTGATCGGCCTGGGTTGGTCCGGGATCGCGCTGTTCACCGTCTATCGCGCCTACAAGGTTCGGGACGACAACGTCGAGAAGCGATCCGGCTTCCTCGCCGATGTCGTGACGCTCGATAAGGCGCTGACGACCGAGATCACGTTCCTCTGGCTGGCGACGCTGTGGGCGTTTCTGGTCCCACTCGGCGGCGGCATCGACCTGATCGACACCGTCGTCCTCGTCGGCCTGTACGCGAGTTACATCCTGATCATCATCCGCTCCGGCATCGAAACCGAAGAAGAGCAGATCGGTGTCCCGGGCTATCTTCAATCCTACCGCAAACCAAAGCGGATCGCAACCGTCCTCTCGCTGTTCATCTACTCGGGCGTCATGATCCTGATCGCCGTCGAACCGTTCGCCCACGGCCTCGAAAACCTCGGCCTGCAGTACGGCGTGCCGAAGTTCTTCATGATCCAGTGGATCGCCCCGCTGGCAAGCGAGTCACCCGAGTTGATCGTCGTCGTCTATCTCGTCAACAAAGCCCGATCCTCGGCCGGGTTCAACGCCCTGATCTCCTCGAAGCTCAACCAGTGGACGCTGTTGATCGGGACGCTCGCGATCGTCTACTCGATCGCGGCGGGCGGGGTCGGCGTCCTCGAATTCGACTACAAGCAGAGCCTGGAGATCTGGATCACGGCCGCCCAATCGTTCTTCGCGCTGGCGATCCTGGTCAACTTCAATATCAGCCTCCGGGAGGCCGTCGCGTTGCTCGTGTTGTTCGTCAGCCAAGTGTTCGCCGAGTTCATGGTGTTGAACGTCCTTTCGCTGTCCCACCCCGAAGCACTCAGCCACCAGATCCTGCTCGGCTACACCGCCGTCTACCTCCTCATCGGGCTGGCGATGTTCGTCCGCCGCCGCAAGGCTGTCAAGGAGATGCTCGGCATGACCTACGAAGTAGTCCAGACGGCGTTCGGTCGTCGGAGCGACTTCGATATCGAGTAAAGTACCGCGCCCGAAGCAGGGCTATTCATGATCGGCATCGTCGTCTCGACGGCTGATCGCGCCTCGGAACACATCCACGAGCACCTCCTGGAAGTGGCGGACTGGACGACGACCCGTGACGAAAGTCGATCCCCTGGCGAGGGTGGTGGCGAGGTCTCCCGCACCGACGGCTTCGAGCTGCGCGTCTTCGACGATTGGCACCTCGAACTCGACGGCGTGGCCGCGGCCTTCGACGACCCCGATCTCGTCGTCTTCGCGTCCCGGCACTCCGGGGAGACCGGGCCACTGTTGACCGCCCACCACACCGGCAACTTCGGGCCGGCCGAGTACGGCGGCGCGGACCGGGATCTCGCCCGCGCCCCACCCAATGCCCACAGTCAGGTCCTCGACGCGCTGGCCGAGCACGCTCCGGAGGGCTACGAGGTCGCCCTGGAGTGCACCCACCACGGTCCGACCGAGGTTGGTTCTCCATCCATGTTCGTCGAGGTCGGCAGCGGTCCCGACCAGTGGGACGACCCCGACGCCGCCCGCGCGGTCGCACAGGCCATCCTCGACCTGCGTGGCGTCGCGGCCGATGCGCCCCGAGAGGACGGCGAGGCAAGCGCCCGCCGGCACCTCGTCGGGTTCGACGGGAACCACTACGTCCCCCGGTTCGAGCGTATCGTCCGCGAGACTGACTGGGCCGTGGGCCACATCGCCGCTGACTGGGGACTGGACGCACTCGGGGATCCACTCGACAACGAGGACGTGCTCCGGGCGGCCTTCGAGAAGAGCGCAGCCGAGTACGCGCTGATCGACGGTGATCGCCCGCGTCTCGAACGGGCGATCGACGACCTGGGATTCGAAATCGTCGGCGAAACGTGGCTTCGAGCGGTCGAGAGCGTCCCGCTGCCCGTTGCCCGCCGCGTCGAGGACCGACTGGCAGCCATCGACGACGGGCTTCGCTTCGGGGAGCCGGCCCGCGGGTACGACGGTGATTTCCAGACCGTCGACATCCCAGGCGAGCTGCTCGACGAAGCACAGGGGATCGACCGCGAGGCGACCCGGGAGGCCGTCGAGGACGTGGCACTGGCGTTCACCACCGAGCAGAGCGCCACGCTCGTCGGCGATCGAGCCGCTGTTGTCGACGGCGATGATAGAATTGCACTGGTCGAGGCGCTCGCGGACGTCCTCCGCGCGGACTACGACGTGGTGACAGTCAGAGACGATCGAGTCGTCGCGAGGAAAGAAGCCTTCGACCCCGGACTGGCCGCGGATGCTGGCGTCCCGGAGGGGCCGAAGTTCGGCAAACTGGCGAGCGGACAGCCCGTCGACGTCGACGGCGAGCGTGTCGAACCCGGAGAAGTGAGTCGGGAGCACGAAGAGACGTTCCCGGTCTGATCTGGCGAACGGCCAGTCGGCCAGTCACTCCTCGACCGCGTGGGCTTGCAGGGTCTCCAGTTCGATTTCTTCCAGCACTGTTTCGTTGGTCGCCTCGAGAACGACCGGCGGGGCGACGCCGGCTTCGTGGGCCTCCAGCCAGCGGCCGACACAGAGACACCAGTGATCTTTGGGATTCACGCCCGGAAAGTCCAGTTGCGGCCGCGGCGTGACCAGATCGTTGCCCTGCGCGCGGGAGAACTCCAGAAAGTCCTGGGTCATCTTCGCACAGAGATGGTGGCTGCCGCGGTCGCCGGGAACCGCCGTGCAGTGACCGTCGCGTTGGTAGCCTGTCGAGAGTGTCTTGCTGCAGGGTTCGAGTGCCTCGCCCAGCACGTTGCGCTGGGCGTCGGGATCGCTCTGTGACATACCGGTGATTACCGCGAGTGGCGGGTAAGGGTTAGTTTCGGCGGGAGTTTTGCAGTCATCCATACTGTCTCATTGGGTGAGGCGCTCGGGCAACCGTCATCAGTGCAATTGGCCATCTATGTCCAGGAATGGTCATCACCCTGTCCGGGCTAGTGTGAAGGCACACTAGGTTTATCAAGCGCCATCGCTTCCGTTCGTCTATGAGCAGTGAGCAGATCAACTCCGAGAGCAAGGTCTCGGGGAACCAGGCGAACATTCCCGCTCAAATCCGGATGGAACTCGACATCGACGACGGTGACCGACTCCGCTGGCACCTCGAAGACGATGGGACGCTCCGCGTGGAAGTCGTCCAGCAACGAAGCGGCACGTTCAGTGACTTCGACGGCTACGAGGGCGATCAGACGACGACAGTCGAACGTGAACACGACTCGTGGGGCGTCACCGTCGAATAAATGCCTCGGGTACTCCTCGACACAAGCGTCCTCTTCGCGGCTGCCTACCGCCGTGACAGTGCACACGACGACGCGCTCCCCATTGTACAGGGCATCGACAGTACAGCCCTTCCGGAAGCGGTAGTGCTCGACTACGTGCTCGCGGAGACGATGAACGGGCTGACGACACATGCCGGCCACGACGCTGCGACGGATTTTCTCGATCGGATCGAAGAAAACGCCCGGTTTCACATCGACTCACTGACGGCTGACGAGTTCGCAACGGCGAAAGCACTCTTTCGACAATACAAGCGATTCTCGCTCGTCGACGCCTGTATCGTCGCGTTCATGCGAGCCAATGGACGACAGTACCTCTACGCGTTCGACGACGGCTTCGACGCCGCCGAGGACATCAGCCGTCTCGACACCGCGAACAACCCATATCAGCCGGAGTGACTGAGACGCACTGGCTACAGCATGGCCCGAGAAGGAAGGGACAGTCCGTGACTCGGTGGGTCTGTCGGGAACTACCTGCAAAAGATCAGTGGACGGCCAGACAGTCCTCTCATACGGATTGCTCTCAGTCAGTACCATACCGACCGCCCGCAGTCGGGCGGTCGTCACGGTAAACAGTGAGAGCAATCCGTATCAGTCGTCGCCCGGCAAACCCTCGCCCTCGGCGTGATCACACAGCGCCTCGGGCACCGTGGGCAGACCACTTGTATCGTGTTTGCCCGTCGGCGGCAGGTTGACGTCGGCTGCGGGCGAGTCCGCGAGATCGACGTCGGCGTCCAGTCCCGCCATCTCCTCTCCCTCGCGGGCGTCCTGGTCGATCCGCATCGAGCAAAATTCCGCGCCACACATCGAGCAGTAGCGGGCTTCCTTGTAGTTGTCCTCCGGTAGGGTCTGATCGTGGTACTCCTTAGCGCGGTCGGGGTCCAGCGCGAGGTTGAACTGCTCGCGCCAGTCGAAGTTGTACCGCGCCTGGGAAAGCGCGTCGTCCCAGTCGCGAGCGCCCGGCTTCCCGGCCGCCACGTCGCCCGCATGAGCGGCGATCCGGTAGGCCGCCAGCCCGTCCCGGACGTCCTCGGCGTCGGGCAATCCGAGGTGTTCTTTGGGGGTGACGTAACACAGCATCGCCGCGCCGTGGCGGGCGGCCTCGGTCGCGCCGATCGCACTCGTGATATGGTCGTACCCCGGCGCGACGTCGGTCACCAGCGGTCCGAGCAGGTAGAACGGCGCGCCGTCACAGACCTCCTGTTGATACTCGACCTGTTCGCCGATCTCGTCCAGGGGGACGTGGCCCGGCCCCTCGACCATGACCTGGACGCCGTGCTCGTGGGCGCGCTCGGTGAGGTCACCCAGCGTCTCCAGTTCCGCAAGCTGGGCGTCGTCGTTGGCGTCTGCGAGGCTCCCGGGTCGGAGCCCGTCGCCGAGGCTGATCGTCACGTCGTATTCCGCAAGGATCGCACAGATCTCCTCAAAGTGCGTGTACAGTGGGTTCTGCTCGCCGTGGCTCTCCATCCATTCGGCGAGAATCGACCCACCGCGGGAGACGATGCCCGTGATCCGGCCGTCGGTCAGCGGGAGGTACTCCTTGAGGACGCCGGCGTGGATGGTCTGGTAATCAGTCCCCTGAGCAGCCTGGGACTCGATCACGTCCAGGAGGAGATCGGCCGTGAGATCCTCCGGTGATCCGGCCTGCTTTAGCGCCTCGTAGATCGGGACCGTCCCGAGCGGGACCGGCGAGTGTTCGATCTGGCCGGCGCGAAGTTCCGGAATGTCACCACCCGTCGAGAGATCCATCACCGTGTCCGCGCCGTATTCGACGGCCGTGTGGAGTTTCTCCCGTTCGGTTTCGATATCGCTCTCGGGTTCGCTGTTGCCGATGTTGGCGTTGACTTTCGTCGAAAAGTCCTTCCCGATAATCATCGGATCCAGCGAGTCGTGCTCGTGGTTGTTCGGGATCACTGCCTCGCCCGCGGCGACCTTCTCGCGGACGTACTCGGGGTCGCGGTTCTCCCGCTCGGCGACGCGCTCCATCGCCGGCGTGATCTCACCGCTGCGTGCGCGCTGCAGTTGGGTTCCCAGCATCGAGCGTATCGTGGTACTACTAGATTATATAACCTAGTGATACGGCCTGCGACATGGAAGTCACCTTGATCGGGAAAAACGGAAACAGAGCGAACAGTCAGCAAGAAGGAGCTGAGAGAGAAACCGGAGTCAGCTACCGGTGTCGTATTTGTAGGTCGCTTCGTCGGGGTCGATGCCAAAGTCTTCAGCCGACTCCTCGGGTTCGCTCGGGCCCTCGTTTTCGGCGGCCGCTTTGAACGCGTCACGGAGATGCTGTGGCATGGTGAACGCCTCGACGGCAAGTTCGACCGGCACGGCGTCGGGAAGGAGTGACTCGCGCTTCGTTTCGAGGCGGTCCTGCAGTGATGGCGGGAGATCACTCGGATCGATGGGTTCGAAGCCGAACTTGGTGAGGTACTCGGGTTCGTCGGTCAGCGAGTAGACGGTCTCGAAGTCCTGGTCGCCAGCCTCCTGAACCAGTCGTTCGACGACGTGTGCGCCGATCCCTTGTCCGCGCCAGGATTCGAGAACGCCGATGCTCGTAAGCTCACAGACATCGCCGTCCTCGCCTTTGTGGATGCGGATCCGCCCGAATCCCGTCCGGTCGTTGGACTGTTCGTCGACCGCAATCACGTAATCGCGGGATCGAAAGGCCGTCTCGTCCAGGCCCATCTCCTCGATCCGATCAAGCAACCAGACTTCGTCTCGGTTTTTCGCGTCCCGGACGTACATGAGAGTGGCTTGCGCCGCCGGGGCCAAAAGTATTTGCAGGCCGAGGCGTCCGGTCAGAAACTCCGGCCGTCGCCGCCTTCCAGTCGGTCGACGACCTCGCGGATGTCGGCCTGGTCTTCGATGGTCTCCTTGACGTTCTCGCGATGGCGGACTTCGCCCGCGCTGGCGTCGTAGGACCGAACGTACTCGGCACGGGTGTGCTCCTCGAAGGCGTGCCGGATGGCGAAGTAGCCATCGGGCAGGACCGTCCCGCAGACTTCACACTCGACGCGCTCGTGACCCGTCGACTGATGGACGACCAGATCCTCGACCCGATCGAACGTGTCCCCGCAGCCCTCGATTGTGCACTCCCAGCGTGACATACCGTGACGTATATCGGGAGAGTCGTATAAAGGCATCTTTTGACGGTGGGTTGGGTGTCGCCGAACCAGAACGGATATGATCCACGGGTAGCTACCGGATGGCGTGACCGCCGTCGATCCCCACGTCAAGGTACTCGACGGGACGGTCGTCCGTCGAGCGAAGGCTCGCGGTCTCGACGTCCTCGTGTATGCACCCCACTTCAAGCGACTGGACGACATCCGGGAGCGAGCCGAGCAGTATTCCGACGACGAACTGCTCGTCGTCCCCGGTCGGGAAGTGTTTACTGGCTCCTGGCGCAACCGTCGACACGTCCTCGCGGTCGGACTCGAGGCGCCCGTCCCTGATTTCATCACGCTCGAAGCAGCAATGAACGAGTTCGATCGCCAGGGCGTGGCTGTACTGACGCCACATCCGTCGTTCCTGAATGTCAGTTTAGGTCCGGCGCTGATCGAAGAATATCGGGGCGTGATCGACGCGATCGAGACGTGCAATCCGAAATTTTGGCCCCATCACGAGCGCCGCGCCGAATCGATCGCGACAGCCGCCGATCTCCCGACCTTCGGCTCCTCCTATGCACACCTGCCCCGAACCGTCGGCGAAGTCTGGACGACCTTCGAGCGAGAAATAGACGACGCGGCCGACCTGGTCGAGACATTCCGAACCGGAGTTCCCGGTGACCCAGCGCATCGAACCGGACTCACGCACTACGGTCAGCGGGCATTCGAGTTCGCACACCTTGGGTGGGAAAACTCCTGGAAGAAGATAGACCGCATTGTCCTCTCGGGACGGGAGCCGACCCACCCCGAACAACCGGCCTACGAGGGGCGCTTTGACGACGTGAGCGTGTATTGAGCAAGCGGTTACGAGAGGCCGACAGCCTTGAGGCCAGCTTCGAAGGCGTACTGCGGGATCTCATAGACGATCACCGCCGCCAGCGCGAGTTCGAAGCCCGTCACCGCGAGCATCATGGCCTCGGCGTACTTGCTGTCGACCGGGACACCGATCGGCAGGTTGAACTCGTTGTCCGTCAGCGGATACAACAGCGCGAGGCCTCGACGCGATCCCATGATGTCGAGTGCGAAGTGACTCAGGACCCCGATCCAGACATACTGGAGGTTCCCGAAGTACACCGGGTAGGCCGCGACGACTCCCAGGACGAGGAGATTGTGCAACGTCTTGCGGTGGCGACCGAAGGCCGTGTCGATGTCCGGGACCATCGCACCCAAGACCACCGGGACGATGACAGCCGCGATCGTTTCGAAGGTAGCCACGTCGCCCGCCGGTTCAAGCACGTAGCCGAGGCCAATGCTCAAAAGCAGGGCGTTGAGAACGTGTCCGCGCTTGTTCATCGACCGAAGTGACGTGGTCCGTCCCCGAAAGGGTTTCTCATCCGCTGGCAGTGAGGGCGACCCCACTCACACCTCACAGGCCGCCTGAATCGACCGCATCGTACAGGTCTGTCAGCGCCTGCTCGGCGATCTGGCGCTTGATCTCGGTCCGCGAGCCATCGAACTCGTACCGGCGGACACGTGTCCCGGAGTCGCCGGTGTCCCACGGCGCGGCGTAGGCCACGCCGACGAACACGGTGCCGACGGGTTTCTCCTCGGTGCCGCCGGTCGGCCCGGCGATACCCGTCGTCGAGACGCCCCAGGTCACGTCCGCGCGGTCGCGAACACCCCCCGCCATCTGTCGGGCGACGGGTTCGCTGACGGCCCCCTCCTCGTCGAGTGCTTCCCGTGAGACGGCCAGCTCAGCTCGCTTTGCGTCATAAGAGTAGGTTACCAGCGATCGGTCGAAGTACTCGCTCGATCCGGGTACGTCCGTCAACAGGGATCCGATGAGCCCACCAGTGCAGGATTCGGCGACTGCGACGGTCGCATCCCGTTGCGCGAGCGCACTCCCGACACGTTTCTGCAGCGATCCGTCGTCGTCTGTCATATCCGGAGTGTCGTCTCCCCGGGTGAAAAACACACCCACTCCGGCCCGCCGGCTGGACCGTCTTATCGGTCAGGCTCCAGCGTCCGGGCGAGGTTGGTGAACTGCTCGCGGTAGTAGGCCTCCGCCCGGGTGCGCGCCAGTGGCGAGGCGTCTCCATAAATCGAATCAAAGCCCGCCATCCGCCAGACCAGCGTCGAGAACTGATACAGCGGTTTGCAAGCCTGGTAGCTTTCGTCTGCATCGAAGTCCGTCTCGGTGCCATACCCCTCGTAGAGTCTCTCCCTGAGTTGCTCGCGCTCGTCGGGATCACGAAACACCGAGTCGATGAACAGGAGTTCGATCTGTGCGAGGTTGTACAGCGGATCGCCAGCGAGCGTCTTCTCCCAGTCGAGCACCGCGGAGATCTCGGGGCCATCGGGCTCGATCAAGAGATTGCCGGGTCGAAAATCGTCGTGGACGAGCCGTGGGGTTCCCTGTTTCGGGACGACCGAAAGTCGGTCCGCAAGGCGTTCGCGAGCGGTGGGCTGCAGATCCTCGAAGGTCGTCTCCGCGAGCTGGCCGATGTGGCCCTGGGTCAGCTCCTCGAAGTACGCACGCCAGTCCCAGGAGAGGTCCCGGACGATGAGTCGACCGTCATCCAGATCCAGCCGGCCGTACCCCTCGAAGGCGATCGTCGAGTGCATATCGCCCAGGATCTCCCCGATCTCGAACATGATCGACCCGCGCTCGTCCATCGAAAAGGATTCGAAGTGCTCGTCGAGGTTGTCCCCGTGAATGCGTTCCGTGATGAAGTACGGCGGGACGTCCTGTTCGGGTTCCTCCTTGAACACGAGAATGCCGGGGAGCGGAACGTCGGTACGTTCGGCGACGTACTCGTGGAGGAACGGTTCGACTGCGAACGTCGAATCGACCTCGGGGGCTAGTTTGACCACCACTTCGTAGGATTCCCCCTGATATTCGACGGTAACGAAGTGACTGTCGGTCCGGGTGTCTCCCGGCGTCTCCTCGAAGGAGTACGACTCGTAGTCCGGCCCGGACTCCCCCAGTATCGCTTCGATGATCTCGGCGGCCCCCGACACAAGTGCCTATTGATTGGCACACCCTATAAAAATCCCTATCGGAAGCAGCGGAACCGAAAACCAGTCCGGCGAGCCCCCGGCCGAATCCGTGGGTTCAAACCCGACCGGGATCCAGTACCCGTATCGATGGGCACGCGGGACGAACGTGACGGGGACTGGCAGGAACTGTTCGGGTTCGGCCAGCCCTACGACGACCAGGCCGACGCGATCGAATCGGCACTGCGCGCGGGCCGGAGTCACGGCTTCCTAGCGATGGAAGGGCCCTGTGGGACCGGGAAGACGATGGCCGCGTTGACAGCCGGCGCGACGCTCCTTGCGGAGGACGAGTACGACCGAATCCTCGTCGTGACGCCGGTCAAACAGCAGCGTCGTCAGTTCGTCGCGGACCTCCGCCAGCTCAACGCGGGACTCGACGCACCGTTCCCGGGCGTCGCCCTCGTCGGCAAGCGGGACCTCTGCCCGTACGGCCGCGAGGACGTCTTTCCGCCCGACGCGAGCGTCCATGATCGCTGTGAGGAGCTCCGTGAGAACACAGCAGACCTCGTCGAGAGCGACGGGTCGAGCGACGATCACCCGGCGGCCGGCGCGGCAGTCAGCCCGAACATCGACGACGTGTGGTGGGATCCACAGGTCGCGAGCGACCTGGCGACAGCGGCCCGTCCCGGCGGGATCGGCCAGCAGGCGGTCGCCGGGGCACTGTCGACCGCCGGAACCGAGTCACCCTACCGCCGCACCCAGCCCACCGCGCCCGACGAGATCGGCGGCGAGGACCCGCCGCTGTATTGTCCCTTCGAGGCCGACTGGTTCGCCCGGAACAGGGGGTCGCCGATCGGCTTTGCCGCCGGCGAAGACAGCGTGGTCACTGCCGCGGAGTACCTGCCCGGAGCCGTCGAACGCGGGACCTGTCCCCACCGGGCGATGCAGACGCTCGTCGGGGCCGCCGCCGTCGTGATCGGCAACTACAACCATCTCTTCGATCCCGCCTCCAGAGCGCTCATCGAACCGATCCTCGACGAGCGGACGTTCGTGATCGTCGACGAGGCCCACCGCCTGGAGGGCCGCGTCAGGGATCTGCTGTCGGACCGCCTGGGTCGCCAGACGATCGTCCAGGCGCGCAACGACTGCCACCAGTTGCGCTCGATGGCCCGCCAGAGTCCGGACCACAAACGCGAGGTCAAAGCTCACCTCGGCAACCAGGACGTGCCCCTGGAGGCCGTCGATCGCGCCCGTGACTTCTACGACGACCTGCTGGACTGGCTCGACGACCGGATCGCCGCTCACCTCGACGACGAAGTGGGACGGAACTGGCGAGCTGACGACGCGGCATTGCCCGAGCACGACCTGGAGATCCCGCTCCGGGATCCCGACGAACCCGAACCCGACGAACTCACGCGGTGGGCCGAACAGGCGGGCTACGACGGCGACCTCTTCCGGCAACTCGATACAATCGGGCTGGCCGTCGAGGACGCGAGCGAGGAACTCGGCGTCGGCCGCACGCCCGTCGTCGGCGCGGCCGGCGTGATCATGCGTCGGTGGTGGGAACACGACCACGCGACGACGTTCCGTGAGATCGAACTCGATCACTCCCCCCGCGACGACCAGCGCATCGAAGGCTGGCGAGCGACCTACACCGCCGGGCTGACGCTGTTCGACTGTCTCCCGGCCGAGGCGCTGGCGCGGACCTTCGAGGATGTCGGTGGCGGGGTGTTGATGAGTGCGACGCTGGAACCGCTCGACGTGTTCACGCGGGTTTCGGGGCTGGACACGCTGGAAGAATGGGACGACGATCGGGACGAACACGACGGCCGCCCCGTCCTCACGCGCTCCTATGGCCTCTCCTTTCCGCCGGCGAACCGCGCCAGCTGGATCGTCGACGCGACGCCGTTCACCGCGCGAAATCGTGGTGACCCCGCAACGATGGAACCGCTGGGCAACGAGTGGAACTCGACCCGCGACGAGTACGCCCACGTCCTCCGGGCCATCGCGCGCAACCCGGGCAACGTCCTGATCGCGATGCCCAACTACCGCGAGGCGACCTGGGCCGGCGCGTATCTCGACGAGGCCGTCGAGAAGCCCGTCCTCGTCGACGAGAGTTCCAGCAACGAGGCGACCGAGGATCTCAAGGGCGAGTTCTTCGCCGGCGAGGGGAAAGTGCTGGTCACGAGCACCCGGGGCACGCTCACGGAAGGCGTCGACTACGACGGCGCGAAGTTGCGAGCGGCGGCGGTCGTCGGCGTCCCCTTAGTCAACATCGGCTCGCCCCGTGTCCGGGCCGTCCAACGCGCCTACGGCGACGTCTTCGGCGAGGACCACGCCTTCGAGTACGCGCTGACGATCCCGGCCGTCAGACGCGCCCGGCAGGCGATCGGACGGGTGATCCGCGGGGCTGAGGAGGTCGGCGTCCGGGCGCTTGTCGGGGCGCGGTACACGCCCGACGCGCGGCACTCGGTCTATGGCTATCTCTCGCCGGCCGAGCGCGAGGAGTTCGTGACGATGAGCCCGGAGTTCCTGCCCGATCAGATCGATCGGTTCTGGGCGGAGCGGTGAGTCATGGATTGCTGCGTTCAGTCGTCCAACACACCTAAGATGGTAGATCTATCGTCTTTCGGTATGCCCCAGCTGACGAGATGGATCGAGGAGTTCTTTTATGCGTATCTGTACGGGGACTGGGAATCCGTCTCTCACGGTCTCTGGGTGTACGGCCACCTGTCAATCCTCCTCGCCACTGCGCTTGTCGGGTATACGTTCGCCCGACAACGATACCTGTTGACGCTGCTTGTGCTCCCGTTTCCCCTTGTGTACTTCTACAAGCGTCATCAAAAAGCCCGAACGTACAAGGTTCAGTCGGACAAGCCGATCGAACCCGGTGAGGATTACGATCCGAACGAACACCGCTGAAGCGCTATCGGAATGCCGTGCCGTCCGTACACATCTCGATCTCGATCGGATTCACCAAAACTGCACCGCAGCAACTCATGCACCGTTCGATACCATCTCACGGCACGTAGTCAGTGCGATCGATCAAATCTCGACGAGACCGAGGCTGTATTCGAGAGCGGTATCCACTTCCGCCATGCGCTCGTCCGGGATCGACCCGAGGTTCTCACGAATCCGGTGCTCGATCGAGATCGTCCGGATCTGACTACAGAGCGCGACCGAATCCTCGCGAAGCGGCCCCTCCGAAGCGGGAAAGAGTACCTCGAAGGGATAGCGCTGATCGTCGAAGGCGGTCGTGAACGGCACGACAATCGTCGTCGGGGCGTTCGCGTTCCCGACGTCGTTCTGGACGACCAGACACGGGCGGGTCCCTCGCTGTTCTGACCCCTGTGTCGGATCGAGTTCGACGATGACGACGTCACCCCGTTGGACACGCATTGCTTACCACTCCGGGACGTCGCCGAGGGTCTCGTCGGCCTCTTTCGAGACGCCACGCAGTTCCGTAGCGAGGTCGCGAGACTGCTGGGCTCGCTTTCGATATCCCTTCGCAAGCTCCTCTTCCGAGACCGGTTGTTCGATGACGAGTTTTCCCTCGTCCTCGTATATCACGACCTCGTCTCCCCCTGTAATGTCGAACCTGTCCCGGAGTTCTTTGGGTATCGTTACCTGTCCGCGTTCTCCGACTTTCCTTCGTCCGCTTTCGCTCATACGTATTCATATCATATTCATATTTATAACGCTTCGGGTTTCGAGCGGTCGCTCGATAGCCGAATTCGAACTCGAACGCAGGCGTCGAAACCACGACAGTGAGGTACCCGACACCGTACGGTCGCTGGCGGGACCGCCCACGTCCCACGACCGGGAAGTTCGTAAGGCCGGGCGGGAAACACCGCCCATGAACGACATCGACGTGGAACCTGTCGAGGAGATCGACGAGTCGGTCGTGCCGACGGGAATCGAAGGATCGGAGTACGTCCTCTACGGTGGAAAAGGCGGCGTCGGCAAGACGACGATGGCGGCGGCAACGGCACTCGCGAGCGCCCGCGACGGCACCTCGACGCTGGTCGTCTCGACGGACCCCGCCCACTCGCTGTCGGATACACTGGAGACCGACATCCCCGCCGAGCCGGCCCAGATCCGCAAGGACATGCCGCTTTTCGCCGCCGAAATCGACCCCGAGGCTGCGCTGGGTGACGATCCGCTCGGACTCGAAGGCGGGGGACTCGGCGGTCTCGGGGATCTGCTTGGCGAGGACGTCACGGACCCCTTCACCAACGCGATGCCCGGCACGGACGAAGCGGCTGCAATTCGACTGCTCATCCGGTATCTCGACGACGAGCGCTTCGACCGGGTCGTGGTCGACACGGCCCCCACCGGCCACACCCTCCGGCTGCTCGAACTCCCCGAAGTCATGGACACGATGGTCGGGAAACTCCTCTCCTTCCGCGAGCGCCTGAGCGGAATGATGGGCACCATCACCGGGATGTTCGGCGACGCAGACGAGGAGGACATCGAAGAAGGACTCGACGACCTGCGTGTGCTCCGGGAGCGGATCGAACGACTCCGATCGATCCTCCAGGACCCTGCGAAAACGGACTTCCGCGTGGTCATGGTTCCGGAGGAGTTGAGCGTCATGGAGTCCGAACGCCTCCTTGAGCGACTCGCTGCCTTCGACATTCCCGTCGGCACCATCGTGGTCAACCGAGTCATGGAGGATCTGGCGGACGTCGCTGACGTCGACGCAGACTGGTACGTCTCGCCGAACCTCGAGACGTGTGAGTTCTGCCAGCGTCGCTGGGACGTCCAGCAGCAGGCACTACAGCGCTCCCAGGACGTCTTCCGTGGCCACGACGTCCGGCGGGTGCCGCTGTTCGCCGACGAAGTCCGCGGCGAGCAGTTGCTGCGGGTCGTCTCTGCCTGTCTCGAAGACTAGTTGCCCGCGTCGTCGATCGATTCGCCATCTCTGTGACCTCTAGTGACAACATCCAAACCGACCCCCGGCCAACTGCCAACGATGGAGCCAAATCTGCTGGAAACACTTGATGGACAGGTTGCCCTCGTGACGGGAGCGAATCGGGGCATCGGTCGCGAGATCACCAGCGGTCTCGTCGAACTCGACGCGACGGTCTACGGCGGCGTCCGTGATCCAACGGCCGACCTCCCGGACGGTGTCGAGGCTGTCGAGATCGACGTAACAGAAGAGTCCATGATCGAAAGCGCGGTCGAGGAAGTAGTCACCGCCGGCGGCCAGTTGGACATCCTCGTCAACAACGCGGGCGTCGGCGGGGCCGGAGCGGGTATCGAAGACATCGAGAGCGAGGACTTTGATCGGATTCTGGATGTAAATCTCCGCGGGCCATCACTACTGAGCAAGTACGCGCTCCCGCACTTGCTGGAGACGGACGCCCCACGGATCGTGGACGTCTCCTCCGGCGTGGGCATCCTCGCCGACCCGATCGAGTCAGAGATGCCGGCCTATCGGATCTCGAAGGCCGGGATCAACGCGTTGACGGTCTCGCTGGATCAGACGTACGGCGAAGACGGACTCATCGCCAACTCCGTCGATCCCGGCTGGGTGGCGACCGACCTCGGCGGTGAGGAAGCCCCGCGCGAGCCCGAGAAAGGGGCCGAGACGCCGATCTGGCTGTCCCGCTTCGGTCCGGGGTCGCCGAGCGGCCTCTTCTGGAAAGACAAGCAAGTCATCGACTTTTGAGTGGGCGGGCATAGTCCGTCGTTTACCCTCAGTTTCGTGGTTGAAAGCGACGAAGAAAATAGCTGATCAGTGTCACGGCTCTTCGAGCAGCGAGCGAGCGCGTTGCACGTAGCTATTGGCGTCCCAGCTCCGGGCGTCGCTGATCTCGTCTAGGAGTTGCCGTGCAGCCGTCGTCGATAGTCCCCCGGACCGAACGAGAACCGAAAGCAGCGTCGGGGTCGTCACGAGTCGGGTGTCGGCGAGCGACGCGTGGATCAGCCCGAGCTGGTTGAACTCGTCACAGAGGAACAGCGCCGCGTCGAGATCGTTCGCGAGGGTGACGGCAGCGTTCTCGCCGTCATCGAGCGGGAACTCGGCGTCGAGATCGACCGACTGCGTCTCGAACGCGCCAGTCCGATCGAGGACGGCCGTAGCCGCCTGACCGTGCTCGTCATCGTAAGCGGCGATCTCCTGAAGTTCGTCGACGACGGCTATCGGGACGACGACTTCGTAGCGATCCAGACAGAGCGCAAGTGGATCGGGATCGCCCTCCGCCACGATCCCGAGGCTGACGAGTGCGGAGGCATCGGCGACGAGGACCGACATCTATGCGTCCGCGACCTCGTCGACGAAGTCCTGATCGAGTTGCTGTTTCAACACCCGGAGGTTCGCAGCCTCTTCGGCACCGACGAGTGCTTTGAGCTGGTCGAAGGTAATCTCGTCGTCGTAGTAGGCGGCCGCGATCTCCTGGGTGAGCGCGTCGTCGTGGGTCGCGTCCTGCAGGTACTCCCGGAGCGCCGTCACGAGAATGTCCGTCCGGTCCTCGCCGAGAACGTCCGCGAGTGCGTCCGTCCGATCGACGAGTCGATGCGGCGCTCTGAACTGGACGCGCTTCTTGTCGCTGCTCATTATGTGTACAATGTGAGCCAACCCACTTAGCGTTTGAGGTGAGTCACGCCTCGATCACGAACACCCGCAGATCGTTGACGTTCGTCCCCGTCGGCCCGGTCTCGATCACGGCATCTGACTCTTCGAGCGCCGGTAGCGCGTCGTTTTCCAGCAGTGCGGCCCGCCCGCGCTGTGGGTTCGACAGCGTCTCGCCGTCGACGATCGCACCCGCGACCTCGGTGCCGCCGTCCGCGCCGTCGGTGTCGACGCTGGCGCAGACCACTGTTTCGGGCTGTTCGACGGCGACCCGGAGCGCGAACTCCAGGTTGGGACCGCCGTCGCCGTTGCCCATGACGGTGACCGTGGTCTCGCCGCCCGACAGCAGGACGGCTGGCGGTTCGACGGGCGTCCCGGTGGCCGCACACTCCTCGGCGATGGCGAGCCCCGAGAGCGCGGCCTCGGTCGCCTCGCCGCGGATCCGCGAGGAGAGGACCAACGGTTCGTAGCCGGCTTCCGCCGCAGCGTCGCGGGCCGCCGCGAGCGCCGTCCAGACGTCGGCGAGGACGTGGTTGTCGACGTGGCCGAGAACGTCTGAATCGCCGGCAGGAGTCTCTGCGCGCTCGCCGGCCGCACCGGCTTCGAGGTGCTCGCGGACCACTCCTGGGACAGCCACGTCGTAGCGACCGAGGATTTCGAGGGCGTCGTCGTAAGTCGTCGCGTCGGGTGCGGTTGGCCCGCTGGCGATTACGCCGGGGTCGTCGCCGACAACGTCCGAGAACAGCAGCCCGACGACCGTCGCCGGGGCTGCTGCCCGGGCCAGCCCGCCGCCCTTGATCGCCGAGCAGTGCTTGCGCACGGCGTTGATCTCGTTGATCGACGCGCCGCTCTCGACGAGTTCCTCGGTGGTGGCCTGGAGGTCGACGAGGGTGATGTCGCCGGCGGGCAACGCCAGCAGCGCGCTCCCGCCGCCCGTGATCGGCGCGAGGACGAGCGTCCCCTCGCCGAGTCCCTTGGCCCGCTGGAAGACCCGGCGAGCACCCGCCAGACTGTCGGCGTCGGGGATCGGATGACTTCCTTCGGCTGTCTCGATCGTGTCGGTCTCGACCGGTTTCGTCGAGACGACGAGTCCACGGTCGATGTAGTCTTCGAGGTGACGTTCGAGTTCACGGGTGACTACGTCGGCGGCCTTCCCGCCGCCGAGGACGACCACCGAGTCGTAGGCCCCGAGGTCGTACTCGCTGCCGGCGACGGTCAACACGCCGTCGGCGACCGAGAGTGCCTCCCGGAGGACCGCCTTCGGGGTCGATGCCTCGATCCCGGCCTCGATACAGGACAGGGCGACGTCGTGGGCCGGCGTCGCCGCCAGCCGGTCGCGGTCGTCGATCATCGGCGAAGACCCGCTACGCGCTGGAACAGGCCGAAGGCGGCGTCGCGCCAGCGATCGGGCAGATGGCGTAACGCCAGGATCAACTTCGCGCCATTGCCCACCGCATAGCGGGGATCGGGATCGGTCATCGCCGCGGCGTCGTAGATTACGGTCGCGACATCCTCGGGCGGGATCCCGAAGACGCCGTCGTACTCGATCGCCCGGCGGTCGTCCTGGGCCTCGTAGATCCCGTCGTACGCGCCCGACGGTTCGAGACGCTCGCGGCTCGCGTCGGTCCGGTCGGCAAACGACGTCTCGACGACGCCCGGTTCGACGACGACCACGTCGACGCCGTGGGAATCGACCTCGGCCCGGAGCGAATCACTCATCGCTTCGAGAGCGAACTTCGAGGCCGCGTAGGCACCCATGCCAGGGACGGCGAGCCGACCCTGGAGGCTGGAGACGTTGACGATCGTTCCCTCCTCTTTCTGGCGCATGTGCGGCAGAACCGCTCGGATCAGGCGGTGCGGACCGTAGAGATTGACGTCGAACTGGTCCTCGAGGGCATCGGTCGGGACGTCCTCGATCGGGCCGAACTGACCGGTGCCCGCGTTGTTGACCAGGCAGTCGATCCGACCCTGTTCGTCGATGATTCGGTCGACGACGCGCTCGACGGCGCGGGCGTTCGTGACGTCGAGTTTGGCTGTTTCGGCCCCGGCGTCGGCGAGGTCGCCGATGTCGTCGGTATCGCGTGCGGTCGCGTAGACCGTCCAGTCCTCTTCGAGGAATCGCTCGGCGCTCGCCCGGCCGATGCCCGAGGAACAGCCGGTGATGAGTACGATGTGGTCTTCCATACGGTAGCCGTCGAGCGGGGAGAAGTAAGCCCTGGCGTCTCCCTCCCAGATTCAATTATAATATACCATTATTAGTGAGGTGTAATGTAGTTATTAATACACTATTTAAATGAACATATAAACACAAGATTTAATAAAATTCAATTATAGACTCCAATTGCAATGTCGAAAAAGATATGGTGGCAAGTCGTCGGGGATTCTTACGAAAAGCGGCGGGTACCTCAATTGGCATAGTTGGAGTTTCAAATATAGCATCCTCCGCGACTGCCGCTCCAGTCATGGACCCCATTGAAGCTGAACCAATCGAATTAGAGAAGGGAGAAGACTGGTCCTCTAGCCAGATTAGAGATGTACAATCATCATTTACAGTTAATAATGAGGCTACACGGAACGGTAATAATTTTGTTGAAGCAAAAACACCTGCGAATCCCTTAAGTGGTACACTGGAAGCTGCAATTAACGGAGGCGTGGTTGTAAAGCCGACTGAAGAAGGAGAGTTGAGAGTTGACGTAGAAGGGGGGCATTATGAGGGAACAATTGACCTCAGACTCAGTTTAGATATCACGGATAGCGCGATGTTTGAGACTGGAGTAGGAGTTTTTGGACTACGCGAAGCGGCGGGGGAAGGCGCATATGAGCCGGTATCATCGAGAACGGGTGAAGCCTGTGCCATCGAAGATGATTATGATAGTAAATCAGTTTTAGCTTCAAATATCACAGCAGGTGAAAAGTATATAGTAGGAATTACAGCTTATAGCCGTGCAACAGGAGCACTTGATGGCTGGGCTAACGCTTTCGCCCACCACGAGTTTGATAAGCTTACAGTAGAATTGCAATCAAAGAGTAGTTCTGAGTAGCCCCGACAAATGTATATTTTATGACCTCCATATATTAATACAGTACTACAATTACAAATGAGTATTATGTCCTGATGTTAACCAATTCGGGAGTTGATCAGCTATTCTCGTCGGCTCGGGTAGCTTGTACCCACCAGCGCATTGGGCTGCGATGTCTGCGGTCGTTTCCGCACTCACGCGGTGGCCGGGGCTGACGTACAGCGGGTTGATCGACGTCGATCCCGACTGGTACTGGCGCGTCTGGACCGCATGGCCGATGACGGTTCCGGGCTCAGCAGTCTCGACCCGTTCATCGGCCTCGATCGGGATGCGATCGCCCTCCGCCATGCGATCAGGAATTGGTTCGGCCGGCGTGCCACAGAGCAGGTTCTTGGCGACACCGATGGCGGGGACATCGACGGTCACACCGATGTGGGTCGCCAGGCCGGCTTCCCGAAAGTGGATGCGACCGCTCCCATCGACGACGAGCAGATCGGGCTCGACGGCAAGGTTCGACAGTGCCGCGAGGATCGCCCCGCCCTCGCGGAAACTCAGCAATCCCGGAATGTAGGGGATCTCGGTGTCGACGACCGCGTACGCCCGATCGACGACACGCCCGTCCTGTAGGGCGACGACGGCGCTGAGGGCTCGATCGCCATCGTCGAGAAACGCCTGATCGACACCCGCGACGATCGGGCCGTCGCCACTGAGTCGGTGCTGATCGTCGTCCCCGAGATCGACTGGTGAATCGAATTCGATCGCCGAGGGATCGAAAGCGAAGCCGTCCTCGAAGAGGGCAACGTCGGCTATCTCACGCTGTAGCGCTTCCATCTCGTTGCGGGAGAGCGAGGGATCGGGGACGTACTCGGGGCGGGAAACGTCCATCGCTCAGAACGGCCCACGGCCACCCGGGCCGCCGGGGCCGCCCGGACCGCCTGGACCGCCAGGGCCGCGACCGCCGCCGAGTTGGAGTTGGTTCGGGACCCGGATCCGATCGCGGACGTGCTGGCCGTAGGCGAGCCCGATCGCGAGGCCGATCAGGTGAGCGGCGTTGGCAACGCCCTGGCCGCCCGCACCGAACATCCCGAGGACGTTCATCGCGACCAGGCCGATCGTCACCAGCCAGATCGGGACAGGAAAAATGAAGTACACGTACACTCGGAGACTGGGGTTGAGGATGGTCAAGACGCCCATGATCGCGATGGCTGCACCCGACGCGCCGACGACCCCACCCGGGAAATATCCGATCGCCGCTGCGGACGGTATCCCCTGATAGAGTTGAATGAGGACCTGTCCAAGCCCGGCAAGCGCGCCGCTAGAGAGGAACAGGAGCGTGAAGTCCCGCGAGCCGATGTAGTCCTCGACTAGCCGTCCAAAGAAGAAGATCACGATACTATTGAATGCAATGTGTGCGAATCCCCCGTGTGAAAGTACCGACGTGAACCACGTCCAGACGTATTCGGGATGCTGTGGAGCCAGGACGAAAATCGATCGATACAACTCCGAAGAAAGCGTTGCAACCTGAAGGTTGGGCGTCCCAATCGCCACGGTGGCAACGAGAAACTGAAAGAGAAAGGTAATCCACATCAGCCCGAGGAAGACGTAGGTCATGTTCCCGCGGAAGTACGCCAGCGGACCACCTGGCCCAGTGTCGATACCGATCCGTTCGAGGAGACCCTTCGACGAGCGGGACTGGTTGCCCGCCGAGACGCTGTCGTCGAACCCGCTGTCGAAGACCCCTTCCGGGTCACCCCAGTCGTCCAGTCCCGGACAGTCGTGGTTCTCCGGGAGCCGATGTTCCGAGCAGAACGTTCCCCCGCAGTGATTGCAGTGATACGGCATATTCATCTCCGTGCCGCACACGTCACAGGTCGTCATTGCCGGTGGGTAACGGACCCTGCGGCAAAGAGATTGTGCTTGCCCCGATTGCAGTCCTCTCCCACTCAAACCGCAGTTCGGAAGCCGATTTGTCTAGTCACCATCCCGTAGAACCACCTGGGCTGGCAAGGGCCAACGGGCACACCCGAATTAGTGTCTATAACATCCAGAAAAGAAAACAATTTAATGCGACACACAGCATTGTGCGTGTGAACAGATGGCACATGATAGCAACGCGGACGGGGGGCGCAACGAGAAAGCAAAACGGGGAGCAACCGATACGGGGGGCGGGCGAGCGACGACGCGACGGCGTACCCTCGCGCTGGCGGGGACTGGGCTGGTTTCCGGCCTGGTGGGAACCGCGCTCGGGGCCGATCACGACGCAGTCGTCTACGACACCAACGGTCAGTTCGTCGCCGAAAACGGCGGACAGGAAGTGTATGCCGGGGACGATTACATCGACGCGATCCAGGCCGCCGTCGACAGTCTCACGCCGGGCCGAACCACGAAAGAGACGGTCAGAGTCGACGCGACGGGGAGCACCGGCACCGCCTCGAGTCTCCGGGCAGTGGATCTGCCGAGTTATACCATTCTGGACATCCCCGGCTCGATCGACGTCAATGACACCGGGGAGCCGTGGATCATCCCGGCCAGGGCACAGAACGCCGAGAACGTCGAGATTCAGCGGTTCAACGTCACCGGAAATCCACGCTATGGGATCCGGATCTCTCACTGCGACGGCGTGGTCATCGACGACGTCACGATGGAGCTCTCGGGCGGGTTGGGCATCCGGATCGACGGCCGAAACGGGCCCGACACGACGAACGTCACGCTCAACAGTGCCGACATCACCGGGTCGGGGACACACGCCGTCGAGACCTACGGCGTCGACACCATCGACATCGGGACGGTCAGGGCGACCGATATCGCCACCGGCTGTGGACTTCTGTTGAACGACACCTCGAACGCGACGGTCGAGTACGTCGACGCGACGCGGTGTGACCAGGGCGGCGGCTACGCCGGGTTCCGATGTGCGAACGACGCCGGGCCGAACATCACCGTCGACAGCGTCGACGCGACCGATTGTGGACGCGGCATCTTCACCGTGTCGGGCAGCAGCGGTATCGAGATCCACGACGTCACCCTCGACGGGAACGGTGGAAACCTGATTCAGGACACCCGGGAGACGGTCATCGACGGCGGCACGATCACCAACACGGGGAGTGCCGGGATCCGGCTGGATTCCCGCGACAGTGACACGCACCCCTACACCCGCAACGTCACCGTCCGGAACCTGACTATCCGGGACAACGCGGGCTACGGCGTCTACGAAACGGGGCCGGACACCGAAGGGAACGCGATCGTCAACAACGCCTTCTGTGACAACGGTTCGGGAGCCATCGAAACCTACGCGGGCAACACGACGGTCCGCGGAAACACGGACTGCGGTGGCGGTGGTACTGGTGGGGACAATGGCAGTGGTACTGGTGGGGATAGTGGCGGCGGCGAGGACAATGGCAGCGACAGTGCCGGCCCCGTCAGTGACGGCACTTACCAGATCACGAACGCAAACAGTGGCAAACTCCTGGAGGTCGCCAACGCTGGCACAGCCGACGGGGACAACGTCCGGCAGTACGGGGACACCGGCCATCCCTGTCAGCACTGGAACGTGACGGCCAACGGCGACGGGACCTACCGGCTCACGAACGCACACAGCGGCAAGCTTCTGGAGGTCGCCAACGCCGAGACGGCCGACGGCGCGAACGTCCGGCAGTACGGAGACACCGGCCACCCCTGCCAGGACTGGACCCTCGTCGACAACGGCGACGGTACGTACCGTCTGGAAAATGCGAACAGCGACTCGGTCGCGGATGTCGACGGTGCATCGACCGAGGACGGGGCGAACGTCCTGCAGTGGCCCTGGCACGGCGGCGACAATCAGCGCTGGACGTTCGAGGGTGTCTGACCGATGAACGAACTCGAAGGGGGGCCGAACCTGAACCGGCGAAGCGTGCTGAAAACGATCGGTACGGGAGCAGTCGGGGCCTGCACCCTGGCTCTGGGGGGTGCCGTGACGGCCGACGATAGCCCGGACCACTATCACAATCCAGTGGGTCCGGTCGGCTTCGGGGATGTCACCGCAATCCAGGCCGACGACGGGACCTATTACGTCTACGGGACGGAGACGCCCAACGACGTCGTCCCCATCGCCACGTCCAACGACCTCGTGAACTGGTCGTACGTCGGCGCCGCGCTACCGGACCACCCCGACTGGCGGGACGACCCCGACGCCGGCGTCTGGGCGCCCGACATCAACGACTACAACGGCCAGTACCACCTCTACTACTCCTACTCGACGTGGGGGAGCCAGAACAATCCCGGCATCGGACTAGCGACGTCCCAGACGCCTGACGGACCCTTCACCGATCAGGGGCCGGTGTTCCGCGCCGAGGATCTGGGGATGACCAACTGCATCGACCCGGAGTTTCGGGTCGTCGACGGGACGCCGTACATGGTGTGGGGGAGCTGGTACGGCATCCACGGCGTCGAACTCACCGGCGACGGCCGGGACTACGTGCCGGGAACGACGTTCCACCTCGCCGGCGACATGCGCGAGGGCGGGATGATCGTCGAGGCGAACGGCTACTACTACCTGTTGTACTCGACGGGCCACTGCTGTGAGGGTGCCGACAGCACCTACGCCGTCGAGGTCGGCCGGGCAGAGTCGTTTACCGGGCCGTACTACAACCAGAACGGCACCGACCTGCGGGACCTGAACGAACACCACAGCGGCGTCTCGGTGTTGGCGGGCACGAGCCAGTTCATCGGCCCCGGCCACAACACGGCGATTCAGGATGACGCCGGCGACTGGTGGATGCTCTATCACGTCGAAGCGACCAGCGACCTGGAGGAACGCCAGCTGATGATCGACCGGCTCCAGTGGGACGAAAACGACTGGCCGGTCGTCGCCTGTGACGGCACCCCGAGCAGCCAGAGCCCGATGCCGGCGAGCGGCGAATACCCGTGTGGCGTTGGCGGGGGCAACAGCGGTGGTTCCGACAGTGGCGACGACGGTACCGGCGGTGGCTCCGACAGTGGCGACGACGGTACCGGCGGTGGCTCCGACAGCACCGACGGCCCGGACAGCGGTGCCATCGACGAGGGTACCTACCGAATCACGAACGTTAACAGCGGCAAGCTGCTGGAAGTCGCCGTCGCCGGGACAGCCGACGGCGACAACGTCCGCCAGTACGGAGACACCGACCATCCCTGCCAGCAGTGGGAGGTCGCCGAGAACGCCGATGGGACCTACACCGTCACGAACGAAAACAGCGGCAAGCTCCTGGAGGTCGCGAATGCCGATACTGCCGACGGGGCCAACGTCCGCCAATATGCCGACACCGGCCATCCGTGTCAGGACTGGAGCCTCATCGACAACGGCGACGGCACGTATCGCCTAGAGAACGAAAACAGCGGCTCCGTGGCGGATGTCGACAGTGCATCAAGCGAGGACGGGGCGAACGTCCTGCAGTGGCCCTGGCACGGCGGCGACAATCAGCGGTGGCGATTCAACCCGATCTGACGCCGAGACCCACGCTACGGACGATCCGCTGGGGCTCCCAACGGGACCCCAACCACCGCGAACGGGGATTTTTGTCCGTCGGCCCCGGACAGACGGTCGTGCACGAATACGAACGCAAACAACTCCTCGAACGCGTCGGGCGCGAGGGCGCGACTGTGGGCGCGACGATTCCCGACACGATCGAGATCGACGGCGAATCCCTCGATCTGTCGGCGTTCGTCTTCGAGACCAGACGCCGGGAGACCGTGCCAGCAGATCATCGCGAGCGGGTCGAGGCCGTCAAGACGAAGCTCCGCCGGGAGCGAACCCGCCGGGTCGAACGGATCGAATCGGGGGACGTGAGTTACGAAAGGGGCGAAGACCTGGCCGAGTCCATCGTGGGGATCGACCGGGCGCTGGAGGCGCTCGAATCCCTCGAATCCGGAGACCTGGAGGCTGAGAAGCAGGCTGCAACGACCGCCGATCGCAAGCGCTGGATGCAGTTCATCCGGAAGGCCCTGGGCGAGGATGGCGAGTCGGGCGATCGGCGGGCGCGAGGTGGTCCATGACGGACAACGCCGATATCGCCGACCGTCTCGACGAATTCGCCGACCTGCTGGCGGCCAAAGACGTCGAATACAAGCCACGGGCCTACCGCCGGGCGGCCGAGAACGTCGCCGAATATCCCGGGGACGTGGTCGATCTCGCCGAAGACGGGGTCGAGGCAGTCCAGGAAATCGACCGCGTCGGCGAGGCGATCGCCGACAAGCTCGTCGAGTACGTCGAGACCGGGACGATCGAGGAACTCGACGAGTTGCGCGAGGAATTGCCCGTCGAGATGGACGCGCTGACGAGCGTCGAGGGCGTGGGCCCGAAGACCGTCGGGACGCTGTACGAAGCACTCGGGATCGAAACGCTCGATGATCTGGAGGCGGCCGCACGGGCGGGCGAGATCCAGGCTGTTTCCGGCTTCGGGGCGAAGACCGAGCAGAACATCCTGGACGGGATCGACTTCGCCAGGCAGGCTCACGAACGCCAGTTGCTGGGCGAGGCCCGACCGCGGGGCGAGCGCGTCCGGGAGTACCTGCGGGGCGTCGACGCCGTCGAACGGTGCGAACTCGGCGGGTCGCTCCGACGCTGGAACCCCACGATCGGCGACGTCGATGCCCTGGTCGCGAGCACCGACGGCCCCGCCGTCGTCGAGGCATTCACCGACTGGGACGGGGCCGACCGGGTGATCGAAGCCGGCGAGGGGAAGGCGAGCCTCCGCGCCGACGGCGTTCGGATCGACCTGCGGGTGGTCGATCCGACCGAGTTCGGCGCCGCCCTCCAGTACTTCACTGGCAGCAAGGACCACAACGTCGACCTGCGCAACCGCGCGATCGATCGGGACCTGAAACTCAACGAGTACGGCGTCTTCGACATCTCGGCTGTCGAGGGCGAGGCGGACGACCAGCGGGCGGGCGAACGCGTCGCCGGCGAGACCGAAGCCGACGTCTACGACGCGCTCGAACTGCCCTGGATCCCGCCCGAGTTGCGGGAGAACCGCGGCGAGATCGCGGCCGCCGATGCGGGTGAACTCCCCGAGCTGGTCGAGACGGCCGAGATCCGTGGCGACCTCCACGTCCACACGGAATGGTCCGACGGCAACGATTCGATCGCGGAGATGGCCGACGCAGCCGCCGATCGGGGCGACGAGTACGTCTGCATCACCGATCACGCGACCGGGCCGGGCATGGTCGGCGGCGTCGGGCTCACCGACGACGAACTCCGCGAGCAGCGCGAGGCGATCGAGGCGGTTGAGGACGAACGCGACGATATCACGGTCCTGGCGGGCGTCGAAGCAAATATCGATACCGACGGCGGAATCTCTGTCGGTGACGAGGTGCTCGAATCGCTGGATCTGGTCGTCGCCTCGCCACACGCCGGCCTCGACGGCGATGGGACCAACCGCTTGATCGAAGCCGCACGCCACCCCGCAGTGGACGTGATCGGCCACCCGACGGGGCGACAGCTCAACCGCCGCCCCGGCCTCGACGTGGACGTTTCCGCCGTGGCCGAGGTGGCGGCCGAGCACGACACGGCGCTGGAGGTCAACGCCAACCCGCATCGGCTCGATCTCGAAGGGAGCCAGGTCAAGCGGGCGATCGACGCGGGGGCGACGATCGCCATCGACACCGACGCCCATCGACCTGAAGCTCTCGATTACCGGCGCTTTGGCGTCCACACCGCGCGGCGCGGTTGGGCGGAAGACGCAAACGTACTCAATGCTCGATCGGCTGCCGGCCTCCATGACTTTCTCGGGTGATTCCGTCCGGTCGTGGAGAGCGGTTCACTAGTGCCAGAAAGCAACAGCCGACAGGGCAGTTACGCTTCGTCGAGGATGTTCTGGGCGGACTCGATCGCGGCGCTGTTGGCTGCGAAGGAGTCTTCCAGCGCGGGGTACAGCGACTCGTAGATCTCGTAGTACTCGTCGTAGACGCGAGTGTGCTGATCGATCGGTTCGACGCTGTCGACGATGTCGACCGCCTGTTCGGTCGCGTCCGCGACGCTGTCGTAGACGTCAGCGCCGACGCCGGCCAGCAGTGCCGACCCGTAAGCCGGCCCCTCGTCGACGTTCGGCGTCAGGATCTCCGCGTCGAAGATGTCAGCCTGGATCTGCTTCCACAGCGGGCTCTTCGCGCCGCCGCCGGCCGCCTTCAGCTGCCCGGTGTCGACACCGAGGTCGTCACGGACGATCCGGAAGGAGTCTCGCAGGCCGTAGGTGACGCCCTCGAGCACCGACCGGACGACGTGGGATTTGTCGTGGCGCGTCGAGAGACCGAAGAAGGCACCGCGGGCGTCGGCATCGCGGTGTGGCGTCCGCTCGCCGTTGAGATACGGCAGGAAGATGAGTCCCTCCGAACCGGGATCGACAGTCGCGGCCTCGTCGGTCAGCACCTCGAAGGCGTCCTTCCCGAGTTGGTCGGCGACGACTTCCTCGGGCCCGCCGAGCGTGTCGGAGAACCAGCTGAACGCGCCGCCCGCCGAGAGCATCACGCCCATGACGTGCCACGTGTCGGGGACGGCATGACAGAACGTATGCACCCGTCCCTCGGGATCGGTCCGCTCGTCATCGGTCGCGACGAAGATGACGCCCGACGTACCGATCGAGCCCCAGACGTCGCCGTCCCCGACGACGCCCGAGCCGACGGCACCCGCGGCGTTGTCGCCGGCTCCCGCAACGACCGGCGTGTCGGCCGGCAGTCCCGTCCGCTCGGCGACGGCGTCCGTGATCGCGCCGGTGACCTCCGGGGACTCGTAGACCTCGGGGAGGAGGTCCCGCGAGATGTCGAGTTCGTCGAGGATCTCGGGCGACCAGTCGCGCTCGCCGACATCGAGCAGGAGCGTCCCGGAGGCATCGCTGACGTCCGTCGCGAACGCCTCGGTCAGTTTGTACCGGATGAAGTCCTTCGGCAGCAGGATGGTCTCGGTCTGGTCGTATATTTCGGGTTCGTGCTCCTGCACCCAGAGAATCTTCGGCGCGGTGAAGCCCTCGAACGGCGGGTTCGAGGCGAGTTCGATGATCCGATCCTCGCCGACGCGCTCCTCGATCTCGTCACACTGAGCCGACGTCCGCGTGTCGTTCCAGAGGATCGCCGGGCGCAGGACCTCACCCTCGTCGTCGAGAAAAACCGAGCCGTGCATCTGGCCGGTGAGTCCCAGTGCCTCGACGTCTTCCGGATCGACGGCGGGGTCCTCGAGGACGGCCTCGATACCGTCGAGGGTGGCCGCCCACCAGTCAGCCGGATCCTGTTCGGACCAGCCGACCTCGGGCTGGTACAGCGGGTACTCCTCGGTGTTTGTCGCGAGGACCTCCCCGTCGGCGTCGGCGACAAGGATTTTCACGCCTGACGTTCCCAGGTCGAGTCCCATCAAAAGGCTCATAGTACGTCTGTGTACTCGCCATTTCTAGGGTTAAATGTTGCTGTTCTTCACGTCGCGATGCCAACGCGGAGAGGAACGGCGACAGCGCGACGGGTGACAGGACAACACAAATCGGCGGTCGAACCCGGCGGAAAATGTCGATTCGGACGGGGAATTCGAAGCTATCGACGCCTTACTGCTCGTTTGGCCCGTCGTCACGCGGCCCGGTCGGGAAGTAGAACTCGTGTTCTGACTGGGTTTCGAACCGATCGAGCACGTCGTGTAGCGGCCCGGCGTAGCGGATGAGGTCCTCGGCCCGCTGGGAGACCTCGTTGAGTTCGGCGGCCTGTTCCTCGGCCGCGCCCGCGACGCTCTCGGACTCTTCGAGCGTTTCTTCAGCCAGGTCGACGACATCGGCGACCGTCCGGGCGACCTCGTCGATCTGGGCGAGTTGATCCTCGAAGTCGACGTCCGGGTGCTCGGCCGCGAACTCGTCGAGCCGTGCGGACAGCGCATCGATCTCCTCGGAGATCTCCTGGAGCCGTTCCTGCTGTTCGTAGGCGTCGTCGGAGATCCGCTGGACGGAGCTCGCTACCTGTTCTGCGGCTTCCTGGACGCTGTCCGAGGAGTTTTGGACGATCTCGCCGGCCTCCTCGACCTCGTCGGCGAAGCTCTTGAGCTGACCCGTCGTCTTTTCGAGTTCGTCGATCATCTCGTTGAACTCGCTGGCGATCCGGTCCATCGCCTCGTTCTCCCCGTCGATGTCCATCCGACGGGTGAGGTCACCGGCCGCACACTGTTCCATCGTCTGGCTGTATTCCTCCGCCTTCTCCTGGAGATACTGGTTCATCTCCATGGCTTCGGCCCGGGAGACCTCGGCCTCCTTGCGGGCTTGTTCGGCCTCGGTGATCTGCTCGCGCAGCGAATCCCGCATGTTCGCAAAGCCATCATATAACCGGCCGATCGAGTCGATCCGCGTCGTGTGGATCGCCACGTCGAGGTTCCCTTGTTCGATCTCCTCGGCCTTCCGCCGGAGCCGATCGACGGAACTCGCCGTCGAATACCCGAGGATGGCCCCGACGCCACCGATCATGATGGCGGCCAGAATCGTCACGATCTGGCCCCACTTCGATATTGTTTGGACGAACCCGAACAGATCGCTCGTCGGCGCGTGCGTGACGATTGTCCACGAGGGATCGATCACGTCACCCCCGACCGAGGCGTACCCGACGGCGTAGGCCTCATCCAGGACGGTCGGATTATTCTCGATGATCCGAACGCCGCTCGTTCGGTTCTGTCCGTCGGCGGGTTCGGCCATCGCCTGCCGGATCGTCTCCTCGTTACCGTACGTGCCGAGGACGGTGGATTCCTGTCCGTCACCCGCCAGAGCTCGCGTATCCGCTTGGACGGTATTGTCGGAGTTGACCACCTGTGAGAAGTGAGTGCTTGCATCCCCATCGGTCAGTCCTTCACTCTCGATTGCACTGGCCAGGTTCGAGACGCGAAACTCCATGAAGAGATACCGATTGGCGACATTGTGTTCGACGCGCTTGATGAATCCGACGACCGGTTCTCCCGAGACCTCGTAGGCCTCTGTCATCTGAACCTGCGGATACTCGTCGATACCCAGCTGAAGCTCACTCAGCAACGGGTGATCCGTCTCCGAGACGGGAATCGTCCTCGACTGGAGCGCGCCCCGGTTGATCTCCTCGAGGGTGTCGCCCGTATACTGCATGGCCAGGACTTCAGTCCCGTTGTCGGGCGAGAGGAGGTAGATCCCGTGTGCCCCCTCACTGACCTTCGAGAACAACGGTCGAGCTAACTGCCGATTGAGTGTGGCCTTCTCAGACAGATCGGCCCCCAATCCGTCGTTCGTCGACGCGAGATCAGCCGTGACGGCGTTTCGCTGGATCCACTGCTCGACGATCGAGGCCTGTTGTGACGCGAGGCGCTCGTACTCCGCTCGCGTGTCTTCTTCGACCTGCTCAGCCAGCGCACCCGTCGCCGTGAACCCGATCCCCGCGAGGATCAGGCCCATCATGACGAGAACCAACCCGAATTTTAGTGCGAACCGTTTCCTGATGACGTCCGGGACGATCGTCGCCAGGAGACGGCCGATCGGGCCGCCCCCAGCGTCGTCATCCTCGGATTCGATATCTGGATTGTTGCTCATAGTTTACGAGAAGCGTCCTGCTGTGTATCGATACTGCCGGTTGTATTCATTGTTTTTATTCTCCATGCTACAGATCCGGCCGCCGGCATCGATATTCGCACCTTCCGCTGCATCGATAAAAAAGGCCAGGGAGCGGATTCAAACCGTGAGGATAGACCCTACTCCCCGTTGTCCGCTTCGTCTCGCGGTCCGGTCGGGAAGTAGAACTCGTGTTCGGATTCGGTTTTGAAGCGATCGAGCACCTCGTGCAGCGGCCCGGCGTAGCGGATAAGATCACCGGCGCGCTGGGAAACCTCGTTGAGTTCGGCGGCCTGTTCCTCGGCCGCGCCCGCGACGCTCTCGGACTCTTCGAGCGTTTCTTCAGCCAGGTCGACGACCGCCGCGACCGTCCGGGCGACCTCGTCGATCTGGGCGAGTTGGTCCTCGAAGTCGACATCCGGATGCGCGGCCGCAAACTCATCGAGTCGGGCCGCGATGGCGTCGATCTCTTCGGAGATCTCCTGGAGGCGTTCCTGCTGTTCGTAGGCGTCGTCGGAGATCCGCTGGACCGATTCGGCAACGTGCTCTGCGGCTTCCTGGACGCTGTCCGAGGAGTTTTGGACGATCTCGCCGGCCTCCTCGACCTCGTCGGCGAAGCTCTTGAGCTGACCCGTCGTCTTTTCGAGTTCGTCGATCATCTCGTTGAACTCGCTGGCGATCCGGTCCATCGCCTCGTTCTCCCCGTCGATGTCCATCCGACGGGTGAGGTCACCGGCCGCACATCGCTCCATGATGTGGCTGTATTCCTCCGCTTTCTCCTGGAGATACTGGTTCATCTCCGTGGCCTCGGCCCGGGAGACTTCCGCCTCCTTACGGGCCTGTTCGGCCTCGTCGATCTGCTCGCGAAGCGAATCCCGCATGTTCGCAAAGCCATCATATAACCGGCCGATCGAGTCGATCCGCGTCGTGTGGATCGCCACGTCGAGGTTCCCTTGCTCGATCTCCTCGGCCTTCCGCCGGAGCCGATCGACGGAACTCGCCGTCGAATACCCGAGGATGGCCCCGACGCCACCGATCAGGAGCGCAGCCAAGATCGTCACGATCTGACCCCACTTCGATATTGTTTGGACGAACCCGAACAGATCGCTCGTCGGCGCGTGCGTGACGACGGCCCACTGGCGGTCGATCCCTTCGTCCTCGACCTCGATCGATGCGTAGCCGACAGCGTAGGGCTCACCGACGACGGACGTGTCGTCTTCGACGATCCTGACGCCCGATGTCCGAGCGGCGTTCTCACGGGGGCTCTCCATGGCCTCTGTTACGGTCTGGGAGTTCCCGTACGGACTGCCAACGGCCGACCCGGCGTCGTCTGCAGTCGCCATTCGGGAATCAACCTGGACGGTTCCGGAGCTGTTGATGATCTGGGCGAAATGGTTCGCCGGCGTGTCGTCCTGTCTATCGCCGACGATCGAACTTCCCAGCCGTGTGGCGTCGTACTCGATGACGAGATACCGACTGGGCGAATCCTGTATCGGACTGACGAAGCCGACGACTGCATCGCCGTTCCGGGTGTAGACGTCGGACATCTCGACCTCAGACGTGTCCATGGTTGTGACGTCGACGTCCGCCACCCAGGACTGAGCGGAATCCACAAGCGGAATTTGCTGATTGGCCTCCGTACTCGAACTGGAGGCCTGGGCGATGATTGCCGGCTCCGCACTATCGTAGGAGACGAGGTAGAACCCTTCGGCATCTCCGAGGATCGTTCCCCAGAGCCGTCTTAGCGTCAGGTCAGTCGACTGGTCACTGCCGGCAGTCAACCCAGTGCTCTGGGAGGCTAATCGGACGGAAACACTGTTGCGTTCGACCCACTTCTCCACGATCGTCGCCTGCTGGGTCGCTAACTGTTCGTACTCGGCACGTGCGTCCTCTTCGACCTGGTCAGCCAGGGTCCCGGTCGCGGTGAACCCGATGCCCGCGAGAATCAGCCCCATCATGATAAGAACGAGGGCGAACTTCAGCGCGAAACGCTTTCGAATGAAATCCGGGACGATCGTCGCCAGCGTCTGGCCGAGAACCCCTTCTTCAGGATCGTCGACGTCAATATCTGGATCAGTGCTCATAGTTTGTGATACGTGTCTTGCAATGTACCAGTCGAAGCTTCGTCATCATAATTCTATTTTGATACGACAAATACGCTTTCCGTCTTCGAAACCAGTGGTTTTCCTACCTCGATATTAAAATGTAGGGTGTGGATTCAGTCTGTGAGGACCCACTCGATACTGTCGGCCGACGATCGGGAGTCGCCGATCCGGACGGACAACCGGTCCGCGGTGGAGAGCCGGCCACTCTCCTAAAGTGAGCAGCACGATCCCGGTCCGAAGGGAGCCAAAAGCCCGACTGCGGACGGTCTGGGATCGAGTGAGCGACAGGGTACCGCAATATTCAAGTAGCTACTGGATGCAGTTTAAGCGTGTCTGTCCTACGACACAGGTGATACCATGAGCGAATACTTCCCAGAGATCGACGAGATCACGTACGAGGGACCGGACTCCCAAGACCCGCTTTCGTTTAGCTATTACGACCCCGAGAAGCAGGTCGGCGAGAAGACGATGGCCGAGCATCTTCGATTCTCGGTGGCCTACTGGCATACGCTCCGCGAAGACGGGTCCGACCCGTTCGGAGCAGGGACGATGCAACGTCCCTGGGACGATATCGACGACCCAATGGAGAAGGCCCACGCGCGAGTCGACGCCGCCTTCGAGTTCTTCGAGAAACTCGGCGTCCCGTACTTCTGTTTCCACGATCGCGACATCGCACCCAAGGGCGATGATCTCGCCGAGTCCAACCAAAATCTCGACGAGATCGTCGATCACGTCGAGGAGAAGATGGACGAGACGGGCGTCGAACTCCTGTGGGGGACGGCCCAGCTGTTCATGGAGCCGAAGTTCGCCCACGGCGCGGCAACCTCGCCGAACCCCGACGTCTTCGCCCACGCGGCGGGACAGGTCAAGAAAGCGATGGAAGTCACCGAGCGTCTGGGTGGCGAGAACTTCGTCTTCTGGGGCGGCCGCGAGGGCTACAAGACGCTGCTGAACTCCGACATGGGCCGAGAGCTGGACAACATGGGCCGGTTCTTCCGGATGGCGGCCGACTACGCCGACGACATCGGCTTCGACGGTCAGTTGCTCATCGAGCCAAAGCCCAAAGAGCCCACCAAACACCAGTACGACTTTGACGCCGCGAACGTCATGGCGTTCCTGCGTGAGTACGGCCTGGAAGACCGCTTCAACCTCAACCTCGAGGCCAACCACGCGACGCTTGCGGGTCACACCTTCCGACACGAACTCCAGTACGCACGCGTCAACGACGCGCTGGGCAGCGTCGACGCAAACCAGGGCGACAAGCTGATCGGCTGGGACACCGACGAGTTCCCGACCGACGTCTACATGACGACGCTGGCGATGTACGAGGTGCTGGAGAACGACGGGATCGCACCCGGTGGCCTCAACTTCGACGCGAAGGTTCGACGGGAATCCTTCGAGCCTGTCGATCTCTTCTACGGCCACGTCGTCGGTATGGACACCTTCGCACGCGGGCTCGAAGTCGCCCACGAACTCCGGGAGGACGGTGTCTTCGCGGACGTCATCGACGACCGCTACGGCTACGACGCGGGGATCGGTGCCGAGATCGCCGCCGAGTCGACCGACTTCGAGGCGCTCGCCGAATACGCCCTCGAGAACGACGGGATCGAACTCGAGTCCGGTCGCCAGGAGAAGCTGAAGGCAGTTCTCAACAGCTACATCCTCGAATCCTGAACGGATCGCAGTGAGGATATCTCCACCTTCGTTTTGGACGACGTAATCGCGTGCGCTGTCACCCTGAGCTACCGGCGACGGGCTGATACCAGCAGTGGCTGGCAAACCCCGTTACTCGGATCGGGCCGGCGACAACCACTCATAGAGTCTCGCATCCAGATATGCGCCATCGACCAGATAGTGCTCGTGCAGTCGTCCAACGTTCTCAAAGCCGTTTGACTCCAAGACCGACGCTGAAGCGTCGTTCCCTTCGAAGACGCGAGCGTGTAGCTTTCGGAGACGGAGTTCGTCGACAGCGTACGCTTTGAGCAGTGACACGGCCGCCGTGGCGACGCCCTCCCGTCGCGCGTCGGGATCAACCCAGTAGCCGATCGCAGCCCGCCCGTGGACCTCCTCGCGGAAAAACAGCCAGCAGAAGCCGACGCGTTCGCCGTCCCGTGAGAGCAGGAAGCCGACGACATCGTCATCGTCGAGAAACGCCTCCTTGCCGTCGTGGCTCCAGGGTTCCTGACCATTCGTCATGCGCCTGACGTCCCGCCGGTTCGCCTGTGTCGCCAGATAGGCGTGATCCGACGGTTCGATCGCTCGGAGCGAGACGGTTTCCCCCTCGCGAAACACTGGACCTGGCATGAATATGGGTTCGGAGTAGCGGAAAAGAACCTGCCGATCGGTCGACGGTTCGGGGTGGGCCAGTGGACAGACGGGTGACGGCGGGTTCTTCGAGCCATCGCGGCTGCCGAAAACCGCGTCGATCAGCGCCGCAGAACCCGCGAAGGCAACACTTTAGTATATTTTGTGCGATGACGCGTATATGGAACAAGCACTGGTTGTCGTCGACGACACGGAAGCGAGCGAGGAGTTACTCCGGAAGGCCGGCGATATCGCCGAGGGACTCGGGGCAAAGCTGTACCTCTTTGGAACCCTCGACCCGGACGAGTTCGACGAGGCCCGGGAAACCCTCGATACGATCGGCGAAGTCGAGAACACGTCCTACACCGATTCGGACATCCTGAAAACGGTCCACACTTCGCTGAACGAGACCATCGAGGAGGTTTTCGGCGACCCGGACTTCGCGTACGAGACCGTCGGTGCGGTCGCAGGCGAGGGTGACCGCGCCTCGAAGGTCATCGAGGCCGCCGAGAAGTTCGAGTGCGGACACATCTTCCTGTCGGGCCGCAAGCGCTCGCCGACCGGGAAAGCACTGTTCGGTGACACGGTCCAGTCGGTCTTGCTCGACTTCGACGGCGAAGTCACGGTCAACCTCCAGTAACGCGGCCCGTTTGCCGGCCGCGGTCACGACCGCCGGAAGGGCGGTCCCGTCCCCGATCCATCGCCGATAGCTGTGGGCTTCTCGCCCACAACGTTATGGTGTCAGCGACAGAACTCGTGCAACTATGCAGAAAAAGTTCCTCAACGGTCGCTGGGAGTTCCGCGACCCGGACGGCGAGTGGCTCGATGGGACCGTTCCCGGCGGCGTCTACACGGACCTGCGGACGAACGGTGTGATCGACGATCCGTTCGTGGCCGACAACGAACTCGACGTCCAGTGGGTCGGTCGGACCGACTGGACCTATCGCCGGACCGTCGATGTCGAGCCGGCAATGCTTGCTCACGACCGCGTCCTGTTGCGCTGTGACGGACTGGACACCGTCGCGACAGTCCGGGTGAACGGCGAGGTGGTCGGCGAGTCGGTCAACATGCACGTCGCCAACGAATTCGACGTGGCCGACGCCCTCAAGCGCGGGGAAAACGAGATCCGTATCGAGTTCCGGTCCCCCGTCGAGTACGCCCTCGAGCGACAGGAGGCCCATCCCCACGAGGTTCCCCACACCCACTATCCAGTCGAGCAGCCCGGCCGACCGTTCATCCGGAAGGCCCAGTGTCACTTCGGGTGGGACTGGGGCCCGAGTCTCCCGACGACGGGGATCTACCGGGACATCTCGCTTGTGGCCTACTCCGCTCCGCGGATCACCCATACGACGACCGAACAGGACCACGACGGCGAGCGCATCGACCTGACTGTCCGGGTCGGGATCGACGCGCCGAGTGCGGGCGAGTGCGAACTCGCGGCATCGATCGCGGACGGCGAAACGACCGAGACGGTCGTGCTGGAGGCGGGCGAGCAGGAAGTCGAACTCACGCTCGGCGTCGAGGACGTCGACCTGTGGTGGCCAAACGGCTACGGCGACCAGCCGCTATACGATCTCGAGGTGACGATCACCGATCGAAGCGGTGCCGGCGACCCGACCAGTCACACCGTGACCGACCGACTGGGCTTTCGCGACCTGGAAGTCGTCGTCGAACCCGACCCAGCGGGATCGTCGTTCTATTTCGAAGTCAACGACACCCCCGTCTTCGCGAAGGGAGCGAACACGATCCCCGTCGCCCCACTGTACGGCGACGTAACCCGCGACCGCTACGAGCACCTTATCGAGAGTGCCGCCGCGGCGAACATGACCATGCTCCGGGTCTGGGGTGGCGGCTACTACGAGCACGACACGTTCTACGAGTTGTGTGACGAACACGGCCTGCTCGTCTGGCAGGACTTCATGTTCTCATGTGCGCTCTATCCAGCCGACGACGCGTTTCTGGAAACCGTCGAGGAGGAGGTCCGCTATCAGGTCCGTCGGCTGGCGAATCACCCCTCGATTGCACTCTGGTGTGGGAACAACGAGAACGAGGAGGCCCTCCACAACTGGTTCGTCGACCATCCGGCCCACGATGAACAGGTCGCGGATTACGAGGCGCTCTACGAGGAGACCGTCGAGCCGGCCTGTCGCGACGAGGATCCCTCGCGGACGTTCTGGCCGGGATCGCCCTCCAGCGGCCCCGACGCCGAGGACCCCTACGAGTTCGGGTCGGGTGACGTCCACTACTGGGACGTCTGGCACGAGGGCCAACCGTTCGGGGACTACTACACGACGGAGCCTCGCTTCGTCTCGGAGTTCGGCTACCAGTCGTTCCCGTCGGTCGAATCGCTGCGGACGGTCGTCCCGGACGACCAGTTGAACCCGACTGCCCCCCTCATGGAGCACCACCAGCGCAACCCCGGCGGGAACGCGACGATCCTCACCCGACTGGCCTCGTACTTCCGGGTGCCCTTCGACTTCGAAGATTTCGTCTACCTCTCCCAGCTGCTCCAGGCCGAGGCGATGTCGACGGCCATCGAGCACTGGCGGCGTCGTAAACCCGAGACAATGGGGGCGCTGTACTGGCAACTCAACGATCTCTGGCCCGTTGCGTCGTGGTCGTCGATCGAATACGACGGGACGTGGAAGGCCCAGCAGTACGCCGCCCGCCGGCAGTTCGCACCCGTTCTCGTCTCCTTCCATCCCGAATTCGAGGGCGACACCGGCGGTGAGAACGCCCAGGCCGACGACGAAGCCGAACGCGATTTCGGGGATATCAGTGCGCAGACGCTGTGGCTCACCAGCGACGAACCGCGGCCGCTCGCCGGCGAGATCACCCTCGAAGTTCTCACCTTCGACGGCGAGATCGTCGACGAACGGGCCGTCGACGTTGACATCGCGCCACAGGAAAGCACGCCGCTCGCGACCATTGACCGAGCGGACCTCCCCGACGACGTCGATCCGGCGACGGTGATGATTCGAGCCGAATACGACGGGCCGGGGGAATCCTATCCTGCGACGTCCTTCTTCGAGGACTACAAGGCGCTCGAGCTGCCGACTGTCGACCTCGACGTGGCGATCGACGGCGACGAAGTGACAGTCAGCGCGCCCGAGGGGGCCGCCCTGTTCGTCGGGCTCGACGCCGGACCACTCGCGGGGTGGTTCACAGACAACTACGTCGACCTGCGGCCCGGCGAGAGGCGGACCGTCGCCTTCGAGGCCCGTGAGAACCACCGCGACGGTCTGATCGAAGCCCGCCTCCGGGAGCACCTCTCGACGAGGCACCTCCGGGAGACGTACTAGCCGAGCCCTCGCCGACCGGCCGGGGCTGCGTCCGACGGCGATTTGCTCGCCCGCCGTGCGTTTCGAAGGGTATTTATCCGACAACGGCTGAACTATTTCTTCGTGGACGAATCCGGGCCGAAAACGAACGTCACGGAGGGTGGGCTCCTCCGTCCAATGCTCGACATCGCGTGGCCGCTGGTCGTCTTCCAGTTGCTGAACGTCGCCTATAACGTGACCGACACCATCTGGCTCGGCCATTACTCGGCCGACGCGGTCGGTGCGCTGAGCATCGCGTGGCCGCTGATCTTCCTGTTCATCTCGATCGCGGGCGGGTTCAACTCGGCGGGTGCGATCCTGGTCGCCCAGTACACCGGTGCGGATAGCGAGGGATCGGCGGGGCTCGTGACGGGCAACCAGCTGGTGTTCGTCGTCGGGATGGCGACTGTCCTGGGCGTCGCCGGCTTTTTCCTCTCCGATCAGCTGCTCGCACTGTTGCCCTCGAGTGCGGACACCACGGAGCGGATCATCCCGATGGCCAACGACTACATGGAGGTGTTCTACCTCGGGCTCCCGCTTTTGTTCTCGTTTTTCGTCTTCTCGTCAGTCATGCGCGGGTACGGCGACACCAAGACGCCGATGTACGTGATGGCCGGCAGCGTGGGGTTGAACGTCGTGATCGACCCGATCCTCATCTTCGGGTTTGCCGACAATCCGCTGTTCGCACCGCCGGGACTCGACGTGATCGGCGCGACACTTGCGGAGCTGACTGCCTTCGGCGGGTTCGGAATCCAGGGAGCCGCCATCGCCACCATCTCCTCGCGTGGCCTGGCGGCAGTCGCCGGCATCCTCCTCCTCTTTTTCGCCGGCTACGGTCCGGACGTCCGGCTGGAACACTTGCGGCCGGACTTCGGCGTGATTCGGAAAATGGTCGACCTCGGGTTGCCGACGACCGCCGAACAGTCGGCGGCGGCGCTGGGCATGATCACCATGACCGCGATGGTGTCGATGTTCTCGCCGGCGGTCGTGGCGGCCTACGGCCTCACCAACCGGATCGGGACGATCGTGTTCCTGCCGTCGATGGGACTGGGGCGGGCGACCAACACGATGGTCGGCCAGAATCTGGGAGCCGAAAAGCCCGATCGCGCCGAGCGCGCCACCTGGGTCGCCTCGAAGGTCATCGTCGGCGTCCTCTTTGTCGCCGGTGCCATCGCGTTCATCTTCCCCGAACCGATCGTCGGCGTGTTCCTCGGGACGGGCACCGAGGAGGCGGCGATCACACTCGCCTTCGCCGCGACGTACCTCCAGGTCAGGGCCTTCGAGTTCGTCTTCATGGGCGTCTTCCAGGTCATGCTCGGCGCGTTCCGGGGGGCAGGAAACACCCGGACGGCGATGGTCCTCTCCGTCATCGCGCTATGGCTCGGCCGCGTCCCACTGGTATATCTCCTCGCGGTCGATCCCGGCGTCCTCGGCGTGTTTGGCATCTGGATCGGGTTCGCCGCCGGCGACATCCTCGGCGGGATCGTCGCCGTCCTGTGGTTCACCAGGGGAACCTGGAAGGAAGCCGTCATCGAGGAGACCGGTCCGGACAGCGAGCCAACGGCCGAGCCGCCCGAGGCGGTCAATACGGACTGACCGCCGAAGCAGTGGCCGGACAGCTGCCTGGCCGACCGGAATGGGGCCCAACCCACCCCCCTCGGCCAAAGAGCGTGACATTAATCTCGGTCGGGTCGCAGTGTAGGACCATGGGAATCAGTGACCAGGTCGGACCCGGCGTCCCGGACGGTATCGATCCGGCAGCCGACAGTCGGGCCACGTACGACTACGTCAGCGACGACGTGCAACGGCCAGGCCTCGTGAGTGACCTGGAGGAACGCATCGAGGGGGACGTTCGCTTCGACGAATACTCCCGACAACTGTACGCGACGGACGCAAGCGCCTACGAGGTACTCCCGGTCGGCGTCGTCTTCCCGCGTTCGACCGCCGACGTGGCGAGCGTCGTCGAGTACTGCGCCGCCCGAGAGATCCCCGTCCTGCCACGCGGCGGCGGGACGAGTCTCGCCGGCCAGACGGTCAACGAAGCGGTCGTGCTTGATTTCACTCGATACATGGACAGCGTGCTGGAGAACGATCCCGAGAACGCACGCGCCCGGGTCCAGGCCGGGACCTACATCGGCGATATGAACAAGGCGTTCGCCGAGCACGACCTGAAGTTCGCGCCCGATCCCGCCTACGGCGACAAGAGCGCCGTCGCCGGCGCGATCGGCAACAACTCCACCGGCTCGCACTCGCTGAAGTACGGCAAGACCGACGCCTACGTCGAGTCGGTGGAGGTCGTCCTCGCCGACGGCACCGTCACGGAGTTCGGCGAAGTGACACTGGAAGAACTACAAGACAGCGCTGACCCGGACGGCGATCTCGAAGCCCAAATCTATGCCGAGGTGGGCCGTATCCTGGACGAAGAGACGGAGACTATCGACGAGCGGTTCCCGGACCTGAAGCGGAACGTCTCGGGATACAACCTCGACCGACTCGTCGAGGAAGCCGACGACGGGACGGTCAACCTCGCACGCCTGCTGGCCGGCAGCGAGGGGACCCTCGCCGTGATCACCGAGGCGGAGGTCTCCCTGGAGCCAGTGCCCGAGACCAAGTCGATCGCACTGCTGGCGTACGAGAGTCTCATCGACGCGATGGAGGACGTCTCGATCATCCTCGAACACGATCCCTCCGCCCTCGAAGTGCTCGACGATACGCTACTGGAGTTGGCAGGCAAGACCGAGGAGTTCGGCCCGCTGGTCGCGGAGATGGTCCCCGAGGGCACCGGCGCGATGTTGCTGGTGGAGTTCTACGCTGACAGCGACGAAGCGGGGAGACAGAAGGTCGCCGACCTGATCGCCGACCGGGTTCCCGACGGCGACAGTGAACTCGATCCCAGCGAGGGGGCGAGCGAGATTACCGACGAGCCACACTACGCCTTTGACGCCCAGGAGGCCCACGCTGACGACGAACGCAAACGCTTCTGGAAGCTCCGCAAGTCCGGCAATCCGATCCTGCTGGGCCGGACGACCGACGAGAAGCACATCAGCTTCATCGAGGACACCGCCGTCCCGCCGGAGAACCTCCCCGAGTACGTCGCGGACTTCCAGGACCTGCTGGAGGACGTCGGCACCTTTGCAGCCTTCTACGCCCATGCAGGTCCGGGCTGTCTCCACATCCGCCCGCTCGTGAACACGAAGACGACCGAGGGTATCGAGCAGTTCGAGGCGATCGCCGAGGGGGCGACCGACCTCGTCGTCGAGTACGGCGGCAGCGTCTCCGGCGAGCACGGCGACGGTCGCGCCCGCTCGCAGTTCAACCGGAAACTCTACGGCGACGACCTCTGGGAGACCTTCGAGGAACTCAAGACCGCCTTCGACCCCGACTGGCTGCTCAACCCGGGCAACATCTGTGGCGATCACGACATGACCGAAAACCTCCGGTTCAGCCCGGAGTACGACTTCGAACTCGGATTCGATCCCGTCCTCGAATGGGACAACGAGAACGGGATGCAAGGGATGGTCGAGCTCTGTCACGGGTGTGGTGGCTGTCGGGGCCCCCAGGAAACCACCGGCGGCGTGATGTGTCCGACCTTCCGCGCCAGCGAGGAGGAAGTCACGTCGACACGAGGCCGGGCGAACATGCTTCGGCAGGCCATGAGCGGCGACCTGCCCGCGGACGTGACCGACGAGGAGTTCATGACGGAGGTGCTTGACCTCTGTATCGGCTGTAAGGGCTGTGCCAAGGACTGCCCGAGCGAGGTCGACATGGCCAAACTCAAAGCGGAAGTCACCCACCAGTATCACCAGGAACACGGGTCGAGCCTCCGGGATAAGATCTTCGCGAACGTCGACCGACTCCTCCCGCTCGGAAGCGCGCTTGCCCCCATCTCGAACTGGGCACAGCGCCTCCCCGGCCGTGGCATCATCCAGGAGAAGGTCCTCGGGATCGCCCGCGAGCGGAAGTTCCCGACCTTCTACCGGGAGACCTTCGTCGACTGGTTTGCGAGTCACGAACCGCAGGTCTCGGCGGCGGAAGCTGATCGCAAGGTGTTGCTGTTCCCCGACACGTTCTCGAACTACAACCGCCCACAGGCCGGCAAAGACGCCGTCCGCGTCCTCGAAGCGGCCGGCGTCCACGTCGACGTTCCCAGCGACGTCACCGACAGTGGCCGTGCAGCCAACTCGAAGGGATTTCTCGACAAGGCCAAAGAACACGCCAGCGAGAACGTCGAAACGCTGGCCCCGCGAGTAGCAGATGGCTGGGACGTCGTCAGTATCGAGCCGTCGGTCGCGGTGATGTTCCAGCTCGACTACCTCGATCTGCTGGGCGGGAGAGACGCCGAGACTGTCGCGAACAACACCTACGGGATCTTCGAATACCTCGACACGCACGGTCTCGTCGAGGAGATCGAGGTGGACCCGAGCGACCGACCGCTGACCTACCACGGACACTGCCACCAGAAGGCAATCAAGAAAGAGCACTTCACCGCGGAGGTCCTCGAAGACGTCGGGTTCACGGTCGATGCGCTTGACAGTAGCTGCTGTGGCATGTCCGGATCCTTCGGCTACGAGGCCGAACACTACTCGCTGAGTCAGGCGATGGGCGACATCCTCTTCGATCAGATCCGGGAGAGTTCGGGCGAGCGCGTCATCGCCCCCGGTGCCTCGTGTCGCCATCAGATCGGCGAACACGAGGGGGCGAGCGACGATCCGCCCCACCCGATCGAAGTGCTCGCCGCGGACCTCCAGGAGTAAAGACAGTGACCATCGCTCCGGTCGGAAAGCGCTACCCGTCGATCGGCGTCGAAGAATCCGAAAACCGCAAGTCTGCGTGGCGGTCCGATGGCTGACGCGCTGTCATGACCGGGAGAGACACAGTGCTTTTATGCTGTCGTCGGGTCATTTCGAGGTAGATGTCTAGACGGGCAGCGACAGTTGGGTGTCTGTTGATGATTGTCGGGCTCGTGGGCCCGATGATGGCCGTGAGTGGCCCGCTCGGAATCGGGTCGGGCACGTCGGAGATGGCCCCGACGAACGACGCCGGCTTCGAGCGCGTGTCGGACGAGTCCCGCCTGCGCGGGGGAGCTTCTAGCGCCCAGATCCCGTTTGCGATCGGGGACGACCGCTTCGACCGGACACTGTTCGAGATCACCGTCTACGAGAATCAATCGGCCCAGTGGCGCTTCCAGTATACCCAGCGCCTGGAAAACGATACCGAGGAGACGAACTTCAAAGCCTACGCGGCCGAGTTCCGGGAGAACGAGACCGACCTGTACCGGCAGTTCGTCAGCTATGCCGGCGAGCTGGCCCGAACCGGAACGAACGTCACTGGCCGGCAGATGAACGCCACCGACTTCGCTCGGGACGCCCGCACGGGAACGCTCGACAACCTGGGCATCGTCGAAATGTCATTCTCGTGGACGAACTTCGCCCAGCAGCAGGAGACGGGTGGCGTCCTCGTCAGCGACATCTTCGAAGGCGGGTTGGCCATCCGCGCGGACCAGCAACTGCGTTTCGTGGCCGGGCCGAACCTCACGTTCGACAGCGTCGAGCCGTCGCCGTCGAACACCTCCGGCCTCTCGGTCTCTGACAGCGAGTCCGTCGAGTGGGTTGGGGAGTACTCCTTCGCGGATCAACGTCCGCGAGTCGCCTTCAGTCCCATCACAGCCGAGACAACGACGGAGCGCGAGGGAACGACGACCGAATCGACGGACGTGACGACGAGCAACGGGTCCGAGACCACGGTCGACCGAACAGCGAGTGACCGGGCGACGACCACCGAACCGCAGGGTGGGTTCCCTGGCGGTGCAACAACCGACACGACCGCGACGACAGTCGCGGGTGATGGGTCGGCCGGCGGTCCCGGACTCGGCGGCATGCTCGTCGGGCTCGTGGTGATCACGCTCGTGGTGGTGATCGCCACCTGGCGAGGGGGCTATTTCGACGTCGGCGAGGGCGAAGCCAGTCCCGGGGCTGGCGGTGGCGACGACGGTGATGGATCCGACGCTAACCAGCCAGCGGACGGACCGGCTGAAGCGACGGCCGAGACGGGTGGGCAGGCAGTGACCGGGGCAGCGCTACTGAGTGACGACGATCGCGTTCGACAGCTGCTCGAAGACAACGGCGGTCGCATGAAACAGACGGCGATCGTCGAGGCGACCGAATGGTCGAAGTCCAAGGTGAGTATGCTGCTCTCGGAGATGGAAGACGACGGCGAGATCACGAAACTCCGGGTCGGCCGGGAGAACATCGTGAGTCTGCCCGGATCTGAGCCGGCGGCTGCGGGATCGCCGTTCGATGATCTCGACGAGGAAGAGTGAGACGGGCGTGGGATCGAGTGGCGTAATCGATCGAAAGCGGAACGGTTAAACCCGTTTCATCGTAACGGTAGAATGCGCTCCGGTGGTGTAGTCCGGCCAATCATCTTGCCCTCTCACGGCAAGGACCAGGGTTCAAATCCCTGCCGGAGCACTTCTGTCGCTCGCAATGTCGCGAGCGACGAATGCGGCATGAGGGATTTGAAGTAGACCAGTCGCGCGCAGCGAAGCGAGCACGTCTGGGCGTGGTTCAAATCCTGCCGGAGCACTTCGCTGCGAACAAATTCGTGAGCAGCAATGCTTGATTTGGATTTGAAGTAGAGAAGTCGCGCCCAACGAGTCGCGGGACCGAAACTGCCGAGCGATTTCAGCCTCGCCCACTCCATCCACGCCTATATGTGAACACAACTCCGCGCGGCACCGAACACAGTTCGTACGCATCAAGGATCTCGTGAACAAGCGCCGATTCGTTGTCCGGAGCGGGAGGAGTTCGGCTACAGAACTGCCGCCAGCTCACGCAGACTAAACAGCGACCAATTGTCGCCGATGTCCGCAGCGAGCCCATCAACGAACCCGCTCTTCGAGAACAACGCGAATTCCTCATCTCGTGTGTCCGGCCCCCATCGAACACGAGCTGCTTTCTCCTGGAGCTGTGAAACGAGTGAGTGGCCAACAGGCTGGGTCGTCCATTTACATTCTGCAAGCAGAATCCGGTCGGCATCCGGGGCGAGTCCGACAATGTCGATTTCGTCTTCGCCGTACCACCACCGCCCAACCGCTGAATACGGCCCGAATTCGCCACGACGGATCGCTTCCCAGACGGTCTCCTGACAGACATCCTCGAACGTCGTTGCGACGTGGTCAGGGAGGTTCGGCTCGATCGTTCCCTCGTAGACGATGTCGGGTGCTTCTTCGATACTGGAGCGGTTCGGCTCGACGAATCGAAACCAGAACCGGAGGAACTCGTCAGCGACCTGGTATCGCGACCGCTTGGACTGCTTTGGTGACGCCGTCACTGGCACCTCGCGGTCGATCAGCCGCAGTCGCCGAAGCGTCTGAAGATACTTCGACAGTGGGCCGACATCGATGCCGGTCGCTCCCGAGATCTCGTTGGGCGTCGTGTGACCGGTCGCAATTGATTCGAGAATACTCATGTATCGAGCAGGGTTCCGAAGCTCGGTGCGGAGCAGAAACTCGGGCTCGTTGTAGAGACGGGCCGTCGGGGAGAGAATATGGGTCTGAATGTTCTCCTTGAGAGAGTGGTCATAGTCGAAAAGGGTGAGATACATCGGCGTGCCACCCGTGACAGCAAACGACCGGATTGCGTCCTCGATATCGTCAGCGATGATATCCTGGGCCTGTTGGAACGAAAACGGCTGGACGTCAATTTGTCCCGTCCGGCGGCCATACAGCGGGCTTTCGTGACCGAGCACCGCTGACTCCATTGTACTCACACTGGACCCACATAGCACAAGCATCGACTCAGTGTCCGTGAGTTGTTCATCGACGAACGACTGGAGGTAAGACGGGAGGGAGTCGTTTTCCTCGACGAGATATGGGAATTCATCGATGGCGATGACGAGTTGTTCAGTCGCTAGTTTCTCGCCGAGGTACGCAAAGGCCTCGTCCCAGCCGTCGATACGGGGAACACGATCGTCGAAGTAATCAGCGACCTTCTCGATGAACTTCTCGCGCTGGCGGTCTTGTGCTTCCTGGGCCGCGAGGAAGTAGATGTGGGGTCGGTCGGCACAGAATTCTTTGAGGAGTTCGGTTTTCCCGACGCGACGCCGACCGTAAACCACGTAGAAGCCGTGGCCCGGTGACTCGAACGCCGTTTCGAGGGCGTCGATTTCTTCCGCTCGGTCATAGAAGGTCATACTCTAGATAATGATTACTGCGATAATGACTTATAGTTTCCCCAGCCGCAACGTCAAACGTAGATTCATACCGCCACGGCAAGTGCGGCATCGCTGCTCTCGGAAGGTTCACATTCCGATCGACGCCGTCGATCGGCGTTCGCGGATTCAAAGAATCCGCTCACTCCCTGCCGGCGTCGTCGGACTACGTCCGACTGCTCGAGGGACTGCGTCCCTGTCCTCGTGAGCGAAGCGAACGGGGGCTCGGGAGACGAACAGCGACAGTCTCCCGGTGCACGTTTGGGACGAACAAGCTCAGGAGTCTTGAATACGGCCGGGGGAGTACTTTTCACCACGGGTACCCAACCAGACGCTATGGAACACGAAGCGACCATCGAGGGCGTGGGTGTCGGCGTGGGGGAGGAAGGTGCGGGGGCACCTGTGGTCTTGCTGCGTGCTCGCGAGCAACTCATTCCCATCTTCGTCAGTGGCGATCAGGCCCAGTCGATGCAACTCGCCATCGAGAACGAGCCGTTCGAACGGCCGTTGACGCACGATCTGTTGATCGAGATGGTGTCGGAGTTCGGCGCGGCCATCGACCGCGTCCGGATCGACGACCTCTCTGACGGTACCTTCTACGCGAAAGTCGACGCCGAACAGTATGTCGAGGGCAACCGCAAGAACGCAGTCTTCGACGCCCGGCCCAGCGACGGCATCGCGATCGCGCTCCGGGAAGACTGCCCGATCGTCGTGAACGACGCGGTCATCGACGAGGCTGGCCGTCCTCCGGAAGCGTTCGAACCGGACGACGACGAGCAGATCGGTGCCGACAGCGACCCAAACCCGTTTGAGGACCCCTCGTTCGATGCCGGCGACGATTTCGACGATCCTGAGGACATGGACTTTTGAGCGATCGAGTTGTTCAGATCGGGCACCGCCCATCGACAGGACGGCTGCTCAGTCCGCACGAGGTACCCCTCGGTAACGCGCCAACCGCAATCGTGCGCAGATACTGATTTGTGTCTGGACCCCGTGGATCTACGTACGCGAATGGCATCCCAATCGAATGACTACCGGGTCGCGCCGGAGACGATGGCCGATCTGGAATCGGTTCTCGAACGGGGCGACCTTGAAGCCGCGCTGGAGATCTTCGAAGCCCTGTCGGACGAGCGCCGTCTGAAGGTCATGCGACTGCTTGCTGAGTCTGAGCTCTGTGTCTGTGATCTGGTCGCCCTCTTCGATATCGAATACTCCAAACTCTCCTATCACCTCAAGGTACTGAAAGAATCGGGACTGGTGACGGCCGATCGCGACGGCAATTACGTGACCTATCGGCCGACCGAGTGTGGGAACGAGGTCATCGGCGTAATCGAACAGTTCGAATGACCGAAACGAAATCACTCACTCGTCAGCCCCGAACAGTTCCTCGAAAAGCGCGGTAACGCGTCCCTCGACCTCGTCGCGGATCTCCCGAACGCGCGCCGGGTCTTGGCCGTCAGGATCAGCCAGCGCCCAGTCGCGAACCTCGACATCGGCATCGAGTTCCAGCGTCGAACAACCCATCGTCGCCACGAGGTCACAGTCGTTCAACGCCGCGGTCGAGAGCTCCCGTGGCTCCCGGTCAGAGAGATCGATATCGACCTCGGCCATCGTCTCGACGACTCCGTCGTGGACTGAATCGGCCGGATCGGTCCCGCCGGTGACGATTTCGACCGCATCTTCGAGTCCCCGACGGTCGCGCTCGCGCTCGGCGAAGGCCGTCGACATCTGGCTGCGGCCCGCGTTCTGGACGCAAACGAACCCCAGCGTCGTTGTCTCTCCCGTCATCGACCAGGAACAGTGGCCCGCCGAAGGAGTAGCTTTCTATGACGGCTATATAGGGCTCGATAGTCGGCCTGGCACTCGCGACATCACTCGGGGACCGCCGGCAGTTCGATCGGCGCTTCGAGCACTGCCGAGAGGGAGTCGGCCGCACCGACGAGCGGTGACTCCGTAGGTTCCGTGAGAGGATCGTCACTGTTCCAGGCATACTGGATCGTCCAGTCAGGATCGACGACGAAGGCCGCCCGTTTCGGAACGCCAGCGTGACCGCGAAAGTCCTCGTGGACGATGTCGTAGGCATCGGCGATCGTGGCGTGCAGGTCCGACAGTAGCGGGATCTCGATATCTCGCGTCTCGGCGTATTCCTCGTGAGCGAAGAGGCTATCCGAAGAAATGGCCCACACCACGAGATCATCCCGGTCGAGCCACTCGCCGGCGGCGACGAGATCCGGCGTTATCGTCGGGACGAAATCGACCGGATACCAAAGCAAGAGTGCCGCGCGCCCATCCCGGAGAGGATCCATCAGGTTGTAATATTCCGGCTGGCCGTTGACGATTCCTGGCAAGGAGAAGTCCGGGGCCGTCGCTCCGTCCTCGATCATACTCCCCTGTCCGAAGGGCACTCACAAGAGAATGCCGTCCGGCCGGAAGTCGTCGGCGACCGCGACGGGACCCGCCGCGACCGGAACGTTCTCGACACTGCAAGCCACTACATTGGCGTATGTACGAGGCCGTCGTCTTCGACAACGACGGCGTGCTGATGGAGTTGACGGAGATGGCCCTCCACCGGCGGGCCGCCCGCGACGCCTTCGACGCCGTCGGCGTCGCCGATCCCGCCGACGAACACGTCGAAGCGATGAGCATCGGTGTCACCGTCCCGAAACTCCATGCCGTCTGTGAGCACTACGATCTCGACCCCGACCGGTTCTGGCACGAACGGGACAGCCACATGTCCCGCCGCCAGCAGGACGCCATCCGCCGCGGGGAGAAAGGCGTCTACGACGACGTCGGGACGATCAACGCACTGGATCGGCCCATGGGAATCGTGAGTTCAAACCAGCAAGCGACCGTCGATTTCGGGCTCGATGCGTTTGATCTTGCCCGGCACTTCGAGACAGTCTACGGTCGGGAACCCACCGTCGAGAGCCTCCGGCGCAAGAAACCCGCGCCCTACTATCTCGAAGCGGCACTCTCAGACCTCGGGACGACGGACGCGCTGTACGTCGGCGACAGCGAGACCGACGTCGAGGCGGCCCATGCCGCGGGCATCGACGCGGCGTTCGTCCGCCGCCCCCACCGCGCTGGCGAGAACCTGTCGGTCACCCCCGAGTACGAGATCGACGGGCTCGCGGCCGTGCCACGGATTCTCGAGGGCGAACTGCCCGCGAGTGATTGAGAGACGCCCGGGAAAAGTCAGGCACTGCCGGAGACCAGATGCAGGCCGACGATGCCGACGACGATCGTCCCGATGAAGAAGATTCGCGCGAGCGTCGCCGGTTCGTCGAAGAGGACGATCCCCAGCGACGCCGTCCCGACGGCCCCGATCCCGGTCCAGACTGCGTAAGCCGTCCCGACCGGGAGTTCTTTGACCGCCTGGGCCAGCAGGACCATGCTGATCACGAGCGCGACGGCTGTCCCGAGGGTCGGCAATGGCTTCGACAGGCCGTCGGAGTACTCGAGTCCGATCGCCCATGCGATCTCGAACAGCCCGGCCACGAACAGGAGCCACCAGGACATCATCGCCCGGCTAGGCCACTCCGGCGGATGAACGTGGTGGTCTCGGCTATGAATTTGCAACAGAGCGCGTTGCTGGGGATCGGCGGAGCAGGCATACGCGGCGCATCGCGCCGAGATCTGAAGATACAGTAGAGTAAAGTGATTATCCTTCGAAAAGAGGGACGGAAACACAGGATGCGCTGGGCATGCACGCGCTGTGGAACACTCCATACACAAAACCCGAACGAATGTCGAAACTGTGGTCACTCTATTTTGGAGCCCATGAGCAGTGAATCGATCAATGATATCTCGAGTGGAGTCGGGCAGCCAGACAGTATCGACCCCGAAGAGATTTCGAGTATGGGAACTACGCCGACGCCCGACTATGACAGTAGTCCCGACGTGGCCCCCGACGGGTCGCTCGTTGATGACTCCCCAGCTGAGGACGACGACCCACCGAAAGGACAACGCGGATATTTGAAACACGTAGCCGAATTCGTCCGAGCGATATGGAATACGCTACGCGCAACGGTCAGAGCACCCTTCGCCGTGCTGTGGCGCTATCTCCTGCCGTTGCTCGCTTTTGCTCTCGTATTCGGAGCGGTTGCGTATCTCTCCCTTTAAATTGCGGAGTGTCAGATCTAGAAATAAACACGGGGGATTGAGCATACGGCGGCCGACGGCCGCCGTTTCACTGCTGGCGAAGCCAGCAGGTGTTTTTGGCCGAGCTTTTTGCGAAGAGGGTCGCCGTCGGCGACCCTCTGAAGTAAAAAGGTCGTGGCCTCTAGTCGTCAGCCACCAGCGGTTCGGTCTCCGTCTCGACCAGGCGGTCGATGGCCTCGACCATGGCCTCGACGGAGGCCCTGGTGATGTCGGCGTCGCTGCGAGCGACCGTGACCGAGCGGTCGCCGCGGGACATCTCGACCTCGACGGTGACGACGGCGTCGGTCTGGCCGGTGATGGCGTCGACGTGGTAGGAGTCGAGACTCCAGTCGACATCGTGACCGAGAGCGGCCTCGACGGCGTTCATCGCGGCGTCGACGGGGCCGTCGCCGACCGAGGCCTCGGTGCGCTCGACGTCGTCGACGAGCAGGCGGATACTCGCAGTCGGCGTGCCGCTGCCGGCGACCGTGTTCAGGTCGAGGAGTTCGATCCGTCGCTCGCGCTCGCGGTCCTGGACGTCCTCGGCGATAGCGAGCAGGTCGGCGTCGGTGACGCGCTTGTCGCGCTCGCCGAGGTCCTTCACGCGCTCGAAGACGGCGTCGAGTTCGTCGTCGGTGACGTCGACGTCGTGCTCGGCGAGCGCCGCTTTCACGCCGGCCCGACCGGCGTGTTTGCCCAGCGCGAGTCGACGTTCCCGGCCCACCTTCTCCGGCGGGTAGGGCTCGTACATCGACTCGTCCTTGAGCGTGCCGTCGGTGTGGATGCCACTCTCGTGGGTGAAGGCGTTCTCGCCGACGACGGCCTTGTTCGGGGCCAGCGGGATGCCGGTCTTGTTGGCGATGAGTTGGGCGAGGTCGTGGACCTGCGTGAGGTCCATCGTCTCGACGCCGTAGCCGTGGTCGAGGGCGATGGCGACCTCCTCTAAGGCGACGTTGCCGGCCCGCTCGCCGATGCCGTTAATCGTCCCGTGGACGAGGTCGGCACCCGCCGCCAGCGAGACTAGGGCGTTGGTGACCGCAAGCCCGAGGTCGTCGTGAGTGTGGGTGCTCGTCGGGCCGAGATCGGCCAGCCGCGAGACGGCGTCCAGCGTCCGGTCGGGCGTGGCGTGGCCGACGGTATCGGCGTAGCAAACCCGGTCCGCGCCGGCATCGAGGGCTTCAGCCATGAGTTCCTCGAGGAAATCCAGGTCGGCACGGGAGCCGTCCTCGCCGATCACCTCGACCCAGAGGTCGTGATCGGTCGCGTACGCCACGAGGTCAGCGGTGTCGGCGATGACATCCTCCCGGGTGGCCGAGAGTTTCCCCTCGATGTGGCGGTCGCTGGCTGGAACGACGAGGTGCACCCCGTCGACACCGGTCTCCAGGGCGAGATCGACGTCACCCTCGACGTTGCGGGCGAAACTCGTGATCGTCGCGTCGAGATCCAGCTCCGTCACCCGACGAATCGTCTCTCGCTCGCCCGGCCCGGTGACGGCGCTGCCGGCCTCGATCACGTCGATACCGGCGGCGTCGAGTTCGCGGGCGATGTGTGCTTTCTCCGCGGGCGACAGCGATACCCCGGGGGCCTGTTCACCGTCTCGAAGCGTCGTATCGAGCAGCCCGACGTCAGAGAGCGACTCGAGTGACTGGGTCGCCGGGTGCTCGCCGAACAATCCTGGCAAAATTCGGTCCTCGCTACGCTGGGAGAATTTCGCGCCCAGTCGCCTTGCGGCGACTTCCTCTATCCTCGCTCGTCGGATATTCCGACATTGTAGTTGCATGAATGTGCTCGACGTTCATGAAGATATTGATCTCGGAACGACACAGACTGCCACAGGTGAGCGCTCCAGCGGTCAGGAGTCGTCGGATTCGACGAGGACCCGGTCGCCTGCTTCGACGCCATCGGCCACGCCGGGCGGCAACTCGATGACGCAGTCGGCGCGTGCCAGGCCGAAGCCGATCCAGGGCCGGAGTGTCTTGACCTGCTGGACGCGATTGTCGTTGATCCAGAGCACGTCGATCGAGGTGCGGACGAACAGCATGTCGATGTCGCGTCGCCCCGAGTGACCGAACGGAAACACGAGCGCGTAGTCGTCGGGAAGCGATCGACGAAACCGGAGCCCACGGACTTTCGCCAGGACGCCCTCGGCCATCTGGATGTCCGTCGCCAGCGTCCGTGTCTCGTCGCCGTCCGCTGGCTCGTGCACGACGCGCATACTCGATGGTCGAAAGGAGGGAGAATAACGTTGGGGGTTGTCGATCGACGGCGGTGCCTCCTGCTGGATGCGGCCGTGTCGGTTTTCACCGTCGACGCGTAGATGTGCATATGAAGAAGACGGACGCTGGGACGACTGTCGGCGTCGGCGACCCCTACGCGTACGTCGACCGCTGCGATCATTGCACCGACGAGGGACGGTGCCGGTTCGCCGTCGACCGCGGTGACGTCGACCCGTCGTTCGCCGACGAGTTGAGCAGCCGCGACTTCCGGTGTCCCGTGGTCGGCGACCCACAGGAAACCGGACTGACCGGTCCGTGGGACTGGAACGATTGTCCGCACATGCGTGCTCGCAACCGTGACCGGGAGTGTGCACGGTGCGGCCTCGAAGAGCGCCGGTCGGCCCACACTGACGAACGCCCCTTGCTGGAGGAACACCACCTCTCGTACGCGGAGGGCGGGGCGCGAAGCGCCGCGGAAACGCGAGCGGAGAGCGAACGCGACCCGCGAGCGAGCGGGTCGGAACCGGGCGACGGCGGAACCCGCGCCGAGACAGACGCACTGGCCCACGAGATCACGATCTATCTCTGCCGGTGGTGTCACGCGAAAGTCCACAACTCCTGGGCCAGCGTCGCGGACCCGGCGTCGCCCGACTCGGAAGCGATCGCAGCCCGAGAAGCCCGTCGGAGTCAGGAACAGTCGGAACTATCCTTCGAGTCGGCAGCCGATCGGTTCGACGACAGTTCCTGACGGAGTGCCGGATCCCCTTCGGCAATCCGTCCGTACCGCCCACCGATTATCACATCCAATAATAGAGTGGTTACCCATAAGTGTCCAATTCGAGAAGATATAGACTGCGTGAAAATGGCCGTCACGAAACGGACACTCGGGACGAACTACGTCACAGGGACAGGCATTCTCCTGTGTGGGTTGTTCGTCCCATTGTTGTCCGTCCAGGGGACCGACCCGTCAGCACTGGTCATCGGCGGCCTCGGGTTGCTCGCGGCGGGCATACTGGCGACAGCTGGGTACTGGCTGGACCGGATTGGCATGCACGGCGATCAGATCTGGCGGGTCGCTATCCACGCCGGACTGGGGATCGGTGTCGTCACGCTCGGGAGTCTGCTGGTGTTCGGACTCACGCAAGTGACCGACCCGGGGGCGTCGGAATCAACGCTACTGGTGAGTAGTATCGCCCTCGGTGGGACTGGAGGGACCGTAGCCGGGACGATTCGCGAGTTCGACCGCTCGACGACGACACTCACCCAGAGTACCGAAGTGCTCTCACGGGTACTCCGACACAACCTCCGAAACGATATGACGGTCATTCTCGGGCAGCTCGATCAACTCGACGGCGACTCCAGGGGAACCCTGGAACCGACACGCACGATTCGGACTGCTATCGACGACATCGCTGCCCTCTCCGAGAAGGCTCGGCTGGTCGAACTGGCCGTCATGCGTGAGGAACGCCAGTGCCACCCAGTCGACGCAGTCAGCTGTGTGGATGCGGGGATCGAAAAGACGCGGGCGGCAGACAGCGACATCAGTTTTGAAACAACGATGCCCGAGACGGCGTGGGTCCGCGCCGACTGGATGCTCGAAACCGCGATCGAAATCGTCCTCCGGACGGTTCGGGCGCACGGTGACGCCACGACGATCTCGATTCATCTCGAAAAGAGCGACGCCGGGCGAGTTTCGATCCGGATCGTCGACGTCAATGGCAGTCTCAAACCCGCGGAGATCGAAACGCTGGAATCCGGCGTCGAAACACCCCTCCAGCACAGCGAGGGACTGGATCTGTGGATCGTCCGGTGGATCGTCAGCGGCTATGGTGGATCGATCAGCGTCGAGAACGGCGATACGTGCGCGGTCACGCTGCGATTACATCGGTCGATGCCGCTCCGACGCGGCAAGTAACGGGTAGCGCTCGACCTCACCGCGTTTCCGGGGATATATATCCACTTCTCCGTTAGCGCCGAGTATGACCCGCATCGACGTGATCGACAACCACGGCCAGTTCACCCACCTCGAACAGCGAGCGCTCCGGGATCTGGGAGTTGACGTCTCGCTGGTGGACAACACCACGCCACCCGCTGAGATCGACGCCGATGGGCTCGTCCTCTCGGGCGGTCCGTCGATGGACCGCATCGGCAACAGCCCGGCGTATCTCGACCTTGACGTCCCGGTCCTCGGCATCTGTCTGGGGATGCAGATCATGGCTGCCGAACTCGACGGGGCGGTCGGCGAAGGCGACTACGGCGGCTACGCGGACGTGACCGTCGAAATTCTCGACGATGCGGACCCATTGATCGGCTCACTCGCACCCGAAACGCGGGTCTGGGCCAGCCACGCCGACGAGGTCACGCAGGTGCCGACGGGCTTCGAGCGAACGGCAACCTCTGACGTCTGTGGTGTCGAGGCGATGAGTGACACCGACCGAGATCTCTACGGCGTCCAGTGGCATCCGGAAGTCGCCCACACTGAACGCGGAGAGGAAGTCTTCGAGAACTTTCTGTCCATCTGCGAGTGAATATCCGATTGTCGCAACGACCGCAATCGGCGAGACTCAAAACGGGTGAATGGTGTGCCGCGTAGAAAGCCCCGCCCACGCCGGACTCAGCGGTCGCGAGACGATTTGGCGGCGCTCTCTCAGCCACAGTGCGATTAGTACAACTGTTTTACAAGAGTGACAAACGATTAGTGAGTCGGCGATGTCAGCCGGTGTATGACGGCGGGGGATGACACGCACTCACTGAATCGACGTCACGTACTCAAATCGATCGGGGTTGGGGCGCTCGGCACCACGGGGATACTCGGGGCGTCCGGATCAGCGATAGCCGACAACGGCGGAGACCACTACTCGAATCCGCTGTACGGTCCGGACTTCGCGGACCCCACGATCCACCGTGCCGAGGACGGCACGTGGTGGGCCTACGCCTCGAACATGAGCTATATCGAGGATAGCGACGAGAGGTTGATACCGATCCTCTCCTCGCCGGACCTCGTCAACTGGACGTACGAGGGCGAAGCGTTCAACTCCCGACCTGGCTGGCTGTATGGGTCGATCTGGGCACCCGACGTCCACTACCACGACGGCCAGTGGGTGCTGTTCTATGCCCTCTGGCCGCGCGGGGACGACGACAGTCAGGTGCCAGGAATCGGGGTGGCCACGTCGGAGACGCCCGACGGCCCGTTCACGGACCATGGCGAGATCCTCTCCAACCCGGATCACCCCTATCCTGGCAACACGATCGACCCGTACTTCGCCTATCACAACGAGACACCGTACCTCTTCTGGGCTAACTTTGCTGGCATTAACGTGGTGGAACTCACCGAGGACCTGCAGGACTACCAGCCCGGGACGTTCAATCAGATCGCCGGAAGCGCCTACGAGGGGCCGGCCATCTTCCAGCGGGGAGACTACTGGTACGTCTTTGGCTCCACCGGCGATTGCTGTGATGGGTTCGACAGCACGTATGAGGTCGAGGTCGGTCGATCGGAGAACCTCCTCGGACCATACCACGACCGGAACGGCACCCCGATGCTCGAGCGAAACGAGTGGAACGCGGGGCCGACGCACCTCGGTGACAACGATCGGTTCGTCGGGCCGGGCCACGGTGACGTGACGGTCGACGACGACGGCACCTACTGGTTCGTCTATCACGCTTACGACACCGAAGGCCCGGAGTTCGTCGACAACGGCTGGCCGCCGGCACGGCAGCTCTTCCTCGACCCGATCCAGTGGGAGGAGGGGTGGCCCATCATCGGCTGCGACGGAACGCCGTCGTTCGAGATGGCCGTCCCCGGCGAAGGAGGCTACTGCGGTGGCGGTGACGATGACACCGGTGATGGCGATGACGTTGGCGATGGGACAGGCGGTGGGAGTGGTGACGGGGACGATGGGAGTGGTGACGGATACGAGACGTGGGCCGACACCGACGATCCGTACTACTCGACGCTCGTCAGTGATCTCACGGGGTACGACCTCCCCAGCGCGGGCCAGTTCGTCAACGGTACTGACGAGTCGGTCGTCTGGGACACCTACGAGATCGACGGCGGCAACGCCGACCGCCTGGAGCGGTCGTCACTGGCGGTCGGCGACGAGGTGCCGTTCTCGGAAGCAGCCCGCTTCGAGGTGACCGAACCACCGGAGAATCCGTGGGAGATCACCCTCAAGTCCTTCGGCGAGCGCGAACTGGAGCGCGGGCAAGTCCTCCTCGGTGTCGCGTACATGCGCACGCCCGGGGAGGAAGCGTCGATGACCTACAAGTCGACGGCGTCGACCAATACGCCGGACAACTACGTGACCGGGGCCCAGCCGCCACTGGGTGCCGAGTGGCAGCGGTATTACTTCCCGATCGAGTTCGGCGTTTCGGCCGCCCCCGGCGAGTGGTGGACCGAGATCTGGCTCGGCGCCGCGGTCCAGACGGTCGACATCGGCGGCCTCGCAGTGATCGACTTTGCCCAGGGGGTGCGAGCCCACGACCTCCCAGTCCGGGCGGAGACCGGAGAGACGGCGGTCGGAACGGATGGCAACACCGACACTGAGACGGACACGTCCGGCGAGAGCGAGGGTGAGCAAGATGACGACGGAGCCGGCGATGGCGAGGGGACGCCGGCCGGTGGGCTGCCCGGCGGCGAGGGACCGTCCCAGGACCTGGGCAGCGATGGTCTGCACGAAGACGTCAACGGCGACGGCACCGTCGACGTCAGCGATGTCCGGTCGCTGTTGACCAACGTCAACAGCGAGGTGGTCCAGAAAAACGCCGACGCCTACGACTTCGACGGCGACGGCGGTGTCGACGTCGGCGACGTACTCGCGCTCTACCGGCGCATCTATCAGTAACGTCAGGGGGACGCCGATGTTCACGTCGACGGAGTCACAGTCAGATACTTTTAACCCCTGTCGGGAAAACCATCAGTTGGAATGACGACGACGCAGGGCAATCTCGCCGGCCTCTCGCGATATATCTTCCGTGCCCCCCGGTGGTATTCGAGCATCGGGTTTGCGGTGCTGATCGCGGCGATCGTCGGCGTCGCGGCCTTCGACTCGCGGTACATCCTCGAGGACGCATGGCAGGGGATCTTCTACATCGGCTTGCCGACGCTTGCGGCCGGCGTCCTGACGCCGCCGGTCGATCGACTGATCGGTGGCCAGTTGACGCCGAGTCGCGCGTCGCTGCTCGCGCTCGGCTGTGAGTTGCTCGTCATCGCCATCATGACCGGTGCGAGTCTGGTATCCGCAGTCGCGCCGCTCGGACAGAACTTTGTCTTCGACGCCCTCCTGTTCGCGCTGGCGGCCATCTTCGCCGTCCGATTGCTCGTCATCATGGCGGTGTCTCGCCACCGACTGGCCGTCGCGGCGGTCCCGGCGAGCATCCAGACCGTCGCTGCCGCCGTGTTGCTGTTCGTCTACAGCGGGACGATGCGGTATCTGGAGATCGGCGGGCCACTCGCCAGATCCTACCTCTCGCGGCCGGAACAGGCCCCGGCCGAACTGCTGGTGATTCTGCCGAACGATTTCTTCGTCCTGGCGTTGCTCTGTGGGATCTACGCGATCGCAGTCTGGCTATTTCTCGTCACTATCGACTGGCCCTGGCGGCGAAGTCTCGGCGTGAGTGCGCTGGATTTCCTCGAAGGGTTCATCGGCCACATCGCGGAGGGATCGAGCGAACTCGAGGAGTTCTTCGAGGAAATCGGCGAGGAAGCGCTCGTGCCGGTGAGCGTCCTCGTGTTCCGTCGACCCGACGGCGACGAGAAGGCGCGGTTCGTCCTGCCGATGATCCACCCCGGGCCGATGGGTGAGATCGGCGGCGGCAACCTGCCAAAGCGGATCGCCCAGGAGGCCGACGGGCTGGGTTTTCCGCCACACGCCACCGCCGGTCACGATTTCAATCTCGTGACTGAACGGGAAGTGGAAACGATCCTCGACGCCGCCGAGCGAGCCCACGACCGCATCGAGTATACCGAAACCGCGACGCCCGGCGAGCGTCTCGAGGAGGGAGAAGCGACCCTCACCGGGCAGGCCTTCGGCGACAATGCGCTCGCGACCGTCACGTACTCGCCGGGATTTGCCGACGATATCGAGTACGCCGTCGGCCTCTCGGCCGCTGCCGAGGCACGAAACGGCCACCTATCGGAAATCATGGTCGTCGACGCCCACAACTGCAACAACGGCCTCGAAGGCGAGAACCTGGGACACGTCGTCCCCGGCGGCGAACGATCCTTCGACCTGATCCATGGGGCGGATCGTCTCGGCGACCGCCTCGAAGCGGCCGAACAGGGTTCGCTCCGCCTCGGCACGGCCCACGACGAGACACCCTGGGGACCACAGGACGGGATCGGGCCGCTCGGCGTCCGCGTGGCCGTCGTCGACGTCGACGGGGGGACGACGGCCTACGTGCTGGTCGACGGCAACAACATGGAACCCGGCCTCCGGGAGGAAATCGTCGATGCGATCGACCAGGTCGATCTGCTGGAAGTGATGACCTCGGACACGCACGTCGTCAACACGGTCGAGGCCGAGAACCAGGTCGGCGACGGGGTCCCGAGCGACGACTTGATCGATATGATCGACGGACTCGTCGATGCCGCTCTCGACGATCTCGAACCCGTCGAGGCCGGGATGGCCAGCGAGAAAGCGAAAGTCACCGTCTTCGGGACCGACCGGACCGAGACGCTGGCCAGTACCGCCAACGCCGTCGTCTCGATGGGCGGGGCGCTCGCCGGGATGTTCGTCTTCGCCGTCGTCGCGATCAGTCTCCTGCTGTTCTTGCTGACGTGAGCGACGGAGCGCTTCGCTTGGCGGGTTGTGGCGAGAAAAACGCCGAGGGGGAGATTCGAACTTCACTCACTCCCGTTCGCTCTCGTTGATCGCTCACCTCCCGCTCGAACGTTCAAATCTCCCGTGTCGGCGATACGCAGTCACGGATGCGAGCGGCACAGAGCCCGCTCGCGAGTTGTAACGTGAGAAGCGCCGAGGGGGAGATTCGAACTCCCGAGTCCGTGAGGAGACCTGCTCTCGAGGCAGGCGCCTTGGCCAGGCTAGGCTACCTCGGCTCACTCCTCGGTAGTCCGGTTCCGTGTTTATCCGTTTCGATCTTGGCGCACCAGGGTGGCTGTCTCGGCGAGCGTCCCACGGGATCGATCACCACGAAAACTAAGGGCACGTGGAGCGACCACCACCCATGGACGTCGCCGAGGCAAGTGATACCTGCACCACGCTTTTAGACGAGCTCGAATCAGCGATCATCACCGATCAGGAGTTCCTCGAAACGGTCCTGCTCGGCGTGCTCGGCCGGGGGCACGTCCTGCTCGAAGACGTTCCCGGCACGGGCAAGACCCTGACGGCCCGAAGCCTGGCGGAGGCGCTTGGCCTCTCCTTTTCGCGCATCCAGTTCACCCCGGACCTGCTCCCGACTGACGTCACCGGGACCCACATCTACAACGAGCGCGATCGAAGCTTCGAGTTCAGCGAAGGCCCGATCTTCGCCAACATCGTCCTGGCTGACGAGATCAACCGCGCACCGCCGAAAACCCAGTCGGCGCTGCTGGAGGCGATGGAGGAGGGCCAGGTCACCGCCGGCGGTGACACCTATCAACTCCCGAAACCGTTCTTCGTCATCGCGACCCAGAACCCCGTCGAGATGGAGGGGACCTTCGAGTTGCCCGAGGCCCAGGTCGATCGCTTTGCGATCAAAGCGGCGATGGGCTATCCCGACCTCGACGGCGAGGTCGAACTCCTCCGCCGACGGGCCGGCCGCGACGAGCAGAGTCCGTCCGTCGAGACAGTGCTGGACGCCGAGTCAGTGACGGCCCTCCGGCAGGTCCCCGAGACGATCCGTGTCGAAGACGATCTACTGGAGTATATGGCAGCAGTCACGCGGGCGACACGCGAGCACCGCCACGTCGAAGTCGGTGTCTCGCCACGCGGCACCCAGCGGCTGTTCGAAATCGCACGCGCACGGGCGACCATCTCGGGCCGGGAATACGTCACGCCGGACGACGTCAAGCGGGTCGCCCGGCCGGCACTGGCCCATCGACTCGTGCTCACTCCCGACGCCAGAGTCGACGAGGTGCCCAAGCCGTCCGTGATCGACCGGATCCTCGACGACATCCCCGTCCCGACGATCTGATACTGGCAGCCGTCGCGACTGCGTCAGGCCCGCATCGCGAGCAACACCAGCCCACCGCCACCCAGAAACGCCACGAGGGCGACGAGCGGTTGTCCGCCACTCGAGGCGAGAAAGGTCCCGTAGACGATCGCCATCGCCACCGCGCCGACAAGGGTCGTGGCAGCCGCGTGGACGACGATCGAGCGGACCATCGTGGCACCGGCCCCGAGTTGCTCGGTCACGTTGATCGATTGCTCGCCGACGTCCCACCCCAGAACAACCCCGAGAACCCCGACGAGCAACAGCCCCGGCGGTAGGGCGGCTGCCCCGGCGAGAACGACCGCGCCGATCTGGCAGACAGTGCCGATACCGAGGATCACCCGTGAGCCACGAGCGGTCCCGACGACGGCGATCACGCCGCCGATCATGGCGACCACTGCCGCGGATGGCACGAGCGCCATCGCGAGTGTTGCGACCGTGACTGCACCACCGGTCATGAGCACGCCAACCCGTGGCGGGCGAATCTCTTCGTCCATCATGACCACCGCCGTCCGGCGTTCGTCAGCGCGAGTGCGAGCGATTCATCGGCGTCCCAGTCGACCACGCGAACGTTGGCTCCCCGAAGCTCCGAGAGTCGTTTCCGGCGTTCGAGTCGCGCAAGCGTCCGACCCGGCGTTCCACTGCCAGAAGCGTCCGGACTGATGATCGTTACCGGGTGGCCGCTAGCCTGGAGTTGGCGGACGATGTCGATCACTTCGTCGTCGACCAGCGGCGAGAACACGACCAGTTGGCTGTCGGACGATAACCGTTTCCGGAGCGCAGGCAGGTTGATCCGTTGGTAGTACGGGAGCGTCGGTGGCGACGGAGCGAAGGCCCCGTCAGTCGCGAGCACATCCTGCAGGCGTGCGAGGTGCGTATGCCCCGCTCCGGGCGCGAGCCAGCACTGTCTGGGCGAGAGGGCGGCCAAGCCGACTCGATCGTCCGCCGCGAGCAACGCCGACGCGAGCTTTGCCGCAGCGAGGACACTCCGGTCGACGGCCGAGGGGGAATCGTCGTCGTTGGCGACGTAGGCCTCCTTACGAGCATCGATCAACAGGACGACAGTCGCCGCTCGCTCCTCGTGAAACTGCAGCGTCGCCAGCCCTTCGCCACGGGCCGCCCGACTCCAGTCGATACGTGTCAGTGGGTCACCGCTTCGATATTCCCGAACCGAGTGAAACTCCAGGCCACTCCCGGCTGAGTCAGTCAAGACACGCCCAACGTGCATCGAGGCCTGTTTGCGAAGCGGGACCGACAGATCGAGGGCCGAGGAGACATCGTACGTGACGGTCCGGTCGCCATCGACACCGAATTCCTCGACTCGTTCGAGCGTCCCCGGAAGGTTTCGGGAGACGAGAAACGCGTCCTCGAACGTGTGGCTGCCGCGGATCCCACGGACTGTATACGTGTATTCCATCGTCGCGCCGGGGCGAAGCGCGGTCCCGTGACGTGGGCTGTCCGCCTCGATTGTGAGATCAGCCGGCACGCCGTCGACGATCCGGAGGTCAGGGAGAAACTGCTCACCGATGTTTTCGACTTCGACGGTGACGTCGACGGGTTCGCCGGGTCGCGGAGCGGCCGGCTGGATCTCCCGGGAGATGCGGACCGCCGTCGAGGGGGAGGACCCGGCGACCGCGTACGCGCCGAGCCCTGACAGAACAGCGCCTGAAAGAACCAAACCGGGCCGGGCCAGAAGAACACCGAACCCGACTACCGTCAGTGCCACGGCAGTCAGTCCGTTCCAGCGGCCGGTCGCGTGGTCGCCTTCCTCGGCGGGCTCTTGCGTTACTTCCGGGACGACCGGCTCGGCCTCCCATTCGACATCCTCGTCAGCGAGACGGGCCAGGGCTTCGATCGCGCTGACGACCCGCCGTTTCAGGATGGATGTCCCGCTGACGAACGACGAGACCCGATCCCGGACGCTGGCAGTTCCGTTCGAGAACAGCGCGTTGGCGTCGGGATCATCACTCCAGGTCCCGGCTGCAAGTTGGTCGTCGATATCCTCGGGATCCCCACTAACCACCACTTCGGCAACCGCACGAATGCGCTCGCGGGCCGTCGCCTTCACCTGCAACCGGCCCATCGCGTTCGATGCGGTGTCGACGAGCAGTTTGTCGAAACCGTCGCCCGGAACCGAGACCGTCGTTCGACGCTCGACAGGCGGGGTTTCGGCGGTGTCGATCGACGAAGTCAGTCGTTTGAACCACCGGCGAGCGGCGAACAAGAGCAACAGCCCACCGATCGCCAGCACGACGATGTATTGCACCGATAGCGACTCCCCGAGATCCGGCGAAACCAAAAGCAGGAAGCCGGCCGCGACCGCGAACACACCGAGCACACTCAGAAAGCGGCCCAATCCGACTGCGGCGGCCCCCTCCGTCTCCTCGTCGGGACGCCGAGAGCGTTCACGCATCCCACTCACGTCTCATCACCGGCGTACGTCGATTCGATCCGTCGTAGCGCGTCGGTTGCCTGGCGTTCACGTTCGTCCGAGACGGCCGCGTCGCCGTACCGCACGTCCTCGAACAGTTGGGTGAGTGCCTCGACGTCACGGGGTTTCATCCCCGCCTCGATCGCCGCCTCGGCGAACTCCCCCGGCGTCGTCGACTGCCGGTTCTGGACGTCGAGGGCTTCGGTCATGTCCACCCAGGCGCGGTAGACGGCGTTCGATGTCGAGGTCGTCTGGTCAGCGAGTTTGTCGGCGGCACGGCCGGCCGCGGCGCCGACCGGTGTCAGTGTCTCCGGCGGCACCTCGTCGTCGGGCTCGGATTCCTGTTCAGGCGAGGGCTCGTCGGTGGAAAGCCCGAAGAGGATCACCAGCGCAAGCACCGCGACGACGCCGATGGCACCCAACAAGAGCGGCGACGTCGGCGCCGCCTCGCCAGTCAGCGGTCCGAATCCACCCGATCCGCTGGGGAGTCCAGCACCGGTATCTTCGCCGGAGCCAATGTCGCCACCGGGGCCGACCAACGCCGAAAGCAATGCCATCAGCAGCCAGAACCCGAGACCGGCCACGAACACGGCAATCACGATGTTCACCAGATCACGAATCGAGAGGAGATAGACGGAGACCAGGCCAGTGAAGACGAACAGCCCGACGAGAATCGCCTGCAACACTGGCCCCGGTTCGGGGAGTGGGCCCGGATCGGGGTCGAGCGTCTCGTCGGGCTGAAAAAGCGCCGGCGAGCCGTCCCCGGTCGAAACCAGGCTTCCCCCACCCTGCGCGGCAGGACTCGTCAGCGTCGCGGCCGCGAACGCGAGCGCGAGCGCGCCCAAGACCCCGACGATCACAACCCCAACCGTGCGACGATCGACTTGCACTGCGGGCACCTAGTCGATGGATCAATGTGAGTGTTGTCCCCCTCGAACAGGTGGTTAGTTCATCAGGAATCAGTTACATCAGCGCAACACCACCGAGAATGCCTACGTGAGAAATATATGTGATGACCTCGAACGAGGCGTATGAGTGAACCGGGCCGTGAAGTCGAATATTCAGTCGAGGATGTCACCGACGTGTTCAGCGACCGGACGGACTACGCCGAACCGCTGACGGCCAGCGAAGTCGCCGACGAACTGGGCTGTTCCCGCCGGACGGCACTGAACAAGTTGCACGAGCTTCAGGCGTCGACGGAACTGACCTCGAAGAAAGTCGGTGGCCGGAGTCGCGTATGGTGGATCCCCGTCAACGTCGAAAACTGAGTGCGCAGCAGCGCCCTGGAACCCCTAGATGCGCGTCCCGGCCAGGACGACCGTGCCACCGCCCAACAGCAAGACGAGCGCAAGCAGTGGCTGACCACCGCCGGCTATCTGATAGAGGCTGTAGACGCCACCAAAGCAGAGTGTCCCGACGAGGAGCGTCCCGGCAGCATGGACGGCGAACGGTCGGGTCCCGGTACCGGTCGCGCCCAACTGATCGGCGACGGTGATCGCTTGCTCCCCGAGATCCCAGCACAGCACGACCGCCATCGACGCGAGGAGGACGAGTTCGACTCGGAGCGCACCGAGCGCAGCCACGACCACCGCCCAGAACTGGATCGTAACCCCGATCCCGAGGACCAGTCGCGACCCCCGGCGCATCCCCGCGATCACCCCAGCAGCACCGCCGAGTGCCACGAGTGCCGCTATCTGGACTGTGCCCGTGAGGGCGACGACGAGTGCCGTCGCGGCGATGGCCGGGAGCAGCAACCGCGGGGTCGGCGATTCAGTGTCCGCCATCACGACCACCGCCTGCCGGCTTTGTCCAGAGACAATGCGAGTGATTCCTCGGCGTCCCAGTCGACGACGCGAACACCGGCCTCCCGAAGTCGTGAGAGGCGGAGACTGCGTTCGATCCGGGCCAGCGTTCGACCCGGTGTCCCGCCGCCCGTGGCATTCGGGCTGATCACCGTGGTCGCATGTCCGCTGGCCCCCAGCCGGCGAACGACATCGACGACTTCGTCGTCACAGACCGGCGAGAACACCAGCAGCTGGGCAGCGCTCGGGAGCCGCTTCCGGATCGACTGAAGGCGAATCGCGGGCTTGAACGACCGATCCGGCGGTCGTGGATCGAAGGCCTCCGCGTTCGCCAGCTGTTCGTGTATGCGGGTCCGATGAGCGTGCCCGGAACTCGGAGCGATCCAGCAGGTGCGGGGCGAGAGCGCGGCCAGCCCGACCTGATCGTCGGCAGCCAGCAGCGCCGAGGCGCTTTCGGCCGCCGCGAGGACGCTTCGATCGACGGCCGACGGTGCGTCCGCCTCGGGGGCGACGTATGCTTCCACCCGGGCATCGACCAGCAGGACGACCGTCGCCGATCGTTCCTCGCGGAACTGCAGCGTCGCCAGATCCTCGCCGGCGGCCGCCCGGTTCCAGTCGATCCGGTTGAGCGGATCGCCGGTCCGGTACTCCCGGACTGAATGAAGCTCGATGCCGCTGCCGCCGACATCCGTGACCACACGGCCGACGCTTCGAGACGTCTGCTTCCGCAGCGGTATCGAGTGATCCGTGACCGCGGTCACATCGTACGTGATCGACGCGTCACCGTCGGCGGACACATCCGCGACACGTTCGAACGACCCCGAGAGGTTCCGGATGATGACAGCCGCGTCACCGAACTCGTGGTGACCCCTGACGGCCTCGAGTTCGTACCCGAAGGTCGCGGTCGCGCCGGCCCGGAGCGACGTCCCGTGCCGTGGTGACCCGGCCGTGACCGAGCACCCTTCGGGAACCCGATCGATCACCGTGAGATCGGGGAGCAGCCGATCCCCCGTGTTCTCGATCGAGACGGTCACCCGGACGGGCTCACCCGGGGCCGGCTGGTCCGTCTCGACTGATCGAGTGATGCGAACGGCAGCCGTCGGCGGCGAATCGGCCGCAGCGTAGACGGCGACACCGCCGAACAGCGCACCGACGAGAAGCAACGCCGCCGAACCGAACACGACGCCCACGCCGACCGCCGACAGCGCCATCGGTTTGAGGAGTCGAAAACGATTGGTCGCCCGCAGGCCGGGAGCGGATGGCCGTGTCGCTGTCGTCCGCTCGGGCACGTCGAATTCGACCGAGACGCGCTCGCCGTCGTACTGGCGTGCAAGTTCGGCGACGACATCGCTGACGCGGCGCTGTAGCGGTGTGCCCTTCGCCCGGACGGCCGCCAGACGGCCTGTCAGCCCCTGCTCGCGGTCGGCGTCGTCAAACAGCACCGTCTCCGCGTCCTCACCGAAGACGTTGGCGTCCGGTTGCCCGTCCGAACCACCGTGATCCCGTTCGTGGATTCGGGCAGCAACCGATCGTAGTCGGTCGAGGACGTCCCGCCTGGCCCGCAGCCGTGAGACTGCCGTGAGTCGATGGTCGGCGAGCGTTCGATCGAACGCGACACCCGGAATGGAGATCTCGCGTCGTTCCTCGACTGGCGGTGGCGTCGCCGACTCGACCGTCGTCAGTGCGAGTCCGACCCAGTATCGCAGACTGGCCGCCAGAATGACGACGCCTAGCAGCGTCACGAAGCCGTACCCGAATGCTGTATCCGACGCGATCGAGGGCTGGAGGATCGTCACGAGACCGCCCAGGACCGCGAGCAGACCGAGCACACCGAGGGCGCGTCCGACGCCCAGTGCGTTCAACTCGGTTTCGCCAGTCGATCCATCCGTGGTGGTCATGCCCCATCACCCGCGTAGGCTGCCTCGATGTGGCTTAGGGCCGCTTCTGCCCGCTCGGCCCGCGCCGGCGAGACCGGTGCGTCACCGTATCGGACGTCCTCGAACAGCCGGGTGAGTTCGTCGACATGCTCGGGTTCCATCCCCGCCTCGACGGCAGCCTCCGCGAACTCGCCCGGAGTGGTGGTCTCCGGATCCGTCACGTCGAGTGCGTCGGTCATTTCGAGCCAGGCCGCATAGACGGCGTTGCTCGTCTCGACGTTCGACGCCGCGATCCCCGCCGCGGCCCGCCCCGCGGCCTCCCCCAACGAGACCAGGCGCTCGGTGTCGCCGCCCGGTTCGTCTTTGTCTTCCCCAAGAGCATCCAGGGCGTCCTCGTCGCCGGACCGGGCAAACAGGAGACCGACAGCGATCAGCACCACGAACGCGCCCGCACCCAGCAAATACGGCGAGAGGGCACCGCTACTGGGCGAGGCGGACTCGCCGGTGGGCAGCGACAACCCTGTCCCGTTGGTGACAGTCCCGTTGATGGAGATCAGTGATTCATCCATGCCGATAGTACCCATGAGAAGGCCGATGATCGCGCCACCCGCCAGGGTGACCAGCAATCCGGCAACGATACGAATGATTTCATCCGGATCGAGGACGATGAGACTTGAAAGCAAAAGGAGAACCGAAACGGCGGCAAGCAGGGTCCACAACTCGTCGAGGTACTGCGACGGGATCGGCAGATCGATCGTCCCGCTGAAGATGTCACCTGCCGCATTCTCGTCCGGTCCGAGATTGATCCAGCCACCGTCACCCTCTGATTCTGCCGCGTCAGTCAGCGTCGCCGCCGAGAGAACGAGCGCACTGACAGCGAGGAGTCCGAGGACAGCTACCGCGGCTGTGCGGCGATCCACTGCCATTGTCGGAGATTCTGCGGGGGCGCCCAAGAGTGTTATCCATTCCCAACGTCGTCCGACGCTGCCGAGTCGGTGTTCCCGGCCGCGTCCCCGTCCGGCGGCCCATGGCCACCGCCACCCGGTGTCAAGATCGTCACGACGGTCCCGGCAGCGACCTCTCGCGTCGTTTTCGCCGGGACGCGCTCGCCGTCGATGCGGTTCTGACCCGTCGCACCTTCACCGCCGCCAGCCCGACCGGCCGGTGGATGCCGACGGCGTTCGGTCAGCAACGATACCGTCGCCTCGGCCTCCAGCCGGATCGACCGCCGAAGCCCGGCACCACCGTCGCGCTCGCCCTCTCCACCGCTTCCCCGTCGGATCGCGTATGCCTCGACCCGGAGCGGGAAGGCCGCTTCGAGGGCCTCAATCGGCGTGTTCTCCGTGTTGGTCATGCCCACCTGGATGCCGTCGCTCCCGTCGGCGGTAGCCGTCGCGCCGGCACCACCGCCGATCGTCTCGTAGTAGGTGAAGGCGGGCGACCCGATCACGAGGTTGTTCATCGTCCCCTGGCCCGCCGCCGGGACGCGCTCGGGGGCAGCCTCGCCGAGTGCGGAAAAGACCACGTCCGCGATCCGCTGGCTCGTCTCGACGTTGCCACCCACGACGGCCGCCGGCGGCTCGGGGTTCACCAGCGATCCCTCGGGGGCACTGACCGTGACCGGGTCGTAACACCCCTGGTTGGGCGGGACGTCCGGGTCGGTCACACACCGGACGACGAAGTAGACCGCACTTTTCGCGACCGACAGCGGCGCGTTGAGGTTGCCCGCGACCTGCTCGGCCGTGCCCGCGAAGTCCACGTCCATGGCGTCGCCGTCAATCGTCACCGTGACTTCGATGGGGACGTCCGCGTCGGTGATCCCGTCACCCTCGAGGACGTCGCGCGCTTCGTAGCGACCGTCAGGCAGCGCCGCGATCTCGCCCTCGACGCGCTCGCGGGAGTACTCGATGACAGCGTCGAAGGCCGAACGGAGGCGCTCGCCGTGCTTGGCCAGCAGGTCGGCGATCCGTTCACCGCCGCGGTCGTTGGCGGCCCGCTGGGCACGCAGGTCCGCCCGGCGCTCTGCCGGATTGCGGACGTTCGCCAGTACGAACTCCTCGATATCCTGCCGCACCTCGCCGCCCGCCACGAGGCGCGTCGGCGGGATCCGCAGCCCCTCCTGAAATATGTCCCGCGCGCCCGCCGGCATGCTCCCGGGGGCCATGCCGCCCACGTCGGCGTGGTGGGCCCGGGACGCGGCGTAGGCCACGATCCGCTCACCGTGGACCACCGGCGAGACCATCGTCAGATCCGGGAGGTGAGTCCCGCCGGTGTAGGGGTCGTTCAGGACGAAGACGTCACCGGGTTCGGGATCACGCTTGCGGACCGCATCGACGGCATCGGGCATCGCCCCGAGGTGAACCGGGATATGCTCGGCCTGGGCGACGAGTCGGCCATCGGCAGCGAAGATGGCCGTCGAGCAGTCCCGGCGCTCGGCGATGTTCGGCGAGTACGCCCCGCGGATCAACACGTCGCCCATCTCCTCGGCGACCCCCGCTAGCTGGTTGCGCACGATTTCGAGCTCGATCGCATCGAGACCGTCGCTCATCAGGCCACACCCCCCTCCAGGACGAGCGTCCCCTGATCGGTAGTACTCCGCCAGCCCGGCGGCACGACGACCGTACTCTCGGCCCCGGCGACAATGGCCGGCCCATCCAGGGACTCGCCTGCAGGAATCCCTGCACGATCCAGCACCGGCGTCTCGCGATAGCCACCCTCGAAGGAAACGTCTCGCGTCGTCCGATGTGGGTCCTCCGTGCCCGCGCTCGAAAGCGGTGGGTCCTCGCCGGGAATCGTCGCGCTTGCCCGGAGCGTGACGAGTTCGACCGGCTCGTCGTCCAGCCGGTAGCCACGGACCCGCTCGTGGGCGGCCCCGAAGCGGGCGCGCATCGCCGCCGGGTCGAACGGGTCGGTCGCCGGCACAGTCACCTCGTAACGCTGGCCGGCGTACCGGAGGTCGGCCTCGCGTTCGACCGTCGCGCGGTCGAAGTCGCTCGTCTCCGCCCGAACGCTCGCTTCCAGGTCGTCATAGCGCGCTTCGATCGCCGCCACGTCAGCCGCCCCAATCCGGGTCCGGTGGGTGCGAGCAGCGTCGTGCGTCTCGTCGGCCGCGAGCAGGCCGTACGCCGAGAGTACGCCGCTGGCCGCGGGGACGAGAACGCGCTCGATCCCGAGTCGGTCGGCCAGGGCGGCGGCGTGCATCGGCCCCGCACCGCCGAAAGTGACGAGCGTGAATTCCCGGGGGTCGTGGCCGCGCTCGACGGTCATCGACCGGATCGCCCGCGTCATCGTCGCGTTCGCGACGCGGTAGATCCCCCGGGCCGCCGCCACCGGGCCGTCCAGGTCGGCCGCGGCCGCGAGGTCGGCAAGTGCCGCCTCCGCGGCGTCGGCGTCAAGTTCGAGAGTACCCAGCGAGCCCCCGAGATACCCCAACTGGAGTGCGGCATCGGTGACTGTCGGCTCGGTGCCGCCGCGTCCGTAGCAGGCCGGGCCGGGGTCGGCCCCCGCGGACTTCGGACCGACGCGCAACGCCCCGCCGTCGTCGACCCAGCCGACGGAGCCCCCGCCTGCACCGACCGTCTCGACGTCGACCATCGGCACGCCCACCGGGCGCTCGGCGATCGTCGCGTCGGTGGTTCGCGCCGCCGTGCCGTCGGTGACCAGTCCCACGTCCGCGGAGGTGCCGCCCATGTCGAAGGTGACCAGTTGATCCTCGCCCGCCACACTCGCCGCACCGACAACGCCCGCCGCCGGCCCCGAGAGCAGCGTCGTCACCGCGTGCTCGCGGACGGTCGCCGCATCGGCGATCCCGCCGTTGGATTGCATGACTCGCGGGGCAGGCAGTCCCTGCTCGTGTGCCCGCTCGGTCAGCCGACCCAGGTACGCGTCGATGACCGGCGTCACGTAGGCATCCGCGACGGTGGTGGCGGTTCGCTCGTACTCCCGGAAGGTTCCCAGCACCTCGTGGCTCGTCGAGACCGACCAGTCGCCGGCCTCCCGAAGCACGCTGGCGACCGTCCGCTCGTTGTCGGGATGGGCGTAGGCGTGTAACAGACAGATGGCGACGCTCTCGACGGCCTCCGGGATCGAAGCGGCGAGTGTCCGTACGGCGTCGGGATCGACGGCGCGTTCGACGCCCTCGGGCGTGACACGCTCGTCGATCTCGAAGCGTAACTCGGCCGGGACCAGCGGCTCGGGGTTCCGCGCGTCGAGGTCATACAGCGACGGCCGATCCTGGCGGCCGATTTCGAGCACGTCCCCGAACCCTGCGGTCGTGATCAGGGCCGTCTTCGCCCCCTCACTTTCGAGCATCGCATTGACAGCCGCCGTCGTCGCGTGCCGGAACCGATCGACGGCCGCGAAATCGAGTCCTGCCGAGTCACAGGCCGTCTCGATCCCCGTGAGGACGCCCTCGCTTTGCTCGGTCGTCGTCGGGACCTTCGCCGTCGTGAGTTCCCCGTCCGCGACCAGCACCACGTCAGTGAACGTCCCGCCGACGTCGACACCCAGCCAGGTCCGCTCGCCCGCGTTCATGGCCTCGGATGTGGGCACCGGCGGGTTAAACGCTTGGTCACGAGCCGTCCCCGGCGTCACTCGCCAGCTCGATCGCAAACCGGGTCGCTTCGACGGCGTCAGTGCCGAAGACGTAGGTGATCGGTTCGATCCCGAACGCGCCTTCGTGGTAAATGACTCGCGGAACCCCTCCCCGTTCGCGGAACGCGCTTTCGAGGCGCTCCCGGCGGTCGTCGTAGCCGGCGTCGAACGCGAGGGGGTCGATCCCGCGATCGCGCGCGGCCGCGAGAAGCCCGTCGTCGGTCGTGAGATTCAGCCCGGCCCGGACCGAGGAATCGACGCTGTTGGCGGCCAGGATCGTCCGGGCGACGTGCTGTGAGCCACCGAACTCCGGGTTTGCGGGCACGTCGATCCGGCCGCGCATGGCATGAACCCGGCCCGGGACGGCCGCTACGTCGAGTTCGTCCCCAGGGTGGGGAAGCGCCATCCCGACGTTCGTCCCGACGTTGGGGACGTACTCCGCCATCGCAGTCTCGTCGGCCAGCAGTCGCGTCGCCTTCCGGACGGCCGAGAGGACGGCCCGCTCGTCGGCGACCGATTCGTCGTACCCGCGCACGCAGAGATCACACCCGAGTCCCGCCAGCGCGGGAACCTGTTCCTCGTGAATCTCACAGATCGGTCCCCGGTCCTCGAACGCCCGGATGACACCGAGCAACTCCCCGAGGGCCTCGTAGGCGTCCATCGACCCCTCGGCGAATCCAGTCGCGATGCGCTCGACGGCCGACTGCAGCCGCGGCTCCTCGCTGAAGCGTGTCTCGAGGGTGACGTCGCCGCCGACGTACTTGCTGACCGCGGCCTGGGTGACGCCGAGGTGATCGGCAATCTCCTGCTGGGTGAGACCGCGATCGGAAAGCTCTCTGGCGAGCATCGCCCGTGCCGTCGGAAGAAATCGATCGACGACGATCTCGCTCGGAAATCGCATGCCCGGGGTTTCGATGTCTCCCGATATAAACAATCGCCCGCTACCCCCGTGTGCACACCTCTCGTGAGACTCTTCAGCACACTGTTCTGTATCGCAGTATGTGATTTATACACACGTTATAATACATCTTCGCGGCCGCCGGGAGCGACGACAATCCGAGCGCGGAGTCACCAGCGATGGTGGACGTCGTCGGCGACGAACGCCTCGTAGACGTCTCGAACCGCGCCGTGGGTCTCGTGGCTCAGCGGGTCCATCTCGGCGGCATCGACGTTGTCTCGGATGTGATCGGGCGACGTCGAACCGGGGATCACGGTCGAGACAGCGTCGTGATCGAGGATCCACCGCAATGCCATCTGGGCCATCGTCATGTGCTCGGGGACGTACGGTTCAAGCGCCTCGACAGCATCGAGGCCTGCCTCGAAGGGCAAGCCGGCGAAGGTCTCGCCGCGATCGAATGCGTCGCCCTCGCGGTTGAAGTTGCGATGGTCGTTCGCCGGGAACACCGTCTCCCGATCGATCGCGCCCGTTAACAGCCCCGAAGCCAGCGGGACGCGGACGATGACGCCGACGTCCCGGCGTTTCGCTTCCTCGAAGAACAGTTCAGCGGGACGTTGACGGAACATGTTGCAGATGATCTGGACCGTCTCGACGCCGGGATACTCGATGGCCTTCAGCGCCTGTTCGACCTTTTCGACGCTGACACCGTACTGAGCGATCTTTCCCCGCGCTTTGAGATCCGCGAGCGCGTCGAAAACCGCGGGCTGGTAGTAGACCTCGTTGGGCGGACAGTGTAGCTGGAGGAGATCAAGGGTCTCAGTCCCGAGGTTCTCGCGGCTCCGATCGACGAACCGTTCGAGGTTCTCGGCAGTGTAGCCCTCGGCAGTGTGTGGGTCGAGACGTCGCCCGGCCTTCGTGGCGACGACCACGTCCTCACGGTCGTACTCGGGTTCGTCCAGGACGGTGCCGATGTGTTGTTCGCTCGTCCCGTCGCCATAGACGTCGGCCGTATCGAGAAAGGTGACGCCCGCGTCCAGTGCCGTCCGGACGACTTCGCGACCCGCCTCGTCCGCGACATCACCCCAGGCCCCACCACCGATGTTCCAGGTGCCGAGGCCGACTTCCGTGACCTCGTATCCGGTCTGACCGAGTGCGCTCGTCTGCATAGTTCGGGACACGGTTCGGACGCAATCCACTTGTACCGACCGCTCGGCGTCGCCTGCGTGGCCAGTTCAACCGCTAGAAACCACACACTCGGCCGGAAACTATCGAGACCTACTTCCTCAGGCCTCGACCCACTTCACATGACGAACGTCGTAGCAACCACATTCCGGGCACGCGTGGTACTGCACTGCGTACCGCGTCTCACAGGACAGACAGATGTATGGATCCGCATCTCCCGCCTCCGAGCTGTCCCTGCTGAAGACACCCATTGGGACCACGATCAAACTAGCGTGACCGGCCACCAAAAAACGATGCGATCGTTCATCTCCAGCGATCACCGCTCGGTCCCTCGGTTCGTCGGTGACGAGTGCCTTCCCAGATACCGCCCAATAGATAACACGTTAATTATCAATATACTGTTTATTCTCCGCCGGGTTTATATCCTGACCATGTGAATATATACCACCTAGTTACAGGAGCCGGGGTATGACTGACCACCAAGAGACGATCCGTGGACTCCACGTGGACGACGATCCGGAGTTTACAGATTTAACGGCGACGATGCTCGAAGAGAGCTACGAGCAGTTTCAGGTCGAAACGGCGACCAGCGGGCGGGAGGGGATCGACCGCGTCTCATCTGAGACGTTCGATTTCGTTGTTTCCGACTACGAAATGCCGGGAGTAGACGGGATCGAATTTCTCAAAACCGTCCGCGAGAACCACCCGGATCTCCCGTTTATCCTGTTTACTGGCAAGGGTAGTGAGTCGGTGGCCAGCGACGCGATCGCCGCCGGGGCCACCGACTACCTCCAGAAAACCGGCGGCGTCGAACAGTACGACCTGCTCGCAAATCGCGTCGCGAACGCCGTCGAGCAATACCGGGAGAAACAACGCCGAGAGCGCCTCGAAGGGATCCGCACGATCGTCAATCAGGTGAACCAGGCGCTGGTACGGGCCTCGACGCGTGACTGGATCGAAACCCAGGTCTGTGAAATACTGGCCGCTGCGGACGGGTACCAGGCCGGATTAGTCGTCCGTGTCGACGCGGGGTCGAACACGGTTTCGCCACAATCCTGGGCGGGGATCGACGAGCAACCGATCCGGGAGTGGCTGGCGGCCAGCGACGGGATGCAGTCTGGCCATCCACCCGCCATCGAGCAGGCGATCCACGAGCGTGACGTCGCCGTGGTCCAGGATGTCGGGACTGAATCGGATGGAAGCTTCCACGGGAACGCAGACGACATTCGATCGATCGCCGTCGTCCCCCTGGTGTTCGAGCCGGAACTGTACGGACTGCTCGTCGTCTTCGGGACGCGACCCCAGGCGTTTGACGAAACCGAACAGTCGTTTCTCGCCGAACTCGGCGACGACATCGCCCACGCGATGCACGCGATCGACGTCAGACACGAACTGGAGCGCGAGCGGAAATTCATCGACCAGGCTCTGGACGCCATCGAAGACATCTTTTACGTCATCGGACCGGACGGGACGCTTCGCCGATGGAACCAGCAGTTCCGCGAGGTCACCGGCTACTCGGACGAGGAGATCGCCGGGATGTCCGCTGTCGAGTTTTTCCCCGAAGACGAACGCCACAAAGTCGACGGTGCGATCGAATGCACACTCACCCAGGGCCGCCAGATGACGGAGGCGGACCTGCTTACGGCTGAAGGCACGCGGATCCCGTACGAATTCGTCGCGGTGAAACTCGGGGACGCACTCGAGGGCGAGCCCGGCATCGTCGGCATTGGACGTGACGTCACCGACCGCCAGGAACGGGAACGGACACTTCGACGATACAAGCAAATGGTGAACGCGATGCAAGAGTCGGCCTGTATCTACGACGAGGACGCCAGGTTCGAGGTCGTCAACGAGTACCTCGCGGAGTTCTACGGAACGACGCGCGAGGATCTTGAAGGAAGCCCGAGTACGCTCATCCCACAGATCAGGGACCAACTGGGTGGCACGCCGTTTCAGGATCTCATCGACGGGACTCGCGAGGAAGTCCGGGGGGAACTTGAGGGCGAGTTTCCCGGTCAGGGCCGGGAAGTCCTCGACTACCGGCTCACGCCGCTCGTCGTCGACGGCAAGATCGACGGCGTGGTTGGCGTGACCCGAGAAGTGACCGAACGCCGTGATCGCGAGCGCGAACTGGCCCGGCAAAACGACCGGCTCGAATCGGTCGCCAACATCGCGAGCCACGATCTCCGGAACCAACTGTCGGTCGCTCGAAGCCGCCTCGAACTTGCGGCTATCGACGATGAACACGCGGACCCGATCCGACGTGCACACGACCGAATGGAATCGCTCCTGGCGGATCTGCTGGCGCTCGCACGCAGGGGCAAACGAGTAGAAGATACCGAGCACGTCGGACTCGAACCGATCATCCGGGAGAGCTGGGACCACGTGGAGACACCGACGGCGACGCTTACCGTAACGGCGACCGGCACGCTCGAGGCTGATCCGGACCGACTACGACGACTCCTCGAAGCGCTGTTCGAGAACAGTATCGAACACGGCGGCGAATCGGTGACCGTGACCGCCGGGGACCTCGAGGACGGATTCTTCATCGCGGACGACGGTCCCGGGATCCCGGAGGACGACCACGAACGCGTCTTCGATCCATCGTACTCGACGGCCGAGAATAGTACCGGACTCGGGCTCACCATCGTCCAGGCCATCGCCGACGCACACGGATGGACTGTCGAAGCGACCGAAAACGCTGACGGGGGCGCGCGCTTCGAAATAACGAACGTCGAATCATCCTGACTGCACAGGCGCTCTGGACCACGTCACGACGCACACAGACACTGGAGAACCGTCTATCGACGGTCGACCACGGTTCGACAGGAACCCAAGTCCGCCCGCCCCGATTTGAACAGATGCCAGACGTTCCGGTCTGCGGCGCTTCGCGCCGTTCCGGGACTGCGACTCTCGTGCTCAAATCGGCTCAAGATGAACGTTTGACTGCTCACGTTATTCGCAAAAGGGCTGCTCGCGGCTGCGCCGCTCGCTAGTCGAGACTCTCACGGGTTCGAGTCCCGCAGTCCGCCCTCCCCGATTTGAACTCGCCGAGACAGTCCGGGCATGCGACTCGCTTCGCTCGTCGTTCCGGGCTGTGACTCGTCTGCTCAAATCGGCTCAGGATTGACTTTTGACTGCTCACGTTGTTCGCAGCAAAAGTCCGCCCTCCCCGATTTGAACGGGGGGCAAGTCGATCTACAGTCGACTGCTCTACCAGTCTGAGCTAAGGGCGGGCGTATCAGAACATTGGTCGGGTGTCGGACTTAACGGTTGCCATTCGGAGCGAAACCCGGACCCGACAGCGCGGTCCGGGGAGGGCTGACGCACGTCAGACATTCACGAAGATTGAAGTAGGCCGGCAGATAACGGGTATGACAGGTCGTATGAGCAAGATCACGTTCCGCGCTGACGACGACCTCGTAACGCAACTGGAGGGGTTCGACGCCTCCAAAAGCGAGGTCATGCGCGAGGCGCTCCGGACGTACCTGGAAGGTTCCGATCACGAGTCGTCCGAGGCCGAGTCGAGTCCGGAACCGACGAGTGCCGAGGAGAGCCTCGACGATCTCATCGTCGAACGTGTCGACGCGGTACTCGCCGAACGACTGGGCGAGCGGCGACAGCCCCAGCCACAGGACGTCAACGTGAATATCTCACTGGAAGACGCCGCTCCGTCCACGTCGGCAACCACGGCACCACCGGACGCCGAAGAAACGACGGACGCCGTCACCGACCGAAACACCGAGCGGACGTGCTCTCAATGCGGTGAATCGGTGTCCGGCGAACACGTCTACTGCCCGAACTGCGGCGAGAAGGCCGCCCGGCGCGTCTTCTGTGAGTGTGGCGACGAACTCCGCTCGGACTGGTCGTTCTGTCCGAGCTGTGGGAGACGGACGGCAGCGGCTGACGTGCTCGATCAGTAATCACTGCGTAAACGCCCTCTAACGGGCGTTTTCGCGCGTTTACGCCCGAGTGTCTTACACTTGGGGAAACTTTTATAATGATTCAGTCTGTGGTACGGTATGCGTAAGACGAGTCGTCTTACACCGTGGCGCGCCCGGTGCCACCGGCCGCCGTGTGGCGGTTCGACGGTGTAAGACAGGCAATCGTGCCGGACCCTCGTCTTACCCAAAGGGGAACGATAACATATGGAGCGTGTGACACTACGGATTCCGAAGCAACAGATCGAGGAGGTCGAACGAATGGTCGAGACGGGGGAATACCCCAACCGGAGTGAGGCGATCCGGTCGGCCGTTCGAGATATGCTCGCCGAGCAAGACACGGCAAAAGAACGTCCGTCCGAGAAGCGCAAGCGCCGGACGTGGGCGAAGGTGTAGACGATGCAGGACATCGTCAACTCCGCCCTGAAACACGAGGAGGAAGAACAGCGCGAGATGGACGCCGAGGGTGACGAGTTCGGCGATCCGCGGATCGTGATCGTCGGCTGTGGCGGTGCGGGCAACAACACCGTCAATCGACTGTACAACATCGGCGTCGACGGCGCGGACACGATCGCGCTGAACACCGACAAACAGCACCTCAAGATGATCGAGGCCGACACGAAGATCCTCGTCGGCAAATCCCTGACCAACGGGCTCGGAGCCGGCGGCGACCCCTCGATGGGCGAGCGCGCCACGGAGATGGCCCAGGGCACGATCAAGGAAGTGCTGGGTGACGCCGATCTCGTGTTCGTCACGGCGGGCATGGGTGGCGGCACCGGGACCGGGGCTGCCCCCGTGGTCTCGAAGATCGCCAAGGAGCAAGGCGCGATCGTCGTCGGCATGGTCTCGACGCCGTTCAACGTCGAGCGCGCCCGGACGGTCAAGGCCGAGGAGGGCCTCGAGAACCTCCGCAACGAGGCCGACTCGATCATCGTCCTGGACAACAACCGGCTGCTGGATTACGTCCCGAACCTCCCGATCGGCAAGGCCTTCTCGGTGATGGACCAGATCATCGCCGAGACGGTCAAGGGCATCTCCGAGACCATCACCCAGCCCAGCCTGATCAACCTGGACTACGCGGACATGTCCGCGATCATGAACCAGGGTGGGGTCGCGGTGATGCTCGTCGGCGAGACCCAGGACAAGAACAAGACCCAGGAGGTGGTCAGCGACGCGATGAACCACCCACTGCTCGATGTCGACTACCGCGGAGCGAGCGGCGGACTGGTCCACATCACCGGGGGACCGGATCTCACCCTCGACGAGGCAGAGGGGATCGCGAGCAACATCACGGATCGCCTGGAGGCCAACGCGAACGTCATCTGGGGAGCCCGCATCGAGGACGACTACAAAGGCAAAGTGCGGGTCATGGCAATTATGACCGGCGTCCAGTCCGCACAGGTGCTGGGCCCGACGACGCAAAAACAGGCCAACAAGTCCCGCGCCGCGATCGACGGCGAAGACATAGGCGAGGAGACCTTCGACGCGAGCGCGAACGTGGACACTGACATCGGCGGCGGACAGCGCAGTTTCGGCGAAACTGACGGCGGCCGCAACGAAGTCGAGAAGAACAACGGACTCGACGTCATCCGGACTGAGTGAGTCCGAGCGGCTTCTGCGGTTCTCTCAGGCCCCAAGAGCACTCAGTAACTGGCACTTCCGGCAGCGACCGCCGGTCGTCGGCGCACCGCAAGTGTCACACGCGTCGTAGGCGCCATCGTCAGCGTCGGCCCGTTTTGCTGCATACCGTGCCAACTGCTCGTAGCCAGCCATAATCGAGTGGCGCGTCCCGGGATGGGCGTCCTCCATCGAGTACAGCAGTTCCTGGATCTCACCGCGGAACGATTCCGATGCGTGTGGACATTCGGTGATGTGCGCGGGCAGGTCGGCCAGGCGGGCGTACAGCGCGACCTCCTTCTCCGGAACGTCCCGCAGCGGCTTGGCACGCGGGACGTGCTTGTCGGTCAGCGAGCGCTCGGGCATGGGTCCGAGGCTGGCGTCGAAGTGCTTGGCCATCTGGTCGACGTCACCCTCGAAGAAGTTCATCAGCGCCGTCTCGGCCTCGTCGTCGAGGTTGTGGCCGGTCAACAGCAGGTCGGCGTCGTACTCGTCGGCGTACCGCGAGAGAAGGTCCCGGCGGAACACGCCACAATAGGCACAGGCCGCCATGTTCTCCGGGTCGTCCTCGACGACGTCGTCCATCCGGACGCCGAACTCCTCGCTGTAGCTCACGGTCTCGTGGCGGAGGTCAAGGTCGTCGGTGAGTGCCTCGGCGGCGTCGAGGCTCTCGTCGCGATACCCTTCGATTCCTTCGTGGATAGAAAGGGCAACGAGTTCGATTCGCGGGTCCTCGGCAAAGGTTTCGGCCAGGAGCTGGGTGAGCACGACGCTGTCTTTCCCGCCCGAGAGGCCGATCAGCCACGTCACCGGCTCCTCGGGCGTCGCGTCGCGTCCGAGGAGATCGTCCTCGCGGATCCGCCGGCGGAGTCGTTTCTCGACCGAGCGGCGAAAGTGCGTCTCACAGAGGTGGGCCCCGGAGTAGGCCGCGTGCATGACTGCATCGTCGCCACACCTGTCGCAATCCATCGAGATGCGATACCCCCTGGATGCGGGTAGGGATTTCGTTCGTGACAGGGGGACCAGCCCACATCTTGCCGTGCAAGCAAGCGTTTTGCCCGGCGCGTTCCAACGACTCCCGATGAGTGAACTCGACCGTGACGCCGCGGTCGATCGTCTCGAAGCGCTGCTTGAGACGATCGAAGACGAGACGATGCCAGTCCCGGTCACGGAAGTCTGGGTGTACGGCGATCTCGCGCTCGGCGTCGATCCGGTCGAGCGCCTCGACGTCTATCTCACGAAGGACCTGCTTTTCGGCCAGGCCGACGACCGTGCGGCCGAATTGAACGACCGCTTGGGCGTCGACGGGATCGGCGAGACGGTCCGGGCCGAGTGGGCGAGCGAACACCCGGAGGCCGTGCGGGCAAACCCCAGCGGCCACGTCGCCCCGGAGAAGTGTCTCGGGGCGCACCTGTTCGAGGAGCGCGAGCCGATCCACCTCGAAGTCTGTAACGCCTCCTTCGAGGACAACGTCACCCAGCGGCTGGAGGGCGCACTCGCTCGGGAGTCCTACGAAAACATCCTCGATCCCCGAGGGGTCTGCCTGTGGATCGACGGCGAACGGTCCGGTGACGCGTTCACCAAACTCCGGGATGGTGAGTATGTCTTCCCGCCGCTTTCGGGCGCACTCGAAATGCTCGGGGCCGAACCGTCGGTCGCCGAGGAGGCCGCTGACGCCGTCGAAACGTACCGGGAGCGCGAGGACGGCGTCAGCGTCCGTGGCGACGTGGTCTGATGGACTGTCGGCGTCACCCACTCAGATCTGACCCACCGCGACGTAGAACGGGACCGTTTCGGTCCGCTCGTAGGTCCGATCAGCCATCTGTTCGATGACGTCCCGGCCCATCTGGCGCCACCGCTGTCGGAGACGGTCGTACGCTTCCGTCGAGAGCCCGCCGTCGAGCAACGTCTCTCGGTCCGTGGCGATCCCCGAACCGCTGGCTTTTCGACGGGCAGATTCGACATCGGCCTCGCCGTACGGGGGCGCTATCGTCCGGGCGTGATCGTAGCGGGTGATCTCGACCGACGCCAGGCCGGCTTCCGCGAGCACGGACGCCACGTCCGAGCCGAGCGTGACGTCGGTGTCGACGCCGGCGAGGTAGTGCTCGCGAGCCTCGCCGGCGAGCGCCGATTCGCCGTCGACGGTCGACTCGACCGTCACGCTCTCGTTGTCCGGTTCGATCACCGCAACGCCGTCCCGGGAGACACGAGCGAACTCCCGAACGGCGTCGACTGGTTCGGGGAGATTGATCAGGAGTGCCTGACAGACCACCAGATCGAAGGTGTCGTCGGGAAAGGGGAGTCGGAACGCGTCACCGACGACTGCCGGTCCCTCCACGTGGTCGAGGAGTTGCGGATCCGCATCGACGCCGACTACATCGCCCGGCGTTTCCTCGCGGAGAACCCTGGTGAGCGCGCCAGTGCCGCTGCCCACGTCCAGCACCCGCTCGCGGGTCGACAGATCCAGGGCGGAAAGCGCTTCACGCGAGTCCGCCCACATGCCGCGGCGGGTGTGCGTGAGGTACTCGGCGTCGAACCGGCGCATACCCGTGATATCCCACGGGCGTCAAAAAGGTGCTCGAAACGTCCCGTGTCAGGCCACCCGAAGCTCGCGGGCACGCTCGACGTTCCAGGCGAAGCCCCGGCCGTCCTCGGTCGGCGTCTCCAGGACGAACGGCAACTCCCGCAACGCGTCGTGATTGACGACGGCTGCGATGCCCGCCTCGCCGATCTCACCCTCGCCGAGGTGGGCGTGTTCGTCCTTGTTCGTCCCGCAGGCGTGTTTCGAGTCGTTGAGGTGGAGACATTCGAGCGTGTCAAGACCCACCTCCTCGTCGAATTCGGCGACCGTCGCCTCGACGGCATCGGGCGTCGAGAGATCGTACCCGGCGGCGAAGAGATGGGCCGTGTCGAGACAGACGCCGAGGTCCTGCTCGCTCGCGTCCAGTACCGTCGCGAGGTGCTCGAAGTCGCCGCCGAGTTTGGTCCCGCTGCCGGCGTCCGATTCGACGAGGACAGTCACGTCCTCGGGAACGTCAAGTTCGTCGAGTGCGCTCGCGGCGTTCGCCAGTCCCTGCTCGACGCCCGCGCCCGTGTGGGCACCGAGATGGACGTTGACGTACTCGATGTCGAGTGTCGCCGCGGCGTCGACCTCCTCTTGGAGGCTGGCGATCGACTTCTCGCGAAGGTCGTCTTTTGGCGTACAGAGGTTGACCAGATAGGACGCGTGGATCACCCACGGTCCGACGTCGGCTTCGATCGATCGATCCCGAAACGCCTCGGCCTCGCTCTCTTCAATCGACGGCTCCTGCCAGACCTGCGGTGAGTGTGAGAAGATCTGGCCGCAGTTGCCGTCGTATTCGAGCTGTTCCTCGACGGCGTTGGAAACGCCGCCAGCGATAGAAGTGTGAGCGCCGATTTGCATATCTCGACCCTCGGCCCTGCCGGACATAGGCGCTTCGGCGGTGACATTCCGGGAGTAGCTGCACCACGCATACTTCGTATAGCGAAATGGGATTTAATTCCGGGTGAACGCAACGACACGTCGGGCTTTTGCCGGTCAAACCCCTACCGGACTCTAATGGTCTCGAACGTCGCCCCGGTGATAGCCGAGCTTGAGCCGGAGGACTTTCATCTTCTCTCGGGGATCGAGCAGGGCATGCGGTTCTCGGAGTGGGTTTCCCGAGAAAAGATACCCGAATTCGCCAGAATGACCGTCGAAGACGTCGATTACCGACTCGACCGGTGTGAGGACCGGGAGTTAATCGAGCGAAAGACGATCCAGTACCAGGGATTTTCACTGACGTTCGAGGGGTATGACGCACTCGCGTTGCACACCTTCGCCGAGCGCGAGTCGATCCAGGGAGTCGGTTCGAGCCTCGGCGTCGGCAAGGAGAGCGACGTCTACGAGGTCCAATCCTACAAGCCCCTGGCGCTGAAGTATCACCGCGAGGGCTATACGAACTTCCGGGAAGTGATGCGCGAACGCGAGTACACCGCCGATCGCGAGCACGTCTCCTGGCTGTACACCGCCCGGAAGGCCGCCGAGCGCGAGTATACCGCGCTCGAAGAGCTATACCCCGGGGTGAGCGTGCCGAGACCGGTCGATCACAACCGTCACGCGATCGTGATGGAGCGCATGGACGGCGTCGAGCTCTCACGGACGAAACTCGAAGACGGGCAGGTCCGCCCGGTCCTGGATCTGATTCTCGACGAAGTCCAGAACGCCTACGAGGCGGGGTACGTCCACGGCGACATGAGTGAATACAATATTTTCGTCGGGGAGAGCGGCGTCACCGTCTTCGATTGGCCACAGGCCGTCCCGACAGAGCACGAAAACGCCCGCGAGCTGCTCGAACGCGACGTCACGAATATTCTTGGGTACTTCACCCGGAAATACCCCCACGCGATCGAGGACGTGGAGGACACGACAGTCACCGCTGCCATCGCTGAAGGGCGCTTCGACTCGATCGATTCGGACGAAACCTGAGAATTCGCCTATTGCTGCCGTCGAGCAGCAGTTACCACGGAGAAGCGTCCGACCCGCGCCACACGCATAAATCATTATTGGCTATATCAAATATGCCGCCGTCCTTGAGGCAGGGGAGGAAAACTGTGCGAAAAGTGGAATCTGTTTGCTGGGCGCGGTATGACCCGTCGACGATCAGTTCGGGACCCGATATTTCAGGTCGATGGCGTCGATGAGCCGGTCGTTCCGGCTGAGGTTGGTCTCGAGTTCGACGTGCAACGAGTCCAGCATCGTGTCGACCAGGTCCTGGCGCGCCGCGGACGAGGACCACTGCTCGGGGTTCGCGGGCGTCCCGATCTCCATGGCGACCTGCTGGTTCGGATAGATCGTCCGCATGTGGTAGGGCTCGTCGTGATTTGCACACCGGACGGCGTAGGCCGACATGCCCTCGTAGTCGGGGTGGATGACTTCGATCACGTCGCGCTGGGGGTGGCCCAGCGACTGGCTCGGGCGGTGAGGATTGTTCCAGTGGCCGTCCGCGAGGTTCGCGGCGTCGCCCGACGGCCCGAGCCACGTGATGACCATGCCGTCCTGGAAGTACGGCACCTCGCTGGTGTTCTTCAGGACGATGTACTGGTTCCAGTAGCCGCCGCCGTTCTCGTGGATCTCGACGGACGCCTCCATCGGCGCGTTGGCAGTGAAGCCGTCGCCGCCAAGCGACTCGCCGGTCCGCGGGTCGACCTTGTCGGCCACCATCTCGTGGATGGGGTTGTCCGGGTTGTTGAGGACGTCCCCTGGCAGGTCAGCCGAACTCCCCCACTCACGGCTGTCGTCGTACTCCGGCTGGTCGTGGACGCGGTCACGCACGCGGACCTCGTCAGGCTGGTACGTTCGGGCGTCCGTCGGCCAGCGGTCCTGAATAAACTGGTCGGGACCGTTCGTCGCTTGGGTCGGGCCGGCGGTCTCGTCCCAGACGTTGTCGGGGTCGTCGTGCGTGCCGGGGTCTTCGGTCTCGTCCGGCAACAGCGCGAGCCGCGGGAGGAGTTTCACGGTTGCGTGGGCGGGGAAGTCGTTGTCGGCGAGTTGCTGGACGTAGGGCAACGCCTGCGTGCCGAGCTGGTCGAGGGTCAGCGACCCGTCGCTGATGTTGTTCTGGACGGCCTCGACGTCGTAGTTGAACTCCTCGGCCTTCTCGGCGTCCGTCCACGCCTGGCCGGTCGAGGACGTCTCGCCGGGCAGGTAGTCCGTGAAGTCCCGCGGGACGTAGTACGGATCGTCGAAGTGCTCGTACAGTTCGGCGACCGTCGTACTGCCGGTAATGTCCGACGGCAGCGTATCAGGCTCCGGTGGCCGGTCCGGGAACGGGACGTCCCAGGTCGGCTCCCCGTCGTCATCGTCAGGCTCCTCGGTCGGCGTGTCTTCGGGCGTCTCAGTCGGTGTATCCTCGGGCGTTTCAGTCGGCGTGTCTTCGGGCGTCTCGGTCGGTGTCTCCGAACCGTCGTCGTCCGGGTCGGTCGTAACCGCGATCCGATCGATCTCGACGGCCCCTGAGGCCCCCTGCCAGAAGTTGAACCTGACTGCCTGTGGGTTCTCGCGATCGGCACCGACCGACTCGAGGTCGACCGAGACGGTCGAGTAGTCGGTGCCGATCGAGTCATCCGTCAGGTTTTCCAGCAGATCCGAGGCGCCGCCGATCTTGAGGCGGAAATCCGACTCCTCACCACCGTCGTCCCCGCGGATTCGAAGCGTGAGATACTGATAGTCGTCGATCGACTGGGAGACGTTGCTCCCGAACCACCCGGCATTGTCGTACTCCAGCCGGAGCGCACCGTCTTCGACTTCGCCTGCCCCGCTACCGTTGGCGAAACTCCCCGCATCCGCCCAGTTGCCCAGGTCGTTCGAGCCGGGATAGGTCCTGCCGTCGAATTCGTGGACAACCAGCGGCGAATGTTCCTGACCCAGGACGGACGTCGCAAGCCCCAGGCTGCCGAGCGCGATACTCCCCTTCAATACGGTCCTTCGTTTGACCATAACAGTTGATATTAACAATCGATTGTGTGAAAAACGTGATGGAACCGGTAAGGCGTTCATCAGCCTTCGTCGGGAGGGCCGAACGCGACAGCGCGGGATGATAGTTGCGCCGTCAGTGGTTACTCGAGACGGACCGCCTCGATTTCGACCGTACTCTCACCCCCCTGCCAGAAGTTCAGCCGCACCGCGAGTCCCTCGGCTGCGGGATCGATGCCAGCCGACTCTATGTCGATCCGTACCTCGCTGACACTCGTTCCGATCGAATCGTCGGTGAGATCACCCAGAAGGCCCGAGACGCCGCCCATGGCAAAGCGGATTTCGTTCTCCTCGCCACCGTTCGCACCGCACACATCCAGGACGACGCTCGAATAGTCGCTCACATCCCGGTTGATCTGTTCCTGGTACCAGCCACCGTTGTCGTATTCGAGGACCAGCGCCCCGTCGGCTACCTCGCCTGCCCCGTTCTCGAAGGAGCCGGCCCCACACCACTGGCCGAGGTCGTTCCGGTTGCTCGACCACGCCGCGTCGCCGTCGTAGTCGTTGACGACCAGCGCCTCGGTGGGTTGGTCCTCGTTCCCGCTGTCGTCGGCCTCGTCGGTCGTCGCCTCGACGGACACGGTATCGGACTGGTTGCCGGCACCGTCGACCGCCGAGACGCCGATCTCGTAGGTCGTCTCGGCGGCGAGTTCTTCGACAGTCGCCGTCGTCGTTTCGGCCTCGACCTGCTGATCGAAGTCGCCCGCAACGGAGATGGTGTAGTGATCGAGGCCGCTACCGCCCTCGTCGCTGGCGGCCTCCCACTCGATATCGGCCGAGGACGCTGTCGTCTCGACCACGGAGAGGTTCGAGGGAGCCGTCGGAGCGGTCGTGTCGTCGGGCTCGGACTCGGACTCACCCGGAAGCTGGCCGTAAACCAGTTCGCCGTCGAGGTAGACGGGGATCGCCTCGGTGACGGTTGCCTCCTCGCCGATGTCCTGGAAGCTCGGGTCGTTCGTGGGATCCCAGTTGCTCTCCCAGTTGTCATCCTGCTCGGCGATCATCGAGATCTGAATCTCCCGTGCGCCATAGATCTGGTTGCCCGACCAGTCGAGTTCGATGTAGTAGATGCCGGCATCCTCGTCCCAGGCGATCGGCCCCGAGACGTCGGCCGACCCATCGCCCATGGTTGATTGCTGGTCGTACTGGACCTCGACCGAGACGGCGTCGATCGACTGCCCAGCGTCGCGTAGCTCGCTGATGTCGATGAAGTAGCGCGCGCTGAGGCCGTCCTCGCGATGGGGCGGGTGGACCGACTCGTTGTGGATCGTGACCCGGACCTGTGTCCGGTCGGCGTTCTCCTGGAGGACCTCCCCCTCGGCGTAGTAGGCGTCGATCGGCTCTTCGCCCGGCGGGAACTCGGCGACTGGCTCGCCGGTATCGTCGTAGAAGGTGTTGCAACCCGCGAGCGCACCGACCAGTCCCGCGTTGAAGTCGATCGCGACCTCGTTGTAGACGTAATCGGAGGTCTCGTCGACGTGGGTGTCGTCCTCGTCGGGCCCGCCGACCAGGGCACCCCACAGCGTGTGGCGGTGTTCCTCGGGTTCCTCCATGCTGTTCTCCTTCGAACCGTGGGCAGCCCGGTGGTGGGGGTGCTCGGCGTGGTCGTCGGTGAACCCGACGATCAGCGAGTACCCGAAGGGGTTGTCACCCATGATGTAGTTCATCTGGGTCGCCGCCCAGTCGGTGAGTGCAGCCGCCTTCTCGGTGTCGCGGTACTGCCGGTAGACCATCGCCTGGAACTGCGCGGCGGCGTTGTACCGCGCCGACCCCCAGGTGTTGAGCACGGTGAACCCAGCATCCGACGTCGAGGCAAAGTTCGTGTCGTTGTCGTCTTCATGCTCGACCGAACCGCCGGAGAGATACTCCAGGTTCCAGCGGGCGATCTGCCAGTGTTCGGGGTCGTCGGTGATCGGCGCGAGTTTGAGGAAGACACCGCTCCAGACCGTGTCCCAGGAGTGGACCCAGATGTTCTGCCAGTCGTCGTCGGTCGAGTCGATGATCTCGCCGAAATACCCGGTGTAGGTGCCCGAATCGTCGGTCGCGAGGATGTCATCCAGATACGTGTCGTCCTCAGTCGCGATGTGCAACCAGACCGCCGCCCAGGAGAGTTCGTCCTCGTCGTAACTCGAGTCGTAGAAGCCGCCGTCGTACCCCAGTCCGCGGTTCTCGACGGCGAAGTCATACAGCGCCTGGGCGGTGTCGAGACACTCCGCCGCGTACGCCGAATCCTCGGACTCCAGGACGAGTGAGGTGATCGTCAGTGCCGCGGCCGCCCCGGCACACTGGTCGCTGGCCGGATCCTCCGGCGTGGCGAAGTAGGCTGGCCGGGGATACTCCTCGGACGACTGGAGTTCCGGCGGCCCCCAGTAGTTGTGGTCGATGCTCCCCTCGCCGACGTGATAGCAGAAGGCGACGACGTTGCCTTCGTCATCCCGGAACGTCGACTTCAGGAAGTAATCGGCGAAGTGCCGCAGGATGTCGACCATGTGGTCGTAGGAGCCGACATCCCTGAAGGCGTCCTCGAACTCGTAGAGCGCCCAGGAAAGCGTCGAGGCGCTATAGGACTGTGGCAGCCCGAACTTCATGTGGTCGCCGGCGTCGTGGAACCCGCCGCTGACGTCGACCGTGCCGGTGCCGTCGGGGTCGAGCACGTCGCTGTACTCCTCGATGAAGCTCCCAGAGAGGTTGGTCCCGCCGTCCTCGGTCGCCACATCGAGCGGGATCTCAGTGTCCGAAGGGTGGCACTCGCCGCGCCACTGGAGGCGCTCGCCCATCGTCGTCGCGCCACAGCGATTGGCGTCATAGAAGTACAGTGACTGCTGGAGCGCATGGGCGTAGTCGAAGCCCAGCTCAGTCTGTGCGGCTGCTCGGGAGACCACGCTCGGCGTGGCCACGTCCGTCCCGAGCGCGACCGATCCCGCGCCCAGTCCCATCGCCGCAAGCAGGTCCCGACGGAACAGATCGGTGTCCCGGTCAGTTTTCGTCCGCCCCATTCCCCGTGAGTTCGCGTCGTGTGCTGTCATGGATATCGTGTCGTTGGTTGTGCCACCGGACCCTGGGCCGTCATCACCCCATCCCTAACGGGCCCGGTCCGGTGGCTCGTGATCGAGCGTTTCGATGCCTATTCGAGTCGGATCTCTTCGATTTCGAGCGTGCTCGCACCTCCCTGCCAGAAGTTCAGGCGGATCGAGAGTCCCCCGCCCGACGGGTCGATCCCGGCCGCGTCCATGTCGATCGCGACGTCAGTGACACTCGTCGTGATCGAGTCGTCGGTCAGATTCGCGAGCAGGTCGCGCGCACCGCCCATGTCGAAGAGGAACTCGCTCTCCTCGCCGCCGTTCGCCCCGCTGACCCGCAACACGACCGTCGAGTAGTCGCTGACGTCTCGCTGGACCTGTTCGACGAACCACCCGGCATTGTCGTATTCGAGGACCAGCGCGCCGTCCTCGACCGCACCGCCTCCGGCAGTGCCATTCTGGAACGACCCGGCCCCGCACCACTTGCCGAGGTCGTTGCGATTGCTCGACCACGACGGATCGCCGTCGTAATCGTTGACGACCAGGGCGTCTGCCGGTGCTTCGTCCTCGTCGCCATCGCCGTCATCGCCTTCGCCGTCGTCGGCCTCGTCGGTGGTGGCCTCGACGGTCGCCGTCGCCGACTCGTTGCCGGCCGTGTCGATGGCTGAGACGCCGACCTCGTAGGTCGTCGCGGCGGTGAGGCCGTCGATCGTCGCCGTCGTCGTCCCTGCCTCAACCGCCTGATCGCGGCTCCCGTCGACGTAGACGGCGTAGGCGTCGACACCCGTGCCGCCGTCCGAAGCGCCACTCCAGGCGACGTCGATCGAGGTGGCCGTCGTCCCATCGACCGAGAGGTCGCCGGGGACAGTCGGCGGGGTCGTGTCGTCGCCGGCGTCGGTCGTCACGTCGACAGTCACCGTTTCGGACTCGTTGCCTGCCCCATCGACGGCCGAGACGCCGATCTCGTAGCTCGTTTCGGCCGCGAGATCCGCGATCGTCGCCGACGTGGTCTCGACCGGAACCTGCTGATCGAGACTGCCGTCGACGTACACCGCGTAGTGGTCGAGTCCGCTCCCGCCCTCGTCGGTCGCGGCATCCCACGCGATCTCGGCGGATGACGGCGACGTCGCCGTCACCGACAGATTCGAGGGAGCAGTCGGCGAGGTCACGTCCTCGCCGCCGTCGTCGCCGCCCGTGAACTCGATCCAGTCGAGGTTCCAGCCGCTGGACTCGACGACGATCCGGATGACGTGCTCGCCCTCGGGGAGGTCGACCTCGCCGACCCGGATCTCCTCGAAGTTCTCCCAGCCGCCGGTCGGCCAGACGTTCTGGGTCGCCACTTCGGCGCGGTCGACCTCGATCCGGAGGTCGCCACCCGAATCAGCACCGTTGGCAACCCGAACGGTGGCCTCGTAGCTGCCGCCGGACTCGACGGTGACGGTGTACTCCAGCCACTCGCCGGTCTCGGTGTAGCCGACGTTGTACCCCGACTCGACGGCTGTCCCGATGTCGACGCCCGTCTCGCGGTAGTCGGCTCCGGCCTCGTTCGTGGATCCCGTATCGTAATAGGCGATTCCCTGCCCGCCCTCGTCGAAGTCCTCGGCCTGGATGCGGCCCGGGAGTTCGTGCTCGACGAACGCCGACTGGCCGGCGTCGGTGGCGATCGTCTCGGCGACCGTCGTCGTCTGATTGGACTCGTTGCCCGCACTGTCGACGGCAGAAACACCGATCTCGTAGGTCGACGCCGGTTCCAGGCCGTCGACCGTCGTCGCCGTCCCGTCGATCACCTGCCCGCGGCGCTCGCCGTCGACGTAGACGTTGTAATGGGAGAAGCCGGCCTCGCCCTCGTCGGTGACGGCGCTCCAGGCGATCTCGACGCTGATCTCGGTCGAACGGGTCACCGCGAGGCCGGATGGAACCGGCGGCGCGAGGTCGTCGTCGATCGTACTTTCAGGGATGTCCTGGTCTTTGGTTGCCTCGAGCCAGGTCTTGATGTACCCGCCCATCTGATCTGCGTCGTCCTTGAGCGTCCAGGGCTCGTTGGCCCCAGCGTCCGGCGACTCGAAGAAGGCCGGCTCCCAGGAGTCGTCGAAACACCACGAGATCCACCCCATGTTCTCGTAACCCTCGACCCACTCGCGGAACGGCTCGCCCCACCCCGAGGTGGTGCCCTGATCGACGGAGCCCCCGGTGGGTTCCCAGCCGAACTCCGTGACGACGACCGGGACGTCGTTCGCCGGTTCGCCGTACCACTGGTCGAAGTCCGCGGGCGGGCCGTTGTCGGGGTAGATGTGCGCCGCGTAGATCAGGTTCTCCCCATCGAAGGGATACTCCGGCGCCATGTGGGTCACCGACGTCCACCGCGGCGAGCCGATGATGATCGGCGTCTCCGGCGCGTGCTCGCGGACGAGATCGACCCACGGCTGGGCGGCGTCACGCCAGGTCTGAAAGGCCCCGGCGTCGTCGCCGTACATCGCCGGCTGGGTCGGCTCGTTGAACAGCTCGTAGATGACGTGTTCGTCCTCGGCGAACTCCGGGGCGACCCGATCCCAGAAGGTCCGCATCACGTCGTCGATGGGTGCCAGCTCGTCGTCGTTTTCCTCGTTGTACGTCTCGGTTGCCTCTTGCGTATAGGGCCTGATGAGGTGGAAGTCCACCAGCGCGTAGACGTCGCGCGCGGCCAGCAGGTCGACCGCGGGGCGGAGGACCTCGGTGACGTACGTCTCCAGGCCCAGCGCGTCGATCGAGTCCTGCGTGCAGGGCAACCGGACGGTGTTTGGATGCCAGCCGCGCTCCGTGTCCGTCGCCCACTCGAGGACTTCCTCGAAGCTCTTGGGGTGGTACTGCCGGTAGAAGCCGGGATCTGCAGGTGCCATCCCCCGGAGCGTCACATCGTTGCCCGCCGGATCGCGGATCCACCGTCCATCGGTGTGCAGGCGTGGTGTCGGAACCCCAGCGGCTCCGGTCCCAGTGGCGGCCGAAAGCCCAGCACCGATCGTCCCAGCACTCGCCATCGCCCCGAGGAACGTCCGGCGTGACGGCGTGAGGCCGGGGTCCCCCCCGGTGACAGCCGTCTCGTCAGTGTGATCAATCGCCGATACTTCAGTCGATTCGGTCGCTTCGTCCGTCATTTGTAATCATGTATTCGCAGTCAGTCGTCCCCCCAATTCAGTCAAGCGCTCCCCCCGTGACCACGGAACGAACTGTCCCGACGGGAAGATGGCCACAGTCTCGGCCGGCAGCCGCTGTTGTGGCCGATTCAGTCGGTCACGTCACGGTGATAGTCACCTCGTGAGTCGTCGATTCACCGGCGTCGTTGGTCGCGGTCAGCGCGACGGTGTAGGTCCCCACCGACTCGTAGGAGTGAGCGTTCCACCAGCCCGTCGCCGTCGTCCCGTCGCCGAAGGACCAGGACAGGCCCGTGATCCAGTGATCACTGTCGGTGGTATCGACGATCGCGAACGGGATCCACTCGCCGACAGCTGATTCCGTCGTCCCCGGATCGAGTTCGGCGATCAGATCATCGCTACTCGTCTCGTCGTCTGCCCCGCTTCCGTCACCACCACTGCCATCCGTACCGCTCCCCTCACCGCCACCGCTGCCGCTGTCCGCTCCGTCGTCGTCACTTGCCTCGACTGTCACGACGAACTCGTACTCGGAGACGGCTCCACAGTCGTTGGTGTAGGCTGCGGTGTACGTCGCCGTCGCGTCGGGTTCGACGACGACTTCCCGCGTCGTGGCCGAGAGCCCCGGCCCGTCCCAGGCCCAGTCGTCGGTCCCGTCGTGTGGGTGTGGCCCGAACTCGACGGACGCGCCGGGTTCGACGGTCACCTCGCCGGTATTTTGCCACTCGCCGCCGTCGACGCGCAGATACGGGTCGATCGTTGTCGGCTCACAGTCGGTGCTGTCACCGTCGTTGCCGTCACCGCCTGAACCATCACCGTCGTTACCGTCGCTGCTGCCATCGTCACCGCCGGAATCGTCACCGCTGCCGTCGTCGCTTCCCGAATTGCCGTCACCCTCGTCGCTTTCGCCCCCGCCGGTACCGGGATCAACGCTGGCGTCTTCGACGGCGGCGGCCCATTCCGTGAGCCAGTCACGCAGGCCAGTGTCGGGAACCGAAATCGAGTGGGTGTTGACAGGCAGGTCTGGGTAACCGCCCACGGCGTCAGGATGCGGAATCCAGTAATCGTATGGCGAGTCGACGTAGTCATCGCCGGCGCGATCCCGGATCTCGGAGACGATCCGGGCGTCGTTGTCGGTCCGGTCGGCCGGGCGTGCGCCAGCGTTCGAGAGATTGTGTGATTCGACCTCGCCTGAATCCAGCGTCTCGAACCCGGCGGGCCAGAGCGGCCGACTCGACAACGCCTCCGTCCCACCCGTTAGCGGCGTCGAACTCGGGTCCGTGACGTTGTCCGAGAGATACGCGTTGCCGTCTTCGATCGGCGTATCCTCGATGTCCTGGGGAATGTAGACGTTCCCGACGATGGCGGCCGCCGTGTCGCCGTCCATGTTGGTCGCCTCGTTGAAGAAGTACATCACGTTGTTCGCGACGACGCTACGAGTCTCACGTTTCAATCGCGGGACTCGACCGCGACACTTCGCCCAGACGTTGCCCGCCAGCGTGACGTTCTCGGCACCGTCGCCGACCAGCGTGGCGTAGTTGTGATCCGAGCTGTCGCCGTAGGGATCGTACAGCCCCTCGTACACCAGGCAGTTCGTGACCGTCGTGTCGGTGGTGTCGTACCCGACCGAGAGACACTCGTCGGTGCCCCAGGAGGCCGTGACGTGATCGATGACGTTGTTCGACGTATCGTCGGCCGTGTTGAGCGAGTCGTTGCTCTGGATCTCCCCGTCCGACCCTGGTCCGTGCCGGGATCGGATGTGCTGGACGACGCAGTCGTCGGCGTCGACCTGTACCATCCCCTTGACGAACGTGATGCCGGGCGAGGGAGCCGTCTGACCCGCGACCCAGCACTTGTTTTCGGTGATCGCGAGCGCCTCACCGCCGAGGTCGATCGTCCCGCTGGTCTCGAAGACCACGACGCGCGGCCCCGACGCCTGGAAGGCCTCCTCGACGGCCGAACGCGTCGGCTCCTGAATCCGGTAGATTTCCGGCTCGTCGTCTTCGAGCCAGTCCCCGACAGCTGCGAACCCGTCGCTTGGGCTGATCCGCGCAGTGGTGACCGCGCCAGCCGTCGCGGTGAGTGCCGACGTCCCGACGGTCGCGGCGAGGAGCCCGCTGGCCCCCGCCTGCAGCACCCGCCGGCGCGTCAGGTTCGATGCCCGTTCGTGGTCGTTGCCGTTGGGTGTGTCGTTAGTCATCGTGATTACTCCAGTCTGATCTCCTCGATGCGGAGGGCCCCACTTCCGGACCCACCCTGCCAGAAGTTCAAACGCAATTCCCCGGGCGACGTGGCGTCGATCCCTGCCGATTCCATGTCGATCGCGATCGGCTTCGGATCGGTGTCGATCGACCCGTCCGCCACGTCGCTGAACCGCGAGCGGACACCGCCGGCGCTGACGACGAAGTGATCGCCCTTGCCGCCACTCGCACCACTGACGACAAACACCAGTTCGGAGTGCGCGGAGACGTCCTGGTTGAGTTGCTCGACGAACCACCCGGCGTTGTCGTATTCGAGGACGAGTGCGCCATCTTCGACATCGCCACCGCCGTTTGCGAAGGAGCCGGCCCCACACCAGTTCCCGAGGTCGTTGCGATTGCTGGACCACGCCGGATCACCGTCGTAGTCGTTGACGACCAGGGCATTTTCTGGCGGTTCCTCATCGCTATCGTCGCCCTCGGCGGTCGTCACCTCGATGACGGCCGAGTCGGACTCGTTGCCGGCACCGTCGATCGCCGAGACGCCGAGCTCGTAGGTCGTCTCGGCGTCCAATTCCTCGACGGTCGTGCTCGTCGTGCCAGCCTCGACGGTGTGATCGTCCTCGCCGTCGACGGCGACGTTGTAGCCATCGACCCCGGACCCGCCCGAATCCGTCGAGGCGTCCCACGAGACCGTAACCGAGGAACGCGTGGTCTCGGTCGCCGTCAGATCGCCGGGAACTGTCGGCGCTTCGTCGTCGCCGTCCCCGGTCGTCGCCGTCACCGTCACGGTCCCGGATTCGTTGCCCGCGCCGTCGACAGCTGACACCCCGATGTCGTAGGCCGTCCCGGGATCGAGCCCGTCGACCGTCGCGGTCGTCGTGCCAGCGGGGACCTGCTGGTCGAGCGCGCCGTCGACGGAGACATCGTAGTGGGCAAGGCCCGACCCACCGTCGTCGGTGGCGGCGTCCCACGAGAGCGAAATCGAGGAGTCCGTCGTCTCGGTCACTGTCAGATCGCCGGGCGCCGTCGGCGGCGTCGTGTCCTCGTCGCCATCACCGTCGTTAGTGGTGCCGTCGCCGGCGGTCGTCGCGCCGGCCACCGAAACGGGGCCGACGTCGGACGCCGTCCAGTCCTCTAGCCAGTCGACTTCGTCGAAGCGCGCGGCGGCGAGTTCGCCCGCGCTGTTGGCGCTGACGAACAGCCCGACGTGGACATCCTCGGGGAGATCGACGTCGCCGGAGCCGATCTCCGTCCAGTCCGAGCCGTTCGGCGAGACCGACGCCGACACCGTCGATCCCGACCGCTCGACGCGCAGACAGATCGGTGGCGTGCGATCGTCGCCGGTGCGCTCGCGCCACACCGTCGAGTCGTAGGCCCGGGTCAGTTCGCTCCCCTCGCCGGGCGTGATCGTGGCGGCCCCGAGCGCGCCGGGCGCGTCCGGATCGTCGGCCACCATCACACCGGCCTGGGTTTCGGGATCGACCGGTTCGAGATCCGCGATGCGGGCGGTGACAGCCACGTCGCCCGACGCGGGCATCGACGCGAAGTGGCACTGCTTGGTGTCGCGGTGGAACGTCTCTCCCGCGCCCTCGACGAGGAACGAGTCTTCCGGGATGCCTTCGACGGAAACCGACTCGATGTCGGCGTCAGTCGCGCCGCTGTCGTCGGTGACAGTCAGTTCAGCCTCGTGGGACCCGGTCTCGGCGAAGCGATGGGTCACCCGCTCGCCGGTCGCCGTCGCGCCGTCGTCGAAGGCCCAGTCGTAGGCGGCGATCGAGCCGTCCGGATCGAAGGAGTAGGTGCCGCTGAAATCGCCGGACTCGCCGATTCGAAGCGAAGAGGGTGCCGTCGCGTCGGCCGACGGTGTCCCGTCGCTGTGCCCGGACTTTTCGCGTATCGTCGATGCGTACCCCGAGAGGATGTCACCGGACTCGCTCCGGTAGACCTGGAAGCCGTCGTGATCCTCGGTATCGTCGAGCACCAGTTGCCAGATCGTCGCCGCGCCCGCGTCCTGGCTGTCGAGGGCGTCGTACCACGCCCGCAACCGATCGTTGCGCGTCGCCAGGTCGTGCTCCTGGACGTTGACGTTGAACTCGCCAAGCAGCGCGGGCTTTTCGAGCGTCTCGCGGGCGTCGGCGGCGTGCTCGCGGATCCACTCGACGGCACTGACGACGTCGTCCTCGGCGAGTTGCCCCGCCAGCCCCATCCCGGGCCAGTGGTAGGGGTAGAGGTGGAACGAACAGACGTCGATCGTGTCGATCTCGTGATGGGCGATGAAGTTCTGGCCGGTCCAGTCGCCGTACATCCAGTTCGGCCCGTCCGGGCGGGTGTAAAAGCCCTCCAGCCCGGTCGTCACGAGGTGGTTGTCGTCGAGATCCTTGACGAACCCCGACATGTCGGCGAACCACTCGGTGAGGGCGGCCTCCCGGTCGTCGATGGTCTCCGTGTCGTCGTCCTCCAGGCGGGGTTCGTTGGCGAGTTCCCACATCGCGATCGCGGGGTCATTGCGGTACTCGACGCCGGTGATCGAATTCTCCCGCGTGAGAAGCGTCTCGACGTGGGTGCGATACAGTTCCCGGCACTCCTCGTTGACGTAGAAGTCGCCGTGCTCGCTTGCGCCGTCCGCCCACTCGACGTACTGGGCGATGCCGCCGTAGTCGTCCCAGTTATTGACCAGCGAGAGGATGAGTCGCACCCCGTGTTCGCCGGCCTTCGCGACGAGATAGTCGAGGTGCTGCAGCGCTGCCTCGTTGAACACGCCGGGTTCAGGCTGGAGACACTGACCGTCCTCGCCCGCACAGAACGCCCAGGTCCGCAGCAAATTCTGATCGAGATCGTCACACAGCGCCAGCACGTCGTCGATCCGCGAGCGATCGCTGTAGGGATCGGTCACCCAGAAGTTGTTCGTCCCGCTGAAGTAGACGGGGTCGCCGCCGAGGGTAAACTCCGGGCCGTCGGTGTCGACGAACTCGCGGTCCCCCGGTGCCGCCTGAACGCTTGCCGTCCCGATCGAGCCCAGCAGCGCCCCCGCTCCGATGGTGCGGAGGACGTCCCGTCGCGACGCCGCGAGTGCCGACCGTCGGTCGTCCGGACGAGACGTCCGTGCGTCGGGACGGCCCGAATCGCCGCCGGCGTCAGTGTGGTTGTCGCCTGCCATCGGAATCACTCCAGTCGGATCTCCTCGATCCGGAGCGTCCCGCTCCCGGAGCCGGCCTGCCAGAAGTTCAGGCGGAGTTCACCCAGAGACTCGCCGTCGATGCCGGCCGATTCCATGTCGATCGCGACGTCGGCGACCGAAGTCCCGATCGAGCCGTCCGCGACGTCGCTGAACGTCGAGCGATTCCCGCCGACGCCGACGACGAAGTGATCGCCCTCGCCACCGCTCTCGCCGGCGATCGAGAAGACGATGGAGGAGTACTCGCTGACGTCCTGCTGGACCTGCTCGACGAACCAACCCGCGTTGTCGTATTCGAGGACGAGTGCGCCATCTTCGACGTCGCCGCCGCCGTTTGCGAAGGAGCCCGCACCGCACCAGTTGCCGAGATCGTTGCGGTGGTTCGCCCACGCGGGATCCCCGTCGTAGTCGTTGACGACCAGGGCGTCTTCGGGCGGTTCTTCTTCGCCTTCATCGGTCGTCGCTTCGACAGTCGCCGTCTCGGACTCGTTGCCCGCGCCGTCGACGGCCGAAACCCGGATCTCGTAGGTCGTCGCCGGGTCGAGACCGGTGACAGTCGCCTCCGTCGTCCCCGCCTCGACGTCCTGGTCCTGGCTGTCATCCAGGAAGACCGTGTAGTGGTCCAATCCGGCCCCACCGCTGTCGGTCGAGGCGTCCCAGGAGACGGTGATGGATTGGGCGGTCGAGTCGGTGACCGCGAGGTTCCCGGGCGTCGTCGGCGCTTGCTCGTCGTCGCCGTCCGTCGTCGCGACCGTCAGCGTCGCCGCACTGGACTCGTTGCCGGCAGCGTCGACCGCCGTGACGGCGATGTCGTAGCTCGTTCCTGGCGAGAGCTCCGAAACCGTCGCGGCGGTCGTCCCCGCGTCAACTTGCTGGACCTGTTCACCGTCGACGGCGACGGTGTAGTGATCCAGGCCGGACCCACCCTCGTCGGTCGCGGCGTCCCACGCGAGGTCGACGGACGTGGCGGTCCGGTCCGTCGAGGTGAGATTCGCCGGCGCACTCGGTGCCTGTTCGTCGTCGCCACCGGCCGTCGAGACCGTCACCGTCGTCTGGCTGGACTCGTTGCCGGCGCCGTCGACGGCCGAGACGCCGATTTCGTAGCTCGACCCGGCGTCGAGCCCCTCGATAGTCGCGGCGGTCGTCCCAGCCGGCACCTGCTGATCGATGCTACCCTCGACGGAGACGTTGTAGTGATCGAGTCCCGAGCCTCCGTCGTCGCTCGAAGCGCTCCACTCGATCTCGACGGCCGTCTCCGACTGGGTCGGCGACTCGACGCTCGCGGGTGCCGTCGGGGCGATCGAGTCGCCGCCCTGGGCCGGTTCGTCGCTGTCCAGCCAGAGTTCGTCGATCGAGATCGAGCTATCGCCGGCATCGTAGAACCGGAGGGTGAGTTGACCGGGCGACTCCAGGTCAGCACCGGCCACCTCGAGGTCGACGGAGACGATCGACTCGGTGGTCCCGATCGTGTCGTCTGTGACCTCCGAGAGCAATGGGTCGATGCCCGCGAACTGCAACTCGATGCCGCGGTGCTCGCCGCCGTTCTCGCCGGTCACCTTCATCCGCAGCGTCGGGTAGTCGGTGATGTCCTGGGAGACGCCAGTGCCGTACCAGCCACTGGCGTTGTAGTCGATTTCGAGGCGGCCGTCGACGACCTCTGCGCTCTCGAAGCCGCCGGTGCCGACCCAGTTGCCGAGGTCGTTCGAATCCGGCCAGGCCGGGTCGCCGTCGTAGTCGTTGATCAGCAGGTCGTTCGGCCCCGCGCGGGCGAGATCCGTCGTGACGTCGATGGTCGCGATGTCGGACTCGTTGTCGGCACGGTCGACCGCACTGACGCCGAACTCGTAGGTGGTGTCCGAATCCAGGCCGCCGATCTGGACTTGCGTGGTCTCGGCGGCGACCTCGCGTTCGAGTTCGCCGTCGACGTAGACGACGTAGCCATCGAGTCCCGCGGTTTCGGCGTCACCTTCGTCGGTGGAGTCGTCCCAGGAAATGGCCACCGACTGCCAGGTGTTCTCCGGCGAGGTGAGGTTCGCCGGCACGGACGGCGGCGTCGAGTCCTCGAAGGCGTCGGTCGTCACCTCGACCGTGACCGTCTGGGATTCGTTGCGCGCGCGATCGACCGCGCTCACGCCGATGGTGACGGTCGTATCGGATTCCAGTCCCTCGACGGTCGTGGCCGTGGTCGCTTCGGGCACCTGTGTGATCTTTTGGCCGTCGACGGTAACGTTGTAATGGGAAAGTCCCGCCTCGCCCTGGTCGGTCGAGCCGTCCCACGAGAGCTCGACCCTCGTCTCGGTGACGTTTTCGGCGGTGAGGTTCGACGGGGTGGTCGGCGGTTGCTCGTCGTAGGGCACCGTCGGCGGGTTGGCGTCCTGGTAGTCGATCAGGGCGTTCTTGACGGTCTCGCCCATGTAGCTGTCGCCCCCGAGCAACGTCCAGTCGCAGGGCAGGTCGGCACAGTCTTCGGGCACGTCCTCCGCGTAGGGGTTGCCGATGTTGTCCTCGAAGCTCTCCTCGGTGAACGCCCGGTCGAACATGACTGGCCGCCAGACGGGGTCGGCACACCAGGCCGTCCAGTGGATCGCCTCGCTCTTCTCCAGGAACTCGAGGAACGGCTCGCCGTAACCCGAGGTCGTCCCGCCGATGTACTCGCCACCACCCTCCTCCCAGCCCCACTCGGTGACGAACAGGGGGTACTCCTCGTAGACGCCGGCGACACCCTCGCCGTTGTTGGTGGCGTCCTCCCAGTCGTTGTCCTGACTGGAGTTGTGTCCGGGATAGATGTGGAAGGTATAGGCCAAGTTCTCGCCGTCGAAGGGCTCGACTAAGGCCCCCTCGGGGCTCTGTGACCAGCTGGGCGACCCGATGAGGATCAGGTTGTCGGGCGCGTGATCGCGGATGGTGTCGACCCAGGGCTGGGCCGTCGCCTTCCAGTCGCGCCAGACGTCCGCCCAGTTCTGGCTCTGGGTCGGATCGCCCCACATCCCCGGCTCGGTCGGCTCGTTGTACAGTTCGTACATGACGTGGGGCTGGTCGGCGTACCGCGGCGCGACGGTGTCCCAGAACATCTCGACTTCCTCGCCGAGTGTCTCGTCGTTCCACTGGACGTCGCGGTGGCGATGATAGTCGATGATGGCGTATGCGCCGCGCTGGAGACACCGCTCGATGACAGGTTCGAGGTGTTCTTCGAGATACGTCTCGAGTTGGCCCTCGTCGAAGGCGACCGGCGGCGGCCCCTCGCCGGGTTCGTGCTCGCCGATGTCGACCGGCTGGACCGGGATCCGGATGACCCGGGAATGCCAGTCGTCGTCCGTGTTCGTCAGCAGGTCGACCACGTCCGTCGCGGTCTTGCCCCTGGCCGGCGCGGTGACGTTGATCCGCTTGGGGTCGGCCATGTTGACCCCCCGGAGGTTGACCGTCGCGCCGTCGGGGTCCTTGATGAGGTTGCCATCGACGTGCAACGGCGGCGTCGGGATGACGTCCGCGGCCGCACTCCCAACGAGGCCGCCACCGAAGCCGGTCGCGATCGCGCCGCCTGCCGCTGCTGCTTTCAGGAAATCCCGCCGTGACGCGCTCGCGATGCCGGCAGCCGACACCCGCTCCGTCGACTCGGTCGTTCGTCGGGCTGTACTGTCGTCGTCTGCATTGTTGTGTGTCATGGGTTGCTATTCGAACCAGATTTCGTCGATCTCGATCGTTCCGCTCGTTCCATCACCCGACCAGAAGTCGAGGTACACCGCGCCGGGGCTAGAAGCGTCCATTCCGGCGGCGGCCATGTCGATCGACACTGTCGAGAACGACGTGCCGATCGTGTCGTCGGTGATTTCGGCGAGCACGCCGCCCCCGCCGCCGAGTTCCACCGCGAAGGCCGACTCCTCGCCACCGTCGGCACCGCGAACCTGCAGATTCAGCGTCGAAAACGACGAGACATCCTGGCGAACGTACGACTGCAGCCAGCCGCCGTCGTATTCGAGGACGAGTGCGCCGTCCGCGACCTCGCCGTCGTCGTTTGCGAAGGAACCGGCGCCACACCAGTTTCCGAGTTCGTTGCGACTGTCAGCCCACGCCGGGTCGCCGTCGAAGTCGTTGAGGACCAGGCGCTCGCTGGCCGGCGGATCGGTGGTGGCGGTGACGACCCCGCTCCTGTCGGACTCGTTGCCCGCGCCGTCGACGGCGCTGACCGCGAACTCGTAGGTCGTCTCCGGCAGCAGGCCGCTGAGTTCTGTAGCGGCCGTCCCGGCAGTGATCCGATGATCCAGCGCGCCGTCGAGGTAGACGGCGTAATTCGCGAGGCCGGAGCCGCCGGAATCACTCGCGGCGTCCCACGTCAGACCGACGCTCTCGCTTCCCGTCTCGGTCACGGCGAGGTTCGACGGGGCCGAGGGCGGCGTCTCGTCGCCACCGCCGGCGCTCGCCGGCAGGTCGTCGTTGCGCTTCTCGCGAAGTCGCTCCTTGAACAGCCGACCGTGGGGACTGTCGACCTCGTAGTCGCGATTCAACATCCCGGGCGACCAGGTGTGGTCGAAACACCAGGCCTGCCAGTGGATGTCGTGGGCGTCGAAGAGGTCGAGGAACTGCTGGCCCTCGACTTCGTTGGTCCCGACGAGGTAGGGCGAGCCCTCGGTCCCGTACCCGAACTCGCTCATGAACACCGGAACCTCCTCTGAGGGCTCGCCGAAGTACGTCGATAGCGGCCGGAGGTTCTCGTGGGCGTAGACGTGGCCCGCGTACGCGAGGTTGTCGCCCTCGAACTCGTGTTCGCCCGCCCAGTAGGTGAACTGACTCCAGCGCGGCGACCCGATGACGATCAGATTCCGGGAAGCGTGCTCCCGAATGAGATCGACCCACGGTTGGGCCGTCTCGCGCCAGTACAGGTAGTTCTCCTCGGCACGGGGGTCGGTGACGCCGACGTCGTCAGTCGGATCGCCGGCCCCCGGATAGGGCGTGTTGGGTTCGTTGTAGAGTTCGTAGATGACGTGGGAGCGATCGCTGTAGCGTGGCGCGACCTCGTTCCAGAACAGCCGGATCTCCTCGTCGAGTTCCGGCGAGTCCCAGTCGGGGCCCTCCGGATAGTGGCGGTGATAGTCCAGCATGATGTACGCACCGACGTCCTCGGCGGCCTCAACCGCCGGATCAACGTACTCCGCGAGATAATTCTGGAGTTCGGCCTGGCTGAACCCGGGCGTCGGGGCCGCCGTGCCCGGACCGTGATCGCCGATGTCCTGGGGCTGCATCGGCAGCCGGATGACGTGGGCGTGCCAGCCCTTGCCCGGATCGGTCGCCAACTCGATCAGCGGCTCGATGTTCTTGCGCCACTCCTTGGCCGCCCGCGCGGGGTCGATAACGTTCACACCCCGCAGTATCACCTTGTTGCCGTCGGGATCCCGCAGGAGATTGCCATCGACTTCGAGCCACGGCGTCGGAATACCGGCTGCAGCGGCTGAGCCGACAGCGCCACTCCCGACGCCCAGGCCGACCAGTCCCGCAGCCGCGGTCGTCTGCAAAAACGACCGTCTGGATGTCCCTGCCGGTCGATACGTCTCGGCATCCTCGTGCGTGAATTCGTCTCGTTCAGTCGTCGATTCGTCCGTTTCGGTTCGTTCCGTTGAACGGTCTTTCGTCATGTGTATGTCTCGTTGTTTTCGCGGTCGCGATTGGGACCACCAGCCAGTCCGATCGAGTAGGTGTCCGGATCCGGATCGGTTCAACCGATTACCCCGAACCCGACCCGGTTGGTCAACTCACGAAACCGTGATCGTCACCTCGTGGGTGGTCGATTCCCCCTCGTTGTCGGTCGCAGTCAGCGCAACCGTGTACGTCCCCGTCGCGTCGTAGGTGTGCTCGGTCCACCAGCCGGTCGCCGTGTCTCCATCGCCGAAGTCCCACGATAGCGACTGGATCCATCGGCTGTTGCCGGAGGTATCCGTGACCGAGAAGGTCAGCCGCTCGCCGAAAGCGGCGTCGGTCGTGCTCGGAGTTATCTCCGCGAGCACATCACCGGTCGACTCGCCACCGTCCTCACCGGCCTGGTCGTCACTGCTGCCCCCGCTACCGCTCTCATCACTGCCACCGCTGTCGTCGCCATCTGATTCACCGCCGCCACCGTCGTCTGCGCCATCATCACCGCCGACGACGATGTCCACCTCGTGGGTGGTGGAGTCGCCCTCGTTGTCGGTCGCCGTCAGCGAGACCGTGTAGGTGCCGGCCGAATCGTACGTGTGTTCGACCCACCAGCCACTCGCGGTGTCTCCGTCGTCGAAGTCCCACGACAGGGCGTCGATCCAGCGATCGGTACCGGAGGTGTCCGTGACCGAGAAGGTCAACCGCTCGCCGACACCGGCGTCGGTGGTGCTCGGACGTATCTCCGCGAGCAGGTCGACTGTCGTCCCACCGTCGCCATCGTCCTGTCCATCACTTCCCTCGCCTGTATCGCCACCGTCGTCTGTTCCGTCGTCACCGTCGTCTGTTCCGTCGTCACCGTCGTCTGTTCCGTCGCCACCGCCGGCACTGTCACCCAGTTTGTCGTAGACGACGTCGAAGTACTCACTCGCTGTGTAGGACTCGGCACCACAGTCGTCACCCCAGTAGGGGTTGGCCATGTTCATGGGATCGTCCGACCCATCGCCGTTCCAGGCCCAGCCGATCACCGGCCAGCCGAGTGCTTTCGCGTAGTCGATGATGGCCGACCAGTCCGCCCCGGTCGAGTCGGCGTAGTTGCCGAACTCGCCGATCATGCACGGATACCCCGTCTCGTCCAGCACGTCGAGATCCTCGGGAACAAGGTTCTGACCCGTTGTCGCGTTCCAGGCGCTGGGGTAGACGTGCGCCGAGAGGATCAGGTCGTCGTGGTCGATGGACTCGACAGCGTCGGCCAGTCGATACGTTCCCTGGCCCCAGCCGGGAGCGTCACAGACGATCGGGCCGTCGTAACTAGTGCCCGACCGGACCGTGCTGATGGCGTCGTTGTACGCCGATGCGTACTCCTCTGCCGTGACGTCGTGGTTTCCCCACTCGTTCATCAGGTTGACGGTGAAGTCGGTGTCCGCAGCGAGCGTCTCGTAGTGTTCGACCCAGAAATCCGCGGCATCCTGGAGCGCTGAGGCCTCGGCGGACCCGTTGTCCGGGTAGTGATGATAGGTCGCGATGACGTTCTTGCCGTTGGCTGCGGCCTCGTCGATCCAGCGCTTGGCGTCCTCGACGGTCGTCGCGACCTCGTCGAACGAGAAGGGCTCGATCTCGATGCGGACCGTCTCGATGTCCGGGTGATCGTTCATCAGATCCCAGCCCAGCGCCTGATCGCCATCACAGAAGTACGACGGCTGGAGGTTCACCCCATTGCCGAACGAGGCGGGGTCGGCGCTGGCGCTACCGGTCCCGAGGACACCAATCAACGCCCCGCTACCGATGGCCTTCAGCACGTCCCGTCGGGCCGGAGACTCGAGCCCATCCGAAGACGAGGCGTCCCCTGACCGTCCAGACTCCCGATCCGTCGTGGTTTGCTGTCTATCCGCCTGTGTCGTCGATTGCGTGTTGTTGTCTGTCATGTGTCGAGTTGGCCTCGCGTGTGTCGGTCAGTCTGTCGGTCGTGGCGGTGACCCCCACCGAATTAATCAGTCAGTTCCGCTGTCGATCAGCAGCGCGTCGCCGGCTGGGTGCCGGACGGGATCGACCCCCATGAGTGTGCGTGAGTGGCAGATACCAACCGGTCGCGAGCGGATCGGCGTGCCCGGTCAGGACACGGTGATGGTCACCTCGTCAGTCGTGGACTCGTCGTCGTTGTTGGTCGCAGTCAGCGAGACGGTGTAGGTGCCGGCGGCATCGTAGGTCGTCTCCGCGTACCAGCCACTACCCGTGTCGCCGTTGCCGAGATCCCACTCGGCCCCGGTGATCCAGTTCGCGGACCCTGTTGCGTCAGTGAGCCAGAACTGGACCGTCTGGCCGACGCTGGCTTCCGTCGTGCTCGGGTCGATCTCGGCGACGAGATCGCCGGTCGTTCCATCACCGTCACTGTCGCTATCGCCGTCGCCATCGTCGCTTCCACCGTCGCTATCGCCGTCGCCATCACCGTCACCGTCGTCACTCCCGTCTCCATCACCGACGACGATCTCGACCTCGTGGGTGGTGGACTCGTCGTCGTTGTTCGTCGCCGTCAGCGAGACCGTGTAGGTCCCAGCGGACTCGTAGGTCGTCTCGGTGTACCAGCCGCTCGCCGTGTCGCCGTTGCCGAGATCCCATTCCAGAGAACTGATCCAATTGCCCGAGTCGGTCGTATCCGTCACCCGGAAGGTGACCCGCTCGTCGACCGCGGGGCTGGTCGTGCTCGGGTCCATCTCGGCGATCAGATCACCGTCCGGAACTTCGTCACCGTCTTCCTCACCGTCGCCATCACCATCGCCATCGCCGTCACCATTGCCATCGCTATCATCCTCGTCGGTGGTCGCTTCCACAGTCACCGTCTCGGACTCGTTGCCCGCACCGTCGACGGCCGAGACCGCGATCTCGTAGGTCGTGGCGGCATCCAGCCCGTCGATCGTCGCGGTCGTCATCCCGGCACCGACCTGCTGGTCCTCGCTGCCGTCGACGGAGACGACGTAGGCATCGAGCCCCGACGTTCCGTTGTCCGTCACGCCGTCCCAGGAGACAGTGATCGAGGAACTCGTGGAATCGGTCGCGGTCAGGTTCGTCGGCGTTTCTGGTGGCTGGGTGTCGCCGTCACTGTCCCCGTCGCCTTCGAGCGTCACCGTCACCGTCGTCGTGCCCGAAGCGTCCGAGACCGAGACTGTCTCAGTCGTCTCCGCGCTGTCGGTGCTGACGGTGACTTCGTGGTCACCCAGGAACGCCGTCGTGGCGTAGGTTCCACTGGCGTCGGTCGCTCCGGAATCGTCGGTCCACCACTCGTCGTACACCAGCCCGGTCCAGACATCGTACGCCGGCTTTGTCGACCAATCATCGTAGAACAGCGGTGCCTCGTTCTCCCAGTGGCGGCCGTCCCAGAAGCCCCACATGATGAAGTCGTCACACCCGGGATGGCTGAACGCTCCGCGGAGGTAGTTCTCTAGGACCTCCGCGCGCTCCTCGTCGGAATTCCAGTCGTCGCCGTTGTACGTGTCGAACTCCGTGATCTTCAGGCGCGCACCGAGATCCGCCCACTTGTTCATCTCCTCGGTGACCTGTGCGGCGCTGATCCGGCCGTCCGGGCTGTCGTTGGAATTGAACTCGCCCGTCCGGGCACCGGCGTGAGCCTGGAGTCCGACCGTATCGAGCTGGACGGCGTTGGTGTTGATATGCTGAATCTCGTTGACGTACCGGTTGTCGGTGTAGCCGTACGCGAACTGGTTGAAGTCGTTGACGGCGATCCCGACGTCGAGGCCGTTATCCTCGATCACCGACTCGGCCTGGTCGTACCAGTCGGCCAGCAGATCCGAGGTCCAGGGAACGACGTCGCCGGTCCAGGGTTCCTCGGTGTCGATCTGGTCGCCGTAAACGCCGATCTGCAGCTGATAGGCGTGCATCGCCTCGTTGACGACCTCCCACTCGGTGAAGTCCTCGCCGTAGTGGGTGATGATCTCCTCGATGTGAGCCATCGAGCGCTCGCGGATCGTCTGCTCGTCACCCTCGTCGATCGCCGTCAGGATGTCGTCCGGGATCGCCGCGACGTCCTCCCGGCCCCAGATGCAGACGTGCCCCCGCATGTCCAGGCCCTGATTCAAGATCCACTCGGTCGCCTCGTCGGCCAGTTGCTGTTCGTTCTCCCAGAAGTCCCACTTGTGGCGGTTCTCCATCACCGCCTTGTTGAACAGTTCGGGGATGTACTCCCGATAGTTGTCGCCCTCGCTGGAGCTGTTGATCAACGTGTTGGCGTTGACGGCCGTCCCGAAGCCAAAGTCGTGTTCCTGCTGGGAGACCGAAACGCTGGCATCCGAGACCGTCGAACCGTCGGGGTTCTCGACGACGACCTCCAGATCGCCGGTCCGGTGTTCCTCGATCCGTTCGTCGATATCCAGCGAGGTGTCCGCGGTCTCCGCGGCCGCGCCGCCCGTCGCTGCACCCCCGAGTCCGCCAAGGGCTGCGGCCGCCGCGACCGCCCGCAGATAGTCCCGCCGTTCCATCGAACCGGCGGGCCCCTCCCCGTCGGTCGTGGGTTCGCTCGCGTCGTGGACGTCGTCTGATTCGTGTGCCGATGCGTCGATGTCGTGTGAATCGTCGTGTGTCATCGTGATGTGTTCGCCGCGTTTCGAGGCTGAATCCGCTACTGGAAGCGGATCTCCTCGATTTCGAGCGTGCCACTGCCGCCCTGCCAGAAGTTCAGTCGAACCGAGAGCCCCCCGGTCGACGGGTCGATACCTGCCGATTCCATGTCGACGGTGACGGTCGAGGCCGAGCTCCCGATGGCGTCGTCGGTGAACGCAGAGAGGAGCCCCCGAGCGCCACCCACGTCCAGCAGGAACTCGTCCGTTTGCACGTCGTTGCCCCCCAGAACCAACACCAGTTCCGAGTACTCCGAGACGTCCTGATTGAGCTGCTCGACGAACCAGCCGGCGTTGTCGTATTCGAGGACCAGCGCCCCGTCCTCGACCTCCCCGCCACCGTTCTGGAACGAGCCGGCCCCGCACCACTGGCCGAGATCATTTCGATTGGACGCCCACGCCGGGTCGCCGTCGTAGTCGTTGACGACGAGTGCCTCGGCTGGCATCTCGTCGTCAGTGCCGTCGCCCTCATCGTCTTCGCCGTCGTCGGCTTCCGCGGTCGTGGCCTGTACGGTCGTGGTGTCGGACTCGTTGCCCGCGCCGTCGACCGCACTGACGCCGATCTCGTAGGTCGCCGCCGCGTCGAGCCCCTCGACCGTCGCGGTCGTCATGCCGGCACCGATCGTCTGGTCCTGTGAGCCGCCCACGGAGACGACGTACTGGTCCAGCCCGGCGGTCCCGTTGTCCGTCACGCCGTCCCAGGAGACGGTGACCGTCGAGTCGGTCGTCGTCGACACCGAGAGATTCGTCGGCACCGACGGCGGCTGGGTGTCGTCCGCGGCGCTGCCGTCACCCTCGACGGTGACCGTGACCGTCGTCGTGCCCGAGGCGTCCGTGACTTCGACTGACTCGGTCGTCTCTGCGCTATCGGTACTGACGGTGACTTCGTGGTCACCCAGGAATGCCGTCGTGGTGTAGGCCCCTCTGGAGTCAGTCGTGCCGGAGTCGTCGGTCCACCACTCGTCGTAGACCAGGCCGGTCCAGACGTCGTAGGCGGGTTTCTGCGACCAGTCCTCGTAGAACAGCGGCGCTTCGTCTTCCCAGTGGTCGCCGTCCCAGAAGCCCCACATGATGAACGCGTCGACGCCAGGATGGCTGAACGCCCCCCGGAGGTAGTTCTCCGTCACGTCGGCGCGTTCCTCGTCTCCGTTCCAGTCGTCGCCGTTGTACGTGTCGAACTCTGTGATCTTCACGCGTGCGCCGTGGTCGGCCCACGTGTTGATCTCCGAGACGACCTGGTCGGCGTCGATCCGGCCGTCCGGGTCGTCGTTGGCGTTGAACTCGCCTTGCCGGGCGGCAATGTGTGCCTGGAGGCCGACCGTGTCCAGCTGTGCCCCGTTGGCGTTGATGTGGTCGATCTCCGACTCGTAGCGGTTGTCCGTGTAGGCGTAGGGGAACTGGTTGAAGTCGTTGACGGCGATCCCGACGTCGAGGTCGTTCTCCGCGATCACCGACGCGGCCGTCTCGTACCACGCCGCCAGGAGTGGGGAGGTCCAGGGGACGACCTCACCGTTCCAGGGCTCCTCGGTGTCGATCCGGTCGCCGTAGACACCGAGCTGAAGCTGGTAGGCGTGCATCGCCTCGTTGACGACGTCCCAGTCGGTGATGTCGTCACCGTAGTGGGTGATGATCTCCTCGATATGGGCCATCGAACGCTCGCGGATCGTCTCAGCGTCGCGTTCCTCGATCGCCGTCAAGATATCGTCCGGGATCGCCGCGACGTCCTCCCGGCCCCAGATGCAGACGTGCCCCCGCATGTCCAGTCCCTGATTCAAGATCCACTCGGTCGCCTCGTCGGCGACCTGCCGGTTGTTCTCCCAGAACCGCCACTTGTGGTGGTTGCCGAGCACCGCCGTGTTGAACAGCTCCGGGACGTACTCGCGGTAGTTGTCGCCGTCGCTCCCGTTGACGAGTCTGTCGGCGTTGACGGCGGTGCCGAAGCTGAACGCGTGTTCCTGCTGGGCGATCGAGACCTCGGCATCCGAGACCGTCGAGCCGTCGGGGTTCTCGACGACAACCTCAAGAGTGCCTGTCCGGTGTTCTTCGATCCGTTCGTCGATACTCAAGGAAGTGTCAGCCGTCTCGGCGGCTGCGCCACCCGTTGTGGCAGCGCCGAGTCCAGCCGCCGCGGCCGCTGCCGCGACGGTCTGAAGATAGTCTCGCCGGTCCATCGAGCCGACAGAATCGTCGGCCTCGACGGGGTCGGCTGTCGATGTGTCGATGTCGTCGTTCGTGTCTGGTGTCATCGGTATCGTCGTGTGTTGTGCTCGCCGATCCCGATCGCCACTCGGTGACGTCGGGCGGGGATCGGTCACGCTGCGGTCAGTCGTCGGTTCGATCGGTCACCGAGCCGCGCCGTCCGGTGGGCCGAACCGTGGATCGACCACGGAGTGGACGCGGCTGGTGGAGCCCGGAACTCGGTTTACGAGACCGTGATCGTCACCTCGTGAGTGGTCGATGCACCCCCGTTGTCGGTTGCGGTGAGCGTGACGGTGTAGGTGCCCGGCGAATCGAAGGAATGGGCAGCCCACCACCCGGTGGCTGTCGTCCCGTCTCCGAAATCGAACGCCAGAGAAGTGAGCCAATTGCTCGAACCGCTCGTATCGGTGACGCGGAACGTGACCCGCTCACCGACACTGGCCGCTGTCGTGCTCGGATCCATCTCGGCGTTCAAGTTGCCGGTGTCACCACCCGATTCCCCGCCGGTGTCACCGCCGGAATCTCCGCCGCTCTCACCGTTTGTACTGTTACCGGAATCGCTTCCGGAACCGTCGTCAGTGCCGGTATCGCCCCCGGAATCACCGGCGCTTTCGTCCTCGACAGGTTGCCAGACGTAGTAGTCCTCCTCGTGAGGTTCCTGATCCAGGGTGTACCACTGCGCTTCCCAGACGCGTCCGTCGTGGACGACCCGATCGCCGGTGCGATAAACGGCAGTTGAATCCCACGTGGGATACTCGCTGGAACCCCCTGAGTCGCTACCGGCGTCATCGCCCGAATCATCGCCGGTATCACTGCCCGAATCATCGCCGGAGTCGCCAGTGTCACTGCCCGACCCATCGCCATCGTTGCCACCCGAATCATCACCGGAGTTGCCGCCGGATCCGTCGTCGGTCCCGCCGCTGACGTCGAGGTGTTCCAGCATCTCCGCAGCGTAGCGGCGACCGAGTTCCCGATACGCTTCGGACGTGAAGTGCGCGTAATCCTGGCCGGAGAGCCCTTCAGCCGAGACGACGTGAGCGTTGTCGATGACGTCCGGGAGTTCGTTGACTTCGGTGTTATGCGAGCCACAGCAGCCGCCAGCCGAATCATAGAGCATCTCGCCCGCCAGGAACGGGACGTTGCCGATACCGAGGTCGGCGCGGAGATCCTCAACGATTCCCTGGACCTGGTCGGCCCACTGTTGATCGTTCGTGTTCGTCTCGCCCTGGTGGAACAGAATGCCCTTGAGCGTCCCGACTTGCTGGGCCGTTTCGGCGAGATCGACCATCCACTCGTACCCGCCGTCGAACTGGGAGGGAATGTCGCGGTCGTTCCGACCGATCGGTGCTTCCTTCTCGAAGAGGGCAATGTCGGCCCCGCTGACGGCTGCGGGAACGAGACCGATCGCCCGGTCGTCCGGCAGTTCCTCGATCATGGACTTCGCGAAGTAATCGCCAGGACCGAGCTTCCCATAGCATCGGTTGAGCGGCGGTTCGGCCAGATACCACTCGCCATACTCGCGCTCGAGGTTCGGACAGGTCTTGTCAGCGAGGACGTGGATCCGCGGATGGGTCTCCCTGTCCTGTGCTTCGATCGGTCCCTGACCCTCCATGTTCGACTGGCCGAACAGCAGGTACAGATCGAGATTCGACGGATTCGTCGCCGTGGTCGCCGTGGCCTGCTGCCCGAGTCCGACCGCGAACGTCCCTGCACCGACCGCGGCACCGGCCTTCAGGAAGTCACGTCGAGACGTGTCCCTGGAGCCGGTCGAGTCGTTCGAACCTTGCTGCTCAGCACCGCTACTTGGTTTCTCATCTACTTCGCCGGTATCGTTCGTGCGTCGTGTCATATTTTTGTTTCGTGCCCCCGGTCGACCCCCCGATGAGACGCCAACGGCAGGCGAATCGAGTAGTTGCGCCCCTATTCGAATCGGATCTCGTCGATTTCGAGCGTGCCACTGCCGCCCTGCCAGAAGTTCAATCGGACCGACAGTCCCCCGGCTGACGGATCGATGCCGGCCGACTCCATGTCGACGGTGACCGTCGAAGCCGACGTCCCGATGGCATCATCGCTGAACGCCGAGAGAAGCCCGCGAGCGCCACCGACGTCAAGCAGGAAGTCGTCTTCTTCGCCGCCGTCAGCGCCGCTGAGGACGAAGACGAGGTCCGAATACCCCGAAAGGTCTTGATTGATTTGCTCCTGGAACCAGCCGGCGTTGTCGTACTCCAGAACGAGTGCACCGTCCTGCACGTCGCCGCTCCCGTTCTCGAAGGAGCCGGCCCCGCACCACTGCCCGAGATCGTTGCGATTGCTCGACCACGCCGGATCGCCGTCGTAATCGTTGACGACGAGCGCGTCACCCGACGGCGTCTCCGTCTCGGTTTCAGTGTCCGTCGGTGTCTCGGTTTCAGTGTCTGTCGGCGTCTCTGTTTCAGTGTCTGTCGGCGTCTCTGTTTCAGTGTCTGTCGGCGTCTCGGTTTCAGTGTCCGTCTCCGTTTCAGTCTCGGTGGGCGTCTCAGTCGGGGTCGGCGTGTCGGTCCCGCTCCCGCTTTCGTAGGTCGACCCGTTGATCGTGACGTCGAAGGTGTTGTAGGTGGTCTCGCCGGAACTGCCCTCCCAGTACTCGTTGCCGAGTTCGACACCCGAGAGCCAGAGACTCTCGTCGACGCCGTGTTCCGCGGTCAGATAGTCGACGATCTCGGTCAGGTCGATCCGGCCGCCGTCGTGACCGCCCTGGATCCGGAAGATGTAGAACGTCGCATTCGTTCCGCCGGAGTTGTAGGTGGTCCAGTGATCGACGGTGTTGCCAAAGCGGTCGGTCCAGACGTTCTCGGCCTCGACCGCACCGTGGCTGTGCTGGTCGTTCCAGTTCAGGAGAAGCATGATCTCGTACTGATGGGTCCCGGTCTCCTGGCTCGGTGGCTGGTCCATCAGCCACCACTCCTCGGCCCAGTCCCACTCGCCGCCGGACTCGGAGTACTCGGCCTCGACGTCGATGACGAGTTCATCGACGTCCCGACGCCGGATCGGGAACTCCGCCACCCCGGTGTCGGTGCCCCAGGGTTTCGTCCCACAGATCACCTCGGGATAGTTGATCCCGCTGCCGCCCGCTGCGTCGAAGTCGTAGCCGTAACTGCCGTCGTCGTTCAACCAGACACACTGATCGGCGTTTGAGTTCCCCCACTGGTTGTCCACCAGGGTGAACCCGTCGGCGACATCGATGGAGCCGTAGTCATCGGAGTTACAGACCTCCTCGACCGTCGCCGCCGAGGCCGGCCCGCTCGCGTTGAGTGCGAGCGCACCCAACCCTACGCCGGCCCCCGTCAGGAGGAACCGCCGACGGGTTTGGGCCGAGACGGACGGACGATCGCGTGATCGCCCCCCGGAATCGGTGGTCGTGGCACTGGTAGTCGATTCTCCCGTCGGTTCGTCCGTATCATCACGTGTCATGGCTGTGGGTCGTAGCTTCGCCAGAACGGGCCCCGTAACTCGGCCAGGCATCCGTTACCCCCGTAACACGGCCGGCCGGTAGGGTCGTTCTGCGCTGTCGTGGTCGTCGGAAGGGCACGTTCGAACGTGTCGTGCTGTCTCCCATTGGTCGCTGGATGGCTAATTGGTCGATGCGTGTGTGAATTGGATCGGCTCTCGACAGCAGGTCGACATCCGAGAGGCCCGCGTCAGCGAGGCGATCGAACCCGCGACCGCCGCGGGCGTGCCGGCGCTACGCGCGAACACCTGGTCGACGGATCAGGAGATGGTCACCTCGACTTCGTCGGTGGACGTCTCGCCCTCGTTGTTGGTCGCGGTCAGCGTGACCGTGTAGGTACCTGTCGACTGGTAGCGCTCGTCGGTGTACCAGCCGCGCCCGGTGGTGCCGTTGCCGAGTTCCCACTCCAGCCCGGTGATCCAGGTCTGGTTACCGGTCTCGTCGGAGATCCAGAACTGGACCAGGTCGCCGGTCGACGCCGAGGTCGTCCCGGGATCGATCGTCGCGATCGGCTCCCCGGACGTCCCGTCGTCATCGTCGGATTCGCTCGTCGTGGCCCCGACGGTCGTCGCGGCGGACTCGTTGCCCGCACCGTCGACCGCGCTGACCCCGATCTGGTAGGACGTTCCAGCGGAGAGGCCGTCGACCGTCGCACTCGTCGTGCCGGCCGGGACCGTCTGGTCCTGGGAGCCGTCGACGAAGACGACGTAGCTGTCGAGGCCGGAACCGCCCGAATCCGTCGATGCGCTCCAGGAGACCTCGACCGAGGTTTCCGTCGTCGACTCGACCGAGACGTTCGACGGGGCCGACGGCGCTTGCGTGTCACCGTCGTCGCTGCCGGCGTCGGTGTCGGCCGTGATCGTCGTCGTGCCGGACGTGTTACCGGCAGCGTCCTCGGCCGAGACCGCGATCTGGTAGGACGTGTCGGCGGCCAGTCCGGAGATAGTCGCACTCGTCGTGTCGGCCGAGACCGTCTGCTCCAGCGAGCCGTCGACGAGGACGTTGTACTGTGCGAGTCCAGAGGTCCCCGAATCCGTGGAAGCGCTCCAGGAGACCGTGATCGACGAGCTCGTCTCGTCCGTCACGGTGAGGTTCGACGGGATCGACGGTGCCGTCGTGTCATCGTCGTCGTTGCCACTCCCGGGCAGGTCGTCATTCCGGTTCTCATAGAGGTACTCCTGCCACCACTGGGCGGGACGGGCCTCGTAGTCGTGGATGACCCAGTCGCCGTCCTGACTCTCGTCGTGGACGAAAAAGGAGGGCTCCCAGGTGTGATCGAAGTTCCAGCAGACCGGGTGGACGGGGTACTCATCAAGGAAGCTCTCGAAGCCGTCGGCGTACTCGGAGGTCGTCCCTTCGAGGAAGTTAAAGCCGTCGCGACCGCCGCCCTCGGCCCAGCCGAACTCGCTGAAGAACATCGGTACCTCCTCGGCGGCCGTGCCGAAGGAGTCCGACAGGGGTCGCATCCCCTCGTGGGTGTAGACGTGACCGGTGTAACAGATGTTCTCGCCGTCGAACTCGTTGGTCGGTGCCCAGTAGGTGAGCTGACTCCACCGCGGCGAGCCGATCGTGATGAGGTTGTCGGGCGCGTGTTCGCGGACCGTGTCGACCCACGGCTGGGCACGGTCGACCCACATGTCCCAGTACTCCTGGTTCGCATCGGCGTCGTATGAGGGGTTTTCTTCACCCTCCTCGCCGGTCGCGGGCAGTTCGGTCGGCGAGCCCCAGTCACCGGCGTAGGGACCAGTCGGCTCGTTGTAGATGTCATAGACCACGTGCGAGCGGTCGTTGTACCGCGGCGCGACGAAGTTCCAGTACATCTGGAGCTCCTGGTTGAGCTCGGCGGCGTACTCCTCGGTGTAGCCATCGAGCTGGGAGGCCTGCTCCTCCGAGTGCCAGAGCACACCACGTTCGCCACAGAAGCCGATGTCGTTTTCGAAGGACTCGTTCCCGCACTGATAGTCACCGAGATCCTCCTCGTGCTGGGGCTGGTGGAAGATCGGGAAGTGGCGGTGATAGTCGATCATCACGTAGAGGCCTTCCTCCTCGGCGGCGTCGACGATCGGGTCGATGTAATCCGAGAAGTAGGTCTCCAGATCCGACTCGTCGATCTGGCCGGGCAGGAGTGGTCCCCAGTCGTCCCCGTGGGGCATACTGCCGATGCTCCCGGACCCGGCGTCCCCGATGTCCTGTGGCTGGGTCGGAACCCGGAGGATGTTGTTGTGCCAGCCACCGTCGTTTGACTCGTCAGTGTTCGTGGCTTTGTCGAAAACGCCCATCGAATCCTTGCTCCGCCAGGACCGCGCCAGCCGGGCCGGATCGGCCATGTTGACCCCACGAAGGATGACCTGGTTGCCGTCGGGATCCCGAAGCAGGTTGCCGTCGCGTTCGAGCCACGGCGTCGGGATGCCGGCCGCCGAAACCGAGCCGACGATGCTGCTTGCGAACCCGGCCGTGAGTGCGCTCGCCCCCGCCGCCTTGAGAACGTCTCGCCGCGAGACATCGTCGATGATTCGACTGTCGTTCGTCGTCGATTCGCCGCCGTCGTACGTATCGTTATCTGTCATTGTCGTGTGTTGCGAACCGCATTACTGCAGACGGATCTCCTCGATTTCGAGCGTGCTGGAGCCGCCTTGCCAGAAGTTCAGCCGAACTGAGAGGCCCCCAGCCGACGGGTCGATGCCTGCCGATTCGAGATCGATCGTGACGTTCGAGAACGATGTCGAGATCGAATCGTCGGTCAGATTCGACAGGATGTCACGCGCGCCACCCATATCGAAGATGAACTCGTCCTCCTCGCCGCCGTTTGCCCCACGGACCCGGAGGACGGCTTCCGAGTACTCCGAGACGTCCTGGCCGAGCTGCTCGACGAACCAGCCGCCGTTGTCGTACTCCAGGACGAGTGCGCCGTCCTGCACGTCGCCACCATCGTTCTCGAAGGAGCCGGCCCCACACCACTGGCCGAGATCGTTCCGGTTAGACGACCACGCCGGATCACCGTCGTAGTCGTTGACGATGAGGGCGTCTGCCGGCGCTTCGTCGTCGCCATCGTCCTGGCCGTCCTCGCCGTCGTCGGTCTCGTCTGTCGTCGCTTCGACGGTGGCCGTGGCGGACTCGTTGCCCGCGCCGTCGACCGCGCTGACCCCGATCTGGTAGGACGTTCCAGCGTCCAATCCGTCGACCGTCGCACTCGTCGTGCCGGCCGGGACCGTCTGGTTCTGGGAGCCGTCGACCGAGACGACGTAGCTGTCGAGGCCGGAACCGCCCGAATCCGTCGATGCGCTCCAGCTCACGTCGACCGAGGTTTCGGTTGTCGACTCGACCGAAAGAGACGTCGGTGTCGTGGGTGCGGTGGTGTCTTCGTCGCTGCCTCCGCCGCCACCGCCGCCACCACCGCCACCGCCGGTCCCCTCGCCGGGGATCCCGTCGTTGCGGTACTGCTCGAGGGCGCTCTTGACGTCGTCGCCCATGTAGCCGCTGCCCGTCGTCAGTTCCCACTCGCAGGGCAACTCCGAGCAGGCCTCGGGGACAGTCCCGTTGTAGGGATCACCGACCGAGTCGTCCGCGTTGTCGGCGAACGGACGACTGAACATGACTGGCCGCCAGACGGGATCGGCACACCAGGCCGTCCAGTGGATGGCCTCGCTCTTCTCGAGGAAATCCAGAAAGGCGGTCCCGAAGTCGTCGGTCCCGCCGATATACTGTCCGCCGTTCTCTTCCCAGCCGAACTCGGTCACGAACAGGGGGGCCTCCTCGTAGACGCCGGCGACGCCCTCGCCGTTGTTCGAGGCGTCCTCCCAGTTCTGGTTTTGGCTGGAGTTGTGACCCGGATAGATGTGGAAGGTGTAGGCGATGTCCTCGCCGTCGAACTCCTCGACGAGGGCACCTTCCGGGCTCTGGGACCAACTGGGCGAGCCCATCAGGATCAGGTTGTCCGCGTGACTCCGGATCGTGTCGACCCACGGCTGGGCCATCTCGAGCCAGAGCTGCCAGATGTCGGCGACCCACTGGGTGGTCGTGGGATCCTCCCACATCCCAGGCTCGGTGGGTTCGTTGTACACCTCATAGAGGACGTGCGATTGGTCGGCGTACCGCGGCGCGACCGTGTCCCAGAACATGTCGACCTCGTCCTGGAGCTCGGTGTTGACGGGGCCGTCCTGGCCCTCCGCCCACTGGACGTCGCGGTGGCGGTGATAGTCGATGATACAGTAGACGCCACGGTCGGCACAGCGTTGAACGACCTCGTCGAGGTGATTGCTGAGATACGATTCGAGCTCGCTCTCGTTGAACGCCGGGACGGGCGGTCCCGAACCGGGTTCATACTCGCCGATGTCGACCGGCTGGACCGGGACGCGAATCATCCGCGGATACCAGCCGTTGCTCTCGTCGGTGAGCATGTCGATGACCTGCGTCGCCGTCATCCCGCGCGCTTGGGCGGTCTCGTTGATCCGCTTAGGATCGGCAATGTTGACGCCGCGCAGCGTGACGGTGTTGCCATCGGGATCCTTGATCAGGTTGCCGTCACGGTGGAGCTGTGGCGTCGGGATCGCGGCGGATGCACTCCCCAGCGCGCCCGCCCCGACGCCGAACGTGAGTGCGCCGGTCAGCACGCTACTCTTGAGGAACGTCCGTCGCGACGGCCCCTCGCCGCCCGTAGTTGTGTTCGATTGCGATGCCTCTCTGTCTCCGGTAGGCGGTCTGTCTGGATCTGTCATACTGCCACTGACGCGCACTCGTTGGCGCGTGTGAATTTGCAACGGATTGCCACTATAAAATAGTTTCGCTGTATTGAGATGTGAGTTATTTATCAGAACGTAAAACGAATTATGCGGCCTAATACGCAGTATATCTGGATAATTTGCCGAGAGGAAGATAGTATAATATTTATTATATATTATGGTACCAATGGAAACACATCAAATGATCCTTGTGATCAGCATGGACATCAATAGTGGACAATTCGGGAGGATGCGGCGATGACTCAAAGCCTCCACTCCCTTTTGATACAAGTAAAAACGAGTTGTTGACACGTGAACAATCACACAGATAGAATGGAGCAAGTAGTGAAAATCTGGTCGCGGGGCGTGGAAAGTTCGAGGGGCGATCGGGGTCCAGTTCCAGCCTCCGATGGTCACATGGGCCATTCGATGCCGTCGAGGGTAATTCGACGCGCTTCGAGGTCCTCGACCAGTGCGCCCCAGCCACCGACCGAACAGCGACCGTCAGTCGTCCAGAGGATCATCGAGGACTGCCCGGAGAGTTCAGCCAGCGTCGGTCGGTGGTTGTCCACCGACTGCCCTGAATAGACGACTTCGAGCAAGACGCCGGAGACAGTCCGTGCTTCACCGGAGTCCGTATCGATCCCTTCGACCGTCAGCGAGATCACCGCCTCGTCCCACCACAGTGGATAGACGTCACGGACGAACTCCTCGAGACAGACGTAGATCAGGGGATACCGTTGACGGTTCCCGATCGGTTCCCAGACGGACCACAGACAGGTCTGGAAGTACCACTGGAAGATAAACGAGATGATGTCGTCGTTGACGACGACGCCGTACGGGTCCGGCATACGCGTCGACGGAACCAGACACGCCCGCGTCCGGTCGACCAGCGCGAGGAACGGACTCCGGATTGAGCGACGGCGAAGTTCGGTCACGACGTCGCCAACTGGATGGGACGCGAGATCCGGTTGGTCGCCCCGGGTCTGAAAGACTGACGCGCGTACCACCACGTCGTTCTCGTAGGCCGCCGCGAGTGCGCTCTCGAACTCCAGCAGCCGGTCGTCCGTCAACGCGAGATCGATCGTCGATTCGGCGTTCCTGATCAGATCCTCGGCGTGATCGATGGTCGTCTCGGCCCGCTTGGTCACGTTCATCTCGTGTTCGCCCAGCGGTGCCCGCTCCCAGCGATCCTCGATCTCCCCGGCGACGTCTGTGAGCCGCTCGCTCGTGTCCTGTAGATCCTCGATGAGTTCGACAGGATCGCAGGCACGCGCGTGTAACGTTTCGCGGTCCAGCGTTTCGACGTAGCCCTGCTGTTCGAGTTCTTTCAGCACGTCGTAGATTCGCGGCCCCGGGATCGAGCAGTGTCTGGCAACGTCGACAGCTGGCGATACTCCCTGTTCTAAGAGCGTCACGTATGCGTCCGCCTGATACGTCGAGAGCCCCGCGTCCGATAGCCCTGCCACGAGTGTGTCTCTATCCATCGTACATTCCCCTCGTACTGTCTGTTTCGTTTTGATATTTAATTGTTTTGAATGCGGCGGTCGCGGCCTTCTGAAGGGGCTGAAGACGATCTCACTCACGGAAGTTCGAATTGCTTAAGAGGACGACCGAAGTATGCGTGAGTAACTCGCTGGTCGGCGGGCAGCCAGCGGGCACCTGTCTGTGCAGGTCGGAATGTGGCCGGCCGAGCCGGCTGAACCACCCAACGCCCGCGGTGAACGATATGGCACGAAGCTTCTACTCACACATCCGAGACGCCTGGAAGAACCCCGACGAAGGCAAGGTCGCCGAACTCCAGTGGCAGCGCATGCAGCGCTGGCGCGAGCAAGGGGCGATCGAACGCGTCGAGCGACCGACGCGACTCGACCGCGCCCGGTCGCTCGGGTACAAGGCAAAGCAGGGTATCGTCGTCGCTCGCGTGAGCGTCCGCAAGGGCAGCGCTCGCAAGGAGCGACACACGGCCGGTCGACGCTCGAAACGCCAGGGCGTGACCCGGATCACGCGCCGGAAGAACCTCCAGCGCGTCGCCGAGGAACGCGCCTCCCGGAAGTACCGCAACCTTCGCGTGCTCAACTCATACTGGGTCGGCGAAGACGGCAGCCAGAAGTGGTTCGAGACGATCCTGGTCGATCCGAACCACCCCGCGATCGAGAACGACGACGACCTCAACTGGATCTGTGACGACGAGCACGAAAGTCGCGCGATGCGCGGCCTGACCAGCGCCGGACAGCGCAACCGTGGCCTCAACGGTCGCGGCAAGGGCACCGAACACACCCGGCCGAGCAACAGCGGCGACAGCGGCCGCGCGAAGTAACCAAACCTTCGTTTTTGCGGATCCGTTTCAGAGACGAGCAGTGACTTCAGCAGGCGAACCGACGGAACCGTGGCTGTCCCTGCTCACTGGTAGACCCAGGGCTCGAGGAAGCGGGAGAAAATCGAACCCGACCGTGCAACGACAGAACGCAAAGAGACCGATTACCGGGCCGCAGCCGCGACGCGTTCTTTCTCCTCTTTCTGGTTGACGGCGTAGGTCTGGACGTCGTTGTTGGCGGCCCCCATCAGCTGCTGGGCGAGGGCCTCCTCGGCGTCCGTCGGCGTCTTGAACGACGCGTTGTGGGTTCCTTCAGCGAGGAACTTCAGGGCCTGATCGACGCGGCGCTGCGGGGAGATGTCGACGGCTTTGGGCACGCTGATGCCACCGTACTTGAGGCGAACGGTCTCCTCGCGGGGCGCGCTGTTCTCGATCGCCCGGACGAGCACCTGAATCGGGTTCTCGTCGGTGTTGTTGTGGACGATCTCGAAGGCTTCCCGGACGAGGCGCGTACTCTGTTGTTTCTTGCCCGTGTTCTCCTCAGTCTGCATGAGCCGGTTGATCAGACGCTCGACGATGGAGATCTCGGACTTCTGGAACTGCTTTTTGGCGTGACGACCCATCGTGTGGGCGATCGGCGTGACCGTGATGTACCGTTCTGTCGACGGATCGCGAAATTCAATGTCGTCTGTCGCCCAGCTACCGAACAACTTTGCGCCAGTCGTCTCCGTTTCGGCCTCGGCGTCGGCCTCGGCGTCTGTCTCGGCACTCATGGTTATCGCACCGGTTTCTCGGCGTTCCCGCGAACGAGTTCGATCATCGAGACGCCGTTGACTTTCTCGACCTTGTAGTTGACGCCCGAAAGGTCACCCATCGCACGACCCTTCGCGCCGCCGATGCCCGCGATCGTGACCTCGTCGTGCTCGTCGATAAAGGAGATAGCGCCGTCACCGGGACAGAACGCAGTCACCTGTTTGCCGTTCTTGATGAGCTGGACCCGGACACACTTCCGAATCGCCGAGTTGGGCTGTTTGGCCTCGATCCCGACCTTCTCCAGGACGATACCGCGGCCCTGTGGTGCACCTTCGAGGGGATCCGATTTCGCGCCCAGTCCGCGCTCGCGGCGGGCGTACTTCGAGTCGGACCACCGATGTTGCTGGCGGTCCTTTTTGAGCTTGCGTGCGGCGTACTTGCCGTTTGCCATAGTGACCGGGAATACCCCGTGAAGCTACTTAAGCGTCTTCTTTTTCCGACACCGTCGACCGTTCTATCGTGGCGAATGGGATCGAACCACATGATCGACGGATCGTCGCCATCACACGATATTTTCCGCATTTTACACTGTGCATATTTAGTTTGATACTGACGGGGCAACACTTAGGCAACCCCTCGGGAAAGAGGGAAAGCAGTGACGGATAATGAGCAAGTCGTCAGGGATTAGTAATCAGATCGAGCGGTTGCTGCCGGACCAGATCAGGAAACGATACGTCCGGAAGTTTCTGCTGGTCGTCGCTGTCGTGACAGTGTTCGTTCTGGTGGTCGGATTTCTCGCACAGTCCTCAGTCGGGGCACAACTGACGGACATGCGAACCCAGCAGCTCGAATCGTCGGTCACCCAGACTGCGGACTCGATGCAACAGTGGGATCAACGGCAGCGCGACACCGCGACGATGATCGCCAACCACTACATGACTTCGCAGTTCAACGCCGACGGGATCAAAGACACTATCTCCGGCGAAGTGTTGGCGCGGGATCTGCTTACGACGATCCACTATGTCAACATCGAAAACGGGGAAATAATCAGATCAACGACGGACGGTCTGCAGGGAGAACCCCTCGCCGCCCGGAACCTGTCGTGGGAACGGAACGGCATCACCCCGGCGAACGGCGATCACAGTACAGGGGCTCGGACGTTCTACACCGTCGATGGAGAGACGAGACTCGCCTACATCAGTCGGACGCCGGATGCGACCACCGGGATGATCCTCGTCTACGATGTGCACGGCCGTGCGAGCGACCTCACGGCGTCGATCGAGAACGGATCGACGACTGTCGTCCACGAGGACGGGACGATACTATTTGACGAAGACAAAAACGTGACGCTGACGGCGTACGGCGGCGGGAACGGGACGGTCGAGATGATTCAGGAAGCCAAAAACGGAAGCGTCGGCGTGACATCGCAAGGAGACGAGCTAGTGGGATACGCGCCAGTCAACGAGACCGACTGGATTGCCCTCGAGCACGCGCCGAAGTCGACGGCCTTCGCCCTGCGGGACTCGATCACCAACCAGTTGATAATCGTAATCGGAGTTACACTTGCGGGGCTGCTGGCGTTGACGTTGTTCGTCCGGCAGGACATCATCCCGTCGATGAGATCCGTCAGCGAGGGGGCAAACGAGATCGCGGCCGGGAATCTCGACGTCGATATCAAAGACGACGGTCGGATCGACGAAATCGGCCAGGTACGGGACGCGTTCAGGGAGACGCGATCGTACCTCGGCGTCGTCGCGGACAAATCGGAGGCACTGGCTCGCCAGGACTTCGATGATCCGGTCATGGACGAGGACGTTCCGGGTGAGCTCGGCGAGTCGCTTGACTCGATGCGGGCAGACCTCCAGGAGTCCATCGAGGAGATCGAAGCCGCCAGAAAGCAGGCTCAGGTGTCCGAAGCTGAGGCCAAGGAGCTAGCCGAATCTCTCCAGACCAAGGCCAACGAGTTCAGCACCGTCATGGCCAATGCGGCCGATGGTGATCTGACCCAGCGGCTCGACGAAACCGCCGAGAACGAGGCGATGGCAGACATCGCGGTCGCGGCAAACGAGATGCTGGCGGAACTCCAGGACGCCCTCGCGCAGGTCAGGACCTTCGCCGCGGACGTCGACGACTCCGCCGAGGACATCGCTTCGAGTGCCCGCGAGGTCAAACGGGTAAGCGAGGACGTGAGTTCCTCGGTCCAGGAGATCGCAAACGGATCCGACCGCCAGAATGAGAACGTCCAGGCTGCCGCTGACGAGTTGACCGACCTCTCGGCGACGATCGAGGAGGTGGCCTCCTCCGCGGACGAGGTCGCCCAGAAGTCCCAGCAGGCCGCTGAACTCGGCGAGACCGGACGACAATACGGATCGGACGCGATCGCGGAGATGAACGCGGTCGAGAGCCAGTCCGAAGCCACCATCGAGGAGGTCGAGAGCCTCGAATCGGCGATGACCGAGATCGAGGAGATCGTCGAACTCATCGACGAGATCGCCGATCAGACGAACATGCTCGCGTTGAACGCTTCGATCGAGGCCGCGCGCGCGGGCGAAGCGGGTGAAGGCTTCGCCGTCGTCGCCGACGAGATCAAGAGCCTCGCCGCCGAGACGAGCGACGCGACCCAGGACATCGAGCGGCGGATCGAGGACGTCCAGTCGGCGACCGACCACGTCGCCGACGACATGCACGATATGGGCGAGAGCGTCACCGACGGTATCGAGACCGTCGAAGACACCGTCCAGCTCTTAGAGGAGCTCGTCGGACAGGTCGAGGAAGCCAACACCGGCATCCAGTCGATCAACGACGCGACCGACGACCAGGCGGCCTCGACCGAGGAAGTCGTCGCGATGATGGACGAGGTCGGCTCGATCAGCGAGGAAACGGCGAGTCAGGCCGAGAACGTCTCGGCCGCCGCCGAGGAACAGACGGCGTCGATCACGCAAGTCAGCAGTCGGATCCAGTCACTGGCGGAGCAATCCACCGAACTCAGGGACGTCATCGATCGCTTCGAGGTCGAAGGCGACAGTGACACTGCCACCGAACGGAACGAAGACGACACCGGATTCGAGTTCGGCACCGATTCGGCGATAGACGAGACCGAAGCGGCGGACGGCGAAGCCGACTGGAGCGTCGACAGTGGAGAGGAAAGCGACAACGGCGTCGACCTGGTCGACGGACAGGAACCGGACGAAGCAGACGACGATATCGGACTTGGTGGTGAGGATGGGGCCGCGATGGACGACTCCGAGGCGGCACCCGACGGCGGCGACACCGATCGCTGACGCGTCGGAACGCCTCGACTCCGTCCCAGGGGTCGGTGATCGGGGCGAAAGCGGGTTGTTCTGCTACAGTCGACAGTCGGTTCGGGATATCGATATCACCGACGCGGGATGAGCGGGCAGTCGGAAACGTGATGTGACCCTGTCTGACCCAGCGGGATCAGACGGTGAGTCGATACACTCAACACACCGACCCCACAACCTGACGCACAATGGTATCCGCGTCCGCCGGGCCGATTGCGGACGGTGATCGAGTCGGACTCTGTCTGGACGTGGATGGAACGATCCACCGCCACGGGTCGATCTTCGTGGAGTCGCTGGCGGTATTGCCCTACGCCAGTGACCTGCCGATCGAGGGGAGAGAGCGAGAGTTACTGACCGAGGCACTCGGCACGGTCGCAGCATATGCCGGCCAGGACCAGTCCCGCCGGCGCTGGCTGGGCGCCCTCCGCGTGTGTGACGTGTTCGATCGAGTGGGTTTGGGCAGCGTGGCCGCCCACGTCCTCGTCCGGCTCATCCGCTATCGGGCGACGCAGGCGTCCGGCGCTCCCGCGACCGGAGAGACGGAGGGCTATCGGGACATGCAACGCCGGATCCTCGATCAGTACGGGGCCTTCCTCGAAGGCCGTCGACGTGATCGGACCGAGCGGGCCTTCGAACAGGTCGCCAGCTCTCATCTCCGGGTCGACCCGTCGATCCGGGAGACGCTTGCTGCTCTCACTGCCGCAGCCGATATCGACGTCGTCCTCGTCACGGACGTACCGACGCACATCGCCCGGCCGTACGCGGGGCTCGTCGGTGCGGACGTCAGTGCAGTCGGCACCGACTTCACGACGAGCGAGGGGCGGTTCACCGGCGACTATACGTTCATCAAGAAGGGGGCGGAAGTCGAGCGAATGCGGGCCGAGCGCGGGTGGGACTACGTCCTGGCGGCCGGCGATTCCGCGAACGACCTCCCGATGGCGGCCGCCGCAGACCTGTTCGTGGCCGTCGCGGGGCGGGGGAACGTCGGCGACGACCTCCCGAGCGACTACCGGACGATCGAGGCGAGTGAGATCCGCCCCGGGAAGCTACCGAGTGGAACCGACGCCATACGGGTCCCACAGGCGACGAGCCTCGCGGACGTCCTCGAAACGACGTTTGGGGCGCTCGGGATGGCGGTGTTTAGTTAATCGAGTCATGGTTGGGAACAGCCAGAAAGCCCCGAGGCGGTCGGCTCGGTGCGCCGGCTGCGCGCTTCGCTCGGTCGCTCGCTCCCTCGCTGTAGTGCTTGCCCGTGCGCGCCGTCGCCGACCGCCTCGCCCCTTTCAGTCCCACCCGAAGCCGGTTGGTCAGCCGGCATGGGCGGGACTGAAAGGGGCGAG